>JAABUM010000002.1_pt1 | contig 1441017 bp, 960 predicted proteins | sample 5559161 | NCBI WGS metagenome assembly JAABUM01 (sample SAMN10711868, study PRJNA513369) | rock metagenome | isolation source: Antarctica rocks | place: Antarctica: Victoria Land, Siegfried Peak nord | reverse complement strand
TAACCCTAACCCTAACCCTAACCCTAACCCTAACCCTAACCCTAACCCTAACCCTAACCCTAACCCTAACCCTAACCCTAACCCTAACCCTAACCCTAACCCTAACCCTAACCCTTATTGATACTGAATTCGTCTTCTTTACTACTCTCGATTTGGCTAGCGTCGTCCGAAGAACCGCTGTCTTTCAATATACTCCGAAGGTTTTTAACGAATTCTTCGGGATTTTCGATTTCCGAGGTAATTCGGACTAGACGACGATATCTAGACTGTTAACTAGACGTGAAAGAGTAGTCTAGAAATGACGTCGACGTCGTAGACTCTTGAGTTCTAACGAAAAAAGCGAGAATTTACTTAAAAGAACGAGAATACGTTGAAATTCAACTCGGATCCTAGTACGCCCGAAGGGGTTTAGCTCGGAACTAATTGAGTTTAGTCTGAACTATCTAGAAACGTCTGAAATACCCTATATTTGATAGGGTTTATTATAATTTTCGAGCGAGTTTATTAAAACTAGCCTAGATAACCTTTAATAAAGGCGTATCTAGCTCCCCTATTAGGGCGAGTAGCTCGTTCCGGTCTAGCCCGTCTAAATAAGAAGCTTATTAGGTTCTTTCTAGCTAGGGACTAGGGTCGTCGTAAGGGTTTTTCTCGATTTTCCGTATTTCTTTCGTTCGAAACTCGAGGATTTTAGAGTCTAGACGAGACTATTCGGATTCCTAATTTAGGGGCTCTATATATACTATTAGTACTTCTATTTTATAAAAAGATATTAGAGAAATACCTTGAGATAACTCTAGAAGAGCCTCGGACCGTTCGGAGCGAATTTCGCTTTCATCTTCGTTTCGTTCTTCTTCCACCGAACTAGCCGTTCTAGGCCTAGTCTGTCGATCCGAAAAGGGTCTTTTAGAGTTGACTCTAAAGTAGGATTTACCTGGGGGGGTATAAAAGAATTATTAACAGCTAATATTTAAAGCTTATAGAACGCTTTTCAAGGAAGTTTTCGAAATTCAACCTTTTCCGCGAGGATTTTCCCACTCGTATTCGTCCTTATAGTGCTTCGAAATAGTCTTTTCCGATCTAATTATATACGAATAGTCTTAGTACGCTAGACCGTCTAAGTATAAAGCTAGATCTAGAAAGAAAAAGGGGAAAGAGCTAGGAATATCGCTATCCTTAATCTCTTCTCGACTCCTAATTAAATTAGGATACTTTTAAGCTTCGGAAAGAATTTATCCTCGAACTTCTAAAGCTAATTAATATGGTTTTAGACGAAGGTACGCTTTAAGACTTAAAAGAATAATAGAGTATTTATATTACTTACAGGTTATAAAGCCGGTATCTCCGAGAATCGAGATATACTCTATTATATCGAAAAGTAAATTATTAATTTTCTATCTAGATTTTAATTATAGATAGTATTAATGAAATTTTAATAGAATAATTAAGAAAGAAGAAGGAATAATAAATAAGGAACCTAGATAATAGCTACCGCTAGGTAGCTTAAACGCTCCTAGCGCCTAAAAAGCTTAAAGTACGGCTCTAGAGATTAAGTAAATACAAATCGAATCTAAACGTAGATCTTTTCTAGTACTTTATATATTATTTTTCTTTCTTATTATAATATTACTATTAATAGAGGGATAGATAGAGAATTTAGCGTAGATCTTAAAAATATATAGATATTTAGTATTTTAGCGTATATTTATAGAGCTATATTAGAAAGAAGACTAAAGTTTAAAGTACTTAGAGGTTTTTAAAGGTTTTACGAATAATTATTTTTTAATCTATAATACCTTTATTATTTCTAGCCCGATTCGGCTAATTTAAATTTTATATTTTTTCTAACTTTTTACTCTATAGTTTATTTATAGATTACTAAGCCGCATCTATATTATCTGGAAATTCTCTAGTAGTAGTAAGGATTAAAGCCTTAGTATTACTTATAACTTAGGTTTTTACTATTTATTTTCTATAAAATTTAGGTCTATTAATAGCCCTAAATTTACTCTATATATTATTATATTTCATATAAAATTATAGTACTAAAATCTCGTAAGGAATTATTAAGAAGTATTAAGCTCGTACTAGTCGCGGATCTCCCGTTAGGGGCGGAATATTAAAAAAAACCTTAAGTTAGAAAAATTCTATACTTATAAGACTAGGCCTAAATAGGCTAGAAAATAGATTATTTTAAAGCGCTAACTAAGCTCTATTTAATAATTTTTTTTTTATAAAAATTAGTTAAGGTTCTACCTTAAGTTTATTTAATTCTAAAAAATTAAATGAATCTTAACTAAATCCTTAGTAGTAAATAAATATACTTAACCTTAGATTTATTTATCTCTAGATAATAGGGTAGTAGTATCCCTTAACTTATATCTAGCCTTAATAAAGCCTACTCTAGTTAGTATATTATTAATATACTACTCTTAATCTATTTTCAAAGTCCTTACTTTTCTATTTCAGGTAATTCGTATACTAAGGATCTTCTTAATCTCCCCTAGATCCTTAATTTTAAATGATTTCCGTATTAGATCTTTAAACTAGTCGATCCCTTTTATTATCTTAGTAGTAATAGGGATATTATCTACGTATAGTAGAATTATAACTCTTTTAGTTTAATAAGTTAGTATATAGGGTTCTACTATACTTTACTTGAAACCTACCTCTTTTAAGACTTTTACTAAGAGATTATTCTAATTCCAGCCTACCTACTTAAGTCCGTAGAGGCTCTTATTAATCTTAAGAACCTTTCCTACGGTAATATTTACGCCTTTAAGTAGTATTAAGTAGATATCTTCTATTAGGTCTACTTCTATAAATGCGTTATTAATATTAATATAATAGTATTCTAGATCTTCTCTTATAATAATTACTAGAAATAGTCGTAATATATCTATTCTTATTATAGGTAAGAATATTTTATTATAATTAACTCTATATCTTTATAAGAATCCGCGGGTAATAAGCCTAGCCTTATACCGCTTAATAGCTCTATTACTACCGTATTTTACAGAGAATACCTACTTAGAGGACACCTTATTTATACCTTTAAGTAGAGCTTACTCTATCTATATATTATTTCCTTCTAGGGCTTAGACTTCTATATCTATCGCTCTTCTCTATTAGGCGTTATACTTCGGGTTAGAGATTACTTATTAGTATATATCTAGTATAATAATCCTACCTCTAGGTTTACTTTTAAGAACTATAGAGAGGGCTTATTCTATAAGTATAATACCGTTTAATAGTACCTCTATATAGCTAGGGTTACTTATAAACCTTATAATTAATACTTAAATCTTCTAACGCTATCGCTTAGGCTTATCTAGGTTATTATCTTCGTCGCGTTAATATTTCTATACTCCTAGAATAACTAGGTTCGGTTATATAAGTTAAATAGGTATAAGGTAAATAAATAGCGGCGGAGTAGGGGGTCTAGATACCTGAATTTAGTCTTCTATAAAGGTAGGCTTATTCTAGGGTAAGGTAGCGTTATCTTAGTTATCTAACTCTTTAATATAATTCTAGTATTCTTCTAATATTATAATACCGTTTATTTAATACTCCTCTAATACTAGTTATATATCTACTTTACTACTTAACTATATATCTAGTATAATCTTACTTAGTCGCCTAACTAACTTCTTAGGAGGTAGTATTATAGATAATCTCCCCGATCTTACTAATTACTATTCCTTTCTAAGACGTCTAACGCTTCTTTTTACTAGAATAGGTATTAGGCTATTCTCCTTACGTAGCCGTCCTCGGGGCTTATAATCTACTAGTTTATTTCTTATACCTTATATCTTTATACCGTTCTTTCTAAGTTTTAAATCGAGATCCCCTCCTTTCTATAACTCGTCTACTATTATAATACTCGACCTAGTTACGTAGCCTAGATCTAGGGCGTAGACTTGTAGTTATTATATAGTCTTAGTATATCTAACGAATATATACTCTCTACCTTAGTCTATAAACTTATCTTAGCGTATACCTACTAGCAGCGATTTCAGATAAACGTAGGTATAGTAAATACTCCCCTATACCCTAATATAGTTAATATTTAAAATAACGCCGGTATATACTTCCTCTAGTATAATCCTTTCCTTTTAGTTATCTCGAGTTTTATAAGGACTACAGGTAGTTCTATTTCGTAGATACGTATCTACTTCTACGGCCTTATACTAGAGTTCTATTAATAGTCCTACTTCCTTAATTATAACGCGGACTCTATTCTCTATTATCTATATACTACGTTTAGCTACTCCGTTCTAACTTAATATATAAGTAATTATATACTATAGTATAATACTAATACTACTTACCTATTTATTAATAATATACTTTAATTTAAGTATATTATCGCTCCGGATTACTTTAAGTTTCTTACTTATAGAAAGCTCTTCTATTTATCTCTATCCTTCTAATATATTAATTACCTTATCTTTTATCTTAATAGGGATAGACTATATCTTTCTTATTAAGTTCTCTACGATTTATAAGAAGTACTTATAACCGTTAATTAATAACGGGAACTAGCTAGCTATATTAATTAATACTAGTCCTAGGAGTTTAGTATCCTATTTAAATAGCTTCTTAGGTGTATAGTTTCTCTTCTTAGTTAGTTTATATACATGATATATATAATCTTTAAGTACTTTTATTTTCTCGCCTAAGGTAGTTATTATAGATAGGGCTTTAATCTTTATAGCTCTTAGATAAGCGAATCGTTTATACTAAAGGGTATATCTATTAGTAGGCTTCCTCTCTAGTAGTAATAGGCCCTAGTCTATATTCTCTAGCGTAAGATCTATCGGTTCGCTATTATTAATAGCGGGGAAGGCGTAATAAGATATCTTCTACTCCTTAGCTTAGAAGGCTCGATCTACTAGTTTATTAGCGATATATAATATAATATAAACACCTCCTTTTAAGGTTATACTAATAACACGTTCTCTAGACTCTAGGTCTACTAAGTATAATCCTTACTTATTAAACATTCCGTTAAAACCTACTTATATAAGTCGCCTTCTTAATAAAAGATTTACTCTTAAGTTCGGTATATAAAGAGTCTTTACTAGTATAATAGATAATCCCCTAGGTACTCGTATTACTATTATACCTATCTAATCTAAGTAAAGTTTCCCCCCTTTAATTATAATAGTACGTCTTAGTATTATCTTTAGATATCCCCTAAATAGTTAGAGTTAATTAGTTATATATTTAGAGGTACTAGTATCTACGACCTATTCTAAAGCGGGGATCTTATAAATAACTTTAGATATATAACCTTTTTCAACGAGGTAATTATTATTATCCTCTACGGCGTAGAGTACTTCCTCTATATCATTCCTATTAGACTTAGGATCGGTGTTAGAACGGTTATCCTTAGCGGAGTATACTTTAAGAGGTAAAGTCTTACTAGTCTTTCTTTTATACTTAATAGCTATAACTCGGGCTATCTTAAGGTAAGGGTAGTACTTAACGTAGTAAGTATTATTATAGATTCTATACGGGTAATAGGCTACTTAAAGACCTTGAGATTACTTAGGTTTCACCTTTACTACAGGTTTACTCTTTAGAGAAGCCGGGGGACTAGATCTTCTCCCTCTACCCTCCTTCTTAGTTATAAGCGTAGTCTCCTTATTTAATCTATCTTCTTTATCTTTAAGTACACCTATACGGTATTTAACTAAGCGCAGGTCTATACCGTTAATTATATCTCTAATAGCGGTATACTTTAATAGTAATACCTTTAGGAGTTACTAGAATAGTCTATCTTTATTAAAAGACTTAGTTATAACCGGATCGATTTCCTTAAGTTATCTCCTAATTCTTACTAGCTTAAGCTAGGCTTCTTTAATACTAGTATCCTCGTTTATTTAATACGTATAAAGCCTTTTAGTAAGTCCTACCTTTATACTAGTACATTTATTATAGTATTTATCTTTTAACTTCTTCTATACTTCGTTTATACTCTTAAGGTCTTCTACGAGCTCCTAGTTAAAGTCTCCTAGGTAAATAAGTATAATATACGTAGCGGAGGTATTATCTCTTTCCTATTTAACTAATAGGTCCGCGCGTTTAGCTTCCTTTACTATCGTAGGTATTAAAGATAAGGTAGTAGATTTACTATCTAAGGTACTCTTAGGGGTTTTACTTTTATCGGATATTTATAGACTAATTATCCCTTTCACTAGCCTATATTTATCACGTGTAGTCTTAAGGACGTATAAGATACCTTCTTTCTTAAAATAGTATTATACTAGTTAAAACTACTAGGTATAAGTTCTAGAGGATAGAAGGGGAAGGGGACGCTTACGCGCTATAAGATTATAGGTAGTAGTATTTATAATAATAGTTATTAGTAAAATATAGCGTTCTTATCTATATTATAATCTTTATATTAGATTTAATAGGCGTGAACTTATTAACTCCGAGGGAAATATAAAGTAAAGGTATTAAGGATTAACTCTTCGTAGTTAGCTAATTAACGTTATAAGGTTATTAAAAGTCTATTAGTATCTTTTAATCTTTTAAAGGGTAATCTTAAGCTTTTTATTACTTTAATAATTATACTAGTTTTCTCTTATCTACTTAGCTATAGGAACTACGCGAGATCGTATACGTTAACGTGTATTTTAGTTATATAAAGACCTTCTTAGCTACCGGGCTTATAACCTATTAGAATACTAGGTTAGTAGTTACCTCGTAGGTTATATTATAGTAGGTAGTAGAAGGTAAAAGGTCTAGTATTATAACTACTACGAGAACTCTATTAAAAGTAGGCTGTAAGCTTAGTTAGCCCCTAGTTAGTACCGTAGCTAACTCTCTTTATATAGTTACTATACTAGTACTAGTAGTACTACTATTTAATATTATTTAATAAAAAGAGCTTATTAATTATAAATTATAAAGATATTAAAATATAATAATATAATAATAGTAAAAGAGAATTTATAATAGCTTCTTATATAATTACTTTATTAATATAATCTTTACTAATTATAAATATATAGTTAAAGTAATATTTAAAACTCTAATATTAATAGTAAGATTATATATAATAATATTAAATATAATTAAAAGATAGAATAACTTATTAACTTTAATTAATTATATATTTATTAAAGTATAATTAAATTAAAGTAACTTATATTATAAAATAGTAGAGTTTACTTAATTAATTTATAAAATATATAAGGTTAAAATAGACTTTATTATAAAATAATTAAGATAATAATATAATCTTAAATAAATAGATTAGATTAAAGAAATATATTACTTTAATAACTAACTTATTAATATTCTTAACTCCTTATATAAGAAGGAGTTATATTATAATTAAAGCCTCTTATTTTATAATTTTATAACTAATAGCTATTAATATAAATATATTTTAGAAGTATTAATTAATTTAAAAAGATCTTATAATATTTAATATTCTCTAATAACTTAAATACTTCTAATAGACTTTAATAATTATATTTACTTATACTTATAACTTAATATTATAAATTTAATATTATAATAAATAGATTTAACTTAGTTAAAGATCTTATATATAAGACTTCTTATAATAGATTTATAATAAAAGCTTAATAATTAGAAAGTTATATAAAATTAATTTTATTATCTTCTTCTTCTTCTTTTATAACTTAATTTAATACTAGCTTATAAAAATCTTTTATAAACTCTATTATAAGTAGTTCTAGTTCTAGTAATATATTATCTAGTATTAGTAGATTATTTAATAAATTATTATTATTATTATTATTATTATCTTAAATTAAATTAATAATATTATTAATTAGATAATTAAAGTTTATATTATTAATTAAATTAAATTAAATAGATTATTACTAATATTAATTATATTCTATTAATATTAATATTATATATACTTTATTTAAGAATAAAACTAATAATATTAATATCTTTAATCTAATTAACTTTAATAGAATTATCTTTTATTTATAACTTTATAACTCTTATATATTTTTAGTTATTTATAATATAAAAGCTTAACTTTATAATTATTTATTAAAGATCTAAGATTCCTCTTTATTACTAGAAGCTTAATAAGTTATTAATTAAGTAAAATATTAAAATAGTATTAAGTAATAAAAAAGTAAGGAGCTAGTTATATAATAAGAGGTATAATAATATAATAGATAGCTTTATATACTAATATTAGATAATACTTAATATTAAGAAATTAATAAAAATAAGAAATTTAAAATCTTATTAAGTTATCTTAAAGCTTATTAAAAGGTATTAAGTTATATTATCTTATATATATAAGTTCTTCTAATTACTATTAATATAAATTATTAATATATTAAAGAGAAATAAAGATAATATCTTACTATTAAAATTATTATAATATCTATCTTATATTATTTATATAATTATCTTATTAATAATATTATATAATATCTTAATTAAATAAAATTTATAAAAGAAGTTATAAGTAATATATAAAGTTAGCCGGCGATAAGATCTACTTATACGTAGTACTAGCTACGAACCTTCTAGTATCTTAGTACTAGAAGAGCTAAGAGATCTTACGGTGGTTTAGAAGTACTATCTAGGGTTACGTAGTTATTACGGAATTAATACGTAGTAGGGTAAAGCGATAATAATAATAGGAACGCTAACGCGATAGATAAGTAGAAAAGATAAAAGGAGAACTACTAAAAGATTATAGTAAAAGATACGATGTAATAGAATATATAGATATAGATAATAAAGAGTATACTATATAAATACCCTCCTACCTCTCTATAATATAGCCTCCGCTTCCCTACACGTATTAAGAACGCGATATACTAGTAATACTAGTAATACTAGTATAAAGTTATAGGAATACTACCGCTAGATAATATTACTGATAGATAGAACCTCTATAGTAGTATACGGTACTTCTATACTTATACCTATTACAGGGCCTCTTATAAGGCTATACTCTAGCTAACTCCGCGCCGCGTGGGTTAGATAGCCTGGATTAGTCTATCTTTAAGGTAGCTATTATATATATAGCTAACGATATTATAATAAATAGATAGTAATACTATAGAGCTAGCCCTTCCTCCTTAATAATCGAGCGTAAACCAGATAGTATACCGGGTATATACTACCGCTATTACTACCGTATAGCGGCGAGGATACTCCAGCCCCCTCCCTAAGTAGTCCTTACGGTACGGCTGTAGGTAGTAGGCACCTAACCTGAAATAGGATGTAGGTATTAGACTCCTCACCTAATAGCTTATAAGTACGATAGGGCCGCCGGTCTCGCTAGCTAGTAGTACCTATTACCTTCTACACGTATACACCTTAATAGTAGCGGCCGATATAACCGCGGTAAATATACCGGGTATCCGCTACCTTACTATAGTACGGCGGTGGGGATACTTAGCCGCCGCCTCCTAGGTAGTCCCTACGGTATAGTAGTAGGTAGTAGAGGCCTAGCCCGTATAGTACGTGGATATTAGCCTTCCTACCTAATAGTTTATAAGTATACTAGGGCCGCTAGCCTTCTTACCTAGCGGTACCTAGTACTAATAGACTAGTAGGTAAGTACTAGTTCTATTACCTCCCTTTACGTATACACCCTCCCCGTTATAAACGTTATAACCGGGACTATAAGGAATTATCTATTATAAGGATTTATCCGTTATACCTTATAAGGAACGGATTAGATTAAAAACAGCTAGTAGAAATAGAAAAGAGAAAAGGGCTAGGCCCTAGACAAGGAAAAGGAGTTTCACTCGTAGAAGAAACTTAGTGCGATAGGTAGTAAACCCGACCCCTCCGCTACCCCCCTAGTAGTAGGCCTACTAGGGGGGGGAGGGAAGGAGTTATAAATAGTTAAGAAAACCGTAATTATTAGGTAGAGTTTTTATCTCTATAATAGGGTTTCTCCCCGAATAATATATACGCGATATATACCCTTAAATAGTCTACCCTTATTAGCTTTTAACTAGTATAAGAGTATAATTAATTAATTAATTAATTAATATATATAAAGTTATAAATATTAATAATATAGTATTAATATAAAGATTAATAATATTTTTAATCTTATAATTAATATTATTTTTTAGTTATTTAAGTATTAAGTAATAGTAGTACTATTAACTTATAAAGTTAAATATATTAAATAAATATAAGTTATAAGAAAGCTATTTAACTTAAAATTATATTATATTAAAATTATATTATTAATAATATACTTTAAATAATTATTATTTTTAAAGATAATTAAAGTATATTTATACTTATAAAAAACCTACTTTATTATAATTATATTAAGTATATAAATATTTATTATTATTAGATTTAAGATAAATTTATTAGTAAAGTATTAATATTTAATAAAAGAAGGACCTTCTTTTAAAACTTAGAAATAATTATTAATAAGTAATTTATACTTAATAATATAATAAAAAGAGTAATTATAAAATATATTATTATTATATAAAATAGTATAAATAGAGTTAATATAAGTATTTATTTATTATATAATAACTATCTTCTTATTTAATTAAGTTAATATTAACTTATATAAGCTTAAAGGTTTTTTATAATATATTTAATATATATTATATAAAAAAGTTAATTATAATATTTATAATAACTATTATAATTAAAAAAGTTATAAGCTTATTTAAATAATTCCTTTTTTATAATAAAAGGAATATATAATTATTAACTTTTTTTACTATTAATATAAAAATAAGCTTATTTTTAAGAATAAATTTTATTTTAAACTTATTATATTTTAAATAATATTTAAATTATTATTTATAAGAGATTTTAATATATTAAAGATCTTTTACTATTACTTATCTTTTTAATAACTTATAAATAATTAAGATTTAAAATCTTTTATTATCTTTATATTTATTATATAATAAATAATAAGGTTATTAAAGTCTTTAATATTATAAAGAAGATTATTAAAAGATATAAAGAGAATATTAAGAATCTTATTTAAAAATTTAATCTTTTTACTTATATTTATATTTATATAAAGTTTAAATAATATATTAAGTATTATATCTAATTTACTAGATTTAATAAAGAAAGGTATTAAGAAGCTTATATAAGTTAGAAAGTTAACTTATTTATACTTATAATCCTTAAATTAAATTACTTTAATATTAAAATAATAATAAAGTAATTAATATAAATAGTTATAAGTAATTAGATATTTAATTTAATTATATATTAAACTTTTAATATAATTTATATAATATTAGTAATCTCTAATTTAATAAGTTAATACTTCTTCTTTATATTATTAAGATAATAATTAAAAAATATAATAAGTTATATATTAATTCTAGTAAAAGGCTTATAATTATATAAGATTACCCTTTATATAATATATAATAGTTATAAATCCTATTACTTCTAAGATATTTAAATTAATATATAAAACCTTATTATAATTATAATAAATAAGAAATTAAAAATTTAAAAGCCTTTTATAAACCTTAAAAGATATTAACTCCTTTTATATAAGCTTATAAAAAATAATTCTAATTATCTTCCTTTTTTTATATATAACCTTTTATACTTAAATTAAAGCTTTTATTAAGTATAATCTTTCTTTTTTATAAGGAATCTACTTATTAAGTATATTACTTAATTAATAAGTAAAGCTACTTAATAAGACTAAAAAATATTTTAAGATTACTTAAGTTTTATAAAAAGTATAATAATATATAATTATAATTCTCTTTTTTATTATTAATATTTTAAGCTTATTTATATATTAGTTTAATAAAGTAATAAAAGGATAGTTAATATATAACTTTATAAGTAAAAGGTTTACTTATCTTTAATAAAATAAATTAAAGATTTTATATAAAGATTTTATATACTCTTTTAAGAATTATAAGTATATAAGTAATAATATTAATATAAGTTTTTATAAACTCTTAATATAAAGTTAATTTACTTTTAAATATATAAAAAGTAATTCTTATAACTTATAAAAGTTATAAAAGACTATTTTTAATTATAATAACTTATTATTATAAGTTTATATTAATCCTTTACTTTTATTTAAAGTTCTTAAAACTATTTTATAATATTAATAATTATTATATATTAATAACTTTATATTAATACTATTATATTAACTTATAAAGAGATAAATATATATTATTCTTTATAATTCTATTAAGTTTTTATATATTAATTATAATATAACTTTTTTACTTAATAAAAGTATTATATTAAATTATAAAGTAGGGATAATTAAATAAGATTAATTAATTTAATTATATAAGTTTTTCTTAAGCTTAAAACTTATTAAATATTTTAATAATAATATTCTTATTCTTTTATTTATACTTATATAAGCTTAGATAATATATTTAACTTTAATAAAATTAATATTTATTATTTCTTTTAAATATTAATTAATTAATAATATAAGGCTCTTTATAAATTTTAACTTTATTCTTAAGTATATATTTAAGACTAGAGTTAATAATAGTATTTAATTCTATTAAAAGTATCTAACTATTAATTATTATAAATATTATAAGAACTTTATTATTAAAATATATTAAAATAAGATATAATTAATCTAACTAGTTATATACTAGATATATATTAATACTTATCTTAATTTCTTATATATTCTATTTCTCTTATACTTATATAACTAGTAATATAATAACTATTACTATTCTACTTATTTTAATAAGTTATAAGTTTAAGTATAAAGTATTTATTTATTTATTTATCTTATAACTACTATTAATATTATCTCTTATAAACTACTTTTATATTAATATTATATACTATTATAAAAAGGGGCTAGGAAATCTACTAGTAGAGATTTTTATTAAGGTATTAAGATAGATATTAAGATAGTTAAAATCCCTTTAACTTAAATAATAAAAACTCTTTAATAGTAGTATATATATATAGTTTATTAATTATATAAATAATATTTATTCTTTATATATACTAACTACTTTAATAATAGTTATTTATACTTATTACTTAATTAATATTATAAATAATATATAATATTCTTATAAAAAGGAGCTAGAAAGATAGAAAAGGCTAGGAATATTTATTATCCTCTTTATAAATTAGTTATATCTATCCTTTCTTTTTTAAATTCTTCTCTTTTTCCTTCTTATTATTCTAATTACTTTATACTAGAATTTAAAGAATTTAAATAAGAAAATCTATTAATAATTATTTAAGATTTATTTTAAAGGTCTTTTAATTAATTTTTAAGTATACTACTACTTCTTTAATCTCTTATATCTCTACTAAGATATTAATTATTAAAGAACCCCTTAAAATAATACCTCCTTTATACCTTTATTAATATTAGAATTTTATCTCTAAAATTATTTACTATTATTTTTAATAAAAGTTCTTAGAATATTAAGTAAAAATATTATTTTTAATTTTATTATTAAGTTAAGACTACCTTTTATATATTTATAATTATTAATACTAATATTAACTTAATCTTTAATATTAAATTTATATAATATTAATTAATTAATTAATTATACTCCTATACTAGCTAAAACTAATAAGGGTAGACTATTTAAGGGGTACGCCTAGCGTACCTATTATTCGGGGAGAAACCTAGCTAAGGGATAAAAACTCTACCTACTATCCGCAGGTTATACTATTATTCGGCTCCTTCTCTTCCCCCCTTAATAGGCCTACTATCGGGGCGGTATATCGAGGGGTCGGGTCTACTATCTATAATACTAAGGTTTCGTTAACTATATTCTCTTCTCTTTAGTTAAGGCGGAGCCCTTCCTCTCTATTAGTTCTCGCTAATATCTCTTTCGCTAGTATAAACTAGTAGAGGGCGCCTAACCTAGTTAACTACCTCGCCGCCGCCCTTATCCCTATTAGTAATAAGAGAATAGTACTATAGTCTTCTAACCTAGCCTCTAGTAATATCTAACTCCTACTAGTATAATAGTTAGGATAGAATAGTAGGACGTATTTACCGGTCTACCTCGCCGCGCCGTATAAGTAGCTAGGACTTAGGATCCTAGGTACCTTCCTAATAAATAGGAAGTAGTTAAACCTAATCTTATCCGTATATAACTAGACTATTATAAAGCTCTCCGGCTTCTTTAAGCCTTTATAAAGGTCCTATCTCCCCCCTACTAGGTTACCCTTCTATACTAGGCTCGTGTTTCGGCCCTCTAATCCCCGCTAGTAGTAGCGCTACCGGCCCTACTACCGGCCTTCCTACTAGGTTAGTATCCTTTTCTATAGCGTCGGGCTATTAAGTACCCCGTTTAGCGACCGCTTCGCCTAAGACTCCTTCTTAGCTAACGGGGGTAGCGGAGGGCGCCGCCTCCTACCCCTTCTTAGTTATAACTAAGACCTAATCTTCGCGTTCCCTTTCAGGACCGTCTTATATATCCCTTAGAGGATCTTACTCCGTAGTAAGGCCTTATTAAGGAAGTCTCTTACCGACGGGATTCCTACCTCTACCTCTAGGACCGGAATTAGGGTAGCCTTATACGCCCCTAGTACTTTACGTAGTCCTTTATTTTAGATCGTTATCAGGGTCTTTATATACTTCCCTACCGCCCTAGGGGTATTCTTTAGGCTATATTATACTAGCGCTACGAACGTTATTATAGGCCTTACTACTACCGTATATATAAGCCTACTAACCGGTAGAACCGCTCCCTATATAAAGCCGGCGACGTAGTAGAGCGCCTGAATCTAGTTATCTATCTTAGCTTATACCTTCCTTAGGTATATATTCTAATTTAGCTTATTATTAAGTATAAGTCCTAGGACCCTAATTAACGTCTTTAGTTTAACTTTAATTCCCTTAAGCTTAACTATTACGTCTATCTTAATACCCTTAATTCTACGGGTTATATAAATAAGCTCGTACTTCTTTAGTATAAATAAGGCTTTATAAGTCTTCGCCTACCGTAGGTATACCTTATAAGCTATATCTAGAACCTTATAGTTCCGTTTAGTACTCCTATTATAAGCTAGTAGATAGACGTTATTTATAAATCCACTAACTTAGATTAGTAGCTTTAGCTTTTTATACTCCTCGATTAGGGGAGTATTAAAAAATAGGAATAGGATCGGAGAGATAGGCGAACCCTAAGGGATCCCTATCTCTACTAACTCTATCTAACTCGTCTTCCTACCGAGGGTAATCGAGGTCGCCCTCTTTATAAGGAAGCTTACTATCTAGTATACTATCCTTTCTAGGACCCTCTTTATCTTTATTATATAGAGTAGCCGGGAGTAGGAGACGTAATTAAAGGCTCTAGTAATATCTAAGGAGAGGAGGCTCGCTACGTTCCTCTTCTCTATTCTCTATATTATATAGACTATATTAGTAATATATAAAGTATATTAATATCTAATATTATTATATATAAAAATAGGTTACTACTAATAATATTAAATTAAAATATATTAAAAAAAACTAGTAATTAAAAGCTTTATTAAAGCCTTCTATAAATATAAATTTATCTCCTTTTATAAAGTCTTAAACTTAAAAGTACTTTAATAGTAAAAGTCTTTAATATAATAAGGCTTTATATATACTTTTAATAACTTTATAAATACTCTTATAATTATTTAAGAGATAATTAACTTTTAATTACTTATCCTTTTAACCTTATAATTTTATATTATAATATTAAAATATAAAATAGATTTAATAAGCTTATTAAACTTTATTATCCTTTTATATTCTAAGCTTAAATAGTAATTTATATTATTAATAATATTATTTAAATATTAAAATTACTCTTAGTTATAAATTAATATTATAATAAATAAATTAATTACTTTTTTATAAAATTATTAAGCTTAAATTATAATATATATTTCTTATAATCTTATCTCTTATCTTACTTTTAATATAAAATATAATTAATATAATATATTCTTAAATACTAGTAAATTTAATATTTATAATAACTTTTAATATAATATATTTTTAAGTTATAATAGCCTTATTATTTTTATTACTTAAATATATCCCTAGATAGAATAAGAATAAAAAATAGATAATTAATATTATTAAAGAGTTATAATTATTTATTTAAATGTTATTATTATTATTATTCTTAATTATAATATTATTAAGGATATAAATATTAAAATTAAACTTTAAAATACTCTCCTTCTTATCTAATATAAGTTTATCTAATATATTAAAGGTAAGAAATATACTATTAAGTTATTATAATAAAAAAAACTTAATAATATTCCTTTATAAAATAAGTATATCTTAAAAATAGTTATATAAATAAAATAAATTACTTTATAATTATATCTACCTTATTAAAGTTCTTTTAATTTATATTTTAAAGGGTTTTATTAAATTACTACCTTATAAATAGAACTTCTACTACTATCTACTTTACCTTTATACCTCTTACCTAGTATTTAATTAAGAAGGGGGATTTAAGATAGTAGGAATAAAATATTATAAGTTATTTATATTATTATACTAATAAAATACTTTATTTAAGTAGGAGTACGAAAAAGTCTAGATAAGGAAGGGGGTGTTTAGAGTAGGAGAAACCTTGTATATATCTAATTATTTATAGTAATCGTAATATTAATATACGTCTTTCCCGCGTCGATAATATCATGTTATTATACGCTTCTATACTATATATACTAATTATTTCCTTGTATTACTCCTCCTACGCGTTATATTTCTTGCCGGCTTACTATTCGCCCTATCCTTTTATTATAAACGTGTTAGTAACTTTCGCACCTAGAAGGTATAGTTTAACTCTCCTAATAAGAAAAGCTTATCCTCGCTAAGGCCTGAATAATTACAGACTCCTAGTATTATAAAGCGAATATTCCGACTTAGTAAAGGCCTCGCCCTTAACCGTTCTTTTATCAGCTTATTATTATAAAAGAGAAATTAATAGCTATAGCTATCGCTCTTATTAGGTAAATAAAACGTGGGACTAGATTATTAGGCTATACCGCTACTATTATATGCGCCCGTTAGCTTCTACTATAAAGTTAGTATACTAAAGACCTGTACCGTTCTAGGAAGTCGGTGACGCTATAGACTATAATAGTCTAGTACAGATAATCCTAAAGTTAGCATGTCGTTCTTCTAGGGACATCGACCCGTAGGTATATATAGAATTTTATAACATCCTTAACCTAGTTTATAGTAAAATACTAAAAGAATACGAAGAGATATTATTAATCGAGGATTCGAGGTGTAACTATAGAGGTTATAGGGCATTAATAAGTCTAAGCCGTTGTTACTAATAGTTAAATAGGATGAAATCTAAGGTCGATAGTTATAATAATCCATGAAAGGTATCTATTAAGTTTGCTAAAATACTAATAGGTTAAGCGGTACGCCTTACTCGTCTTAACTTAATGCTAATATTATTATTATCTTTCAAGGTATTATCCGTCTATCTATCGACTACCCACGTTAATTAAGGAGTATATATCGATGCTACGACCGCCTATTCAATACTTATTCTTCGTTATAGCCTTAACCACAGCCCTATAAAACCGCCGTCATAGGTTTTCAGCCCCTCCTAACCCCTACTCAAGCAGCTCCTATATATTTCTCTTCGCTAACACGGACTTGGCATCCCTTTTATAAGCCCCATAGCCACCTTCGGGCGCTAGGTAGGATCCATAGTCGCCGTATCCTCCGCTAGATACAGGACGTAATAAGTGAATGTTATTATTAGGTCTAGAGGTAGGGGAAATATATTGTTAAGAAGGGGAATTAAGGGGTAGGATGGAAGAATATCAGGCTTGGCTCACCTAGCTAGTGGTACGGGCGTAGTACTAGTACCTTCGGAAGCGCTAGCGCTAGCATAGGAGCTATAATCCCCGTAGCCTCTACTAGATACAGGATATAATTAGTAAGTGTTATTACTAATTATTAGGTTTTTATATAGAGAGGCAATTACAATTTTTAGTAAATTAGGAAGGGAAATAGGGGAGATTAGATGAGAATATATTAGTTCAGCTTACCTTAGAGGAGCGGGCTTAGCAGCTGCACCTTTAGTAGATCCCACACCCGTATAAGAGCTATATCCGCCTTTAGGGGCAGGGTAACTGCCGTAGTCTACTAGGGCCGGGATAGGCGAAGCGGCCGAAGGATTAGGATGATAGCGAGGGAGAGGAGGGAGAGGAAGGTAGTAAGCTTCATGTTATGGTATGGATGGATGAAGCTGGGCTGGTAGGGGGAATAGGGTTGACTGTAAGGCTGAGGTGATTAAGCGAGTCAATATCAGGATAGGTAAGTACTAGGTCTTGTAGTGAAGGTATTAGGGATGTAATAGCCTGGATCGGGGGAAAGATAGACGGGCGAAGCAGATATTTAAATAGAGGGACCGTGTGCTAGCGTGACGGGATCTCGATTCCCTATCCGGTTGCATGGAAGAATCCGGCATGGACCTGTATATACCTTAAAAGGCAAACTGTATTCGTTCGATACTCCCGCTAAAGGAAGTTAGTACAATTAGTCTAGAAGGGTTTACCCCTCACTCAGGCAAACCCCCTACTCGGGCGATTTTGCCAAGATATATAAGGCTGAGCTGCTGTTAGGCGTAGCTACTATAAAACACCTTATCTTTAGATAGCGATAGCGATATCAACGCTTATTAAATTATAGAAGTAGGTTACTCCGGTGTCTTTATATATATCAAGCTTGAAGCCATCTAAAGGAATTAACTAGACTCTACGTGGTTACTAAGTACTTTTACTAATACTGAATTCTACTCCACAGACCTAACTCCGGATATCCTAGACAGGCTCCGGACGTCTAAATAATCGATTAAGACTACTTTTAAAAGTATACTCTTTTTTTAATACGCTAGCCGTTCTAGGCAAGCTTGCACGTGATCTTAAGGTGCTACTATCTTGCCTGGGTGTACGTGACCTGAGGTGCTACTATCTTGCCTGAGGTCCCTAGGAGTCTCTTTTTGAACCTATATCACATCCTCCTTGGGGGTCTACGACGTCGTAGTGTCCTCCCTATCGCCCCTGTATCTGACTGCCCTGATTCTCGCCAGCGCCCCTAGCGAAGGTCCTCCAGCGTCACCCTAACCCGGAGCGTCAAAACCAGACGGCGTGTAGGTAGGAGTTAGGAGGGCGCTACTAGCGTAAGAGGAGGAGGAGGAGGAGGAGGAGCTGTTCTACTTAGTGTCGCTGGCGTGTCAGATACAAATCGGACCTGCTTTTAAGGCGTCTGAGACTAACGCCGGCGAGGTCGATATAGCTATCTTTCAGCGATGAATAAGTTTAGGTCTAGCTTATTAAAGACGTCCTTCTATATTATCGCTACTTGCTTGTCAAGCTTTATATCAGCTTTAATCTAGGTATTACTTCTACGTTTATTAAGAACGCTGGAGTCGTATAGTATTACAGCACCGTTATTACCTCTAGTTCGATTATTCTTCTTGTCTTTACGCCTGTTTACCTCTAGAAGCTTCAGATTAATATTCTCCTAGATATATGATTTAGTAAAAGCAAATTAACAAGCTTTACCTACTTTTTTCAGGATATCCTCCGCAGCTAGCTGCATCATCCCATCCTTAAACTACTGCATTAATCGCTCCATCTACGTGATATTCGCTGGTGTAAAGAGGAGCTCACCGCTCCCGCCGGATCCAGAGTAGCTGATTGACGCTTCAGGTGGTATAGTAGGGCGAAGCGAAAGACTAAGTCGCTCGATCCCAAGGACATAAGATACTGGATTTAGCCGGAAGTCGCTTAGTATCAAGTTAGGATTAAAGGGTAGGAGGCCTGATTTCTTCCATGCACTCTTAATAACGTCTGGTGTTATACTTACCTCCGAGCGAACTTATAAAACTCTAGAAAGTCGCATTTATCGATATTATACCCCGCTCCCAGTAGTATTAATCGGTGGAGGTGATTTTTATATATAGTTACCAGCGGTAAGAAGACACCGACGTCTAAGGGCTGTAGGATATAAGTCGTATGCGCTGGTAAGCAAAGTAGGATAATCTTATACTTGACAGCAAACTTAATAGCAGCGGTACTAATATATAAAGCATAACCGTTAAGGTAAAGCATCCTATACTCGCCTTTCTAAGTCGTTACAGTCTGAGGTTTAAAACACCTTTCAAGCTATAGTAGACCGATTTAATTATTAGTCTATCCGTTCTCGCTAATAGTAATAAAGCTATCCGGTAAAGACTCCTTCTAGGCCTTCTATATAAGCTTTACTTTAAAGATAACCTATAGCTTTAAGGCCCGACTATCTATTAAGACGTACTTAATAAGGGAGACCTATTCGCGATTACCATACTAAGTTATATATTTATTCTTGTCATACTTTAAAATAATAACTTTCAGCTTCGCGACGACGCCTATTATAAAGCCTTTCTCATCTATATTATAGATATCCTCCTCCTGGATCTAGAACCTCGTCTTTATCTGCTAAAAGAGCTTGAATCAGCCTTGTAAGAGGACAGGGTCTTGAGTATTAGCGCGTTCTTTATCAAGAGGTAGAATATATTTACTCTTCAGGTCCTTATAGCGATTCATGAACTTTTACGTATAGTTAATCCTAATAGGGGCGTCGTCGCCCTTCTTCTAGCAAAGCTCCTGAGTAAGGAAGCGGACTTGTTCGACACGAGTAGGCTAGCCCCAGTTCTATAGACGTTTAATCTAATTAATCACAGCCTTTTCTTCCCCTAGAGTTAGACGCTGGCGTTCTGCAGCGCTTTCCTTTTTCAATGTCTTGCCATTAATACGGTCGAAGAATATAGGAGGGAGACCGTACTACTTCGCTACTTTAGTCTTAGAGATCTTGCCTTCTACCTCCCTCCACCGCTTAACAGCTAGCTCTATACGCTCCTCCTTTAATATCTCTTTTTCTGCGTTTATATAAGCGATTGTCTGATGTTTATAAGGGTATAAAACACTATTAGGATTAATAGAAAAGTAAATAAATTTAGTGTCTTGGCAATTAGGGTTAGGGCGCCCGACTGGGGGGTTTACCCGAGTAAGGGGTGAACCCTTCTAACCGTAGCAGGGCCCTGTAAAGGAGAGGACCGATAAGGCAATGGATTTGCTACTATAATAGAGGCCTACTCGGTGAAGGCGACATTCCTCGATTATAAATAGTAGAGTGGCAGTAAACTTGGAGATAGTACTACCACGACGTTAAATAATTAAACACTATATCTTGGCAGGGCACATCGTTATATTTGGCGCCAAGAGTTAACACGAGCGCCTAAGACTAAGACATGGGATACAGCTCATTTATGGCTTGCGCGTTCTGACGCTATCCCTTTCCAAGTGTACAGCCAGCCTTACCTACCCTTTCAGATCCCTAAGAGTACCCAAAACCATAGGGCTTGCTAAGGATCTTCAAGCGGGGAATAACCGATTGGTATAAATATCCTGCTTAGAGGTAAATGCTCCCTGAGATACACTAATAGCAGCTACCATTACAATCAGTGCAGTAGCATAAGATACTAGGGAAGCAGCCATTCTAGTTGCGACCTGCAAGTCAACTTTTGATCCGATTGACGAAGCTTACATGATCTCGAATCCCGGCGACTACGACGAGCCGGGGCCCTCCTATATCGGCGAAGCCGTCACCGACGAAGAGGGTACGCTTGAGGCAGGGCTCACGCGGCGGACAAACCCGGAGGGTGACATGAACGAAACCGGGAAGGAGGACCCTGTAGGGGTTTCTATCCCGCGAACAATCATAGAGGATACCAACCGCAGCCAGGAGACGAACCTACAAGATAAGAGAGCGAAAGATCGGGATACTAACAGTTTCGATAATAAAGGGTAAGCTGCATTTTTAAGAAAATTCGGCACATTATTACAAGAGTAGGACTGGATTCGAGCCTCTAAGTCAGTCTCCAATCTCATTTTCCGGGGTCGGGTAGGACTAATTCGGAGAAATCGATTCGCATATATACCGATGCCTCAAGAGGTTACAGGGGCAAGGGTCTGGCGAAGCTAAGGTATACTACGGATAGACCCTACCTCGATCGTACTTTACATCTGATTCCCGATCGTTAGCTCTTTTACTACACTAAAGCGGACTAGCTTGGGGGGATAAATATCTTGAATTAGTCATCCATAATTCTTGGCGAACTGATATCAACTAGGCGCGGGGTAATCTTGGCATTGCTGCATAAAAAGTTCACAAAGTTGAGAACGGACTGATAGGAAAATTAAATCTTGAAACAGGTAATCTTTTCTCCTTTTCTTTTAGTATACGCGGAAGTTATTCGATTAGTATACTCGTGCAGCATTTCTGGAACGCATTTCAAATCGATGCCAGTAATGCGGCTAGCGCCGAAATCCCTACGGCCGCCCACCCGCCACCCTAGACGATTCCAGCTTCGCTAATAAAAGCCTGGGGGCTTGTGGACGGAGACGTGGAACTCGGGGTGCCGGAGCTGCTGCTGTTATTATTGCTGCTGCTGGTACTCTTCATGTTTGAGCTGCTCTTATCGTTTAACATGGCTCCAAGCATTCCGATCTTAACGGTCCCGCCGCATGGAGTAGCAGGAGGCATCACGCAGCCATTAAGATAGTCGCCTAGCGGTCCGATACCCATCCCTTTCATGCTGACCATCTCGGGCGTGAAGGCCGGCGTTAAAGAGGTACTGTTAGCAGGGAATATAACGGGCTTCATGTGGGAGCCGATATAGGAGGCATGGATACCTGAAGACGAATCCCTTTAATATGGCTTTCAGGTAGAGGCGGAAGGTTGCGTACTACTCACCGTGCTCGGCTGCAAGCCTTGCCATAAGGAACGCTGCCTGCGGAGACTGCACGTAGTCCGCTAGACCGATGAACGCGCCGCACATTGTCGCCTCGAAGATATACGCATTCATGAGATGCGATGTGGCGTTAGTAACAGGCGGGTACGAGAAGTTGTAATTCGGTTTCATTCCCCCAGCTGCCATGCCGGCCTGTAAGAGGGCCTCCTCGCCGAATTTGGCCTGCACGGCTAGGCCCATGGTGTTGGCTAGGAAGTCGGTTCTTGGCTTTGTCGGCGAGGGAAGAGAAGAGTAGAAAGATTCATTGATAGGCACCGAGTCGTAGTAGCTCGAGAGGAGATTTTGGAGAGCGTAGCCATACGCGATAGCGGGAAGGTCGCTGGAGCCCGGGCTGACCGGGCACATATAAGTGGCCGACGTAATGGCAGCCGTCGAGAGGAGCTAGAGAAGAGTGGAAGCCTTTATTTGGTTTACTTAATTGATTGAACACGATTGTAGATTTTCGGATTTCAGGTGGACAAGATTGTAATGTTCTAGCCAGGCGCGTTAGAGGGAAGGCAACTCGATAGTCTTATAGCTTAGTAGCCCCAGCGAGAGACCGCACGATATACAGAGAGCATTGGAAGTTAACTACTTACCCTGGAAGCTGAACCGGACATGCGGATGCCAAGACACTTGAGCTTAGTAAGAGGGGGTCACTATACTGGTTCCGACTTAGTGGCGTCCAAGATAATGGAATCAGAGTCAAGGAAATGCCTAAACAGGGAATTCTTTCAATTAGTAGACACGTGTTAGGACGGAAACGGTAATTAATTGTCGCAGGGAGCGAAAGAAGTCAGTTATCCGGCCCTGCTAAGAAACTATAAAACGGCCCTTACTACGTATACTGCAGAGCCATGACCCTATACTACGGTTTCAGGCGAAAATATTGTTAGTATACGCTGATCAGCTTGGCATAGTCTAAACGCTTTCCGGTATAGTAGCTCCACAGTATATTCGGCTATGCCGCGGTCCTATAATCTACGGTCGCCTTCTTACTCGAAAAAATTGATGTTCTACAGAGAGCTAGGACCGGATTAATCTACCTCCCTAGATCGTACAAACAATATTTTCGCCTGATACTCGTAGTAGCCATGCGAGGCCCATTTCGATAGTATCCGAGATGTAAACCACGGTAATCGGATCAGATGGCAAAGTAAGATGGGCTCCAAGACGGTGGACCGATGTGAGACATAACCCGTAGGAGCGTAGGCGATGGCGAGGGAGCTTAACTGAGCGAATGGTTAGTGTCGGTTGCTCAGGTTGAGGACTGAGAGACATTAGAGGGCATTACGCTTAGTCCACGACGCTGTAGGAAGGCAGTGCGTGCCATAAGTGGTCTCTAGCTAGCGAGCGAATTCAGAGATCACTCCTCCAACAGTGAAATGTTATTAGCGATATAAGGAGAAGACGGGGAAGTGTTTCTAGGCGCGAGGTTGAAGGTGGTGACCTAAGAATAGCTTAGCGCAGGATCGGGATATCGGCGATCGGTAGTTGGAAGATCCGTGCTCAACGTTATTAGCCAGCTCTAGAATGACGAGAACTTCTTTCTTTAATAGATGCTTATCTCCACTACTCAATTATTACCGAACCACCTTGCGGCCTACTGTACGAGTCGACACGTACTACACGGATACTGAAGACGTATGTCTCTCACGTGTGTCCATTGATGCGTACAATTGCTCAGCCAGTATGTTAAAAAGTAGCAAGTTAATGCGTAAAGTGTTGACGTCCCTCAACGGAAAGACGAGTCTCCGGGAAAGGAGATCTGCAGCGCCATGGCCGAACCTGATACTGCGCATCAATGATGTTGACGAGTAAGTCAACGTTCTGGTTTATATCAGCCATTCCGGCAGCTGTTTGGGAATGGTCACGGAAAGATCCTTGATAGCGCCATCAAATGACGGAAGAACGCGTTGCCGTAAACTCGTTCAGGCCAACAGGGTTTTTAGTACATGGACGCATTTGGCTACTGGCCATTGACAACCCCGTGGATGGGAAAAGCTTGAGTACGATGTAAGATGACACCAGGTGAGCACGACAAGGATGGTCTGGTATCAGAAGTCTAATAACTCGGATGTGTCTTGCTCCTGTTGCGCGGGTTGTTTTGATTTCCTTAGTCTTTGACATTGCATTGTGATATCTTCGGTTCAAGACCTGGACTTATATCTCTCAGTATGGCAGACACAACGGAGGCTTCGAGGGCAGTGTTGCCAATCATCAAGAAACACGCATCCCGAATCACACCTCGGACTTGCCTTTGGCCTCTCGCCGGAAGCCTGGTCATCACCTTCAGCCTCTCCATAGGCTTAACATTTCGATCGGACAATTAGTGCTATGCAGCCACATGCGGCGAATCGCTCTTCCCTCTTCAAACCAGATTGCATGTTGTTATATGGTATTTCTGGCTCTCAATATCAGTTACGGTGCTTGCGGCACGAGCGTTCCACCCAAAGATGCAGAAGCGGCTTGCGCGGCCACTCACAGAATGGAAATTGCCAGTACTCGGCAGGCACATCAGTATTGGTGGTCTCACGATGGCGCTCTAGATCGTCTCGTTATACGGGATCGTCGTTGGTGTTTGGTGGATTCGACTACGCGACTATTTCAATGAACGGAATCGTACGGCCGGGATCTATCATGGGAGTGACAGGCTGGCAGCCATCGCTCTGACGGGACACATGTGTGATATCACGATGGGGATGGTCTTATTGCCCATATCTCGACACAGCGCACTGGCATCATTTTTCATGATCTCGGTGTCGACCGCACTTACAAATCACATATTGACGGCTTATACATTATTCATCTTGGTGATCATACATGGGTTCCTGTACGTCTCCTGGGTACTAGCCTTCAACAGCCTCTCAACCCAGCTTCGAATGGTCATTCCCGCTCTCAACCCAACCTACCTTCACACCGAGACCTGGCCTGGCGACACCTCACCTCTTGGCGTATGGCGTGCCTCTCTGATATTTACCGGGTCGCTCGCTACCCTGATCATGTGTGCAATCGCGATTACTACACTGCCGAAAGTGCGCAAAGCACACTTCAACCTCTTCTATTTCACTCACCTGCTGGCTATAGTCATAGTCATCGTGATCTGCCTCCATGCAAGCACTGTGTTCTATTGCACCGCTCCAGGATTGGCTATATGGTTTTTAGACTGGATGATGCGCCTTTAGGAATTAAGAAGAACCCTGGATGGAAGTATTTCAACCCTGGGCAAAGGCTGGTACTGGTGAGTCAAATCAGGCCCCTAACTTCTATGATGTCACTGCTGACCATTTATCTCAGTGTCACACTGCCGTTGCCTCGCCAGAGATTGCAAGGCTGCTCGTGTCGTTCACCACTTGCCCATTTCTATATTCACCATGCCAGGTCTTCTATACGCGAGCTGCACCCGTTCACCACAATCACGCATCTAGCCTCTAAGAACAGCGAAACTCACTCAACTGAGGACGACTTTCCAGTCCAATTTCTCTTCCGCAAACAGGGAACAGCATTACCTCCAGGCGAAGCCGCTGTCGCACCACTACCACTCCGCCAGCGTATATTTAGAGGCAAGAAACAGCGAGTGCAAAGCACACAGTGGACTGCGCGGCTCGCAGCCCAAGCAGATCAGCTGCAACCTAGTCCATCGGCAATACGAAGTAGCGATGGCATTGACGCGGAAAAGGCGTCGGAAACCTCTACGCCCGAGGCAGTCGGCATCGATGTCACTCTTCGACTCGAGGGACCCTACTTCTCGCCTGCCGATCCCTCAAATTACGACACTGTTGTCTGCTTAGTAGCAGGCACAGGCGTTAGTGGAGCCTTAGCCATCGCTGCGGCTTTTAACGCGGCTGCTATGCAAGATTCCATAATGAAAGAGACACATATACGTAAATGGCGCAGATGCATCATCGTATGGAGCGTCAAAGATTCGGATGATATCGAGTTGCCTTTCATCGAGCCAAAGGCCGAGGGACTAGAGCTGAGGAAGTATCTCACTGGTTCTGGGAGAGCTCGAGTAGACCTGCGTCAAGAGTTATCGGAGATCTGCGTGAAGGCAAGACAATACAGTGGCAGGTCTTGGGTATACATATCAGGACCGAACAAGTACATCGAGTCTGGCAAAGAGGCTTGTAAGGAGGTCGAGCAACAGACTGAGCTGGACTTTTACGCCGCGAGCTGGGATATATGATATGGCATCACGGATACTTTGAGTAAATTTGATGAACAGACTATGCAAAGTTGCACAAGATTGAACGAGTCCGAAAGGGACGACCCAAGAATGTTGGGGTGTGCTCTCCGACAACTTCTTTGATATTGCTTAGGCTAGTTCTTTGTAAGGGCCTTCGGATACGAGTATCAGCCTTTAAGCCGGATCAACATTAGATCTAGAACACATACGATATATATTTAGCTGATATAGATTCAGAATAGCTTCTTCTCTACGAATTTACCATAGAACTTGTGTTCTCAAAATCACTGCTTGCAGAGATGTATCAAATATCCTCAGGCGACCAAGCTTTCGTGAGGGCCCTTGAGAAAAACTAGCCCAGGTGCGGAATTTAGAATGCGTAAACTCCGTCCCGACGTGTCGCGTTGAAAATCACTTTACTTCTTCTTCCACCCACAGCCACTCACTTCCAATTTTTACTTGACATCAAAATCAATTACACACAGCAGCGATGGAGACCACTAAAAAAGAGCTCAATGATCTCTTTACGATCCCTCTAGTGACGGACCTCACCCCTAACGTCCTTGGCGAGTTGCAATCGATCCTCCGCATCCACTCAATTTCCCCGCAAGAATTATCGTACAAATGGGAATCATACACAATGAAGATGGGGACGGAACAGACGAAACTAGACCTCACCACGGCTAGAGCGTTCAAAAAGACCTGCAAGAGAAGCTAGAAAGAGAATCACGGGGAAAGGCGCATGTTCGTAGTGCGGACAAGAGAGGTGCGCACGCAACACCGAAGAGCGCTACGAAGGGCGGTGATGATGTATTCGGGATGTATGTTGGAACTTCGGACAGTTTTATATGGAACTGGTCGAAACATAGGCTCGAGGGAGTTGTACCAAACAATCCATCAAAGTCCACTGCTTCCACCTGTGACAAGAAAAGTGGTCGAACAGTGTAACGAAAGACGAAAGCGGCCTTTACAGGGAAGGCTCAAAAGCACGCTAAACCAGCAGGTAGGGCTGAGCGGGTAGAGAAGAAGTGTAAAGAACCCCTTCGAAAGAACGGCCTCCATCTTCCGGACGAGTAAGGAATGGCAGCCCTCAGCGTGACAGGTGAGCATTTTCATTCGGCCGCTGTCGGTTTACGTCATATCCAGATCCCTTCTCCAGCTACACGAAGAACGTTTCTTTATTCGGATCCCAGACTTTCCGGTGATGCGGGGTTTGCATTGATCGTCAGATCTCGGTACTAAAAAGATTAATGCGTCAGCATGCTCTTCCCCATGCGGTTAGTAGCGAACGGAGTTCCTGAAGAAGTACCGCGGACTGGCCGGGCGTCGAGCGGGTACGGCCAATCGCGTAGCCAGCTCGGATCAAGCTATCCCCATTAAGACGAAGGCGCATTGCGGAAAGTAACGTCGAGGCTAGAACAAAACCCTAAGTTGATCGAGATAACTCCGCTACAGGCAGTTTCACAACATACTACTTAGTATATGGGGTTGTTTCGCCCAATCTGAATTTTGAATCTCTGCTGCATTCCTTGTTTCTCGTCTTCCCCTCAACTCAAAACAGACACTCAACTTATTCAAAATGCGTTTCTCCTCCATTGCCTCCCTCTCCACACTTGCTGGCTATGCCGCCGCGGCTCCAGCCAGCCCTTTCCCCTTGCCAGATGGCTTCCCAATGCCCAACCAAGCCCAGCTCGCGGGAATCGGGTCGGTGGCCGGCGGCAGTCTTCCCAGCAGCCCGCTCCCTACCAAGCTCACCCCAACGGGAACCGTGACTCTGCAGCTCCTCGCGTTGAACGAGCTCTTCGAAGTTGCATATTTCACCGAGCTGTTGCACAACATCACAACGAATGTGCCCGGCTATGATGTATCCAAGTACAATACAACATATGTTACCGAAACGATCAAAGCCATCATGAAGGTAAGAATCTCATGCCCTTTTTAATTCACTCGATACGTCAATACCGTTTTAACAATACTTTAGCAAGAGGAACTGCACGCCCTCGGCGTCAATGGCATTCTCAAGAGCGTAAACCAGACCCCGTTCACTCCCTGCCAATACAAAGCCCCAGTCAGTGACTTCCTAAGCGCCATTACCTTGGCGCAAACATTCACCGACGTCGTCCTCGGAGTTCTACCCATGGCACAAACCGTTTTTGCAATGGATGCAGGCGATGAGACGCCTCTGGTCAATCTGTTCGGATCGGTCCTCGCCCAAGAGGCCGAGCAAGTCGGCTGGTTCCGTTCGGTGCAGAAGAAGATCCCCTCCGCTGCGCCGTTCCTGACGACTGAGGGTCCAGCATTCGCTGTATGTATTCTCTCATCAGATCTCCTTAGCCAATTTCCTCAACGATTGAGAATCCTTCGCTGACGTAAATGCCAACGCAGTACACCTTCCTCCAAACCGTCATCGTCCCCGGTTCCTGTCCCGCAGAACTCGCCACCGTCAGCAAAGCCGTCCCGACATTCAAGCCTCTAACCGTCATCAGCAAAGACCTAGCCGCCAAGAACGAGACCGTCTCCTATAGCGTGCCCGGCACTGTCTCTGCGTCAGCAAACTCCGTCGTCTATCTCTCGGGCCAGAATCTTCCTGTCACCGTGCCCATCTCGGACGTGAGCTCTAGGGACGGCATGTCGTATTTCAGCGCTTCGCTCCCGTTCCAGAGCGCTTCGCAATTTGCGAAGGGTTTGACGATCGCGGCGGTTGTGGAGGGGTATAGAAAGCAGTTTACTAATTCGAGTGAGGTTGCTAGTGCGACTGTTTATGGACCGGGGATTATTGAGATCGATTAGGTGGTTTCAGAAGGGTCAGTGAGGTGGTAGGTGTATATATGAAGATGATATTGTCACCCTCATTATACTGTTTATGATTAAAATCAACGAAAGGATAATCCTTAATAACCTGCTTGTCAAATTCCTTATTTTCTTGTGCAAACCAATTATTGAAATAGCCCACAATCCTTTAGCAACGCTGTGAACTCGTCTGTGTTATGATGATTGATGGACGATACTAAGGCGCGAATGGCTCCAGCTCTGTTATACCAAGGGTGACATCGTCTAAGGCTGTTATATTACACACGCAATCTCCTCGACAGGAAAGCACCAGAATCTCTTTTCACGCTCGAATAGGACTCCCATTCCGCCAAATCCGTGGGGACTTACCGGAGCAAGAATGTTTAGTCCGCCTGGGGTGGATGAGAAGGACGAGATATATAACGTTATGATCCTTACGCTTTAATGTGCTTATTTTGGACCCTTCCCTCGCAAATACGTGGAACTTTCGGACGCTATCACAATGGGAAACCTTGATGGTATCGAGGGGCTTGTTGCTCAAAGTGGAGGGAGGAAAAAATACAGGAATACACTCGCCACTAACTTCAGTACGGAGACCGTGAGTTTCCTCGATAAACTCATGAAGCTTGACCCGAGAGACCGACTATCACCCCAAGAGCTTCTGCAGGACCAATGGCTTTCGGGCGTAGTAGATTAATTTCTCGTATTGTTCTATATCAGGTTCCCCTTTAAAGGACGCAGTTGCCTACCTATTTACAATATATACAATTTACAGAGTATCTACAAGGAATCAAAGAATATGCCCGATCATATAATAATAAAATTGCAGCTAACAAAATATATTCAAACCTTCAGCCATTTAATTATAAGCATCTTCCTTCATCCTAAAGGACTGACGCAATAGCTAATTGTGTATTGATTATTAACGCTGCCTCTATCATACGCTGCTTAACCTTGAACCGGCCACCCGCAACATGGTGCCATACTCCTCCGCCGACGCTGATTTCCCACACTCGTTCCACTATGTCTTCCTAAGGCATCTTAAAATGCCTCCCCATTCCGCCTTATTCGAGCTGAGAGGCATGCTCTCAATCGTACCCTAGTCGCAAAACCAAAAGAGAAATTAACGCAGTCTCAACATCTCCATTACTCATGCCCGCCTACAACAGTATCCCATCGGCACTCATTTCTTTGGTACGATATGCTCGGTCTTGATGTATTTGCCGTCCTTGTCAAGGCAGACCACGTCGATATGGTTGTCGGTCCCATGTTCAAACTCGCTTCATCTAAGATTAGTATAGTGTCTGTGTTGGGCACACTTATTAAACACCCACCGTACAACGGCTTTCGCCGTATTCTTAGGCAACGCCTTATCGCTGTTCTGGATAATACCGATAATCCTGGGTTTGGCTGCGTTGACCTGTGCCTCGGATCGTTTAAACGTTTGTGTCTCGGTCGCTGCTTCGCCTTTTGAATTGTAGCTAGAACCACTTTGTCGACGATCCGGTTACTAGCCATGTTTCGTCAAGGAACGATTGCACAGGTGGGTTTGGAAAAGTCGGATTACTAAAAGTGGCTCAAGAAGATTATGGAAGGATGTTTATGAGATTAGAATGCGTTGGGTGGAGCAACGAAGATATGAGGATGAAGCAGGTATTAAAAAGGAAACCACAGCACGCAAAAATGAGGGAGACCAAGATATTCCCGAGGAAGGTAATGACTCATTTCGATGCTGAGTATGCCACCTGACCGTGAAACGCTCTCTTATAAGAAGCAGCTCTGGGCGTAGCAAGTAGAGGCTTCCTCATTGAAGGATGGCGTTGAGGGACTTCCCGTGTCTGGAATCTAGCTTACTAGTTAGTAGGTGCATTGCTAGGGAAGCAGCTCTTGCATCGGGACAGCGAAGCCGTCATGCAGTAAGAAGGTAAAGGGTAAAGGGGTCCTACTTACTGGAATGACGGCCTACGACAGGCAGTGCCAAGTAGCGCTAAAGGTCCTCGTAGCAACCTACAAGGCACCAAAAGCAAACTATCGAGATTGAAAATCTCGATTTTGCTTGTCAGGACCGGGTGTAAAGCGAGTCAGATGCAACTATGGGATGCTCTCTGACTTGAAGGTACCCTTTAGTAAGGAAGAGTCTTGAGCTCTGGTCTTCGTTTTAATGAAAGGTTCTCTCATTCTTCATGGGATGTCTAAATATACACGTCAGGATTTGGATCACTGGCAAGTATAATGAGCGTTAGGTGGCCCTTCAGATCTCCCTTGTAAGACATTAACATAATTTCCATTATGATCTGCCTAATTTATGTCCACGCTACGCTCCGCCGTCTGCCTCGAAATCCCGTAACAACCGACGCTAATTTTCTAATTCGCTTCTAGGCAACCATGTTCTCTTCGAACGCACCTTGTATGCATAGCCCCTTCCTCTCCGACTCTTGCCAGTATTTCTAGTAATCTCCCACTCCTCTTCTTTATCCTGGGCTGAGCCTCGACGACACTAAGGGTGCTGGGGATTGGGTGGTATAATGGTTATAGAGTGGAAGAACCACAATCGCTGCTCCTCTGTAATCGTCTCTCGAGGATGGGCCCTTTCGATGCAGGGGTAGAGCGGCGCTGGGAGAAGTCGGGCGATCAAAGAATTCGTGGGTAGGTTCGGTGAGGGGTTGAGTATTCAAGCAAGCGTGGTTCTGTAGCTGTTCCCTAGAAATGGAGCTGTGCAGTTCCAATCTCGGACTTCACGCTTGTGGTCTTGATGGGAGCGCAGGCCTCGCCGGTGTGAATATCGTCATCCTCAACCACATTTGGGTTTTCTGTTCAATGTTAGAGGGAAACCCCGTTGTACAGTAGAAACGTACCATCGGGACTCAACTTGGCTATTATCGTGTGACTCGAATCCGAGATGACCAGAGTCTCTGCGCAGGTGAAGAGCTTGGTTGGAATTTGAAGTTGGAATTCTAAAACACACCGAACGGGGCCAGACGAGAATTATATATACCTGCCTCCTCTTCTCTAACACCCTCAATCGCCGATCGCTGGCCGTCACCGCTCATCCATCTCATACCTTGCGGGACGCGCTGCTGCAGCTCTCGGCTATTAGAGCCTCGTATTCGATTTATGCGCCATGCGGGCTGAGTTTTCGCTGCGCCCCCCGGAGATGTGTATGTATCAAGTCTCGTCAGCTGCTGTTGCCTGGATCTTCGAGCTGAGACGGCGACAAAAGATCGGTGGCACTGCTTCCCCACGATCAACAGCAAAAGGCCAGATCCACTTCTCGAAGCCACGTCACCCGAACGATGCTATTGCGGCATCCTTGTCGGCGCAGCCAGACAGGTACGACTGTCGATCGAGGCGAGGCCAACGCTTCTTTAACCCCATTCGCTGGCTTTGGCTCACCATCGCTGTTTGGATTCACGCTCAGCCCCTTAATGTCAGGTCCCCGACATCAATTAGGAGACTTCTCTATCGTCTTCCAATCCTGCAAAATAGAGGGGACAATGGAACACTTTTAGTGAATGAGCCGGCGACGATAGATGATTCTTCAGGGCTTCAAAGCTCTTGAAAGGCTTTCGACCAAAAGGGCAAAGCGGACATGTCAGCCTCATCGCAAGAGATAGATCCTCCAATAGAGGTTAAGAACTTCCGGAATTAGGGGTAAGCATTCCCGACTGGGGTTCCTAGGTGTCGGGTGGAGATCGAAACCCGCCGAAGCTCTCGTTAGTGATAGGCGTAAAGATAACGCTCTCTGTTATCGACGTCGTCCCGGACATATCTGGCCCCATCAAAGCTGTATATTCTTGAATGCTGCCTGCGGTGATGAGCCGGTTAACGTCGTTCGATTGAACAGCCGAGTGCAGTTTGTCCCTCGTCATTTTCGAGGGACAAGCTCCGCTTTCAAGATGGAGAAGCCACGCCGAAGGAGAAGTAAATTGCTTCTTGCACCATCTATCCCCGATACATTTGATATCGCTGAGAGGTTTGTGGGCGACAGATAAACGGTGCTGTTCCAGCCCCTTCTCGTCTTTAAACTCTCGTTCGCACATGTCTAGTAGGGTCATACCTATTGGATTTCAGGCCGGGTCAACTTCGGTATGTCACGTGAATCATCACGTGACTAGGCCTTGGCAAACTAGTAGAGATTTCATGCGTGTTCTTTGCAGTGTTTCTCTATACAATTAATAAACCATATCTATTAGTAGTTAACAATACTACTTATCATCATCTAATAATATTATCTATTATCTATACCTTTCATTAAATAATACTACTTATTATCATCTAATGATATTATCTATTATCCATACCTTTTATTAGATAATAGCTACCTCGAGCTACCTCGAGCGCCACTAAGAATGGTCCTAGTTCTACTACAGCCTCTCGGTCGTCTTCGTCTTGCTAAGCTCTCCGACGTGCCACGGATTGCTGTTATTACAGCCGCTGGCTTCTGGCACTCGCCCGTCTTTTAGTATGAGAGACCCGGCTTTAATAGATACCCTTTCGACACGTTAGCCAGTTATGGGAGAGAATATCAGCAGGCCATCCTCGATCCAGAGACTACTGTGCTTGTAATCGAGGACGAATATAGGAAAGATGAAGTGAGCCTTACTTATAACGCGCTTAGTATTATCTATCCTACTTTGCACGAGTAATTACCCCCTAAGGAGTGGGTATCAAGCTCATTAATCGTCGGTATGGGTAGCTTGAGGTTACAACCACAGAGTGCGAGGTATAGAACTTTCCAGCCTGAAGGTGAGATTAGCGTCGACATACTTTTGTGGATATTAGTATACTAGGGTACTAAAAAGATCAGATGTCGACGTTTTATATAAATATCCTCGAGACTACCCACGCGACAAGGATATTAAAGCAGGAAAAATTCTAGATAGATATCTAAAGGGTCCTGAGGACAGGTACAAGCCACGCTAATATTCGTGCGATATAATACTAACTTTCTCTTGATTTAACTATAGATAGCTTAGTGGTCGTCTCGAGATTACTACGATAGTTGTACATCCAGCCTACTAGCACCGTGGCTACGCCTTAAAGCATACGAAATGGTGTATAACGCTTATAGAAGTAGACCACACTGGGATTAGCGTATCTATAACGCCTACGGGTCGGAAATTATTCTAGTACATAGGGTTCGAGGAGAAAGAAGTAGTCGATATCGAGGGTTACAAGAGATACCCTAAGGGTATCTCGTTATAGATAGGCGTGCGTGATCCGGAGATAAAGAAATAAAAAGGTGTATGTCCTAGCTAATACCCGTGGATAAAGAACGGTAGCCGTCGAGGTCTCTAAGATTCGGGCGAAATTGAAGATAGGCAAGTTACTTACTTCTAATAAGCCCCTTATACTCTTTATCTAGAGACCGATACGACTATAATATGCCTACTTTATCAGCTAGCCCGATATTAGCTTCCAATTATATCTAGATATTATTAGATATTAGTATCAGCCCTATATGCTTAGCACGCTGTATTTAGTAGGACACGTTTCTATAACTAAATAATTAACCGTTCTATCGATTATTTAACAGGTTATAAGCCCGGGTTTAGCGTAACCGGGGTACCGCGTAAATCGCATCAGCAAGCCTTTTATTAGGACTTGGGAATAGTCCTAGACTAACCTATTACTAGGACACATCTATTAATAGTAATACTATGTCGGCCTTCTATAAAGTTCCCAAGCTCAAGGGCGCCGAAAATTACAAGGCATAGGAAGTCTTTATAAGATCTACCCTCCTATTTAGCGGACTGTTCAAGGTCGTTAAGATAGGTACTATACTAAGATACGCCCTTAGGGGAGTATACAAGGTCTTTCTACTAAAGGGGAGTGTTAGAAATTAGTATCAGCCCTATATACTTAGCACGCATGTATTTAGTAGGACACGTCTCTATAGCTAAATAATAACCGTTCTACTAATCATTTAATATATATTCTAGTAATACTAGTTAGTACCTAGAGCTAATTGAGATCCCGTATTAGATTTAAAATATATAAAGATCAGGTACTACTAGATCGAATAAAGAGTCCTCTTCTATATAAAACTTATTATACGCGTTTACAGAGTCTTTACTAAATTACTTCGATGCGCCCTAGCGGTACTTAATATAAACTAGTAGTACTATAAATAGTAATTTTATATAAATACCCTAATACGTAGAGGATAATACCGGATATAGAGCCGGGGCGGAAAAAGCGTACTTATTACCTATAAATATAGGTATAGAGCTAGTACTATAAGAGCTAGACCCCTAAGATACTTCCGCTTTAATTAATATTTAATCCTCTTATTCCCTTTTATTATATTTATATAGGTATTATAAAGCGCTTAGTATCTTATTATTAAACTACTAAACTATAATTAAATTAAAGGATTAATACTTCTATTACTATATTAATATTAGTATTACTTTATATATATAGAAATAATTTTAGATAATAATTTTATTATTATTAATATCTATATATAAGACTTTCTTATATTAATTATTCCCTTTAAGTAATATTAAGTATATTAAGATAATAAATATAAATATTAGTTTAAAATTCATTATAATTTATTCTACTTTTTATAAAAATTATATTTTAAGTTTTAAATTATATTATATATTTTTACTAATTAATATATTAAATAAGCCTTTTTAAATTAATAGTAGCTTATTTTAATAATTCTATTATAAATTAATAGGTAGATATTATTAATAAATCTTTTTATTTATATAAGAGGTTTATCTTTCCTATACTTTTTAACTAATAGTCTATTAAAAATAGGAAGAAAAACAACTTAATTTTTTAAGATATAAAATTAATTCTTTTTTATTATAATAAATATTACTATTTTTTAAGGGTAATTTTTAACCTAGGTTATAACTACTATTAAGATTCCTTTTATTTTAAAGTTATAAAATAACTTCTTTTATAATATATTATTAAAAATTCTTATAATATTTAATTATAATAAGTTTATTAAACTCTTCTTCTTTTAGTACTATAGTATATAAATTAAGTTTATTAAACTTTTTACAAGTTAATTTTATTAACTTATTATTCTTTACTTTTACTTATTAGTTTAGAAGGAGCTTATAATATTTTATTAATTTATTAAAGTATTTAAAGACTATTATCTTAAAAGCCTTTTTTAATATATTAAATAATCTAAATTTTCTTAAGGTAATTATTTTTTACTTTTTAAAGCTTTTTAAATAGTAAATATTATTTAAGTAAGCTTAAAAAAGTTCTATTACTACTTTAATTAAATCTTTATATAGAAATTTATATATATTTATTTAAAAGGCTTAATATCTTTAAAGCTTTATTTATAACTAATTATTAAATTACTTTTTAAATCTCTTTAAACTATAGTATAATATATTATTTTATTAGTATAAAGTATTTTATACCCTTAATATCCCTTAATTAAATTATAAATAATATTAATATTAATATTAAGTATAAATCTATTTAATTAGATAATAAAAAGTATTTAAATCTTAAAGTACTATTAATATTATTAACTTTAAAGCTATTAAAGTAAGTAGTCTTAATATTAAAGCTAGTAAATTAAAGATATATTTAATAATATTAACCTTTAGATTAATATAATAAGTAATATTAGAATTAAGATTATTAGAAATAATAATATTCTCTTTAAAGCTATTATAATAAGTAATATTCTCCTAAAAGCTATTAAAGTTAATAATATAATTAATAATATTAACTTTAAGGCTATTAAAATAGGTATAATTAACCTTAATCCTAATACTAATATATATTATCTTAATATTAAAGCTATAAGATTTAGTTATATAGTAAGTAATATTAACCTTAAAGTTCTTATTATAAGTAATATTAATATTAAAGCTATTAAGATTTATAGTATTATACTTAAAGCTATTATATTAGATAGTATTAATAATAAGGTTATTAAGATCTATAATATTAAGGCTACTAGAATTTATATTATATTTAATAATATTAAGCTTAAAGCTACTAGAAATATTAATTTAATTATTAATAATATTAATTTTAAGGGTTACTATAATAATTAATACTAATATATAAGTTAAAGTTAATAATCTAATTAATAATATTAACTTTAAGGCTATTTAAGTAAGTAATATTAATATTAAAGTAGGTACTATTACTTTAAAGCTATTAAAATTAGTAATAAAACTAATAATATATATTTAAGGTTATAAAAGTAAGTAATATTAATCTTTAAACTATTAAGCTAGGCCCTAGTAATTAAAAGCCCCCTCTTAAGTAATTAAACTAACTATTATAAGGGCTTAAGGAAGGCGGAGAGTTTATTAGCTATCTAACTCCGTAGTAGGAAGGATAGCTTTAAGGCGTTCCTACTTAAAGCTAATATCCTAGGGATTTAAGACTCTAGATATAATTATAACTAGGTAAAATAAGATAAATATATCCTCCTCTTCTACCTAGAATTATAAGAGTTAAAACTAAATATAATTAAGGAAGCTAGAACTTATAACTTTAAGGACTTACTAACTAAGCTAAGGGGTACTTACGCGGTAGCCCGCTAGCTAATAAAGATAGGTTACCTAGAATAATTTTAACTTATTAAACTCTAGCTAGAGTAGATAAAACTCCTTTAAGAGGTAGTTCTACTAGTAATACTAGAATAGGTATATAAATAAATAATTAATTAATTAAAAATAAGGCTATTAAAAATAATACTATTATCTTTAAAGTTATAATAATAGGTAATACTAATATTAAAGCTATTTAAATTAATAATATAATTAATAATATTAAATTTAAGGTTATTAAAGTAGGTAATATTAACCTTAAAGCTATTAAGGTAGGTTAATCCTAGAGCTATTATAATAAGTAAAACTAATATTAAGGTTATAATATTAGTTTTAAAGCTATTTTAATAGTTAATATAAATTATAAGACTATTAAAATTTATAGTATTATTCTTAAAATAATTCTAATAGGTAATATTAATATTAAAGGCCTTTTTTTTATTAATAGCCTTCTATTATAAATATTATAACTTATACTACCTTTTTTAAAAATTATTTTAAGTAATTTAATTTTTCTATAAATAGGTATCTTTTAGTATATATAGAATTATTTTTTTATAGATTATAAATTATTTATTAATATTTAAGTTATTTATATAATTTAACTAAAAGATTTTTAATAAATATAATAATTTTTAATAGATATTTATATATCTTCTTAAGATATATATATCTATAATTATTAGAATATTACTTAAGTATTATATCTTTTTTAATTAAATATAAAAGAAGGGTATATTTTTTATTATAATTCCTTTATTTATTTATTAATTTATTAATTATTTTAGATTAATAATTAATAAGGAGAACTTTTCTTTAATATTTATTATCTTTAAGTTATATATAAAAGCTAGCTATTTAATTCTAATTATTTTTATTTAAGAGTAAAATCTTTTATTATTTATTATTATTAGCTTTATTATATAAGTTATTATTTATAATTTTTATATTTTTATTTTTAACTCTTCTTTTATCTTTATTATATTATTTAAAGTATAATATTATTTATCTCTATTTAATATATTATAAAAATATAATTTATAACTCTTTTAATAATATAATATATTTATTTCTCTTTAATATTATTAATTATTTATCTACTCCTCTTAAGATTTTCCTTATATTATTAATTATATTATAACTTTCTTTCTAATCTTTATTATATTTAAGTAACTTTTAATATTATAATTAATAAAAATATATAATAGGTAATATTAATATATATTATAATAAATAATATTAATCTTAAAGCTATTAAATTATATACTATTAAGCTTAAAGTTAAAAAGAGGTAATATTAGCTTTAATACTATTATAATAGGTAATAGTAATATTAAAGCTCTTAGAATTTATAATATAATTAATAATATTAATTAAAAGGCTATTAAAGTAGGTAATATTAAATTTAAAGTTATTAAAGTAGGTAATATTAATCTTAATACTATTATAATAAGTAATACTAAGATAAATACTATTAATTTAATATTATTAATTATATTACCTATTATAATAGCTTTAAGAATAATATTATTAAATATTTTATTAACTATAATAGTATTAGAGTTAATAATACTAACTTTAATATTAATATTACCTTTTTAAATAGCCTTAGAGTTAATATTATTAATTATTTTATTAATTCTAGTAGCTTTAATCTTAATATTATATTTTATTATAACCTTGTAAATAATAGTATTATTACTAATAGTTATAATATTAATATTACTTATTATAGTAGATTAAATACTAATATTACTTATTATAATAAACTTAGAGTTAATATTACTTTATATAATAGCCTTAAAATTAATATTATTAATTACTTAGAATTAATAAAATTATCTTGTAATATTTATTAATTACTATATATTAATATTATTATATCTACTTATAAGGGGAGTAGATATATATTATTTTCTTTAATTATATTAAGTTCTTATATATTAATTATAAAGTAGGTGTAATTAAATAGAGTTTAATAGTTTAATTATAAAAGCTTAGTCTAAGCTTAAAGCTTATTAAAAGGTTTATTAATAATATTTTTTATCTTTTTACTTAAGAGGATATACTTATATAAGCCTAGATAATATATTTAACTTTAATAGATATAAGACTTATTAGTTTATAAAGATATTAATTATATTTCTATTATTTATAAAAAGATTTTATTATTTAATTTATAATATATAACTCTTTATAAGTTTTAACTCTATTTCTTAGTATATTCTTAATACTAGGATTAATAATAGTACTTATTTCTACTAAAAGAGCTTGATTATACTATTATAAATATTATAAATATTATAAGAACCTCCTTATTAATTATAATTAATAATTATACCTTAGTTACTCTTTTAACTATTATACTAACTATTAATTATAAAGCTAGAGTAGTATATATTAATTATAATATATTTATTATAATTAAGTCTTTTATAATCCTTAATCTTACTTATTAATATATAAAGATATTCTTATTAATATTATTTTTAATAAAGATCTTCTTAAGAGAAGTATTAATAATATAAGTAAATATACTATTAATTAATATCCCTAAGATTTTATTACCTAAAAAGTTATAAGTTATAAGAATATACTTAATTATTAATAATTACCTTAACCTTATTTATATACTTAGTTATAATAAATAATATGAAATTAAGATAGTAATAAAAATAGTAAATATAGTAAGTTATATAAATAAATAGGCGTATAAGTTAAGAGAGAGATAGATTAAAGAGGGGAATAATTAAGGTATCTAAGAGGGAGGATATAATAGGGAAGGAGGTAATAGGATAGATAGGGGAGGTAGAAGAGGTAATATAATAACGCGTTAATAGATAAGGAGTAAAAAGATAAAATTAATAAAAAATAAAAAATAAGAGCTTTATAAACTTATTAAAATAATATAAAATATAAAATAAGAATAAATAAATAAAATATTATAAAAGTTTTTATTAAAGTATAATATACTAACTATATACTTATATTAATTATAATATTAAGGGATATATTAATATAATAAAGGTTAAAAAGATTATATTAATACTATTAATAATATAAAAGGGATTAAATAACTAAGTAGAGGTTATATAATATATTATATTAGGATTATAAATACCCCTAGCTTAATACGCGTTAAAAGTAGAGAGTATTAAAAGGGTTAAATAGGTTATAATAAAAATTAATAATATTAAAGAGAAGAAATAATTATTAAAGATTATACTTATATAATTAATATAAATATTTTCAGCTATTAAAAGAGTTATAAACTCTATTATTATAATATATTAAATAAAAACAAGTAATATTATACTTTAAACTATAATAATAAAAGTAAGGGAGGAGTAAAAAAGAATAAAAGGATAAGTTATAAAGATATACCTATTAATATAAATACTTAAATAGATATTATAAGTAGTAATTTATATAATTAAGCTAGTTATAATTAATAATAAAGATTAAGGAGTAGTAATAAAGGGGTTAAAGGTAGTTAATAAGAGATTATATCTTTAATTAAAGAAAATTAGGGTTAAATAGCTAACCTTTATATAAAACCTAAGTATAATTAATATAAAAAAGAGGTTCTCTTTATTAATTATTAAAGTTACTTACTTTAAAATAATAAATAGGCTAATTAATAAGGGGATAGTAATAGAAAGTATACTCCTTTTTTATATTAAGTAAGAGAGGGATATAATACTTAAGTAATACTTTAATTATTATATATATAAGTATATTAATAAAATATATAATATATTAATAAAATATAATAAGTATATTAAAAGCTACTTAATTTATAAATATATAGATAGTTTAAGTATAATAAAGTAATATATCTTTTATAAAGATAAATACCTAGTATAAGCTAAGAGCTACTTAATTAAGTAGAAGGAAGTAGAGAAGATAAAGGCTAAGCTAGAAGTAAAGTTAAAATACTTTAAAATATTAAAAAGAAAGGTAGTATAAGTTATATAATTTATAATAAGAGGTTATTAAAAGGTAGAAGGCTTCTAGATAATAATATATAATATAAAATAAAAGGTACTTAGGAGTATAATACTTATAATATATAATATACTTATATAAAAGAAGGTTAAAAGATTAATAAAGCTATTTATATTAAAAGATAATTAATTATCCTTTATAATATAAGCTTAATATTAATAAAGAGTCTATCCTAGCCCCTAATTAAGATATAAATATATAAGTAGAGAATTAACTTATATCTAATTAATAAATAATTTATAAAAATCCTATAATATAATAAAAAAAGAAGGATATAATAATAATACCTCTTCTAAAAAATAATAAAATTTATAATATAAATATACTTATTATATAAAAATTTATTAGAAACTTAATAAATAATATATTTTATAGTTATAATATAAGTAAGTTCTATTTAATATACTATAATAATTTAAAGATAAGAACCTATTTTTATATAAATAAAAGATTAAATTTAAAGTCTAAGGAGGTATAATATAATAAAGGGGATTTCTACTTATTATAAATATAAGTTTATAACTTTTAAAATTAAGTTATAGGAATTAAAGAGCCTTATAAGTTATAAAGGATAACCCTTTATATTTATAATATATATAACCTTTCTTTAATAAGCTTAACTTCTAATAATAGCTTATTTATAGTCCTAGCCCTTAAAGGGGTACTTAATAATAATAAGGAATATATAATAATTAATAACTTTAACTTATATAACTTATAATAAAATAACTTAGGTAGGTATATATATTATATAATAATAGATAAGTTATTAAAGGTAATAAAGTAATAAAGTATAAAGCTTAATAATATAATAGAATTAAAATATATAAAATAGAATTAACTTATTATTCCTAATAAAAGGCGCGTATAATATAATATTAAGGTATAAAGTTAAATAAGAACTTAACTTTAAATCTAACTACCTCTTAATATATATATCTTTAAAGTAGTTATAAGAGGAGTTAAAGCCTTATAAAAAGTAGGCTTAAAAAAGGCTAATTTTAAAGAGATATTAAGAGATATTAATATATAAATAATTATTTTATTTAAAGTCTTAGATTAATATAAAAATTATATATAAATATAAATATATATATAAATATAAATAAGCTAGTTATAATACTTTAATAAATAGTAGATAATACTATCTTTAATATTAAGCCTTTTACAAGCTTAAAGTTATATTAAATAATAAAATATAGAAAAGTAATAAAGGCTTTTAAAAAGGCTTTAAAAAATTATAAATATTATTAAATAGCTAGTAAGAGGAGAGACTTTAAGAGGTAGATAATAATAAAGTCTTAATATTAAAAAGGACTTATATATTAAATTATTAAAAGGTAGTATATATAATATTATTTAAAAAAGATAAGTATTTAAAAGTTAATATATATAAAAAAAGAGTATAATCCTTAAAAAACTCTTATAATTCCCCGCCTTTAAAAATAAGGAGAGTAGAAAGGTAACTAACTTTAAGGGGAAAATAAAAGTACTTAAAAAAGTCTTCTTCCCCCCCTTACTTTAAATTAATTTAAGAGATATTAAAGGTATAATATACTTTATATTAATTAATTTATATAATACCTTAAAGTATAAAGAGGTCTAGGAAGTAATTAATACTTAATTATAAATAAGGCCTTAAGGCTATTAATATTAAATAAGTTCTTATATATCTTATATAAAGATATATTTAAGGTAGTTTAAAAGCCCTTTTAAACTTACCTAGATAGTAGCTACTACCTTAGAAAACTTGAAAAAGTAAATATAATTATATTAAAAAAGTTAAAGAAATTAGATTATTTAAAATTAAAAGCCTATTATTTAATAATATTACTTAATATACTAGGAAAGGCTTTTAAAATAGTAGTATTTAAGTACTTTAATAAATTAATAAAATATTATAAGCTACTCTTAAAGTAATAAATAAGAGTAAATAAGAGTAAGTTAATAAAAATAACCTTTAAAACTATTATAAACTTAATTTATCTAATATAAAATTAAGGGAAGGAGAGTATTATAAGCCTATTATTATTAAATATAATAGGGGCTTCTAATAATATATTATATAAGAAGTTACTTTATAATTTTTAAATAAAAGGAATTTTAATTATAATTATAATCTAAGGTATAAGCTTCTTTTAAAGAAGGATAATATCTATTTTAATAGAGATAAAAACTAATTAAATAAAAGAAGTAAAGATAAATATCTCTTAAAGCTCTTTAATCTTATTAATCCTCTTTTTATTTTTTTAATAAACTATTAATTAAAGAATATATAAAGATTAAATTCTTTATATAAGTAAAAGGTTTTATTAATAATATTTACCTCTTAATATATAATAAGTTTATTAAAGGAAACTACTATTAACTTAAAAAGGCCTATTAAATATATTAAAAATAAGTAAAGATTTATAATATAAAACTTATATTATAAAAATATAAAATAATATACCTCTTAAAAATATTAAAGAAATTTAATATATTAAAATTAATTTAATTTAATAGTATAAAAGTTACTTTAAATATAAGTATATAAGTCTTAAAGTTATATATTTACTTTAAACTCTATTAGAGCTTATATATTACTTAAATTAAGATAAAGGCTATTATTTAATCTTAAGTACTTAAATACTTTAAAATATAACCTTTATAAGATATAAAGTAATATATAATCTAATAATCTAACTAATACTTATATTTATAACTTTAATATAATATTAATTAAGGGGAATAATTAGTATTATAAAAATTTATATATAAATATTAATAATATAAAATAACTACTTAAGATTAATCCTTAATATATATAAGGTAATATTAATATTAATATTAAAGCTAGAGGTAGTAATTCCCTTAATTTAAGTATAACTAAATAATAAAATATTAAAATATTAAGTACTTTATAATACTTTTATAAGTATAATAATAAGGAATAAAAAGATCTAATACTAATTAAAAGGGAGTTAAAATTAAGTAATAATAAATACTTAATAAAAGGTATATTAATATAAGTTAATAAAAGTAAAAGACTAGAAGTAGCTTTAATAAAAGAAATATTAAAAGGCTTAATAAATAACTATCTTAAAGGAGAGTTAAGCCTTAGTAGTAAAAGGCCCCTTTTTAAATAATTATATTAACTACTATTAAAGCTTTAGAAAGGTATAAAGTTTATTAGTAATCTAACTTTATAATAGGGAAAATAGCTTTAAAGTATTCCTATTAAGTTTTAATATACTAGGGATCTAAGACTTTAAATATAATTATAATTAAATAAAATAAAATATAAAGTAGATCCTCCTCTTCTACTTAAAATTATAAGGGTTAAAATTAAACTTAATTTAAGAAATTAAAACTTATAACTTTAAAGAGATATTAATTAAGTTAAATAGAATTTATATAATAACCTACTAACTAATAAAAATAGGCTACTTAAAATAATTTTAACTTATTAAACCTTAATTAAAGAGGGTAAAACTTCCTTAAAAGGTAGTAGTTCTACTATTAAAATTAATAAAGATATAAAAAATATAAAATAAAATAAAATAAAAGAAGAAGAAATTAATAAAGAATTTATAAAAATACGATTAATTAAATATAATAAATAATATAATCTTAATAAAAAGGACTTATTAAGCTACTTAAGAAGTAGGATATTATAAGAAAAGGAGGTAATAAGTAGGAGTTTTTAATTATAAAAGGTTTCTCTAGTACCCCTATTATAATAGGACTTAATAGCTCTACTACCCTACCTATTATAAAGAGGTACTTAAATATAAAAGACTACCCTTATTAATATAAATAATACTAGAATAAGCGTATTAATAAATAAATAATTAATTTAGTTATAATTATAATATATCTAACCCCTCTTTTTAAAAGTTATAATAGTTATAATTTATTTAAGCTTAAACTTAGATACTATTAATTCTATTATTTAATATTATATATAAATAATAAAGAGTATACTATTATAATATATAAATTAATAAGATTAGGAGAGTTTAATAATATATCTTTATAGCCGGCGACGAGATCTACTTATACGTAGTACCGGCTACGAACCTTCTAGTATCTTAGTACTAAGAGAGCTAAGAGATCTTACGGTAGTTTAGAAGTATTATCTAGGGTTACGTAGTTATTATAGAATTAATACGTAGTAGGGTAAAGCGATAATAATAATAGGAACGCTAACGCGATAGATAAGTAGAAAAGATAAAAGGAGAACTACTAAAAGATTATAGTAAAAGATATACTGTAATAGAATATATAGATATAGATAATAAAGAGTATACTATATAAATACCCTCCTACCTCTCCGCGATATAGCCTCCGCTTCCCTATATATATCGAGAACGCGATATACTAGTAATACTAGTAATACTAGTATAAAGTTATAGGAATACTACCGCCAGATAATATTACTAATAGATAGAACCTCTATAGTAGTATACGGTACTTCTATACTTATACCCGTTACAGGGCCTCTTACGAGGCTATACTCCAGCTAACTCCGCGCCGCGTGGGTTAGGTAGCCTAGATTAGTTTATCTCTAAGGTAGTTATAATATATATAGCTAACGATATTATAATAAATAGATAGTAATACTATAGAGCTAGCCCTTCCTTCCTCTTAATAATCGAGCGTAAACTAGATAGTATACCGGGTATGTACTACCGCTATTACTACCGTACGGCGGCGAGGATACTCTAGTCCCTCCCCTAGGTAGTCCTAGCGGTACGGCTGCAGGTAGTAAGTACCTAACCCGAAACAGGACGTAGGCATTAGACTCCTTACCTAATAGCCTGTAAGTACGATAGGGCCGCCGGTCTCGCTAGCTAATAGTACCTATTACCTTCTACACGCATACACCTTAATAGTAGCGGCCGATATAACCGCGGTAAATATACCGGGTATCCGCTACCTTACTATAGTACGGCGGTAGGGATACTTAGCCGCCGCCTCCTAGGTAGTCCCTACGGTATAGTAGTAGGTAGTAGAGGCCTAGCCCGTATAGTACGTGGATATTAGCCTTCCTACCTAATGGTTTATAAGCACGCTAGAGCCGCTAGCCTCCTTACCTAGCGGTACCTAGCACCGATAGACTAGTAGGTAAGTACTAGTTCTATTACCTCCCTTTACGTATATACCCTCCCCGTTACAGACGTTATAACCGGGACCTTAAGGAATTATCCGTTATAAGGATTTATCTGTTACGCCTTATAAGGAACGGTTTAGATTAAAAACAGCTAGTAGAGATAGAAAAGAGAAAAGGGCTAGGCCCTAGACAAGGACAAGGAGTTTCACTCGTAGAAGAAACTTTGGTGCGATAGGTAGTAAACCCGACCCCTCCGCTACCCCCCTAGTAGTAGGCCTGCTAGGGGGGGGAGGGAAGGAGCTGTAAATAGTTAAGAAAACCGTAATTATCAGGTGGAGTTTTTATCCTTATAACGGGGTTTCTCCCCGAATAATATATACGCGATACGTACCCCTAAATAGTCTACCCTTATTAGCTTTTAGCTAGTATAGGAGTATAACTAATTAATTAATTAATATATCTTTATATTATTATAAAGGTATTTTTATAATTTTAATAATATTAAAATTTTATATTAATATTAGAGTTTAAAAGAGGAGAGCTCCTTATTTTATTAATTATATTTTAAGATAATTTAGATAAAGAGTTTAAAGTTAGTACTAGATATAAAGATAATATATTATAATATATTAATTAAGTAGATTCTAATATACTTATATACTCTTTTTAACTAGATAAATATTAAGGCTTTAAAGTAGATATCTTAAATTTTAATAAGGTAATAAGGGTACTATTAATATAAGAAGTAATATAAATTTAATAATATAACTTATAATAAATCTATAAATAATATATTAATCTTCTTAATATACTTTTATTAATATTTAAATAGATTAAAACTAAGTAAAATAAATTATAACTTAAAATCTTAGATAATAAGATATATAAAAAGTTACTAGTAATAAATTACTTATTAAGATCTTTTATAAAAAATTAGTATAGTTAGCTTTTATACCTAGGTTAGTTAAGGTTTAATTATCCCTTTATAAGTATATTAAGAGAAGCTTATAATATTAACTACTATTAACCTAATATTACCTTTTTATAAAGAATAGTAATATAATAGTATAAAAAGCTAGCCTTTATAAATAGGTATAATAATAATATTTTATCTCTTAAATATAGCCTTTTTATAAGTTATAAAATATTTTATATAATAATATATAATAATACTAATTTTTAGCCAGCGACGAGATCTACTTATACGTAGTACCGGCTACGAACCTTCTAGTATCTTAGTACTAGGAGAGCTAAGAGATCTTATAGTATTTTAGAAGTACCGTCTAGGGTTACCTAGTTATTACGGAATTAATACGTAGGTAGAGTATAGTAATAATAGGAATAGGAACGCTAACGCGATAGAAAAACAGAGAAGATAGAAGGAGAACTTTTAGAAGATTATAGTAAAAGATATAACGCGATAGAATATATAGATATAGACGGAAAATATATACTATATAAATACCCTTCTACCTCTCCTTAATATAGCCTCCGCTTCCCTACGCGTATTATAAACGCGATATACTAGTAATACTAGTAATACTAGTATAAGATAATAGGAATACTACTAATATAGAACCTTTATAATAGTACAGGATATATATAGTACTTCTATACCTATACCCGCTACAGGGCCTCTTACGAGGCCACGTCCTTATACTCCAGCCGATTCCGCGCCGCGCGGTCTAGGTAGCCTAAGTCTACCTACCTTAGGGTAGTTATAGTATATATAGATAATAATAGTATAATAAAAAGATAGTAATATTATAGAGCTAGCCCTTCCTTCCTCTTAATAATTAAGCGTAAACTAGATAGTATACCGGGTATCTACTACCGCTATTACTACCGTACGGCGGCGAGGATACTCTAGCCCCCTCCCTAGGTAGTCCTTACGGTACGGCTGCAGGTAGTAGGCACCTAACCCGAAATAGGACGCAGGTATTAGACTCCTTACCTAATAGCCTATAAGTACGATAGGGCCGCCGGTCTCGCTAGCCGGTAGTACCTATTACCTTCTACACGTATATACCTTAATAGTAGCGGCCGATATAACCGCGGTAAATATACCGGGTATCCGCTACCTTACTATATATAGTACGGCGGTAGGGATACTTAGCTACCGCCTCCTAGGTAGTCCCTACGGTATAGTAGTAGGTAGTAGAGGCCTAGCCCGTATAGTACGTAGATATTAGCCTTCCTACCTAATGGTTTATAAGCACGCTAGGGCCGCTGGCCTCCTTACCTAGCGGTACCTAGTACCGATAGACTAGTAGGTAAGTACTAGTTCTATTACCTCCCTTTACGTATATACCCTTCCTATTACGGACGTTATAACTAGGACTATATAGAATTATCCGTTATAAGGATATATCCGTTACGCCGAACGGATTAGATTAAAAAAAACGGCTAGAGGAGATAGTAAAGAGAAAAGGGCTAGGCCCTAGATAAGGAAAAGGAGTTTCACTTATAAACGAAACTTTAGTGCGATAGGTAGTAAACCCGACCCCTCTACTACCTCCCTAGTAGTAGGCCTACTAGGGGGAGGAGGGAAGGAGCTGTAAATAGTTAAGAGAACCGTAACTATTAGGTGGAGTTTTTATCCCTATAATAGGGTTTCTCCCCGAATAATATATACGCGATATATACCCCTAAATAGTCTACCCTTATTAGCTTTTAGCTAGTATAGGAGTATAATTAATTAATTAATTAATTAATATATTAAGTATAATAATAATTAGAACTATATAATTAGGCTTATTAAATACTTAATTTAATTATTTCTTAAATTATTAATAGATTATTAATAGTATTATAATAATATTTTAGTAGACTTTTACTATCCTATTTACTAAATATTAATACTAATTATTAATAATAATAGTATTTAGTTAATAGTCTATTAAGTAAGAGATATCTTAATAATAATATCTTAGTCTTATTAAGATTAATAATATATTTATAAATAGTTATTCTTTTCTACTACTATAAATAGTAAGGTATATTTTAAATTAAGGGTTTTATTATTAATTTAAAACTAGAGAAGTTTAAATCTAAGTTTAAATCTAAATATCTTAAAGTAGGAATAATATTATTTATTAAATTAGCCTACTCCTTCTACTTTAATATAATATAAAGTAGAATAATATTAATAAGGACTCTAATAACCCTTTTAAAAGGGGAAAAGAGTATTCTTAATATTAGAATAGATATTTTTAATACTATTTTTATAAATAGTATAATATAAAGAGACTCTTATATATATAAATAATAAAGATTATTATTATATAACTAGGTTATAATATTAGTCTTAGGATTATTTTAAATAATTTAAAGAGGTATTATAGTAGATTAGAGCTATCTTTATAAAATTAAGTTACTAAGTAGCTTAAAGATATAAAAGTAGTTAGTAAAAAATAAATTATTTTTCTTTTTATCTATTATTATAAGAATATAAATCTTATTAACTTTAAATAGGTAGTAAGTATTATTAATACCTTTAATAGGCTAGCTATTATTATTTAAAGGATTAAGTAAGTTATACTTAGTAAAACTTATATAAGAGGGTATTAAATAAAATAAATAAGTACCTTACTATCTATAATAGTAGGTTAAATAACTTATTAATAAGTAGTTAATTACCTATTAATAGATTATTTGCCGTAATATAACTAAAATATTATTAAGAAGATATATTTTTATTAATAAGCTATTAACTAATAGTTATAACTAATAATAATCTATATTAATATCTTATTAATAGGATAGTAAAAGTCTATTAAAATATAACTATAATATTATTTATAGTCTACTAATAATTTAGAAAATTATTAAATTCTAATTAATATAAGATAGATATTATAATAGGCCTTTAACTTAGGATAGTAATAGAGATAGTAAATAGGGCGGGGCGTACTAGCGACTAGGCGTATAAGTTAAGAGAGAGGTAGACTAAAGAAGGGGGTAGATAAGGTACCTAGCGGGGGGGATTATAATAGGGAAGGGAGTAATAGGGTAAGTAAAGGAGGTAGTATAATAATATATTAGTTAATAGGGTGTAATAAGATAGAGGGTTTAATAAATAATAAAGAATACGAGTTATATAAGCTCCTTAAAATAATATAAAATATATAATAAGGATAAGTAAGTAAAGTATTATTAAAATTCTATTAGAGTATAATAAGCTAGTTATACGCTTATATTAATTATAATATTAAAGGACGCGTTAGTAAGGTAGAAGCTAGGAAAAAAGTAGTAATATTAATAATAATATAAAAGAAATTAAATAGCTAAGTAGATATTATATAATATATAATATTAAAGTTATAAATACCCTTAGCTTAATATATAAGAGAATACTAGGAGAGTTAAATAGGTTATAATAAGGACTAATAATATAAAAGAGAAATAATTATTATTAGGGATTATACTCTTAAACCTAATATAAATGTTTTATAATACTAGGGGTATTATAAACTCTATTATTATAATATATTAAGTAGGGATAGGTAATATTATACTCTAGATAGTTATAATAGAGATAAAGGAAGAGCTAGAAAAGATAGAGGGATAGTTTATAAAAGTATACCTATTAATATAAATACTCTAGTATAAATACTATAAATAGTAATCTACGTAGTAAGGCTAGTAATAATAAATAATAAAGATTAAGGGGTAGTAATAAAGGAGTTAAAAGTAGCTAATAAATAATTATACCCTTAATTAAAGATAGTTAAAATTAAATAGCTAGCTTTTATATATAACTTAAATATAATAGATATTAAGAAAAAGTTCTCCTTACTAATTATTAAGGTTATTAAATCTAAGATAATAAATAAGCTAATAGATAAAAGAATTATAATAAAGAGTATACTCCTCTTCTATATTAAGTAGGAAAAAGACGTAGCGCCTAGGTAATACTTTAACTATTATAAATATAAATATCTTAGAAGAGTATATAAGTACTTAATAAAATATAATTAATATACTAGGAACTACTTAATTAATAATTATATAAGTAGCTTAGATACTAATAAGTAATACGCGGTTTATAAGGGGAAACACCTTATATAAGTTAAAAGATACCTGATTAGGGTAGAAGGAGGTAGAAAAGATAAAGGCTAAGCTAGGAGTAAAGCTTAAATACTTTAAAATACTAAAAAGAAAGGTAGTATAACTTATAAGTTCTATATAGAGAGGTTATTAAGAAATAAAAGCCTTAAAAAGGCGCTTAATAAGGATAAGGAATATATAATAATCAGGGATTTTAACTTATACTACTTATAATAAAATAACCTAGGTAGGTATATATATTATATAATAATAGATAAGTTATTAAAGATAATAAAGTAGAAGGGAATTAAGCTTATTATACCCTAGGGCTTATTAATATAGTAGAGCTAGGGAATATAAAATATAATTAAATTTTTATTCCTAATTAAAGGCGCGTATAATATAATATCTATATATAAAATTAGATTACTAACTTTAAAGAAATAAAAGGGGATATTAATTAATTAATTATACTCCTATACTAGCTAAAAGCTAATAAGGGTAGACTATTCAAGGGTACGTATCGCGTATATATTATTCGGGGAGAAACCCTACTATAGGGATAAAAACTCCACCTAATAGTTACGGTTCTCTCAACTATTTACAGCTCCTTCCCTCCCCCCCTAGTAGGCCTACCACTAGGGAGGTAGTAGAAGGGTCGGGTTTACTACCTATCGTACTAAAGTTTCGTCTGCAGGTGAAACTCCTTTTCCTTGTCTAGGGCCTAGCCCTATTCTCTTTACTATCTCCTCCAGCCGTTTTTTTAATCTAATCCGTTCGGCGTAACGGATACATCCTTATAACGGATAATTCTATGTAGTCCCGGTTATAACGTCCGTGACAGGAAGGGTATATACGTAAAGGGAGGTAATAGAACTAGTACTTACCTACTAGTCTATCGGTGCTAGGCACCGCTAGGTAAGGAGGCCAGCGACCCTAGCGTGCTTATAGACTATTAGGTAGGAAGGCTAATATCTACGTACTATACGGGCTAGGCCTCTACTACCTGCTATTATACCGTGGGGACTACCTAGGAGGCGGCGGCTAAGTATCCCCACCGCCGTACTATAATAAGGTAGCGGATACCCGGTATATTTACCGCGGTTATATCGGCCGCTACTATTAAGGTGTATACGTGTAGAAGGTAACAGGTACTACCGGCTAGCGAGACCGGCGGCCCTATCGTACTTATAGGCTATTAGGTAAGGAGTCTAATACCTACGTCCTATTTCGGGTTAGGTGCCTACTACCTGCAGCCGTACCGTAAGGACTACCTAGGGAGGGGGCTGGAGTATCCTCGCCGCCGTACGGTAGTAATAGCGGCAGTATATACCCGGTATACTATCTAGTTTACGCTTAATTATTAGGAGGAAGGAAGGGCTAGCTCTATATAGCCCTTTCCTTATATACGGATAGATGGCGCTAAGCCCCTAGCGTTCCCGTAGGTCTTGGTATCAAATCATTAATTCTCGATCTATTCCTGATTCTATTCAAACTTATTAACTCCACCACCTATATCACTACCTAATCGTCTGTATAGCTCTAAAATCCGATGCCTTCGCCGAGACTAACTAGGAGAAGAGTTCTACCTGCTAGATTTCAAAACGGGGCGTCCTAGGGCGAGGTATCTAGGAGTTTTGGTGATACTATATAAGATGATCCAGTAGCCGAAAAACCTATACTTTACTACACCGAAAAAAACACTTCTCCACCTCTACCACCCTCTCAAACCTCTCAGAATACACAGCAAGGCCCTAGGAAACGAAGGAGGATTAAGAGAGAGTCGCAAGTTACGGCTATTATACCCTCAGATGAATAGGACGTCGCTGTAGTAACTAGGGAGACGATTAATGGGGTTCTTGACACTACTTTAGCTACGGTCGTAACTACTACCATTAAGGCCTCCACTAAGGTAAAACCTGACGGTGAACTAATTAGGGAGACGAAGCGACGTGTTAAACTAAAGACGGAGAAACAGCTACACCAGGAGGAGAAGGCTAGGGAGAAGGGAAGACTCGGAGGCCTCTCTAAGGTGGAATTTACGAGAAATCTCGATAATATATTAATAGTCGAATTTACGCCTTTTACTAAGGGACCCCCTAGAGAACCTCAACCGGTATATCCTCTAGATATTGATTGTGACAGTCCTTATACTTTATTCTCGTTATTTTAGGACGAAAAGATATGGCAAATTCTCGCTATAAACACCAATTAGTACGTAATACGTCAGGGAGCTATTCCACGTAGGAGAAGGTCTAGGGCCCGCAGCTATTCCGATGTGGATAGCCTTAACTAAAGAACCTGGTAGGCTACTAATCCTAACGAATTAAAAGTCTTTATAGGAACCCTAATTTATATAAGTATCCACCCTGAAGGCGAAACGGCTAAGTACTAGAATAAGGACCTTCTTAATAGGCTAAACTACACACCAGCCTTATAGATAACACTCGAAAGGTTCACTTAATTACAGCGATTTCTATACTACAGCCCTGTTAAGGATAATAAAGAGCCTCCTACATCGGACTAATTAGATCGAATGACGGCTTTAGAACGACGAGGAACAAATTAGTAATGGTAGAGAAAGCTAGAACCAATTATCTCGATATTTCGGAGTAACTATTCCTCCTACTAGATACTAGGAAAAAACGTCTCTATTAACGAGATAATAATAAAGTTCTACGGCCGATTAAAGCATACACTAAAGATGGTTAATAAACTAATTAAATAAGGCTTTAAAATATAGGCTTTATACGATCGAGGTTATTTATTCTACTTTATATTCCATTCTCGTTTCTTTAAAATAGGAGAATTGAAGAAGTATATATTATTAACTAATACTTAGAGCGTTATATATTAATTAGCTATAGAACTTCCTCCTCTCCTAGACGGCTAAATATATACCATTTATCTTAATAATTTATTTACCTCTATACAGCTGTTTCGAGAACTCAAGGTCGTAGGCATTAGAGCATGCGGTACTACACGGGCTAATTCGAGTCCTGATTTTCCTAATGTACTACACCTTCTCAAGGAGAAATACGGTCACGTGCTTCCCTGGGGTACGTTAGTTGCGATACCGGTTGACGAGGTGCTTTACCTAGGTTAGATCGATAACAACACCGTGCTTTCTCTCTCCACCGTTCACACAGTTAATAAGGTGGCTGATCACGTGAAACGGTAGAGACGACGACCTTAACAAACCTCTAGCAATGCGACGAACGCTCGTAAACCGTTTGAAGATATAGGGCCTCAGGCGGAGCTCTTAATACCTCGCTATATCGATGAGTACAACTTTAATATAGGAGGTGTCGATATTACTAATTAGTATAGAGTAGCGTATAAGACACAGCGCAAAGTAATAAGGAACTAGCTACCTTATTAGTACTAGATAATTGACTATGCTACTATTAATGCCTTCAAGATAGCTGTATATAGCCCAGCAAAGACATGGACTCAGCGAGAACATCGAGGCTTTAGAGTACGTCTATATCAGGAACTCTTTGCCTTTAAAGAAGCGGCTGAAGAAAAGAAACACCTCTATAAGCTAGGAACCGAACGTCTTAATCCAGCAATCTAGTATATTTACGTACACCTCTTATAGAGTGACCATCCCTGCGCCTAGTGTAGCTACAGCCTCAGCATCGAAAGGTCTCAGTCACGAAGCCCAATCAAACGTCAATTCGGGGATGAAATTAGTAGCAACACCAGGCCCGTAACCCCTAGAGCACGAGCATACCGTACAGCCTATAGTTGTTATAGTTGCGGGGCTTATCTATGTAGCTACAAGTAACGAGACTGCTGGCGGCTATAACATAGGCATGAGGTAACTAAGGAGCATAGTAATAACGCTATCCCCTATTAGGAAGGAGATGCTTTTTTTTTTATCGTTGCAAACGTCGATTTGAAGTTTTTCCGGGCCTCCTAGGCCTCAGCGCATCGATTTTAGGCTGCAGGGGTCCTATATTAGAAAAATCAGAATTTTAACCACTGTTTCTCAACAATCGTAAGACCTAATTAGTCGTGCTTCTTATTAGTTATACCTATAGCCTATTTAACACACCGACTGTAATTTAATTATACTTATTCTATAGTGTTGCTATTACACTACCTCACCGTCGTTAAATATTAAATCCCCTTACTTCAACTTGACGGGGTGACGTCTAAATCCGACTAATAAGAACTTGCTTAGTAAGAGCGGGAGCTAGGTCTTAGCGCTATCTATCCGTATATAAGGAAAGGGATAATATTACTATCTTTTTATTATACTATCATTATCTATATATACTATAGCTGCCCTAAGGTAGGTAGACTCAGGCTACCTAGACCGCGCGGCGCGGAATCGGCTGGAGTATAAGGACGTGGCCTTGTAAGAGGCCCTGTAGCGGGTATAGGTATGGAAGTACCATATATATCCTGTACTATTATAGAGGTTCTGTATCGGTAGTATTCCTATCGTCTTATACTAGTATTACTAGTATTACTAGTATATCGCGTTTATAATACGCGTAGGGAAGCGGAGGCTATATTAAGGAGAGGTAGAAGGGTATTTATATAGTATATATTTTCCGTCTATATCTATATATTCTATCGCGTTATATCTTTTACCGTAATCTTCTAAAAGTTCTCCTTCTATCTTCTCTATTTTTCTATCGCGTTAGCGTTCCTATTCCTATTATTACTATACTCTATATACGTGTCGATTCCGTAATAACCGGGTAACCCTAGACGGTACTTCTAAAACACCGTAAGATCTCTTAGCTCTCCTAGTACCGAGATACTAGAAGGTTCGTAGCCGGTACCACGTATAGGTAGATCTCGTCGCCGGCTAATTAAGAATTACCTGTTATTATAATAGTAATAGAATAATAATAATATTATTTAAAAAATAGTCTCTATTATATTAAAATCTAGATTAATTATAATAATTTAAAGAGTTTTATAAAATAGAAGGAATTAAATTCTAGATAAACCTATTAGGTATTTAGATTAATTATTTATAACTTTAAAATCTTCTATTAGGCTAGAAAATTAAATCCTATTAATATATTATCGCGGTGTCTTAATTATAAGGGAATATTATTATTAAATACTAAATTATTATTAATACTTTGAAATAAACTTACTCTTTAAACTAGTAGTTAATTATTAGAAAAAAATAAAGAAATAAAAGTAATAATAATCTTTACTTTTTAGATTATAAAGTTAAAAGTAGTAATTCTAGAGAAGGAGGTTATAATAATATTTAAAATTATATATAATAATTCTAAAAGGCCTATTAAAATACTAATTTAGGAATTATAAATTTATAATAATTAAATAAACTCTTTTCAAATTAAAGTAAATATACTAAAGGACTATTATTATATAAAGAATAAAGTATAAATTATAGACTTTAAGAGATTATTAAGATATAATAGTTATTTTATATATTAAAGAATAAAACTTTAAAGGAAGAGTTTATAAAAGAATATTATAATAATTCTTTAATAAACTACTTTAGTATTATAAAGTTATATAAATTATTTACCTAAAAATTCTTTTGTAGATAAAGGCGCCGTAATATTATTTATATAATAAATTAAATTTACTTCTTATTACTACTTAATTTTAAAAGGAGATTTTTATAGATTTTATAACTAACTTACTATTTAGTAAATATAAAGATAATATTTATAATACTATCTTTATTATTATAAATTAATTTATTAAAATAATTAGGTATATATTTATAATTATTAAAATTAATACTATTTAGTTAATAGAAGTATTTTATTCTAAAATTATTTACTACTATAATATATCTAATAATATTATTAATAATAGAGGCTTTATTTTTACAAGTACCTTCTAGTTAATTATATACTTTTATTCGAAAATTAAATAATACTTAAATACTATTTTTTACCTTTAAATAGATAAGTAAATAAAGTATTAAAATTAAATACTAAAATATTATTTACGTATATTTATTAATAATAAGTAAATTAATTAAGCTAGACTATTATTTATAATAGAATTCTTAAGTAATTATAATTAGAATACTATTATTAGAATAACGCCGTTTTTTTATATATATAGTTATTATCCTAAAATCCATTAGGATATTAAGGATAACTTTAAAGGAAAAAGAGTATTAATTATAAATAATAAATTATAATAATTATAAACTTTAAGAGATAAAGTTATAAAGTATTTTTAAGATACTACTAAATTCTAAATTAAGTAATATAATAAAATAGATAAATTATAAAGTTATAAAGTTAGTAATTTAATTATATTAATAATAAAGAATTTAAAATAGAAATACCTAAATAAGAAATTATTTTATAAATTTATAAGGCCCTTTAAAAATATTAATAAAATAAAAGTAAAAATTTATTATCTACTACTACTTTTTATATATAAAATTTTTAATACTTTCTATATATTATTATTTAAATTATAATTTAAATTATATTATCTTCGCGATTATATTAATATAACGGAATTTTTTATATAAGCCCTTAAACTTATTAATAATAATAAGTTATATAAGGTAGGAGAAGTAATTAATAAAATTAAAAATAAAGAAAATATCTAGTATAAAGTTAAAGAAACTAGTTAAGGCGAAGAATATAATTAATAATTATTAAACGAAGAGTTTACTAGTACTAGTAAATTAATTAAAATCTTTAAATAAGCGGATAGTAAATATAAATATATAAATATAATTAAAAAAATTATTTAGTTATAGAAAATAATAAAATAAAGTAAATAAAATTAAAATTAATAATAAATATTACTACTTTTATATTAATATTTATATAATAGATATTCTCCTTTATATTTATAATTATATTATATAATTTAAGGTATAACTAAATTTAATTTACTATTAAATTATTTATATATAATAATAATAAAATATTATATTTATAAAAATACTTTTACTTTAAGTATAATTTATATAAATATTTAAAATATATTATTAAATAATATATCTAGGTAAGTTTAATTAACGCTAATTTAAGAATAAAAAGAATTTATTACTATTATTATATTATACGAAAGATTTAGTTATTATTAGAATTTCTAGAAGAAGATATAATATCTTTAATATAATTCTTAAACTCTTTAATTTCCTTAAGACTCTTTAGATTTTATTTATATTAATAAAAACTTTTAACTTTATTTTTAAGAATTTTATTTATTGTTTTTAATTTTTTAATATACTAGTTTACTACTATTAATTAATTTTATAGATTAGTAATTATAGTAAGAGTTTACTTATTAATTACTATTATTTTATTATATATTTTATATTACTAGATAATTTATATATTTATTAATTTATATTTATATTCTTCTTTAAGAGTTTTATTATTATTATAAATATATTAATATATAAACCTTTATACCTTCCTTTAGAAAAATTTAGAGATTTATTATTATTAATATATATTATTTTAGAGTTTATAGTTATAATTTATCTTTATATAATAGTTAATTCCGTAGTAATTAATATAATAAAGTATATAAGGAGGGGACGTATCTTAAATATAATTATTATTAAATTAATAGAAATAGAGAATTTAACATGTAATGGTTTCTAATAAGAATAGTAATCAGGCAGCAGCTTACCCACGTCCAAGGGGGCGTAATCACCCAGACTCACGCGACGATCACCCGCGTCGCGCGAAGGGGGGTGAGTCTGGGGCACATTTTTGTAATCTTGGCGAGGTTGTATGCACACGAATTTGGCGAACTAATCTGTTTGCTTGATTGTATCACGGATCTCACATCGACATTATCGAATCGAATGTATTAGATGTTGATATTTGCTGACGTGCATACAGCTAATGCACGCCTTCGCTCTGCCGCCCGAACATCAAAATGAGCCATGCTACCATCGTCGAGCGTTGCCCCAAAAGGTTTTCAGCTGCTCGGACGGCTGAGATCCTTTATGCAGCCCTGTCAATTTTTCCGCGCGCCTTATCTTATAAGGAGTCATTTGGAACTTTCACTTGAGGTTGTCACCCGCATTCTTCGCATTTGCTGCTGCCATTCATCACCTTATTCACTGCTTAGCTTTCTCTTCCCTTTGCGACCATGGTGAGCGGGTCGAACCTGATCCTCCTCTCGGATTTCACCGGCCGTAGTAATTCGCATGCTCAGTTTGCTCCTCTTGACCACACCCCAGAGGAGGATTCTACACTAACTGAGGCGCGTGGCTTTTCTCATAAAATTTCACTCTATGATCGCTACCGAGGATACCTTTCAGACTCTTGGTGGCTTGAGTCCCTCAGCTTGTTGGTGGCCACCGTTATGCTCCTCGTTCTCCTCATATTATTCGGTGAATTCCACGGGAAGGCCCTTTCTGATTGGCATTCAAAACTTTCTTTGAACACGATAATCGCCGTTGTGACCCAGTTAGTGCAAATGCTCCTCCTGGTTCCGATCGCAAGCAGTCTTAGCCAACTTCAATGGCTGTGGTATCGTAACAGGAAGCCGCTTAAGGATATCGCATACTACCAAGAAGCAAGCACAGGGCTCATGAGTAGTCTAGTGCTTTTGTATAAGCGCTATGCTAGTCTTATCGTTTGGCTGGGAGTCATCGGTATGATACTACAGACTCTGTTCGGCGCCTTCGCTCAGCAGGCCCTATCGCTTCCCATACGGCAGATCCATGTTGGTGAGAACGGAACAAGAATCAGTCGAAGTCTTACCTACAACACACCAGGAGGATCAGAACAGATTGGCGACACTGAGCCTCCAGAAGTAGTCCCTGAAATGAAACTGGCAATATTCACTGGCCTACTGCGAGATGGCGTCAACCCATCGGAAGTCCAAGGCAGCAGCGTCACCGGTAATTGTACCTTTGGGGTCTTCGCCTCGATGGGTGTTTGCGCATCGGTGGAGGATGTGACTCAGAATATTGTGGTAGATTGTAAGGACACTGAGCATTTCAGCGGTATTTCGGACGACAATTGCTCGTACACCGTGCCAGCGTTGCGCAGCACCCATCCATTCAGTAATGTAAGAACCCGTTCTGGGGAAGACGCCCATTCGACACTATACATGGGCGCAGGCATGATCTTACCCGACGCCGAAACGTACGACACCTCGAAAACCCCTATAAATGATACATTGATCGAGTTCTACATCATCTATGTTCCTGATTTGACTATTGTACCCATTATCGATATTACTGTTCCTCCCCAAGACAGAGACAAAGCCAATTACACCGGAAAAATTGCTGCTTTGAAGGGAACTTTGAGCCTCTGTGCGCACACCTACAATTCTTCGATGCAGTTCGGCGTCACGAAAACAACATTACAAGCGCAAGAGACGGATCTGCTCTGGCGTCATGACACCACCGTAGGAGGAGGAGGATATGTTGCTTCCGTGCCGAGAACATCCGATACCCTGTTCATGAATTCCAGGTCGATGAACGGCCTCAGTGTTTGGCTTATAACCTCGACTTTCAATGGGACTGCTAGAATGAAACCACCACCACCTCCGAGTGCAAACGTCGGCCCAGGCCAATTCTCCACGCTAGCGTCCAAGCAGGTAGCAACGCATCTGTACGGCAATGAATCGGGAATCAAGGTCGCAGATGGCGTGGCCGCATTAACAAATCTTTTAGACAACGTCGCGATGAGCATGTCAAATGCGTGAGTACTCGAAACCAAAACCTCGTTCCCCCCCCTGAAAGCCCCTCTCCCTATTCCCCCACCTCCTTTTCTGCCTAACAACCGCTAACCCGACCCTCTTCCCTACTCAGCCTCCGCACGACCAGCACAGCCCCCACCAACCAGACCGGTACATCCTACGCCACGGAAGTCTACTTCCAGGTCTCCTGGCCCTGGCTCGTCGTCCCTATCCTTAGCATCCCCATCACCCTCATCTTACTCTCTCTTACCATCCTACGAAGCTCCCGACACCAGATCCCCGCTTGGAAATCGTCCCAGCTAGCCGTGTTACAGGTCTTGAATCCGGGGATCAGAGCTAAGCTGGGGGATGGAATGGCGAGGAATAGTGAGTTGGACGAGGTGGTGAGGAGAAAGGGTGTGTGTGTGAGGTTGAGGGGGTTGGATGGGGGGAGGTGGGAGTTGGGGGACGAGTAATGGGAGGTGAGGTGTGGAAGGCATTGGAGTTGGAGTGTATTCTTAAAATAATCTAAGGATGTGGAAAAGGTCAGAGGATCCAAAAGTATTTCAATTGATTAAGGTGCTCTTACCACGTCACGCATTATATCTCAGAGCGTAGTGGGACTGATTGTGGGTACTGCACGCAGCTCCCGGATGGGATATGGGCGTGGACAGGGGCTTCGGCGCGTTTTAGGTGCCCTGGGTGGGTTCTACTCGTATTTATGAAGATCTCCTGACAGGGCGCAGCTGACTTCCCTGCGAGAGAGGCTGAAACACTGTAACAGGTCCATGAGTGGCCAGTAGGGGTTTGAAAGGTCGTTGAAATATGGAGCCACGCTCTCATATCTTAACGGATCTCGCCTCCATAGCCAGAGCTTTACTGTCTAGGAAAACGTGTAATAGAGGTCATGACCTAGTTCTACGTGGGTGTAGAAGCTTATTCTGTTGACTTTTCATGCCATTTAGACAGCACCAAATATTACGAGACTACGTATAAACTTACCCAGAAGTACTCGATTACCGCGTACGGTTAGGAATAGAAAACTCATATAATATATATTCAGTTGATTCAGCTAATATCGTCTCTAATCTCAGGCCGAAAGGAGTCGAGTCCTATCTTAAACGCTTAGGATTTAGCGTATTTAAAATCGATAATAATTCTTAATAATATCGATTACTATAACGTATACCCGTTATACTAGTAAATTATATAAAATCGTATTACTAGCCTTTATAATTTGTTTATATCTATATCTATTACTCTATTTTATTTTATTTTACTTTATTTACTTTATTTACTATAACGCTACGACGTCCTACTCGCTCTAGTCTTTAATATTATTAAATAATTGCTATTAATACCCTCTTCCTCTTAATAATCCTCTTACTTAACTATAAGATAATAATATATATTCTTTATCAAGTTATTAAAACTAGGCCTAGTAATTTAGAATAATATTATATAGAACTAGAAAGAGGAGATATTATATTATAGTATTTAGAAAATTTATAATAATATAAACGTAAATATAAAGTCTAATTAGGAAAATAATTTTTATATTTTTATAATAGAATTAATCTCTAAAGAGTTAGAGTAAAGACTCTAAATTTTTTATATTTAAAAAAAACTCCGGAGTACTAGAAACTATAATAAAATATTATAATATAAATAATATAACTATATTATATACTATTTTTATAGAATTTATATATTATTTAATAATTATTATAAAATTAGTTTTAATATAATATAATAATTATCTCTTTTTCTAGAGATTTTACCCTTGAAACTAGTTTATATTAATTTTATACTTTAATATCTTTAAATAAAGGAGTATAAATATATAAGAATTCGAATTAAATAATATATATATTTAATACCTACGCCTCCTACTTAATTCTATTAATCTCGTAGGTTTTTAATAGTAATATATTAATAAATAATCTTTAAATTTAATAGGAAAAAAGGGAGGGAAATAAATTATATTTTAAAATAAATAATCCGTCGTATATATTCCGTATACTAGTAGTAAATTACGTAGTTATAAATTATACTAAATATTTAATAAAAAATCTTTAAACTTAAAGGGAAAAAAAAAGAAAAAAATATTATAATTATTATTAAAAACTATAAATCTTTATTAGTAATAAGATTTTAGTAATATTAATAATAGAGTAAATTATTTTACTATTATTATTTAGAATAAATTTTAGTTATAAAAGTAAATATATATAAATAGTAATTTTAATATAAATATAAAACTTTTATTTATTATTAAATTATAGTACCTAGGGTATTTATAATAATATAAAAGTAAATATAAAACCTTAATAGGAAAATAACCTTTAGGTTTAAATAATAGAATTAATCTCTAAATAATTAAAGTAGGGGCTTTAAGCCTCTTATTTCTAAAAAAGACTCTAAAGTACTAGAAACTATAATATAATACTATAATATAAATAGTATAACTATATTATATACTCTCTTTATAAGATTTATATATTATATTTAATAATTATTATAAAGTTAGTTTTAATATAATATAATAATTATCTCCCCTTTTAAAGATTTTACTCTTAAAACTAGTATATATTAATTTAATACTTTATTATTTTCAAATAAAAAATATAATATAAGAGAATTTAAATTAAATAGAGTATACGCGTAATATTTATATCTTTTATTTAATTCTATTAATCTCCTAGTTTTTTAATAATAATATATTAATAAAAAACCTCTAAACCTAGTAGGAAAAAGAGAGGGAAATAAATTATATTTTAAAATTAATAATACGTCGCGTATATTTTATATCCTAGCGTAATTATATAATTATAAATTATACTAAATATTCGATAAAAACCTTAAAACTTAAAGAGGAAAATAAAGGAAAGAATATTATAATTACTATTAAAAATTATAAACCTTTACTATTAGTAGGGTTTTAATAATATTAGTAGTAGAGTAAATTATTCTACTTTATTATTTAGAAAAAACTCTAGTTATAAGAGTAAATATATACAAGTAATAATTTTAATATAGATATAAAGTTTTTATTAACTTTCTAACTTTTCTTCTTTTATAATATCCTATTATCTTCTATATATATAAACTCTTATATAATTATTATTAATAATTATATTATATTTATATTTTTATTAATTTATAATATTCTCTATTATATCTCTAATCTCTTTTCTTTAAAGTTATAAATATTATATATATAATCTATAAATAAAGCTGAAGTTAATATATTATAATTTAAATAAATTTTTCTTTTCTTTTTTTAAATTCTTTTCTTTAATTTTATAATTATTAAAATAAATAAAATAACTTATTTTATTTTTAAATTAAATACTTATTTATATTTTAAAAGAATTAATATTATTATAATATTTATTTTATTTATTTTTAAATTATTAGTTTTATATTTTACTTTACTAGTAATATATATATAATTTAATTATTTTAATACTTAATATATTAGTTTAATCTCTATAGTATATAATATTAATAATAATATTTAAATATTTAATATATCTCTAACTCTTACTCCTTGTAAAATAGCCGCCCGCTCTACTTTTATACTTTCTTTATCTATACTTTTATCTCCGCTACTTTAAATAGATAAACCTAGATAATTATATTCTATATAAAGTATATTTATCACGTAAAGAATAAATATTTATATAATTTTATATATTATTTATATTCTAAAACTAAATTATATTAATATATCTAGATTTCTTTTAAATTTTAAATTTTTATAAATTTTCTTTTTAATTACTTAGAACGTTAAGGCCTTAATAAATATCTTCGCGAGTATATTATTAAATATATAAAAGATATTATAGCCTTTTTTTAAGAAATTAAATTTAAAAATAATAATATTAAAAAAGAGAAGAATATATTATAATTAATATTTTTATTTTATTATAAATATTAAGGGTATAAATAATACCTTTTATATTTTAATAAATTAATATAACTTAAATATAAGTTATATGCTAATAATTTTTTAAGGAGGAATTTCTACCTAGGATATAAATATATTTTAAAGTAAAATTATATAATATTAATTTAATAATTTATTTAAATTAATAGATGAAAATAAAGCTAATAATAAAGATAAAGATAAAACCCGTATATAATATATATAAAATACCTTTAAATACAACTTTTCTTTTAATTTTAATCTTATTACTAATTAATTTAATAATTTAATTTTTAATAATTTTAATAATAATAATTTTATATTTCTCTTTAATAGTATATAACAAGTTATAATACCTAGATATAAAGCTTTTTTAATTAAGAATATTATTATTTACTTTAATTTAATAGAGCCTTATTTTTAATATAGTTATATAAAGAGTATAAATCGCTATATATTTAAAAAAAATCTTTTTATAAAACTTCTAAGGAAGAAGTTAAAAATAAAATTAATAATTTTATTTTTAGTTTTATTTCTCGCCCTTATTTTTTAACTTGATTTCCTAGTTATAATTTTATTTATAAATAGTTAAATCTTAAAATTAAGAAAGTTAATTACTTTAAATATAAATTTACTTATAAACGCGCCGTTAATTATAAATATATATCTCGCTTGAAGTCTACTAGTAAGAAGTAGCTAGTAATAATTAATAATTAATAATAATAAACCCTCTTTTTACTCTTTACTTTTTATATCCCTTTTATTTTTATATTCTCTTCGAATATTTCTCGTAATTCTAGTATATTATTTAAAGTATTTATATTAACTTATTAGTAAAGATCTTTAGTTATCCTAGTTATTTTATAAAATAAAGTACTTTACCCTTTATTTTCTTTTTTTTAATACTTTTTCTATTTCCTACTCGTTCGTATTATTTATTAATTCTAGTAGAGGTATATTAAGAATTAAAATATTACTTTACTATTAATAATACAGCTTTAAAAATAATATATAGAAAATATTATAAATTTAATAACTAGTTAATAATACTAGGTAGTATATTTATATTCTAATAATATTTAAAATCTTAAATAATTTAATTACTTTATAAAAGAGCTTTTTATATTAAATTTTTAGTTAATAATATTATAAAGTTTTTTATATTAAATAATTTTAGTTTATACTTTTTATTATAATTATATTTCTACGCCTTAATTATAATAATTTATACTTTTATTAAGTATTTTCTTAAAGTATTTAATTTTTTAATTCTTTTTTATATTAATAATATTTCTCCCTCGTATATCTTACCCTTAAAATATAATTTAAGAGATAGATTATAACTATATATAATTATAAATAATATTTATTTTATTATTATATACTATATATTATAGTATATTAATTTTATTATAAATAAAAATAATACCTAGTTATTTTATTTACTTAAATAGAAGGTTCTTAAATAATATTCTAAAATTTAATTCTAGTATTTTATTTTATTATTTATTTATAGATAAAATATAATATTTAAGCGACTCTTAATTTTTATTAAATAATATACTTTTAATTAAAATTTACTCGTAAAGTTAGAATCTTTATTAGAAATAATATTATTAAGAACTTTAAACTTTAAGATTATTTCTTTAAATATTAACTTTATTAATCCCTTAAAGTTAATTATTTTAATAATTAAAATATATTATAATATCTTTATATATTTATTTATAACTATAAGGATTATATTATAAATATATTTATATTATTTATTTAAAAGTAAATTAGTAATTAAATTTATTATAATTTCTTTCTACGGCCTTATAAGATATAGTAGAGAATTAATTTTATTATAAAAATAATATTAATATATTTTAACCTACTAGTATATATTATCTATATTAATATATTCTTATATATTAGTCTTAAGAGTATTCTAGAAATATTTTCTAGTAAATAACTTTCTTATCTTTTTAATAGTAAAGTACCCTGTTAAAATATTATTATAATATTATTTTAATAACTCTTTATAAATTAATTCTTTTTTTAATATATAAATCTTACTATTATATCTAAAAATTAATATAAAATCTAAAGTCTATACTCTAGTAGAATACTAATAATTCGTTTATATAATTTCAGCGATTCTTATTTATAAAAAGGAATTATCCTTTTATAAAATACGAATTATTTTAATTATTAATAAACTTTTAGTATTATAAGTAGATTATTTTATAAAATATTATTAATTTAATAATAATATATAGAATAAATAATTTATAGTTTATAGTTCTAGTAATAAGGTTAAATAATTCCTTTATTATATTATAATTAATTTAAATAAATATTTTATTTAAACTCTTTAGAATTTCTTATTTAAATATTAACTCCTTAAGCCTAGATAAATATATTATTAATAAATATTTTTTTTTATAATAAATCTTAATAACTTTAATAATATAAATCTTATATATACTAGATTTTATATAATATTTATATATATACTACTTAATACTAGCGAAGTACTATTTATATCTAGATCTTTTATATTTACGAATATGTTTTATATTATAATAAAAATAAGGCCTTAATTAATACCTTTTAAATTTAATAACTTTTATAATTAAAATAATATAAAAAGTTATTAACTAAATTACTTTTTCTAAAATAATATAATATTAAAAAATTAAATAATAATAATATTACCTAGTACGCTTAATAATTATTTAGTTATTTAATATTTATAAAACTCTTTAAGTTATTATAATTAGTTAAGACTTCTATTTTATATAAATTATTTTTAAAATAATATTATTATTATTTAAATATTATAATAATTTATAAAGAGCTCTTTATTATAAATCTTATATTAAACTTCTAAACCTTATATTTTATAAAATTAGAAAATAATAGGATATTATTTATTATTATTTTATAACTATATTAAAATCGTAGTTATAATAAAATCCGAAGTATTTATTTTAATCCGAATTTTTAATTCTAGATTAAAATATATAAGAATAAATATATATATATATAAATCGCGAAGTAGATAAAAAATATTTACTCCGCCTCTTTAAGTTATTTAAATAAACTAAATTTTTTATTATTTTAATTACTTTTTAATAGACCCTGTTAAATAGTAGTACTACTAGTACTAGTATAGTAACTATATAGAGAGAGTTAGCTACGGTACCGACTAGGGGCTAACTAAGCCTACAGCCTACTTTTAATAGAGTTCTTGTAGTAGCTATAATACTAGACCTTTTACCTTCTACTACCTACTATAATATAACCTACGAGGTAACTACTAACCTAGTATTTTAAAAGGTTATAAGCCTAGTAGCTAAGAAGGTCTCCGTATAACCGAAATATACGTTAACGTACGCGATCTCGTATAGTTCCTGTAGCTAAGTAGATAAGAGAAAACTAGTATAATTATTAGAGTAATAAAAAGCTTAAGATTACCCTTTAAAAGATTAAAAGATACTAATAGACTTTTAGTAACCTTATAATATTAATTAGCTAACTATAAAGAGTTAATCCTTAATACCTTTACTTTATATTTCCCTCGGAGTTAATAAGTTCACGCCTACTAAATCTAATATAAAGATTATAATATAGATAAGTATTACGAGCGCACGTACGACTCCTAGTATTACCTCTTAGTATTTACTACTTATAACACTATGCGTACTTGCCGTGTTTAGTTTAGCGTGGCTTAGCATGCTTTCTATTTACTACTTAAGCGATCCCGTATATATACTCGCTCCCTAGCTTTAGTATCTCGTTTACTATATCTATATAACTTGCTCTATATATATCCTGATAATAAGAATGCTATATTTTACTAATAACTATTATTATAGATACTACTACCTATAATCTTATAGCGCGTAAGCGTCCCCTTCCCCTTCTATCCTCTAGAACCTATACCTAGTAGTTTTAACTAGTACAATACTATTTTAAGAAAGAAGGTATCCTATACGTCCTTAAGACTACACGTGATAAATATAGGCTAGTGAAAGGGATAATTAGTCTATAAATATCCGATAAAAGTAAAACCCCTAAGAGTACCCTAGATAGTAAATCTACTACCTTATCTTTAATACCTACGATAGTAAAGGAAGCCGAACGCGCGGACCTATTAGCTAAATAGGAAAGAGATAATACCTCCGCTACGTATACTATACTTATTTACCTAGGAGACTTCAACTAGGAGCTCGTAGAAGACCTTAAGAGTATAAACGAAGTATAGAAGAAGTTAAAAGACAAATACTATAATAAACGTACTAGTATAAAGGTAGGACTTACTAAAAGGCTTTATACGTATTGAATAAACGAGGATACTAGTATTAAAGAAGCCTAGCTTAAGCTGGCAAGAATTAGGAGATAACTTAAGGAAATCGATCCGGTTATAACTAAGTCTTTTAATAAAGATAGACTATTCTAGCGACTCCTAAAGGTATTACTATTAAAGTATACCGCTATTAGAGATATAATTAACGGTATAGACCTGCGCTTAGTTAAATACCGTATAGGTATACTTAAAGATAAAGAAGATAGACTAAATAAGGAGGCTACGCTTATAGCTAAGAAGGAGGGTAGAGGGAGAAGATCTAGTCCCCCAGCTTCTCTAAAGAGTAAACCTGTAGTAAAGGCGAAACCTAAGTAATCTCAAGGTCTTTAAGTAGCCTATTACCCGTATAGAATCTGTAATAATACTTACTACGTTAAGTACTACCCTTACCTCGAGATAGCCTGAGTTATAGCTATTAAGTATAAAAGAAAGACTAGTAAGACTTTACCTCCTAAAGTATACTCCGCCGAGGATAACCGTTCTAACACCGATCCTAAGTCTAATAGGAATGATATAGAGGAAGTACTCTACGCCGTAGAGGATAATAATAATTACCTCGTTGAAAAAGGTTATATATCTAAAGTTATTTATAAGATCCCCGCTTTAGAATAGGTCGTAGATACTAGTACCTCTAAATATATAACTAATTAACTCTAACTATTTAGGGGATATCTAAAGATAATACTAAGACGTACTATTATAATTAAAGGGGGGAAACTTTACTTAGATTAGATAGGTATAATAGTAATACGAGTACCTAGGGGATTATCTATTATACTAGTAAAGACTCTTTATATACCGAACTTAAGAGTAAATCTTTTATTAAGAAGGCGACTTATATAAGTAGGTTTTAACGGAATGTTTAATAAGTAAGGATTATACTTAGTAGACCTAGAGTCTAGAGAACGTGTTATTAGTATAACCTTAAAAGGAGGTGTTTATATTATATTATATATCGCTAATAAACTAGTAGATCGAGCCTTCTAAGCTAAGGAGTAGAAGATGTCTTATTACGCCTTCCCCGCCATTAATAATAGCGAACCGATAGATCTTACGCTAGAGAATACAGACTAGGGCCTATTACTACTAGAGAGGAAGCCTACTAATAGATATACCCTTTAGTATAAACGATTCACTTATCTAGGAGCTATAAAGATTAAAGCCCTATCTATAATAACTACCTTAGGCGAGAAAATAAAAGTACTTAAAGATTATATATATCGTGTATATAAACTAACTAAGAAGAGAAACTATATACTTAAGAAGCTATCTAAATAGGATATTAAACTCCTAGGACTAGTATCGATTAATATAGCTAGCTAGTTCCCGTTATTAATTAACGGTTATAAGTACTTCCTATAAATCGTAGAGAACTTAATAAGAAAGATATAGTCTATCCCTATTAAGATAAAAGATGAGGTAATTAATATATTAGAAGGATAGAGACGAATAGAAGAGCTTTCTACGGGTAAAAGACTTAAAGTAATCCGGAGCGATAATATACCTGAATTAAAGTATATTATTAATAAATAGGTAAGTAGTATTAATATTATACTATAGTATATAATTACCTATATATTAAGTTAGAACGGAGTAGCTAAACGTAGTATATAGATAACGGAGAATAGAGTCTACGCTATAATCAAGGAAGTAGGACTACTAATAGAACTCTAGTATAAGGCCGTAGAAGTAGATACGTATCTACGAAATAGAACTACCTATAGTCCTTATAAAACTCGAGATAACTAAAAGGAGAGGATTACACTAGAGGAAGTATATACCGGCGTTATTCTAAACATTAACTATATTAGGGTAGAAGGGAGTATTTACTATACCTATATTTATCTGAAATCGCTACTAGCGGGTACACGCTAAGACAAGTTTATAGACCGAGGTAGAGAGTATATATTCGTTAGATATACTAAGACTACACGATAACTACAAGTCTACGCCCTAGATCTAGGCTACGTGATTAGGTCGAGTATCGTAATAGTAGACGAGTTACGGAAAGGAGGGGATCTCGATTTAAAACTTAGAAAGAACGGCATAAAGATATAAGGTATAAGAAATAAACTAGTAGATTATAAGCCCTAAGGACGGCTATATAAGGAGAATAGCCTAATACCTATTCTAGTAAAAAGAAGCGTTAGACGTCCTAGAAAGGAATAGTAATTAGTAAGATCGGGGAGATTATCTATAATACTACCTCCTAAGAAGTTAGTTAGGCGACTAAGTAAGATTATACTAGATATATAATTAAGTAGTAAAGTAGATATATAACTAGTATTAGAGGAGTATTAAATAAACGGTATTATAATATTAGAAGAATACTAGAATTATACTAAAGAGTTAGATAACTAAGATAACGCTACCTTACCCTAGAATAAACCTACCTTTATAGAAGACTAAATTCAGGCGTTTAGACCCCCTACTCCGCCGCTATTTATTTACCCTACACCTGTTTAACTTATATAACCGAACCTAGTCATTCTAGGAGTATAGAAACGTTAACGGGACGAAGATAATAACCTAGATAAGCCTAAGCGATAGCGTTAGAAGATTTAGGTATTAATTATAAGGTTTATAAGTAACCCTAGCTACGTGGAGGTACTACTAAACGGTATTATACTTATAGAATAAGCCCTCTCTATAGTTCTTGAAAGTAAACCTAGAGGCAGGATTATCGTACCGGATATATACCGATAAGTAATCTCCGACCTAGAGTATAACGCCTAATAGAGAAGAGCGATAGATATAGAAGTCTAAGCCCTAGAAGGAAATAATATATGGATAGAGCAAGCTCTACCTAAGGGTATAAATAAGGTGTCCTGTAAGTAGGTATTCTCTATAAAATACGGTAGTAATAGAGCTATTAAGCGGTATAAGGCTAGGCTTATTACCCGCGGATTCTTAGAAAGATATAGAGTTAACTATAATAAAACATTCTTACCTATAATAAGAATAGATATATTACGACTATTTCTAGTAATTATTATAAGAGAAGATCTAGAATACTATTATATTAATATTAATAACGTATTTATAGAAGTAGACCTAATAGAAGATATCTACTTAATACCACCTGAAGGCGTAAATATTATAGTAGGAAAGGTTCTTAAGATTAATAAGAGCCTCTACGGACTTAAGTAGGTAGGCCGGAATTAGAATAATCTCTTAGTAAAAGTCTTAAAAGAGGCAGGTTTCAAGTAAAGTATAGTAGAACCCTATATGCTAACTTATTAAACTAAAAGAGTTATAATTCTACTATATATGGATAATATCCCTATTACTACTAAGATAATAAAAGGGATCGACTAGTTTAAAGATCTAATACGGAAATTATTTAAAATCAAGGATCTAGGGGAGATTAAGAAGATCCTTAGTATACGAATCACCTGAAATAGAAAAGTAAGGACTTTAAAAATAGATTAAGAGTAGTATATTAACGATATCCTAACTAGAGTAGGCTTTATTAAGGCTAGATATAAGTCGAGGGATACCGCTACCCTAATACTAAACTATAATAATCTAAGATCTACGTAGGACTCTGATAAGAAGGCTGATATCAAGATATATTAAAAGGTTATAAGAGAATTACTATACGGAGTACTATAGACTAGACTAGATATTACCTAATTAGTACGAGTACTTAGCTAGTATATATTAAATCCTAGAGCACATTATACGCGAGCCCTAAAAATAGTCTATAAATACCTTCGAGGTACTATTAAAAGGGGGATTAACTTTTCACTTATAGATAATCCTATAAGGATATTCGCTAACTTAGACTAGGCATAATATAAAGACGGGCGGAAGAGTATTTCTAGCAGCGTATATATATTCTATGGGGGACTAATATCATGGACTAGTTAGAAGCAGACGTCTATCGCTATATCAAGTACGGAAGCCGAGTATATATCACTTAAGTACGCTGCTTAATAGTCCTAGTAGCTACGGAACGTACTAGTAGACATGAGGTACCTTAATAAGGCACTCGGAAAAGACAAGCCTATAGAAATCATAGAGGATAACTAAGGCGTAATTACCTTAGTTAAGAACCCTTATCTATACGAGAGGTCTAAGTATATCGATATCTTATACTATTATACCAGGGACTTACAGGCTAAAGGAATAATTATAACTATCTATATTCCTACTAAATAAATAGCCGCAGATAGTCTTACGAAACCTTTAGCTAGGATCCTATTTAAGAGGTTCCTTAGAATACTACGGATAATTAATTAATAGAGCTATTAACTAGTAGGAGCTAAGATTCGAAAAAGGTAATAGTTTAATAGAAGCTAATTAATAGAGCTCTAGAATACAGTTACTAAGTAGGAGTATTAAATAGTAGTACTACTAGTACTAGTATAGTAACTGTATAGAGAGAATTAGCTACGGTGCCGACTAGGGGCTAACTAAGCCTACAGCCTACTTTTAGTAGAGTTCTCGTAGTAGCTATAATACTAGACCTTTTACCGTCTACTACCCACTATAATATAACCTACGAGGTGACTACTAACCTAGTATTATAATAAATATACTAGATTTAACTTCTTTATAATTTATTTCTTCTTAGATTAGGCTCTTACTATTATTTATATAAACTACTAGATACTTAGAGAGAGTAATTTTACTCTATTTTATAAGTATACTTATATAAGTACTATTAGTAATACTATTACAAAGTTAAATAACTCGTAGAAACTATTTTCTGGTATTGGAGTAGCTGAAAAGAGATAGTCTAGCAGCTGCTTTAAGTAGCCTGAGTACCGCGCAGGCCCTGGTTCGGAACGGCTGAACTAAATACCGGTGTTCCTCGCGCTACCAGAAAAAGGATACTGCCGAGGACCCTTGTCGAATTAAGGCATCCCTGCTGGAGTCCTAACGCAGATGCTTTTCTAGCTCTCTCTGCCCCCTATTACTATCGCTCCTTCTTTTAAGCAAGTCTCTATGAGGCTACTAATATAAACGAGGCCTAGAGCCCTCCTCTTACCTTTATTTCATCCATTCCCTTATTCCTATTAGTAAAGCAGGACTTTACTTATATTATTTACCCGCGCTACTATTATCCTTTATCCTAGCGGCCACCTTATAGTTAGCCCTTAGAGCTATCTTAATCTATACTTCCCTCCTATACCACCCTACTCCTTTACTATAGTAGTCATTAATTACTACCGTCGATAGTATAGGACGAGTATAGCGTAAAAAGGGTAGGCTACCCCCTAGCTTTTACCTTAAGTAGCGTATATAGCTCGCCGCATAAGGGAAGACTCCGTTAAAGGCTGCCGATAATATAAAGAAGGGCCTGGTATCGGTACTAACGAAGTAGAAGAGGTATTTTATCTTCTATCGAAGTCTGCTATTACCGTAACTAACTATCTTACTACCTAGGTTTTACGGCGAACTTGGTTATAATCCTGAAACTTTCCTCGTAGACGTATAAGTACTAGACTTCAAAATATTTTAGAAATAGACGATGGATCGCTATAATAGAATCGGCGTGGCTTTAAGTTTAAAGAACTACTAGCGGGTTCTAAGGATATATGCCCTAGATAAGGCTAATCGAGACTTCGATCTACGTGAGAGACGGGATATACGTAATATAAGATACTTATTCCTATAGGCTTTAAGAGCTCCACGCTAACGTCTTGGAAATACTAGTATATTAATTTACTTATCGACGAGTATAGCCTCCGTACTACACCTAAAAAGAAACCGGTTATCGGCCTCGATAATCTCTACCTTCTCCTCTATATATACTAGGTGCTCGATGACTCGATATTTAAGGATAAGCGGTAGCAGGTTTAAGTTACTACTAGCTTACTCGCGGCCGCTTTTTTCGGTTATCGACCGTGCTTATTATTCGATACTCGAGTTAAACTCGACGAGCCTAATAGCTTAGATATGCCTACCGATAATTCAGCGGTCGCTAGTACTTAAGGGGGTAGAAAGGTAGTAAAAGATATTAAAATCGACGGAGGTAATCACGTAAAGGGTAGCTATAATAGCGATACTATAATATCTATCGATACTACTTATAATATTAATGGCGATACGAATATAACCTAGGATAGCGATAGCGATTCCAGCTCCCTTTATAACTGCGATAAGGACTCTAATAACGACGACGATTATAATACAGGATATAAAGAAACTTAGTTATTCCTATATCGCTATTTTACTATTAGTATCGTTACTAATTAAATACCTAGGAAACCTAACCTAGTCTTTATAAAGGCGACCCTTCTCTATACTAAAGGGGAAGATAATAACCCGCGAATATAAGTAAACCTATAAGCCCCCCTACCCTTCCCCTTAAATTTATACTAATCTATGGTTGACTTATATACTTGTAGAAAAACGTTAGTTATTAGTAGAGGAGATAATAATCCGCTATTCTCCCTCCTCGATTACTTTATATCTCTTACGGTCCACGATAACGCTTTCGAAGCCACGTATACGAAGAACGTCGAGAACATGTTTTAGGTGAAGATACCGCTAGGTAGGAAGAGCCTCACGCTGAAATAGAAACGTCGAGTTCTAGATCTTCCAGTCTTCCGTAAGCCTTTAAGGAGTACTGGTAAAGTGGGTATATTACTAATAGAACCTCTACTTACCCGTACCTAGATCCGCTACCTCAAGTAATTCGGACGGAAGGCCGGCTTCTAATATTCTCTTACCTAGTATAGGCTTAGACGTAGCCTCCTAAATATTATTAACCGTACGTCCGCCCTTAATTCCAGCTTCCCATTTACTTCTATATAATCGTTCTATTACTAATCTTATATACTATTAATAGACAGCGCTCCCGCCTCGGTACGAGATTAGATCTTTAACTACTAGCAAGGAGCCGTCGGTTACTATCTAGACTAGGAGATCCGATTTAATACTAAGTCGTGCTTCCTAGGGAAGCCATCTAATAAGGTAGTCTAAAAGACTGCCAGGCTTACCAGTTTAACGGCCGACACGAGTACCCTAATAGAGCTGTCATCTAAGTAGAAGGCTAAGTTAGCCTAATACCCTCTAGTAATTCAACTCGCCCAGCGAAATAAAGCTCTCACGGCGCGAATCCGTACCGCAGGGTATAAAACTATTGGCGATACTAAAGGGATAATCCTTTTTTAAAAGAAGAGAAAGGCTGAAGCCCGATTAAATTACTTAAAAATCAAGCTACGAGAATATATAATTATATAAGCCTAGAAACGATACTTCTGGAAGGCTAATACTCTAACCTTTAACGCTTAATTTTCCGCGATAGTAGCCGCTTATATATCCCCTTAAAGCACCTACTACACTTAGTCGATCGAATATAATATCCCTGAGCGAGCTGAGGTAGTCCGACTAACCTACCGTTATAGCGATGGTCTAAGCGATAGAAAAAAGCTCCAGTAAAGAATCTAGGCTATCGAAGCCAGAGCGGCTTTATGCCATCGGCGAGAAACCTAGCGCCGCGGTCGGCCCAAGTCCACTATTAAACAAGAAGAGTCGGAGGGTACCGTAAATGAGTCCGAGGACATAAAAGATGATTTCCCTATGGTCTACCGGCCTACCTAATGCCCCTTCTGTCTGGGTAATAAGAGGCTACCCTACTAATATCGGGTCTTCGAGTACGCCAAACCCAACAAGATAATAAATGAGGTTGAGAAACACTTAAAGAAGTACGCCCCCTAGGATAAGGTCCCGTGTCCGCATCCGCAGTACAAAGTAGCGGGACTGGCCCTGCCTAGTATAATGGGTTTTAAGAATTATACGGCGACGGTACACAAAATCTTCTTACGTGGATAGAGCCTACCTATATATCCTGCATAATCTTTTGTGTAGCTCTATCAGTATGCTATTGTTAAATAATGTTCCGGAGTCTGTTAGACGAGTACACCCAAGCCAGAGTCTATTTTAGCTCGCATTCTTCGTCCATTCCTACTATACGAGCTTGATCGCATGGCTATTATAGCTTCCTTTCTGCAATATTCAATTTGGAACATTGATCTTACTCATATTCCCTGCAGCATAAAGTGAGGTTCGAAGGCTGTATTACTTGTAACCCCGCTTCTGGCTAAGGGTTCCTATTCGTTCTTTCTCATGCACCTAGGAAGCCGTCCCTTCTGTTTTCTTCTATGTGTTTCTTTCTTTACGACCACTGTTATAAGTTGGGGAGTCGACAATTGGCTTATAAGATTCCCTCTATTAGTATTCTACTTCATAGAGCTCTCGAACTTGTGCAGCTAGATGGTAAACGCTGGACCGAGAATTAATCAAATATTTGCTAGCCTTGTATGGGCTGAGCGGATCTTGTTCTACCTCAGCCCTATACAGATGCCGCTTGATATCCCCTCGGACGAAGAGTCTGATAATGAGGATCTTGATGAGGAGGAGGAACGAAGCTTCTTGGGTATCGATACCCTGAAGAATGATGTGCTAAATGAAGGCTCCGATGAAATGCTCAAGAGCAAGTTTCTCAATTGCCTGGGGGAGATCTTCTCTCACACAAGGGGAAGAAACCATGTGACTTGCGTGTCTCTAGAGGAAGGCGATGAGGACAATGTTGTTCGTGTCGCAAGAAACGATGGATTCGAATCTGGCAAAGATGGCAAGGATGCGCTATACTTCCGCAAGGTCGAGCACTTTCTGTCTAGTGTCGGTCGCATAGGTAACGTTTTTGCATGACAAGAGTTCAGAATCACACTTATAACGGGATGCAGAAGGAAATGGTGCGGAGTACCCGGTCTTCCAAGATTTCGTCAACGATACGTTGAAATACTACGGACCGCGTTGTGCGCAATATATTAAGGACCTTAGACGGCTTATTAGAAACTTTCCCAAGTATCTCGTAGGACGCGACAAGGCTTTTCCTTCGAGCTTGAAGAAGCCATCTTTTGGTCCAGCATCCGTACGGTCTACTGAACTTTGGTTATTGGTTTTCGACGACAAAGCTCAAGATAGGCATATATTAATGAGTAGGGCGCTGGTAGACTTTGCTTATAAGCATCGACATTCCCTGGCAGTCTTTGATGCCCTCGAGTCTTTCATTAATCTAAGGAAAGTCAAGGATATTTTTCTGAACCTTCGCCTCCTGAGCCGCCCTCTTCTTGCATGCCACAGTCTACTTAAGATTGCCAAAGCTGTACCTAGCATGTAAAGGAGTCTAATTCAATCGATACCACCCCCGGCCGCTCTCAGATTGATTAGAGGCTACAGAGTCTCTTTACGACAGGCATGGCGATCACTCGGACTGCCTGATACCGATGCGACAGTCACTAATTGGATGAACAACCACGATGCAGCCTTCTAAGAGGATTGCGGCATGCCGCTTAAGTTAGTGCACGCCGAAGTCCAACTTGTCAATTTCTACCGCAGACAGCCCGGTGCGACCCTTGCGACCCTTTACCCGTACATTGGATGCAGCAAAAAGGCGTGCTTCATGTGTCAGCTTTTCCTCGCCTTCTGCAATATGAAGTTGAGAAATCGTGGCTGCCATGGGACGATTTCCAATGTCCCATGGACGGTGCCGTGCACTATGGCGCCCCATCTAGACAAAGAACTCGCAAAGATGACGGCTATCATCGTAGAGAGAATCAAGACGGTCATTCGCAGCCCTCAAACTTATGTCCCTCCTCAAAAGCAGTCGGAGATAGGCTCTTCGGTCCACGACGAGCTCATCTATAGACCCTATCACGATCTTGATTTGGCGAGATATAAAGAAATACTGGAGGACGGCTGGAGAAAGATTCAATCCCTGTAAGCTACTTTGTCCTTGCCATCCTTGGATGACTTTCTGGTAGTACTTATTGCCTTCAGGCCTATACGACCCCGTAACTTCGAGACCTCGCTGGAAGAAACCATCGAGACAACAACCTAAGGGCGACAGTATACAGCTTGTAGAGAACAAACGGAGAGGCCTAAGCGTTGTACTTACTGCCATGATGTCTAGTATTGCTCGGAGCAATGTTATAATTTGGACAAGCCGTTCCACCAGCGAATATGCCAACGATACGCTGCGCTTAAAGATGTCTCACCTAAATCAGGTCCCATCGTGATGTTCTTTCCTCATAACAAGTCTTTTCCAGAAATGCTCCGACTCGGAGTAGAGCCATATATCAAGGAAGGGGACGCTTTAGCTGGAGTCGAGCTTAGTAACTTTGCCAGACACATTGTGAAACACTAGATCAGGGAGGTACGGATTTTAAGAACAGATTTAAAGTCGGATCAAGACCTTAACACCGAGTATGTCATCAGGTCGCGTATACCAGTCTATGCCCCTGAGCCTACGGGCGACATTGGCTCCATGGAAGGGTACAAAGGACCGACAAATCAGGCAGTCCATGGCCTTGTAGGAAGTTCCGGTACTATCCATGCTCAGTGGAAAGGCGACATACTTATAGCGAAGCGACTCAACCGCCGCGTAATTTCAGTGGAGCTTCTAGATGAGGTGCCAGGCTGGGAAGATCTGACGCCTGGAGACGCCAAGATCCTGAAAGACCTCTTCATGGAGTATGGCAACGAGGACCTTGACCGAGCATTCCCAAAGGCGCGGAAGACAGCGCTAGGGCTCAAGATGACGTGCGAGGGAGACCAACGTGCATTTGGCCAAATGTTGTTCGAGCCAGTCGACATTCCTCTCGATTATCCTATTTGGGAGCAGAAGCCAGCCCAGATTTCTGAACGAATCGGCTTTCCAGTGTACGTGCGAAGGTATAAGAAGGATCACGTCTAGATGCATGAAGGTCAGTCATTCTTTGAACCTATAAAGAGACCATGGGACTGATGTTGCATACATGTAGATATTGAAGGTATCTGTAATGCAACAAATAATACAGCAGCCACCTTCCTCCACTTAGACCTCAGAGAGCTCCTATCCAGCACTCTTGGCCCCGGCGAGTACCTCGGCTATGGATTGGCACCCATGAAATGGCAAGGCAACGTCGGCACAGCCATCGTAGTGCGAAAAGATGGAAGGTATCTTGATCCTAAGCATTTGAAAGTCCTCCGCAATTTCTGCCAATATCACATGCAGCGCCTTTTCCAAGATCTCTAGGAGGACATGTAAGACTCTAGCAAAAAGCAAGCAGTAGAGAATGAGCTAACGCACACGGCATTCGAGCGCTACTTTCAAGAGTATAGGACCAAGATGCTGAAGAAGTACAAAAAGAAGGAGCCTGAGCAGTACGGACAGTGGCAGCGTCTCCAATCGCCGTACTTGGTTGATGGTCCGAGCCCTATTCGGGAGGCCGTTGAGCCTGAGGAGCCGCAGGTCACATATCTTGTGAACACTAGAAAAGATCTTGCGAGGGTAAAAGCTAAGTTTGCCAGATAAACTGGGTTCTTATTCTGTTAGAGTAAGCCCGGGGAATCATTGTATGTGGCAAAGTATAAGCTGAAGGCAATCTTCGGTAACAGTACATTAATATCTGGGAATATAACCTTTATCCCATAATTCATGTCCCTAAAGGACACAGATGAAAGGCTCTATTTTGTAATTTTATCGCTCGAAACCCTTCTCGAGCTACAACCCACGATAGGCCTCTCCGAGATCACATCTGCACGACAATGATGTGCGGAGTAGTAGCGGTCGCAAGCCCTCCTATCGCTAGCACTCCTCCACTCTCTCGGCAATCTCAAGCTCAAACTACCGCACTTGAAGAGCAGGAATAAGAGATCCTAAAGATTTTCGGCAAGAGACGGGCGGGAAAGGGCTATGAATAGAGGGTGCGCTGGAGGAATACATGGCTGCCCGGAGCGAGTTAGGGAACGCCCAGCGGTTGCTGCAGGAGTTTAAGGCACAAGACGGAGCCTACAGTGGCCGTAAACGGGGTAAAACGGCTTACGCAGACCGAGGCCGGTGATCGTTAGTTACTTTGGTCTGTCTCTATTAAAATACATCATCTTGTCTACGTCTAAACTGCCTTGTATCGCTATTATATGATCCTCGAGAAACAACATCTAAACTTGCATACTTTCCGACTCACTATGTCACTCTCTCTTATCTAATAGGCAAGAGATGCCTTCAGTGGAAACGGCACGGTCCGAATTGCTTAGAGTCCCGCCAGTCTCCGCATTTCAATCCTGGGAGAGACCGTTTGGGACGTTAACGTAATATAAATAATAAATTCCGTCGATTTACTTATATTATTTTACTTACGGTAATTTTACTTCCGATAAGTTAAGTAGTTATAAGACGACTGACTACTAGATAGGTAGGAGATATATATTATAGTATAGGAACCGGTATCTAACTAGCCTAGATTATATATTTTGTCACGTGATATCGCTAGGCTACATAAATATAATACGGAGAACTTATATTTATGATCCTATCTAATTAATATACACGAGTGTCGAATACGCACTCTGACCCAAACTTGTCAGCTGTGGTTATACGAGGTGGTTTGAAGTATGGCAACTTCTCGGAATAACTTACAATGTGGCGCGATAAGCTGTAGTAGCCAGGCTTGCACTTCGCGCTTGTTCGACTGGTCTACTATTCTTCAGATGAAGCTCAGCCCCTTCCTTAGATAAAATAGTTGGGAAGGTGGCGGATGCTCGATGGGTGCTACCTCTATTCGCGCAGAGCAAGGCGTCAAGTAGGTATCGCTGGTCGTCCTTCGCGAGCTTTTCCACTTTGCCTCGTTTCTGTGCTCCACCAATACTCGCGTCGATCTGTCCCGGGACGTTTCTTCGATCAACACCATTTACGCGCGGGCTTGGGTATTTATAGGCGATGCAGGGGTTGATCTAAGGTAGCTCGGCCACCTCCAGTATCTGGACCTAAAGTGGAGCCAATCAAGTGATAGTAATCCACTGGTTCCGTTGTCGCCAATCTCTCTATTGCCTTCACGCCTAGGTAGATATCTGCCTCTATTTTACCCTTCACTGAAGCTTCTAATGGTTGGGCTAGCTTCCGTCCGTGTCGACACGGTGCTGCCACAAGCTAAAGAGTATTGAACCCTGTAGCTTCGATTCGTTCGTTGTAGATGAGTTCAGAAGGCAGTTGTATACGAAATCCACGATCAGATGATATTACGAAGGAGCCGGCGAGCTTGTTAACGTGAGGAGTGCGATGAGGTTGACGATATAGACTATTCTAAGGGTGTTTTTACATTACGCTGCGACAGCTGGGCGGACTTCACTTAGTAACCGTCTGCACTTATTCCTAGGCTGGCCACGAGTACAGCAGCAGTTGATATGATCACCGCTGGGGTAGGTAAAATTTGGTGGCTGCATGCCAGAAGGCAGCAGGCTCTCCTCTGAAGAGGCGTGTCCCGGTGTTAGCTATCGTTTCGTTCGCTGCCTTTGCAGGACTTCTGATCTTCGCCATGTGCGGTGGTGGTGGTGGACAGAGTACTTGAATAGGCATTCTTGCTTGCGGCGGCGCCGAGGCATTAGCTCCATTCCTCAGCTCCTCGAGTGATCTGTATTACACAACGTTTTTGGTAGACTCGGCTATAGCATTGTCTCGAATTCCAGCCGCACGAGTTCTCGTAGCTGACCCAGCATCTGTCCTCGCCCGTCTACGTAGTAGAACACCACTTCCAGGACAAGATTAGCTGCCTATATATACCCTCCTCGGACAGAGTTATCCGCCATTACTTCTCCATCCAGAACGTTCAGCTCGTCCCTTTTCCGCCGGCACACTAGCTCGTCAGCTCATGGTAAATGAATCGAAGAATGGCATTGAAAGGGCACCGGACTTACGGGCAATGATCGTAGGGTCAACGATTAGTAATATCTGGGTGATTATCCGGTAACGGACAATCTATTAATGAAGTATACTCCGAGCGCGTGTGCGCCCGTCTACATCGTTGACAAATGCAAATGCTAGCTGATATCAGCGCCCAGCATTGTAAGGCTGAATGTCTTGGCAAAAGCAGTGCCGGAAATACCCAATTTCAAGAAGTGCAATCTCTCAATTTAGCCTTCAATATCGAAAAGAGTAATCGAATCGACGCAGGACTACGCTGTCAAGCACTTAAGGATGACCTGACCACAGCTGAAAGCCACCGAAATGAGACGAATGGACAGCAGATGGCGATCATCGCGAAATTAACCGATATCCTCCACGCGTTACCTGGTGCTACCAAGATAAACGCGTCACACGGGCAATGAGAGATAGGTACTCCCCTCAGACGGTGGTCCTAGCGTGCGATTGATGGGAGGCTTATTATATTATACATATTAAAGGTTTATAGTTTGGAAATAGCAGTCAATTGGTAAAATCCGTTGAAATTCAGCTCTCTTATGCCGTTTCTATAAACCCTGTCTCCATCTTCCTATTATCGTCGTACTCGTCATTATAATAGCGCTACTAAACCACAGTAAGCCATAGAGATAGACATGCCCCAAGAAAGATCTTTAGCCAAGTAGTAGCTTACTGTCCCGGATAGCGATGTACGCATTCACCTGCCATAGCCATGGTAAACCGAGGATCAAATTCATGTGCTGGCCTTGGTACTATGAGGTGTTTCTGGACCAACGAAGCAACGAACGGTACGCCTGACACTAGCAACGGATATGTCAAGGGTAACCTAGAATTGAAGCACTGTCTCTCTATTGTCTGCTGTCCGCATAGATAAACCAGCGAAACCGATTTCATTAAGCACTCGTAAAGTCAGGCCAAGGTAATTTGCCAAGCCAATTTGCCAAGCCCGGCGAAATTATATTGATGTCTGACCCTTGGTCTGTAGGGTAACCTCTTCCCATTTTCCTTTTTAATGGTTACTTCGATGCGGTACTACTTGTCTTTTCCGAGCTTGCTTGACAAAGCACGAGTGTGACGCTCAGCCCAAGCGCGTTCAGCTTTAGTACGGTAGACAGCGAGGCTTGAAGACTGGGCCGCGGAGCTATGAGGTGGAAGCGAAAACGACTGCTGGGAAAGGACCTTGATAAGGACCTGTTATTGGGTCTGAGACTGAGTTGCAGCTTGCTGCAAGGGCTGAGTTTGATAAGGAGGTGCTTGCATAGCAAGCTGGAATTGGGCTGGTCCTGCCAGTTGCTGCATGGGAAACTGAGAGTATTAAGGCAATTGAGGTATCTGAGGAACGAAGGGCTGCTGTAGTAGAGGAATAGCTTGCTGCGGTACCTGCGGTTGGCTACCAGACGAAGCGTTTTGCTTCCTTTCCCGCTTCTTGGATACTTTGGTACACATACGTTTGAGTTCCTTGCAAGCTTGAGGGGACCAAGCAACAAAATCCATCAATGATATGTCAACCCGATGCTGCTGCATGAGCTGGCGAATAGGAATGGCGGTATCATACTTGCCAAGCGTGTCATTGAACATCCCAATAAGATTTTGTGGTTCAGACTTCTTCCCAATTTTCTTTCGGCCCTTCTTTTTCAACCGATCATCCTGAACAGGCTACTGCGGTAGGGTAGGAGCTTACTGCGGCAATGAATGTTCCTCCATATGAGGTCTCTTGTTAGGGCCAGAGCCTTCACCAATGTTTGCGTCCACTGAATGGGAAGCAGCTAGTGTAGAAGATGAACGAGCCGAGGAAAGCTTCAGGCCTTTAATTCCAAAGAGAATTGAATTGGCGCCTGGTGAAGCCTGCTGCATGGTTGTAGGTGATGAGCATGGAAGGTAGCTTTCGTGGTTGGAATGGTAGGGTTGATCAGCGCCATCAAAAGCACCGTAGCAGGCAGCCGCAAAGCTCACATGAGGCCTGTCCCCCAAGATGATTTCTTTCAGGTATGCCTGCTCCCAGGCAGGCAGCACATCCTCATTTCACATGACTAAAGCGACCACAGGTGTAGCACAACGGGCCATCAGTATGTAACCAGGTCTTTATACCATTGATTCACGGATTCTTGGGGGTTTTCGCACCAGGGAGAACTTTTGGGGTTGCCTGCCAGTAGCCTTTGGCATTGTTCCGTTAAGAATCATTCGATCGTTAAGGACGGTCTGATTGAAATTATAGTCGAGTATTACCGCGATAAGTATTCTGTAACACCTGTCTTTGTGGACGTGCTTGCTCTGGCTGTAGCATCTCCTGTGGTGGGGCGGACCTAGGCCTTGACGGTTCACCCAGGTTGCCTACCGAATGGTATACGAGGCTTTCATTGCTTCAATCTGAGTTAGGGAGAGGTTACATTCAGCCAGCTTCTTATAGAACAACATGTCAGTCTCCTTTTGCTCATCCTGGAAGAACTTCTCAATCTCTGAGGTGACACGTCGTGCTTCACCCACTGGCGGATGAAGGTGTGTAGAAGCGAAGACTCTGCCAAAGCAAGCGACTTAGTAGCTGATCTGTCTTGTGCTCGAGGTGGCTCCATAACAGTGGAGAACACCCCATTCCCCCTGCCTAGTTCCGGCTCAGATGTCGTAGTGGGCAGCAACACGATCCCGCTGGACTCCCAAGCGACAGCCATTCCCACTGGTTCTCAAGTACTTCAGATATCTCAAGGTCCACCATCCGATCTGGTGGTCGGCGGTAATACTCCGGCGCCCGGCAGCGCTGTTACCGTCAATGGTATTACTGTCTCGCTGCCGGTTTTAGGTACCAATGCTGTGGTTGATGGTACTTCGACTAGCTTGGGCGGTGCCATCAGATCTGGATGGAGGACTTTGCTAACTACCGACGCAACTGCAGTGACTATAGGCGGCAGAGGTACCGGAAATGGGAGCGTAGTCCCTTTCCTTGGAAAAGCTTTGAGGAATTCAATGGCAGGGGGTCACTTTTGGTGGACTTTGGCAGTGATTTTGCTTGGAGGTGTTGGTATTGTCGGTTTGATCTAGAGAGCTATTGTATGACTACGTCCTTTCACTCGTTTATCGGTGACTCTTAGAAAGCTTTTTTGTTCTGCAGCTGACTCATGCACTGGCGGTAGGTAGACCAATTGCAAAGGTATATTTTCGGAAGACAAGAATCTACAAGAAGAGAGGGCTTCTTCGCAGTAGAGCATTTGCTATGCTGATGGTCTGCTCGGTACGAAGCGTAGATCCCTGTTATGACCCTTTAGTAGTTCGAGTATATAGTAGTAAGAATTCAATCAATTAACGTTACTGCATTTACTACCTGATCTTGTAACGTAGTGAAATTTGTTAGTAATTAAAGGATGTTTACTACCTATGTGGAGGGAGTGCTCGGTTCCAGGTCCTTGACTTCCACCAAATCGCCTTCATAGGACGGTGTCAATGTGGACTGAGAAATCTTTGTCGCCTAAGCCCTCGATTATACGTTTGACGCTGCTGCGTACTCCTATGCCCTCGAATCTTGATTATTGTTTGCACCGTTGTGCAGTAGGGGGGATCGTAAAATGGGCCGTTCTTCGCTGTGGGACATGGGAAGCGCGGTGTAGCCCGGCGGCCTAAAACAAACGGCCTCTCCGTCCTCCATCGGTGCTTCAAATTGGGTGTTCCCGCCGGAAGTAACAGGTACTTCGTTCATGTCCTTGGCAAACCCATCGTATCCTGCCCCTTCAAGCGCCATCCGGGTCAGCTATAGGATACCGTGTGCGATGTACGCAGTTGTTTTGTGCCGCTTGCTTCCCTCTGGCTTGCGGTTTGGGAAAACACGCTGTACGAACGTTTCTAAGCTAAACGAGGTCATAATGATAATTGGGCAAATTACGAGGATGATAGAGATACCGAGGAAAGAGAAGTTCTGATAAGCGCCAGTTGTCTGCACGATCTGACTCGAACATTGATAATCTAGAGCGAATGATGTGAACGTGAAGCCCGGTGTCAAGTCGGCTAGTTTATTTGCAGGGTAGTCCACGATATATTGCTGTATCTTAGCCAAGGACGTCTCAAACCAGAGCTTAGTCTCCTGTTGCCACTGATTGTCTAGCAATCCGCCACTAACGGAGTCAAAGACTTTGTCGGTAGCCGCAAGCGCAGCGCTGTTAAGGCCGGTGACGCTACTGAATGTGGCGGACTGAGCAAATGCTATGCCGATGCGCTTTGCTGTCAAGACCTGCTTTGAATTGAGTCCAATGCCTGTGGCTGTATTTTGGATGAGGCTCCCGCGTTTGGTACAGTCATTTGTGGAAGGATTGCAGAATTGCCAATCATCAGCGCAACCTATCGCAGACACATCGTGGTTCGGGCTGAATAATACACGGTCCCCAAAAGGGCTGCTGGCGATCGTGTAATTGAAGGTGCCATTGGCTAGGAAAAAGGGATCGAGCACAGGCTCGAGATACGCCACAGAGTTGGGGGTAAAAAAGTAAAGGCTGACTTGAGCATCTGTGCGGTTCAAGGAGTCGACAGGTGTCTATATATCGCTGGCGTCGCCGGCATCGGCAAACATTCCACTGCGATTATTCAGACTTGTCAGTATCCTGTTTCAAAAGTGCTTTCGAACGGAGGTTGCATTTTTTCGCGTAGTCAACAAATAGAAGGGACAGCCGACGCAGTCCAGTGAGCTTTGGAAGTACGCTCACGCGCACGGGAGTAGCTGTACAGATTGTCGTGTCTCATGTACTAACATCTTGCGTTTTGCTTAGGCCAGCATTCTCCATCCACTTCGAACTGCCATGTGCTTACCTTATTTGGTAGGACAAACTGCCAAGTTCGTTATGTGTTGAGTACTTGAATGACTCATTTGAAATGAACGGGCCGACAAAAAATTGTATCAGCGAACTATTAGTCGTGCTATTGTCCTTGGTGACATTAATATACTGTTCAAGCTGCAGAGGCGCACAGGTGACCGAGTGACGGAAGGTTACTCGATCTTGTGCTGGTGCATTGATTCCTAGGTGGACATAAGAGTCTAGCAAGCAAGTCTCCATCTGGTACGCCCCATGGTCTCCGGTCCGGCATATTCCATCGCCTCCAAAAGGACACGGCGCGCCGTCTTTGACCGTATAAGGGAGGCCGCGTACCTGGAAAATGGAGCAACCAGCTTCCGTTGAGTTTCGACCGTAACACTTCGTTGCATATGATCTTGCTGCGCGGCTCTCGCTCAGGAATTTTGCATTTCTTGCGCTTTGACCTCGCGGAGTCGTCATGTTATAATTAACGAGCCCGTAATCGTTCGGCTTGAGAAGAACGTGGGCAGCTTCGTAAGCTGGAAGGGTGATGACTTGACTAACACAAACGGCAGCAACGGTAAAGGCGACGTAGATAACTAACGGCACAAGCAGGAGCGTGCCTGCACGCAGGCGGGACGATTCCACCTTGCCCTGCCACGCGTTGCCCGTCTTCAACAAGTCCCACGCCGAACCAAGCGCGGAATTCGGATTTCGCAAGATAATCTGAAAGAGGGTACCTGGGCCATCTATAGGCGTTGTCCGGCTCCGGTACTAATGCATCCAGAACGCTACCATGTTCCACGTACACGCGCCAGAGATCGTTACGAGCGTGGCTAGAGCGGACACAAGATCACCACCCTATTTGGAGGGCACCGTGATGGTCGCCCCGAGCGCGGCATTCCTGGAGTAGTTGATCCAGAAACCGACATGTACCTGTTCCATCATGGTGAATCCAACGTGGGCTGCGTAATCTATGGACGAACAAGTCATATAGCGAGGTATAATAAGTGGCCTGCTTTGGCCACCTTGCTCTAATTCGGCTTGAGCTGCCCTCGCTATTTTTAGCCCCGCCTGCATGTTCGATGGAAATTATGATGTTCAAAAAGATTAGGAATCCTTGGCGCAGAGAAAAACATCACCCCCCACCTAAATTTAGTAGTAAACATCCCATATATCCCAATAGTCTTGATTCCAAACCCTTTTAAGGCCTAATTAGGTGTTTTTGAAGCTATACAGACTCCCTACCATTCAGTATGGTCCGCGGCACACGCAGCCAGCAACCTGTCCTCGTCGCCCCGTTTACTCCCAGCGCTGAAAGGGTTTCCAAGCCTCCCAAAAAGCCCAGAAGGCCGACTGTACGTGCTCAATAGACGGCTCAACTGCTCAAGGAGCGTCAGATCCGGAGGGATAAAGAGAAGTTACAGGAGGAGGCTCGACATAACCGTCGGGGGTCCACCATCCTAGCACCGCTGAGGGTAGGCGCTTACGAGACGAGTACGCCAGGGAGCTGGATAGGCAAAGTGAGGCCTCCGACCGTGTACGGGCCCAGAAAGAGAGGGAGGCAAGGGAGTGGAGTGCTGAAGTCGCCCAATTCGGTGAGGATGAGGCTAAACGTCGCCGTGAGTTGGAGCGTCGTATTATAAGGGAGCAATCGGAGCTCCCTACCTCAGAGCTTGAAGAACTAGATATGGAGGAAAAGTCGGCCAACCCTGATATCATCGTTGCTACTCATATCCGGGTTAATAAGCAGCTCGTGATTCAGGACTCCCTCCCAAAGACACAACTTAATATATTCGATATCGCCGACTATAAGCATCACCTGACTCGTGAGATTGAAAAGCGAGATGGGTTTACCAATGGATGGGAGGTTGAAAAACGGACAGCCTTCGTTAAGGCCCGTCATGGTAGAGCTACTAGGATACCTCAGACGCTGAGCGATTTTTCTATTGAGGAATGGGATAAGGTCTTCAGTATTATCCATGACCAATCAGCTCGCTAGGGGGGCGCAATCGACGTCAAGATTGAGCTAATCTACACTGCTCCAAAGGGGAAGGAGAAGAAGCGTCCACGTGATATCCTATCGTCCGATCCAGTTGAGCTCTCCGACACCCCACGCCAAATTAAGGGTACACGGACCGAGAAACTCGAAGCAAAAGCACGAAATCGGACCCAGACGATGCAAGGGGCGCAGGCTAGGTCTTTAGACTTACTCCGGCGATGGCAGTGTCATGACGAGCATTGCTTCAATCAGAACGGCTTCTGCTTCGTTGATTACCATAGTAAACACTACGTCTTCAACTCTAAGGAGCAGCTACAGTGGGCTCTTGCTATCGACCGTCAGGAACCGGATGTGTCTATTGAAACACCTCCCGAGCAGATGTATAGAGGTTGGACTGGGTTCAACGGCCCAGTGACACAGACATCAAGGAGGTCGACCCAGTATCAAGAAAGACAGGAGGCAAAAGCCGAAAGGGAGGAGTCTAAAGACTTCTTTGCTCAGTATATGGAGTTCAATCAACAGGCGATGAAAATGGCTATGGCTGATAAGATGGCCGAGCAAGCTGAACGGATGGCTCGAAAAAAAACCCCACCTCCACTATCGGCTCCACCTATATGGCAACAGCAACAGCAGCCTCAGTGGCAACAGCCATATCAGCAGTATCCACAACCGCCTCCTCATCCGCCTCCTCCTCCTTATTGGTCACAGCAGACATGGCCGCAACAGCCACCTCAGTATCATCCCCTCGCCCCCTCAGTACAGCAAACCCAATATCCTCCTACTCCTCCTCCTCCTCCTCCTCCTGCTCCTATACCAGCTCGACAAGCGTCGCCCTCACTTACGCATCCAGCGTCTACTGCTACGTCTGCTCCGGCAGTGATATCGAGCCCGATTGATTCAGGGAATGAGGATGAGGAGGAGGTTATTAATAGATTCTTCGAGTGGAAGCTCGGCCGTACAAAAAAGGAGGTAACAAGGGCTAAGGTCCGTGAGGCTCTACAAATCATTAGTGAGCAGTGCTGGAATAGCAAGGACCTAAAAGAGATGTCGCGTATTAGTACGCCCATATACCAGACTGCTGTACAGAAGGGTAGGTGTAAGGGGGTTTATATCAGAATTGAAGCTATTCAAAGAGGAGTGGAGGCGAGCTAAATTGGTCATGAATATTCGGAATGCAGCCTGATCTATCTAGTTAATAGTCTAGCCTTAGAAATCCATCCGTCCAGCTTCAAACTCTGGCTCTACCTCCCTAACATCAGACTCAAATAGGTAGCCGTCATGACGAAAATGCTGACGTGGAAAGGCGTCACAGTGACTATTCTCTATTGCATGCCTTAGGAACTCGCTAAAAGCGCCCTGGAAGAATGGCCATACTAAGGTGAACTCCCTCCTTACCCACGCCTTCAGTATACTGAATGTCAACTCAATCGGATTGAGATCTGGCGAATAGGGTGGGAGGTAGCGAACCTCTAGGCCACGTGAGCCAATCAGCTCTTCAATCCGCCCATTGCAGTGGATACTAGCGTTATCCATGATAATGATTTGCCCAGGGCGACAGCACGGTAGTAGCTCATCCGCTACCCAGCGATAAAATTGCTCTGCGTTGAACCACCCTTCTTTTATCGCTGTACATGGGAGGTAACCGTTGATCGCATAGGCTGGAAGCACACTCCACGAATGACCCCGGCGACGAGACGCATGATAGCGACCTGGCTGACCGACTGGAGCGTAGGTATAGTGCCGCCAGCCAGTCGTCTCGTTAAACAACGACTCGTCAATAAAGACGAGCTGCTCAGCCATCCAGTGTATTGATTCAGCTCGATACACGAGTCTTAACTCATTACTTTGCCGGTCCCCCATTCGCTGAGACTTCTTCCTCGACCAATTCATCCTTTTTAGAAACCTTTGGACTGTCACCCTGTCCACGATGATGTCCCATTCCTCCTATAGGAACCATACCATCTCTTTCTGGATCGCCCAGGGGCGCTGTCTGAGGAAGGAAATCAAGCTATCGCCAGCGGCCGTACTAATCTTGCGAGGGCGACCTTTAGGGCGAAGGTGAGGCTGGTAGGGAGTACCACATACGAAGAGGTTCTGCTGCATGAGATATATGGTGCTCTTGCCACAGTGGACTACCTCAGCGATGTCGTCAGGGGGCCAGCGTAGGAGTAACAGGCGGACGATCTGGCCGCGAAGGGCTGGAGCAAGGGCCTTGGTCATAGCTATAAACAAAACACCATAAAAAGCGACGTCAGGCCTTAAAAGGGTTTGGAATCAAGACTATTAGGATATATGGGATGTTTACTACTAAATTTAGGTGGGGGGTGATGTTTTTCTCTGCGCCAAGGATTCCTAATCTTTTTGAACATCATAAATGACTTGGCAGGGCAGAACGGCTAATCCATTACGGGAGCCTCGCTGGAAATCCCCCAATTGCTTCAACTCTCGAAGGATTCTACGGAAGTGTCGAATTCTAGGCAGCAGGCGGGGCTGAAGGTATTGAAAACAACGAGGGCAGCTCAAGCCGAAGGCCAGGGGACCCATTTTAGGCTCCCATCTGCTGCGCCCCTGCATTGCCCCATAGTGCTCCCCCTTACTCCCTCGGTGCTCCCTTAGTACTCCCCCTTGCTCCCTCGCTGCTCCCTCTAAAGCGGCCCTACTCCCTTTCCCGTCCCGGAACGGCAATTTCCAATCCTAAGTTCGGGGTGTAGATAATATATATATTATATATTATATATTATATACACCCCGAACTTAGGATTGGCCGCTTTAGAGGGAGCAGTAAGGGAGCAAGGGGGAGCAGTAAGGGAGCAAGGGGGAGCAGTAAGGGAGCAAGGGGGAGTAGTAAGGGAGCAGGGGAGACTAGTAAGGGAGCAGGGAGGAGCACCGAGGGAGCAAGGGAGAATAGTAAGGGAGCACCGAGGGAGCACCGAGAGAGCACCGAGAGAGCACCGAGAGAGCATTAAAGGAGCACCGGGGGAGTAAAGGGGCGCAGTAGAAGGGAGCCTAAATTGGCAGCCTTATAGCCGGCTAATACTTCTTGCTTTAAGATCAATGATATTCGGTCAACGCTTGCTAATTAATTACGCCTTTAATGGCTTTAGGCTTAGCCATATGCCTCCTGCTGATGCTCCCCCTCTATTCTCCTGTACTCCCTCCAAGGCGGCTCTACTCCCTTCCCCAATTAACAACGGCAATTTCAAGTCCTAAGTCTAGAGTATATATAATATATATATATTTTATATATAACCCGAACTTGGGATTGGAGATTACTGTTTTTAATTAGGAAAGGCAGCAAAACTGCTTTGAGAAGAGCAGTCGAATCGGGACTCAAGCTTTTTACGATTTATCTGTCATAGCGCATCATGGCGCAGGAAGATGCTGTGCACGGCGTTTGTGAAGTCAACCATGTCACGTGGGCGAAGAGACCGTGGCCGAGGCAGCAGAAGAAGAGGAGATCGTTGTTAGTACTGGCGATGATGGAGAGGTGAAGATATTGGGGCTCGATATCAATGATGGTGGGTCAGGGATACGAGGTTTAATATCTTCCTTACTTTGACGGTATCAATACCCATCATATCGAACTGTAAGGTGTTCTTCGTGGCAGAAGGGGGGATGTTTGCCTTTTTAGATCGGATTGATAAGAATCAATTCTATGTCTTCGGCTCCAACGACTACATCGACAATCCTTGCTTCCGTCCTCTCTCTTGTCCTCTCTCTTGGCTACCAGAGCACCACTTCTGCCTTAGCCGTGCTCAAGAGGCATTTTGCCGCCATTATCGTATGGAAGGCGCAGCGACTGTACCTTTGCCAGCTGGGCATTACCCGCCCTACAGATACAGGGTCTTTGCAACCTGATGTATCTTGATGATGCTTTCTAAGGTTTCTGCAAAATACCCACTGAGACATCACACAGCTTAGATATTGAGACAACTTCTGTATTAGTCACCTCAAGACCTCTCACAATTTTCCTATACTCTTCCTCTCGTTCCGTCGGCAGTAATGCACCACTTGCAGCGGGTCTCAATATACCATCATTTCCAGCTATTACGGCGATCCCGTGTTCGAACTTCGTACCCATTTCCACTCCTAAGCCCCATATCTCGCCTTCTTCACCCATATTTAGGTCACCGAAAAGAATGCTTGCGTGAGACGCTATGTTGGCATCTTTATATCTCACCATGACAAGAAACGCTCTCGGAATCTTGAGATCATCGACTTCTTCATCATTGTAGGGCCGTGAGTATTGAGGCGATGTCCGCCTTGGAATCGTCATGACTGTGAAGCAGACGCTATTAGTCATACGACCTAGGCAGTGCTTTAACGCTCTTGCCAGCTGCAGCAGGTTTTTAGGTGAACAGTGATCGGATAGGCAACAAGATGTTAATGTTTCTATCTCTTTAAAGCAGTCGCGCACGTTCCAAGATGTCCTACAATCTGCTGCTTTAGCCCACAGAGTTGCTAGACTGAGGATGTGGCGTGCTGTTTCTAAAGGTCTACCTATAATGTCGATTTCGTCGAGTACCCGGTATCGCGGGCTACTATTTGGTCGGTAGACCATGAGTTCGGAGCTATTACTGCAGTCTCTCTCTTGATCGTGAAACCTTTTTGGTAATACTAAGGGACTACCTACTGCGTGGAGAATATCTGCCAGGCCTCCTTTCTCATTAAATGATTCCATAATTATCGGTTTACCGATCGGAGATGCAGCCTTGCTTGGATCCAATCCTATGATTGTCGCCACCAGCTGATAAGCTGGCAGGAGTCTGCGAAATTGGGACGCTGCGTCTACTGCAATGGCCTCCAGGGGCTTTGACCAAGGATTTCGTGGAACTTGATAACCTGGAATAAAAAGCATTTGAGAGATGATGGCGTCTCGTCTGTGGGATGTGTATCTTATCGAGCCGTTAAGTAGCATACTCCAGTTGAATGCAAACCATTCTGCAAATGAAGATTTTGGTAGCACATTCGATACGTCCTCTGAAATGATAGTTTCCTCAATGGGCTGGCCTCGTATTAAGGCACGAACAATACGTGCAATAACAGCGGGTGCATAAAAGCGAATGGGTCGTCTGTTCTTCGTAGCCCAGGTGATGAGGCAGCTGCTAAGCTCATCAAGACCTTGCGTTACTGCTGGTGGAATATAAAATTGAGGTTTCTGAACCCAGATATCGGATGATGACTTGTGGTGTGGTGAAAGCCATAAGTTTGCCGTAATAACGATGATCTTCCGTGAGTAGAGCAGCTCCTGCCTTGTCCACACCCGAGTGAGCCACGCATCTATGAGTGGCAAGCAAGAGCAATCTGCAAGATGTCGATTTGACCACTCTGCTAAAGCATCATATTCCACGGTGGATGCATCATCGACCGCATCGGTAGTCGAAGCGGGCTCAGGCATTGCCATTGCATTTGCACATGGCCAAGACGCGAGTATTGCTAGGCATGCAGCTGCATTACCAAAAACTTGCGGGATCTGTTGCAATTGCTTTGAGAAGAGCTCTTCGTCTTCTCGTGCCTGGTCAATACAGAGAAGATCCATCCAGTACCACGATGTCCAGCGTATGTCTGATTCCCCGGGTTTGATATCCTGAGCACAGAATAGCCAGTCTAGAAAACCACGTTTAGCAGGCGATAGACAAATGCTCCAAGGGGCTAAGTCAGTGACAATGATTGAGTCCCCACTTCCTGTGCGGTCCGTCCAGGAATGAGAAATGGCGTAGTATGGTTCTTCAAACGATAATCGATGTTCAAGCCTGTAGCCGGTGCTTGCCGTTGGATCTTTGCGAAGTCTAAACAGTAGAATCTGGTTTTCCCTGATAGCGGCACGTGTAAAGCTCTTTAATGATAAGGTCTCATTTTCAGCATCTAGCAATGGTTCCATATTATTTATTCAGAGAGTTACAAAGAGCCTTCTGATTACTGACTGAGTGTTGGCCGCTTAGGGGAGATAGGGTATCAGTGCAATCAACGCAAATGTTGAGTACGCTCGCTGGTGGAATGTGTCACGGTACAGTATCTGTGCCTTATATCTCTCAGCTGCCCCTCGTGCTGTGAGCACTAAAAGTAGAGTAGAGTAGATTGTGAAGCATGATCTTTCCGACAGCGTAGCGATGGCTCAGCCTATTGATGGCCTTCTGCACTGCCCCAAGGCTGCAACGCTTGGCGGGCTTCCACTGCTCGACAAGGCGACTTTCGCGAGGCTCTATCAAAGCCGACAGATCCTACTTACCTCTCAATCTCAACGGTGTCAATTTTGAAAGCGAATCGTTGAATGGAGCTCTGTAATACCCTCCACCTCGCAAGCGATCATGTCTGACGCAATTCCCCAGGGCCATTTCGCAGCCCTGCAAGCCTTTAAAATCATCTCATTTCTGCCCATTGCCCTGTTCGCCGAGAATCTACGAGCGCAATCCTCGCTGCTCTCCTGCATCTGCAGCAGTTCTTCCGTCACGGTGCCTCTGACTGGTTGTGTCAAAGATGTGGGCCGGCTCTGGTTTCTAAACTTTTCAGAACTCTTCGGCGGGTTTGAAACTGGGAGGGATCGAGTCGTTTCAAGCCTCAGGAATGGCAATTCGTTTCCGCTTGTGAATTATGGGTTTCTTCAGCTGGCCCAACTTCTGAAAGAGCCCTCGCAGGACTTGGTCACCCCGCAGTCTGCTCGTCCGGTGACGGTCAGGGTCACGTTTGTCGTCCCTGTCCGTCCACTCTCCGCGTCTGCAAGCACCATGGCCTTCTGGGTTCGTCATGGTGTCAATGCCTTGCATCTCACTTGCCACCTCGTCCTAGCCTTAGTCCTCGGCATTTATGGCTTTTATATATCATCGCTGCTGATGAGCTGCCTGGCGCTTCTAGATATCCTACAGGCAGTTCTCCGTCATACAACGTCCGCTATATTTTCTCAGCCCCACGGCTTAGATGGAAACCCGATTGCGATGTCTCAAGACGCCCCAATCGATACCCACATCATTGCCAGATCAGAGAATGCCTCTCACTTGGACGTCCTTGTCGGCTACTCCATTCAGCTCCATGCCCTGACAAACATTCCCATCCGACCCACGAGACCTCGACTTGTACTATGGGCACTCCGAGCTATCGATTTTGTATTGGTTATCCAGGCAGCCGCATTAACCTGCTTAAGCAGTGGCAATTTGCCACTGAACCAGAATATTGGGTCTGTAATATGGCTCTTTTGCTACCTTCTGACGCTTTTTTCCGCTTGTCTGCTTAACTCAAACTCACCGGGTTTATTCCTTGAAAACCAACCTGGAAGACCGATCACGATATCAACATTCTCCTTTTCTAATCGGACTGCTGCTTTAATATTCATCTCCAAATTACCAGTTCATCAAAGAGAGCAAGTCGGGATTTCCTGGATGGACAAATTTATCCCCAATAACAGCCGCCGCAACGAATTGCTGAACAAGATATATCGGAGCTCATTGTTCTCGACGGAAGGCGAAGATGACTGCGACGAGGAAGAGATCAAGCAGCTGGCTCGGGAAGTTCAAACACGGCTTCAAGAATCTTCGTTTAGGCTTGCTCTTAATCTATTTTGGAGGCATGTTCAAAGAATCCATGGTGACTGAAGCGGGGGCAGTATGAATGAAATGGAGGGACTGTAAACCAAAGTAGACTTTTGATCATCTGGCAAAAGTTTCTGCAAGCATATAGCGCATCTATTTCGAAAGCGTGAAGAGCTGGGCCACTTAGCGTTCATGGAGCAACAACTTGGCGAGTTAGGTACAAGTTGCCGAAAATGATCTTGACATCAAGTCTTCCGCTCTCGACGAAAATGCGTGTGGATTACTGTTGTCATATGCCTGCCGGATCACCCACGAAACCGACTTTCGCCTTGCTGTCGGCCATGCGATCCCACTTCTTCCCTTCCGTGAAACTCTCACGTGGACCATACGGCGGGAGCTTTTCGAGGATCTTCCGCGCACCATTAACGTCGATAATTGAGGCAGTGAGTCCGCGCTACAGGTACGGCGAACTCCGCCTCGACCGTCTGAATCAAATATACCGCTTTTCCCCGGCGATCCTGTACTCCCAGGAACACGCCCTCATAGGCAACTTCTTCCACCCCTACCACAAATGCAGCAGCTTCTTCAAGGAGAGCTTCTCATGGCTGATCGTTTTGTTCGCCTATTTCACGACTTACTCTCTGCCATGCGAGTTGGCCTGGCATCAACGCGGCTCAGCTCCAGCCCGGCCTTCCAACACTCCGCTTGCGGACTCGCGGTCTTCGCTATCGTTGTCCCTGTTAATTTGGTGGGAGTTGTCATCGCTTTCTCCGTGCTCTTGGTTACCTCGAATGTTTTGGCTACCCTGAGGAATGGGACCAGGCACATCAGGAAGCCTCCGAACTCTCAACCAGCAAGCACAGGGTAAGAGACTCTTACGATTAATCGTACCCAAAGCCATTACCTCCAATCACGCTCTCGGATACTGCATCGTGCTGGGAAGACATGCAAATTAGGACCAGCGGCAGGGGCCGTCTGGCCCCTTCCCATCCTGGGCAGGATGGTGATTGGCGAATGGAGCAGCTGTACTGTACTTGTCATTGACGAAACAACGGGTTATGAAGGCATAGAGTATGGGATCTTGGACTTCGGAGCGCAGCATACGACATCTATGGAGCTGAGCCACAGTGCTACGGGGTCTTGCTGTAGAGAATATCTGATCAGGAGTAGTATCCAATGGGAAGCATCATAAGAGCACAAGACTTTTACCCGCTCAACAATTACAACTTCGCTGAAGGGCTTTACTCGCGTCAACTTACGCTCCTTTTGTCTTCGCTGCCGCTCCCGCTATCCCGGATCGTGCAGGTCAATTCTACATGAGGCTACGGTAGTATCCCCAGTGATAATTATACTGGAAATTGGTCCGGACTACTCTTCGCATATCCTCGAGAATTTTGGCCAAACCTATCCTCCCCCTCCGTATTTGCGGACCTAATAGCCTAATGCGATGATGTTTACTCTTTAAAATCTAAAGCTTCAACGTCAATACCGTTGTCCAAGCGCCCTCTACGCCCGGGATTCGGATGTCTGGGCAGAGGCTTAGGTAGTAGTCGCGGCAGCAGTGGCAGTACAAGTCTAGGCAGCTTTGCAATCGTTTGGAAAAGGGAATTACGTTCAATACCGTTAGATCCATTTCGCATTTCAGGCCCTAAATATAGTCTAAATGAGGTTAGTGCACAGGTCTCGTAAAACTGTATCGAGACCATCGCGAATCGGCCGCATTCTTCCCTGCATACAAAGCATCAGCAACTCTGCACCACGTGCAAGCCTGTGTATGACCCATACGTAACCGATAGCAGTCATGGATCACGTGAGGCTGCCCCATCACAAGGCTTGTGAACCGCTAGAAGTGCCTAATCAGTGTCTCGATGAATACCCTCAAGGCCTTCCTTTCCAGATGTATCCAATGTTCACACAGTGGAAATTTGAAGAACTTTTTGTCCGCCCACAGTGGACTCGTCAGACTCCGTTCGACGATGACGATCGGTTTGAAAGACGTCCACTGGAAGAAGCGACTTCATTTCTTCAGAACTGGATCTTCTTCGGACTCATCACATCCATACTAGGTCCGGAAGTACCACTTGAAGAGTTTCGGCACAAGACTAAGGAGGGGACGGCTGTCATCACGACTGCTACGCTGCCAGAATTCATTCAAGCATTGGAGCTCCGCGATCAAAATCTCACGGACGATGAAATCGAAAGCAAGTGCAGCAACGCAGATCAGTGCCTTTTGACGGCGCACAAGGTCTTAACTTTCGTCGCTGCTGATACTACAATCGATCCGAGGATAATTCTTTCTCTCTCCGCATTGGGTGATTACTTAACTTGTGTTCGAAACTCTCTTTATGGAGCGCCTCAAGGTATAGAGAGAATGATCTACCTCTATTGGGGAGATGTGTCTTTCTCAGCCGATCTTCTTGCCACCAGGATGCTTCGGGATCAATGGTGCAAAAGTCAGGTTCGGAGGGCTTTTCGATTGAGCCCCTCGGGAAGATACTATATCAGCAATCTTTCACGGCCCGATCCTGAAAGAAAACATGACCAATGTAACGAATGGCAATGCGTTGCCTACCAGATGCACTGGGAGACTTATCAAACAGCACATATAGAGAAGAATTGCAACTGTCCGTTCATACATGCCAAGCCCGAGGAACTGTCCTCAATGCTTGCTCGACGGAAGATTCCGGTGATCTCAACGGAGACGCAGACTGAGGAAGGCACGCCGATTGAACTCCATGAAGCTGAGGAAAACAAGTACGTTGCTATATCCCATGTTTGGAGCGATGGACTAGGCAATCCATGGCACAACGCGCTACCAAGGTGTCAGTTGCGGAGGATTTGCAATCTAGTTAGAAACCTTGGTGGGCATAGTGAGCCTTCTTTCTTTTGGATCGATACAATCTGCTGTCCCCGTGAGCCGATGGAGACGAGACGTCAAGCTATTGCTTTGATGGGTGAAACATACAACGGGGCAGAGAAGACCTTGGTCCTCGATAACTATATGCAAAGCATACCAGCAACTACGCTGTCCGACTTTGATCGTCTAGCTTGCGTATATGTCTGCGGCTGGCTCACCCGCATGTGGACGCTCCAGGAAGGAGTGCTATCGAAGATGATCTTCCTCCAATTTTCCGATCTTGCCGTAGACTTTACATGGACCATCATAAATCTAATCAACAGTTCATCCCACCGTGCCGAAAAACACAAATTCACCAACTACATGATGAAACTCCGCGGGCCCTGGGTTCTCACGCGCTCGCCGGAGCCTTTCTCATCCCTCCAATCACTGGTCGAGGCTATTTTCGATAGATCAACCAGTGTAGCAACAGACGAAGCAATCTGCCTCGGAAACATGACGGGCACCGACATGGACCGGCTGGTGGAGGCCCCCCCCCAGATGAGGATGAAACGATTCTGGGAGATCCAGAAAAGCTACAGTGGGGACTTGATCTTCTGGACCGGCCTCAGGCTCAAAGAGAAGGGATACCGCTGGGCGCCCGCGTCGTTCATGAACCAGCATCTCGCGAGCCTTCCGGGGAACATCCATTCGAACGAGACTAAGCTGGCGTTCCGCACCACGTCTGGATTGAAGGTGAGGTTTCCTGGTGTTGTTTTAGGACCCTTGAAAGGTCATCGCGCGGCGCAGAAGTTCTGGCTGAGAGATGCCAGTCGGGAGTGGACCTTTTGGATGGAGTGTACGCGATCTACGAATCCCGATAACGATGTTGATGATTACGAAGGCATTCCGTCAACTGCATCCACAGCTGATTTACAAGAGATCAAATTAGCCCTTATTTTCAGGGAGATACCAGGATGCTTGGAGAAAGAGACGAGCGACTTCTCGTATACAGACTGCGCCCTTTGCTCGGTGGAGAGATGGGAGGGTGAGATCGTATACGTAAAGCTGGAGACAACGGGAAAGCTATATCGTGCGCTCCCTGGGCTAATGGTGAAGGACAGTTTGGCTGATGCGTTGGATGTGAGAAGGGAAATTCTAGCTGAACTGAGGCAGCAGCAGCACGCAGACATTTCCGAGAGGGATTCTATGAACGGGGTGATACTGCAGGATAAGCACTTTGTTTTCGATGGCAGTTGGCTGGGTGAAGGACAGGAGTGGTGCGTCGAGTGAAGGCTGTCGCTCTCCATATATATTTCGAGGTAGTATAGAAGAAAAATGGCCTGCTTCAAGAAGAACAATGAAGCTATTTGAATACCTGTGATACCGTAAGCCACGTTCTAGCTACGGAAACCCATAATCTTCACAGCTTCCCATTCATCTGGACCGACGCACATTCTCCAAGACTCCTGCCTTTCAAGCTCCCACGCACTTGTATAAACCTGAGGGCATCGCTTGCGAACCTCTATCCCCCCACATATCCAGTACCCACACGAAGAACATACCTTTCAGCTATGCCAATCTAGCAGTCTTTGCATACATCTATATACATATATAGTATCCTGGAAGCGATTGGGGGTGCTCAATTTTGGGGTCCGGAGGAAATACAAGCAGCTAAAAAGCGCAATACAATTAAAGAGGCCGAAAAGCAGTTAATTGAGGATGAAAAAGCAGCTAAAAAGCTTCCGCATTGGAGAAGAAGCTCCAAAAGCAAACAGAGAAAGCACAACGACCAATTAGACTGCGTGAAAAACGACAAACACTTGTGGAGGAGCAGCTCCGAAAAGCAGCTGAAAAGCAAGCTTTGCAAGAGCTCAAATCAGCAGCTGCGCAAATGTCGCAAGCGCCCCGCAACACGCAAAGAGAATTATCAGTACCTAAGATTGATAAAAAGCGCAAGCTTGCTGCAGTCTTACCTATTGATAATATAGTATCTGCTAAAAAGCAGAAAGTGATGGTTTCGACAAATACCAGAGGTAAGGCAATTCTGCGCCCATAATGCTTTGAATTATAAGCTTCTTGCACTTGGATATTGTTTATATACATAATCTAGCTCCGCTTCTTAAATCTAGTCATAATAGTTAATATTGGTGGAGTGGTAATAGAATTTGTAGAATGGTAGATTTTGCATTGATGAGTCGCCGAGCAAGGTGCGTCGTTCACCCGGGCGAGCCGGGATATCCTGGAATGGGGGGGGTTTTTTTGCCAAGGAATCTTTCTAATTTGCTAACGCTAAATGTACGTACTTTCCTACCTAATGCTTGAATATCCCTCATGAACTTTGGTAATGGTGGATTCAATTAGGTTATCACAGAATCTGACAAATCTGAACACAGCTGCTATTTTGCTACGCGATAAATCACTTGCCAAGGGTGTCCGAGGTCCCGTAATCGTTCCCTTTATCTGTGCTAAATTCCCTTTCCATTCTCAACCACTGTCATTAGAGGAATTTGAAAATACCCCCAGAAAATACAAACTAAGTACATCTGATTTGCTAACGAATGCTTCTGATTACCATGATCTAAGCTATAGGTTATCTATCCTCTAGTCATAGCTTTTCTTTGGCCTGCTGGTCCAGGTCATCGGTCCTATTGGCGTCCCTAAGCCGAGATGAATTTATACACACAGAGGCTGACGGCTCCCTGGTTATCACAACCGAGAGACTACCCAGGTATTTGTGGTTCTGGCTAGTAGTTTAACACCACCAACCAAGACTCGAGATAGCAGAATATACTAAGCTTGCGGACTTATGCTTGAAAGTGGCAAACGAGTTACTGAACAACTTCATCGTAGCTTTGAATACCAAGAATCCTCATGTGGGAGAACCTGACGCTTCAAGCATTATAGACCGTTCGACCGCTGGAAAAGTTCTTCTCTCTTTGGTCGTCCTTGCGGACCAACTGTGCCAAGCCCGAGAAGGTATTGTGAGATACAGTGTTGGTCTAGTATTATATTGGGAGTATCCGTCCTACGGGACAGCCCTTCTACAAGACGCCGGTTGGTGTGCCGCAGAAATCAATATTCTGTATATTCGCCCTTTCCACAGTCAAAGTATTGGTATTGAGAGAAAGAAATAGCGATGCACTGACTTACGTAAACGCATTTTTTTGGTTTCCGATATTGCAGGCCTTCCTGTCTTTACTATTTAAGCACGTTGGATAGACTGATCTTGCGGAAAGACCATTGACGATATCAAAATTCGACGACCTGTCAAGCTTACCAGATAAATACGAAGACTTATAAAACCCAGCATATTACAGGCTGTCCGGGTTATAAGGAGCATAGACTCTCTTCCAAGGCGATTTCCGCCGTCCGTATTGCCCCGTGAAGATTCTTGCTACAGATATTACACAAGTTAAAAGAGTCTTACCGTATATCGCCATATCTTACGGGTGGTCGGACGGAAAGGTTAATCCTCAACGGAACTTCCTGCCGGCCTACCAGTTGCAGCGAATATAAGATCGTGTAAATACCCTTTCTCCCTCGGATGCGCACCCTATACCGTTTGAGATAGATACACTTTGTGTGCGTGTTGGTAGGAAATTCTGGCCTGTTCGGAACATAGCACTCAATCGCATGAAAACTATCAATAAATGTACAGAAAAGATTCTTGTCCTTAATAATTCTCTCGAACTTATTAATTCGACCATAGCTCCCGTAGAAGTAATGATAAGGATTTAATACTCGCTATGGTCTATAAGGCTTTAGACTTTGCACGAGAGTCGGTTAGGTCTGGATATCTACTTCCAATTTCGCGATAAGAGCAGATCTTTTAATGTTCTGCCGCGTATAAGTGGCGATAATAGAAATTTGCAGGTTGTCAACGAATTACTAAAAAGCCTGACCATTCCGGAGCTCGTGAGCTTGAATCACTGAAAAAGTCCTATAAAACTTAGGTAATAACTTGATTTCATTTATAGATTAGCTCTGCGCTAGCTGTACTTCTTGCACGTACTCTAGCGTACACAGACCAGACCTTTATATTACGTCTTTTATACGCCAACAAGCCTTTACAGGCCGACCAGGATGAGGAGAATCTACGTATCTCAGCTATTAAATCTATAGTAGACTACCAGTTCGAAGACAATTTATACAAGACCTGGTTGCCTTCAATGGAAGATTTAATTGGTAAGGACTATAAGCTAATACGGCTTGACGACTGTTAGAAATAAGCCCTTCTGCCAAGACACTAAGCGAGAGGCCACGTCTACAAATCCTGTTGTCTCGTTATCTTATTCCTAGACACCTTTTCAGACATCTAGAATAGCGAATGACAGCTACATTATCCATCATACCCCTAAGATCGTTCAACAACGACCAGGTATTATTAGATATCAACGCGGTCGATATATACCCGATCTTAGCTCACGCTGCTAAAGGCTGGTATCGTAACCGTGGTATATTTTATATGAATTCGCTTAATCGCCAGTCTGGCACGGATTACTTGAGCCTTGGGTTAAAACCTTCTACTGTCTTTGATGACACAGTCCGTGGACTGCAAGGGCTTACCACGTCAAGGGTTAAGGACGAGCCTGTGTGTCTCTATGCGCTTCTTGGACTTGATAATGCGCGGGTTTTAGACATTCCTATACTATCTTTTCGGAAAAAGCGAATTCTTTCACCCATATCTTCTAGGCCGACACTCGCCACAATCTGCTGCAAAATAGGATTCAGTGCCAATCAACTTTAAATCGATGCCATGTAAAGCGCATGAAAGCCGTCTGGTCGCTTATAGACGCCTTCCTACCTGAGATTATCTTTTGGAACGTTCCACGGCTTCAGGAAAAGCGATCGCGCTGGGCACCTTCTTCGTTCTTTTATAAAGACACGCAGATACGCAGTCGAGCAGCAACCAAGGCAGCACGACTAGGTAAAGGACTACTAGTTCAGTTTCAAGGATTTCGTATTTCTCTGGAGTATAAAAACACGCGGGAAACTTTACAGGATGACAGCGACTGTGTTATATTAAGCATCAGCTCTCCTGACCTTCCCAGTATTGGTAATGCCCATCCGTTCCGACCATCTTAGACGCGTTCACGGCTTTCAGGACCGAGCAAGTATTGGCAAGGATTTTTCAGTCACAATTGTGAACTGGCGCTTATTGTGCAGGAAATATAGATCCGATTTAGCAGCTGTAAATAGAGAGGCGGATGGGATTTATTTCGCTACGTTTACAGGGGCTGCAGAGCGCTATTCTTCATCCGTGTCACTTCGATCAGCTATGGTTTTCTCAGGAACGGGCAAATGGATTGCTTATCCCAAGTAGTGCATTGGTTGAAGCCCTATACAGAGAAAGGAAACGGGCTCAGAGTTCAATAATCAAATGGCGGAACCTACCAAACATGCATTGCCTTGTGCAACCCAATCTGACCCTCAGTAACTCTCTCACTTGCACGGTCGTTCTTCGCAACTCCCTGATATATCTTGGCGAACCATCGCAATGGCTACCCCTCCCATTTCGATCAGTTTGCAATCAAGCAAAGTCGACTTAACGAAGCAAACGCATCTATTGCAACTTGCCATTCTCTCCATATCCATTTAGGTCAGGAGAAAATCGGCGAGGCTGTAGGAGTCTAGGCAGCAGCAGGCTGAGCCAGGCAGCACTGCTGGGTAACTAACAGGAGCAGCTGTAGGCGAGTAGGGTGTAGCCAAATTAGGCTCTCTGAGGAGCCAGAACCTCTCCTCTCTTGCTGCGCCCCCTCTGCTCGCTTTCTGCGCCTTAGTGCTCCCTCGGTGCTCCCCTATGCTCCCCCGGTGCTCCCCCGTACTCCCTCGCTACTCCCTCTGAAGCGGCCCTGCTCCCTTTGCCGTTCCGGGACGGGAAAGGGAGCAGGGGGGAGTATCAAGGGAGCAGGGGGGAGCATCGAGGGAGTAGGGAGCACCGAGGGAGCAGCGAGGGAGCATGAGCGAGCAAGAGGGAGGAGTACGGGGCAGTGTAAGGGCGCAGCAGGTGGAAGCCTGAAATAGCTTCCCCCGTCTCAGCTTGAGCTGCCCTTGTTTCTTGTCTGCTGCCTAGACTTCGGTACTTCCTACAGGATCCTTTTAACGGCTGCCTAAACAGCCCCGTCCCCGCGGGTAACAAAAGTATCTGCTAGAGGAGCTTGCTGTACACGCCCTAAGAACACCACCGAAGTCTATATTAATTTATTTTTCTATTTTTTACTATTATTGAATTTACGAGATCATTAGCATTTTAGAGAGTTTACCCCTAATTAAAACCGAGAAAACAGTAGGAGTTCGCGTTTTATCCCCAGTACTAGCAGATGCTTTCGTTACCTAGTAGCCGTCCCGCCTTGCCAAAGCAACCCTAAGCAGGCACAACTTCCTGACGTAATGACCACATTGAGTAGTCCACTCGCAACGATATATGTTTATCGTATTGTATTCCAATAGTCACCGAATTCCAATTGTTTCCTGAGTACATAGCCCCCGTTATGAATCATGTTATTAGAATATAAACGCGCGACCGTGTTTAATATGTAGATTTCAATATGTTTGTTCTTTGCCGCTTGGTAAGCAAGCTGCGTGAGAAGTAATATTACTTTTGCGATACTTTTTAAGCACTAACATGTGGTAATTTTAAATGGATAATTTATTCGGCCCTCCGTTAGCTTTAACGACTTAAATTGAAAGTGATATTTGGTTCGCCGTAAGGAGGGAGCCGAAGCATTTCATTTAAACGAAAAGCAATGGAGAGCATGGTAACTCGAACGAAGTGGAGGGTCTCCTATACTGGGCCCGCTTCGTCGCCCTTAAGCGCAGCCGCTCTACCAGCCTCTCGGACGCAGACACGACCAGGCTCGTCGACCGCGCCCGAGACTAACTCCACCTCGCTCGCACCATCTATAACACCAACCCGGGTCAAACAGCCGGCATATCGGAGGAAGTATCCGCAGCGGAGAAGATACTGCGCGACTCGATATTCTACGCGCCGGCGACGAATATAGAGAAGGCGGGTGTGTACGCTACCATGGCGCAGAGCTTTCAGGGTACGGGCCACTGGTACTACTGCGCCAATGGGCATCCGTTCACGGTCGGCCAGGTGTCCCCAGTGTGGGGCTACTGTGGGTGGGGCCCACCATCAACCTGCAGACGGGGTTAGGCGGGCAGAAGACTTGGAAGCGGAGTTTAGGAGGCGAGGACGGTAGATCTCGTTAGATGCTGGAAGGTTTGTCAGCGGTAGAAAGCCGATGCGGCGTTCTTATTCCAGTTAAAGAAGGGAGGGAAAAATCGCTTGACCGGTTATCAGAGTGCCGCGATAAGCGGGGTGGCAGTAGATCACATTCAGGCTGAAAAAGCTCAGACGGCACTCATATGAGTGGCTTACATTCTGTAATTGGTTCGGACATATCGGCCATATTTCTTGTTTCGAACACTGGCCTAGTACAATTCGACCCTGCGTATGCAGACTCCCTATTTACGCGTAGTGGGTATTCGCACTCACGCCATTTTACCCACTTAATCAATGCCATAGCATGACCTACCGGCATGAGGCCGGTGGGTATAAGTCATATTCCGCCTACGGAGCTCCAAAGAATACCTACCTCCTATCAAACCCTTTAACAAACTTGAGGTGATTTTGTACATCCCGGTAAGATCTCCCCCATTTTCCTTCAAATTCATCTAACTCAAAGGCCGGCCGAGTGTAGACGTCATTGAAGCGATAACTGGGATGCATAAGGAGGAGGAAGGCTGACTTCGAAGGCAGCTTACAATAGCCGAGGTAGGCGATAAGTTAGGAACGAGTCTAAATTATTATTAGCTTAATTTGAAAGTAATATCTTCTAGATTTTAAAAAACCTATCCTAAGCCCCGGAGTTTATTAAGGGCTTCGGCTAGTAAAGACCCTTTAGCTACATATAGTCTTCTTAGATAACGTTTAATCTTTTCGTATCAGATATAAACTCTATACTCTTCGTATAAAAGAACGCCGAGTTCTTCGCGGTAGGAAATATAGAAATTCTTTATAACTCTACAGAGATAAGGTTTTATACAAAGTCTAGGCCTAATAAGTTAATAAGAACGAATTTTCGAATTTTTATTAACTCCTAGTAGTCGCTTAGGCCTGATTATTAGATTAAATAAATACGCTAAGTAGGTTTAATAATAGTCTGGTCTATAACCGAAAGTTAACTACTAGTAGTAGTTATATATAAAGTGAAAGAGTTAAGGTATTTAGATATAAAAGTTTTAGGGTATTCTCGTAGAAGCTTAGTAATAACTAAGCGATCCTCCTGGATTAATTAGCTGAAGTTGGGGTATCTATATGGAAACCCCAACTTCTTAATATTAGGTTCTTTGGCCTTTGGGGTGTCCAGCCGGACCAAATTGGGGACGATTCTTCCTCGGCAAAGGCCGTTGATACTTCAACTACAGATACATCCGATATGGATTCGAAAACGTGTTTGACAGACTCTCGTTACAATTCGGATGATGCTTTCGTATGGGACTGCGATGTCGCCATGTACCTTGCTTCGCCCGCTGCACAAAAGAACATTACTGCCAGGGACAACTAACCTAGGGCAATCCTAGGCGAGGATCTTTTCATCCCAAGTCTGTGGGCCACCAAGCCATAGCGGTCGAGGTTGGAAAAACCATCCTCTGGGCGCGTCCTGGCGCAGATCCAGGTGAATGTGTCGGCATACCAGCCGGGCCGGCTGACGACAGCGGACCACTGAACCGTCGTGAACAATTCAGGGTGAATCAACCTTCGACGATCTGCATGTTACCCTCGTCGACCGGTAAAAGTATTCACTCGCCCACCGGTAAAAGTGTTCCCTCGTCCACCGGTAAAAGTGTTCCTGCTAGTACTATTAAACCTGTTGAAAGTCCAGCCACTGCAAGCCCCACCTGTGTGCCGTCACCGACTGGCAAGGTAAGAGACAGTCATGAGAGCTACCTCCAGAAAGCTACATATTACTCCTGCGCAAACAATGGGACCCAGACCGAGTACCTAGAATCGAGTGTAAATCTAAGTATGAGAATTGTTGCTGGGACATGGACTTCTGGAAAGCAGACTTTCACTGGTGCTAAGCCTTACACTGGCGACACTGCAGAGGATGATGTCTACGATATCTCGATTGTTTCCGTGGACAAGTGTACTCCTGAAGCGACTACAGGCACCTTCAGTGTGGGCTACAATCTTGCCCAGCCAGTGAGGGACGCAACAATAACATGCAACACGTTGACTTATAACGCATGGAAAAGTTGTAAGTGTTGCCCATCATCGCCTACTAACTGCCACTTGTTCTGTAACTCACATATGAATGAGTAGGTGTTAATAAAGGTCGTGGTGGTTTAATCCTAGCCGGCTGCCTCATCTATAGCGTCAAGACAGTCTATTAAGCAACTAGTGGCTTTATTCAACGTGATCTAAACGATATTATTGGAATTAGATATATTTATCGGAATTAGGGAGAGATCTAATAGTGGATTGAGACCTAGTAGCATTCATTATCAACTACACTTTTCTAAGCGATAGAGTATTCTGACGTGATATGATTGTTCTAATATTAGTCCATTCAAGGTATTATATCCCTCCACGTACCCTTGTTTCGCGTAGTCCTCGGGGTAACTTGAGATTGCCAGAACACTGCGACCCTAGCGATGAGTTGCGAGCAGCTAACCCAAGTACAGCTCTCAGCCCCCAAGCTAATGACTTCGTGACCGAGCTTAGTAACGCCTTTTCGCTACATCCAAAAGTACCTCTTCCTGCTTTGGATTAAGTCTGTAATAATCGTAATAGCTTTTATGGCCGAGGCCAGACCCCAGTTAGCTTTCAGGGAGGAATAATTCGTTAGCTCCAGGGGGTACGATCCCGCATATCGGCCGTGCCACACGTTGGAGTCGTCTCTCTTGGCCCAAGTCTCTTCTTCCGTTTGAGGGTAGTCATGCAGCCTCGCAAATGCTGTATTGCGAGAATTTTCCGAGAGACCTAATTTATAGCCCTAACTGCGATAGAGATTAAAATAAAACGGACAAAATGTAGTATAGACCTAGGGGCTAAGATACAGCGAGGATAGTAGCGGAGACTTGACTCCGCTTTGTGGTATTCGGGACCTGGTCGATCAGGATTCGGCGAGGCCAACTTTCCCCTAGCTTCGCCATGCCTAGACCACTTTGGGTGTACGCCACGGCTGGTAGTGTGGACTACGCCTCGAGGTGTAGACCACTTCGGGTGTACGCCACAGCTGGTAGTGTGGACTACGCCTCGAGGTGTAGACCACTTCGGGTGTACGCTACAGCTGGTGGTATGGACCACGCCTCGAGGTGTAGACCACTTCGGGTGTACGCCACGGCTGATAGTGTAGACCACTTTGGGTGTACGCCACGTCCTTCGTACAATAGCGCGGAAGCTGTGACAGGCAAATTTTCAAACTAAGAACTAGAAGTGGGAGCCAAGAATGGGATTTGGGAGTCAGAAAGACCGGGGATCCAGAAGTGGGTGGGGGAGCCAGAAGTGGAGCGGGGGAGCCAGGATTGATCGAGGAGCCAGAAGTGAATAGAGAGGTCGATACCGCCACTAACCAGCAGTCTCTATCCGCGCGCACGATTATTTAACCATCAACTTTTATCCGGCATTATCCCGATAGTATTCCCGAACACTTTATATTTATCCGGGTTAGGAGTACATGTCTGCTATAGTTTGACCCCAGGCTCTATAAGAATCAAGGATACCGAAAATCCGTGATACGTTATTAGCGGGGCTGAACTTTACGGAGTACACGTAGGCATGAACAGATTAAGTATTATATAGCATACTAATTTTCGAGGAAAGCAGTCAGATACTAGACTATATCACGTCTAGAGGTAGATAGGGAAGGCGTCTAGAATATATATTATTAACGAAGAGTAATATACGGAATTTAAAAGGCCTAAGCCTATACCTAGCTAATTCGATAACCGTCCTTATTATTTACGTAGCTAGATCTATCAAATTTTCTTAGGGGCCGCTTATTATCCGAGCTAGTAGACTTATATCGTCTTAGTCTTTCCTTATAGCTCGGCAAATTCTCGTCTTTCTACTTCCTCGCCTTCTCGGCACTCTTATACGTACGGTATTCGAAGTATTAAGGGGTATTAGACCGGGCGTCTATAGGCAGGACGAAGCTGACGCGTCGATGACTATAATTTTATGGGTTATATGTCTATTTACCGGTACTAAATATATGGAATAGGATATCACGATGGGGGCCTTTTCGGTTCAAGCTCCTTAGGAGCTAGATATCTACGTGCTTTATAATAGCCTATTTAACGTATTTATAAATTCCACGGTCTTTATCTTAGGGGAATAGCCGCTAAGAGATATCCTTTAAAAACCTTTCTATTTTATCTAGATTTCTGATTAGCATATATAGTAAGGACTTTTAAAGCCTTTTATACTCTTCCTTAGGATACGCTTTAACTAACAGCGTTATCTATCTCTTAAAGCCGACCGGGGTAAGGCCTAGAATATTTAGTCTATAACCGTTTCATTCTTAGACGAGGTGGTACTAATATTTAAGGTCTTTATACGTTCGAGAAATTAACGAGTACGTATTAAAAACAGCTAGGTATTATATTAGTAGTATAGTATATTTCACGTTATATAGGAACGTACTTAACTAGGGATATATTTCGTTTTCTAGCTTGATAATTTCATAGTATCTTATTATCTTTACTAGTATAATAATAATACTATAACGGGGTTCGTAGTCTTTAATCTGCAGTATATCGTCAGCTATAGCTTACTAATAAAGTTGAAAAGGCTTTTCCTCTACGTCGCTCGTTATGTATAAGTCGACTTGCTTCGCGCGTAAACTTCATCTGTAGTCGTTATAGCCTTAAAAAAACATCGAAGCTCGTCGCTTATACTAAGGATAAATAGGACGAACCCTTATATAATAGCTACTACGGTAACATTCTATCTACCTTAGAGAAGTAAGGCGAAGTATAATAGTAATTATACTAGGTTTTAGTTAGGAAAATCACGAATTAAAATAATTATATTAAGGTACCTTAGGGTTTAGACCTACTTGTATCGTTATTAATATTAATTATATATCTTCGCTTCTTACGATATAACGGTACCTATTACTAGTATAGTCGAGGCTTCTTAACTGAAATATATCGGCCTTCGTTATTAGTAGCCTACCTTTTCAGCTTACGGTCCGCGGTAGCTATACACGACTTATATAAGTAATTCAGACTACTATAATAGGCCGTGCTAAACGGAGCGTTAAGATATTACTAATCGATAAACCACTATATTTTCTACGGAAAAGCGCTAATCTTTCGTCGAGGCCTTTTTACACTTGTCGTATATATACTAGTCAGCTGACCTAGATCCCGGACGGTAAACTCTATAGATTTCCGGTATTATCGGCGCGACGGGTAGAGGTCGCGTTTACCGAAGTAATACCCCTAAGGCCCTGCTATACGTTACGAAGGATAGGCGAGAAGGATAGATTCGCTCGAGTAATTCCACTATAACTTTACCTAGAAGACGGCCTCGTATCGTCCCGAGGTAGCGGATTCGGTTTTCTAGTAGTAGGCTCGGGATGCAGCTTAGTTCGAAGTAGAAAGATACTATAAGTAAAGCATATATTATCTCCTCGCACTCCTAGATTATCTATAGATTTAGATAGATAAGTTAATATAACTCGTCTATCCGGCTGGTATTATCTATCGCCGGCTCGTTCCTATTAAAAATAAGCCCTTCTGCTAAGATAATAAGCGAGTAGCTACGTCTATAAAGTCTTATTATCTCGTTATCTTATTCCTAGACACCTTTTCAGATATCTAGAATAGTTAATAACAGCTAAATTATCTATTATACCCCTAATATCATTTAATAGTTCCTTGGTAAAATAACGTTAAGCTACTTATAGTCTTTACGGTTTTTACGGTCCAAGCTATTTATAACGTCTCTGAAGTTACTTTCGCCGTCGAACGATGATATATAGGCCCGCTATAACTGAGGAATAAAGCCGTTAAATAGCACGTGGCGGAAAGAAGTAGCTCTTAGCGACTTCATTTTTATACTAGTCCCTATCCCTACGGATACTATAAGATCAGGTTTAGAGAGTAAAGGATCGATACGCAGGCTCTCCTAAAGCGTAAGCTTAATAGGATTATTATATCTACTTATACCTCCGTCCTAGATTAGGCCAGTCGCATAGGTATATACGGGTAGATATAGACTATAGAGATTAGTTACTAGTAATAGCGGAGGTAGCTAAGAACGCTTATACTAGAGCTACTAAAGTTATTCGGCCCCTAGATAACTTAAGTATATATAATCGTAGAATAAAGGAGACTTACGCTTACTAAAGGTACGGTTCGTGTTTTATATCCGTCGGACGGATGATTTTATAGCCTGACTTATAGTTAGCACGGAATTAGAAAGGAATATCCTCTATCTATACTATAATTCTCGCCCTACTTACCTAAGCCGTTATAATTTATTAATAAGACTGGGATACCTTTATTAATAGTAGCTGCCGTGACGCTAACTATCGTGGCGAAGAGGCTCTAGACGTAGTTAAATAACCGGCCCTGAGAGCCTAAGATTTCCTGTAAATAGGACTCTAAGATTTCGGTATTATAGTATCCGTCACGGTACCACGACCTTAGTACACGGCGGAGACGACTAAGAACGCTCGTTCGATCGGGAGAGGGAGGAAATAGCTGCTTAGCTAGAGTATTAAACATCTTCATATACTTCGAAACTAGTAGCTAGCGCAGGAAGAGGATTAATACGATAAGGCCCCCTATTCCTAATATTAGTTAGGGTAACAGCTAATATTAGATCGTTAAACCTACTAACGCTGGTACTATATACTATATCGAATAAATCCTAGATTCTCTAGATATTTCCTAGAATACTTTATAAAATATCTATAAATCCTATCGCTATCACCCTAAGAGTTCCCCTACCGTCTATACTTAAGAGCCGTAATCCGATAGTAAGCGGCCTTAATCCTACTAGAAGTTTCCCTATTTAATAAAGCATATAAGCGTGAATCCGATATTAAGAGTTAAAGGCCGCGGTTTTATTACTAATATTTCAAACGTAAACCTCGCCTATAACGTGTCTATAAGAAAGAGTAACCTTAGGTATCCGTTAAAGATAATAAAAGTAGGTTTTATTACTTTTTATCTATACCTAGTTAATATCGAGGGAAGCCGTCTTCTCCCGGTATATCTATAGGGCTGGCTTCCCGGATACGACTATAGAGGAATGGAGTTAAACTAGCTAGCTATAAATAAAGGTATCTTAATACTAAATAAGATCGCGGTTATTATATATCTTAGTAAGGGACTAAAGGTAAAGATACCGATATTAAACGTTATAAAGCATCCTAGGATTAAAGACTACGGAGTTTAGTTAGATATTAAGTATCTATATTTGCTAGGGCTAGTAATAAGATACTTAAAGTAATAGAAGTTATTAATACGTCGCGAGGAACCTAGTAGTCCCTTCTAGACCGTATAAATCTAGAGAAGTAATAAACGAGATCTAGCTCGACGTCGTTACCCCTCCGGCTCGCTAATATGAAATCGAATAGTCGATTTATTAAGGCTACCGTATGGGTTATAACTATATGAAAAAACCGAGTAATATGCTTAGTAGAATATAGGCAGCCGAGATCTTATCGCGCCTAGCGTATCTTATCTATCTCCCTTTAAAGGAGCTCCTTAAGCCGTTAAAAACGTGCCAGTAGAGATAGCTACTTAGTAGCCAGGTAAAGTACTTTAATTAAAGAGAAAAATTCTTTTAAAGATCTATTATAAAGGCCCTACTAAAGATTATCTATCCTAAGAAGATTATAGGTAGGACTAGGACTAGCTACGTCTCCTAGTCTAATAATAATAACTCTTAGTTAAATCTTATCGAAATAAATAGACGCGCTACCGGCCGCGGCTTATAACTTCAGTACTTAGATGGTATATTCGAAGTCGGTAAAGTTATTAGTAAACACGTAGACGATATCAGCGAAAAGATAGAAGAGGCGGGGGTATAAGACGTTATAAAGGTATTATACTATCGTATCCTTAGCCTACTAGATAGGAAATAACTCGGTCTTATAAACGCAAGGGTCCTCGGCTACTAAGGTTATCGCTTGACTTAGGCTACTCTCCGTAAAAAAGATAGGATAATCGGAGTAAGTACTTACGTTATCGATTCGTAAGGTTACTACGCCGTCGTAAAAATATCTCTTGAAGTTATTATCCGGGGAAAAGTTTCCTGAAGAGCAAGATCCTTAACTTATTATCCCACGAATAATAGAGAAGAAGGTCGTTAATTCAAGGGACTTTTTAGTTCCCTTACTAACTAGCTTATACGACTAGGGTCGAGAAGCCTGAGATCGTTTATACTAACTACCTATAACTACGCTAGTTATTCGCAAGAAGCTATACTATTACGGCATGAACCTACGGTTTATATACTACGCTCGGACGAAGTACTTCTCGTTACGATTAGTAGTCTCAGTACTAATCCAACTAATACGTACGATTAGTAGTCTTAGTACTAATCTAACTAATACGTACGATTAGTAGTCTTAGTACTAATCTAACTAATCCTGTATTTCCTATATCTATATAAAGAGCGTGCTTTCCCTTTAGATAGGAGCTTCGTGCTTAACTTATATTATCTACCAGACTAATCTCCTAGATACTGAATATAATTCTGTACTAGACCAGTTTAGTATGAAGCCTACTTGCCCTGTCCTTAATACTCCCCTCTACGAGATCTACCACCGACCCCGTCGACCCTTAAGAGATACGGGTCGTAATACTTTAAGTACCCTCAAGATAAGTACCTTAGGATAAAGGGACCCCACCCCAAGTAAACGCGGTTCACGACAGTTAATAACAGCCGAAGTTAAAGACGGTATTAAGATTACTAAACCAGACTTATACTATAGCGACCGAGACAAGCTTAAAGAGTAGTTAGTATAGATACAGCTATACTTCTCTTTTAATTAGGACGCTATTAGATAAGGTAAGTAACCGCTATTTATAATAACTTATATAAGAGGACGGGCCTAGAGGTAGTCCGCCCCATTTCTTAAAAGATATATAGAGGATCTAAATACGAAAACAACGCAAATATTATATTATAGATAGAGAGCTTTACTCGCTTCCGTATTAAGATAAGACGAATGTTTAGACCTTCTAATAAAGAAAGTATAGTAACTCGAGTAATCTAACACCTAGCTTAGAAGAAATCAGCGTTAGAATACTCGACTTAGTTTTAATAGTACGCGTTACGAACCAGTTAGGATGACAACGCACTAATAGTAATATATCGAAGAGGACTGAAGGATAACGTCAAGAAAGAACTTATACGAAATAGAGTAGCTAATAATAACTTAGAAGTACTTATTAGGAACGTAATAAGAATTAACGATAATCTCCACGAGCTTATAATAGAATTGCGCTATAATAGTAGCGTAGTAGGACTCGGACGAGCAGGGATCTATTCCAGAGGATATCCTAAGAAAAGTGTTTAACACGACCCTTACGGACCTATGCCTATGGAAATGGACTTTACTTAGGAGAAAAGAAAGTTCGGGGGTAAGAAGTAGTAAGGGGATAAGAAAGTAATGAAATACTATAGCTATAGTAAACCGGGCCACATCGCCAAAGACTATAGGTCGAAAAACATAGTGAAACGACTACAGTTAAATATATTAGAGAGAATACTAATTAAGACGACTAGACCTCCAAAGGATTAACTAGAAGCAGAGTACGATAATAAAGAGCTAGACGTAATTATAAGTAATTTACTAGTAGTTATTAATATACTACTAGACGAAAACATCAAAGAGCTTATAGCTAGACAAGAAGAATTACGCGAAGAAATTACTAAGAAGTAAAGAAATATTAAACGAATTAAATTAAGACTCGCGGATATTTAGGAATAGCTAAAGGAGCTAGGCTCTAATAATAATAGTAACGATAGTTAGGCTTAGAAGGAAAAGCCTGAGTAAGGACAAGAAAGTAAAGACTCGGACTGGGAGGATCTTAGTACTAAATCTAAGAAGGGCAAAGTAACACGCCTTCGGACGGAACGAGTAGAAACTTATACCTCCACGTTAGAAGATCCACAGACACGACTTGAGAAAAGAACGGAATTTTACTAAGAGAAGGTATCGGACGGGTGTTACGCCTTGGTACGCGAGCCTTGGCGGACGTTATAGTCGCTTACCAAGTCGAATATGCCTTGGCATGGCGAGCAGGGCGAGCGCTTACCCGCTCGCTCTAATTAATACAGGTCGAGCACGGCGAGCCGTACGAGCATGAACTTTCCTATATCTATATAGAGAGCGTGGCTTTCCCCTTAGATAGGAGCTTCGTGCTTAACTCATGTTATCTACCAGATCAATCTCCTAGACACTGAATATAATTCTATACCAGACTAGTTTAGTACGAAGCCTACTTGCCCTGTCCTTAATACTCCCCTCTACGAGATCCACCACCGACCCCGTCTACTCTTGAGAGGTACGGGTCGTAATACTAGGCTCCTATAGAAAGAATTCAGAAACGATTTATAGCATCCACAGTATAAAGTAATATATTAGACAGCCTACGCCGATAAGATATACCTAGTTCACTATCAAGTAAAAGAGAACTTAGGAAAAATAGTTAGGATACGCACGTATAACGGAAAAGTTTAGATAAGTTACTATAATCTAAGCTGTAACTAGCACTTAGTAACGAAAAGATAATACAAGTAGTTTCTAAACCATAACTAGAGATGGCATAGTAGTCTCTATAGATATCTTAAGTATGACAAGTATACTACTAAGTGTCACCTAACGGAATAGTACGCATGTCTTTATGACAGATGCGAGAAACACATGCGATAGAAGAAAGTTACCGGATTTCTCCCCGAATCGGGAAAAGAGTAATCCCTTATACTAAGGGGAAGTACAAGGAGATTAATATACTAATCCCTAAAACACGATAGTTATACTTAACAGAGTATATAATACACGTAAACATACCGGTTAGAATAGATAGTTAGAGAACTATAGTAATAATAGATTCTAGAGTATCTGGGAACTTTATCTCTAAAGTACTGGTACGGTTAGTGGGCTTACTAACGCGAAGGAAGAAGATACTATATAACTTATAGATAGCCGACGGGTTAAAACTATTAACGGGAAGTATAGACGAGGAGACAGCCTCGCTACTATTTGTAATTTAACGATACTATGAGGAAATATCCTTTAATATTATTAGGATAGCCACTTATTATATTATTTTAGGCATGCCTTAGTTAGAAAAGCATAACCCAGCGATTAACTAGAAAAGAAAAGTACTTAAGTTTAAGCGAACTGGCGATATTACTAGATTCTAACCTACACGTCGATAGCGGACGACGGTGGATAAGAAATCGGACTAGGAAACGGTCGAGGCATATATTACCTTAATTTCGAAGAAGGATAACCTTTAAAAGAAAGGATCCGACTTAATAGATACTAGTAGAGGTTAGTAGGGTTAATAAGTTAGAGTTCTTAGAGTAACTAATAGTACTCCTAATATCCTACAAGAGTATTAAAGATGGAAACGCCTCTTTATAAAAGAGATAATAGTAAAAGCTCTGCCTAAATACTAACCTTAGGATTATAAGATCGAACTCGAACTAGGGAAGGTACTAACGTTTAGACCTATTTATACGTTATCCGAAAAGGAACTTATAGTACTACGCGGGTACTTGGATAAGAACCTAAAAAAGGGATTTATTCGAGAATCTAAATTACTAGTAGGATACCCGATACTCTTTATAAAGAAGAAAGACGGATTATTACGACTATACGTAGACTATCAAAAGTTAAACGATATAATAATTAAAAATCGTTACCCGTTACCTAATATTAGCGAGCTGTAGGATCGGCTAGCTAAAGTAAAGATCTTTACCAAGTTAGATCTCAGAGGAGTATATAACCTAATTCGAATAAAAGAAGGTGACGAATAGAAAATAGTATTCAGGACTCGGTATAGATATTACGAGTACCTAGTCATGCCATTCGGTCTTACTAACGTACTAGTAACCTGCTAGGTATTAGTTAATAATATTATACGAGTATACTTAGATTAGATAGCGATCGCCTACCTCGATAATATATTAATCTACTCTGAAACTCTCGAGGAATATATCCTTTATATATAAGATGTATTTACATACTTATTATAAGCTGGACTCCTCTTAAAACTAGAGAAATACGAGTTTTATAAGACCTTAGTAGAGTTCTTAGGGTTTATAGTAACAACTAAAGGCGTTCGTATAAGCCCTAAAAAGATATAGGCTATATAAGAATAGCTTATACCACATGATATTAAATTAGTACAAGGATTCTTAGGATTCGCTAACTTTAACAGACGTCTTATAGAGGGCTATTTAAAGAAAGCCTTACCACTAACAGAAATCACGAAGAAAGAAACAGGATTCCGATAGGATACTAACTAAAGAAGAGCATTTAAAGAACTCAAGCAAGCTTACATGGATCCTCCGGTACTTTACACGTTTCGTAACGGAGAACCAGCGCGAATCGAGACAGATGCCTCAGACCTTACGATTAGAGTATGCTTGTGTCAGCAAGTTAATAACAAGTAGTATCCGGTAGCGTACTACTTACGTAAGATAATAGTAGTAGAATAGAACTATAATATATATAATAAAGAACTTCTAGTAGTCGTCTATTCCCTATAGTATTAGAGAGTATATGCTAAGAGTTATTCGGAGCTTACTATCTTCACCGATTATAAGAACTTAGTAGGCTTTATAACTACTAAAGAATTAAATCGACGACAAGTACGATAGTCCGAACTTCTTGGATAATATAAATTCAAAATCTAGTATACCCCAGGCAAAGATAATAGACGAGTAGACGCTTTAAGTAGACGTTCTAACTATATATAAACGAAGGATATTACAAGATAACCTATTTTAAAACGAGAAGACGATGGATCGCTAGTACTAACTAAGGATCTGGCAGCGACTATACGAGTTATAATACACGCAGTTCCTGACTTAAAGGAAGCGTATGTCAACGATACTCTAGCCAGAGAGCTGAGAAAAGCATAACCTAACCGAGAGTTACTATTATATAAGTAAAAAGTATACTTACTACTAAAGTCGGTTAAGGGAGTAATTAGAGATTACTATAATAATCTACTATAAGGACATCTAGGAGTATCTAAGACATTAGAACTTATTAAACGAATATACGACGTACTAGGACTGCGGACGTTAGTCGAATAATATATTAAAGAATATATATATTACTAATAGAACAAGTCTATAAGACATACTAAGTACAGACAGATTCAGTTTATAAAGGTTCTAGATATACTATAGAAAGATGTTATAATAGACTTTATCGTAAAGCTACTACGGTTAGTTAACCCGGTAACTAACGATAAGTACGACTTAATAATAGTTATTATAGATAAACTTACCAAGTACGCTATTATAATTCCATATAAAGAATCCTATAATGCTAGTCAGCTTGGATTCATTTTATTAGACAGACTTATCAGGGATTATAGCATACTAGAATCGATAACTTCCGATAGAGACAAACTCTTTATATTAAACTATTAGAAGACTCTAATCGCATCGATTAGAACTAAACTACGAATATTAACCGCTTACTATCCTTAAACTAATGGATAAACCGAACGTACTAACTAAATAATAGAAGTGTACCTAAGATACTATATTAATAAAAGATAAAATAACTAGGTAACGTTACTTCTAATAGTATAACTAGTATATAACAATAAAAGGTTAGATACTATAAGGCTATCACCGTTTTTCGTAAATTACGGACGATATGCAAATATATTCTTAGATCCTAGAGAAGGACTAGATACAGAGAAAGCCTTGGTATTAGCATCTGACATGAAGAGCTTATATAAGAACATGCAGTAAAAGATTAGCGAGGCTAACGCTTCTACGGAAGTATCCGTAAATAAAAGAAGAAAATTAGGTCCTTAGCTAAAGAAGGGGGATAAAGCATACCTCCTTATAAAAAATTTGAAAGGTATAAGACTAAGTAGGAAACTAGACCACGTTAAAGTCGGACCATTTTTAATTATAAAAGAAAAAGGACCTGTTAACTATAAGTTATAGCTTCTACCCGACGCTAAAATACACCTAGTGTTTTATATCTTAATATTAGAACTAGTAGATCCTAACACGCCTTTATAAAAGACCTTCTACTTCTAGATAGAAGAAGAGAATGAATTCGAAGCCGAAAAGATTCTATTATAAAGAGGTTAGAGTTACCTAGTAAAATAGAAAGGATACGAGGACTTAGAAAATACCTGGGAACCAGTCAAGAACCTTATAAACTGCTAGAGCCTTCTATAATAGTTCTACTAACGCCAGTAAGACCACCCCAGTCGAAATCTACAGGAATTTCGACCTGCTCCGAAGAAATATTAAAAAGAAAGTCGTTAGGATTAATTATATCTAATTATTCCTCCCGTTCCGTTTCTTTAATATTCTGGATCTCTCCTTTAACCATGGTAATTCCTTTCCTTTCTAACACCTCTACTTCTCTCTATAACCGATTGAATTTGGCTAGTACCTCTTTGGCTTCAGCAGCCTTCTGGTTTCGCTAGTTCTATATCCTAGTCCATTTCGCGGGAGAAAAGGGCGAGAGGTTATAATCTAACGAACCCTTCCGGGCGCATTCTATATAGCGACCGGCGGAAACCCTAACCTTATACTTATCAGCCTGACCAGTACGCTTATAATTCGAATAGACTCTTATAGCTAGTGAACTAGTTCTAGTAATAGTATTTACTAGCTGATAACGAAGGAACGTGGACTTGGGTTTAGACCTGATGGGTGGTATTACAGAGTAACGAAGTTTTCGGGACGAAAACTAATAAGGGGGAACCTAATATTACGGCATAAACCTACGGTTTATATACTACGCTCGGACGAAGTACTTCTTGTTACGATTAGTAGTCTTAGCACTAATCTAACTAATACGTACGATTAGTAGTCTTAGTACTAATCTAACTAATACGTACGATTAGTAGTCTTAGTACTAATCTAACTAATCCTATATTTCCTATATCTATATAGAGAGCGTGCTTTCCCTTTAGATAGGAGCTTCGTGCTTAACTTATATTATCTACTAGACTAATCTCCTAGACACTGAATATAATTCTGTACCAGACTAGTTTAGTACGAAGCCTGCTTGCCCTGTCCTTAATACTCCCCTCTACGAGATCTACTACCGACCCCGTCGACCCTTGAGAGACACGGGTCGTAATATATACGCACGGTCGATAAAGCTTTACTAGAAGCAAGCCGGATTAGATAGATAGAATAACGAAATATTAATCGGAAGAAGAAGGGGACGCCATACGGGATTTAGTAGTACGGATAGTTATCTATAATTCGATACTTTTAATAGATCCGCTTTTAGCGACGGGAGGGTAACTTCTATCGCTACTACTTTAAATATAAGGAATACTATCCGTAATAGAAGACTTATAGCTAAGGAGCTTATGATAATAAGATTTTATACTAATAGAACTATCTAAGTACGTAGAAAAATGAACTTAGTATAAAATTAACTAAGAATTAAATATAAGAATAATATTCGCCGCTCTATCCCTTAACTACGTACTCGTTTTCGCTACTTACGGGGTTTAGATAGTAGTACTATTTGCTTATTCTCTTCTCTACTACTCTTAGAAGTCGGTAATATAAACGTACTTTCGGGCGCGACCTTAAAGTTACGTGATAGCTCTTCTAGTAAAAGGCGCTTATACTAGAGGTCGTCTCTAGTATTATAGAGCTCCTGCTCTAGGCTTTTTATCTTCGCCTCTAGTTATTCGAGTACCCCTTTTATACTATTCCCTTTAAGCTAAATTATACTAATGCTTACATTATTATTAAGATCCGCTCTCCTCGGAACCTTAAGAGTATCTAGAAATCTAATAAAGTCCCGAATATAGGCACGTTCTTGCTCTAGCGACCTCTTAGTTACTTTATAATAACTGGACTCGTGGTTCAGGGATTATATTATAAGAGCGCGCTCCCTTTTCTCTAATTCTAGTACCTCCTGCTGAGTTATAAATGCTCTTTAATAGTTACTTACGGTCTCTTTCAATTTTGCGACTCCTTCGCTTTTGGATTCCAGCTCGAGTTGTCGACGGGCCTCACCTTCAGGTCCAGCAGTAGACGAAGCGAAAGGGTCCGCACCGGCTTGTAGAAGCTGGACATGAGGGGGATAGTCGATACTTCTCAAAGAGCTTGCAGCAGGGGATTCGTGCGATGGTCTTCGCCTGTCAGCTTTGAGAAATACTCTTAATAGAGCCCCTTTCTTCTTATACGTTTTGTCGTCGACTGACCTGATCCTCCTCGAGCAGATTCAACGGCACTATCATAAGGCAAAGACCACCTCGCAACTCCGGAACCGCCTGGGAATACAGCGCTCTTACCCCATCCAGTCGGGGCAATGAGGAAGAGATCCACCTGGTCGACCGCAAGACTGTGTATCGCCTTGATCTGACCATGACGCGGAGGAAAACCCAACAGGTTCGTAAGGTCAGAGGCAAAGACTCGGGATCAACGCTGCGTAACGGGGTATGCGGCATCTGAACTGGTAGCTAAGATTTATAGGTAGCTCCGAGTATACATTTTAGAGCAATCGAGATAATGTTACTTGAATTATATGTAGATTTGATTATGAGGCTGTTGTTATTAATACCGAAGAAATGACACGCAACGCGTTTTGCCCTGCAACGAAGCGATGACTAACCCAAATGCCGAGGATTTCTCTCAGGCCCTCCGACGACGACTTACCGCTTGCGGTTAGCGCGCGCCGATAGGCGCCCATCGTCGGCCAGGGCCTGAGCTTGCTGAGGTAAGCGGATGACAAAAAGATTCGGGCACTTCTTAATAAATATAAACAGATATCTCAGCAACTACCAAGTTTAAAATATTATAATTGCGATAAGACTTTTACTTCGTATTGATCTCGTTAACATCTTCATACAATATTTCTTGATTGAACTACTTATTGCTGGTTATTAAAGGATCAAATTTAGCGGGTGTCCGAATCTTTTTGTCACCCGCGTGGCTTGGTGGTGTGTACTAAGAATTGTGCATACCGTCATCAATGGTGTACACCATTATCCGGGGTGTACACCAAAAGTAGTGTGCACCACAAACCATGATGTACACCAAAAGTTGTGTACGCCTATATAGGTGGTGTGCACCACAAACAATGGTGTACACCAAGAGTTGTGTATACTAATACAGGTGGTGTGCACTAACATATGTAGTGTGCACTAAAAGCTGTGATACCCAACCCTTCCAGGTTGCAGACCTCAGGTCAGGTGAACCCCAAGGTCAGGACAATCCCCAGGGTCAGGACAATCCCCAGGGCCAGAGCGAACCCCAGGGTCACCAGAAAACCCCGGGTCAGGACAAACCCCAGGGTCAGGACAAATCCCAGGGTCAGAGAGAACCCCAGGATCACCAGAAACCCCCGGGTCAGGACAAACCCCAGGGTCAGGACAATCCCCAGGGTCAGAGTGAACCCCAGGGTCGCGAAGCAGGGCCAGAAATGGAAGGTTTTTAAAACTTGCCCCAAGCTGCTTTGTGGTCTTGTGAACGACGAATCTGTGCTAACAGACCCGTCAATGTTCTTATAGCTATGTGTAGGTCGATCGTTTAAAGCATGTACTTTGACGATTGTAACTATGAAAGCCCATTTCAGTCCAGGGCTCTCCTGGGACCGAGTAGCTCCCAGGAGAGCTCTTGAGAGAGGGTAACAATTCCTGGAATTCTCTTTGAGGAGCACATTACTTCTCGGAGAATTCACCTTCAAGGAGACGGTGCCCAGGATAGCATAGGTCCAGGGCGATCGTTGGGTCTCAAGACACTTCGTGTATTAGGACCATTTTCGTCTCCCGACATGCGTCTCCAGACGTACATTGTCTTTTGACAGTTGTCTCAATACGTACATTGTCTTTCGACCGTCGTCTCAATATGCAAAATGTCGTACGACTTCCAATATCCCACTACATCCGTCTGTAGATATACCGCGTAGGGAAATGCCCTGCTATAAGGCGCCTGTTTGCGCGTCGATATAAGTCACAAAATTTGCTCATTTTATGCTATCGATTTTGCTGTACTAATCTACGCAAATCAATCATGCTGAGACCTGCGCAACCTTATCGCTCTGAAGGCTATGAGTGTCGTACTGAGTGTCGTACTAGGCGTCGTTCGCTTGCCGGCAAGCTTCTCTCGCCTGTTCAGCTTCGGGTAATTGAATTAATGGTCATCGGTAGGGGGTCCTGACTCTGGGATTTCGAACACGCGACCAGTGTTTAGAGTTCGTAAGTCAGTGCCAAATAAGGCTTCATCGAAGAATCTCGGACTGGGCAACACGATGGGAGAGCAGATGGAAGACCTCTAGGGGGAACTCCCTTTCTTATGTCTTCCACCTGTAGCAATATCTTCCCTATCTCGAAGCGACAGAGGTGGGTCTAATGTTGAAGCCGGTATAATTGGTGACTGCGGGTCCGAGGAGGCAGCCGGGACCTTGTTCGATATTATTTTCCTCCTCTTCTGTGCATAGATAGTGCCGCCTCCTGAACCTCTCGTGTTTGAAGTTTGAGATCGCTCCGGCCCCATCTTATTCGCCGTGCATTTCTGTGACACTGCCCTTGTCGTCACGGACGAGATCGTCTGTGTACCTCCAACGCTTTTGTGTATTGGTTCTGTAGTTGTCTGTATGGCTCTCGAGGCTTCCTTCGGCTCTAGAGTCTTCGCTGAGTCCTGCATTTTACGAATTTTGCCTGCACTGGTGCTGGACAGCGGACTAACACGCTTCTCTGGCTTGGGGTGGGGATGAGCATCCTCAGCCTGCTGTTCTTCTTTTTGGTCGTCGCAGGCAGCCTCTAGCTGAGCAGAGAAGGGAGTATCCACGAGAGTGGAATGATCCCCGGCAGCATGAGGTATGACTTCACCCTGAATGATCGCTTCCAAGGCGGCTCGGGTGTCGTTGTAAAGGTCAGGGTTGTCCCGCACGTATTTCAGAATGCAGGCGCATAGCTAGACCTTAGGTTTGACATTTATGGCCACATTGAAAGGCAGCGACAGCACAGTAGGCATAGCTCAATCAATCGAGTGCTATAACGACGTTGTTGTGCATATCGTAGTGGATGACGGATCTCATGGAATAATGTGTCTTGACGCCTCGCTGTTTTCTTTCCCGTGCCCAAAAGGCACCATAGAATCCGATATTCAGAGTGTCCACAGCATGCGGGACTGGATGAGACAAGGTTGTTCGATAATAGACGTCGGAGAAGGCGCGAGGGGCAGAAAAAGATACAGAAGGGTAAAGCTCACGACCATTATAAAGAAGTCAGAAAAGAGAAAGAAGGTGGGAAGACGTTTGACCCTGACAGAAGCTCAACGTGGGCGCTTTTGGTAGGCATGGCTTTGTGACTCATGTGTCTGTGTTTCAGAGCCAGGTGAAACGAGCGGAGCGTCGATCATTCTCGAAATGTTCTAAAAATATAAGCTCGTGCTACAGTTAGACGTACCTTGGCGGAGGAAAACTGTCACGTCCGGCTTCAACCAACTCAAGCGCTTATCGAGCCAACTTGATTGGGGATTAGTGCGACGGAAGAGCCCTCAGGGGGTGAAAACCCTTCACCCCCGATTCCTCCTTCCTTCATCATCATCATCATCACCCCTATGTACGGGGTTTTGAGGCTCTTTTGGTGGCCGCTTCCACCGCCACCCTCCTCTTCTCCGTCTCCTCCTCCATCGTTATCATGGTAACGTCGCAACGCATCCCTAGGGGCAGAGGGAAGGAAATACCTCCTCCCCTCTCCACCCGCAGCTCGACAGGCGGTCTCCGCCCTTTCCCCCGCGCAGCCAGCCCCGCTGGCGTTACCAAAAGGCCTCCGCCAGCTCGCAAAGCCTCCAAGCGCAACGTCGCCGCCGATAGCAGGGCCTTGGAAGAAGTGGAATACCCTACACCTGGAGACGCTCCCGCCACCGGAGACAACGACACCGTACAGCGCCAGCTTGAAGACCTCACGGCTGTAGTCTCTCGGCTCGTCGCCGCCCAAGCTCTCCACCCCCCTTCCGCCCAGGCACCTTTCCCCCCACAGGCGGGGCCCCCCTAAGGGCGCCCACCCCCCTGTCCGTCCCTTCCCACACGCAACCCACGGGCCTTACAGTGGCATACCCACTGGCATACGGCCCTCCTAGCGTTTAAGGCTCCCAGCAGGAGCCCCCGGATATGGCCTGTTTCGCCCACGAAGGTAATAATGAGGCACGCATGCTCTCCCTTTCCTCCCGTTTCCCCTGCATCGACCCAAAACACTTCAAAAACATACGCAAAGGCACTTTTGGCGCTACCGAAATGAGGCAACTATCGAATAATACCGATGCCCTTCTCCAAACGAAACCGGAAGCCACCTTTAACGACTTCCTTATGCTACTGAAGTGCTTTGGGAATTACTGCCAGATAGTCTGCTATCTAATGCCGCCAGCGGTAGCACTCCCGCTGCAGGAAGCGAGGGCAGACTTCCGCTCCTCCCTTATCGGCTGGAGCTACCATCAGCCACTACAACATCTGGTTCATATCGTTAGCCTATATATCGTCAACGGGAACAGCAGGCAGCTATTCTCGCAGCCCAGCTGGTGGAAGCCACAAGACAATTTATTACGCAGTGCGAGCTTCTGGGAACCTACGAACAGGCGCCCTGCTCAATCCACTGCTGGCCCCAGCGCCACCAATACCGCCGGCTCCGCCAAATCCCCCCCAGCGCCCTCCTCCAATACCTGCTATAAATACAACGCAGGAAAATGCGCGAAGGAGGACTGCAAATACCCCCATCGCTGCAGCGCCTGCCGGGGAGCTCATCCCGCCTCGACGTGCACATCCTCGGGAGCCAATTCTACCCCAGTGGGGCGGAGATGACTCCCAGCGCCCACTCTCCCACGGCCCCCGGTCCCCTCTGCCCTCGTCCATATATCAGAAGGCTTCCCATACGCCCTTACCTCCGCCGACGATCCCCCCCTCCGCCGGGGACCGCTGCGCGAGGAGGCGTGGGAATTCTGGCTCCAAAATCACCCCGATCGTGAATTTGCTTCGGAGCTCGGGAATATCATTTCCCGCGGCGTCAAAGTTGGGTATTTGGGCCCCGATCAACGCCTGCTTAACCTCCCACACCCATCAGCTGCAGCAGCTCCTGCGCTTCTTACTGCAGATATCGCAAAACAACAGCAGGAAAACCGCCTTATGCAGCTCGACGGGCCGCCCCAGGGCCGCTATATCGCCTCACCCCTCGGGCTCATCCCAAAGCACGACGGCGGGTGGCGGCGTATCCACGATCTCTCCTGCCCCAAAGGGCACTCCGTCAATGACTTCATCCCTAAAGAATGGGGCTCTCTCGAATACGCTACTTTCGATGAAGCCACCGAAGCCTTACTAGCGCAAGGGCAGGGCGCTATCCTGGTAAAGAAAGATCTCGCCAATGCCTTTCGCCATATCCCTATTGCGTCGAGTGACCTATTGTTAATGGGCTTCTTCTGCGATGGCTTTTGGTGGATTGATACCTTCCTACCCTTCGGCCTGCGTACAGCGCCGTTTATTTTCGATCTTTTCGCCAAAGGGCTCCATTGGATCCTTATTACGGTCCTCCATTGGCACTACGTGCTTCATTACCTCGATGACTTCCTTGCTATCCTCCCACCCTCAGCGGATGCCGTCCTATACAATACGCAGTTCAACGACGTATGCGCTGACCTGGGCTTCGACGTCCAGTCAAAGAAGGATATTACAGGCACAAAAGCGGAGTTTCTGGGCATCCAACTTGACACTACCGCAATGGAGGCCCGTCTACCCCCTGAAAAGCTGGCCCGTATGCTTCGTTTAATCGACGAAACGCTCGCTACGCCCACGGTAACACACCATCAGCTCCAGTCCGTCGTTGGACTATTAAGCTTCGGAGCTCGAGTCGTTATCCCAGGCCGCGCTGTTTTGCGGCGACTCTTTGACGCTCTACGTCTCCCTATACACTCCCACCGTATTACCACCGCTATGGAAGCCGACCTCCGCTGGTGGAAGTCGTGCTTATCCGGCTGGAACGGGGTACGCCTCCTCCGCTCCACCGCTGCGAGGAGCTCCGCCCATATTTGGACTGATGCATCTGGCAAATTCGGGCTCGGTGGATATTTGATCCCCTCGCCGCATAGCGACCCTCGCCCAGACTTCACCTCTAGCAGGCACGTCCCTACAAGAGTGAAACGAAAGCGAATACAGTTCAAAGAAATGCTGGCCGTCAAAATCGCCCTATCGCTTTGGCTCGATTCGCTTCGTGGCACCCACGTTTTGCTCTATTGTGATAACTTCCCTGTCTGCAGGGGTATCGAGAAATCAACTATACACGGCGAAGCTATGGCACCACTGCGGCATATCGCCCTGCTCCAGGCAAAACACGATATTCTTATCACTGTGACGTGGATCCCCACAAACTTGAATATGCTCGCTGACATGCTCTCTCGATTTCAGTATTACCGAATCTCGCAGCTTCATCCCCAGCTGAGCTCCGTCCGAGCTACCAAGAACATATCCTCCGAGACCCCGCCGAGAACTGGCACCTCCAAACCCCTTTCGGTATACAGGCGGCGCGCTACCTCTGGTGGGGCCTCGCCCCGAAGACTCGCGCCTCCTACGCCACTGCGGAGAGGTCATACTCGGAGTTCTGTGCTCTCAACGGGCTCCGCGCCTACCCCCTCTCCCTCCAGTCCATCGGGAACTGGATCGGGTGCTTGGGGGAGCTTGGGACGTCCCACAAGACGATTAAGGCATACCTCTCTGGACTCCGCTCCGCCGCCGTCGATAGAGGATGGACCTCCGCGGTCCAGCTCTTCTCCGACCCGTGCTTACAGCGCATAGTCCATGGTATCCGCCGTTTCCAAGGGGGCACTTCGAAGCGTGAACGCCTTCCTCTGGAACGTCACCTTCTGCTCCGTGTTGTGTCATCTTTCGATACCAACACGCTTTATGGGGCTACCCTTCATGCATCTTTTTGCTTGGCGTTCGCCGCCTTCCTCCGGGTGGGCGAATTTACCTATACGCAGTCAGACCTCTCTGAGGGTGATTTCGGTAAATATCATCCCACTCGGGGGCACGTGACGCTCCAAAAAGACCACCTGGAGCTCACACTTCCGTCTAGCAAGACGGATCCATTTAGAAGTGGCATTACATTGACTATTGCAGCAGCAGAGGATAATGCCTGCCCAGTACGCTCCATTACACGTCTCTTCCGGCAATTCCCCGCCCCCCCACATGCGCCGCTATTTTTCACTTCAGCCAGACCGTTTACACTTGACGACGTCATAAATAAGCTCCGCTCCACCCTCCAGCACCTCGGGATACCGGGGCAATACTCAGGGCACTCGTTCCGCCGTGGCGCCGCAACCTCCGCTAGGGCAGCAGGGCTCTCCGGAGAAGATATCCAACTGCTAGGGAGGTGGAAGTCAGAGTCATATAAGCTCTATATCGATACCCACAAATCCCACATCCTCTCCGCTTCCCGCCGGCTTCAGCAGGTGCGCACTCCTGCTCCGGGCCAATCCTATTGACCCGGGGCAGCTATCGCGGCGTTTTGGCCGTTTTGGGAGGGTTCTTCGGGCTCTGCAGGACTGCTACCTGCTATGGCATGCATCAGGGCTGGTATGCTTCATTTTAGCTCCAGCTGCCAGCCTGCTGCAGGGCCAGGGGTCCACCAATCAAATGTCTCTACAAGATGCTCCAATCGCTGCATTGACCCAGCGCTGATGATAGCACTAACTAAGTTTAGTGACGCTTTTAATATTAATTTAACCCTAAAATAACACTAAGAGCGTGACTGAACTCAGCGATCCCTAAGGTGCTACGATTATCGAGGCGGGGGTGCGACGATTATCCGGGGGGGGTGCGACGTATATCTGTAGCCGAAGCTTACCTCGGCTCAGGCACGGCTCACGTACCGCTCAGGGTTTCCGACTCGTATCTATTTCAGGATGATCCAGGACGTGGGTGAAATACAGTACGGCGTAGCAATGATAGTGTGATGGCGGTGCTGCACAGCGGACCAACCAGAAGCAGTCCTGAAGTACGGCTGAGAGCGAGATAGTCCAGTCTACTACGTAGTACGTCCTACCCCGCCATATTTTTTCTAGGCAGCTGTAAAGACTTAATTCGCGTCGCACCTAATCACGAAGTGCACTCTAACGACGAGGTACCAACAAATTTTCACAACGGTGGGATAGCGAAAGATGGCCGAGCTCCAAGAGATAACACCCTCCCACTCGACATGGCAGCATCGCGCTCCGAGAAACATATCTAATTCATACACCTACAATAAATTAGCTACCGGCGAGCCAGAACATCGCCGAAACGAGAGTCGTTCAGCAGTGTCGAATACGCCCTCGCCCATAAAGAAATACGGGACCCCAAAGCTGCTCTTCCTCCTACGATGGTGGGTGCCAGAGATATTCGCCTCTGTCCTTTCGTTAGCTTCGTTGATATCCTTAATCATCGTTGTGCGAACTTACCAAGGAAGCGGCCTCCAACATCTCCATTTGCCAACTTTCCTCACCCTCAACGGCCTAGTCGCTATAATCTCTACGATCAGCAGAGCTGCACTCATGGTACCTGTGGGATCTGTAATAAGCCAAGAGGCATGGATCTGGCTTTCGCGCGGGAGCAGGAACCCAGGACCTCGTGGCACACTGGGAGACTTAGAGTATTTAGACGCAGCGTCCCGAGGAGGCTGGGGGAGTATGGTTTTAATTTTTAAGACGAAGAGAAGGTACCCGCTCTGCCCGAAACCCAATGAAGAAGCTACAGGTGCTGATATATAAGCAAGGTCAAGGTGGCTTGCTCTATGTGGTGCATTGGTGACAATCGTTTCACTGGCTTTCGGTACCTTCACACAGCAGCTGTTGGCTTTTCGTCCGTTTCCAACTAGCGATGATACGTTAAAGCCAGGTAACATCCAACGAAGCGAAGATTGGGGCGCAACAGGTACCGCACTCAACCACAACCCTGTGGTCGCCTACGAATTGTCCACGCCTATGACACTGAAAGCAGCGGTCAACACCGCAGCCTTCATAAAAAACACTCAAGCGATCACAGCGTTTTGCCCGACGGGCAATTGTACGTGGCCATTGACGCCATCACTGGCCATCTGCGGCGCCTGTACTGAATATAGCTATTATCAAACTCAGTGCTTCCAAAACAAATGCAACAACACCCAGGGGTTCTGTCCGACTTTCTGCAAATACACAATGCCATCTGGCTCAGTCGCTACATTGGGCGATTATACACAAAGCCCCAGCATCGCTAATAACTTTGGAATTGGCCGCATCGGATTCCAAGTTATGCAGGGCAATGGGTTTGTCTACAAACCGAATGACACTAGACTTTACGTATCGAATTTTGATGTCTTCGGCGCACCCTCCGGATACAAGCAAATCAATATATGGCCAAACCAGAGTACCGTTGCCTCGGAGTGTGCGCTCTGGTTCTGCGTACAGTCATTCAATACCACGATCTCAAAATCACATCAGACTCAAACCGTTGTACAGTCCTTCCCTACAGTCGTGAACAGCAGCATGTGGATAGGAGACGGGGCCAACATCAACAACAACATCACGTTCATGGATCTGCCCTCAACGATGATGCCGAGACCACATGCCAACTTCGCGGTAAATTGGCAGGCACAGGACCTCGTAGAGTCCTATCTCCTTACTACGATGAACGGGACCGTCGTCATTGACAGCATAAACCGAGAGCCTTCCAACGACGTCGTCGATGCCCTCTGGGCCGCCTCTGGAGACTTGGACGGATGGATCAAGAATCTTGCAGCCGGCATGACCAATTTCGTGCGGACGGTCCGACCGCAGTCAAATAGCATGTACGACGGCACTGGCTACGAACTGGGCGTCGAGGTGCGCTGGGGGTGGATCGTCCTCCCTGTCGCGCTGGTTTTGGCCTCGTTGTTGATGCTGGTTGCTGGTATTATCCGCACGAGACACAATAGGATTAGTGCTTGGAAAGGTAGTCCGCTTGCGTTTTTGTTTATGGATGTGGATCCGGCGATTAGGGAGCAGGCGGCTGGTCAGTTTGATGTCTATGATGGTTTACGGGATGCTGTTGGGGGAAACAAAGTCGTAATGGAGAAAGGTGGGGTTGCTGGTCGGATGCTCAAACTTGCGTGACGGTGTTAAGACCGGCCTGGACTGATCATATGGTGCCAACTGGGGTGTTATTAAAACTACAGGAAAGCTAAGGAGGGAAGAAGGGACTGGGAGCGCTGCGATGTAAGTACACAATAGGCGCGCTAGTGGCCCGAGAGCAACACAATCCGTATGTTCATCGAACACAGTCAGATCACGTGACGCCACGTGATTGAGGCCTGCGCTCATCTGAGATCCGTAACAGTACCCCCCCCCCCCCGGCAACTAGCAATGTCCCTATTGCTGCAAGTTCTGGTGGCATGATTGGCGATTTTTTTATTTTTTGCAAGTCCATCCATTTAGCATTTTTCAACACCCTTTCGTCACCAAATTTGTCCGTTTTTTGACAAAACACGGTGTTTTGAATCTTTCATTTGCATCTGATTTGGTGGTAGCAAAATTCATGTCAAAAAGGGCCCGGTGGATTTGTAAGGACGCAAGCAATTGCGGCCGAGAGGTAGGTTGCTGTAGTGGCCATGTGGATAGCTGCGAGGCCCGGGCAATGTTGGCCGACTTGATGGCGGTGACCGAATCATCATCATCACGAAGTCCTGGCGATTCGGCCGATATAGCTGACCATGATGGCCGAATTAATCGAGTTGGCGGCCGCGAGCTGGCCTATTGCGAGGCTGAGGTAGTGGCCGATTATGAGGCCCTGGTTTGGCCGGATATTTGGCATGGAAGTCATCAATGACATCTTGAGCATTAGCAAATTCACCGTCATCAGCGTTATACCAAGTGTCATCCCGGGGGTGATCGTGCCAGCGAATCTTATACTGTAGGCGTTTGTTGACGCCCGTATGGCGAGAGTCCAAGACATCATCAACCTCCCATTGGTCGTCCCCATCAATGACTATTAGTGGTGGAGGGGGATTGATTTGGCCAGGGAGTGGGTCAATGGCCGCTGGTCGGAGGCGGTTGACGCTGCAGACGTTATGGACCTTCATTGATGGGGGGAGATCCAGGCGATAAGCGTGGCTGCTAATCTTCTCACTGATCTTAAATGGGCCATACATTTTGTCATCGAGCTTCTTAGAAGGGCGTTGGGTCTTCATGTTACGAGCATCAAGCCATACTTCTTGGCCTTCTTCGTATTCGACCTCTCGGCGGTGCCTGTTGGCTTGATCCACCATAGAGTCTTGGGTCTGGTGGAGCTCTTGGCGGATGTAGGTAAGGACATCTTGTTGCGATTGGGTGATATCAGCGGCTTGCTGAGCTTGAAGACGCTCCCTTGTGGACTCATAGGATGTTTCATCCGGGCCAAAGCTCATACGGGGTTCAAAGCCCTTATTAGCGAAGAAGGGAGACACTCCTGTAGCAGAGGAGACATTGGCATTATCAGCAAATTCGGCCAATGGCAAGTGTTTCGCCCAATCATCCAGATAGTAATTGCAGAATGTTCGAAGTTGCAATTCAACATCTTGGTTGGCCCGTTCCGTTTGGCCGTCAGTCTCAGGGTGGAAGGCCGTTGATAGGTTCATTTTGGTGCCTAGACGTCTACACCAAGATTTCCACACTGTAGCGATGAATTGAGGACCGCGGTCGGAAATAATTGACTCCGGGGGACCATGGTGCTTATACACCGCCGACATGAGCATCTCCATGGTCTTCTCAGCGCTGGTGCCTTCATTATCTGTGGTGCAGGGAATGTAGTGCCTTTCTTTAGTCCGGCGACACATGACATTCAAAATGGCGTTCATATTTTCGGACGGGGGCAGTCCCACAATAAAGTCCATCGAGATGTCGGCCCACCGGCGCTCGGGGATCGGTAAGGGCTTGAGGAGCCCATTCTTCTTGTCCCTAGGGGCATTGGTGCGGTGACATACATGGCAGCTGCTAATGTAGCGTCTGATACTTGCTCCTATACCGGGCCAGTAGTAGAAGCGCCGGAGGAGCGCCTTGGTTCTGGTCATTCCAGGGTGACCGGTAGATTGTTGGTCATGTACCTCGCGAAGGATTTCGAGGTGTAACTCATCATCTTGGGGGACCCATAGCTTGCCATTTTCATAGACGACGCCGTCCACAATTGAGCAATGGCGGAGAGTGATGCCATTCAGAGAATGTTCGTTACGGCCAATAGCCTCACGGACTTCGTCAAGGAATTCATCGGTCTTGTTGAGCTCAAGGACACGATTGTAGAGGGGAACGAAGGGGCTTTCAGGGACCGGAGGGACTTCTGGGGTCTCTGGTACTTCAGGGGCCGATGGAACCTCTGGGGCGTCATCGCCAGTTGCACAAACATCAAGACGATCGGGGGTAAGGATCGTTTGAGAGTTATAGGTGTTTCGTTCATCTAGCTTGTCCTTAGGGACTGATCCCGCCATTCTTGTGAGGGCGTCAGCTTTGACGTTCCGAGGGCCTGTCTGGTACATGATCTTGAAGTTGAACTCTGAGAGCTTCTCGGACCAGCGGGCCTGGCGTCTTGTAAGCTCCTTACTTTCAGTGAAGTAGGTAAGGGCCTTATGGTCCGTAAAGATCTTGATAGGAATCTCGGTGGATTCCAGATCAGGGCGCCAATTTTCGAGACAGCGGATAATGGCCAGTAACTCCTTGTCGTAGATCTCATAGTTGCATTCGGCGGGGAGCAAGTTCTTGCTAAAGAATGCAACAGGGTGTAGCACACTATCATCATCGTACTGAGAGAGAACACCGCCTAGCACGAAGTTCGATGATCTCCAAGATGGCCTCTCGGTTGCGATCGAAATGTCGGAGCACCGGGACCTTAACAACGGTAGTTTTTAACAAGTCAAACGCTGCTTGGCACGCTGGAGTCCACTCGAAGGGCCGGTCCTTTAAGCTCAGCTGAGTTAGGGGCTTGACTATGCGAGAGAAGCCCTGAATAACGCGCCTAAAGAAGTTGCAGAATCCAATGAACGATTGGATTTCTTTGAGATTGGTAGGTTGGGCCCAATTCTCGTTGACTTCAATCTTCTTAGGATCCATCCTAAGACCGTCGATAGATACCAGGAGATCTAAGAAGGTGGTCTCAGTAACGCTGAACTCTGATTTATCGATATCAACCTGCAGTCCGGCCTCACGAAGTTTCTGTAGCACAAGGCGGACATGACGAGTATGTTCCTTCTTGGTTTTGCTATAAATGATAATATCATCTAGATATGCTTGACAGAAATCATTCAGGTACTCAAAAAGAACATCATTCATATAGTGTTGAAACGAGGCCGGGCCATTTGTCAGGCCAAAAGGGAGCACACGGTACTTGTACGCTCCCATAGAGGTGATGAACGTGGTCAAGTCCTCACTCTCCGGGTCCATACGCAACTTGTTAAAGGCCGCGATGATATCAAACTTGGTGATGAACTTACAACCGATGATTCGTGCCAGAGTCTCGTCAATCAGAGGGATAGGGTACCTGTCTCACTTGGTTAAGGCATTCAGACCCCTATAGTCGACGCAGAAGCGGAGGCCACCGTTCGGCTTGGCCGCGAAGAGGACTGGCGAGGCGTCTGGTGCTTTGCTTGGGGTGATGAAGCCCTTATCCAAATTCTCTTTCAGGTACTCCTTCATCTTTTGAAGCTTGTAGGTCGACATGGGATAGAGTCGGCTCTTTGGCATGGGCCGATCTCCTTCCAACTCAATCTTGTGGTCGTACGGCCGGTGAGGTGGTAGGACTCTGGCCGCTTGAGGGTCGAAGACATCGGTGAAGTCCCTATACTCAGCAGGGATCTTCTTAAACACCTGTTCCCGCTCCTGGCGTATCTGCTCTGGATCACGGTCCGAGACCTCACCAACGAAGAGAGCATCTTTGGCGTTGAGTTCTTCTTTATACCTTTCTCGAAGGACATCATCGATCTCGTTGTAGGTGATCGAGAAGCATTGCGTGTGAGGATCCTGAGAAAGCATCCTGAAGGAAGCAGCACCAATCTGAGCTATTGATATGGGAGCATGGCGCTGTTGGTTCCGAGGCAACCGCCAGTCCGGTTCGGCCTTCCATTCCAGCGGTACCTTAGGGACCTCTGGAGCCTCCGTCTCCACCATGAAGAGTTGCTCATTCATCTTTCGTTGGCCTTCTTTCATTTCAATCCGATGTGAAGCACTCTTGAAGGTAGGGACGAAAGGTGCCCTTTGGCGCTTCTGGGGCACGATGTAAGGAGTCTCACTGGGCTTAGGGAGTGGTTCCACCATAGGAGTAGGTTCATCGGCCACCTCTGAGACGGTCTCCACCGTTGGAGCATGGACGGTCTTTTTCTTAACCTTCTCCTTCTTGGCCTTCTGTGGGATCACATAGGGAATCACAGGCAGAGCTGGTCGACGAAGTAGGGGCAGGGTGTGCTTAGGGAGTGGATTATTTGATGATCCAACATGGGTGCAGCGCCCTGGAACAAAGATAACATCGTCGGTGGCCATGTCCAAAATAACTTGGTGACGATTCATCCACATCTTCCCGAGTATCATAGGGTGTTGCCCTAGTGGTGTAACCAACAAAGGGGCACACAGTTCTTCGTGGTCTTTGATACGAAGGCCCAAATTGATCTGATGAGTGATGGGCTTGCGAGCCCATTGACCGTCGAAGCCTCGGATAGGCTTTGGTTTCTGCAAGGGGAAAAGGGCAAATAGAAAACCTTGAATCGCCCCAGGCGGACAGTTCCTCCGGGGACGAGTGGGAACTCTGCGATTCTATGGGCACTAAACGCTTTCTGTGTTAGTAATGACAGAGATGATCTCGTTTGAGAGGAGCCAGATTAAACCCACAGTCCGTACAGGTTCTGTACTACCGTTCGCGACTGTCACAACGCTGACCTTTCGAGCACATGGAATGAATCTCTTCAGATGCCGTATGAGGTGCAAGTAATTCTGGGTAAGAAGGCTGAGGCGGTGCAATCGGGCGTATCAAAGGTGGTGAGCCATGATGACAATTATAGATTGGGCTTAGCATTGCTGCGGCCTGGGGGTGCCGCCTTGGGGCACTCTTCTCGCTGGGGCTGGGCAAACTCCATGCGGCGCAATATCATCGCGACCACAACCCACAACGTACCCTTTTCTCGGGAACGAGGTGTGTTGCTGGAGAGCATTGCAGTTGTATTTCTGATGATGACGTCTGGGTCGTTGAGCTTTGAGCTCCCGGGGAACTGAGAAGCCAGATCTCGCGATTCGTGTTCCTCCCTGACATTACCTCACGCTGGCCACTCCACAATAGAACCTCACTTCTCTTTTGTTTATCGGCAGATCCACCTCGGGGTCCTGAGGTTTATATACGAAGAACCCCTGTTTTTTGGCCTCGTCCTCGGTCTTCCAGAACTATTTCAAAGTTCATCTCAGCAGCATTATTGGAGAATCTGGCGAGAGTACATGAGGTGTCCGTATGGATCCGGCAACGTCGTTCAATCTCGGCCATGACATGGGAGCAAGGTCTCTCGCTTGTCGAGGGGAGGCTCACAGGCCCTGAAAAGCTTTGGATAGACGTCCATCGACCATACGACTCGTGCTGAGTTGGAACCCATGGCTGACAATGCGTTAAAAATATAACCCGGAGTATGGAGGATGCCGCAAAACTGGAGCAGAAGGGAGTTAACATTGGATGCAGAGGAAGCTAGAGCTCGAGGGAGCAAGAAGTGGAGCTCAACATTGAAGGAATCGCATCCGAATTTGGTTCCCTTCCAGATGTAGCTCTTGGCTCCGGTTTAAAAAGCCCTATCGCTCCTCCTGTTTAAATATATATCATTAAGTTGTTTACTCAAATTAGTATAATAAATCACGGAGATCTCCTTATTTTTAAGTTTTCCGAATCAGTGTCTAAAGTTAATATATCTAGTACGGTAGAAACGTAGGCATGACTATGGAGTTGTCTAATTTCAGGAGGGTGTTCTAGGACATACCTGATTATCGAATTATACTTATACGCTGCCTCTCGGGCGCCAATCTAATCGTACTGCGGAGGGTGGTTGGATTCTGGCTATCGGATAGGGAAAAGAGAGCACATCTGAGCTTGCTATAGGACGTGTTCAAGCATATGAAATGGGGTAAGGGCACGGGAGGAGTCACCATGATGGGACGAGGCCTTGACTCCCGCCGAACTAAAGCACTCATGGAAGAATCTGCTACCCTGTACTGGAAAAAGGTGTTCCCTTTTATAATTATGATTCGGCCGCCTTTCCGTTACGTAAACCTCGTCCCCTGGACTAAATAGGCCCTATTAAGTATAACGCGTTCTACTAAGATGACGGTTACGGAAGCGGCTAAGCGTCTAAACTTATAGGATACGACGCCTATTACTATAATTAAAGGACTCGCAGCTGGTGTTAAGATATCTATTCTAATTACGACTATAGTATAACAAGCACCTCAACGCCAGCTAGGTCATGCTACCATAGACAGAGTTACTACCATGTCTATCTTTCAGCCTGTGCTAAAAGACGTTACTCGGATCGCAATCGTGAAAATAGAATTAGACTCTATAAGATACGAGACAGGTAATGTCGCCGCCTATAAGGGTAATAATACTGACAGCATATGCATTTTTAGACCTTAGTATATGACCAACGTCTCACTTATATATAACACGCCTTCAGAAGGACTAAGATACGATTGGCCTGATTGTCCTCAGGTTATCACGCGAGTAATCAATATCTACTTACCTATAGAACCAGATTCGCTTTATGCTGCTTGGCAAAGGAGGAATGCACTTCGAGGATGGTGAGCATCTCGCCTGATAGCGCATTATTTGCGAGAAGGGTGTATTGCAAAGGTGTTTTGTAATTTCACCGTGAAAAGATGGGGTGACGATGCCTAGCCGTTTGGATAGTTCCTTAGCTGTGCTTGACTTAGAATTCTATTCGCCGCTATACAGTTCTTCTCTATTTCTTAGCTGGTTGGCAATATCGCCATCTCCTGCAGTCCTTCTTCTCCACATACTGTCGCCCTGCTCCAATTCTGACGCCCTGCTCCAATTCTGGCTCCCTGCTCCAACTCAGGAATCTTGCCCTTCGAGCGCATTCGAGCGGTTCGCTGCCTGATTCCGCCTCTCCTAGGAAGTTTGTCCCAGGGGAAGTCTCCTGGGGCGAAGAGGCATCCAGGATACATCTTGTGTCGAATGATCCTAGCTCGTCACACCTTCGGTGGAGGGAAACCAATTTTGAGGCTTCCGTATTGGGCTCCCGCTCTTGCTCCCTCAAACTTCAGCTTCCTCTGCATCCAATACTGACTCCCTTCTGCTCCAGTTTTACTGCATCCTCCGTACTTAGGGTTATTATTTTTAACACATTTTCAGTCATAGACTCCAATTTAGGCTCCATCTGGAATCGGCCACAGACTGTATGGACTCCGACAACGATGATCACGCCGGACTTGTGCGGTCTATTCCCTAGTGTTCCATCGTTGAGTGCGAAATGCTCCGATAGCAGTATAACACCTTCGCCACTCAGTATCTGTTTGCTAAAAGCCGGAGTCTTTAAGGTATATCCAGAGCTTTCGCCAGCCTTCGGATAAAGGCCCATCCAAAGCACTTGAAGGCCTGTTAGCTTTCCTTTCACGAGCATAGAGCTTGCTCCCATCCCTCGTGATGAAGTTCAGTCATCTGCCTGTCCTAGGCCGGACTTCACAGGGTTGCCGAATTCGTGTAACACCTCAAGTACTCCTGGAAGACGGAAGAACAGTCCAGAATTGAGTAATTCTTAGTATACAAATTCCAGGACCTTGTTGTGGATTTGGCCCCAAACAAAGAGAAATGTGACTCCATCGTTGCGTCGCCAAATCTTGCGTCTCAGGTCGGCCAGGAGCTCTGCGACCAGCGATCTGGATGTCGTCCTCAAGAAGACAATCGTAACGCTCTCCTGCCATACGCCTTGTTCCTGAGAAAGGGTACGCTGTGGGTTGTGGCCGCGATGATTTGGTCCCGCATGGAGTTTTGCGCAGCCCCACAGCCTTATCAGGCTCCAGCCATGCCTGAAGCGTGCTTAAGAGGGCTTGGAGCTCCCTCCATTTCGAACATGTCCATGCCACTTGCCAACTAACACTCATCCTGTCTAAGCATTTCATCTTTCCTACCAGTACCATCTCCGCCAGGGTTGGCAGTTCAACGCACACAAGGCGGTCTAGCTATCTACTTCACATTCGGATAGCTAAGCGGTGTAGTCTCGCGATGACTTCTGTGACTTCGTCCCATTTCAGCTACAGCCTTTCCCGACCATATCCTTATCGATGGTTTACCCCAGTTGTGTTTCTTGGAGGCACCATTGCACTGGTTCTTTTTTCACTTCTAAATTATGTATCCAATGGATTTCAGCAAACGTATGCTATACTTGTCCCGGAAGCCAAAGCACCGTTCTGCTTCTAACAAGCACTATATGCAGAGTTCAATATGTCACAGACCCTAACACAACCATCGCCAATCATCAGTGGGTTAACAAATGGCCATCCTATTTTACCGGCCAGGTAAGCAGGTGCGCAAAGTTAGCAACAAGATGAATCGGACTACAGGTATCTAGATCCCATTTCTAATCAAGCTATGCAAACGCAGATAAAGCCCACTTGTCAGCCTTCAGCGATTGTTATCAATTCAGGTACGTCCTCTTTATTTGTGAAAGGTCTCCTAGGCATGTATTCATGGTCTACAGAGATTTTCACCAATCAGACGGGGCTTACTTACACCCTCACGAACGTCTGGCAACAGCCTGCCAATGGCACCCTAGAATCCCCCTTATCATCTCTCACCTATCTGAATAACCCAATTCAAAGCTGTATGGTCAATGTTATACAGGTCGACTTGGAGTCAGAAGATCGTTCCGGGTCACAGTACGCCTTTAGTATGTGGGGTCAGAAAGTTCTTGTAGGCTATTCAATTGAAGAAAGAGGACTACAGAAGTCGCTAATTAGAGAAGGCATTCATTTCCTGCAACATTGAAACAGATTCAGGACTCGTCACTTTTAATCTTACCTCCCAATACGATTTTGTGCCACCGACTGCTGGTATGCCAACTTCGACGAATTATGCTCCAAACCAGACATTTTCTTTCCTAAGCACCGATCCCCAGGCAAAAGCAAGCCTGTGGTGGGGAGAATCACTTTTGTAGGCTCTCTTTGCAATTTCCCAAACAATGTCTCACAAGACTTGCAGGTCTATGTACTGGGCAAATGTATCACGCCAAATTCAAGATATTCGAACTGATGGAGAGGAGGAAAATAGCGTCCTGAGAAAGGGCACAATATGTACAATCTATCTCAAAGTCTCAAGCACTTGCAGTATGCTTACTACCACTTTAGACTTCAAGAGGCACAATCCAGCAGATCCTGTCCAAGACATCACCAGCCCCGAGTTCTGGGAGGTAGACTATCGCTTTCTTACCACCCGGATTTCCTCTGAGGGTCTATTATTCCCCGGCAACTCCGGGCTGAAGGAGAACGAAACCCTTTCAATCTCAAATCTCGCGGCCAACAAATGCCGCCCCAACATCTGGCTGTCCACCGACGGGCTCGTCAAATCCTTCTACTCAGCCATCATGACTGATCTTGGCCAAATTGCCCCCAACTGCAACATCCTCCTAAACGACACCGCGTTGGATTTCTATACGCGTAATTTCACAGACATGTTCAATAATATCGCGAATGCGATCCCAGGGCCAGGAATAAAGAGCTACGCGGAGGCTAAGGGCGAGACAGGGAGTCTAGGAACCACGCCTGCGGTGATTACTACTATGTACCTGTGCAAAATGCCGCAGCAGAAATCGACAGGGACGTTACTCATTTCGATATTGGTGGCGGACTTCGTGTTTATGCACCTATTATGAAAGGTTTTTAATTTTGTCACCGCCGCGTATTTGATTAGCAAGGAACCAAAAGGTTGTGCCCTTATATTTTCTCCTCGTGTCGGAGAGAGGCTAATAATCTTTGGCAGCAAATTATTGTGCAGGATGTGCTCGTCGTGACAGTTACGGTCAGATAGATATGGCGGCTACACCAGGTATATCATCCGGAAACCACGACCCAGCGGACGGGCTGTTGTTGGAAAACGAGAGACCTTCCATGGAGGCCGGCGTTGTGGAGAGATGAAGACCTTATCATACGTTGACCAGGAGCCAATGAGGATAAGGACGGAGACACGGTGCTACGTTATCTAGCTACGAAGGGAAATCTACTTCTTTTAAATCTGCTGCTCCAACATATTCGTAATATCGATATTGTGACGAGCTAGGATCATTCGACACAAGATGTATCATGAAGCCTATTACATACTAATCGAAGATTCTAAGGTAAAGAAGAAAGAAAGAGGAAGAAGCGGCGGCGAAGCAAAGCCTTTTATACACGCGGCTAGCCTGCCGATTAGCTAATCGGTAAGCTTTCGGTGACAAACGCTTCAGCTTCGTCACATAATCCCCTTCTTTAGAATGCGCTTGTCCCCAAGCGCATTATTGTCTCCTCCATCCTTTCAGCTATCCTAGCTATCCTACTCTTTTGTTGGCGAAAGCGTAAGTTGCGAAGGCGTAGATAGCGAAGGCGTAGGTTGCGAAGGCGTAGGTTGCGAAGAGGATAAGGATTCGTCGAAGAGAAGGACCGAAGGATCCAGCGAAGGATTCGGCGAAGAAAGAGAGGCCGAAAGATCGAAAGATCTAGCGAGAGATTCGGCGAAGAAAGGATTATCGAAGGATCTAGCGACGGATCCAGCGAAGAGGTATCGAAAGGGCCCGCGAAGGATTCGACGAAGAAGGGTTGTCGAAAGGTCCAGCGAAGGATTCGAAGAAGAAAGGTATCGATGAGCCAGGGGCTGGACCAGGGTGTCAGAATTGGAGCGAGGTACCAGAATTGGATGCTCGGATTCTCCTGGGTAATTTCTCTCGGGAATAATCGCCTGGGCCTTGAGCCAGCTTAAATGAGCCAATATTGGATTAGTTTGACTCAAAGGTATTTAAAGCTCTTGGAAGGATGGGCTCAGGATATCTCCCCTAGGAAACATGGTGGCAGTCAGCGAGCTCTTATTCCCACATCAGGAGGGAAAACCGAAAGCCTTATAATTCCTTCTACTCTGATCCTTAATCGCATCAATTTATTTCGGTATAGATGAGTACGCGAATGAAGGGAAACCCTCTGACGTTAAGGTCTATCGGAAGATACGTAACTATTAGTCCTAAAAGCAGTCTAGTTTAGAAATACGATGGTGGACTTGTCTCTCTTTATATAGAGCCAGAAATTTAAAATAACTACTCCGGTACAGGGAATTTACCCTCGCATTTAATGCTTTCTTGGAGATACCTACGCTCTTAACCGGGATAAGAATTAGTACTCTATATAAGATATTCGCGATAAGATATAATAAGGTATACGTTCCTTTACTAACCTTATAAATATACTTATTAATTACTAGGAAATTATATATTATCTTTATTATACTAAATAATTCTAGTCTAACCTACTTTAATAAGATAAGACCGTGATAGTTAAGGTAGACTAAGCTATTATAGAAGCGTTATAGTTCACCGCGTTATAGGTATTAACGCTAGATACTAATATTCTACGTGGTAAACTACTTAGGGGGGAAATCTTTTACGGTTTTAGCTAATAAGAATATAAAGGGATCTAGATTAGGTTATAATCCTTTAAGGGTCTAGTTCCCTCTCTCTTCAAGTTCTTTAAGAACGTTAAATGCCTTAAGGTATAGGCTGACTATTTAAAATGGCTAGTATATATAAGTCCTCGGGAAACTCTCTCTACGGTAATAAATAAGATCTATACTAGTATAAATTAGAGCGTAGACTCGGCTCTAGTATAGGAAAACGAGACTACGTTTAAGTCTATATAAGTAAGCTCCGCCTATTAAATAGACCTAGGATATTAATAATTATACGCCTTCGTTATACGCTATTATTATAAAGTCCTAAAAAAGCCTAGCGGGAAGGACCTTCTAGTAAAGCCGAGGGCTATATTAGATACTACGATATCGCGCGAGATAGCTGATCTTACTAATTATTTAGGGTTTAAGTCGTCCGAGATTACCGCGTTAAAGTAATTCCTAAACTTAGTAAACCTAATAATAGTAAGAGGAAATAAAAGGCCTACGCTTATAATAGATAGTCTAAGGGAACCTAGAAAAGATAGATATAGAACGCTATATATTTAAAATTACGAAGAGGACCGCAAGTTTTTATATATCACTTATTTATATAATGATAGGGATAAATAATCCGAGGGTATTACGTCCTACTTCAGGCTTAGATCCACGTACTTGAAGTTCTATAGGATACTAGACGACTTTAACCTATAATACTATCTTACTATAGTAATAGGAGAGTTATTATCCCCAGCTTTCCGTCTAACTTAATCGGTTAATTCGCTACGAGAAGATCCGACTCGAGGGGCTAAGTATATAGAGGTGGACGGGGAATAAATAGAAGACATAATCATGTAGGATAGAGAGGGAGAGGGACTAATACTACCGTTCCAAGAAGAAGGTACTCTTGCACAAGAAGTAACGATACAACGACAAAAACTCTTGTCCGAAGCAGGCGTGCCTAAAAAAAAAGATTATAAACAAGAATAATATCGGCAGAAGCTTACGGGGGACGTAAGTACTCTCGTAGAAGACGAGTAAAGACTAGAATAAAAACGATAAAAGCTCTTGTCCGACGCAAGTACACTTGAATAATAAAAGCAAGAGTAAGAACTTTATCGACAGTAACTTATATTAAACGCAGGTATAATTAGAGAATAGGAGCAGGAGCAAGAATAGCGACGATAAAAGCTCTTGTCTTATATAAACGTACTTAAAAAGCAAGAACAAGAACAAGAACAGTACCGGTAGAAGCTTATAAGGGATGCAAGCGCATTTTATAAACAAGACCAAGATCAAGGACAAGAATAGTAACGACAGGGGCTTTTGTCCGACGTTAGCACGCTGGAAAACCAAGAGCAAGAGTCCCGGCAGAAGCTTATAGGCAACGCAGGCACACTCCGAGAATAAGAGCAAGAACAAGAACGCCAGCGATAAAAGCTCTTGTCCGATATAAGCTCGCTTAAAAAGCAAGAGCAAGAGTAAGAATAATACCGATAGAAGCTTGTAAAGGACGCAATCGCACTTAAAGAACAAGAGGAAGAATAAGGGCGAGGAAGATAAAAGCTTATCTTCGACGTAAGCGCGCTAAAAGAACGCGAGCGAGAGTATAAACTAATATACTATAAGCTTACGGGGGACGCTAGTACCCTTAGAGAGCAAGAGTAAAAGCGAGAGGAATAACGTTAAACTCTTACGAGGGAAGAAAAAGAGCTATTTAATCAAAAATAAAGGTAGGAGGAAAAATAATAAATACTCGCGGCGGACGTAAGCGAGCTAGTTTTATAAGAGTAAAAGTAAGAGGAATAACGAATCGCTCTCGCAGCGGTCGTGGACGAGCCCGTAAGCTAAGAGTAAAGGCAAAAAGAAGAGTAATAAAAGCTTGCGGAGTTCGCAAGCGATCTTAGGAAACAAGGACTAAGGTAAAATGAACGGCGAAAAAAGCTTACGGCAGATATTAGCGAGCTATATAAACAAGGGGAACGCTATAAGTTAAAGAGGGATAAATTAAAGTAGAAACGAGAGTAAAAGAGCGTAGAGCTAAAGGTATTAGGGAGTAAGCAGGATAAGTTAGGAATAATCTAGGAGAGAGACGAGCGAGATATAGGAGAGCTATAAAGATAAGGTTAAGAAGAACTAGTAGATCTTAAATTACTATCTCCCTTAGATTTCAAGTACGGAGGAATATATGCCGATTAAAGTACACCTGAAGTACGAGCGAAGAATTACTTAATAGACGCCGTCTAGAAAGGTAGTACTTAAATGAATATTTCAGTACCTAACGATAAAAATAGTTTGGTATAAGAGTACGGACCATAATAGGATAGAGCGTAAGTAGAGGGCTAAGAGGAGAGGCTAACGGAGGAAGCCTAAGAGGATAGATCATAGGAGCCTAAGGCCTAAGAGACGGGCCAAGAGTATAGAGTATAAGAGGGGGGCAGTAAGTACTAAACGCAAGAGGACGGGTAAGAAGGTAGAGCCTACGAGAATGGAGTATATAAGGATGGAGTATATAAGGATGGAGCATATAAGGATAGAGTATATAAGGATAGAGTATATAAGGGTATAGCATATAATAATAAGGCCTAGGGCGGTAGGCAAGCGGACGAAGTCCAAGAAATTATGCAGGAGGATAAAGCATATAAGGAAGGGCAAGATAGTAGTACGTATAAGGATAAGGTACGAGAGTATCAAATACGGAAGCGACGAGTAATAACTAAAGAGAGCGACGATAGTATAGTACTTCGAGTATAACAGGTATAAGAAGGGCGAAAACCTGTAGAGAATAGGTAAGTATTAACGACTTAATAGATTTAGGTTATTAAATTATAATATAAACCCCGAAGGTAATACTTTAATAGATAGTACTAAAGAGGGAGAGAATACTCTTATATAAAGGAAAAAGCCCTAGACGCCCCGCCGGTAATAAAGACAGGATTTACAGGTATAGTAAAGGGCTATAAACGTAACGACAGTAGTAATAACGTAAAATATAAACGGTTTAACGGGGCTTACTTCTAATTTTACTTATAAAGGCCTACAGGCGCCCTCTCGGGCTATATAGTCTGTAATATCAAATAGATACGGATACAAGTTGTCAAGCCTTATAGTATATATATCGTAAATCCCTCGCGATCGCGCTTTTAATTACTATCTTTTCACGGCTATAAATAAAGCACGCTGTAATACCCTGTTAAACCAGCCCGCTACTCTAAATTAGAAAAAGCACATGCTTAATATATCAGGGTATAGCTAAAACCGTGTAATTAGTAGTAAATTAAAGAGGCACGCTATATTAGTTTCGAACGTTATACGCTTTGAATTCACTACCTAGTTGAAGGAAATGGCGTGAAAGATTACCGGTATCTCGCTGATTTTCTTCTTACGTCCGCGTAGTTTTAAAGCCTTTATCCCTATCGCTGCTACGGCTGCGTGTATATCATCGGTAGCTACCGCTCCGGAGTAGCGTACTCTCTATCTCCCTTCTCTTACGCTTTCACCCCCTTATCCTCCTACAGTAGCGCGTAGTAACCATAGAAGTAGGAAATAAGGTAGTCGTTAAAGCCGTTACCCTTAATATTATATTAGCGACGTATATTACTCCGGCTAATCATTTAGCGGATACCTTAAAGGGAGTAGAATAAGAGGGCGTAACAGCTTATATACTAACGGTAGGAGGAGTTAGTAGGGTGTAATTTATAAGGCGTAAGAAAAGAAGACGTACGCTACTATTATAAAACGAAGCATCGCGGTTACTATCCCTACGACCCTGCGTTTTACCGTAAAGAATATATAGGTATTATATAACTAAGCAGCCTAGTGTTATTATATTAAAGTACTATTTATTAGATATTAGTATCAGCCTTACATGCTTAGCACGCTGTATTTAGTAGGATATATTCCAATAGCTGAATAATAACCGTTCCATTAATTATTTAACAGGTTATAAGCCTAGCTAAGCGCTAACGTACCTAGGAATAGTTCCTTTATAAGAGACTATTATTATCCTTACGTCGTATTCATTTATATCCGCCTAGGTCGCTATACGTTACTACGGTAATCACGCGTCTTTAATAGCTACCTCCCGCCTATAATATTATCGACTACGACGCCGCAGAGCTAATAGCTAGAACGGGACAGTTTAGGGTGCCTATTAGCTAGGAATATTAAGGAGGAACAAGCGGAAGCGTACCGGTAGAGCCCTCTTAACAGGGTATCCTACGCAGGCTACGAGGCGAGGACAGCTTAAATATTAGAGGAAGGAAACAAGAAAACGACACCTTATATATCGAACCAGTTACTTAATATACCTTAAAGCTTAGAGGAAGGAAACAAGGGCTACGATACTCTAAAGAGAAGGAAACATGAAACGATACTATAAAGAGAAGGAAATAGGAGTAATAACACCTTATATTAACAACGTCTAGAGTACTCTTCCTGATTTCCTTATACGAGCGAGGTTTACGGGTTTAATAAGGCTTTAAAGCAGGACAAGGAACATGGCTTAAGGGGAGCTACGCCGCTAATAGGAGTAATACTAAGCCAAATCAGCTACATTATAACACGCCCTCAGGGGAGTATACAAGGTCTTTCTACTAAAGGGGAGTATTAGATATTAGTATCAGCCTTATATGCTTAGCACGCTGTATTTAGTAGGATATATATCTATAGCTGAATATTAGCCGTTCTATTAATTATTTAACACTATTTTTATAATCTTAGGGACTTATATATACTAATAGGATTAAAGTAGTTAAATAGCGCATGGTTTTATAACCCTGATATTACTAATACTTTGATAGTTATTGTATTAGAATTTAAGGAAGATAAATTACTTCGAATTTTTAGAAGAGAAAATAAAAAGCAAATAAAATTTAATAAGAGAGTAGTAAGATATAGATTTATTATATATATATATCCCTAATCCTTAATAATTACTACGCCTAGCTTAGCGGCTAAAGCTTTATTTCTAGTAGAGAGTAAAGTCTAATTATAATCTACGTTATAAATACTATCTTATTTATCAGCTAATTAATAGGAGGCGTATCTATTTCAGACTCCCCCCCTCTAATTCTAGCTCCTCTACTCTAGGACCGGCTCTTTATTCTAAAAGTTAATCCCTTACTCTAGATTTAGCGCCTTATATATAGTAATATACTAGTTAAAGAGATCGTAATACCTCTAGATAAAGAAGGCTAATTTAGATTTCTAATATTCCGTAATATTTCCTAGCTATATCTGCTTAAAGAGTATTATAAGTATAGAGCTAAATATACGAAGAGTAGTATATAGAGAATAGAGTATCGAATCATTTATAAAGCTTAACCTTAGACGAGTCTACCGTATATCGCGCCGGGTAGCGTAGTAGAGAAGTCGTGCTATTTTCTATTATGAAATGTAAATCTTTACCCTAAACCGAATATTAACGATTAGCCTTCTATTTTATCAAGTCCTTCTAATTACAGCTTAAGTCATTCTAATAGCCTAATAACCGTATTTATCGGTATATCCTAGAGGAGGATCGTAGACTAAGGGCTCTATAGCAAGGTAATAAGCTATGGCAATCTAGTAGTACCCCGTAAGTTTGAGTTTTCTAACGAATATAATGGCGTTAAGCCGCTGAAATTGACTTTCGTAGTCGTAATTCATAAATGGAAGATCTAGCGGTATAGTATTTACCAAGTCGATAATTATTTTAATAATCTCGGAGCGATAATATTCGCGGCGCGATATCTTCTCCCGTAATCGAAGATAACCCTCACTTGAACTAGTATCTAGAGGGGGAGGCGTTTAAATAGGAGGAAAGGTAGTTTCTAAAATAATTTCGGTTTATCTCTCTATATATGTAACGCGGCTGTTATATATCTAGGTGAAGTCTGACGTAGTAATAGAGTAAAAGACGAAGACTTCTAGAACGGTTCGAATATAGGAGAATATATTATCCTCGTTTTTAGTAATATATATCTTCGTTATAAAGAGCGTAATAGTAGAGGCGAAGGTCTCTTAACGGGAGATAGAAAGCTCTTTTAATATGCTTTATAGCTAATTAACCTTCTTATCTTACTAGTATAATAATATTATAGACGATAGATTAGTTAAGAGGGAGCGCTATTTATCTATACTATTATCTTTATATAGGAGAGAACGCTAAATCTACCGGATTATAGATATAGTCTAGGCTATCTTATATAATTTTATTATAAGAGTACCCTTATACCTAAAAGATTAGTTAGTATATAACTAATTCTAGTACTCTCCGTATAATAACCCTTTATAAATATCTCTCTTATATATTAATCCCTATATAAGAACCCTAAATTTCTAGGGGGTTATTTCTAAAGCCCTCCTAGAGTTATTTCTAGAGCCTTTATAGCCCTTTTTAGAGTACTACTAAGAGTTATAGATATATCATTAACTTTTAAAGTTGTACTAGCAGATATTTTAATAAAAAAGCCGAATAATATCCCTCCCTAAATGGCGAGAAACCCCCTGTACTAAGATGGATTTATTCTTTAGATTTCTCAAGCCTCTATCTTGTAAAATTATAATTAATAGTTAATATACTATAACTCTTCAGCCTTATTTATACTAAGAAATATTATATAAAGAGAAAATTACTACGATCTTAACTATAATATTAATCGTTTTATTAATAGTATTATAAGCCGCTTTACCTATTTTCCCTTAATCTAGTACGAATAATTACATGGCTTAGGATTTAGGAGTTATAAGATAATAGATCCGTCCTACTAGGATATAAGTATAGTCTTTAAAGATAATTAACCGGGAAAAGATTATATTCCAGGATTTTCGCCGTGTAATAGAAGGTAATAACTATATATCTTAGCGTAAAGATTTCTATAACTTATATTAATATTTTACACTATATTATATTAAAAGTATAGTCTATTTAGAATTTTTATTTAACCTTATTCTAAATTTATCTTGTAGTATTATCTAGTAGGCTTCTAGAAGTATTAATAGGTATTATATATCCGCGTAGACTATATATAAGTAAATTACTTATTTAAGTAAAGCGTATTATAGTTAGCTAGCCTACTTTTTACTACTTTCTACTTTTTATTATTTTTCTTTTAAATTTTAGCTACTATTATAATATTTAAATATTTTTTCCCTATTAATATTTCCTAGTAATTTTCCTACTATTTCTATTTTTAGTAGAATTTAAATAGGTTCTTATAAAGTAAGGCGATATTATAGTTTATAATAGTACTTAACCTATTAAAGGTTTTTTAGTTTTTCCTTCTTTTTCTTTTTTCTTTCTTTTTACCTTCTATATTTGTAAATCTAAGAAGGCTGCTATTTATATAAAATACGTAAATATTCCGCGAATAATAAGTTAGCTTATATTATTACTATATAGCTTTATTTATATTTATTAGTTAAAGCTTTATATATTTTATATATTTAGTAACTTTCTTAACTATTAACTATTTCCGGAATTAATAGTATTTAAATAACTTTTTTTATAAATTTTTAATTTTTTTAATAATTCTATAGATATAGATATTATAACCTTAATCTAATTAGATAAGGATACTTATTATACTTAGTATAAGTTTAAGGTTCTTAATATTCTATTTTATATAACTAATTTATTATTCTTTCTAACTACTAATTAACTTATATAAGTTTATTCCCTAATAAATACTTTAATTATAATATTATTTTAATTTTTTTAGAATAATAAATAGACTTAGAATATTATTAAGTTAGTAATATTTTATAAAATATAAAAATATATATATTATAATATTAATAGTTTTATTAGAATACTAGGGAATACTAGGTTAGTAGTTACCTCGTAGGTTATATTATAGTGGGTAGTAGAAGGTAAAAGGTCTAGTATTATAGCTACTACGAGAACTCTACTAAAAGTAGGCTATAAGCTTAGTTAGCCCCTAGTCGATACCGTAGCTAACTCTCTCTACACAGTTACTATACTAGTACTAGTAGTACTACTATTTAACACTCCTACTTAGTAACTATATTCTAGAGCTCTATTAATTAGCTTCTATTAAATCATTACCTTTTTTGAATCTTAGCTCCTACTAGTTAATAGCTCTATTAATTAATCATCTGTAGTATTCTAAGGAACCTCTTGAATGGGATCCTAGCTAAAGGTTTCGTGAAACTATCTACGGCTATTTATTTAGTAGGAATATAGACGGTTATAATTATTCCTTTAGCCTGCAAGTCCCTAGTATAGTAGTATAAGATATCGATATACTTAGACCTCTCGTGTAGATAAGGGTTCTTAACTAAGGTAATTACGCCTTAGTTATCCTCTATAATTTCTATAGGCTTGTCTTTTCCGAGTACCTTATCAAGGTACCTTATATCTACTAGTACGTTCCGTAGCTACTAGGACTATTAAGTAGCGTACTTAAGTAATATATACTCAGCTTCCGTACTTGATATAGCGATAGACGTCTGCTTCTTACTAGTCTATAATATTACTCCCCTATAGAATATATATACGCTGCTAGAAATAATCTTCCGCCCGTCTTTATATTATACCTAGTCTAAGTCAGCGAACATCCTTATAGGATTATCTATAGGTAAGAAGGTAATCCCCCTTTTAATAGTACCTCGAAGGTATTTATAGACTATTTTCAGGGCTTGCGTATAGTATACTCTAGGATTCGATATATACTAGCTAAGTGCTCGTACTAATTAGGTAATATCTAGTCTAGTCTATAGTACTCCGTATAGTAATTCTCTTATAGCCTTTTAATATATCTTGATATCAGCCTTCTTATCAGAGTCCTACGTAGATCTTAGATTATTATAGTTTAGTATTAGGGTAGCGGTATCCCTCGACTTATATCTAGCCTTAATAAAGCCTACTCTAGTTAGGATATCGTTAATATACTACTCTTAATCTATTTTTAAAGTCCTTACTTTTCTATTTCAGGTGATTCGTATACTAAGGATCTTCTTAATCTCCCCTAGATCCTTGATTTTAAATAATTTCCGTATTAGATCTTTAAACTAGTCGATCCCTTTTATTATCTTAGTAGTAATAGGGATATTATCCATATATAGTAGAATTATAACTCTTTTAGTTTAATAAGTTAGCATATAGGGTTCTACTATACTTTACTTGAAACCTGCCTCTTTTAAGACTTTTACTAAGAGATTATTCTAATTCCGGCCTACCTACTTAAGTCCGTAGAGGCTCTTATTAATCTTAAGAACCTTTCCTACTATAATATTTACGCCTTCAGGTGGTATTAAGTAGATATCTTCTATTAGGTCTACTTCTATAAATACGTTATTAATATTAATATAATAGTATTCTAGATCTTCTCTTATAATAATTACTAGAAATAGTCGTAATATATCTATTCTTATTATAGGTAAGAATGTTTTATTATAGTTAACTCTATATCTTTCTAAGAATCCGCGGGTAATAAGCCTAGCCTTATACCGCTTAATAGCTCTATTACTACCGTATTTTATAGAGAATACCTACTTACAGGACACCTTATTTATACCCTTAGGTAGAGCTTGCTCTATCCATATATTATTTCCTTCTAGGGCTTAGACTTCTATATCTATCGCTCTTCTCTATTAGGCGTTATACTCTAGGTCGGAGATTACTTATCGGTATATATCCGGTACGATAATCCTGCCTCTAGGTTTACTTTCAAGAACTATAGAGAGGGCTTATTCTATAAGTATAATACCGTTTAGTAGTACCTCCACGTAGCTAGGGTTACTTATAAACCTTATAATTAATACCTAAATCTTCTAACGCTATCGCTTAGGCTTATCTAGGTTATTATCTTCGTCCCGTTAACGTTTCTATACTCCTAGAATGACTAGGTTCGGTTATATAAGTTAAACAGGTGTAGGGTAAATAAATAGCGGCGGAGTAGGGGGTCTAAACGCCTGAATTTAGTCTTCTATAAAGGTAGGTTTATTCTAGGGTAAGGTAGCGTTATCTTAGTTATCTAACTCTTTAGTATAATTCTAGTATTCTTCTAATATTATAATACCGTTTATTTAATACTCCTCTAATACTAGTTATATATCTACTTTACTACTTAATTATATATCTAGTATAATCTTACTTAGTCGCCTAACTAACTTCTTAGGAGGTAGTATTATAGATAATCTCCCCGATCTTACTAATTACTATTCCTTTCTAGGACGTCTAACGCTTCTTTTTACTAGAATAGGTATTAGGCTATTCTCCTTATATAGCCGTCCTTAGGGCTTATAATCTACTAGTTCGTTTCTTATACCTTATATCTTTATGCCGTTCTTTCTAAGTTTTAAATCGAGATCCCCTCCTTTCCGTAACTCGTCTATTATCACGATACTCGACCTAATTATATAGCCTAGATCTAGGGCGTAGACTTGTAGTTATCGTGTAGTCTTAGTATATCTAACGAATATATACTCTCTACCTCGGTCTATAAACTTGTCTTGGCGTGTACCTGCTAGCAGCGATTTCAGATAAATATAGGTATAGTAAATACTCCCTTATACCCTAATATAGTTAATATTTAGAATAACGCCGGTATATACTTCCTCTAGTATAATCCTCTCCTTTTAGTTATCTCGAGTTTTATAAGGTCTATAGGCAGTTCTATTTTATAGATACGTATCTACTTCTACGGCCTTATACTAGAGTTCTATTAGTAGTCCTACTTCCTTAATTATAGCGCGGACTCTATTCTCCGTTATCTATATACTACGTTTAGCTACTCCGTTCTAACTTAATATATAGGTAATTATATACTATAGTATAATACTAATACTACTTACCTATTTATTAATAATATACTTTAATTTAGGTATATTATTACTCCGGATTACTTTAAGTTTCTTACCCGTAGAAAGCTCTTTTATTCGTCTCTATCCTTCTAATATATTAATTACCTTATCTTTTATCTTAATAGGGATAGACTATATCTTTCTTATTAAGTTCTCTACGATTTATAGGAAGTACTTATAACTATTAATTAATAATAGGAACTAGCCGGCTATATTAATTAATACTAGTCCTAGGAGTTTAGTATCCTATTTAGATAGCTTCTTAAGTATATAGTTTCTCTTCTTAGTTAGTTTATATATATGATATATATAATCTTTAAGTACTTTTATTTTCTTACTTAAGGTAGTTATTATAGATAGGGCTTTAATCTTTATAACTCTTAGATAAGCGAATTATTTATACTAAAGGGTATATCTATTAGTAGGCTTCCTCTCTAGTAGTAATAGGCCCTAGTCTATATTCTCTAGCGTAAGATCCATCGGTTCGCTATTATTAATAGCGGGGAAGGCGTAATAAGATATCTTCTACTCCTTAGCTTAGAAGGCTTAATCTACTAGTTTATTAGTAATATATAATATAATATAAATACCTCCTTTTAAGGTTATACTAATAATACGTTCTCTAGACTCTAGGTCTACTAAGTATAATCCTTACTTATTAAATATTCCGTTAAAACCTACTTATATAAGTCGCCTTCCTAATAAAAGATTTACTCCTAAGTTTAATACGTAAAGAGTCTTTACTAGTATAATAGATAATCCCCTAGGTACTCGTATTACTACTATACCTATCTAATCTAAGTAAAGTTTCCCCCCTCTAACTATAATAATACGTCTTAGTATTATCTTTAGACGTCCCTTAAATAGTTAGAGTTAATTAATTATATATTTAGAGGTACCGGTATTTATAACCTATTCTAAAGCGGGGATCTTATAAATAACTTTAGATATATAACCTTTTTTAACGAGGTAATTATTATTATCCTCTACGGCGTAGAGTACTTCCTCTATATCGTTCCTATTAGACTCAGGATCGGTGTTAGAACGGTTATCCTCGGCGGAGTATACTTTAAGAGGTAAAGTCTTACCAGTCTTTCTTTTATACTTGACAGCTATAGCTCGGGCTATCTCGAGGTAAGGGTAGTACTTAACGTAGTAAGTATTATTATAGATTCTACACGGGTAATAGGCTACTTAAAGACCTTAAGATTACTTAGGTTTTACCTTTACTATAGGTTTACTCTTTAGAGAAGCTAGGGGACTAGTTCTTCTCCCTCTGCCCTCCTTCTTAGCTATAAGCGTAGCCTCCTTATTTAGTCTATCTTCTTTATCTTTAAGTATACCTATACGGTATTTAACTAAGCGTAGGTCTATACCGTTAATTATATCTCTAATAGCGGTATACTTTAATAGTAATACCTTTAGGAGTCACTAGAATAGTCCCTCTTTATTAAAAGACTTAGTTATAACCGGATCGATTTCCTTAAGTTATCTCCTAATTCTTACTAGCTTAAGCTAGGCTTCTTTAATACTAGTATCCTCGTTTATTTAATACGTATAAAGCCTTTTAGTAAGTCTTACCTTTATACTAGTACGTTTATTATAGTATTTATCTTTTAACTTCTTCTATACTTCGTTTATACTCTTGAGGTCTTCTACGAGCTCCTAGTCGAAGTCTCCTAAGCAAATAAGTATGGTATACGTGGCGGAGGCATTATCTCTTTCCTATTTAGCTAATAGGTCCGCGCGTTCGGCTTCCTTTACTATTATAAGTATTAAAGATAAGGTAGTAGATTCGCTATCTAGGGTACTCTCAGGGGTTTTACTTTTATCGGATATTTATAGACTAATTATCCCTTTTACTAGCCTGTATTTATCACGTGTAGTCTTAAGGACGTATAAGATACCTTCTTTCTTAAAATAGTATCGTGCTAGTTAAAACTACTAGGCATAAGTTCTAGAGGATAGAAGGGGAAGGGGACGCTTACGCGCTATAGGATTATAGGTAGTAGTATCTATAATAATAGATATTAGTAAAATATAGTATTCTTATCTATATTATAATCTTTATATTAGATCTAGTAGGCGTGAACTTATTAACTCCGAGGGAAATATAAAGTAAAGGTATTAAGGATTAACTCTTTATAATTAGCTAATTAATATTATAAGGTTACTAAAAGTCTATTAGTATCTTTTAATCTTTTAAAGGGTAATCTTAAGCTTTTTATTACTTTAATAATTATACTAGTTTTCTCTTATCTACTTAGCTATAAGAATTACACGAGATTATATACGTTAACGTGTATTTTAGTTATATAAAGACCTTCTTAGCTACTAGGCTTATAACCTATTAGAATACTAGATTAGTAGTTACCTCGTAGGTTATATTATAGTAGGTAGTAGAAGGTAAAAGGTCTAGTATTATAGCTATTACAAGAACTCTACTAAAAGTAGGCTATAAGCTTAGTTAGCCCCTAGTTAGTACTATAGCTAACTCTCTCTATATAGTTACTATACTAGTACTAGTAGTACTACTATTTAATAAGTTTCTTTAAAAGAAAAATTAAAAAATATATATTAAAACTATAAAAGTAAAATAATTTACAATATAATTAAAAAGTAATATAAAGGTAAGTAACAGTCTAATTTTTCTAATTTAGTAAATAAAAAGATTATATAAAATTAACTATTTTATTTTTAAAACAAATATTTTTTAGATTTACGCGGTATTTTATATATAATAGAAAATATTAGTAATTTTATTAGTAGTAAAATATAGTATTAGCTAGATTTATTTATAAAAAAATTAAATATTAAAATAAATAAAAAGTATAATTAAAAAGATTTATATATTATTAGAGAACTTAAATAGTTAAAGTAAATTCTAAAAAAGATTTTATTATAACTAACTAAATATATACGCGATACTTTTATTATTTAATTTACCTACTATTTTATCTATAATTTCTTTTTATATAGTACTATTATAGAATTATAGGTTTTTAATTATTTTAGTCTTTATAACTTAAGGAAATTTAATATATATAAGGAACTTAAGAAGTTTATTCAAGCTATTATAAAATATATTATAATAGATAATAAAGAACTTAAGCTAGATATATTTATTAAATTTAGTAAATAACTTAATTTAGTTTTATAAGAGACGTGTTATATTTATAGTATATATGCTAAGTATATAAGGCTAAGGCTAATTCCTAATACTCCCCTATTAGTAAAGAACTATATATACTAGCTTAAATAGCTTAAAACTATAGCTTCTTAATCGTATTACTCCCCTAGGAATTGTATTCTTATCTACGTCCTACTTTAAAGTCTTATTAAACCTGTAAACCTTGAAATTTACTTATAATTCGCTAGTAGAGGTAAAAATCAGGAAGAGTACTAGTAGACGTAATAAATATCTTTGTTTAAGACTTCTTAATATAGCTTACTATAAGATAGGCGATTTAATATAGCGTTTCACTCGATTTATCGTAACTCTTATAGTTAGTAAGGTAGTAGTAGTAGTATGAAATCCTTTCTCTTCCCTCGTACTATATCTAGCTACCTTAATTATAGTAAAAGAAATCTTTTTACTACTAGTACGCTTCCGCTTCTACTTCTCTCCCTAATTTCCTAGCTCTTATAGCCCTACTAGTATTATACTCGCCTCGTTTCTCTCGCTAATATACTTCTATTATCGACTACGTTTCTAGTCGTCGTAGTTAAATATCTCGTAGGAGGGAGGAATTTATATATAGCGTATTAAGAGGAGAATTATAGCGGTATTCTCCCTTATAAAGCCTTTCCTAGGCTAGAATACGATGTAATATAGAATAAATACTACGAAGGAAGCCGTTTTAAGATGTAATAGATACGTGAAACCTAGGCTTATAACCTATTTAAATAGGTAAACGACTTATTTTAGTTTTATAAGAGATATATTATATTTATAATATATATATTAAGTATATAAGGCTAAGGCTAATTCCTAACTATATATATTCGTTATTTAATTTAACGCGTATAAGTACGTTAAAGTCTATATATATATCATCGCTAAATCTAATATTATCCTATTCCTCTAGTCCTAGCCGTTAAAATAGTACTTCTTTAGCTTATACTACGCTATTTCGCGTATTTTAGACTAATCTAACCCCTTTAATAAGCGATATATTTTCTCTAATTTAATTAGTATAATTCTTTTCTTAGGATGTTAATAGATATATTAAGCTAAGCCTTATACGCGAGTATTTCCTACGTTTAACTCTTTCTCTTAATCTAGCTATTTCAAGAAGCCTATTATATTAAGCGATATCTTCAGGTATTATCTTTTTCTTTCAACCTCGTATTTCTTTACAATTAGGGTTATTCTTAATATAATAAGAGGAAGGACTATAAGCGAGGTTTAAATTAGAAGATTTAGGAATTATAATACGATTACATAATAAGATTAGCTAACGTTATCTCTTAGAATTTTAACGCGATAAATTTAAAGCGTATATTATTTAAAGTTTTTCTTAATAATAATTTAACAACGATATCAGATATATAGAATAGTAGGTATAAAGAAAATAGAGGTATATATATAAATTCTAGTAGGTTTCTTAGGCTCTTAGTATTTAGTATATATAAGTTTATCGAGGTTCCTTAGTATTACCTTCTATAGACTATATAACTAGGTTTTTAGTAGGCTAACTACTAAATTCTTTATACCTTTAACTATTAATATTATATCTACTACTACTACTATTATATCGTCGTATATCCTAATTAGGTAATTGTAAGGCTCCTAGTCTCTATATTCTTAGTATTCTAATCTATTTTTCTAATCGTCGTAATCCTAATACCTTATAAGACTAATAATTCAACTACTACTCCTCCTCCTCCTCCTCCTTCTTATCGTCGCCGGCCTAGAAGAGCTATAGCCTTTAGGGCTAAATAGGGTAATAACGCCGTCGCCGTCGCTCCGTAGATAAAGAAGTAGTAGTAAGCGGCCTTAAAGAAATAAAAGGCCTAGGAAGCCTAGGATATAGCTAATAAAAGAGCTCGTAAGACGTAGGAGAAGGAGCGCTAGGTCTAAGAGGCCCGTCGTCGCCGTAAGAACCTCGTCGTAGAGAAGAGGGCGGTTAAAGAACTAGAGCTTAAAGAGTCGTCGCGAGAAGGATAAGGAGTATTAATAGAAGGCTAATAAACGTTATAAGGTTAATATAAAGCTATAACTCTATATTAGTAAGGAAGATAGAATCTAAAAGGAATAGGATAACTAGAAAGAGGTAGATTCAACTAGATAGGTAGAGAGAGATATAAAGAGAAAATAGGGTCTCTATAAGTTATAATATATATACGCTACCTTAGCGCTAGCGTATTACCTTCCTTATAAGTATTAGTAAAATCCAGACTTATAATTAGTAAGGCGAGTTGTATTTAGTATATTTAGTAGCTATTTAGTAGGATTAGCACGTTTAGTATATTTAGTAGGTCTTAACACTAAGAAATTATAAGGTTTAGCGCTTGGGAGCTAAAACCTTAACGAGAAAACCCGCGTAACTTTACAGTTAGGCTACGTAATTTAAATCTAATTTTAGAATCGAAATCCTCGCTTAAAGTAGCCTTAGTTACATGTTCTATACCTTATATAGCCTAGTACTTAAAGACTTATTAAATTCTAAAGTTCGATTTTTACGTTCTAGCTAATAGTTATTATCGCCTACTAAATAGGCTTAATAATTTTCGATATAAGTAGTCCTACCTAGCGTAGCTAATATTTGCTAATTACTACTAATTTACCTAATTACGCTAAAATTAGGTTCTCCGGAATTATAGATAAGGGTATAGTCCTTATAACGTACGCCTGTACTTAGAGCTTAGTAGTACTATCACTACTAGCTACTCCCCTTAAGTTTTTAAGATCCTTAGAGATTAGTTCTACTACTAAGTAATAGATACTATTACGCCTACTTAATGCTAACGCCGTAATATTATATCTTTTATTAATTATACTAGTAGTATACTAGTAATCCCTCTTATAGTTCTAATCTCTCTTACCTTTTAAAGGAAAAGGCCTAGTATTACTATAATATTACGTTTATCTTAAAGACGCGTTAAGGAGTTACTAGACGATCCGCTAACAGACCGCCGCGATAGTACTATATTATTTAAAAGGTTCTCCTCTATTAGGGCCTTAACTCCGCGAGATAATAGTATTAAAGAATAACTTCGAGCCGCTTAAAAAGAGAATTACTACCTAGAATAATAGCGAGAGCTAGCGAATTTAATTATTCGAAATAAAAGGCTTCGTAACCCTAAAGCCCTAGGCGCTACTCTAGTTACTACTATTATATAAGTGGAGTAAAGACCTTTAAGATATATATTACGCCCTAATAAAATAAAGGCGTATAAAGGCGGTAGTAAAGGAGAATATATACGCTAGTTTTATAACGTTGAAATTAAGTTCCTTATAAGATTTAAGTACTTTAAGATTAATAAGAATCGGATTACCTATTATATAAACTTCTTAAAGGGAGATCCTAATACCTAGTAGTATACTTAGTAAACTTAAAATAGGGGTATTAATAGGGTAATATTTAAATTCTTTAAAAAGTTCCTACTAGATTTAATTACTAATCCGGCGAGCCGCTATCTCTTTACTTATAAAAGGTAGGAGTAAGTAAGGTAATATTATAACTAAAAGGCTTCAGCCTTTAAGGCGTTTCTAGAAGAACTAGAAAGTACTCTCCTCCTATTTTATAAGGAGTATAAGGCTAATATCTTCTTAGCTAAACTACAGCTAGAGCTTAAGATAAAAATTCTTAGTACTAGCTAAATAGCGAAGAACTATAAGGAGATCCTCGCTTAAGCTATTTTACTTAAGGGTATACTAGATTAGGGGCGTCTAGGTAGCGTACCCGCTTTAAGGAAGCTTTAAGGAAAGAGCTTTAAGGGGAAGTCTAAAGATAAGGACTAGCCCTTAGAGAATCGTATTTTAAAGCTTAAAGGTTTTAAACCTAATAGCGCTTAGCCGGCGTATTTAAAAAGAAAACCTTAGAATTAAAATTCTAATATTATCTATTTCTATTACGGAAAGTTAGGTTATAATAAACTAAATTATTCTAATAGTAATAAACGTAGGTATATAATAATATTAGCGCGGTATTAGTAAAAAACGAATATCCCCCGTAACCGCCTTAAAAACGGGGGAAGAAAGGCGACTAATAGGAGTAATACTTGTTACGAGTATTACGAGCCACGAGCTAGAGCGGCTACCCTAATCGGGCCTAGTAGCCTGGGCCCTCCTAATATCTACTAGTTACCTATTTGTGTATATACTCGCTCCCTATCTTTAGTATCCTCGTTTACTATATCTATATGACTTGCTTTATATACATCCTGATATTATATTAAAGCTCCGTTAACCCTACGATATAGGTCCCCTCCTTACTCCGCTCGTACGAAGTATACAAGCCTAAAGAAACTGCTTGAGAGGTATCGGATACGCTCTTAGTTTTATACACCCACCCCGGCAGCGCCTAAGGCATACGGACTGCTACTAGTACACCTAAGGCATACGGTAAACCTGGAAGATCTCCGGGGATAGTCGAGGATAAACAACTGTGCTAGTATACAGCCGGACGTATAAGACGTGGCCGGAGTCCGCCGTAAGACCAAGGCTAGGTATAGGACGACTGCATGTAAAGACGCGTAAGACGTGGCCTAAGTCCGAACCAAGGCGGGGGGTATGGCATGACTGCATGTAAATGGGGTATACAAAGTGAGCATGCTACAAAGGCAATAAACAGTCAAATAGTGAGCCTGCTACAAAGGTACAAACAAATTGTCAAATAGTAAGCCTGCTATAACGGCAACTAATTAGTTAAATAGTGAGCCTGCTATAACGGCAACGTCATTCCTCCCTACCTTCCTACCTACCTACATACCAGCGTACCGGCTCCGCAGCAGCTATGGTATTGCCTACAGCCAGCACACCGGGTGCACCTATATTGGATGGTGGATGGGAGCAAGAGCATGGAGGCTGATAAATCATGGCTACGGGTCCTTACTACGGTTTTAACAGCATGGAGGCAATTGCAACGATTTGGACTATCGAGGCCATGGATTTGACAAGTCGCTACGTTTTTAACAGCAACGATTTCATGGCCAAAGGTCTGGAACAAAGTATAGGGGCTATGATTTCACGGTTTTATGGCTAGGCCAATTGCTACGGTTTAACAGCATAGAGGCCATGCTTTCCATAGGGGGGGGTAATGTCACGAGTATTACGAGCTACGAGCTAGAGCGGCTACCCTAATCGGGCCTAGTAGCCTAGGCCCTCCTAATATCTACTATTTACCTATTCGTATATATACTCGCTCCCTAGCTTTAGTATCCTCGTTTACTATATCTATATAACTTGCTTTATATATATCCTAATAATACTATTAATCCTTTTAAAGGGATAGGCTCTCTTTAAGGGGGACCCGTAATAAGTAATAGTACTTTTTAACTTAGAATCCTACTTTAACTTAATTTCGTAAAAGTTTATAGTCTAATAGGACCTAGAACCTTATAGCGCCGTCTTATTATAGCTAAAAGCGTTAAGCGGGAAGAATATATATATTTATAACGCGTACTAACTTACCTATTAATTAGTTAATAGCTAGGGCTATAATAGAGAGTATAGTACTCTCTTCTATATAATAGACTAAAAGGGGCCTAATATTATTTTAGATATACTAGGATTATAGTAATAAGGTATCTTATTAGATTTATAAGCGGAGTAATAGTAGTTTAAGGTTAATACTAGCGAGTTCTAGGTTAATAAACTAAAAGAGTTCGCTTAAAATATTAGATTCGCCGTTTAACTTCTTCCGCTAGCGTACTAATTCTTTTTATACTTAAAAAAGATAGTAGGCTTTATCTTTATATAGATTATTAGGGATTAAACGCGGTAACCTTAAAAAATAGGTACTTATTACCCTTAATTACAGAGATATTAGACCGCCTAAGCGGTTCTAAGGTCTTTACTAAATTAGACCTTAAGGATACCTATTATAAGATCTGAATTAAGGAGGGTAATAAATAGAAAACTACTTTTTATACCTATTATAACTATTTTAAATATATAGTTATACCTTTTAAACTCGCTAATATACTAGTAATATTTTAAGCTTATATTAATAAGGCCCTTATAAGACTAGTTAATATAACGTGCGTAGTATACCTAGATAATATCTTTAATTTATAGCGCTAATACGTCGGTATACTAGTATTATATAAAGGAGGTTCTTAAATAATTATATTAATTCTCGCTATTTATAAACCTTAAGAAGTATTAGTTTAATACAAATAAGGTTAGATTCCTAGGGTTTATTATTTTAACTAATAGTATTAAGATAGATCCTAAGTATATAGCTACTATTAAGTATTAGTTATAACTAAAAACTTATAGAGATATATAAGTCTTTTTAAGCTTTATAAACTTCTATTAATACTTTATCTTTAACTATTTAAATATAGCTACGCCGCTTACAAGCCTACTTAAGGAGAGTAAGAATAGTAAAAAGCCTAGGCTATTTATAATACTAGAAATACAAGTAGCTAATTAACTAGGTAATAAGGCTGAATCTAATTATAAGGAGAGAAAGTATTATATATATAATCGCTGAAGGTAAATAAATATATAGCGCTAAGGCGCTTACGATTTATATCCGCTATCCCCGGATAGCGCGTATAATAATATCCTCCCCTCCTATATACTTCGTCCCGAAGTATTATAAAACTACTAACTTAACGCTCTCGAAGCTCCTCCTTAGTAGGCTTAATAATATTAGGGTATAAGGTATAGAAAGCATCTACTAAGGTAAGTAAGTTCCTAACGTTAAAAGGTAGCTCCTACGTAATAGTACTATCGACTTATACTACCTTATAAACGTAGCCAAGTCGATTAGTCCTCTTAGCTACTACTATAGTATTAACTTCCTATTCGTCTACTCCGTCTACTTTAACGGGCTCTATATCAGGATTAACTTATCCTAGTACCGGCGTATATATTAGCTCGAGTAGCGATATATAGAAGACGTTATAAATTTTAACGGATGCTAGGAGCTTAAGCCTATAAGCTTGAGATCTAATTACCTTAACGACTTTATAAGGGCCGATCTTCTTTTAGTCGAGTTTCTTACATGATCGCTTAGTCCTAATATTAGTAGTACGTAGGAAGACCTTTTCACCTACTTCGTACGTCTTAAGTTAATAATAGGTATTATAGTATTTAGCTATACGTATTCTTACTCTCTCTAGGTTTACTTTTATTACCTCGTAGAGGTCTTCTAGTCTCTTAGTATATATAAAGGCTGATAGGTTATTAACTTCCTCTTCTAGGGGTCCTTCTAGCTTGAATTTATAGTCGGGGTTCCTTCTAGTTGTAGTAAAGAAAGGTATTACCCTTATAATAGAGTATTTAACGTTATTATAAGTAAACTTAGCTAGGTCTAGCTAATCGTCCTAGTCATCTTATTCGTAATTAATATAGGCTTGGAGGTAAGATTCTAGAATAGTATTTATTCGTTCTATTTACCTATCTATTTACGGGTAGAACGCGGTTAATAGGGTCTATTTCATTTTTAATCTTTTACTTAACGAAGACTAGAAATCGTTAATCTATCTCTTATCCCGATTTAAAACAATCGTATTCGGTATTCCGTATAGGCGTATAACTTCCCTCCTAAGCATCTCCGCCGCCTCTACTATATTCAGCGTTTTCTTATAAGGAATGAAATATCCTATCTTTATAAAATAATCTATATAGACTATTATATAATCGTACCCGTTCTTTATTATTAGGAGGTCTGTAATTATATCCATACTAATTTTAGACTATAGCTTACTTAGTACGGGGAGTAGGGCTAATAGACTATATTTAGTATAGGTATTTAGTTTATTCCTCTAGTATTATTAACATCCCCGTATATAGTCTCTTACTTTAGTCCGTATATTAGGCTAGTAATAGGTCCGTCTAATAAGATCTAGGGTTTTATCTTAACTAAAATAGCTAATTAACGGTATATCGTAATTCTCTTCTAATACCTGAATTCTTATACTTTCAGGTACGTAGATTTATGCGTCGTAATAGAGTATACCCTCCTCCTTAGTCTATTAGCCCTCTAATAGCATTTATTAGAGCTTTATAACGTAAAGGTCGGAGTTATAAGCTTCTAGAAGTAGCGGTTCAAGATCTTCCCTCGTTACGTTCAGGCTTAGTACTATAGCTACGAGGGTTAGGAAAGGTTATTCCTTAGGCTCCTGTCCGTCTATATCTAGCAAGTAGTCTACGCGCCTTAATAGGCCGTCGGCTAGGTTATTTTTTCCTAGTAAATACTAAATAATACAGTCGACTCGTTTAATACTTTTAGACTAACGGACCTGTCGTTTATTAAGGTCCTTTTTCGTCTTAAATTATTAAAGATTTACGTAATCCGAATAGATTATAATTTAATAGTTAGCTCCCTCGTAATAGTACCTCTAATGCTTTAGAGATTCAACTATTACTAATAGTTCTTAATCTAGCGTTCCGTAATTCCTTTCAGCTGTATCTATCTTCCTTGAATAGAAGGCTACTAGATATAAGACATTATCGTACTTTTAATAGAGGATTCCTGAAATAGCATACCCTGAAGCATCTATATAGATATAAATAGGTAGCTTGGAGTCGAAATACTTTAGTATAGGATGCTTAATAAAGGCTTCTTTAAGAGTAGCGAATACTTCCTCCGCCCGTCCGTTCTATTAGAACCTTCCTTCTTTTCTAGTTAAATTAGTTAATAGGAAAGCTATCTTCGAATAGTTCTTAATAAATCTCCTATAGAAGTTATAGAATCCTAGAAAAGCTTGGACTTCTTTAACCTTTTACGGTCGGGGCTACTTAGTAATAGTCTTAACTCTACTACTATCTATTATTACCCCCTAAGAGTTAATAATAAAACCTAGAAAAGGGACCTCTTAGGTATTAAAAAGGTATTTCTTTAATTTAATAAATAGTCCGTACTCGCGAAGATATTATAAGTACCTTTAGGTTCTCTCTTAAATATTTTTAAGGGTATCGCCGTAGATTAAGATATTATTAATAAAGGCGATTAGCTCTATATCTAATAGGCCTTATATAGCTCTATTAATATACGATTAGAAAGTTACTAGGGTATTACTTATCCCGAATAGCATTACTAGGTATTTAAAAAGACCTTCTCTTATAATAAAGGCAGTCTTCTATTTATCTCCTTATCTAATACGGATAAGGTTATAAGTATTACGTAAGTCTAGCTTAATAAAGAACTTAGCCGTCTTTAAACGGTCTATTAAATGATTAATAAGGGGTAACGGATAGCGATTCTTAATAGTAATAGCATTTAGACCTTAATAGTTAATATATAGATGTAGTTTTTCGAAACCTCTTTTAGAGGCGAAGATTATTAGAGCGGCGTAAGGGGATTTACTCTTCCTAATATACCCTTTTCTTATTATATTATCCGTGTACTCTTAGCTTAATTATATTTCTCGTTCTAATTAATAATACGCTCTAACATATAGTAGGGATATACCAGGTTCTAGTTCTACTATATAGTCTAGTCCTAGGCCTCTGAAGTCCGCTAAAGGAATATCCCTTACGATTAAGATAACGTCCTTAAAGTCTTCGTACTAGGTAGGTATTATAATATCGGCGTCCTCTACTACGTACGTAGCGGATAGTATAGTTTTCCCCTTACTAGCTCTATATTTATAGATGGCTTAGTATTCGTCTCCTTCTTCGACGTTATCTAGTTAGTTAGGATCAAGTTCGGAAAAGGCGTTAAGATAAGCGGACGAATATTAGTCTTCGTCCTCTTCCTTATAAGTTAATATATTATCTAGTAGTAGTATAGATAGCAGTTTAGATATTAGCTCTTTTAGCCTAGATAGTAGCTCGCGTAGCCTAGATAGTAGTTTAGATAGTAGCTCGTATAGCCTAGATAGTAGTTTAGATAGTAGCTCGTATAGCCTAGATAGTAGTTTAGATAGTAGCTCGTATAGCCTAGATAGTAGTTTAGATAATAGCTCGTGTAGCCTAGATAGTAGTTTAGATAGTAGCTCGTATAACCGGGTTAAAAATAGTTTAATAGAGTTAGCGCTTAGGTAAGAATAATAGTACGGGTATAATTAGGTTTCTAGGCCTGTAAATAAAAGTTTTATAGTAGCTAGATCGATAAATAGTAGATTACTCCTTAAGTAGGGAAGGCTAAGAACAAGGTCGTATCCCTCGTATAAGGTAGATATAAATAGTACTTAGAAGTATTTCCCTTCTAGCGTGAATAGGATATTATAAATACCTCCGCTCTTCGTAGATACTAGAAGTCGTCTATTAATAGAACGGATATTAGTAGTAGTAATAGAAATTAGGTATAGGGTAAAACGCTTAATAACGCTAGGATAGATGAAATTAGAAGTAGCTCCCGTATCTACTAGTACTTTAAGGACCGTTCCTCTAAAATAGACGTAGATAATAATATAAGAAGATAGAGTACTATACTTAGTTATTAAAAGGATAATAAATCCAGCTATTCTAGGTTTTTATTCCTAGTACTAGCTTAGTTCGGAACTAGTTCCTAAGTACCGTCTTCCCCTAGCTAATTATAAGTAGTAGCTAGAGTAGCGGCTTTAACTTATATACTCTTATTTAGATATATAATATACGTATAACCCGAGCCTCCGTAATAAGTATATAGTCCTTTTTTAATATAAGAAGCACGTATATAATCAGGTAGGTTACTACTAGGCGGTAGAATAGGAAAACCGTCTAAGGTTAGTCGTAGGTTTTCTTAGCCGGCTAGGGCTGTAGTAGTTAGTAGTATCAGATTAGTCCGTCGTGCTAGGTAGGAGGTAGATAGAGCGATTAGAATAGTTAAATTATTCGAGGTTCTCGTTAGCTACTACTTTACTACTTTACTAGCTTCTTTTTCGGCCTTATTAGCCTCGAGTCTCTGGCCGTATATTAAGGCTTCTTCTTTTACGCCGGAGTAGTCGTCTTAGTTAACCTTACTATAAAGGAATATATTCTTGATTTACTAATATCAGCCTTAATAAAAGTCCTAGCCTTTATAATTAGAGTCCTTAAATCTAATCTAAGAGAATAGGATTTCGAATTTAGTAGTATAGGCTAAGACTAACTCCGATCCTTACTCTAAGGAGTAGAGCTTATCTACTAGTTTATTTCTTAGATTAGAATCCTTAAACTGCTTCCTGAATACCCCTACTAGAGTTAAATAGGTCTCGGTATTATCTTCCTTTTCTAGGTCGCTATTAAGATATAGATTCGCCTATTCTCCTACGATACTCCCTTACTTATAATACGTTAAAAGTACTAGTATCTTCGTATACTCTTCGGCGTAAGTAATAGGTTGTATTAGGAACCTCCTATTTAATACTATTAAGAATAGGCGTACTCCCTTCGCGTCTCCTTTAAACTTCTTAATTTTAGGAGCTTTTAGTTCCTTAGCATTCGCTTTAGGCTGGATAGGTAGAACTAGCGATCCTCCTTCTAATTAGGCTTAGGCTTAGGCGAGTTAATCTTATAACTATAAGAGCTTTTCCTCTATAATCTATTAATCTAATTTAGATTTAGTAGCCGCTACTTATTACTTAATTATCTTGGCTTTATACGCGCTATTTAATTTATTAACGCTTAAACGTTTACGTTAGTATTAGATAGTATTATAGCGATCAGGTTTTTAATAATAGGCGTTTAAGGTATAACCGATTATTTAGCGATACCGTCTTCGGACTCGCTATTAGGATCGAGGTAGGATAGTAAGATTATAGAGTTCCCTACGCTTTCTATTCCTCTAGTAGTTAATCGTGTTAAGTAAGGGAATAAAGCTGGTGGCGTAGGAGTAGTTAATATAGAGGCTTAGTAATTTACGTCGATTAAGGACCTGCGGTTATTAGATAGTTGGAATGTAATACTAGAAATATAAGTAGCTAATTAACTAGGTAATAAGGCTGAATCTAATTATAAGGAGAGGAAGTATTATATATATAATCGCTGAAGGTAAATAAATATATAGCGTTAAGGCGCTTATAATTTAAGTCTACTATCCTTAGATAGCGCGTATAATAAGAATACGTATAACTAAATACTATAATACCTATTATTAACTTAAGATATATAAAGTAGGTGAAAAGGTCTTCTTATATACTACTAATATTAGGACTAAGCGATTATATAAGAAACTCGACTAAAAGAAGATTAGCCCTTATAAAGTTATTAAGGTAATTAGATCTCAAGCTTATAAGCTTAAGCTCCTAGTATCTATTAAAATTTATAATATCTTCTATATATTACTACTCGAGCTAATATATACGCTAGTACTAGGATAAGTTAATCCTAATATAAAGCCCGTTAAAGTAGTATGGAACTAGACTTCACTTAGAAACAGGATAAGGGAAAATTCAGGGGTAAGAAGTAGTATAAAGGGGGTAAGAAAGTAGTAACCTACTATAGCTATAATAAACCGGGCTACTTCGCTAGAGACTATAGGTCTAAGAATATAGTATTACGACTATAGTTAAACGTACTAAGAAGAGTTCTATATACGGGACCTTCTAAGGATCTAATAAACCGCGACTCCGAGCTAACGGAAGCCGCGAAGGAAGAGTACTATTTCGAATTTATATAAAAGGTATTTTAATTTATTAAAGACTTATTAGAAGAAGGAATATCACCCTAGGATATTAACGAGAAAATAGAAAAGTATCTTATCCTTAAAGGATATAAAGGTTTAGAACTCGAAGGAATTCTATAGTATATAATCAGCTACGCCTAAGATAACGTGGCCTAACTATAGTAATAACTTCAGGATATTTAATAAGAGAAGAAGCAATTAGAGTCTTTAGATAACGGTAAGGTTCTGGAGTATAGCTCGGAATATAGACAGGAAACTCTAGGGAGCTTAGAAGAAGAAATACTACTCTATACTAATAATAAAGAGGTCCCGAATAACTCTTAATCCTGTACCTCCGCATTATAAGGATTAGATAAAGGAAAGGACTCTAAGAAAATATAAATACTTAATAACGACGTACTATTTATTAAAGATTATTATAACGATATAAACTATCCGTAATATAGCGTTATATACTAGACCGTATATATAGATACTAGTTATCGCTTCTACTACACGGCAAGATAAGAAGCCGGCATATAGGAAGTAATACCTGACTATAGATAACGATACTAGAATATATACCGCGATATAATATATAGCTAGCACCTAGTAATAAAGAGAATATATAAAACCTTTCCGGGAAACAAGCCCTCTTAGTATTAGAACTTAAAGACGATACTGAAGTATAAAAAGGACTCGGAGGAATATTACCTTTATAAGTAGTATCCCTACCTACACGATAAATATCAGACGTATATGCGATAAAAGATATAAAATAGTTTTCTCCTTAAATAGGGAAAAGAGTAATCTCTTATATTAAGGGGAGATATAAGTAGATTAATATCCTAACCCTAAAATAATTCCTGTATACTATATAATATAATATATATATTAATATACCGGTAATAATTAATAGCTAGCGAACTATTATAATAATAGATTCTAGAGTAACTAGTAATTTCGCCTCTCGAGACCTAGTACGATTAGTAGGTCTACTAACTCGAAAGAAGAAAGACTAGTACGACTTATAAATAGCCGACGGGTTAATACTATTAATAGGAAGGATAGACGAGGAAATATACTCGCTACCCGTAATAATTTAACGCTATTATAAGGAACTAACCTTTAATATAGTTAGGATAGCTACTTATTATATCATTTTAGGAATACCTTAGTTAAAGAAGCATAACCTAGTAATAGACTAGTAGAAAGGAGTACTTATATTTATAAATACTAGAGACGTTACTAGTATATAACCTATACGCTGATAGTAGACGACGATAGATAAGAAACGGAACTAAAGACCGGTTAAAGTATATATTACTTTAGTTTTAAAGAAGGACGACCTTAAACGAGGGTCCGACTTAGTACGTACTAGTAAAGGTTAGTAGGGCGAATAAGCTAGAGCTAATAGGGGAAAAGATAAACCTCCTATTATCCCTTTAAAGTATATAAAGTTTATAGCTCTATTTAAGGAAGAGATAACGGCGAAGGCCTTACCTAAACACTAATCTTAGGATTATAAGATCGAACTTGAACTAGGAAAGGCCCTGATATTTAGACTAATATATGCACTTTTAGAAAAGGAACTCGGTGTACTTTAGGAGTATATTAACGAGAACCTTAACAAGGGATTTATTCGAGAATCTAAATTACTAGCAGGTTATCTAATCCTCTTTACGCCTAAAAGGATAGAAAGCTTTAGTTATACGTCGACTATTAAAAGTTAAATAATATTACTATTAAGAATCGATATCCTTTACTAAATATTAGCGAGCTATAGGATAGACTCTCTAAGGCAAAGATATTTACTAAGCTTAACTTACGAGGAGCTTATAACTTAATTTAAATAAAAGAAGGTAAAGAATAGAAAACTATATTTAGGACTCGCTACGGATATTACGAGTACCTAGTCATGCTATTCAGACTTACTAACGTACTAGTAACCTGCTAAGCACTTGTTAATAATATAGTTTAAGCCTAGTTAGACCGCTCTACGATCGCTTACCTCGACGATATATTAATTTACTCTAAGAATAAGGTAGAATATATTAAGTATATATAAGACGTTCTTTTATACCTATTATAAGCAGGACTTCTCCTTAAACTAGAAAAGTACGAATTTTATAAGGAAGTAGTAGAGTTCTTAGGATTTATAGTAAGTATTACAGGTATCTAGATAAGCCTTAAGAAGATTTAGGCTATATCGGAATAGCCTATACTACACGATATTAAATCAGTCTAGAGTTTCTTAGGATTTACTAACTTTAATCGACGATTTATTAAAGGATATTCGAAGAAGGTACTCCTACTTATAAATATTATAAAAAAAGAAACCGGATTCTATTAGGGACTAGCCTAATAGTAATTATTTAAAACGCTTAAATAAGCCTATATAGATCTACCTATACTTTATACCTTTTAAGTTAGCGAACCGGCACGTATTAAAATAGATACCTCGGATCTTATAATCGGCGCTTACTTATACTAATAACGAGATAATAAATAGTACCCTATAACCTACTACTTATAAAAGATATTAGTAGTAGAATAGAACTATAATATCTATAATAAGGAGTTACTTATAGTAGTATATACGCTTTAGAATTAGAGGGTATACGCTAAGAGTTATTTAGAACTTACTATCTTTACGGATTATAAGAATCTTCTTAATTTTATAATAATAAAAGCGTTAAACCGAAGATAAGTCTATTAGTTAGAATTACTAGGATAGTATAAATTCAAGATCTTATATACCCTAGGAAAGGATAATAGCTAAGTAGATACCCTAAGCAGGCGATCGGACTATATAGAAAGTAAAGATATTATAGAAAAGCTAATCCTAATATAATAGGAAGACGGATCGCTAGTACTAGTATAGTATCTAGCGTTAATACTCCGTATTTCCGCGCCTAATACTTTAGTTAAACTAAAGAAGGCCTATAAAACAGACGCCCTAGTATAATAATTTAAGAGTTAGTAGCCTAATAATCTATTATTATAGTATAAAGGCAAAGTATACTTACTAGAGGTATATATAAGGGATACTATTTACGATTACTATAATAACCCCTTATAAGGATATCTAGGAGTATCTAAAATAATAGAACTTCTTAGAAGAATATACGTAGTACTACGGCTACGTATATAAGTTAAATAGTATATTAGAGAATATATATTATATTAGTAAAACAAAGTAGTAAGATATACTAAGTATAAATATATATAGTTTATACTAATACCTAATATACTATAGAAAGACGTTATAATAGACTTTATTATTAAACTACTAGGATTAATAGACCCTGTTATATAAGACAAGTTTAACTCTATAATAGTTATAATTAATAAGTTAATAAAGTATATAATCTTAACTACCTTTAAGGAATCTTATAAAGTAGATTAACTAGGATTTATCCTTCTAGATAGGCTTATTAGAGATTATAGTATACTAACTTTAATTACCTCTAATAGAGATAAACTCTTTATATCAAACTATTAGAAGATATTAATATTAGTAATTAGTATAAAACTAAGAATATTAACTACTTATTACCTAGAAACGGATAGATAGATAGAACGAACTAACTAGAGTATAGAGGCCTACTTAAGGTACTATATTAATTATAAATAGGATAATTAGGTTTTACTCCTACCTATTACCTAATTAGTATTAAATATAAAGAGGTTAGATATTATATAGTTATCGCCCTTCTTTATAAATTATAGATTCCACGCTAATACTTACTTAGACTTAAGAGAAGGTCCTTAAGCTAAGAAAGTACTAGTACTATTATTAGATATATCTAAGTTATATAAAGATATATAAGTATTAATCTCTATAATAAACGAGAAAATAGCTACTAGAGTAAATAAGAAAAGAAAAATATATCCTTAGCTAAAGAAGAGGGATAAAGTATATCTCCTTATAAAAAATTTAAAGTTAAAGAGAGTAAGTAAGAAACTAGACTATATTAAAGTCGGACTATTTTTAATTAAATAACTTAAAGGACCTATTAACTATAAGTTATAATTACTACCTAACGTTAAAGTATACCTAGTATTTTATATCTCTCTACTAGAGCTAGTAGACTCTATTATACCTTTATAAGAAATATTTCGTTTTAAGATCTAGGAAGAGAATAAGTTTAAAGTTAAAAGAATCCTAAAATAAAGAGGTTAGAGCTATCTTATTAAGTAGAAAGGGTACGAAGATTCGGAAAGTACCTAGGAACCGGAGGAATACCTTATAAGTTACCGGGCTCTCCTATAATAGTTCTATTATAGATAGCGTCTTAAGATAACTAGTTAATCGTCTTAACCGATATATCTATATTTAGAAAGTCGTCGAGAGATAACGCTCCTGCTATACTATTTTAGATCTCTTATACCTTCTCTAGCTCTTCTATACGTTCTAATTCCTCCACGTCGGAGAGACCCTTATTAAATATTTTCTACTTATAATCTCTAAGAAACCGTTTCTATTTCCGTAATCTCTATAGCTTCGCCTGCGATACACGTAGCTAATCCGCTATAGCCGCCTATACTACTTCTATTTCTAACTCTTCTTTCTCTAGCTTCTTTATAGCTCTATTAATGCTCGCGAAGTTAACTTTAAGCTCCGCGGGTTCGTACTTCTTCCTAGATCTAATATACTCGGCGTACTTCCGAGAAAGTAAGGATAGCTAATAGTCCTTCTAGCTTAGTACGTAACGACGATAAGCTACTATAACTATTACCCCCCTTATATTTACGCGGCTCTAGAGTTCTATACGGCTAATAGACTAACGGGAACTTATTAAGATATACTATAATAACTTTAAGGATAAAGAGATTTAGAAGGAGGGGATAATATTACGACTAAGGTTTAGCATAATAGAGTATCCTTAGGATACGTAAATAACGGAGTATACTTACTTAGCTCGCCTAGCTCCTTATTATCAAGTATAGAAGAATATATTAAGTAAATAGCCTTAGTACGATTTCCTATATCTATATAAATAGTGTTAATTTATATAGATAGGAGCTTCGTACTTAACTTATATTATAATCCTAGTATATCTCCTAAGTACTAAATATAATACTTGTACTAGACCTATTTAGTAAAAGCCTGCCTTCTATTCCTTAATACTCCTCTCCACGAGTACTAATTATAGGTCTACCCTCTCCGGAGTAAGTAGAACCGTAATACCCTCCTAAAGTATTAGAGTCGACTTATTTTATTCGTACCTAGAGCTACGCTCTACCCTTCCTACTTCACCGTCTTTAAGAATAAAAAAGGAGAGGCGGAGATCAGGGTAAGAGTTACTAGGGACGTAAAAGGCTTTTTATAAACGCTATATAAAAGGTTACTTTACTATCTAAAGCTTCGGAATTATAGTTAGGGGTAATCCTTACTAACTATTCCGATATAATTCTAGGTTATAATATAGTATATATAAGGATATAGAGCCGCTATTTACGAACCTAGTACTACCTTTACTAGTAATCGCCCTAGCGGATTACGCCTTCTAGGACTATAGGTCTTTCAAAGAGATCGAGGCGATTCTACTACCTGCGGATAGGTCTTTATACTACCTTTAAATTAAAAAGGACATGCTTCGTATACCTTTTTTCTAGATAGTATCTATAGATAGACTTATAGGAAAGATTTATAGAGCGGGCTCGTTTAGTAATTAGATAGTAGATCTAGGGTATTACGCCGGGTACAAGGAAAATATTAGGATACATGATATTCGAAGAGAAGCCCTTATTAAATCTGATAGTAAGTTTAATAAAATTCGCCGGTTATAATAACCTAGATACCTTCTCTAGCTTATACGCGCCTGAGCTAAGTACTATAAACGGGATAGTAAGTTACTAGAATAAAAATAGTTATACTATCGACCTTAAAGGGTTTCGCGGGCTATCGCTCTATTACTATCCTTAGCTGCTATAATCGCTACCTGTAAAGGTTAAAGCTAACCTAGATTATTATACCGACTTTATCTCTATTAACAAGGAGATTAAAATACTAGGGGAGAAGCTTCAGGGTATTATACTAGAGGATAAAGCCTAGCTAGCTTAGGCTCGATAAGAGGAATTATATTAGCGGAAACGCTAGCTCGTATCTAAGAGGCTTAGTAAATAGTAGTAGATTTAACCACGTAAGATCGCCTTAATTACGGAGGATAAAGTACTTTAAGTCGTAAGTCTACTAAGCTACTTCAACTAGATTCGCCGTTTAGATCTACTATGTAATCGGCTAGTATCTTTACTCTTCCTTAATATTCCCCTCCGTAGTATATAGGGCCGTAGCGTACTTCAGGATATAATCACATTATATAAAGAGAATCCGCGGGTAGCCTATTATCTAAGCTTACGGCCTGAAAACGATCGTTACCTTATACTCTAATATACAAGGGATATAGATTGATTCGTCTACTTCTCCTTTCTTATTTCTTAAATGCTTAGTTATTACGGACTAGCTAACTAAATACCCTTCGATTCTATAGTATTAGTATTAGTAATAGGTAAGAATATATTTACCGTTATTATAAGGGTGACCTTAAAAGGAAATACGGCTTTACTAAGCTCTATTTTTAGTGTAATAAATGGATTACTAGTAGGGCCGGATAGTTTAAGTACTATTAACGCTATCTTACTAACCTTAAGATACTCCTAGTTTAATATAATCCACTTATCTTCCGCCGAACTCTTACTACTACTAGGTAGTATCTCTTCTATCTCTTTAATTTAAAGCTCTTACTAACGAAACGTTTCCATTAATTCTTTATTAAATAGAGCTGGAAAGAGTACCTGCAAGAATATTTCTAGCATTTAGAAGATAGGTATAACTAATCTATAGAAGCGGGTAAAAGTAAGGTAGTCCTATATCCTAATCTACGTTATATACTTTCTTTTAACTTAATTTAAGATCTTTAGTATTACTATTAGGATATATACTACGTTAAGCGTATTAAGCTTAATCTAATTAAAAGGCGTCGCCTAATACGTTAGTCTTCTCTAAATATAAAGGCTTTCCTTAGCGCGAGCGTCAAGCTAGAGTACTATTATAACCTCTTAAGCGGGGAAAGTCCTTATAAGTATATTAATAAAATAATAGACTCGTTAATACTTAAGACACTCGACCTTATTATTCCTATAGGACTAGTAAGACTAGAAGATAGATTTTACCTTAGTTAAAGTTACTCTCTTCCTTTAATCGACTTAATAATAAATTAGGAGAAGTAAAGTTTATTAGTAGTATCTTTTATAGGCTTTAAAAGCCTACTTTCGATTATTAATTAGACCTTAGACGAGACCGTACTTAATAACCTAATACCGGCGTTATCTATTAACTCTAACCTTCCTTTATTAATCGACCTGAAACTACTCGACGAGTCTAACCCGTAGCCTATTATTCTTCCGTTATAGCACGTAATATTTCCGCGTCCGTAGTTAGAGAGCTAGTAATATAAGACTACCTTTTAGTAGCTTAGAGCTTAAAAGGTAGTTTACTAACTTATATAAAGCGGGATAAGAGTTTATTATATATAAACTTATAGATAGACGAATTAAATACGTTATACTTATAGAATACTCTTAAGCTCTACGTCTGCATATATAATATATATAGAAATCTCTCTATTCTATAAGTAAGCTACTAGGCCCTAAGACTATACTTTTAAAGCATATCTATATAGCTTATAATTAATTCGTGATAATAGTAGGACTTTAGTATAGATTAAAATAAACCTCTAATTAACGCAGGTATCTAGATTTCTACTTCCGTTCCTTCGATTTAGGCCTCTAATTTTAGCTTCTTAAGAGAGGGTACTAGAACTAGAGCCTTACAAAGAGTTAAAAGCTTCTAATATCTAATCTAGCTTCTAATTATACCTAGATTCTTTAAATAATAATATTAAGTTTACTAGAATAGTAGCTAGTAACTCCTTTAGGAATTCTAATTAATTTACTCTGTAAACGGTTTAAAGATAAGATAGCCTCTCGTCGACTTAGTAATATAAAACAAACGGAGTAGAATAGGAAATATAGAGAGAAACTATTAGTATATATTTATAAGAGCCGTTATCTTCTATAATTAGCCGTTACTAATACGAGTAAAGATAGAAGGCTCGGAATTATAATAGAAACGTCGTAGGTACGGCTTAAAACTAACGCGGATAACCCTTATACGTAGGAAAAACTAGATAAAAAGGAGTACCTATTCTTAAAAAATCTAAGTAACCTTTTAATTAGCTAGCTTAAGGATTTATATAATAGCGTTAATAAATCATTTATAACTATCTAGAAGGCCCTGTTTTAATTAGAACTCCTAGTATAAGATAGGGAATAGTTTATACGCGCTACTCGTTCTCGTTAATTTAATATTTAGCTAACTACCTAATAAGTTTTAGGAATTTACTAGACTAGAAGTTAGTTTTATAGTAAAGATTAACGACTTATACTAAGATAATATTAGATTAACTCGCGAAATTAGTAAATAGGAATGTTAGAAAGGAGACGAGTAGCTGAATTAGAAGCTAGTAAACTGAAAGTTACTATCTAGCAGCTGCAGATAGATAATAAAAAGCTCGAGAAGTATATAAGCGAGTAGAAGCTAATAGCTAAGGTATTAAAGAGTAATACAGATAAATACTATAAAGAAATAAATAAGATTTTTACAGCTCTAGATCAGGTAAAATCGGAGCTAGCTTGTACTTCTAGGGATAAGTACCTTAGATAGGAAGTCTCGTATCTATTTATAAGCGAGTAAGTCTAAGTATAAATATAGTAGAAATTAATCTAGCTAGTTAGTAAAGAGTAGGGCTAATTTCAAAAGTCTTTATTCCGTGTATATAATTTCCTATAGGCTTTTAATAAGACTATATTTACGTACCCTAAGAGTAATCCTCTTACCTTCTATTTAAAAATTCCGGCTGCCTAGTCCTCTCAGGCGAGTAGATAAAATACTAAGGATTACTTTAGATATATAATAAGTAAAGGTGCGTAAGGATCTATAAACCGAATAAATAGACTATCCGTTATAGAATTTCTGAAAATAGATACCCGCCGCTTTACTAGCTCTAATAATAATAATATTATTATTAATAATAGAGAAAGCCTATATACTAAAACTAAAAGCTAGCGCTAGTTATATTCTATAATCTAATTATAATAGCTAGCTTTTTAAGGCTAGAGAAATAAATATAAAGTTAGGATTATACCTCTTACGGCTCCCGCGTAGATTAGTTATAGTTAATAGCTAATCTATTATAAGTAAGAGTAGTAGGTTTTATTTAATTAATTTATCTAGCTTAGTATATAGTACTTATATATAATAAGTTTATAGCTAGGCTTATATTATATATCCGCCGGCTTTTCCCTACTCTCCCTAAAACTTACGCCCTTTTTAAGTACCTCTCAGCGCTCTAATAAGACTATCTATATAATATTACTTTTAAGGCTTTATTATAACTAAGTAATATTCTCTAGATAGGAGGCTAGTCTAAATTACTACGTATTAATCTTTAGCGGAGTAAGCGGGTAGGTTTAAAGGGTAAAGAAAATCTCTCAGCTTCTTAAGAAGTATAAGACATCTATTAAAATCCTTATAAAGGAATTTACCTTACTAGCCATTACTGTAATTACGAAAGAGTTACTAGACGAGTAGATCTTTAAATCTTTACCTTAGGTAAAGCTCCGTTACCTAGAGCTATTCCAGCTAATAAAGACGTAAGAGGTTAAGAGAGTAGCCTTTAAGGTAGAAGTCGTTAGGATTAAAGCTGAAGTAGTATAAGATATAGTACTAACTTCCGATAACGGAGGAGATAAGTACCTAGACTTAAAGTAAAGTAGATAGCGCGCTAAGCCTAAGGAGATAATAGAAGATAAAGCTAAGACTTAGGAAAATATTTAAATCAGCGCTATTAAACTATAGCAAGTCTTAACTAGAGGATAATATATAAGATAAGATAGGCACGTAGCTAATTTTCTTAATAGTAAATAATCGATAACTTAAGGATACTAAGTACTCTCTATCCTAAGGCTCTATCCTATCTATTTACTATTTAAAACGTAATATAAGAGTCTAGTCTTAGTCTAATCTTTACTTAAGGAAAGCTATCTAGAGTTTAGGAATAATTAGATCCCGGATCTAATAGAGGCACGGAAATAGCACGAAGTAGAGTCTATTAAACTTACTAAATAGACTAAGAGATTTTTAAAATACGCTAAGTCTCTACCGCTATCAGCTATTAAACTAATTACCGGTAAAAGTATCGCTGAGGTTCTCTTTAAAATAAGTACCCTTCGTTACTTAGCCGTTTATCGCCTTCTAACTAGCGTCGCGGGGATTTTAAACATGCTCTATGCAGCTAAATCTTTTGCAGAAGCTCTTAACAACTCTAAACGAGCGGAGAAGTTAGTAGAAATTAAAACTCAGCTAGAGGCTAGTATAAAGGAAATTATATAGCATTAATATCTGCTTAAACGTAAGCTTAGAGATTAGTTAGAAGATATTACGCGTCGGAGAGCTAAACTTAATAAGCTGGAAAGATTATTAATTAAAGAGATACTAGTAATAGATAAGAAATAATATACTAAGGTCGGCTCTACCTTTAAAAGCTTCCTTATTAGCTCCTAGTAGATCTCTAGTCCTTATACCTATAGTTATACACCGAGCTTTAACGGAGCGAAGGCTAAGTCTAAGGTAGAAGAGTATATTAAGAATAGCGGGATAGGTATATTTCTATATACTTTTCCTTTTATTTTATATCCTATCTATTCCTGTATCTATTTCTAATAATCCCTTTAGAATATAAATAGAAACTCTTAGAGAGGATAAATAAAGCTTAAGCTTGTAATTAAAGTCTACTTAACGAAGAGAAATCTTACTAAGGTAAAGAATTAGAGAAAGATACCCGACCTTTTTAGTATAATAATAATAGTAGCGGCGTTAAAGAGGAACCGGAGGTCTTAGAATTAATAATTTCACCTTTAAGGTTGAAGGGTAAAATGAAAAAAGAGAAGAAGGTAGTAGTATCTAACTGGGGTATTCTTATAGCTAAAGAAGTACCTGTTCTCGTAGATAAAGTTTCCGCTTCGGAAGAGGCGTCTCCCGCCCTAGAATATTTTATACAAGATATAGGTTAGAAATAGCCTTGATATAGAACTTAGAATTTTGGTATAACTAGGGATATTCCTGCAGAGCCGTATACTACGGTAGGGGAAGTTATCCTAGCCGAAGAACCTTATTTCGCCGTACCGGAGGGAGCTTCCTATACAGATAAGCCTTATAATATTATATTAGAGGAAGAACTAATACTAGAGGATACCTTTCTTATACGAGAAGTAGTCTCTAATAAGGACTTAATAGGAACGGAAAAAGTAGCTCTTAACGCGACGCCGGAAGGTTTATAAGCTAAGGTAATTATTAAAGATACTAATAATATAGAAGAATATAGTCTTAACTAATATAATAATATTCTATATAAATTAGATAATCCTTATAAACTAATATTAGGGCTTAACGTCGCTCTAATATATAATACCCTAGCTAAGGATACTAAGTTCCTTATACCGCCTCTAAGGCCTACTCTTAGTACCGTACGAGATGATTTTAATTTTCATCTACCTCTGTTAGCACCGCCGTCTATAATAACTTCCGTCTTTAAGGCTATAACCCTAGGGTCGCTAATAGAAGATAGCTATACTATTACGCTTAAGATTCTTAATAGTAGTAAGGTCCTTAGATCTATTATCTTTATTAGAGCTTACACCTAGATAGTAATCTTAAATAAAGTAAGAGTATATTATATAAAATATATATAAGATAATTAATACCTTAGAATACTACTAGCTAAGGAATATGATTTAGCCTTAATATTATTAAAAATATACGGCTATAATATAGACTTAGCGACGTATAAGGTTAAAAACCTATCTTCTCTAGTTCAGGCTATTAAGAAAATAAGTAGTCTGAGATTTACGCTCTAGATCTCTAAGCTTTAAAAGGTATTAAAGTCGAGCTATTCTCCTTATCTTTTTATTTTAAGAATAGGTCTGTATTTATAATATAATAAAGTCTTCGATCTTATAATATATAATATTATAGTTGAATTTTTTTTTTGAATAGCTAGCCTATCCTGTATTAATAGAATTTGTAAAGACCTTTTACCTCTAATACTTTTAGATTAGTCTTTAAAGGATAACTACTTTAGTATTACTAGAGGTCTCTCAGGTAGATACTAATTATATGCAAGCTACTCTTAGCTCCTCTAGTCTACTCCTAACTCCCCTAATCTACTTCTACCTACCCTACTCCATTCTTAGCTCTCTAATCTCGCTCCTAACCTCGCTCTCTCTGCTTGAAAACTGAGATAGGAATCTCCTAACTAATCTTATATATAGAGACTTTACCGGTCTTAGCTAACTTATAATAATAGGTTTATAGTATAAGGACTTTCATTTTTAGTATTAATAGTTAAGAATAGTCCACGTTAGATTATATTAAGTAAGCGGAGGTATAGTCTTATTAGAAAAGTATATCTATAATATTAAGCTAAGGTATAGTAATTTTTAATAAGCGTTTAACGTAAAATACGAAATATTAAATGAGAGGTAGTATTTACTAGAAAATTTCGCTCCGAATAGACTAATAAGAACCGCGAGGCGTTGCTATAAAGCGTAACTAATAGTATAGTATAACGGAACGCTTGTAAAGCGCTCCTAACGAGCGTTAAAACCGGATAGCTCTCTGTTTTATTCTCCCTAATTCTAATAGTTATAGGATAGATATTAATAAGGTTTAATATTAGTATTAGTATCGATTTTAAAGCTACTAATACTATTAAATTTTAATTATTTTCTTCCGTTAATTATTTTCAGATAATAATATATTAATAAATAGGGAGTAAAAGGATAAGATTAATAAAAAATAAAAAATATAAGCTTTATAAAGCTCTTAAAAATATTATAATTTTTTTATTAAAGTATAATAGGTAGTTATATACTTATATTAATTATAATATTAAGGGATATATTAATATAATAAAGGTTAAAATAATTATATTAATACTATTAATAATATAAAAAGGATTAAATAGTTAAGTAGAGATTATATAACATATTATACTAGGATTATAAGTACCCCTAGCTTAATATATATTAAAAGTAAAGAATACTAAAAGGATTATATAAGTTATAATAAAAATTAATAAATATTAAAGAGAAGATATAACTATTAAGGATTATACTTATATAATTAATATAAATATTTTAAGCTATTAAAAGAGTTATAAACTCTATTATTATAATATATTAGATAAGAATAAGTAATATTATACTTTAAACTATAATAATAGAAGTAAGGGAGGAGTTAAAAAGAATAGAAGGATAGGTTATAAAAATATATCTATTAATATATATACTTAAGTAGATATATAAATAATAATTTATATAATTAAGCTAGCTATTATTAATAATAAAGATTAAAGAGTAGTAATAAAAAGATTAAAAGTAATTAATAAAAGATTATATTCTTAGTTAAAAAATTACTTAAGGTTAATTAAATAGCTAACTTTTATATAAAACTTAAGTATAATTAATATAAAAAAGGTCTCTTTATTAATTATTAAGGTTATCTACCTTAAAATAGTAAATAAGCTAATTAATAAAGGGATAATAATAAAGGATATACTCTTTTATATTAAGTAGGAGAGGGATATAATATCTAGGTAATACTTTAATTATTATATATATAAGTATATTAATAAAATATATAATAAGTTAATAAAATAAATAAGTATATTAGAAGCTACTTAATAAATAATTATATGAATAATTTAAGTATAAGGAAGTAATATACTATTTATAAAGATAAATACTTAATATAAGCTAAAATTTACTTAATTAAGTAAAAGAAAAAAAAAGAAAAAAATTAAGTTAAGAGTAAAATTTAGATACTTTAAAATACTAGAAAAAAGGTAATATAAGTTAATTATTTATAATAAGAGGTTATTAAAAAGTAGAGGACTTTTTAATAATAATATAGAATATAGAATAAAAGGTACTTAAGGATATAATACTTATAATAAATAATATACTTATATAAAAGAAGGTTAGAAGATTAATAAAGCTATCTTTATTAAAATATAGTTAGTTCTCCCTTTTAATATAACCTTAATATTAATACTAAAGGGAAGAGTCTACCCTAGCCCCTAGTTAAGATATAAATATATAAGTAGAGAATTAGCCTCTATCTAATTAATAAATAATATAAAAGGATTAAAAATCTTATAATATAAAAAAAAGGATATAATAATAATACCCCTTTTAAAAAATAATAAAGTTTATAATATAAATATACTTATTATATAAGAACTAGCTAGGAATTTAATAAATAATATATTTTATAATTATAATATAAGTAAGTTCTATCTAATATATTATAATAAATTAGAGGTAAACCCCTACTTTTATATAAAAAAAAATTTAACTTGAAGTCCTAGGAAGTATAATATAATAAAGGAGACCTTTACTTATTATAAATATAAGTTTATAACCTTTAAAACTAAGTTAAAAGAATTAAAGAGTCTTATAAATTATAAAGAATAACCTTTTAAATTAATAATATATATAATTCTTCCTTAATAAACTTAACTTTTAATAATAGCTTATTTATAATCTTAGCCCTTAAAGGGGTATATAGTAATAATAAGGAATATATAATAGTTAATAACTTTAACTTATACTACTTATAATAAAATAACTTAGATAGGTATATATACTATATAATAATAAATAAGTTATTAAAGGTAATAAAATAATAGGGAATAAAACTTAATATAAATTAAGGCTTAATAATATAATAGAGCTAGGGAATATAAAGTATAATTAACTTATTATTCCTAGTAAAGGGTATATATAATATAAAATTAAGGTATAAAATTAAGTAGGAACTTAATTTCTAATTTAAATACCTCTTAATATATATATCTTTAAACTAGTTATAAGAGGAGTTAAAGCCTTATAAAAAGTAGGCTTAAAAGAAGGCTAATTTTAAAGAGATAAAAGGAGATATTAATATATTAATAACTATTTTAATTAAAGTCTTAAATTAATATTTATTAAAGTTATATATAAAGATTAATATATATATATAAATTAGTTATAATACTTTAAAAAATAGTAGATAATATTATTCCTAATATTAAGCCTTTTAAAGACTTAAAGTTATACTAGATAGTAAATTATATAAGGGTAATAAAGGCTTTTAAAGAGGCTTTTAAAGGATTATAAATATTATTAAATAGGTATTATAAATAAGAGACTCTAAGAGGTAGGTAAAGATAATATCTTAATATTAAAAAAGACTTATATATTAAATTATTAAGAGGTAGTATATATAATATTACTAAAAAGGATAAGTATTTAAAAGCTAACATAATAAAGAAGAGAAAGGAGTATAATCCTTAAAAAGCTCTTGTAATTCCTTACCCTTAAAAATAAGGAGAGTGGAAAGGTAATTAACTTTAAAGGAAGAATAAAGATACTTAAAAAAATCCTCTTCCCCCTCTACTTTAGGTTAACTTAAGAGATATTAAAGGTATAATATACCTTATATTAATTAATCTATATAATACCCTAGAGTATAAAAAGGTCTAAAAAGTAATTTAATACTTAGTTATAAGTAAGGCCCTAGGGATTTACTATTAAATAGGTTTTTATATATTTTATATAAAGATATAATTAAGGTAGTTTTAAAGCTCTTTTAAGCCTACCTAGATAATAGCTACTACCCTAAGAAATTTAAAAAAATTAATATAATTATCTTAAAAAAGTTAAAGAAACTAGATTATTTAAAATTAAAAACTTATTATTTAATAGTATTACTTAATATACTATAAAAGGCCTTTAAGATAGTAGTATTTAAATACCTTAATAAAATATTAAAATATTAAAAGCTCCTCTTAAAATAATAAATAAGAGTAAAGAAGGATAAGCTAATAAAAATAACTCTTAAAATTTATAATAAACTTAGTTTATATAATATAAAATTAAGGGAAGGAGAATATTATAAGCTTATTATTATTAAATATAATAGGAGCTTTTAATAATATATTATATAAGAGGTTACTTTATAACCTTAAAATAATAGGAATTTTAATAGTAATTATAACCTAGGTTATAAGCTTCCTTTAAAGAAGGGTTAATAAAGATAAAATCTAGTTAAATAAAAGAAGTAATAATAAGTATTCTTTAAAGCTCTTTAATTTTATTAATTCTCTTTTTATTCTTTAATAAACTATTAATTAAAGAATATATAAAAGTTAAACTCTTTATATAAATAAGAGGTTTTACTTAAAATATCTACCTCTTAATATATAATAAGTCTATTAAAAGAAATTACTACTAACTTAAAAAAACTTATTAAATATATTAAAAATAGATAAAGAATTATAGTATAATATTTATAATTATAAATTATAAATTATAAATTATAAATTAATATACCTCTTAAGAATATTAAAGAAGTTTAATATATTAAAATTAATTTAATTTAATAATATAAAAGTTATTTTAAGTATAAGTATATAAGTCTTAAAGTTATATATTAACTTTAAGCTCTACTAAGACTTATATATTACTTAAACTAAAATAAGGGCTACTACTTAATCTTAAATACTTAAATACTTTATTAATTTAACTTAGAATATAACCTTAATAAGATATAAAATAAAATATAAAATAATAGTTTAATTAATACTTATACTTATAACTTTAATATAATACTAATTAAGGGGAATAGTTAGTAAGATAAAAACTTATATATAAATATTAATAGTAATATAAAATAGCTTTTTAAGATTAACTCTTAATATATATAAGATAATATTAGTATTAATATTAAAGGTAGAGGTAGTAACTCCCTTAATTTAAATATAATTAAATAAAATAATATTTTAATATTAAATACTTTATAAAATTATTATTAATATAGTATAAAAAATAATATAATTTTAATAGAAAAGACTCTTTAAACTCCTTAAAAAGTAAGATATTATAGAATAAAGAAAAGATAATTAAGAGTTTTTAATTATAAAAGGTTATTTTTATATCTTATAATAATAAGATATAATACCTCTACTACCCTCTCTATTAAAGACGGGTATTAAAGTATAAAAAACTATCTTTATTAATATAAAATAATATTAAAATAAGTATATAAATAATTAATTAAGTTATTAAGTTATTATAATAACTTTAAAGCTAATATTATAAGTTTTAATAGCTTTAATATTAATATTATTTATATAATTAATTCTAGTAGCTTTACAACTTATATTATTTATTATATAATTAACTCTAATAGCCTTAATAACCTTGAAATTAATATTATTAGTTATATTATTAATTTTAATAGCTTTATTATTATATTACCTATTATAATTAATAGCTTTAAAGATAATAGTATTAATTTTAATAGCCTTAATATTAATATTACTATTTATAATAGTTTTATATTTAATATTACCTACTTTACTAATATTAAGAATAATATTATTAAGCTTAATATTACTTATTTTAATAATATTTAAGATTAATATTACCTACTTTAATAACCTTAGTATTAATATTACTATATATATTACTTATCTTAATACCTTTATATATATTACCTACTTTAATAACCTTATTATTATTATTATTATTATTATTATTATTAAACTAACTATTTTAATTTAGATTTAACTTAAATCTATAGATATTATATAGTATTAAATAGTTATAAGTAATAAGTTAACTATTAGTAGTTTAATTCTTTAAGTTAAGTTAAGAAGTTAGAGGTAAGTATTTAAAAAATAGTTAGTCTAATTCTTATTACTATAACTAATATTATTATTATCTATTATATATATAATTAGATAATACTTATATATCTAGAATATTTTATATCTTATAATAATATTATTAGGCTTAGGTATATATACGCCTTAAGTACTACCTTATAACCTACTTTAAGTAACCTTCCTTAGAAGTACGGGGTAATATCTAGGTAATAGGAGGCCTAGACCTAGCCTATACTTAGTAGATATATATCTACCTAGCTATCCCCTATTATTCTTTTAAGTTCTTTAAAGATTAGTTCTTCTATTATTATAAGCCTACTACCTAGTCTATTAGTATACCTATCCCTATTATTAAACCTTATAACGTAACTCTACGTCTTTTATTACCTAATACGCTGTTATAAAGCTAGTAGATATAAGCCTTATAAGTATATATTTATTCTATCTTCTTTATAATAATAAAGTAGATAGCTTAATAACTAATAAGCTTATATCCTCTTTTTTAAACTTTATTATATCTACTTTTTCCTTTTTATTCCTTATCTTTTAATTAATTATATACTTTCTCTTAGTCTTTAATTTCCTATTTATACCTACTATATTTCTTCTTACTTATATATCTAGTCTCTTTATCTCTTTTTAAGGAATTTAAATATTATTTAGTTCTTATATCTAGGCTTTTAACTAGTAACTATTTTATTCTTATATTATATAATAGTTTGAAGTTAAGTTATAAATATACTTACTTTAAGTACTTCTAGGAATTAGAGTAGTTTAGATATAAGTTAGCTATTAGAGAATTATAGTATTATTATACTTAAAGGAGCTACTAGTAGATAAGGATTTACTTTAAGTTGAAATTTATCGAATATAAGCTCCTATTAGGTTACAGTATCTAAGATTGAAATATCTTCCGTATAGCCGTGAAAGTAAGAAGTTTAGCGCGTAAGTACTACTATCTAGCGTGTATTTAACATCAGGCCTGTTAAGCTCTTCAATATCTTCTAAAATCAAGCGCGGTGAACGTGGTAAGTAATCTCTATGAGATTACGTCATTCTTACAGGCTAGTGGCTTCATGGTCTCCGTCCCAGCTACAATATTACCCGTTGACGCTTCCGGTAACTCTAGTCTTGCTGGTGCTTCTACTGCACCTGTCTCGATATCCGCTTGTTGGGCCACCTCCGCCGCTTCAATCTGTTTTAGTATCCAGCCTATAGTCGCATCTCTTACTTTCTCAAGCTTTGTCAGCGTGAGGAGCGGTAGAGTTGAATACTGAGGAACTTTGGCTGGTGTGTTGGGTGGACTGAGATCTGAGGATATTGACTTTGTCTTTTCGGCTAGCAGGCTCCTCAGCACAGTGATACTATGGTCTCTTTCTTGGAGGATCCGGGCGAGTTGATCTCTGTTCTTGATATCTTCTTTAGCCCTCAATCTCTTACTTGCTTTCTCGCTCTCTTGCCGCCAGGCTGTGATTGCTTCACGAGCAGAATCTCTGATGTGATCAAACCTCGCAGGGCCGAGCATGACGCCACCGTACCACCTCGCAACAACAATGGCACCCTCAACCTCCATTGAAGCTAGCACCGTACTAAGAGTTTTGCCTCCATACTTTTCGCCATCATCGTCGTGACCTGTATCGAAAAGACGCTGAGACCTAAGCGCTCGCTGGCTGCTAGGCTTTCTCCATGCAGTAATACGATGTGATGCGGATTTGATATTGTGCTGGGCTTGCAGCTCTTGGGCATTCAAGATCGGTGAGTAAAGAGCGATGAATTTGGACGATCGATCTAAGATAGGAGTAGACTGGGAGATCTGGTCGGTTGATAGAGGCGATGGGGACCGAGCTCGTTTCTGAGACATACCAGTAGTCGTCTACAGATGAGAAGGATCTAGGAAGGAAAGTCCAGCGTAAAGTGTCGCTCCGGCCAAGGATGCCGTCATCTTAGTCATCGGTCCCGCTAATCCTAAGTCGAGCCAAGCGTAGCGCTAGCGCTGGTGGCCAGATATGCATCTGCAAATCGATTCAATATTCTCATCAGACGTTATCGTAGGGCACGTTTCGATTGCGATGCCTCCTCTTGAGACGAAACTCCTGTACTTGAGAAGTCCTAATGGCAGAAGTTTGGCATGCTGTTCGCAGAGTCCAAGTTGTCATACACAATCTCTCAGCGTGTCGTAATGCATTGTGAAATATATCAAGAAGGATCCCCTCGCAACTTGAGAGCGTATCCTGCAGGAGCCAGACAGTATTTCGCCATGCGAAGTCTTCCACTGAACCTTCACCTTGTTGACCGCATATTCGAGTCTGCAGCTGCTTTCTTGAATATAATCCTTGCATGATGTGTTGCAAGGATTGGCAAGATGTCGGTGTCTTTTCCTGAATTACTCTGGCTACGAATATTGAGCGGCAGCTCGGAACTATGCGCCTCCAACTGTGATCCAGGCTGGTTACCCCGCCAACGATATGGCCTAGTTAGTAAGCGTGGTAGCTAACGTAGTCTACCCCCAAACGAGACACACCCCCTGACGATTCAGCACCCCACCCTGAAATGTAACCCAAGTAGGAAATATCAACGAATTTCCATAGAATCAAGCTATTTACACCTAGAAATCAAGCTACACGTGTCGGACATACCCTGGCATTATACTCCAGCGAGCTACACATACTACATTTTGGTGGCGCGCGGCCAGAAGCTTGCGTAGTAACCCTGCTCGAAACAGCTTTATCAGTTACTCGAGCTCTTTTAACTCGATCTTGCCCTTCCTCCGCAGTTAGAACCCCCCTATTAGCTATATATAAGCGAGGAGTTTCTCTTTTATACTTCTAACGCGCGCTTATAGCCCGTAAATCCTTGATTTCGCTGGCTAAAAAGGCGACGTTATGCATAGCCATTTGAAACCCTTTAACTACCCGCTTCAGCGCCCGTTCCGTCGAACTTAGGGGGCTCTTTGAACGCCGTTTTAGTAAACCCTTGATTATAGTATATTCCTGAGCTAATTAAGCCACGGTATAAGGTGTATTAGGGGTTTAGCGGGCTGCTATAGCAGTCTCTAATGCAGGGGAGGTAGGCGTTCGTAGCTTAAATTGGAGACGCGATAGGACTCGCTTAGGATTATATAGTACTAATCTAGCTGTAGTAAATCCGCTACAGATGTTTAATGAACTCAGGGCTGCTGCGCGGGCGGGTTTAAAAGTCTCTAAAAAGTCAAGCTTGTCGATATAGTTACGTCCAAGCTGCATGTAGTATTCCACCTGATATCTATACGCGCGTTTCAGCGGCGAAAAGCAGCTAACGTCTAATAGCTACAGTAAATACGATGAATGCGGTGGCATATATAATATTATAATCGCGTTATCTATATAGAATCAATCGAATTCAGGGGTTACGTGGCTTCTATAGCCGTCTAAAATTAGTAGTCGATATTACCTAACCGTACGTGCCTTTATATATCCATTAAATACGGTCCGGAGCTAAATCAGGCTAATCTTATCGGTAGTCCACCTATTTTCACTAACAGCAATCGTCTACTGCGGTAGTAGGGCCTCATACCACGCGGCCTGATGTATTTTGCCCGCGAAGATGATCATCGGGGGTAAGGCTTAGCTACTGGCGTTGATAGCTTCTACGGCTGTCACCTATTCTCGATTCCCCGGCTGTGTAACTAATGCTTTCCCGGCTCTTTGTAACCTTATTACCACTTTGGCGGTGCCTATAACCCCCATTTAGAACCCCGTTTCGTTGAAATTATAGACGTCTTCGTCCGGGATACCATATTTCGCCCGCGTATTCTCTACGAGCTGAAACCAGTTACTTATAGCCTTAGGGTCCTCGTATAAGGCCCGTTGGTAGTCGTACTTCCGTGTATATTTCGATTGGAGCTGCTTATAGCGATTAACGAATTTGCGAACCCAATTTTCGCCTACGGTGGGTGACGCGTTGGCCGGGGATTCAGCGCGCGCTGAAAGAAGAATATCAGCCATTTTGCGTACAGCAGAAATCCGGGGTGGAAATCCCCGTTCGCCCATAGATATAACCCATTGGAAAAGAGCTTCGTCTTCCGTAGGGAGGAGCTTTCGATTTGCTATTCGGGATTGTTGATATGTTGGCTGCCCATGAAGACGCTTAGCTAGAGTTGAATATGTTGAACCGTAGCAGCAATCCTTGATCTGATTGGCCAGCTCTAGCTATTGATAATGATGATTGTATTGATGATAGCATACATGATTAAGATTATCTATCTGGTAGGAAATTTTCTATCCCGTGTTGCCAAGACCTAGTACAAAGGTTACGCTTAATCATGATAAGATATACGCTTAGGTCACGTGAGACGGCTCGGGGTGCCGAGATTCCAACAGAATAAGGGACGTCGTAGGCGCGGGCTGCGGCGCGTATACTTGGGGAATTATTATTATGGATAGCTTCAATGGCTTGGGAGATTCTGGCTTCTCGATCGCCTTTGTGGTTGGGGGGCATTTTTGTGATTTGTTGAAAAGACGCGTCAGAGTGGGGCGCTGATTCGTTTGGGGGTGTGTCTCGTTTGGGGGTAGACTACGTTATTGGCCGTCAGATAGATTCATCAGTCTTCCACCTCCCTACCCCAGGAACGTGTCTTGTTGGTTTTCTCCAACATGAATCTAATCGGCGCCCCACCCCTAGTCGCTACCGCTCCTACCGGCCTATCGACCACTCGTCCTATCCGATGACTTCAGGAGTAATACCTGACATACTGACATGCTACACAGCCACTGCTGCATCGCTGAAATGTGGACGTAGAGGTGTCATACTACCATCGGCAACAATTTCGATTGAAGTCGCTGTAAAAGGGCCTACTCCTTCTCCAGTGCATACGCTCTGCAGGCGATGGTGTCAATTTGGGCCAATACTGGCGTTGGAGAGTCGACCGAGTCGGTGAGGAGTCCCTTCCGCATGATGCTACTCTTATCGCAGCAGCCTAGAAGGATGCTTCTTGCACCCATGTCTCACGGATCTCTGATCTCCAGTAAGGTTCCGAAGCACTTCAGTGGTCTGCTATATATACTTTCGTTGGACGTCTGTCTCTACCAATTTTCATGGCGGAGAACTGCATCTCTCGCAGTACCTCCTCAAGTCTTGATTTCCAACCATTGCTTTGATGGATATGGCTTTTCAACGCCACTCCTAGGGACTTTATTGACTAGGGCTCTAATTCTACAGTCTCTGGAGTTAACATTGGTAAGGAGCTTGAGCAGGTGAAGATCTCTTTGCGGGCTGAGAAGGCTCGGGGGAAGGGCGGTATGGGCGACTTGGAAGGGATCTCCCAACCTTCGTTGTTTAAAGACACTGACTAATCGTGGGTTTTTCCACTCCGCCCTGATATTCGATGGCACCTAATTCGTCATATCGATGGGCCTGAACCACAGAGACATCTCCGACTGTGAAACAAATTGAAGATTAAAACATAGACCCTAATGGACTACATACAATCCCCAATATCACAGAATCTACCAGCAGCGCCGTTGCCATCCATCGCCAGCTTGAGCCGCTGGGCTACAGCAGTAGCAGGTACGAGTCACGATTACTGTCAACGAAAGACAAGATTCCACCGGGCGATGGCTTCTGGTTGGGCGCTGAACTGGGTACGGTCATATTACGGCAGCCGTCTACGGAAATTAGATGTCTACTGGTCTCTTCTCCAAGGCGCTTACGATACTGTGGTATTTCTTCACGTCAAAGATCAGCGGTGATCTGGAAACTATAGCACCAGCTTGAAGGACCTCGGCATGCTCTAATATGGGGAAGATTCTCGTACCCGTAGTGAGCGATCCTGGTTCACCCAGCAGAAAGACATCAACGGAAATGTGGGTTGAGTAGGCTCAAATTAAACTAGTACAGATTCAGTCTGTCTCGATATGCAATCCTTGGCTTCAAGCCATCTTGGTGTCGGTCTGAATCACTTCAGGATAATTCTGCGCTATGATGGGACATTAGGTGGTATTTCATCTTACGGTATCAGCATCAGACCCTGCCCATATCAACCGTGCAAGTCTACCTGCCCGGGTTTTCTTAATACTTAAAACCCCTGAGACTGCGGGCTTCTTCTTCTTGGCTGCTCGATTCTCATGAGCAATCTCGATTTCTTGCCTGCTGGTCGGATAGTCAATGACCCCAATTGGACCTGCATAGATCTTAAAATCGGGTCTAGGCGCTACGCCTATGAGTCAGCATACTATGGTCATTCCATGGATGGGGCCAACTTACAAGGTACAGGATTTAAGATATAACTTTCATCGCCAGCGGTTCCCAGAAGCTTCCGTACTTTATCGGCCACGTTGAGTACTGGCATTATTAGGGACGGTGAGGGCAAGAAGTAGATGTCGTCCTCGTCATCCTCTCCGGACCCCGATTCTTGCAACTCAGGTCCTTGGGATATGGGCTCCCTTGTAAAGTGGCGTGCTTGTGTTGTTCTGTTACCCTCCTTACTCATAAGATCCGCAAAGGACGGTTCGATGCCATAACCTCTTTCCTCAAAATTCGACATAAAACTACTTCTCGTCAGCAATCTTGGACTTTCAATTACGGGTGTGATGCTACGCCCATCTGCGAAGAGAGGATGAGAGTGATGGCTCGATAGCTTCAATGGCCTGGGCATAAGGCTGTGATCCACGTCCTTCGTAGTCCCTAGTGAGAAGATAGGGGCTCCAGAGCGGTCCTCGCTTCCAGATCTTGTCCTGCGATGGGACCCCGTTGTAATACTGGTAAGATTCTCGGTTTGCGCACGAATGTGGCCGGTCTGATCGCCTTCTCGATATTTTCTTGACATCGCGGATATCTGGATGATATTCTCTGTCTGGGTATATGCAGGATCGCCCCGAGGGCGAGGCGACGTACGAGGTGGATAGCCATTATCTTTGCTTCGGGGCATATGGGGCTTACATGCTGGCGGTTTCCACTCTTCGAATATGGCGTTTCGGGCCGCGTCACTTCTCACTTTCACATCAGCTGTGGATCGACTAGGGATTGGGAGTGTTGGAAGTTTTCTTTTGTTGGAGGGTTTGAAATAATCCCGGATATCTTTTTGTGCAGTCGGCTCCGGAGGGCAAGAAGTCGGCTCGATTCGTGGACGCTCTTCCATTTACAGGGGTCTTTGCATAATATGGTATTTTCTAACGTAGTATTGGCCATTCGGTTCGGGATTGGGCTATGTACAGTGCGAGGCCGGCGGAATATGAATTGGGAGAACAAAATCGACGAGGGAACAAGATGAACAAAGGAAAGGTACGGCTTTGAGCACGTGCGAATTGCTAATAATACCCTCTTTCAGAACAGTCAACTTGTTGCAGCGTTGTTCGGAGTGACTGCCAATTCAAGTTCGATAAGATAGTCTGAGCCATGTTAGTACACAGCATCTCACTCCTAGTGATCTGCAACGTTAACGTAGGTAAAAGGCGACATGTCTTTCGACGGTAAGTAACTACGAGCTAGGTTTTAGGACAAAACTCCTCACGCAGACCATCGTAGAGATAAGTGGCAAACTTATAGCATTGAGGCATGAAATGCTGATAAGACTGCGGGATGTATTCCTGTTTATGGGGTTCGTGCTAGGAAAACCTCTCAATTTGGGGCCAAAGACGAGGATTACATTGGTTTGTCTTTCTGTCCATGAGACAATTCCACACTATTGTCCGGCCAAGTGCTTACTGCTGTAGGGCTCAAAGTTTCACAAGTATTACTCTATGTCAAATAAATCGAGTCAGAAAACACCCCAAGATGTTCAACTCGAAAATGCTTGTTGCATAAACCCAGCAAAGCGTGTAGAGGATTTGGGGTAGATGATCAAGGCGAGAAAAAAGAAGCGATGTCGGACACTTTCAACAGGCAAAAGCTGTACAAAGTCTGAGGCTCATTCAACGAATACAGGCAACAGACAATGCTGATTTGTTGTGCCACAAGCCTTTGTTACACAACAAGGCTCCAGAATACCTCGCATGTTTCAAAAATAGCCACTCTTGTTCTATCGACATCGTCCAATTTGTTGCAATGCCTACAAATGGCAGAGATTCCTTCTGACCAATGGACATGCAACATTCGACTTCTCTCCTAGCAATCCCATACATCCAGATATTCAACCACTCTACCCACCCACGCGTCTTTCATATAACACATCCAGCACTCCATCATGTGTCTTGTCAAATCTCACACACTCCCTTGTTGCGGCCACGTCAACAACACAGAAGTCATCTCACGATGCAGCAAATTCAGCTGGATAAACCCCTGCAGCGCTTGGTCCAATCCCAAAGATGTTGCCTCGCGCGTTCACGCAGACTGCAAAAATTGCCGCTCATCCCTCAGCAACAAGAGAGCTGAAGTAACGAGAGAATACAATGCACGCGAAGAACTGATATTGAAGGATGCTAGGGAGCTTCGTTGGTCAGAGGGTAGAGTTCTCACGTTGTGTCTTAGACTTAGCGACGACCTTGATGCCGCGCTACATAGGTTGAGCACGCTGTCGAAACGGGGCTAGGTACATGGACTTGTGATAGGAACAGATTCAGGTGTAATATGTCTTTTTCCGCGTTCACATAGAAACATCAGTATCAATAATCGAAGACGCAATGGAATAGCTCAGTGTGTACGCCCGTCGATGGCCTCGTTATAGCAAGAAATTGAGTGATATACTCCGGGGTCTGTCAATGTTTTCACTCAGTAGTCAGACTTGCACCAATAAGATCGAGGTTAGACTAGCGCGGCGACTGACTAAACAAAGAGACCAAGTCTTGGCAAGCAGCTGCTTGTCGCAAACTGAACTCTACCATATTTATTGACTTCCTCCAATCCCTGGTCGCCATTGACAATGAATCGCCGGATCGGTCTTTGCATCTCATCGGTAACGCCAAAACATAGGAGCTCACTTTGCTCCGTGGTGCGTCCATGATGGCAACACCATGGCGAACAAGTAGAATTTCGGCCTCGCCATATGCATTTCTCGGTGACCGGTGACCGACTCTGAGCGCTCCCAGAGCCTCCACCAAAGCCAGCCAACATGCCTCTACACAAGCTTCTGCTAAACCTACCGAGTATCTCTATACTTGGCAGCTGCGATCCTAGCAAACCTTGAGCCAAAAGCCATCCTGTGACTACAGCAAACATGCGTCTCGTACCCGAAGAGATCTCGTTCTCAGGCGAGTTACGACTCTCATCATTCGGACCCCATGTACTGACGATGCTGCTAGACTACCTAGGCCTCAATGCTGCTCTTTTCGAATGGGCAGAAAGCTATGACTCCAAGGTCCGCTACACATCCCTCCCTACCACCCTCCCTCATCAACCACGCACACGCTGACCCCTACAATCTCAGAACTGGCCCCGCCTCCGCCAATGCGTCGCCCCAACCATGCGCATCGACTACCGCTCCTTCCTCAACAAAATCTGGGAAGCCCTCCCAGCCGACGACTACGTAGCCATGGCCTCAGGCCCCCACGTCCTCGGCGACCCCCTCCTCAAAACGCAGCACTTCATCGGCGCCTCGAAATGGGAAAAGACCGCCGACGACGAGGTGGTCGGCTGGCATCAGCTGCGCGTGCCGCATCAGCGCTACACGGACGCGTCGAAGACGGAGGTCGCGGTCAAGGGACACGCGCACGGCACGAATCAGCATTGGTATCGCAAGATCGACGGGGTGTGGAAGTTTGCGGGACTGGCGCCGGAGATTAAGTGGGGGGAGTTTGATTTCGATAAGGTGTTTGAGAGTGGGAGGGAGACGTTTGGGGAGGAGGAGAAGGTGCGAGAGGAGGTGGCGATTACGAATGGAGTGCCGGTTGAGGGTGGTCCGGGTATGCTTGGTGGGGAAGAGGTGAAGCCTGCGTTGGGTGAGATAGGTAAGATCGAGGGATCGGATATGGATGCGCAAGCGGTGCAGACTGCAAGTGGGATCGAGAGCACGATTGAGAAGTTACCTGTGGAGGTAGCGGCGACGATGATGCAAAAGGTGCCGGAAAATTACAATAGCCTTTCTATGGAGGGTGTGGTGGGAGCTTGAAGTAGCGCTTGTGGTTCCATAGCTTCACTCCGTGTAACGGCTATACCAATACTGTTGCGCAACTATTCGCAAATTACCATTTTCCTTGATGTACCCCTTAATAATCACAGATTGAATTGATTGAATGGTCCAGACGGCTTCATCATCAAAGCCCCGTCTCGCTCCAAGTCTACCTAATGAACATTCCTCGACGGGTTTTACGAACCTTACAACAAGCAAACTGTGAACCCTTTAGAAAGCCAATTTATAAGTGACTGCTAACAACAAGCTCACATTATCATATTCAAAAAGATCTATTCATTACTATTAACGATCATAAACTCCACTATTACACCCACTCATCCAACTTCCAAACAACTTCAACCCCTCAAACGCAACCCCGACCTCTTCTCCGACCCCTTTTTCCCATGATGCCCACTCACAGGCGTCGGAAACACGCCCCGAGTCGCAGTGAAAGCCACCCCAGTGCCAGAGGGAAACACACCACCACTGCCAGAGGGTACTACCCCCACCCTCGAACAATTACTCCCCAACACAAACCAATTCGCCTCCAACAGCGGCGTCCTAAAGTCCACCCCCACCCTCGTAACATTGAACCCCGACCTGAACGTCGCCGAATAGGGGAAATTGGCCGGGATCGTGAAGTTCGGCGGTTGCGTGTAGAGCAGGACGAGGTAGGCGTGGCCGACGTTCGAGGGTGCGAGGTAGGGTACTTGGGCCGCGGTGGTGTTTGCGCTGGCGACGCCGGTGGTGGGGGAGAAGGTGACGTCTTGTTGGAACCAGAGGAGGGAGGCAGGGATGGGGGCGCTGAGGTTGGCGGTGGTGTCGACGGCGATGGCGATGTAGGTGCTGTTGAGGTGGAGGGGGGAGATGAGGGTTGGGGCGGACGAAAGGACTGTGGGAGATGGGGTTTAGTGGTTTGGGTGGGGCTTTTGTATGAATGGATGATGATGGTGCTGACCGTGGTAGGCGAGGGTTTTTCCGGCGATCACGTCAACGCTGCCGTATTTCACGCCGAGGGTGGTGTTCGTTGATGCGAGGGTGTAGCTTGGAGGGAGTTGTGCGAAGACGCTGCCGATGAGGCATGCTGCCGCGACGACGAGGGAAAGCATTTTTGCTGGAGAAATGGAGGAATGGAACAAGGTAATGCACAGCAGTTGCGATCGATTGCAGAAGGTTGTATTACCGCTTCATCGTTGACTCTTGCATTGCTGCTCTTATACAGCATCGGCCACTTGCAGCTTGACCGATCGGTTTTCCACCAGATCGCCCTATGCAGGTACGCTGCGCTGGCGTCATCTCCTGCCCATCGGTTTCCAAGAAGGGACGTAGCGTAGAGCCTGAATGTACTTTCGGTCGGAAACTCAGGGCTTTCGATGTTGTGGTTTCCATGTTCGGTTACGCGCATTTCGGTGAACGAGCCAGAATTATGGGTCTAAGCCTCAACAGGCCTTCGCGGTGCGGCCAAGCCTGATAGAGCGCACATTCCCCGGCATGGACTGACCAGACAAGACCAGACGCTGAAGTCGTCCAGCAGGTGCTGCGCAAGCCTAATGGACCCCCAGCTCAAACAAGGGCTCCATCCCCAAATATGACTGTGGCGCGACCACCAGTGTTGCACAAGTCCAGTGCGGGGGTAACGAGGAAGAATATCCGTCAACCCGGAAGATCTGATCTGTATTGATAATGTATTTCACCTGGCTGCATTTGGCCATGGACGATGTAGGGTTCCACCAGCAGGAGTACATTCATTGGCATCGCTTATATGATACGGTTGATCGACGTTACAGGGGACCGAGCCCTGCGTTGCCCGGCATCTTGCATTGCGATCGTTCATGGAGTAGGATCTGCGATTATTTTCAACGATAGCTTCGTAGTTGATGCTTTGGCCTTGCTTCAGCACTTCAACAATCAGAAAACGCAATCCTCGAAAAGCTTAATTCTGAGAGGCCACCTCAGTCATGCTAATTCGAGTCGCCGGAACGGGTCGGCAGACAACATTGGTGCCAGGAGAGGGACTGGTTTGCCCTGAGCTCTCTTTTCGGAACTCAAAGCTAGCCACGGTTAGCGATCGTTGCATACAAAACAGCTGTGTAACCGATTGCGCGTCGTTGCTGCTGGAAGAACGGACATATATCTCTCTCATTCTCTCTGGACATTATCCTCATCCCCCGAAACCATCCACATTCATCAAGTCATCCTCTTCAACCAGCCAAAATGCGTACCTCAATCTTCCTCGCCGCCCTGTCGTCGCTCCCCATTCTCCTCGCCTCACCATCATCACTCAAGTGGCTCAACGGCAAATCCCTCTCAGAGCGCGACTACCAACATTTGCGCCCTCAGCCGCGTTCTAACGTCACAGAATCTTATTGCCCACCGCGCTACGCACCAGAGCCCGTCCAGCGAGAGATCTTCAACGCCTTCATCGAGGCCCTCTACATCAGGAAAGACGTCTTCGGCGCCTTCAACACACATATTGCTGTTGACCTGATCGAGCACGATCCCTTCGACGCCCAAGGCCGCGACGCCAATGCCGGGAAGTTGTCAAACATCATCCCTTTCGTGCCAAGTACAGTGTTGGCCCGCAACTTTAATAATGATATCGGTCTCATTCACGTGAGAGTTGATGAGGAGGGACATCTACCGATCGCGTTGGCGGATATCTATCGTATGAATGGGACATGTATTGTTGAGCATTGGGATGTGACACAGGAGACTCCGAGGAACGCAACGAATCCTATTGCCATGTTTTGATCTGCTGGAACAGAGTTTGCCGGAGGCATTGGCAGGAATGAAGGACACTTGGTTCGGACACTCTTGAAAAATTTAATAATAGAGGGTCCTCCATGATTGGATCGCAGCTTGGCGAGACGGCTAGTTTTTCACGCAAGATCCGTTGGATTGCCACCGAGAGTGAATCCCTCCCGATACTTGGGTTTCCGGAAGTTGTTAGCATATGTAATGTTATGCAGTAATCTTAGACAGGTCTCGCAAAGTAAAACTGTTGCGGCTGCAAAAGAATCCTTTGAGTACCAAATCCTGTTCGTGACTGTTCTGATGCTCGGAGTTCTCGGCAATTATAATGATATAGTTGCCAATCCCTTTAACATTGAGGCTTGAGGCGAGTGGATCTTTGCTACTTCAATCACCATCTGAAGTCTGGCTTGCCACTGAGAAGCCGAAGAGTTTTGTTGAACATCATATGGTCAATTCCTTAGCATTCGGGTTCCCTGTGCCACTCAGAGCGAGTAATTTGGCACTCACATACGCTGGCCTTGTCCTCACTGGCGTTCTGTCATTCTCGATAGTAGAGACGTATGCCATCAGTCGTAGTATTCAATGCCCCTGTCTCGGGGAATTCCCTCGACATGAACGTCCAGTCGGTCGCCCAGCTTCCTCTGGAGCCTTTCCAAAACCAGCTTGGAGTCGTCATCTAGTCCTTGCCAAGTAGTCCAACGAAACTCCAAAGTCACATTCTGTGGCCGATCGCAGCATAACAGGCAGCCAAGATCATCCGCTAGCCTTGCAGACCGTCTGTGTTCTGGGACCGGAATTTTGAGGTTCATGACGTGAAGTTTGGTATCGAAATAGTGAGGTAGTGAATCTTTGAGCCAGTCCCTACAATCCGGGTACTCATGTAAGGCCCACTGATGTATATTTGCGCCCAGTAACAACGGAAGGTCATCACAGAATACCTCGAAAACATTCCTCTGATAAAAGATCTCACAGGCTTCTTGGGTGATTTGCCGCAGAATGTCCCAGCCATAGAGCAGGTTGAGTCCCTCGACTCCGTAGGCTAAAGGCCCAAACAGCTGGTCGAAACGTATGGGTTGCGATGTGACGACAAGCTCCTCGTATACATGATCTCGAAGCTCTCGTGGCAAAGACATAAAGTGAGCGTTTGCACCTCCTCCAACGGTAGAGGTAGCAGCAGTTAAGGTTGAGTTGAGTGCCATTGTTGCGATTCAACGGCTTCACAAGCTGTAAGTTGACAATATTTCCGTGTCTACAGCTTCAATACGGAAAATCTCTGTTATTTATAGCTTATAATAGACATGGAGTACTCTGATGCGTTGTGAAGAAGGTCAAACCCCTCGTCGTCGACTTCAGACTGGTAGAAGAAGAGGATGAGATACAATTGATCTGTAGCTGGTTTCAACAACAGCGACAAAAGCCAGCCTCATATACAGCTTTGTGGTAGCGTGAGCCAACCGATTGCTTGCTGAGCTGGCTGCTGGTGGGGTCAGGCAGAAAATTGATTCAGGGGCGAGTGCATGCCAAGCCTCACCAAGGCCCTAGACTACTTCAGCTCTAGTTGCATAGTGAGATAGCGCCAATCAAATCTCTCCGTCCTGGCAACAGTTTTACCTGTCACAGAAGAGTCAAGCAAAGGATGAATCTCGCAGCCCAACTTTGGCACTTGACAACATGTTATGAGCAAGCACAGATCCAGACCATACGCTCAGTGATGATAAGCTGCTTGGCAGTACAAAGGATCCTCCACCACGATGATCATACCACATCTTCGCCCAGACGATAGTCCCTACCATAACAATCCGTGATAGCACGACGCATATGGTAATGACTCGACTTGCTCTCAAAGAACTGTTGGGAAAATCATTTCCAGCCTTGTGGCTGTTCTAAGCTTTATTTCTCTGACTCAGATATGGAGAAAAAAGTATGCTCAATTCTCTCCACGCACCATGAATATCAGTATCGTACCCAGTTCTTCAGGACGTTTTCCGATCTCTCTCCTACGTCTATACAGTGATCGTCCTCACACAAATTGCAATAAAGTCGGTCTGTGAAAAGCTGACAGCGTATGTGACCAATCCTTCATCTCTTAGGCCCCAACGTCTTGTGTTCGACCTTCCGCGCAACCTGTGTACAAATTTGAAATACAAGAAAAAGAGCTGATCATGGCTTGCTCATAGTCGACCATCCGCTTCCTCGATCATGTCTCCGTCCGCTTTTGGGCCCGTTCATGTCGTACCATCTACGACTCCTCATACTCACACCGTGATCGCTTTACATGGCCGCGGTAGCCAAGGACCCGAGGTATGCTCATCGTTCTCAGTTGCTTCGTGGCTTGATCCGTGGGATTGCCACAATGTGCTTTGAGTACACTTGTGAATTATGCACCACAAACCATCGATTTGCGGTGTAAAGTCCGAACAAGTGGCCAAATAACCTGTGGCAGATAGGAAGGCTTTCGATGTCCTATCTATTCCACCACAACAGACCACGTCTATCATGTGGCTACTCCATTGCACCTTCATTTAGAAACGAGGCCTTTAGGCAGATTCTATCGCGAATATCTCCTATTACCTACCACGATCTAGAATTGGATATTTTGACATTCGAATACTGACCCTAATCCCCAATAGTTCGCTGAAGATCTCTTCGAAGGGAAGACATCATCCGGCCTGAACCTTCAAGAGACCTTCCCGAGCTGGAAATGGGTGTTTCCATCCTCGCAAGAGCGCTACTCGACTGTCTTTCAGGAGGAACTGGATGAGTGGTTCGATATCTACTCCTGTATGTCATTCTCCTCTGTTTTGGTCCTCATGTCCCGGGCAAATGGAGAGCAGCTCCCCAAACCCTCATAATAATACCCCAACACTAACACCAACCCACCAGTAACCGATCCCACCCAACGAGAAGAACTGCAAATAGAAGGTCTCCACGACTCAATCATCTACATTCGCGATCTCATCAGCGCAGAAGCCCAAGCCGTGACACCCGAACATGTAATCCTGCTGGGTATAAGCCAGGGCGGTGCGATCGGTTCGTCTTTTCACAGTCTTCTATACCTATCTCCATCCCCCCATCGCCCCATCCAACTCCCCACTCCAACACATCCATCCCCCCCTCAAACAAAGAACAAAGCTAACACCACCCCACAGCCCTCCTAACCCTCCTCACCCTCCCCTCCCGCATCGGCGCCACCATAGCCCTAAACACCTGGCTCCCCCTCGCCTCCCACCTCTCCAACTCCAACTCCACCCAGCACCTCTCCACAACCCTCTCCCTCCCCACCACCCACTCCTACTCCCCCACAACCCTCACCCTCCCCACCACCCCCTCCCCCTCCCACCCCCCCTCCCCAACCCCCAACCCCCTCCCCACGCCCCTCTTCCTAGCCCACACAACCGACGACGAAATCATAGATATAAATTTAGGACGGCAGACACGAAGTATACTAGAGGGATTGGGGATGAAGCTGAGATGGGTGGAGAGGGAGGAGGGGGGCCATTTGGGGTTCTTGGGCGGGGAAGGGGGGGGGGATGTTGTGGGGTTTTTAAAGGAGAGCGGCTTTCATACCTTATGCGATGAGGAGGAGGGTGATGGAGTGATGAAGAGGGAATCGAGGAGTATAGTATATAATATCGAGAAGGGATCATCGTTACTAATGAAATCGATATGATATGCAGTCGTCTCTATGTATGTGCTCGCTCGCTCGCTTCAATTCAGCCAATGTGTGGAGAGGGGAGTGGGGGATGTGGTGGGGTTCTTGGGGGGGGGTGTTGTAGAGGGAGGGGGTGATTGATATGATATGTGAGATGGATGGATCGTGCAATTTCCATGATGAAGTTGTAATATCGACCTCCTCCTCCTCCGACGACCTTTGAACTTGCAAAAAAGGTCCACTTTAAGCCAGATTCGAACTAGAATAGCTTTTCTGGGCCATCTGAATTTTCGCTCCGCTCTCCTGCTCGAACAGCAGGATCGGTGCTGAAATACGAGAAGTGGTCGAAGACTATGCTGCGGTCATCGAATGGAGACGTGGGGACATGAATGTGACATGACCAGGTGTATCTGCTACACAGTCACAGCTACCGCACTAGTTCTATGTACAATTCAGCCGTATCCTTCGCATCAGATCCCGCACGCATTCCTCCCCTCAATCAATCAGGATATCATATTCAAACCTCGGACTTCCCCACCGCTTCCAGGTGCCGAGGGATATCCTCCGGAGGCACGGAGATGGACATGCCCTTCTCTGTCAGGCCCATCTGATGCGCAAAGGTGGAGTGCGGCACCCACGACGCCGACTTGCGGGGCGTGACCTCCTCAAGCATCTTGTCGACCTGTTCGAGCGAGAGGCCTTTGGTCTCGGGCACGAGGAAGTAGGCGAAGGCGAGGGAGAGGCAGCAGAGGGAGCCCCAGAGGAAGAAGACTTTGGCACCGAGGTTGGCGTCGCCCTTTTTGGTGCCGACGAGGTAGGGGGTGATGACTGCGATGATCTTTGGTCGTGAGGTTAGTGAGGGGTTTGCGTATGTGGATGTGCAAGACTTACGCAGTTCCAGAACCAATTGGAAGCGGTGGACAAGGCTACACCACGAGAGCGGATGGGGAGAGGGAAAATCTCGCCAATCACAACCCAGGCGCAAGGTCCCCATGTGTTAGCGAAGAAGCAGATGTTGAAGCAGATGAATGCGATCATGGCCGAGACTGCCGCGGTGTTGTGCTTGGATTCCTTGCCCGCGGTGACACCGACGATGCCCACGATGAACTGCATGACGACCATACCGGTGGCACCAATGATGAGGAGCTTGCGACGACCGAATCGCTCAACGGTGTAGAAGGAGATGGGTGTAGAGCAGACATTGACGAGGGTGGTGACGAGGGAGATCAAGAAGGGATTCTTGATCGTGCCGAGGGAGGTGAAGAAGACGGTACCGAAATAGAAGATGAAGTTGATACCGGTCAATTGCTGCATCATCTGCATCAGGATGCCTGTACCATTGATGTCAGCTACGACCCGAGAAAAAAGATGTGACAGATTGCTCACCAACAAGGGTACGACGGCTATTGCTGCTGCCGCGCAGGATCGACCCCGTGAAGCAATTGGCCCAGCTCCCAATCCAACTGGTTTGTGGCACGATTTGAAGCTCATACTCGTGATTGGCAATGATCTCAGCCAGCTCGTCCTGGATGTAAGCTGAATCAACTGGTTGTCCACGGACAGATGCGAGTGCCTTCGCAGCTTTCTCGAGCTTTCCTTTCTTGACAAAGTAACGCGGTGATTCTGGGAGGACCGCAAGACCGGCTGCCAAGATTATAGCCCATAAGAATTGCACAGCGACTGGGATACGGTAGGATCCGGTGTCGAGACGGTTTTGGGTCGCGTATACGACGCAATTGGCCAGGAGGATTCCGATCGTGATACAGAATTGGTACCCTGACACAACGGCTCCTCGGACTTTCTTTGGTGCGATTTCCTGCGCACGGTCAGAACACTCATTTGGTTGACCATTCTGGAATGTTTTCCTTACCGACATGTACAGGATGACAATGGCGGAGATGAAGCCAACACCCAGACCGCAAATGACGCGACCAGCGACCATAACACCTAGACCAGTCGAGGCAGTCTCCAGAATGCATCCCACGGTGAAGATACCACATCCAATAATGATGGTCGTTCGACGACCCGTGAAGTCTGCAAAGTCACCTGCGATCAAAGCACCCAAGAAGGTACCCAGAGACAGAATCGAGGTAAGTAGGGACTGATTGCTGGCGGGTAGTGCAAACGCTGCCTTGTCGTCCTTGTAGGTGGACTTGGTTGGATCGGGGTATGGGAGACCGGTGTACTGGTTGATGAAGTATGGCATGGCCAAAACTCCACCCATCCAGCCGGTGTCATATCCGAAGAAAATACCGCCAAAGGCAGCGAAGGCACAGATGAGGTAGGCTTTGAGGGTGATGGGGGCTTCGAGGCGGGAGGTATCGGTGGTGCCAGTGATGACGACGGGGGCAACTCCTCCTCCAGGCATGATGGCGGTTGTCGACTGCGAAGATGAGAAGTGGGTTGTTGTTGTTGTGGATGAAAAAGATGATTGAGGTGGAGAATTAAAAAGAGTGGAAAGTGAGTTGGGTGCAGGGGATCACGAGGTTTTTGTGCAACACCCCCTCCTCCTCCAACACCGCCGAAAACGAAGTGAATAAAGTATGCAAGTGCCGGGACCCCGCAAAACGATTGGACGGCGCCCGCCGCGCAGGGATACGGCGCCGGAGATCAACCCATGATCAGGTGTCGCACCCATGGCCACCCAATCACACCTGTATTGCAAGACGGCTGAAGTCCGATGTACCAGTGATACCGTACAGCACATCTACCACGTTGTACTGGTACTCAGTACGGAGATCTGCTTGAACAGTGACTTTTATCTTATCATAGCGCCCGAAAGGCGTTACAGGTAAGTTGCTAGTACCGTAATTTATCGAAACAAGTGCTGAGTGGGAAATTGGCAGGAACACGAGACCAGCGACGAACCAGACTTCCCCGCTCCTGGGTCATTAGTGTCGTTAGTGTGATTAGTGGAAGGGACAATGCTCTTCTAGCTCGCCACTAGCGTACCCGCCATCGGAATGCGAGTCGGAGCGTGAGTGGTGGGAAATCAGCCGACCCGCCTTCTTTGAGCGTCAATTCCAACACTTTCAACACAAGGTTTGCACGACTCGTGATTTACTGACACATCTCGATGTCCAAGCTTTGTTCCTCTACCAAAGCTTGTCAGTTGTCAGCAAGAAGTATTAAGAAGTCGAAACTCTTCGACGCACGGAAAGCCTGCAACGGATGGATGTGCTCGAGTCTACGACAAGAGTCGAGCGCTGCATTGCGGCACCCTACCGCATTCATCCCCAAATCGAGATGCAGGACGCATTGAATCTCGGCTAGCTTAGCGGCCGCTTCGGCCATCTCCGCAGTCTGGGGAGGACTAGCCGATCTTGGCGACAATTTCCGGCTAATATCGGTCCACAAAATTACCAGCTCTAGGGCCTCGACCACAGACCCGGTAAATGTTTGGTTTCAATCCCATCATGTGCCGTTCAAGGTACCGAGGTACAATACATCAATCTAGAGAAGATGCACCAGTAAAAGAAGAAAAGCTAGGGTCTCTCGCCATGCATGCCTTATTTGAGAAGCAGTCCACTGCTATTCCAATGCTGTCAGCTCTGCATGGAATTAAATACCATGCATGGCCATGTTACTCTACGATGATCATGTAAAGCCACGCGATGTCACCTCATGCTTTATCCACATCTGAATGCCCATTGGCTGTCTGGACCAAGGACGCATTGACCAATGGCAGCTCCTAGCTGGGGTTTTATTGTTGGTCAGCATTGAATACGATGTGGCGATGATCCAATCAACACTAACCATGACCTCGGCTACGATTATCTCCTTGACCTTGCGGTCTCGCCTCCTCTACTGATGAAAATCAATAATGAAAATGCCACCTCGTGGTCAGCGCCACTGCTGACATGGTGTATCTAGTATTAAGATGACGGTGATGTCTTGAGGCGAACACGGTGAGATCCTTCGTCTTGATACGAGCACTGTCAGCAGAGCTGACTGACACCGTTCTCGGGCTGTAGCTCGACACTTCCGTTCAGACATGGTCCCGACTAAGTACAACACTCATCAGGTTGATGGGATTACTGAACAGGACTGCTTGTAGAAATACCACGCTTCAATTACTGGAACCACGTCAGTTGCAACATGCGCACCACAACGATCTGAATTGGTATTTCACGCAAGAGATTAGAGAGTGAGAGTATCGTGCCAAGCCCCTCTCGCCGGCGTACTAGCCAGCGGTGCGCTATGAACTCCAATCCTCTTTCCCAAAGACCATCGATCACGATTCCTACTGCAAACCAGTCGAACCATCAATGCAAGTATGAATGGTTCATCCTCGTGACTGTCTTGGGGCATTGCTACCATCCTGAGTCCGCGTTTTACTGTTCACGGTTCGTCCTATTCGATGCTCTCCTGAGTGGTTCAGACATTCGCATCCAAGTTACCACTCATTGATGATGTCAAACCCGCGGCGACACCAAGCCAACAATCTCACTTCTTAACCCTACCAATACTCACACGCCGCGTATGCTTCCACCCACTTTTCATGTACATCTTCAACAATATGTTGGATTGTGCTGTGCGTTCGGTCTTGAAGACGCGACCTCATGATGGCCCTGATACAGCCTCAGGAATCCCACTTCAAACATCCGAAGTAATCACCCAAGCGAGTAATTCTCGGACATTCAAACAAAAGTGACGAACGAACCCATGTTACTATGCTAAAAAAGCGCTTCCTGTCATTGAAGCTGCAGTATCGCACGACCACAAACCATCTCCAAAGAACAAATAATGATATTCGTTCATACTCGCCAGCCTCTTGCGAATCAGGTATGCGGTGAAAGAATTTGCGGGTCGGAAAATGAGTGAGCGGATATCTCAAATGTCGTTTCATGGCAATCTGAATTGCGCTATTTCGCGAGCAATGAGGACTATCATCCGTGCCAAGTCAGCACCTGCTCCAACAACCATACATTCCAATACCACTCAACCCCGACAATCCCCTCCAGTGCCCCTATCGCTCCATCCCACGACCATTCTCCCAAACCACAAATGCGCCTCCACTCTACGACCCCTCCAAGGAACTGAATCCCCAAGCCGTAGAAGGCACTACCGCATTCAAGGATCTCATCTTTTAATTATGTTTGAACATTGAGAATACCGGACCGCACGGCTGTATAAGGTAATGGAAGCGACACTGACATGGTTTGGTTTTGAGACGTGCCATCGCTGTAGTAGTTTAGGGCCATTCCTAGAATAACCCCGATTGATACCCCAAACCCATCACCATCACCATCCAGCTCATCACCATCTACCACTCCTCAAGAACTCACCACTCACTCACCCACCTATCAGCACTCACCCCCCGCGCTCCAAACCCTCACCATCTCAACCCTCTAAACCCCATCCTATCCCCACATTCCACCTCCACAAACCCCTACCACCCCAACCCCCCATCCTGCCACCTTCCTTACTTCCTTCCCCTATCCATCGTATAAAATAAGTGCCTTGTCGGACACGTAACGCTAATAATCAATAGGGGGTTTTTTTATGGTTGGGTGGTGGTCCTTCGTGTTTTACCTATAGAGGCGAGGGAGGTGGGATGCCACGCTGCGGATGTCGTGGTTGGGGTTTTGAAGGACTGGTGGGTGGGGATGGGGGATGGATGTGTGGGCCATGCGTTCCTGGTATGAAAATGGAAAGGGGCTGTTGGATAGGGGATTAGGGGTTGGGGGGTGGGAAGGGGGGAAAGATGGAGGTGGAAAGGCGGGTATGGGTATGGTTTAACTTGAGGATGATGAGGATGATGGGAATGTAGATGGGATGTAGATGAAATATTCTACAATGAATGGGTTGATTGAATGGGTTGACTGGTCAGGTGAGGTGTAGATCTGACCTATCTATTTACATGACGATTATGCGTAAGTTATGCTGGTAAGGTATGAACTTGCACCCACCCATTATATGGTATGGTAGAGAAGCTGAAGATCGAGCTTAAGCTGGAGATGGGGATGCGGTGATGGTTATGGTGGTGGTGGGGGGATGGTGTTCAATAGTGGGTGATGGGTGGATGGGTAAGAGGGCGGGGTGTATACTGAGGAAGATGGATGGGTGGGTGGTAGGTGGATGGGTAAGAGGGCGGGGTGTCTACGCGAGGAGGAAGATGGATAGGTAGGTGTGGGTTTCGATGAGGTCTCTGACGAATGGATGGATGAATGGATGGATGGATGGATGGATGGCTGGGTGGTTGGCTGTGTGAGTGAGTGAGTGAGGGAGGGAGTGAGTGAGGGAGTGAGTGAGGTGTAGATGTAGATGTAGTTTATCTATCTATCTCTTCATGTGCCAGCTAGCTGTACATAGGTAATTCAAGCCGGCAAGGTATGAATTTCAAGCTGGAGATATGGCTATCATGTTCGCTGATGGGTGCGCAGTAGGCATGCTTTCCACTTGAGGAAGAGGGGTGTGTGTGGGTTTCGATGAGGCCTCCGGATGGATGAATGGATGAATGAATAATTGGCTAGCTGGCTGAGTGGGTTGTAGCTATATTTCATCTATCTATCTATGTGCCAGCTGTATATTTTACAAGGATTCAAGCTGGTAAGGCACGAACTTGCACCCACCCATTATGTGGTGTAAATCTGAAAGCCGCCGCGATCTCCGGAGCCGGTTTGCCGCCATAATGGGTGCGTGTGGTTGTCTCCCTCTCCCTCTCCCAGCCGCTTACAGGATTCGAATTTTTCGGCGCTGATGGCTGGGTATGGTATGGAGGTAGAGATGAAGATGATGCAGCAGCTATTGTCTTCCTTACCACATCCTGATCCACGGCCCATTCTCTCGTACGCTGAACTCTCCTTCTATCAACGACTGCATTCTCCTTGGCCAATCTGTCATTTCCCTTTGCCAATCTATCATTTCCCTTGGCCAATCTATCGTTCTCTCTCGTCAGCCTCTGGTTTTCTTTCACAAGATCGATCTTAGAGGCAGCTTTCGCTTTCGCCAGACCTTCCAATTCGCGCCGAAGCCGCCGCTGCCGGGGAACATCTGATGCGGCGAGGTCGAGATGCTTGCAGGAGGTTTTGTAGCCCATCGCCGCGACACTCTTGGACAATCTTTCGGCCATGGCGACGCTGCGGTGCATGCCCATGCGGCAGGAGACCAGGACTGCGAGACAGCCGGCGGAGTTTCTGCGTCGATCGAGTTTTTCGCGGAGAGTGGTGAGGTTGGACTGGAATGCGGCCTCGTTTGAGCGGTGGGAGAAGAAGTCGTCGCGGATCTTGGGGTCGAGGCCTGTGTAGCGATCGCATAGGTTTTCGGGAGGTGCGGTGAGGGATCTGCATTCGACGTGCATGAGGAGAGGATGGCTCAGTTCTGGGATGCGGTTGTAGTAATGGCCGAAGGTGTAGAAGTGGATGCAGAACCGGCTGGATGATGCCTGCTTTGGAGTTGGTCGGTGAGGCATGGTTTGACGTGAGTGGTATTCTGTACGAATGTATGTGATTTTCCAAGTCGAAGCTGCCATTTCTGGGCGATTGGGAATACTTGTAAGTGCGGTGTGGCGAACGAACGATAACGCTTGGGATGAGGCAACTCTTGTAGTTGCAGGGCAAACCTCAAGCAGCCGATGTTATGTTCCAATTGACTCACAACACATCGTGCATTCGGGTGTCATGGTCTGCTGACCACAGTATCTATATCCACTTATCCTGAGTCATGAGGTGTGGGGCCGATGGGGAGATCTATTGATGTCTTCGGGTCGTACAGAGCTAGGGTACCTCGGGGATCGAAGTGAAGCGAACCGCCAAGACATGTATATTTGATCTTGGGAAGGTGTACAAGTACCTCTTGACTCATATAGAGTGGCTCAGCTGCCGTACTTCGAAGGCTCCTGGTAGCAACGATGTTCTCGTTGATTCACACATGTTCTGGTGGGAAAATGTGAAAGTGAAGTAACCGCCGGGATATCACGACCATCATGTTGATGATGACCGTCGATTGCAAGCGATGGAGCTCTCAAGAGGCTCTGGATAGTATCCATCATGCTTGCAAGCTAAAAACTCACAAGATGATCGTCTACAAGACTCCAGCAAGTCTCATCCACTTGAACCTGCAATTTTATCTCCATAGATCAACAATCGATGATGGGCATTCACTCGGGATATCGAACGGCGATTTGGATAGCTGACCATGGCCATTGCATCTGCCGTCTCCTAAAGAACACTGATCATTTGTTTTGAAATCGAGACAGTCACAGATGACGTGAAAGTGTAGTCTCCAGTGGCGGACTGCCAAGGTGATCCTATCCGCCATGACAACCGGGCAGTGCTAGATAGCCCTTTAATTTAGGTTGTGCACGCGAGACTTAACACATGAATATCGCTGATTGGGGTTAGGTCTATTTCGCGTGAAGTGGGTTCGTGGGAAGCAATGCCTCCTAACTCAAATCCAAGCCGCTAGTCACCAGCAGAACTCGGTAATGGCGAAGTAGGGAGGACTGTCTTTAAACAGGGGCTGAGGCTAAGATAGCCAGTGGACCTTCGCCTGTACGTTGCGCGATCCAGCTACCCGTCCAAAATCTGTCACTCAACACATGTGGACGACCCAAAGTTGGGTTCTAGGACGGCTATTTCTCCAAAGGACAGCCATATGTTGCTGAGAGCTTTCTTATGTAGGAAAATTGCGATGTTCTGTCCAGGTGGCAAGGGCCTCATCCAATAAATATGATAAGCAGAATCTGGTGTTGTAGGAAGGAATGAGTCTAGCGCATAACTATCGAAGATGTGCATCCGATTGAAGCTGTTGGTTTAGTTGTGATGATTGGACGTGAAATCGAGCCCCTGCGCAGTGGCTTTTTTGAATGGATGGGTGACTTTCGAAACCATGGATCTTGGTTTTGGCTGTGTAATTGGCCATACTAGAATCCAGACTATGATATCTGAATAGCGATGATCTCCATGAAAACGGTGACTGATACTACTTGACATACGCTCGTAAGTCATCTCCCACAAGATACTCAGATGCTGGTTCGCTCGTGGTTCTTTTAGGTGTTGCTCTGCCGATTGGGAGGACCGTACTGTACATGCTGTATTGTGTCAGTGCTGATTGATACGGAACGTCGTCGCAGCAGTCTGCTCCATTCCTCCCTCAAATCTATGCCGTCGTGGTGAATGGAGAATTCGATTTGTGGCTTACCTTTCTCTCTAAATCTTTCCTTATCTACAGTCTCCGTCGGGGAACCTTGGGATACGATCCTCATCTCAACAGCGTTGGCGAGCGTACCAGGAAGAGAGGTATCCTCACAGTGTCTCAGGGTCTCTGCCCGGAGGCTGGCATGGATGGCATTGATGTTTTTAAGTTGGCGCCCCAAGCTCGCAAAATGAACGGAAAATCATTTTGCCCATTCAGTAGCGTGTCCCAATCAGTTTTACGGGTTTTGGAGATAGGTTTTGGGGAGAGGCAAAGGTTGTGCGAGCGCGAACGCCTGGCATGACTCAAGAATTATCGGGCGATCCTCAAGATGGTGGATATGAAGTGAGCAATGACAAGAAGGCAGATGATCCATGATGCGTAGCAAGAGACAGAAACCCAAGATCAGCATTTTCTTCACATGTCTGTACTTTGAAAGTGCGCGGAAGACAAGGTATATACATCACTGAGGACCCTATTGTGTCATGACCCCGGCTGATACCGCGATGGGCCATTGTTGCCAAAACAGATGACAGTGAGTCTGTTCCACATTGTCAGGCATATTCTAAACTTGATTCGGGTATAACAGGTCCTATTCTACTGTGATCGGCGTAGGGCTGATAATAGAACTAGACGTGGAGGTGCTCACGTGCTCTACCTAGGTACGTACTACTCCATCACTACAACGGGGACATTATTGCTCAACACGCCGGAACCAGTATATATACCACCTCCATTACAGCTATATACAGACTTCAATCATATCTTGCACAGCTAGGATCAGCCCATTTCATCGCCATCCCTAGCTCCTCCCTGCGAAGCCAACAAGAAGAGCTGGGCAGTAACAGCTACCCCACACCAGGATCCGTTAGGCCTTTGCGTATACGAGGTACATGGGAGAGGAAATCGAGTCGACTTTGAGTCACTTCTTGGCTATACACACGAGGGGAGGCAGCGTATAAATCTCGCCTGGATGGATTGTATTGACGATAGTGAAATATCACATGTTATATCTGGAGGTATCAGGGCTATGACTACTATAGCCTTGTCGCCATGCTGGCTAAGATAGTGATCCTACAAGGCCGTCAAGCTGGCGGATGAACATACCACGGGCCACGTTACAAAATCACCCGTCGAGGACAATGCCGGACACCAATCCTCACCTATGTTCGTCTACCCGCACCTGTTAGCGTCTCGCATACCCAGAGAGCTTGATAAGAGCGCGATTATGTCAAGGAATTTCTAATATGAGACTAGATATTCTAGGGCTTACACCCGTTCACTCCGAAAAGCATGTAGCCCTTCTGGTCCGAACATATCTTCATCGATCAAAACTCAGACCCCAACCCGGTTCTCCGTATCTAATCGAAGCCCCCTTCAAATTCTTATGCAGATTGTCCTCCCAACCCTCATTAGTCGACGCTTCATCATCTCCAGAGTATCCCACGATGGAAGGAGGCTGTGCTAAGCGACGGCTTGGACCATACGAATACTCTCGATCACGAGGCTCACGGATCGGTGGAGCAACCCCTTGTCTATGACGATGGCTCTCTCGATTAGGTTCGTGCCGAGATGTATAAGTCCCACGGGGACCACTTCGGCCACCTCGAGGAGCAGTCACGAATGGGTTGCGTGGGTCTTGAAAGGGTGGACGACGGTTACGTTCGTTATCCCGAAACGGCTCCCGATAGGGTCGCTGGCGCGGTTCACCAAATCGACCAGAGCTGCGGCCTCCACGATGATCGTCAAAAGGACTTCGCTGGCGCGGTCCGCCACGTTCACTAGGGCGCACTCCACGAATACCATATCCTTCACGTCCAACGGGTCGGAAGCCCGCACGCTCGGAGACTGTTAGCCCGTTAGTAACAAAACTACCAACGATCTCACGTCTCTCACTAATGCGTTGTTCGGCCACGGCCTCTGGAGTAGGCTCGCCGCGACTGTCTCTCCCGAGCCACGCGGAGAGCATACTCTCGATGGTCAGAGGGCCAGGCACTGCAAGTGTTAGTTTCAGTGGCTCAAATCGTAGCAGAGTGCTGACCACTCATGTACCCTGCTGCGCTATTGAACTGCAGGTATTCACGCAGCTCCCTGTCGAAGCTGCGAAGCGAGTCTTCGAAGGTCTCCATGTTACGTCTTCCGCCATGGGAGTTGTATCGACTTCTCAGGTTGTTGTAGTCGCGGTCACTCATTGCGTCAAGCCATCGCGCATATTCTCCGACCGCAAAGTTTCGGCCTGTGAGGCGACTGGGAGATCCACGAGGCATTGTATCGACTCAAAAACTTGCAAATATTCAGCAAGACGCAAACCTGCGAATTGGAGGACGAACAGAAGTCTTCTCTTCAGCCAAAGTGATTGTATGATCCGCGGGGTGTTTTGTGTGAGTTTGTACAACATAGTATCGGTGGATCCTGTACCCAAAGAGTTCCAATTCTGTGATCGAGAACCGAGACACTGTATAGGAGGAGAACGACGTACAAGGTATACGAAGGATATATCGTGGAGACACAGAGGCATACTTAGTGACGAACATGCACCCATTTCGGCAAGGTCCCCATCCCGAACTAGGCGCAAGGCGTGTTATTCCGACCACCCAAGGATCAAGACCATCCGAAGTGGTAGGATAGTACAAGCACGGCGTATCTTCTAATCCACTTACCAAACCTCCGGTAATCAGGCAACTTTTCAAACACTAGACAAATCTCGCGAATTGAAGGCGACTTATCGGCAGGTGATCCTAATCCTTCGTCCTCTTTTGAAAAGGAGAGGGGCTACATCAATCATGTGAGATGCACACGGACCCGAAAGGGCCCGAACAGCCACTTCGGAAAGATCAAATAAGACTGATGCAATAGGGCAATGTTGGGTACTCCGCCAAGGTATATGTTGCGGCATGCTTGGGTTTGCCAAGATAGACATTGGCATTCCCTCGAAACGGACACGCAGGTAGGACAAGGGAAACTCAAATGCATTGGAATCATACATTGTGTCAGCCTCGATCGTACTGGTCGGCCTCTACAGACTTGTGCCACTGCATGCCACTTAGATCCTGAAATCGACACTTTGGAGCATGAGGCAACGGCCATGCTTTATTGACGAAGATACACAAAACGTCGAGACCCTTTTATTCCCAAACGTCTATGCACAATCCTTATAGGATTGCATGATCGGGATAGTTTGAAAGTCGCGGCAACGCTATTTGATCGTGCCAAGTTGACTGGATGAACATGAAGACCTGCACATAAAGGCACAAGTTGATGCCACCTTGTCTACGTTATCTGGTGGCCTTTACAGTGGAAACCACTGCTGATCCGACTACTATTGCATCAAGGCGGCTTTGTGGGGAAAATGGAGCTTCGAAGTTGGTATATTTGCATTGAAGGACAAAGCCTTTGAGGAGTTGGCGGCTCATGGATATCCTTATTGTGTCGTGGCAGAGAACACTCTCCGCCGCCTATATATACTTTTTCCTCCTTGTACTCGGTCTTTCCAAACCTCAACATCCCCCGCAGCCTCGACGGTTTTCATCAACTAGATTGGACGTCACAGTTTGACCCAGCAAATACCGTTTCACCATGGCTGCATCCTTTATCGCATCATTACCCAACGTCTGTAGAGGCGTACTGGACAAAGACAATCAAAAATGCTGCCTATGCCAAGAAGAGTACGGTACGCAGCCTTCCACCCGAGGAATCATCGAACGCCCAGTCAAACTACCCTGTGACCACATCATGGGCTCAGAATGCATCACACTCTGGCTGACTGGGGGAGGGAACAGCTGCCCCTTATGCCGCCACGTCTTTTTCTGCCGCCCTTTTCCTATAGCAGCCGAACTAGACGAAGAATTCGTCGATTGGGGCAACCCACATCATCAGGTCCTCGACGTTGCCGATTTCGATATCCACGACAGAGATCAGTATGTAGACCTTAGATCGACCACGCCGTCTCGACATGGACATCAAGATTTAACTGAGGATGTCGTGGATCATGCTTGGAGACGGCAACGTGAGCGTGCACACTACAGGACCCTGCAAGCCCGTGATCAGGATATACCGGAACCATTTGACTCTCCATTGATCGAGCTCGAGCAAGAGCTTAGCGACCTTCTCTTTAGAGATCTCGAAGAAGGGGGTACCTTCAATGAGCTCTGGGGCGACAACATGGAAAGTCCCGGTGACGACGTGGAAGGGTCCGCGGCTCTAGTGACAACTAGGCGTGAGATGTGGGAACTGATGCGGGATCTGGGCTTCAGCTACAGACCAAGCCTTGGGCCCATAGAGGCTGAATGGGCGCGGACTGTGTGGTACCCTCGGATTTTCCGCCATCGCGGCTCACATTGGTGAATGGCTAAATGCAGCCTTGGTGGCTGGTCATTGCAGTTAACAGTACAAGTCATCGAAAACAGAACCGATGAGATTTGGTGAGGATTGTTGTAAGTTGGTGATAGATCTAGCAATCTATGCACTCTCAAGTGTAGGAAGAGATTTTCTGACCAGTGGAATTGATATAGTGTCGATATTTTTACCAAACCAAGTTCAGCATATTAGAAGAACCGTTACGATCTCAGGATCTAATAGATCAACTCCCTAGCTCATGATGTGTTGATCCCATCTTTCACTCCCCACCACCTCCACAGCCTCGAAGTAACCACGCACACCCTCCCTGTCTAAGTCTGTGGATAACCTCTTCAAAGCCATCCATTGTTCCTATCTTTTGTTTCCGTCTTGCAACGCCCACAACAATGAAGAGAAACAAAGAGCCATCAATACACAATGCAAGGTCTCCCAGACAATTTCCTTTATTATCATCTCTAATAAAACAAAAACATCCACCTCCCTCATCACCCCGTCCACTCCTCTCGTATCCATCCCCCTTTCAATCCTCGCCATCCCATCGTTCCCTCCCCCTCTCAAACCCAAGATCCCCCTCCGGACAACCTCACCGCCCCCTCACCCATCACTATCATCCCCACATCCAAGAAAAATGGCCTCAGCATTCCTCTCTACCCTCCCCACCATCCCCACCCCCCTTGCCTCCACAACCTGCCCAATCTGCCTCGAAGAAATCACCACCACCACCACCACCACCTCCTCCCCCCCTCCAACCCACCTCCCCTGCACCCACACCCTCCACACCCCCTGCATAGCAGCCTGGCTCACATCCCACAACACCTGTCCTCTATGCGGGTGCGTCCTCTTCCCCCTATCCATCCCTGCCAAAAACCCCAACACCAACACCATTTCCACTTACCGTCAAAATCCCAATCCGAATCCGCCACTCATATATACATCCCAACGCTTCGAGAGAAGAACCCGCCGTGGCGCGGCTATGGAGACCATAGAGCCCGTAAGGCGAAGGAGGGTGCGACTCGTGGAGGAAGAGGAGGAATGGGATATGTCGCTCGTAGGCATGCTACTACAGGATGCACATTCGCGTGCTCAGACGTCGCCATCACGATCGGCATCGTCGTTGGCGGCGCGGCAGCTGTGGCGGTTCGGTAGAAGATAGAACGGGGTTTTTTCGAGAGGATTGGCGGAAAAAGAAATGCAGATGGATTGGAGTAGATGGATTTGCGATCGTTCAGTTTGTTTGGTTTGCTTGTCTATATATTATGTCGAACCCCTAGAATAAAAACCATAAACCAAGATCTATTCCCCAGCACTACGCAGAATTACACGATATCCCGTCACATCTCTTCGAAGATAAAGGAATGTAATGTAATGTAATATAATAGATCCGAAACGAGGGGATAGGGAGTTAGGGGGTTAGGACGAGGAGGAGGCGATTTTAATTGTATGTAACGTAGATGGGATGTGGAATATAGGATGTAGGATGTAGTATATAGGATATAGTACAAGGGTTCTTTGCTTTAGGAATCCATGTCAAGGTAAGACGTCGAGTAGGGAACGAGCTAAGGTAGTAGATATTTATATTTACGTAGTAGTATAATAGGATTTTTTTAGGAAGGGGATAGGGATATGAATATAGATTCGGATTCGGATTCGGATTCAGATAGGGGTAGGGAGAGGTAAAGTACGGAGAGTTGTGTATTATAAATGGAGTAATCGATAGGATAGGATAGGATCGGTAGGAGGGGTAAGAGGGGTAAAGAGGTAGGGAGGTAGAGTTATAGCCTTGTTTTTCTCTTTAATCGGGAGGAGGATTAGGGTTCGTTGCTGGGGGTGTAAGAGAGGAGAAGAGTAGAGGGGAGAGGAGAGGAGAGGAAGGAGAGGAGAGGAGAGGAGTAAAGGGGAGAGGAGAGGAGAGGAAGGAGAGGTAAGGGGAGGGGAGAGGTAAGGAGAATCTAGTTAATATCATAAGTATTATAAGTATATAAGTAAGTAATTATACCGCTATACCCTAGCTATAAGTATATATGGAAAAATATCTCCTTACCATCCCTCTTCGCACCTCGCCCTTCGTACCTCGCACGTTACCCAAACCAAACCAAACCAAAGCAATTCAAACTAGCAGGACGTAGTACGTAGTACGTAGCAATGATAAATAGTATAGCTAATCACGCATCTACACATCCATTCCACATACAACACTATGTTACAAGAGCACATGGATGCCATTAAAGGTACACGTAGATTCATACGACCTTACAGCGCGCGGGTTCGATTTGGTTAGCTGGGAGACTGTCTCGAAGCTGTAAGAGATTCTTGTATATTGTAAGGCGACGGCGAGTGCGATCACCCTGCCTATACCTTTCTAAGTAATTAGTTGATAAGATAGTATGGAAGCTTGAAAGCTCTAGTGGATTATACTTCGGATGGAATGCAAGTTTATTATCAGGGTATATAAATTCTACCGAACATCGCTATATAACATTAGTTCAGAGCGTTGAATAACATGTGGCACATAGGCATTTGTAGATCCGATCCGCAACAAATATAAGATCTGGCAGGATCGAGGTATCACAAAACGAATGCTATATCGCAAAGTGAGAACTCTCGAGTCCCTGCTCAAGAATACTTGGGCCCAGTCGAGTCGCCCGGCCGATGCACAGGTGCTTGGTTTGCTAGCCGTGCCGACATCGACGGCCCAGGCTGATAAGGCGGCGGGCTCTCCACATGCGTTAGGGGATTCGGATCATACCACTGTTGCGGCATCATCTGCCCCTGTGGCTGTGGCTGCGCTCGTTCTATCAGCTGCGGATACGTGGAGGGCCATTGCTGTTGATACATGGGTTGAGGTTGTGTAGGGATCATGCTCTGTGAAGGCACGCTGTGGTGGCCCCACGATGCATAGCTGGCGGGCTGCTGGAACGAATTTCGATCTGCAGGTACAGTGGAGTTGGCACGTCCAACCATCTCATAAGGCTCATAGTCGTGCACGAGTTGCACTCTTGCGTTCCGACGTTTGTTCAAGCGGATGGTACAGAAGTATTCTTCCACGGCACACCGCTTCACCTTGTCGGCGCAATGCTTCGTGGCTTCTTCCGACGGTGTTCGTCCGTAGCTGCCGCCATGGGTGCGGGCGTCAGGATTGGCACCGGCGCGGCAGAGCTGCTGGACAGTGTCGAGGTCTCCACGACGGGCTGCAATGTGGAGTGCAGTCGTCAACTTGCCTGACATACTAGCATTGACTTTTGCACCACGGTTGAGCAAGAGATTGACGGTGTTGGTGTCTTCACTCTCGGTGGCCATCATGAGGGCCGTTGCGCCTTGGGGCGTGGGAGCATTGACCCATGCGTCGTGGTCTAACAATAGTAGAACCATTTCGTAGTCTCCGAGACAGCAAGCGTAGTGTAGTGGAGTCAATGACGTCCCGATGATCTTGAACTTGGACAGGGCATTCAACAGCGAAGGCTGGGGCACAGCTTCTGGGTTCACCTCGACGCCGTTGTTTATCAAATAGCTCGCCAGCTCCAGGTTCTTGTTCAGACAAGCAATGTGCAGCAAGGTCTCGCCTTGCTTTGTTCTGGTCTTCAGGTCGTCACGTTCATGGAGGAGTGTCTCAACGGCAAGGACTCGTCCAACCCAGGCAGCCTGATGCATGGGTTGGTTGCCGTCAAGATCAAATCCGTACCGGTCTGCTCCTTTGGCAAGGAGCTTGTCGATAACGTCCAAGTGACCCGTCTTTGCTGCCCAATGCAACGGAGACATTCCTCGGGCATCCACAACATTTATATCAGCATTATTCGTAAGCAAAATGTCAAGACAGTCGCGGCGATTCGAGATGATGGCTTGATGCAGAGGAGTCCGACCCCAATTATTCTTCGACTCAATATCGGCACCGGCTGCAAGCAGAACCTTCATTATGCCGGCGTGATCTTTATCAATCGCAACATGGAGTGGCTTCGAACCCTCTGCATCAGAGGCTTCCCGTAGGCTCTTGGGAGAACGACTGATGATACTTTCGGTTGCCTTGAACAAGAGTGAGCCTCGATGTTTGAGTTGATCAGGCCGATGCGGAGGATAAGCATCCAGTAACCACTTGACCGCGAGCAGTCGATTACTCGCAACCGCAAGGTGAAGCACAGTCCGTCCCATTGCATCGACCGCAAACTCATCGGCGCCACCTTGCTTGAGTATGTCCATACAGTCCACATAGCCATTCATTGCCGCTCGCATCAGCGGGGTTTTGAAGCTATCGCTCCGGGCATCGACATTCACCTTGTGATCCAGGAATGATTTTACACTAGCAAGATCGCCGGCAGCTGCCGAATCGCCAAGGGCAGACGACTTTGTAATGCCCGGGATAGAAGGGAAACGAATGAGACTTGCGCGAGTCCCAAGCCTTGGACTGCGTGACTTCTTGGTCTCTGCAGGCGCTGACGCTGTAAGATAGGTGGCCCTGATCACCTCGATGGACTCTTGCAGAGAAATTTGAGCAGCTTTGGAATCTCCGCGGGCCTTGGCGGCAGTAAGCTCAACTTGTAGTCGTCGCAAATCGGTCTGGGCCTGTTCTCGAGCGGACGCACCCCCATCGATGCTCGTGGAAGTTGCCGCAGTATCGGAGGTGGACTGTTGTAGAGTCAGGATTGTATTGTCTATAGACGGCTCGGATGACGAGATTGTGGATGGAGAGGCCTCGAAAACGGATGAGTCTCGACCTGATGATATTGTGGATGTCTCTACCCTAGAGTTCATAACTTGACTGAAAGGCGGTGGGTTAGTGTAGGGTATGGGTGGTATGATGACAGTACGTGTGGGAGGTGGAGGCGGAGCCCGAGCAGGGGAGTTCGGTGTTGATTCAGTGGTAGGTTGAGGGGGAGTATTCCCAGCCAAGCTATGGTCGATGTTTTCGGACGGTGTCATGGTAATCCGAGGGCTGGGCATCAAGTCTGTCGGAGACGTTGCGATTGGGTCCATGGGTTCAACAAGGGTCGCCGCTGGCTTGTCACCTTGCAGGTTCGCACCAGACAATTCGTCTCCTGCCGTCGCTTTCAATGGAGCACTTTCATCTTCGAGGTGAGCCTCGCTACTCTTAGAAGCTAGTTGCCTGTTCAGAACGGAGAGTCCTTCCATCTTGGCCTCGAGATTGTCATCCACTGCGTCAATCCGTGCGCCTTCAGCAGACTCATGAACGGTATGAGATTGCGGGGAAGGTGAACGAAGAGCGTCTTCTGTCGGCATATCCTTGACGCTCGCATCATACAGATCCACGCTGGAATGTATTGATAATGTCCTCCGCGGAGGATCATTACCTGCCGGAGTCTGTAAATCGCTGCCAGCAGACTTCACTTCGTGACGATTCGGTTCCGCTTCAACAGTCATGGCATCCTCTTTTTCTCGTACAGGAGGAGTGCTCCTAGGCTCGATCATCGAGAAAGAAGCTCCCAGTCCCTCATCTAACGTTTCCGAAGGGCTTCTTTCCTCGAATGCCATGTCCAACTGGTACCTGAACCTCTCGAGAGATGAAGGTGCTTCGATCGATATTTCCTTGTCTTTCGGTAACGTCGCCTCAGCCATTACTGGAGGGGTATCCGGCAGGTGAAATGATCGGCGGGCTGAAGGACCATCAATTGCTGGCGGCTCTAAGCTGTGTAGCTGCTCGGGCAAAACATAGTCCGGATTAATAGCAACAGGATCTGGCTTTCGCGACACAGCTGGTATTGTCATGGACCTATCCGAATCTAGTGCTAGTTTTGGTTGGAGCATAATATCTTGATCAAGTGGTGTCCCCTCTAGTTGTAGTGGCATATCCTCTTCTCGAGACTCTTCAGGCGCAATGGGGAGCTCCGGAACTGGGACAGGATCTACCCTGACCACCGCTGCGGAGTCCCGTACCTCCTCTTCCTGCCGTGAACCTAGGAAATCCCAAACATTGATCCTCCCGTGATTCCTTGACTGCTCTTGACTCTGCGTTGAATCTTTTCGAGGGGATGATTGGGTTCGAGGCTTTGGTCGAGGTGGTACTTGTGGTGGCTGCGGCTCCAACTCTGTGAGAGGTGTAGGTATTTGAGGCGCAGGAGATGATAACAGTGCTGGCTCTTGAGGTGGTGGTGAGGCTAATTCGGCGGAATCAATTATCGTCGGAGATGTAGTTTCAGGCTGGGGAGTGGGCTGAGGTGCAGGCTTTCGACGAGGTGGCGGAGGTGGTGGTTTACCAGCGAGTAGTTTCCGACGACGAGCCTCGTGCTTCTGTAGAGAGCTGTAAGCCATTTGTCCAACCAACCACGTGCGGAACTTCGAACCTCTGCACCATAGACCCGTAGATAAGCAGGCGATCTCATGAGTATTGAATCCACATCCAGATGGACGGAAGGATCGTGTGATAGTATGGATATCGCATCATCCATCTCCGTCTCCCCAAAACCCAACGTCATCGTCTCGGCCCTCACTTGCTCAATGATCTCCCGACTCTCCTGATTGGCAAGTTGCTGCTTTTGCTCCGTTGCCGTTCTGCATTGGAAGATGGTCAACAGCAGCTGTAGGGCCCGCACCTGGCCTTCCAGATTCGAGACATATTCCTTGAGGATATCCTCCAGCCAGAGGTATCTAATCTTCTGCTTCACTCCCATGCCGGGTGTATAGCCGGACTCGGCCAATTTGCCATCAATCACCGTGATGAGGATAGCGCAGCAACTTAAGGAAAGGCCGAGATCCTTGTCCAGCTGGACCGTGGCTTCTGACTCCACGGTGTCGCTCACTCGCCATGCATGCAGAGCTTCTAGGGCGGCTCTGACGGTGGAGAGCTGGCTGGCGACCAGGGTTGTGTTGAGAGCGACATTGTCGTAGCTCTCGCGGACCTCGTTCAAGCTCTTGGCAACTCTGGTGACACTCGAGATGATCTGAAGGATGGATGCGACCCCTCCAATGATGGTAATCGGGTCAGGCATCTGAAGGCATTGGATGAGGAGGGAGCAACGGACTCTCGAGAAGACTCTCGAGAAGAGAGAAGGTCGGAGTTGAAGTCATTGCGACAGAGGTTCGGCGGAAAGTTGCACCCTGAAACTAGTCCTAGCTTTATCTTCTTCCACTGTCTCCACCGAGCACCACAGCCCGCCAGTCCATTCGTGAGTGAAGCACACGAAGGATCCCATCCCCTGCTTCGCCTATTCAGCCTTCTCATGAATTGACCTATGACAGCGCTAGATCGTGCACTAGCGTCGGGCACTCTACCCTATAAGGCTAGTGTATCGTGTCCAGAAGATGGTTAAGCGCTGGGGCTGAGCAGATGAAACAGAGCATTTAATGTGGGACTTCTCTCTACTACAGTACTACTTTACCTTCTGTACTTTACTTCAACTGGAGACCGTTACGACATCGCTATTTTAAGACATCTTGATGATTCAAGGGCGCTAGAGACTTGTCCCTGTTCTAGTACGGAGGCAGTCATGAAGATTGACTATGTTGTACCAGTAGCCCCATCACGCCAAGCAATCTCGAGCCATTACAGCGTACTTACTGTACATGGGCAGCACATTCGGGTCCTTGAGACTCGTGAGATCAACATGCTCTCTGGCGCATGTGATGAGATGAGAGTTGTGCCCTTACTCATCCGAGAAGCGGAATCATTCGATCTGGAGTGATTATGAGGCAAATATGCTTACTTATCCACTTCCTTTGCTTGGCCGCTCTGCGAGTAGCTGGTCCAGTCTTGCTTCGTACCTGTATCATATCGTGTATCTTCACTGACTGTCACCAGGCACGCCAGGGTAAGGAGACATGGCAGGGAAAGTCAAACGAAAGATGCAAAGTTGCCTTAACAATCGAGCCATAACCAGCGCTAACAAGTAACAGAGTCGCGCATGTCTATGATGTTCGCTCGATCTCCCTTCTTGATATACTTGCAATCATCGTAGGTACACAGTAATTTATGCAACTTTCACTTGGATTCCTATTTTTGTTACCCGTCATACTACTTTCAAGTTTCAACAGGTTGATGATGATGATGTAGTGGTTACACCAGACTGCCTGCAGCCAGTGATCATTTCCAAATCCATAGTGCTGGCTGTTGATTTGCTGGGCCTGCGACCCTATGTTGGTTCTGTGCGAGATTGAAGCTGCAATGCATTGGGCAAACTCAAACCCGCTATCCGAGAGGCATTTTGCTTTGCGAGTCACCATTGAGCCGACTTGGAAGGATGAAAAAATATTTGAAGCACATGCATCAATAATGGAATATCCTTGTCATTTTTACTCAGCGAAGAAAGACGACGTAGATACCTGATCGAGATGCGCTTTGTATCAGTGGTACGGTCACAAGCCATCAGCCAGTGAAAGGCATTGAAAATGCCCGGCCAGGAATTAAACAATTGGAAGAAGTGATCATGGGAGGCATGAAGGACGGATGTCTCCAAAAAAACTCGCTGCATTGGCAGGGATGGAAATATGAAACTTAATGTGACTGCACGTACGCTAAGCATACAAGAAGGGATAAAGCAAGGCTGTGAGGTTCTTATGTTTCATCCTGACCTCCTTCCACAGATCACTTGGCCGGATGTTTCCACCATACTCCAATTCGTCACCGCATAGATGCTGCACACATCAACGAACTATCTTGTTCTGCTCCTGACCCAACATAGCAGCGGAATCACGAGACCGTTATGACACTGGTGAGCACGCAAGCGCTATTATTACATTTGCCGCATCCAATAAAGCAACACTCCCACCATGGAAGCATGCCGGTATGCGCGAACCATGCTACATTTTCAAGTGGTAAAAATAAAAATCGCCCCCCTCATATCACGTTCCGGATCCGAGACATCGATGATCACCGCCAAGTCCTAGATTTCCTGATGTTGTCCACTTCAATATGTACACTCTCATCACCACCAAAGGCGGCCTCTTCGCCATCCTCCTCCTGAAGCTCTATACTCTTTTAATTTCCAGTAGAGAATGGTGATGACAAATCCAAGAACTAAGCAGCCGGCGGCTGGGCCGAGAGTGAGAACTGCGATGAGTGCAAGTGGGTTTGAACTGAGTTTTTGCCACGGCGTGAGATACTGGGAACAGTCTTTCGAGGTCTCGTAACTACCCGGGTCCTCACAAGGCTTTGGCATGTGAATGGTCATTGTCAAGCTTTCGATTTTGCGTTGATGGTAAGAGGGTAAGAACGTTGGTGTCGAGGATGGATCTGACAGGGATATGGGGAAGCGGATTGTATGGTTCTCTGGCCTCGAAGAAATCTGTAGAGCGGTGAGTATCAGTGGCTGTCGAGAGGGGTAGAGATTCTGTCTTACCACTGAGTAGAGGGTTGGAAGGACGTATCTTTGGCAGTCAAATGGCAGCTAGGACGAGCGCGAGATTTGGGAGAAGCCGACGTGCTAATACTACATCAGTGTTAGCCATCAACGCTTTTGGAGAGGATGTCTGGATGCTGAGACAGGCTTACTGGAACCTAGAATTGACAAGCTGCAATACTATGAAAAGATGAAAAAGAAACAGGAGTGCGAGCCGGTGGAGACATACTTATCCCAAACCTACGCGCCGCGAAAAGAAAGCCGAACTGCGCCGAAGTCTTACGTGCGAGCTGCCCGGCACAGTGGTTGATGGGATCATTTCGGAAACAAATTCGAAAGTCCTTCCGCTTTCTTTGTTCGATTGCCACTTGGTACGACCCAACCACGAAAAGTATGGTCTATGGCCCACCCACACAGCCCTTAGGATACCCGCAAGTTTGCAAGAGCTAATGATTCTAACTTGGGTGATTAGATGTCCCACGTACAAGAATACCATACCACACCCACAGCCCCAACATAACTCCCGCTCCCGAAAGATCACACACCAACCAATCCCCACTATCCACCTCCCCACCCTCCAATCCTCTCCCCACCTCCCCCAAACCCCCCACCCCATCACCCCCCTCCCCAAATCCCCAAACCCTCAACAGAAAACCCACATACCACTCATCCCTATCTCCCCCTTCATCCCCACACCCCTAAGCCATCTCCTGCCCAGCCTCCCCCTTGTACCCGATAGGCCTCCGTCGCAAACGAAGATGACACTGGTAAATCTGATGCACAAGCGTGATGATACAGGCGACGACGAAGAACGCTATTACGGCTATCAAGATGATGGTACCGGTGCTGTATTTAGGAGCGCCGGTGCTAGGGTTGTTGGCGCGACGGAGGAGTTCGTGTGCGGTGTGGCGGGCTGAGGGGGCCCGGGGGTTGGCGGGGGTGGAGGAGAGTGGTGGCATTGTTGTGGTTGTGGTTATGGGAAGGATATACGGTTATCTGCGTTGACTAAGGTGATGGGGATGGTGTATGGTTGTGCTGTCGGTGACAAGGATCAAATTGTGATGAAGGTCGTATCGTATAGCTGCGATACTGAAGAGAATGTCCTCTAAGATCGTGAAGAGGGCGTCAGTGCTGGGAAAACGCGAGAAGACACTGGGATCTTGAACATAACAGACCTGCTAGAATGACGACCTTGTCATATATCTAGGAAACCGCCAGAAGAAAAACAAAAATTTGTCACTACGATTCCTCATCCATCTTTTTATGTTCTACAGACGTCGAAGACCCAGCGGCATAACGCCGAAAAGAATGTTTCAGAATGCAAATAAATAAAAATACTTATCAGGTACTCGAACATATCCATAATAATAATAATCCAAAACATCTCCGGCAAAACCAATGAACATGATACCATGTATAGTAACGCCGCGGTAAGTTTCATATCAAAATAGTCCCTACAGACATCCAACGCGGGTCAGGAATTCTGTTACAAAACACGCATATCCATCCCGCTACAATCCATACAACCCCCCAAAACACCTCCCACAAACCCCCTCAGCACCATAAATACTATCCAACGCCGCATAAAAGTGAGTTTCATATCACAATCCCTCCCCACAGACATAAAGAACCGATCGCTTAGCACTTTCCTTTCCTTCCCTTCCCCTCTCCAAACAACACGAAGGAATCTATCTCATGTCTCGTAAAACCCCTATATACGTACGAGCATGCTACACTATATTTCCTGTTTAATTTATAGATTTTTTGAAACTGATCGTGGGAAGGGTAAGTGGTGTAGAAGAGGGTCTTTGAGTTGGACTGCGGTCGGTATACGCGTAGGCACTATGAATCACTATCGATACGGGCGCGGAAGTTAGTTTGAGGTGGGAGGGGGTTTTGATATGTGTGAGAGGGTCTTTGGGGATAAAGGGGTTTGGGGAGGGGAGATGCTGATTTGAGTTCTGCGTGGGGATGGTTGGATATACTTGGTTATGATGGTGATAGCGTCCGTGTACTCGATTGTACTTCTTTATTAAGCCCATCCTTGCTTTATATATGCGTATCATCTATATCACAGCGACACCGTTTCCTCTTCCATCCTTCCGTCGTCCGTCTTCCGTCTTCCCTCCCCTACACAAGATACCCGACATGATAAGAACGCAATGATACCAGAACGCCTGACAATTTCAGTTTGCATGCTTAAAAATGGAAATTGGAAGGGTAGATTGAGTGTCGGGTTGGAAGCGGAGAGGTTGTCTATGGTGATCGTATTCCGGGGAGTTAGAGGTAGTCGATAGGGCGGGGATGTGGCGGCGAATGTTGGGGTTTTAGTAGGAGGGGTGTAGGGAGGGGAGGTTGTTTGGAGGGGAGTGTAGGGAGGCGTGGATCTGATGACTGCACTGTTAGAAGGATCTAGGGGAGAGATAGTGTAGTGGATAGATAGCTCTGCTGATTCTTCAAAAGGAATGGGAGGGTGTATAGGGTAGGACAGGCGGTGAAGAAGGCAAGGGATATGAAATCGGTGTAATACCTTCGTGTTTCGTTTTTTGTGTTTTATGTAGTACAGAAAACTCTGAAACCTTGTCAGCGCCTAGACTTGGAAATGGTCATTGTTCGATAGGGTCGTACAGATCCCCACACCTATTTTTATAGATGGTCGCTAATGTCCTATTAGTCGAATGGCAATGAAATACCAGAAATGGATTACCTTAGTTTCGGAATCGTTAGTACGCAAACGCACCGAGGACCTATGTTATGCTTGAAGAGGTTTGATTCGATGATCCTTTCGATATCATATATGCGTCCAATTCGAGTCATTGGTGCTATGATGATTCATGCTAGGATAGATGTTGTATGCTGAGTCTTTCGTCGACCTATGAATACACTGCACGCATAGTCCAGTTAGAATATGAGATCTCCATACGTGCAATGACCCCCAAATGCCACACCCTTTAATGAATAGATCTCTTTCGCTCTTACCCATACGCTCGAAATCAGGTACGTTCCTTTTCCGAATTCCTCGGTCCAGCGTCATGTTGAAAGAAAATATGAGGCCCCATTGCGTAGGAAGCGTCAGCCCCACCAACCGACGCACTAAGAGGATCAGCTATGGTCCACAGCATAGATTGAGTAGAGTAGAGAAACTCACCCGCGCCGACTTGTCGCCAGTGAATTGATAGCAGTGATCCTTCTGTAAAAGTGATGCCCCATGTTTATCCTCAGCCATCGGATTGGCTTGCTCCACGATTTTAGCGCAAATGAACTCTCGTAACTCGCTTGGAGGAGTCGACCCATTTGGGTCGATTGTATAAAAATAGAGGGTATCTTCATATGTCATGTTTCGACTAACTTGATAGGACGTGACATTGTGGCTGAATGTACCAACTGAACGCTTTGTGAAATCGTAGGCGTGGTTTGGCTTCCCTGGGCAGTGCGGCTGTTCCCAGATTTTGAGGCGGAAAGGGTCATGTTGACGTTTGAGAAGGTCCACCGGATTTAAGCTTGCCTCACGTTGTGGAAGCGCAATAGCATGGGTAATGAGTATAATAGTGGCCAGAGCTGTGAGGGGACTGATCATCTTGTATTGGTGTTGACGTGTAGGGCTCTGAGTAGAGGGGATCAGGTCGGTGATAATAATGCTGCTGAGTATACGCAAGAGTTCGAGGTTTGATGGTGTCTTGTGCTAGAAAGAGCAGCCTGAGTTGGAAGACAGACCTGCTGTGTTGACTAGGTTGTAGGTGACTTCAGTAGTATACAGAGATTGTAAACTGAAAGCGGTATATAGGAGACTTAGATAAACAGGCCTGCTGTTGGTGAAAAGAGAACTATTGCAGAGAGCTCAGGGTATGAAATTGATGTGGAAGAGAGAAGGAAGGAAGAAGATCGAGTAAACCTTTTATAGTCTTACCAAACCTAGGTGAATGGTCTTCCTGATGTTGTACGCGAAATGTTCTAGTGCCAGTCATCAAAGCACGCTCTACTGGTAGAGTTGCACCATTTGAGTAACCTCAGACTTGAAATGAATCATCAAGTAATACCACGTTTCAGGAACGGAGGCTCTGATGCAAATTATCTCGAAGAGGCGTTCATTTGGTCCATAGCAGGAGTCGCACAAGATGTTAGCTCAAAATAGCTCCGAGACGCTGTGCAGGCATGGTCATCTGACCTTACAGTATGACAAACACTATATGTGATCTTTAGCATGTTGTATTGAAGGACATTGGTATTCTCCTTACTGAAACGTGATCCTTCGGACATATTGAACAATGATGAATTAGACTTATCAATTTCGTCGAGTTAGTGATTGTATAGTTGATATAGGAGAATCGTTACTCTTGTGGGGTTGTACGGATCGCCACGCTTCCTCAAGTATGTAGCTACTAGCAGCCAATCGGACAAGTGATAATTGAGGTTTAGAAAAGTGGCCATAGTATATTGCAATTAGTGCAGAAACCCGCCAAGACTACTGTCCGTCAATATATCAAAATATCGCATTCGAAGTATTTTGTCCGCCTATAAGTATACTACACGCATTCTCTAGTCAGGATCTGAGGTGTTCACAGACTGGAATTTCCTTTCCGCCCTTGAATTTTATGCTGGACTGCAGGTAAGTACCCCTTCAGTTCCTCGATCCAGCTCCATGCTAACGAAATAAAATTTCCCTTATCGCGTAGACTGCGAGCCTTTGGAAAACTTAGGTTCGTATATGTAAATTGGCGCACTAAGAAGATCAGCTTTGGTCCACAGAGAAGACAAGCAAGGTGACTTACCCGCGCCGATACACCGCCTGTCAATTGATAACAGTGCCCCTTCTGCAATAGCGACGAACCAAATTCTTGGGTCCTCATCGGATTAGTCTTCTCCACGAATTTAGCACAGTAGTAGTCCGGCGTATCGCTTGGGGGAGTCAATGAGTTTGGGTCGGCTTGGCTGAAATCGAGTTGCTCGGTGCTTCCCATTGGCCGGCTGACCTTGTAGGCCAAGATGTTCTGGTCGAGGACGATGTTCGTGTTCACTAGGAGCTCGTGTTTGGCGGTCGGCTTTCCGTGGCAGCCTAGTTCCTTCCAGGTTTCGAGGAATAGGCCAGTGTCATCTTGGCGTTTGTGGAGATTCGTTACTGGGTCCAGGCCTGTTTCGCGTCGTGGAAGAGCGAGAGCATTGGAAATGAGAGCACCGAAGGTTAGGATTGAGAGGGGATTGATCATTGTGTACTGATATCAAGTGCCAAGTTGAAGGGTCCCCTGTGAAACGGAATATATTGGAAATAATTTCGTATTACTATCAGCAGAGCAGCTTGAGGTGGGAGACTGTGTAGGAAAATGCGTAGATAGTGAAGGAACTCCGGACCGAAAGCGGTAAATAGAGACTTCAAGATACAGGCCTGCTGTTGGTGATGAAGGACAGTATTGCAGAGAGCGTAGTATATCGAAGCTGATATTGATGATAGAAGCAGGGACGGACTGTAGATCTCTTATAAAGTTGTCTCAAGTAAGTGAATGGGGAGTTTCAGATTGTTCGGCATCGACGAACAAGACACCTTTGAAGTGTTCCTTTTGTTCCCGATTTAGCTTGAGACTGTTCTATTCTTGTAGAACGAGAATAACTTACAGGGTCCTGGCATGCACAGTCCAATATACATCGTGCCGTATTGACACTCACCGAACATGATCTTGGTCTGAAAACAAAGGAAGCTGGGTTTCATTCCGAGACACTCAACGATGTAAATATGTAAGAGCCGGCTCAATTGCGCAAATGATCGTTTTATCGTTGATATCACTGACATCGCCCTAAAACACCGTGTGCTTGCTGTGTCTGTGCTTGTGTGCATTTTCTCCAGTCAAAAGCTAAAGCCTGTAATAACTACCTGAACATGGGAGCAGCTGCCTTTCAGTCCGAGGAGTCCACCGCTGCAGAAATAATGGACCCTGGTCCATATATGCAACAAATATGTTGCATGATTGATCCCGAGGGAACGTCCGCCAAAGTTTTGTGTCTTCATCACTGTGTGCCGCCCGTACAATAACAACGTAGGTAATAGACGTTTTACCGTTGAAGGTTTTGAATCCCAGTTATCCTTCGTGTTTCGTCGGTCAGAAGAATCGCGACATCGGGTATTAAATCTGCTTCAAAGAAGATGATGTTGGAAGATCAAAGATTTGATTGTCACTGGTGAAATCAGATGCCAAGCCACTAAATTCTAGCGTTGGTAAAATCTAATCTCTTCGGGATCTATTACAGCAGTTTGCAAAGGCATTGGCCAGACGCTAGTAGCCCGCAAATCGTCGAAGCTCCCCTACTAGAATTAGGTAGTAGGGCCTATAGTATAATAATAGTAGGACTTATAGTAAGATAGAAGTAGTAGTTATAAGGCTTATAGTATAATAGTAGTAGTAGTTATAAGGTCTATAGTATAATAATAGTAGGGCTTATAATAAGATAGTAGTAGTAGTTATAAGGTCTATAGTATAATAATAGTAGGGCTTATAGTATAATAATAGTAGGGTCTATAGTATAATAATAGTAGGGCTTATAATATAGTAATAGTAGGGCTTATAATATAGTAATAGTAGGGCTTATAATATAATAGTAGTAGTAGTTATAAGGCTTATAGTATAGTAATAGTAGGGCTTATATTATAACTAACTAAATAGGTTATATAATATATATACTTAGTATATATTACATCCTTATATTAACTTATAAGGGAAAATAATATATAAGGCTTACTAGTCTCTTTAAGGGGTTTATTAAATCCCTTATAGAATAATTCTTAGATTTCTTAAGAATTAGTCTTATTATAAAACCCTTATAATTAGTAATTATAATAATTCTAATTCTTCTACTTATTTAAGGGTAGTAATCTATTATTAGTTATAGTAAATATAACTTACTCTAGTAGTATTATAAGTAATATACTATTATAGTAGAGTTAAGATAAAAGTAATTTATTAAATACTTTTAATAATAATCCTAGCTAATAGGAAAGGGAATAGGAAAGTTATATTAGGGATATAAATAAACCTAATAATACTAAAAATACCCTTAAGGGAGATTTAGAGAATTATAAAGGAAGTATTCCCTTTATAATAAAACACCTTATATAAGTAAGATATAAGTAAGAAGAGTTATTATAAACTTAGTAACTTAAAGAAGTTAAAGTAGATATTACTACCCTAAAATTAGGGGAATAGATTTCTCTTTATAGTAATAATATTATAGGTTAGAAGTATATATATAATAAAGCTAAGGAGTACTCTAATTCTATTTAAAGTATATTAAAGTTAACCCCTATCTCTAACTATTATAATAAGAATATCTATAAATATTAAGACTAGATATAATAATATAATATATCTTTTTTATAAACTCTATTTAACTTTTTTATATAGATATTATATATTCTATTTATAATACTAGCGCTTAAGAGTAATTTAGAATAACTTTAAGCTACTTATTTATATTCTTATTTATTAAAAATATTAAGTTAAAAGGATTTTATAAACTTTTTATTAAATTATATTAAAGATCTTATAAATAGGGAGTTAAGTATATATTAATACTTAATATAAGTAACTTATAAATTTAAAATATACTTAATATCTTTAGAAGCCTAACTTCCTAAAAAAGTTAAAAGTAAGTAGGTAATAAATTTATATATTAAGCTTATTAAAGAGCTTTAAATTACTCTTATAAATTAGGTGTCCCTACTTAATATAAGGGATAAACTCCTATTATTAGTAGTACGCCTTAATTAATAAGTTATACTCGCGTCTATCTAAACTATTAAAAGATAATTACGGGGGCTTATAAGTATATTATAATTACTACTATAGTAGCTAACTTATAAGGGAAACCGTATACTTATACCTTATAAAGGCCTAGGTAAAAACCCTTACTATTCCTATCTCTTTATAACTTCTAGTCCGTTTCCCTTTATACTATATTTAGCTCTTTATACTTAGTACCTATATTTATTACCTTATTATCCTAGCTCCCTAGGGCTAGATTATATATTATAGCGACGGGTATTATTCTAATAGTAGGGACTTATACCTTAGCTTAGTCTTAATATAGCTACGTCGTTATAAGTAAGAACTAGCCTAGTATCCTAGTTTAAATTATCTATTTTACTACCTACTTTACCCCCTTTATACTTATAAGTATCTTATAAGTATCTAATATACCTAAGGTATCCCTTAGCTCCTAGTAGCGGTTATATAACCTAGGGTAGTTAATAAGGATATATCTTATATCCTACCTACGCTAGCTATACTTATAACTTATAAATATAACGCTAGGGACTCTATATTAATATAAGAAGGTAGCTAGCCCTATCTTCTCTATTTTTATTTATATAAAGGCGGAGCTCTTAGCCTTTTAAAGGCCCTTATAAAGGGCCCTCCTACTAGTCTATAAGCCTTTAAGCTAGGCTAGGGGATAGTCCCTAGCCCTTAGTCCTACCTAGTATTCTTCTTATATTACCTCCTAGGAGGACTTCTACTAATAGTATATCTTCTTCCTAATCCCTTAAGAGTATTAGGTTACCTCCCTAGCTATAACCGCGTTCTAGTTATCTAGGTATAGGGAGTATAGAGCCTACTTATTCTTCTCCTTTATAGGGGACTCCGCTACCTTTCTCCTCTTCCCTCTCCTAGCCTTAAGCTTCCTCTAGATATATCTATTCCCTATTACTATTACTAGGTAAATCCCTTTTAATATATACTAGTAGAGAATTAAGTAGTCTAATATTAGTTATATAAGGGCTATCTCTACCTCTACCTCTAATACTTATATTAAGGTAGCTTTATATACCCCTAATACGCGTCTTAAATAGCTATTCTAGATAACTTTAAGCTTCTTTATATATATCTTCTTTATTTCCCTTAGGCCTTATAATATATACTATATAATAGATATATAGGTTATTACTAGCCTTATTACTATATTATATACCCTCCTAGCCTTATTAAGGGTAGCTCCCTATATTAATACTAATATTATAAAAAGGGCTAGGCTCTAGGTAGTAAGCTTTACTTATACCCTCTTTAAATATAGGCTCTATTATAATTTACTATTAATATATAGTCCTAGGACTTAGATCTCTACCTAGGGTTTTATTATTATATACCTTAGACTAACTACCGCGCTTATATTAAAGCGGCGGGGGTAGTAGGTAAGATAAACTAACTTATACTTCTAGGGGGCGAAGCTTACCCTATATATTAAAGCCTATTTAAGGTAGATCTTATATACTAGTTCTAGGGTCTTATAATTTCCTTCTATAGTTTTCCTATATACTAGAGTAGTACACCTTAAGGCTAATATTAATAAGTCTAGAAGCCTTAATAAAAAAGGCTAATAAAATATACTATATAAGCCCTTAAATTATAATAAAGATAAAAGAACTATAAATAAATAGAGATAATATTATAAGGGGATAAGGAATAGGTAGTTATAATAGTAAGAGTAGTTATAATAAGTTTAAATTACGCGCCTTATTAGATATTACTTATTAAAATTATAATAAGAAGGGCTATTATATTATAAGTTATCTTAATCTACTAAAATAAGATAAATTCTAATAAAAAGGAAGATACTTAAACTTTATTATTATAAGTAAATAGGGCTAATATATAAGTAAAGAGTAGGGAAAAGGCTAGACCCTATTAAAGACTCTAAATTATTAGGGGAGAGGTTATAAGGAGTAGAGGTTAAACCTCTAATATTATATTAATATAAAGTTAAGATAATATTAAAGTTTAAGCCTCTTAAATATAAGGGATATCTTAATTATAATTTATAATTAAATATTATCTTTTAAGCTTATACTATTAAAGTAAGCTTAAAATATATTAAAAATACTAAGTTATTATATCTAGGCTTTATAAATAGTAAGCCTATCTTCTATTATAATATATATAATATAATATACTAAACTATTAATAGTTAGGGTTCTTCTTATTAATATACTTATATTTTCTATTTAATTAATAAGGTAGGACTACTATTAGTTATTAGTAGACTTATAATTATAATTATAAATTATAAGGGTTATATAGTAAGATTAATTCTTAAGAAATCTAAGAATTATTCTATAAGGGATCTAATAAACCCCTTAAGGAGATTAGTAAGCCTAGTATATTATTTCCCCTTATAAGTTAATATAAGGATGTAATATATACTAAGTATATATAATATAGAACCTATTTAGTTAGTTATAATAATTACCTCCTCTTTTAAAGAAACTCGTCTTTAAGTTTAATATAAATAGCCTATTTAATTAAGTTTAATAAAAACCTTTAAACCTAGTATAAGATATAAGGAAAAGAACTTAATAAAGTAAGATTAATCTATATTATAATTATAATATATAGTACTTATAACTTTATATTATAGTATAACTATCTATTATAAGTAGATATTATAATCTAAGATATATATATTATATATAATAAATCTATATAAATAATAATAATAGCTATATTAATATAATCTTAGCGCCTTAATATTATTATTATAATACCTAAAATTTATCTTAATACTTTCTCTTTTATAACTATTATTAATATTCTTCTAAGTACTTAGCGCCCTCTCTTCTTATATATATATATATATATAATATATATAATAATAGCTAATTATATAATATAATATCTAATATCTTAATATCTTAGGTATTACTTATAAATTAGTTTACTAGCTCTTAATATAAATATAACTAATATAATATAACTTAATCTAATATAAAATATATATAATACGCCTAACTTTTATAATAAAAGTAGAAGTAGATTCTAATACCTAGTTAGATAATCTAATTATTAAGGATCTTATAAAAACTCCTATTATAAATCCTATAGAGATTCCTATTAATAATCCTATTAAGGAGCCTACTCCTCCTCCGCGTAATCTTATCCTTAAGCCTACTCCTTACTCTAGTTCTAACGCGAGTATTAATAATCCTTTTAACCTAAATAATAATCCTATTATACCTACTTATTATTCCTCTTTTATAGAGGTAAATACTTAGTTATACTTTAATTATATAGCTAATATAAAGTAATATATTATTCTTACCCCTACTTCCCTAGCTACGCGTTTTTAAGGAGTTCCCTATTTAAAATAAAATATATATAAGAGGTATATTTATTATATTAATAAAGGACTTATAAAGTATAAGTATTTATAATTATATTATACTTAATTTATATACTAATAATATAGGTAATACTATATTTATAATAACTAATAAAAAGAAGATTCTATTAAAGTAATATAAATACTATATAAAAGTCTATTACCCTTATAATCTAATAGGTTTTCCCTATCTTCTTTAATTATTTTTATAGTTATAATATATATTAATTACTTAACTTCTAGATTCCTAATAATATAATCCTACTTTATAATAAGGTAATTAAGCTTTATTAATTAATTAATAATACTAACTATCTAGATACTCTAGAGGATAAATTAAAGCTTTAAGAAGTAGGTATTACCCTTATAAATATTATAATTATTATCTACTCTTAGCTAGCTTCTTATAACCGCGTTATAGGATATCTAGGTAGTAAAAAGAAACTAATAAGTATATTAGAAGTATAAACTACTATTCTTTAAATAATAAAATATATTATTAAAACCCTTATAAGTATTTATAATATTAAGTAAGTTAAGGTATACTTCTTTATACTTCTATTATATTTATTAATTATTATAACTATTACTTATATATCTTTAAGTAGGCTTTAAGCCCTTAGCCTCTAGCTTAAGGGATAAGATAGATATAAATAATAAGGAGTAGGTACTTAATATATTAATATTATATTACTTATACTTATATAAGTAGCTAAGTAAGCTTTAACTACTTAGTACTAAGCTTCTTTCTCCTAATTTAATTAAATAGTTTTTTACTTCTTTCCTAAGTTATCTTTATATACTAGCGCCCTTAAAGCGTTTTACCTACTCTTAGTAGGTAAGATAAAGGAGATTAATACTCTTTATATTTACTTTTAAGTAATTAATTAAATCTCCTTTTTTATATTTATTAAGTCTATCTTAATATTTATAACTCCTATTTATAATAATAGTACTTTTACTTCTTATTAAAATCTTTATATATTTCTTATATATCCTTTAGATTTTCTTTTAAAACTTATAAATTATATTAAGGAGGATATCCCTTCTACTTAATAAGATATTAGAGTTTACCCTTCTTTATCTTCTTATCTAAAATCTCTTCTAACTCCTACTACTTATTATTATTAATAGGTTCTAGAGGTAGTAGCTTAGGTATAAAGGTATTACCTTACCTATATATATATAGCTTTAAAAGAGAAATATAAAAACTTAGATAGATTAAGTATATTAATAATAATACTAGGTAATATACCTATTTATTAATAGGTTTAAAGATATAAAATAGACTAATAAACTTATAAGATAGCTTCCTACTTAATTACTTTTACTTTAAGTTCTTTATATTTAGTATAACTAAGTCTCTTTAATTAAAAGATATTAGCTTATACTTCCTATTATAAAACTTTACTTATATTTCTAATATATCTTACTATTAACTTAATAGGTCTTTATATAACTTATAAAGTTTTTAGATATATTATCTTATATCTAGTACCTCCTTTTAATAAGTTCTATTCTTAGAATATATAAGAATCTTAGGTTAATAGTTATAATAAAGCTTAAAAGGATTATAACTTATTATTATATTCTTTATATTATAATATATAAATTTAGTTAAAGGTAATAACCCTACCTAATTATCTTATTTATTATTATAGTAAGTCCTTAAATAATATTTTAATATTTAATTCTAATATTCTATTTAGCTATTAGTTTATAAATAGAAGGCTATACTTAACTTATAATTTAATTTTAAATAGTAGTATAAGTTAGATTAATAAGTATTTATAAATAGACTCCCTTAATCTAATATAATATTATTAGAAGTATTATACTTTAAGAAGACTTCTTTAAATAAGATATTTATAAGATTAGTTACCTTAAAGTCTTTTTATATAAAAAGGTAGTAAAGTATCTTTATATACTTATTAATAACTATAAGAATAATATTATAAACCCTTTTATACTACTTATATAAGGGAAGATTTATAATAAAATCTATTATAATTAACCTTTATAACTTAGTAGGCTTAAGAAGTATAATTAAATTATTATATAATTAATATTATTTTACCTTAACTCTTTAATAAATATTATAAGAATTAATATATTCTTTAATATCTACCTTTATACCTATCTAGGTATATTAGTAAACTAGGAACCTGTATAGAAAATTCAAACTACTAATTCTATTAAAAGCGTATTTTTCAGGTAAAATACAGGTAATAAATAGGAAAATTTCAGGGTTTTTTTATTCTAGCCTAAAAGTCCTAAATATAGAAAATCCGGATTTAAGGCCTTAAGTCCGTGATTTTCCTCTAGCGCTAGGAAGAAACGGGAAGCTCGCTAGAGTTATAACGGCTATATTATTAACGCTAGCGTAATATAGGTTTTAAATACAGTCGATTCACGTAATTTATATACGCGTAAAGTACCCCCCCTAGCCTTGTCCCGTTTCTTATACCTATATTACGCCTGCGATTAATTCTCTTACTAAGTATTAGGACTATTAACTACTATTAAGACTTAGTACCTTATTATAATTACCTAGTTAGTACTAGCCTAATATAGTTATATTATAACTAATTAGTAGGACTTATCCCCTATTAGTCTATTACCTAGTATTTCTAAAAGTTACTAAATACGTATTTTTTAACTTATAGTATTATTTTAATCTCTACGAGCTTTAAGGCTAATATATAAGCGTATTAGTCACGTATATATTATATAAGTATAATACGTATATTTTTATAATATACAGGTTTCCTTACTAATATATACTTTTAATAAAGGAGACTAAGCGTCTTATTAAGCTTAAAATACCCTATTAAGGGGTTATTATAATAGTATTTTAATAACTCTTTATAAATTAATAAGTCTTTAAGAATATATAATTTCTTATTATACTTAAGTAAACCTTAACTATTAAATATCTATTAACTAGCTCTTTTAACTTATCTATCTATTATTTTACTTATATATTACTAGCTAATAAAAATATCTTCTTATTAAAGTATTTTAATTAGTTTAATTATAAATTTTAAAGTTATAATATATACTATTTTATTCTCTACTATTATACTAACTAGAAAATATAAAATAAATTATTTATAATTAATAGTTCTAGTAATAGGATTAAGTTATATCTTAGCTATATTATAAGTATATTAAGGTAGTATCTTACTTATACTCCTTATATTATTAAGTTAAGGGTCTTTATACCTTAATATATATACTTTATTTAAAACTATTATTCTAATAGCTATATTAATAATTTTTAGTACTATTAATCTTATAATTAATATTAGTATTTATAACTACCTTATATATATTATATATTATAATAAGTTTACCTTTATTATTAGAGAGTTATAAGCCCTATCCTAGTATAAGAAATATATTATATATAGGCTTTAATTATAATATAGAATATAGGGTTTAATAAACCTACTACTATTAATAGCTTTTATTATAATATAGGGATAAGTTTATTTATTACCCTACCCTTATTTTTATAATTAAGGCGCTTTAATAGTATATTAATTAGGTTAATCTTACTTAACTTATACTTAATAATAAAGTTATAAGTTAAGAGTCTTATTACCTATCTTACTTATTAACTATTTAAGGCCTTTATATTTATAAAATCTCTTAGATTATTATAATTAATAAGTACTTTAATTAGATAGAAATTACCTTTTAAGTAATATCTCTACTACTTAAAGACTATAGTTATTATAAGTAACTCTTTATTATAAGTTTTATAATATTCTTTAACTAAGTTTATTTTCTTACTTTAAAAGATTATAAGATACTATTAACCTAATTCCTAGAGTTATAATAAAATACTAGCTAGTCTAAAATCTAATATATTAATCTTAATTTATATAAGATATATAAGATTAAAGTATCTTAATATTAATATATTAAGAAATACCTAGTAGAGTATATTAAATATATACTCTACTCTATTAAGCTAATTTAAAGGACTTATCTTAATATCTTTTATATTACCCTTTAATAGCCCTATTAAAAGTAATATAATTTATAAATATTAATAACTAAAATAATAATAAAAATTTATAAATCTAAGAAAAATCTATATTTTATAGAAGCTCTTTAATTTAAATTATAATTAAATAGTATCTACCTTATATTAATCTATTATTATACCTTTAATTAATATAATAAATTTTAAGAACTCTACTTTAATTATAAAAAATTAATATTCCTTTAAGTTAGTAAATAATTTATACTATTAAAGCCGCTTAAGTACTTTATATATATAATCCCTATACTTTATATATAATTCTAAGTAGATAAGAATATTATTAAGATAAATAATATAGAATTTATTTAGTAACCCTATTAAGGACTTATTAATATAAGCTTAAAAGGTTATTAAAGTATTAATAAGATTAAATAATATTACTAAATATTTAAAATAATTTTATTATATATAAAATATAGTCTTCTACTTATCTCCTTTTTAGATATAAATATAATAATATATATCTTTAAGATTAAGTTTTATAAAGACCTTTACTTTATTTAAGTAATTTAATATTTTATTAATTAGGGGTAAAGAGTATCTATTCTTAATAGTTACTTTATTTAACTTATAGTAGTTAATATATAGATATAGGCCACTATCCTTCTTTAAGATAAATAGGATAGGTAATCTTATAAGACTCTTAAAGTATCTAATCTATCCTTTTATTAAGGCTTTATCTAGATAGTATCTTAATTCTATTAACTCTATATTTAATAGGTTATATAAGGGTTTATAAGGCGGGTTACTAGTTATATTAATAGTATAATTACTTCCTTAATAAGATAGTAGATATCTAGCTTCTTTAATTAAGAATATATCTAAGAACTTATTAAACTCTAGAGGTAATATATATAAATTAACTATATATCTATTATCTAGATTACTTATACCTACTACTCTAAGTCTTAATTATATAGGTTCTAGATTAATAATATTAGAAATAAGAAGTATATAAATAGTAGGCTATTTCTTTAAGAATTTTATAAACTATTATAAGTTATTTAGTTAGAATAATAACTTATTAATTCTAAAATACTACTTCCTTATATTTATATTAACCTTAATACCTATTATATACTATATAAGTCTATTAATAACTAGTAGTAGTCCTACCTTATCTATTATATAAAAGATATAAGTATATTAATAAGAAGAACTCTAACTATTAATAGTTTAGTATATTATATTATATATATTATAATAGAAGATAGGCTTACTATTTATAAAGCCTAGTTATAATAACTAGGTATCTTTAATATATTTTAAACCTACTTTTATAATATAAGCTTATAAGATAATATTAAGCTAGGTATTATAATTAAAATATCTCTTATATTTAAGAGGCTTATACTTTAATATTATCTTAACCTTATATTAATATAATATTAGAGGTTTAACCTCTACTCCTTATAACCTCTCCCCTAATAATTTAGAGTCTTTAATAAGGTCTAGCCTTTTCCCTACTCCTTACTTATATATTAGCCCTATTTACTTATAATACTAAGGTTTAAATATCTTCCTTTTATTTAAAATCTACCTTATTTTAATAGATTAAGATAATTAGTAGTATAATAGCCCTTTTTATTATAATTCTAATAAGTAATATTTAATAAGTTATATAATTTAAGCTTATTATAACTACTCTTACTATTATTATAAGGACTAGTTAGGAATATAATACTATTAACGTGGCGTTTATAGTACGTAGTCCCTAAAAGGAAGGGTAGCGATTAGTCTTACTATTAATAAGAATAGAGAGTTCTATATATATACGTATATATACCGTTTATAATACTTAATAGCTATATTATTACGTAGTACCCTTATATTCTAATTACTCTACCCTATTTAGGGGTAGTAGCCTAACTATTAATAAGATAAGTAGAGAAGGGTTATTATAAGTATAAGGTAAAAAGGTTAATTAACTAGCATAGATAACCCGCTTAAATATAAGGGATTAAGCTTATAAAGAAAGCGAGTCTTAAGAATTAGTTAATAAATTAATAATAGACGTATCGTAATTATAACTAACTATCTAAGGGTAGCTACTAGGCGTATAAACCTAGTCCCTACTACCTAAAACTTAAGAAGTACTATTATAAAAGATATAAGAACTTAAAGAAGAAGTCTCTAAGAGGTAATAGATATAAGATCTATAATAATATTTATAAGAGTTAGAGTAGGAAATATATACTAATAACGCCGCTTAAGCGGGTTATTAATATTACCTATTATTAATAGAAGAATTAGAACTAAAGCGTCCTTAATATAGAACCTATATTCTTAGGCCGTAGGGCCTATATATATATAATAGGAAGTAAGTATAAAAATATTAAGAATAGTTTAATAATATAGTTAATATAATTAAAATAAGTATAACCTATTTTTTTAATAACTCTATAAAAATCTAATACGCGTTATAATATATAGCCCTAGACCTTAAAGCTATATAATATAAGTATATAAAGGATATATTAAAGGATAAATAGTCTTAGAAATACTTTAATAGTTTCCTAATAAATTAAATAGAAGATCCTTAAAATTAATATCTAATAACTAGTAAGTACTACTTAAAAGCTAAGTAAAAGGAATATTAAAAGATTATAGACTTTATAAATTACCTTATTAAGTTAGAAAGATAACTTAAGCTATTAATAGAGTATATACTTTATAATAACCTTCTAAATAAGTTATATAAGGATCTTTATAATTAACTTATAATATAACTTAATATCCTAGAGATAAGAGATACTCTTATTATATTAGTAACCTAACTAGAGCCTTATATAATACTACTTATATATAAAGATTAAAGGGATAATACTCCTACTAAGGGTTAACGTCCTTAAAGAGGAAGAGGAAATTTCTAAGGGTAAAGAAATAATAGCTTATATATAAAGTAAGAAGGGCGGGGTAGTATTAGGGTATTACTATACCTTCCCTAAAGGCCTAAGCCTAACCTCTCTACTATTAAGTATTATAATTATTAAAAGAAGGGATATATAACTAAGAATTACTAGAGCGTAAAATTAATAGTTATAAGTACTATAATTAATAAGCTAATAATTAATAAGATATCTAGTAATAAGCTAGCTAAGAGAGGCTTAAATTTAAAAACCCCTTAAGTATTATAATTACGTCTACTATTATAGTATAAAGGAAGAAGTAGATATAATAACTTATTATTATAATATAAGTAGAGCTTAAGAGCTTATAAAGAGAATTTATTATACTAATTAACTCTAGAGTAAATATTAATTATATTAACGCACGCTTAATAAAGGAGTAGGATTAGGAAATAGACCTAAGCTCTAGTAATACCCTATTTAATAGAGTTAGGAACTTAATATTATTACTAAGTTCCTATATAAGAGAAATTAAACTTATTAATTTTAATAGTATTATATAATATTATAAGGGCGCCTTCTATATAATAGTAAATCTTAATTATAACTTCTACCTTAAGTATTTATAATTAGAAGAATAAAATCCTTAAGTAGATTAGCCTACGTAGAACTAGTAATTCCCTATTAAGAAAAGTAATATTAAAGAGTACTTTAATACTACTAAAGCCCTAAAGGAGTAGCTTAATAGCGTCGTATTTATTATAACGTACTTAGGAGTAGGTAATAAAAGCCTACTACCTAAAGTTAAGCTCCCTTTAAAATTTTAGGAATTCTAAGATATCTTCTTAATTAAGAATACTAGGGCGCTATTAGATTATATATATTATAATTACGCGATTAATATAAAAGAGAATAAGGAACCTCCCTTTAACCTACTTTATAACTTATTAAAGAAAGAGTTACGCGTATTAAGGGAGTACTTTAAGTAAACTTTAAAAAAGGGATAGATTTATTATTTTATAAGTCTATTAGGTATACTAATTCTTTTTATATTAAAAAAGGATAGAATATTACACTTATATATTAATTATAAGGCGCTTAATAAGATTATAATTAAGAATTATTATCTACTTCTATTAATTAATAAAATATTAATAAGATTAGTTAGTACTAAGTACTTAACTATATTAAATCTTAAGGATATATATTATTACTTATAAATAAGAAAGGATAATAAATAAAAGACTACGTTTTATATAAGGTACGGCTATTTTAAATATATAATTATACCTTTTAAACTTATTAATATACCTACCTTATTCTAAGTATATATTAATAAGGCCTTAATAGGACTACTTAATATTATATATATTATTTATCTAGATAATATTTTTATCTACTCCTAGGATAAAAAGTCCTATATTAGAGTTATAAAGGTAGTATTATAATATCTTCGCGAATTTAAACTTTATATTAACTTAAAGAAATATAAATTTATAATAGTAGAGGTAGAATTCCTTAGCTTTATTATTAGCCGCGACGGCGTATATATAGATCTACGTAGATTAGATACTATAATAGAATAGCTAGAACCTAGAAGTATTAAGAATATTTAGATCTTTTTAAGGTTTACTAATTTCTACTATTATTTTATTAAATACTATTCCTCTATTACCGTAGTATTAATAGACTATCTAAAAAATAATTATCTATATATTAAAATTAGAAAGTTAATATTAAGTAATATTATAAGAGTAGTATTTAAGTAGCTAAAGTAACTCTTTTAAGAGGTACTATTACTTATATATTTTAACCCTATAAGAGAAATCTAATTAGAGATTAATACTTTAATTCTAGCTATTATAACTATTTTATTATAAAAGTTCTTAATTAATATTAAAGGGGCGGAAGTAGAATAGTATCTTATTACCTTCTACTCTTATAAGTTATATTTAGTAGAAACTAGATATAAGACCTATAATTAGGAACTACTTATAATTATTAAGGCGTTCTAAGTATAATAGTATTTCTTAGAAGGTAGCTTATACCTAATTATAGTAATTACTAATTATAATAATTTAAGGTATTTCTAGACGACGTTATTATTAATAAGGAGATAAGTATATTAGGTAATAAAGCTTATAGTATATAACTTTAAGATATACTATTATACGGGTACTAAGAACCTAGCTAATACCCCGTTAAGGCGACTAGATTATATACTAGTAATAGATAAAGAAGATACTTATCTACTAATATTATAAAATAAGTTAAAGAATATTAGGTATATTCCTTCTAATAAGTATTATATATATAGCGTTTATAAAGGTTTATAAGATAATAAGGCTTATAGCTATAAATAGCGCGAAAGGTTAGAGATAGGGCTTAGAAAGCCTTATACCCTAAAAATAGGGGAGAGTAACGCGCTCTTAGGGATATAGAATAGTATAAGTAATAGCCTAAACCCTATTATAGGATAGTTTAATATTAATTAAATAGTACTTAGAAGGTATATTATAACCGCGTTAATAATAGAGCGCGTATGAAATAAGTATAATAACTTAATATTAAAGATACTCTAATATCTCTAAAAGGGAGACGAGGATATTTATAATAAGAAATAATTATTAAAGTCTTAGGGCTATAAAAAGGCCGCTAATATATCTTTATTACTAGATAAGATAGGAGTCCTTTATAAGGGCGGCGTAGTTTTTATATCTAATAATAAAGTAATTAGATAAGAAATCTTAAAGCTTTATTATAATAACCCTTACGCTAGCTACTACTTATAAAAGTATACGTAGGAGCTTATTAAGTAGAAGTTCTATTAGAAATTAATAAGATAAGATAATTATAATTATATATAAGAATACTTAACCTATTAATTAATAAAGCCGCGTAGATATACTATTTATAGTATACTATTACTATTACTAATACTTATAAGACCTTTTTAGGAAATTATAATAAATTTTATTATAAATCTCCCTCTAAGTAAATAGAAGGGTAGTATCTACGATGTAATCTTAGTAGTTATAAACTATTATACTAAGGTAGCTAGGTATTTACTTATTATAAAGATAGTTAATACTATTAGTATTACTAACCTATTATATTATAAAATCTTTTTAAGGTTTAATTAGCTAGAAGGTATTATTAGTAATTAAGGGATAGTATTTATAAGTAGCTTCTAGGTAGCTATATATTATTATACTAATATAAAAAGAAAGCTTAATACTACTTTCTACCCTTAAATAGATAGTTAAATAGAGAGATAAAATAGCACGCTTAAGTAGTATCTACGCTACTATTCTACTTAGAGATAAGATAACTAGGTAGAGTTACTTTATCTAGTAGAGTTTATATATAATTATACGAAGTATACTAGTACTAGGTTACCTTTATATAAGGCGCTTTATAACTACTTACTTAAGCTAGATATAAAGCTTTTAAAGCTACTATTAAGAGAAGTCCTATTAATATAAGAAAGGGTTAAATTACTTTAGAAATAAAGGGAAGATTTAAAGTAGTACTTATATTAAGTATAAGCTATATAAGTAGAGTATATAAATGAATAATAAAAGTAAAGATAATATAATATAAGTAATTATATCTTATTAAATATAAAGTATATTAGATTAATATAAGTAACTAAAAAACTATTATAATATTATTTAAGGCCTTTTAAAGTCTTTAATTATATTAATAGTTAGGTATATAAGTTATAGCTACCTAATACCTTTTATATATATAATATCTTTTACATCTTACTTATAAAGCTATATTAAGGTAATAGTAAGAGTATTATAAAAGTTATATAAGTAGAGCTTATAAATATTAAAGATAAATAGGAAGTTAAAACTATTTTTAACTATAAAATCTCTTATAATAAACCTTAATATTTAGTAAAGTAGAAGGGTTAGTCTTATAATTATAATTAATAGTTATATAAGCAGGACTTAGTTAATATACTAGATATATTAGAAAGATTTAAGTAGGATTACCTTAAGGTATAAAGTTTATATTATATAGGAGGAGAAATAATTTCTATTATTATAGATAAAAAAGAAAAGATACCTAATATAACTAGACTACTAAGGGCGTAATAAGAGAGGGCCGTTATATTATACTAGTAGTAATACTAGGCCTATTACTATTACTACTACTAGTAAAAAAGAAAAGATACCTAATATAACTAGACTACTAAGGGCGTAATAAGAGAGGGCCGTTATATTATACTAGTAGTAATACTAGGCCTATTACTATTACTACTACTAGTAAAAAAGGAAAAGATACCTAATATAACTAGACTACTAAGGGCGTAATAAGAGAGGGCCGTTATATTATACTAGTAGTAATACTAGGCCTATTACTATTACTACTACTAGTAATAGGAGTATCCTCCTTATTATCCTCTTCTTTATCCTTTATAATAGGAGGGAGGCGCTTTTATAATATATTAGTAAGGCTTTAAAAGTACTTTAAAAGGGGAGATAGAATAATATATATATATTAATAAAGGATATTAAGAATACCCTTTAAGGTATTTATAATATAGATAGTAATAGCTAGGTTAACCCTAGTAGGAGCTATAATAATAGCGGGGGTAGAGGAGGCGTAGTAAAGGTAATAATAATACTATTAAATAAGCCTATTAAAGGTTTATTAGAATCTAGTAAGCTAAGGGAGGTTAGAGCTAGTATCTAAAGTAGCTACGGCGTTTAAGGATTAAAGAAGGCGCGTATAAGTATAGTAAGTATAAGTAGGGATCTCCTATTAATATTTAATATTAAGATCTTTATAATAACTATATTTAATACAGCTAGGGGAGGCGTATATATAAGTTATACTACTAAAGGGATAAGTAAAGCCTTAACTAAAAATATTAGACTTATAACTCTTTAAATTAGAATATAATATAATAAAGGTATATTATATAAGATAATATAAGAATAGGCTAGGAGCGGCTTAGTAGGGGAGGTTATATACTATTATAAGTAGAGGGGGTAGTAGTAGTCTTCTTTTAATTATTAGTAAGGGTAAGTTTATTACTAAGGATTACTTATAAAATAACTACTAGAAGTATAAGGAGGTATAATAAGGTATAGAGGGGGTAATAATATAAATAAGACTTAAAAAGGACTTAATATAATTAATAAAAAATAAAGATATTATAATTAGAAGAATAATATTAAAGTTATATAAAGAAGGTACACCTTAAGTACTTAATAAACCCTTAATAGTAATAACTTCCTATTTACTTTAAAATACTAAGACTTTTAAATACTTTTATAATAAATTAATAAAGGATAATAAGAAGTATAATAGGAATATATTATAGTATAAGGATTATATATAAGAGTATTATCCGTAATTATTATAATTTAATAATATTATATATTATTAAGGCTTAGCTTAGAAGGCCTTATAAATAGTTATATTATTATACTCTTATTAGAGCGATATTTTATTACTAAGGGAGTATCTTCTATAAATTATAACCTTTTATACTCTTAAAGCCTAAGAGCCTAGATAGGGAGATAATTATAAGGACTAGTTAGGAATATAATACTATTATTAACGTGGTATCTATAGTATATAGTAGTACTACGCTACCTCTTTCCCTATAGTATATAAAGGAGGGAATTCCCCTTAAAGGGAAGGGTAGTAATTAGTCTTACTATTAATAAGAATAGAGAGTTCTATATATATACGTATATATACCGTTTATAATACTTAATAGCCACGTTATTACATAGTACCCTTATAATTATAACTACTTATTCCTTATTCCTTTATAATATTATCCCTATTTATTTATAATTTTTTACCTTTATTATAATCCGCGTACTTATATAATATATTTTACTAGCCTTTCTTACTTAAGCTTTTAGTCTTATTAATATTAGCTTTAAAGCGTACTACTAATAATAGGAGTTTATCCCTTATATTAGATAGGGACCCCTAATTTATAAGGGTAATTTAGAGCTCTTTAATAAGCTTAGTATATAAATTTATTACCCGCTTACTTTTAACCTTTTTAAGAAGTTAAGATTCTAAAGATATTAATTATATTTTAAACTTATAAATTACTTATATTATATATTAATATATATTAGTATACTATTAATATATACTTAACTCCCTATTTATAAGATCTTTAATATAGTTTAATAAGAAGTTTATAAAATCCTTTTAACTTAATATTTCTAATAGAAAAGAATATAAATAAGTAGCTTAAAGTTATTCTAAGTTACCCTTAAGTACTAGTATTATAAATAGAATATATAATTTTTATATAATAAAGTTAAATAAAGTCTATAAAAAAGATATATTATATTATTATATCTAGTCTTAATATTTATAGATATTCTTATTATAATAATTAGGAATAAGGGTTAGCTTTAATATATTTTAAAAGGGACTTAAGTACTTCTTAACTTTATTATATATATACTTCTAACTTATAGTACTATTATTATAAAGAGAAACCTATTCCTCTAATTCTAGGATAATAATATCTACTTTAACTTCTTTAAGTTATTAAATTTATAATAACTCTTCTTACTTATATCTTACCTATATAAGGTATTTTTATATAGGGGGAATACTTCCTTTATAATTTTCTAAATCTCCCTTAGGGGTATTTTAAGTATTATTAGATTTATTTATTCCCTTAATATAGCTTTCCTATCCCCTTTCTAATAGGCTAGGATTATTATTAATAGTATTTAATAAACTACTTTTATCTTAACTATATTATAATAGTATATTACTTATAATTCCACTTAAATAAGTTATATTAACTATAACTAATAATAGATTACTACCCTTAACTAGGTAGAAGAATTAGAATTATTATAATTATAAATTATAAGGGTTATATAATAATATAAAATTAGTCTATTTTTATAGTAAGACTAATTCTTAAGAAATCTAAGAATTATTTTATAAGGGATCTAATAAACTATTTAAGGAGACTAGTAAGCCTAGTATATTATTTCCCCTTACAGGTTAATATAAGGACGTAATATATATTAAGCGTATATAATATAGAACCTATTTAGATAGTTATAATACCTATATAGTATATAATAGGTATTAAGGTTAATATAAGTATAAGGAAGTAGTATTTAAAAATTAATAAGTTATTATTCTAACTAAATAATTTATAGTAGTTTATAAAGTTCTTAAAGAAATAGCCTACTATTTATATACTTCTTATTTCTAATATTATTAATCTAGAACCTATATAATTAAGATTTAGAGTAGTAGGTATAAGTAATCTAAATAAGGAATATATAATTAATTTATATATATTACCTCTAGAGTTTAGTGAGTTCTTAGATATATTCTTAGTTAAAGAAGCTAGATATCTATTATCTTATTAAAGAAGTAATTATACTATTAATATAACTAGTAACCCGCCTTATAAACCCTTATATAACTTATTAAATATAGAACTAATAAAATTAAGATACTATCTAAATAAAGCCTTAATAAAAGGATAGATTAAGTACTTTAAAAGTCCTATAAGATTACCTATCCTATTTATTCTAAAGAAGGATAGAGGCCTATATTTATATATTAATTACTATAAGTTAAATAAGATAACTATTAAGAATAGATATTCTTTACCCTTAATTAGTAAGATATTAGATTACTTAAATAGAGTAAAGGTCTTTATAAAGCTTAATCTTAAGGATATATATTATTATATTTATATTTAAAAAGGAGATAAGTAGAAGATTATATTTTATATATAATATAGTTATTTTAAGTATTTAATAATACTATTTAATCTTATAAATACTCTAGTAACCTTTTAAGCTTATATTAACTTAGTCCTTAATAGGGTTATTAGATAAATTCTATATTATTTATCTTAATAATATTCTTATTTATTTAGAATTATATATAAAGTATAGGGATTATATATATTAAGTACTTAAATAACTTTAATAATATAAATTATTTATTAATTTAAAGAAATATTAATTCTTTATAATATAAGTAGAGTTCTTAGGATTTATTATATCTATTAAAGGTATTATAATAGATTAGTATAAGGTAGATACTCTCTAGTTATAACCTAGGCTAAAGAGCTTTTATAAAGTATAGATTTTCTTTAGATTTATAAATTTTTATTATTATTTTATTTATTATTATTTATAAATTATATTACCCTTAATAGGGCTATTAAAGAGTAGTATAAAAGGTATTAAGATAAGTCCTTTTAATTAGCTTAATAGAGTAGTATATATATTTAATATACTCTATTAAGTATTTCTTAATATATTAATATTAAGATACTTTAATCTTATATTACTTATATAAGTTAAGATTAATATATTAGATTTTAAACTAGTTAATATATTATTATAACTCTAGGAATTAGATTTATAATATCTTATAACCTTTTAAAGTAAGAAAATAAACTTTATTAAAGAATATTATAAAACTTATAATAAAGAGTTACTTATAATAGTTATAATCTTTAAGTAGTAGAGATACTACCTAGAAGTTAGTTTTTATCTAGTTAAAGTACTTATTAATTATAATAATATAAGGGGTTTTATAAATATAAAGGCCTTAAATAGTTAATAAGTAAGATAGGTAATAAGGCTCTTAACTTATAACTTTATTATTAAGTATAAACTAGGTAAGACTAACTTAATTAATATACTATTAAGGCGCCCTAATTATAAAAATAAGGGTAGGGTAATAAATAAACTTATCCCTATATTATAATAAAAGCTATTAATAATAATAGGTTTATTAAACCCTATTTTTTATATTATAATAGAGGCCTATATATTTCTTATACTAGGATAGGGCTTATAACCCTCTAATAATAAAGGTAAACTTATTATAAAATATAATATATATATAAGGTAGTTATAAATATTAATACTAATTATAAGATTAATAGTACTAGGAATTATTAATATAACTATTAGAATAATAGTTTTAGTTAGAGTATATTTATTAAGGTATAAGGACCTTTAACCTAGAAATATAAGGAGTATAAGTAAGATATTACCTTAATATACTTATAATATAACTAAGAGATAGCTTAATCCTATTACTAGAACTATTAATTATAAATAACTTATTTTATATTTTCTAGCTAGTATAATAATAGAAAATAAAATAATATATATTATAACTTTAAAGTTTATAATTAAATTAATTAAAGTACTTTAATAAGAAGATATTTTTATTAGCTAGTAACGCGTAGGTAAAATAATAGATAGATAAGTTAAAAGAGCTAGTTAATAGATATTTAATAATTAAGGTTTACTTAAGTATAATAAGAAATTATATATTCTTAAAGACTTATTAGTTTATAAAGAGCTATTAAAATACTATTATAATAACCCTTTAATAGGGTATTAGATAGAAAAGAGAAAGGGGCTAGGCCCTAGACAAGGAAAAGGAGTTTGACCTGCAGACGAAACTTTAGTGTAATAGGCAGTAAATCTAACCCCTCCACTACCTCCCTAGTGGTAGGCCTACTAGGGGGGGAGGGAAGGAGCTGTAAATGGTTAAGAGAACCGTAATTATCAGGTGGAGTTTTTATCCCTATAGTAGGGTTTCTCCCCGAATAATATATACGTGATACGTACCCCTAAATAGCCTACCCTTATTAGCTTTTCAGCTAGTATAAGAGTATAATTAATTAATTAATTAATAGGGTGTTTTAAGTTTATTAAAGAGTTAAGGTAAAATAATATTAATTATATAATAACTTAATTATACTTCCTAAGCCTACTAAATTATAAAGGTTAATTATAATAGATTTTATTATAAATCTTCCCTTAAGTAAATAGTATAAAGGTATTTATAATACTATCCTTATAATTATTAATAGGTATATAAAGATACTTTACTAGCTTCTTATATAAAAGGACTTTAAGGTAACTAATCTTATAAATATCTTATTTAAAGAAGTCTTCCTTAAGTATAATATATCTAATAATATTATATTAGATTAAAGGAGTCTATTTATAAGTATTTATTAATTAGACTTATACTATTATTTAAGGTTAAATTATAAATTAAGTATAGCCTTCTATCTATAAATTAATAGCTAAATAGAATAATAGAATTAGATATTAGAATATTATTTAAGAACTTATTATAATAATAAATAAGATAATTAAGTAGGGTTATTACCCCTAGCTAAATTTATATATTATAGTATAAAGAATATAATAATAGGCTATAATCCTTTTAAGCTTTATTATAAATATTAGCCTAAGATTCTTATATATTCTAGAGATAGAACTTACTAAGAGGAGGTACTAGATATAAGATAATATATTTAAAAACTTTATAAATTATATAAAGACTTATTAAGTTAATAGAAAGATATATTAGAAATATAAGTAAAGTTTTATAATAAGAAGTATAAGCTAATATCTTTTAATTAAAGAGACTTAGTTATACTAAATATAAAGAACTTAAAGTAAAAGTAATTAAGTAGGAAGTTATTATATAAGCTTATTAGCCTATTTTATATCTTTAGACCTATTAGTAAGTAGGTATATTACCTAATATTACTATTAATATATATAATTTACCCTATTTTTTATATTTCTCTCTTAGAGTTATATATATATAGGTAAGGTAATACCTTTATACCTAAGCTACTACCTCAAGAACTTATTAATAATAATAAGTAGTAGGAGTTAAAAGAGATTTTAAATAAAAAGATAAAAAAGGGTAAACTCTAGTATCTTATTAAATAGAAGGGATACCCTCCTTAATATAATTAATAGGTTCTAGAAGAAAATCTAGAAGATATATAAAAAATATATAAAGACTTTAATAAAAAGTAAAAGTACTATTATTATAAATAGGAGTTATAAATATTAAGATAAAATTAATAAAGGTAAAAAAGAATATTTAATTAGTTACTTAAAAGTAAGTATAAAGAGTATTAATCTCTTTTATCTTACTTACTAAGAGTAGGTAAAACGCCCTAGGGGCGTTAGTATATAAGGATAACTTAAGAAAGAAATAAAAAACTATCTAATTAAATTAGAAGAAGGGAACCTAGCGCTAAGTAGTTAAAGCTTACTTAGCTACTTATATAAGTATAGGTAATATAATATTAATATACTAGGTACCTACTCCTTATTATCTATATTTATCTTATCCTTTAAGCTAGAGGCTAAGGGCTTAAGGCCTACTTAAAGATATATAAGTAGTAGTTATAATAATTAATAAATATAATAAAAGTATAAGAAAGTATACCTTAGCTTACTTAATATTATAAATACTTATAAGGGTTTTACTAATATATTCTATTATTTAAAGAATTATAATTTATACTTTTAATATACTTATTAGTTTCTTTTTACTACTAAGATATATTATAATATAATTATAAAAAGCTAGCTTAAAGTAGATAGTAATTATAATATTTATAAGGGTAATACCTACTACTTAAAGCTTTAATTTATCCTTTAAAGTATCTAGATAATCTATATTATTAATTAATTAATAGAGCTTAATTACCTTATTATAAAGTAGGATTATATTATTAGGAATCTAGAAGTTAAGTAATTAGTATATACTATAACTATAAAAGTAACTTAAGAATATAGGGAAAACCTACTAATTTATAGTTATAATAAACTTTTAAATAATAGTTATATTACTTAAGTATTATCTTTTTACTATTAATAATTATAAATATAGTATTACTTATACTATTAATAAATACGCTAAGTATAATACTATTATAAGTACTTATACTTTATAAGTCCTTTGTTAATATAATAGATATATCTCTTATATATATTTTATTTAAGACGGGGAATTCCCTAGGAATATATAGCTAGGGAAGTAGGAGTAAGAATAATACGCTACTTTATATTAGTTATATAGTCTAAATATACCTAAGTACTTACCTCTAAAAAGAGGGATAATAAGTAGGTATAACTAGATTATTATCTAGGCTAAACGGGTTATTAATACCTATAGTAGAGCTAGGGTAAGAAGTAGGCTTAGGGATAGGCTTACGCGGTAAAGGAGTAGGCTCCTTAATAGGATTTTTAATAAGAACCTTTATAGGATTTATAATAGGGGTTTTAACTAGATCCTTATTTATTTAACTACCTAATAAGGTATTAGGATCTACTTTAACTTCTATTATAAAAGCTAGGCGTATTATATATATTTTATATTAGATTAAGTTATATTATATTAGCTACGTTTATATAAAGAGCTAGTAACCTAACTTATAAGTAATACTTAAGATATTATTAAGATATTAGATATTATACTATATAATTAGCTATTATTATATATATTATATATATTATATATATTATATATATATAAGAAGAGAGGATATAAAGTACCTAAGAAAGATATTAATAATAATTATAAGGAAGAAAGTATTAAGGAAAATTTTAGGTATTATAATAATAATACTAAGGCGCTAAGACTATATTAGTATAACTATTATTATTATCTATATAAAGTTATTATATATAATATATATACCTTAAATTATAATATCTACTTATAGTAAATAGCTATATTATAATATAAAGCTATAAGTATTATATACTATAACTACTATACTATTATATAGGTTATAATCTCGCTTTATTAAGTTCTTTTCCTTATATTTTATACTAGGTTTAAAGGTTTTTATTAAACTTAAATAAATAAGTCTTTTATATTAAACTTAAGGATAAGTTTCTTTAAGAGAGGAGGTAATTATTATAACTAATTAAATAGGCTATATAATATATACGCTTAGTATATATTACGTCCTTACGTCGACCCGTAAGGGGAAATAATATATAAGGCTTACTAGTCTCTTTAAGGGGTTTATTAGATCCTCCGTAGAATAATCCTTAGATTTCTTAAGAATTAGTCTTACTATGAAAATGGACTGATTTCACATCACTACAAAACCCCTATGATTAGCAATTATAACAGCCTACAACATAATAATAGCAGGGCCTACAACATGATAGTAGCAGCGGCCATAGGGCCTACAGCATGACAATAGCAGGGCCTACAGCATGACAACAGCAGGGCCTACAGCATGATAATAGCAGGGCCTACAGCAAGACAGTAGCAGCGGCCTACAGGGGCTATGATGAGGCCACGGCGGGGGTAACTATGGGGGGCGGCGACAGCAGGGTTACAGGCTAGGGGCTAAAACACTATGGATCATGTATACAGGACAATTTACAGCTTCATTTCAACGTTTATTGAATGTCTATAGGCTATAATTGAGACCGCATGCCGTTGAGGCCTTACCACCCAATTCTGGTGGGGGAGCTTCGACGATTTGCGGGCCACTAGCGTCTGGCCAATGCCTTTGCAAACTGCTGTATTATATCCACTAGAAATGTCGAACTTTTCAAAGATCCGAAGCTCATTAAAGATTTACCTTGCGAACAACCATTCACAAATCAATCAAGTTACACAAGTACCTTAGCCTCTCATCTTTTGCAATAACCGACCAGGCAGAAGCAGTTCGAGCAGGGGAGCTTCAACACAGATCATAATAGCTAGAATCGTCACTCTATCAACTACACCAATAACAATAACAGCAACTGTCTCAGCGTTGATCGCAGTATCATCACACCGTTGTCTACAACATAGGCTAGGCACTTTACGCTGCACAGAGAAAAACAACTCGTAGTCTATCAAACGATCGCAGCTACAGCCCCTACAATCATATCATAGCAATCTCAAGCCTTTCAAGAAAAGCGTCCATACATTCATCCATCCGTTCAACATAGATAGATTCTCGCCTCTCACCCTACACCCAACCGAAGAGCAATACCATCCAGGCAATCCCACAACTCCATACAACATACATACCAGCAAACCCCATCCCACCCGTCCCACAAGCGAACAAAGTCCTTCATCCCCACGAAACACCCTCCTTGCAAAATCCAAATCCAAATCCAAATCTCATCCCTCAACCCCGCTCAACAACCCCATTCCCCTTCCCCATCTCCCCCCCTGCACAGACACAAGCAATCAGCACAACCCTTCCCCCCTCCCCAAACACAAAATCCCGAAAACCAACATACCTTCCTCCCCACCCTTCTTACCCATAACCTTCCTACAGCAAATCCCCACCGCAACAATGGTAACGAGAATAAGCGCGGCCAAGAGCGAATACACAGCGCCTTCGGTATCGATGTTGTGGGTCGTGGCGGTTGTGTCGGGGTTGGTGGAGCGGCGGAGGGTGTCTTGGTGAGGGGTGTTTGAGAGGGAGGAGGAGGGGGAGGTGGAGATGGAGCGGATGAGGGGGGTTGGGTGGGGCATTTTGCGGGTGGGTGGGTATCTACTGGAGAGGAGAGTATTAGTGATCTGAAGACGAGGATTGGTGCTGGTGCGTAATACCGAAACAAACCCGCTCTATAACCGAGAATATTCAGCTCCGGTATGCAGCAACGCTCGTTAGATATACCAATAACCAAGTCAGTCGTAGGACAAAACACCCCCTGCTATGCCTCAAACCTCAAACCTCAAAACTCAAAATCCAATACTCATCCCGCATGAATTCGCAGATAGCGAAGAGAGGGAGAGGGGAACGAACCGTCCTCTTATAATTAATATATCCTATTATAGCGTTTTTCGAGCCTAGAAATAAAATCTCTGAAGTTTCTTAGATAGTACGACATATACGCACGCAGGATTTATGGAACTCGGATTCTCTAGGATAGATATTCTGAGGATGAAGGGGAAGGGAAAGAAGAAGAAGGGGGTGGAACGCGGGTTTTGGTATAAGAGGAGGGAGAGGGTCACGTTGTACGGATATGTTATGGGAGGACGTTTGATTGAATTAGATAGTATGTGTTGTGAAATGGCCCATTACTCGAGCTTCATTGACAAGTCACTACGCGCGTAGATTTCTGTGGACAAAGGCAAGCCAGGTGCATACTTAGGTTCTGACATACACCACAGACATGATAACGCCAGCGTTCGGTGATAGCCTCCCTAAACAAATGACTCACAGCAGTCCTCCCTAATTCGGATGATGCTAGAGGAAAAGTGAAGGTAGAATTTGTTTGTTTATTCATAGTTACCCGAGATTAAGTATTTACAAGAACGGTAGTTATGTTGAGACATTAGAAGACACCAAATTTCCTATGTTGTACAATGCCATCCCCCCAGCTTTTACTCATGTGTAATGTCCCCATGTATCCATCCATATCCATATACTCATACGAATACAATCAATCAATCAAAAGAGATGATTATGTGCCTCACTCAAGTCGAAACGCAGCAATAGTATCCGGAAACACATCCACATTGTCCGCAAATCGCGCCACGCTCACACCGTCCAGATCGATCATACTGATTGCACCGACCGTGTTCAGATTGTAGACGTTGATGTTTTTGGTTTTGGTGCCCTCGATGCTGAAGATGCTGCTTTGGCAGGTTTCGCCGTTGATGGGGAAGGAGCATGCTGTTTGTTCGTTGATTAGTAGTGGATAGAGGATGGGAAGGTAAAATAGGGTAGGGGTCTTACAGTTGTTGTAATCGTTGAAGAAGCTGTAGAGACCTGCTCCGTAGACATTCACATTCTGCGAATCCAGTATCCGCAGGCCCCACCCATCGCAATTCGTTCCGTTGGTACGGCAGACTGCCGCATCAGTGGGGTCGTTGAGAGTAGCCACTGCGCTGAAGGGGGCACTGATATCGGGATGGGGTTGATAGTATGCCGTCTCCGTTTGGATCTGGCCCATGAATATATCCTTGGTGTTGGCGAGTTGGTATTGGTATAGCGCGTGATGCTCCACGGACGATGCGACGGTCCAGATGTTACCTTTTTCGCTTTCGATGTACAGGCCTCTGCCGGAGTAGACGGTGATGTTCGTGAAGTGAGCGTCGAGATCGTGATCTGCTGTCCACAGCCAGTTATTTTCCATGTAGAGACCGGATGCTGTTTTGGAAACGTGCATCGACATAAAGGCGCCGATGCACGAGGTGTCGATCTTGGAGCTGTTGCTGGAAGAAGAACTTGTGCTGTTGCTGTATGGGCCGGTTTGACTGCTGTGCGAAGGGTTTGAGGCTGAGGCGGTGCCGGTTGGGGATGCCGGAGTTGTGGAATTACTTGTCGTTGAGTTGGTACCCGGTGCAGAGCCAGGCGTTGCTGGACAATCCGCAAGCTGAAGTTTGGACCCCGCAAACCCGCCTATTCTCGTATGAACATCCCAAATGCCAGAAGGTTCGCCGGAGCTGTCCAAGTTCCATTCGATCAGCAGAGCGCCAGGCTGAGCGCCTTGAGTCGCAATGACGATGTCCGACAACTCAGCGTTCCCAGTTTCACCAGGTTTTCCAACTTGGATCACGGCTCTCGGGTATTCCATATTCGCAAAGGCGCCGCCGCTGGACATGATGACTGGGTAGCTCTCACCCACTAACTTTGAGCCACTTGGTATATAGATCGTCTCGGTGATCCGATAGGTACCCGAGTCGATGAACACCGGCTTGCCATCCTGCGCACCCACATTCACAGCCTTCTGAAGAGCAGCGGTGTCATCTGTAACGCCGTCCTACATGAGATCGGAATCAGTATCCTATCAGCGCATTATAGATAAGATATTGGCAAAGACAACACTTACGCCTTTGGCGCCGTACGAGCGAACGCTTAGGAATTGAGATGCGGGAATGTCTGCATAGCTAGGCTTCGAGCGTTCGTAGTACTTGCTACCCCTCACCAGCTTGCCCGGTCTCGGGAAAGGCGCTATATCCCCGTCGAAGTCGTTGGGTCCGCGTGGACTGTACAAGTGCCCTCGACCCCAGCCTGCGACATTGACTGAGCCTGAGGAGCCAGCCAGCATGATCGTATTCTTCGGTCCTTGAACGGCAGTCTGAACGTTCTTGAAGCTGACGTTCTCTAGAATCAGGCTCCCAATTGAAGATGGAGAGGGATCCGAAGTCTGTCCAGTCAGGATACCAATCGGAGTATCTTCGATGCTGCTGTCGATAAAAGTTACGGATCCTACAGCTTGAGCCCCTCCGAAGGTCATGTTCAGCCCGGTGCTGCAATTTTTGATATTGATAGACTTGTACGTCCAGCCTGTGTCCAGTTAGTACAGCGCATTAGACGTGCACGCATACTTACCCCAATCGTACGCTTGATTGATTGCGGTAACGCAGCCGTAGAACGATAGATTTCGTGAGGTGAATTGTTGATTTCCAAGGACGGCACCCGCCAAACCCCCATAAAAGACAAGGTCACCCATGAAGCCACCGGATCCTGATTAAACGCAATTAGCATATATACATCTCCATATTGTATCCTACCTAGGACTCACCATCTTCGATGAGTAGGCCTTGATGCTGGGTCCCCTCAGCCTCGCTCATGCGGAAAATCACGTTTTGCAGGCTTGTGGCCTGTGCTGTGGGCCAGTGGATACAATTGACAACCACATTAACTGAAACGCTGGTGGTATCGAGTATCAAGTTCCTGATCTGTCGATAGAAAGTGTTGGTTGCCTTGAAACCCAACTTTCCCGCGGGATCGGCTGCATTGCCTGGTTGATACTGATCACCATCGATGAGGGCGAAAGCTGTAAAGTTGGATGCAGCTTTGATGACTGGGAGGCTGTTCGGGTTCCCGATGATCTGGGTGTAGTAGTAATCGATGATCGGCGCTGTTATCCGGTATGTACCGGCAGGAAAGTAGACTACGGCTGGACTGGTGGTCGAAGACTCGCACGTTCCCGGTCCACAGCGTCCGCCGCTACTGATGGCCAGATTGATCGCTGCGGTGTCGTCGTTGATGCCATCGCCTTCACCGTATCAGTAAGTTTCGTTCAATGGTGCTGGGTAGATATGTACCTTTGGCGCCAAAGGTTTTCACATTACGGAAGACTTGGTAGGTGGAATCTGACCGGAATGCTGCCACGCCCTGATGCTTGATACTTTGAAGCCAATAGGGCGCATCTGAGACTGTGATGTTCTCCGCCGTGGAAGTCACATTAGTAAAGCCTGTTGTGCCATTGTATTGGGAAAAGACTGTAGTAAAGAGTGTAGAGAAGAAAAGAAAGAAAGTACCGACGAAAAACATGATGGCTAAGAGAGAGTAGGAAAATGAGTGTCTTAGGGTCAGTGGTATGTGGGAGACAGTATCAATTATATGTACAGTGATGATGTCGCCCTGGCAGACCATACACATGGTGGACAATCACTTAATTTCCCAGCCGTTGGTACCATGCAGTCTGGGTTTCAGATTAGCGAGGATGCCATCCATGAAGACGCGCCATCCCACCCACGAGGCCTCGCCTTGTGTCCATCACACCCTCTCCCAGGTACAAAGTCATATTACTAGCAAGGAAGAGTGGTAGTCGCGATCGTTCTAAGATCGATATGTAATCTGAAGATTACGAATGTTTGTTTCAAGCGTGAGGCGTGGTACACTGGTGGCGTCACTAGCCTTACTCCCGACTCTCCCGAGCGTGTATGTTGTAGAGCTACTCCTCCGTACTATTTTCCGCTTTGCCGGAGCGGGCCACGAGAGAAAGCTGCCCCTCAATCCCTCATGCATGCAATGGTCAGACCGTCTCGTGGCCCCCCCTCCGCCCCCAATGATCGCTCCCACAAGATCAAACTCTGCACCAATGGCTTGCTCTCGTTGCAAACCCTATTCAACAGCTAGTAAGTACATGGCAGGACAGCAGCAGTCACGTACATGGGGGACCGACCGAGGCCAGAGACTTTGCTTTATTATTTCATAACGCCTAATGAGAAACACTCGGGGCGGAGAGGAAACGTCGGCAAAGAAGGACACTTAGTTCTAGTCTCGAGAGGAGGCACGACGCAAGCTTCACCTAAAATAGAATAACCTAAATTTGTTGAAAGCTTTTGTGAAAAACCCCTGTGGAAGACAACTGCATCCCGGCTTGACTCTGAGCCAACCTCCGTAACCTTCGCTTAGCGTTGTCAGAAGTTTTGACGTTTGCAAAATGAATGGAAACTATTCAGAACTTTCACTAGAACTAGGAGAATAGCGGCCTCCGGTAGCGGCTTGGCGTCCTCCCCACATACCAAATTCATCGCAATAACATCATCTCGCATGAATTCCTTCATGCCAAGCACATCTTCAACAACAACGTTCTTTGGGAAAGCAGTACTCCATGTTTGTCGTCTACTCATTATCAACAATTGCTCCGTTAGATCAACGCAAGCGATCCTTGGCAGTCATCAGGTGGAGCTTCCCTCTTGCCTGTTGATCAGGACTACTCAATCACATAGACCTGTCAATGCGCTTTTCCATGTACGCTTGACCCTTTTAGTAGGCGAGGCAGAACTATTCCCGTAAAAGAGGTCGCGATATAGCTCGAAGGGCTAGACAGCTAGAGTCGAAGACTGGGATAGAGTGCCAGTATGCTACGCTAGCACTCGCAGTGCGTATTGGCGAAACAGTAATGAACTATGGTTGGACAGTCAATTGACCTGACCATTTGAGATAGGTCGCCTAGTTACCCCCCCAAGCCCTCCCCATTGTCTCCCTCACCATGGACATCAACCCCCAGACCCGGGAGGCCTCTATAGACGAATGGTGGGCTACCAATCCTGGTACCGATGAGCCTGTTACTAGCATTGGTGATGGAGAGCCCATGGGACCGCGCAAAAGAGGTCGATTGACACCTAGTCAGATGGTGAAAATGAACCTCGTACGGCCATATTACAGAGCCGGGACCAACAACACAAGGGACGGTCTGCCTTCCAGGGAATATGCCATCAATCCCTTTGTGCCAAATCAGAGCTACCGCTCGGTGGAATTATATGGCTCGAATGAAGCCCTCTATAGTCAATATCCGCCAGTGGCTTCCCAAGAGTATGTGGCCCAAGAGCCGGCAGCTGGAAGGGGAGCAGTGGGATTGCAACAACCATCTCCGCGAGCCTCCCGCAGTAATCAAGTAACGCAAGAGCTTGCTTCCAGATCCCTCCTTCCACCGTTGACTCAAGATCGCAATTATCTGACGAATGATATCCTTGATTCGACTGAGCAGGTTCAGTCTTCTCCCTTGATGACTCCGGACTCCGACATCTGCACCGAAGGAAGCTCTGGGAGTTATCGGTCTGATGGGTCACCATACATCTACGAAGAAGATCCATATGCCTCCGCACTATGGCAAAAGCGCGTCGATGATGATGCGCGCGAGGCTGGGAACGACTCGGACGGCGAAGATCATTTCAGACCAGACTTTACGGATTGGCCGAGCTCTTTGCCATCCAATGAGCACAACTTATCCTCCAATTATATCCAGATGCAAGAAATGGACCACCGTCGATCCCGGCGAGCATCAGCTTTCGCCGCAAGGGCCAAGCAGCGGCCATCGAGGTTTCCTTCAAGAAGAAACACCCCTCCTCTAGAAATGACAAGTACCTCAACCCATCAATCTGTGGCTGGTACACCAGGGCTAGCCAGACTAGCCAGACTAGTCGACCATGACCGAAAGCGAAGACGTACAGATAGATCACCGCAGGAGGCTGTACCACCCGGTTATATAGGGGCACCAGGGACGGTTGCCAGACGAGCTGTCACCAACACCTCAATGCCAGGCCGCTCGAGACTGCGTGCTGAAGCCCCGGTATTTGTGCCTGAATTAGCGCCAATAGCTCCAAGTTCGTCGGTTGGAGGGCAGCCAGTCGATTTCAACCAAACCTTTCCAGAAACCATGGGATTGACTAGCGACTGGCACGCGAAACAGCACCTTACGCCCACCGGCGCAATTCAGAAATTCGCCGCAACCCTCTTACCAGCGTACATTCCCATGCGTCATCTCATATTCACTTCTCAGCTGATCCCAGCGAGCCTTGGTACGAGGAAGCGTAGAAGAATTATCAATATCCTACGGATCCGGGCCCCTTACATACCAGCTTGTATCGCAGTGCCTCCGATGGGCCCGATTATCCATTATCACATCTCCCTCAAGCCTACGTGGAATGTCGAATCGTCCTCCAGCGATCGCAACGATGCACCATTAGGCTATAATGGTCAAGGCTGGCCTGTCGCGCCCTCTAGTCTACCGCTCGAAGTGTATCTTAATATAGCTCGCTTCCTTCCACGCAGCGCTCTAGAGTCAATGCGTCTTGTTAGCCGCGAATTTGAGCGCAATATCTCGAACGTCCAATTCCGTAGGGTGGTGGTGTCTTTCCGACCTGAAATCTACGACATCATCGACCCCCGTCGGCCGCCCCTAAGAGTTGCTGATGTGAAAGGGAAGGGCAAGGAAAAAGGTAGGCAAAACGATTCCAAAAGGGACGCTTGCACTCATTCGTATGAACAGAAAAGACCACCAAGGCAGTCCATGATGGAATGCGAGTGTTCGAAGCCTGGGGATCCGAGGTCAGGGAATTTGCCATGGCCTTTGAGGTTTCTGAAGGTAAGATTCTAACATCTTGCTTTCCGATGCCTTCGGTGTCGTATCCTCAAGCTAAGTCAAGGTAGACCAGCTAGCGAGGCCTCCAGTCAAAAGCAAGTTCGAGGTCTCCGACGCGTTCTTCGGTTCCTATAAATGGCCGCATCCTGATTACCGCCGATTTGAGCTTCTGTGCGGCCTTGAAAAGAAGGCAGACGAACATCGCTATATGAGCACTGCGTTGTCAAACCTTCGAGGCGTGCAGGTATTGGGGCTCTGCATAGACAATGGTTTAGGCTGGCTTTCTGGGCCCGACATCTCGGATCGTGCCCAGGTCTTCAAACAGAAAACTACAATATTCGGCGGCAGAAAGCCAGAACTGGAAGCGAATCTCAGCGAGAAGGAAGAAACGTGGACAAAGATAGTGAATTCGCTCAGACCTGACGACGGCTCAATCTACATTGCGGACGAAGGAACAACCAGCCAAGAAGAGCTTCCCATATCACGAAATGAGCATGGCTTTTATCAAGCCATCGTCTATCCACGTAGCTGCAAGCCCCGCATGAAATTCACCTACCATCGCAACGCTTCTGGTCGGCCATTGGTGTTCCAAGGCATCGAGATTGAGAACGGGCAGCCCGCCGCGCGTGCGACTCCTACTGCCGACCTTCTCGATCTGTCTAAAGGTAAAAAACGATCAGTTTTAATCGTTGCACCCATTGTACCCAATGAACTCACGACGCTACAAGCAGAATGGCTGATGGAAACTGAATGGGCTCAACGAGCGTTTCTTTCGAGCTATTGCATGGCACTGACCGACAACTCACTCACGTTCCAACACGTCCACACCCTCAACATTGCCAAGCTCTCCAGCAAGCATCTGGGAGCGCTGGAACGCGATGACTTCTGGACTGCTTTGCCAAGTCTCTCGAAACTCATCATGAATGTTGCTGCAGACTTTCGCACCATCTCAAAGAATGGCAATGGGGAAGTTGAAGCAAACGATATCGATCCCTCCGGGGCCGCTATGCAATTCTTCAATTTGCTCAAGACGTACGTCGCGAAAATGAAAAACATTGACACCATGAGTCTTGGTTTCTCTGGAGGAGGAGAACGGCAGACTGGGATCTATGGTCGCAATAAGTTTGTCCTTCCAGCGCCCTTGGCAGATTACGCCAATAAGGATGTATTCGATCGGAGGTTCAAGAGTGTCCTCTATCTACCACATGTCCGACATCTGAGCTTCACGAACTGTTGGATCGCTCCGCCAATCTTAAAGACCTTCATATCCTTGACGCGGAGCGCGAAATTGCGCTCACTGACATTGGACTCAGTCTCTCTTTCAGCTCATACAGGCGGTTTGTATTTCACTCAAGAAGAATCTTTTCGGGATGATATTTATCCCAGTCCCGTGGGCCATCCTCTACGCTTCGTTGACGATCCTCACCTCGGCAACCTTTTCGCACAACGCGACTCTTACACAGATCCAGCCATCGCAGATCCAGTCCCTGGCAACCACAACTCCTGGGTCAATACCGCTGACCGCGTTGGATCATGGGCCGACGTCATCGACACGATCTCGCCCGGTCCCACCCTCGACCTAGTCCGCTACGCCTTCCAATACATCGAGCACCCACCCCCCAGACCCAACCCAGGATCTCTCGAACTCATCAACTTCATCTCGTGCGGCTACGTCCGACTTGTCAACCAGCCAGCCGAGTCCTTTGATCAATCCAGTCTTCCAGATGTAGTCAACAGCCCACCTCACAACCTCTGTGCGCGCGCGCAGGACCTGAAACCTATCATGATGCATCGCCGTTCCGATCGGCTGCTGGGCCAGATCGTGCCTGCACTGCCTGATGCGGATGAGTCTGTGTTCGAGACTGGGTTTCCTATGCGCATTGGATGGCCTGAGGGGGAGGGGTTGGATGCGCTGGAGGATGGACAGCCGTTGGGAGGGGAGGGGAGGTTTACGGGTAGGGTGGAGAGGTTGGTGTTTGTTGATGAGATTTGATATCTGGGATTGATGGTGGTGAGATTTATGTGCTGTTGGCTTGCGAATGTTGTACGATATTGGGGCGTCTGGATGCTATTTTTCGAATGCGAGATACCCGTGCGTTGCTTGCTGATCTGGGCTGGCTCTTTTGTGTTTTTTGTGATGTGGGATTTATGAGCGATACGATCGGATTGATAGATACGAGTGTGATGAATTGATAGGTAGCATGCGCTCTAGCTAATCAAAATCGACTAGACTATGATTGATGTACTTCTCACAGAATTGATACTGAACCTCATACAACATACATACAGGGTAATAGCTGAGCAAGTCAAAAACATGGTGATTTGGGAGAGATGGTAGTCATAGAAATTCTTGATGTCTAGTGCAGGCTTCTCTACTACAAAGTGCACGTATGCACCACAGCTAGCTGGCTAGCTACCATCCCCTCCCCCCTCTACTTTCAAGCCTCACACACCATACCAAACAAAGCAACCTACGCACTCGTAATCGCCCTTCGCATGGTCGCACCCCGCTGTCGAGAATTCAGTCGCTTCTTCTCCATCTCCACAACCTGAGGACCCTTCTGCACCACTTCTTCGCCTTCGGTGAGGATGAGTTCGATATGGCATGGGTTTGACATGTAGGGGTTGATCTAGCGTTCTCTAGGATTAGTCTTTGGCCTCTTACGTCCATCCATCGAGCTGAATACGCAAAATATTGTGCAAGGAACACACAGCAGGAAGGAAAGAAAGGGAGAGGGAGAACATACGCGTCCATGCGCACGATAAGTACGACGACGTTGCTTCGGCGCCTGGTTCACCTGGATGTGCTTGACGATCAGGTTTCCAGTGTCGAGGCCTTTGGTGTCGGCGTTTGATTCTGCGTTTTTGAGGAGGCCGAGGAGGAACTCGGCGGATTTTTTGGGCCAGCGGGCTTTGGAGACGCCGAATTGTTTTCCTGGGGGCGAGGAGGTGGGGTTAGTGGCAGGGTTCTTTAGTAAAGGGGGTGGATAAAGGTGTAGTGGAGATGAAGAGGGGGGGGGGTTGTAGAGTGTGGCTTGAGTATCCAGGACAGATTGGACTGTGCTCTGGAAGTGATCGCCGTCTCGCGTTTATGAAGATATTGTGCCGACTCACCCTGCGCAGTCCTTCCTGTACTTCCTGCATACCGCCTCATGGGCACCGCCTCCTTGTGTTCGATCACGTTGCCCAGGTAGGTCAGGGCGCGCTGTAGCTTCCAGCCGTTGATGGCTTGTGCGGTTTCGCGGGTGTTCTTGAAGGAGACGCGGAGGTAGGAGCCGTGGGAGCGGGCAGATTTACCTTGCTCGATCGTGGTGGCTGCGTAGCGGACCTAAGGATGAGAGAGGGGTTAGCTGCGTGAGTGATGGTGGGAGTTTATGGATTGGTGGTTTGGAGGTTGAGCGCGCGGGTTGCCATGTAGCTAGGGGCTTGGGAACAGCGATGGTAACGTGGGGGATGAGCGTTGAGAGTGCGACTAATTGGATGGGATGCTTACCATCTTGCTCGAGTCTGTGGTGGAGTTGGCGATGTCGTGTTGCTGTTCCCTTTGGTGACGCCGAAATTCGAGGTCGCTTAGCATGTGGGTGGCGCTAGCCTTCTCGCGCTCTAGCGTATCCATAGTTTTCAAGCTTCATCAATATTAGCTGAATTGTTTCCTGACACAACGACGGCGGACAATAATCTCTGTATTCTAACATGTCTCGAGGTATGTCCTGTTAGAAGCTCCCTACTCGAAGCATGATCATTAACTTGAGCGATGCTGACTAGCGCGCGCCCTCTAGATCTGCGATTCACGTGGAGGACGTCTTAGCTACAATTACAATATCTGGATTGCCACAACTCAACCACAGCGCTGGGAGCTCATAACCCCTACATAAGCTTCTACACATACATACACAAAGTTTGCAATGGTATTCACGCCCCGAGGAAGAGGCGGAGACCGTGGGGGAGGTAGAGGCGGAGATCGAGGAGGTTTCCGCGGTGGCTCTCGCGGTGGATTTGGGGATAGAGGCGGTAGGGGTGGTGGTAGAGGTTAGCTTGCATGTCTTCTAGTCGTGGTGATATCTGCTAAAGCAAATGTGGAGGTGGATTCGGCGATCGAGGTGGCAGAGGTGCAGGGAGGGGCGCACCGAGAGGCCGCGGCGCCCCAAGAGGTGGAGGAAGAGGAGGAATGCGTGGTGGTGCTAAGGCAGGTGCCAAGGTCATAATCGTATGTTTATGAAAAGTCTTGTCACTGGGGTCGATGGTTAGAACTAACCATAGGTTCGAACAGGAGCCTCATCGACATCCTGGGGTCTTCGTGGCGAGGGGTAAGGAAGACATGTTGGTGTGAGTAATCACGCTCTTCTTGGCTTCCATTGGAATTTATGGGGATGCTGACTTGGGTTTGGGTAGGACCAAAAACCTCACACCAGGTGAATCCGTGTATGGGGAGAAGCGCATCTCCGTTGAATCGAATGCCAATACCCCTGCGCTCTCGAATGGCGATGTCCCACCTGCCACGAAAACAGAGTACAGAGTCTGGAATCCATTCCGATCCAAGCTCGCCGCAGGCATACTAGGAGGCCTTGATGAGATCTTGTCAGAGGCCCGAAGTTGCTTCTAGACTCTCCCAGACTAACAACGTGCTAGCGTGCGTCCAGGTGTCAAGGTGCTCTACCTAGGTGCGGCCAGCGGAACCTCAGTCTCACATGTGGCGGACATTGTTGGGCCTACTGGCGTCGTGTTCGCGGTTGAATTCTCGCATCGATCGGGCAGAGACCTCATCAACATGGCTACTCATAGGACAAATGTCATTCCCATTATCGAAGACGCTCGACATCCTCTTCGGTACCGCATGCTCGTTGGCATGGTCGATGTGTAAGCTCATTGCATCTCGCTTGGATTCGAAGGGGTCTGCTTGCTAATGTGTAATAGTATCTTCGCGTAGGTCTCTCTGAAGTACTTATCAGGGATTGGTGAGATACGGTCATTAAATTCTTTCTTAGAGATGTTGCGCAGCCCGATCAAGCTCGGATTGTTGGCTTAGTGAGTGATGCCCGCTCGGACTCTTGGGCTCTGGCTGACCAATAAAATTAAGAACGCTCATCTTTACCTCAAAGTTGGAGGTGGAATAGTCGTTAGTATCAAGGCGAACTGTATTGATAGTACGGCAGCACCCGAACAAGTAGGTCTTCCACAGCCTGAGTCAAGCCATTGACCATCAAAATCCTTGGTCTGAAGGAGCCACTACTGACCACTAGGATCTCAAAGGTTTTCGCTCGCGAAGTACAGAAGATGAAAGAAGAGAAGATAAAGCCAATGGAGCAATTGACTTTGGAGCCTTTTGAACGAGGTGAGCGTTTCGCGGCTCCGCATGACAGACTCCTATTTGCTGACATCGTATCTCAGATCATTGTATCGTGATTGGAAAATACAGGCATTCTGCGACTTAAGAGCATCAGCTGGATACTACGAGATACGTGTTTTAATGTAACTCATCATAGCGTGCTTGACATTTACATGCTTGCTATTGTTGCAATCATATGGGTCAAGGCCCACATGATTGCAAGTGTCGAGTTTGATCTAGTTCATGAGGGGAGTCTGCAGATGAGTCGTCTCTCAATATTGCCAGATTTCCGAAGAAACGTGCCTTTTAAGCAACCATCAAACGGATTACCGGGATAAGACCATTTCAAAGGAGTATTGTAGGCGAAAGGGCCTAAGCCAGATTAGAATAGGAGTAGTGCGCTTTCTTGCCCTGCCAACCTAGGTCTCCGCCTTCTCTCCATCTATACTCTATCACAGTTTGTTTAATCACATTGAAGAGGTAAGACCCTACGCCACCTCCTACTACCTTGAGGTCTATGAGTATGAAAGATCTTACCCCATCTCTCCCTGGGGGATCTTTGGGGGCAGTCGTTGCAAACTCACGAAAACGCCATCAGAGTGAATGGCGCAGTCCATTTACAGGAAGGGCGCTCTACCGCACATACCCAAGCTGCTCACAACCATATAAGCATCCCCCCTCCCCAAGCAATTCAAAAGACTTTCGCCGACTTCTATCACCGATCCAACAGCGTTCATTGGCTGTCCGAACCCACCTCGAGATCCGCAGCCTTACCCTCAAGTAAGGCTCCGCCTTTGCCAGCACATCAAGCAAGCCACAGCGCCCGTCTTCCGACCTATCAGACTCACACTTCGCGCCAAGATGGAGAATTTCACACCCCATTGGACCGATTGGATCAATTTCGACGATGGGTTTGAGACGCAGCCTTCTGGATTCGATGCAAATCAGGGCGACCTGGCGGCACAGGTTCGATGCTTTTTTTTTATTGGCTGACACAAGGGCTATTAGAATCACACGAAAATTCTCGCCAAATGTCCCACACCATCAATGGTCAACTTCCACGATGTGAACGGTCAACCATATGTGCAACAGACCAGCCTCTCCTTGTCCGACATCTACGCAGAGCCTGTGCCACCGACGTCTGTTAATGACGATCCCTGGAGTGTTTGCGCCGTGCTTGAGGATGCCGCTGGAATAGGACAGCCTATTGTTGACTCATGTCTGTCGCATCATAAAGGTGAAGAAAAAACCTATGATCAATCGCATCTTGATCCAATTCGTAGGTGCAGCTGCATGAGCTGCCTTTTGCTGGGTTTACTAAAGGATATTCTTCTACGTCAACCCAACGTCTTCAGGGACCTGCCTAGAAATAGAGAGTCCACTTTTGTATGCAGATTTCCGGGTTGTCAGGAGCAAATTACAGAGTCCTTTGGCAGAGCGGCTCCTCAGGCCGTTTACCATGAGCGAAGGCATTTCGGCAATCTCGGGGAATATCACTGCCTTGAAGGATGCCAAACCACTACCAAGAATTTCGCAGATCTCAGGCGTCACTACACAGTTAGACACTGCACCAATGCCATCAAATACCCATGTCCTATTGTCGGATGCAAATACGGCGGAGACAATGGTTTCACTCGCAAAGACAAGCTGAAAAGCCACCATCGTAATGTTCACCAGGGGAATGCTGTTCCAGGGAAGACTTTCCGGGCCATCAAGCCAAAGGCGAATGAAGACAGGATCATCAAGCCACAGGGTATTCAGATCATTACACCCAAGCCAAGCGCTGGAGCTTGAGAGGACAGGGAGAGCCGAAAGCCAGGAGTGGGAGACCAGGATCAAGATACATGCCTGTTGAGCGCTGTCGGAGGCGAGAAACCAAGCTGAATTTCCTTATGTCACTCTTTGAGCGTCAATGTCTTCGTGCTTTCCTATGTACACTCCTTATTCCAAGTTGCCCTTTTATTTTTCTTGGCTCGTACGGGTATTACTTCAACATTGTGCCCGCCGAGTATTTTCTATTATCGATCATTGTCCGTACATTTTCCTTACCAGATTTTATGGATAGCTATTAGGAGGCTGACAAGCATTCAACATGAGAGTACGCCTCCAACGTAACGATGAGAATGGAAACTTATTACGATCTCGGATGCCTCACAAGAGGGTACACATCACATGACTCTTACCAATCTCAATTTCGAACTTGGGATTTCATTGATATCACTCTTAACCTTCGTCCAGCTTTCCACCCATGCATCTTTATCCACATCCAATGCAAGCCAACCTGTACTATCGACCTCACTGATATCACTGAAAGGGTGTACGTCCAACACGCATCAAGCAATCTCCAACTGAAAGAAAGACCGGATGGACCTTCAACAATCTCCAGAATGAAAAGTAACAAGTACGCATAACATATCAACAGTATCAGATACAATTAACCCTGAGCTACAAGAAGCAAACCCATCTCCATATCTATCCCCATACCCCTCAAATCCAAAAAATCACAATCAACACAACGATCCCCCAAACATCCAAGACGCCGCCGAAAGCAACACCCTCGCACCCCTATCCAAAACCATTGACATTCCCCAAAAGATACTGATTAGCATCGACCCATCCAACAAACCCAAACGCATCCGGAAGCCGACTGCCTAAACTATGATAAGGTGCAAATCCATCAAATGATACCACAACATTCACACTTCCTCTATATTCCTACTTTCTATCTCCCATCTCCCTTTCCCATCTCCCATTCCCCACAACCTTAATCTCCCTCAATATTCACATACACATTACAACCCCAAGAACCATCCATCCCCATCTCCCATCTCCCATCTCCCACTCCCCATCTCCCATCTCCATCTCCATCTCCATCTCCATCTCCATCTATCTCCATCTCCATCCACATCCATCCATCCATCCCCATCCATCCCCATCCACACCAATCCCATCTCGCACTGTACTCTAGTAATCCCTTCTCACACATACAAACCCAAATACCCCAATTAGAAAACCATCCAACCAACATCCCTTACCCTCTAGATAATTGAAAACAATTGAATCAGCTTTTTTTGGATTTGTGCTTGAGATTGTATACGTGAGCTCGTATTGATGAAGGGATGGATTGATAAAGTGATGGAAGTAAACTATAATGATAACCATAACAACAACAACATCCATCACCCCTCATCCCCCTCATCCACCCCTCCGCTCATCCACCTAACCATCCATCCACCCCTCATCACCCCCTTCCTTCCCCCCCAAAAACCAACAATCCAACAATCCAACACGAACCACCTACTCCCATCCCACTCATCCCCATTCATAAATCCACAACAACACACAACACAACATAATTCATCCACCACCACTATTCTACCACTAACTAAAAACCAACCTCCCTCATCTCTTCCTCTTTCAAACTAAACACCTACATACATACGATAAACTTATTACTATCGCCCATCCCATCCCTCCCCTTCCCCCTCCCGCCCATCCCTCTATTACCCATCCCACCAATCCATCACCCTCATCCACCCCTCCTCCTCCCTCTCCCCCAAACAACCACCTCCTCCCACCCATCCTCCTCATCCCACTCATCCCCCATCATTCGCAACCCCGAAACGAGTGGCGGGATATTTTATAGGATAGATGGCTAGGTGTGATATGAATATCGTTTGATATATGATGTATGATTTATGATACATAATATATGATGTATAATGTATGATGTATAATAATATGGGTGAGGAAATTTATGTTGGTTGGAATGAATAAAGGATAGGGAGTAGGGTGGGGGATAGATGGATGGAGGTGGGGGTATCGTGATGGGGATGGAGATAGAGAAGGGAGAGTGGAGAGGGTTGTGATGGATATTGGAGAAGGGAGAGGGTTGTGATGGATATGGACTAGGACTAGGAAATGCAGAATCTCTCTCGCTGTTGATAATCCGTAGTTTCAATAGGGGAAGCGGAGAGGTACACTAGTAAAGAGCTGTTGGGGGATGGATATGAATGATCTATTCCATTATCAGAGATCGAAATCTGTATATGCCTTCCTGTCCTATAGCTTCGCTGGAGTTGATAGCTATAGTATGCTATACTATACTATTCTCTCTCGGATTACTTCGATGCATAATACCAGGTTGCTTCCCGACCGCCAACGCCAAATCCCTCGCCAGGATCTATACGCCCTAGCCCCAATCCCCATGCAAGCATCAATACTTCCGGAAGATCACAAACACCCAGAGAAACGAATTATATCTGCATCGGCTGAGGAACGACCGGCAGCTCGCTCACCAACGTACTAGACGTCGGCATAGCGTGCGAAGGGACGCCTGAGAGTGGTGGACTCGGCATCTGCGGTTTGGGCGTAGGATGCTCGCTCAAAATCGGCAGACTCGGCACTTTCTCCGCTGGGACTTCGTTGGCTGTCGGCGGCTGCTGCTCATGTAGTAAAGGTTGTATAGGGTCAGGTTGTACAAGGTCCAGTTGCATGGGCTGGACGGGCAACAATTCTGGCGGTATGGGATCGGTACCGGCGGTGTAGACACGGACCGGTTCTTCGTGCGGCGGCTTTTCGGGCTCCGCAGGCATTTGCTCGGGGGCCTCGCGCGTGGGGTCGTTGGTATGGGCAATCGCCTTTTCGTGTTCGGCGCTCTCACGTGTCGCTTGGCTGAGCTGCGTGTATAGGTCTCTTTCGTATTCGGTCTGGACGTGTCCATTCGTCCCGCTCTGGGCCTGGGATGGTTGCATTTGCGCTTGTGGTGCTTGATATGCCGGCTTCGGTGAGTCCGCAGGCGCAGGCTTTGGTGTCACCTCTTGAATGAAGGTGCCCTTGGTAGGACTTGTTGTATGGTTCGTGGAGGGAACATCTGGCGCTTTGGTAACAACATCTCGCTCATAGACAGCTTTCGAAGTGATGTCAGTCACTAACGGCGACGGACCGCTCGGGGTAAGTCCGTTCGCGTTCGTGACTCTAGGCGCAGCTTCGACCGGCTTGTCTCTCATCTCAATGTCTTCGTCCGATTCTTCACCTAATAACTCTTCATCTCTCACTTCCATCATTTCGCGTCGAGGTTCCTTCCTCACGGAATCTCCCCCACTTATACTACCCTCACCCTCACTCCCCCGTTCTGCCGCGGCAATCTCCTCGGCAGTCTTCACCCTCGGCACGAATGGATGATCTTTCAATTCCTGCTCTTCAACGTCCTTCCAGCTGCACTTGGCATGTTTCTTGGTACAACCCATACATGCAGTCAAGTTCTTCAAGCAATCCATATGGAGTCGCCGACACCTGTCGCAAGGCGGTTGGACCCGGTCGCCCCTGTTGAGCTGTTCCATACGAGCCATCATGTCAGATTTGAAGGGACCACTGTCATCGAATCGGTCTGCTGGCGAGGGTTTGACGTACGGGAGGAGGGAGGTTGGGGTATTCGGTATGGGGACAGGCGAAGCTGTGTTGAGCAGAACGCCGGCATATTCCATCGAGTCAGCGTAAGGTCTGGAATTTGGCTTCGTGGGCAGGGCGGTAGGTCGCGATATTGACGTTGGCCTATGGGAATGAGGTCCATCGTCAATCGAACTAGAACGCTCGCTCTTGGTGTGAAACTTGCTGAGCAGCTCAGCTCGTGTCGCGGCCGAGACATGGAGAGGATTGATGCCGTTGGTAAGTGGTGCACTTGATCGAGGTTGATCGTGTGTGGAGCCGTTGTATGATGAACGGTCCGTTGCAGGCATTGGGTATCTCGAATTCACCGCGACAAAGCCTCCGCCGGTTGGCGAGTTTGAGGCACGTTCCCCATTGCTAGGGTGCCTAGAATGACTTCCATCCCCACCGCGGCTTGGAACTCGACTTCGAGTGCCATCATCAACCGTAGCTTCCGCCTCTCTTCTGCTGGCAATGGCATTCCTTCGACTTCTAATCTTGTGATTGAGCTGTCTTGCTCGACCAGCAACTGTGTCATATTAGCCTATTTCTGCTTTCACAGCGTATACATGGACATAAAGGATATAGATTCCCCGAAGGATGCGGTGGTCACATACCTTGATCAGCAAGATGCACACAGCCTCCCAACGCCTTCTCCAAAATCTCCAACGTCCCCAACTCCTTCTCCTCATCCTCACCAATCGGCTGCGGCGGTATCAGCTTCTGCGGCATACCACTCCTGATCAAGACGAAATCCTCCTCGCTAATCTCCACCCTGCACTGCTTCGTATAGAACTGGCAGACCTTCACACCCTCTCTTATCTGGTCTAACTTGAACTGCTCCGGCTTGTTCGACGCAAACTCCACCACGTCCAGCCAGCCCACGCTTGTACTTTCGGACTTGCCGTTCATCTTTAGCACGCGCGGTGGACCATCGAACAGACGTTCGAAACGTTGGATGAGGATGGGACCGAGGGGGCGGGCGCCGAGGTTGCCAGCCATGGATTCATGGCGGTGCAAGACACCTTCGTAATCGGTGATCAAGGAGAGGAGCGAGGGTAGGGAGTCATGTTCGGCGGATATGAGTGGAAGAATCTCCTGGAATTGGCGGACAAGGTAGTTGATTTGGAGGTGGTGGTTGGAGTGTGTCTTGTGCAGCTTGGCTGGTGGTGTGGGTTGTTTGGGAGGTTCCGGCGACGGGCTCCGCTTTCGTTTGGTTGAGCTGGATGAGTAGTCTACTGGGTGCAGAGGCGGAGAGCCCATGTGGTCCATTGTGATCGATGGATGATGGCGGAGAGGTTGAGTCAAGAAGGATAGTAGAGTAGGTGTAGGTGTAGGTGGTGTAGGCGAAGGGGTCGGAAGCTAGAATACGGTGTGCGTGTCGGAGTGGGGCGGGAAGTGATTGGTTTCTCGTTATCGTAGCTGAATATCCATACTGCTGAATATACGAAACATATCTGGGGAAGAGAGATGGGGAAAGGAAACAAAGAGCAGAGTGGAGTCCGAGGAAGAGAGAGGAAGAGAGAAAGAGAGGATGTCGGTTGAGGGGAAGAAGGGAGTCACAGACTGGCGCAGCCTTTCTTCTTTTTGCGACATGCAATCGTCAGCCCTCCAACCAGCTTTGGGGGGGGGGGAATATTCCCGAATTCCCGCGGCAGAGTCCAGGCAAGGGTCCTTCGGAAGAGCAAAGGGTGGGGTTTTGGGCTTTGGGCTCCCTTGCCCTCATTCCCCCCGAGCCCCCCCATTCCTGGCCTCGGCCGGGCTCGCGGAGTTAGGGATCGGATGGGATGGGGATCATTGGGGGTGTCGCCTGATCGCCCCAGAACGCCTGAGCGGTAAGTCGCCTGGGCGCCGGCATACCCGTAGCAGTGAGGTACAGTATTCTAGCCCCCACGAGAAAAGAGAAAAGCACCCAACCACCAATTGCGCCCGAAGCCACAGCCCAGTTTTGCCACACCACTCACCGCTCGCCTAGCATCCGACTCCGCCACTAAGCACTAAGACCCAACCATCTTTCCGGTCAGACTCCACATGTCCCTCCATCTCCCATTGGATGTCTGAACGAGGCAACTTCCGCGGCCGCGGCGCCGGCGGAGGCAGAGGAGGTAGGGGAGGGAGCAGCGACAGCAGTCGTGGGGCCCGAGGCGGCCATGCCCAGGCCGGCAGCGAGAAGCCCAAGAAGGAGAACATACTCGACCTGACCAAGTATATGGACAAGGAGATCAGTGTTAAGTTTAATGGAGGGAGGGAAGGTACGTTGGGCCCATACTTGCATTCGAGGCAGACGGCAAAGCTAAGACGACCCAGTAACAGGAACCCTAAAAGGCTATGACCAACTCATGAACCTCGTCCTCGACGACGTCAAAGAACTCCTCCACGGTACCCTCTCCCTCCCCATCCCCTTACCCCTCCCCTCTCTCCCTCCCCTCTAACCCCCCTTCCCTCCCCTTCATTCCCTCCCTACCTCCCTCCCCCTCTCCCCCTCCCCTCTAATCCCCCTTCCCTCCCCCTTCCCTCCCCCTCATCCCCTTCCTCTCCCTTCCCTCCTCCCATCCTATCCCCTACACCCCCCACTAATACCACCCACTAACACCCCACAGACGACGCAGGCAACACCTCCCACCGACCCCTCGGCCTCATCGTCGCCCGCGGCACCCTCCTCGTCCTCATCAGCCCCCTCGACGGTAGCGAGGAGATTGCGAATCCTTTCCGTGGGATGGGTGGGGAGGAGGGGTAGGAGGGAGTGGGAAGGGGGGAGTGGGAAGGGGAGAGTGGGAAGGGAGGGAGGATGGGATGGGATGGGGTAGGAGTCGAAGGGGTGGTGGGGGGGGATGGGATGGGAAAGGATAAATGTATAAGCATGGTCATATGCACAAATACCAAAATGAGAGGTCTAAATTCGCAAGAGAGGTCTAAATTCGTAAGGGAAGCCGAAAGAGCTGGACCAAAAGCAATTTATGTTTCAATCGGAATGGATAGCAAGGCGAGGGTACTAAAAGGATCAAAGATGTCCTTTTTGCGTGGATTAGATATAGGCATGGGTACTGTATGCATAGCTCGCAGCCTTGGGTGGTATCATATCATACTTGAAGATGGCTGAGAGTATTATACCTATATGGGCTAGATAGTAGCTTGACTTCAGCTGCAATATGATAAAGACATAACATCGATGTCTGATTCACCATCACGATGTAGGCAGTAACGTCAGATAAATTCATTGGCAAGCACACTGTATGAACTCCTTCCATGAACGCTAATACTGACATCGAATCGAAGCAAACATATACATCTATGCACAGCATTTACACATCACCCCCCTACCACGTGAAACTCTCCTCCACGAAATCGATCGTCGCCCCCGTATCCACAACCCCCCTAACAGCCCCTCTCACCTCGTCCGCAAAAGCGCCCGGTCCGCACACAGTGACAGCCGTAGCCCCGCACCGCGTCACCATCTCCTTCCTCAGCACGAGGGCAGGATCGCACCTCCCAGGCAGCATCTGCACCGTCTCGCTCCGACTCTTCACCTCCAACTGCGATCGGGGCTTGCTGACAAACATGATGATCTTGAGGACCTGCTTCCGGTTTCCCATCTGCAGGATCTGATCCATCCACGGCCTGACCCATTCGAGCGTGTCCGTCGTTCGCACAGACCAGGCCAGCACGATCTTTTGCGTTGCGACCGTTCCGGCGGCTTGACCTTCGAGTAGCTCTCGGATGTGGCCGAGTTGATGCGTTATGCCTACGCCGGCTGCGAAGAGGAAGACGGTGCCGTAGGAGTGGAGGCTGTCGAGACCCCCGTACGGGCCTTCGACGAGGCCGGTGACTGTTATTGTGCCGGTGGGGGAGGCGCGGGCTTTGTTGTAGAGTTTAGCGGTCATGCCGGTACGTTTGGCGATGATGAGGGACATGGTTGTCGTTTGTGATGAGGTGGCCACGATGGATCGTTTTCTCTCGGGTAGTCTCTCATCGGAGAAGGTGTCAAAAGTCTCGGACCACGCGATCGAGAAGGGGTGGTTCATCCATAACGAAAGAGCCGGGATGTAGATGAAAAGATGTGACCCCGGCTTGAATTGCCATGGTCGGGGCATGTCGATTGTCACACGGCACGCTTCGTTGCCCTGGCCTGGAAGTGCCTCGACGGTGACCTTGGTGATCTTGCGAGGTGAGAGGTTGCGGTAGAAGATACGAAAGAGTCTAGCACAGCGCTCGAGGATCCAGATTGCGATTACCCAGTTGATATAGGCCTCTCCAGGGAGAACACCCACGCGGCAATGCACCTTGACACCAATGATTGCTACGATGGCGAGAACTTGGTGAATGTGCAGGAAGGTCTCGTAGAAAGCGTGGCGCACTATCGAAGCTGCTTGAATCATGATGACGCCGAACGCGACAGTGCTAAGCATGCCGTAGGCAAGAAATGGACTGTTGTGAAGCCCATCTGCAATGCCTTTGGAACCCTTGGCATCATGTTCGTTGACTGCCCACGCGATGGTGTGTATGACTGCCTGCGCTGTTACCACCCTCCCAATCCATCGGTGGAACAAGTTATAGGTATCGAAGCTGATCCGAAGCAAGGGTATGAATGGACTGTTCCTGCCGGCAAGGACGACCAACGGAAGCATGTTGACCATTGCCAGATGACCTGTTCTGCCACGTAGCTCGGCGAGGATCTTAGCCTTGGGATCGCTGTACCTGAGATACAGGCAGTAAAACATGTTGATGCCAAGGTATGCAGATAGTAGCACTGTGTGCAACCTCGAAGGTAAAGTCCCAACATTTCCAGCCCGTGATAGCTGGATCTCCCTGTTGTGCCTCTTCTTCCACAGCGGCGCATATATTATCTGCTTTTTGATCCTCGGCCATATAGCTGTCCGATCCTTTGACCAGTAGGACTGTTGCAAGGTGCCGGAGTTGAGGTTCAGCAGGTGTCTGAGGTGCGCATTTGCCATTTGCCCAAACCGCACACACAATACCACAGAGATGACGAGTAGGACACCAATCCATAAACTTTGTTCCAGGCTCTGATCTGTTGATAGTTCAACTCCTGTGAGGCCATGTGTGTAGGGGAGGATCTGACTCTTTATGGCGTCCTCGCCTATGAGTCCCTTCGTACTGTTGATGGCGACAGCGGCGCGTATTTGAAGCGAGGACGTAGTGAACAGGTGGTGTATAGTGTTGAGCGGACTCATATCGATGTGACCAGCACGGTCGATGAGGTTATACGGAGTGAGGTAGGGGGAGTGAATATCGAAACACTTGGCTTGCAGAAATTGCCAGTCTTCGTCTTCGAGGTCTAGGAAGATATTAAGTCGCGTCGCGTGTGGAGCAAACAAGGGCTTTGAAGAGAGAAAGAAGAATGGAACCAAAGACCAGCTTTGTGGGTGGAGTGACAATTGGATTCAAAGCTGAAACGGGTTCTCGAAGAATGGATCTTGTGCGAGGCGTGAAGGCATTGTGTGTTGAGAGTTTAGGTACTTATTGTCAGCGCTCGGCCTTGTTCATTGTTCGATTCCTGCCTCCGCATTGTTGAAAAGAGTGTTGATGAAAAGAGTGTTGATACAGCACCAGGCGTAATGTTGTGTAGCGTAGGGATTAGGAGTGGTTAAGTGAGAAGAACCATAGCAAGTCCCCTCGGCTTGGTGTTATGGTCACTGCAACGGCCGTAAAATCTATCAAATTAGGTGAATAACCAGTATCGTGTAATTTCAGCAATTGCCTCATTCATCATACACTTGAAGTGGGGTTTGTTAGCATCACAACGACGGCGATGATGAGAATGATAGGGGAAGAGGTGAGAAGAATACAGTGTCTCAGGAGCGTGGCTATTCGACGAGGTCAGTGGACTTGTTCATTGCTTAACATTACAGCATGAGCTCTGGGCCAGATTTGTCCAATCCAGCATCATGAAGAGGCAAGCTTTTCGTAGCGCCCATAACTGCCAGTGGCTGGTACGATTCTGGGATCTTACGTCCGAGACGGTCATCAGACTGCTCCAACTCATGTCGAAACAACCAGGAATGCGCCAAGGCGAATGGATTGATTCTTCAGAGGTCGTCAGAGGATGCGTGAAACAAAGGAGATGCAGAAGATGAAGATCGATTGAGCGCCAGTCGTTGTTGTCGGCGCCAAGCATGAGATGCCGAGCTAGTCTCATCTGGGCTAGCACAGCGCTTACATTATGATTGGTTCATCTCTTTCCGGATCTAGAATAAACAAAAATAGAAGGCCTCCAAACTCCCAAACCGCATCATTGCTTGGGCTTTGCCCGGGTACATTTGGACCATCTGGTTGTATTTGACATAATCCACAGCCAGCTTGTTCGACTGCTGTGTATACGGTAGAGATCGCCAGCTCTCTAGCCGGTATGCATGCTTCACAAGGCTCCTTGTCTGAACGCCTTGCTTTGAGGTTGCACATACTCCCACCCATGGCCTCTCTCATACCTAAACTCACTTTTTGTGCCGAGAGGTGTCAATGATCATAGAATCCAAAGTCTGACGTTGCTCCGATGGAATAGGTTGTCATTCGACACCGTGTTGGGAAGGAGATGAAATTCTTCCTCATGACGCTGTTGCTCCGTCTATTCTTACATGACATACCCTGTCGTATTATTCCCTCTTAATTATCAGGAATTCGATTCACTACGATAGAGAGAATATGTGCAAGCCTACCATGGAAGAGTGGCAGTAGATACAGTCGGTCCTTGGGTCGGGAGATCCGGCCCAGGGCAATGGAGGAGGAAGCTCGCAGCCGGTCGACCGAGCCAACCCATTGCATGCTTTCGGATGGAAAGCATGAGTATGTACCGAAGGTAAACGACGACTTGGCATCTTCTGGATCCCAAAATTCATACAGACAGTGGATTTATTGGATTGTTGGGCCCAAAAAATCTAATCTGGCAGATATGCGACTACCATTGTTGATTTCGGCATCACGTCAGAGCATTGGAGACATTTTCTCACAAGATCGATTAGTAATATCGTGGTCGTCACGGACTATTAGGATATGAAGAGGGTTGTGGATAGCAAGACTCATGCTCCTGGAGTGACCTGCATCAATGGGCTGATGTTCTACAAGACTAAAGCCTACCGAAGTCATCCCTGATAATACTGCCGGTAATTCGAAAAGTGGAAGAACAGGCGCTTGTGCATTGGTAGTACTTGGATACTATACCGTAGTGTATGATGATATATCGCCTGAGTTGTTAGGATTGGTTAAGCGCTTGCGGCTTGAAGGTCCTCCAAAGTGAAAGCGGCGATGATGCTCCTGCAGTAGAATGCAATGGGCATCGAGTATTACAGCATCGTGTTGAAGCTACACTCTATCTGCTACTGTAAGTTCGAAATTCAATCATGATCATGAGTATCTGATGAAGCGACTCAGGTAGTGGCCATAAGGTTTAAATCTCAATGTCTTGCAAAGACATCTCAACCCTACATACGAATTCAAGCTTTGCAGGGTGTACACTCCTGAAAGAACTAGATACCATCATCAGAAGACATGGACCACCTGTTCGGAAAAGAGGGTGTTGTACAAGGGCCTATATAGCTGATTGAATGGATGCCAAAGAGTACTGATATGTGATAGGCAGCCGAGAGTCTGCTGGAGCTCTGGAGAAGTTGCGTGGAGCATACGTTGAAGCTACGCAAGTTCTAGTAGAGCTGACTGAACGTTGAACAAGATTGGTAAGTGGACAGCATTAAAGACGGTATGTGAAGCACCGAATTCATATTGTGAGGGGCAATGACAGTATTGATTGACAGACAAGGCTGGCGGAATAAACTATATTGGTGGCATGATAACCTCTCCTTCTCACGCCTCATTGACAGCGATCACTCTTATGTCCCAGAAACATTTCATCACTAGCTTAAGATCCCAATCCAGACATTCCTTGGTGGGCTAGTCCAGGACCACCAGGCATGGCTGGCTGGATAGGTCTAAAGTTGGACGTTGCTACTGACATGGCGTCACCCTGATGAACATTCCTCTGATGGCTCCGAAGTTTGTCCTTCCTCGCAAAGCCATTGTCGCCACTATATTTGCACCAGGGCACTGGGCAGGCGAACTGCTTGGGCTTTGTGCAGTGTCTGACGGTATTATGGCGGATTAAATCAGGCCATCTCTTGGTCACGAATCTGCAATGTTGTTCGACGCAGCGGAATAAAGGATTGCCAGGTCCGTGATAATGATCTCTCTCATGGGAGATATATTCAGCATGGATATCCGTGGTGAAGTCGCAGTCTTTGAACCGACAGCATACACCCTCTATCCAGTTCCCTGGTACTCCGATGAGTAGACAAACCATGCAAGAACATCCTGGGAGGATTGCGCAATCTAGATACTGATCAATATGTAAGACTGGGGAGCTGTTGTCCGTCAAAGGTCGGCCGCTAGGATCATCCATAATAGTGCCATGTTTGTCGCAGATGCCCTGGAAGAAGGTGTCATCACTGAAGGTGACCAAGGGCCCAGACTTGATAGGTTCATTGTCTTGGCTGGAGAAATTGGCTTCGCCAATGACACTCTGTCTCGCAAAAGTAACCAGGCCTTGAGGCTGATGGCCAAGTGTCTCTAGCGTATTCGTTTCCCAGTCGACGCTAGCCATAGAGTGGTTATAATCGAAAGCCTCGAAGCCGGGCATAGAGGACTTCGCCAAGGCATTGTTGAGTCTTCACGCCCTCGTGTCAGCCAATAGAAAAAACTCACCCAAACATGTCGCCCTGAACGTCATTCTGGGTCGGATCAGCAAGATGATCGTCAATGGCGAACCACGACATCCAGTCAAAAGCGTCTTTGTCCATTCCGGGTCGTTGGCGTGATCCGTGTGGCTGGAGAAAGGGCGGATGATGTGCTGGCTTTGCAGCCAACGATGCACGGCTAACAAAAAAATCAGGGCGAATGACGAATAGACTGTGGATCCGAAGACTGAGCCGCATATGGTGGTCGAAAGATCTGGAAAAAAGGTTGGGCGAGAGGGTTGTTTAAGTATTCGCCAACGCTAGGCCGAAATACAGGAGGGCGACGTGGCTTTTCTTCTTACGTAGCTGCAGTGCTCATATCAAGACGAGACTTTCATGATACAGAGATAATTTCCAAGATTTTTTGAAATCACGGAGATCGCCTCAGGACACGTCTGAAAAGCACAAGATTCTCAATCCCTCAAGAACATATAACGGTAACATAAGTGGAGAGAATACAGAGACGAAGATGACTTCGGAGAGATGTAGAGATATCGCCCTCTTCCATCAAGACTCTCCTACCTCTTACAATAATACCACTTACATGACCCTACAACACGGCTTTCAGAGTGCGCGCTATATGCCGCACGATTGGCCTCAGGCTTGGGGGAGTGGACCGACAGTCATACCATACAACGCAGTATTCTGCCTTGAGCCAGAGACTCTGCTCAACAAATGTTGATAGGAAGAGGATGAGCTATTAGCACAACATCAAAGCTGCTCAATCGTCGCCGTCCGAAGGTCGACTGTAAAAGTCGTAGCCGATCACGCAACATCAACATATCGTCTTTGACATAAGCGATGACTGCGTACGATCACGGCAATAATTACTCTAGGTACTCAAGATACCTCTTCCCTCTTCTCAAAGCTGTTTGTTTGCTTCTACGAAGCGAGACTAGTATAGCGCTAGTCCCTAGCACTCCCGCATTTTGCCCTATTCATTACAACATCTTGTTGTTTAACACCCACATACGACAGTACTTTACTATATTTCCTGAGCCTTTGGCTGTCAGTATTACGAGCAATCAGTACACTTTGTACCCAGCCACTCTATCTTCGTCCGCGACCCTTCTACGATGGTCGTAATAGACATTGCATCCGATGGCGATAGTGTTTTGATTGTTGGCTCAGAGCCTTCACAAGTCGTGAGATTGCGAGTTCATTCACTCTTCCTGAAATTCGTCTCCAAGGTTTTCGCTGCTATGTTTGGGCCTCATTTCCGCGAAGGCATCGCAGCAAGTGGCAAACAACCCAAGGAGATTCTAATGCCAGGAGATGACCCGGAAGCGATGACGGTACTCTGTCGAGTCATTCATCACCAATACCACGAGATACCTGACATTCTCCAACCCCCAACAGTCCTCCACGTTGCCCAAGCGGCTGATAAATATGACTGTTTGAATTTACTGAAGCATGCTAAGACCCGTTGGCTAGATCCGTACCCTGACCTCAGGACGAGAGCCGGGCTACCTGAGGAGACTCAGATGAGTGAGCTTCGTAACATAGACCAAATCGAACATGGCATGGAGTATCTCGGTTGCCTTGCGGCTGCGGCATATTTACTCGACGATGCGGCAGCCTTTCAGGAACTGACAAGCATACTAATTCTACATTGCGCAAATTCGTACCTCGACCTTGCGAATGAAAAATGGGGAGGATCCATTATTCCTTCTACCGTCCTATGTAATATGCGTGCTTTCATGCCTTTGCTCTAAGAATCTAATCATTGGTGACAGGTATGCTGGAAGACGAGAGGAACCTTATACGGACAGAAATCTTGCAAACATTCTCCGCACCCCACATAACGGGACTTTATGAACACACCGGGTAAGTGTTCCTAACAGGATTTATCAGAAGTGCTTCCTCACTGACGTCGGAAGCTTACCTACTGTCACGACCAAGCTACGGGAAGCGGATCTCACACCCTTGGCAATGCTAGGCTGTTCAATCATGGAGGTGGCCCCTAGGCTTGAAGATGTCTGCTCTCCAGAATATCAGCCATCAACGGGTGAATCAGAATTCTATACTTCCAGGGGAGGTTACGTTTACGACTATCATGAGGAGTACTCGTCAAACGCAGAGAGCCGGTTGAAAAGAATCACAAGCAACGCAGGTCTTTGTTTAGATTGCGTACTATCCAGTGATGGCGCTATACCTACAATCTGCAGGATCCAGCACCAGAAGAGAATGCAGGACGAGTACGATAGTTTGATCGGATGTAGTCTATCATAGAAGATGAGATCATAGCGCTGAGTGGTCGTGAGAATTGAAGTTGATCTGATATCCTCAATACGACTTGAAGACGTGGAGCCAGCAAGCCGTCGCTTGCTCGGCAGAGAGATGGGAGCAAGGACTACAGAGCATATAAACGACTGGAAAGTAGCCTCCAAAGTGGGAATATGCCAATAGCTATGTAGGGTTTCACAGCCAAGCTTCGCTATGCTCAATTTTGGGGGGGTAGCGACCTCTTGCCAAATCATTCAATCTGTGGATCAGCTAACGCCTTCACTTTCTCGTCCTCAAAGGAAAGAACTTCCCGTTCTTATTGCACCGCCCAGAGCTATTGAATTCAGGTTATGCCTGATCACAGCGAAGAAGAATCCTGTTAACAACGAAGCTTGGAGTTAATTACATTTACGATCATTTTGCATGGAAGCTCGATCATCGTTTAGCGGCCTCGATGCCATTGAACATACTGTACAAAATCGACTACTGCTGTAGAGGGCCTTGTCTTAGGGCAGATCAGGATTGAACTTCACAATGAAGATATGATGGAATGTCTGAAACTCAGCAGCGTCAGTAGTACTGTGAGTTCCACTTCTTGGATGTGACCTCAGACCTATTTCCTCACACATTACGAAAGACGCACAGTGTTTATCATACCACTTGCGCACAGATGCCAATCCCGGAGCTGCAAAGCGTAGCGTGAGCTACCTTTACCCCAATAGACATGCGTGCGATGGATATTGTCCGATCGAGCATGGCAAGGTACGACTGATTGAATAGGGTAGAGACAGCCCGTAAGGCACCCTAGCTGAGATCTACAGCAGTACGCACATCACCAGGACTCCATTCCTCTCTGGACTCAGGATATCTGAGACCAGACCTACGACGAGACCTAGGGAGCGAATTGATTTACATGGAAGAAAAGCAATACGCACAGGCGTATTCCATGGGTTTCATCATGCCCTGCCGGGCTCCAACATTGAATTGCGACTACATGCAATAATTGATGCCGCATCCGAGAGCCCAGATTGATGTAAATTACAACATGGTACTGACACCACTCGTAACGTAGCCCTAATCCCCGTCTCCTAACAAGACCCACAACGAATCATGCTACACATTCTACGTCTACAACAATCTCTTTCCCCACAACAGCAGCATCTCGTGGTCTTCCACCAATCACTCCAGCTAGCGACACACCCGAAACAGTATCGCTATACGCACTCTACATCTCCATATCAACTAGCCCCCATCGTAAAGCTGAATAATAGAACAAGAACGATCAAGAACGTCGTCCTCAATGAACATCAGAGAATGTTGATGTTTACAACTGACCACCATATGTTGTATATCGTATTGGATCGTCCCCAAAAAAACTTCACAGAGCACATGTTCAAGCAGATGACTATAACACATACCACATTCAGACTTGCACGGACCTGTTGGGCGAGCTGCATGCGAGGTTTGGGACGCGGGGATGGTATGAACGTATGAACATGAAGTATTTGTCATATACACAATAGTAGGATGGGGATGAGCTGGAAAAATTCCCTCAAGGCTCCTTCTCAGATATATAACCAAAGACGTATAAACCAGCTGTGGTAAAGTCTGGGACTGAGTACGAAAAATCCATATCCATTGATTAATTAAGTATTACGTGTGATTCCCATAGTGATCCTTTATCCACCCGAGCGATCCCATCATCTGTCTATATTATTCGTCAAGGGTATCCAGACCCCCGTAGCGCTAACTAACCATCGCAAAGAAAAAAAACCCATCATCTACCTGCCTGCAGATAAACGCCATAGAACCTTTACCGAACTTTCCCTCTCACATTCCCTCTCCGTCTCCTCTCCCCCAAATATCGATTTCCATCCATAAGCCATAAGGAGCATTCAAACTTTCCGTCCTAATCCCCTGAACAAACTGAGGCTATATCGTCTGCTGTCGTCCTTCTTCGATGATGCGCCGTTATTTCCGTGGTGGTTCTTGTGCGCTGTGACAGGTGCGGATGAGGTGGCGGAGGTATTGTGGTTTTGGTTTTTGGGGGATTGAGAGGTGTGGTGGGTGGTGGGGAGGGGGGAGGAGAGGTAGCCGAGGATGAGGGCGTCTGACATTCTTGGGTGGGGATGGGGAGATGTAGTGGAGGTTGTGGTGGATTATTTTTGGGGTAGCGGGTAAGGTGTTATAAGATTTGATTATTGTTGTTTGAATTGATTGTGGAAGAGAGGATTGGGTGGGAGTAAGGTGAGATGTGTGTATATGATTGTCTTGCTGTGATTGTTTTGTAAGAAAGATGTTTTGTTTGAATGAGGTAGACATGAGAGCAGTGTCCTACCCTTTATATACATCATTGCTGACAATGGCATTGCAAATCACGGAGCTGTCATACGAGGAATAAAATCTCATCAAGCGTCATCCGTATTATGCCGTCAAATCGAACATGCTGGAAGGAAAATTGGTTGCGAATGCCGTTAACAGTTACAGTTTATGTTACGCTTCCACTGTCCATGGCTAGGATTGCCGTTGGTTGACAAAGGTGAAAATATTTTCTTGGTCATGACATGTGATGACCGCGGATAACCGACGAGTCTAGCGCGTGGAAAAGCCAAGACCAGGCCGGCTATTCACGGAGCGCGAGATCGAGGCTCAAGGGATGTCGGGATATCTATTCCTCCGCTCCGAGATAGCTCTTCAGCTTAGCACATTGCCCACGTCAAGCCTGTAGTCATCCATCAGCATTGAGCCAAAGCACCCGAGATATCGTTACTAACCCTTCGTCCAGCTCCTTACGCAAATGGTACAAGCTCTGATCGTAATCGTTCCAAGGCCAGTCTTCCCCAAAACCACTAACGCTCTCACATAATTGAGCGATATGTGCACCGACATTCTTGCCCACCCAATTGATACGCAACCCCTCAATATCCTTCAAGGGGCGCGCAACAGCCAAGCACTTTTCCATCATCGGCTTGTGCAACCGCGTCGTGACAGGACTTGACGGCACCCGGATCTCGAAGCAGACCGTACGTAAATTGGAGAAGCACTGCACAAGTATCGTATAGCCCTCTTTCCACACAAGGAGCGTCCGTCTTTGAAGCTCAGTCAGTCCCGGGGCTTTGGTGACAACAAGGAGCAAGCTAAGACGGGAAATCTGTGTCTTTGCGCGCGCATGGAAGAGATTGTAGAGGTCTTGGTCCCAATCAAAAGACTTGAAGGGCGCGCGGAAGAGATGGAAGAAACGAGTATGGAAGACCTCTTCGACTTCGCGGTGGATGGTGGAGTTGACGCAAAGAAGGTTGGTGATCTTTGCTTGATGATAGGGGCGACCGTCAAGCAGCAGTACATGGATGTAGCTGTTATCGTTCAGTAGTAAAGGATCAGGCCACAGATAGCTGAAATCGTCCTCCTTGGGTATGCGCCGGCAGAAGAGGATGGAGTAATGGTAGATTTCTTGGCGAACCTCCAGCGGGAAGCCGCAAAGTCGTCCCAACCCGGCAAAGGTCGGAAATGGCAAGGTTGCAACGAGACTCATAGTGATTGACAGATCTTTCGCCGCAGCCTTGGAGTCCAGAAAGGTTCACAGGAAGACGACCCGATTAGTATGGAAGGAAAGGGGATCAGTCAACAAGCGCCAGACACACTGTTCCCGAACGCGAACTCGTACACCCAGAAGGAATTAAGACAACTGCTCATGGAGCAGCAAATATGTGTATGATGCTACGAATTATCTGAATGAATGTGACAGGTCGTTTTCCCTCATTGGTAGAGAGCTAAGAATAGATATTAGTGCCTTGGCATCATCATCAAGATATGAGGCCTCCATGTCAAAACATTTCGTTAACACTAACGGAGGGTGCTCATAGCAATTGCACCAAAGCATATACAGTTACTAGATACGATATTCGCGGCCACTTTTGACTCCGTCACTTTAAATATAACCGTATAACGTGGTAGAATAGCCTGTCCTAACATCCTCAACCACCTTCGCTGACATGGCTAGAACCTGACTGCTGCCTCAATGAAGCATCAATCAATGGTCCACATACGATGCAACAGCACTACTGATTCTATATCCTGCCTATTCAAAGAATCAGTTTTACTTGAATGATGTAGGTCTGTAAGTTTGGTGCCTTTTATGAGGTCGAGCGAACGACGCGCAATACAACATAAGTGCAAACGTATATCACGGCTAGTCGCTCGTTCATATCACAGCAAATCTTATGGAGAGTCTCCTTAGTTCTTCTAGCTGTACAACATAGTCGATGTTCCCAAAGACAGAAAGCTACAATCCGAAGTACAGCTCGTGATACAGATTATGAGAGCTCACTACAGAGATGCAAGATACTCTAGATCTGCATCATCCGACGATTTGCCCCTGAGTATCCAGTCAACGACTGCGTACTTACATCCTTCAACTGTGGAATAGACCCGATCGCTGTTGAAATATCTCTGGCATGTTGCGTACTCAAATCCTGCCTGTCTGTCACTTTTGGACTCTCAGAGTATCTCAAACTCCAACGATCGGTATGCCATCGATGGGGGTAGACTATAGCGAACATACCTATCTGACTCTGAGAACAACCGTTGTGGATCTGAGGATTCTGGCCTTCACGTTCCAATGCGTCCAAGTTGACGTCCGGATTGACTACACCCAGACTTTTACGCGCCAGTAACGATAGTACTCGGTCTGGTTATGTATCGTCCACCAATTCTCCGCGTGTCATCTACTACTCTGTCAAACCTTCATACTCCCAAGAAATATGAATACACCAATAAAACTGCCTAAAAGTGGGAACGAAGGTAGCAACTGCCTAACAACGACCTCGATGCTACACACTCACTCGCTACAGCGCTGTCTTTGATGCAGCACATCATACCTCTACAATTATCAAGGCGCTAGGCACTTCATGCTCGATACTATGCTTCCACACAAAGTTATGAGTCCGTCTCCGCTTTCCGAAATACAGGCGGATCGATCCACCTCTATCGAAGCGCAAAATCGAGAAAAGCCGTTCCTGGAATCGGTCTTTCTCTGCGCGAAATCCTCCGGTCAGGATCATGCCATTCATCCCGTTTACTCTGATGGGGAAGTTTTGGTGAACATAGAAAGGATAGTGGACTGTGGACCTTATCAACCCCAATTTCCTCCATTCTAGGCTAACTGCCATTCTGTCGACCGCCCAAGAAGCTCGAGCCGCTGAGCAGCAAAATTCTACACTCAAGATATCATTCCGCTATAGCAGCAAGACCATGCGACGTGCCACAGGGCATGCAGATATCATCCTCCGACTACCTAGCCTTCCTGCCTGTCTTTGAGGCTTGAAAGTATCGATACCCGTGCAGTTATTTGTAGAGCGGCCAATGCCAGAGGTAACATACAACATACTACAGCGCCATGATAGATACTGAAATATAAGCAGAAAGGCCGAGTAAGTCTGTACGTACTCGTAATGCGTGTGAGCGACTGGGGGAGGAGATTATGTGAGTGGGTAGTTTCCAGGTAGGGATGCTGAATCATGATGTTGATACTTTGTACCCTCATGGTCGGCCTTTTGACTCATAGTAATATTGTAACAAACCTCCACGCGATGTGGGAAAGAACACACAGTACGGCGCCTGCTCGTGACTTGACAATCATACTATCGTATATATTCTCAATTACAACGTCCAAACTTGTACCCATATATATGGTATGTAATCCCGAGCTTTCTTTTTACATCACGCTCAACAACAACGACAACCTCATCCCTCGGACTCCGCTCACCATCACAACTCTTCATCAACAACCTACAAACTCCCATACCCATATATCAACCACCGACCCCACCCCCCGCCGCCGTACCCGCGCCAATATTCCCCACCTCCTGTGCATTCGGCTCATAGGGATATTTGCCGATGAAGACTTCGCCGACGAACGACTGCACGTTCGGCGCCGAGGTGGAGAGGTCGATGGAACAGGTGGGCTGTTTGGCGCCGAAGGTGAGGGCGCTGGTGACGGTGCCGTTGATAACGTTGATGCGGGTTTGATGGATGGTGCCGCGGGAGGCGTCGCCGAGGAGGTAGTTTTGCGGGGCGATGATCATGGAGGATTGGGAGGTCTGTGGGAGAGAGGGTGGGTTAGAGGAGGTGGTGGTGGGGGCGGCGAGGGAACTTACGGTCATGACTGTGTTGGGGAGGTCGGAGGTGTCTGGGACGTGATGCATGCCGAGGTTGAAATAGCTGGGGGCAGGCAGGGTTAGTGATGTGCGGATGTTGTGTGAGGGAAGGGGTGGGGGCGGTGCTTACATGACGATGTCTTCCTGATCGAGCGATTCTCCGTCGAAGAATTTGCTGAAGTCGACTACGGGGTTGTTCGGGTCGTATGAGTTGAATGGATAGGCGCTGTGGGGTTCGCTGTCTTTGTGCTGGACGGCGTAGAAGTGGTCGGTGGCCCAATTGACAGAGGCACCGAGGGTACTTGAGTTTTGAATGGTGAGAGAGTTTCGGTTTCCGGTTGCTACTTCTGTCAGCTTGGGGAACTTTAGGACTGAGTTTACTTGCCTGGCATAATCTTCCAACCCCGATATTCCCCGTACTTGTTGACCGCATCCTTGTTCACCACAGAGTACATGACACCATTATTGACATCCCAGTTCAACTTGCCCTGGTCTTCTGAGGTGATGAATGAGCGGTCCAACGTCATGGTATTTCTTGCTTTACCATTTGACCAAGGGTACCTAAAGCCTAAATCAGCATAACAATCGAAGACTTGGGTTGTTGAACTCACACTTGGGTAGTCGGGACTAAAGCATTCTTCACAAGACTGTTGGCAGTCCCAGCTACATCAAGGTCTAATTTGTAGTTCAACACATGGTCGTGCATTGACCCTAATAGATTATCATGAATATGGAAACCATCTTGGGAGTGATTGCCGGTAGCAAAGAATGAGGACTGGATATATCCAGATGCTCGGACGGTGACATGGAGAGATCCATCAAGAAAGAATTCATAGTCAAACATATAGTCGTAGTTACCAACGGTTGCGACGCTGCGTACAATGAACGCAATGTTCTTGGTAACGCTAACGTAAGTCGGGGCAGTGTGACGTTGGATGGGGTACCCAGTGTCGAACTCAAACAGACAAATGCTGCTTGGGTGAGTGTGAGTCGTCTCATCAACGAAGAAGGAGGTGTTCAGGTAGGTGGCGTAAGCTGGACAGTCATAGCCGCTGACGAGTTGGAATGATGATTGACCGAATCCAAATTCGCTATCAAGATATGCATTCGAGGCCTGAAATGGGTCGGCTGCTGAGGCGTAGTGAGCGACAGCTTCCTGTAGTCCCACCTCGTAGATGAATCTCTCTCCTTTGTATGCCACGTTATGTAGCTGCATGCCCAAATCTCTGGTTGAGGATAGGTAGAAGCTGAAATCCACTTCGGTCATTGTTAGCTTGGGTACATAGAAGACCTCACAGGGGTTTGCTTGACGTACTCCATTCTATGTATCCCTCCTTCTCATCTACAGCGAAGCGTGGTCCGTCAGGTTGTACCGGGAGCGGAGGGTTGAGCTCGTCATGCGGAAAAGAATCGCCATTGTAATCGGTGCAGGCCCAATCGCCATCCGAACTCGGACCTGGCCTAATAAAGCTTGAAGAGTTGAGCGCCAGACGGAATGCCGCTTCGGACTCATAAAAGATCCCATTGTATTGCCAAGCCACAACGGACCATTTCGCGGGATCACGACCGGTGATATCAGCTTTGAACATGAGACCGCTGAGCAAGAGATATTCATCAAGACATGGGGTTGTATTGATGCTGTAGAATTGATTCCACTGGAACACTTTATCGTCTTCAAAGGTCAACGGAGCACTCCCGGCGACTGCCAAGGTGTCATTTGGTGCTCCTAAGGCCGTCTCAATGACTAGTCAGCACGATCGACATGGGTCGGCAGTCAACTTACGCCATTGAGAAGGGACTGGGTGATATCAGCAATGCTGGTACTGATCTGGTACGAAAATGCTAGTAATTCTTTCGTATCCTGGTCGTAGACGCGGATATATCCCTTGCCCTTGTTGTATATGGAGTCCAGTGTAGTCACGGTGGTCGAGCCATTGACCACGGGCAGTGGCCCCACCTGGTATTCCTGGATATAGGGTTCAAGTGTGGCACCGAACCTGATGACAGCCCGGGCATATCGATCTGGTGCCGCCGAGCCGGAGTCAAAATAAGATAGAGCATCGGACTTCTTTGGTTGCAGAAGCTCAACCTGCATAATTCTGTTGTCCCACCTGCAAGGGCATTAGCATTAGATACGAGCTACGTAAGGAATGCTGGCAGAGCTTACGCAGTTGCAGTCGCAGCCGCTGTCAGGTTTATGCTGCTCTGAGCATGGAGGAAGGACGTCACGGCAGCCGCTTCGTCATTGGTCAAACCTGCGAAGATATTTGCCTTTGGAGCCGTTGCGGTTATCTGTCCCCCTGAGCTGCATGGGGCAGAACCGGAAGCTTGACGTGGAGTGAGAGGAGCTCTGCGCCCCAGTTTGCTGTCTTTACCACTTTGTTTGTTGATGCTACCAGGAAACATGCCATGCTTGACAACACGTGGGCTTGGTGCGCGTAGCCCGCGGCCTTGTGTAGTAAACGAGAGGACCGGGGCAGCAACGAGCAGTAGCAGATAAAGGCACAACATTGTTATCTCAAAGTCGTCTCGGTACGCTACCGAACCTCACGGTGCAGGAAGGACACCTTGCTCTTATGTATCGAGCGCCTCATACTCAAGAAAATTGTGGTAGTCCTCGCATGGAGACGGGATCATTGTGCTAAGGTAGCCTCTTACCTCACAGGTAGAGAAATTCGGTAAACGCGGTGCCGGCACGAACAGGGTTCTGGCCATGCGTAGAGAGCTTGCGTGACCCACCCAATGAAGCTATGTGGCTTTCCCTACTCGAAAAGTACCCCTAAAAGAGGGTGGCGATGATGAAGTCCACGGAGCTTTTACTTGGACAGAATGTCAACAGGCAAGGTGCCGGCAAGAGTAGACGAGGTGGCAAGGTCATGCACACATGCGTGATAGTCCACATCCTGCTGCAGGGTAGAAGAGATATGTGGCTTTTCTGCAAGTTTTGTGGCTTCATTGTTTGGTTTTCCGGCATCTGGCTGCCTAAACCAGAGACAGTGTGTTGAAAGTGACCGTGTGGTAGTAGTTGCAAGCGTGCTGTGCGCATGGCTCATCTCGCATAAGGTATGATCTCCATTGGGACAAGAGTGAATTCGGGTTCTGAACACAGTAGCGTATCATGCACGGTCGTGAATCGTCTTTAATGCAACCTCGTGGCTGAAGGACAACAGGAGAAAGGAGCTAACCCCGCTTTCCTTCGCGAAAGGGGCGCATTGATTTGGCCGGATGTTGGCCTCTGTGTATGCAGGGACTTGTGGATCCTCATGGCGTGTATGCCGCTTGACAGTGGAACTTAGCGCTACCGTACCTGACGATATCCAGAGATTGGGACTAGGCTACTCCCGTCATGGATGACCGCCAGAGGGCCGAGTCCCGATTCAGTGGACACACACGACGTCGTGGCGGATGGTTGACGAAGGGCGAAGGGGGTGTCTCCGGTAGGTAGTAAAGTATGGCGATCGCAAGGCGAGCAATAAGGTTTTAGGGAAGCGGATGGTGGCGTAGCTGGGGCCGCTGGCCGCCGTCAGTGCGAAAAAGGGCAAGTCGTATCTGCCATCCTGACCTATGGGACCCCTGGATTGTTTAGCACCATTTCCAAGAGTGATCAGGGTCCAAGCTACCCATTACCCGTTTTCGAGGTCGAGGGATTTTCCCCAATGATTAGCTCCATCTTGCTTCCTGCAGCTACTTACCCCTAAGAATGGGCAGGGACTAGGCTGACTTCAATATATGCGCGGGTATGGCGAAAGTCAGTAACGGCGTGATGCCTACTTCAAGCGAACATTGGTCGCGTCGTCTCGCTAGCACATCCCAAATAGTCTTTCAAGATGTCTCAGAGAAGTGACCGACGTACCTTGACGTAATCAAACCGATACTTTTCTGCCAGCATTGGCCAACATCCATTCGCACCCCAACCGACTGGTGGAAATGGAGCTGTGGGAAAGAAGGAGGTGAATAGAGCGGAATTGGTGGGTTTCGAGAAAACGCGTATTCTACCCTGTATGCGGTAGTGCGACTCAAATGTACCCCATACTCCTACATGACGTGGCCCGTAGCTTTGTCCGGCAGCTCAGCCAATTTCCACATCTTTATTTCACGCAACCATGGCGTCGATGCGGAAGGAGTGATTGCCGCTGAAGACATTGTTGTAGACATCTTTGGCTTTTTCCGCGGACGCCGCCACGTCTACCATGGTGGTCTAACGTGACTGTGATGGCTCGACTCAGTGCCGTCCACCCATGATATGATTTGTGTCGACGCGTTGCCAGCTTGGTACCATGTGCAATTGTAGTATTCAGCGTGGCAACTCTCCACGATGTCCATGATCGCTGCGTCATGTTTATCCTTGGCTTCCTCCAATCATTAGCTCTTATTGATGCTAAGCTGCATGGGGATCTTCGCATATGCTTTTATACCATGAATTCGAGAGGGTTGCTATAGTGGGGTGGTACGAGAAGTATAGTGTTCGAATAGGTAAACTGGCCGTCGGTGAAGGATGGAGGAAGGCTCGATGTATATGGGTCTGTCACGTAGGGACTGGGAGAGATTACAAATTAGCAATAGGAGACAGTAGGATGATTAGTTGGCCACATGCAATGTACAGATTCACCCCCATCTTACCACGGTGTTGTTTGGCTCCGAGAAGTTCGGATGTAAGACTTGACAGGAACATATCAAGAAATGAGGCTCTTCCGGGAGTTGCGCAGTAAAGGTTACCATGTCCGCAGAATGCAGTTCATGGCAAACCCAGGCAAGGGCGAATGAGCCGTAATTGGAGTGATCATAACCGGACACTGGATCGTCGCAGCATGTTACCACAATACTGAAGCCGGCATGTTGTGATATGCAGTGTGCGTATTGGCCGACACTGGAGCTCTGACATGGGTCGACAGCAATTGGACCGTGTCACAACAGCGACGCTCAACGTCCCAAGCCGACGTTGGCTATGCGCAGCGACGCTTGGAAACGCACAACGGTGACGATGATAGACTTTGTTATTCGTAGAATTTCGTAGAAAGTATAGCAGAGTCAATGAAGTAGGCTCCTCTGCCTCAGTCCAAGAGAAGTATGACCCAGTATACCTTCCCAATGACCAGCTGCTCAAGCTCCGGCACCAATGATATGGATGCTTAAGGCATTCGAAGCCGAAGAATGTCACCAAGCGCGCACAAGCGACGCAACAGCTTCCAAAGATGGCACTGTCGTGCCAAGCCCTATTCCCGTGGCTATCTGGTGTTGTGGAAGACTCCTATGCATTGGATGATATGTTTGCAGGTGACCGTCGTCGTAGATAGCCGTCCCGTATCAATGTCATGCTGCTCGCAAGGGTTTCGTTAGAAGGTGTAGGGATTTCCTCCCATGATAGGCTCTCTTTTTCCAACAGTCAACATCCCAGGCGGGTCTGCAAGCCGGAGGTGGCCAGTATGTAATGCCAGAATGAACTTATCCTTATGATAGCGAGGCTATGAGGGCGTCATGTAGCTTGTGATGTCGGTCAATCGGCCGGATAGCCAGGTCGCATTGCCGTCACCCTCCCTGTGCAGGTATTTCGTAGCTTAGTGTCTTATTGTGCTTGGCCCAGGAGTCACACTGGCCGACACCTGGGGTTGGGCTCAGCACTCTACTCTTCTTTGGAAATGAGTAGATAGACATATTGTATCGTATCAATATTGGCTAGAATATGGTGGAACTGAAGGTGCTTGAATATCATATGCAGCGGAGCATGCCAAGACTCTCAGGCTAGCTCGACCACGTGATCCCACTTGCTGAGGGCGTGGTGTAGCGTGATATCAGCCGTCGCCATACCATCGAGTCGAGCGACGAGAGCTCAATTATATTCATGGCGATGGCCTCCTCCCATATACTAGCGCGAGGGTATAACATGGCTGGCGGCATCAGCGACTTAAGCTTTGAGGCCAAGCATTGTATCTGATTTCGAAACCGTCGTTACCGTTCCTTCCTCAACATCCAATCTCGACAATCGGCGTATGCACCTCGAAAAGCCGACTCCTTTGTCCTACGTCTGATCCTCCAAGTGGCTATTCTCATCTGCCATCTCTCCTAGGACACCTCCTGTCCTGCCGATGACACCTCAGTCTGCTACCGTGATCGGACACCACCCAAACAGCTGCCTAATTGCGAGCACTTGGGTCTGCATTTCTGAAATGACCAGCCTAGCTGGACGAACTCTGAAGCCATTGCATGAACCCTGCGTCCTAATCCCAGCGTTGGATCGACAACGTGCCCTTCTGGACAGGTCACTGTGCCCCAGACGCACGCTACGTAGGCTCGCAGCCAATAACGCCTAGATCTATCCTGCAACTCAAAATGACTGCCAACAAGAGTGCGTCATCGCTAAGATATCACCGGTCAAAGCCGTCCTCTCCACGATTACACAAGATATATGGAGGAGAGGAACACATGCACTCTTGATAATTGTCCTACATTACCAATGCCTTACGCTGTGCGTTTAGGTGTGGAGCATCAAACATGGTGTGAGAGCCTAGTCACGAGGCTGATTGATCAGTCTTGATCATCCCTCACGTTGCCAAAAAAGGCAGGTCATATTCAACAAAGGTGCATAGAAGACTGAGTTTCCTGCAGTTGGCAAAACAGCCAATTTCGTGCACTATGCTCTTTTTGTTGCCAAAGTAAGATGACGGGAGCCGCGTGATGATATCCCGGTGTTCCAAGAACTTACATCATGAGCATATCCGTCCAAGCGCATCAGGGGGTGAGCGCTGAGCACACCCGCTACGGCGTGCTTCGCAACGTGAGCTGTATTTGCAGCTGCTGTCCTATCTCTTGACCGTGATAGCTGCTGCAAGAGCCTTCTCGTGATGACCAATGGGCTACAGAGAGCTCGCTGATACATCATTAGGCGACGACTGATGCAATGATGCGGTTCCAGCCGAGAGATTCCTTTCTCACAGCATAGATCGGCGAGGAGCAGTAGCTGAATTCAAAATGGATTGCCCAGATAGCTCGATAGGTTGAGAAAGAATGGCCAGGGTGAAGAGGTGTAACAACCAATGGATCTCCGGTATCGGCTGCATCCGCCCTGTGCACCCTCACCGACATATATTGTTAATGCTCAGACAATTTCATGGGATTCTGCAACATGTTCAGAGCGCTTCCAATCCAATCCTCATATATTTTCTTCAAGCATACACAATGCCATGAAGTGCAACTTCAAAAATTCTCGACCATCATCCGATCATTTCTATGATTACGACTCTACTGCAGGACTAAAATCCGAGGTGTCTATCAAAATCACCATATGAGGGGCTGAACAACGACGGTGCAAATATGAGTGTATTCACTAGCTGATCTCGGAATATGTACTGACTATACGTATGTTACCCTTCATTCGCCTTTCACTTGCACTACTGAACTATCCATAATGTACTGCTTACACGCATGTCATCTTTTGTTTTGTCTCTCCTCAGGGATCCCTAATGATGGTTTCCTCAGGCTGCTCTGCAGCGGAGCTGTTGTGTAACTGCCGAAAGGCTGATGATGACTGCGTTAAAAGCGCATGTGGGCTGTCGAATTCTATGAGGGTACCATTGTCCATCACAGCTACCTTGTCAAAATCTGTTATCGTATCCAGTTTATGAGCTACTGCTAGTATTGTGTGCTTCGAAAATTTCTGCCGGATGATCTTTTGGATCAACCTGTCCGTAACGTCGTCGATACTGTGGTAGAGATTAGCCGCGCACCTTGATGTAGTGTGGATTGATCACTAACCTGCTCGTTGCTTCATCGAGGATGAGTATTGAACTGTGGCGAAGCAGTGCTTGCGCCAAACACAATAGTTGCTTCTGGCCATGCGAGAGACTGACAGCGTCGATACTAGCATCAAGTCCACCTTTCTCCTCGAGAACATCCCAAAGTCTTACGTCCTCTAGTGCCCCAATTATCGCCTCATCGGAGGATCTTTTGTACGGATCAACATTGAGACGCACAGTTCCTTGAATCATGAAGACATCCTGTGGCAGTCCAATGACTCTGGAGCGGACGTCCTCGGATGAGAGTGTGGATATGTCGATACCATCGATGATTATGGAACCCCCATGAAGCTCTATCATTCCGAAAATGGCGAGGATGAGCGAGCTTTTGCCGCTTCCTGTTCGTCCACAGACACCAATTTTGTCCCCAGCTTGGACAGACATCGTCAGATTCTTCAGTACCATTCGCGATGAATCATAGCTCGCGTAGACAGAATTAAATTCCATGCTACCTTGCGCTGGCCAGCTAGGAGGGGGTTTTGTCTTTTCGCTAGATGAGCCCTCACGGTCAGTGCGGGCCGCGAAGTTCTTTATCCTGGCGACTGCTCCAATATGCGTCTCCAACATGGTCCAGAATTGAATAACCAGCTTGATATGCTGACTGAACAACACGACATTTAGTAAAGCGATTCCCACCGAAGCTCCCTGGATGGTACCTCGCAGCTGGGAGACGAGTGTCATCAACAGGACTGCGACTGCAGCCACGAGCAGATCTAGTACCAATTGCAGCCAGCGTTGAACTGACCAGAGGAGGTAAAATGGTCTCTGCGATAGGTCGAGGAGGTGACTGGTCTTCTTCTCCAGATCATTTTGCCACCCAAAAGCACGTACAGTCATCAGACCCTCCAAAATCTCCGTGAACTGAGAATAGAGTGGAGCCTTGGCTTCCAAATCGAGAAAACGCAGCTGCCTCGATGTTCGGAGATAGAATCTTTGGATGAGATAAAGAGCTAAAAACCATATCGGAAATGAGACAGCAGCATATGTTGAGGTGATCCCAATAAGGATGATCTGAGCAAGACACAGCACACCCGCCGTGAAACAGTTCAGAGCTGAGGTAGGTAAGTCCATGTCGATGAGTTGGAGATCTTGCGAGAACCTGTTGAGCGTGACTCCAGTGTCGGTTGTGGAGAAAAATGACAGTGGAGCGGCTAGAACAGTGTCGAGCAGCCTTCGGTGGAATTTTTCACCTGCCTGTGGCACCATGGTGACAAGCAACTCCCAACATCCGACCACGAGGCATGCTAGGCCCCCAACCCCGAGCAGAGCATAGATACCTAGATAGTATCCTAGCTTCTGGTTCGGATGATCAGCATTGGCGGTAGCCCACCATCCTAACCAGACTTGTGGGAAGGCCATCGCGAAGACATACCCACAAATGGCAGCGATGAAACTTATCACAGCGGTCTTTCCGACAGTCTTGGTGTAGTATGCATACACTGAAAGGTCGCCAGTTCGTCTATTGGCATCGAGCTCCGATTCACTTAGGCCTTTCGTCGCTTTCACTGCGATAGGGCCATGAACGAGCTCGGTTGGAGGCGGAAAGAGCTGATCGAATTTGGTCTCTTTTGCTTCAAACCTCCAATCGGGTGCCGGCAGGTCGAAGTTGGATACGTACCCGCCACTCGCGTTGAGCTCTTGGAAACTTCCTTGCTCAGAAACATTGCCCTGTCCATCCAGGACGACAATATAATCTGCGTATGGTAGGCGTTTGACGGACGAGGAAGCAAGGATGACGGTTGCACACTGGCGATGGAAGATCCCATCCTTGCCAAGCAAACTGTGGAAAATGCGATTTTCTGTGTCGCGGTCGAGCCCACTGAAGATGTCATCAAGGATGCAGAGGTCTCGTCTGGCATATGCAGCACGAGCCAAGGCGAGCCGCTGGCATTGACCACCGCTCAATGCGATGCCCTTGCTTCCGATTCGCGTTTGATCACCGAGTGGCAATTGCTGCAAGTCCTCGTCTAAAGCGCAGCCTTCAAGTACACAATTGTACCAGCGATCATCAAACTCTTCGAACATTACTACACTATCGCGGATGGTACCATTCATGTGAAATGGAGACTGCTCGCAGTAGGCGACATCCTCGGAGAAGAGCTGCACCGTCCCAGACATTGTCGGTATCTCACCAAGGAGCCCTTTCAACAAGACAGTTTTTCCGCATCCTACTGGACCCACGATCATTGTAAGCTTTGCGCGGGGAACTTTTACGTCCATAGATTTGATCAGAGATTCCTTCTCGCTATCAAAGCCGAAGCTCGCACTTCGTAGAATGAGCGCATCGCCTTCAGGATTTGAGTATGGACTCATGACTTTCTCAAGCACCTCACGAGCAGGACTCTTCTCTCTGTGAAAGAACAACTCAGCGCCACTGCTGTCTGACTGAGAACTTTCAGCATTCGATTGGGAACTTGCATTTTTCTTGAAACTGTCCGGAAAAGGCTTCAGCCGTGCATCCGCGTGTTCATTCTTTTCCAGAAATGTCTGAATGCGCCTGAAGCAGCCCACAGAGCCCGCAAATTGGGCCATAGCCATTAGTAGTGAAGCCAAAGGCTCGGCAAGAAGTGCGAAAAGCGAGAGCGAAGTGAATGCTTTGCTAATAGTCAGGGTGGTGTTACCATCCCTGAGCGCCAGTATTGAGAACACGGCAAAAGTCAAAACTGGGGCGATCAGCTGAGTGGCGAACGAGAAAAACAGGTTGGCTATCAGGAGCCTACGAAACCTGCCGGAAACGCTGAGTTCCTCCATCCGCAGGCCATGAAGACTGGAATTGAATACTTCGGTCAAGGCGCACATCTTGACTCGTTTCATTGAGCCTAGCATTGTCGTCGTGGCGCTGATCCGTCTCTCTATTGCTTCAAGCCATTGGGCCTGGCTTTGCATGATGATGTTCAAAATCGAAACCGAGCCAAGCAAGGATACTGCATACATGGTCAGATGTACGCCCATGATAAAGGATCTGCCCAATTCGGGGGTGCACTTACCAACAGCAACCCCAACTGGGATCCCACAGGCTGCTCCCAGCTGACGTTCCAGCAAATATATTGCAACGCCGATTTCAATGATGTTCGCCCAGATCTCATGCATCGTTTGCCAACCGTTTGTTATTCGCTCGATATCAGCGCTCATTAGCGTCAGTGATGCTGATGGATCAACGTCATCTGACTTCAGCAAGGAGGTTTTGGCGAAGAGCATAGAGATTAAACCTCCTCTGGCCATTGTGATCGACCGATATGTCCAATGCTGGTATTGGGCCATCGTAATCGCGATGCCAACGTATACTATAAGATATGCACCAATGAGGCCATATCCATCATTCCGTGAAGCTACCGTGATGGGCTGCGAAGAGAGCTCGACTGCTTGAGTAATCAGGAATGGTTGGCAGAACGTGAAGCCAATGTATGCGAGGCGAGGAGGGACAGCGCAGAGAAAGTCCCATTTGAATCTCTGGAAAAACAGCAGCAAGAGCGAATGAGGTCCCTTGGCTGTAAGATTCTCCCAGACTGTCTTCACTCGCGGATAGAGATAGCCCGACGACAGATGTTTGTCCAGCCCGTATAGCTCTTCCAGCTCCAGTGACTTGGAGTAGCCCTTGATGAAAAGAGGATTGAGCCACCAGAAGACCGCCTGATTGTAGAAGCCTGCGGTTGACTCAGGTGTGACAGCTTTCCGTTTGCCGCGCAAGATGCTACGTTTCTCGATGGCCTCCACAACGACAAGGCCGGCCTTAATGGCGACCGAGACTGCCATTGCAGGGGCAGTCGCCGGCTGATATTTTTGCAACCATAACGTCCTTACTTGAGCAATGTCGAATAAGAGGGTTATGAGCAACCAAATATTCAGGATTAGGGAAGGCCGGAGGGTTCGTTGGTGTTCCATGTGTGATAGGACTCCGAGGGCGCATGCACCGATAACGCTGACGACAGCATTCGGTATGGAAGCTTTGGTTCTGATTGTCGATGGTTGTGCCCAAAGCGCCAAAAGAGCAACCTGGATAACTCCATAGACTGCATACAACACCTGCATAGTCTAAGCTTCAATTCCGTTCGTGGAATCGGCGAGCAAGAGTAGGGATTGAGGAGCCCACATACCCATTTCGAAGGCGACAAGAGGCTTCGGTCGACCTTGATGTCCCTCTTGATCAGGTATGAAATCCGGAGAGGAATGATCAAAAGCAATACACACAGCGGAAGGAGGGATAATATTGATTGCTCGAACAATAAAGTGAAATCGAAACCTCCCCGACAGTTGCCGGCCCAAGGCCCCAATGTATCGTCACTCAGCACGCATGACCCCGGTCCTACCATATTTGCGTATGACTGTGCAACTCACATCTAAAGATGCAGCTTACGTGATGATCATCAGTGCAGTTACGGCAATGTATCCACAAGATTTAGAGATGAGGTCGCCAGCAGAGTGGGATAACGAATTTTCAAATCGCATGTGTTTTATATGGCATGCAAGATGTGCGACTGCAGAATACCCCAATGCACGTGCTGCGGTGGGAGAGAATTCCAGGAGCACGGCACCGGTGTATGTGGCGAGCTTCCCACTTCCGGCTTGGGTTCGTCTTGCGTCAAGCCACACGAATCTGATTCTTGGCACTGAATATTCCTATGATGAACATCGAGGGGACAGAGTTGGAAGTCGCTAGGTCCCATGAAGCCTTTGATCTGCTCTTAAGACTAACTCTATTACACAGGCCCAAGTCGACGTGGTGGAGTCCCAACCAAATGGCCACCGACCAATCGAACAGATTGATAGGATCGGCTACTTTGGTATGCGCCCAACCAGGCGACATCCCGTATCAGACAGTCTTTTGCTGCGTGGTTCTTCCAGCGCCCCTCATGATCGACAGCTCCACCAAAAGAATGGATGAACAAGGATGAGAGGATTGATGTTGCTTACAAGAACGCTACAACCCTTGGCTTGGTGTTTTCTTCTCTCAGCTCTGTAGTGCACAGCCAGCAAAGACGGCGGCATTACCTGGAGCCAATCTGCGTGTCCCCTTGCTAGAGAGATCGCTGGCCTACGGTGGAGCTGCTAGTGCAACAAAAGCCACTGTGTTATTACCACGTTCATCTGGAACACTGGCCGCCACGTGATTCGTCTAATTGTAGACTAAGTGGCGATGATAGGAGCGGCTGATCTGCACCTCGCACCCGGATCACCCGAGTTTAGCACATCCCTGGGGAAACCCTGCGTTACAGCCTGCCAACTTAGACCATTACCCGTTACGGGAGGACGGCAAAGGGAGTGGCACAACATGTGTCCGGACTGCTGGGTGTCCCGGTCGCGGAGGGCTGTTGCCCCTCTCCCATTCGTCGGCTCAGCATTGCCATCTTCAATGTCCTTTGCTATGACAGGGTATAATAAGCGAACTATACTATCCTAACCAGGGCTATCATTCTACCAGGGCTATTATTCTACCAGGGATGCCAGTCGCGGGAGGATGTCCGACCGATCTACTGATAGCGTGAGCTAGATCTTTTTGTGGGGTACCTACTTTATTGTGCTGATATTTAAACTTTTAGGGTATTTTAATGATCTTGGCTGACGGCGGCCCTCGGGTCCTTTCCCTGTTCCATGGCTCCCTCAAACCTTAACTCGATGTTCGGTCTCGTCAAATCTTACCAAAATATGATGTGTCTCAGGCGCTTCCGTATCGGGCTTGATCCAATCTCGTCTGGTTCCCCTTCGAGTATAGTCCGCCCCCTCCTAAATTGAGGATGCGGGGATGGAAGAACCCGCAAGGGCCCGTACGGTTTCCGCACTAACGCTGTTAGTTCCTTCTAGATCTGGCCGTTTTATCACGCAATGACCTCAGCTCAAACGACATATGTGTCGCGCGCTTTTAACGGTACCCACTGACGAAGCAAGAAATCCTCGAACCGCCAACAATTGAATTAGGTAAACGAAATTGCCCTCCATGGAATTGCTATAGCACACAGGTCCGCATGTCTGAGTCATCACGCATCTCGATGTTGCAGCACCAATGCAGGCTTCAGGTAGCCACCCGTTAGGGTCCAAGTAAAGCAGACGCGGTCCAGACGATGTCATGAGCCGAAGACTTCACGGCTCCCCTTGCTTGTTCCTCGCACCCATAACGCCGTCAATGCAGGATCGCTTGCAATGTCTCCTTTTGGACACTCCATGAGACATGTGAGGCTACCCACCAGCATGGTCCTTGGTAGAGAAGAATACTGAGGCTGCCTTCTACTTCTTGGCGACGCCACACGTCAGGCAGGGTAGCAACAGAATTGGACCGAGAACCGGGTGCATTCCTCCTTACTCTGTTAAGGCTGAGTGCCAATGGTTCAACTCAGAAGTAGTCCACCCAGAGGGTTGAGACCATACACATGGTGGACTGGTGTTAGTAAGAGGAGTATAGGTCCATGGTACTACGACTCACTTCGTCTTCCGTAAGACACACTGGTTGGTATAGCACGAGGGCTCCACTTCCGTCACCACAGGCTCTCGCTTTCGTCAGATGGTTTTAAGGCCGAAAATAGCGATCATATCCCTGTCAAGCCTTGTCAAACATCAACCAATCTATATGGTGGCGTTTTACATGGTTCGGCTGTAGCATCGGACGTCGGCCCAAAGCCAAACAACACAATGAAGACCTACACTGTCATATGGTCGGCGGTTGTATTATCATGATGGCATGGCTTAGCTAAGGAGACGATAGCCTCGAGAGCACTTACAGAACCCTAAGCCAAACGGGTACGACTTGGCCACGAATCATTCGTTGTGGCGTTGCTCGTTTAAGAATTTCCCTGGAATATGTGGCAATCTGGGACTTCCCCAGGTTCGGGGAAATCTTATCCCAAGATCTGCAGTAGCTCTTGCAATCCTGTAAAGCTTATAAATCACGATTCAGCGTGCCAAAACTCATCACAGACCGACGAAGAAATCAAGGTCCTGACAGGTATACTCGAACACCTACACACATCTGATTCTGCCTCAATTCCACCAGGAGACATCTTACCTGTGGCGTTGTGCTTGACACTCTGAGACTAATACGAAATTATGGTCGATATGAAGGACCAAGCCTCTTGCTGCACTTTCATATCAGCTTCGGAGGCTGAAGCATGCAAGATCCCTCTATTGGATGGCGAGATCAGCGGGTCTTCCCATATCACAAGGATGGAGGTTAGCCTCGAAAAAGCCGAAGCGTTCATCGATATTTGTCGGCGTGACAGACGATTGCTTCATGGCATAACCTGTACAGCTTGGGCACTTCTGTTACGATGCTACATAGGTCAAGATCGAGTCACTTTCGAGTACAGCTTCGGGAATACTACAGCATCCCTTCTCCGGATAAGTTTCGATGAGGACGAAACCCTATCTAGGTACACGGAGAACGCCAGAGATGTGATTGCGGGCATCGAGCAGAAGCGACTAATTACGTCCCATTCAAGCGCGACTACCTTAGAGATTAAGGCGATACCTCATATTGTGAATACTGGGGTGTGCATCTGCGATTCGGATATGTCTGCGCAAATGCTTGCTGCCAAGACACCTAAGGAAACTATGAAAGTGAGTTATGAGAATCTCAAATTATATGACAATACTTTTAATCGGTCTGACAATTCACTTAGGGAAATATCACATTACAAGTGGAAGTCAACGAGAATACCCCCAGGATGTTCCTAAGATCGTGGAGCTCTGATGCTTCGACAGTCTATATTGAAAGTCTCGCGAACACTCTCGGTCACGTCTTGAGTTTGCTTAGTCACTCACCCAGCCAGCGCTTGAAGGATATAGATTATTTGAGTGAAGCTAACAAACAACGTCTATACGAATGGAATCAGATCTCCTTTGAGCCTGTGGATAGATGCGTCACCGATCTTGTCCACGAACAAGCTCACGCCAAGCCTGACGATGAAGCGGTATGTGCATGGGACGGTAGTCTCACGTACCGCAGCCTTTGGCGATATGTCCGTAGTCTGGCACAGATCATGGCCAACAAAGGAATAGGACCCGGCACCATTGTCCCTCTTTGTTTCGAAAAATCGGTATGGGTACCAGTAGCAATGCTAGCCGTCATGGAGGCTGGTGCAGCCTTTTGTCCGTTAGATGCTTCCCAACCACTACCTCGGCTTAAGAAACTAGTGGAAAGATTAGAAGCTAGATTGCTACTCTGTTCACCGAAATACCGTCAGACACTAGCACCAATTGTACACGAAGTCACACAAGTCGATGCGGAGCTTTTTGAGAGTCTACCTGGGAGTCCCTCTGATAAGCTACGCCGTGCCACTCCGTCAGACGCTGCTTACGTCCTATGGACCTCTGGCTCGACTGGCGAACCGAAAGGCGTTGTCGTAGAGCATCGCGCGTATTGTGCGAGCGCCAAGGCTCATGCTCCATCATTTACGATCGATTCGAGTACACGAATCCTGCAGTATGCGTCCTACATCTTTGACGCATCTATCATCGAGACCTTGACGGCTCTCATGTTCGGTGGCACGATTTGTATTCCGAGTGAATTTTCTAGGCTCAATGGCCTCGCCGACGCTATGAATCAGATGCGTGTCACTTTCGCCGAATTTACGCCGTCTGTTGTCAAATTCCTACATCCGTCTGAGCTCCCTGTCTTGGAAACGCTGCTGCTCATGGGAGAGGGCATGAGTCGAGATGATATGACAACATGGTCAGGAACTGGGATCAAATTGATGAATGCATATGGTCCGGCTGAATGCTCTGTTGCCGCGACCTTGAACCCTGACGTTCCCTTGCACGGCGATCCATCAATTATTGGTCATCCACTCTCAGTAAAGACTTGGGTCGTCGATCCAGAAAATCATGATCGACTTGTTCCTCCTGGATGTATTGGGGAGTTGCTGATTGAAGGTCCGACACTAGCCCGTGGGTACTTGAATGATAATGACCGTACTCGGGATGCTTTCATTGAGGATCCGCCCTGGGCGCAGCAGTCTATGGGTTTCCGGCGCGTCACACGACGGCGAATGTACAAGACTGGGGACCTTGTCCGGTATCATACCCCAAATGGGATGCTTCACTTTATTGGCCGCAAGGATACGCAGGTAAAGCACCATGGGCAGCGCATCGAGCTCGGTGACATCGAGCATCATCTCCGAGCCTGTTTGTCTGTCGAACGTGGTATGGTTGTCCTGCCGAGAGTAGGGCTCTGTTCGGGTCGCTTGGTTGCTGCGATATCGTTGGAAGGTGTTTCTACAGTCGGTGGCTCGGAAATGCCGTTATTAATTGACAAGAAAGGTCGAGAAGAGGCAGAACCTATCATCATTGCAGCTCGTGAACGACTGTCTACTCAGCTACCTGCGTTCATGTTGCCTTCCATTTGGCTTGTCTATCAGGCGATTCCACTGTTGAAGTCCGGGAAATTGGATCGTAAAGCTTTGATGTGTGCCATCCAAGACATCAACGATGTAGAGTACTCTCAGTGGATTGGGTCTGGTGAAGCTGATGAGAATGAGCCGCTGGCCACAGAACTCGAAAATCAAATGAGACTAATTTGGGGTCACGTGCTGAACCTCCAGCCAAGCCAGATAGGCTTACGGAAACAATCCTTTTTGAGCTTAGGAGGCGATTCCATTTCAGCAATGATGGTGCAGAGTCATTGCAAGAAGCGGAATATCGGCATTACTGTTCAGGATATCTTGCGTGCCAAATCTATCGGTCACCTCACGACCCTGGTAGAGACAGTCGCACGCAGTACAACCTATGATGAGAAGATCGAAGAAGACTTTGAACTTTCGCCAATTCAAAGTCTGTACTTTGAATTTCCGCGTGATAAAGGTCACTTCAACCAAAGCTTTTTCGTGCGATTGACGAAACCAGTCGAACCAGCGGTGATGCATCAAGCGGCGAAGACGATAGTGAACCGACACTCCATGCTACGAGCGAGATTCCATCTATCAGCACTGGATGACGAGTGGAAACAGCGTATTACCAGTGATATTGCTGGATCATATTCTTTCAATCATACCCGCTGCGCCTCCAAGGAAGATACCATCCCTGTCATGTCGAGAAGCCAAGCCTCACTCGACCCAGTAGATGGACCACTCTTCGCGGTTGACCTTTTCGACGTCAGTAACGGCGACCAGTTGCTTTTCATGACCGCTCACCATCTCGTCATCGATCTTGTTTCATGGCGAGTGATTCTGGAGGAGGTGGAAGAACTCCTCACAAACCCCACAACTGGCGCAGAGGCCGAGCCATGTCTATCTTTCCAAGCGTGGTGTAGATTACAACAGGAGGATGCGCAGAAGGCCTCTATCAATACGGTTCTGCCTACTAACGAGATACCAGCGCAAAGTTTTAGTTACTGGGGTGTCCAAGAACGTGAGAATATTTATGGAAATGTCGATTGTAAAGGGTTTGAGCTGGACACAGCCTTGACATCTTTGCTGATGTCAAAGTGTCATGATGCATTTCGAACTGAGCCCCTCGATTTCCTACTTGCAGCCATGATCCATTCCTTCTGTCGAGTCTTCACTGACCGTACCGCACCTGTAATCTTCAACGAAGGCCATGGTCGCGAGATATGGGATAGGTCCATTGACTTGTCTCGGACCGTCGGCTGGTTCACAACAATGTATCCGGTGTACATCGCCTCGGCTGGGTCTAAGCCCTTCACCGATACGCTGTGTCGTGTGAAGGACTACCGTCGTTCAGTCCCCGGCAATGGTAGGCCTTACTTTGCCAGCCGCCTCCTTACTGCCAAGGGCGCGAAAAGATTCGGAGGGCATTGGCCTCTTGAAATCACCTTCAACTACTTAGGAACATACCAGCAACTCGAACGGGACAATGCTCTTCTTGTGCCAGCTGAAGAGATGGCGGGTGAGGCACGAGCTGCTGGTGGCAAAGCTGATTACGGTCAAGAAACTCCTCGGTTTGGGCTGTTTGAAATCTCGGCAGTGATTGTGCAAGGCAAGCTTCGCTATTCGTTCACATTTAACCAAGGCATGAAGCACCTGGACAAGGTAACTTCTTGGATATCTGAGTGTCAGGATACTCTCCGCACGATGCCATCAGCAATTGCCAGCATGGCTCGTTATCCCACACTCAGCGATTATCCTCTTCTATCACTGGATTATGATGGTCTCCAGAGACTAACATCAGAGAAACTTCCCTCCCTTGGAATAGATATCGCTAATGTTGAAGACATTTACAGGTGCTCACAGATACAACAGGGTCTCTTGATCAGTACGAAACGAGACGCAGGTATGTATGCAGTCGAAGGGACCTATGAGGTCAAAGCGATAGACGCGAGAATACAAATAGATAGTAGTCGACTTGCAAAAGCGTGGCAGAACGTCGTGCGTCGCCATGCTTCTCTGCGCACCCTCTTCATTGAGAGTCTAAGTCAAGGCGACGCACTCTATGATCAACTGGTCTTGCAAAACTTCAACGCAAATATCGAACATCTGGGGCGAGAATCCGAGGAGAATGTTGACCGCGCTTTCGCGGAGCAACCCAAGATGCAATACAACGACTCTGTTCCTGCTCATCGAATGACAATTCTCGAAACTTTCAATGGGAAAGCCTTCTTTAAATTGGAGATCAGCCATACTCTGATTGACGGGACATCAATGGACATAATTTACAAAGAGATTGTATCCTCCTACGAGGGAGGGCTTCTGGGAGAGACCGGGCCACTATACAGCGGCTACATCTCTTTTCTGGCGAACCAGCCCCTTCAAGTAGGCCTCAGATACTGGAAGTCTTTCCTTTCTAGAGTAGAACCTAGCAGCTTTCCAGTACTCAAGGACTCTTCCGCTCCTCCGACTGAGCGAAAGCTACAGTCGCAGCGTTTCAACTACAAAGCTTTTGATGAACTCCAAAACTTCTGCGAGTTGCACGGCGTCACAATGGCCAATATTTTCCACCTTGCGTGGGCCTTGACCCTCCAAGCTTATACTGGTTCTAGAGACATCTGCTATGGATATCTAATCTCGGTACGAGACCCAGTAATCAAGAACATGGATAAGATGGTGGGATATCTTGTGAACATGGCCGTTTGCCGAGTGGGTCTTTCTCCGGATACGCCCATCACGGAAACATTGCGACAGGTGCAGAAGGACCTCCTAGAAGCACAGGAGCACCGGCAGACAGCGCTGTCGGAGGTTATGCACGCTCTCAAACTCTCTGGGGACGGGCTCTTCAATACCTGCTTGTCATATCGTAAAATATCTCAGGCGATGACGGCCGAGAAGCATGAGATATCATTAGAAGAGCACCGCCCTTACTATGATCCCACGGAATACAACGTCTCGATTAACATTGAAGTATCTGATGAAGCGGCCGCTATTGATCTAGATTACTGGACTGACTGTCTATCAGACAGTCATGCCATCAATGTAGCGAACTCATTCTTTCATGCGCTCAAGAACATCGTTGAACAATCAGAGAAGAAGCTTGGCCAATTGAACGGTATCAGCGAACCCGATAGACAGCTGATCATGTCTTGGAACAACAAGATCCCATCAAAGATCTACAAAACTGTCCACGAGGTTGTGAGCGAACAAGTCTCACTCTATCCTAATAAAGAAGCTGTGTGCGGTTGGGACGCGTCTCTGACTTTCACCGAGCTTGATATACTGGCAGAGAAACTCGCTGGATACTTGAGATTCTTCGGTGTCGGCCCTGAATCCTTTGTTTGCATCTGCTGTGAAAAGTCCGCATATACACCAGTTACCATGCTCGGTGTGTTGAAAGCAGGGGGTGCGTTCGCGAGTTTAGATCCCATGCATCCCACCGCCGCACTCGAGATGCGCATCAAGGATACACAGGCGAAAGTCATTTTGACTTCGCCATGCTATAACGCTCTCTTCACTGGGATGGGCCTGCGTGTTGTCTCGGTTGACGCTGCATTCCTCGATCAGTTGCAGCTCCTTGAGAACAGGTCCAAAAGATTAGCGGAACCCTGTAATCCTTGCTGCACAATTTACACAAGTGGCAGTACTGGTAAGCCCAAAGGGGTTGTCTTGGAGCATTCGGCACTGGTAAGCAGCGCTGCCGCGCATGGGTCCATACTGGGAATGGATGAAGGAACACGCTTCTTGCAATACGCCAGTTACACATTTGACAATTGTTTAGAAGAGACTTTCACCACGTTAATGCGTGGTGGTACCGTCTGTGTACCTTCAGATCATGACCGCATGAACGACGTAGCAGGTGCCGTCACGAGGCTGAATGCGAATTGGATCGATTTGACTCCCACTGTGGCGATGTATCTCAATCCTGCGGAGATGCGAAGTATCAAGTGGATGTCTCTGGGTGGTGAAGCCTTGACGAAAGCTGTATTGAAAGTATGGGCCGATGAAGTGGAGATCCACGCACAATATGGACCTTGCGAATGCTCGATAAATTCCACCCATAGGACGGGTCTCAACAAGGACAGCGACCCTTCGAGCATTGGAAAGTCTGTTGGCAGCGTTTCTTGGATAGTCGACCCCACAAACCATAATCGTCTGGTCCCAATCGGCTGCGAGGGTGAATTGTTGATCGAGGGTCCGATCCTTGCCAGAGGATATCTGAATGATAGCGAGAAGACCGCCAAGGCTTTCATCCAAGATCCTGAATGGGCGCAGGCTTATCGGCCGAAGATTGGGAATTATCCTGGTCCTCGACGAATGTACAAGACTGGTGACTTGGTGCGATACAATGCTAGCGGCACGATGGACTATTGTGGACGAAAGGACCATCAAATCAAACTACACGGCCAAAGAATCGAATTGGGTGAGATCGAATTCCATGTTAAGAATAACCTTCCTTCAAATTGGCAGTTCGGTGTCGAGCTGGTTGCACCAAGTGGCCTGAAAATGCTAGCTCTTTTTGCGTGTCCACAGAAGTTTGATTCTTCCACTACGACAGGGAGCACCATTCTTCCCATGACTACCGCGCTCCAGACCACATTCAAGGATTTGGAGATAGTCTTAGCCAAGCTGCTACCAAAACACATGGTCCCTTCCATGTATATACCTCTGGCGTGTCTGCCACTTTCAAGCTCTGGAAAATTGGACCGAAAACAGCTGAAAGCACTTGCTGAGTCTTTGACCGAGAACCAAATCGCTATGTTTCGCCTCGCTGGGAATAGTGGCCGCAAACCTTACTCTGAAGTCGAGAAGACTTTGGCGGGCCTGTGGGAAAATCTGCTCCACCTTGAGGCTGGCTCGATTGGCATGAATTCGCAGTTCTTTCGCATGGGTGGTGATTCTATCGCTGCAATTCGTCTCGTCACTACAGCGCGGTCTAAGGGAATCAATCTTACTGTAGGGAACATATTCCGCAACCCAATTTTCTCGGAAATGTGCGCTGGTGCGCAGATCTCAGATGACTTGGCTATGGATCCGAAGCCACTGACTGGACCAGAACCATTTGAGCTTCTGCCGGCAAATATTCCGACTGACCAGGTCATCAATGAAGTCTCAAGATTGTGCAATATCGAGGTGAAGGAGATTGTGGATGTGTATCCTTGCACGCCTATGCAAGAGGGACTCATTGCTTTGAGTAGTAGGAAGCCTGGAGCTTACGTCGCTCAGACTACGTATCGGATGATCGGTATTGACGTTGAGAAATTCAAGAATGCTTGGCAGGCTGTCCTGGATCATGATCACATCTTGCGGACTCGGATTGTTTTTACTGAGTCACTCGGGTTTCTTCAGACTGTTGTTGATAAACCCGTCATTTGGTCCGAGCCTGAAGACTTGGATCATATTTTTGATCTAAAGGAGTTTCAAGAAGCTCACAGTGAAGGCAGTCTGTCAAATTATGCCATTGTCAAAGGGAAAGATGAAAGCGAGTTTTTTTTCGTATGGACTATCCATCATGCGCTGTACGATCGATGGTCTGTGCCATTGGTGTTACAAAAGGTCCGGACACATTACTACGAGGGATCGGATAATGTATCGATCGCTCCAATGAAAGCGCCATTGTATCCTCAATTCATTCGATTCTTACTCAACGAAAACAAAGCCGAATCCGCAAAGTTCTGGCAATCAAGACTGACTGGGACTACGTCACCTCAATTTCCTGCGCTACCGAAGCCGGCATACCAGCCAGATGCGATAGGTCGGTTCTTGAACTTCATACCGATCTCGAGAAAGCAGAACTCGGAAATGACGATGCCAATGCTCATCCGTTCGGCGTGGGGACTGACTATCTCTGCATACTCGAACTCGGACGACATAGTATTTGGTGAGATCTTCTCTGGCCGCGATACTCCTCTTCCTGGTATTGAAGACATGACCGGGCCTGCGTTCGCTACTGTACCTATCCGTGTGCAGGCCAAACGCGATCTCCAAGTAGGCGATTACCTAAAACAGTTTCAAAGGGACTTTACAGAGGCATTGCCATATCAGCATATGGGTCTCTTGAAGATCACTCGTATTGATGCAGATACGAGGAACGCATGCGAATTCCAAAACTTGATCTCAATTAATAACGAGGTGGCAGACACGAGTGATTTCTTTGGTGTGGAACAAGCTGCTGGCTCTGGAAGTGTATTCTTCACTTACGGGCTCACCGTCTCGTTTGACATCCACGCCTCTGAGATTGAGCTGGAGGCTCACTACGACCCACAATGTATCTCTCAATGGCAACTCGAGAGACTCGTACGGTACTTCGAATACGCTTTGACCCAGCTGAGCTCAATAGACACGGATCCTTGCACACTAGGTGAGATGCGAATTCTCCATGCGGATGACGAAGCCACTATCAGAGAATGGAACAGCGAAGCTCCGATGTGTATTGAAAGATGTGTGCATGAGATCATCCATGAGAAGGCACAATCGCTCCCGCTCTCATGTCCAGCTATCTGCGCTTGGGACGCTCAATTTACATACCGCGAATTGGAGCAGACAGCGACGTCTTTTGCACACTATTTACTTAGTATTGGCATAGGCCATCAAAGTTACGTGCCAGTGTGTTTTGAAAAGACAGCACTAGTCGTTGTTTCGATGCTGGCAATTATGAAAGTCGGAGCAGCTTTCGTACCAATTGATGGGGAGGCCCCGAAAACGAGACTGCAAGGAATCGTGCAAGATGCTGATGCTACACACATTCTTTGTTCGCCAAAATATCAGGAGCTGTGTGAATCTTTGGGCGCCAGGACGGTTGTGGTGGACCGTCAGACCATCATGGCTTGCCCCCAGAAATACGAACCACTTCCACAATATACAAGTACAGATATCGCATACATCATTTTCACGAGCGGCTCAACTGGGAAGCCTAAAGGGACGTTGGTATCGCACTCGGCATTTTCCAGCGGAGCCCTGGCACATGGTCCAGCCATGGGAATGCAACCATCATCACGGGTTTTGCAATTCGCTTCATATACATTCGATGCCTCGGTCATGGAGATCCTTTCCACGCTCCTCTTGGGCGGTTGTGTGTGTATACCGGATGATAAAACGCGTTTGAATGATGTTGCCAAAGCGATCAACGACCTTAGTGTCAATTGGGCCTTGTTAACGCCTTCATTTGCTAAATTGCTCTCGCCATCCACAGTCCCCGGACTTCGGACTTTGGTCCTGGGTGGTGAGGCGATGTCTCAGGTAGACGTTTTGACGTGGGCGGATAAGACTCGACTTGTCAATGCGTATGGGCCCAGCGAAGCCGCAGTCGTGGCCGCAGTCAACAGTCATGTCACGGCTTCTTCCAAATTCTCCAGTATTGGTACCGCAGTGGGTAGTCGCTGCTTCATTGTCAACCAACACAATCAAAATGAGCTGGTTCCTGTGGGCGCCGCCGGTGAATTAGTAATCCAAGGCCCCATCTTGGCTAGTGGTTACTTGAAAGAGAAAGCCAAGACAGAGGCGGCGTTCGTGCCGGCACCGGCGTGGCTGGAGAAGTTTCAAGTGCTGGGGATGAAAGCTTATTCGAAGATCTACAAGACAGGGGATCTGGTTAGGTACGCGGAAGATGGATCAATCTTGTATTCGGGCAGAAAAGACAATCAGACGAAACTCCACGGGCAGAGACTGGAATTGGGTGAAATCGAACACCACTTGCGCCACGACTCGGCTGTTCAGCATGCCCTGGCCCTTATCCCAGCGTCTGGGCATTTCGCGAAGCGCCTGGTTGCTGTTCTTTCCTTCAAGGAGAGGATGGCTCAAATGACCTCATACGATGAATTAGAGATAGTCTCACAGGAGGATGCCGCAGCGCATGTGGGCAGGATTGGGGACTATCTCCGTAATCACCTCCAGCCCTTCATGGTTCCGTCCAATTGGGTGGTCCTAGTCACCATCCCGATGCTACCGAGTGGGAAATTGAATAGCAAGCGAATCAAAACCTGGCTTGAAGATATGCCTGAGGAGGTGAATCGGAAGATATCTGGTACTAATGTTTCCAGTGAAGCAGCAGGAACGATAGGTTCGGAGATGGAGGGCCGGCTACAAAAGATTTGGTCAAAGGCCTTAGATCTGCCGTTGGAGAAAACAGGATTGGAGACAAATTTTCTCTTCCTTGGTGGAGACTCAATTTCCGCTCTACAAGTCTTGTCCAAATGTCGCGCCGAGGGAATCAGTACAAATGTTCAGGATATCATCCGCAGTGATTCGATTAGGCAATTAGCCACCAAAGTCAGCCTTGAGAAGACTGTGGTCAAGTATGCGGAGGAAGAGTTTGGGAGGAAGTATGGGTTGAGTCCGATGCAAAAGCTTTATTTTGAGTGGGTGGGGAGTAAAGTCCACCATTTCAATCAGAGCGTTGTATTGCGCTTGCCTTCCTCCCAAAGCCTTGAGAACATCACATCTGCTCTCAAGACTTTGGTGCAATCCCATTCAATGCTGAGGGCTAACTTTCAGAAAGATGAAAGTGGCCAATGGACACAGATGGTGGAGAAAGACTCGGCAAGATCGTATCGATTCACGCTTCGTCCTGGCAGGTCCTCTCCCAGTGAGGTCACAAACTCAATTGAGGCGAGCCAGAAGGGTCTTGATATCGAGAAAGGCCCGATATTTGCTGCTGTTCTTTTCGAATCCGACGAAAGTGGCTCAAAGGTTCTCCTGCTCGTCGCACACCATCTCGTTATCGATATTGTGTCTTGGAACATCATCCAGCAAGATCTTGAGCGACTGCTTACTACAAAACGAGTCAGGGCGCATAAGTCGCTCCCATTTCCGACTTGGTGCCAATCTCAGGAGGACTACACCCAGGCTGAGCTCTATTGCGGATTAGACTTCGAGGACGACGTACCTATGACCAACCTCTCATACTGGGGCATGGAGAAATCGAAGAATGTCTACGGGGCTGTTCGCAGTCTTGAATTGGAAATAGACAGTACGACTACGACCAAATTACTCGGTCCTTGCAACCAATCGATTGGCTCGGAGATGATCGATATCCTCCTTGGGTCGATCCTCTTCTCATTCTGCAAGACGTTTTCGGATAGGAAAGCCTCGCCTGCAGTGTTCAACGAGGCTCATGGTCGTGAACCGTGGAATTCATCTCTCGACTTGTCCCACACTGTCGGTTGGTTTACAACAATCAGTCCGGTCTTCCTTCCGTCCGAAGCCACTACAGAGAACAACATCGTCAGCGCTATTCGGTGGGTCAAAGACTTAAGAAGCCGTACCCGTGACAAAGGTAGGCAATACTTTGCCCACCGGATGTTGACCAAGGAGGGCAGAGAGAGGTTCAGCAAGCATTGGCCAATGGAGATAGCATTCAACTACTCTGGTCAGGAGAAAACGGCCGCCATGCGCGACAATAGCACCTCACTCCAACCAATGAACGAAACGTCATCCAAATTTGACATTGACCCTGCTTTGCCACGTTTTGCTCTGTTCGAGATATCAGCCGGCGTTTTCAACAACAGCTTGAAGGTTTCCATCGCTTTCCCCCAGAACATCCGACGCCAGCATTCGATCAAGATGTGGCTTTCAGCACTTGACAAAGCTTTGAGGCGGTCCTCGGAAGAGCTGCTCAATGTTCCATCCAAGTCATCGCTCGACAATTTCCCGCTCTTGCCATTGATGTACAATGGCACCAAGAAACTTCAAGACAAACTTAATGCGGCAGGTGTCACCTCACTATCGGACGTTGAAGATGTTTACGGTTCGTCACCGATGCAGCGGGGCGTGCTGCTTAGTCAAGTGAAGAATCCAAAGCAATATATGTATCAAGCTGTATTTGTGCCGCGCCTTGCAAATCCATCTGCGCCGCTGAATGCGAAAAAGCTAGCACGTGCGTGGCAGATGGTGGTACAGACACACCCATCGTTGAGGACAGTGTTTATTGAGAGCCTAGCAAAAGAAGGGCTCATGGACCAGGCCGTTGTGAAGACCATCGATCCGACGATTGTATTTCTGCAAGCGCATGCAGCCAATGCAGTCGAAAAGCTGAGGGATCAGGTAACGATTGACTTCTCTCGGAAGCAACCGCACCACCAGTTCACAATCTGCGAGACTACTTCCGGCAAGTTGTTCTGCAAGCTGGAACTTAGCCATTCTATCTGCGATGGAACTTCGGTCTCTATAATCCTCAGAGATCTTGCAAGGTTCTATGACATTGGCTCGGACAAGATTGTGCCGGCACCAACGAATCGCGATTATATCTCTTATCTAAAGAAAAGCTCTTACGAGTCTGATCTTGCCTATTGGCGTCGCTACCTTCATCATACGGAGCCTTGCTCCTTCCCATCCTTGCTTGACGGTACGGTGCAGGAACGGGAGAACCGGACATGCCAGCTGAATATTGAGAATCTTCCGGGACTGAATTCATTCTGTGTTCAGAATGGTGCAACGCTATCCAACGTGTTGCAATTGGTATGGTCCCTAGTTCTTCGCGTGTATACAGGCAACGAGAATATATGTTTCGGCTACATCACCTCTGGCAGAGATGTCCCTGTTCAGGGCATCCAAGATGCTGTGGGACTATTCATCTCCATGCTGGTGTGTCACTTGGAGCTAGGTGACGATCTCGAGGTGAACAAAGCTCTCGAGAAGATTCAGGGTGATTATTCGGACAGTATGGAACATCAAGCATTTTCCTTGAGCAACATGCAACACGAGATCGGCGCTGGACAAGCGCTTTTCAACACCGTATTCACGTTCCAGAGACGCTTCAGGTCATCAGATGAGAGCAGTGAACAGCTCGAGTATGATGTGATCTCTGCATATGACCCGGGAGAGTATCCCCTCACAGTCAATGTCGAAGCGCTGGAGCAAGGAATTGACGTCCAATTCAACTACTGGACAGACTTCCTCTGCGAATCTCAAGTCTCGAACATTTCAGACACCTTTGATCAGATTTTGCACTCGGTCAGCAACACTGCGTCCTCTCGTATGCAAATCGGAAGTGTTGCCTACTGCAGCGAAAAACAGCGACAACAAATATTCGACTGGAACGACACACCTCTCCCCCAAGTCGACAGATGCGTTCATGATATCATCTACCAACAGTCACAAACACTGCCCCTATCGGCACCTGCAATATGCTCGTGGAATGAAGATCTTACCTACGTCAAGCTTATGTCATTGGCGAAGAGACTTGCCAAGCATCTCATTGCGCTCGGTGTCGGGCCGCAGATGTACGTTCCGCTGTGTTTCGAGAAGTCCACTTGGGCTGTGGTGGCCATATTGGGTGTACTTGAGGCTGGCGGAGCTTTCGTTCCATTGGAGCCTTCGCATCCTAAGAGCCGGATTGACTATATCGTTGGTAATGTGGGGGCAAAGCTTGTGCTGTGCTCCGAAAAACACAGTGAGCTATTTGCTGACATTCCTGACGTTGATACTTTCGTCGTGGACGAAGGCTTCCCGCGACGGCCACAACCAAGCGTACCATATGGCGCTGTAACAATGAAGCCTACTCCAGCTGACCCGGCATATTTGATTTTCACTAGTGGGACCACAGGGTTGCCTAAAGGAACAGTCATCTCACATCATGCTTTCGCAACTGGTGCTACTTCACACGCGCCGGCTATCCTCATGCGACAGTCATCTCGGGTTCTCCAATTCTCTAACCTCTGTTTCGACGCTTCTGTGATGGAGATTCTGACCACCTTGATGACTGGAGCATGTATCTGCATTCCCAGCGATGAAGAGCGAATGAATAACATTTCAGGAGCAATCAATCGTATGGGGGTAACGTGGACACTTTTGACACCATCAGTCGCGAACATGTTGGTTCCGGAGAAGGTATCAAGTCTCGAGGTGCTTGTCACTGGAGGAGAAGCGATGCAAGCCCGACATATCGCCAAGTGGTCCAGCTCGACTGCTGTGGTAAACGCTTATGGACCAAGTGAGTGTGCGGTCATTGCCACAACCAGCGTCAAAGTGGATTTGGACAGATCAATTCTTGATGAAGACTCTTCCAACATCGGTCGTAGCGTTGGTTGCCGCTGCTGGATTGTGAACCCCCATGATCACAATCAGCTTATGCCGGTCGGTAGTGTGGGAGAACTTATCGTGGAGGGCAACACTGTTGCACGTGGTTACCTCAACAACGAAGAGAAGACGGCCAAAGCTTTCGTTATGCGCCCGGACTGGATGACCTACAATGATGAAGAAATTGTCACTGGCCATTCCCGGTTGATCTACAAAACAGGAGATCTGGTGCGCTATACTGCGGCCGGAGAAATCATCTACGTTGCAAGGAAGGACACGCAAATCAAATTGAACGGCTTGAGGATCGAATTGGGCGATATTGAACATCACGTTAAGGAAAACCTCCCCAATCATATCGAAGCCGCTGTTGAGATGGCCGCTCCCGTCGGTCAACCAACCGCACTTGCAGCCTTCATTTGTTCTGAAGAGAATGGCGCTTTTCCAGACGCTTTGATCCTGCCAATGTCCGAGAAGATTACTGCTATCAGTAAAGATCTCAAAACCAAGCTTACCATAGCACTTCCGGGATACATGGTCCCTTCACTCTACTTCCCAATCACCCACATGCCATTCACAGCCTCCGGCAAACTCGACAGGATAAGGCTTCGTAAGGCAGTCACGGCACTTGCGCAGGAGGATCTAGCCGCATTCAGACTCGCAAATTCATCCAACAGGAAGAAGGGTCGGGAGCCAAGCACTGAAATGGAGAAGAGTCTTCAACGTTTATGGGCATCTTTCCTCGGAATTCAACCTGAAACCATCAGTACTGATGACAACTTCTTTGCCATTGGCGGTGACAGTGTCATTGGGATGAAACTCGGCTCGGCAGCAAGAGCGGAACAAATTTCGCTCAGTGTATTCGATATCTTCCGCAAACCAACATTGGGCGAGATGGCAGAAGCTTGCACTGAGCTACAAGAGGACAAGGAAATTGTATACAAACAGTTCAGCCTTCTTGATGACAGGGTTGGAGATCTTGACAAGTATCTTGATGAATTAGCGGGACATTGCGCTGTGAGTAAGGAGAGAATCGCCGACGTCTACCCTTGCAGTCCCCTCCAAGAGGGCCTGGTTACTATTTCTACAAGTCAAGCCGGGGCTTACGTTGCGCACAATGTTTTTCGCCTACCTGAGTCGATTGATCTTAATCAGTTTCAAAAAGCATGGCAGATCGCAGTCGAGGAGATGGATATCCTGAGGACACGGGTGGTTCATACAAGCTTGGACACCTTTGTTCAGGTTGTTTTGAACACTGAAACCATAGAATGGCATCATGCGAAGTCAACAGAAATGGCGTCCAAGACGGTGCGATTACCTGAACACAATGGCGGCCCACTTTCCAGATTCAGCATCGTAGACGGCCCTGATCGCTACTTCGTCTGGTCAATACATCATGCGATCTACGACGGCTGGAGCATGCCCAAAATGCTTCAGCGAGTCGAGGACATCTACTGCCAATGCTCGCCCCAACCGACCCAGACTGCTTACGCTAAGTATATCGGTTATCTCCTGCATTCCGACAAAGAAGCATCTCATCGCTTTTGGCACACCAAGTTCCAAGACTTACAAGCCTACCAATTTCCCCCTGCTCTACCCAATTCAATCGCCGAGCAAGAAGTCGATTTCAAGACTGTAAGTCATGTTGTGCAACTACCTCATAAGTCCAAAATCACGGGCATCACCTTACCAACTATCATTCGAGGTGCGTGGGCGATACTTCTGTCTGCGCATACAGGTGGGTCAGAAGATGTGGTGTTTGGAGAAAGTTTGACGGGCAGAGATATTCCGCTCGATGGGATCATTGATATGCTGGGTCCGACCTTGACCACGGTTCCCGCAAGGGTCAGGGTCGGACGAGAGCTGACGGTGGCTGAATATCTGCGTAATGTCCATCTAAAGGCCACAGAGATCATTCCCCATCAGCATATTGGCCTGCAACACATCAAGCGACTGAGTGCTGAGACAGCACTCGCCTGTGACTTCCGAAATCTTCTGGTCATCCAGACAGCAGCGAACGATGATGATGTTGAAGATAGCAAGTTTTGGAAGCCGCAAGACACTGGCATCAGTTCAAAATTCTTCAACTATCCTCTTGTGGTCGAGTGCACTGCGAGTGGATTGAGTATACGGCTGGATTTCCACTACAACGAGGTGCACTTATCAAAGTGGTCGATCGAGAGAATGGTGCATCAACTCGAACACGTACTTACCGGTCTTTGTGCTTCGGCACCGGAAAGCACGACAACGCTGAGCGCCTTAGAGATCGTGAGCCAGCAGGACATCAACACTCTCGAGAAATGGAATAGTCACCAACCAATACCTGTCAAGAACACCATTGGTGAGCTTTTCTTACAGCAAGCCAAACGAGCTCCTTTTACTCAGGCCGTCTGTGCCTGGGACGGCAGCTTCACGTACAGGGAGCTAAAGACGCACGTAGAACGGCTGGCTGGGCATCTCCAGTATCTCGGAGTGAAGCCTGAGACTTTAGTCCCGTTCTGTGTGGATAAGTCGCGATGGGCGATCGTGGTTCAACTCGGCATCATGCTAGCTGGTGGCGCCATGGTCCCTCTGGACCCGTCGCACCCCTTGGGCCGGCATGTGGATGTCATACAAGATACACGCGCTCGATTTCTTGTTTGCTCTCCGCAGTACACTGAGAGGTACCAAGGGCTGACTGGTGTCGTGATCCCGGTCGATGAGCAATCGCTGCTTCAACTAACAGATCTTGATAACGGAGCCGCTGTCATTGCTCGACCCTCAAGTAAGAATGCGGCCTACGTTATTTTCACATCGGGATCCACTGGTCGTCCAAAAGGCGTCGTCGTCGAGCATGAAGCTGTTTGCTCAAGCTCGGAAGCTTATTGCAAAGCCATGCTCATGGATTCAAATTCTAGAGTCTTCAGCTTTGCATCTTTCACCTTCGATGCTGCAATCATGGAGATTATATCGCCCTTGACAATAGGAGCTTGTGTATGCATGCCCAACAACGACGAAAAGCTGTCTGATCTTGCTTCTGCAATCAACAGCGTTAGACCCACGTGGGCCTTCTTGACTCCATCCGTTTCGCAGTTGATTCAACCATCAGATGTGCCATCCTTGAAAGTCTTAGTGGTCGGTGGCGAGGCGCTGTCCGAAGAACATATGCTCAAATGGGGAGGGAGTCTCACGCTCATCAACGGATATGGTCCTACAGAAGCTTCAGTCATCTCTGTGACCAATAGCAACGTCTCAAAGCAGACGGATCCCAAGAACATCGGATATGCGCATAACAACTGCCGCACGTGGATCACTGACGTTTCCGATCACCATCGCCTCGCGCCATTGGGTTGTGTTGGTGAGTTAAACCTCGAAGGTCCCAATCTTGCCCGCGAATATCTTCACGACCAAGAGAAGACCGCGAGGGCCTTCATTGAGAATCCAGCCTGGGGCAGCAGGATTGGAGGTGCACGAAGACTTTACAAGACCGGGGACTTGGTTAAGTATCACCCGGACGGCAAGATCGTCTTCTGCGGAAGGAAAGATCACCAGATCAAATTGAATGGCCAACGTATCGAATTGGGAGAGATCGAGTCAAGACTTCTACTCCACGAGCGCATCCAACACGCCACCGTTGTCTTACCACATGAAGGCCTCTGCAAAGGTAGATTGGTGGCAGTCGTCTCATTGGCTGATATCGCTTCCTCCGCTTTGAAGGATTCAACAGCTGCAGCAGAAAATGCGTGCACACTTCTCCATGGCTCCCTGATGAAGACAGCACAAGCCTACTTGAGAGAGGTTCGAGAATTTCTAGCAGAGACACTACCGGCTTATATGATTCCCGCCATGTGGGCGATTGTGGAAACAGTCCCAATACTCATCTCCGGCAAAGCCGACAAGAAACAGATCGGGGACTGGGTCAAAGTGCTGGATGATGCCACTTACAAACACATGACGGCACAGGATAGTGTGCGCATCGACTCGACGGAGATGACCCCGACGGTGCAACGGTTGAGGGAGATCTGGGCAGCAGTCTTTGATACGCCTATAGAGCAGGTTGATCCTAGCCGGTCCTTCATGAGTCAAGGCGGTGACTCTCTGCAGTCTATGTCTATTGTTTCCCGATGTCGAAAAATCGGTATCAGCATCACAGTGCAGAAGGTGCTACAGAGTAAATCGCTGTTCCAGCTTGCCAAGTCGATCGACTCCAACAATTACTTAGCGAAGTCGACGAATACATCGGGTCGAGAAGAGAAGACCGATCAGCTGTTTGAGCTTTCGCCGGTGCAGCAGCTTTATTTCCGAGTCGCGGGGCCCTCCTGCGACCACACGCGCAATGGACGTTTCAATCAAAGTCAATTGCTCAAGCTCAGACGGCCCACGAGCACTGAGACAATCAGACACGCTCTGGAGATTATTGTGGGGCAAAATTCCATGCTGAGAGCTAGGTTTTCCAGGGATCAGCATGGCACATGGCAGCAGAAAGTCATCTCCACGACGACTACCGCTTACCGCCTTCGAACGCACCAAATAGATGACTTGAGTCAAATGGTACCCGCAGTAGCAGAGAGCCAGACGTGTCTTAACATCATGGAGGGTCCTTTACTGGCGATAGACCACTTCAGTACGCGGCAAAATAAGCAAATTCTCTCTCTTGTTGCCCATCATCTGGTCGTTGATGTTGTGTCTTGGGGTATCATCATCCAGCAACTAGAGGGCTTGCTCAGTGCGAAGGGCAATCAGACAATCGAGAAGCCTTTGTCATTTCAAGTTTGGTTGGAAATGCAACAAGATCACAGCCGACAAGGCCTCGCCAAGGAGGTCCTACCTTTCGAGATCGGCCCCGCCGATTATGACTTCTGGAATATGGCGGAGCAACCGAACATGTATGGGGACACCAAAGCTCAAAGCTTCATGCTCAAACGATCATATACCGAGTCAGTTCTCGGTGCGTCCAACGATACGTATCGTACGCAGCCCGTCGAGCTTCTCTTATCTTCGCTCGTCTACTCTTTCAATCGCATCTTCCCAGATCGCAGCGCCCCGGTCATATTCAATGAAAGCCATGGTCGAGAGACGTGGGACGCCTCGATAGATCTGTCGGGTACAGTAGGATGGTTCACATCCCTTTCTCCGACGTATATACCCTTCGAGTCTCGTGACGAGACTGTCTTGGATATAGTGAAACGAGCAAAAGACCAAAGGCGCTCGATCCCTGGCAGTGGGAGAGATTATTTTTCTCACAGGTTCTTGACGCAGGATGGGCGCAAGCAATTCGCGGAGCACGATTCAATGGAAATACTGTTCAACTACACGGGCCGCTCCCAACAAGGTGATAATGGTGGTGATTCTCTAATCCAAAGCATGGACATCCAGCTGGACGATAAGGACGAAAAGATTACAGGAGACGTTGGACCTGAGACAAGGCGGCTGGCATTGATCGAAATAAGTGCTAGCGTGTCTGATGGCCAATTCAAATTCTCCTTTATCTACAACAAGAACACGAAACATCAGAACAAGATTGGTGACTGGGTCATGGAGTGCCAACGCACTCTTGAAGATATGACGGGGCAACTACTGGACGCCCCCACGGAGCCTACACTTAGCGACTTTCCTCTTCTCCCCACCAATACCAGTGGGATGGCAAGACTCTTCCATGAGACCCTACCTGATATTGGGATCACTAGTATGGAAGAGGTTGAAGACATGATGGTTTGCGCGCCTATGCAAGACGGATTGCTCCTCTCACAGATCAGACAGCCGGATAACTATCTGAGCTATCTGATCGCAGAGGTGAAGTCAGGACATAATGGGCGGGCTGACGTTCGGCGCTTAGTGCGAGCATGGCAGAAGGTTGTGGATCATCACCAGATGCTTAGAACAACCTTTGTGTACAGTGTATGCAAGGGCCATGCTTTCGATCAGATCGTGATGAAGTATGCGGAAGGCGACGCGAAAGTGTTGCATTGTAGAGATGAGGAGGTGGAAGAGGAGTTTGCAAAGATATCGTTGAGAGAAGTCAACAATACAAGACAACCAACACTTCCTCATCAGTTCTCGATCTGTACAACAGATTCAGGCAAGGTCTTTGTGAAGATAGAGCTGAACCACGCTGTCATTGATGGACTTTCAGTCGGGTTGATGACGCGCGATTTAGCTGCCGCCTATCAAGACCGAATCGAAGGACCGAGGCCACTATATTCCGAATACATCAAGTACATTCTCAATCGATCCCTCACAACCACGGTACAATATTGGACTGGATATCTCAAAGGGGTCCAATACACTCATCTCCCACAATTGAATCCTGGTCCTCGTGAAACCGAGCTCTTGAACGCAATCTACATACCTTTTGACCGTTTTGACGAGCTACAATCCTTTTGCCGGACTAATGAGTTGACGCTCTCCAACGTCATGCTTGCAGCTTGGGCTCTCGTTCTACGACGGTACACCACCCAGGATGACATTTGCTTTGGAAATCTATCTGCGGGCCGAGACGCACCAGTGGAAGGCATCCAACATACAGTTGGTGCATTCATCAACATGTTGGTTTGTCGAGTCAACTTTGCCAGTCAGAAGAACAAGCCACTGACAGACGTTTTCCGGAGAGTCCAAAGCGATTTTATCGAAAGCTTACCATATCAGCAATGCCCACTTGCAAGGATTCAGCACGACCTTGGACTGCCGGCAGGAGAAGCTATGTTCAATACCGCGTGCTCAATACAGAGCCAAGCGTCGTCGGGTGAGAAGGAGGGTGGGGTAAACACAATCCGCTTCGAGGAGATTGACGGGCATGATCCGACTGAATTCTCTGTCACGGTCAACATCAACGTTGCACCCGGGTTTGAGAAGGCATGTATCAAACACTGGACTTCTCACGTCTCTGTCTCGGAAGCGGAAGCTCTTTCAAAGGTTTACGCGGAGGTTCTTGATCGTGTCTTGACCAGTCCGAATCAGACATTTATGACAGAGGAGCCGCAGCCAAGTCCAAAGCTCATGAAGACTGCCTTGCGGCCTGGGGTTGGTCGTGGGGTATCGTTTCAAACTGTGGATGGTAAGCGACCTGGAGTTGCCCGAGGGGTATCGTTCCAAAACGTAGACGGTAAGCGGCCTGGAGTTGGCCGTGGGGTATCGTTCCAAAACGTGGACGGTAAGCGGCCTGCAGTCGCTCGCGGAGTATCGTTCCAGACTGCAGATGACCCAGTGAAGGGTCCCAAGGATTCCGAAATCACGCCTGATCAACCCAACATTCCAATCGGGACGTATCGCAAGATTGTCAAAGACTGCGTACAGGAAGCTATTGAACAATTAATCAAATCGGGCCAGTTCACAATCGAGAAAAAGAACACCGAGCAAGTGGCAAACATGGTGTTGACCACGGTCGACAAGAACCAAAAGAAGGAGCGGAGGTCATCAGAGCCTTCAGATACCACTACCAAGACTCTGCGCTCGCTCTGGAGCTCTTTGCTCGATATCCCTGAGCGGAAGATACACGACGACCACTCCTTCATGGAGCTCGGAGGGGATTCAATTCTCGCAATGGAACTCGCAAGCAATGCCCAGAATGCTGGGCTACAACTCACGGTGGCCGACATCTTCAACAAACCCATCTTTTCAGAAATGGCTCATCTTATCGCGGTTTCTACGCGAAAGAGACTCCACAAGGCAGCCATGCGACGCACAGCTTCTAATCAAGCTGCGATCACCGAACAGAGGAATTTAGAGCGACGTGCATTATTCACTGGTCTCGGAACAACTGATGTTGAAACTTTCATCCAAGACTACATCTGCCCGAAGATTGGCGTTTTCAGGGGAGGCATCACTGATGTGCTCCCGGTGACTGACTTCCAAGCTCTTTCTATAGCCGGCGCCATGCTCAAAACGCGATGGATGTTGAACTATTTCTTCTTTGACGGGCAAGGATATCTGGATCTCACCCGCCTCAAGAAGAGCGTTTTCAAGCTCGTGCAGAGCTTCGATATCCTGCGCACTGTCTTTGTCTACTGTGGTGATCGCTTCTGGCAGGTCGTCGTTCGAAAACTTCGACCGCAATTCCAGGTATACGATACGGACGAAGACCTCGACGTCTTTACTCGCAATCTCCGCGAGTCCAGCATGGACCCCTATCCGCGGTTGGGTGAAGCCTTCGTCCAATTTAGCGTAGTCAAGAAGACAGGCACTAACGCCCACCGTCTCATACTGCGACTGTCCCATGCACAATACGATGGCATCTGTCTACCAAAGATCATTGAGGCGCTGAAGGCTTCCTACGAGGGCAAAGAGGTAGCACTTTCGCCATCCTTCTCCAACTATGTTCTGCAAGCCACGGGTCCTGCCAACCGGAAAAGCTACGACTACTGGAAAGGCCTTCTGCAATCCTCATCCATGACTAGCATTCGGCAGCGTGACCAGCCAAGGTACAATGTGTCCGACCCAGTACCTGCTGCCGTCAGTAAGACCATCAAACTGCCAGCTCTCAAATCCAAGAACGTCACGCCAGCCACGATCTTCAAAGCAGCTTGGGCGCTCACAATGGCTCAACTGACCGGCAAGTCTGACATCGTATTTGGCAACTTGATCAGCGGGCGAAACGCCGCAGTATACGGTGTCGAGGACATCGTCGGCCCGTGCGTCAACATCATCCCTGTCAGGATTAGTCTTGGGTCGAAGGCGACAGCGCTAGATCTCCTCCGCATGATCCAAAGCCAGCAAGTGGCCAGCATGCCCCATGAGTCGCTCGGCTTCCGAGAAATCATCCAACAGTGCACCAATTGGCCAGACTGGACCTATTTCTCAAGTGTAGTGCAGCATCAGAACATCTCTCAAGAAATGCCCCTACGTCTTGACGGCCGTCAGTACAAGCTCGGCCACCTTGGCGCTGGAGAGAACTTATCAGACTTCAATCTCCTATCTACGCCTAAAGAAGGCGGAATGGTCGAAGTGATCCTGGGCGTGTGTGACAACAACACCATTCCCGCATCCCTCGCCGAAAAAGCCCTCGACCTAACCTGCTCCTTCGCCACATCCCTCGCCCGCAACCCCAACGACAACCTCCCCTCGTTCCTCAACGAGCCCAGCGTGAAAGTAACAACAACACAGCTCCAAGACCCGACCCACCCACCACTAGAGCGAGTCTTATCCTCTCCACCCTCCACAGCCGCCAACCTGCGCGGCCTGCGCAAACGCGAAGTCTACGACATGGTCGACATGCTCCGCCGCGGCTGGCGCACCGTCCTCCGCAAGGCAAACCAACTCTCCTCGAGTGAAATCAACGTCGACACCTCCTTCTTCTCCCTCGGTGGCGACATCATCGCCCTCGGCCTCCTGACCGCCTTCCTGCACGATGAAGGCTATAGTGCCGTCACACTCGAAGATCTCATCAAGAGGGCTACGATGGGTGAGCAGATTGCGCTGCTGGCGTCGCAGTTGCAGGGGAGGCAGAGGGCGATGAGGGGGCAGCGGTTGGGGGGGAGGGGGAGGGGGAGCGAGAGCGAGCTAGATCCTAGTTCGTCGAGTACGTTGGCTGGGTCGCCGGAGGGGGATGGGAATGGGGATCGGGATGGGGAGGAAGGGGTGGAGAGAGAGGAGGCGGTCCAGGCTGTGGGGGTGAGGGAAAAGAAGGGGAAGTTGTGGAATAGGTTTTCGAGGAGGATGGGGATTGGGAAGGCGCAGGTAACATAGGCTTGGATTGGGATTATTTGAATATATTTCACTTTGCGCGATTTTGGATGCATGGGTTGACGTGTAGCATTGGAGTTGAGGAAAAGTCGGACGGATCTTGTGATATTGGCTTGGGAATATAAATGGTTATAAATATCAGTTCACTGCAAAGATTTTAACAGCATATAAATTCATAGCACCAACGTACAAAGCTATCGTCCACATTCCCTTACCATCCATTCACTTACCAAGCAAAATATCATAATGAGACGTCACAGCTTCGTAAGTTGGCAGTCAGTTGCGTAGGAAGTTCTGCGACACTGTAACACTTCAATACTACAAAACTACAAGATTGCACCATACACGATCTCCCTACTAATGATCTATGGACTATGCATCACATTCAAAAAAACAGCAACATATCCAATAGATAGAATGCGAAAGAAGACGACTATACCACCTGAATATCATTAGCTATTTCAATGGTTCTCGCAGGAGTCAAATCTCCGTTATCCCGTGATCGACGTTTACGAGCTAGGTCTGAGGCATCCAGAACATTTCCTTGGTGATATGTATAGCGCTACGAGGTACAAATTTGATTCATATATCTACCATACCTGTTATCCTCCGTCGACTTTTAAGCCAACGCCATTATTATAATCAACAGGGTTTGTTCACGATCCTATTCCTCGCTTCGATATAGCCCTCAAGTGGATCGAATCTGGCTATCGCCAATGTTTTCGCTCCCTCCCTGCCGGACTTTCTCCGCGTTGACGTTCTTGGCGGGCGATCCATCAACGAGAAATTTTCCGCGATCTGAAATCTGACCAAAAGCGACTACGATCGCGAGGAGAGACGAGAAATCAAGGGTGACAAGTCAAAAGCGCGCGACACAGCTTTTACGCTATTGTATCTAAGGGATTTTGAGGATGAGATGTAGGATAGCGCTAAAGTCTTTAACGCAGTGCTATACCTTTTGTCCCATGCGGCGATTTTCAGATGGAGGACGAGGAGCGTAGTTCGGGCTGCGTACGAGAAGCGATTCGTAATCTCAACAAAGCAGACAGCAGGGTTGGACAAGTGGGAGGAGAAGGACAGTGCTAAGCTAACAGTAGAAGTCGCAGGGGATGTGACCACGGTGGAGGAGAAGTCAGATTGTCATTATACCTCTAATTATTCGGATTAATCTGCGAAGGGACCTTGGATGATAGGTCTTCGAAAGTGATCCTGATATTTGCAAAATTGTTTATTAACCTATCCAAACCCTTATTCCACCACTCTCCAGATCAGACATTTCTTGAGCTTCCCAATCTGTGAGATCCGAAATCAAGCGATGGTGCCGGCGAAGTCATTCACATCAAGACTCACTAGGTGGCAGCCTCCCTTGACAAGTCCATTCTCGTTCCTTCCACACAATAACCCTGCATATTTCCCAATTACCTTTGCTTCACGATATACCACCAATAATTTTGATAGGAGACCTCGTTCGGCTTGTCCCCACAGACTCCAAGCGAAGGAGACATCCCCTTCCACTTATTTACTTCAGCGATCTTCGCAAATTCAGCCCCCAGATTCTTCCAAATTTCCATTTCTCCCCGAATCTCAAAGTATCTGCCCGCAGTAAAGAGTGTTGGATGTGGAGCATGTGCAAGATACTTGATGGTTGGATACCAGTCCGCTTGTTAGTCTACCGAGAACCCTGATTGGAAGGCTGCTGCTAGATCTGGCGTCTTGTAGAATTCGGTATCGACGTATGCGTGATATGGACCTCTCCAGGTGGTGATTGAAATTGTCCGGCCCATCTTTGTACACGTGGTGCAGCACTGAACCTTGTGTGGATTCTGGGTTTCTGTGTCGTCTTTAGGGTCCTCGGGCACATTCAGACCCACGAAAGATAACCGAAGGGCAGTCAGCGATGGTAGAAAGTGCAATAGCTCCTCGAATGCAGGAACAGAGGCAAACTCAGTTCCAGTTGCGCCTATAATGTGAAGGTTGATCGAACCCCGAGTGCTGACATTGGGTATTACCGCCTCCAAGGCAGCGATTAAGGTGAGTTGAGTTGTTGTCGTGTTGGTACCACATCTTATATATTCGACCCATTCTCGTTCTTTGGGGTCGTTTGCCAGGTACTTCAGATCTCGGTTCATTTTGGACCTGAAGCCACCCATGTCTGAGAGCCTCGTGTAGTAGTCATACCAGTCCTTTGCGGAAGAGAGTGGAAAACGTTGTTTTTTGGGAAATTTGGTGAAAGAAACGATCGAGCTCTTTCCCGTTCGCCGGCGGAGATCTACCATAATCTTGTCGTCGGCAGCAATATCTTGCAAGGTGGCACACTCCGCTGATGGATGTGTTTGCTGGCAGGAGGGGCAAAATGAGGTGAGATGGCAGTATTGGCAGGCGTTCAACTTCGCGCCATCTTCAAGTTGAGACTCTCTTCTGTAGCAGTGATAGCAATATGGTTCGTAGCTAAGTATAGTGTCAGCTTAAGAGTTCCTCCGACATGAATTTAATATGGTAATAGTGCCCAGGCTTGTTGGCGATCGGTTTTCATCGGTGACGGGAGAATGGACATACCCAACGAATCTTCCAAGTTCACTAGGATTCAGAGTATCGGATCGAAAGAACTCTAGCACCTGTAAAGTGTCTCAGAATCTGCTCGCTCGTCTTGCCAAATAATGTACCTGCTCGTCATAGTAGTCATTCCAATGCCTGCCAGCTGAGGGTACATATCCCTTCTGCTTGTTCAAAGCAACAAGTTTCTTGCAGATTTGCTTGTGATTCCTGTTCCAGTCTTGTTTTTGGCACTTTGCTGAGCAGTATGAGACCCGTTTGCAAGCGCTGCATCGACTGAGATTGGAGGATACGTCCCAGCAGGAAAAGCATAGAGCTTGTTTCAATGCCAAAGTTGGGGCTTGATGCAGATCTGAGTCCGAATAATCGGTGTTAGGATTTTCGGATGCCATTTCTGAGTTGAGATGGGATATTTGGAGATGTGATAAGGTTGGTAGAAGTCCAATTATCTCACCTAAATCCTAAGGCAGAAAGTGTTTATATTTAAACAATAGCAAGCTAGTTTCAGGACCTTAGTACCTCAGACGTGTTATTTATTAGCCGGCAAGCCGGTCGCTAAGCCCGTTCGGGTTAGTAGTACTAACTACGTAGTAGAGTAGTAATATATCTAACTTCTAAGTATAAACTTTTATTCTAGTATTACTTAGAAATTTCTTATAAATACTATATTAAAGATTAAATATAGATTTATAATACTCTTACTTTTATAAAAATATACTTAGTATAAGATCTAATAGTAATAAGGATATATTATATAAGAACTCTCTTAGAATTTATAAGAATTTTAATATTTATAAGAAGGTTTCTAGAGGAATTTCTTATAAATTAGAAAGTTATTTAATAAAAGAAGGATATAATAGTAATTTATATATTTATATAATAAATTATATAAATACCTTACTTAAAGTACTATTTAAAGTAAAATTAATATATCTTTAATAATAGAATAGTTAATTAAAGTTAATATTTCTATATAAAAAGTAAAAAGCTAATAGAATTAAAGAAGTTTATACTTAAATATACTACCTTCTTATTATATAATTAGTTTTACTAAGTTAAGGGGGCTTAGTAAGTAGCTTACTAGCTAATAGTATAATTAAAGTACTAAGGTAATACTTTACTATATATATCTAAGGTATACTATATTCTTTAAGAATTAGTAAATATTTATTATACTACTACTTACTATAATTATTCCTAATTCTCTACTATATTATATATTATACTACTATTTAGTATAATAATCCCTAATTTTCTACTATATTATATATACTACTACTAATATAACTTCTACTTAGAAAAGAGCTTAGATACTATCTAGTTACTAGATCTAGTAATTTTATAACTTCTTAGATACTCTCTTAGCTAGTAGATAAGCGTAGTACTTCTATATAACTATATTAAAGGGGTAGAGTTAGTAAAGTCTAGATAATAATAGACTTAAAAGTGATTTATTATCTTACGATTAGTTAATAGTAGAATTAATGTAGATGACTTGTAAACGGGCTAGATCTCCTTAGGAGTTGAACTACCGGCACGACCACTTCTGGCCTGCAGTCGCGTCTACCTAGCACGCCATCAATTAGCAAATCCACCAATGAACCCTCCAAGAAGTCTCGACAATAGCGACGGCAAACCCGCAGAATCTTCATCCGCCTCGGACCCTACCTCTGACCTCAGCTCTGGCCCCAGCTCCGACTCCACCACTTCTTTCAAAGGATAAAAATTCCGCATCAACGGCCTCCACCGCTCTTCCATCCGGACATAAACACTTGCAAATCGAAACAAATCACCAGCCACACACGCCTGGTGGAGTTTCAGTGGATTCGCGGTCTTCAGAACCTTTCCGTAAATTTCCATCAGTGTGCAAGTTTCCTCGAAAGTACGGCAGTTGATAAACCCATAGTCAACGTTGACCGATGGCACGGACGGATGGTCCATCGGATCGCTGATCTCAAGAAACTGCTTCAGGTTCCATACGGATAGGTGGGGGCCGGCCGGCGGCGCGGACAAGAAGCCCTCAAGGAACGGCAGCCTGGATCGTAATTCGTTCAGCCCCTTCGAATCCATGAGCTGGATAAGTGTTCCCGCTTCGTATGCTTTCCAAAATTGTGTGAACGTGGCAGGCTGAATGACACCTCTTCGACGGTTATGGAACTCGTAGAAGAAACTTCCGTCGCTTTCGGTGAGAAGGAGCTGGTAGAGATCTACAAGCATACTTTCTTCGTGCTGTCCGCGGCAGGTCACAAACCCGAAAGAGTACCAGTTTTCTTTAATCGGATTAGGACTAATCCGGAGTAATGTTCCCGCCAGTAAGTTATAACTAGTCCCCTTGGCTTCTGGCTTTAGATCCCTGGCCGTCTTGTTGCGATCCTCGATATCTAAGTATGGCCTGGCCTTGTCGTAGAAGGTCGCTATCAACTTTTGTTGCGCTTCATCGTTGGTCATAGGGCGCTCCAGGACAGGAAATTTTTCAGATACCAGGGAAAGTATTGCCCACGGGAATTCTCCGGAATGCTGTAATAGAACTCCTTGATCTTATCGACCAGGATGCCCCCAACACGCCACTCATGTAAATCCTCCGCTGAGAACTTGCCGGAAAGATAGAGGCCTCCGTAGACCCCCAGAAGGTAAGTCCTGTCCCCGCCAAAGAGGACGTTGTGAAATCCGAAATCTTCAAGAACATCCTCATCTTGAGGCATGAGATCCTCCGCCAATGACTTCCAGAGATAATCAGCGGAAGTGAGGGGGCGTTTAGAGCACGTGAACAAGTGGCTTCCGGATCTTTTCTCCTGGCACGAATCGCTGCAGAAGAAGCCTTTGCTGCAAACGTTGCACCTTCTCGTCGTCGGTCTCATACATATATCGCAGTCATCTCCTTCTGGAGGTGAATAGGCGCGCCTGGCTGAACTGATCGTGTTCTCTGTTTGCCTTTTGACTCTTAGCACAAATATTTCGGTGAGAGTAAGTGAAAATAAGCTAATGATATCCGAAACTCGCTCACCTTCTGAACATTACTGCAACTCTGTCGCGTTCTGCTTTCATCCTTAGCCGGTCAATGTGCAGCTGTCTCTGTGAGCGCTCCTCCTGCCGACCACCTAAAACACTGCTTCCTCCAATAACCGAAGTTCGTCCGTGCCCAATACGGCCCTCGACTGAGGCCTTCAATTTCTTCTTAATCTCCTTTTGCACTAATATAAGAGCTTTTGCTGTCCGATCGGCCTGACCAGGCAGAAGTTGATCCACACTTGGCACGGTCCATAGTTTGAAGAGGCGTCCATGGCACCCTCTTGTCGTGAATCGCCCATACGACTGAATAAAGCGATTGCACATGAAGCAGCTGAGCTTGCTACATCCAAAATACGGGAGCAAACCCGATGTGGATGATTCGTTGGTATTCAGAGACATCAGCATTTGAACCTCGGCGTGTACGTTCGGCTTTTGCTTCTGCCGTTTTGCGAACTCGCGTTCAATCCGAGCGACAGTCCAATTCTGGCCTATGACAGCTTTCGTTGTAGCAGGACCCAGATCAAGTTGGAGGATACCGAAGGTCTGTTTCAAGCTGAGCGGGCGCTGAGACGGGTTTGCAGGCACAAGAGGACGAAGGACGAGGATGATTGCGACCTGTTCGAAGCTTGGAAGCGTGAGAGCAATGTCTTTGAAATTCTGGAATGCGACTCGGAGCCGGGCGAGCAGGCAGACATTCAACCACAAGCTCTTCGATCTGGAAGTGGCGCTTGGAGAGCTGTAGAGTAACTCCTCAATGTTTCTTGTCCGACGCAGGTTGTATGATGCGATAACAAAACTCGAATGCTTTTCAGGGGTGCTTGTACCGTTGATGTTACGATCAAAGAGAAGAGTTCGCAGGACGGATAGGGTAGCATCAGAGGCCGAACTGTTTTCTGGTGTTTTAGTATCATCCCTCCTGCGGACAGCGTCGTAAGCTTTGAAGCTTGCCCTCAAGTTAGGAATATAGCTGTATTCAATCCGATTCTGATGATATAAGACCATCTCTTCCCATAGGAGATTCTCAGCTTGATCGGCTGGACAAGAAGCATAAGTTTATGTTGTAGTATGCAGAAATAAAGCAGTCACACGGGACGTACCACTGTTGCAAGATAACGAACCCAGCACCTTTCCCAACTTATCAAACACGAATTTATCCACATCCGAAAAGCCTTCATTACGAGCAATCCAGATGACGACATTGTCGTCAGCCTCCTTCATGGCGGAGCAAGCAACTGCTATCCCACCCTTCTTGTTGGCCGCGAATTCAGCCAAACAATCAAGAAACCTTCGTTTGAGCCTCCCGTGCCCCGAATCTGATATTTGATGAGCGAATCGAGTATCCACGCTAGGCGCATCCTCATCTCCATTGTCATCGGGATCCCAGTCTTCTTCGAGCACCGTATCAGATAACGAAGAAGGCTCGGCCTGGCCGCCATTTCGAAGCGAGAGGAGGTTCGCAAGATAGTGAAAATGAGACCAATTTAGGCCTGGGTAGTTCCAGTCGAAGCTCTCACTCATTGTGGGGATTAGAGTTTATCCAAAAGTCCAATACTATATAATAAGCAATTATACGGGGGTTAGGTAGAGGAAGCTGAAAAGCTTTGTATAGTTATAGATCTATTAGCTACTATAAGTATTCTATATTACACGGCTGTAATTACGTAGGCCGTACAGGGCTGTTTATACAGGCGGATGTAGTAATATTCTAGATACTATAAACGGAAGGAGTAGCTAATAGCTCTAACTACTTATATTAGCCCTAATATATTATTACAACCCGTTCGTCCTGAGGGTCGATAGGTCTAGGTTAATCTCATAGAGTGGAGTGTTAAGGACTAGATAAGTAGGCTTTATATTAAACTAGTCTAATATAGATATCGTATTATATTTAATATCTAGGAGATTACTAAGTTAATAATATAAGTTAAGTATAAAGCTCCTATCTAGATAGAAATCTACGCTATTTATATAGTTATAAGAAATCCTACTAAGAGGTATAGTTTATATAAATTACCCTATAATCCACCTAAGACGTAGTTTACCTAGGTTACCTAGTAATCTACCTAATTATAACGAGAATTATACTAGCTAGTATATAGTATATAGACTAAGTCCTACTCGTAATATTAGGTTCCCCCTTATTAGTTTTCGTCCCGAAAACTCTTATAATACCATGCCTACTAATAGATATCGGCTTTTATTAGTATACTAGCGTTAAGTATTAATAGATTTGTTTATCCCTTCTCCTCTAATATATATTTATAAGAATTATAAGAAATCCTATACGCCCGAAAAGTATAAGCTTAATAGTACTTTAAACTACTATATTAAATACGCTTATAAGGGCCGTAGTTATAATCTTATACCCTTTTCTCTATTAAAGTAGGCCCGTATATATTAATAAAGGAAAGAGAAGTTAGTAGAAGCTAAAGAGGCTCTAGCTCGCTTTACTTATCTTTAAGTAGAGGTTACTACCTTAGAGAGTAAAGAGCTAGAACTAGTTAAAGGTAAACTTAGGAATATAGAGGAGGTAGAAGCGGATAAGAAGGCGTAAGGCCTTAACCCTAATAACTTCCTCTTTAATATATCTTTAAAGTAAGTTAAAATCCCTACGGACTTTAACTAGTCCGGTCTTATTAATATTAGCAGAATTAGTATAAAAGGTTCTAGTAGTTCTTAAGGTTTTTAACTAGTTCCTAGGTACTCTTAGAATCCTTATAACTTTTCTATTTAATAAGATAGGTCTAACCTCTTTATACTAGGATTTTCTTAGCCTTAAACTCATCTTCTTCTTCTACTTTAAAGTAGAAGGTTTCTTATAAGGGTATACTTAGATCTACTAGTTCTAACTTAGAGATATAGAATATTAGGTATACTTTAACGTTAGGTAGAAGGTTTAATTTATAATTAACTAGTCCCTTTATCCTTTAAATAGAAAATAGTCTAACCTTAATATAATCTAATTTCTTACTTAATTTCTTTATTTTAAAATCTTTTATAAGGAGGTAGACTTTATCCCCCTCTTTTAATTAAGGATATATTTTCCTTTTCTTATTAATATACATTACTATTTAGTTATTTACCTATTAGATTATATCTTATATATCCTTATATAATCACTTTATTTCTAATATAAGGACTATTACTTTATTTACGTCTAGGCTAGGCCTTAGGTCTAAGAATATATTTACTTATCTTTTATAATTTATAAAGAATAGAGATAGCTTTATTATATCTAACTACTTATTATTAAACGCTAATTATATTATAAGTAGTAATAATACCTAATATTTTATTTAGTATTAATATAATACCTAAGATATATTTCTATTATTTAGTTAGTCCGCTCTATCTATCTATTTATTTATAGGTAGTAAGCTATTAATATCCGTAGCTTTATCTTAATTACTAATAATAATATCTTTTAATAGTTTAATATAAAAAGCTTATCTTTATTAGATATAATAGACTTAGGTATATTATAATCTCTTATAAGCCTATTAAGGAGAATAAACCCTAATTATTTAGTAGTATAAGTCTCTTTAAATAGTATTATAATTATATACTTTGTTAGTTTATTTATAATAACTATTATTAAGTTATAGACCTCCTTTATAGTTAGGTCTCTTAACTTAGGTAGTTTTATTATAAAGTCTATTATAACGTCTTTCTATAATAAGTCTAGTACTAGCATAAACTAAATTTACTTATATTTTATATAGCGTGCTAATTTATTCTATTAGTACTAGATATACTCCTTAATATATCCTTTAACTTTTACTTATAACCCTAGTACGGCGTATATCCTTCTAATAAGTTTAACTATCTTAGTAACCCCTAGGTGTCCTTATAGCGGGTTATTATAGTAATCCCGTACTACTTCTTTAGTATATAATTCCGGTAAGTAAAGCTTATCCTTATACTTTAGGAATTTATCTCCTAGTTACTAACTCCTTAATTTCTTTACTAGGTTATTAGTCTAATATCCTTTCTAAATACTATTTAAAATTCCTAGGACTTAAATATATATAGTTACTATTAATATTTATATTAATACTAGCGATCTATTATTTTCTATATTTAGGATTAACTTTATTATTACGTTCTTAGTCTCTATATAATCTAACCTCCTACTAAGGGCGTCTACTTAACTATTATCTTTTCTAGGTATATATACTATTTTAAATTTATACTATCTATATAATTCCGACTAATAAACTTATTATTAATTTAACTCCTTTATAATAGTAAAGTTAACTAGATTTTTATAGTCTATTATAATAGTTAAGTCTAAATAACTTTTAGTATATACTCGCTAATATTATAATACGTATATTATAATAAGTAGCTCCTTATTATATATATTATAGTTCTATTCTACTAGTATTATTTTCCTAGAGAAATAGGCTATTAAATATTATTTCTCTTCTATTATTTAATATAGGCAAGCTCTAATTACTAGATCTAAGGCGTCGGTCTCTATCCGTACCGGTTTATTAGCTTAGAAGGTTCTAAGTACTAGTAGATCTATATAGGACTACTTTAAGATCTTAAATACTTTCTTTTAAGCTATATCCTACTTAAACCCTATATCTTTTTTAGTGATATTAGTTAAAGGGATAGCTTTCTTAGAATAGTCTTTAATAAATCTATAATTAAAGTTTATAAATCTAAGGAAACTTTAAACTTCTTTAATATTTATAGGTACTAGCTATTTAAGTATTACCTTAACCTTCTTAGGGCTTATCTAAATACCTTTTATACTAATTATAAATCCTAGGAATTCTACTAATTCCTTATAAAATTTATATTTATCTAGGTTAAGGAATAGTTTAGTATTTATAAAGTATAATAAAACTTCTTATATATACTAGATATAAGTATCCTCTTCCTTAGAGTATATTAAAATATTATCGAGGTAAGCGATTATTATTTAATCTAAGTACGCCCTTAATATATTATTAATTAATACTTAGTAGGTTACTAGTACGTTAGTAAGTCTAAATGGTATTACTAGATATTTATAATAATTATAGTATATTTAAAATACTATTTTCTATTCTTTACCTTCTTTTATCTAAATTAAATTATAAGCTCCTTAAAGGTCTAGCTTAGTAAATACTTTTACCTTACTAAGTTAATCTTATAACTTACTAATATTTAGTAAAGGGTACCTATTCTTAATTATAATATTATTTAACTTTTAATAGTCTACGTATAGCCTTAGTTTTCCATCCTTCTTTAATATAAAGAGGATTAGATATCCTACTAGTAATTTAGATTCTTAAATAAATCCCTTTTTAAGGTTCTCCTTAATATACCCGTAAAGTACTAAGAGTTCCTTTTCTAAAAGTATATATATTAGTCTAAATATTAACTCTCTACTAGGTTTAAGTTTAATCTTATAATCCTATAATTAATACCTAGGTAATACTTTTATAGTTATCTCTTCCTTAAAAAGCTACTTCTACTTTTTATACTAATAAGGGATTATAAAAGGTTTATCTTTCCTTTTAATTTCTCTAACTTATTTACTTAGCTAACCCTTACTAATATATATTAAGTTAGACCCTTTCTTTTAAAGGTTATCCTTTTTCTTTAAAATTAAGGTTATATACGCCTTAACTAGTCTACGGTTCTACTTCTTATCTATTATTATCTACTATTAGCGTATAGGTTAAATCCTAGTAACGTCTTTAGTTTACTAAAATATAAGTACTCCTTCTTACTAATTTATAACAGGATTATATTCCTTTAATTAAGGTATTCCTAAAATAATATAATACGTGGCTATTATAATAATATTAAAGGAAATCTCCTTATAATAGCATTAAATAATAATAGGTAGTAAGGTTATCTCCTTATCTACTCTCTCTAATAATTTTAGTCTATTAACTCCCTATAAATTATACTAATACTTCTTCCTATAAGTAGGTAGGCCTATTAACCGTACTATTTCTTAAGAGATAAAGTTTCTAGTTAATCTAGAATCTATTATTATAATAGTCCTCTAACCGTTAATATTTACCGGTATATTTATATATATATTATACTAAGATATATATAAGTACTATATAGGGGTTAATATATTTATCTCCTTATACTTCCCCTTAGTATAAGGGATTACTCTTTTCCTGATAATAGGAGGAATCCTATAAGCTTCTTCTATTATATATACTTCTTACACGTGTTATAAAAGTATATATACTATTCTATTAAGTAATATTCTCTAGTATTATTATTATACTTAAGATACGTATAAAGTATACTATACTACCTCTAGTTATAGCCTAGGAACCACTTTTAATATCTTTTAATCCTAAGGTACTAATAGTAACCTATTACTTTATAATATTTCTAGTCTTTATACCTATACGTAGGAACTACTATTATATTACCTAGCTATATCTTTATTATATAATAATACTAGTAATAGTATTCCGTATATACTATCTAATATATAATACTATATTCTAGATAGTTTAGATTATTATAATACTTATTTTTTAGTAATATATTACTATACTTTATCTTATACTCTTTAAGCTTTAATTTTCCTTTTAAGTTTTCCTATATTTTTTCTTCTTAATCCTTAGATATTAAGGTATAAGGTTTAGATTTATCTAGAGATTTAACTAATTCATTATTATTAGCTACTAAATTACTCTATCCTAAATTATCCGTCTCTATTCTTTATCCTTACTTATACTTATCCTTATAAGCCTTATAATTATCTTCTACCTTAAGTTCTTATATTCTATTTTAGATTTCTTTAAGACGTTTATTAATTTATTTAATATTCTAGCTTCTCTTTATAACTTCTTCTTAAAGCTCGCGATAGTATTATTAAGTCTCCTAGATATTTACTTATAATAGATTAAAATAGTTAAGTAAATTTATTATAATTACGTTGATCTCTCTATTACTAAACTCTAGTTTAAGTAGATCTTCTATAAGTCTATTATTCTTAATAGGTACCTTTTCTAGTACGTTAAGCTGCGGTTATTATACTATATTTTTTAACCTATACTCTCTAGTTATATAACCCGGCTTACCACAGCTATAATAAGTAATTACTTTCTTATCCCTACTTTACTACTTCTTACCTCTAAATACCCCCTTCTTTACTTTCTTTATAAAGTTAAGCTCTATTAGTATAAGTTTATAAGGATCTCTTTCCTTATAAGTTAATTAGTAGGGTTTTATGAAATACCCTAATTATCTAAATCCTCTAGTACCTCTATTATACCGTTTCTCTATTATTTATTTAAATAATTTATTATTAATATTAATAGCTTCCTTTATAAGGTTATCTAGGGTGTCTAAGATTAATCTAGTCCTTATAAGTTTATCTTTAATATTATCCTTTAATCCTTAATAGTATATTATTATAAGAGTATTATTATCCTAGTTAGTCTAAGTAGAGTACTATTAAAATTAAGTCGAGTATTTTATAACTGATTTCTTTTATATAAGATATTAAATAATATATATTACTACTTTATTCTTATTTAATAGTCTAAAGACTCTTTAAATCTCTACCTTAAACTTAGTAAAGCTTTTAAACTATATCTTAACATTATTATTATCGTTATTATTATTATCCTTATACTTCTTCTAGAATAGTCTAATCTATTTCTATATATATCCTCGTATATAAGTAATTATAAAGGTAGTTTATTTCTTAACTAGAAGTTCTATTTCCTAAAAGGTGATATATAATTCGAGTTATATAAGCTAATCTTTAAGTTTATCTCTATCCCTATAATAGAGGTCTAGTTATATAACTTTAACTAATCTTTTATTTATATTATTTATTATTAAATATCGTTGGCTAACTTAGCTTAAAGTAGGTTCTCGTCCTAAGGTACTTATCTTAAGGGTACTTAAAGTGTTATAACCCGTTTATCCTAAGGGTTAATAGGTCTAGGTTAATCTTATAGAGTAGAGTATTAAAGACTAGATAAGTAGGCTTCGTACTAAACTAGTCTAATATAGATATTATATTATATTTAGTATCTAGGAGATTACTAAGTTAATAATATAAGTTAAGTATAAAGCTCCTATCTAGATAGAAATCCACGCTATCTATATAATTATAGGAAATCCTACTAAGAGATATAATTTATATAGATTACCCTATAATCTACCTAAGACGTAGTTCACCTAGGTTACCCAGTAATCTACCTAACTGTAACAAGAACTATACTAGCTAGTACGTAGTATATAGACTAAGTCCTACTCGTAATATATATATATCTTAGTCTATAAGAATTAATAATAATATAACCTAATATAATATACCCTAGACGAGCTAATAACACGGAACTATTATAAATACTTAAGGTTTTTTATTTTTTATTCTTTATTATTAGATAACTAAATATTAATATTATAAGAAGTACTTAAATAGATATTATATAAGCTTAAAATTACTTAGAAGAGCTTATATCTATTAGTATCTTTATAATATTATATATTATAAGTATATATATTATAAGTATATATATTATAAGTATATATAAGTAGATTAATTTAAACTAACTATATTAGACTAGTACTTTAAACTCGAGTTAAGTACTTAACTTAACTCTTAGTAAGTTAATACTAAATTCCTAGCCTAAGTATTTAAGTTAGTATTAATAGTTAGTACTAAGTATTTAAGTTAATACTATAAGGTAGTACTAAGTATTAGTATTAAAGTATTAACCCGACTCGCTAAGACCTTAATTCTACCTATATTATTTTACTAAGACTATTATATTAGGAATATTTTTTATTTATAATAATATTTTATACTATATATAAGACTTACTAATATATTACTAAGTATTATTACTATTACTAACTAGGTAATTCTTAATAGTAAATAAGGTAATATAAAAAGGTAATAGCTAATTAGCTATTCCTATAGAAATAATAACTATAATATTATTAATATTCTCTATTTATAGTAGGCTTTACTATTATATATATAATTAACTACTATATTACTAAGTATTATAATTATTATTACCTAGCCTAACCTAGGTAATTCTTTAAGGTAATATAAAATAGTAATATATATCCCTAGGAAATTAAAGGGGGTATTAAAATTTAAATTAAAAAAATCTATTTTTAGTATAAGAGTAATTCTAGAAAAAATTTAGTATCCCTTACTATTTTTTTAGGGGCTTGGCGTCTTGGCGATACCTTGGCGATTCGAGTCGGGTCAACCTAATTCGCCAAGGTATCGAGGCCTTAGCGAGTCGGTACCAGAAGTAGGTACCGAGTATTTCGGTTGGTACTAAGACCCTGACCCGAGTATTCGGTCGGTACCAAATCTTGGTACCGAATCCCGACTCGACGGTTAGTCTAGTAACTAAAAAGCTTTATATAGCTATAGATCTATTAGCTACTATACGTATTCTATATAATACGGCTGTAATTGCATTAGCTATATATAGCTATTTATATATATAGATATAGTAATATTCTAAATTTATTAGAATTTTGATATTTTATTTTCTTAGATAAATAAATATTAATATAATAAGAAGTACTTAAATTTAGACTATAGAATAGCTTATAACTATGTCTTCTTGGTGTTATATAAGACGTAATCCGGTGTCGTTAGTATGGCTTGTTAGACTGATAAGACTTGTTTGATGGTTTGTTCGTACCGGAGATTTACAATCGCGTGGTTTGTATGCAAGATATTGTACCCCATTGCAGAGCTTTGAGTCTCCGTCACTTCCGGATATTGCTGTAAGTCCAGGTGTTGTCTTGAGCCCTAGATGAAGAGGATGGCGGGTTGATCTTATATGGACTTCTGTGAAGTTGGTTCGTGGATTCAAAATTTCGAGGCGAAGCAGACGGCCTCTGAGGACCGGCCGCAGGCCTCAGATAAAGTGGTCCTTCGGATTGCAGAAGCACGTTTCTAAGGCCGGAGGAACTTTCAAGACGAGTCAAGGAACGAACAAGTGTGTTGCTCAAGTCGGAGAATCTGCGCGAGCTCTGTGGACTATGAGGTGGCCCTTTCATTGACATAGAGGTCGGAAAACTGTGTTAGCCCCCGTTCAATTTAGAGACTCTGACCTCGAATATCCACCGAGGACGGAGAGGACAATCGAGAAGGCCTGGTTGGCTGACCTCAATCTATCCAACGTCGTTCCCAATACCTACTTTCACACTTTCACACCTCTTCCCTTTCCAGCCCCAAGCCTCAATCAACGTCCGCTCCACATTCTGTTTCGACCATCCACTGCATCGACTAGTCTCGCTCATATAGTCCAACAACACCTCCTGCTCCCTCAGATCCGTAAACCAGTCATCGCAGATGAGGATGGCAAGCGTGGCCGTGAATCTGGCTGGGACCCAGGTATTGCAAACGGCAATGCCGACAAGGGTACGCACGTGCGACAGCGCAGTCTCTTGCATGGCGAGTGCGGCGGCTTTCGTCCGCGGTCCGATACGTGGGAGGTTGGGATCGTGGGTTGTGAGCAGCAGTTTTGCCATGTAGAAGAAATGGGTGGCGGCGACGTGTTCGTCGGTTATGTAACAGACCTCAGGGAAAAACCTATCGTTGTGTGGATCACGGGTGCGGAAGTGGATCGGGTCGAAGCTGGCAGGGCGGCTGGCCTCCCACCTGTCCAGCATATTGCGAAGTTCATACCATCGCGCGTGTGAGATGTCCTTGCCAAAGGCCCATTTTGTCACCTGAGCAGCGATGTACAAGGTTTGATGGAACCACATGCCGTCGTCGTCAGATTCGTTATCGGAGTCGAAAGTGCAGTTGCTTAGATCGGTGTCTACGCTGCGCTGATACAAGTAGGCATTGTAGATTTCTTGGCGAAGATGTAGCCAAAAGACAGCTGCACGTAGTGGAGTTGAGATGTACATGGAGTCTGCGGAAAAGAAAATGGAGGTTCCTTTGAGATGTCTTGGCAAGTCGTTGCCAGCTAGGATACGGTAAGGTCAATATCAGATATAGCAAGATATTATAAGAGTGATCTTACATTCGAGACCGTCATACAAATGCAGGATAGTCGTGGTCATAAGTACACTATCATCATTGGCGCGTTCGGAATGGCTCAACATGGGAACAATCATGCTCATGCATTTGTCGTGCAAAGTCATGGCGTTGTAAAGATCATTTTGGCCACTTACTCGGCTATGATGAAGAGCGGAGATGGCGAGGATTGCGGTCATCAGCAGAGGACTCGTCGCTGCCATGCAGGTTGCGACCTTGCCAAAGTGTCTCTGGCTATCGCCAACGTCCATCTTGAGGACCAATCAGCCTAGTCGCAAAGCACCATGGAATTTCTGCATACCCACGGTGCGAGATGTGTGATGAAGTGCTGGAAGAGCTTTGCCTCTTGTAAGCTTTTCAATGGCAATGCCACCTTGCGCGCAGATGATGAAACTCCTTGTCGAAACACATCCGATTCCAGGGCTAATTCCTCTTCAGGCGGTGATGCCCTCCTAGAGGTCTGGGGCGGCGTGTTGTCTATAGGTACGTCAAATGGTAGGTCGTGAGACGTTTGCTCCAGCGCTACAAGATAGTCTGGTGGATCATCGTCCGGAATAGGTGCCTGAGCTGTCGGAGTATGATACGTCGATCTAGGCACGTCCGTTACACAAGACTCCTCTATTAAATCTGGCCGAAACTGCGCAGCCGCCTCGACCATATCACAGACATCGTCCCCTTGCTCTCCCATTACTGAAGCGTCATCGCTGCTATCGCCTCCAGCAACAAACTCAAGATCCCCATTAGTATCTACCCAGGTCTGCTCAACGTCGAAGAAGAATTCATATTTGCTGTACTCTGCGCGAGAAACCTTCGCTGACGGACATACGAGATTTCGGAAGCGGACATTGAGACGGAGGCATTGCCTGCCATTCTTCTCGCACTCTTTGCATGGTGAGTGGGTATCACACGCCCGATGACGCACTCTGCAGCCTGCACATTTGGCCATGTTTACGTTGTGGGGGATCGATTGCGAGGCTCAGTGGAGCTTGCTCTGCGCTTCCGATACTCTAATGCTCGCTATACCTGTTCTGATTGCATCAGTCATGATGTCACTTTGAGTAACAAGAATATATAGTATTGGTAAGCATTGATCACTGTACTGTTGTACTGTATGACATCCAGTTCGTGGGTGACTGGAGTACCTGACGCAAAATCGTCTGCCAAGCATTGTTGACGCAGCGAGCCCAACCAGGAAAGTTTCCTATCTCAGCTCAGCCCTACAAGATGTGAGCAAACCTTCCGATTTTGGCACCACCAGAAACGGCAATATTGATCCTCTCCCAGTCTCACTTAGGAAATTTGCCATTCCATCATGAAGTCTGCTGTATACTGCTCAACAATGTCTATAAGACCTCAAGATGACCCTTGCATTCACAGTCCAGTCCAATTCCTCTCAACAACCATCTTCACGTGCAATAAGACTGCCAAAGGCACGGGAACCCCACAGACACGACTTCATCCCTTAGCAAACCATGTATCCATCCCACTCCCCAGACGAAGAAAAGATATCTCCACCCACAACACCCTCACAATGCCATCTCAAACCCACCGTCCCCACCGAACCCCTCAAACCCTCACACCCAACGCCCCCACCCGAAGAAACCCCCCACACAATGCCCCAAAGCCGCCAGACCGCAATCGCCATCCTCCTCATCCTCGCCAACATCGTCACCATGCTCCCCTTCGGCGCCGGCATGGGCGGCGGCCTGCACATCGCATCCACCCTCCACGTCACGACACCCAGCCAAGCATCCTGGATCGCCGCTTCCTACCCCTTGACAGCCGGCGCCTTCGTGCTCATGTCAGGCCGGCTGGGATCCATCTATGGACATGCGCGCGTGCTTCTGCTCGGTGCTGCATGGTGGATAGTGTGGACGCTCGGTAATGGTTTCTGCAATGACTTCATCTCGTTCAATGTTGTGAGGGCTGTTAGTGGGATGGGGGGTGCGATGGTAGTGCCAAATGCGGTGGCGATTGTTGGGACGACGTTCCCGCCGGGACGGATGAGGAATCGGTGTTTGGGGTTGATTGGGGCCGGCGCGCCTATTGGCGGATGGACTGGTGAGTTGATCTTCTGTTTGGTATGGTCTTTGGGTGGAGTCGTGGGAAACGCCTTCGCGGATTTGATTTTTGTTAGGTCGTTGGATCGATCCCGTACTTTTAGAAGAACATGCTGATTGAAAATGTTCAGGGGCTTTGCTAGCTGGCCTATTGGCAGGGAAAGTTTCATACAAGTGGCTATTTGTCCTCATGTAAGCAATTCAAATTGTCCCTCTGATTGATAGCAGCTGACTCGTGAGGTGGCAGTGCGTTATTAGGGACGATGATATTCGGCAGTCTTGCGATCATTATGCCAAGTGAGACACCTGTCTGTGAGGACGAGAAAATAGACTGGGTCGGCTCGGTCCTCGGTATTGCTGGCTTGATAAGCTTCAACTTCGTCTTCAAGTATGTCTTTTCCACGGTCCCTCCCTCCCTTCGTCTCCTACCATAGCAACTGACATGTTCGCCCATAGTCAAGCACCAAAAGCCGGCTGGAGCTCGCCATACGAAATCGCCCTACTGATCGTTGCGGTACTCTTGTTTGTGGCCTTTGGTGTCTGGGAGTATCGCTTTGCTACTTACCCCATCATGCCTCTTACCATCTTTCGCGCGCCCTCGTTCGGTGCCGTCATCATTGTCGTGCTGTTCAGCTACATGTCCTACGGTACCTTCATCTGGTACATGATCGCCTGGCAGCAGCAGATCAGACATTGGTCTGTACTTTCCACCGCTTGGGGACTGACACCGCTTGCCATCTTTTCCGCTGCTGGAGCTTTCATCGCGGCTTGGCTTGTACCTCGCTTAGCCGTGCAGTGGATTCTTGCTATTGGCGCCATCGCAGTACTCATAGCTCAGGTGCTGGTCGCTACGATGCCAGAGCAGCAGCTCTACTGGATGCAGATGTTTCCCGCAACAGTCATCCAGAGCTTCTGTCCGGATTTCATCTACACCGCTGCACAGATTGTGGCTTGTAACAATGTGAGCAAAAAGGATCAGGGTGTTGCAGGAAGTCTGATTGGGACGCTGCAACTCTATGCGACGAGTATCGGTTTGGGATTTGCGGGAATGGTGGAGACGCATGCTGTTAGTGGACAAGGACCCGCAGACGGATATAGAGCGGCGTTGTATTTTGGCATGGGCTTGGCTGGTATGGCGCTGGCGATCGGGCTGACTTTTGTTAGAATGCCGAAGGATACTAGAGAGGGGTGGCAGAGCCAGGAAGATGGGTCTGATACGAGTAGTGTGGCTAGCAGGAAGGTATCTTGCTGATATTGAAAGTCAGCAGAGATAAAACCCGTAGCTATAGAGCGAGATAGACAAAAGACTTAGATATGTAAGACTACTATCACATACCCTTTACGATATTGATGGAGCACACTCATCTTCTAGGATTATCCGGCCGTAAGGGTATTGCATCTTGATTTGTCCTATAGCATCTGCTTCCGATAGTATTGAGCTGTTCATATGGCTTTGATGGAGTCGTTGGGCGTCACTGCTGACAAGATCACGACAGCATGTCTTTATGCTCTCCTCGTGAACGTGGACTAGGGAGTCTGTGAATCTGAAACCACGTTATGTATGAGCGAGAAAGGTGAAGTGTTCCTCCCAAGTTGGAAGTTGGGATGTTTGGCCCCTCCTGCTATCCAACTTCTGCGGAGTTCTGCCTTCTTGCTCGGTGGGTCGATGCCTGCAGTGTTTGGCCCCAATGTCTCACTCGATTCGTCGAATGGTACGATCTGCCGGAAAGGGGGGTACGGGCAAGTTTAGACCTTGAAGGTCGTCATCATGAACTCCTGGTGAGAAGGCAGTGCCGTTGAGGTTGGTGACCATACATGGGCAAGTAGTAGCCGGTACGAGTATACATGAGCTGAGTACAGACGCTTCCGAGTGGAGGGTATCTGGGGTATATCAAAAAAGCTATGTATTGAACTTGATCCTACTTCTTGAACGCCTCGTAGTCCGGTAATTTGAATTCATCTTCAGTGCGTAAGGAATACGACGCGATTTTCGATAGCAAAGTGGCCAGCCACGTCGTCGACAGCCACCCTACTCCCCAAACGATGGTTTCAAACACTCTGATCCCAAGCGCCGACTGAGGGCAAACGATCCACGGTATGCCGGGAAACAGCTTCTGAACGCTCTCAACATAAGGGCGCAGGATACGCTCGTAGGACTCCAGCGCGGCCGGAATGTTGTTCGGCTGTCGGGAGATCTCGCCTGCGAGAACGTACGCGCCGATGAAAGCAATCGATGTACCCATGCCAGTGTATGGTGAAGGAGAATAGCCCGCGTCACCAACCACAGTCACGCGACCGTTCGACCAGCGATCCAGTCGGAGCTGTACGACATGTTGCATGTAAAAATCGTCGGACTCGTGCATACCCTTCAAAATCCGAGAGATCTCCCAGCCGGCGTCATGAAAAAGCTCTTGCATCAGTGCTTTCTGCGCTGGGACATCCTCTTTCGTAGCCTTTTCCAGCCGAGCCAGTCTTTCGTCTGATTTGCTGTAGGCAGTGAGTCCTAGGAAAGGCCTGGTGCGGCCCACGTTGTCCGGTCGCAGTACCACGTGCCGTCCTCTCGTGACCCAATTGGCTCTCGATAACATAGAGTCTGTGTCGCCGAGAGGGATAGAGAAGTAGGAGATGTAGGAGGCCAGAGATTTGACATGAGAGCTTCTATTTCCAAATGCCATCCCACGGATCTTCGAGCCGGTGCCATCCGCAGCGACCACCAAGTCGAATGTCATAGAGGGTGTACCGTTGGCAAAATTGACGCCAATCTCCTTCTCATTTTCCTCTAGGCTCTCAACCATGTCGCCGAAGATATAAGAGGCGTCATCCTTTGTGATATCAAAGAGAATCCCCGCCAGCTCTCCTCTGAGAATCTCAATGTCGCACGTGAAGGTATCGCCCCTGCCAGACATGTCGACACCAAAGCGCGCAAGGCAACGATTGTTCTTGTCAACGATCTCGAGACCCTCCTCCTTTGAGCTTTTGTCCCGAAGGCGGTCGAAGATGCCCATACGCCTGACTACCTCTCGAGCAGCATCGCGGACGTCAAGGCCTTGGCCGGCAGTTCGAAGGGTCGGTGCACGCTCGACGACTGTCACCTTGCATCCTGCACGAACGAGCCAGTAGGCAAGTGCTGGTCCTGCCACGGAGGCACCACTGATCAGGACGCGAGGGTTTGGCATGATGATGGTAACGCTGTGACAGGCCGGTATGGCTATCGACGTCCAAGACACTCATTGCACCTGGGCTCCGCAACATGATATACGTTGTACGGTGGAAACATCAGGAGAACGGAAACGAATAGAATACGGAGTGGCTATTCTCCGCAACGCTAAGGAACCACAAGTTCCGCAACTATTACCGCGTTTGGCATGTTAGTGGATAACACAACACTCCATATACATTCAATCCAAGCTCAATGCCACACATCGTTTACTCACCCACCCCTACCCGAAGCTACTTCCCCCGTACCCAACTACACTCCTTCCCCTACCCCCCTTAACTCCCTACTCCCATTACGCTCACCTTACCAAATAACCCATTCCATTCCACCCCCTAACCCCTACCCATCCCATCCCATAACCTTCTCCTCCCGAGAAACATACCACAAACAATCACCATCGTAAAGCCCTGATTCAATAGCACCACCACTACTCCAGTATCTTAGTGCCAAGTCGATACTTCGCTAGATCTTCTGAATCTCAACATTACTTTAGTAATAGAAATGCTCTGACAATTGGGTCGCCGGTAGGACAAGCACCATAAAGCCTGTACTCGCAACTCAATCTTCAAATGTGACAGAAGATCCCAAGCGTCACGAATTCTCCGTCATATCCGGCCAAACAAGTAGCGGATGATCCTCCAGACTAGTCCAGAAGTCCATATCAAGATTGGTATTGAGCCACATCTGATCGTCAATCCCCTCTCCCACAAAAGCGTCAATGGGTTTCGGAGCCTCGTTATCTTCGTCAACTGCAGGCTGGTCGTACTCCGTAGACAAGACGGTATCCAATATAGCCTGCAGCATCTTCTTAGCTTGACCACATATTCCATAGTTACCATTCGTAGGTCGAACGATGAAGTCGATCGACGAGACCAGGTTGCTGAGATTCTGTATGATTTCTGAGCGTGGAAATTCGATGGTCGCTGGTTGAGATCTGTAACGTGATTGGTGCAACAACTCCAGTGCCAGTATCCCTGCTGAGGGAAGACCGTAAAGTGCTATCAGCCAAGGCATTTCGCTTACGTACTAGAGAAGCTCAGGGTCAGCATTTGATTCTGCGCACAGATTTTAAGCCTGTGCATTGATATCAGACGGCGTATGAAAGCCAAACATGATTCCTCGGCCCTCTAGCAGCTCTCATAAGTTGGAAGTACTGCACCTATTGGGGGACTATAACCATGAGAAGACGTACTGAGCCTTGACGGTGTCTGTTGCCTATCATTACGAGTAGGGTCGATAACAGAGACCTTGAGGCACTGATGAGATCCCCTGGTGGGGTTCGCACGCGCTTGACGAGGGTTCTTTCCAAGAGGAAGTCGTTGTAGATATAGTCAAGCTTTCGATTGAGTAGGAAGAAGTTCTCATTGTCGGTCCGATCTAATGCCCATGTCCTTGATTGTATTTTGAATCTACGGGGCAGAACGTCTTCGGAGTGTCCGAGGCGCTCCTTGAGCTCTCTGTATCCTGAATCAGGCATTGTAGCTGTTTATCTGGTTCTAACAGACCTCGCTTTATCTTCTAGTTTATCTGGGTTCGCCCCAAGAGAAAGTTCCAGTATTTCCTCCCTCAGCTTGGAAGAGATCGTAGCCACCCGAATCCACGATGGTCGACTCGCAGAAGGATTTTGATCCCAACCGTCTCCGTCCAGTCCGTTCACCGCAAGGTCTAATGCGTCACCTTGCAATCTCAATTGAACATTGTCAAGATCTAACGGCACCTTGCGAGAGCAGTACTTGCTGTTGATCAATGGAGGTCTTCCGAAGAAGGTTGCGAAAGTTTTGTCGCAATGATAGGCGAACCAGAAGAGCCTTCTGTGAAGCTCAAGGATGAAGAACGGTATCCCGATCTTGAGAGGTTCTTGATGTAGTCCCAGTGCGAATATCGCGGTTGTGAGGTCTGTCAGAATGAGCTTTGGAGAAGGAGAAGGTAAGGTGACGATTGGTCATACCCCCCAATTTGCGCCAACAGTGGTAGTCTAATCCCTGTCAGAAGCATAGATCCATACTAAGGATTGCTCAGCTTTACCAGCATCGCCAAATACCTGGGAATGCAGAAGGAAGTTTAGCAATATGAGGCTGATTCCAACATCTACACATATACGTACAGTCAGCATCAGCAGTCTTGACAGGAAGACAACGTTATGAGCAGTGATCAGACCTAGGTGAGAGCACGTAGGAGGATATGGTCTCAAAAGACGTAGGACAAAGGCTTGCAGAATCCTAAGTTTCACCTTTGAGCTGCCCGTGTTGTTCCGAGAAAGTGATGCATGTTTCACCAGCTCGGACCAGCTTTCGGGCGCGATCCTTCCAATCAATGTTTGGATCCACTTCCTTGAAATTGACTTCGTCCATCGATATCGCACTCAATCCTGCGATGCTAAGGATGATGCCAACAACTTCCCACGAGAGATTGTCACCCACGAGGAAAGAGGAATACTCTTCCATAGTTATAGTGCTATCTGGTGGACACGGGGTGGAGGTTCTCATGAATATCTTGAGAGCAAGGGTGGTCAGAGACTCCCAACGGTCGCTATTGGTTTTCTGGTCACGAGTGATCAAATCGATGCACTCGCGAGCAAACGGAACGGTACAATACATGCCCTCGATGTGAAATCGCTCTTGCAGACCCGGTTCGTATATGTCCAGATCCTTCAACAGCTCCAAGACCGCAGCACCTTCTTGTATATCACAAAAATCCCAGGTACGTAATTTTGGTGAGCACCAGCCACGGATATTGATATCTCGATTCTCATTCCGGTTCTCAAGACCAATGTGGCTTTCACCTTCAGTAAAAACAGCCGAATAGCTTGTCGGCCCGAGGAAGACTGGGGCTGGAATGGCGCCTTCGGTCGAAGCTTCAGCAAGTATACTTGGGATCTCATCCTGCTTGCTACTTGAGACTGATCGCTCGTGCTGCCGTCGAAGGATGTCGTCATCCGACAACGAAGGATTCTGACTGGGAGGCGCGATCCTTTGGCGCTGGCTGTTGGTCATGGGAGCAGGATGATATACGCATCTTTCTGGTGCTCGTCGACGCTGACATCGACCACAGGTAGGCCTGAGATGGTCGCATGAAAGCTTCGACTTTCGACATGGCTCGCATGAGGATGGTTTGCCGTTGCGTCGAAGGGTTGTGGCCACCCCGTCCTGAGCAACATCCGTCATCACAATCCCTTCACATCAATCGTCAGGGATTGGGGGATAGAAACGGTTCTGAACGCGCTGTATAAGTGCATCACACAGGATACTTTATCAAGTTCAACAATGACGTGTAGTCTGGCAAAGTCTCAACGCGAGGAAGTCTACACCCATGCATTCACCTTCATGTATATGTGTTCTCATAGAAAGGCTACTCGGTCCAAAGACATTTGTCCTGTACAATGGTTGATAGCAGAATATTGATGAAGAAGCCTCGAGGCGAAGATTGACAGAGAAGCTGCCAAGACGCTAGCTTGAGTTAGGGGATCGTTTTCAGCCAATCAAAATTGTACTCATCCTTCTACGGTGCAGTCGAGTACTACAAGCTCTCCTCACAACGACTTTACAACCGTAAAGTATGTATAACATCATCAACATTCACGACCACTACAGCTTCAAGATAAATCCAACCTATTGCATTCCAAAAGTAACGCCTATCCTATAGAAAGAAAGATCTCATAATAGTCTGGCGAAGATTGAATGAAAGTATGCCTCCATCGTAAACACGATCATGATCGATCAACAGCCGTAGTTTAAGGAATGAGAATATGCCGTTACCCTGGCCTTGAAACAGTCAGTAAAGGAAAGTCGGCCTCCTCGCCTCGTAGAGTGTTTTCTTCCAAGCGCAAAATCATCGTCCATCGCACGACAAAAGAAAGATGTAAATTATGTCTGAGTAGCCTCTCTTGTAGCCCATCGCTTGAAAACTTCCTCAACGACACGCCCCCGGTCAAGCTTCTCTACCATCCCGTTCTGTCCATCCGAAATCCTCTCAAGCCCCACCATCAACCTTTGGCTTGATCGCTTGGTTTGCTTTACCAGGCATGGTCATTCCATGATGTACGGTTTTGATATGGCTGTTCAATTTGTCCTTGCGGGCGAAGCCGTTGCTACCGCTGTGTTTGCACCAGAGCACAGGGCAGGGGAATTTCTTCTCGGGTCTTGTGCAGTGTTTGGAGGCAGTGTGTCGTTTGAGATCCGTCCATCGCTTAGTGGTGAGTTTACAATGCTCCTCTGCGCATTGGTATTGATCTTGTAAGCAAAAGTGACTGCGCTCGTGCTTTACGATACGAAAGCGATTCACTTTCTTCAAGCAGCCGTGATATCGACATTGGAATTGTTTTTGCCAAACGTTATCAACACGTTTTTCATCCATGCCATCAGAGACTTCACCTATTCCGACACATAAGATACAGGTGCAGGGTTTAATGTGCAGAGCCTCCGATGGATCAGTGCCTGCAATGCAAGCAGAGGTAGAGAGTACCGAATCTATAGCATCCAAATCCGATAACACTGGCGGAGGAATCGTGATTAATCCTGACCGCGGCACGTTGGGTTCGTGTATGTTCGCAGTAGTCTGTGTATCGATCTCGCCGGCGCCAATCTCACGATTGAACGGGTAGAAGTCATGTGTGACATCTTCAGTGATGACCGCTCGGGTAGAGGAATTACCGTGGAGACGCGGAGGCAAGCAGAAAGAATGGTAGGAACCCTGTTGATCAAATTGCTGTTGGCTAAGGGTTCGGGGCAGCCCAGGCATCCCATCCGACAGCCACTCCTCTTTGTAGCTAATGGTTCCCCGTGCGTCTTCTCTGCAGCCGCTGCGTGCCCCTTGATCAGCCAATAAAAAAAAATCTTACTCCTCCCCAGTCCCAACGCCGTGCATATCGTGCCCTTCAGTCGACGAATCAAATCCAAAGTCAGAATTGATGAATTCGTCGAAGGCGTCCCAATCCACCGCTTCGTCGGCCATTGCGTCTCCGGTCAGCAACGACTGCGACGCTCTGATTGGCGAGTTCGAGGGGCGCGGTGTGGGCGGTTGCGGTATCATGTTGGCAAGTGCGACGCTAGATCTGCAAGGCTGTGAAATGGGGCGTAGAGGTGCTTCGAAGTGTGCAATGTGTGCAGTGTGGTGCGGAGGAGAGTCGAAAGGTTTCTTTTGAAATGGGGGTGGGTAGTGGGTTTGTTATGTATTCGGTAGGAGGCTAGATTCGGATCTCGAGGGGCGTTGGGAGTGTCGAGCTAGTCGATCGTCCCTGCCGCTTTGGTAAGTACGTACTGCTGTATGATACTATATGATGAATAGTTGATGGAACGGTTGATTGTCTAGCTATGGACACGTTGGCTATTTGTAGTCCATGCCAAGCATATAGGGCTGATACTGATATCCAACACTATACACCCAAGCAGTACACGCAAGGCTGAGCGTCTCCAGACACAGCATGCATGCCAACAAATAACCAGGATCTGGTTGCGATCTTGACAGATTCAAGTGCAATGATCTTTACAGGGTACACATGATGACCTCGGGCACGTTGTGCACTTCGCTGTCCAATCATCCATATAGTTGGTTACAAAGCCGGGTTCATGAGGAGAGTTGAGTCTGACATCGGCCTTTGCTGTGTGTCTGCACAAAGTGTCGACATAATGAAATCAGAACACTGCTCGAGGGTGGTAATCAATGTTGAAACTTAGAGAGACATTGAAGTACAAAGATGAATATGTGACAAGATCATATGCCTACAGGATTTTCGATGTACAGAGCACTAAAGCAAATTGTAGACTTTTATACAAATCCAGAGGTCATTATCGTTAAATCAGTATAAACGTTAGTCACTCATCGCATACTATGTCAAATATGGTCGTTGCGAAGACTTCATGAAACCAAAAAAACCACCAATGGGGTATAACAAATCATTTCTTCTTCTGTTCCATGCCGTCCGTCTGTGCAAGGATCGCACCAAAGGTCTTCAGAGGATCATGCATCGAGACTGGTCTGGATCCTTTCGGTCCAATTCCCGGAGGCAGAGGCAACTGCTCCAACCCCATAGCCGTAGAAGCCCTCCGAGACATTCGTTTTGACGACTGTGAGGCAGGTCTCGAGCCCGGCTCAGAAGGCAACGGGGGTGATAGAAGCTGATCGTTCTGGAGAGGCCATTGAGGCGGATCGTCGGCGGGCTCGGTGAACCCACCCCATTTCTCGGCCACCTGCCAGCAGTGGCTTCGGTGGTAGATGCCCTCGACACCGTGTTCGACAATGTCGGCTGGCAGACTGATGATGCCGGACCCCCCCGCAATACCGTACCAGCTCTGTCTCATGGTGGGATTTTCCTGGACCCAAGGCGCGGATCCTTTCGGTACCTCGCACAGGAAGTACTCAACACCTTTCGTCCACTTCACTCCCGGAGCGTCGACTACCACAAGTGGCAACGATTGAAGGACGGCGTACATGAATAGCCACTGCCCATCGCGAAGATCTTGTATTTCCTCAATTGACTTCCCACGCGCAGACCTTCGCTCAAATGCCATGAAAGCCTCTATGAAAGGACCTGACTTGACGTTCTCGCGATTATATGATTGCATGAGCGCATTATTGATCTCATCTTCAGACAATTTCTTCGAGTTCTTCTTCTTTTGTTTCTTTGGATCAAGCGCGTCGAATCCTCGTCTGGTGTCTGAAAGCGAAGGCAGGCGGGCTATGTCAAATGGTACGGGAGGTAGTACTGGAGGCGAACTGCGATCGAACTCATCCATTACCCGGCGTAGTGTGCGTACTCTAGGATCTTCCGAGTCGTTTGAGCCATGTTGCGATATTCCATCCACCGTACGTGTTGTCAAAGCAGTGCGGTCTGCAAGAATGTCGTATAGGTCGGAGAAGTCTTGGTATAGGTCGCGGAGTAAGAGGCGATTCAACCCGCTTTCCTCAAAGTCGTTCTTTTTTGACTTGGCTTTTGGTGGCCATGCTCCGTACTTGAACTTGTAAAGAGTAATGACATGCCTTCTCATTAACATGTAGGAGCTTCTCCAATTTTTGAAGCGAATGATCTTGCTTTCCTTACTCGACGTTGAATTGGCGGCTCCGGCGAACAGAGAAGGGAACTCGAAATCGCGTAGCCTGGTCTGTATATTCTGCGAACGCGCAGCAAGATCAAGGTGGGCCCTCTCCAGACGCTTTCTGGTAACATCGGCGATCAAGCCGTACTTGTGACTCCTCAGACCTGAGATCTCTTCGTATTTGCCGACAGCGTGGACGAATCCTTCGTTGTATAATGCCGATGACCGCATGCGCTCTCCTAGGACAATTGCTTCAATCGTTTTCTCCCTGCTAGCTCTCACGTCTGCGAGTTTCCAGTCCTCAATGACCCTTGCAAAGCTCCCTGCTGATTCTTCTCCCAATGTAGATCCATCAAGATTTCTGAACTCATACCGCTGCATGACATCCGCTATCCTTAAGAAGATCTTGGAAAGAGACGTTTGCATTGGTGTCGCGACAAGAGGCTGTCCTGCCAAAAAGGCGAAAAGATTACGCAGTGTGATGAGAACCTCGATATCCTCAAGAGTGGGATGCGAAGTAGCATTCGAAAGATCTGCTTGCAGCGGCATTGGAAGACACAGGTGAATTTCTTGCTTGTTTGAAGGGTCGTCAAAGAAATCACTGATGGAGCGAGATCCTTTGGAGCTGCCCTTGGTTGAGGACCCTGGTCTGGACGGAGAAGGCGATACCGCACCGTTGTTCACCGCTAGATGTTGCGCACGTTCCGTGTATGATTGATGCTGCGCGTCGCTTTGCCCACGCTGAGGGTTGCCGTACGTGGTACCATGAGCTGCAACCGTCAATTTTCGCGATGAAGCGATCAGTGACGAATTCACTTTGAAGGATGGACCTCTTCCGAACTCTCGGGAGTGTAGATAAACTAGCGTGTCTCCGTCTTCGTTCCAGAGTTCCGGGACCTAGACTAATGGTCAGCTTCATCACATTAGGCAAGGCTGGGCATCATAGAAACCTTTTGAAAATTTGCCAATGGAGAGGTATCGTACGGGAGCTTTCCTTGCGGGGTGATGATCGATGCCTGTGTAGTCTGGCCGTCACGTTCTTCTTGTTGCATTTCCGCTCTGAACCTCGTCGGTAACCAACTGCGCCGCTTGCCAAGCTTCGATTCTGTTACAGGTGTCGGAGGGCAGGATTTGATCGGTGATGCAGGTCGAGAAGGCGGTCGAGAGCCTGGGCGGCTGCCAGGACTACCCCCTGCGCTGAGTGGACTGCCTCCACCAGGCGAATCTGGACTCATTGGGAGGGGTTTGAGTAAAGTGCTAGAGTGACCGAGGATATCATTGTCATCAGCTCTGCTGCGAGGCCTACCTCCAACGCTTGCCGGCCTCCTTCCGTTTTGGGACTCTGGTCGAACAGGGTACGGCGACAGATTCAGGGAAGGGCGGAGTAAAGGGTAGTCATCCTCGATACGAGGGAGAATCGGTGGAATGATGGTAGGTGTATGCCCCGAGGACTGATTGATGTGTAGGTCTTGTAGGTTAACTGCAGGTCGGAGATCAGGCGTGGATTTTGCAGCGAGAGACGTGGAACGCCGTTTTCTCGGTGGTCGTGAGGGGTGTGTAGAAGCAGACAGACGAGAGTCATTGCTACTCTCGGTACGACTTGAAGAGCTGCTGCCGAGGGAGAAGATGGAGGAAATGCGTCTTGCCATCTCGCTGGTGTGTGGTGGGCAGACGAGAGGCGAAACTGTAGGGATAGGGCGCTGAGCAGAAGCACAGTGTTAGAGGTTATAATGCCATTAGGTTCGCAGTACTAGACTGCGCATTGCATATGTACAGTTCGACGGAAAGTTTTCAGCCTGAGGGATTCTCGGCACGCGTGGCGGATCAGCATTGGGCCGTTTTGCACGGGATAGTGTTCCTGATGTTGCTGTTCATGGCGGAGCCACGGAGGGGCGATGCAAGCTATTGTGTTGCTATATCTAAGAATACAGTAACGATATCAAACGGTGAAGAACGAAGAATAGATTCGAGGGAAGACCCTGATGCACTCCCCACATGGCCCTGCGTGCGTGGACAGGGAACTGGGTTTCGTTTCGCAGGGCAACAGGATCTAGAACTAGAACTAGCTTCTCTGCCAAGACATCGGACTTGGCATTTCTGAAACAATCAAGGCGCAGCAAGTAAGGCCGACCATGTTGATATCATCATCCTAATCCCATTCCAAGCCTTCGTGGGATCATCCTACACCAGGCTGAGAGTTCAACAGGTTGGACATGTCAACTTATAGAGTCTTGCAGGAGCTTTTGGTGATTATGATATCATACTGTAAGCTTGTAAGCTTATTACTTATTTGCATGCTATCTAAGAAGGCATATGAAGAGCAAAGCCTCTACTGTTGGCTGTTCTGTCAACGGAGACGAGATCAAAAGCAGTCTATAATTTACATCACCTGGAAGCAAACCCGATTGAAAGCGTCGACACCACATACAGTTCTCCAGAATGCATCTCTCAAAAGACTCCATTGAAGTACGATATGAGCCCATTACCTTTTTCCAAACCGACCAATATTTACGAAGCTATCTCGTACACCGATTTGATCCTACTACTATATGGTATAGGTAATGCTATAAAGTACAGTCGCTTGACATCGCGACTGATGCTGAAGGGATTAGATATACCAAAATCGCATGATCAGGCTTGACACAATCGGCAGTCCATAGAGTCCGTATGAATTGCGCGACAAATGAAAAAATAACAGTCTCTAGGTTGGGTCGATCAATGGCATTAACACCAAGTCAAGGTCGTCCTGGGTGGAGATGCCACAGGAATTTCCAACATCGCCATGGACATCATACCTTGAATACGAAACAATCCAACAGCGCTCTCATCAATCAAAGCAGGTTCGAGTCACGAAGAATATCTCATATACCCTCATATCCTTTCCAACCGCTAACTTCACTATGCTCTACAACATACTTGCAGGCGTGGCGAAATCGTCAAGTATGATTATAGGAAACAAGTCGACTTTCCACGTCAGGTAAACAATCAGATCTTGGACTCATCTCCCACTGCCCAGCTATAAGAACATACCACACGATCACTCCTTGCAGCCAGCCTCAATAGACTCACTAGAACATCATCATCATTAGATCTCACTCACCTCATACCTATCCTACCTTATCCACCCTCAGCTCTCCCAAATCTCCCAAAACTTCCACCATCCCGTCTAGTCTCCACGTACAGAAAACCCTATCTACAAGCGCAGAACTCAAGATTTCAAAGATCACGAAACTCAAAATCCAGATATGATATATCATACATCCCTACAGAACCCCCGCTTCTCCACCTGCAACATCCGAATGTTTTCTTCACCTACCGAAGAAGCTCGACGCACATCTCAAACACATATACAATACAATCCACAAACCCCTCTCCACCTCAACCTCCGCAGCCCAAGCCCCCCAGATCATACGAGATCGAAACCCAAAAACTGCAGCCGAAGATATAATCCATATCCATATCCCCAAACACCCCCACCCCCCCACATCCAAAAACATCCACAGTAAAAAAGAAAAACCCCCATAAACCAACCAACCTCCTCCACCAAAACCCTCTCGCAAAAGCCCCCATCCAAAGCGCTCACGACAGGAAGATTGAGAGAATAGAGGGCGATATGAGACGAGAGGGTAAAAAGAAGAGGGGTTCCATAGACTACCTCAGGCGAATCGGATAATTAGATCATGTGGGATCGGAAGGGTTAGATATGGGAGATGAGAAATGGGATAATTACGAGCGGGTGGATAAATGAGGAAGAAGTGAAGATATACATAATTCGTTGTCCATAGCGAAAGGGGAAAAAAGGGGTATGTATGTACAAAGAATCGAAGAAAATGATTCAAGTTCCGCTCAGAAAACGACAGACAGTATGTATGTTGATCTCTCCGCACAAACACATCCCACCTCATCTCAGCTTAACCTGAAAGCGACCGTCCCACCCACCCATCCCCATCGTTCGTGAAAGGCCTAAGCCTCCTCAAACAACGCAACAGTCGAGCAGAAATTATCCCGATTATCCTTCTGCCCCACCACCCCCGCCCCATCGACCGCAACCATGTTCGTGCTGCCGACCGTACTAAGCGCCCAGATGTAAACCTGTTCAGAACACTCAACGCTAACCATGCTCTCCTGACAGCTCTGCGTCGCCAGGCAATCCTCGGCCCAGTTGTCGAAGAAGGAGTACAGACCGGCGCCGTAGACGAGGATGTCCGACGAGGCGAAGATGCGCAGGCCCCACGCCTTTTTGCAGCCGGGGGTGGTGCAGGTGGCGAAGTCCGGGTCGAAGTAGGTGGGTGAGGGGGTGAAGCCGCCGGCGAGGGCGTCGGGGTTGGATTGCATGTAGGGCGTTTCGGACTGGATGATGCCCATGTAGACGTCCTTGGCGTTGGCGAGTTCGTAGTTGTAGAGCTGGCTGTGCTCGGAGCTGGTGCCGTACATCCAGACGGGGCCTTGGGATTCGACGAGCACGCCGCGGCCGTTGAAGATGTTGATCTGGTTGTGGTCGGCGAGGTCGAGCTCGTGGTCGGCGACCCAGAACCAGTTGTTCTCAAGGTAGATGCTCGCTTGCTTCGTGACGTGGAGGAGCATGAAGGCGCCTTCGCAGGCGGCGTTGACGGGGGCGGTGACGGTGGGGTTCTTGGCGCAGTGGTCGGATTGGAGGTTCGTGCCGGCGGTGCCGCCGATGCGCATGTGGACGTCCCACATGCCCGAGGCGCCCTGCGACGTGGATCCGATGTTCCATTCGACGAGGATGGCGCCGGGTTGGGCACCTTTGACTTGAAAGATCAGGTCGCTCATCTCGACGGCGCCGGTCTGGCCGGGCTGGCCGACTTGGAAGACTGGGGCTGGGGAGGCTTGGTTGGAGAACGCGGCTCCGGAGGCCATGATGATGGGCCAGATTTCACCAGTGATCTTGATGTTGGCGGGGACTTTGACAGTAGACGAGACGATGTAGGCGCCATGGTCGAAGTAGATGATCTGGCCTGCTTGCGCACCGTCGAAGATCTTCTGGATAGCCGCCGTGTCATCTGTTACACCATCGCCTTTGGCTCCTGCGGACTTGACGCTGACGAAGGACGAGGCGGGGACGGTTTCGTACTGTGGCTTGGAACGCTCGAAGATGCTGTTGCCGTTCATGAGGGAGGCCGGCTTGGTTGGGGCAGCAAGGGTGCCTTGAACTTGGCTACTTGTGGCCGAAGGAGCCGCGGTAGTGCAAGAAGAGCCGGTCGCAGTGCCATCATTACCTGTCGTATAGGCATTGCCTTGAACCCATGATGCAACCACAGAGCCTCCTGGGAGGATCGCGGTGTTGGTGTTGTTGTCGAATACAGCGGCGGTACTGCCGGTAAAGTCACAGTTGTCGATGATGAGAGTGCCACCGGTGACTGGGACGTTGTTGGTCTTGCTGTAGGACGTGACGATACCCTTGGGGGTGGCAACAAACTTGCTGTCTTGGACGATGACTGAGCCAACAGTCTGGTTGGTTGCGCCGTTTGACATGTCGACACCAATGCCGCAATTGTTGATAGACAGAGACTTAAGCTCCCAAAGCCAATTCCAGTTCATGAAGATAGCGGTGTTGCAGTCGTTGAAAACCAGGTTTCGGGTCGTGAACTGTTGGTTGCCCAAGAACATCCCATAGTTACCTCCGTTGAAGACAAGATCGCTCATCCAGCCGCCTGAGCCGTTGTCCATGAAGACACCTTGCTGCTTGCTTGTGGCGCCTTTGACCATATTGAACTCTATGTTCTGCAAGCTGGTGGCTTGCGCGACCTGCCAGTGGATACCAGCACCTACGGTTGCCGGCATTGCAGTCATATCGATGACGAAGTTTCTGATCTGGCGGAAGAAGTTGTTCTGGTTGGTGTACCAATTCGCGCCTGTGTTTTCATATGGATCAGAATCGATGAGAGCAATACCGACAAAGCCAGCTGCGCCCTTGATGGTAGGGCGAGTGATGGCGTCGCCAACGAATTGGGTATAGTATAGCTGGATGAGTGGCTTGGAGATTAGATACGTTCCAGGTGGGAAGTAGACCAACGCCGGGGTGATTGTGGAGCTGTCGCAGCCTAGCCCGCAGCGATTGCCGGACGAAATGGCGTTGTTGATGGCAGCGGTGTCATCCGTGGTACCGTCACCCGTCGCACCAAAGTCCTTGACATTGCGGTAGATCTGATAGTTTGGTGAGCTGCCAAAGGCCACGGTACCTTGACGTTGAATGCTTGAGAGCCAGTAGCTTGAAGATGCATCTTGCTTGGATGATGTGGCTGTTGAGTTGGTAGTCATGGGCACCGCTCCGACCAGCGAGGTAGGTGCTACGACGAGGAGTAGCAGTCGAAGTGTGACGAACATGGCGACTGCGCTTGACGCGAACATGGCGATGAGATACGACGGGCGTGATCTTCGGGTATGGTTGGTGATGCGTAGGTATGTTGGGAACGAGAATAAGGACTTGAAATTAACAGTCGTCAGCGAGCCAGCGCTGATATAGAAGCGAATGAATAGTATGGACAAAAAGATTGTATATGAACAAAGAGTGGTTGAGGGTGTTGATGAAAGAAAAGCGACAAAGAAAGAAAGAAAGATGTGGCTGGAAGGAGAAAGTCTATTGTGGAAAAAATTAAGCAAGTGAAGTGAAGGAAGCTTTGTCAGGTGACTGCCGCTCACTGACAACCGAAAGGTGTGTGGAGGAGAGACCTGATAGTGAACAGAAATGTGAAGGGGGCAAGGCAGCTATATGCAGTCCTGTTTCACAGGCAAAGCAGGATACTTACAGTTTGAGGCAAACCCCCCCTGAATATTGACGCGTGTAATTTTGAAAGGTTGTGATTGATTGCTGTATCTCCAGGACAATCTCCCTCCCCCTTGCGCGCATCCAACGACTCATATATAGCACAACCTCCCCTGCCATCACATTGACCAGCATCCCGGTAGGCGAAATGGTCGACATCTCGTCCGCCCAGCTGCTCATCCGAGTCACATTCATTGTTCGAAGTCTGGTGGTTAGGAGATGGTCGGGCAAAGAATGAAGCCGTCATGGGGGCAAGGATGTTGACAGGAATGGAGGTTGAGGCGGCCCCAGCGAATGAGAACCGTGCGCCGCACCCGACAGCGGTGGCTGTCCGTAAGGAAGACCTGGCGAGCCACTGGGGCACTCGGACATCTTCTGCTTGCGAATCTACTAGATTGACGAAGTGGTTGGATGTTCTACAGTCCCATGGTTTCCCCTCGTGCTCCTTGAGACGTATCGGAGATATCCAGGAACCGGAAGACGTGGAGCACTCAGATAAACGTGTAATTCCCTATTCAAAACGTAGTGCAGTACCTTCACGCACACGCGTTATGAGTATGATGACTGGCTTGCTGACGGACTGGCTGTGGGCTGGTGATAGATTGAAACATAACGGGTGTGTATCAGAATGTAAGGACCGTTGGCATGTGTTCGCTGTGAGTGGCTGCACCGGAAGAGATGCAAGCGCCGGCAGTGGGCCCGGAGCTAGACAGAACAGGGGTCAAGCCGAGGCCCGAGCAAGCCCCACCCGTCGACCTTATTCCATTTTCCTGTTTCTGTCAATTTGCCTCGAATCCTTCCTACTTCGGTTGAGCGACAGGACGAATCGTTCTCGTCGACAAGGTCAAGCCTGTTGTTTCATGTATACAAAGCGGTAATTTGCAGCAGGACTTTCATCACTGACGCCCATTTTCCAAGGTATTGTATTTACGTAAAGCGACTAACGTCGAGCCACGAACATAAATCCATCACTCATCGAATCCCTGCTCACGGACCGCCTGATTCATGAAGCGTGCCGATATCGTCTGTTGTCTCTACATCTCCGAAAGAGCAAAAGGGGAAGGCTAGATAAGATTGCATATGACTTGCAGTTCCTGTCTAGCGCACGCTTCCCCACATTTCCCCGCAATTCGAAGGATCTCTGGGTCTCATGCCATGCTTTCACATGCATCCACCTGGGTTCTGTGGCTTGGCTGTGTGGAACGTCGTTGGGAGTGTCGAAGGCGCATTTCTGCGCTTCTAGAGATGGGTGCCCGTGCGAATACTCCAACACTCGTGCTGGAGATGTTTCTGGTTCGATGGCGTAACGGTTTCGTGCTGGCCCAAGCAAGTGCCCCAGTACCCTCAAATCCGATGTGACCCGAATCTGGATACTTTAGACTCTTGGTTTCTCCTCAGCGGTACTGCTCCATCATCACCCTGCTTTCCCCCGAGGGTCGCCATGACGGAGATCCCTCCAGGCACTGCTTATCTTGCAATCTCCCAATCACTCGACCGAGGCGCTGGATACCCTCGGCCAGCTTATCCTCTGCTTCCCACGAAAAGCACAGTCGCACATTGCTCCTTAACTCCACCACTCCTTCATCACCGTAAACCGCAAAGATGGGCCCGGGTGCGATGATGGTGTTTTCGTCGTCCCGGGCAGACACAGCAACCTCCTCAGCGTGTAGTGGCGCAGGTAGCCTGAGGTAGATGAAGTATCCGCCTACCATTTCGCCCTTGGTCTGCGGTAGCGTGATTCCCAAAGGTATTAGGTACTTTTCGACGGCAGCGATCATCCTTCGGTACCTCCGACCATATGTAGGTTGTAAAGTCTGGGAAATGTGACGCTGAAGATCACCCGACTCCAGAAGGCTCGACAGGAAGGTGGCAGTCAGCTGAGATGGAGCTCCACCGGACCTTGAAGACCCGCTGCTTCCATGATCAGGAACATGCTACGCTCAGACGGTATGATGCAGCTTACACCTGAGAAAGGCCCCATGCGAATTTCGCCGTTGCTTCGGCCCATCCTGTTCGACAGCCTGGTCCAACGATCTTGCTGAAGCTCCCATTGCTTACCGCATTTCCAAACCCATCTAATCCTTCTCTTTCTGCTCCCCCAGCGAGAGTGCGATCGATATCGACAATGCGAGGCAGACGTGCATGCGCCAGAGAGATTGGGGAACTTTCGTCTGCAGGCCATTGCAACAGGTCGTAGACGTCATCGGTGATGATACAAGCGTCGTATTCGCGTGCGACTTCAACAAGCTCTTGACGGCGCCGGAGACTCATACTAGTTGACGAAGGGTTCGAGAACGTAGGGACAGCATAGATTAGATGTCGATAGATTTTGCTCCATGGCCGTGGTGGTTTGAGCCTCTATGAAAGACGACTCAGCCAGTGTCTCGCTTGTATCTGGCGTATCATACCGGCGTGTGGTTTCCTTGCGCCTTCGCCTCTGTCTCGCTCTTTTTTAATTCCTTCCTCAAATATGTGATGTCGAGACCCTCCTCATCTTCAGGTACGGAGCGTAGACATCCGTGGAAGCCATTATCTTCGAAGATTCGGCATGCGAGAAAGTATGTTGGGGACACCATCCACACATTCCTCGTGTAGAGGGGGTCGGAGAATACTTGGAGAATGCACGCTAGATTCTGGCTGGCTCCCCCAGTGATACATATTCGCTCCACCGATATAGGATCAGGAGGCTGGTAGAAATGGGAGAGCCATTTGGCGACTTGCTTTCGCAATGGTATGAAGCCCTGATCAGGCCCATAGAGAAGGCCAGGTGTGAAAACTTCAGGATCCGACAAGGAAGCGCAGGAGGCGGTCTTGATCTGGGCTGATGGAAGCAAGGCAGGGTTTGGCCAGCCCTTTAGTAAATCGATAAGCCCTTTGTTCTTACCATTCGGGCCATTGACCGGCTTGGGCTGCTCTTCCATTATGTGTCGTTGGGTGGTGGCACAAGCTTGACGATGAGCGGGCGCATCTTCGAGCGCCGGGTAGCAGCTGTGATCTGATTCCATAGCAGTGCTTTATCTGACCTGTGAGCGCAAGCCTTAAGTTATGTAATCTGGGAAACCCACACTGATATCATTTAGTGGGAATTATATTGGTTCTCGAATAAGGTCTGGAATCACGTGCCCGGATGAGCACGCACTGAGGCATCCACAAGAAATAGCATGGCGTCTGACGACGTTTTTGCACGTCGAAAGAGGCCTCTCTTCCGCTCTCTCAGCTCCAAACGACCATTGATGTTGCTCATGCTGTGTATGGCCATCTAGGGAAGATACAACAAGTTGGATTTCTGCATCTATTGTCTCCCCTTCTAGAGATCTGGTGTCTTTCAAGCTTTACTAGCACATGGTCACCAGTCTTACGCTATAGACATAGTCATTCTGAAGGGCGCACAACTGGCAATACCCGAGGGTTCTCGAGGCCGTTGCGCCTCTCGAGAATTCGAGTGTTGAAGCATACCAGGCGTGCTGAAGAAGTACAAGAGATTGAGAGGTGAACGGCCAGTGGTCTCTGACTGTCATCAAGTGAACCATACATGTGCCCCGCTTTGGACACAAACTGGTACAGGGAATATCTGGCTTGGCAGCATACCTGAACCAACAGGGTGGCAAGAGCAGTGGTCTGAATCGAATGGCCAGTCTGACGTTGCCGCGCCCTGCTGCACGAGTAACGGTCGGCTGAAGCATATCGCCCGTTCGATCGAAGCGACCAACGATCCTCGACCATTTTGAGCCTAGACTAAGACAAGAACGGAACTCGGAAGATGGGCTTCCCGCCTCTGATCCTAATAGAGATTGTGGCTTTGCGCTACCACAATCATCTCGACCAGTGAAAGATCACTACATGTCAGATCAGGAAAAGCGTGGGTCGTTATCAGGGTCTCATAGGATGGATGAGGTCTAGTATGCTGGATTACTGGCGGTCATCTCCCATCTCTGCGCCTATATTGAGTTCTAGAAGGAAAACGTCTTTCTCTTAATGCGTTCAGTCGTGCTACACGCTTTCTGTCATGCAGATGCAGGAAAAGCCAAAACCATACATCGACACACGGGCCTCCACATTGCCGATGACTCCTCTCTGTGTTTCTAAGCTACAGGAACTCCATGTTGTTATTCGGACTACCAGTCATCGAGCGTCCAGCCTGCAGTATCCATGCCGCCAATACGTGCAATCGACTCTTTACTAAAGCACGTCACGTCTAGATCCGGCATTTCTGGCTGGATCAATCCTTCATATCCTAGGTGCCCTGCTGCGTGCATACAACAGTAGAAACTTGCATGGAGAAGCTCCAAGATAGTTCTAGGTGAAGACTCGTGATGAAATTGAAAAGGATAACGCCCCGGACCTGTCTCTGGCCTCTGACCGGCAGTCTCATCGCCTCCTTCGGCCTATCCATTGCTCTCACCTTTCGATCTGGCCACCACTGCTATGCTGGAGTTTGCGGCGAAACGCTGTTTCCACTTCAAGCGCGGCTTCATGTTATTATATGGTATTGCTGGATCTCACTGTCTGTGACACTGCTGGCTTTGCGGGCTTTCCACCCATCCATCCGAGCAATCCTGCAGTACCATCTGGTCCAAGTCCAGTTGCCTATAATCGGCAAGTCCTTGACATTCAGTGGCGCTTTGGTTGCATTATGGATACTCATTCTGTACGGCATCGTTACGGGAGTATGGTGGCTCCGATTACAGGATTACTTTGTCACCCGAGGGCAAGAGGGTGGACTCATCGCGGGGAATAATCTCCTAGCTGCCATCGCCTTGACAGGTCATTATGCTGATATAACGATGGGCATGGTCCTACTTCCAGTGGCCAGAAATAGTGCATTGTCATCATTCTTCCGGTTATCTGCATCTACAACCTTTGCTTTTCATATGATCCAGGCATATGTTCTTTTCGGCCTGGTCCTTATCCACGGCTTTTTGTATGCGTCGTGGACGGCTGTCTACAATCGTAACCCCAACCTCACTCGCTTTATCTTCCCGCTCCTGGGCCCTACATATCTATATAACGAGGTATGGCCAGGGAACAGGTCCTCGCTTGGTGTCTGGAAAGCTTCGCTCATATTCACTGGTCTGATCACCGCATTAATCTTCCTAGCCATGTTCATTACCACGCTACCAATCATCAGGCGGAAGCACTTCAATGTCTTCTATTTCACACACCTACTGGCAATCGTGGCGGTCATTATCATTTGTCTGCATGCCAGTACGATGCTCTATTGTACTGCACCAGGTCTGGCTATGTGGGTCCTGGATTGGGGTATGCGGATATATGAGCTGAGTGGAAAGATGGACAGCACCTTGACTGCTGTCGGTAACGGGTGGTTTTGGTGAGAACTTCCTCTAATAACTCATCCACATACCCTCGAACGAGACTGACGCGACATGCTAGTCTCACCCTGCCACTTCCCCGCAGACGTCTTGATGGCTGTGCGTGCCATTCGCCTCTTGCTCATTTCCACATTCATCATACCGAGTCATCCATCCGAGAGATCCATCCCTTCACGACCATCACACATCTCGCAACGCAAAAGGCTGCCACACCGAGCCCCACTGCACAAAAGGTCGTCATCTCGCCCAGTGCCAGCGACGAGACTATCATGATACAATTCCTGTTTCGCAGAAGCAAAGCCTCTCGCTCATTGACGACTTCTACAGATCATCCACGCGAAGCGAAGGCGAGCAAAGAGTGGACGAACAAGCTAGCAAGCCTAGTGGATCAAGAGCCAGCAGGGGTTTCTCCACCAGAGCAACAGCTGAACGACCCAGAGAAACACCCCGAGCGAAGCCTCTCCGCTAATACCAGTACTTCACTCCGGCTCGAAGGACCATACTTCACACCCGCAAACCCAACAAGCTACAGCACGGTCATATGCCTCGTTGCTGGTACAGGTGTCAGTGGTGCCATCGCTATCGCCGCTGCTTTCAGCGCTCAATTCGCAAGTATCGAACCTGGAAAAGCAGCACCCTCCCGGCCGCAAAGATTAGAGCGGACTTGTAGCACCGCAGACCGAGGCGCCAGCTGCCAGGTGCATGCACGCGCAGGAGGCATATGGAAACGATGTATCGTGATATGGAGCGTGCGCGAGTCGGAATATATCAAATTGCCATTCTTCCAAGACTCTCCCGGCCTGGAGGTGCGGTCACACTTGACTGGAAAGGGCCATGACCGCCTCGATGCAAGGGAGGCGATCGGGGAGATCTGCAAAGACGAGCCAGATGGTAGAACGTGGGTTTATATATCAGGACCAAACCCTTTCATCGAAGCTGGCGAGAAAGCTTGTCGGGAGCTGAACGTCGAGTTCTTTGGTGCAAGGTGGACTTGACGAGATGCGCACAGATGCACAAGTCGGCCACAGTCTGATTGCCAAGGACGAAAAACACCATGGATGCCAGAGTATCAGAACAAAGTACGCGATGCCAAATTGCTACCTACCAGTCAGATCACAGCCTCAGGGTCCACGGTGGTACCATCCTGAAGTGTGATCTAGCGACCCAGCGCCAAGATGCTGCTCATAGTGATCTTTTGACCTCTCTCCGGCCATGGATCATTGAGCCCCGTTTTCCCTCTTGTGGTCTGCTTGAGCAACGACCATGGCTCCTCTTCGTCCCCGTCCTCGTCTTCTCAAATTTCTCAACAGATCTCTTCTCGAATGACTAATCTCCTTTCGAGTAAGTACATTGGTCAAACTCAACAACAGCCCCTCAGAACCTTCACAGTGAGCATGCGTTACGTTCTCGCAATCAACAAGACCCAATGCTACGGGCTGGAGTCGTTCACATCCTCTCCGCTTCCCAGAGGATGGAGAAAGCATAGCTCGACGCTTGCTTCCAAGAGTAGGACACCACACTATCAAATATCTCCTTCCATCACCATACCCTTACCAACGACATTAGTGACAGTTCCTCGACGGTGCATGACTGCAGCTTTTATCGGCCTGGAATCCTCAATCTAGGCTGAATCTCGTTAATAGCCAAAGACCATGGCCGCTGTCCCATGAGACGAAAGGCGAATGTTTCCCAGATCAGGACCAAGTAATAAATCTTAACAAAACAGTCGCAGTTGCTTAATAGACGAAGAAGTTACTCATCGAATTACTGCCACCCTGTATCTGCGCAAAGCCCTGGCTCCACATGCCGAGAGTGATGCAATTTCCTGAGTCAAAGACATTCCGACCTCCCACGAAAGCAGCAACAGAATGATGCAGCACTTCCAGACAGGCCTCGAGTGCTTGGGGCGGAAGCACGAACCTAGACCAACGAGCTCCACCCTTCATCAATGCTACCCTACCAACTCTGCATGAGGAAACTCAAAACCAATATCGGGACCAAAGCTCCATACCGCCTTTGACCCGAGACGGAGTTCACAGAGGAAGCGGATGGGCTTACAATGCCAAATCCGCCTTCAACACCGCTCAGGCAACAACCTTTTTTCATCCGCTGCGATACCCAACAAGACTGGTAGGATGCCGAACGGAGTTGATGCCATGTGCATTATCACAAGAACAAGCCGCGCGAACAGCATCTTATTCCTTTGAGTACTATCAACATGAGAGGACCGACCGTCATGTTTCTTCCAACGAGCCGGGCATTGTTGACTTCGAACTACGAAACTCTTAACCCCTATGTTAGATCTTCACTCAACGCCACATTTCAGCGCATAGTTGTGGGTATCTCAAAAGCCAGATACCTCATCCTAGCGACTCTTGTCCCATATCATCCACGCTCGTTCAAAACAAAAATCCCGACAATAGGCTTAACATGCATCTATTCGCAAATCTAAGAAGCGCAACAATACCCCCCCGAGCGAGCGTGAAGACGGATTCCCAGTCATGATTTCAGGAGAAGCTGCACGAGGTTCATTCAAGCCGACGACAGAAGCGATGTCGGTCGTGTCGAAAAACCATCACGCATACAAATATATCATCTAGCCACACAATCTTACATTTGACTAAACAATATGCCCATCCCAACTCATCCATCCCCCCTTCAACACAAAATCCCATACACCCTTCCCCCTTCCCCCTCACCCCTCACCCCTCACCCCTCACCCATACCCAACCCCTCCCAAATTAAATATCAAAACCCCCACATCCTCCATAAAAGCCCTAACGTAACTATAGCTTACCCCAACTAGTCCTAATTCACAACATCGACTTAAACCGAGACATAGCGAAAACGAACGTTTTGAATTACTCACTCTTACTTACTTTATATTTATTGTACATAGCCCAGTCTAAACATCCCACGGTAACTTGAATCGGATCGAATCGAATTAAACGGATATGAATATGAATATACGGTAAAAGATGAAGAATACTATAACTCAAGTACCAAATTCATCGAATAAGCGATTACTATTATAAAGCGAACTGAGTAATGAATGTACATACACCACTCCCCCCCCCCTTTCCACTTCCACTTCCACTTCCACTTCCGCATCACGATCTAACACGTATACATCCATCCATCCCGGGACGTATTAATTGAGTGTACCTAGCTGTACTGATTCCACACTTCCCCATCGTAATCACCAACACCGACACCGCTCCCCCAACAAGAACCCGTTCCTCCCCCCCCCCCCTTTCCCCTTCCCGTCCGAAAGCCCCCTCACCAAACACTCCCACTTTCAAACCCACCTACCCTCCTACGTGTTGTTTACTGTACTGTTGTAAACCCACTCTCCCACCAATCCCCTCCAGAGGGCACAAACCTCACATCTCCACAAAGTCAGCACTGCATGCATACCTGTTCGCGAAACCCCACATGTGTTGTACATACGAGCTGGGAAGTTGATTGATGATGAGTGATGAGTAAAGGATTGGGTTGTACTATATAGCATGTCATAGTATGGATAAGCAATCTAAAAGGGAACCAGAGTTTACATAAGCCATCACAGTCTTCCCATAAGATCCGTGGACCCTCACGAGCGGCAAAAGCAGGCCACGGCACGTACCACACATCTCGCACGATAGACCTATCAAAGACAAAGCAGCACAAAACCCGATCAACGTCTCAAACCACACCCCAAACAAAAACCTCGCCAGAATTCCCGACAACATTAACAACAACAACCCCCCTCCCCCCCCACACCCAAACTTCAAACCCACCACCAGAGTCCCCACGTCACCCTCCCCCTCCCCCTCTCCCTAACAACCCATCCTACACCCCTCACAAGCCCTCAACCCACACCTTTCATACAGCGGACACTCAAACACAATCAAGACATTACCGCAAAAACAACATACATGCTCCCCCTCCGCAATATCCCAGAAATCACCTTTGACGTCGCGGTGCCGGGCGTGGAGCCGTCGGCACTGGAGCAGGATGATTTCTTCGTCGGTATCGTATGCAGTGTCTGCTTTGTCGGGCTCTAGGGTGTCGGGTTGGTGTGTTGTTGGTTCAGTGGAAGTGAAAGTGTTGGAGTCGGTGGGTGCTTTGGGGGTTGTCAGGTCGGGAATGAATGTTTGTGAAGGCGAGGATGATCGCTTCGTCCTCATTTGTTTCTCATGTAGGGCGCGGCGCTTGACTTCTTTGCGAATTATGGCTTCTTGACGGTGGTGCTTTTCATTGGCCTTTTCCTGTCCTTCGACCGCTCGAGAGAGTTTTTCGCTGGCCTTTGCACCATCTTTTGCTTGACAATGAATCGCTTCATCCACATTATTCTCAACCTCTTCTTGGCGACGGCGTTCGTCCTGCGCCTTCCGATCCTGAACTTCATAACTGTCCGAGTCCTTGCCTTTCTTCTCGCACCTTTTGGCCGTATTCTTCTGCAGTCGTCTGTAGATCTGCTCGGCCTCCGCACCCTGCTTGGGATCAAAAGTCTTCAACTTTTTGTAGAGCGTCCGATACCTCTTCGTCTCACTCTCAAGATCTCTTCGAAGTGAGTTGAGCGTGATGTTCCTCTTGTAAACCTCTTCAAAGAAGTTCTCTTCCTTCTCGTCCATCCCAGCCCACTCCTCGATAACAGTATCGGCAGCCTCGGTTTCGGCCTCCATCTTATCAATGGAAGCGACCAACCGAAGTATCAGCCCGAGGGTGTTGATAAGTTTATTCGGAAGTTCCGCCTCGAGTTTTCTCCTTTGTTTCTCCAGCTTCTGAGCCACATGCTCTTCGTGTTGGCGATGCTTCTGTTCCTCCTCCCTCCGCCAATTTCCGAACCAGTCTTGCTCTTCATACCGTTCACTCCCATCGTCCGATGCTTCCCGCTCCTGTTTGGAGTTGGGTGTCATTGGCGAACGACCGGATCGCTTTGGCTTAAGAATATCCGACCAGAACCAGTCAGGCCGCTGAGGGGTTAAGGATGAGTTGAAAGAGTTTGCAGTCGCCCTATTACAGGTGGTGTCATCGTAGAAGGCCTGACTCAGTGGTATCGGCTTGTGGAGACCAATACCGACGTCGTAGGCCATTCGCCTGCCGCTGTCATAGAGGGTTTCGTATGCCTTCTGGACCTGTTCAGACGCGTGAAAGTCAGTCTCGTATGCAGGAACACGAAGAAGATAGACAATAACCTCTTGGAAACTTGCAACCGCCCGCTTGTCGTCGGGATTTTTGTCAGGGTGGCGCTTGAGAGCCATCCTCTTGTATGCTTCCTTGACATTGTCCTTGCTTGCTGTCTTATTGAGCTCAAGGATATCGTAGAATGTTCTATCGCTCCTATACGCCATGCTGTCGCGGCCAAGGTGCGACCGCAACTTGGATTGTAAATGTCGAATTATGCAATCAGACGGCTGTAATAGATCCAGTCTCGCTCCGAGTAAAGATAATGCGGGATGTGTGTAATGGTCGTTGTCTGTGTTGTTGTTGATGTTGCTATGGTGAATTACGGATTTTCAAGAAAATCAACAAAGCTTCTATTCGAACGTCGCTTCTCTTTCTGACGGATTTGCACCATGCGTGAACATCCAAAGGACCTAAATCTTTGTGCAACTTGAAAAGTGGCTAGAAGAGTCCCGAAGGGGTTCGAAGGTCAACGAGCACTGTGTGCTATCTTGAGCATATGTAGTACACGCATTCACTTGGTTTTGTCAATGTTGAACCTCAAAGAATCTCTGCAGGCTTGCTTCGTAAACATCGATCGATGACATGGATCAACGTGATGGGCTTCATTCGCATTACTGGCTTTGCTCATACAGGCGCGTGTCCAATGAGAATCATTGTCGAAGCTGGTGATCCATAGTGTCTCCGCCCTCAATCAAAGGTGTCTTAGGTATGTACGACTGTGGGATTGTGAAACAGGCCAATTTTGATAAGGTGATACAAGTCATTCAACGTAGACGTTCACGTTCTTTGTGTCTCCATACGCGGATAATGAATTTCTCCTCGTATCTGGTACTGAGTGACCGAACTGGCTTCACAATTCAAGTTCGGATCTGGGAGATTGATCGGTCTTTCGTCTTCCTTACTTTTACTAACCTGGCATCTTCTGGTTGGGAGCCGGCCAACCGCTTTGATGGTTGCGCTGGAATAGCAAGCTTTCCCTTGTTGCTGATGCTCCCGTGGTGAGTCTCGGGATCAAATGGAATGTGCACTTATTACATGCTTAGGGTACTCGAATGTGTCGATCTGTTTATGAATGCCTGCAATCATTTATAGACCGACACCTCTTGGCTTGGAGATGGCGATGTGCAGTGATGAACTGAAGGTTGCAGAGGGAAGTTTGTTTCTGTTGAGGTCGTTGAAATCTCCATCCCCGGAATGGTCTTGATTGGTACTTTCGTTTTACAGGCTCACGATGGTTCCGTGCTATTCTATCGTGGGATCTTTGAATCTTGGGGATTTATCTGGTTTGTGATACATTGTACTTTCAGATACTTTCAATGGGCTTCTACAAGGAAAAGTGGCTGGAATGGATTGGGATGAATCATCCCACATTAGAGCGACTATGCGTTGTATTTCGAGGAGGCCACTCTGGCGCAGGAGCGGAAAGTAGAGCACAAATATCCTAACCCAACCGCATGAGCACACAGTCATGGTCAGAGGTTACATGCACATACCTTTCTCCTCCTCCTGAAATCATCATACAGTTCCATCCAGATCTTCTTGTTCCTGCAGTCATCATTTCCCAAGTCTCCAATCTTACACTTTGGCATAATCTCCCCAATGAGATTATGTGGCCACATGATCCAAGGCTTAGGCAGCGGCCAGTCTGAAAAGTGCACCAGACTTGCCTCCTTCATAACCCTCTCCGGATCCCAATTCGCTAATCTGCTGCCCAGGTAATTCGTATGATCATCAGTCCTGAACTCCCCGCTCAGTAGCCCATACTCACGATGTGACAGCACCATTGCCGAGTCACCGTAGAACCGATTCAAGATCTCCGTATCGTATTCACCCTTCTGCCTTACGTCCGGCCGTGCTGCGACCATCAATTGCTGGTAATCCAGCTCCGACGGGTCCAGAAGAATGAACAGACTGGTCAATTCTTGTACAGCAGGCAGCTTCCGGTAGGCCCGCAGCATAGCTACCGGTGCCCTCGGAGCCAGAAACAAATCGTCCATATGCTTCAGCACCGTCGCATCAGCATCCAACTGCAGAACGCGATCGTACTGCGTCTGTCCCCATGCCATGAACTTTGTGAAAGTTCCATTCCAAGCAGAATCGTCATCCTTTGGTATTTCCATAGGCGTGAGCTTCACGTTGTACTCATCCCTTGCCTTCACCAACAGTTGGCTATCTCGATCGGAGGAGGATGCAATGTCAAGATCCCATTCTTGCGGGTAGAGAAGGATGCGGTCGGCTTTGCTACCGAGACGAGACAGGCTTTCGAATATCATGACGGCGTTGCAGAGGTAGGCGCTGTTAGTAGCATATTGACTGTAGGCATATCGGGACCAGTCGATGTTCTTGTAAATGAGCGATGGGGCGTGGGCGGATGGTTGGCGGGGGAGGACATGGAAGGATGACGTATACCATAGGTAAAGAAGGAGGATGGTGAGCACGAAATAGAGCCCCCGTGATCGTTGCCATAGGAGTGATGTAGTTGGTGGTGGGTGGGAAAGTCGAATCGGTTTCAGGGGAGGGGAGAAGCGTGCTGGCATCGCTGTAATGAAGGGCTCGTTGCCCCCATCTGGATATCAGAATAGGTTATTCAAGGCTGTACACATGATGGATCGACTGAGTGGATTGATGTCGAGTATCGCTCACATAAGTACCAGATGTTCTCCGGCAGAACAACAAAAGATAGAATATTCCAAGAGCTCCAATGCAAGCTCAAGGTACCAGGAGCATAGTGCGGAATTCATTCCGTTATCATAGCCAAGCACTCCAGGCGGCGTGGGCGGTGCTACTACATCTTGACTGAACTGTACACTTTCATTTACGTACCAGCCAATGCAGACAGAATATTGATCCGGGTGCTCCAAAGCATCATCTCCTTCATGTACATATGTCAGGGCCGCGCCATCTGTGGGTTCAAGGGACCTTGCTCCCTTCCCTCAAGACGTCGACTGGTGACCTTGTAGTGTCGTAACCATGTCAGAGAATCGTCGTAACAATGTATGCATTACGTTTGTTATGGCAAATGCCTTGTCGACATGACGGATCATGCAAACGTACTACAACAATGTGGACCTCCGCATGTCCAGCATATCAGGTTTGCTCAATCGGCCGTGCGATGAAAAGAGAATTTGCAGGCTGCGGTCAATCTGGTTATGAGCTCCCATCCAGCAGACAGTGTGGGTAGGAAAGAAACGTAACACCGAGCACAGGTGCCCCGGGAGCTTGGAACTTAGTCCAAAACTTTCCGAGAATGATTTCTTTGTCTGCACGCAAACATGAATAAAAAGATTAGGGTGTGACAGCTATCTTCTCTAATGTTATCAACGAAAAGTGTCAAGACTGACTTCACTCATCAAGATTGTTCTATTGATACCCGAGTTTGATTTAGATCCTGTCACACGTATCACGACACGCATAAGCCTGCAATTTTATCGGTTCAATGTTGCAGCGGTCTGAAGTGCTCCAAGAACCCTCACCTTGAGACACCAACCACGACATCATCTTGCACCTATACTGACTATCCTGCACGTACACCGCCGAGACTCATCGCTCCCATATAACCCCACTACCCCATCAGAATCTTCCACCATGGCCTCCCCAGCAAACCAAACCGAAGCCGTAAGCTTCCCCTCCCTATCCCCTGTGCGTAATACAAGCTTACAGAACTACCACCAGATCGCCGCTCTCAGCTCCAAGATCGACCGAGTCCTTGAATACTTTACCAAGATCATAGGTCAAGGCACGACCACCATCGCTCAAGGGCAAGAGAACAATAGGGCCTTGGCTAGCTTGTGTTATGGCATGGCCGCCAACTGGCATCACCCTTTTTGCTCTAGCAGTACAGCGTTACTGCGGCCATCGATGTCGTTTCTCGTACTTGCGGTCGTCGCCGTGGTGGCATTAGTGCAGGTCAGGAGGCATTGATGTGTATTACGGAAGACGAACCTGGCGCTCTCCAGACGCGAATGGTGACAAGGAGATGTATCGAACATGCCACAAAGATTGAGCCTGTTGGGGAAACTATCGAAAACAGATCGAACGATGTGTATGCACAATGTCTTAGCGAGCTGAAGATGGCACTTTTATGTTAGATGAACTCATCAGGTATAGCACTACCCGTGATACTGACTTCATTCGCACAGCTGCATCGATATAGCAATATGCCCATTCCCGCATGACAACACCCCCCCTCAAACAGCCCAATGCGTTCTTTATCCCGGCCTCCATCGTGGTGGTCCTGCTGGAAGAAGGAATAAACCGAATAAGATTGCAGAACAAAGTCAACGCTCGCATCAGTGAAAGTATCCATGATCCCAAATGCCACACTCACGATCAAAGACAAGACCTTGAGAACAGCATAGCGAACTCTGGTCATAAGCTATCGATTGTATGAGCCATCATATTCGTATACACCGAACCTAGTCAATGCACCCAGCGGCTCATACCAACTCATCCCCCACACACCCAAAACCATCACCCTCACCCTCATCCCAACCCCCATAACCTCTTCTCATCGACCCCGTCTCCCCCTTCCCCTTCAGCAACAGCACTCACAGCACTCAAAGCACGCCAATCCCGCACATCTGTACCACCAAAATCAGCACTGCCCATACTCCTCTCCCAAATCTCCACGCGAGACATCAAACATACAATCCGCAGCAAATGTCTCCGCCCTCGCCTCCACCACGCAGATTCATAGTCATGGGTTCGGTAGGCTTCTGTGGTTCGACGTTTAGTGTTAGCCAAGCTCTCTCTCGCGCGTGCCAAGGGGGTCTTGGCGATGATAAGCATTTGCCAAGTGACGGAGCGCATGTGAAACGGCTGGGCGGAGCGGGTGGGGTAGGGAGGGGTGGAGAGGGGTATGTGCTGGACTAGCTTGTGCGGGGGATGATGGATGGTGGATATACGCAAAGGTTATGGAATAGACTTACGGGTTGTTCGTTGATGCTCTGAGTGGCGTCGTTGAAGGAGGAGGGAGCAGCCATTTGCTGAGTAGGAAGGGGCTGGGTGATCTCAGGCATTTTGGAGGGCGGTGTGAGTGACGGTGGTTGTGTATTATAACAGATTAGGGACTTGATTTTCGAAAGGCTGTGATATCCTAAGTGAAGATATGCTGTGAGGTTGTAGGAATCAGTAGAAGTGTTGATGTTGAGAGAGAAGTGACGGTGAGACGGGGCGTCAGCTGCGCCTGTGCTGTGCGGGCGGGCCTACCTCCGGTGGCTTGGACCCTGAAACCTGATTGAAACGTTCCAGAACTTGGCAAGCGATAGAATAGAATAAGGCAGGTATGGTTTGAAGATGTTGGAGACACGATCTCATATTGACCATTTGGGAGTCTAGAGCTGCTGTCAAGACTACTATACAGGCTGGAGATAACTATTGGAGCCTTGGTAGGCTTTGGTTGTGAGAATGCACCAGTTTCGAAAGACATAGCTTTAAGCCATTCTACGTCCCAAGTAGCGCATACACGCGCTCGACGGCTGCATCAGGGAAGCCTTTTGGACGTTAAGACTATCAAGCTATTGGGAATTTTGGAGTTCGAAGACGATGACGGCCAACCTGATCGCGAACGGCTAAGTAGGAAGTCTGCTGAACTGAGCTTGCAGAGCGATGAACGGCGCTTCCACATCAAGATTCTTTTGAGGGAGGGTTATCACACAGAACACTACTCTGAAGGACAAGTGAGAGGACGGCAAGGATACATTGAACTGGGAAGATATTTCGATGAATGGTGAAGAGGGGTCAAGATCATCTTCGAGCACATATTCGTCAGCGCAAGAGCCCCACAGTTATGGTCAGAGATGAATGATGAATTGAATGGCTACTTCACACAGAGGAACAAGTTCACGAGGTCATGATGGCTGGGGAGATAGATGGAACACCGTGACCAAAGAACGATGGCGCTCTAGTAAGAGCTGTGGTGTTTGATCATGTTGGAGCAAAATACACGTGAAACTTGTATAGGACGTCTATCCAGAGGACTCCTGAAATCTTCGATTGGTAAGAAGCGTCATATGGCTCGCTCGCATCCATGCTATTGCTGAACCATTCTCGTGGCCACGTCCAGAAAAAAGAATATGTATTTTGGAACCCCAAGCCGGTAAGCACAACGCCAGCTACTGGAATGGGCTTCATCCAAGAAAAATCGGCCGCCTCTACCATCAATTTCCTATTGAGCGAAGATGTCATTATGTACAGTGACATAATCACCTCATTAGTCAGTGAATACTGCGGCGGTTGGATATTGGCCGGATGAAGATCTAGTGAATACTAACGGCAGATGGGTGTGATGCGAGAGATCCTATAAGTCATTCAATGGGATTAGCTTCCAAGTTTTAAGACCGTGGAGTGTTGGTTTGGTCGCTGATACATGGGGATCTTTCGAGTTTGGGCTTAGGTATTGGTATTATGCCTTCATTACGCAAGACACCACTCATGCTTCGAATTACTTATGTAATTTCGATGTGCCTTAAAAAACTCACTCTCATGTAATCCAAGCTACCGTTGCATTATAGTCTGCCGCGTCAACACTACTCATCCGGCCACGGCCATGGAAATGCAACAAGTTGAATGATATGCATAGGCTTCCAGCACATCACAGATCCTTATGCTTATGAGCCCAAAAGCGTTGATGATCACGAGACTCCGATGCAGAGGCGAAGGAGCATATCAACACCTCAACCTTTAATGAAGTTTCTCGGTTGTGATGCCATAGTTATCGGTCATAAAGAGGCGGATTCTTCAAAAATGGACCTTTCTTTGCCTCGGCGCCAATCTGAGCTGATGTGAAGCAGGGAAGCCTTCAAGATACAATCACCAAAATCGCCCAATCATAGTTTAAAGCTATTCTACCCTTCGCCTCATTCACGTATTTGCCCTGCGCCAGGAAGTTTTGCCCTTTGAAAAGTGGATCATGACTCCGTATCTTGCTCAACGCTGCTCCACAACCCCAGCCACTTCTCCACTTTGACAGATACTTCGTGACTCATACTACTCAACACGCAACGTAGGTCCTCGGCGTCACTACTTAAACAACCTTTCTTCCCTCATTCTTCCAATTCACTTAAACACAACTTCTTATAATCCTTACGATCCTTCCTTCTCTTTCCTTCTACGTTTTCTTTCCCCAAATCATCCGAAGAATTTACGACCATGCGCACTTCGTACGACATTGTCATTAGGATCTCCGCATTTGATGAACGACACACTCGACACTCTCGACTCTGATATACGACATCTTGCAACGACCGACACCTTGGTGTAACAACGATTGATGTCGACAATACTTGCTTGCGAGCAATCTAACAATAGTGCCAACGACAACAACGACATCGACTGCATTTGACATCGACAAGCTTCTGAACAACATCGCCATGCGTGGCACTCCGAACACCAAAGGAAACGATGCGACACGGAACCTGGACTTTCTCTACATCTCTTTGCGTCCTGGGCATGACGTTCAAGTCCTACAAGTCGACACGACCGACAAGACAACAATGACCGTGAGTTCGAGTATCCGACATTTAGCACGACACTTGACGACAGCACATCGCTACCAACACTCCGACATTCTCCAACCATTGGCTTTGAGTTTGGATCTTCTTACTTTTCTTTACATTCTGAGCAAGACGCAAAATTGCTACTGGCCATCGCGGTCCCCTCCCAACACATTGCCGACCAGATCAACAAATTCTAGCTCAACACTCGCCGGCCCCAACAGCACGACATTTACGACGATTGGAAATCGACAAAACGCGGAACTCGACAATCCTTTGATCCTTCGACATTGTGAGACCGCCGGATCTTCTTACTTATCTTCCACTTCCTGAACACGACAATTGTGCGCCCAAGCATTCCTACACACCAACATGATCGAAAAGCAACACAAACCACACCATCCAAAGCCAATTTCCTCTTCTTCTTCACTCTTTTGACCATTCACATTTCCCGTCCCAAGCATAGACGTTAAAAGGCCCCCCAACATGAGCTTGGCCTTGACGTGGCGTTGGGGCTTGAATCCTCCTTGAGGGGTAACCAACAAGCTCTGTCCTCGGCAAGACATGAAACGGCCGACCAAGTCTATGAATCGTCCTGGGTTGCTTTCCGACCATCAGCAGCAAGATACAGATATACTCTTCCTCACATCTATCATATATACATACATTTACCGGTACACCTTTAGCATCTATAACCCCGAACCATTACTATCCGTTTATTGGTGGCTGATACAGTTTAAGCTTCCAGCTAGCAGTATTAAAGCAAGAGATCCTATTGAGATATTCTATCTGAGATATTACCAGCTAGTTGATGCGTAGGCGCAAGCGGATAATCGCGTTTTACGAGGTCTACTTAACTTTACTTTTCTATCATTACTATCGAGAAAAACTATCTCCTCATTACAAAAGACTCCTTAGCAAATTCATCTCTCGCATACTTCCTAACCAACAACATCCTCACAATCCACACCAACCAATCGAAGCGACTCTACTTCAAGCCCATTCCCTACCCCACCCAACACGACGCCCTCATCAATACAATAACTTACCTATCCCACACCTCCCCCCCTCTTCCCTGCAGTTCGAAAGAAATCAAGCGCGCAATATATTTATATATAGCAACCTCGAAACTTAATAACACGTAACGCTCTGTGCTCGCTCACTAAGGCCTGTTTCGTCCAATTGCTCCCTCACTGCTCTCTCGTGCTTATACATACGTGTAAGTATATTATATTATACTCTAAGGTAACGTGCGTAACACCTCGATCCTTAAATTAGCCTAGAATCATCGAAGGAAAGCGAGAGAACGGGATCGAGATCGGAGGGGACGTTACAAGCTGGTTGGATGATATTTTATTCTATTCTTCATAATTGAATCCCATGAACTCCATTCCTTCCAGAGTCCACACCCTAAGGCATCCTTTCTGGCTGATCATGTGGCTCATACAATCCAACACTATATTAAATTCGTATGACCCACTTCCCCACGATCAACATTACATGATGGCATTGTTAGAGCTACCACTACCCCATCAAATCATCTATTGCGAGTTGGGCATAGATCTGTCCTCTCCGACCCGCGGTCACAGCAAAGCCTTTCTTACACGGTGAGGTTAATCTCCTCTGGATTGATCTCCGCTGGTGCGAGTCGTATACGTTTCGCAGCCTGGGGTTTCTCCATTGTATAGTAGAGAGTCACATCGGGATAGCCGCGATGGGCAGATTTGATGTTCTCATTATGAATCGAACGGTCGGTAATCAGGCCCTTCAAGTACGGATTCTTCTGTATGTATATGGTGTATAGAGTCGCATCGCGGTACTGAACCTGGAGATTGACCCACGCAACACCGTGTGCATTAAATTCACCCTGCTTGTCCAAGCGAAATTTGCTATTGCTAGCAAGCGTCCCGGATCGTCGTACAAGGTCGAGTGCATCGTTGTTGTTATCCATATCTTGGGCCCACTGTATGAGTTCGCCTACGAGCATTTTGCCCATTTTTTCCATAACCGGATTTTCTTTAATGTCGTGAACCATGGCTGTACTATGGTAACCAGCGATATAATTGTTAGTACGATCTACAAAAACAGGGGGATTGATTGGTCAGCAAACCAAAAGTATACCCTGCTGTGGCGTACGTACTAACAATTATTATGCCTGATATCGCAGTAAAGTGGTGTTATCGCTCGGAGGAATTTGGTCGAACACAATGGTAAAAGTGCACAGTGGAACGGGGATGCAGGTAGCCGATAGCTGGAGCTCCTTTTATCATATTGCAGGGCTGGGTAGCCCCGTCTTTCTATACGTCCTTGGCTGTCTTGATAGTACTCACCAGTCACAAGGCTCGCAATGCAGGGCTGCCAATCAGCAGCCTTAAGCTAGTCTACTGGGCAAAGAACTGACAGGTAGCTGCAGAGGAAAAGATTGTGGCGGCGGCGAAGTATTTGACTCTGGTCTCGAACGCATATGATTGGTGTTATGAGTGACTTCCGCATACGCCGCATACTATCATCCCTTGCACAGGATGGCTTCTCCCTGGCATGGCGCGCACGCTCAACGATGCGCACGAGATGTGGACACGTGTGTAATGGCCAGGTCTGGCAGTATATAGAGACTGCTGTACGTAATCTTGGCAAGGCATCGAGGGGGTAATCCGTTCCCGATTGCTTTAACTCTTAATGGATTTTGTGAGTGTGTCGATATCAAGGCAGCAGGCGGGGCTTGAGGTGATGGAGACAACGAGGGCAACTTGAGCCGAAGGCTGGGGTAGCCATTTGAGGCTCCCACCTGCTGCGCCCCTGCACTGCCCTATAGTGCTCCCTCTTACTCCCTCGGTGCTCCCTCATTGCTCCCTTTAGAGCGGCCCTACTCCCTTTCCTGAACCAAAACGGTAATTGCCAATCCTAAGTTCGGGGTGTATATAATATATATATATAATCGAGCTCCAGAAACCTCCTCGAAAGCTCTACTCAGAACTCCGTGGCTTTTCATATCCTATCCTTCTTGGGGATTCTCTGTGTTTGATATCGGCATTCGCTCACGCTTAATGCAGTGGCTTGAGGATTTAGGGATGTTTCTGCTTCTGCTTGAGCTCGTCTGCTCTTTTCTTGTGGTGCGAAAGGCAAGTTTGAGCTCGTCTGCTCTTCTCTTGCTATTTGAAAATTAAGCTTGAGCTCTTCTGCTCTTCTTTTGCGATTCGAAAATTAAGCTTGACTTCGTCTCCTCTTCTTTTGTGATTCGAAAACTAAGCTTGAGCTCTTCTGCTCTTCTTTTGTGATTCGAAAAGCAAGCTTGACTTCGTCTCCTCTTCTTTTGTGATTCGAAATCAAGCTTGAGCTCGTCTGCTCTTCTCTTGCTATTCGAAAACTAAGCTTGAGCTCTTCTGCTCTTCTTTTGCGATTCGAAAACTAAGCTTGAGCTCTTCTGCTCTTCTTTTGCGATTAGAATCCAAGCTTGAACCCCGTCTGCTCCTCTCTTGCGATTCGAAACCCAAGCTTGACCGCTGTGTGATATATCGAAAGGAAAAGCGTGTCCTGCAGGGTATTGCAGACACTTCGCTCTGGTATGACAAAGATGAACCGATGGGAACAAACTTGATCTTGATCGAGGGATAAGAGAAAGCCAAGGCAAGCCGTATAAGCTTGTGTATGGGCTAAGAATAGACGGCAACGAGTCAATTTCAGCGTTTGGATAATCCAAGTTAGGTGAATTATTGGATCACATTCTTCCTATTGAATAGTATTTTGCTAAAACAGTTGATCAGCTCTATTGGAGCGTTGGCAACGGCTCAAGGAATCATCGTATACTTTCGCCTTGTCATAGGTTCGGCGATTCTTTCCTCGCCATCCACCCACGCCCTTCTTCAGAGATTTAGAGAAAAAGAGACGTGAAGGAGGTCTGAATATATTTCGCGACCCTGAGAAGATCAAGAGCTGCGATTATGGTGGTATCTAGGGGGTGGATTTGGCTGAGGAAGGCGATGATATCGATGATAATATCGATGATGATGATATTGATGTTGATCTAGCTATCTTGTTGGATAGCAGTCTACACAGATAGGAGATTTACAACCGGTTTACAAAGAGTCAGAACAGGTTCCCGCGGCATCTTGTTCTCTAGTATCTAGTACCTACGGTAGTATATCCTATATCTTATATCCTAGGTAGCGAATTTAGCACTCATCTCAGCTATATCTCTGTAAATACCCTCAAGACAGCTAATGTAGGATTTAGTAGTAGGATACGAAGACCCCTTGATTTATAATATACTAAGCCGAGGTTAAGCCGGACCAACTAAATTGTAGGCCGGGACGTACCTAAGCATGTCTCGGTCGGAGCCCCACACCGAGCCGCCTACGGAGTCCGTCCGTCGCTAGGTAGAATAGGGCTGATTACAGAGTGCTTCAGGATTGTATATTGCGTCTGGCAGCTTTTAATTGGCCATCGGATTGGTTATCATGCTCAAACTGTGTACTATGATTTCCAATCCACATTCTAGGCAGTATCGGTTCATAAGTGATATCAACATTGCTTTTCGTCAGGAGATGCACTGCACTCGCTTCAATTACATCCTTCCTCCAGCTCAGGACCACCTTTTCCACCATAGATAACAAACAACCTACATATATGTCCCCTTGATCACATTTAGAATTACGAAACATTCTTGAAGCTGGCACTGACGCTGTGCGCAGAAGAAGAAGAAGAGCAGAATGGGCCTCATAAGCTACCTGTCCATGTTTTTCCACTCGCAGCTCTTCGTCAAGATTCCATACCCAACCTCTGATTTATCCGGTCAGACCATCATCGTCACAGGCGCCAATACCGGTCTCGGTAAGACGGCTTGGAAGATGCTCTCAAGATAGTATACCGAGGCTGATGCGCGCGTGCTAGGTCTCGAGGCCGCTCGTCATTTCGTCCGCCTGAATGCCGCCAACGTCATCCTAGCCGTCCGCACCATTAAGAAAGGAGAGGCTGCTGCCGCCGACATTGCGAACTCGCTCCGCACCTCCAAGACACGCATCGCGATCTGGCAGGTCGACCTGTCAAACTATGACTCCATCAAGGCCTTCGGCGAGCGGGTCAAGACGCTGGACCGCCTCGATGCTGTCGTTCAGAACGCGGGGATCTTGACCACCAAGTTTAGCCTTGCTGAGGACCAGGAGAGCACGATCACCGTCAATGTCATTGGCACGGTACTCTTGGCCCTCAGCGTACTGCCGAAACTTCAAGAGAGCGCGGCCGAACACAACGTGCAGGGTCGCATGACTTTCGTAGGCTCGGACTTGATCTATATTGCCAAATTCAAAGAGAAGGATGCTTCGGGAAAGCTGTTTGACGCCTTGAAAGTGAAAGAGGGCGTCGACATGGATGATCGGTCAGTTCAAAATGCTTTCGTCTGACATGTTCAACGACGACGAACCCTTCAACTGCCTTTCCCACACATCGACGTATGCTGACATCCGCCATAGTTATAAGGTCTCCAAGGTACTCCTCATGTATGCAGTTCGCAGCATCGCTGCACTTTCTCCCGTCTCCGCAAAATCCAACGTCGTCATCAACTACAACACACCTGGTGCTTGCAAGAGTGATATCTTCCGAGACGATATTGGCTGGTTCCAAGGACTGATGATGAGCTTCGCGATCGCCACGATCGCTCGTACCACTGAGGTTGGAAGCCGCGTTCTCGTCCATGCTGTGCAGCCCGACGTGGGAGAGCGAACGCATGGTGCGTTCGTGATGGATTGCAAAGTCCGTAGGTATGTGCAACGAACCTGTTACCCTCAATATGAGTCGACCGTCCACAGACTAACCTAGCACCATGTAGTCCCGGGCCCAATGTGGACAGCGAAATGGGCAGGAAGATGCAGGAGAGAACAACCCGAGAGCTCTTCGCCATCTTGGAGAAAGTTTCGCCTGGGGTCACAGATATCTGAGCACGACTTTGGTTTTCGAAGCGTGCAGCATGCTGCGATCAATTTGACTGGTAACCCTTTTACCATGTGCACTCCTGACTTCTCTGGTGATAGCGCGTTTAGCTGAGATGGTTATTTGACGCGCAGCTTGCGCAGTGACTGAATTCTAAGACTTTCCTGACGTGAGTCTACGCTGTAATCTTAAGCCTTCTTTTTCAATGGCTTTTCGTAAGCCAGCAGTAGCCTCCGAGCAAATTATCATAAGCTAGTTGTGACGTAAGCTTTGGGACCTCAACTAACTCTGCATTAAGGATGATATTGGCGAGCTAAAGGGGTAAAGGGGGGTCAAGACTGGCACGTGACCTACGGCTTGGTAGGAATCCCTAGCTCATCGATCACCGTGTAGTCAATCCTTTCTGTCTATTGTATCAGTCTCTCTATACAATCACCGCATCTCGTTTCGTCTTGCGAGAAGTTTTGTCAAGCGGTCTTGGATCCCCTCTGTAAGTCTCGTGGTCGCTAGCTCCTCGCTCAACACCTCCAGGCAGTGCTTAAGGCTGTTTTCGGGCACTTCCAATGACAGGAACCCCCCACCGCGCCTTGAAAGCACTGGATCTCCCTCACGGTACCGCATATACCGTAAGATGGACGGATGCTCGGGAGTTAGGCCATCGATTATGAATATATCGTCCGACGACCCTCTGCCCGAAATGGGCGCCACTCGCTGCTCCTTCATGTTGGCGATACTAGTTGCCCACATGACAATCGCGACACGATAGATCGCCGCTGGCCACCATGGTGGCTGTTGGGCCTCGGGCATGACGCGGACAAGGCGAATGACCTGCCCACAGTGAAACCATATCCGCGCTGCGTCTTCGATACAACGCACTCTCACCCAATAGCTGTGCCGGAACTCCTCTTGCCGAAGCTCGCCACGGGCAAATCGTTCCATTTCGCGGAAATTGGTCATGGTGTTGAGGCTGATCAGATGATAGTTGACCAAATTTGCGCAAGTTGGAGGGTCAAATGGACTTGCCTTTTCGATTGATCGGCTACACATGGTATACCAGTCTTGTAATATGGATTGTACCTCCTCAAGTTGTGTAATCAAGCGCAGTGATTGACGATCATTACCCGCGTCGAGGAAGCAGTCGAGGCACTCGTGTAGGTGGGAGACCGTAGCCTGCAAGGGATGGAGGAAGAGACGGAGTTGGGTGGGTGAGAAGTCCAGTCCTTGGATCAGAGGATCTCCACTCATGAAGCGGCGGAAGACATGCTTGAGTGATGGTGGGTTTCGAGGTACACTGGCTTTGGGGCTGCTGTAAATCGCGTTGTATGCACGTGACCACTCTTCGGCAGATCTTGAGCGCCATAACACGTCCTGATCCGGTATTGCTGCATTAAGCTCGGCGATAGGTAGCTTTGATGGTCTATCGTGGAACAAGCTCAATTCTTGGTCGGCGACCACCCAGGAATAGGCCAATCTGAAGAATCAGCTGCGTCCTATCAAGAGGAACGGTACTTACCAACAACTTACCTATTGCCACTTTCAAAATCCTTCCAGCTTTTCCAATCCGCCGAGCATTCATTCGTCTCTGGTCGACGACCTCTTTCGCGATAGGCCAGTAGTCCAGAATAACGAAGCATCTACACTCACACAGTCAGTCGCCATACGCGATACGAGATCAGGGGACATCACTTACGGATATGTAGAGATCAAGTTGGGCAGCAGCAAGCTGATTTTCCTCAGCATGCAGAATGATATGCTTTGGGGCAATAGACTCACATCCATGTGCCACTTGTCCCCACTCCATGCCGCAATATTTATGAACATAAGCGCTGACCGCAGCATGATCGGGTCTCTGGCGAGCGATACATCTTTTTCAACTAGGCCGAACCACGAAAGCCGGCAAGACTCGGTGAGACCGCTCGTGAAACAGCGAGCTTCATTCGTCGGAGTAGCCATCGCACCGAGAGCAAACATGAGAAGCAGCAAAAGGCTTGAACATCTCTCTTCTGTTGACTCCAGAATGGCCATTGGACTCAGCAAACGAGATGGAACAGAGGAGTTGTAGGGTTCGAATCGATTAGCATAGGACTGAAGTAGGTGTTCGAGATCATCGGTGGAGGGTAGGATACTGAAAACCTCATAGCTTGTAGGGGTATCCGGGAGTTGATCCTCATTGTTTCCAAGCTCTCTCGTGCTAGTGCCATGAATTTTGCGCGCTTTGTGGAGGATAGATTGCGTGATGACCAGGAGCTTATCTCTTGCTCTACCGCTGAATGGTTCAATACACGTCTCCGCATTGAATGCACGACTATCTCTATCCCCTCCCAACAACAACGTGGACGGTCGCATAGTATCGTAGTGTTCGAGGGTATGCTCTAAACCTTCGAGAAACATGCGCCCTATCTTGGGATTGATCCTCTCTCCTGACGGGGGATTGCATACAAAACAGGGCCAACCCTCAAAGTCTGCGCCGAGAGTATCCTGACCATTGACAGAACATCCATTTGAATTTGCAGTAGGATCAAGAGCAACGTCAGATGCGAGCGGGTTGGTGAGATGCAAAGAAGATGGAAGCATATCGGAGTCGGTAGGGTCGGAGGGCATGTAGCTCGACATGTCCGCATAATTCGTGTTAAAGGAATGGTCATCGATCATGAATTGATGATCCTTGTCAGGATTGTACCCTTCGAATGTCGGGCCTGGGGGGCTATCTATTGGTATTTCTTGAGTCAACTGCACAGCCTGGATACTAGAAGTTCCCGTCCCATTCCCATTCTGCTGTTCTCGTGCACCCTCAGCCCATCCGAGAGCATGGTCTTGGGTGAAAAGACCATTCCTTGATGCCGAAAAGTCGTTCGTGTTATGACGCCTATTAGAGTCATCACGGGATTTAGGTTGTGGTTGCGGCGAATCGGATGGGGTACTTCCAACGGGATTTTCACCGCTACCAGATGATTTCCTGTAGTCTCCAAACTGCCTGTTGGCTCGAAGGACGGCTTCGGAGGAATGTTGACTTGTACGTGGCTGGCACTGCAGACCCTTGCCAACACACCGACCACAAGCTGGGACCTATCAATGTTCGATTGAGTAATTCTGGCAAATGGCTTAGGAGTTGTTATCGGGACCAGAGACTTACGCCTTTGTCGCACTTGATCTTAGCTCGAGCACAGGAGTAACAGGCAATTAGTCTCGGGGGAGGAGCTGCGTCCACATCGGTGGAATCGCCAGCTCTTCTATGAAGCTGTGTTACGTGACGTTGCAGTAAATCCCTAGACCAAAGGTTTTCAACTTAGTTTGAGCACAGCAGAGGCGACCCTACTCTATGAATAGTCGACTTACTGCCGCCCGAAGGAGGAATGGCACTTTGCACATTTGTACGGCTTCACGTTGGTATCTAAGAGGAGTCAGGGTAGCGAGGTGGACAATATCAAGGTACGGTCGGAAGGTCGCCACCAGCCGCCAGCATCTAAGGTAGAATATCAAAGGGTAAAGTAGATGGGCGCCCGACTTACGCGTAATTACGTGACGCTCGAGATGCTCTGCACGTGAGAAAGCTTGCCCACAATACGTACAATACATGCTCGGATCCGGTTCCGAGCTCTAGCTTGCTAAACAATAGCAACGGAGTCAGAGCGAAGTAGATCAGTCCAGCTTCACTTTGCGAAGACAGACATAGATATGGACCTGTAGACCTATCTCGGGCTGCCTTGGCGAGTGTTAGAAATGGGCATCTAGCCCCATCCATGCTAGCGTCTTGGCATGGATCATGTGGAACAGAGTTTTCAACTCCTTGTTCTTACCTCTCTAGAGTATTATGCAGATAGCCATAATCACGTTGCTTAACAGCGAGATAGTCAAGGCTATGCCTTTAAGAAGGCAGCCAAGCAATAAGCCACCTGCATAAATAGCCGCGATCTGCAGCGCTAATGTATCTTACATTAGGGTGGAAATCTCCGAAGCAAGCAGCCATTAAGATACGGCCACCTGACTAAAGGATATACAGTCGAGTCGGGCTATAACGATGTGTAAATTCCATAAGGAGCTATTATTATAAACGGGATATCCTTACAGCTAGGTATACGCTAAGCTAGAAACTAAGAGCCTTAGCGGGCGGAGAACCCTAATTACCCGAAATTTCAGGGTCTAATAGGGGGAAATTAACGAAAATACCCCGCTAAAGTAGTCTCCCCTACTAATAATAGGTTAAAAAATATATACTTTATAATAATACCTACTAAAGATTTCTAAAATTATAATAATAATCGTTATATCGTAGATATTATTATTCTTTACTAAAAATAATTAAATATACTAATAAATATTGTTAGTAAGCGGATATTATAATACAGCCCAAAGTATATATATATAGCCCTAGGGACCTCAACCCTTTAATAGGCTCTAACCCCTAGCGGATAGTCGCCTCCGGCGGCCGGATAGTTATAAGTTTATAGGAAGCTTATAAAGGGATACTATCTATATAACCTAAAAAGACAGATATACGTGTTAGGGAGAGAGAGATACCGGGGCTATATTATTAAAACGGGTTGATAGGAGACGAATTATTAAGACGCCTCCTCTACTTCTTAGGGGTTTAAGTCCCTTTACGCAGTCATCAGCTGAGAGCGGCTAGGAGGACGGACACGGGTACCCTCCTATCTCCTTATATAGGCACCCCCTAGTAGGGGACAGACTAGAAAGAGATACCGGGGCTATATCGTTAAAACGGGTTAATAGGAGACGAATCGTTAAGACGCGTCCTCTACCTCTTAGGGGTTTAAGTCCCCTTACGCAGTCATTAGCTAAGAGCGGCTAGGAGGACGAATACGGGCACCCTCCTATCTCCTTATACGGGTACCCCCTAGTAGGGAAAGGGCTAGGACTAGGTCTAAGGCCTGAGACGCGTTAGGTCGCGCCTAATATCTATAAGGGAAATCGCTTATAAAAACCACCCGATTAGTAGCTACTACGCGTTATCGATATAGGCCGAAGCTAGTCTTAACTAGTAGATGCGCTAGACTACTAGCTACTAGATAGGGTACCCTTAGGGTACGTGGACTACTAGATATAGGGAACTTGTTAATACCGACTCTTATACCTCCTAGGGGTTTAAGTCCCCCCCGCGCAGTTACCGGCTGGGAGCGGAATAAAAAGTAGGTTTTAATATAGGCACGCTAGAAACCTAGTATAGCGTACCTTAGTTAGTAGGGTGGAAATACTATATTATACTACCTAGTTAGGGGCTTAATACTAGTAGTCCCTACGAGACACGGACGGCCTAAATAAGGGAGACCTCTAATAGTAACGCGAAGTAGGGGTCTTAACCTTATAAGGCGTGGTATTTAATAGCGGCTACTACGGAGACCGTCTATTTAGCCTGAGAGGATAGTATACGCGTATCGGTACGTGGAGCTAAGGGAATAATCTACCTAAATAGGGCCTGCGGCGGAGTAGAGAGCAAGCTAAAGCGGTAATAACACCTAGATCCGCTTAGGAGATATACTTAAGGAGTAAATAAGGATTAACTTAGGTGCTAATAGTCCGCCTCCGCCGGAAGTATAAAGCCCCCCTGCGGGTGAATAGTCCTAAGCTCTAAGGTAAAAGGTGACGCCTGTAAGGAGGGGTAGAAACTAGGGTAAGGACCTAAATAAGTAGGATGCTAACCTTATATATCTATCCTTAGCCTAGTATAGAAGGGTGACCTAGTAGGAGGGAGATAGGACCTTTATAAGGGCCTAAAGAAGCCGGAGAGCTCTGTAATAGTCTAGTTACGTACGGACAAGATTAGGTTTAACTACTTCTTATTTATTAGGAAGGTTCCTAGGATCCTAAGTCCTAGCTACCCGTACGGGGTGGCGAGGTAGACCGGTAAATATATCCTGCTATTCTATCCCGACTATTATACTAGTAGGAGTTAGATATTACTAGAGGCTGGGTTAGAAGACTATAGTACTATTCTCTTATTACTAATAGGGATAAGGGCGGCGGCGAGGTAGTTAACTAGGTCAGGCGCCCTCTACTAGTTTATGCTAGTAAAAGAGATGTTAGCGAGAACTAATAGAGAGGAAGGGCTCCGCCCTAACTAAAGAGAAGAGAATATAGTCGACGAAACCTTAGTATTATAGACGGTAGACCCGACCCCTCGATATACCGCCCCGATAGTAGGCCTATTAGGGGGGGGAGGGAAGGAGCCGAATAATAGTATAGCCTGCAGATAGTAGGTGGAGTTTTTATCCCTTAGCTGGGTTTCTCCCCGAACGATAGGTACGCTAGGTGTACCTCCTAAAAAGTCTACCCTTATTAGCTTTAACTAGTATAGGAGTATAAATAATTAATTAATTAATTAATTAATAAGCGGATATTATTATACCTAATATTATTATAGCCCGACTCGACTGTAGTAGTATTACTACTAAACTATATCTTAGCGACTTTATATCTAAGTCGTAGTATTACCCCTAAAACAGATACCTTACTAAGATATAAGTTATAGCTACTTGTATATACGTAAAGGTCGAGTTATTAGATCTAGACTAACCGTCGAGTCGGGTTTCAGTACCATAGATTGGTACCGACCCGAAAAGCCCTCGGTACCTTGGCGAGTCAGGTTAGACCGACCCGAATCGCCAAGGTATCGCCAAGACGCCAAGCCCCTAATAAAATAGTAGGGGACACCAGATTTTTCTAGAATTACCCCTATACTAAAAATAGATTTTTTTTTAATTAGAATTTTAATAACCCCTTTAATTCCCTAGGGATATATATTACTATTTTGCATTACCTTAAAGAATTACCTAGGTTAGGCTAGGTAATAATAATAATAATGCTTAGTAATATAATAATAAGTTATATATATAATAGTAAAACCTACTATAAATAGAAAATATTAGTAATATTATAGTTATTATTTCTATAGGAATAGCTAATTAGCTATTACCTTTTTATATTATCTTATTTACTATTAAGAATTACCTAGTTAGTAATAATAATAATGCTTAGTAATCTATTAGTAAGTTATATATATAGTACGAAATACTATTTTAAATAAAAAATATTCCTGATATAATAGTCTTAGCAAAATAATATGGGGGGAGCTAATATCTTAGCGAGTCGGGTCAATACTTCAGTACTAATACTCAGTACCACCCTATAGTATTAACTCGAATACTTAGTACTAACTATTAGTACCGACCCGAATACTCGGGCTAGGAATTTAGTATTAACTCGCTAAGAGTCGAGTTAGGAACCTGACTCGAGTTCGAAGTACCGACCTGACGCGGTCAGTCTAATTAGATCTAATAGATGAAACGGTTAATTATCTACGGTAGTTATAGATACGTTAGCTATTTATAGTCCATACTAAGTATATAGAAGGGTTTACCTAGTAACCGTTTATACTCGGTAACCGTCCAGCCTTATAAGGCTAATACCCTAAGAGGCTACCCTAGAGTATTAGACTTTGTAATTTGTTAACCTGAATTTTTATTAGGAACTAGACTAGAAGGCTAGTTCCTAAGGGCTGGAATAGATAGTATAAACTACTAGCGAGTAGGTAGTATTATAAAGGTAGACTTAATACTTTAGTAACTTTATAATTATAAAAGAACTAATCTCTACCTTCTAAAGAGGTAGAGAGAGGACTATTTAAATACCCCTTAAGGAAGCTACCTAGTCTCTTAGATATCTAGATAAAAGGATATCTATTAGGATAATAAAAAGCTAAACTAATACTACTAGGATATTACTAGTAGGCCGTATTATACTAGCTAGATATATTAAGATATCCTAATAATTACCTCCCCTTTAAGGGTATTTATCCCTAAATATTAACTATTACTATTTATAGTAAGACTTATTAAAAACCTTTAAAACCTTAGTAGGGAAAGTAAGGGAAAGAGTTCTAAGGATAGTAATAATATAATAATAGTAATACACCGCTAATATTATATACTACTAATATATAAAAGCTTTTATAGTTATAATTTATATTAGTAGTAGAATATAGTTATTAATTAAGTTTATTATTATATTACTTTATAAACGTATAATATAAATAATAATATAAAAGTTAAGTAATAATATTATACTATTAAATTACGTAGTTAATATATATAATATAGTATATAATAAGGTTATATTTTATTTACTTCTAACTTCTTTTATAACTACTACTATTAATATTAACCTATTATAAGTTACTTTAAGCTATATCTTAATATATTAATAATAGGAGCTAACGCGTTTAATATTAATACGATTAATACTTTATAAGATAAATACTATTATAATATAAGTATAATATAAAGGATTAATTACTAATATAATATTATATATTAAATAGTTAATAATTATAATAATAATTAAGGTAAGTCTCTATTAGTTATCCTTTATTACTCTATATATATTATCGCTTTATATTTGTATTTATATTTATATTTTATACTCTACTATCTAGCTACTTTATTAGGGACTTAATATAAACCTAAATAGTATTAATATCAAGTTTATATAAGAATATTAACTATACTATTCTCTATATTATATTATATACGAATATAGCATTTATATCTTAGCGCACGTACTAGGCCTAATCGGGAGTACGTATTAATTTACACTGTAAAACTATAATATTACCTCCCCCTTTTTAATTTAGAGCTCTAGTAAACGTCTAAATCATTTAAAAACGCATTCTTTTTATTTAATAATGAATTTTACCTGACTCCGCATCCTCCGCTACTAGCTTATTATAGTTAGCCCTTCGCCTACTAGTATTAGCGGTATCTATATTTATATTAGGCTAATACTTCCTTAGTTATTATAACTTAGTATATTAATAATAAGTCTCGTCTTATAATATAGTAGCGTCGGGCTTATATATAAGTAAAGCTAATAGCGGTTCCTATCCTTCTAATATCTTAAATAACCTATATAGTCTATCCTTTATAGTATACTTATAATAAAAATTAGCTACTAAATTAGGATACCCTACTACATTAATAAATAGTTACTATTCTAGAATATTATTCTTATAGCCCGTGTACTTAATCTTATATATTAGGCATCTTTTCTTACCCGTTATAGGGTCTTTCCTTCTTTTATTAATAGTTAAATCTAGTATTTCTTTAGCCTTATAATCTACGCCTTTATTATTAATATTTATTAATAGAGGCGGTAGTATCAACTATCTAGGGAGTAGGTCGCTTTTATTAAGGTATAGTAGTAACGGATAAAATACTAGGAATATACCTCTTATTAATATTAGTAAATCTAGCTTATAAGCTCTATTATCAATAACCCTAATTATCTTATAAGGACCTATTTTATAGTCTAATAACTTATTTAGATAAATTATCTTAATATTCTTTATATTTAGTATTATAAAGTCCCTAACTCTAAATTCTAGTATAAGGTAATAACGTCTATTAGCTTATTCTATCTATAGGGCTTATACCTATTTTAATTAGTCTTGTAAGTATTCTCTTAAATTCTTTATATCTTAAATAAATATATTTATAGACCTTATCTCCCTCTTAGATCTTTATGTTATATCTTAATCCTATAGTATTTTAAGCTTATATCCTAATCTAGGTATATATCCCTTAATTACTATAAATAGAGTAATACCTAATAATTTATTAATATCTAAGTTAGCTTTAAACTCTACTATTAATAGGAAGTTAACCTAGTTATCCTAATTATAGCTAACGTATACACGGAGGTATTATTTTAGGGTAGTATTTATACTCTTAGTCTAACTATCTATTTCTAGGTAAAACGCTATTAATAGCTTTAGTTTTATCCTAATTTATTAATATAGTTATTACTAGAAGTAGGAAGTAAACTATATCCCCCTATCTAAGATAATAGTAGAGGGGTATCCTTCCTCCCTCTATATCTATTCTATAAAAGCTTATACTATAGCTTTAACCTCTATTAAGTCTAGCGTTATAAATTTCTTCTTTTTAGATAACTAGTCTACTACTACTATTATATATTAAAACCTTCTTCCGTATTATTTATATATCGGGAGAGGTATAATAAAATTAACTAAGATGTCTTACTAGTAGTAATCTAGAATTAGTAATAGTCTAAGTAACTTATACTTTCCCTTATAAACGGTCTTAGACCTCTTATATATATAATAACTCTTTATATAACGAGTAACTATATCTATTATTTAAGGCTAGAAATAGTAAGTACTAATATATTTATAGGTTAATACCTATCTAGTATATCCTCTTAGGGGTATTTTATAGATATCTTTAATTATCTTTATCCTAAGTATTACTATATCTAGTACGTAGAGTTAATAGCCTATATAGAGTAGATTATTTATAATTATATAGTCTCCTAGTTCTAGACGTAATCCTAATTTAATTAAATCTTAAGGGATCTTTCTTTAGTTAGATGCTTTAGTATTAATAATATATTATACTAATATGTCGTCTTTATAATAATCCTTAATAAGCTTTATAGTTTCTAATTTAGTAATAAAGTCCTTTATTAAATCTTTAATAGAAGTATTAATATTAGGAACTCTTAAGACTTCTAACGGCGAATACTCTATTAATTTATCACCGCTAGTACCGTCTTATTTACTTAAATTATATATTATAGCCGCTATATTAAGGATTAACTCCTTAGTTTTATTAATTAATATAGGTATAAGGGCAATAGCCTTCTTTACTCCTAGGTTAAGATAGCGGTCTTTTAATAAGATTTATTATTAATATTTTAACCTATTATTATCTTCTAATTTAGGTAGATCTCCTACCCTTCTAGTAAGGCTATCCGGCTTTGTTCTTTATTTACTAGGCTGATATTTTATCTTAAAGTTAAATTTAGAAAGAAACTCTACCTACTAAGCTTATCTTCTATTTAACTATTTAGTTATTATAAAGTACTCTAAGTTCTTATAATCTATAAGAACTTAAATTAGTTCTTTAATAGGTATTCCTATAATTTTAAGATACTATTCTTTAAACGCTTAAATAATAGCTAGTAGTTCCTTATTATATATCTTGTAATTATATTCTTATAATAATATCTTCTTTAATATAAAAGTTATAGGTCGTATTATTCCTTTACTATCCTTTTAAGATAATATTATAACTACTATAAAGTCTAATATATTAGATTCTAACTAAGTTTCTAACTTAGGGTTAAAATATACTAGGATAGGTGCGTTAATAAATACTTACTTTAGTAAGTTAAATACTTTCTATTCTTTACTATCTACTACTTATAGAGATATAAATTCTTATTAATTTATAGTCTAAGTTAGATTAGATAATAGTACTACTATTAATAAGTATTAGTCTACGAACCTCTAATAGAAGTTAGTAAACCTTAGGAATACCTAGATATCTTTAACGTATCTAGGTACTTTCTAATTAAGAATAGTCTTAATCTTTTTTAGATCTATCTTTAGTCCTTTAATCGTAATAATAAGACTAAGGTACTAAATTTCTATTATATAAAATTTCTATTTATTAATATCTAAGTATAGGCCTACTTACTATAACTTTTCTAGTATAAAGCTAATATATTTAATATACTTATCTATACTATTATTATAGATAAAGATATCGTCTAAGTATATAGAGTACGTCGGTAAGATCTTAACTCGCCCTTATACCCTTAGTAAAGGCCTTCGGCCCGTAGGCCTAGGGCCGGCCCTAGGGGCCCTAGGCTAGCCCTAGGCCTGTCGCAGCGTATTTTAAGGCCCTAGGGCCGCTCTAGGCTCTAAGGGAAGTATTATATAACTACTAACTAAGTAACTTTTCTAAATTCTACTAGTTAGTAAATTCTAAGAAATTATATAACTACTTATTAAGTAAAACTATATTATATAACTACTTATTAAGTAGAACTTTAAAAGTTTTAATATTCTATAATTAATAGGGGACTTAGGTAGTATACCCTAGAGCTACCCCTAATATTACCTTAAAAGTAACCCCGGAATTAATTGATTTAACTAATTTCTACGCGGGGGTAATATACTAGGGTAGGCCTAGGTAGGGACTAATAGCGTAGTAGTTATATTAACTTAATATATTAGATAATATAATAGTATTACTATTATAAGTACCTTAATATTATTCCCTAGCGCCTAGAACCCTAATAATAGCGTATTATAATACTATTACTTAGCGCCTTAATACTTAATCTTAACGCGTCCCTTAGGGCCCTAAGTACTAGGTAGGTTACCCTTACGGCCCCTATAGCCCTAGGCGGACTTAGATCTACCCCTACGGCCCCTAGGCAAGCTCTCTTAAACCACGGCCCTAGGGGCCTAGGGCGGCCTAGGGCTAGCTCTAGGTACCCCTCTAGGTTTTTAGAAATTACTAACGTAGAATATATCTAAATATTCTTATAGGATATTATTAATAAATACTTAAAATATTCCTAGAGCGTTATATAATCTAAAGGGTATAATAATATACTTAAAAAGTCTATATTATATAAGGAATATAGTCTTTTCTTATTACCTTCTTTAATTCTAATACTATTAAATACTATAATAATATTAAATTTACTATATACTTATATAGTATATAATTTTACCAAGGTCTCTCTTATTAGTAGTAGTATATTCCTATTATAAATAGTTAATATATTTAATACCTTATAGTTAATATAAATTAATAACTCGCTATCTAGTTTCTTAATAATTAGGATAGGAGTAGTATAAGGTAATATACTTAGTTAAATGAATTTCTTACTAAGTATTTCATTAATATATTCCTTTATAACTATTACTTATTCTCTTAATATCCTATACACTCGTTTAGTAGGGGGAATTAAACTAGGTTAGAGGTTAATAGTATAGTTAATAGGGTAATAAGGAGGAAGCTTATTAGCTTTTATAGGGTTCTATATATTAATCTACTAATAATATTCTTTAGAGACCTTCTTTTTTAGCTTATCTATTATAATTAGATTCCTCCTTATCTTCTTAAAAAACTTCTTATAGTCTTCTACTATAATAGCTATAATATCTATTATAAACCCTAGTTTATATATCTCTTTAACTAGTCGCTTTACTAAATATTTAAAGTCTTCTAGCTAGAGAGATATAGTTTAATTCTTATCCCTCTTAGCTATCTTTATAAATACGTAGGTAGATACTTTAGATATATCTCTATTCCTATATATTAATCTAGATTCCTTCTCTTTCTTTAGGGAGTTAAAGACTTAACTTAGTTTATTATAAGTAAGATAGTACGTTATTATAAGTAAGATAGTACGTTATATAATAGTTAGAGTTAAAGGTAATAGACTACTCCTTAAAGGGAATATAAGGATTATATTACTCTAACTAGGGTATACCTAGTATTATATTAAATTTCCCTAGAGAGGTTACTAGATACTAATATTCTTTAATATAATTCCTAATTATAAATCTAACTTAAGTAGCCTAAGTAATATTTACTAGAAAGTTAATATTAGCTAGCCTCAATTAGTAAGGCTTAGTTAGTATTATAAGGGGTAATTAATAAAATTTAATAAACTTCTCATTTATAAAATACTTTACTAAGGTACTTATATTAGTTAATAATCTTATTTTTATAGTTCCTTCCTTTTAGGAAGATAGTTCCTAGGAAATCTAACTATCTTCTATGTTATAGCTCTATATATAATACTAAAGAGAGGTAGATTATAGTAAGGTTTATACTTTCTATTTCTTCTAGCTATTTAATACGTTTACGCGTATAAGCTAATTTATCCCTAATAGTAACTTTACTAGGGATTACTCTTTTTCCTATTTAGAATTATTAGAAGGAGTATTACCTTTTAGTTTTATACCTATAAAAGCTAGTCTAGCGTCTACTTATTCCTTTATTAGGTTTAGTATATTCTTATAAGGAGCGTTTAAATCTCTTAAGATATAACCTAGCTTAAGATATTTCTAGTAGAGGCTATCTTTATAAATTTAGGCCTAGATATATACTAGAAACTTATAGCGTTTTATTAATAATAGGGTCTTATTCGCCCTAGTATCCTTACTGTTTATAGGCTTAGTACTATTAGTAGTATTAGCTCCTTAAGTACTTATAATCTTCGTATTATTATCCCCCTTTAGTAGGTTAAATTAATTATCTACTTATTATAAATTAAGGTCTATCTATTAAAGATAATCTATATAAGCTTAGAATATAAGAAATATTATACCTAATACCTAGTATCTTAGTCGACTAGAAATAAGTCGTTTTAAGTTATAAGTTTTAAGGGTATTATTTAACTAGAGTAGTATTAGGCTTAGGTGTATATACGCCTTACGCGCCACCTTATAACCTACTTTAAGTAACCTTCCTTAGAAATACGGGGTAACGTCCTAGTAATAGGAGGCCTAGGCTAAGCCTATACTTAGTAGATATATATCTTCCTAGCTATCCCCTATTCTTCTTCTAAGTTCCTTAGAGATTAGTTCTACTACTATAGTAGGCCTACTACCTAATCTATTAGTAGACTTATACCTATTATTAAACCCCTATAACGTGACTCTACGTCTTTTATTACCTAATATACCGCTATAAAGCTAGCGGGTATAGGCCTTATAATTCTAATCTCTCTCCCTTTTTAAAGGAAAAGGCCTAGAGTTATTATTATATTAAGTTTACCCTATAATAATTAATAGGCTAAAAGTAATAACTAAGTAGAACTACTACTATATAAAATATTACTAGAACGCCGTTATAACGCCTTAGTAGAAGGAGGACTCTTTACTCCTTCTACTCTAGATAAGCTAGAATAGCTACTAGAGGAGGCCTAGAATAAAAATTATTATCTTAAATAATAAAATAAATTAGTTATATTACTAGCTTATAATAAAGTACTTTATAATCCTTAAATTAATATTAACCTAGGAGTTTAAAATACTACTATCTTAGCGCCGTCTTAATATACTTATATATACGTACTTCGCCCTAAAAGGATAAGACCTTATAAAGGATCCTTTAAAGGGGAGTACTTATATTAATTTTATAAAGTTAATATTAAATTTATTATAAGTCTAAAGTATTTTATTATAAATAAGTCTTATATAGCTTATTATATAGACTCCTTAAAAGGGGACCTTAAAGCTTAATAATATACCTATTTTAGGAGTTAAAGTCTTATTAATATTATATTTAAATTCTTTAAAAGGTTTCTACTTAACTTAATCGCGGATCTAGCGAGCTACTATCTCCTTACTTATAAGAAGTAGGAGTAGGTATACTAATATAATAATTAAAAGGTCTTAAATTTTAAGGCCTATTTAGAGGAGTTAGAGTCTTATTTACTACCTTTTAATAAGGAGTATAAGGCCTATATTTTCCTTATAAAGCTCTATAATAAGCTAAAGAATAAAATTCTTAGTACTAGTAATATTACTAAGTAGCGTAAGGAGATATTTACTTAAGCTATTATACTAGAGAATACCTTAGAATATAGGCGTTATATAGGCGGCTTAGGTTCTTAAGGAAAATCTTAGGGTAGGTCTTAGCTGAAATTAAAAGGTAGTAATAAGTTCTTAGAAGACTAGGTTATAAAGCCTAAAGGTTCTAATAGTAGTAGTGGTAAGTAGTCGCGCTTTAAGGATAATACCTTAAAAAGGAAGGCTAGGCCTAATACTAGAATAGATTCTATAGTCTATTTTTATTATAATAAAGAAGGCTATATTAGATTAAATTATATTAATCTTAATAAGCCTTAGGCTTATTTTAGTATTAATATAATATTAGTAAAAAAAGAACTAGCCCCTTAACCGCCTTAAAAGAGGGGTAATATTATTAATCCTTATAAAGGGTTAGGTAAAGTTATAAGGTAACTAGTATTAAGTTATAACACTTTTAGACTCTAGGTTATACTTAAGTTTAATTTTATAAAAGTTTATAATCTAATAGGATTTAAAGCCTTATAAAGCTATCTTATTATAAGTATAAGCGCTTAGTAGAAGCGGTATATATATCTATAAAGCCTACTAGTTATATTACTAGTTAGTAGATAGCTAGGGTTATAAAAAGGAGTATACTACTCTTTTTTATATAATAGATTAAAAGGGCCCTAATATTATTTTAAGTATACTAGGATTAAAATAATAGTGTATACTATTAGATCTAGAGGCGGATTACTAGCGCTTTAAAGTTAATTCTAGTATATTATAAGTTAATAAGCCCTAAGTATTTACTTAAAATATTAGGAAAGAGCTAAATATATTTATTATTATATATACTAGTATAGCGTCTAGTGAATAAAAAGTCCCCTAACTCCCTAGGGAATTAGAAGCCTTTACTAATATCTTTTCTAGTAAGAAAGCGGGTACCTTACCTATTTTTAAGGAGGGTAACTATACTATAAATCTTATAGAAGGTAAAGAACTACCTTATAAGCCGCTCTATAATTTATCTTAAACTAAGCTAGCGGAGCTACGACGCTACCTTAAGGATTCGCTTTAAAAGGAGATTATTCGCCACTCTATCTTATTAGCTAGAGTACCTATTCTCTTTATACTAAAGAAGGATAGTAGGCTACGTGTATATATAGATTATAAGGGGTTAAATACTATAACTTTAAAGAATAGATACCTATTACCTTTTATTACTAAGATATTAGACCGCTTATATAGTTCTAAGGGTTTTATAAAGTTAGACTTAAAGGATACCTATTATTAGATTTATATTAAGGAAGGCGATAAATAAAAAACTACTTTCTAAACTTATTATAACTACTTTAAATATTTAGTTATACCTTTTAAGCTTATTAATATACCGGCTATATTTTAAGCCTATATTAATAGGGCCTTAGTTAGTCTAGTTAATATAACTTATATAATATACCTAGATAATATCCTTATTTATAGCTCTAACCTAGCGGATTACTAGCGATATATTTAGTAAATACTAGAATAGTTATATTAGTTTTCCCTTTATACTAACTTAAAGAAGTACTAATTTAATATTAAAAGGGTTAAATTTTTAGGGTTTATCATCTTAACTAATAGCGTTAAGATAGATCTAGAGCGTATAATAATAATTAGGGACTAGCCTAAGCCTAAGACCTATTAGGATATATAAGTCTTTTTAAGCTTTATAAATTTTTATTATTAGTTTATTTATAACTACTCTTATATAACTAAGCTACTTACTAGCCTACTTAAGGGTAGTAAGGATAGTAAGAAAACGGGTCCTTTAGATTAGACTCTTACTACTAATAGAGTATTCTAATTACTACGGGATACCTTTATATTAGCGCCGTTTCTATATTACTACAACCTTATAAAGGCCTTAAAGATAGAAATAGACACCTTAAATTTTATTATAAGTACTATCCTATCCTAATAAATAAGGATAGTAACTAGCGACCTATTATATTCTAGTCTTAGAAGATAACTAACCTAAAATAAAATTATAAAACTTATAATTAGGAGCTACTTACTATTATAATAGTAATAAAATAGTAGTAATACTACCTAGAAGGAAGTGCTTTTATAATTAAGGTATAGACTAATTATAATAACTTAAAAGGCTTTATAAAGTAAAAGGAATCAAACTCTAAGTAAGCTAGATAGGTACTTAAGCTCGCTACTTATAACTTTAAAATATTCTATTACTTAGGGAAGTTAAACCCTACTAACGCGCCGTCTTACTAACCTAATTATAAAGGAAAATAACCCTTAAATATAAAGCTCTTACTAATACTATAGAATAAGCTTACCCTATAAAAGAATAATAGTTTTAAAGAAATATAAGCTATTATTATAGTTATAATACCTATATTTAGAATTATAGGTATTTAAGTTATTATCCCTAGAAAGGATATTATAAATATTTTAGACTTAGCTTATAAAGATACTTAAAGGCTTATAAAGACCTTAATTTATAACTTATAAAAATATAATAATTAGGTAAAGTCCTTTTTAGAAGCGCCTATTAAATAATATTATTATAAATATTCTAAGGCCTAGAGTTTAGACTCTAATAGGCTACTAACCTTTAAAGGTTATCTTTATATTCTAAGGGATAAAGCCCTACGTAGTAAATTAATTAGTTACTATTATAATAATCTATTATTAGGATATTTTAGTACTAAGAAGACGTATAATCTTCTTATATATAAATACTATTAGAACGGTAGTATAAAATAGGTTACTAAGTATTATTAAACTTATAATATCTATTAAAGAACTAAGTTACCGCGCTATTATACCTACGGCGAACTAAGTTTATTACCTATTACTACTTAACTATAAAAAGAAATATCTATAGACTTTATTATAGGGTTACCCCTAAGTAAGGCTAAGGGAATTATCTATAATTCTATCCTTATAATTATTAATTATTTTATAAAAATAGTTAGATATATACCTATTATAATAATAATAAATACCGCTAAGCTAGTAGATATATTTTATAATAAAATTATTTACCGTTATAATATACCTAATAGTATTATAAGTAATAGGGGTTCTATCTTTATAAGTACCTTTTAATTAATAGTCTATTTTTACTCTAAGATAAAACGCCGCCTAAGTATAGCCTTTTACCTATAAATTAATAGGTAGACTAAGCGTTAGAATTAGGTATTAGAATACTACTTATATATATTTACTAATAATAAGTAAACTAATTAGGCTAGATAACTACTTATAACTAAATTTATATATATAAATAGTATTTATTCCTCTATTAAAATAATACTATTTTTTCTTATATATAGTTATTACCTAGAAGTTTATTAGGAACTTAAGGACGAGTCCCTAGAAGGGAGAATACCTATTATAAATAATAGAGTTAGAATATTATAAGTTATAAGGGATAAAGTTATAAAACGCCTTTAAGCCGCCTAAGTGTCTTAAGTAAAGTATTATAATTAAAATTATAAGTTATAGATATATAATATTAGTAATTTAGTAATATTAGTTATAAAGAACCTAAAGTAATAACGCCTAAGTAAGAAGTTAGCTTATAAGTACGTAGGGCTATTTAAGGTTATTAATAAGGTTAGATTATAGGTATATTATCTACTATTACTACTATTATATAGGATCTATAACACGTTCTATATATTATTAATTAAACCTTACTATTAAAGAGACTACTCTCCTACGGCGGATATCTTTATATAAGTACCTAAACTTATTAATAATAAGGAATAATAGGAGGTAGAAGAAATTATTAGTAAGGTTAATAATAAATAAGGTATCTAGTATAAAGTTAAGTAGACTAGTTAGGGTAGTAAATATAATTAATAGGTACTAGATAAGGACCTTAATAGGTCTTATAAACTAATAAGAGCTTATAATATATTAGCGTAATTAAAGCGTAAATAAAATATTAAATATATTCCTATATTAAATAAGTAGTAATAATATAATAAGTTATAATATAAGTTAAGACTATTATCTTTATATATATTATATAATAATTAATCTCTTATATATAAGTATACTTATAAGTATAGTAATATAATTTAAAAATATTCTTTATTAATATTATTTAAGGAGTTAAGCTATTAGTAATATATTATATTAGAAGAATACTTTTAATCTTAGTATAATCTAATAAGGATACTAGGGATATATTAATAAAAGATAAGCCTAGGTATCTTATACCTAATAAATAACTTAAGTAAATAAGATATATAAATAACTTATCTACGCTAAAGTATAGTTATAAACTAACCTTTAATTATTAAACCCTTTAAAGTCTAAAGGCTTTATAGGGTTAGGATTATCTAGTATATTCTTATACTACTAAATACTATTAAGTTTAGTCTAAAGGAGTTCTACCTAACTCTTTAACTTATTATTTTATATATTTAGTATATTCTTATACTACTAAATACTATTAAGTTTAGTCTAAAGGAGTTCTACCTAACTCTTTAACTTATTATTTTATATATTTAGTATATTAATTAAAGCTTATAAGTTAGTAATAATATTAGGCGCTAACTTAACTATTATAACTATCTACTTATAAGCTTTTTACTATTAGGTTATCTTCTTACTAAGCTTCTTTCTCTTTATTAAATATATATCTACCTAGCTAGTCCTAGTAATAGCGCGTATAGATTTCCTTACCTTCCTTTAAAAGGGAGCTAGGATCTATTATAATAAGTATTTATACTATTATAAAGCTAAAGGGTTAATATACTTACCTTTATATAATAATTAATACTATAATAACTATTAGTATACTAATAATAAGGGGGAGTATTACCTTATTTATAATTATTTAAACCCTTTATAAAATAAGTCTTATAAGGAAGAGATATATTATATAAATTAGTAAGCTATTATATAGTATATATAAGTTAATATCTATATATAATATTAATATATTAATAAATACTACGCGATATTAATAAGATATTATAAGTACTTATAAGAGAAATATTATATATAATATATAACGAGAATATTATATATATTAGTAAATATATTTTATAATATTATTAAGCTAAAGTAATTACTTATAAGAGAGGTTAAAGGAGTTATAAGAAGTTTTAAATATTAGGATAAAAACTTTATTAATATCTTATAATACTATCTTAGTATAATTTCCTTTAAAGCTATTTAAATTATAATAATAATAATAAAGGTTCTATCTAATTTTATAACTAATATATTAGAGTAACGCGTTACTTATTATATCTTATATTTATAGATATTTAATCTATTATTAATAATAAAGTATACGCGCCTACTAGTTAATATTACCTTCCTATTTTTATATTATTACTAATATATATTACTAATACCTATACCTAATAAGTTATTCCCTATTAGTATATAGTAATATTAATTATATAAAAATATTATATACCTTAATACTTAAAGTTAATAAGCTAAGTATCTAACTATATATTAAAGGTATTTAGAATAAATCTAAATTATATAATATATTATCTTAATATAATTAAAAGATATAAATAGTTTAGAAATAAATATATACTATTTAAATAATTTATTAATATACTCTATTACTAACTATTATATAATATTATTACTACCTTATAAAAGGTTTTAATACGCGCGCCTAGCCTAGCTAACGCTAATACTATATTAGTAGTAGTATATTAAATAACTCTTTTCCCTTATTTTTCTTACGTAGTTTTAAGGTTTTTTAATAAGTATTCTAGTCGATCTTATTAGCCCTAGGGACTAGGGCCTAGGAGGGGAGGTACTTATTAGGCTTAGGTGTATATACGCCTTACGCGCTACCTTATAACCTACTTTAAGTAACCTTCCTTAGAAATACGGGGTAACGTCCTAGTAATAGGAGGCCTAGGCTAAGCCTATACTTAGTAGATATATATCTTCCTAGCTATCCCCTATTCTTCTTCTAAGTTCCTTAGAGATTAGTTCTACTATTATAGTAGGCCTACTACCTAATCTATTAGTAGACTTATACCTATTATTAAACCCCTATAACGTGACTCTATATCTTTTATTACCTAATACGCCGCTATAGAGCTAGCGGGTATAAGCCTTATAAGTAGAGTAATAGCTAATAAGAAGTATATATAGAATACTTTAAAGGTTTCCTTCTTATTATAAATACCTATTTTAAAGCTAGGATTATAAATATTACTATCTACTTTAACTATTTTATTAAATTTACTAAATATAGTATATAACTCCTTAATTATCTCTTCTACTAACTTATATAAGTTTATAATTATTAGATTAATATAAGTACTAATTATATTAAATATATCTAACTTATAATAGTTATATATATAGTCTATCTTATCCTATTCTATTAGGAATAAGATAGTACTCTATTAGAACTTAGAGTATAAATATATCTTCTAAGACTCCTATTTATCTTAATTAATAGTCCTATTAAAGTTAGGTATATTAGGATACCTCTTATTAGTACCTACTCCGGCGGATATATTATATAAGTTAATTATATCTAGTATTTAATATTAACTTTAATAAGTATCTTAGATTCCTAGTTATACTTCTTCTTCCTTATTTAAGTTAATAAAAGGGAGAGGTTTATTTAATAATAGCTTAGCTTTTAAGACTTTTAACTCCTTTACTAGCGACTTAGACTTCTAATAGTAGATATCTCTTAAGCCTCTTAATTATATAATCTCTTTCTTCTTATTAGATATCTATTTCTAATATTCCTTAAGCTAACTAATATATATATTAGCCCTAGACCTTAACTCTACTATATCCTTACTTATTATCTTAGTATCTTCGCGTAGTATAATTATAATAGATACTAAATTTTAAATACTATTCTATTATACTACTAGAAATTTATTATAACTTACAAGGAACTCCTTATCTATTTATACTTTTATTAAAATACCTTTAACCTCGCTTTATAAGCTAATATCTTTAAGGATTAACTTATCTTTAAATTCTCCTAGCTTAATAGTTATCCTTCTTTTTTAGGAAGCTCTCTTATATTATTATTAATTAAGAAGATTAGTAGCTTTAAGCTACTTTCCTTAATAGCGAGAAGTCCTAGAGTAGTCTTCTTAGTTAGAGTTTAAAGGCGCGCCCTTATTATCGATCTTATTACTAGGATCTTATTCTTCTAGATTACTAAGGATAGTCTAACTTTAAGTAAACTCTAGAGGGAATCTTACTAATTATATTATCTTTAGAATTATACTACGTAGCTCCTTAGCGGGTACTTATTATTATAAGCTACCTAGGCCGTAAGGTATAAAAGGTCCTAGCTACTAGGGTTCTATTATAGTAGCTTTATTAAGTTTAGTTATAATAATTATAGTACTTACCTAGTATAAGGGAGGTATTCCTTTCTAGTAAATAGGAATCTCCTACTTACTAGTAGTATAACTTTAATTTAAAGTTATCGCTTAAAAAATTTCTTTATAAGGGTATTAATGTAGTACTAGATCTTTTAGTTACTACTACCCTCTATACTTTAGAAGTAGAATACTATAAGTAAGAAGGATAGTTAATATTATATTAGGGACTTAATATAAACCTAAATAGTATTAATATTAAGTTTATATAAGAATATTAACTATACTATTCTATATATTATATTATATACGAATATAGCATTTATATCTTAGCGTACGTACTAAGCCTAATTAGGATTATATATTAGTTTATACTATGAAACTATAATATACTTAGAGCTAATAAGGGCGTTCTAACTCTAGTTTATTAAGAGGAAACCGTAAACTACGGAAGAAAACCTCTCTTACCTACCCTATTTACTATAACGCTTCCGGGCCTTTAAATACTATATACTATCCTCTCCCTTATACTCTATACTACCCTAGTATTAGATCCTAATATCTATATACTCCTCTCTCTCGCTAGGGCTACGCCCTTTCTCCGCTCTTAAAAGGTCTATACTCCCTTAATTACCCTCTTACCCTTCCCTATATAATTCGACTAATACTAATAAGTACCCTTAGCCCTCCTACTAGTCTACCGCTACCCTAGCTACTCCTCTCTTATACTATCTAGTAATAAGGTATCCTTTACTATTTAATCCGTAATACTAGGTCGCTACTATATTACGAGTAGGACTTAGTCTATATACTACGTACTAGCTAGTACAGTTCTCGTTATAATTAGGTGGATTACGAGGTGACCTAGATGAACTATATTTATGTGGATTACTAGGTAACCTAGGTGAACTACGTCTTAGGTGGATTATAGGGTAATTTATATAAACTATACCTCTTAGTAGGCTTTCTTATATCTATATAGAGAGTATACTTTTCCCCCTAGATAGGAGCTTTATATTTAACTTATATTATTAACTTAGTAATCTCCTAGATACTAAATATAATATAATATTTATGTTAGACTAGTTTAGTATAAAGCCTACTTATCTAATCCTTAATACTCTACTCTATAAGATCTACCTAGGCCCCTTAACCCTTAGGATAAATAGGTTATAATACTTTAAGTACCCTTAAGATAAGTACCTTAGGATAAGAACCTACCATAAGTTAAGTTAGCTAATAACGTTTAATAATAGATAATATAAATAAAAGATTAGTTAAAGTTATATAACTAGACCTCTATTATAGGGATAGAGCTAAAATTAAAGATTAGCTTATATAACTTAAATTATATATTACCTTTTAGGAAATAGAACTTCTAGTTAAGAAACGAACTACCTTTATAATTACTTATATATAAGGATATATATAGAAATAGATTAGACTATTCTAAAAGAAATATAAAGATAATAATAATAATAATAATAATAATAATAATAATAATAATAATATTAGAATATAGTTTAAAAGCTTTACTAAATTTAAGGTAGAGATTTAAAGAGTCTTTAGACTATTAAATAAGAATAAAGTAGTAATATATATTATTTAATATCTAATATAAAAGAAGTTAGCTACGGAATACTTAACTTAATTTCAATAGTACTCTACTTAGACTAACTAGGATAATAATACTCTTATAATAATATATTATTAAGGACTAAAGGATAATATTAAAGATAAACTTATAAGGACTAGAGTAGTTATAAATACCCTAGATAACCTTATAAAGGAAGCTATTAATATTAATAATAAATTATTTAAATAAATAATAGAAAAATAGTATAATAGAGGTACTAGAGGATTTAGATAATTAGGGTATTTTATAAAACCCTACTACTTAACTTATAAGGAGAGAGATCCTTATAGACTTATATTAATAGAACTTAACTTTATAAAGAAAGTAAAGAAGGGGGTATCTAGATATAAGAAGTAGTAAAGTAGGGGTAAGAAAGTAATTACTTACTATAACTATAGTAAACTAGGCTATATAGCTAGAGAGTATAGGTTAAAAAATATAGTATAATAATTATAGCTTAATATACTAAAAAAGGTAACTATTAAGAATAATAGACCTATAAAAGATCTACTTAAACTAGAGTTTAATAATAGAGAGATTAATATAATTATAATAGATTTACTTAACTATTTTAATCTATTATAGGCGAATATCTAGGAAACTTAATAATATTATTATAAGCTTTAGGAGGAAGTCGTAAAGAGAAGCTAGAATATTAAATAAATTAATAAATATCTTAAAGAAATCTAAAGTAGAATATAAGAACTTAAGGTAGAAGATAACTATAAGGCTTATAAGGATAAGTATAAGTAAGGATAAAGAATAGAGATAGATAATTTAGGATAGAGTAATTTAATAGCTAATAATAATAAATTAGTTAAATCTCTAGATAAATCTAAACCTTATACCTTAGTATCTAAGAATTAAGAAGAAGAAATATAGGAGAATTTAAAAGGAAAATCTAAGCTTAAAGAGTATAGGATAAAGTATAATAATATATTACTAAAGAATAAGTATTATAATAATCTAAACTATCTAGAATATAGTATTATATACTAGATAGTATATACGGAATACTATTACTAGTATTATTATATAACGAAGATATAGTTAAGTAATATAGTAGTAGTTCTTATATATAGGTATAAAGACTAGAAATACTATAGAGTAATAGGTTACTATTAGTACCTTAGGACTAAAAGATATTAAAAGTAGTTCCTAGGCTATAACTAGAGGTAGTATAATATACTTTATATATATCTTAAATATAATAAGAATACTAGAGAATATTACTTAATAAAATAGTACGTATACTTTTATAATATATATAAGAAGTATATACGATAGAAGAAGCTTACTAGATTCCTCCTATTATTAGGAAAAGAGTAATCCCTTATACTAAGGAGAAGTATAGGGAGATAAATATATTAACCCCTATATAATACTTATATATATCTTAGTATAATATATATATAAATATACCGGTAAATATTAATAGTTAGAGGACTATTATAATAATAGATTCTAGATTAACTAGGAACTTTATCTCTTAAGAAATAGTACGGTTAACGGGGCCTACCTACTTATAAGAAGAAGTATTAGTATAATTTATAGGGGGTTAATAGACTAAAACTATTAAAAAGAGTAGATAAGGAAATAACCTTACTACTTATTATTATTTAATACTATTATAAGGAGCTTTCTTTTAATATTATTATAATAGCTACGTATTATATTATTCTAGGAATACCTTAATTAAAGGAATATAATCCTATTATAGATTAGTAAGAAGGAGTACTTATATTTTAGTAAATTAGAGATATTACTAAGATCTAACCTATATATTAATAGTAGATAATAATAGATAAGAACTAGAACCGTAGACTAGTTAAGGCGTATATAGCCTTAACTTTAAAGAAAAAGGATGACCTTTAGAAGAAAGGGTCTAACTTAATATATACTAATAAAGGTTAGTAGGGTAAATAAGTTAAAGAAATTAAAGGAAAAGATAAACCTTTTATAATCCCTTATTAGTATAAAAAGTAGAAGTAGCTTTTTAAGGAAGAGATAACTATAAAAGTATTACCTAAGTATTAATTATAAGATTATAAGATTAAATTTAAACCTAGTAGAGAGCTAATATTTAGACTAATATATATACTTTTAGAAAAGGAACTCTTAGTACTTTATAGGTATATAGAAGAGAACCTTAAAAAGGGATTTATTTAAGAATCTAAATTACTAGTAGGATATCTTATCCTCTTTATATTAAAGAAGGATAAAAAACTAAGGCTATACGTTAACTATTAAAAGTTAAATAATATAATAATTAAGAATAGGTACCCTTTATTAAATATTAGCGAGTTATAGGATTAACCTAGTAAGGTAAAAGTATTTACTAAGCTAGACCTTTAGGGAGCTTATAATTTAATTAGAATAAAAGAAGGTAAAGAATAAAAGATAGTATTCTAAATATATTATAATTACTATAAGTATTTAGTAATACTATTTAGACTTATTAATATACTAGTAACCTGCTAAGTATTAATTAATAATATATTAAGGGCGTACTTAGATTAAATAATAATTACTTACCTTAATAATATTTTAATATACTCTAAGGAAGAGGAAGCTTATATCTAGTATATATAAGAAGTTTTATTATACTTTATAAATACTAAACTATTCTTTAACCTAGATAAATACGAATTTTATAAGGAATTAGTAGAATTCCTAGGATTTATAGTTAGTATAAAAGGTATTTAGATAAGCCCTAAGAAGGTTAAGGTAATACTTAAATAGCTAGTACCTATAGATATTAAAGAAGTTTAAAGTTTCCTTAGATTTATAAATTTTAACTATAAATTTATTCTAGATTATTCTAAGAAAGCTATCCCTTTAACTAATATTACTAAGAAAGATATGGGGTTTAAGTGGGATATAGCTTAAAAGAAGGTATTTAAGATCTTAAAGTAATCTTATATAGATCTACTAGTACTTAGAACCTTCTAAGTTAATAAACCGGTATAGATAGAGACTAATACCTTAGATTTAGTAATTAGGGCTTACTTATATTAAATAATAGAAGGGAAGTAGTATCTAATAGCCTATTTCTCTAGGAAAATAACGCTAGTAGAATAAAACTATAATATATATAATAAGGAGCTACTTATTATAATATATATATTATAATATTAGTAAGTATATACTAAAAGCTACTTAGACTTAACTATTATAATAAGTTATAAGAATCTAGTTAACTTTATTATAATAAAGGAGTTAAATTAATAATAAGTTTATTAGTTAAAGTTACTTAGATAGTATAAATTTAAGATAGTATATATACCTAGAAAAGATAATAGCTAAGTAGACGCTCTTAGTAGAAGGTTAGACTATATAGAGATAAAGAATATAATAATAAAACTAATCCTAAATATAGAGGATAATAATTTATTAGTATTAATATAAATATTAGCGGTAACTATATATATCTAAGTCCCTAGAGTTTTAGATATTATCTAAAAGGGATATAAGACTAATAACCTAGTAAGAGAATTAAGGAGTTAGTAACTAGGAGATAAATTCTTAAAGTATAAGAATAAGCTTTACTTACTAGAATTATATACTAAAGAAGTAGTAAGGGATTATTATAATAACCTATTATAAGGACACCTAGGAGTTACTAAGATAGTAGAACTTGTTAGAAGGATATACGCCGTACTAGGGTTATAAGTAAAAGTTAAAAGATATATTAAGGAGTATATTTAGTACTAATAGAATAAATTAGTATACTATATAAAATTTAAGTAAATTCAGTTTATACTAGTACTAGAATTATTATAGAAAGATATTATAATAGACTTTATAATAAAACTACCTAAGTTAGGAGACCTAATTATAAAGGAGGTCTATAACTTAATAATAGTTATTATAAATAAACTAATAAAGTATATAATTATAATACTATTTAAGGAGACCTATACTACTAAGTAGTTAGGGTTTATTCTCCTTAATAGGCTTATAAGAGATTATAATATACCTAAGTCTATTACGTCTAATAGAGATAAGCTTTTTATATTAAATTATTAGAAGATATTAATATTAGTAATTAAGATAAAGTTATAAATATTAATAGCTTACTACTTATAGATAGATAGATAGACTAAATAAACTAACTAAATAATAGAAATATACCTTAGATATTATATTAATATAAAATAAAATAATTAGGTATTATTACTACTAATAATATAGTTAGCGTTTAATAATAAGTAGTTAGATATAATAAAGCTATCTCTATTCTTTATAAATTATAGAAGATAAGTAAATATATTCCTAGACCTAAGGCCTAGCCTAGATATAAATAAAGTAATAGTACTTATATTAGAGATAAAGTAACTATATAAGGATATATAAGGTATAATTTATAAGGTAAATAATAAAATAGTAAGGTATATTAATAAGAAAAGGAAAATATATCCTTAGTTAAAAGAGGGGGATAAAGTCTACCTCCTTATAAAAGATTTTAAAATAAAGAAATTAAGTAAGAAACTAGATTATATTAAGGTTAGACTATTTTTTATTTAAAGGATAAAGGGACTAGTTAATTATAAACTAAATCTTCTACCTAATATTAAAGTATACCTAGTATTCTATATTTCTAAGTTAGAACTAGTAGATTTAAATATACCCTTATAAGAAACCTTCTACTTTAAAGTAGAAGAAGAAGATAAGTTTAAGGCTAAGAAAATCCTAGTATAAAGAGGTTAGACCTATCTTATTAAGTAGAAAGGTTATAAGGATTTTAAGAGTACCTAGGAACTAGTTAAGAACCTTAAGAACTACTAGAACCTCTTATATTAATTCTATTAATATTAATAAGACTAGACTAGTTAAAGTTTATAAGGATTTTAACTTACTTTAAAGATATATTAAAGAGGAAGTTATTAGGGTTAAGGCCTTATACCTTCTTATCTACTTCTACCTCCTTTATATTCCTAAGTTTACCTTTAACTAGTTCTAGCTCTTTACTCTCTAAGGTAGTAACCTCTACTTAAAGATGAGTAAAGTAAGCTAGAGCCTCTTTAGCTTCTACTAACTTTTCCTTCCTTTATTAATATATACGGGCCTACTTAGAAGGAGAAAAGGGCGTAAGATTATAACTATAACCCTTATAAGTATATTTAATATAGCGGTTTAAAGTACTACTAAGCTTATACTTCTTAGGTATATAAGACTTTTTATAGTTCTTATAAATATATATTAGAGGAGAAGGGATAAATAAATCTACTAATACCTAATAATAGTATACTAATAAAAGCTAATATCTATTAGTAGGTATAGTATTATAAGAAGTCTTTAGGATGAAAACTAATAAGGGGGAACCTAGTATTATAAGTAGGACTTAGTTTATATACTATATACTAGCTAATATAGTTCTTATTATAATTAGGTAGATTATTAGGTGACCTAGGTAAACTATATTTAGGTAGATTACTAGGTAACCTAGGTAAACTATATCTTAGGTAGATTATAGGGTAATTTATATAAATTATACCTCTTAGTAGGCTTTCTTATATTTATATAGAGAGCGTGCTTTTCCCCCTAGATAGGAGCTTTATACTTAACTTATATTATTAACTTAGTAATCTCCTAGATATTAAATATAATATAATATCTATATTAGACTAGTTTAGTATAAAGCCTACTTATCTAGTCCTTAATACTCTACTCTACGAGATCTACCTAGGCCCCTCGACCCTCGGGATAAACGGGTCGTAATATACTATTACTAGCCTAGTAGAAGGCTTATAATACTCCCGTTAGGAATTACCACGTATCTTTTCTATAATATATAGGAGGGAGCTATTAGAGTTATTAGGGGAGGTATAGATATACTTTATCGCCGCCGTTACGTCGCTATTTCCTAGTACTAGGCCGTATAGTAATCTACTCGTAGGAGAAAGTGGATTATATTAAAATCCCGCTAGCTATACTTATAGTTATAGGGTTACTACTCCTACTCCTACGCGTAGTTATAGTCCTCCTAGCTAGGGGGGGCGGCCCTAACCTATTATTCTAACTCTTCTACTTAGTATAATACCTTCTATCTCTTAACCTAGAGTCTCTTATACTTAGAGTTAATACTACTAGCGGGAACTAAGGTAGGTATTATTATATATATTAAGGGCGCGCTCGCCGCGCGTATAAAAACTTTATATAAGGAGCTCTACTACTATATAATATCTTAGTTTTATTCTAACTACGTTTAGACTAGAGACCTCTTAGCTCTATTAACTAGTAATAGGTTTATAGCTAGTACTACGTATAGGTAGATCTTATTACTAGCTATATTATTACTTTATAATAGACTTTAGTTATCTTTAAATATATTATCAGTATATTACTTATAAATCGCCTTCTTATATAAGTCTATTATATTAGTTATTTAAAGATCTTATTAATATCCTATTATATTATACTTCTTTTAAATTATTCTTATATTCTTTATACTTAAAGGTATTTCTATTAGCTAACTCTTATAATAGATAGTTAAACCCTCTTACTACGCTATACTACCCTATTATACTACTAGGGTAGTAGCCCTCTTATAACCCTATTATCTTTAGTAGGCTAAGTACCTAGGTTTAAGTCTTAGGTTACTATATAATTAAAAGACTAGTAGGGCTTATAAGAGGTACTACTACCTTTATAAGCCTTATAAATTAATTTATAATAATAGGATTTTAATATAATTTATATATAGTATATTAATAGGTTATAAGTCCCCCTTACCTTTTATACCTATTTATCTAGCCTCCTTACTTATAACCCTATTATTACCTTTTAGGGTAGAAAGTTACCCCGTTATACTACTTTTATAATATAAGTTACTACCTTTAAAACTAAGGTAGAGGTAGTAATTTACTTAAAGGAGCGCGGTAAAATACTTTTATATAAGTTATAAACCTTTAAGGAATTATTATACCTTAATATAAAGGTAGGTAGTTAGGTAGCTATTACTTTAAAGGGTATCTTAGATATAATAAGATAATAGGTAAGTTCTTTTATTACCTACTTCTTATAATATATATTAATACTTTTATAAGAGGGGTTAACTACCCTTATTATAATAGAGGTTAATAAGGAGTTAGGGGAGGTAAGTATATTATTAAAGTATTCTACTATTTTTATATAAGCTAATTATATATTAGGAGGAGGATAATAATAATTTTAATAAGGGGGAGATAGGGGAGACCCTAGAGGATATAAAAGAGGAGGAGGAGGAGGCTATTACCTCCTCTATTATTATATTACCCGCCCCTACTCCTATTAGCCCTAGCTACCCTTCTTATAATAGTAGTTCCGCTAGTACTACCCCCTCTACTTATAAGATTTACGCCCCTCGCGCCCCTTATACTCCTTATACTCCTATTACTCCTACTCCCTTACCTACTCTACTCTCTCCGCCTACCCCTACTAGGGATACTACCTTATCCTCTAGCTTATCTATTATAAGCCCTAGCTTACCTTAATACGCTCCCCTTATAAGACCTTAGTACTACGCCTTTAAGTAAAGATTCTTTTCTTAGGTTATAAAGATTTTATCCTTAATTAATTCTTTTTATATATACCTCTTTATTAAAATCTCTATTATATAAATATAACTTATAACTTACCTTATATAATTTAACTTTATAATTAAATAGTTCTATTATAATAGTTATATACTAGTATTTTACCTTTAATACTTCTTTATTATATATATATTATTATATTCCCTTTATAAGTCTTTATATTTATATCCTTAATAGATATCTATTAATTATATTCTATTTTATAACTAGACTATTTAGTTAAGTAGTATTAAATACCTTTACTTCTTATTCTATCTAGGATTTATTCTACCTTATAATATTCTTTACTATTAATAAGTTCTAGAGGAGGTATAAATAATTATTTACCTTTATTAAGGTAGCTCTAATATAATTTTAATAAGGAAATATAAAATATAAGATAGATTCTTTATACTATTAAGAGACTTAAGTAGTACGCCTAGTATTTAATTATATCTACTACTTTAAAGGGACTAGTATACTTATATAATAGCTTTTAATTTAATCTTTTCTACTTTAAGTTCTTTATAATTAATATTACTAGTTCTCTTATTATATAAGACTTTAAGATATAAAGTTTATTATAAAACTTTATAACTTATACTTAAATAGTCTATTATTAATTTACTAGTATAACTCTTACTTTTAAAAGGTTTTTTATATAGTCTTTAGTTATAAGTACTCCTCCTTCTAGAAAGTTATCTCTAACTTTATCTTTTATATATAGATTATACCTATATATTATATAAAATAGTAAATAACCTAGTATAATATAAATACTATTATAATACGCGAATTTAGCTATTAGGAGTAATATAACCTAATTATCTTATTCTTTATTTAAAAATACCTTAAAGTAATATTTTAATATTTAATTTTAATATTTAGTCTATCTATCTATTTATAAATAGAAGGTAGTACTTAGTTATCTCTTTATCTTTATATAATAGTAGACTTCTAATTAATAGGTACTTATAAATAAGGATCTCTAATCTAATATAATACCTATTAGTAAACTATAATATAATATTATATTCTTAAATAAGATCTTAGCTAATTTAATAATAATATAAATACTCTTAGTTAGAAGGTATTAAACTATTTTTATATACCTATTAATAATTATAAGAATAGAATTATATATAGAATTTCTATATTTACTAGGTAGTAAGCCTATAATAAAATCTATAAAAAGTTCTTCTTAAAGCCCTTTAAGTTATAATAAGGATATTATATTATTATAAAGTTTATATCTAAGAGCTTTTACCCTTTAATATATTTTATAAGTTTAGATATATAACTTAGTATCTACTAATATTCCGCTCTAATAATACTTATATTAGAGTAACTTTAAGGTTTTTTATAACTTAAAATAACCTATTAAAGTATTATTATAATACCTTATAATAATTTCTATATATAATACTAAATTATCTAGTATATAAAGTACTCTTTTAAATTTTAGTAATCCTATTAAATTAACCTTCTAAGGCTATTTAATAATATTTTACTTAGAAGCTATATATTAGTAAGATCTTAACTCGCCCCTATACCTTTAGTAAAGACCTTCGGCCCGTAGGCCTAGGGCTAGCCCTAGGGGCCCTAGGCTAGCCCTAGACTTATTATAGCGTATTCTAAGGTCCTAGGGCCGCTTTAAGCTTTAAGGGAAGTATTATATAACTACTAACTAAGTAATTTTTCTAAAATCTACTAATTAGTAAATTCTAAGAAATTATATAACTACTTACTAAGTAAAATTATATTATATAACTACTTACTAAGTAGAACTTTAAAAGTTTTAATATTTTATAATTAACGGGGGACTTAGGTAGTATACCTTAGAGCTACCTCTAATACTACCCTAAAAGTAACCCCGGAATTAATTAATTTAGCTAATTTCTACGCAGGGGTAATATACTAGGGTAGGCTTAGGTAGGGGCTAATAGTATAGTAATTATATTAACTTAATATATTAGATAATATAATAGCGTTACTATTACGGGTACCTTAATATTATTCCCTAGCGCCTAGAACCCTAATAATAGCGTATTATAATACTATTACTTAGCGCCTTAATACTTAATCTTAACGCGTCCCTTAGGGCCCTAAGTACTAGGTAGGTTACCCTTACAGCCCTTATAGCCCTAGGCGGACTTATATCTACCCCTACGGCCCTAGGGTAAGCTTTCTTAAACTACGGCCCTAGGGGCCTAGGGCGGCCTAGGGCTAGCCCTAGGTACTCCTCCGGGTTTTTAGAAATTACCGACGTACGCTTTACCTTATCTTTCTATTTAATAATAAATAGATTATTACTTTATAATAAGAGGATAAGTTCTTTTAAGGATTCTAATCTAGCTTTATAAGCTATTTTAAGTCTAGTAATTACTCTTATTAATACTTATAAGATATATTATTTATAATTAATAACCCTAGTAATAGGATTAAGTAGTAGCGCTATTATATTATATTAATATTAGGAAGATAGCTTTATACCCCTTCTATCTAAGTTTTTAGGCTTAATTAAGGGTTTCCTAAGCCCTCTTAAGCTAGATAAGTTTATATACTTAATTATTTCTTCTAGCTACCTTTAACTAGAGATAATACTTCCTAAGTTTACTAGCTTATTTTATAAGGTAGGTAGGAGCTAGTTAAATAATATCTTAATATTATTATAATTAGGTCTATATAATAGAGCGTTTATAGGATTCTTCTTACTAGGTTAATATTTAATATTAAAGTTATATATAACTAAATAAATAGCCTACTAAGCTTAATAATTATTTAACTACTTTATTTATATAAATCCCTTAAGATTATTATAGTTTATAAGTACTTTAATAGTATAATAACTACCTTTTATATAGTATTACTATTACTTAAAGGCTTTAATAATTATTAATAGGTCTTAATTATATATCTTATACCTAGTCTTAATAGGTATTAATTTATAAGATTAGAAGGCTACTAGATACTAAGCCCTATTATTATCCTATTAGGATAAGATAGTAGTTATAATAAAATTAGATATATCTATTTTAATCTAAATTTTCTTATTAGGATTAAAATATATTAAAACGGGTATAATTATAAAGGTATAATATAAGTTATAAAACGCCTTCTCTTTACTAGCGCCCTATATAAATAGTCTTAACTTCTTCCCCTCCTTACTACCTTTTAAAAGGCTAGTTAAGGGGGATACTATTTATAAATAGTAGTATATAAAACGCTAGTAGAAGTTTATAAATCCTAAGAATACTTAGACTTCCTAATATATAATTAATACTAGCTAGTCTTAAATAGTAAATACCTTATAGCTATCTATTAATATACTATTAATATTTATAATAAACCTAAGGAATTCTACTAAATTAATATAGAATTTATATTTCTTTTAATTAATATAGAGCTAAAACTTTTATAACTACTTAAGTACCTAATAGATATATTACTTATAACTTAAGATATCTTTTAAATAAATTAAAATATTATTAAGGTATATTATATAAGTAATATCTATTAAGCCTACTAAAACTCTATTAATATAGGCTTAGAATATAACTAAGGTATTAACTAATCTAAATAGTATAATTATATATTTAAAATAATTATATTATATATAAAATACTATCTTCTACTTATTACCCTTATAAATATAAATCTTATAATAAGTATCCTTAAGGTCTAACTTAGTAAATATCTTAATACCTTATAAGTAATTAAGTATTTTACTAATTAGAGGGAGAGGATAATAATTCTTTATTATTACTTTATTTAACTTATAATAGTTAATATATAATTATAAGCTACTATCCTTCTTTAATATAAATAAAATAGGAGCCCTTATAAGACTAGTAGACTCTTATATCTAACCCTTTAACTTAGTATTATCTAAGTAGATATATAGAGTTTCTAACTCCTTTTATAATAAATTATAAATAGGCTTATAAGGAGGCTTATAACTATCTATATTAATAGCGTAGTCCCTAGGCTTAAATAAGGGTAGTTATCCTACCTCCTTATTTAAAAAGATATCTAAAAAGTTATAAAGACTTTTAGGTAACTCTAGTACTTTACTATTAAAGCTCTAAGTTTCCGCCTAGAATAACCTAGTATAAATAATAGTATAAATTACTAATTTACCTTTAAAGGTATTTATAAATACTTATAGCTCTAGGATAGATATATTAATAGAGTTTAATAGAAATTACTACTTTTAACTCCTTAGATCTACTTATACCCTAGCTTCTAATAAGGTAAGTATATTAAAAATAATTAATAACCCCTTCTTCTTAATTATATAGAATATACTAGTATATTAACCTAGCTACCCCTAGCTATTAATAAGATAATACTCTACCTAGTATATATTATAATAATAGATTAACTAACTATTTATCTATTTAGGAATTAATAGCTAATAGCCCTTTAAGGGTTTTAAGTTATATTACTTAATAAAGCTTTAAGAGATAATATTAATCTCTACTCCTATATCTATTAAGAAGTCTATATAATCTTATATATCTTATATATTAATAGAACTATTAATATTAATATTATAAATTAATAATAAATCCCTTTTAATAAGTAAGCGCCTTAATATTAAGGTCCTAATAGAGGCGCGCTTCCTTTTTTTAATTTAATAGTCCCTTTTCTAATAGTATTAATAGGTATTATATTTAGATTCCTAGGTATCCTAGGCTTATAATAGTCTTTATTATAATACCCCTTCTTCTTATAATTAAAATATATTAACCCTTCCTTAGTATTTAATAACTTATTATAACTATTAGCGGGTTAAATACTTCCTACTTTTATAAAAGGTTTAATACCTCTATCTTAACTTCCTTCCCTCTTTTAACCTTTATTCTACCTATTAGAATAATCCCCTTTTTTAGTAATATAACTATTACCCGCCGTTATTCTAGTATAATATAACTAGTTATTCTCTAATTAAGTAGTAAGGGTAATTAGGCTTTCTTTAATTATAAGGAGGTCTTAATAATTTATAAGGGCCTTTTAAAGGTCTAGGCGTAACTTTATAAAGAAGTTAATCTACTAATATTCCTTTAAAAAAGGAGGGATTTATAATTTAATTCTATTTAAATATATATTAAAGCTTTATATTAACTAATTAGGACTTTATTATATATTTAAATATAATTATATATTATAAAGCTAGTAGTTTACTAGGTCTTTAATAAAGTTTAATAAGTACTAAGTAAAGTACTTTTAAGTAACTACTCTTCCTAATAATAACTTTTTATAATAATCTTATAACTTAGTAAGTTTACCTTCTAAGAATTATATAACCTAAGTAACCTTTATAAACTTAATTAGGAATTTATTAGATATTAATTAAAATATAATATTTATAATATAATATTATTTTTTATACTTATATATATTCTTCCCCTTATAAAAGGGTAAGTCCTTAGGCTTTAAGTAGCTTTTAGGGTATTAACTACTAGGTTCTTCTAATTAGCCTCTAGTAGATTAACTTAAGGTAAAACTATTAAAGATAGATCCTATCTTAGGGTCTAATATACCTTATATATTAATACCCTAATTTAGAGGGTAGTCCTCTATTAAGCCTAGTCTTAACCCTTATTATATCCCTCCTAGTAATCTACTAGTAATTTAATATAAATCTAGTATAATTATGTTTACTTCTACTTATAATTAAGCTATCCTTTCTTAGATACCTTAAAGCTTTCTTTCCTTTATTAACTACTCTTCTTTAACTTTAATAGTAGGAATAAGTTTATTAAGTATAATTACACTAGTAAAGGTTTTATTTAAAATTCTATTACTAGGTATATTATTTATTACTTTAATATCTCTTATATTAGACTTTAATATTATCTTAATTTTATTATAATAGACTTTTAATATATTTTTATCTTATTTAATATTAGATATCTTCGCGTTATTATACTATTATAATTTAAACTATTCCCCTTTAAAGGTAGAGAGATTAGAACTATTAGGAACTAGATTAAAAGGCTAGTTCCTAAGGGCTAGAATAGATAGTATAAACTACTAGTAAGTAGGTAGTATTATAAAGGTAGACTTAATACTCTAGTAACTTTATAATTATAAAAGAATTAATCTCTACCTTCTAAGGAGGTAGAAGGAGGATTATCTAAATACCCCTTAAGGAAGCTACCTAGCCTCTTAGATATCTAGATAAAAGGATATCTATTAGGATAATAAGAAGCTAAACTAATACCGCTAGGATATCGCTAGTAGGCCGTATCGTACTAGCTAGATATGTTAAGATATCCTAACAATTTTATAATAACGCTATCTACTAATCTCTTCAATATATTAAACGTACCTCTAACCGTCCCTTCCTCCATTATAGGTGACTAAAAAGACTCGTTGTCAAATTACTAATAAGGTGACTACGGCGGAGTTAGAACGGGGGCTACGAAGACAAAATGGCTAGGAAGGACAGGAAGGCCAAGTGACTAGAGGAATCAGCCAATTAGGACGAGGCATGCGGACAAGAAAACCTCGTAAAGGATGATGTAAATAGCTTCAGAAATAGTTATTTCATAGATTTAGAGTATAGAATAGACGTTTTGGACCATAATAGGGTAGGCTTATAGGGGACTAGCCCTATAAGGCTGGACGGTCACCGAGTATGGACGGTTACCCAGTGAACCCTTCTAGGGCTGATACCGATATCCAACACGAGTCAGCCCTAATCAGGACTACGCTAGGAGGCCGATCTTTCTCGCTGCAATGCAGAGGCACCAAGCCAAGGGACTCCTGGAGGGACGCCCTACTTTCGTCCCATTGATTCCCGTCCTCTTGTTAGAAATAGGCATCTAGCCCCTTTCATGCTATCGTCTTGGCATGCATCATGTTGACAGAATTTCAACTCCTTGTTCTTACCCTCCTGGAGTACTGTTCGTATAGCCATAATTACGTTGCTTAATATGTTGTTTAATGGTATGCCTTGGGCATAAAGCAGCGCTGGAGATGGCAGCGGCTGCTGACGTCCTAGCGAATCCTGAAGGATTTAGTGCACACTAATCTCTCTCTATCTTACTTCGCCCTTATAAGAGGCTTCATATTCACGTTCCTCGTAACCATCTCCGCTGTTACGCTGCCATGACGGTCTGCATCATGCCACTCCACCCTACTATGACATTCTGAAGGAAGAGTACGGAGCAGGATTAGGTATCGTCGGATCGTATCATGGCTTCGTCCACGGAACCATTCTTATACAAAACGGCGCAAGAAGCGTCGTCCGAGATTCCTTCAAGAGCAGGACTGGGAAAGCCATGCCATATACACCGCTTCTCCTTGATGGATTTGGGGGCTGTAGGAGTAGCGATGGCAGCTTTCGTTATTGCCATGGTGGCCGCCTTTCACAAAGGCACCGCCGTATATCTGGGACAGACATCTCAACTTATCGTCTTAGGTCTGATGCTAGCGTTCATGGGAGCATGTACGCAACGGCAGGTGCAGAGGTTATTGTTCGTGTATGAAGCGCGCTCAGGATCCACCCTCCAGAACTTCGATGCCCTCTTGAGGGCTGACTATCTTTCTCAGACAGCTGCGGTTCGCCCACGCGCCATCCTTCTTCTCTTGTTTCTTTTGCCGCTGGGTCTTGGAGCTTCATACAAAAGGTTCATTGGTGGCTCGACCACTGTCAAAGTCCCAAGCCTCGGTGGCTGGTATGGACTGACTGCAGCCCCGGGCTATCAACGTATTGGTAACGGGCTCTCATTACTGGTCGGTATATACTTGCCCTTTTGGATCGATCCGACCCGTACAAATGGTACCTATGGCTTCAATCTTCTTGTTCCATCAAGCACGACGGCTGCTATTCTGGATGCTCCTTTACCAACGAATTTACTACAGCTACAAGCATCTCTGAAAGGGGACGAATCGTTGCAGCTTTCAGCCGAGGTCAACGCCATCGTGTCGGAGATAAATCCCATCACTCCGTCCGAGAGAAGCAATGCTATGTTTTGGCAGGACCTGGAAGCTGATTATCATGAGCACGGGTCCGCGACTGACCTGCTTTCTGGCGCGTTCTCTGAGATGTGGGCTGGTTCCGGCGATACCAATCAAAACTTCACCGAGATATATGTTGCGTATTTCAATACCACCCGAGAAGAAACTTTCAATTCGACAGCGGTTCGATACGTACAAACTCGACGAAGTTGCCTAGCTACGTGGAATATCACCAGAACGAATATCCTCCTAAGCAATGCAAACATACTAGAGACTGCTGAAGAGGCAAAAGCGGCCGAATTCCAGGGACTCCTACTCCATAATGCAATCGACATGTTCTCTCCATTTCTCGGCGAATATGCTCCAACCATTCGAGAGGCTTTTCATGACCCTCTCCCATTTTCCAATGACACGAAGCTCCAATATAGTCCCACTGTCAACACTGTAACCCCTCTAGTCGCTGCCATGCTCTGGGCTCGTATAGTCAGTGCGTACGGTATGGAAAGGCGAAATTCGGCCTATCTCTCCGAAGTAACTACCTCTGACGTTAAAACCTCCGACGTCCAATACTGGAGGGGCCCGGACCAGATCACGACTTACAAAATAGTTGTGACGGTGGAGAGGAGTTTCTGGCTGATCTTCATTCTGGCTATCCACCTAGTATTGACGGCCATTGCGGTGCTGATCAAGGCTCTGTTGTACACCACTCCCATCGGAGACGGATTCGGTCTTGTTTCCTTGCTTTCGGGTATCAAGCAAGAGAGCCTCGACGTGCTTCGTGGGGCTGCTTTGAGTGGGGAACTGAGAGAGCCTGTAAAAGTGAGATTCTTGACAAGAAGTGTGGAAGGCTTGGAGTATGAGCGTCTTGAAATGGATCTTGATTCGCAGGGGAGATCGGATTCTTTGGATCCCCGAAATATCTATGGCTGATACTCAATCTCGTCCCTCGGATGTCTGGACAACCTGCACATTCCTCTTTCACCATACTCCCTCCTTCCGTTCGAACGGCACCTCATTTCTTCATCTTAGTAGAACAGATATGTCACCTGAACAGTGAATGCTTGTCTTAGCAAAGGGTCGTGTGGCTGCCATTCCGATAACTTCGATCGTCGCTCCCCCAACGCTGCGTTTCAGGTGGATGTGTGGCAGCCATTTACCAGAATGGGTTTCACCCCTTCGAGAATTTTCAAGTATCTATGACAGTGAAGGTGAGGCATCTATGTTCTCTGGGCAATGCGTACGAAATGTCTTGATATAGAGGATGTGGTCGATGTATCGATTGAGATGAAAGCGGTGACATCTTCCATACCGGCAAGGAGTCTTAGAAAAGGGCATCAATTTAATCCTGAAAGGGGAGCCGATGTAGGCAAGTGGATGGTTACGACTACAGCCCCTAGCTCTGCTATTGAGAGCACCCTTTGTTTACCCACAAGCGTCATTCTTCTCATGGTGACTGCAGAATGCTGCTGTATTCGCTTATTCGAATTTCAGTGCCATCGCTCATCATTTGCTGTATCAATATAATCATATCCGTCCTTCCCGACTACAGAAGCTATAATGTGAGATTGGTCGCTTCATCATCCATGTCTACCACCAGGGACTCAAAACGCGGTCCGATAACAGCGCATTGAAGGGAAGACTTCAAATCGCCGATCAAGTCATCATAACTCTTCGCTACACAGTTTCAAGCCGTTGTGGGTGCGGACAAGAATCCTGGTACAATCCATATCAGATAACCAGGCTGATTCAAGGGCAATACCTCAGCACGTGGAAATTAAAGGTTGCCTGCATCATCAGGATGAGCGCTGGGCATGCGAGGTTCTCTTGGCAGTTGTGTGGGCCAGTGCTTTCGTAACTTCTCTCTGCATAGGTATGGCGTGGTACTTGCAAAGAATTGGTGCCTGCTCCGACGCAATACAACATATCATTGTTTGTCTTGGCATCGTGCTTGGCCAGATCGTTAGCACTATCGCTACTTGAAACGAAGCTAAGTACGCCAAGGAGACCTAGCCGTTACAGAAGGAAAATAAGGTTCGGCCCCCATCTTAGTCTTGCACTAATCCTCTTTCGCATTAGTCCCGACCTCGTACTTTAGTTTTCTATCTCCTCGCACGTTCTGCACTTGACGAGACAACCCCCACAAAGCGTCGTCCCCACCCATTCACCACACACCTCGAGCTCCAGCTCCAGTCAAGTTACACAACTTGGATGTGGAAGGACGATACATCCCAGTCAAGAAACCGACTGGACCGTACAGATCGTTTCCCCCACCTCAATATTTCGAGGTCAAGTACTCCGTACGGTACATGGGGCCATTATGGAACAGGGGTCTCAACCTAATCATATATTCCCGGGGAGAATCCTTCGTTCTTCACCTATGATCTTACTGCCATCTTCGAATGATGGTCGTCAATAGGGCATATGGTGCCTGTTCCCACCGCTTTAGTGTCGACCCCACAGCATCAACATTGAGTCTTCCTCCCAGTCGATACACATTCCGTGGATCATGCTCGGTAGGCCTGTTCGCGTTTACCAAACCTTTCTCGACGCAGTCAATGATGCTGTTCTTGCAGGGATGGGTATATCCACATATTTCTTACTCTCGTTATGATCATTGCTTACACGGCGCGATGGGCCCCATAAACCCATTCATGCCCTCTTGGAACTGCTGTGCCTCAATTAGGGTCCGGTCTTTTCAGTCTTGCCCCGCATCCAGCTCTTCAGATGTACGGCTTGTGAGCAGTAACATTCCTCCCCCCCGGTCGCCCACCCAAAATGTGTGGAAAAGACCCATCTCCGATGGTGTCAACGACATTCGCTAAGCCGTGCCATTCGACCCCCGTCGTCATCTTGCGTCATCCTTGTGGTGGTTGCAGTCATGGAGATCATAAAGGATCACCTCCACCTGCCTTCCTGGTGCGCGGCTCGTCCTTGGCGAACAACCTTTTGAAGGCTCGGAACAGTTGAGCTGAGAAGCCTCATTTCCTTCCAGCTTGCCCGCTATGGAGGCCGAATGGATAAAAGGCCTGGTGGCACACTTCTGCTTTTTGCATTCCACAAAGTACAGCCTTGACTCGGTGCATTCCCTACCACTTTCTTTAGTCCTTGTTTCTCCTACTCAGTCTTTACTCCGATTAGTCAAAACGATACTGTCTCTATAGCAATCATTCATTATGCATCTATCTCTATATGCCGTCTTGCAGGCACTCGTAGTCATTCCTTTAACCTCCGCTCTTCCCTCCCCTGCCGTTCCTTACATTCCTGCCAAACAAGGTACAACACTACGGCCCATTGCAATCAGGGACTATGAAGCTGCCTCAGGTTTACAGCGCCGTGAACAATCGGAAGACCCCTCGGATCTTGATCTCCAGCCGCAGTTGCAGATGATGTATGGGAGCGCAGGAAGTCAGCACGCACCCTTGCAACCTCGCATCTCGCGCTAATGAAGAGTAGAGGATGGCCAGCTTGTCCTCGCAGACATGACCCTATATGCACCAGACGGGCTTGATATGATCCTGGTGGAGCGGTTTGAAGGCCTTACGTCCGTAATTGACTGTCATGGTGACGCCGGAACAATGTCGGTCACGTTCTCTTCCGCGGATGCATACAAAGCTGCTCTCAACAAATGGGGCCACATCAATGATTCTGACGAAGCGAAGTTTCTGCTTATCGCTAACCATGCTGGATGCGGACCTGACGATCAACGGCAGCCATATTTGTAAGGGCTCTGGCGTTTCGAATTCCGAAAGACCGCTAATTATATTGGGCAGTATTACAAGAATAGCTGAAGACGAGCCAAACCACACCCTCTACCTAACTGCCCAACTAGCACCATGGCACACTTTCGCCGATACATATACGGTCAAATTTGGTCATGTTACTCCATATCAGCACACTTCCCGGTTCAAGCAGCGGGGTATTATCAGTGGTGCTTCTTGTGTCCTCACCGGTACCTGCGACCTGAGTCAAAGCGTCAAGTTCGATGTCGGCACGGGAACCAAAGGAAAAGTGTCCAATATCTACAGCGATAGTAGGTTCAAGCTCGATTGCGTCAACTGTTTCACCACTGGGAGCTTCACGCTTGCAGGACACATCTCAGTAAGGATCCTTCTTTATTCGTGTCATGACCGAGAGGCTAATCATAAGAATAGACCAAAAATTGGCAGCCCAAAGCACTTACTTTAACAGCAACTCCGCAAAACTTCATGGCTGAAATAGGACTCCAGGCACACGTCACGGCCTCCTTAAGTCCAGCAAGTCTCCAGTACGAGAAACAGCTCCTATCCGTACCCATTCCCGGCGCAGGCATCTCTGTAGATGGCATCTTCAGCATAGGCGCAGTCTTATCCTACAACATAGGTTTCAAAACCACAATCCAAGGCAGCGCCACCGTAGACTTCGGCCTCTCAGCCTCCATCCCCAACGGCGCCCAGCTCACCGCCGACGTCAAAAACCCAGATCTAAGCTCAGCCACCGGCTTCAGCGGCGGCACCGCAACCCCCAGCTTCGCCGTCAAGGACATCACGGCCTCCATAGCCCTAGCCGCCTACTCAAAACCCAAACTCGCCTTCGGCATCTCCCTCTTGAACATCGGCACCGCAGACGTCGACATCAGCCTCAAGCTCCCGGAAGTCGACGCCACCCTGAGCGCCGCCTACAACCCTGCCGGCGTCTGTACCGGCAGCACCTCCGTCACGGGCGTCAAGGTGGAGAGCAGCTATGACGTCGAGGTCGATCTCGACATCGACGCCAAACTCGGCGTCTTGACGTCGCCGACCTGGACGAAGAAACTCTTCAATATCACCAATCATCCGATCGCGTCGCAATGCTTTCCGCTTAGCATCCCAGGTCTCCAACCGCTCAAAACCGCAATTCCTGTACTGGCGTCTCCGGTATCGATTACGCCCATAACGGACACGCCGATACACATCTACACACCATCGGGCGCCCCGACGCTCGTCCCCATCGTCAACGGCACGAGCTATATCATCGCACCCTCTGGGGTCTCGGTGCCTCCCTCACTCATTCCTTCCGGCCTTGCTGCTTCGGCAACGGGTGCAGTACTCAGTTTCCAAACAAGCAGTGCTCCGTACCCGACGTCGAACTCCACATCTGCCAGTCTCCCAGGTACAACGGGCGTCGCTTTTGCGTCATCAACTTCGAACTCCTTGGGACCGTCTGGTTATTCTCGTTATCGGAAATGGTAGGAAGTAACATCCCAGCAATCTTTCACAACGCGTTATCAATGCCTTTAGCGCAATTTCCGCCATTTACTATCTTTAAAATAGATTCTCGATATATTTCATCCTCAATCATATTAGGGCATACGGCGTCTATCCATGAAATCTAACATCTATTAGTTACTATCTATCAATGAACTAACCTCTATACCTCCCTCCATCTTATATATCCATCTCAAACCTGATCTCCACACACCAAAACCTATGTATCTTACCAGTCCACCACCTTCCCCTCTTCCCCTCTCTATACAACCCTGCAATCTATCTTATATCATGCCGAAACGTTTCATAATCCTCGCCAGGATCGATAGATAGCCCACTCAAGACCTATGCCGTGTAGAGTAAATAGAAGAGTAATATATATATATATATATATACACGAGGTACCAGAAAGAATACCCCCAACTCGCATTGTGACAGCTTTGTACCGCTCTACATGCCGTTCTGATAGCCAACTCTCACAACTAGATATCTTGAATTAAAATGTTAATTCAAAGATACTCGGCTTCGTCAACGCAGTCACTTCCACGGAAAATAAAGCTCGAGAGAGTAGTTGAGTCCAATTTCAACAGGCTTAAAAGCTAGATGAAATCTGATAATCTCCAGCGATCCCTCGTTCGTTAACTCTGCAGCGCACCCGAAGAGCCGTCAACAGTCCGCGAAGCAATTGAATCATACCAGCACGCCAGCCCGCAAAGCAATCATACCACTCACCTCAGCATCCTCCCACAAACAAACATGGCAAGCTCAGATCCACTCTCTCAACCCGCCACAACCACAACCCCATCCCAAACCCCATCCCAAACCCCATCCCATCCCCCACCTCCACCACCCCCCCAAAAACCCCAAACAACCATCCTCGCCGCCATCAAACCCATCAACCCCCAAATATCACAAACCCTCCCTCCACCCCTCCCTCCTCCCCTCCACCCTCTCCCACCCCAACCTCCCCCTCCTCTCAAAACTCCACCGCCACAACCCTCCTCTCCCCGCACCAAATAGCCGCCCACCCCTCTTCAACCTCCTCCTAACCCACAGCTACGACATAAACACCCACGACCCCTTTCCCCAAATACAAACAACGAAACCGAAAACGAAACCGAAAACGAAAGCACTAACACCCCGACCCCAACCCTCCACAACCACATCTGCCACAACGAAACCCTAGAATAGTCCGCTACCTCCATCTCCCACAACGGCACCACCACCACCCCCAACCCACCCTTCTCGAAACAGCCACCCTCTCCACCTTACCCCTCACCCCTGCACCTCACCCCCCTCACCCCGCACCTCCCGCACTACACGAACGCATAACCATAGTAACCTACCTCGTCGACTCGATGTCAACGCGCTGGATACGCAGACCAAGTTGTCCGGGCATTGGGGTTCACCGCTCTGTTACGCTGCGAAGAATGCGTGGGGTGGTGCTGTTTTTTTGGGGGAGGGGGGCGGGTGTGAGGGGGAGGGATTGTTGGGGGGGAGGATGGGGAGGATGGGTGTTTTGGGGGTGGGAGGGGAGGGGGAGGTTTTGGGATGGGTTTGGTGATGGGTTTGTTCTTCTGAGCTTGGGAGGTGTTCTATGGACTGGTAAGGCGGTCGTTTCAGGGGGTTTTTTGCCGAGGCATGGGTTGTAAATAAAGTACTTTACAAGAGACGAATACCAAGGCTGCCAGAAATTGGAATCGAGTGTGGCAAGATCAGCGCCAGCGCGATATAGTAGGTTACTAAGCCCAGTACCATCGCTCGACGAAAGTTTTCCGCAACGACGAGGGATGGCAGAAGGTCAACATGGTACTTCACCGGCTCTTGATATCTGACAATCATAATTGACGTATAGTTGTAACGACGCTTATGATACATGATTCGTCTTCCATAAAACATATCAGGAATGCGCTGTAGCGGTGTAAACTTTCAAGAAAATGACTATATCACGTGACCCTTCCATTGACAACGAAATCCCTCAGCCGCTGATGTCTGTCATTGGTATTGGGGCTCGGATTGATGCCAGCACCATTCGGATTCGCAGCCTGCTGGGTTACAACGAGATTTCCACTTTCGACAGCTAAGATCCTAGCCCGCCGCCTCGCTCTATTGAAAGCCATTACCCCGCTGCCTCCTGGGACGCCTATCCGTACTCCTGGGTTGGAAGAAGATGGGAGTATTGTGGGCTTGGGTGGATCAGAAGACTTTTCAACGAAGGGCGAAACAATATTTATAGGATCAGATGTAGCTGTTGAAGGAGCTGTAGATGGGATGATCAAGGTAGACGAAACATTTGAGTTGTGAGAATTGTCTGGTGGAAAGTTTGGGATAGTCGATAGGGATTCGTAGCTGCCCGTAGTAGAGGTTACGCTTAGGGGCGGCATAGATGTAGCGGTTGAGATGGACGGACTGCTTGAGGTAGACAATGTGCTTGAGTTGCTGCAAGCTAGTGGGGATGTGCGGGGATGCAATGAGGGACCGCCTGATACTGACGAACAGCCGGAGCTTGGAGGCATCGAAAAATTGGGCTCGGACGTGTTCCGAGAGGGTTGATGCTCTCGGTGTCTATTCCTTGCGGCTCTGATTCGGCTGGAGAATTCTGCTGATTGTGCAGGTGTTGGCTTTCGCATGAGCACTGCAACGAGGAGGTCAGCTATTGCAGGGTTACGAAGACTTTGTTCGGCCAGTTTCAGTACGGCTTGACCATATATGGGGTCTCTTAGCTCTAAAGATTTCGCGACAGCCAATGCGATCCCTTGCTTTATCCCAAGCTGATCATGACCTTGACTGGTGTATGACGGATGAGCTTGATCGGTGCATGATGGGACGGACCCGTGGCGTAAGTTCTGTGTCATGACAATTGCCTCTGACTCCCAACATTTTATTGTCTCGGGCTTGGGGGAGGTGGCAACAGCGGCCCTTCCGGGCCTTGTAGTGGTAGAGGTAGTGGCGTAGACAGCTTCCTCACCAGCGGGCATTGATCTTGACAAAGCCACATCTCCACTTGAACGGTGAGGGCGAAGGGCCGCTGTTTCGGCGACATGTGACACGCGTGCATTACCATCAAGCTGCCCAGGGAGAGGTACACGCACAGAGGTAGAGTTAGATAGGGTCTTTTCGTCTAATTTTCTTGCAACACGAAAATCAACAGGGTCTCTAAGCTCAATCGCTCGGGTAACAGCAGCGTTGACGATTTCCCTGGCCTGTCGGTCTAGAAGAGTGCGTGAAAATACGGGTCCATGAGTCAGTGTATTTGATGTAGCTGGACTCACTAGTATTGCTCTAGTGTCATCTTTTGGCCCAGCAATGTAAGCGTAATCTTTTCCTTTCTCCCGTGATGTTGGGGTCCTCGTAGAGACTATGCCTGGATATAAATTGTCAGTTGTAGTAGATGAAGTGGCCACAAGCGATTGATCTCCACTTGGGGTAATCCCGGGACTCGTGGCCATCCTAGAGCTATCATCATGGCCCGGGCCGTAGAAGACTGGAGGCTGCTTTGACGAATGCCTCTTTAGTGGCGGCAAAGAACCAGCTCCTATACTGCTTTCAGCGCTTGACTCTGACGATGGGAACTGGTCTAGGCTTGTAGGTGGCGCTGACATTTCATGACTTTCGGTACTACTTGTAGCGCTTGAGGCATCAGAGTCTATTGACGACATCTCCGTCAAATCGATAGGCACAGCGGTACCGGCGTGTGCTGTCAAAGTAGTCCGAGGATTAGCGACTAGAGTGGACTCCCTAATTGGATCTGATTTATCAGGTCCCAGTCCAAACGGCGCTGCTGGGAAAGAGTCTGAGTCTACCATATTGGCTTTTCCTGCTTGAAACGAATTAGCTGTAGAACGACTTCCCGCTGCCTTCTTGACGTCGTCTAACTCTACTTCATTCATCTCGCGCACTTTTCCATAACCCACAATAGGTTCGTTGGGTTCGTTGGACGGCATACAAGGCTTTACAATGGTAAGCTCTGGGGCGGTCTCAACGCCTTCAATGTTGGGTATACCAGCGGACATGCGATGAACTCCTCTATACGTACGGTCAGACTCCGACCCTGACACAGCCATTCTTCCATTTCCCTTAGCATTCAATCCCCATAGTTGCTGCTCCTTGGTCTGATGGACTGGGGTGGATCCTTCGAGATGCCTGTCCTCCGTCGGATGGGCGTGAGCCTCTCTTTTCCGTTTCTTTGCCTGATTCAGTTCCATCCCTCGATTTGGTCCCAAAAAGGGCTGATCGGACAACAATGCCTTCCTAGTCGAGCCCTCAACGACATCCTCGTCAAGAAATTCTACCCCATGATTCATCGCGTCTTTTTTCGCCTTGGCATAATCATAAGGTCCCCTTCCAATCTCAGCAAGCTCTTTCTTTATCATCTCACCACTTGGTGTCCATACCGCGCTCTTCTTCATTCTCTTCCGGAGTCTCATCGTCTCCCACTCCGTCAGTCGTAGCCAGGGTAAGTGCTTGCTTCCAATTTTGGCGTCTGGTGGAGGAGGCCTAAGGCTGAGCAGAGCGTTATGAACAGAGATGCCGGCATAGGCACTGTGCACGTTGGTGCCAGGTACTGTTCGCGGTCTCTTACCACTTTGCTGCTGGGCTTCGACATTGACTTCGCCAATTCGTGTGGGCCTGGGACTCGGCAATCGCGTCGCTATGTCTGAGCGAGCTTGAAGCGGTTGCTGTTCCTGTTTTTGCTTCATCCAATCTTGGAGACTTCCTTGCTTCCACTTACCAATAGCATTGGGATGTGGCGGATACGCTCCTGGCAAAGATTCCATGACTCAGCTCGGGACTACATAGCTCGCTCACATGTTTGTTATATGACTGTTTCGGAATCTGTGCCCTGATCACGTGGATAAAGTACCAATCGGGGTGTTTGCTGACATCAAACCCCTCCGGCTATTGTTGTAGGGTGAGCGCCGCCCTACCACTGTACGAGCGCGACCATGGCGTGCACGAATCATGGTAGAATACGGGTAGGACAGAAGCCTTCCAACTATCAAGGTCTTCATTCACCTAAACGTTGACTTCGTCTCCTGTCACCTGGATGCAATTGCATACAACACAAGAACAATTGGTCTTCCTCGTCGTCATGAGCTGGTGCTTACAAGACGGATCAGTCGGGCGCCTTCGGTGGTAGATTTCTGTTGTGATGCCTTCAGACCCTCGGCTTCAGAAGCTACGGCGAGTTTCGCGTGCTTGTGACTTTTGCCATAACAGAAGTTCACGATGCCAGCAAAGTTCCGAGGACACGTCTGGATGTCAGAAGTGTATCGACTTCGACCTACAGTGTACCTATTCTCGGCCAGTCCACAAGAGGGGACTGAAATCCAAAAGAGGCTCTGGTCCTTCTTCTGCAACATCCCATCCCACCCTGGGCTCACCGGATCTGGCAGATTACGAAGAGCAAGAGCCACGGGAAGCTCGACGACACAGCAACCTTGACCATGCCCGTCTCCAGCCTCACAATGGCGTACCATCAGACATCCAGTCAGATAGTCCCGCTCACAGTACAAACAGCCATTGGCGGGCAGAGTCTCTGCCAGACCAGGAAACAATTGGTGCCCTAGTGGAGATTTACTTTGACATTGTCTATCCCATGTAAAGCTGCCTACAGATTTGGCCGTATCTCTCGTACATGTCGCTCATGCAACGTGTAGTTTCCCTTTCTTCCATCGTCCAAGCTTACGTCGTCGAATCACCAACCGCGAGTATCTTATTAATCAGGGGCTCCTTGCTTGTGTGATGGTGATATGTGCTTTGGCTTCAGCTCGTGTCCGAGATGGCGCTGCATCACCATCAGCTAGGTTGCCAGACACACAGAGCTGGTCCTCTGAGGCTTTTCAGGCTGCTGCGCAAAGCGCTGTGCCCAAGGATCTTAGCAGCGCGCGAGGCATAGACTACATGCGCACGTTCGCCCTGCTCGCTCTACTCTCTATTCAGAGTGGACAAATTGATGCCATGCAGCTGAACATGGGCATCTATCACGCCCTTGCTTCGGTCGAGCGACTTGACGATGAGTCGGCTTGGCCTGAAGGGACAGGTCTTGTTGAGATTGAGGAACGACGGAGAGTGGTCAGCAGTACTTCTCTATACGTACCCGCGATGTACTGACAGGTTGCTATGGTTAGTTCTGGTCCATGTACACGTTGGATGTCTACTCCACTATTGTTTGGGGCGGCATTATTCACTGGCGGGAGGCTCAAGCAAGAGTGTCTTACCCTGGTGAGATTGAGGATGAATGGTTTTCCGACACTGGCATTCACATATCCACGACCATAGCCCCAAAAGTGTCAAACGACCTCCCGTCGCTGGTCTCTAGATTGAATGGATCATCATCCAGCTGGCTACATGGTTGGAATTTTACTACTGACCTCTACCGGATCCTCGAGCATGTCATGGATCAATATCATCGACTGAAAGGTCGTAGAGCTTCGCTGCCCACCGCAACCGACTTGTTTACAAGCGACACCCCTTCACAAGCAAAGATTCTAGCCCACGTCATGGAGCTGTACGACCAATTGCCTCAACGCTTCAAGGAAACCCTCGAGGTTGGGGCCGATGCATCCGAGGATCGATTCAACTTCCAAGCGGCGAATATCACGGCCACTCTCCAGGTATGGTCTTCGATGTGACACCATTGAGGAGGCACTTACTGAATCTATTGCTAGCTCGTCCGCATGGTCCTGTTTACGACGGGACATTCATCAGTGGAGCAGAAATGCTTGCTCGCTGGCGAATTGTTGGCGAACATTGCTACAGTACCTGTCCGGTATCTGCGGGCAATATCAAGTCCGCTAGTAAGTCATAGAGCTTGCGCAATAGTAAGGCATATGGATAACATGCGCTAACCTTGGTGGCAGTTGCACCACCTTGCTGGGATCGGATCTGTGCTTGGCTCGGCCATCGAAGGCCGTCTGACCGAGCCATCCTACCTCCAGATCAGGGCCGTCCTGTTCGTACCCCCTTTGTTGCATGTTCTCGTGCTGACGAGAAGTCCTGCCTAGGTTGGACATGGCCGGTCTACTTACCAACCTCGAAGTAGGACTAAGTCATTCGACGGGAACCAGCGATCGATTAAGGTCCATTATTTTGGGCATCGACCAATACATGCGGACAGAGGGCCAGCCTCAGAAGGTGTCTGATAACTCGTCCCAGCAACTCGTCTCTGGCTATGGTGCCTACAGTGTCGACTCTGTACTTCAGGGCTACCAATCTAATTCTGAGACGGATCCTGGTCACGTTCAAGATGGGAATATACATTTCGAGCTACCCATGGAACTTCTCGCTGACTGGCCGTGGTCATCTGAATTCAATCAGTTCGCTATGTGACTTTGCAGCAGCAGCTAATATGTATAAAGAACTCGGAAGCTGGTGGCGCTTCACTACATTCACAACAATCAAGCATCTTGTCAGCCTATCTGGTTAACTACATTTTAGATGGTTGAATTGTGCGATGAATCGTAAAACTTTGCCCCATCTTCGACGGGCCTTTGATGTCCGGCTATACCGACTGAAGAGCTTCCTGCGGCGTCAACGGGCTCGTCCATCGACAGCTTTCTAATACCAAGGATATCGCTTCGCTGTCGATACGACTCCTCCATCTTGGTATAGAAGGGACTGTTCGAAGAGAAGAGGGCATTGATGGACTCCAACGAACGGTCCTTGCTGTTGAAACGTGGTCAGCAATTTTGTTTACTTCCTTCTGCGAGGAACCCTCACGTTTCTGGACAGAAGAAAAACAAGATAGGCACCCAGATCAGGTTCAACGCGGCAAATAGGAAATTAGTCTCGCCAGAGCTTCGTACAGAGCAGCACGCCAGAGAAAATTTGCCTATATTCGGTGATAGGTGCGAACCTCCGGTGCCCAATCCAGTCACCACTCGTGCGACCAATATAAAGGACGAGCTTGGCATGGCCGCTTGTAGCGCGCCGCCGACGAGCGCAAAGCAGGCTCCTATCCCAAGTCCATTGATACGACCAATTCTATCAGCCAACCAGCCCCCAATGAAGGCCCCAAAAATGCATCCAAGGTCATATTGCCAAGCCAGTGAGTGAAGGTTTCGTTTGCGGCTCATAGCCTGGAAAGGTCTCACTCACAATGCTCACGATCCCGTCTTGGTGGACGGTGGAAGTCACTGTCCCGTCTGGAAGGTCAATGGCAACCTCTTGCACGTAGTCAGGAAGCGGCATTGACGCCTCCCATGACCCCTTGGTCATAGCCAGAAACGAAAAAGATGGCTATCAAGGAGAAGGCATGAATGGCGACATTCAGCCGTCGCGGCGAGAGGTTCTTCCACCCTGTCATTACCGCCATCTCGATACTCAATCTATCTACTACCAGACACGCGGCTTGTATTGAAGCTCAGGAAGGGTAGAGAAAGTCCAAATGCTCTGTGATTGGCTCCAATCTCGTCAAAGTATGTGACTTGTGGCTTGATCTAGGCATCTGCTCATGATCTTCATTTCATAAAGTCTCGCCGGAATACCTACTGATTGAGAGGACTAGGTAGGAGATGCTACTCTAGTGCGAGGTTGAAAACGAGGGACTGTGTGAGTGTGGCGCATTCGTTTAAGCCGAATAGGCGTTTAGCCGATTAACAGATCGTTTGTGATGATCGTTGCCTCTTTGATATATTTGGCCGGTGCATCCCAATGGCTGCCCCACCATGTCCTGCGTCTCTGGGAAGAAATCCCTTTCTGCCGAATTACCGCCTCTCACAACTCTACGGCATCGCTGCTGCGGACGATCAGCCCAACACGTCTCTCCGATTGTCCCGAGCGATGAGTCTTCCACCTCGACTGGCGGCCGTGGGCGGAACTTGGCCTGCCCAACTCTACAAGAAGCACCTTTGCATAGTCCACCGTGACGCTTGACTCCTTACTACGATGAGCCCTTAGGGTTTATTCTCCTGCTCTCTAATTCCGCCCTCAGTATCGTCTCAATCCAGTAGTCGAATCTGTCAAGATCTCACGATCAGCTAAGAACATTTGTCCTTGCCGTAAACGAGTCTCATTCACAAACATGGGCTCCAAAGTCAATGGATTTGTCAACGGACACGTTCATGAAGCTCCAGGCGCGCCTCTAAACTTGACGGTATTGGGCTTGAACAGTGGCACTTCTATGGTAGGACGTCGCTACGAAACACACTGTCGTGTCCTGCTGATCATCGATTGTGAGACAGGATGGCGTTGATTGTGCGTTATGCCATTTTGCACAAGAGACTCCCAGCTCTCCTATGCATTTTGAATTGCTCAAAGTGAGCAGCCTCAGGCTATTCCTCTCTTCCTCTTCGTCTAATGCCTCTTTTAGTATGGCGAAATACCGTTGGAAGAGACGATCAAAAAGCGCGTGATGGAAATGATCCTCCACAACCGCACGACGCCAGAAGAGCTCTCGGAAGTGAACGTCTTACTGGGAGAGACGTTTGCGGATGCGGTGATGGAGTTCACGGAACGATATGGAATCCAGATGTCGACCATCGATGCCATCGGATCCCACGGTCAGACTATCTGGCTGCAGTCGATGCCAGAGCCAGGGCACGTCAAGAGCGCACTAACCATGGCCGAGGGCTCGATCATCGCCGCTCGGACAGGCATCACCACCGTCACCGATTTTCGGATCAGTGATCAAGCTGCCGGTCGTCAAGGCGCTCCCCTGATCGGATTCTTCGACGCCCTTACCCTACATCATCCGACCAAGCTTCGAGCTTGCCAGAACATTGGGGGCATCGCCAACGTCTGCTTCATCCCACCAGACAACCGAGGCGGTATCGACCAATGCTACGACTTCGACACCGGTCCGGGTAACGTCTTCATCGACGCCGCGGTGCGACATTTCTCCAATGGAGAACGAGAGTACGACAAGGACGGCGAGATGGGCAAGCGCGGAAAGGTGGACCAAGCTCTCGTCGACGAGATGTTGGCGCATCCCTACTTCCACGTCGATCCCCCCAAAACCACGGGCCGAGAAGTCTTCCGGGACTCGTTGGCGCACCATCTGATCGAGAAAGGTGGGCGGAAAGGCCTTTCGCCCGACGACGTCGTCGCGACCATCACTCGAGTCACAGCCCAGGCCATCGTCGACCACTACAAGCGCTACGCGCCCTCGCAAGACATCGACGAGATCTTCATGTGCGGTGGCGGGGCTCACAACCCCAACATCGTCGACTTCGTGCGGGAGAGTTACCCTCGCACGCGCATCTACATGCTCGATGAGGCGGGGATCCCGAGCGGGGCGAAGGAAGCCATTACGTTCGCGTGGCAGGGCATGGAAGCTGTTGTTGGCCGATCCATCCCTGTGCCTTCGCGCGTCGAGAACCGGCGGCCGTACGTGCTGGGGAAGGTGTCGCCTGGGAGGAATTACCGGCACGTCATGCGGCAGGGGATGGCTTTTGGGGGGGAAAGGGAGGTGTTGAAACCGGTCAGGGAGCTGGTCAATTATGTCAATGGGAAAGTCTTTGATAATAGATGGTGATGACCGTCTATCGGCGCATATCATATTATTCCGGTACAAATTCTTCAATCGCATCTCTCTCTCTTGACAAAATCTACTTTGTAGAAAATTACGAGCGTAAACAAACCTTCTTTTCTCAAGGCGCGTTGAGGAAGTTTAGATAGACGGTTGCCAATTGCTCCGGGCACTCCTCGGCCAGCTGATGACCAAACTTGAGTTCCTGATACTCCACCTGGCGCGCAACCTGCTCCATTTGTTTCCCGACCTCTTTCCCGATGAAGGCCTCGCTGCCGACGGCGAGGACGGGCATTTCCAACGCCCTTTTGGCGGCTTCTCTGTTCTGCTTGACGTTTGATTCCGTTGCTCGATCTGGAGATGAATGAAATGTCAGCCCAAGTTCCGCTCTCAAAGAACTGGAGTAACAAAACAGGGGGGGCGCTTACAGATGTTGAACATGCTCCGTAGTCCGCCTGGTTGGGAGAACTTGCTCACGTATTCGTCGATGGCGTCGTCGTCAATGCCAGTTGGAGTGTATGCTTCGTTCTTGATGAACCTGACGGGATCATCGTCAGCACCGACCGGGTGTCTGGCAATAGAATACCAAGCACGGAAATATATTCGTATACCAAGTGAAGTACTCCCTTTCCCGGCCTGTGATCAACAGCTCCGGAACGTCACGGACGTAGTAAAAACTTTGGCCGTCTCCGTCAGTTAGTTGCTACAGATAGTATCGAGGGCTTCCCGAAAGTAGTGATATCCCACCTAACATGCCACAGATGCGTCTCCGGCCGATCGGGATTGAATGACGCCCACTCCTCCAAGCCAAAGCCCGGCAACAGCATCTCCTGAAAGATCAAGCTCATCACCCGCTCCGGATACCGCGCCGCCACCTGATACGCAGCCGCAGCGCCCCAATCTTCGCCGCACATGTGGAACGTCTCGTGGCCGAGATGGGTCATCAGTTCGGCGAGGTCGTCCGCTACGGTGGCCATGTCGTAGCCAGCGTCGGGATGGGTCGAGTCGCCGATACCGCGCATGTCTGCGGCTATGATCGTGTACTTTGGCGTCAAAAAGGGCAACACTTTGCGCCAGTAGTAACTCGTCTTTGGGATCTGTGCGAGATGGGATATGTATCTCAGTCAAGGGCGTGTCTTTACCACGAGAGGAGGAGGAGGAAGGGGTCGGTCGTACACCATGTTGCAGCATCAATGCTGGTCCGGAGCCAGCGGTGTAATAATGCAAACGGACGCCCGTTGAGAGTCTTTGCCGACCGTGAGTGACCGGCTTGCCGTTGTGGTCGCGGATCGTGAGACCCATGCTGGGAGAGCACTTGGATGTAGAATAGTGATATGTTGAAGCGTACCCAAAGCTAGCACAGTTATCTCGTAGCGTTTGTTGAAGGTGTCGGGGAGCCTGGATTTGGTGTATATCAAAACCAGAGATCAATTGGTTGTATCGACAGTTGATCTGCAAGGAGCTCCAGAGAGTTGTCCGGAGCACTACAACGAACAGTAAGGTCTGGCCAGCAGCCCCACCTGCCAGACGTCATTGCATGCCCAAGCTCTTCAGGCCGCCTAGGACGAGGATTCGGATGCACGGTCGTCCTTGCAGTACTTTGCAGATCCGAGCAGACGGGTCATCTCCAGTCTTACCGGGCTGTGCGAGGTGAATTGAAGCTTGTGTTGCCACAAGCCACGATGTGAAGATCAATTAAGATTTTGCCGAGCCCCGCACTTTGTCAAGCGCGCTTCAGTACCTTACCCCACAAATACAAACATGGGGTTGAGCTAGCAAAAGGCTGAACGGCTAAACGGCTAAACTCGACGACACCGTGAGCACCAGCGCCCAGTGTCTGCTGCCATCAGATGTGTTGCGGGGACTTGTACTAGGTCAATTCTCTATTCTACCAGTCGAGACGACCGGCTCTGCAAGACCCGTGGACCATGGATCGTTGGTTACAGTCCTTGCTGGCTCCGTTATGCCTCTGGTCGTCCACTCTGCCGGATTTTCTCCTCCGCAGTTGAAGCTTTATAGGAGCGGCATCTGCTGCTCATGCCTTCTCAATCTCTCAATTTCTCTTTTGCTCCTCTGCTGGCTTCATCCCAACTTACAGTAGGACCCCTGGGTACCCTTGCCCTGGTTCTAGTCTACTACATCATCACCCATATTCGCTCTCATTCACACTGACACTCTCCCAACCATGGCATTCAAACCATGGCGGGCCGTGCCCGGGCGGCTCCTCCTGTGGGCGCTCAATCTGTTCTCTGCAGTTGCTTTGATCTTTGAAGGATATAACCAGGGTGTCATGGGCTTTGTGAATTCGACACCGGGTTACGTACATACCGTGGGTATTGGCGGACCGGACGGCAAAGTGACCAACACCACCAAACAGGGAGGTTTGGTTTCTTCCTACTATTTCGGTGCCATGTTCGGCTGCTTCATTGGAGGTCGATTCGGTGATCGCTTCGGGCGGAAGCGTGCCGTTGTCCTTGGGAGCATACTCATTCTGCTTGGTGGCAGCTTGCAGGCTGGTACTCGAAGCGGCGACATGACCATCTGTGGGCGAGTGATCTGTGGTGTTGGCATCGGTTTCATCAATTCCGTACGTATTGGATGGAAAACCTGGCGTATACCGAAGACTGACCAGGGCGGATAGATCATCCCAACTTGGATCTCTGAGCTGGCAAGAGCTCATAACAGGGGCGCAGCCTTTGCGTTGGTCTTTTGTGCCAACTACGTGGGTATCGTGATCGCCTACTGGTTAGGATACGGTCTCCGGAAAAACACGACAGACTTCCGATGGCGCTTCCCATTGGCTTTCCAGGTCGTCCCAGTCATCATTCTGCTTCTGACCGTCGCCTTCTTGCCCGAGTCTCCTCGGTGGCTAATCTCCCGCGGCCGACGAGCAGAAGCCGTAGAGATTCTAGCAAAGATCCGTGGCGACCTTGCCGAGAATGATCCGTCCTTGCTTGCTGAATTAGAGCAGGTTGACGCCACCATTGACTCCGCAAACCATAAACGATACCACTTCCTCAACGTCACGTTTGGCCGTTTTTTCGGACGGCTACACCTGGGCCGACGTGTGCTTTTGGCCATTGGAATCATGATGATGATGGAATGGACCGGTATTCTTGCCATCACCGTCTACGCCAATATCCTCTTCCAGCAAGCTGGATTCAGTGGAGACAAAGCAGCCTGGCTGGCCGGGCTGTGCAACACCTTTGGTATCGTCGGTACCGCCGCTAGTATCTTCACTGTTGATCGATTTGGCCGGCGTATCTCCCTATCCTTTGGCTTCTTCATTCAGGGCGTCGTACTCCTACTAGCTGGTGGCTTAGCACGTTTGGGCGAGCTTCACCCCGACAATGCCAACTTTGGGGCCGCTGCCGCTGCCATGGTCTTCATCTTTACCTTCTTCTTCGCTCAAACGGTCCTGATGATTGCTTTTATCTATCCCACCGAGATCTGGCCACAAGAAATCCGCGCTTTTGGAAACAGCTACGGCGTCTTCGGTTGGGCGGTCGGATGCGGTACCACGGTATGTTGTGTTTCTGTTGCGCATGCTCGACACAGGAAGTCTGACAGATCGTTCCTAGACTCTTGTGATCCCATCCATGTTCTCCACTCTCGGCTACAAGACGTTAATCGTCTTCGGTGTCTTTAATTTCTTGTCTCTTCCACTCGTCTACTTCTTCTTCCCCGAAACCAAAGGTCGCACGCTGGAGGAGATCAATCTCCTCTTCGCTGCGGAGAGCCCGCTTGCATCGGCCAACGAGCAAGAGTATCACCGGCTACTCGCCGAGGCCGGTGGGAACGTCGCCGTTGCCGAACGTCGAATGATGGAGGATATGGATGTGGCGGTGGGTGAGAAGTTTGTGGGCGAGGCAGGGAAGGCTTCATACGACGAGACTGCCTGAGCTGTGGGGACATAGGTGCTTGCGGGATATGGGAACTTGATGCGATCCGAGTCATTATAAGTCTATCTGTTTGGCTCCTGATACCATGGGCGGATTTTTTTGGGTTTACGGACGTGGCCCGGATGTTACTGTTCTGCGTTGGACTTTCATCGATACTTCCAATCTAGCAATCAGAAATCTGTACACCTACTAGAGATGCTGTCGTGCTCATCATACCACTTGAGTTCATCCCACAAGCAACAAGGTCCTCGCGGCAATGTCTCAACTCCAAATCCCTACGATGAGACTACGCAAACGAGCGAGTAGTGTGAAGGAAAGTGTACCACGCCCAACCAAAATCTCTATTTGCGCCCATCGGGAAAGATCGGCCAAGAGAGAAAGAGGTTGCAGAGGGGGTCGGGGAGAGAAATCGATAAAAACTGCGATCCAAGCGATATAATAGCAAAGATAAACGCACGCATTTCCTAAAACAAAATCTAAAACCCGAGGAACGGGCCAAAAAAAGACAGACGAGAGAAAAGGTCTCGAAAAAGATTTAATGGAAACCACGGCGAGGCGAGGGGTGTGGCTCATGTGAGGAATATAAATGGCAGCAGTCCAGTCCAGTCCACTGGCTGGCGAGACGGTTTATTGTGTGAGGATAAGGTATAGAATATGTGCTACCTTAATGACATGGTTTTTGAACCCTCGATGGTTTGGTTTGGTTTGTTTGAAGCGGACGTGTGCGTTGCGTGCCATCTCACATCAGCGACGTTACGTTCAAGGGCGCAAGCAACCTTTTTCGTTCCTGGTGACTGGTATCGAGTATGGTGCACCTTCCTTAAGGTATCTAATCTTGGAAGACTGGGTCGCTGACTAGGTAGCTGAGAAGCGAAAGGGGTGAGGTTTGGAGGAGTTGGGTAGGCATATAGTCGGAGTAATTTATATACTATTGTAAAGGTGACTTTCTTTCTATCTTTCCCCTATTGATTATTATGATTATCTAGAATTGAGATCGGCTAGTGCTATTGGTGGATTTAATATACACTTTCGATTTTTACGATCTTGCTTGCTTACTTCCGAAATACTCTACAATGGACAGGGCGGATTACGGAAGGGTACTATCTAGCACTCTTATGCTGAGAGTTGGGTGATATGGTACGGTGTGTGGTAAGTTAAAGTAGGTATGCCTATAGCGGAACAAGGACAAAAACACAGACGAAAATAGATATCAGACCATGCTTTTTTTCCAGTGAAATGGTCAGCCATTCATAGACGCAGGAGTACTAGCTCACATCGTCACTTGTATTCTATCCAGCGATGCTCCACCACAAGAACCTTACCTTAGTTTGGCAACATCCGCACGCCTTGATCGAGGATTTCAAGGTCCATCATCGGACCGATCTCATCCACGACATATCGAGATAGGTTGCAGACTTTACAAAAACCTTCCAATCTACCTTATTACATCCAGAAAGGCCAGGAAGGTCATTCATCGTGAGGATGGATGCTACAACGCCAGACTGTGCTGTGCGTCTTGAGAGAGAGGGGCTCTCATGGTGACAGAGATCTGTTCGGATAATGGAATGGAATGGAAGGGGGAAGTCATGGTTCGTTTACGTAGTTATTTTCTAGATCAGCACTTTCGGGCTCACTGATCGATATCAAAGCCTTTCTTCGAATTAAATCAAGGAAATTTATTCCCAAGGACAGGTACGTTACTTATAGCGCAATTCTTCTTCCCCAATCTTCCGCCAACGATAGATCCAATTACCTCGTTCTATGGAAGAGCTGGCGGACAAATCACATTCAACCTTCCAAAAACCCATTTTTTTAGAGTCTACGTGGATGGCGACACGCAAAAGTACATGCTCCTTAATTGCAGTACCTACAGCCTTCGCTCAATTACTCCTCGGTATCTCAACCCTCGACCCCTTCACACCGGTCTTCAACGATGAGGGCGAACGAGAACTTTTCGTAAACATAAAAGTGAGCTTAATGGCTTAGAACATGGAGTGTGCGACCCTTCTGTACAACGAATTCTTCCTCCTGGCGTTCGCACGACAGTGGGAACTGACAGAGCGAATTGATGCTCGCTAACACGTGAGAGATACCGAATCTGGGAGAAATTTGTCACACTAAGTACTTTAGTCAGACCTGCGTCGCCAGGACCTGTCAAGGTTGGGAGGGAAAGAAAGGGTAGGATTGTCTTGTCTTCTGATATTGTCTTGCTACTATGGAGGTTGCCAAAGAGCAGGAAGAATAGGGGCATTCGCCTCCCTAAATACATGGTTTCCAACGCTAGTCCAGTTACCCCTTATCAGGGGAAACCTGTCTACTCGAGCAAAATTAGATTGACGAGACCTTTTTCCTCCGAGTCCACCTACTTAAACAATACATATTCAAGATTTCGAGAGCAGAGAAGGAGGCAATCAATGAATGATGTTGTATACTAGTGTCTCTATTTTTCTAGGCACGCGAGGAAAGATCAATGTCTCTAGCTCGCGGACGTCGTCGCAGATTGGTAGCGGTCTCTACTCTACCGCTCTCAGCCTCATGTCCAAGAGTGGGTCAGGTATTCCAACATTACGGTCCCGTATTCTCATCATAATCCAACATCCCTCATCCCGATCCTCATAAGTCTTCATCTTCATGTTGCGGCCCTCCTCATCAATTCCGCCCAAGCACTCTCCACAGCCTGCTTCAACTCTTTGTAAGTGACAAGGATAACGGACTGTTCGTCTCTGGTCGTCAATGTCACCTTCTCCTCGACACCGACATCCAGCTTGTTCAGACAAGCTATTATGTGGCCCATATCCAGCACTGGATTGTTTTGCGCATCGACTTGGTGAAAGACGTAATCGCGGAAGAGGGGTAAGACGGCACGGGAACCTTGGTTGGACCACGTCCGGTTTTGCTCATACTCGGGTCGCTCGTTGAGACAGTTGAGCTTGGTCATCAGACGGACTAGGCGTGAGTTTTCGAGCTCTTTGTTCAAAGAACATTGGAGGACATCGTCAGCTTTGAGCGACGCATCAAAAACATCCATGATGTTTTCGCTGATCTTCGTGAAAAGATCGTTGATGGGCGCGTCATTTTCGGGATAGCTGTGGTCGGAAAGCCAATTGAATATCTTGAGAAGGCGTTCCGAGTAGGTGCGGCTTACGACGTCTGGCCCTCTTCCTTTCGTCCCATAAGTGGAAGCAAGGTGGTGAGCAATATCCACTATCAGTTTGCCGAATTTTTGCAGGTCTTGTCGTTGCAGATCAGCAATGTCATGCTGCTCCGTATCCAGAACGTCCTGAATGGCGCATCCATTGAGACGTATGCGATTTTCATCGGTCACAAGCACCTTGGTCTTGTCGATTATTCGAGCTGCCAAGTTGGAGGAATGAATAGCCTTGAGCGCGTTGGCTATCTGCACGACGAAGCTCCATACTAAATCCTCCAAGCTACGCCCAGGACGGGGATATGGCTTGTTGAAGTATTTCTCCGCAATAGTCTCTGAGGCAGGATGGTAGTCCGAAACGATGACAACAGAGGCGTCGCCGAAACCCGTCGTGGTAAAGGCAAAATGTACCGATACAGCGCTGCTACTCTTAACTCGCGCCCAAGTCGAGCGAACAGACCTCAATGCATGCTCATTGTCGGTCGTAGCCTTCAGATCATGAAAACGTCGTAGACAGTAAGTCTTACCATCTCGTTCAGAGACCGCTTTGTAGACGGTGCTGGCATGTCCGTATCGTGCATGGTTGGAATGACTGGCGCCTTGTAATGGCGTCAAAGTGTGGAAGAAATCGATTGTTGGTAGTGTTGAGTTTGGAAAGATCCTCAGATACGCTTCGCTTTTGGCATGTAGTCTCTGCCTTAGATCTTCGGGGATAAAGAGATCTATGGCAGTCCTTTGATTTGGCTTCGTCGTCTCTCGAAATGGCTCTAGAGGGGCGTAGTGATGATGTTGGAGTAGTTGTGAGTGGCTGGCTATGGTAGGTAAATATGAGGATCCATACCCGTTTGGGTCCTGAGAGTAGAGATTGGAGTTCTGGTGGATGTCTAGATTGTTCGGAGTTGTAGCGGCAGGTGTGTTAGATGTGAAGGGGTCGAACTGATTGGAAGTAGATTGATTAGAGTTGGAATAATCGGAGCTATGATCAGCCTAATCGAATCGTAAGCATATTGTTCATCCGCTACAAATATGCGCAGACGAGTTAAAATAATTGGAGTCAAGAAACCAACTGGACTTGACTTTGTTTTTCGAGGGAAAGACGTCGCCAAGAGTCCTAAAGTAAGGACTATGGGAATGATCTAGACAGGCGCGGCAAAGCTTCTAGAGAACGCCTTGTCCAGTAACCTTTGCGCTTCCAGGGGGAAAAGGAGTGTCGCTCTGCTAACAGTTGGCCTGTTTTGCGTTGGGGAGTAGGCCCTGATTGAAACCGTAAAGCCATCAAAGGAAAAGAATCCATCAAGAAGGAAGAAAACCCTCACATACTGGATGATATATCTGGGGAACGAATTCCCTGGCTTCCGGCGCCAACCAATCAACAGCGTTTGGATTGTAGGGCTTCTGTATTGATGGGACAGACGAGGAAGCTTCGCTGGGAGCTACCAGGCTTCAGTACTAGAAGTTCAGTCGGCGTCTGAGGACGAGTGTACCTGGACTAAAATTCCTAGGTTTGAAGGGAGCAGCATTGGCAGCTTTCGGCGACAGGCCGGGTGTTTTTGATGCGCCATTAACGGTCAGAGACGCAGGTGTAAAGCTCGGCGAGTCCACGTTGAACTTCTTCTTAACGCTGAAAGGGTATGAGTAGAGCGTCCTACCTGCGACAGGGGGCTTTGGATGCACACTTTTCCACTTGAGTGCTGGGGACCTCAGGCTTGACTGGATCGTGGCTAAACGCACAACCTTCATATCCCAATCAGCAGGCTGTCTCTGATGGTATGAGATCTGGTTCGTATCCACCTTTGTCCTTATAGCGGCAGTGGCCATATATTGTTACGTTCCGGCACAAAGTATCCTTTGCGTTCTCTTTTTCACGGAGCTCAATCAGCAACCTTACCCCCAGCTGTTGCTCCACGATTTAAACCCCTCATACTATATGGGCGACCACTCACCGCGTCCTTTCGGCTTCAGGGAAGCTCCTGTTGGCCGTAATTCCTCCATGCTATTCTGTATCAATGCTGGGATCGTACGCGTCCCCATTCCCTGCCGGTAGGTTGTTATGTTGGTTGGGGATATTGAAATTACTACAATTGCATTAGCAGGTGTTTGGCAATGACCCGAGGGGGCTCAGACTTCATGCCAGTATGTGGTGTGGGATGGCGGGCGGCCAACTTGCAGGCGAAGCGGATCAGACGATAATGCAATTGAGCTCTACTATCGAGTACAAGAACATGGAAAGACAAAATATTAAATGGAAAGATACAAAAACACCGAAGCACAGCTTCAGCAAACGAGAGAAGCTATTATAGATGTATAAGAATGACGGCGTATGTGGGGGAACAAGTGAAGGGGGCTGAGAGTAAAGCTTCAGTTTCCGCAGAGGTCCCGCATCTTTTGTTTGAACCAATCAGAGCAGTGACCGTTGCCTTTCGAGTCACCAAATCCGCCAGTGTTGGCCTTTTATTCTATCATCCTTCATATCTCGACAAACGATTCTCGGTCGTGTTCACTTCTTCTTACAACACCTACCATCATGTCTGGCAACGACTTTGACCCTTCTCAGCTGAATGAAAGCCAGCAGCTGGCGCTGGGTACCTACACTTCCGTTACAAACCAAGACCCTACAGCTGCGATCCCATTGCTGCAGAGATCCGAGTGGAACGTCCAGGTCCGCATAAAACGGCTGCATGACACATACCTTTGTCGAACCTTATACTAATAGTGTCACAGATAGCGATTGCCAAATTCTTCGACGGCGAAGCCCCCGATCCAGTCGCCGAAGCTCGTGCTCAACTACCATCCCCAACTCCACCAGCTCAATCAATACGGCGAGAAACACTGCTGAATGGCTCACCATCATTCACCAGAGCTCCGCGATCCTTACCTCAAGAACCTGCACCCCGAATAGTTCCTCAATCTCATAGCCAGACGAATTACCGACCACCGTTTCTCTTCTCAATTCTTCTCACGCCATTCAACCTTCTCTACCGACTACTTTCGGGCTCCTTCTCGCTCTTCACATACCTCTTCCCATTCCTGCCTCGCCTTCTCCCAAAGTTAGCCCAAGGAAATTCTCCGGCGCGGTCACGATCGGGACGGAGATCCATCAATCCAAGAGACACAGCATCTAGGTTTGCCCGAGAATTTGAAGAGGAGTACGGAAGACATGAATTACAATTATTCGATGGGGGCTACGCTCAAGCGTACGATTTGGCGAAGAAAGATTTGAAGTTTCTCGTGGTGGTGCTCCTCTCCCCTGAGCATGATGATACTTCGGCATTCGTACGAGACACACTATTGTCTCAAGAAGTCGTGAACTACCTCAACGATCCTCAAAACAAACTTTTACTATGGGCGGGTAATGTACAGGATTCCGAAGCCTACCAGGTCTCCAATGCCCTGAACTGCAGCAAATTCCCTTTTACTGCGTTAGTAGTACACACACCTCAAGATTCAACGACATCGATGTCAACAATTGCTCGGATTACTGGATTACAGTCTGCCTCAGCATTTGTATCAAAGCTGCGAACGGCAATCGGTCAACATGTACAGGCTCTGGAGACAGTACGGGCGACGAGGAATGAGCAGCAGACTTCACGAAACATACGAGAAGAGCAAAACAGCGCCTATGAGCGGTCACTAGCGCAAGACCGAGAGCGTGCAAGACAGCGGCGAGAAGCTGAAGCGGCGCAGAAAAAAGCCGAAGAAGAAGAGAAAGCCAGGGCTGAAGCAGAAGAGAGGGAAGCCCAAAAAGTCGAGCAATGGAAGCGATGGAGAGCGCAATCGTTGCCCGTTGAACCTGGTCTGGCCAACAAGACCGCATCGCGGATCAGCATACGGCTGACAAGCGGAGAGCGCGTGATTCGCAAATTTGCCGAGGATGCAGCAATGGAGGAACTGTACGCCTTTGTTGAATGTCACGGGTTATTGATGTCAGGAGAGGACGTATCCTCAGCGTTAAAGCCAGCGGGCTACGAACACACATACCAATTCCGCCTAGTGTCACCCATGCCTCGGACCGTTTACGACATCCAGGATGGTGGCAGCGTGGGTGCCAAAGTGGGCAGAAGTGCTAATCTCATTGTCGAACCTATCAATGATGAAGATGACGATGAATGAACTACATGTTTGGCTAGATTGATACTGCATCGTGAATTGCGAATTAGCGGGCAGAGTTCGGGTTTGGAAGTTTCCTTGCCAAGCCTCAACTGTTGGGCGATTCCATATATGGACGGAGTAACATAGACCGAGCAAAAGAGTCGCTACAATGTACGGAGTAGGCTAGCTCATTGAAGCCGTCGGAAGAGAGTATTCTGTATCGGGTAACGGAGAGATACCTAATCCATATCCATTTACATTCATGCCATTCCCTCCACTCAAACATTGTCATCGACGCAGTCCATCAAGATCTTCTATCAGCTGTCTCAAAATCTCACAAGTCTCAGGACCAAAGCTCGTCCCTACACCTTCTGAAGATCCTCTACTCTCAACAAAAACCACTCCTGACAACCATATAATTTAAGATGCTAGATCACAGGTAGGTATTTCCTCTAGAACTTCAACAATGCTAAACCTTCATACATCTATCCAAGCACTATTCATCCCCAACCAATCATTAGCCGAAATATACTCAGGGGATGGATTCCAAGGGTATCTTTTGATGTAAGGGGTTTCAGCTTTCCACTTTGAACACATCATTGGTTTGATGTGTGGGATGGTAATTGCAGCACGTACCTTATACACCGGCGTCTATTTCCAATGCCGCAGTTGCGTTCCATCGTTATCGAAAAAAGAGGTAGTTTGAGTCTAGAAATCACGAAGGAGGCGGTGATAATTTCCAGTTCCTCTTTAGATAATTTAACCACTCTTCTTTTCCTGCAATACAACATAATACCTATGAACCGCAAGCCTCGTACGAATCTCCGATCTGATCAAGCTTTCTCGATCGAGGAGTACACGGCTTGTGTTGTAGATACACACTGAACCTCCTTCCTATTAATATTAGCCTGATTGAACTTGGGCATTGCGGCTTTCCCATATACTTCATCTTGCCATTTTCATACAATGAAGATATAGATAACAAAGCCATTGATTGAAAAGTAGGTACCTTATCAATACTCGCCTCCCGAATAAATCCACCATAGCCCCAAAACCTTAGCCTCTTAAATAAACAGTATATTCCAATATCAACATTAGACAATAATGAATAACGTCTCATATGTCCATAGTTAGATTCTGAAGTGTGGTTGTATATCCGCCCAGCCGATTCAGATGTTCTAGTAAAATAATTAATTCCGGTCCATGGCTCTTGATGGTGGTCCGTAAAGGTTAAGTATACGCTATGCGATTTAAAAAAAGGAGGGTTGGGAAATGGGAGAAGGCGTTGCGTGGGAAATGCGAGGGGGGTTTTGTAAAGCTATTTTGCACGGGTGTAGGTGCGGCGATAGAAGGAGTTGCTTTCGTGGTTTGGGGCTTGGGAAGTTCTATAGCTGTGTGGTGATGGGTTGCTGCTCGGCGAGGGTATTTGTTGGTGTTATTTGACACTTCGGTTGAGCTACGGTGTTAGAGAAATACCGTGGTCGAGATGGGAATATGTGGATCTGTTCTTATGTAGAGGATTGTTTTGACTGCTGAGACGGAGGAAGATGACTCGATGTATAGAAATCCTTGAGAATCGATTGTTGTTTTGAATGAGGTTGGATTACAAGTAGTTTGGTTCGCTGTATATGCTCAGTGGCTTTTGCATGAGGAGAAATAGAAATTTCCGATCTCTCAACGTCCAGCATGGACACATAATGGCAAAATGCCTTCTCAAGACTCATTCTACCGCATCAATTTCACCCCCTAGGCTCGGCGACTTGGGTAGTGGCCCAGGGGTTACCTCTCCCCATCCAATGATCCCCAGATTATCGAGCCTGATCTGAAACTGGAGCATGAACGGCATTCCTTTCCCCCGTTTCACCATGATCTCTTGGAGGCCCAAGAGGACATCTCTCACATTGCCCCAAGTCAAACGCCTGCCGTGAGCCGGACCTTGGTCAGGGCTTTGGATGCTAATCCAACCACCCTTCGGTGCGGGTGCCGCAAGAACTCCATAGACATAAGGGTCTTGATCTTCTGGAAGAGCAACATTGCCAAACCTTTTGACTCTGCGGGCAACCTCGTCGAGAGCGTCGTCGATCATTGCAATGAGGACTGTGAAGTCAAATCGATCTCTAGGACGCGCTTTGTCTTCGTATACGATCGAAATATAGGTGTTTGGGACGTGGAAAGTATGCGTTTTGTGGAGTGTTGTGTTTAGGTGGGTACTAGAGTAGCTGCCATTATCGGCAGCATCGACGGGTAGGAAGAGATCCCTGGCTAATACGCTTCTGGGTGACGGCGCAGCACATACACAGCACGCCCAGCCGATGAGGAAGTTGAGAGTTAAGGAAAGATGCATTGCACTTCGCCGGACATTGTGCTCCCCTTTGGAAGTCTAGATATAAAGAGCGTATATATTTAATTAATACAGCCGCAGATAGTTTTGTACATGAAGTTGCGACAAGCGAAGCGCAAGCCCGGAGGCATTTGGTGGGCGCGGGAAGATCTGAGCGACTTATCGGCGTTGTTGAACAGGAGACCGCAAGGAGAATCACCTTCCTAACAGTAAGTGATGGGGAGTTAGCCCGTCGTGATGGTTTACAAGCCTTTTCAGCAGCGGATTGCAAGAACATAGCAACAGAAGGATCCTAGCAGCAGACTCTGATCATCGAAGCTTGCAGCTCAACAGCGAAGACTTTTATATTGGGAGAAATTTGACAGGCCGAATGGTGAGAGGGATATGACTACTGGAGATAAAGATCCAGCCGAGCATCGTTTTACAATGTCCACTCTCGACGATATACTAGATGCCTTAGCAGCGACGCCAAAGTCTGACCCCGTACTTGATGCTGTGCTTGAACGTACTTGGCCGTCCGCGTATGCGATGCAAGACCTCCATTCTTCGATATTATAGGTGGTTCTCTTAGCTATGAGAATGTAAGAGAACCGTTGGGACAGGTGGAGGATGATAAGAGGTACAGGATTAGCCGAGATTTGAGGTCGTAAAGGAAACACCTGTACCCTGGATCAATACACAACCGCATCCACTGCTACATACTTATTACATTCCGAGGCACGTCGTGGTCAGTAAAATCCGGACACTAGGCTAGATAGAGAACCCCACTAAAATTCATATGCATTTCTCCTATTTACTAATTATTACAACTATTTATCGCTATATCTTCCCTACCACGTTATTAGATACACTCTAACTAGTATACGCCTTAAATAGCACGCTATAAGACCCTTATATTTAACGCTAGGTAGTTATACCGTTAACTTAAGGCATATACCGGAATAGCTAAATCCTCGGCCTAGGACCTTATCTATAACTCCTCTTTACGACGTATTAACTGTAACCCTAATAGGGAGGATTATTAGGGTACTAAGAAAAAAATGTCTAAGGAGGATATTACTCGGTATAATTACCTACTAGAAATAGCTAGATTTAATAGGAAGAGCTTAACCTAGGATTAGCTGGCATATAAGGTGAATATCTATATTTCCCCTTAGATAATAAAATAGGTAATATATTAACTAGACTAGCATAAATATATTACTTATAAGAGAGGCTAGTATAACCTGAGTTACGTAAAACGACGTGTATAATAGGCTAAGGAGGTACTATTCCTACGCCTAGAGCTAGAGGACTAGGATAATATTCGCTTTAGTAATGAGATATATACTAGATTTAGCTCTTAGGGGAAGACCTAGATTATTTAGAAGCTAGGTATACGCTATTACCCGGATTATATATAATATACTACGCTAGAATTAAAGGAGGAATAAGATTTAAAGTAAAAATATATATAGGTAGTAGTTAGGTATAACTTTAAGTTAGATATAGTATTTTATAAGGTCCTAGGTAATAAGAATAGGAAGATATTATTATAGGTCTATTAAGACTAGATCCTAGAACTAATTATTAAGCTATAGCTTGCTAAGGCTATACTTAACGGGATATCTTTTACGCTAGAAGAAGATAGTAACTCTAGTTATAAAACAGGTAAAATAAATATCTATCGTACGTGGAAGTATAATTATTATTTAGACTACTATTTTAATATTTCTAGTAGCCCCGATTTAGCCCTAATAGAAAACTGCTAGTAAGGCCCTAAGTAATAGATATGTTTAGTATTATATTAGGATAATAAGATGACGGAATATCTATTAGTAGAGGGATAGGAATAGTATATATTACAGGATTTTATTAATAAGAGGTATTATTTAATACTATAACGTCTAAAAGATATAATTAGTCTAGAAGGCTAAATAATAGGGTTTTAATAGATATATAGAGAAATATATATAAATTTTGGTGGGGTTCTCTATCTAGCCTAGTGTCCGGATTTTACTGACCACGACGTGCGAGGTTAGTGATGAGTACAAGATATCTCCACCTCCAGCGTGCACCAAGCACCGCGCTAGTATAGGATAGTCCTAGCCCCTTATTGGGCTGAACTCAAATTGATCATAGGTATAGCGTGCGTGCGTGCATAGTAGGTAAGTCGGTAAGTGAGGAACCGTGTTATAACTTGAGGAACATTTTCATGATCTATTCATAAGGCTTGGACGAAAGTAAAATCCTAAGACATGCACCGGCGACTTTGGGGCTCCATCAGCCGACGACCGAGTAAGCATAGCTTTGCAGAGCCAACGTCCAACTAGTATATAACAATGACTGATGTAGACATCCAGGTCAGAATGGGAAAGAAAGGGCAATACCGAACGGAGACTCACCCGAAGCTAACGTTGCAAGAGGAGTGGTCAGCGCCAGTTCATAACCTGGTATTTTAGACCTATCGAACGTTGACAAATCTACAGAGACTGTTCTGCGAGTCTGGCGGTCCTAACAACTCGGTACACCACGCCTCGCTCGGGAGCGTCTTGACATCTTCCTGACAATGTGACAAGGGCGAAGAAGTCCTCCACCTCCCAGTCATCGTCGAAGCCGCCGAATCAAGTCCAGCTGCAGCAACAGAAGCATCCATTCGAATACGAAATTTTCTCTCGAAAGACAACTACCTAAGAGCCTACGTCCAGTACAACGCCATCATGCTAATGCGAATATTGGCGGACAACCCAGGGAAGAGTTTTACTAAGAACCTAGATGCAAAGTTCGCCAGTACGCTGAAGGAATTGTTGCGAGACGGAAGGGATAGGAGCGTACAGCAGATCCTGAGGGAGACACTGGATAACTTTGAGACACAAAAGGCGGACGACGAGACGCTAGGTCTCTTAAAGGACATGTGGAAGAAGGAGAAGGCCAAGATGATCAAACGAGGCAATATCAGCGCTGGCGCAGGCGGAGTGCGCATCTCTCATCCACCATTCACAACGACCAGAAACTGACAAACGACCACAGCAAATGATGCCCCCCAACATCACCAACGGCACCAACCCCAACTACAACCCCAACCACCAAAACTACTTCGCCCGCAACCACCGACAGCGCGGCCTCCCCCCTCCCGCCGAACTATCCCAACGCGTCGAAGAAGCAAAAACATCCGCAAAACTCCTCTCCCAAGTCGTCCAATCAACCCCACCATCCGAAGTCCTCAACAACGAACTCATCAAAGAGTTCGACGAAAGATGCCAGTCGGCGTCGCGCTCGATACAGGGCTACATCCACTCCGACAACCCCCCGCCGGACGAAGACACCCTCCTCACCTTGATCGAAACAAACGACCAACTGGCAACAGCAATGAGCAGACACCAACGCGCCATGCTGCAGGCGCGAAGAGCCACAGGCCCTTCGCCCCGCCCATCGCCAAATCCGCCCCCGACCCAAAACGGACCTTTCGAAGCTCCGACGAACCCTCCGCCTCGCGGGCCGCAGGGACTGTCATTCGCTGCACCATCGGGCCTTCCACTAGGAAAACAAACACAACACGCCCCGCAAACGGAGCCGCAGAATCCATTTGGTGACCATAACGAACACTCGGATGAATTGCCGCCGCCGCCCCTTCCAGCGGGTTATGGTATGCCGCCGTCTACAATTGGGAAGGAGAATGATCAGGGTGCTGTGTTTAGACCTGGATACCACGAGGCGTCTTCGAGCTATGGTAGTAGGCCGGAGGCTTTGTTGGGGAATGGCACGGCACGGGGTGGTGAGGAGGAGGGGGGGGAAGTTCGGAGGCCGGTGCAGTATCGTTTTTGAGGCGTGGTTTGCGGGTTGAAAGGAGCACGCTGTGACACTGTGATGGGAAATGAATGGATTTCATACATTGGTTTGTCGGATAGGGGGTAAAGGCATTGCAAGGTTAGGATGCTATATACCAATTTCTGCGCTCCTTTTATATATAGCGATGGTACAGTGTGCTCATGTAAACAACACCTCCATCGACGAGATAATGCTAAGCTACATGCCCCAACTATGCACATTCTACGCTAGTCTGTTTGACTTTGTACAATGGGAGCGAGCCCCTAATCTCTCATCGTAGCCTCGTACCTGCACATTCATCATTAGCTCCATGTTCACGAATGGGGGAGATTCACTGCAACGTACCTCTTCCCCCTGAAAGCCCAAACGCCCCAGTTCCCACAACTCACATCCGTCGGATCATAATCGTTGATGTCCCACCTCAGACTCCGAAACTTGTTCTCCCCAGGCGTCATCAATATATCCATTTCCCCACCGACCTTCTCCTCCACCCAATTGAGATCGCGCTGCATATCCGCTTCGGAATATCCGGTGCTGATGATTGGGCACTTCGTCTCCAGCAACTGCGGCAGAGTCTCGGCCCATTCATGCGCGCTCGCTGGATGGCCCAAGCCAGGGTGGAAGAGAATGAAACAGTCGAAGTAAGGATCGAAGGGTTGGAAATGGCGGGCTTCGTGCAGTGTGTGGTAGTATTCGACGTAGGTGCTGATTTTCAGCTGGTGGCTGATGCGGGCTTCGACGACGGCTCCGAAGGGGTTTACGGGTGTCCGCTCTGGCAGGGGGAACTCGGCATCCCGGTTCGTCATGCTTTCGGGACCGATGAAGATGAGGTGGAATTGTACGCGCGGGAAGATGTAAGTCAGTTGCACCCATACTTCCCGAGGGAGGGAGGACTCGGCACGGGCTCCGAGGACGAAGAGGCGGATTGGGGGTGACTTGAGACGGATACCTTTGACGGTGTCGTGGGCGCCATTTCGCGGAGGGTGGAGGGTGTAGCGGAGGGCTGTGAAGGATTTGAGACCTTCGTATGTGAGGCGATCGCCTTTCTTGTAGTCGTAGGGGCTGAGTTCGGAGATGATGCTGCCGATCGTCATTGGATATGTCAGAAGTTTCGTTACTTGACGCAGAGGCCTCTCGTCGTTGATGGCTTCGTATTCGCGCGTGTAGAGATAGGTGTCCCAGTTTAACATGTTCACCAATATTTCTTCCATCTGGGGATAAGGGTACAGAAATTCGGGAAAGAAGCGACCGGAGCGCAGGTCATGGTCATCTTCGTTGACTTGGCGCAAGGTGTCGCATATTTCGATATGGGCTTCGTAGTCATCTGCCCAGTGTTCTTCTGAGCAGGAAACGGGTATGCCGCAGTCTGGACATTCAAAGCGCACGAGTGCTGGGGCTTGCGTTGTTTGCTCTTTCCTTGCTTCTGAATCGTCTGGGGATGACGGTATGCGGGTTCTGTGGTGAGAAGGATGCGGGCAGTATGCATGGGTTTTCATGAAAGCCGCTCTCCTCCGCAAATCTGGGGACGGTGAGTCCGAGAAGTGGTGGAAAAGGTTGTTTGGTTGGAGGAGGACATTTCCAGAGAGTGTGGTGGAGGATTTATAGGTAATTCCAGACGGACTGCGTGATGCTATGAGCTCTTCCTCTGCATTGTGCCTTTGCAATTCGTCAGAAGTGATGGTCCGTCGTTGCTGGAGGGGAAGTTGAGGTCTTGCAGCATTATGAATGTTGGATCGCGAATTAGTCGATAGCCGGCACTTATTTTGCACATGTCTGTAAGCTGTAGATGGGGCCTTCGGAGTGGCCAGTTTCCCAATGCCATGCAAGCACCTTAGGCAGGTATATCCAGACTGCATTGTCACTGTTTAGATATAGAACCGTCGGTCAGGGTGGAGACCGTCACTAAGCACTCTATCCAATGTCTTGGCGTAATTCTAGAGCTAGTCCAAACAAGGGTAGAGCCTTGACACCGGAAAGCTCGAATTCGAAAGTTACGACTCACTTGCCCTCAGGAGCTTTAACCTCACGGTGAAACTACAGAGTGCGAGATGAGAAGTCGCTCGGGTCTCCGTATGAAACTGTCCTCATAATCACATGGGGACTGATTGATCTAGCCAGCTTTGTGGACCGAACGACTAGGGCGAAATGGCGGCCACCTCGAGCATGTTCATGTACTCTCTGACGATCCAATCTCCATCCTCGATAACACAAGCAATCCTTGGGCAATTTGCGGGGACGAAGGAGCAACAAATAGTCACGGCTTCGGGGTCACGACTGACTATACATCGACCAGACCCTACTCTGGGCAAGATCAGCACCATCCTTTCTCAGGACCTTTTTGGTATCATACGAACCCTAGCGGCTTTCAGGCTAGCGGGCAGCAATAAAGGTATGTAGCGTCTTCCTCGGCTCTTGATGCTACATTTAGTGATTCTTGAAGCATGGTGGGGCAGCTCGATACACCACACGAGCAGCGGCTACTGCTGCTGCACTGTCGCGCTTGAATTGGGAGCAACAGGCTGAATCTCGTCTATAGACTATATCATAATCGGCTCTGATTCCGGCCGAATCACCATCATCGAATACGTCCCTTCTCAAAACCGCTTTAACCGACTGCACCTCGAGACGTTCGGCAAGTCAGGCATACGGCGAGTGATACCTGGGCAGTACCTTGCGGTCGATCCAAAGGGTAGGGCATGCCTTATCGCATCAGTCGAGAAAAATAAGCTTGTCTATGTTCTAAATCGAAACGCGCAGGCTGAATTGACCATATCCTCACCCCTCGAAGCACACAAGCCGCAGACCTTGGTCTTCGCACTCGTCGGTCTCGACGTTGGCTACGAGAATCCTGTCTTTGCCGTTCTTGAGGTGGACTACACAGAATGTGACCAAGACTCTACAGGTCAAGCGTTCGAGGAGCTGGAGAAGTCTCTCGTCTATTACGAACTTGACCTAGGCCTCAATCATGTTGTGCGAAAATGGAGCGAGCCGGTTGACCGGACGGCGACCATGTTGCTTCAGGTCCCTGGAGGTGCAGATGGTCCCAGCGGTGTTCTTGTTTGTGGCCTTGACAATATCACATATAGGCACATTAATCAGGACGCATTTCGTGTGGCTATTCCGAGACGGAGAGGAGCGACCGAAAACCCAGAGCGCAAGAGATTCATTATTGCTGGTGTCATGCATAAGATGCGCGGGGCCTTCTTCTTCTTACTGCAATCCGAGGACGGTGATCTCTTCAAGGTGACCCTAGAGATGGTAGAAGACGAATCTGGACAAGCTACCGGAGAGGTCAAGAAGCTCAAAATCAAATACTTCGACACTGTGCCCATAGCTTCGAACTTGTGTATCCTCAAGAGCGGATTCCTCTTTGTTGCCAGCGAGACTGGCAACCACCACTTCTACCAATTCGAGAAACTTGGCGACGATGACAATGAAACCGAGTTTGATAGTGATGCTTTCCCAGCGGATCCGAAGGAGTCTTACAGTCCCGTCTACTTTCATCCTAGAGCCGCTGAAAACGTCAATTTGGTAGAGAGCATCGATTCGATGAACCCTCAGCTGGACTGCAAGGTTGCAAATTTGACTGAAGAGGATGCTCCCCAAATATACTCAATTTGCGGTAGCGGAGCCCGTAGTTCTTTTCGAACGCTAAAACATGGACTGGAGGTGAACGACATCGTCGATTCGGAATTGCCTGGTCGCCCTTTAGCTGTCTGGACTACCAAGATAACTCGCGCTGATGAGTTCGACGCCTACATCATATTGTCATTTCCCAATGGGACCCTTGTCTTGAGCATCGGGGAAACAGTGGAAGAAGTGACGGACACCGGGTTTCTCTCTTCTGCGGCAACTCTGGCGGTACAACAGTTGGGTGAGGATGCTTTGATCCAAGTCCACCCCAAAGGCATTCGACACATCAGAGCCGATCGCCGAGTCAACGAGTGGCCTGCACCGCAACATCGATCAATAGTAGCAGCGACAACAAACGAACGACAAGTGGCGGTAGCTCTGAGCTCCGGAGAAATCGTCTACTTTGAAATGGACAACGATGGATCGCTTGCTGAGTATGATGAAAAGCGAGAAATGAGCGGCACTGTAACCTGTCTGAGCCTGGGAGAAGTTCCAGAAGGCCGTAGTCGTAGCCAATTCTTAGCTGTTGGCTGCGATGACTCCACTGTTCGGATTCTGAGTCTAGATCCTGATTCAACTCTAGAGAACAAATCCGTTCAAGCCTTGACATCAGCCCCTAGTGCACTCGCAATTATGGCCATGGCAGATTCGACAACGGGCGGAACAACGCTGTATCTGCACATTGGACTATACTCTGGCGTCTACCTCCGAACGGTCTTGGACGAAATTAGCGGTGATCTTTCAGATACCCGAACGCGTTTCCTAGGACCCAAGCCAGCGAAGCTTTTTCGTGTCTCCGTCAAAGGCCAGCCAGCAGTCCTTGCCTTGAGTTCCCGGCCTTGGCTTGGCTATTCGGACCCTCAAACCAAGGGATTCATGCTCACACCGCTAGATTACGTTGGGTTGGAATACGGCTCGAACTTTAGTAGTGAGCAATGTGTGGAGGGGATGGTTGGGATAGAGGGGAACAATCTACGGTGAGGCCTCCAACAATCTCCCATTAATCATATCCAAACATGCCTCAAATGATGATCACGAAGGGATTTAACCCGAGTCAACCGACTGTGAGGCAAATATCGTGTTTTATTACCAATTGTTCCTTCTGAAACGTGGCCATATTCATTCAATTCAAAATTTTGTTCCCTTTCATACTGGTCAGCTAATGTGGATTTCTCCAGGATCTTTTCAATCGACAAGCTCAGCAACAACCTCCTTCAGCAATCCATACCATTGGCATATACACCCCGAAAATTTGTTCGCCACCCTGATCAACCATTGTTCTATACCATTGAATCCGACAACAACACACTTTCAGCTTCGACCAAGCAGCGACTACTAAGCGACTCTACCCTTGTTAACGGCGATGCTGCCGTCTTACCACCTGAAGAGTTCGGCTACCCACGTGCTCAAGGCCACTGGGCATCGTGCATTCATATCATTGACCCTGTCAACGCCAAGGAAGTCCTTCAGCAGATTGACTTAGAAGATAACGAAGCTGCAGTCAGCTTGGCCGCGGTTCCTTTCTCCAGTCAAGATGATGAGACGTTCCTTGTCGTAGGTACTGGCAAGGATATAGCCGTTGCTCCTCGTTCCTTCAGCGCTGGCTTCATCTACGTTTACCGATTCCTGGAGGATGGAAAAGAGCTTGAATTCATCCACAAGACCAAAGTGGAAGAGCCTCCACAGGCGCTGTTAGGTTTCCAAGGACGTCTATTGGCTGGTATTGGTAATGAGCTTCGCATCTATGATCTGGGACTCAAGCAATTACTGCGTAAATGTCAAGCGCAGGTCGTACCAAACATGATTGTCGGCCTCCAAACGCAAGGAAGCCGTATCATCGTCAGTGATGTACAAGAGAGCGTTGTTTTCGTGGCCTACAAGTATCAAGAGAATCGACTCATCCCTTTTGTTGACGATGTAATTGCTAGATGGACGACGTGCACAACTATGGTCGACTACGAGACTGTGGCTGGTGGTGACAAGTTCGGTAACATTTGGCTTGTACGATGCCCTCAGAAGGCCTCGGAAGAAGCGGATGAAGATGGCTCAGGTGGTCATCTAATTCACGAACGCCAATACCTCCAGGGTGCTCCGAATCGGGTAGCCCTGATGACACACTTCTTTGCTCAAGATGTGCCTACTAGCATACAGAAGGCTCAACTAGTAGCCGGTGGTAGAGATGTTCTGGTCTGGACAGGACTCCAGGGGACATTGGGTATCCTCATACCTTTCGTGAGCCGTGAGGATGTCGACTTTTTCCAGACTTTGGAGCAGCATCTACGGAGCGAAGACGCACCACTCGCAGGAAGAGATCATTTGATCTACCGCGGATATTACGTGCCCGTGAAGGGCATGATAGATGGGGACTTATGCGAACGGTATGCCATGCTGCCTGGTGACAAGAAAGCTATGATTGCAGGGGAGCTGGATAGGTCTGTGAGGGAGATTGAGCGTAAGATATCCGACATGCGGACAAGGGTGGCTTACTGATCGTCTTCCACATGAAACCCCTTTGCGTAGCTTCTGGGACGGTGGCGGCACGCTCACATACCTACTCCATATGGATGAACCGAACATATAAGACCACCATTCCTTAGATTGAAACCCCACTTTGATTTGTATCCTAAAACGTCTCTTTCCTCGCTCGATCCTCCGCTTCTCCATCGCTTGATCTTGAGCTGGATGTAACTGCGCTTCGCAGCATTTGCATGGGACAAGATCGACTTCGATAATTTTTGAGTACGAGGGCTTCTGACCTCTCAAGATGCTTCTCGTAATTTATTTGTCGAGACAAGCCGCTTTCGTTTCCTCTTAGTCGTTTTGACTGGCTGCGGCACTGGTTAGATCATTGTGTCATACGCAACAAGGACGTGCTCATATGTACGTTCTCGGAGCTGGGGGTTTTCCTTTATCTCTCGATCTTCTCCCCTTCTCTCACTTTTCTATGTATCATGCTACAGCGGACATTCTGGACTCTCCCTACTGATGTATATGAAGCCTGTCAACCCACGTTGCTCATATATAGCTAGCCAGCACATGACGCGTATCATATTCACGAGTTGCTTTCGGACGTGCCTGTCCTACTGACTGCGTGCCCTCCAAATATTGCGGGGCTTCCTCTACTGCTTATATGCTCTAGGTATGCGAAGCTTTCCCGGCAATGCTATAGCAGGACACTTCTAGATCCCACTCGGTATGGTCGATCCCAACCCTTCCACCGCCAACGATGACCTCCAGCACGCTCTCGTAATAATAAAATACAATGACATCCTTATTTAATGAGCTTCCACCCAATGTGTGGATATTCGCCATCTTGGTGCTAGCCCTCAGGCTCCATCCGATCTCCTCAATTCTTGGCCGATAGCGTCGGAATTGATAGCTACCTGCCCGCCTTTCTTCATTAAATTCATTACAATGACGCGAATTGTTGGCCAACCAGCTGACTCCGCGAAAAGGCACGTATATTATCTACTTCGGTAGAGCTCTCGGGACGGTTAGCGGTACAATGGGATCATGCCTGGCGGAAGAATACCGTGGAGACAGCGGCCGCTTTTTACGATCAGTTTGACAACTGGGTTGGTCGGTACGGGCCTGCAGTTGAGGATATGTGCATTGGATGGATGAGATTGAGCCATCTTTCTCAAAACTGACAACTCGTCGTCATGGAAAGTGTTGAAATCATCTCGTTAGCTGACCTAGTCTGAAGGCCACCCTGAGAGACCACCATGAAGGTCGCCACAGAATACGATGTTTAACAGGAGGGCTGATTGGCAACTCTAGGATTATATTAGAAATTATGGCTTGAACGTCGGTGGCAGATTAGGTGAGATGCTTCAATCTATGCTCAACATCAAGATTGGCTTACCCGATCAAAAACATCAAAAAGTAGGGTGAGATGGTGCATTATACAGTGCCATGCCACTCTTGGAAATTGATAACAAAACATGCAAGCTATTGTAAGGACGTAGAGTCCGCTTTGTCGGATACGGATGAAGTATGAGACGTAGGCCTGGGAAATTTGACGGTTAACTAGAGAGGCGTCCAATATATGTCTATGACCTATGTAGGTAGTACAGATACACTACCTTCCGAATATATGTCTATGACCTATGTAGGTAGTACAGATACACTACCTTCCGAAGGCAGTGATAGATTCCCAATCCTTAACGGCGGCAAATGTTCATAAAGTGCTACAGGTGCTGGGCCGGCTTGAACGGATATTCCCTCTGATCACCCCGCTAGAACTTCGGCAAAGGAATAGTTCTCATTCAGTAATGGTAGCTCGTAACTTTCTGAAGAAGCTAGGGAGCGTCTTGAACCGACTTCGAAGTACATTCGAGGAGTCTGACACAGTGCCGATGTTCGCAGATTTGGTAATCATGGTAACGATGGCCAGAGAAATTGGGATCAAACACGTTTTGAGAGAGGATTGGGGAGTGCTAGCTGGAGGGGTTCGAGGAGATCACATCGATTGAGTACGTGCGGCGTGTAAGGACTTCATTTTGCACAACCGAATAGCCGCAGGGAAGGTACTACCGCCGCCAAAATTCGAGGGTTGCTATCTGAAGTATTCCTCGGGGAGTACTCCCACCCTCAATCTGTGGCGTATAGCCAAGTACGTGCGGGAAGTACGTCCTGGGGAGCACGCCCACATTTAGTTCCTCCATAAATTGAGGTGGAAGTACGTGCTGGGGGAGCACGACACGCAGGTTCTTCCACAAATTGAGGTGGGGAGTACTTTCTGGGGGAGTACGTGCTGAGGGGGCACGCCACATAGAGTCCTCCACAAAATGAGGTGAAAGTACGTGCTGGGGGAGCACGACACGCAGGCTCCTCCACAAATTGAGGTGGGGAGTACTTCCTGGGGGAGTACGCGCTGGGGGAGTACGTGTTCCTCAACAGTTGATGAGGGAAAGATACGCGCTGGGGGACCCGCCTGCGAAGATGAAAGCCTGGCGGACCAATCTTTTTCATAATACCTTAGCTTAATAACTCCAAATTTGTTATTAGGCACTTAACAATGGTAGTCTTTCTAGCCCAATACGTCACTCGTTAACCCACATTTATGTCGCTGTAGAGCTAGCTTCCATTCACCTCATTCCGACTCTTCCACTCGGATACCCATTAGTGTTCTTAGTAGGGATTCCTCAGCCTTAAAGCCGTCTAACCCTCATGAGACCCTTCAGAGCTTGGAGGAGTCTGGCCTAAGCAAGGTGGGCATCTTCCTGGCAGGTTTCGATCTCGTGCGTCAAGAGCCCGCAAGAGATCTCGAATTGTTCCGGTTGCGGGCACACAGAGCTTCTGTCTGGGTCGGGCTCGAGCTGCCGCACACCTAGAATAGTCGTAGGCGTAATAATGGCCACATGCTGCGTAGTGGTGGCTGTTCTGTTCGCACATGGCTTATTGAAAGTTAGCATAGACTCGTCGCCTCGAAGGAATCCATGATCGGAGGATGGTCTGGGCTGACTGGAGGCGAAGGAAACCTTGCGTTCGCTGGATCCCCTAGTCTCAAATTGTCTTGTGGATTACCTTACTCTCAGAGCAAGAGAATTTAGTAGCCATGTTGTTGGAATTAAGCCCTTCTGCCAAGACCCTAAGCGAATAGTCACGTAAAAGTATTGTTCATGTTGTCTTGTTTTTTACATACTACAGAATGCCCATGAATAGCCTCAAATCGTTCAACACATGTTACTCTTAGTTCTACCGCAATTGCTTAGCCTCTAGCCACAATTAGTTAATTCGCTTGGGGTGGATCATCGACCCAGTTTAATTAAGGTACCTTATTATTGTACTGAGGAACCAGCAGCAGCGAACAATATGTCTACTTTTAGCAACAATACTATCACTGACGCCATAAGTTGCAACGCCGACTACCCCGGAACCCTACCAAAAAGAATCATCTTACGACTTCGCGTGAATGACTTTGAGGAGAAGGGTCACAGCTGGGACGACCATGTTGACGCCATTCAAGCCTATTTCAGATGGGCAGGACTTCCAATGAGTGAATTTGAAGGCGAACATGCCACGAAAGAATATTTTGCTCATGTTGAGCCCTTCCAAGCCCTTGAGGTAAGACAGAGAACCTTCCACGTGATCCTGGATATCCAACAACAGCCACTTGATGAAGCAAATTTTGATATCATACCTCATGAAGTATATCGGGTGCGCCGGAACTTGGATGGAGATTTGTAAGATAAGGCATATAGGTTCTCTCTGAGAACATCAAGCTGATCTTGTACAGAGAAGTTCAGACATTTCGAAACCATCTGGAAGCAAAGAACGTGATCTCCAAGACCCGCAGTTTCACAGATATGATATATCCCTGGGCCGGAAAGTGGTAACAGGAATGTCTTAAAAGTGGGCTCCAAGCATACCGATAAGGGTCGGTCTGCTGGTAGTACTTCCAGGTACTTGCTGGGGATTGCGAGTTTCGTTAAGCCTCCAACAGGAATCAAGTCTACATACAAGACCATGGGGGATACGAATGTTTGATCAAGAGTGAAAAAAGCGATCGTATGATTACGGATAATAGTAATTATACTGTTGTAGTTGAGGTCGCCTTACAGCGTTACATAATATTTATAAATTCGAGTCGGATTTAACTCGACGCTATTAGTCTAATATCTCCTTATATTAATTATCTTAGGTAGGCTAGACTACTTAGCCTTTTAAGATCTATTAAAATACTAATATATATAAGATATAGATATTCTTAGAGTAATCACGTTAGTTCTATATAGAATTAAATTTATATCTATAACTTAATACTAAATAACTATAAGTAATAAGCTAGCTATTAGTAAACTTAGTAAGTAAATTAAATACTTAAAACTAACTCTAAGTACTAAAAGAATAGTTAGTCTAGATATTCTCTATTAGATATTAGAACTATTAGTTAATATCTTATTAAGGTTAAACCTTTATATCTACTATATATAATACTTTCTTAATATATAAGTACTTAGGCTTTATTTTATACTTACTTCTATTTTATATCTTTCTCTTCTATAATAATTAATTTTAATAACTTATCTTTATTAGAAGAATTATAAAGTATCTAAAAATAAATAGTTCTTATAGTAAAATATTCTATAACTAGCCTAGCTATTAATCTATAAACGCGATATTAATATAGCTTAAAATAACTCTAGAAGAAGACCCTAAGTACGCAAATGAAACGTCTAGAGCGCTAGCTATTTAGAGCTGGACTAGATACAAGTTTAAACTAGTAGGTAGATTCTTTTACAGCCCGCGCTACCCGTCTTATTTTCAAGTCTAAGTACAGTTAAACCGGGCTATAATAATATAGTTTTTCTATAAAGGGATATTATTATAAAGGGGATATTACTACACCTAGTATTACTCTAATTTCTATATAAAATAGCTAGTAATTATCGCCTACTTTAATACTAGTATACTCTACTCTAAAAGAATTCTCTCCTAATAATTAAGTCTATTAATAAACTTACTATTACTACCCTATTATTATTCTTTATAAAGATATAGTATATATAACCTATATATAATATCTTATAAATATACTATTAATATAATAGCCTTATCTTTATCTAGCTTAAATAGATACTCCTTAGTATTATAAGCCTTTATAACTACTCCTAGTATATTATTATTAATATTAATAACCTATTCTTATAAAGGGTTTAGAAAGGCCTTAATAGCTATAATTAATCTAATATAATTCTAGCTTACTAAGCTAGTAATACTTTAGCCTACCTCCTTTATAATAGTCTTAAGTATAGCCTTATCTTTAATAGTATCTTAAATATACCTTAAATTAAGTACTTCTTATTTTATAAAAAGCCCTATCTTTAGTCTAAGAATATATACTTTAACCTAGTAATTATAAATTATAGTACTAGTAACTCTAGTCTCTTATAACTTAATACCCTAGTAAATAGCTTATAAAATAGTAATAACCTTTATTAGATCTATCCTATTAATATAATAGTCTATAATAAAGTAGAGCTATTACCTCTAGTAATATACCTTCTAGGTATAAATAAGTCCTTAGTTAAGAGGTTAATAAATTAAGGTAGTATTAATAGGTAGAAAGATAATTTTTATATATTTTAAACTAAAGGGGTTTTTTAAAAGGTAAAGATTAAGACTTAAATAGTAAATACTAAAATTATTAATTAGTAAGACTACTAACTATTTATATATCTTACTATTAAACTATATAAAGTATTCCTTAAAGAGCTAGCTAGTTATCTAGGCCTTAATATTAGAATATTATATTATATTAAAGTTATTAATATAAATACCTACCTAATTAAGATAATATAGCTTTTTAACCTTTTTAATTAATTATAATATAAGCTTTTTTATACTAGTAATATTATAATAAAAGTTTATTATAATTTATATCTTTTTATATTTACTACTAGGTATCTATTCTATTATAAGTATTCTATCTAATATTATTTTTTAGAAGAGAGTTAATTTATAAACTAACCGCGTCGGGTCGGTACTTTAAACTCGAGTCAGGTACCCGACTCGACTCTTAGCGAGTTAATACCAAATTCCTAGCCTGAGTATTTAAGTCGGTACTAAGAGTTAGTACCGAGTATTCGGGTTAATACTATAGGGTAGTACTAAGTATTAGTACTGAAGTATTAACCCGACTCGCTAAGATATTAATTCCACTTATATTATTTTACTAAGACTATAATATTAGGAATATTTTTTAGTTATAATAATATTTCGTATTATATATAAATTACTAAAATATTAGTAAGTATTATTATTATTACTAACTAGGTAATTCTTAATAGTAAATAAGGTTGTAGCTAATTAACTATTTATATAGAAATAATTACTATAATATTATTAATATTTTCTATTTATAGTAATATTTAGTACTATATATATAGTTTACTACTATATTATTAAGTATTATTATAATTTTATTACCTAGGTAGTACCCTTAAGTAAATAAGGTAATATAAAAAGGTAATATATATACCTAGAGAATTAAGGGGACTATAAAAATTATAATTAAAAAATAATTTATTTTTAGAATAGTACTAATTTTAGAAAAAACCAGGCTATCTAGCTAATTTATTAGTGGCTTGGCGTCTTGGCGATACCTTGGCGAGTCGGGTCGGTACCGGAAGTAGGTACCAAGTATTCGGGTCGGTACCTAAACAGGTACCAAGTATTCGGGTCGGTACCAATTTATAGTACTAAAACCTAACTTAATAATTAGTCTATTAACTTATTTATATTAAAGATATTTTAATTAGAATATATCTTTAATTTTTTATAAATACTTAAGAGCTCCTTCTTAATAGTAATCCTATTAATAGTACTAGCCTTACTATATTTAATATATCTTTAGATTTTATAATACTCCTTAAAAGCCTAGAGCTAGCTATTTAACTACTTAAGCTTAGGTAGGTCTTTATATTATAATAGCTTCTTTTATAACTCGCTAGCTAATACCTTAAGAATATTACTAGTTATTAGAGCCTCCTTTTTTTTTATAAATATTATTAAATATTAAATAACGCGTCTTTAAGATTAGGCTAATTAAGCGCTTATTTCTTTATACTACTAGATTACTAGAGCTCCTTAGACTTATTAAGGTAGGTAAATTTAAGGGAAAGGATTTTAAATAGGGTTAATTAAACGAGCTTATAATAATATTTCTTATTAAACTACTATTTTAGCTTCTTCTAAGGAGGAGGTAGGATATTATATTAACTAATATTAATAGTATAATTATATAAGGATTTACGCTAGGTATTAGTTACTACGCGACGTCTTTTCTTAGAGTTATCTTTTAGGGGGGAGATAGGAGCTCTAGGGCCCTAGAAGGTAGTTTCTAGGGGTAATAACGGCGTAGTATTACCTGACGACGATATAATAGTAACAGGCTATAACGATATACACTAAAGATATCTAGGAAGCTAATAATAATTATTATATCGCGAATATTATTATTTATCACTAAAAATAATTAGATACACGAGAAAATATCATTAGTAAGCGGATATCGTTATAACTAATATCGTTATAGCCCGGTTTGACTGTGGTAGCAAGGGCAAGCTCTACACATGCCTCCACAGAGTGGTGAGCGCCTTCAATTGACAATGTCCGAAAGAACAGCAGAGGGGTGAGTACCAATTCGAAGTCCTCTAAAGAACATGAAAGCGGGACTGCCCTGAGGGACCCTGTGAATATCAACGTCGCTAACATGTCGGTCAATGATAGCCACAAGCGCTCCAAGTCCGCTCTGGCGAAATCGCTCCTTCACCGAGACAAGTCAAAGAACCTCAATGTCGATCCAGATGGCAATGAGTCCAGCATGGCAGGCTCTGACGCAGGCTCTGAGCCGCCTTCCCCCACTCTAAGCACTCCTGCGACCCACCACTCCTTTGGCGGCCTACGATCGTCTCGTCACAAATCAAAACCCTCTGGTAGTGTCGCTATGATAGATAACCCTAGCAACGCTGCCCTCAATAGAGATGCAACAGCCAAATCACCAGATGCTGGTCCTTCGATACAGCAATCCGTGCGGATGTTTAAGCTCTTTGAGATCTTGCGAAGCGGAGATAGTGCTGCTATTTCGAAGGCTGTCACTGAGACTTCTACAATGCCTACGATCAGTGAAGACGCAGAGAAAGGAACCTCCTCAGGCACACTAGAAGGGACTACGATGCTACACTTAGCAATACAGTGTGCCGATCCCGCAGTAGTCGAGCAGATACTAGCTGTATCAAAGGACACGCCGGGGGCTAGCATTGACATCAACGCTCGAGATCGAGATGGCAATACGCCATTACATCTTGCCTCGCAGCTTGGGCGACCTACGACTGTCCGTTTACTGCTCGAGCAGCGTGACATCAATGACTCTCTTCTCAATTATCAAGGTCAGTCCGCACTAGATATCGCCCGAACACCTGATATATTCCAGCAACTTCAGCTTTCTCGTTCTTTTTTTGTCGACACCCTGGTGAAGGACATACAACAGCTAGTTAGCAAGCAAAGCTATGATCAACTTGAAAAATTACTAGAGGACTCAAGGGTAGAGAATGTGATTGACGTCAATGGTGGAGAGCTTGCCACAGATCTCGAAACTGTTCAGAGTGGTGGGACACTGCTCCATGAAGCCGCGCGAAAGAGAGACACAGTGCTTATCCAGCTACTGCTCTTGCACGGAGCAGACCCGTTCCGACGGGATCGCAAAGGCAAGCTTCCACAAGATGTTACCAAAGACGACAAGACTCGTGTCATATTGAAGAAGTCACCTGCAGCTGCAGCCGCTCAGAGGGGCATTCAAGAGAAAGCGGTACTTGGAAGTGGGGGACAATCGCAAACAGCGGATGGTGCTCCTGGTGGCAAAGACTCTCGTGAGATGAAGGGATACTTGAAGAAATGGACCAACTACACAAGTGGTTACAAGTTGAGATGGTTTGTCTTGGAAGACGGAGTCATGAGCTACTACAAACATCAAGGTAATCTCTCCTCTGGGACATGCGATATAGGGAACGCTAAAAGATTTAGATGACGCTGGCTCGGCCTGTCGTGGAGCTATCAACATGCGAATAGCTAAGCTCTACATGGATCCGCAAGACAAGACCAGATTTGAACTCCAAGGAAAATCTTCAGTCAAATACCACTTAAAAGCAAATCACGTCGTAGAATCAAAGAGATGGTTTTGGGCCCTCAACAACGCTATTCAGTGGAGTAAAGATGAAGCGAAAGCGTCGGAGCAACAGAAGCTTCGGAAGGAAGCGATGCTCCGCCAAGCCAAGGCAGGGCAACTTCTGACAGGCGACCAAGGTATAGCCGACACCTCGAAGCTGGCTGGGAAGAGTCTTTCTCCTGCTACTGCAGTCGGGGTGCCTCTTACAGCGTCTTCGTCACGGCTTTCATTCCAAGATTCTGTTATGACCGGTCCCGCAAGTTATGCTGGCGATGACAATGGCTCAACATATGGCGAAAACTACGAGCCTGATGTTGGCGATCATGATATGACGAGACAAGTGAGAGATATACCTACAACCACCATAGCAGCTGACATGGACGACGATGAAGAATATGGCGATGATGCTAGTGATCACGAAATACAGCCCGCAAGCAAGGACGCTTTCAATATTACTGCGCACTCTGCTAGCTTACAGTTGAACCTTCTATCGCAGGTCTCATCGGCACTGCATGCTGAGAGCTCTAAGGACCAAGCCATGTCTATTTCTGATCCAATTGTCAGGCAAGCTCTGTCCACGTACGAATCTGCAGTTGCGAGTCTGCAAGGTCTCGTTGGTGACCTGCTCAAGATCTCTCGAGACCGTGATGCCTATTGGCAGTACAGGCTTGACCAAGAAACCGACGTGAGGAAGCTCTGGGAGGACAGTATGACTAGAGTTGCGAGGGAACAGGAAGAACTCGAAGGTCGTATTGGGGAGTCGGAAGAGAAGCGTAAACGTACCAAACGGGCCCTGCGAGAAGCTCTGGAGGGCAGCACAGACCCTGCAGCTCCCAGTCAAGGTATGTCCAAAGATGAAGGACAGGCACTAGGAGATTTGGAGAGGCCCCAGATGAAACCGAGCGCTGCGGCGATGCGGAGAAAATCCATTGGCGTGAGAGAAAAGGGGCGCAGGAAGTCTACGATCGCAGATCTGACCAACTTGTCCGATTCCGATTCCGATGAAGACGAGGAATTCTTTGATGCTGTAGATGCTGGAGACGTGGAGATTCTAGATGTGATGCCAAAGTCTGCGACGATCTCAGCACCATCCAGCAAAGGAGAGGAGCGTCAGAAATCTCGCGAGGATCTCCGTGAACAGAGAAGGGCAGAGATACAGCCCTCATTCAAAGGATATGAAGATCCCATCCGCACGCGCTTTAAGATGGAAGCTGATAATAGACCGAAGATATCGCTTTGGGTATATCCCCCTCCTAGCGTTTTGATGATCAGCTTCTGACCAAGTCTAGGGCATTCTGAAATCTATGATCGGCAAAGACATGACCAAAATGACTCTGCCCGTGTCTTTCAACGAGCCTACATCGCTACTACAGCGAGTGACCGAGGACATGGAATACACCGATCTTCTAGATACTGCGGCGGATCGCGCTGACTCCACCGAGCGCCTGGTATATGTTGCCGCTTTCGCAGCGAGCGAGTATGCATCTACTATTGGACGCGTTGCCAAACCATTCAATCCGCTTCTAGGCGAGACCTACGAGTATGTCCGGCCCGATAAAGGCTACCGATTCTTCATAGAGCAAGTGAGCCATCATCCGCCAATTGGTGCAGCCTGGGCAGAAGCTCCCAAATGGGACTACTACGGCGAGTCAGCGGTCCGATCCAAGTTCTACGGCAAATCCTTTGACATCAATCCATTGGGCACTTGGTTTCTCAAACTGCGCCCTACTTCTGGCGGTGAAGAACTCTATACTTGGAAGAAAGTGACCTCTTCTGTCATCGGCATCATCACCGGCTCTCCCACCGTAGACAATTATGGTCCGATGGAAATCAAAAATCACACCACTGGCGAAGTATGCACGTTGGACTTCAAGCCCCGGGGATGGAAAGCTAGCTCCGCCTATCAAGTCAGCGGGAAAGTCATGACCAAGGATGGTAAAACGCGATGGAGTATTGGCGGCCGCTGGAATGACAAAATCTATGCCCGCCTGACCCCAGGATTCGAAGACTCTGTGCTTACTCCTGGTGGAGCCAAAGCCCACGAACCCGGCCGCAGCCAAGCATTCTTGGTATGGGAAGCGCACCCGCGGCCCCCAAACATCCCCTTCAATCTCACCCCCTTTGTCGTTACGTTCCAATCTCTCCCAGCCAACTTGCGCCCGTACCTTCCACCAACCGATACCCGTTTGCGACCTGATCAGCGCGCCATGGAAGACGGCGAATATGACCTCGCTGCTACGGAAAAGAATCGAGTAGAGGAGAAGCAGAGGGCGAAGAGGAGAGAGAGGGAAGCGAATGGCGAGGAGTTTGTGCCGAAGTGGTTCAGCAAGGCTAGAGATGAGGTTACGGGGGAGGAATACTGGAAGACCAATGGTAGGTACTGGAGGATCAGGAACCAGGTCGAGGATGAAGGCAAGAGGTGGGAGAAAGTGGGTGTGGATGATATTTTTAGCAAGGACGAGGATGGTAAGGAGACGTTTTGATGGCAAGAGTCTACTGACTGGTCATCCGGCTTCGACTACACGTCTAGCGATGCTTCGGAATAATATGGTATTCCGACACCGCCGTTTTGCGTATGATTGAATGATACAATTATCAACCTAACATTATAACTTCGCAATGCTCGAATGATCGTAAAATCGCGGGCTAGACGACCGCTGTGGTCCTTTCCTTTGTTGAAATATTCACGGACATCCTACCTATCATCACTCTCAACTGTTCGTTCATCTATACACCAAGACTCTTATACGTACGTGAGGTAGCTGCTACAAGGTACAGGGAGCGTACACATATATTGGATTGTGTGAAGAGGTAGGGTCGGTAGTTGGATTGTAGGAGGTTAGGAAAGGGGAGTGGATTGGGGAGGGGAGGGGAGGGAGTGTAGGCTGGACTGGGCTAGGCTGGGCTGTTTTGGTTCGGTTTGTAGGTAGGGTTCGTAGCGCTCTCTTTTTAGGAGGGTCCGCCTCAGACATCTCCGAGCTAGGAAAGGACTGTTGTACACAATATATAACGAACTCTCTGCACTTCCCTCGCACACTTCGCGTACAACATATGTGGTCAGATATATCTCATCCCTCTTCTCGCCTCTAATAGATAAAGCCTCTTAGAATGACGTTCGCGTGCACAGCCGCACGACCTCATCTCCCCTTTCCAAAACTTCACAGTCGTCAATTCGTCATTACACAACTTACCTACCTGCCTCGAAACCCCCAATCCAATCCACTCCCTCTCAACCTCAATCTCGCCCTCACCACCCTCCCATCATATCCGATCACTTCTCTCCTCTGCCATCACCGAACATCACACAAGCTATTACTCGCCTAGCAAATAACATTGAGAGGTTGGTTGCCTTCTCCAATCGTCATAGTACCTTAGGTACCTTAGTACTACACCTTGTGTAAAACTTCGTCTATCAAAGAAAGGTCTTGTTTGTATGTAAAATCAATAGTTGATGAATGGAACACCTTTGACTGTAATTGGTATTGGAATATATGCGTTGTAGATAGATATGAACTTCGTGCAGAGATCATTTGCATGCTAGGAAGATCGTAGGGAAGTGAACTTTAGTTGAAGAAGGTAAAGTAGTAATGCACTCAGTCTTTGTTCACGAATCCTCCGGTGCCAAGATTTTTGATAAGAATAGGACAGATATCCATGTCATGCCCGTACGAATTCCTCTCCCCCTAACCCCTTTAAATCCTTTACCTCTAAATTTTTTCACTATGATATCAAAAACAAATCAATCTTTTCTCAGACACGGTTTATTGAGTTGATATCGGCAAAAGGTAAAAGATTATAAACTTCGTATGAGATGCCCCCAGACAGATTTGAACTATCGGCCTTTGCATGGTCTCGACTCTCGTACAAGTGCAACGCTCTACCCCTGAGCTATAGGGGCGATTTGATTGGTCGGCACTATTTGCTTATATGTGTAGATCGTATCGTCTGAGGGGGAATGAATGCTAAATGTTGGATTTAGATACTGGTGTTCATGTCTCCACAATGTCTCTGAATTCATTATCATTTAACGCACATTGCCCCGATTCTTACCTAACTATCAAACCTATCTATGCCATACACAACATCCACAACTCCCTCACCAACCGCAACTACAAATCCTGAGTCGGCGCATTCCCCTCCGCAGCCCCACTCCCATACTTCCGCACATGCTCCTTCCCCGCGCCCTTGTCGGCCTCAAACTCCTTCACCTCCGGGCTATCCATGTGCTTCATGACCTGGTCCGCCTGCCACTTCTTGAAGCTGAAGCCCAAGCCTTCGTGGCTGTAGTCCTTGTCGTTGGCCTGGTCTTTGTGGTACTTGACCTGGATGAAGTCGGAGTCTACGGTTGCGGGGTCGAGGGAGAGGGAGACGAGGGCGTCCATCATGGCGGTTTTGGGGATGATTTTGAAGGTCCAGGACTGTGTGTAGGTATCAGCATGCTTGAGAATGGGGGGTTTTGGAGAGAGTAAGGGTTGGGAAGCGTGGACAAACCTGCTTGTTGCGGAACTGGATCAGGCCGGGCTCATTCTTCACGACTTGGTATCCGTGGTTTGTGCTGTCGTTGAACAACTTCGGGAGGGCGAACCACTGGCCCGCCATCTTGTAGCGATCGTTGGCGTAGACGAATTGATCGTCGTACACACAATCTGAGGTGTAGCGGCGTACTCTTTGTACGGTGGGATGGCAGCTGTAGAGTTCGATGATGTCGTCGACAAGAGCCTGGCGCTGTGGGGAGAGCTTGATGGATTTGGAGGGATCCGGGGTGTAGTCCTCGGTTGGGTGGGTTTGACGAGGCTCGAAGTTCTCGCCAGGTTTTGAGGCGGGGATGGAGGCATTTTCAATATTGCCATTAGAAGAAGACATGATGTTGCTGGAAGTAAACTGACGGATTTGGGGATTTGGACGAGTAATATGGGAAACAAGTGCTTTGCTGGTAGGGAGGATGCGGCGGGGGTTGATGCGGATGGAAGAGGAAAGCATGAAATCGCACAAGGTGCCTTAGATATAGTTTATGTAGAGTAACTGCAGGATGATATTGTGAGGAGGAGACGACATTATACATGAATGCGAGTACGAATTCGAAGTAGCCTCAAATGTAAAGAGTGATGACGTTGACCTTTACCTTATGATCGCATGTCGAGATCCTCCGCCTGCCTACTGAGAATAGGTTAATTAGCTCCCGCCGCTCTCCGTCACAGCAATTGTGGGCAACGTGGCTGTCGACATAGTCATCCCTTTATTCAGACAGGGCTGATACGGAGGTGTACCTGAGGGAATACATGATCTTCTAATATGCGGCCGAGGCAGATCATTTCTGCTAGCGCTGCCAAGACCGCTGATAGAAAATTACCCATACAGTAAAGTACACAGAGTGACAGAGTATTCGCCCGACTTATTCACGGCTTGTGCGTCCATTCCTTCAACGCCTCTGGATCAGCATAGAATGTCGCTCCATAGTCCTTCATAACGCGGCACCGTTCGTCCATGTTAATCGCCATGGAGACTTTCCCAAAATCCTTCGGAACCTCCCTTTCATTGTCATACTTCAAAAACCATACTCCCTCGCCATTGGTCGGCCAGCCAAAGATCAAATGCCGACTCTCCAATGCAGTCCTCTCTCTCATCCCCAATTGCACCTCAATCCACTCCTGTTCCTTGGACCACCAGATCGCACCTAGGTTGCGCATGCGAATGCAAAATTCATCCTCTTGAAGCATGTTCGATGAGCGTTGCGCCGCGCTGAAGCGATCAAGTTGAAGAAATTCCATATCTACCACGTCGACTTCTTTGATCAGTACACCACCACTCGAAGGGTATCCATAAGCGGTGCAACCTAAGCGGCCGAATGCGGTGCGCTTGTTTCTGTCGAGTGGAGGATTCTGGGGACAGGACCCATCCGGTCTATCGCCCATCTTTGCTATGGAGGGGCGAAGCCCGAGCACAGACTGCCAGCTGGTGGGGTAGACAGGGGAGGCGGTGCAGGCGAGTACGAAAATGAAGATGCTACGTCAGTGTAAGCGGAAGTCGTATGATGGCATCCATGAGTACAGCAGCAGCATCTCAACGAGTACATACTTGACCCAGGAGATTATTAGCGTGGCTGCTGAGCCACCACTTGGTCGATTGGAGCGGCTTGGGGGCATTGGGGAGTTCTATAGAATCTTCCGCGGCGATGGGTGCATTCACGGAAAAGGGGGTAAAAGGCAAGAGATACTAGGCAACAAGGTACGTTGAGGATGGGGATGATGTCGAGGTAAGCACAACATGCCCGACTGATTACGTTTAGAATAAGGCAACTACCCGCCCGCTGCGGCAGCTCCTCCAAATGATGTCTCAGCCGCAAAAGGTTGATGTTACTATGTTAGCTCAGGATGTTGGTTCTACTGACATCAAATTAGAAGGTCTGCGGCTGCATCTGCAACGTGCACGGATTGCTGACTTCTTTTCCGACGCTGAAACCTCAATCTTCGGGGGCTGGAACACTTGCAGGACTCCGTTATGACTCCTGTCCGAGTCCAACCCAAGCCCGTCGTCCAATCATCTGGTGTTGTCCGCTGTCGCAAATTGCTCGAGGGGCACGATGAAGAGCGTGAAACAGGTAAGTCAGATTATACTGAGCTTGATGTTGACTTCCAGGGCTATGCCGACTACTGTTGTAATACGGAGGTACATGGGGGCTAGATCGTTAATGGCCCAACCGTGGAGAGGTCAGCTATTCTAACCCGATCAGCGATAGTCCCATAAGCGCCCCGTACGGCTGTTAGAATATGATTCGCAACGCGAGCCCGAAAGGGCTTAACGGCTCGCTTGCCGGCTAAACAGAATACCGGGGCGATATCTTGTACGTACAACATAAAGTACTCCACGCTTTATTCCAACAATTACCGTAGTAAGTCTACTTTACCAACAAATTCGGTTAAGCCAACACCGCGACTCGGTATTCTATGTGGTCGCAAGCAATGCCGCTTCGACCGTGCGGCTGAATCCAACAAAAACAGAATTAAGATTACGGTTCTCTGGAAGATGTTGTGCATGCTCGATCTATCGCACGACGGCCAGCACAGCCAGCCATTAGCCAGCCTGATGTACACTATTAGGGTGAGAGGCACAGCTACCGTATCCGGCAGCTTCTCATTTGTCTTTCGCATATACATTGTAATCTAAAACAAGGATGATGACTGTCAGCAAGTAAAGCTGCAACAGCAGTGCCATGCCAGAGATGAACGAGATGTATATATAAGTTCATAGGTCCTACCATCATATGCTGCACAACACTCTCTATTGTCTGCCTGCTACTTTCATTCGTCATGTCCAACATGTTTCCGGTTTTCGTGGTGGCAACCCTCTCCTTACTTGTCCAAAATACGCTCAGCCAGGGCCCCAACTCTGCCGATTCACCGACCCCTACCGACTTCCCAGGTACAGAATCACCGTATCACGTCGTCCCCACGGGCACCGATATCCCACCCGGAGCCAGTGGTAGCGTGGCTGCCCAGAACAAGGTCGGAACCTTCCTGTACGACTACACCGGCTGCAAAGATTTCCCGGGTGCCAAAGATAAGATCGATGGAGCCTACTATGACTCTTGGGTCATTGCCAACACAGCGGGGGTCAACTCCGACATTGACTGGAACAGTGCAGCTGCCCTGGAGTTTCTCGGTGCGCCCGGCTTGAACAAGGATGCTCAGCCTCAGATCCAAGCTGTTTTTGCAAACATGGCCACCATGATCTATAGCTACAAGAATCCCTTCCAGCACTACATCAAGGTTCGATGCGACGATCCAAGGAAGCGGTGCCAAAAGAGGCCAGATCAGGACCATTGCCGACCAACGTATGTTCGGCTTTTCGACAACATGTCCTGCCCTTGATGCTGACTTAGTCTAGGCCTCCGAATCCCGGTGAAGATGCCAAACCAACGCCTCTTGCCTACGCAATGAATTCTGACCCAGATTCCGCCAACGTTCCCATGATCAATTTCTGCCCCGGGTTTCTCAATCGGAGGAGTCTGGCAGACGGGATCACTTATGGAACGGGCCTTAAAGACCCTGCCAATCTCGCGTTGAGCAATTATGATAACAGGGCACAAACCTTCTTCGTGAGTACCCACGGTCATTGGCTCATGATAGAATCCTTCCACTAACGCACTCCCAGCATGAGCTCCTGCACCTTAATCTCGCTGCCGACAGCCCAACGCCAAACCCTGCAGTCACCGATCTCACCGTCCAGATCAAGGTTGGCAACAAAGGCAATACTTTCACATCAATGGCATACGGTCCCTTCGTGACCAAGGTCCTCGCTCGCTGGCAAGGAAGCAATTTCAAAGTAGGACACTACGTCCAACGCAACGCCGACAACCTCGCCTACTATGCGCTGGCCAAGTACGTGACCGGCAAGAACAACAACATCTACCCCCACCTCCCCATCGTAAACCGGGAAATCGAAGGCCCACCCTATCCCGGCCTCCTCGCAGACTTCACCACCGCCGACACCAACTTCTATCTCAACACCACCGACGACCTCTCCACCTTCAAGACCGACTGGTCCGTCGAAGTCGGCGCCGACTACCCCGGCTGCTCCGATAACGAAAACCCCAACGAGAACGCCGACGCCGGCCCTCTGATCAACATCAACGGCTTCAGCCCCAACTCCGCCTACCCGGACGACTACAACAAACAAGTCGCCACCTGGGTCGCCGCCCTCTCAACCGCATCGCCCGCCCCACCAAGCAGCACCGCCGCCCCCCCACCACCCCCCAGCACGACCGCCGCGGCCCCCGCCTACGCCACAGGCCAATGCTCCTTCCACCTCACCGAAACGCAAGACTGCGAAGCCGACAGCAGCAACCTCTTCGCCATCATCAATCTCAAAGACGGCCGCGGCGCCGACATCGGCGACACCCCCACCACAAACCCCATCGGCGCCGGCATCAACGACGGCGGCAGCTACACCTTCAACAGCAAATTGCCGAACCCGCTCGTCGTCACGGGCGAGCATAAGAATGATTATGTACAATTTACGTACGGTGGGTTGAGCTGGCAGAGCAAGACGCCCAATGGTGGCGCGCACTGCGATGTTGGGGGGTGGGATCCGAGGCAGGGGCCGCAATGTGGGGGGTTGTTTGGGGATCAGAACGCGGTGAACAATATGGATTGTTTCTTTCCTTGTTAGGAGGAGGACTAGAAGTAGGGTATCACAATTCTGTTTATCGGGAATATGTATCATTACACCGGGGTCGCCTTTGATCTCAGCGAGGTGTACAAAAAAGCAGGGTTTACAAGAGAAGCATGGATAGCATTACTTATCAAAAGACGTCTGCCATATTAGTTCCAGACGTTCGATATAAATGGGTACATGCAGGAAATGATAGAACGCATGTATGTATGTATGTATGTATGTATGTATGTATGTATGCATGTATATATAAACATAGCTAACTAAGTACCTTGAAAAATTAGCGAGCTAAGATTCTTTAGTTTGCGAGTCTATATGTCGTAGAACAATATATCGTAGGATATCTTACTATGAGATTTAATGTCTTGTCATTTCTTATCTCTTCTTGTTCAGTGTATAGATAGATAGGTAAGTATAATCATCAAGATCCCTACAGTATAGATAGATAGATAGATAGATAGATAGATAGATAGATAGATAAGGTAGGTTTCATATAGTATACCCACTACTCTAATCAAGGAATGATACCTCTAATCAAGGAATCATACCTCGAATGAGTCCAGAGAGATTTGAGGAAGTAGTAGGGAGGTGGGTGTGTAAGTAAGGGGTAAAGAGTAGAGAGTAGAGAGTAAATAGGGGTTTAGATAGTTGGTTTGTAGGATCTTGGGAGCTGTGACGTTGTTGTTACTTATGCTTTTGGAGTTATGGGAGGGGGATGGGAGAGGGGAAGACGAGGTTAGGAGATGGGGGGGAAGATGATAGGGAGGAGAGATAATAGGGGAGGAGAGAGGGGGAGAGAATGGCAATAGTTTTCACATCTACTTTTAAGCGTCGCTTTAGTGCTCTACTTTTAAGTATATATATGATTTTAGATAAACGTTTATACCTACTTTAGTAAATACTACGAGCATTGGCTGTCTGTTTCGCTAGAGCTAAGTACGTGATATGATACAGAGGGACTATACAGCATATATCGAATCAAAAGCCTTCCAACCATAACACCACCCCGACTCTCCCTTCCCTCTTTTGCCCCCCTTCTCCCCCCCCCTTTCCCCCCTTCCCCCTCATCCCCCTTCTTCTCTCCCTTCAACCCAACGGACTAATATCCAACCCCTGCACCCTCAACTCAAAACTGTCATTCCGCGCATAACTCCCCGCCACATCCAGATCCAACCGTCCCCTCTCGCAATCTTCGAAGTCGACGGTGGCGATCAATAGTCCGCCGTCTTCGATTTCCCAGACCGGACCGCGGAGGATGGTGCCGGTGGGGGAGATGATGCAGGAGCCGCCGCGGGAGAGGAAGGCTTCGTCGTCGTTTTCGGTTTCCTTGGTTGGGGGGATGGTGGAGGGCTGGGCGTCTGTTGATGCGACATGAGGAGTGGTATCCTTGTCGTCTCCTGGGATGGAGTTGAGATGTAACGGCGACGTGTCGGTTGCTGTTGTGGACTTCTGGTCTGCTTGTATGGTAGTCTTCGTAAGTGGGGTCTTTGGCGATGTAGATGGCCATGTGATCTCGTGGTTATCTTCTGTTTTGGTGATGGTCGATGAACGTCGTCTCCTGGTGTCTCCTTGTGAGGTCTCTATATCGTCCTCGCTTGGGTCACTCTGTTTTGTATGCTTGACATCCTTCCCTGTGATCCAACTGGGCAAGTTCTTCCGCTTCACGCATTGATTTGCGCTCAGCACATATGCTCTTCCTTCACATGCAATTGTCTCCATCAGCGGCACCCATGTTTCTCTCGCGTCAGCAGTTGGCGCCAGGTATAAGTTCACATTCTGCGAATACAAGGAGAATCTGAGTAAAGGCATGTAGTTCTCCCAGCATATCGCTGCCGCAAGCGTGAGCTTCACCCCGCCGATCTCTGTTGTAATTGCTCGCAGTGTCGACGGTGACCCTTGTGCCCATATCAGTCGCTCACTACCCGTTGGCATAACCTTTCTTCGTTTGCCCAGACATCCTTCTCTTGGACAGACATAGACTACGGCACAGTACAAGCTGCCTCCTGATTTCTCCACAAGACCGACAACTAAGAAGATCCCGGTTTCCTTTGCCACCTGCTCGAGGTTCTCTCTTGTCCCATCGCCTCTATAATCTTTCCCTTTCCTCACCTCGAGTTTCCTCTCTACCCAGTCTTGACCCCCGCCACGAGGCGTGTCTCCTAGATCGATGGCAGAATGGAAGTATTGTAGGAATTGATCACGGCCAGCATCGGTGCGAGAGCCAACGGAGGCACCGAAGGAACAAGTACGAGGATATCCACCCAGGTAAGCTTCTGGAAAGAGGAGGAATTGTACTCCGTCGCGAGCCGCTTGGTGGGTGATTTCGGAGAGAGCAGTAATTGTGGCGGAAGTGGTCTCGAGTGTGCGTGACTGGGAGACGGCTATTTTGAGATTTTGGGGCATCGTGTGCGGAATCAATAGCAGATTATCTATGTGGCAGAGAAAGTAATGCTTTGGTCGGATAAAAGAAGTTTTGCGGGGAAAGCGGAGCTCACCGCCGCTACGTTCCCCGGGATCCCGAAGACTCGTCGCGCAATCAAATCCAACGTGGGCTTTTGTATATCTGGAATACTGTCATCATCGAGCGACTAGCTCGGGACGAGGTCCGTCCAAGCCACTGAGCTCTGGCCTACTGACGTCGGGCCCTGGAAGCTCGTTCCTGTTGATATTCCCACTATAGGTGGGGGCCTCGGACAAATGCTCACTGCCCAACTTCGAAGGGAACCGCGGATCAAGCTTAGACGGGGGCAGTGGTGACTTCGATCGCCTGTGGATCAAGACCCAGCACGCGCCAACGATTATAGCCAGACCAAGCACGCCTCCTACCACAGCCCCAGCTATAATTCCGCTGTTCGTTCTTCGCTCAGACAAAGGCGTTGGCGAGGCCGAGGTGGCCAGCGGAGCGGACGTGCTGACCTGAGTGACAGTCTGCGGGCCGGGCTGAGGGGAAGAATTAGCGAGAGCTGCCGTATGGTTGCAATGACAAAATACATACCGTAGACGATGATGTCGAAGATTGTATGCGAATTGATGATGAAGTCTTTGGATTGACTCGCGTCGTTTCCCCATCTACGACAAAGTAGCCTAGTCCACTCTGGCAACAATTTGTGGCAATACCATCATTTCCACAACAGTAGCTTCCATCAGCGCAAGGCGTTATGGCAATGTCATTGCCCGCCTGGGCAAGGTCATTAACACACAGCTTGATACATTCTGGAGACCGCCAACTCTGATCTGTACAAGCTGTTCGACTGATATACTTGCCATTTCCGTTTATACAAAGTCCATCACTGCGGCAAATGGATCCCGAGTTTTCATTGAGATAGAGTGACGGATGCAGTGCGCAGCACATGCTGGCGGGGGCGTTCGGGTTACAGGCACTATAGAGATTCGCGGGAAGACCGGCGTAATTCCTATCAGTACCTGATTGCCTATCAGTATCGTCTAGCGATGGGAAAGGCCATGGCACTCACCATTGGGGAAGTAGCAATTGGCCTTTACATGGCACTTGAACAAGGATAGGAAAATGACAAGCAGGCAAGCATGGTGACGGACGCGAGACGCAGACATTGCATGTACACGCTGAACAAATTGACGTGGCCAAAAAAGAGAAGAGAGAAGCGCACCTACATTATGTAGGAGAGGAAATGTAGGGCAAACCTCTGTAATATATGCCACCGACACAGGTCTCTAGAAGGATTTGAATCTGCGCCTCCTTCAGCTGACGCCGACCCTTTTTCAAATGGAACAGACAAGAAGTCCCATAGAGATAAAACACTCTCAGCTGGGCGGACTCGCATTGTTTCAGCATGCTCAGCCGCAAGGGTTAGCTTAGGAGGATCGTGCATGTGTTCCACCGTGATGTCCTGAGATCTGTGTGTATTGCTCACGATAGCATGTTGTATTTAGATTCAAATGTGAGTATGTCATGTTATACATAAAGTACTTACTTACTTTACTTTAGCCAGGCGACGCGCGCGGGAGACACGGCTTGGCACTCAGTCTAGCGTACGTCAGATAGAGAATCCTGTCACACCTGCCTCATAGCTGAACCTATCTTCGGTATGGATGGTCTTAACGACTGGGTAGACTTGGATTGGGGCCGTCAATATGTTTATGGGGTCAGTATTGTTGATTACTCCAATATGGGTGAGTAAAACCGATCCAGGAGAAAGTGTTCTCAATTATCAATATTATGAAGTCTCATCGTAGATCGAGTCCGCGGATAATTGACTTCTACTCCGTACAAGCAGCGCTCTCGTGCATAATTGGACGTTCTGAATCTGCAGGTACGGAGAGCTTACTCCTTCGGGGCAAAGGTGCGCATACAAGGGCACGACTGCAAGCGAGGTCGGATCCTCTGCTTGTAAGGGCATCGCGACGTCGCCGTCCCTTTTGTGATTGGTTTCGCACAGATATTGTGGTGCTGTATTGCGATTGCTTAAAACATTTTCCTTTGAAAAGATTAGTAGGCGGTTGGCCGGGTAGCCACCAATGTACTAGAGTATATTAGGACTGGTGGGGTGGCTATATCGGCGCGAACTTCTGTACAAACGACAGACTCATAAAGGATCGTGAGGATGTATCTTCGTGTAATTCAGTAATGGAAACTTAAGCTAAAGCATCAATCCCAAGAACATTTCATCAGCCTCTTAACAGTCACACTATGAAGCGTAAAGCCAGTAAAACGCCATTGAAGGCGGTGGTGGAAGAGCCTCCAATAGCAACAGTAGTAACGCCAATAGTGTCCGAGGGTGATCTCCAATTGGATTTCACAAAGGACCTTTCCCAGCCTCTTGGGCTTCTAGTTAGTCGACATACGCTTTGTCTCAGCTCACCAGTCTTCAAAGCAATGTTCAGTAACGATTCCCCTTGGTCCGACTCAGCAAACAGAACACTGAATGCGGCTGGCATTCAGGTCTTCCGATTAGAGGACGACGACATCGCATCCATGGAGATTATAATGAACGTTATCCATCTCAAGGGCCGTAAGATTCCACGTGTCCTACTGTTTCCACAGCTAGATTCATGTGCATCCCTATGCGATAAATATGACCTCGGAGGGAGTCTTGGCGGCTGGCCAGATATCTGGATGAGACCGTACCTGCACAGATCTAAGGATCCAGGCTTTGAGAGATGGCTATCTATTTCATCAATCTTTGAGGAGGAGGATATTTTCACCAGAATCACAAAGCATCTGGCTCTGAATACAACTTTGTCGCATGCAGGAGAGCTCTTGTATCAGGGAGATAATTCCTTTAGTGAGGGTGTGCCTACCTCTACCTTGGGTATGTGACAGTTAGGGTATCTCGTTCTTACCTGGAGCTAACTGCTATTAGACTGGCTAGCAGAATCGAGAGCGGACTCGATACGTACTCTTTTGCGGTATTGCTGGGAAGGGTGCCGGAAGACATGCGAACTCCGAAACGAGCCTTCAATGGTTTCTGAGATAGAGGACTGTGAAGCCGTTAATTTAGGATGTCTGACTCGGCAGTTCCCAGACCTCTGCGAACCTACCGAGACTTCAGATCGTGAACGCAGGAGTGTCCTCCAGATACTTGATGCCATCTACAAAATCAAACATTTCGAAGACATGCCCAGCTTAGATTCTAGGTTCACAATACGGCATGGAGCATGTGATATTGGCCACTTCATCCAGGGTCTAGCAGATCGCTGTGTAGACCTGGTGCAAGGACGCAACTTACGTTCCGCATCTCCCAAATCTCTTCCGCCAACGTGGTTCAATCACATGCTTGCTGATCTTCGGTCATCATTCCCTGATGCTCGTATCCGAGGTACTGTGCAGGAAGCTTATGTGTCCTGTCTCACTGATTCCATTGCTTATAATCACGCTGAACATACTTCGACTAGCGTGGACGCTCACCTTCCAGTTCTTCGTTGCCTAGACTGCTACAATGATAGTTGGGTTGTTCCCAGACCGGAAAGGAAATGTAGCGAATTTGAGGACCATCTAGAGTCCATCCAGCATTTGCACCGTGTTCAGAGGAATATGGACTTAGCATCGGCGAGGGCACACCGTAGGGAGACCGGATAGCACAGGCAATGAATCAAGACCGTCTACGGCAGTGATCTTGAGCGACCACTTCCGAGGACTCGAGCACGATATGGACCACGTTCCGAACAACGCGACTGATCCCGACTACGCAAGCAGCGCACGATTGGCATTGCGGTTGTCTCGTTTGGTATAAGGGAATTGTGTAATTGTGGTCCTCGGTAAGGGCAGTGCAGCGCTCTGCGTCGCCGCGGAAGCTGCTCGAAATTAGCTCGACCATTGTACACTAACTTCACACTCTCAACTTCAGGTTACTAATATTCTTGTCAATATCAGCCTTATAGACTTCATGGTAGTTTGAATACTATGGGCGCTGATCTAATGGTGTTCGTAATATATTCCCCTTCTACTAGAGAACCTCTTCCTTCAATTCAGAACATATTTCACACCTACCATCACACGATGTAGAAATCCATGACTTTTTCACATGTCAGTCTATACAGAAAATACATAAAGGGTCTTACAAGTGGGTAAAGAGGAGAACCCCAAAGTATGATCAAATCCTATTACAATGAAGTAGATAGTCAGCCATGAGCTTCTGACGTCGAATGAGAGCATGAAGATCAAGTGGCTGGCGTCGAGCCCAGGAGGGGTTTGCAGGTAGAGTTCGAGATAGACATTGCAGCTGTCACGCCAGGTCACTCGTGGCTCTAGGGGTCACTGCGGCCATGGATGGGAGTATGATGATGGATTGATTGAATACCTACCTGGGAAAGCACTTTGCAAGGCGTAGACTTTTACATGATGCCAAGGCACTATGATATTATAGCTGGTTCAGCCCATGTCGTCAACAATCTTGACCTCAAGAAATCGATCAAGTACAGCTAACAAAGGAAGCTAAATGTTATATTCACCTGATTCCCCAACTCGACAGCTACGATAATCGCATTACATTACACTGGAGATTGTGCCCCCGTCTCATTGCATGATATGATCATATACCACGATATAGACATATTGACTTCAGACCCTAAAAATCTTTATTGAAAGTGACAATCCCGTTTGTTACCGTGCTCATCATGATGATGGATGCTAAAATAGACCTCAAAGATCATCAAGCTTCAGCATAGCTCGGTCAATCAATTCGATAAGAGAGCGACCCCTTGCAACATTTGATATCGGGAGCAGTGAATCAGTCGTGCAACAAGTCGTATCCCGATCACCTCAAAGCGCACCATCCACGGCCCATCAAAATGAAATTCAGCTCGCTACCACTTTGTTTTATCCTGTCTCCTAATGAATACCTGAAAGTATTGGCTGGCTCTGGTTCGGAACACGACACGGATCTTGTTTCTTATATCTAGCCCGTTTCGCTAGATCAGGTCGTGCTGAAAGGGTGAGTCGTCCATGTTCTTCATGGGTATACGACAGTAAGGTATCGGCTTTCAGTGATAGATCACGAGATGGTGATGCTGTGGGATGTTGGGAAGATCTGATGATGTTCCTGGGAATATTTTACTTTGCTTGGTCGCGAAGTTGTCATTTGCGACATGAGTGAGGATGGGATCTGTCCAGTTGACCTGTAGGTCGTGCAACAACTTGACTGTTCGGCTGAGAAATCTCAAAGGCCGAGGGGCACTGAGGACGGCACTTGTAGTCCCCAAACCAGCCACAAGAATCACAAGATTTTGTAATAGTATTGGTTTAGGTAATGTGAATATGATGTTTTGCTAAGCAGTGCCAGAAATTGCAGACATATACACCGGTTTCGCCCGTGGATGATTTAAAGACCATCGCTTACCCTCACTAAAGCGATATAGCTGATTGGGCTGGTATATTGTGTGTATATGGTCCCATAGCCGCATACCACTACATCGGGTTTTCACATCGTCAGTTCACCAACAGCATAGCAATCATTTTGCAATGCTATAAAGGCTGGGGGCTTCTCAATCCCTTCTGGGGTCAAGTCCCTGAAGGATTAGAATGCCTCCGCAAGATGATCGCATTGCGGAGGCAATTATGAATCGTTATAGCTTGCTGGTATAACGGGACTGTGGTGAAGCTGTAGGGCTAGAGACTTGTGGCGATATTTGGCAATCTTATTGAAGTGGATGCGGGAAAAGGCAGAACACTGAGTAGAGACCTGTATCATACTCGAAGATTGAAGACCCCTTTCCAGTCGGATCTCTGGTCCCCCCTGCTCATTCGCAATTGTCTTATTGGATATCAAGTTTCAGTCCTTTAACTCTATGCACAATAATCCTAATCATCTTTGATACATAGCCACACGAAGTGACCCGAATGTGAGATATGATGAAACTCTCTGACAGGACACCAGCATTTTCATTCTGGAATGTGTCCATGATGTCGATTTTCTTGATGATAGCCATTATGGTACTACCATGATGTTCATCCTCGTCCCAAGGCTTCGTCATGTTAGGAAAATAACGGGCGAGACAGCCGAGATTCCAGGTATCACAATGTTCTCGCTCTAGATCATTGCGTGCGTAGCCGCATTCATCAGACAGGCGGCAAAGACGCCGCTCTGTCTCAGTGGATTGCAATTCACGAAATCTGTTCCATATGCACTCTTGCAGCGCAATCATCGTCGCCGCTCTAACAGCATTCATCTTCTCTACGTCTCGTTAGCACAGGCATTGAAATGTGTAGTGTCTTCATACCGACTACTGTACTGGGCACGCCTTCAGTAAATGAAAAACCATCTGCGGTAACCAGCTCTCCAGTATTTGCATCGATTTTACTATTCACAATGAGATGCCTCGTAATTTTCGTGAAGGCTTCCTTCTGCCTAAAAACAGAGGCTATCAAAAGCCAATCTTCAAAGGCCTTCTTCTCAATCCTATCGACATAATGCTGCGCCCATGTAGCGGGCCAGAGATCAACGCTCTGGACCAAGTCATACTTATCACATATCATTGCAGTCTCGCGGAGCTGGGTAAAGCTAATACGGGGTAGCACGCGGTCATGCTGTAGATGAAGGATATTCATGATCATTAACATAGCCGGAAAGTCGTCGTCGTTGAAAGCTACTTCGCGAATACCATCGTGCGAGAGCGTTGGATTGGTTGCTTCTTGAAATTGGGAACTGTCACCAACCATTGCATCGAAGACCTTCGAACTCAAACAGAGAATATAGCGGCTCACTAGCAGCCTCTTTGACTCGCTGTCGTTGCTGTTGAAGACCATGTAGAGATCTCCATTGGGAACTATGGCGGTAGTCTGCTTCTCAACTTGAGAGTCATTCTCGTCGTTCACTGGTGTTGAAGTGCTAGCCTTGCGTTTGGGCATGGCAATGGTTCTGAAGTTAAAATATCATGACGTGGCACGTATAACGTTTAGTCTTCGGATCGAAAGACTAAGATACTGAAGATATTGTCCATATCACCACAAGGAGTAGAACGTTACTTTATGTTTAGCTCGAAACGTCGTCTGTGCCGAATTAACCACGCGTCTTCATCAGTACGATCACTTAGCGCTAACCAAATATGGATGACTGGGCACGCCAAGCGTGTCCATATCAATGCCGTTGAAGCCCAGACAACGACTTGGACAAAGAGTATAACCAGTCAGGGGGATCAGCTATCATGATGGTGACCTATCGCTCGCTTTGAGCCTACCTTGGAACCCTCAATAAAATATTTGTGTTATTATCAATATTGGTGATTAAATCGCACTCTCGCTCGACTATTCTATGTTTGTTCTAGTGGCCGCCTAGCCGTGTTTACGGGCTGATTGTTTTGTGACCCGGCAACCAGCTACTCTTCAATAGCTCCGGCATTGCTCTCTGATCTCCTTGAGCTCTATCACTTTGCCTTGAAGATTCCAACGATATGGATCCAATCTTCAAGTTCCCGGCCTCCCCTGGCACGCCGCTGTTCCCCGTGTCCCCTGAACGCGCAAACCGACAACAACTCCCACACTCGCCATCTCTACCACAAATCTCACACTTACACAATGACCCTTTCATGACACATTCCCGAGGCAACTCGGATGTCCAAGGCAAGGTTGCACAGTTCAATAATCTCAGTAAAGAGGCCGCGCAGAGGAGGAGGGACAATGAAGCTGCTTTGAAGCGGGCTGTTTTGGGGAGAGAAGAGGCGGAGAGCGAGGCGAGAAGGCTGAAAGAGGAGAATCGGATATTGAGACAGGATGTGGAGGAGGGTAGGGCAAGGGAGAGGAGAGTGGGGGAAAGGATGGAGGGTATTATGGTAGGTTTGCATGGATGATTCCGAACGACTGTCCTAACGGAGCTACAAGGAGGATTTTCGACTATCAAAAGAGACACACGCTCATGCGCAGGCAATCTACGAGAAAGAGGTTCGCCGAGCAAGGAAAGAGGCATTCAAATCATCGAGTGCACTTGTCAAGATGCAAGAAGAGCTGAAGTCGGCAAGGAATAAGTACACTCTGATGCGGGAAGAGATGGATGTACAACGAAGAAAAGTGGGGGCCAAAGAACAGGAGACATTTGCTGCTCAGCATCTACTAGTCAATCTGCAAGAAGACTTGGCCAAGTTGAGGCAGCAGAACAAGGCTGTTGAGGGACAAAGAGATGCGTTGAAGACGGCTCTGAAGGGAGAAGAAATTGCTAGAATTGCGGCTGAAGGAGCCGTTGGGCTGCCAACATCTGGAGACGACGACGAATTCGCATCACCTAAGAAGAGTAGCCGAAAGCATGATAGGGAGAGCTTGAAGGAGAACGTGGACCCTGAAGCACCGCAAGTAGAGGAAGAGTTAGTAGTACTCAGAGAGGATCTGAGACTGGAGAAGCGGATGCGATTGCGTGCAGATGACCAGGTTCACTTCATGAAGATGGAATGCCAATTCCAATGCTGCTCATGTCGGGTTGCTGAAAGACAAGGCATTGAATACGTCCACGATGACACCCTAGCAGAGCAGATCGGAAATATGGCAGCCAAGATCGTGGAAGAATACGAATTTGTAACGGAGAAGTCTCCAGAGCCTTCACAAGAGCCAGCACAAGAGGCTGAACAGAACCGAGCCTGCACACCAACAAGACCGCCCCTCGAACAGCGCGAGACCAGTGAACAGCTCCTCAACTTCTCTCCAGCAACAGGCACCTTCCACATATTACCCTCACCACTAAAACCTTCCTCACCAACACAAACCCTCACGCCATCCCAGCCAGCCACACCACGCACCGAAACACCAACACCAACACCGACACCCCAACCCACCCACATCCCAACCTCCCCAATACAAGAAACACCAACCTTCACATTCCCCACGACGCCTCGCCCCCTCCCAAACCCCCCACCCCGCACAATCAGCTACACCAAAACCGTCACCATACCCCTAAAAGACGATCTCCCCTTCAGCCCCGCGGCACCAATGACACCGGGCGGTATCTCGAGAGAAGACGCGCTCGAGCAGATCAGGCAGCGGAGGGGGAGGGCTAGGAGTATTGCGGCTGGGAACGGGACGCCGAGGAAGCGGATGGTGGATGTTGGCGAGTTGAGGAGGGATATTAGTGCGCCTGGGAGGGTGTGACCGTTGTTAGGAAAGGGGGAAGGCAAGATTGAGCGAGGGTGAGGAGATGCGGGGGTGGTTTGTGTATTGAAGATTGAGAATGTATATACTTATAAGTAGTGGATTAAGCAAGGCGTTTTGAGCGGTCGAGTATCCCGTATCCTATCAGGTCGTTCACTTAATTGCATAACATGAAAACCCTTTTCTAATCCACGGCCAGAGCGTGAAATTGAGTCAACGACGATTGATCCCCAGTAGTGAAGGAGGAAACCTTGATGTATGTATTTTCGGAATGCTGGAAAGTCTAGCCATTGCTAGACCGTTGCCTATTTACTCCCTGCATCGAGCATTATCCAAAACGCTCGGAACACCACAGTATATCCATCCTCATGCTCCCCCAGTACCCTATCGCTTAGTACCTTGATCCCATTAGGTTTCTAAGTCCTAGGATATTTCGTAAAGATATAAGCTAGCGATCTCAGCCGTCATCGGACTGTTAGTAAATAACATTTTTCCACTATCCTTGTGCAAGGTCTTAGAAGTCTTTCACATCTATTTATCTATCTTGCTAAATTCTCGAATGTATTCCACATTCTAGATTTCTTACCATTGATGTTCCATGAACTGTCCCACTACAACATGCGCAAAGCGCCGCTGGAAGAAGATATCAGAATCTCTCCGCTATTCCACACAAGTCTTCAGACCTCTATACCAGATTCTAGACATTCCCAGTCCCACTAACAAGCAAAATCACACTCCCAAACTGCCTCCTCAAATCCTCCTTCTCCACATCATGCGTATCCTCCACCTCCCCCCACATCCCTGTTTGCCACCTCACCTCCAAACTGCAAGCCTCGGCCGCCTGCTCGATGCCAAACCTGCTCTCTCCGCCCTTGCCTCTGTCTACCGACCCGCCATCCACGCTCTCCGGTGTAAGTCCCCCAAGCATGAAATGTTCACTCCATTCGCACACCAATCTCGTACCCACACACAAGCTTTTTCCAGCGAGAACCGCCCGCTCCAAGCCTACTAATTCCCAAGCCGGTAGTCCTGCCATCCATCCCTTGATGACCGCACGCGTGGCCGCTGGCTGTGCTCTCGGTAATATGGATCCGTCGGCTAAAGTAGGGTTGAGTTCGATCCCCGGCCAGACCCTTTGCGTTAGGTACGACAGAATGGGTTTCGCGACCCTGATTTGTAAATTTCGCAACGACTCTTTCCGTGTACTATGAGGCTCTTCTGAAGAATTTGGAGGCGGCGCCCAGCAAAGTAACGTGTCGGTATCAAGATAGCGGAGGAGGGTGTTGATGATGTCATAGCGTATACCTTTACCGGAGCTTGGTGCATGCGCTGTGGTGGCGTCTTCGAGGGTGAGCGTTTGTGCGCGGGAGGCGATGGAGGTTATAGGGATGAGATGGGAGCGTGTGGCTTGTTGAGCGGAGACTAGGAGATCCCATTCTAGGGCGAGGGCGGTTGCAAGATGTGGTTTTGAGGAGGGTATTTGGAGGGGGGTTTTCGTTGTTGGGTTGCGTACCGTGCGGTTGTCGAGATTGACTATGTGGCTGTCTTCTGCAGATTCGGATGTATGGTCAGCAATAAGATTTGCTTGCATTTGGAGTTATTGCAGAGAGTGGAGAAAGAGAGGCATACCATTGTCGGTCTGCACACTCACATCTTTCCAGAAACGCTTCTTCATTGCTGTACCGGGCTTCATGTGGCTTGCTCGCATGTCTTGCCCACGCTTGAGGAGCTCGGCCTGCCGCCGACGGCGATCGGCTCTCTCACCAGACTGAGAGACTGCAGGCATGGGCGCTGGGGGAGGGGGGCCTGTTGCTGTGACAGGCAGAGGTGTGGCGCCTCGGGGCGGCGTGGTATGAAGGCATTGGGAGAGTGGTGCGGAGATCAACGGAGTAGATCGAGGACATGTAGCAAGGACTCTCGAAGGTATCAGAGATGCGATACGACTCATCCTCAACTAGTTGAATCCTTGGATATGGCTCGACAATCTGTATGATGAGTGCCAAGCGTTCACACTTCTGCATACGCTAAACAGACTAAATCGCGACATTTGATCCTCCAATAAACATGTTACTGAGTTGAGCCTTATAACGTCCTGGGGTATGGTCAATATCAAGCTCAGAATCAGCAGTGAGAATAGCTATCAACGCCAGTCAAAGGCCATAAACCCAGGCTTGGCATAAGTGGAAGTTGTCCGCGGCTCCTAGGGCCCTGGATGTGATCTCATGAGAAATGTATTGATCGAAAACTGAGGTGAATATCTCTCGAAAGACTCTCAGCCCAGGCTCTCCGCCATTCCTTGCATTTCTAAAGAAGTATGAATCTCGAAAATCCAACAGACCAGGAGCTTGATAAGGTATATGTTTGCACAAAGTCATGAGATTTGTTGTTCGAATGATTTACCGCTCTAGTACTAGAGAGTACCGTCGAAAATCAGACCTCGCCAGGCCATCTGATAAACAAGACCCCAACGACTGGCTAAGTAGGTGGCCCCAGTAATGACTAAAATCAATGCTCGGCCCCATAGATCACTCTTGCTTGGAGCGTCGACTTTTCGTTTCTGATTCTGTCAAGTCATAGCAACATGTCAAGACAACTAGCAAGAACATCATCCTCAATTCCAATATTTCAGAGAAGGGCAATTTCCCCACGGCCTGTGGGTTTCAGCTTGTCAAGGCATACCAGATAACGTCCCGAGTACGTCAAGATATGGAGGCTAGGTGCCTTACTGATTACATATGTAGATCTGATCAAGTCGAAACGAGCCAGACTGCTCTACGAAAGCCACGACGTTGTGCGCACTCAGATCAGCATCCCAATGAAAGAAAAGCTCGAGATTCGGGTGTAGGCTAGACTAGAGATCTTTGAGATTCATCGTCCCCAGCGCCATGACTTGGACATGACCGTACTTCCGCGACCTCGACAACAACATTGAGGCTTTGCAGATATCAATGGAGGACATACTCCGCGCCATACAACAATTCCCAAGACTTAGCCTTTCACGCAAAACTCAAAGGGCAAACAAATGCCGAGATTACACGACTGTTCAACACTTTGATGAGTATAACAAACTCGCGCTGACATAGAAATAATCCGTAATCGTTTTCTAATTCGTCAACGCTAGCTATTGAGACTCAAAGATCCCTCGAACGGCGAAACAAGGACTAATGAGGAGAGCCATTTCTACATGTGACGCATCAAACAAAGCCGGATCTTCACGCTGATGCTATCGCAAGCCTGCTGTTAAAACTAAGCTGGGGCGAACGCAATGACTGCCATTCAATATACGTCTAAACCATAAGCACGACAATTGAACCAAATGACAGATTCGTTAAATGAGATGCACTAACGGTTACTGCAACATCAATACGATTGCAATAACATATCAGGATGAGATCATTCAAAGGTATAACGTCTTGAATTCTCATAGCTTGGCGATGTTTTGCACATATATTCCATAGACCGAGCCGGCAAACATACACTCTCGAAGCCTCCCATGCTATCTTCCCCCTTGCCTGATTGCTCTTCTCCTAGCTCGTCACTCCTCCTACATCTCAAAGCCAGCCTCATCCCGCCCGCCTTGTCCTCTCTCGCGCCTGGCTTCCTGCTTCACTGGCGTTCTGGCTGTGCTACGGTCTTCTCTGTAGCCTCGCACTACCGTTCCCGCTCTTCCCGCTCCTTCAGCTTTTTCTGCCTGGCGAACTCCTCGTCTTCCGCCCTAAGCTTGGCTTCTTCCTGCTCAATGATTTCTCTTTGCCGAGCATATTGCTCTTCCTCCGCCTTAAGCTTGGCCTCCTCCTGCTCGATTATTTCCATCTGTCTAGCTGCTCGCTCTTCGTACTGCCTGAGCTCGGCCTCCTCCTGCTCGATGATTTCCATCTGCCTAGATGCCCGCTCTTCGTCCTGCCTGAGCTCCGCTTCGACTAAAAGCCTCTGCTGTTCTTGCAATAGCTTCTTCTGGCTTTGACCGTCGAAATTCATCTTTGATGCTTTTGAGACCGTTCTCTGCTTGTTCTTGATCAGTTTTCCGTCGTTTCCACGGAGTGTTACTCGCTTTTTACGTGGCGTCTGACTCTTCTGGATCTTGCTCCCACTATTTTGTTGCATGTATTTCTCATAGTCCTCATGAATTCGTCTCCGGAGTTCAGGCGTTTCGGAAGCCTGCTCGGTATAATTATCGTGCCGAGAACCCTGCTGGACGTGATTTTGTGGGCGATCGCCGTGCGTAGCACGATGCGTTGGAGGATAGCCATGTCGAAGACTGTATGGATTATCCTGCGCTAAGGCATGGCCTTGCTGATCCCCCAGTGACGTGTCCTGCTGTAGGGGATGACCTCCTTCATGGCCTACTTGCTTTATGTTAGCGATAGGTAATGGCAGCTTGTGAGGTTGAGCTTGGGACTGCAGCGTTGGTGAGCCTGTAGTCGAGACGATATGCGGAAATGGCGGTAGTGCTGATTCAAGAGCTGGAAGGGGAGCTTGGCTTTTGCTGGAGCTTTGTGTATGTTGCATTTGGCTAATGTGGTGAGACGAGATGTGAGCTGGAATTCCCGCTTCGTCGGCTCTTCGTTGGAAGCCAGCCTGCGGCGCTTGAGGCATTGCAGGAGGCGGAGGCAAAGGCCTTGAATTGGATTGTTTCAGGAGAACCTGGCGCTGACGAGCCCGCCTCTGATGGAGCTCGTTCCGAGCTAGAGCTAGAGGGATCGAGGTATATGATTCCTTGAACTTCTTAATCGGTCTCGCTGCCGCATCAGAGCTGTCCTGAGGAAGCGATCTGGCGGTGTGACCTTCAAGGAGGTTCGGAGCCTTATCATTGCCAGCTTCGTCTGAGCTTCTCTTCTTTGTTTGTCCGCCTTTCTCCAGGCCTCCATGCTGCGGATGCTCAACTCGAGGCGCTGGCGCTTGTACATAGGCATGTGTTTCAGTGTTGAAAGGTTGGCGGCATTGCTGAGGTTGGCCATACTGTTGGGGTCTATCACTCGAAGCCGGTGACGGTAGATCATCTGTTGGTAAGGTAAACCTACGATCCTCATCCAATTGGTACAGAGGATATCGAGGAGCCATTGATGGTATTTTGCTGTCACTGGTAGGAAGAAACCTATGGCCAGTTATTTGCTGGGTTGTCGACGGAAGCATGGAGGCGGTATTTAGGGAATGTGGAGGTAAAGAGCGACGAAGCTGCTTAGGCCTTAAATCTTTCTTACCGTGGATCGGCTCCACGTCATCGTTTGCGTCTTCACATCCTTCTACAACCTTGTCTTCCTTGAATCTCCGCTTCTGCCGAGGATGTGCGACCAGTCGATTCTGCTTCGTGTGTTTCCTCGTGGCCTGTCGCAGTGTATTCGCAAGAACAAGATCACCCAGATGACTTCCTAAGCTGCCACCCTTCTGGCCTGCAGCCTTCTCTCTTGCGGCCTCTTGTTTGTTTATCGACCTAGATCGATTCTTCAGCTTAGCGAGATGCATTCTGTGAGTCAGTGTACCCTCGTATGGTTTACCAGTGACATCACTACGCTCCTTGTAGCATGGATATCCATCCGGCCGCCGAAACCTGAGCTTTCGACAGATTTCAATGAAGCTATCAGCCTCTTTTTCCACCTGCTTAGGATCTAATTTCATCGCATTTTTGTCTTCCTTGTCGAGACAGCGGCTCTCGGTCTGAACATTGAGGTTCGCGCATATCTTTGGGAAATCGAGGAACCTCTCCAGACAATATAGATGAACATAACCTGCGGCAAGATAGGGATCATGGTTCAATTGAATTGCCGATAATTCATCAAACATGACGATGAACTGCCCCTTATCGATGGTGTTGTTATCCGCTGGACATTCGTGGAATCGACATCGATGTGATCCAGGATTCGTAGGATATCGGTCTTGTGAAGCAGGTGGGTTCCGGTGAATTCGGAGAGTAAGGGGAGAGCTTCTGCGGTTATTAGACTTCTCGTGCATGGGGTGTCGCCACAGATAATCATGGACCTCCGCAGCAGTGAAAAGCTTACCTGGACTCAACTCACCATGCTCGGTATACGTAAATATGTGCCAGGGTCTTGGCGCTGTTGAGAGGGGGGTATAGTTGATGTTGGCTATGAAATTTGGGTTCCTCTTAGCCAAACGGATATATTTCGTGTTCACGGGCTCCACCTGATCAGTGGTACGTGTCTCGGAGCACCGACCATTTGTCCCGATCGCTGCTGTGGGTATCCGTGGTAGATTGGGAGAGATGACGAAGTCACCTGGCAATATTGATGCATTAACAACCTCATTGTTGATGAAGTCATTCCCGCTGAATTCGGAGAAATCGTAATCAGAGAAGTCAAGGTCGTTGGGGAATCCAATCGTATCATTATGGTCCTCGACTGCCCACGATTGGAGCAAAGGTCGCACAGAAATTTCGGAGCCATCCTGGGCTGCTTTTCGCTCTCTTTTAGAAGTCGGTGCAGCTGGAACTTCAGCAGCAATGTCTAACATTAGGCTATTCCATGCTTCGTCAACATCGCTGAGCTCTTCGAGAGAGACACTGTCAAGATTGTCCCAGTCAATGAGATGACCCTCAAGAGGCGTATCTACATCGGCCTCACCTCCGTCGGTTACGCCAGGGTGCAGAGCCTGCTTTGCTTGACCATGGGCGACAGACATCTCTGCGATTCAAGGATGTGTCAGCCTCGTTTGGATGCAAACTCACGACGATTGGATGAATGTCACAACACGAAGATATAGTGTTGAGTTTGATGGGCTGAATTGCCGTGACGACGTGAGTACGAAGAGTAAATTTTGAGGATTTGAAGAGAGACCGGTGTTGAAAGTGTGTTAGTAGTATAAAATGTCATTGTGAAAGGATTGCAAAAAGGAAAGCCAACAAAGCCGTTCTTGTTCGCCTGATACCTTTGTTGGTACAAGCAATTTTTATTGGCTCTTACATGAATAAGTAACATTGTGGTACGAACAGTGTCAAAGCAGAAGCATTGAGACGGAACCAATAAAGTAAAGGCATCCCATCAGGTAACATAGTTAATGAATTAGACTGTATAGCCATTGACTGAGGACATGGTTTCAGTTGACAATTCCATGTTCAGAGGTGATTTTCTAACCTACATCTCTTGATTCAGCCAAGTTGTTAGAGATTGTGTAGAATCAGTATAATGCGAGGCAGACAAAAGTTAAGGTCAGAAGGTCTCCAAGATATAAGTATCCACACGAATGTTCAGAACAGGTCTGTGATAGTGTAAAGGGTTTCATCATGTGATACATTGGTCGATCGCACGGGGAAGGTTATGCCACGTACCTAGCATAGCCCTCATGCCCCCTTCGTTCGCCCTTGACGAGGAAAAGAAGAGGGGAAAGGAGGGCACGATCACTGTGTTTATACATAGCCCAGATCCGGATACGTTGTTCGTACTGTGTTCATTGTTGACCATAACTAGCCATCTGAAAATCCATCCGTCTTAGATGAATTCTTTATATTCCTGTTCAACATCCTAGTAGTCATCGAGTTCGTACTAATACTTCCACGCATATCTGGCGCGGATAGACGTCTCGGTCTCCTATGCTCAGAAAGGAAAGGGTATTTTGCAGACCCATTTCCTTTGGCTTTGCTAGACAGAGTCTGGAGTATTCATCCTCTTCGGAAAGTAGGAACGCCTCCAAGGAAAGCGTACACACTCGATGCCGTAGGAACGACAGTCTAAAACCAAAGAACACAAAACAAGATGCTGCAGATACAGGTTAGAGAGTGTTATAGCCACCACAGCACGAGCAGCGGATCGCCGAAAAGTGTTGATGTTATTATCTTCGGCGCTGGGAGAGATAGCGATGAACCAGGAAACCTCCAGGCAGATGCAATGCATGGCGCTATCTAAAAGATGTCTTTGTTGGAAGCCTCGTGAAAAACGATGATATCCCAAGTGAGCATTATTGACTCGCCCATCATGAGTAGCAACCTCGCCCAAAGGCCAGGCCTGCTGTTTTTGGCCTCGAACCTGCGTTTGTCACAGCCATTATCCCACACTTCTGCTGAACCTCCCCTTGAAATGCCCAACAAGAGGGGTGCAAGGTCATCGAAGATGACTTCGCGCGGCTAGGCCTTCTGACCAACGCAAAGACTCAGGCAACGACAGCTGTTCAGCGTTGTGTTGGCGCCTCAGTAAGTCCAGAAAGACGTCCAATTTGCACATGAGGCGTAGAACCAAAAAAGCCTGCAATGATGATTGTACGGAAGTATCTCGTAATTGTAGTTCCAACGATGGATAGTGCAGCTTGAAAGTATCACGACATTATAGCAGATTTGCGACCGAGTATCTCGCTGATTGGTGCCCAGACTAGTGGCCCCAGGCACAAGTCCACAAAGCAGGATAGTTAGTTCAAGAAGTGAAAGCTCCGGGCCAACGTGAGATTAATTCATGCTCTATCTCACCACCGGGAAAAAGCTGCGACCCTGCTTAGGAGCCATTAAGGTATCAATCAGTAGATTAATCCACACAATGCCAGGCTATGTCCTTCCTTAACGTCGTCTATCCATGTAGAGCGGTTGTGATAATCTTCGTTGGAAAAGGCCAATCCATTGGCCGGCAGAGATCGTTCGAGCCATCGAAGTCAACGAGGGTCTTGGACCTGCTCTCGGCGAGTGATAGCGGACACTGCGTCTACTCTCTAAGCTCTACATGCGTAAAACTCGACCACTGCTGGTGGCCCTGCACATGCTGGTGCAGGTCATATTCACCAAGTCTGAGGCCACCTCTGCCTCTTCTTTGATCATAAACTTTGTCTGGGCCATTTTTATGGCTGCGTGTGTGTATTCAAGCTCTGAACGATAGAGTCTGCACCATGTAGACTGAATAGACCTGTGGTCCTCCGCGGGGATATTGAGAGTCAAGTTTCGCCCAAGGGTCCATGAGGTGTCGTCCGGCAACAGCCCCTACCTTAGCGGATGTCTATGAGCTGAGGGTACTGTATTTCAGCGGTAGCAGATACGAGTATGGTATCCTACTAGTAGTAGAGTAAATATTCTCTATTCCGTCTTTTAATTAGAACGTTTAAGGTTATTAATCGTATCTTAAAGTAAGTTCTCATAGAGGGATCAGCTCGGAGGGGGACGCTAAAGACTCGGGGGGGGATGACTCTAGGCCTAGGTTCTTTAACTAGACTCCCCTTTTAGCCTTAATCGCCCTCCCACTAGTACTAGTAGCTCTAGCCCTTAATATAAAAACTATCGCGAAAACTATTATAACGTATTAAAGAACTATTAAGACTATCTATCTAAGTTTTAAGTATATTATATATACTTAGTAAATACCTATCTTACTATCTTTTATATATCCTACGTCTCTTCTTTCCTAACTATCCCTTATATTCCTAATAGCTATTCCTAGTACCTAGAATATAATAGCTATTAATACCCCTTTTAATATCCTCCTAATTAAATATAACCCCTTTTATCCTATTATATATTATAGCTATTAACTACTTTTTATTAATTATTATTCCCTAATAATTTATATAGCCTAACGGCTCTAATACCTTTACTTATATTCCTATAGCCTAGGGTAATAAGACTATTAATAAGGGTACTTTTAAAGATTTTACTTATAAAGCTAGTAAGGCCTAGAATTTAATTAAAGAAAGGGTATATATAACTTATATATATAATATCTCCTTTTTAAGTACTAATTAAATTATAAGAAAATAAAACCTAAAAATATAATCTTAATTCTAAGTATCTTAACTTTAAGATAAAAATATATCCCTCTAACTCCTTTATACTTATAATCTTTCCTCCCTTAAGAGAAATATTTAAGGGAATTAATTTAAGTACCTATTTCCCCTTATATAAAGTATATATTAGGGGATAAGATCTTAGAGTTAATTATATTTAAATTTATTAAATTATACCTAAATACCTAGAAATTAACTCTACTAGTATTATATATATAATTAATATCTAGGGAATATAAAATAAGTTAATTATAAAGTAATTACATCTTAATATAGGTATTACTCTTTAATATATATATTTAATATATATCTAACTTCCTCTAGGTTTAATATAAGAAGAGAAAGACTAGCCCTTTAATAGGTAAATAAAGTAGATTTAAAGACTTCTTCCTAATTATCTACCTAGGTATTAATAACTTAGGGAAGCCTATTCGCGGTTATAAGATAATTATATAATACTCTAGGATTAAGGTCTATAAATATATACTATTAGACTATTATAATAGGCCTTATAAGAAAGTTAATATTATAAAGGACCTAGTATTTAAGAATAATAAGTATTAGAGAATATATTATAAATCTTATAATACTTAACTTAATATATATATAAAGATATAAGTTAACTTTTCCTAGAATATATATATTATATATATAATAATATATATTAGGTACTATTACTCTATTATTAAGGCTCTAGGTTTAGGTACTTCTTATAAGCTTTTAGATAGATATCTTATAAGTTATATAGATATATATCTTATATAAATTTAATCTTAAACTCTAGATATTAATATCTATCTTTCTTCTTTATCTAGATCTAATTAATAATTAATAGAAATATACTAGTTTAAAGTAGAACTAGATCTAATACTCTAATTATAATACCCTTATAATTAGAGGTATAACTTATCTTAAGGTTATAATTATAAGTTTATAAAATATTAAATCAAACTATTTAAAAGACTTAGTTAAATATAATTAGCGTAGTAAGAAGTAAGAATATAAAAGAGTCTTTAATAATAAAGTATAATATAAAACTTATAATATATACCTTTCCCTACTTATAAGTATATATTATTTACTTATTAGGGGGTAACTATCCCTAAGGTCCTAGTAAAGTTATTAATTAAGATTACTATTAGATTAAGTTTAAGTAGATTATACTACTTAATATAGGTTAATACCTATTTATCTTTTTTATCTCTTTAGGTACTTATAATTATCTACCTCCTCTACCTTTAAAAACTCTATAATTACTCTTATAAGATATTATTACTATAATTTAAAGGATAGATATAATAAATCTAACTAGTAGTAAGTTATTAAATCCTAAGTATATTAGATATATATTTAAAATACTTTAAATAGGTTCTTATATAATTAAGCCTTATATAACTTTATTTATAATTATAAAGTATAAAGTCTTATAGAGTTATATATAAGCTTTAATAATATAGATATTATTAAGGCTCTTATATATAAGTAAGTCCTTCTAGATTATAAAGTAGGGATTAATCTTAAAGGTATATATTATATATATATTAATTATATTTACTTCTTCCTACTTATAAATATTAGGAGTTATTATTGAAATAGCTAAAGAGGATAATATCTACTCTAATTAAAAATATATTTAATATATTTATAATAATAGTATTAATATTATTATTATCCTCTTTAATAAAGGGATAGTAAAAGATTTTATAATATCAAAAGCCTTTTAAATAGATCTATCCTTTGTATAGATTTATAAGAGGTAGAAGGAGATAATAATCTTAATATTTAATAAGTAAGCCTAGATTTATAAGTATATTTTATATATAACTTAAATATATACTAAGTAATTTTAATAGTCTAGGTATATACCTATATTATTATAAACTAAGACTTAGTTATAATATATAATATAGCTTTTAAGAAGTTAATCCCTCTTCTAGAAGTAATTAGTAGTAAGGTAATAGAGTAGAGATATAAATATAATAGGAGGGGTATTTAATATATTATAATTAATATATATATAAAGTAGGTAGTAGGTAATATATGTATTATATATATTATTATCTTTATTAATATTAATCCTAGGTTTTAGATCTTATATATAATATTAATATCTATACTAGAACTAGTAAGAATATATATAATAACTATTTATCTTTTATTTAGTATACTTAGCGCGTAGTATTACTTAATAGTTTTAATATTATTATTAATATTAAGAGTTTTATAAAATTATAAAGCTTAGCTTAAAGGTTATAATATATAACTTCCTAGATAGCTTTAAGGTTAACCCTAATAATAATATTTAAATATAGGTATAATATAAATTAATACTATAAGTTATTATAAGGATAAATTAATACTATATAAAAATATTAATTAAAGTATTCTAACTAGTATTAAAGAACTTAAATACTAGTAAGTTATTATATTAGTAAGGGTATATACTAGGTACTAGTCTAATACTACTTATAGGAGTCTTTAGGTAAGTATATAGGATATATATCTTATATATAGGTACTAATTACTTTATAATAGTATTAAATATCTTAATAAATATGCTAATAAGGTTAGTAATATCTTAAGTTATATAGGTATTATATATACTTATAGAGATTACTCTAATATTAAAAGGGGTATTTAAAGCCTTTATTATAAAGGTAAGCTTTATATATCTTATATATATATATTATTAATACTATATTTATTAGGTATAAGTTAATATTAAAAGGCTATTATATTATAAGAGGATCTAGAGTATAAAGGTTTTAAATAGTCTATTAATACTTAAGTCTTAAATTCTAGTAGCCTTCTACTATAAGTTATAAACCTAAATACTACTTAGTAAGGTCTAGGATATAAGTCTTATAAAGGCGCTACTTCTAAGTTATTACTAAGGGGTTAAATTAACTCTTCTAGTATATATATAATTTAAAAGAAGCGGACTTAGTAAGCTAGATTAGTTAGTAATATTAATACTTTATAACTATAATTAGCTAGAGTAGTTAATAAAGAGGACTAGTAAATACTAGTAGTAAGAGAGATAATTAATATACGAGTATATATAAAAGAAAGGTAGTAAGAGGTAGAGGTAATAATAAAGTAGATAGAGTTACTACATTAATTAAAGGAACTTAAAGGTAGAGGATAGGTATAATTAATATATATATTTAACCTACTTCTAATCTTACTCCTTATAAACCTAATATCCTTATCTATCTTAACCTATAAATATCTTTTTATTATATTTATACTAGATTATTATTAATAAGTAAATAGGATATAATAATTACTAGAAGTTTTATACTATTTTCCTAGACTAATTATAGTTATACTATTATTTAGTTATTATAATTAATTAATAAAATAATTATACTCTATTATATATATAATATATATATACTCAGATTATATAAAGTATCCCCTATTAAAGATATCTTATTTACTCTACTAATATACTACTCTATCTCTAAATTAGTATAGTATATATAATTAATATAATAAGTATATACTACTTATATATCCTAAAATATTCTTAATTAAGGTATTATATTATCTTTAGTAATTAAAGTTATTATATCCTTTATATATAATTATTCCCTTATAAGGATTTAGTATAAGTAAGGATAAAAGATAAACTCTACTAGAAATAAAGATACTATAAGCTTCCTCTTCTAAACTCCTAGCTATTATAGTAGAATAATATATCTTATAAGTACTTTTAAGTATTTCTAAATTAATAAGTATAAGATAGTTATTAGTATTAATATAAGATAGAAGTGCTTTAGGAGGTATATAATAGTTAACTAAAGTATTATATTAATTATTAAGGGTTAATTACTCTATATATATATCTTATATACTTATATTTAAGGGATCTAGCTTACTCTTTATAAGAATTTAAACTATTACTTCCTTCTTCCTTATTAGAAGATTAAAGAGGTTTATAAATATCCTTATTATCCTTAGTATACCAAGGTATTAACTTTTTAGGTATATTATTAATTATATATTAACTCTAGAAAAGTATTAGAAAGTATATAATATATATATAATATATATATAAGATAAAATAACTTATACTTATTAAGTTATAACCCTTATCTTATAATAGCGGCTATATTTTACTATATATAGTAATACTATTTATACCTACCCTCTAGAGTATATTAATAAGTAAGACTTTAAGATAGTAGATTCTATATACTTATATTTATTAGACTATGAAATAGAGGTATATATAGCTAGCCTTTATTATTAGATAAAGGCGGGTTATAGATAGCCTTTTATACTTTTATACGCGGCTTCTTCTTAGTAGGGGATTTATTAAGCTAGCAGGCGTTATTAAGCTTATTATCTCTAGTAATATTACTATCCTTTATTAGCTAGTATCTTAGAGTTTAACTTAATAATTTACTATATTTATATAGACCCTTTATCTAGGATAGTAAGTATATTATATATATATAGGAGAGGTAATTTTATACTAGTTTTATTATACTAGCGTCTTAATAGATATTAGCTTAATAGTAAGATATAATATATAAAAAGTAGTACTTACTAAGGCTCTTAGCTTTAGACCTTATAACTCTAATATAGTTAAAAGTAATACTCTTAAAATTATAGATATTTAATTATAATATACTTATTATACTCTATCCTTACTACTATTATTATTTAGTATAGATCTAGATAGCTTAATAAATATTATTTTAATAAGAAAGAGTTATAAATATACTTAAATAGCTTAGAGGTAAAGATATATTTAAAATTATACTTAGTAGTAAGTATATATAATCTTAGATTATATATATATTAAATATATATATAAGCGTTTAAGTTTAGGAATAAGATCTATTATACCTAATTTATAATAATAATATTAGGCCTTATAAGAGACTTAATAAGGAGATAGGATATATAATAAATAAGTCTTATACTAGTATATATTATTTATTTTAACTAGTTAGAGCCCTAAACCCTATTTTAAGTACTAGATACTTATAAGCTTATATACATTAAGTTAATTATAGAGGCGTAGTCTTACTAACTAAGTTATTAAGTTATAAAGCTAGTAAATTATAACTAGGCGTTTTATTAGGAGTAGGTATATTATATATACCTTAAATATAAATAAGGAGTAAGGGGTTAATTAGGATAGTATAGATATAATATATATATTAAGTATATTATATTAGAATAAGAATAACTTACTAAGTTAACCTTTATAAATAGGTTATATCTATAAACTATTAATCTATCTTAATTATTAATAATTATCTAATAATTATAGAGTTTAGTATCTTTTACAAATAGAAATTATTAATAATATATATAACTAGTTATAAGATTTAGAAAGCTATATCTTCCTAGAAGTAGGCTATAACCTAGTATATATAAGAATGGTATTAGATATAATAAAGACCTTACTAAATAAGTATAAATGCTAAGTCTAAGAGTTAAGGGAGGTATAAGTATAGAGGATATAGATAGAAGAGAGTAGTAAAAGTAGGAAAGAAGAAAGAAAGTTTATACGGGGAATTCTAGCTTTAACCTTATAATTAGTTAGTTATAAATTAAGATAAGCGTATAATTATATAAGATATATATTATATATATATTCTCTCTAACTAAACCTAATTAATTAAGAGTTAAATCTAAAATCTAAATATTATTATCTAAATAAGTATAATTATTACTAGAACTAAGGAATTTCCTTTTAAATTCTAATTAAAAATTATTTATAGAAGAATTTTACTAATTTTATTAATTAAGTAAGGTATAATATTTCTTATTATATAAAGATCTTTATATACTCAATATTTCTAACTTAATATTTAATTATAATATATATATTTTACTTTTAATATAAGGTTATTAAATAAAGGGTTAATATTTTAACTTTTATTATATTATTAATAAATATTAATTAATTAATTTATATATTTATTTTAATATTTATTTATATTAATTAAAAGGAATTATATATTTATTTTATAATTAAAAAATACTTATAAAAATTTAAGATTTTTATATTAGAAAATTACTCCTACTACCTAGTATTTAATAGGTAAAGTAAATAGTAGGGAGTATATTAAATATATTAATAGGTAGATAGCTTATATATATAATAGTATTAATTATATTAAATATATATACCTATTTTAATAATATTTTATACCTAATAATAAGATAGATATTTCCTCTTATTTAAATTAATATTAAATATATTAGTAGGTAAGGTAAATAATAGGAAGTATATTAAATATATAAGTAAGTAGCTAGCTTATAAATATAATAATATTAACTTACAAATTTATATAATAATATAAGTTATTTTAATAATATTTTATATCTAGTAATAAGATAGATATTTCCCTTTATTTAAACTAATATTAGATATATTAATAGGTAGATAGGTAGCTTATATATATAATAGTATTAGCTATATTATATATATATACCTATTCTAATAGTATTTTATACCTAGAAATAAGATAGATATCTACTCTTATTTAGATTAATATAAGATATATTAGTAGGTAATATAAATAGTAGGGAGTATATTAGATATATTAATAGATAGGTAGGTAGGTAGGTAGATAGGTAGGTAGCTTATATAAGTAATAATATTAGCTAATATACTAATAGACTAATATAGGTTATTCTAATAGTATTTTATACCTAGTAATAAGATAGATATTTCCCCTTATTTAGACTAATATTAAACACCTTAATAGGTAAGGTAAATAGTAGGAAGTAAATTAAATATTTTAACTTATAAATATAATAGTATTAGCTTATATACTTATAAATTAATATAGATTATTCTAATAGTATTATATACCTAGTAATAAGATAGATATCTACCCCTATTTAAATTAATATTAGATACGTTAATAGGTAAGGTAAATAATAGGAAGTATATTAGATATATTAATAAATAGGTAGCTTATAAATATAATAGTATTAACTAATAGACTTATATAATAATATAGATTATTTTAATAGTATTATATACCTAGTAATAAGATAGATATTTCCTTCTATTTAAATTAATATTAGATATATTAGTAAGTAAGGTAGTAGAATAGATTATTTATAAATAATAATAGGATTTTTATTAATCTAATTATTTTAGCTATTAATATATAGAATTTAGTAGGTAAATCTATTTATTCTAATATATCTTTTAAACTACTATATTAATTTTTATTATTTTTAAAGTATTAAATAGTTAAAAGTAAGTTATATAACTTTATTTAAATAGAAAATATTATAAAGTATTAATATATAAGTAGGTAGAATATAAAGAAATATCTAAGTTCTAATATTTATACTAGTCTTAAAGGGGTAGCTAGGGGACTTATTAACTAACTAATAAGTTATAATAAGCTTAGGGCCCTAATATTCCTATTTTCTATTATAATAAGAAGATAATTAAATCTACCTATTAAATTCTATATATTAATAGCTAGAATTATTAGATTAATAATAAAAATCCTATTATTATTTATAAATAATCTATTCTACTACCTTACTTACTAATATATCTAATATTAATTTAAATAGAAGGAAATATCTATCTTATTACTAGGTATATAATACTATTAAAATAATCTATATTATTATATAAGTCTATTAGTTAATACTATTATATTTATAAGCTACCTATTTATTAATATATCTAATATACTTCCTATTATTTACCTTACCTATTAATATATCTAATATTAATTTAAATAGAGGGAAATATCTATCTTATTTATTACTAGATATAAAATACTATTAGAATAGGTATCTTTTTATTATAATAGAAAATACTTAATTTTAGACCCTAAGCTTATTATAAGTTATTAATTAATTTAAAGTCCCTTAAATTACCTCCTTAGGACTAGCGCTATTTATAATAAATATTAAAACTCTAGTATTTCTTCTTATTCTACTTATATATATACCCGCCCTTTATAATATTTTTTATTTAAATAAAGTTATATAACTTACTTATAACTATTTAATACTTTAAAAATTATAAAAATTAATCTAGTAGTTTAAAAGATATATTAGAATAAATAGATTTACCTACTAAATTCTATATATTAATAGCTAGAATATAGATTATAAATAATAAAAATCCTAGTATTATTTATATTTTACTTATTTTATAATAATACCTATTAATATATCTACTATTAGTTTAAATAGGGGGAAATATCTATTTTATTATTAAGTATTTATATTACTATATTATTATATTAATTAATACTATTATATTTATAAGTTAAAAACCCTATTATTTATATTACCTATTAATATATTTAATATCTACCTATTAATATATCTAATATTAGCTTAAATAGGGGGAAATATATTAATAAGATCTTAACTTACCCTTATACCCTTAGTAAAGGCCTCTAACTTATAGGTTTAAGGCTAGCTCTAGGGGCCTTAAGCTAGCCCTAGGCCTATTATAATATATTATAAGGCCTTAAGGCTACTCTAAGCTTTAAAGGTAGCCTTATATAACTATTAATTAAGTAATGTTTTTAAAATTTATTAATTTATATATTTTAAGAAGTTATATAATTAATTATTTAATAAAATTATATTATATAAATACTTACTAAGTAGAACTTTAAAAGTTTTAATATTTTATAATTAATAAGGGACTTAAGTAGTATACTTTAAAGCTACCCTTAATACTACCTTAAAAGTAACCCTAAAATTAATTAATTTAGCTAATTCCTATATAAAGGTAATATACTAGGGTAGCTTATAATAAGGGGTAATAGTATAATAGTTATATTAACTTAGGGTATTAATAATAATATAATAGTATTAATTATAAGAATTATAATACTATTACTTAATACCTAGAAGCCTAATCTTAAAGAGGCGTAATACTATTACTTAGTACTTAGAAGCCTAATCCTAGGGTAGCCTTAAGTACTAGGTAGGTTACCCTTATAACCCTTATAACCCTAGGCGGACTTATATTTACCCTTATAACCCTAAGGTAAGCCTTCTTAAATTATAGCCCTAGGGGCCTAAGGTAGCCTAGGGCTAGCTTAGAGTACTCCTCTAGGTTTTTAGAAATTACTAATATATCTATCTTATTATTAGGTATAAAATATTATTAGAATAACCTATATTATTATATAAGTTTATAAGCTAATATAATTATATTTATAAGCTACCTACTTACTTATATATTTAATATATTTCTTACTATTTATATTACCTATTAATATATTTAATATTAATTTAAATAGAGGGAAATATCTATCTTATTATTAGGTATAAAATATTATTAAAATAGGAGTATATAATATAATTAATACTATTATATATATAAGCTACCTATTAATATATCTAATATACTTCCTACTATTTATATTACTTATTAATATATCTAATATCTACCTATTAATATATCTAATATTAGCTTAAATAGAGGGAAATATCTATCTTATTATTAGGTATAAAATACTATTAGAATAGGAGTATATAATATAATTAATACTATTATATATATAAGCTACCTACTAATATATCTAATATACTCCCTACTATTTATATTACCTATTAATCTATCTAATATTAATTTAAATAGAAGGAAATATTTATATTATTAATAGCTTATTATATTTAATATACTTCCTACTATTTACTCTACCTACTAATATATCTAATATATTTCCTACTATTTATATTACCTACTAAATATTAGGTAATAGGGTTAATTTTCTAATATAAAAATCTTAAATTTTATAAGTATTTTCTAGTATATATATAATATAATTAATACTATTATATATATAAGTTACCTATTAATATATCTAATATACTTCCTACTATTTACTTTACCTACTAATATATCTATTAATATATCTACTATTAATTTAAATAAAGGGAAATATCTATCTTATTACTAGGTATATAATACTATTAGAATAATTTATATTATTATATAAGTCTATTAATTAATACTATTATATTTATAAGCTACCTACCTATTAATATATCTAATATACTTCCTACTATTTACCTTACTTATTAATATATTTAATATTAACTTAAATAAGAGGAAATTTCTATCTTATTACTAGGTATATAATACTATTAAAATAATTTATATTATTATTTTTTAGCTTATAAATATAATAGTATTAACTTATATACTTATATAATAATATAGATTATTCTAATAGTATTTTATACCTAATAATAAGATAGATATTTCCCTCTATTTAAATTATATTAGTAAGATCTTAACTCGCCCTTATACCTTTAATAAAGGCCCTATACCTGTAGGCCTAGGGCCGGCTCTAAGGGCCCTAGGGCCGCTTTAAGCTCTAAGGGAAGTATTATATAACTACGAACTAAATAGTATTTTTAGAATTTATTAGTTTATAGATTTTAGGAGGTTATATAACTTATTACCAAGTAAAGCTATATTATATAACTACTTATTAAATAGAACTTTAAAAGTTTTAATATTTTATAATTAATAGGGGACTTAGGTAGTATACCCTAGAGTTACCCCTAATACTACCTTAAAAGTAATCCTAGAATTAATTAATTTAGCTAATTTCTATATAAGGGTAATATACTAGGGTAGGTTATAATAGGGGGTAATAGTATAATAATTATACTTAAGGTATTAATAATAATATAATATTATTAATTATAAATATTATTACCTAGCCTAATTATAAGGTAGCGTAATACTATTACCTAGCGCCTAGAAGCCCAATCTTAGGGTAGCGCGACGCTATTACTTAGTACCTAGAAGCCTAATCTTAGACTAGCCTTAAGCGGCCCTAAGTAGACTTATATCTACCCTTATAGCCCTAGGGTAAGCTTTCTTAAATTATAGCCCTTAGGGCCTAAAGTAGCCTAGGGCTAGCCTTAGGTACCCCTTTAGGTTTTTAGAAATTACTAATATAATAGTAGATATATTAATAGGTATTATTATAAAATAAGTAAAATATAAATAATACTAAGAATTTTATTATTTATAGTTTATATTCTAGCTATTAATATATAGAATTTAATAGGTAAATCTATCTATTCTAAAATATCTTTTAAATTATTATATTAATTTTTATTATTTTTAAAGTATTAGATAGTTAAAAGTAAGTTATATAACTTTATTTAAATAAAGAATATTATAAAGGGTTAGTATATAAGTAGGTAAAATATAAAGAAAGTTAAGACTTTTAATATTTATTATAATTAATATTAATCTTAAAGGGGTAATTAGGGTACTTATTAATTAATTAATAAGTTATAATAAGCTTAAGGTCTAAAATTAAAGATATTTTATTATAATAAAAAATTAGCTAATATTATTATATTTATAAGCTACCTATTTAATATATCTAATATACTTTTTACTATTTACTCTACTTGTTAATATATCTAATATTGATTTAAATAAGGGGAATATCTATCTTATTAATAGCTTAATATATTTAATATACTCCCTATTATTTACCCTACCTACTAATATATTTAATATACTCCCTACTATTTATATTACCTACTAAATGTTAGGTAGTAGGGGTAATTTTCTAATATAAAAATCTTAAATTTTTATAAGTATTTTTTAGTATTTAATATTAACTTAAATAAGGGGTAATATCTATCTTATTATTAGGTAGGTAATACTATTAATATAATTTAAATTAATATATTCTTATATTAATTAATACTAGTATATTTATAAGTTAAAACCCTTATTATTTATATTACCTATTAATATATCTAATATTAATTTAAATAAAGAGAAATATCTATCTTATTATTAAGTAGGTAATATTATTAGAATAGGTATATATATATAATATAATTAATACTATTATATATATAAGCTAGCTACCTATTAATATATTACTATTTATCTTACCTATTAATACATCTAATATTAACTTAATAAAAGGAAATATCTATTTTATTATTAAGTATAAAATACTATTAAAATAGGTATATATATAATATAATTAATATTAGTTTAAATAAAAGGAAATATCTATTTTATTATTAAGTATAAAATATTATTAAAATAATTTATATTAATTTATTAATATATTAGAAAATATTTATAAAAATTTAAAATTTTTATATTAAAAAATTACTCCTACTACCTAGTATTTAATAAGTAATATAAATAGTAAGGAGTATATTAGATATTTTAGCTTATAAATATAATAGTATTAACTATATTATATATATATATTAATAAATTAATATAAATTATTCTAATAGTATTATATATATATAATAATAAGATAGATATTATCTCCTATTTAGACTAATATTAGATATATTAATAGGTAAGGTAAATAGTAGGAAGTATATTAGATATATTAATAGCTAGCTTATATATATAATAGTATTAACTATATTTTATTTATATACCTATTTTAATAATATTTTATACTTAATAATAAGATAGATATTTCCCCTTATTTAAACTAATATTAGATGTATTAATAGGTAAGGTAAATAGTAGGAAGTATATTAAATATATTAATAGGTAAGGTAAATAGTAAGGAGTATATTAGATATATTAATAGGTAGATAGCTTATAAATATAATAGTATTAACTTATAAACTTATATAATAATATAGATTATTCTAATAGTATTATATACTTAATAATAAGATAGATATTTCCTCTTATTTAAGCTAATATTAGATATATTAATATATAAGGTAATAGAATAAGTAATTTATAAATAATAATAGGATTTTAATTATTAATCTAATTACTCTAGCTATTAATATATAGAATTTAATAGGTAGATTTATTTATAATAATATATCTTTTAAACTATTATATTAAGCTTTATAATTTTGAAAGCCTTAAATAGTTATAAATATAATATATAACTTTATTTAAATTAAAAATATTATAAAAGGTAGGTATATATATAAATAAAATAAAAAGAAATATTAAAATTTTAATATCTATTATAAATTATATTAATCTAGGAAAGGAATCTAGAGGACTTATAAACTAATTAATAAATTTTAATAATAATAAATAACTCCCTTATTAAGTTAGCTAATAATTTTAAATAAGTAGTAAGACTTATTCTATTATAATAAAAAGTTATATATATAATAAGTTATTTATTAATATATTTAATATTCCTTATATTATTTATATTACCTATTAAATACTAGGTAGTAAAGATAATCTTTTAATATAAAAATCTTAAATTTTTATAAATATTTTTTAATTTAATAATACTATACTTAATTATATCTTATTAATTTTAAATAGTAATATTATTATAAAGTTATAATAAAAATAAGTTTAATAATTATTTATTAATGCTTTAATATTAAATAATTATTATAAATAATCCTTTAAATTTAAGATTAATATTTTTAATAATATTTAAAGAGGGTCTTAATATTTATAATATTAAGATTTAAAGTTATCTTATAATTATTATTACTTATTAAAAAATAAGAGAAATATACTTTTAAATATATATTTTTTATATAAGAATTTAAATTCTTTATAAGTATTTTTTTTAATTAATATTATAATATTATAATATATAATATTATTACTTTTATAAATTAAAAGTTAATATCTTATTATATCTCTTAATTTATATATTTAATTTACTCTATCTCTATTTTTATTATTAATATATAATAATAATACATTATATATATATATATATATATAATCTACTAAGTTTCTTTATTATTATAAGCCTATTATCTAAATAGTATATATAAAATATATACTTAGCTTTCTATATATTATACCTTTTAATCTATGTATTTCTTTTACTATTATAGACCTAGAATATTAGTAATATATATATATATTATATATATTAATTAATATAATATCTAGGTCTTAAATCTTTTAAGTTCCTTTATTATAGATGTAGATAATATATATATTAGATATATATATTATACTTCTATCCTTACTATCTTAAGCCTAGTAGATTAAGCTATTTCCTTCTCCCTAGTTATAACCTTACTATACTTAGGGCTATTAAGACCCTTTATATAGGCTACTACTTATATAATACCTACTTACTATTAGGAAGTATAGCTTAAGTACTTATTATTAATCTAGGATTAGTATTATACTTATCTAGATATTTATAGGACTCTATTAATACTAGCTTTATATAGGCCCCGTATCCTTTTCTATTATACCTGTAGAATGTAGTACTACTATATTTATAATACTTAGTTTATAAGATATAAGCTATATAAATCTAAGGTATATTATATATTAATATATTACCTTATTCTTTATATTCCCTTTTTATTATACCTAGAAGGTATATTATTAGTATATATATAATATTTACTTATAACTAAGAGAGACTTATAAGAGTAATTATCTTATTCTTCTTTTTTATATTAATAAGTATAATATTATTTAGTACTATTTAATATTAATAGTATATAGAAGAATATATATATCTAGTATATATATATTTAGTTATTCTACTAGGTACTATCTCTACGGCTTCCTCTCCTAGGAGCCCTACTACTCTCTAAATTAGCTATACTATATTAGTATTAGAGAGCGGTACTAGGATCTATATATTATATTCTAATTAATTATAATATTAGTATTTTAAAGAAAGAGTTACTAACTATTTATATAATATATATATCCCTATACTTACTATATTATCTAGATTATTAGGGAACCCTTTAGGAGATATATCCTATATAATAGTAATACTTATAGCCTTTTTAATACTATAATTTTTAAATAGATCATCTTCCTATTATATATTTATAAGTAGATTAATTATATATATATAATATATATACGTCTTTATTAGAGGAATAGTAAACTAGTTTTAGAGTATAGTAATAGTACTTTTAGAGTAAGTAGTTAATAATACTAGAAGTATAGATAATATATATACTTTCTTTAGTTATCCTTATTCCTTATCTATCCTTAAGATACTCTCTTTATACTATATTTATATAACTAAGAAAGGATTATTAAGGCTATATATATTAGATAGACTTATAAATAGTCTAAAACTCTTAAGTAATAGAGAATTAGAGAATGCTAGTAAGGAACTTCCCTCTACTTAGGGAGCTAGGAGCGCTAGGCGTTTTTAAATACTATTAATATTCTATTATCTTAAGATATATAAGATATATATACTATTAGAGTTATAGTTATATTAAAACTAATTCTACTCTAGACCTACTTCTATTAGTTAGCACCCCTTTTAAATATATTACCTACTAATTAGATATATATATAGCTATAATACTACTTATTAATTACTATATAATAATTAAGCTTAGAGTCTTATATATATATATAATATATATATACCTAAGTTAATAGATTACTAGGTAAAGTATTAGGCCTAGTAAAGGATATATTCTATAAAATTAGACTCTTAATAGATAAGCCTATAATATATATATATAATATAGTTATATAGGGTTATATATATATTCTACTATATTATAGCTTTAATTACTTTTAGTTATAAAATTTAGCTAATTAAAAGTAATAAGAATATATATTTATATATAATTTTAATATTTACCGCCTTAAAAGTATTAGTTAGCTTTTATTTATAGGTATAGCTTAAGTATATATATAGCTAGCGAATTACGTAGTCTATACCTATTAGTTATACTAATATATTTATTTATAGTCTTAACTTTATACTTAGGATTTATTCAAGCTTTAAAGGATATAAGTATATTAAACTTAAATTATAAGGTATACTAGATACTTATATAAATATTATAATTTAATTAAAAAGTAAAGAGGGATAATATAAGTAGTATCTTAAATTATTAGCTAAAACCTAAGGAGTACTTATTATATACTTATAGATTATAATCTTTTTTATTATTATAATAGGAAGTTAGTAGTTTAACTTATATATATATATAAATTATCTTAACTTAAAAAGCGCTCTAGTAAGGTATCTTATATAAAACCTACGCGTTTTAGCTCTCTATTAATATATTAAATCTAATATACCTAGTATATATATATAGGCGTTTTATTTTTAGAATAAGGTTAGTAAGGTTAAAGTTATAGAAGACTTCTTTATAGCTAGTAGGCGTAAGTCTTATATATATATTATATATATAATAAATCCTACGCTATTATAATAGCTAGCTTATTAGCCCTACTTAATCTTTACTTAGATTATAGAATTATTATAACCTGTTAATAATAGCTTATAATATATAAATAGTATTTACTTACTAGTTAGATTATATAAGTACGTATAAAGAGACTCCGCTAAACCTCTATTATTAGGGGGTTTTAATTTATAGTTAGTAGAGAGGTATATATATAACTACCTAAGTTATCTTAATATACTTAGGAAATACTTTAAATATCTATTATACTTACCCTATTAACTACTATATAAGACTTCTTATAAACTTAGATCTAGTTCTTAGTAGTATATATAAGGAGCTAATAGCTATATACCTTTAATAAGCTTATATATATATATTAAAGATATTTATATCTTATTATAAAGTAGACTTAATCTTATAATCCCTTTTATTAGCTAAGGCCCTAAATTTAAAATTATAAGATTTAGATATTCTATTATAATCTAATCTTCCTTTAAGCTAGATATATTTATAATACTAAGACTATTATATATATATAAAATATATATAATTAACTTATTTATCCTTCCCTATTATAAAAATAATAATATAATAACTTCCTTTTTAATAAAGGAAAGATATTAGAATAATATATAAGGTTTATATTATTATATTCCTCTAGGAAAATTATTAGAAAGGGAAATAATAATAGAAATAATAATAGAAGTAACTTTATAATTATTAAAAACTCTATATATCTCTAATTATAATAGTATTACTCTAATAATATATATATTATATATAGATAAGAGCTACTATTATTATACTTTAAATATTTATAATAAGTACTTCTAATATATATACTATAAGTAGTCCTAGTAATTAATATTATAAAAGGGAGGAATAAAGTAGATATAAAGTCTAGATTATATATATATAATATACTTATATATTAAGCTTAGGAGCTATCTATAAATAAAGCTTAGTATAAGTCTTAAAGGGGGTTTTCCTAATCTAATTAAAACTAACTAAGTATACCTAAACTAGTTATTCCATCCCCCCTAGACCTTTTAGCGTCCCCCCCCGACCTATACACTCGTAGTCATATTTCAGTCTTAGGCCTACTACGTACTTTAGCCTAGTACGCTTCTAGATTAATACCGTCTCTAACTAAATTACTGCCAAGGCTGCTAAGCCTACTGCTTGGGAGCATGAGGTTGCGAATCTCATCAACGTCGCGCGAAATCCGACCTTAAATACAGGCGATTCAGCCAAATTCTACGCGGGGGGCTGAGGGACTAGGTGACATATAGCGTGGGCGGCGTGGGTGGCGTGGACGGTATACCTACGTGCCTACGTGGGGTGCGGGGTTTTTTAATACGGCACTAGTAATACTAAAATTAGGGTTATAGTTTACTTATCTATATGTTTATCCTAAATAAACTGTTTATTTAGCGTTACGTATGAATTATAACTCTGCTTAAAGGCAGAGTTTTTTTATTATACGTCTTAACGCTGTTACGGTAAATAAACCGTGTTACTACAGTATACTAATTCCTAAGACTTCCGCTAAGGTAGTATAAAGACGTGAGTAGGGGTAATTTGGTGTGTAGAATTACTCTAGTTCTATCTAAATTCAGGATATTCTACTGCGTATCATCATCGAATCTTTGGTGTAGGACCTTGAAGATGTCGCTCAGCCGGCACTTCAGATAACGAAGTCGCTCGTACGATTCTTTGGGCTGCCTCGCCAGGCAGTAAGTTCGCTCGCTTCAAGTGATCACTCTTCTTGTGTGCGGAAAGCTCAGAAGTGATCATCGAGCCTTGCGGCCGGCATACTCTCGTCTTTATAAGCCTCAGTCACATTCTGTATAACACCTAATGGTTTGACAATTCCTTTGTTTCTTGCTTGCATTACTTCCTGGCTTGGAGTCTGCAGTCACTCGTTTACGTTTCATCAATGCTGTATAGTAGGATCTACTACAGCCTGACAGGTTCACATCTCCCAGGGCCTTCCCAAAGCACCAGGCGCAAAAAGTATGGCGGAGGACAATCTGGAGCTACAGGGAAAGCTCAGGGAGCTTGACGTAGAGTTAGAAGAGGGGGAGATCACGCAGAAAGGGTACCAGAAAAGGCGGACCCTCATCCTCTCGCAATTTCTTGCTCCCCCGGGGGAGTCCGCAAGAGGTCTTCGTGTGCACTCCCCAGAAGACACAGCTCATCCATCCAACAATGGATCGCGTGCTGCATCTTTTGCGGCCCTCACCCAGCGTTCGGCCTCCCCGCGACCTGACATGATGCGCCAAAGCTCGGGTATGGGACCACAAGAACCACAGAGGCGACAATTAGGCGTCAGAAATCCAAGTCCTGAGCATCCATCATTGAATCAGGAAACATACAGTGGGCAGCCAAGCCTAGATGACGGAAGCTCCAACATGGTAGACAGTCAATACGCGTTCAACCCAGGAAACGACGGCAACTATAGCGAACAGCATGGTGGAGAGTATATCAACGGAGGACATACCAGGCAGTCAACCATGTTAGATCAAGCATACTTCTCGGACTTTGCGGGAGATCAGCATGAAGCACATGCACGGGACAGCTATGGAGGTGGACCGCAAAGATACTCTATGCAAGACACGTTTTCGCCAACTGCCAATACAGCCCCTCCGATGCTCAAGAATAGTGACTTGCCTCCCCTGGGTGTCCTAGGTCATCAATTGCCTCTGGAACCTCGAGATGTCCCATTCGCTGTCTACGATCCTCACAATGGCAACATACCTATGTCAAAGTTCGACAACATAGCCACTGTGTTACGCCACAGAGCTCGCACGAATCCAAAACAGCCAGCCTATTGGGTGCTTGATCAGAAAGGTAAAGAGATATCCTCTATAACGTGGGAGAAGTTGGCAAGTAGATCGGAGAAGGTGGCACAAGTCATTCGCGACAAGAGCAACTTATACCGTGGAGACAGGGTGGCGCTGATCTACCGCGATGCTGAGATTATTGATTTTGCTGTGGCCTTCATGGGTTGCTTCATCGCTGGTGTCGTCGCTGTCCCGATCAATGATTTCGATGTTTCAACAGCCAATCTCGCAGATTATCATAGATTGAACGTTATCCTAACGACGACGCAGGCCCATCTAGCTTTGACTACGGACGTAAACCTGAAAACGTTTCAGCGGGACATAACGGCCAACAAACTCAATTGGCCCAGGGGAGTAGAATGGTGGAAGACAAATGAGTTTGGTAGTTTGCACCCCAAAAAGAAGGATGAGATCCCTCCTCTGATAGTTCCTGATCTTGCATATATTGAGTTCTCCAGAGCTCCTACAGGAGATCTCCGCGGCGTGGTCATGAGCCATCGGACCATAATGCACCAGATGGCTTGCCTTAGTGCCATCCTACAAACCATACCCACGAACGGGAACGACACATTCAATTCATCATTGCGAGACAAGCAAGGGCGACCTATAATGGGAGCAGGCTCCGGGGAGATCTTGCTGAGTTATTTAGATCCCCGCCAAAGCATTGGTCTTATTCTTGGTCTTCTTCTAACAGTCTATGGTGGCCATACTACAGTCTGGATGGAAACTCGAGCCTTGGAAACGCCTGGTTTATACGCGAATCTTCTCACCAAATATAAAGCGACCCTGATGGTTGCAGACTACCCAGGCTTAAAACGAGTAGCGTACAACTATCAAGCCGACCCAATGGCAACGCGAAACTTTATGAAGAAGTTCGAGCCAAATTTCTCATGTGTGAAATTATGTTTGATCGATACCCTAACAGTTGATAGCGAATTCCATGAAGTTTTAGCAGACAGATGGCTGCGCCCCTTGAGGAATACGCGAGCACGAGAGTTGGTAGCGCCGATGCTCTGCCTTCCTGAGCATGGGGGTATGGTCATCAGTATTCGCGATTGGCTTGGCGGAGAGGAGCGAATGGGTTGCCCGTTGAAGATAAATGATTCTGAAGAAGAAGAGATTCAGGATGAGAAGAAGGACCAGAGCATTGCCTTGCCAGGAAATACATACGGCAGCCTGATTGGCGGCGGAACAAAACGTTCAACAGTTCAGAAAGGTCGGACTGAACTCAGCGAGGTATTGCTGGACAAGGAGTCTTTGAAAACCAATGAGGTCGTTGTCATTGCCATGGATGACGAAGCTCGACGGAGAGCGAACGAGCCAGGTACGGTCCGAGCTGGCGCTTTTGGATTTCCAGTACCAGATGCGACACTGGCTGTCGTTGATCCCGAGTCGAGTCTTCTCTGCACCCCATATGTCATTGGAGAGATATGGGTCGACTCTCCTTCGTTATCTGGTGGCTTCTGGGCTTTGCCCAAGCATACTGAGACAATCTTTCATGCGCGGCCCTACCAGTTTCAAGAAGGAAATCCTACCCCGATGGCCGTGGAGCCAGAGTTCTTGAGGACTGGGCTATTAGGTTGTGTCATTGAGGGCAAGATTTTCATTTTGGGTCTCTACGAAGATCGAATCCGGCAAAAAGTCGAATGGGTCGAGCATGGCATGGAACAAGCAGAGTATCGGTATTTCTTTGTCCAGCACCTGATCATCAGCATCATGAAGAATGTTCCAAAGATCTATGACTGCACCGCTTTCGACGTGTATTCTAACGATGAGCATCTCCCAATCGTTTTGCTTGAATCTGCAGCTGCCTCTACCGCCCCCACGACTAACGGTGGCCCACCACGGCAGCTAGACACTGCATTGCTAGACTCTTTATCAGAGCGGTGCATGGAGATCTTGTATCAAGAACACCATCTCAGAGTGTACTCCGTCATGATCACTGCTCCCAATACTCTACCTAGGGTTGTCAAGAATGGACGACGAGAGATAGGAAACATGCTATGTCGAAAGGAGTTTGATTCGGGTTCTTTACCCTGTGTACATGTCAAATTTGGCGTAGAAAGAGCCGTTCTCAATTTGCCCGTAGGTGTCGATCCAGTAGGCGGTATCTGGTCTCCAATCTCTACTACAGCTAGGCAAGAAATTCTACAACATCAAGACAAGCAATATTCAGGGGTCGACTATCGGGAGGTTGTCATTGATGATAGGACGTCAACACCATTGAACAACTTCTCCAGCATAGTAGATCTACTACAATGGCGGGTCGCGAGGCAAGCAGAGGAGTTATCCTATTGCTCGATCGACGGACGCGGCAAGGAAGGCAAAGGCGTGAATTGGAAGAAATTTGATACAAAGGTAGCCGCAGTCGCACAGTATCTTCAGAATAAGGCCAAGGTCAGAGCTGGTGATCATCTTATCCTGATGTATACGCATTCGGAAGAATTCGTCTATGCCGTGCATGCATGCTTCTGCTTAGGGGCTGTTGCTATTCCTATGGCCCCCCTTGATCAAAATCGTCTGAATGAGGATGCGCCTGCATTCCTTCACATGATTGCTGACTTCCGAGTCAAAGCCGTTATAGTCAACGCTGAAGTGAATCATTTATTGGGCCAAAAGATAGTCTCGCAGCATGTTAAGCAGTCTGCGCAGGTTCTCAAGATAGCGATTCCTCCGCACTATAACACAGCGAAACCACCAAAGCAATCCAGTGGATGTCGAGATCTCGGTTTCACGATGAAACCTGCTTGGGTACAGCCGAATTACCCAGTCTTGATATGGACGTATTGGACGCCAGATCAAAGACGGATAGCCGTACAACTTGGCCATGATACTATCATGGGCACCTGCAAAGTCCAGAAAGAAACATGCCAGATGACCAGTTCAAGGCCTGTTCTTGGTTGCGTCAGAAGCACAATGGGTCTTGGCTTCGTTCATACCTGTTTGATGGGCGTCTTCGTTGGTAAGTCTACGACCATTTTCGAAGAATCTTTCGTTGATCTAAAAGCATAGGTGCACCAACCTATCTGGTCTCTCCCGTAGATTTCGCTTCAAACCCTATGTCTCTTTTCCTGACTCTATCAAGGTACAAGATTAAGGACACTTACGCAACTGGTCAGATGCTCGACCACGCGATGAACACAATGCCAGGTAAAGGATTTGCACTTCACGAGCTCAAGAACATGATGATCTCGACAGAAGGTCGACCTAGAGTTGATGTCTTCCAGAAAGTCCGCCTACATTTCGCAGGTACGGGTCTTGACCGGACGGCTATCAATACGATCTACTCTCATGTTCTCAACCCTATGATTGCATCCCGATCGTATATGTGCATTGAGCCTATCGAACTATGGCTTGACACTCGAGCTCTTCGGAGAGGACTAGTTTATCCTGTCGATCCCGACTCCGATCCTACGGCTTTGCTCATCCAAGATTCTGGCATGGTACCCGTCAGCACTCAGATCGCGATCGTCAACCCTGAGACTAACAGATTGTGTCATATTGGCGAGTATGGTGAGATCTGGGTCCAATCTGAGGCTTGCGTAAAGTCTTTCTACGGATCAAGGGACGCATTTGATGCCGAGAGATTCCATGGCCGCACCGTGGATGGGGATCCTCACGTGACCTATGTGCGGACAGGCGACCTAGGTTTCCTGCATAATGTGGTTCGTCCAATTGGTCCTGGAGGGCAACCGGTTGAAATGCAGGTGTTGTTCGTACTAGGTGGCATTGGTGAGACTTTTGAGGTCAATGGCTTGAGCCATTTCCCAATGGACATCGAGCGCTCCATTGAAAAATGTCACCGAAATATTGTGACCAACGGATGGTGAGTCGAACTGTTCCATACTAGACATGGTAGCAGAGCTGATGTTTATCTTTACAGCGCGGTCTTCCAAGCAGGCGGCCTTGTAGTTGTTCTCGTCGAGATCATGCGAAAAGCCTACCTTGCGTCCATTGTCCCCGTCATTGTCAATACTGTTTTGAATGAGCATCAGGTCGTAGTCGACATCGTCGCTTTCGTCTCGAAAGGTGACTTCCCTCGTTCACGTCTGGGCGAGAAGCAGCGCGGTAAGATTCTTGCCAGTTGGGTAACTCGTAAGATGCGCACGATCGCACAATTTGGAATCAGAGATCCCGATGGAGCAGACAGTCAAATCACCGAGGTTGCCGAACCCAGGAGTGGTATGGGTAGTGTAGTAGGCGTCGGAAGCTCACTGAAGAACGTCGAGACTGTCACCTCACCGCCACCTAATATAGGGTACGAACGAGCCCAAGATTATACCTCACTACCCACTGGCGTCTCCGAGATGCCGGCTACCTACGAAAGCTCGATCGTTGAGTCACCGCCTCTACCACCTCCCGAGGAAGATCGGCACGAGACACCCACGGAACCTCACCATTACAACCATTTCCTCCCAACCGACAATCGCAGCCATCATGGCTCAGCAGGGTCCTACCCGACCTACAACACAGAACTGGAAGCACCGATACCACTAGAACCCACCTATACAGATTCAACCTCGTCGACAGAAAAATATCCCAATTACCAAGCCTACGCTGCCCATTCTGACCCAGATCCTACGCCCACCCATAATAGCTTCGATTTCGGCCCTGACCCACCTCCACCACCAGCCCGCTATGACTCCAAGCCTACTCTCCAAATTTCGAATCCAGATGATGGCGATCTTTACTCGCTTCCCAGCCAAAAACGGTACACGCAGCATCTCCAAAATGACTACTTACACGATAAGCCTCACAGTCAAAATGGGAGCAACGGACTCATCCACACCCCCTCGAACGCAAGCTCGGATCATTACTCGATGGACGGCGAATGGCAGCAGGAAGCTATGATGCACATGAACCTTGCGCGAGACGGAAGTAGGACGGATAGACATGTGGGTGATAGAGCCGGAGGGGGCAGGTATGGGAAGTACGACGGAAGTGGTTATGGACACGCTATGTAATGTGAGATGTCAATGGCTGGCGTTCTTGTTGGGTGGACCGTGTCTACATTAACGTATAGTGATTGGGCATACTGAAGGGCATTCTCATGTATATACGAATCATATGGCGCAAAAGCATAATGTGAGTCTCGCATTGGCCTGACCTGCGAATTTTAGCTTCCTTCTATCCAAAACATGACGAATTGAGGAATCATAGATGCTTCTGAGTACTTCAGGCTACATGACAAGGCGTCAACAGCCCGCCGCGTCGCGCCGCAATGGCGCTTGTGTATACTCGGAAGTAACTCGCTAGTAGTTGCATAAGACGAGGCCACGCGCTAAGATAAGGTCGGAGTCTTATCGCTTCGTCAAAAAGTTGGACCTCCTCCAACGCATCAGTTCGTTGTGTCAGCGATGGCTCCGCTCCTTATGGACTCTGATCTAGAGGATGACTTTATTCGAACCATTTCTGACAATGATATTGCCGAAGACTTACTGGAAGCCGAGGAGGAGTCCTTCGAAGCCCCCACCAACGCTACCCAAAATGGCAAGAAGCGCAAACGTTCCCATAATACCAATGAAGACCGTGAGCCTAAGAAGGCACACGGTGTAAGCAAGACTTCAAAGAGATATAAGAAGGACAGCAAAGACCCTGCGCCTTCACCGAAGGACAGGATACAGACCGACGAGGAAGATCAGACATGGACCGCTGGAGGAGAAGACGATGGCGCGATGGACTCGGACTTTGAGTTTCAGGTCGAAGGGTTTGAAAATGGCATGACCGAAGACTTCGATGGGTGGGCTGTGAATGGTAGTACTCCAGCATCGGCAGTACGAGGCGACAAGAAGGGTGTGGATATCGATGAATTGATTGCACGGCGAAGAAAAGCTGACGCTGGGAAGACTGGAGAGGATGCTGTCAATGGCAAGGACGCAAAAGATGCAGAGGCCGCCACAGGCGATTCGGACCATGAGGTGGATTCTGAAGCGGAGGGGTTGGGCGACGCGGATGACGATGATGATGAGACTATGGCGGAAGATGCATTCGGTATGGGTGCTTTGTCTGCAGATGAAGAGGAAGAGGGTGAAGAAGAAGATCGCGATCAAAGATCGGAAGCAGACTCAGACGAGGAGCCGATAGCAGAACATATGCCACATCCAGACGATGTTGAAGCAGATGTGTCCTCAGCAGATGAGATGGACGATATTACCGAGCGGGCGAAGAGGGAGGCTTTTTTTGCGCCTGAAGAAAAAGATAACAAGATTAAGGCTAAAGTCACTGGTCCAGGCTCCTTCCAGAGCATGTCCCTTTCTCGACCTATCCTACGAGGTTTAGCAGCCGTAGGCTTCTCAGTACCCACCCCCATTCAGATCAAGACGATACCTGTCGCTCTCCTAGCTAAAGACGTAGTCGGTGGCGCCGTCACTGGATCTGGCAAGACAGCAGCCTTCATCATCCCCATACTCGAACGATTACTCTACCGTCCCAAGGCTCCCACCAGCAGAGTGGCCATCCTCATGCCAACCCGAGAGCTGGCTGTGCAATGTTTCAATGTTGCCAGAAAGCTTGCTAGCTTTACAGACATAACGTTTTGCCAGCTGGTGGGAGGCTTCAGTCTACGCGAGCAAGAGAGCGTGCTGAGGCAAAGACCAGACATCATCATCGCCACCCCTGGACGATTCATCGACCACATGCGGAACTCAGCGAGCTTCACGGTCGATACGCTGGAAATTCTGGTGCTCGATGAAGCAGATCGTATGCTCGAAGACGGATTCGCAGACGAGCTGAACGAGATCCTCACCACAATCCCCAAATCACGACAAACGATGCTCTTCTCCGCCACCATGACCGACCGCGTGGACAAGCTCATCCGAGTCGGTCTCAACAGACCATTACGGCTGATGGTCGACGCTCGCAAGCAAACAGTCGGAACGCTGACCCAAGAATTCGTCCGGCTACGCCCAGGCAGGGAAGACAAAAGACTGGGGTATCTAATGTACCTCTGCCAAAACATCTACACGGACCGCGTCATCATCTTCTTCCGTCAGAAGATAGAAGCCCACCGTGTCCGCGTCATTTTCGGCCTCTGCGGCATCAAAGCCGCCGAACTCCACGGTAGCATGTCACAAGAACAGGTAATTCTTTTCCCCCTCCCCTCCAACCCCTCAACTAACCCTCCCCCCCTCTCCAGCGACTCACAGCCCTAACCTCCTTCCACACCTCATCCTGCACCCACCTCCTCGCCACCGACCTCGCCTCCCGCGGCCTCGACATCCCCACCGTAACCACAGTCATAAACCACGAATCGCCCCAATCCCACGAAATCTACCTCCACCGCGTCGGCCGCACCGCCCGCGCCGGCCGCCCCGGACGCGCCTGCACCATCGCCGCCGAGCCCGACCGCAGGGTCGTCAAGCAAGCCGTCAAGGCCGGAAAAGCGCAGGGTGCGAAAATCGTCTCGCGAATCGTCGACCCGGCGCTGGCGGACGAGTGGGCGGAGAAAATCGCTGCGCTGGACGCTGAAGTCGAAGAAATCCTCGCCGAGGAGAAAGAGGAAAAATTGCTGAGTGGAGCGGAGATGCAAGTCCGGAAATCGGAAAACATAATCGAGCACGAAGACGAAATCAAGGCACGGCCAAAACGTACCTGGTTTGAGAGCGAGAGGGAGAAGGTGCTTGCGAAGAAGAAGGGGCAGGTGGAGTTGAATGGCGCTGTGGTGAAGAAAGGGAAAGAGGGCGGGAAGCTGTCGCATAAGGACAAGAAGAGGCTGGATGATGGGAGGGAGCGGAAGGAGGGGAAGGTGTGGAAGAAGGGGAGGGGGGAGGGGAGGGAGGGGAGGGGGAGGGGGGGTGGTAAGGTTGGTGGTGGGAGAGGTAAAGATGGTGGTGGTGGTAGAGGAAAAGATGATAGTGGTGGAAGGAAAGGTAAAGGCGGGAAAGAAGGGGGCGGGAAGGCGAAGAAGGTGAGAGGTGGTGGTCGCGTTGGTGGGAGGGGGGGAGGGGGAAGAAGATAGTAAGGTGAAGTATTTAGAGGAATTCACGAGTGTAAGTTGATTTGTGACATGTGCAGATGCATCACTGCGTGCTGCTGTTATCGTTGTCCTTTTCCTAATCAGCTGTCCGGTTCTGTATCCTTCGCGATCATGGACCTCTTCACATCTCTCTCTCCCCTTACCTTGCAATTTCCCTCGCCCGCTATTCTATCATGGGCAGCAATATCATAATCATCTCACATATACAAATCATGGCTTTCTTTCAGTGTCAATACTCTACCTCAAGAATAACGCATGACGGCGCTATCACGAATGATGAACTGTCACAGATGGCCTTTTGCACGCAGGTCTCCACACAGATGGAATGAAGAGTTGAGATTTTGATTTTTTTCCAATGCTAATCGTGTATATGTAATAACTGCCATAATGATGCTAGAATACCATAAATGAAAAAGAAACATGCTTTTGCTATTCCGTCTTCGAGATCGAGATCAACAAGAAGCACCCGTGGGATGGATGGTCTTGATGAACATGATCTGCCTATCGAATAGTCTTCTGAAGGATATCTGTCAGCCAAAGTGTAGAAATGCTTAATGAAATGTATGCAATCTATGTTGGGGAGTTGTGTCCAATTTTTTGTGTTGTGAGATCACACCAATCAAGTTCTACCAGAAGGGTCTATGCTTGGGTGGCTGTATCCAGATTTTGTTCTTTCTTCCACTATCCTATTCGTTGACCTCTCATAACCGCATGCCGGTAATGGGATTCACGAGATAGGAGATGGGGGCAAGGCTGCACTCGTTCGCAGGACCATCTGAGCAACGTCGACACTAGGATCAAAGTCAACACGACTACAGATAACGATCAAGAACTCAAGACTTACTCCTTGCCGAACTTGTGACCCATGCCTGGTAGAGTACCGCAATATTTGAATTCATTCTTCGAGGAAAGCCAATCCTTCTTCCATTCGACATCCATTTTGCTGTCCTCGTTGTGCAACAGATTCACCAGGATAGTCTTGACAAGGCAGTGACTACCGCCGATCCAGTGCGACATTTTGTCCTTGCCTAAGAATGGGGCGCATTCGAGGAGATTGTATCCAGGATCAAGTGCGGCAAGCATTCGGTCGAGCATAGATCTCCCAATGCCTTGGTGAAGATGATCGCGATGGACCCACATCTCCAATTCGACGGTAAAGCGGTATGCGTGAGTCTGTTGACCGTAATCTGCTGCAAACGCAAAGCCAACGATAGTCTCGGATTTCTTTCGGTGGACATCACAAACGTTGGTGATAGGCTTCGAGCCCATATGGACAGCGACGAGGAAGGGATCGTGCTCGTCTATGGTTTCCTGCAAACGCGCATGCCAGTAAAGCTCGTTCGTCTCCTCCAAGTCGTGCGCACAAGCAGTCTTGAGAACATAATGATTATGCAGGAAACACACTTGACGCATGTCTTTGAATTCGGCGGGACGCAGGTAAATATTTGCAGCGGGTGCGTGCTCATTAGGAGGGTATACTCGGTTCCTCTCTTCTTCGATATAACGCTTCCTAACCTCTCGCTTCTCTTCCTTTGACATACGCCCTCGACTGGAGGGGGTGGTATCGCCCATACTAGAAGAGTACTTTGCCTTGTAAGCTTGGATGCGATCATCCGCGTTCAAATGTCGCTTGGCTTGATTGAATTCATCAGGGTTTGGTTTGGTGATAGGGTGCGTGATGGTGATAGGACTCATCAGCTTGTTGTCGACGCTATCAACATCGGCCTCCGGATTGACCGCGTGATCTTCGGTCCAAATTTTGATGCCGGCGATTTTCTCATGGCGTTGGCGATCATGTTGAGCCCGGACCTCCCAGTCTTCACCCAAGAGTGCAGGTATCATCTTACCATCCCAGCCCACAAGATTTGATACTTCATTGTCCGGGTCTAGTCCACTTGCCGGCTTCTTCCCTTTTTTCCCAGCAGATTGAATTTCATGGGGCGGAGTAATGCCATCTAAGGGCGAGCTCAATTTACTGTTCTGTCGCAACCTCGTCACGTCTCTTAGGGCTTCGGAATGAGTGCCAACGGCGACGGCACACGGATCCTGGGGTACGGGAGCGGGTTGGACTGCCGCCCGCTTCCGGTGCTGTGTCTCTGTTCCAAGTGCAGGAGCCTTATGCTTCTGCTGCGAAGCTCTTAGGTGAGGTGGACGCGTGTCAATATGCTCCCCCATTTGTCGAAGCTTGGACGCGACTTGCTCATCATCGAACCCCGCTTGCAAGCCGACAGCAAGTCGCTCATCATCATGAGGGTCCTCAGCTGCTAGAGCGGCAGCAAACTGTGCATCGTTTTCGATATCCACAGCATGCTGAGCAGCAGCAACTTCTTCGTCAATATCGATCTTGGATGCAGGGGCCTCATGATTAGAGGGGCTAGCCGGAGAGAGAGAATGAGATACGGGCCATTTCTTTTCTGTTGGTTCAACCTGTAGATGACTTGAAGGTGTGTCATCCTTGATCTTAGCATCAGGCTCCTTCCAGGCCTTGATGCCCTCGTCTTCATTGTTTGCCAGGGAGTGGCCAATAGACTGTGGAGACTGACGTGGACGATGGTTGGTCTCCCCTTTGCTTGCCTCGGTGGCCTTCATTGATCCATCAGTTGGAGAGGTGCCTTGACCTCTCAGATGAGGAGGAACCTTGGCAGTCCCCTTCGGAGTAGTAAGGTGTGCCTTCGGCTCTTCCATCACTGGCATCACAGACGCTGTGTTCTCGAGAGCTTTTGCGGATGTGGGGGTCCGAGGCTGATGAATGCTCGTTGGCGGCTGCGATGGGTTCAGGGTCTGCTGGATATTGGCCATTTGACGGTTAAAGGAACCAGCAGGCCAAGTGACCTCAGCCTTCTTCATTGTTGACGTGATGACAGTGCTCTTCGACCCTATCAACTTGTAGGGTGGCAGATTGCGGAAGTTGGCAGCCACTGGACCTTTGTAGTCGGGTGTAGGCAAAGTGGAGCCTCTCATCCAATGTGGATTGTCAATAGGGTTGACGCTATTGTCCCACTCGGCTTTAGGAGGAGGGGCAATATCAGTATTGACTGCCCTCAACCAACATGACTGCTGTGGCTCGTCATTGGTGATAAGTTCAATGGACGACGTCTCGCTTGGGCTTGGCTCGTTGGTGACAATGGGGACAGGATCAGATTCTGTTCTTGATGTGTCTACAGGGATAGTCTGGACTAAGGGGGTAGACACGGTACTTTCGTTGAGACTTGCCGCTTTTTCCAGAACATGAGAGGGTACTCTTGGGCTGCAAGCCTTTGCCAGCAGTTCTGGGATCACTTCGTGCTGCTTATGAGTAGTCTGCCCCAGCAAGGAGGTCGTTAAGATCTCCAACGTCGCAGGTGATTCTGCTTGGCTGTTCTTGGGAAGGGCCTCGATCTCTGGCTGGGATGGAGAATTCGCGGATTGCTGAGGCTGAGTGACAGCCTCTGCTTGTCGTGGGACTGAAGGTGTGACTTCAACGTCCACCATCAGATTGGATTTCAGAGTGGTCGCAGGCTCTCGATGTTGGGTGACAGCCTCTGCTTTCGGTGGGACTATAGAAGTGACTGCTGTGTTCAAATTCGACTTAGACTTGCCAACTTCAGTGGGTTGAAAGCCACGGGGTCGACGCGGAGCGCTGTTACTGCTGACACTGGGAGCACTAGAAGGCCAAGATCCGAGAGCTTCGTTTTCATCTTGGTTACTTGACCTTGCATGTGATTGGCCTATAGTCTGTTAATTTCACCTTGCAAAATCTCTCATAAAGTGAGGTGAAGAATACCTCGGACACTAGGAATAGCACCTCGTGAGGTATTCATGTGGTCTGTCTCGTAGGTCAGCATCAGGGTTGAGACAGTCTCGTCGCAGCGACGGCAACCAGGCGAAAGTGGAATCCTACCTCCACCACTTGGCCGATGGCCACTTGCACTGCTTGTTCGGTTGACCCGACCTAGCCTTCGAGACGCCTGAGCAGATGAAGTAGTAGTTGTAGTAGGAGTGGGTGCTTCAATTGATCTGTATGAATCGGGATCGGTGTGTGGAACAATAGGATTGAGATGCTCGGTGATGGCGGGCAAGTATTGTTGGTGTTGAGATGATAACACCAGTGAGTTTTGCTGTCTTGACTCACTTCCTGCCAAGACACTTTCACTCTCTTGCACCACAACACCAGCACTGCCGTCGTACTCCTTGGCTGCCGCTTGAGATCGCCCGTCACCGCTTCCATTGGGAGGTGCCAGGCTTCGCCCAGGATGATATGGCCGTTCTTTGTCCGCGCTTGCTACGACACCTCTGTCCGACGTCGAGACTGGACCACCCTTATGATCGGTAATCATGGGAAGACAAAATTGCGCTCTAGGATTCCTTCCACTTTGCTTGATGCTATCGTTGCTCCCTTCTCCAGGCCCGTTGGTGGCACGCGTTCTGGCTCTCATTTTCTTCCATTTGGACTTGCTGATATTTTCGCCAAGCTGTGTTGATGGAATTTCGATGCCATGATCCAGATCATTGCGTCTATGCTCGATCATTCCATCCCGTGGGTTCTCCGACCCAAGGGACTGACTACTTCGCTCATTCTTACCAAAGTGTTGCGGTTGGAGTAGCTCCAATGTTTGACTACTGGGCGTGGGTTGGGCTCTCGTATTGCTGTCAGGCTTCTGCTGTGTATACTTGCTGGGAAGGACGTTTTGTCTCTTCCGCAAAGGGCCTGCGCCTTGGGCTAGAGAAGCAACGTCCGGGATACCCTCGTGGACAAGGTTCTCATGACCGTCCCCTGAGTGTACACGTAAGGAGGCGTTCTTTTCTGACTTGGCCACCCTCGTTCTTTTCGTTACGGGTCGCTTGCGCCATATCCTTGGAATATCACATACTCCACCTGCAGTATGGTCCAACCGCCCTTTGTGTGTCTTGGAAGTAGTAGGATCAATCGAGGTGGATGGTGTGAACTTTACAACATTGTGCTTGTCCTCGCACGAGAAAGATATACTGCTTCGCCCACACTCACTGAGCACGGGAGGGCTTGAAGATTGGGCGTTGGGCTTTTCGACCTTTACTGATACTGATCTTGCGATGCTGGTGATGCCCAGCATAATCCCGTCGTCTGGCCGCTCGTCGCCATCAATCTCGGGCATCAAATCAGGCCTCGACCTCCTAATTTCGATGTTTTGTTGCGCCAGGTCTGTAAGCCTGGACTGGACGTCTCCTGAAGGGAATGTGGCATCTTCTTCTCGCTCTTTCTGCTCCTCCGATACTATCCAGGCTATAGGTCGGCCACATCGAATTTCATCACCGGGCTCTTCTCCGGAATTATCTGAATCAATAACTACAGCACAATCGGAAGCTTTGCTTGATGCACCCGCGCCATGGACATCGGTCTCCAAGCTCCGGAAGACCGCATAGGCAGCAGCGCCCATCCGATCACTATCATACCCTCGATCCTGAACTAGCACTGGTCCTGGACACACCTTGGAAACATCCCCGATTCCTGTTGAAGAAATGGTAGATGGGGATTGGCTGTTGATTGTTCGTCTGTGCGACGCTTCGTCAGGCTCAATTCTTGGATTGATGACTATACTCTCCTCTTGTGGTGTACCGATCATGAGTGGCTCAAGCAACAATAGTCTCTCGAGCATAGTCTCTAACGTCAGGCCTTGTGCCGACAATTTCGAAATCGCAGCGTCAGTGTCCACGGACACCACTCCTTGATCAGTCACCCTATCGGTGATGGTCTCGTCGCGAACATTTGACGAAGGCAATGTGCTTTCCTCAGGGATGGGTTTCTCCGGATCCATCATGGCTTCCTCCTCTTGTTCAATTTCCATTGCATGGAGACAAGCCTGTGTTGTAAGAACCATGGACAAGATGAATATCGCAGTTTCCAAAACAGTAGGCAATACCTGATTGTTCTGTAATATGTGGGCATAAGCGGAGGGCAGTCACTCACGGAAGACAAGCGCAGTAAACCCTTATCTCAAAGTGGACAACCATCAACACAACTACTTCTAATTACCTTTCCACGGCTCAGCATATGGCGCGATGCTCTCAATACTTCGCAAAGCTCGGCTAAAGGATAAGGAGATGAGAATTTTGATGCTGTGAGAGAATTTGAGAGGGGGGTTTGGCGAGGTTGCTAAGCTTGTGTAACAGCGGATTAGACAATGCAGGCAAGACTACGATCGTCAAGCAATTGATGAACGAAGACGTGAATACCGTCAGCCCTACTCTTGGCTTCATTATCAAGACGATTGAATATGAGGGGTAAGCGACTGAGGGTCTCAACACCAGGGCGAAGTGTTGACTGCATGTAAAGCTACCGACTCAACATCTGTACGCAAGTCCCATCACTCTCCAGGCAATGAGCATGCAGATATGGGAGCTGATGTGAGCTCAGGGGACGTTGGCGGGCAGAAGACATTGCGATCTTACTGGCGCAATTACTTCGAAAAGACAGATGCTCTAATCTGGGTAGTGGATGCGACCGACCGAATGCGCATGGGCGATTGTAGGGAGGAACTTGTATCATTGCTCGTTCAGGAGGTCAGACTCTCCCCCAATGGTGAACGTCGAACAAACCTGATCAGCGAGCAGCGCCTAATGGGAGCCAGCCTGCTCATCTTCTCCAACAAAACGGATGTGGATGGCTGTATGAATGAAGAAGAGATCCGAAGTGTAATAGAATGCCGATAACTAAGATTGGGAGGAGGGGAAAATTACTGACATGCCCAGGAACTACAACTCGATGGGATCAAGACACACAAGTGGAAAATCTACACGTGCAGTGCAATCACGGGAGTAGGATTGAAGGAAGGACTGGGCTGGGTGGTCCAAGATGCTAAAGAGAGGCTCTTCTTGTTCTGATACATCAACACTCGGTACCTCCAAAAGGGGTTGGAGGTCTCTGTTTAAGGCGGAACGTGCGGGCTTGCGAGCCCTGCAAGCCGTCCGGCGATATGTAAAGCTGATAGGCTGCGCTTGGGTGTGGCGTTGACCCAAGAGAATAGAACTAGCGTCAGTACCTGCGGGTCACAACAAACAGGCCTGGTGCTGACTGCTGCCCGCGATATATGCTGTGTTAATCAATCTCTGTCAATTCACTTCTGCGAAGATATCTACCCATTCAATTGAGGTAGCAATTGCGTTTCGATGCATTGTGATTGCCCCTTCCACAGTCTTTACTGCCAAGACCAATTAACGAAGCCCTGAAGCTCGCTGTAGATCAACACATCCTCTTCGCTGTAGTCCATTGACTGCAGCATCCCGAGTCTGTGCTGGACACAAAGGCTCAGATGCCTATCACCACCGATGCCGACGGCTCCGAAGATGTCAATGACTTTCTGTTGCGAATCAAAGAGCTGGGCGATCAACGCGATAAGGAGGACGAAGAGAGGACCAGAAAACTCGAAGAAGAAATCGTACAGGGGCGAAAAGAAAGACAAGCACGGAGAGCTGGTCAGGAAACCTCATAGGGCGAATCTACGTAATATGAGTCAAAAGACTAATACAATGCGTTGGCAGAACGCGCCAGGTCACTCTCGCCCACCAAGGAAACCCCTTCGAACGCGGGCACTCCAGGCTCAGCACGTTCGAAGAACGACGTGTCAATGCAGGAAGAACTCTCGTGGACGCCCTCGATCCAAAAACCCTCTAGTGCTGGGGCGAATAGCGATGATGCCCCTCAGAAAACCAACGGCGCCCTGTCGAAGGACGGCAGTCCAGGCTTCGACACTAAATCTCGAGGACTGCCTCAACCATCATCAACGCCCCCGATCTCCAGTACATCCCCCAACGCAGCAATGCCCCTTGCGCGTGCTGGCACCCTCTCGTGGCAGCAGCGCCCTACATCACGTGGATCTACTGGGCCGAGGAGTCGACCTTTGTCTGTGTTAGCTTCGGACAACAATGCCGCGAAGCCATCGCGAGCAAGTGCAGAACCAGACACTGGGAGCAACAGCAGTATATCAAGGGGTCAGATTGCGCATTCGCTTGGGTCTAAAGATCCGTCATGGTTCAAGCAGACGCAAGATCGTGGTTTGGGTTCAGCAGCATTGAGGAGGAATCAGGTGGAAGACGCGTCGAATACGAGATCAACCACGGGCAGCATGCGCCTACCAGGGATGTCGAGAGACAGCTCAGCGGAGCCTGAAGGTCACCCAAGCTCTCCACCAGAAAGCGTCCGATCAAACCCCATTGTATTACGAGGTAATGCAAGAGGAAATCACTTCTCTAGCTCCGCTTCTACCTCCTCTTTTAGCAGTATGCGGTCACCCTTACCGACTAGAAGCAGTCAGATATTGGAACCACCCTCTTCTGATTCAACGTCTACATCAGGCGTCGACGACAATTCCTCACTTGGCCGAACGCTAGCAATGTCACCTGCGCAAGGACGTATCTCTCCGGAGCGCATGGATCGACCTGCATCGCCGACCAAAGGTCTCGGAGGATTCGTACAAAGTGCGATGTTGAAACGGTCGGACAGCGTCAATAAGAGGTGGAGCGCACAGCCGGGACCTGGTCTGAGCAGAGGGAATTCTATAGCGAGCAATCTGAGTAGCTACGGGGTTTCGCGATACCCAATGGGTGGGGTTGCTCCTCTGGTGGAGTCAAGACCTAGCAGCACGAGCCGTGAAGGCTCTCCAAGACCCAGTTCTAGACCAACATCAAGCCATAGTAGTACCACTGTTACCAGAAGGGTTGGCGAAGATGACAGGCAGGATACATCCACAAGTCTGGCCAGCAGTGCATCAAGATCTCGAGTTGATGAAGATTCCCCACATCCAATCCCTCAAGAAAGCGAATCCCTTGCGCCGACGGAAGAGATCATGAGTCCTCCAGCAAGTCCAAGCAAGAAATGGAGCCCAACAAAATCAAGCTGGCTCGAAAATGCACTGAACAAGCCCGATTCACCCAAGATAAGATCACCCGCTCCTCAGCAGCCGGCTTGGATGTCAGAAATCAGCCGGGCCAAACAACATAGAGGGAGTGTCGATTTAGGAAAAGAAACCAGCAATTTCAAGGAAGTGGCTATTGGTGGGCTAGTGCGCTCTCCTCCGCCAGGCGCTGGCTACAAAACCCCAACCATTGGTGGTCTCCCAAGTGGCTTCAGCGCAGGCGTGGCTGCGAAATCTCGAAACGGTAGCATAGATGCTGCTGCTCAAACAAGCGCTCCTCCAGATCCCGCCAAGACCAACGGCAAAGCTTCTGCAATATCATCAAAGGAGGTGCCACATCCGGATCCACCGTTCAAACAAAACCGGACCGCTAAGGACAAACCTGCCATATCAGCTGATACACATCTAATTATACCACCTGCAGCACCTCCAACCACCCCTCGATTAAACTCGCGTACGATCTCGCCTGCCCCCAGAAAAACCAAGCCTGAGACGCCTCCGAAAAAGGAGTTTATATCGCCACTCAAGCCGCGGCAGATTTCTGGTGAGAAAAAGGCTAAAGAAGAACCTGAATTCAAGAATGTATTTGGAAATCTGAAGCGAACGCAAACCAAAAATTACCTTGCTCCCGATGAGCTCAAGGACACTATCATGCGCGGGAAGGCTGGGCTGGCTCAGACCGGAGGACCCAAGAAGACCGAACGGAAGGATGAGTTCAAAGAAAGCATCCTGCAAAAGAAGCATGGAATGGTACCCCCTTCAGCTTCTACCCGGATAACGAGTGCTTCCTCCAAGATCCCTGATCAATCTACCCCGGAAGCTATCGCCAAGAGGAAAGTGTTGGGACGGTCGGATAGTGCTCAGAGCATCGGTAGCATGGAGGAAGAAAAGCAAGCGTCGAAGCCTGAAGCATTAGCTAAGCTAGCGCATCTACGGGACAAGCCCAAATCTATACCTCCTGGAAAGCCGTCCAGTGCACCTGTATCATTGCTAAAGGATACAGCAACCAAAAATTTCAAAGGTGATAATTTCGCTTCCTCATTAGCGGGCATACTCCAGCGAGGCCCTTCACCTTTGGCGGGTAACTCTATCGCGGTTGAACCTTTTGAGGACAAACCTGACGGCAGACTACCAGAGAAAGCAAGAGAGTCAGAAATGCCCTTAGATGGACCACAGTTGACGCATGTAACCAAAGCAAGGGCTAGGGGACCCAAAAGAAGACTCCCTACAGCTAGCAAACAAGTGGATTCGGCAAAATCGCCACAAGCTGACTCAGAGCCTCAAACAGTTCCTGGAGAAAGCATTACGTCAATAGGGAACCGAACCTCCATGGCAGACAACCTCTCTAAGATTCAGACGCCTCCTAGCGAGCCCAAATCACGACCACTGTCGAACATCACCCATAACAACAATAACAATCGCAAGTCTTCCCAACCGCTCTCTCCTCGGAAGCCATCGACGGATATAGCGCCGCTGTTGGGCAGCAAATTTGCTTTACCCATCCATCAAGTAAGGAATGAAGACGTAGAGCCCAAGTCCTCTCCACCTCTCATACAAAAGCCCGCGAAAAGTCACAAAGACTCCAACATCCCACCATCATCGATATCTACCTCCGCAGCTACTCCTACCGCTTCATTGGAGCGATCACAACCGCAAGAGCCACAATCAACTTCGTCAAGGGAACAAGAGGTGGGCGAATCCAAAGCGAAGGAGGACAATCCAGCTTTACCTTCTGTGAAGGGAGTAGCGGCTATATGGGGCCAATCAGCGAAGCCATTGCAACCAAGTCGTGCTAGATCACCCGTTAAGTTGCCCACACGTAAAGATGAAGAGGCTGCTATGGAAGAGGCTGGTCTGAGGGCGAAAGAGCCTGTTGGCTTGGCCAACCAAACACCTGTCAAGGAACGCCAGCAGTCGGTCGAGCGTGAACAGTCAATAACCACCCTATCGCCCAAGTCTCCGCCTCTGCCCGACAAGAAGCCCTCATCAATCTCGAACAAGGTCCCTTCTGCTACCCTTTCACCACCAGTCCCTGCCCGAAGGCCATCTTCGATAACTAATTCTTCTTCACTTGTAAAAGAGGTCTTTGCTGATATATTCGACGAGCCACCAAATTCTAAAAGCAGAATCACTATCGACACGCAAGCAATACTCGATTCCCGCTCTTCGAATAAAAGCAGCCAGAAAATCAAAACGCTTCGGAAGCAGATCTTTGAGATTAGTGACGACTGGAAGTTAGTCCCTGTCCCTTCGCAGGGAGAGCACATCCTCTTTGAGGAAAGTTCGTATGTTTGCACACATGTATTTGGTACCTCAACAGGCCAACGGATGACGGAAGTGTATCTATGGTGCGGAGACGGTATTCCCGTGGCTACTTTTGAAGATGCTCAGCTGTTCGCCAAACGGTTCGCGAAAGACAACAATGGCAAACTTATTGTTCTCAAGCAAGGTAAAGAAACGACAAATTTCTTCCAAGGGCTCGGCGGGATTGTTATCACACGGCGTGGATCGTCTATTCGAGCAGATGCATCAGCTAGCTCAGGCACTGCATACATGCTATGTGGACGTCAGCACGTTGGACAAATCGCCTTTGACGAGGTTGACTTTGGTCCGCGCAGCTTATGCCAAGGATTTCCTTACATCGTCTCGGCGCCAGATGGGAAACTTTACCTGTGGAAAGGGAGCGGCTCCGGTGCCGATGAGCTAGGCTGTGCTAGGCTTATTGGAATGGATCTAGGTCTCACAGGCGAGATTGAAGAAGTGGACGAGGGTCGCGAGCCTGATGTTTTCTGGGAAAGCTTCCCGAGCGGTAAACGCGACACTGTCACCGAACAAGCGAGTAAAAAACAGCACTGGCATCTGAAGCCGTCGTGCGAGAAATATTCAATAAGGCTTTTCAACATTGGAACGCCACGGCCTAAATCGGGCTCAGGGCCCATCCAAGGAGCAATGCAGTGGGTTAGAAGGGGCAGCGCACCTGCCAGCGACACGAACACGCCATCGATGGCTCAGATCAGGGAGGTCATACCGTTTGCACAGTCGGACCTATCTGACGATGGAGTCTTTGTGCTTGATGCCTTCTTTGAGATCTTTGTGTAAGTTATATCCCTCTCACTGCAAGCTACCTCATTCACGTTAATTAACTCAACTACAAGCATCCTGACCATCCGCTCCCCCACTCCTGCACCCCACCAGAAGTCCACAGAGGCATCAGCATTCCGCGCCGCTTTGCTCTTCGCCCAAGAATACGGTATCCTGGCCGCATCGGCCGAAGATCGACCTTTCGTACCGCTCGGCTCCGTGGTGATTTGCTCCAGAGATGCGTCTAGTGCTGACATAGTATCGGTACCTGAAGGCATGATGCGCGCGTTTAGGAAATGGAATGGTGGGAGGACGAAGGTTTATAAAGTTATGTCGCTGACGGCGGCCCTGGAGGCTACGGGGGAAACGAGATGAGGGGTGGTGTCGAGGGGTTTAATGTTCGTATGGAATACTACAGGATGCATGTGCCATGAGGAATGCAGAGTAGGAAACGGATTTCGTACAGCGGCGTCTGGCGAACGGACAGGAACAAGGGGCACCTGGATAGCTACTACGCTTGGTACGTCCGTACTTTATAGTATGCTCTTTCTTGTACATATCTTACATATTCATTGAACCTTTCTTCTCGCTCATTGGTTCACCTTTATGTGTGCCTTCCATCCATCTATCCTTGATAGGACTTCCGATGCGTGAGATTGGGAAAGGTACAACAGTGTGTCTGCTTTGGGGTGTTTTGGTGTAGATGTGGTAGAGATATGGAGATGAGTTGGGTTTTGGTGATTGGAGGTGGGTGGATGGGGGATTGGGGAGGGGTGGAGGGGTGGAGTGGGGGTCGTTTGTGGTGGTGGGTGGAGTGGTTGGGAGGAGGAGGAGGAGGAGGAGAAGGGGGGTTTAGGATATTGGGAGGGGATGGGGATGTAATGTAATGGGGGGTCATAAGAGAATGGTGACTGGGTACCTACTTATAGTACGCACGCAGAATGCATGAGACCTTCTCATCCATCACAAATCAGAAAGGCAGAGCTTTATGCGGAGAGAGGCTTGTGCTTCACTCCCAGTGTTTTGCGATGGAGCTTTTTGTTAGCGGTATCATACGACGTATCGAGAGGCGTGCGGTGCGAGAAGTGGATGGTTGATGATATTGATATTACAACTATTCTCACTATTTCCCCCATCAGTCACGTAGGCACGAGCCGTCTAAGAAACGATCCTATCATGGTCTTTGGCCATATTGAAGCGTCGAAGGGACACCTATCAATATCTCGTATTCTAGTGACCTTGAAACATTGAATTCATCATCTCACAAAGGTTGACCTCCTGGTTAATCGGGTTAAGGATGCGGATCATATTATTACGAGTCGTATTCTATCTGAACTTGCTGAAATAAACCCAAAGATCGTCAATAGGTAGCACGATTGTGGACGGAAAGAGCTGCAGTTGTTGTTATTAGGTATGTCCGTTGGTCGTTGGCAGTGGAAAATTGGGTGGCTTTTTGGCGTTGATAATCTTATACAACATATATCTTATTTTTCCGGCGACGAATTGTATAACAGTATCCTGATGATTGCTGAGGCTTGAAGGACAAAAGAATGGTTATAGTGCTGCAGACGAGCTTTCAACGGTCATGGTTGCCCATGGCATTGATCGGCCATCGCAATAACCACCCATCTACTCTTGAATGCGTTTGGCTGTGAATGAGGTAGTTTCGTTAGACAGAGTGCATTAGACTAATTGAAAACAATCATGAGCATTAGGATCGTGAATATATGAAGGAACGGCAATTCTTGGATGTCGATGGGATCGAGTCACTGAGAAACCTGGTCTTGATCACTGGGATATCAGTAAGCTGAAAGGATTGAGAGCAGTATGGCTGAAGCTTTGAAAGCTGGTGAAGGGGTGGAGAAGGATGCTTCAGCATGTTTCTAGGAACCCCAAAGCTTCCTTCAGGTGATAGCCTTAGGAAAGAGTAAAAGCAATTGGTGGTTCTCTTTGACAAATAGCGGCAAATCAATGTGTGGGGCAACGATGCAGGAAAGGCAGGAACTGATTTTATAGACTGCGAGTAATTTATGTTGAAAAAGGCTGACTCGACGAGAGCAAATGTGGTTTAACATGTCAGGGTATCTGTCTATCCCAAGTCTATAGCGTCCAACTTCCCCTTTGACTTACAGATCTCCTGAGCGATTCAACATACTCTGATCGCAAGCAGAACCAAAACTCCCCCGTGCCGAAAGTACACCCTTCGATCAAAGCCCAATCATAATTCTTTCTTCCAAAAATGCTCCGGCTTGTGGCTCGTTTCGAAGTCGATATGCACATAAGCTCGTTCGACATCCGGCAGACTCTCCAACTTCATCTGCAACTCCTCGGCCACGTCGTGAGTCATTCTCAATGTCTGTGCGGGATCCATGACGATGTCGACCTCGACAATAATCCTCGGACCAGAATGATAAGCGCGGACGGTGTCAATGGCGACTATATCTGGCGAGTGCGTCATAGCGATATAGGTGATCCATTGTTGCATCTGGGTGTCGGCTGTGACGCCGATGAGCAGCTGGAACTCGCTATAGGCGGTGGATAGCCAGAGGTAGGAGATGAGGACCGAAAGGATGATAGCGCCCATTGGGTCGATCCACCACTTCAGTCTGCTGCCGCCAACAGAGGTGAGAAGACCGAAACCGTTGATGAAGAGATCGTTACGGTGGTCTTCCCAGAGGATCCGGATTTGTGAATATACATTGCGGAGGGTCCAGCAGTAGCAGAACAACGCAAGCTTTGTCAGGCCTGCGATAGCGACTGCGATGACTGAAGGGAGATGCAGACTTTTGGTCTCGTGTTGGTTGGCTGCCTTCAATTCTAACAAGGAGAGAACGATGATAATCCACGACACGGCGGTCATCAGGAAGCAAAAGACGATGTTGCCTGCTGTTTCAATGCGAGCCTTACCGGAGGGAAAGCGCCGGGGATCTACTCTTTTCACGGCGCGATTGCAGATGATGAGCGTGACGTTGGACATGGGATCGAAGATGGCGTCGGCCATGGTGGTGAAGAGGGAGAGCGAGCTCCCTGCCGAGATAGCAGCGTAGCATTGTAGGACAGCGAGAGCTAGATTGGCGGCGAAGGAACCTCGGACCGCTATTTGATATTGCAAATGATTCTCCCCCTCAAATATTTTGGCTTGTCGAATATGCTCGTCGACGGGCTTGAGCCACTTGTGGATGTTCTCATTCTGATTTTCATAGAAATTTTGCAACTTTTTGGCCCTGTATGCTTCCTTGTTGAGTGTGATAGGACCGTAGCCATCCCGTTTCCGCGACGTGTTCGCACGTATGAGATCTATTTCACTATCGGTCTTGAGCTTCCCCGAGAGCTGATATGGATCGTTGTCGCGAGAGTAGTCTGGGGGATGATTTTCGAGGTCGACACCGGATGCGGTCGAATGACGGGGAATGGCATCGTTCTCGACGTTCGAAGGTTCCAAAGCAGTACTTGTAGCCCGTTGGGTAGTTGTGACCGAGGGCGTTTTGGTGATCGGCGCTGTTACTGTTGCTGGGTCTGATTTCTCCGAATGGGAGGGAATTTGGAGGGGTGGCATGGAGAGGGTGGTTGGGAGGTCAGACATATTGATGCTGGGGGGAGACGAGCTCCTATTTTATCGTAATACTCGCAAACGAAAGAATGGATGCATTATAGAGAAGAAGGTGAATAATTGAAGATATAAATCCGGCGGTTCTGTTGCCAAGCTGGAGATCTCCACTTGGCGGGGCTTTGACAGGAGCAGCCTCCTGCAACAACCCCGCGTGGATAATTGCTATAATCACGATAAGGTCCAACACCTTCAAGATGCCAGCGAGCCAGCTCATTGTACAGAGGTAGAAAGCTTGCATCTCATCGATCACCTGGGACACGCTTCCCTCACCCTAGCTCCTCGACTGCCCAAGCCCGACATCAACCTTGGTCAATCTGCGCTCCTGAACCTCCTCACCAAAGGAATTACGTGAGATCCAGCCAGGTAGCCAGGGAGTTCTATTAGACGACCATTTAGCGCTTGCAACTGTCAAGATGGATCCAGCGAAAGCAACCACGCCACCAATGAAGGATTTGACAGTCGACAATATCACCGAGAATACCGTTCGCATCAACTCCCAGAGCTCTGATGCACGTCTAACCTTCCTCCTCGAGAGACTTGTAAACCATCTTCATGATTTTGCAAGAGAGACTCGATTGAGCACGAAGGAATGGATGGTAGCATTGGAGTTTCTGACCGCTGTGGGTCAGATTTGCAGCGATGTTCGACAGGTAGGCTACCCATACATCAGACCATTTCAGGAATTTGAATTACTAACGTCGACGATTAGGAGTTCATTCTCCTCTCAGATATCCTCGGCCTGTCCCTTCTTGTGGATTCGATCGATCATCCTAAGCCAAGGCATTCGACTGAAGGTTCTGTCCTAGGGCCCTTTCATTCACACGAAGCCATGGACATGGCCCATGGTGACGCTATGTCGCACGATCCGTCTGGGGAACCCTGTCTAGTTCTATGCACCATCAAAGATAGTCACGGCAATCCTGTGCCAGATGTGAAAGTCGATATCTGGGAGACCGACAGCTCAGGGCATTACGACGTACAGTACGCTGATCGAGAAGGCCCAGATGGAAGATGCGTACTGAGGAGTGATGGCGATGGCAACTTCTGGTTCAAGGCTATCAAGCCAGTGTCATATCCTATTCCTCACGATGGTCCCGTGGGCAAGCTTCTCCAAAAGTTGCAGCGACATCCATATAGGCCAGCCCATATGCACTTTATGTTCGAGAAACCCGGCTACGACCATCTCATCACTGCACTCTATACACGAGGCGACCCTTATGAGACCTCTGATGCCGTTTTCGGTGTCAAAACATCGCTTCTAGTCGATTTTCATCCAGCTGACAAGATGGTTGCCAAGGAATATGACGTGGTAGTTGGAAGCTCTGTGCTAGAACACGACTTTGTACTTGTCTCAGATAAGGAGGCCTCTGATCTGCGCGCCGAGAGAAGTAAGAAGGCATTGGCGGATCTTGGGATGAGAGTGAAATTGATCGGAGGGCTACCTGTGCCTGATGTCGATTGACGCTAGCCACTATCATCACTGGTCAGGCTATAGGTTCTCGGAGTGTACTACCGTCGATTTTCTACAACCCCAGCAGCAGCAGTCAAAAGTCTCTCAAACAGAGGTTCGATCGTATTCCGCCAGATGGTATTCTGGGAGATTTGGGCCCTTTATCCTCGGCTCCACCGTCAATCTGGATCTCGCTGGCTGACGAAAGAGTACGCCTTTTGCAGGTTACGTCTACTCAGAGAGCCTCAGTAGATCTTGATGTCTACATGGAATTCCTCAACTTTCTGCTCTGATGCAACGTCGACAGAATCCCGTTGGTCTAATGCGGACCTCACATTCTTCCTTTCCAGTCGATAAAGACCAACTGAGTGATGTCATCCGGAGTCTCAACGAGCTTGCAGGAAGGCACCTTCGGTGCAAAAAGCCTAATACTCTGATTCCCTCAGCACAACGGCGCAGTCCCTTACTGACATGGCGCAATGTGGAGAAGGTCCTCCGCTAAAGGCTTGCGTTGTTGAAGGATTCGAAATAGCACTAAACCTGGTAGAGACCAATGGGAGTTGCTTGCTCGTTCACAGATGTTATCAAGATAGGCTCAGATCAGGATTTCATGTCAAACAAGGGCTCCCTGAAGCAGTCCTGTCCAAGATTATTGCAACGATCAGCCAAGATTTCTCGCAGTGTATACAGAGGACTATTGTATGATTGCCAACAGGCCAAGACAGCACCACAGGTCACCAGGCAACCAGCAGATCCGCCGAGCCGCATAAAATTAGTTCTTGACGGGATCCCATGATCCTGCGCGATGCAGCCAAGCCGCACATGGTACCCGGATGTAACAGAATGATAGGCTCTGAGGAAGCAAGAGTCATGGAAGCAGTGGTAGACCATGCGAGGCACGGGCGTAACCGCTGAGGTGGATCTCCGTTCATATAGCACCAATCACAGTCAGATTTCCGGGTGCGCTAGAGAGATCCCAGGCTCACTACCAACAACTGAAGCTACTCATGATAGGATTCTCACAGCTTTTCTTGCTTCTGCTTCCGTACGAAGGTGCAGAAAGCAGAGTAAGACATACTCGTTCCCAGTCTGAGTTGATGGACAGAGCAGCAAGAAGGACGAAGTCTGCAGAAACCTGGTAGCCGCCCAGCTACCTTGAAACTTATAGTCAACATCTGCAAGTGCTCGCAGATGGCACCCATCGGCAGCCTACCGCTCTCCGCACCTTTGAGTAAAGTACCTTTTATCGAGGCTAACAGAAGCGCCCACCCATCTCACGCTAGTCCACTTCGCAGCTAGCTCCCGACTTGACGCTGACTCTGTTTATAGCCATAAGCCAACCCTTGGGATGCATTAATTTGGGAGACTTCTGAGTTGCAAGGCAGCATGTCGGCCTGTCAAACATCCTGCTCGCCGTTGTCTCGGTTATATTGTCGCCGAACAAGAATAGCAACGCTTTCATCCCCAGGTATACATAAGTCTCGCATGCGACCACCATGTCGTCTGCCTCTCAGCTTTCGCTTCATCCGGCCTTTCTTTCGCATCAGCAGCCTGTCCAGTGTTGGTTAATGTAAATTGTTTGCACCTGGCAGAATTCGGGGCCGATCAAATACTACCATCCTCCTCTCTCACTCAACTCCGCCACCATCATGCAGCTCCTCCTCGTCCTTCTCTCATCGATAGCATGCCTGGCTACAGCAGCTCCCCATCCCTTGGGCCCAGGAACTCTTGCATACTTCGCCCTTCTTGGACAAAGATATGACGTGATTAAAGAAAAATTAGCCAAACCATCTGGAGATCAAGAACCACTCGCAAGCTGCAATAACTTCGCCCTCGCTACTGCCCAATTCCCACCTCTACCCTCAGGGCTCCCGCAACCATCAGGAACTCCGTATCACGTCGCAATCGGCCGTGGGACTCAGGTACGCACCCATCAATTAGTCCCACCAATGTCCTGATGGGTGGAAAGCTAACATTGCCTAGAACTATACCTGCGCATCATACAGCAAAAACTCCTCTGCCGTTCCCGTCCCGTTCGGCGCCACCGCAAGCCTCTTCAACCTCTCATGCGGAGCAACCATAGCCCCCAGCCAGACCAACGCACTCACCCCAGCGGTGATCGAACACACCTTCAGTTCCTTACCCGAAGACCCTCTCTTCCCCGGCGGTCCCACCGCCAGCCTATCCGGCTACCACTACTTCACCGACGCCACCACGCCCACCTTCAACCTCAACCTCGGCTCGTCGCAATACGGCATCGCCTTCAGCAAAGCGGCCGCCAAGGTCCCCGCACCGCTGAACCCGTTGACCATGGGTTTCTGGCCCTACACCGACGGTGCCGACTCCGATAAATCTACACCGCTTGTGAGAAACACGACGGCGGTAGCGTGGCTCAAGCTATCTGCTCAAACCGCGCCCGCCGTCTCGGAAGAGAGAGCGTCGGAGAATGTTGGTGGTGTCGTCGAGATCTATCGGGTCAATACGGCTGGCGGTAGTCCACCGAAGGATTGTTCGGGATTCCCGGACGGTGGACATTTTGAGCTGCCGTATGCGGCCGAGTACTGGTTTTTTATCTGAGGAAAAGGGAAGAGAGGATGTTATGGATGATGACCTTTCCTTCCGGCCGACTTATCTTTCTTGTTCCTCGGCTATTGATACCCTCGCTCGCTCTAGCTGGGAGATTTTGGGATGATTGGCGTTGCAACGATGCGGCGCTTGAAAGGGGTGCAGGAGGCGTATGTCGGTTTTGTTATCTTTCATCGCAAAATACATAGTTTTATATTTGGGTATCTATTATTATATGATTCACCCATCGTAGTACTCATCGTTCTTTCATCTTTCATCGCAATATACATAATTTTCGATATTGGATATCTAATTGACTAATCTGATGACTCACTCCTTGTATGTAGCACTTGATCCAACCGGAAAAAAACAATCTATACCATGTACAATATATGCTCCTTCGCTCCCAGCATCGGGACGAACCTCAGCAACAGCGGTTGACACTGATATTGATTTGAGTCCAAGGACCTTACAACATAATCACACATATATCCCTATACACACACACACACACACACGCATATCTCCCTCCCCAGAACCTATCCGTTACCCATTACCCATTCTATCATAGCATAACCCCACACCTCAATCCAGTCTCGCCTAGCTACTCAAACAGACAAACCAACACAGCTTTCACACCATCATTTCCTCACTCTCACGCCCTGTTAGCCGTTACGCCCGCTTGCCAATCTTCTCAGAGCCAGAACCAGAATCAGTATCAGGACTAGTATGTGACACTCTGACTCATATGGATAGCTCATCCTAAGGATGGGTACATGCGCCATCAATCAGCGCGTAAATGATCGATTGTTGCGGCACCAAGATATACACTTTTAGGTAGGGGAATCTTGGAGAACAGGTTGTCATATGTGGAAGGAGTAGCATTGAGTGGTGGTCTTATTATGGGGTATACGTGGCGATTAGACGTATTCACTTAGACGCCTAATGCTTCGATGGCTTCTGCGATAGCGTAGATGCTATATGGATGATTCGATGACGGGTTTGTGAGGGATGCAGAAACTGTAGTATATGCCGGACGAAAAATTTCTTGACAGTTGGTCAGTTGTTCATGTTGTGGAGGAGTTTGTAGGTGTTCGATGGAGGATCGACGATGTGCAATTGTCCAGTACGCGGTGGATCTGTATATCTCCAAGATAAGTGGCTTGCCAGCGTGCTGTATGCTAAAAGCTGGCATCTTGTTCTAATGCGAACGGTGTGGCGTCCGGTGAGGCTTCCTCAGGTTTGGCCGATTACTCTCCACTTCATACTCGAAGCCGATTGCTAAGCAAGCGTACGTGCGTATTGCTTCTAATCGTCTTGTGCGGTCAGGTACCGGCACCTGCTTCGAAGCCCTCTTGAAGCCAGTCGCCATGTTCGTCTAGCCCCGCGATGGGACCTGTAGTCTGCCCAAATTTGCTAGCGTTCCTCGAAATATCCGCAGATTGCATCCAATACAGCATCACGAATATCAAGACGTGTAGTGAGAAGCAATAGAAAGCAAACAGATTTCTGCTTGTTCTGTTGGCAAGGACCATCCGTGTGATTGAGAAAACCATTCGTTCCGGTAAGCTCATTCTCTTGTAAGCTCTGGTATGCTCTCGCCCTCTGAATGCTGCGAATGGTGATAGGTTCGCCTCGTACGTGGATCGGTATCGGTCGAGAGACAGGCCTGAAGGGGTATCTTCTGACAGGGATATAGCTGTAGTGTTGGAAGGTTGTGCGAAAGCTATAGTGGAGGAGGAGGCTGCACCACGACTGTACGTGGAGACGTAGCGAGATTTCTCGTACAGGTTAAGGTTGTCCCTTTGCAAGGAAGCTATTTCTTGTCGTAGCGACGACACGGTATTGTGCTGCTTTGAGAGCTCTTCTTCCAATTGCGTATTTTTCTGTTTGAAGCGGTCACGCTGAGCCTGGATCATGGGCATGATGCCTGATCCCCCACCAATAGGCTCCCCAGCTCTGATCGATTCTAGCGTACTACGTGACGTGCTTTGTGGGTCAAAACCTGATATTATAGTTGATGTTGGGGATGAGCGGCCTCTGCGGTTGGGGAAAGAGCTGGCATTGTACGATGACGACGGATATCGAGATGTGTATGTGCCTGCAGTGGACATGGCTGAAGAAGGGAAGGCATTTGAAGCTTCTTGTTGGACCTTTTCAAGGTCCGTCTCCAACGTAGCATTGAGATTCTGTGAGCGTTCGAGGTCCGCATTCGTGTTCGAAAGAATATGTTGCAGCGATTCAAGCTGTCGTTGCAAGTCCTGATACGAGATTCTCAACACAGCCAGTTCGTCACCCAGCTTCTTATTCCTTGCGAGTAGTAATTTCTCAAGCGATTCTTTCTTGACCCCATCGATAACGCCATTAGGTTGGCTTATGTCGTCACTCCTATCACCTTCAGCAATGCTATTTGTATCTTCGTCATCAAGGGTTGAGAATTCGATAGACTGCTCTATATCAGCGTACAGTCGTAGCATGGTATTGGCTCGTTTCTCACCTTGAAAATGTCAAGCTCCTGCTTGATCTCGTTGTAATCCCGCCATGACTGGACACGCTCGCGTAGCCCTTCCCTGTCACGCTCTAACATCTGAGCATCCTTCTCCAACACACGAATTCTAGCCTCTCGTTTTCTTGTCTCCGTGTCTTTCTCAAGCCTGACGTTATCCAGTTTTCGCAGTAGAGTAGAATTCTCAGATCTCAAGCGAGCATGGTTCGGGTCCTCTTCCGTCGCCGCCTGTCGCTGAGAATTCGAAGACGCCTCGGCAAGTTCAATCCTCAATTGCTCATTTCTTGCCTCAACCTCGGCTAATCGTTGATTGGTCCTGTCAAGCTCTGAGCTAACAATCTCCAGCTCCGCGACGCTCGCAGAATTGTGTCTTCCTTCGTCTTCGCTTTCTCCACCACCAAGTCTTTGTGCAACCTCATAGCTGGCTTTGAGCTCGTTCAAGAGCCGCTCCTGATTCTCAATCTTCTCTTCCAAACTTCGCTCCTTGGCCTCCCAATTATCTTTCTTTTCGTCAATGACGGCTTTCCATGATGTCTCAACCTCCTTGACCTTAGAACTCTGAGAATCTTCCAACGCCTTTCTGGCAGCACGTTCCTCTTCTAGTTGACGGTCCGAGGCGTCTAGCTGCTGTGTGAGGTTACTGACCGTCCTCTGTAGGTGTTCGTTTTCGGTGGTGATCTTTGGCAGTGTATCTTCCGATAACAGTAATGCATCAACGGACGCTTCGAGTAATGGATATGGGTCTGGAGCCTCGGAGATTGGAGAGTAAAGCTGGAGGAAGGCAGAGGTCGTGCTCTTCCCGTGGGTCGTAAGAAGGTCGATAAATGTTTGGTAGGCTGTTGAATGTCAGTTTAAAGCATGAGTAGGCACGAATGGTCGTTATGACCTTTCAATAGGCTCTTGAACTCCACGAGCTTAGTGGTGTCGTCTAGCTTTCTAAAATCCTTCGTCTTCTGCGCCAAGTCCTTCCTCGACAATAGGGCATCTCGCTGATGCGTAACGATATCTGTGGCCGTGGAGTCGAGTTCTGGTACGAGTTTCGCGAGGTTGATACCTATGCAGGGTATTAGCCCAATGGTGACCACGCCATCCGTACCAACACTCACTTCTCCATGCAGAAATAGCACTTTGGAACTTATGATCTTCTGTCGACGGAGTCCCATTGCTCAGTACGGTGGTAAAGGTATTTTTGGTAGTCGGAAAGCTGTTTGTAGGGACTTCATCATCACCATCGTACACATCTCCCATAACAGATTGATCCATCATGCTGGGTCATTGGTAACGAGTTGACTCAGATACGAATATATAGCAATCCCTCCGCTAGGCCTCAACCTGGCATGTTGGACAGCTCAATGTCTGGCATCCAAGAACTGTTTTTAGGATAGCTAGTATTCTATTCTAAGGTATGTTGTAGATCATGCCCGCTAGATCTACAGAGCACCGAAGGAAACTTGCCAAGGCCGGCCGCAGAATCCCTGCCACCCTGCATAAACACACAATTAACCAGCAAACACTTCGACACACCAGCCTACGATGTGATGACATTCGATTCTCGAGGCTGACCAGGCCTCGAGGCTTCGTTGAACATCATGGTAGGGGAGGAGGCTGGTCCTTGGCCTGCCTTGTCAGCTTCCATCTGCTCCTATGTCTTGAGACCTCTCGTGCAGGACATTCCGCTGTCAGCTGAGGAGCCTGCGGTAGAGGCTCATATTACGTGCGTGGAATTGTGCGATGACAACCTCTATATCGGCACGTCTCGGGCAGAGATACTACACTTCGTTTCTATCCCAGCAGACCCAGCAGATGAAACACAAGCTCTTCAATACATATTTGCCTCAAGGCTACAGCCAGCTCACAACGCACCATCGCCTGGCTCTCTTCAAGCGCTACCTGGTGTGCAGCAAATACTTGTTTTGCCTAGTGTTCAGAAAGCATGCGTTCTTTGCAATGGCACCTTAAGCTTCTACAGCCTGCCGGAATTAAGCCCAGCTTTCAGAAACAGCACAATCCCGAGCTGCACGTGGGTGGGAGGAGTGGATCTCAGCTCTACAGCAAACCATGAAGATAGCGGAATTGTGGTTATGGTTTGTGTCAAGAATAAAGTGAGACTGGTCAGGATTCATGATGAAGCCCGCCGGGTCCGAGACATCGAGTTCCCAGGTTGCCTCACAGCCACACGTCGTGAGAATTTTGCTTGTGTGGCTGATAGCCGCTCGTACGCTCTACTTGATGTGGACAACCAGCAAAAGATATCGTTATTCCCAATTTCATCCATGGATGAGAATCCTGGTGGAGGTAAGGTAGAGAACATATCTTCGTCATCCGATTCGAACGTTGGTCGGAGCTCGACCCCCTCACGACCAATCTCGAGCGAAGGCTCATCTGATGGAAAGAGCCATAGAAGAAGCACCAGTCTTGGGGCATTTGTTGGAGGTCTGGGAAGGCGCCAAGGAAGCCCTAGTTCGAGGAGTCGAGAAAGGTCAAACCTTATAACTCCAGACCAGACGGTAAGAGAGACTTCACCTTCGCAGGGATCGACCCACGCCAGGAATGTGTCAACACCCGAAGCGCCGAGTTCAATATCTATTACGCCTAATAAGCCTTTGCCACTTCCGCCGAGGTCTGACTCGCTTGGGCCAAGCTCATCAGCTCGAATACGACCGCCGATATCACTTGTACCGCACATAACCTCGCCCACCTCAGATGAATTCCTCTTAACGACCGGCAACGTGGCTCGAGAACCGGGTGTCGGCATCTTCGTCAACCTCGACGGCGACGTGGTGAGAGGGACTCTGCAATTTGATCAGTATCCTAGTACGGTAGTCGTAGATGGTATTGGAATCGAAGTAGAATCCAGAACTCCAAATGAAGATCGTGAAGGTTTCGTACTCGCTACTATGCTGAAAGTTGGTAGAGATGGTGAGCGTGGTGTTGTTGAGATCCAGAGATGGGACTTGGACAACGGAGGCTTGAAAGAATGGATAGAAGTGCCAAAACAGTCATCGAAAAGACCGAGTGACGATGTGCAGGATGCATTATCGGCGCAAGACTTTGGGTTACGAGCTGTCAATACCGCTATGACGATTCCTTTCCCGGATATCGGAAGCCTGTTGCGCTGTCGGCGTTTGAGGCTATCAAGTCAATACACCATGGGCGGAGCACAAGAAGTGACTGACTGGGAAGAGAGAAGAAATGAGGAAGAAATAGAATTCGGTCGCCGTTTGGGTGGCCGAGAAAGCCGGATCGTACTCTGGTCTGGTGCTTGTGTTTGGTGGATGGTCAAGCACCCACTTGCGATGAAGTTGGATGCTACAGTCAAGAACGCTTTGAACGAAGGCGAGGGCCAAGAGCCGTTCTACAATGTGAATAGAAGTGCGATCATACAGGTCGTCAACAGCATCCGTGGACAAGAAGCTACTTCTGAGACCGAATTCCTAAGTCTTGAATTGATTCGTCAAAAGACTAGCATCGTGCTGTTTGCCGACCTGGTCGCTAGGCCACATTTGCTACATGATTTACAACCCGCCGACCTGAGTATCACCGAAGGTCTGTTGATGGAAGGAGCCGTTGACCCAAGGGTTATACTATATTTGGTGCCTTCGCTATGTGACGAAGTCGTAGAAGGTCCAAGGGGTATTTGGATACATGGAGGCTTAATCTCCGTTGTCGAACGCTATAAATCGAAGACAACAGAAAGTTCGGAGAAGCTTGCAACATCGGATATGCTAAGTCTCCTCAAACGTTATCTTAGCGCTTGGCGGCAGCGTAAAGGTTTTGGAAGTATAGCTGATGAATCCGAAGTTTTCCAAACCGTCGATGCGGCTTTGTTATTGGTGTTGCTGGAACAAGATGTTCGAGACCCTCCCAGAGCATCTAAACCAACGTCAACCCGGATTGAGCTATATGCACTGGTGGACTCAGGTATCGATTGTTTCGATCGTGCAATCAATCTTCTGGAACTGTACAAGCGTCTCTTCGTGCTTAGCCGACTTTATCAAAGTCGAAGAATGGCCAGAAAGGTCCTTGAAACGTGGAAGAGGATTATTGAAGGGGAGCGTGATGAGGGTGGCGGCCTTGTGGACGGGGAAAACGAGGTTCGTAGGTACTTGGTCAATATCAAGGATACAGGTCTAGTCGACGAATACGGGACGTGGCTCGCTAGGCGGAACCCGGCTCTTGGAGTGCAGGTTTTCACAAATGACAGCAGCAGAGTCAAATGGGAACCTCATCAAGCAGTCTTGCTGTTGCGACGGAAGGCTCCTGACGCTGTCAAGGTCTACCTGGAGCATCTGGTATTCGGCAAGAAAAATGTTCAGTACGCTAACGACCTTATCTCATACTATCTCGATAGTGTGCTCACAGTCTTGAGTTCTTCTATTGATGCCAGAGATATCCTCTCTCAATCTTATGAAACATATCGAGCATTGCGCCCACCCAAGCCTACATATCGCCACTTCATCACGGAAAATGCCGTGCCTTTTCCCTGGTGGCACGACCGTTTGCGTCTGCTTGAGCTGATTGGCGGAAGTCATGGTTCAGATTTCTCGTACGATGTGGACAAAATTCTATCCCGTATCGAGCCTTACGAAGAAGACCTAGTACCAGAATCTATCATCCTCGATGGTCGTCAAGGTCGCCATAAGCAGGCTCTCCGTCTACTCACCCACGGCCTTGGAGATTACCATACCGCTGTAAACTACTGCCTGTTAGGCGGTGCGAGTATCTTTCACCCAGTCTCGGGTTCTGCCACTGCGATTTCTGCTCAGTCGCAGGAAGAACAGGCTGTTCTCTTTGCCTATCTCCTCGGAGAGTTTTTACGGATCGAAGATGTGAGTGACAGATTGGAGCGGACGAGCGAGCTGTTAGAGCGCTTTGGCTCACGGTATGACGTACGGGACGTACTAGACCTAATCCCAGAGTCTTGGTCTGTAGAGCTGGTGTCAGGCTTCCTGATAAGCTCCTTTCGGCGCTTAGTACATGAAAGGAATCAAGCTACGATTACCAAGGCTTTGAGTGGCGCAGAGAATCTTCAGATAGCCTCGGCTTTTGTTGAAAAATGCAGTATTCTTGGGCCCCAAATAGAACAAGCTGAGTGAACCAGTTGTTGCTTATGAGGCCTCTGCATTGTTATTGACGAGGTCTCCCCTGCGCCCTACATGTATACCGTCATCGAAAGTATCGCCCTCAGCAGCTTATCATCCAATCTCCTACTCTTCTATGGAGCTAAACCGGGGGTTTGCAGCGATTGAGGCCCATCAAGCCTACCGATCGCAAATCGACTTATATTGGACAGAAGAGGTAGGTATTGAGTTTATGGCCTTTGTGTTTTGGTTCGTTCCTAGAGAGCTCATCGCCTCCAGTTTGACGCACCCACAATCATGTCAAACGAAGGGCCGGCTCTCTGCGCGATGAACACACACAGCTCACAGCAGCGCGGGAACAATACAGATGACAGCGACGATCGAAGTCGTGACTCGTGCACTGTTCACTTCTTCCACATCTCAGTGCGTACAGCTGTAGGCTCAGATCCCAGAAAGCATGCTATTCCTGACAAGACCGAACTTAAAGAAGCTGGCAGGCAAAGAAGGCAAAGTCATCCTACATGTTTCTGGCGCTGTCGCCTTTGAGAAAATCGCCAGAAAAAGAATAATTGAAGTAATACCAAAAAATTCACACTTGGTTCCCGATTGATCGATTTTTGTCGAAGTCGAAGTGAGATTTGGGTGAAGTGACATAATAGAGTACAACCTCCAGATCTATCAGGAGGTGGGTGTCGGGACACCAACTTAGCTAACAATACCGTACAGAGTCAAGTTCGAATCCTTTTCGGGACAACCAAATGATCAGAACAATTTTGATCGACGATCTTTAAAATCACGTTCTAACCCTTTTCGACTGCTCTTTCATAAAAACAGGAGTGCCGGTCTGGTCTCCAACATCACCATTCACCATTGTACCAGTGCTATCGAAACTCGAGTCCCATACAAGTACTGAGCAGCTGCTCGCAATCTACAAATGTTAGTGAGAATTCTAACGCTCTCTCCAACCTCTTGATAGATCGATTGTTTTTTTGGCACCCAGAGAAGGTCCGAAGAAAATCAAGATCGGCATCCACAGACTGACACTTCACTACTCGTGTCATGGGAATTGATCGGAGCTTGTGCATAGACTGCGACACCCAATCGTTGAGCTTTGACCCGTCCCAACATACTCCTGGGCCCAATCCTCGTGCAAGAGAGAGAATCTGCCACCGCTGGTCGTATTTGCAGTTCAACGCATGGTAGCATACAATTCACACGAGCATCTGCTACTCTGGGCAGTCGATCCTGCTCTGTAGCATATTTCAGCGTTATGAATGGCTCTTTCTCAAGTCACCGATAGAGAAAATCATGATGAGGTTCGTTAATTCATATCTAGGCATATTCTTTGCCATTACGACCAAGACGCGGCGAATCCCAACAGATCTAGCCCCAAGAAAGATTGCCCAATCAAAACGATGCAATTATCATGATATCGTCCAGGCTACCAAGTATGAAGATTCACGCACATGCATCACCAAGCCAAACAGCAATCTGCGCTTCATCAGGGGTGCTTCAATGCTCAGTGCCAGCATTAGCCTAGATACTGATCAATGCAATTACCGAAGCTGTAGTTTCTCCATGTTGATCCTCTGCCTTGAGCGACATGACGTCTGCTTCTAGCTGCCAATGTCGTCGTTGATAGTAACGTTGTACAGTGTTTACTAGGAGCCAGCTACAAATTCTACGACTAACAAACCAAACGTACCAAGTGCGTTACGGCCTTGCGTCGGGAATCCTAGGCGAGATCAATAGCTGAACGAAGTTATAGGCAACAGAAAGTTCAAGGGGATTCGATAGAATGGGAGAGGGTACATCTCTCATACGCCAATTTATCATACATCCAATGCTTATTGTATTCTCGATTACGCTATAATAGTGTTAGCCGAAGCAGTAACTCAGGTGATAGATCAAAGTACTACCCCTTTCCTTATATACCTACGTCGCGGTCGTCCTTAAAGTCCGGACTTTGTCAGTTGTCACCTTGTCCGACTGGATTGGTCAAGAGCCGCCCTTCACGCGCTTCCTTGGCGCGAGAGCTGGAAGGGTCATCAATTCATCACAATTACTCAAAATACCAGATTCCTTCGTCAATGACCCCATGATGTCCAACACAAGGCAGCGGGACAATCCCCTTCGCCTTGACCTGTCCAACGATACCGATGAGGAACTACCTGCCGTCGTTGCAGTCTTCCTGGTTTTGTTTGATGTCAAGGCAGGGTAAGACATTCCCCATTGAGCAGCCGGATACACATGAACTAAGCGAGGCCTAGATATACCATAGCATGGAAAAGATCCGTTTCCGGGTGTACGTAATTCCAGCCACGTCAAAGACGACCATTAATGATGCGTTAGTAGAGCTTAACGACAGTGTGGAATACAAATCTCTCCCCTCCGGCCTGCATAACGTTCGGGAAGATTTAATGTATGACTCTCAGCCTACAAGGGTGGCTGAAAACAATCCTAACCTGTAGCTCAGCTACTTCATCCACGACGAGGAATACGTGGGGATTAGTGCTTTCGTTAATAAGCCGGCCGAAGAATCAGATCGCAATGCGCTTATGCTTGCAGTCGGAGCGCTAGTGATGAGTACAGCGAGGCTAGGTAAGAGCTGGCGGCATGCGATTGGATTGAAGGAACTGGCGAAGTGAGCAGGATAGAAATATACAGGGTCTTGGAGTATCTGAACGTATGGGTAGGAAACTCTCGAAGGACTCTACGAAAACCGATCTCTTGGAGGACTTCTGGTCAAAGCACCAGCAACACGATGAGAGGACTGCTCAGGACCATCCAATGCAGCCTGGCACTCCGTCAGCAGCCAAAAGCAAGCGGAGGCAGAGCCAGACATCGCCTAATGGTCAGAGATATTCTCGAAAGCGTGCCGTCACAGCAGCCTCCGCCATTGCTCCTCCCGGTCAATCCTTGTCGCCTCACCATCCAGCACTATCATTATCGACTTTTCTGGAGACTTTTGGACCACTGATATTCCCACTTTATAAAGCAGCCTTGCTACGAAAGAGAGTCTTACTTGTTGGGCATGCTCCGGTGGAGTTAGCGTGTAACTATGGTGGGCGTCCCAAGTGCGGAATGCGTTACTAGGGCTAATAAGATTCGGCAGTATACGATATTTCCATACTCTCGGGTATCCCATCCTCTGTTTCCGAACTTATTCCCCTCGAACCACTTCCATCTCGCCTTCGGCCTCTCTTCTCAGTGGGGGTCCATGATATGCAGACCCTCGCTCAAGGCTCTCGAAATCAATCCCAAAACTCCAATGTCTTAGACGAGGGTATGGGCTATGGCTGGGTAGCAAATACAACCGATGACATTCTGTCGCTGAAAGACCGACTTTACGATATCCTCATCACTATCCCGCCTCTTTACTCAAAAGATTCGAAGGAGAAAGTCTGGCCGAAGATAGAGGCGAAGAGAGGGACGCAAATCAAAGCCACCCAGCGAGATTTAAGACGCTATCGGACGCTCTGCAACGGTCTCCGCCGCTGTTACAGCTCCCGTTCCTATCATGCCTCCTCGCCGTCAAGCAGGAATGATCCCACGCCAGACTCACCTGTCGTAAGCACACAGGCGACCTACGACGAAGCCTCCTTGGCCTTCGATGCTCAGCTTGCCGAGCCACAATCTTGGTCGGCCATCGCCTACGACAACTTCATATGGTGGGCCTCCGCTGGCGAACAGCGCACCGACCTGAACGAAGAAGAGGAATACGACGCGGCCTTAATGCGGCAACCCGATCCATACAACGATGACTTGTCGCCGACTCGGCCCAAAAGCGCAAGGAAATCGCCCGGAAGAAGTCCTGGTATGGAAGCGATGGATACCCAACCTGCAGGGCTCGAGGTGACGATCATCGCGTACTTCCACCGCCTCACGACGCTTATTCTCAAGACCTTGGCCGAAATCGTCGTCGCATCTGATTACTCGGACGCTGACAGCGACGCCAACGGGGACGAGAACGGACAGACTGATGCTGAAGACACACCGCTCGCCAAAGGCAAAGATGCGGCATCCGTGAATGCAGACACGGTCTTTGTGAACAGCGAGGATATGGGCCGTATGGCGCTCGATATCTGGAGTGAGAGCGATAGGGAGTTTGTGAGGGAGCTGGTGGCTTTTTACTGGGGGAGGAAGGCGGAGGTGAGGGGTGGGAGGATTGAGTGCTGTGGTGTGAGGATTTGTTGATGGTGCGGATGGTAGGAAGGGTGGAGTGGGGTGTATATAGGGGTACTGCGATAGTTGATGATTTGCGGACAAGGCATGTGTTTCACGCAGAGTCATATTCCCAAATGGCTGCTGGGGATAGGTCGAGTTTGTCTCCCTTTAAGCAATGTGTTTGATGATGAGTACGCTTGTTCGCTTTGACCCGGTGCACGAGCTACTTACGCTACCTTTGGTCTTAATGTGAAAGCCGAAATGAAGTCGAATTTGTATATCTTTTCCTACAATTTGATCGAAACTTCCGACCTAGTGCTTTCTGAGCTCGGTCTTCAGACTAATCACCATAGCAGCTATCGCTCTACCCACCACAGACTTACATAAAAGAAAGGCAAAGTCACCGGAAAGACCTAAGGACATACATATACTTGAGAGGCCGCAAGCATCCAATCTCATTGACGTACTCGCTCGCATCGCATCAATATTCCACAACCTTGACCTTCTCCAACAGCTCCTTCGGCAAATCTTCCTTCTTCACGATGCCAAGCTGCAAGACATCACCCCAAAAGAACAAGGCCCTCTCGTGCGCATAACCCAAATAATCAAATTCCTCCTCCTCTCCATCATTCGTGTCTTCGTCCGGCCGTTTGTCGTGAGCATCTTGCGCCAATCCGACCATCTCCGGACTCAGCGGGTCGGAATCCAGGTGAAGCTTTGGCATCGTCTCGCTAACCGTATCCTCTGACTTAGGCGAAGCATTCTTCTGCGCCTCCAATGCTTCGTCCATGCCCTGGACTTTGGCCTGCACGATTCCCCATGCGACCCACTGTGCTGAATTAGCGATACGCCACATTCGCGTTTCCTTCGTCAGTCCTTCAATCTCGGTCTCCAACGCTTCGTCTCTTTGCTTTTCTTCCTTGGCGATCTGGGCGGGTGGTGCGCGACTATCGAGCATGAAGGATGAGATGGAGCTTGTGGGACCAGGAGTGGATGACGAAATCGGTGTAAGCGTGGGGCGTGTCTGCACGGGTGGATGGTGCTGCACATAGGCTTTGAAGAAGCGGTGTTGCTCTTCGGGTGTAGGATACCTATTAGCGCTAAGAGCGTAAGGTTTCGAAGAGTCGTGATAGTTGTAGCACCACTCGGTGAAGTGATTTGCAAATTCGAGGCCCGGGACGTTTGCTGAGGCATACTCGAAGTCGATAACAATCAGCTGTTTATGCTCATTCGTAGGCAGCAACAGAGGCGATTCTCCGCTGGGTTCAAGGCGAAGCAGGTTTCCATATTGTGTCTGTAGCGACTATGAGGATGTTGTCCGTAGTGAACTGTGGAATAGAGAACTCACATCGTTATGTGCGAAGACCAGCTTTCGTCTAAGGCCAGCTGCTCCTCCATATTGCTCGTAAAGCCAGTCGCGATATTGCCGAACCGCTGATCTGAATACAGACCACTCTACGCCGCAGATGAGACCATGCTTCTTCCATCCCTCCGAGCGGGACGGGATGGAGGCTGGCTTGACAGTCAGGATCTGATGGTCGAGATACGAGATTACTTCTTCACATCTATCCTTCCATTTGTCCCAGTTCAACCAGATGAACGGTCCGTCGTCACGCTCTTCTTCGAGAAGCTCTATACCGTCGTGGAGCTCACGCATACGTTTCGCTATATGCTTGGAAGTCTCGGGTGCTCGTAGATCTTTTGCGGTCAATGTTCGCGCTTGGAAAAACTGCTCAAATCTACCGTTGGTGAATGTTCCTAGTAGCCGGGGACCTATCTTCTTGCGAGCCAAACGGCGTAATATCTGGAGCTCACTCTCGCGGTCAATGAGATGCTCCACTTGGGGGCCGTAGATACGAAGCAGGAGCTTGCTATGGTGTCGTTAGCGTTTTCCGTTGATCATAGAAGGATATTCTTACGGTGGTGGTTTCTTCGGAACAAGAGAAAGCGTGCTGTCCTGAGCGACCGAAGGCGTCTCTGGCATAGTCGTTGGCGGTGACACAACGTATACAGCATTAGTCAGAGCTCCGCTCAGCCGTTCAACGTCGATTTCTCCACACCGCTCGAGAGGCAGTCGTTTCCATCCTTTGAGACGTAGGGTATGTGCTAACCGGACGATCTCATGCTTGAACTGCAGCCAGGCTTCGCTCTCTTTCGCGGCTCGCTTTTTCGGATTGAGCAGATCGTTTTCGGAACTTGCACCGCCTCCACTGTAGCCCAGAGTCTTGGAATTGTCAAGCACTACTTCAGCGGAAGGAACATCAATATCGGGCTCTCGATGCTCGTTGTCTGACGAGACTATCGTAGATGACCTTCTGAGCAATCTCTTGGATCCCTGACGCTTGGCTGATGGCTTTTGACGAGGGAAATAAGAACTTGTTGTGTCTTTCGTGGGAGTAGCGTTGTGGTCTTTGTCCATGTTCATACTCTCGGATAAGATATGCTCCAGCTTCTCCAGAGCCAAACTCTCTTCTGAAAGATCAGAATCAGCTCTTTCATGGCGGCTTTTACGGTGTTTGGACTCATCGCTCCGAATCTGATCTACGACATTTCTAGTTGCTTCAGCTGCCCGCGCAAGCTTTGCCTGTCCGGGATATTTTCTGGCTTTGTGTGCTATCTTCCTCGCTTTCTCGTTGCGGAGCCAATCTGCTACCTGTGAAACAATGTGACTCGCATGGTCATGGTGTCGTAGATGATGGTAAGACTCCGGCTCACCGCTGGATTTCTCCAAATCTGGGTGATCGAGTGAACCAATACTGCTTAGGCTTGAGATTGAATGTAACGAAGGGCTGGCCCCATCAAAAGATGGACGGCCCGACAGACGTCTCGAAGTATTGGTACGATACTGCTTTGACGATATCGAGCTCCGCGAAGGTTGCTCTCCGTCTGCTGGTACTGATCTGGGGCTCGGGATTGAAGTCAGACTTTCGGGCTCCGCGATAAGGACAGCTGCGATATCCTTAGCCTTCTATGTTCACAATTACTCTTTCATTGTTAGAAAAACAAAAGCCCGAAGCCATCATCGGGCGTACGCAATTTCTCCTATCAAAAATGGACATTGAACCCTCCGATTTTAAGCACACGACCACTTGAGGAATTCTCGTGTACTATTGATACGAGAAGAGAGATGCTCATAATTTTGAGCTTCTACCACAATGATTTAGGTGTCATCGTGACACTGCAGTATTCATTCATTCCCTAGGAACTTTGAGGCACTCACACTTGGAAGTAAGGGGCTTCCAGGGCAGCAATCCCTCAGGCTCCTCGACATTTGGCATGATCTGGATGCCAACAGTATTTTCACATAACTACACCGACACTATGGAGTCATACTGTAAGTACCTAGGGATGTTATTATAGATTCGAAAAAGTTGGCAAGAGCCACGCGCATAGGGCGTCAATCGCGGGACAGTGTTTGACGATAAGAAGTCAAACACGTGCTTCAGGGGCCTACAATCAAATACATATACATCACTTTCCTCTTGCACGTTGAGCTTGCTGGCTGATCAATTCATGAGACTTACAGTATGCTTGTAGAGCTAACAGAAGCCTTCAACGGTATAGCGATCCCAACTTGATGCTTATTCTATTTCGAAAGAAATTTAAGCTCTGGTAAAGAACAGGAAAACAGACGATAAAGGTATAGATCAAATCACATAATCTCCGAAAGACTACATTGCACACTCGGGATCACATTGTGGAAAATTGGGCTCCACGAGTGCTTCTTATGGTATTGTGTCAGAGATGAAAGCTATCTGGTATTTGGTCGCTTTTCCCATACTCTGCGAACGACATGCGAGGCCCAATTGCCATGAATACACACTTTCTAATAGAAAAAACTGCGTAAAAGGTCAGTATCTTCCATGCAACCGAATTAGACTCCACTTACCCAATTATCTTGCCCGCAACGTGTTTTCGTCGAGCTTCCTCGTGGTCCATAATACCGGCCGATGTAGTGAGGACGATGTATCCGAATTGACGCGAAGGCAGAAGTTTAACGACCCACTTCTCGAAATCCGTAATCCTCACATTGTAGCGAGGGCTGATAACACCAGTTTTGTTGATACTGAACGACGGGAATTAGTAACCGAGAGCAGACTGGCACGTAGGATATATTTACCGGCCATTGAGTTGAATAACGATCTTGCCGGAGCGGTGGTCATCCACCTCCTCAAATTCTCCTATGTAGCCTGTATACAGACAATATTAGCGATGTTGCGGTCGATTAAACGTTTGACATCATAACAAAGATTAGAGAACGTGTAAGATCGGTCGCAGTTTGATCTTTCGGATACTTAAAGGGCAAAGGTCGTAGAGTGTTTTCAAAAGTTGAAACCATTGCCTAGTTATCAACCCGAATGTGCGCAGCCTTGTTGAATGAAAGTGTAAGTCCCATACCATGTTTCTGCATGCAATGTAGGAACTTCACGATAACCTTGGAGCTAGGGCGGATGAGCACCTGTCGCTTCCCCGACTTCTCGGCATTGTTGATAGCATTGAGCGCATCGTTAAGGACGCTGGTTTTGACCATGGTGGCAGATGCAAGATTAGATTCTCAACTCGATGGTGGGAGGTGAGGTATCTGTAGGAAGCGAAGATCCATATCAGCCGGTGAGCGCAAAGAGTGCCCTTGAAACAAGGGTTCTATGGCCCTCTCAATGGCTGACGAGGAGCAGCAGATGGCATGCTGATTGTGTTGTCCCTGTTTCAGGTACTGCTCGTAACATACCTTGATCGCTTTACTGATGGTGATGGTTGAAGTGGAAGACTGTTCGCATTCAAGAAAAAGCGTACGCAGTGCGGAGTACTAAGCTAGTAGAGGCTTAGCGCTTTCGCCAAGCGGAGACGGAGATACAGCGGATATAAGGTGAAAGCGATCGTCATGGAGTGTTTCGATTTGATCGTCCTTGATGCTGATGACCTCGTTGTAGAACTCGACTTCTGACGCATCTTACGCGAGTCTTGTTGTGCTTACAGTCTTTCCTCATAATTGTCTCACCATGTCTGATACCGCATGTTGCACCTGCGCGACACTCCTATCTGCGATTCCGCCACTGTACGATGAAAAGACCGAGAAGCCTGTAGCACAGGACCGTCAGCTATACTGCTGCGGTCGTGTAATCTGCAGGAAATGTATAGCGGTATACATTCATGTCGTTGTTGCCTTCAGAGACTGGTCTGATATTCCTCCAGGACAATTCGCGTTTTGCGTCTTATTGTACGCCCCACCTATAAGTCACAAGTTTACAGGATGGTCAGCTCATAATCTCACTCCAGGCCCATTTTGCCAGATATCTACGGGACCTTCCTCCCTGCCGTCACAAGGTCTCCGCGACCCTCCAGCATACTCGATGCCTCCTTCCCCTCAACCAGCCTATGCCACTCTTGCATCGCCACGGATCGATGACGAGCCACCGGCGTATTCTGCAACCAACACCTACCAGAAACGGAAGCAGGAGTATCCTCTTGCAGCCCCAGCGGAGGATGTTCTGCATTTCCTAGACCCTTCTCAGGACACCATACTTTCCCTGTCATTGCGATATGGGGTTCCCCACGATGCGTTAAGGCGGAAGAACAACATCTTCGCGGATCATCTCCTAGCAGCTCGGCGGACAATCCTCATACCAGGTGAATTCTACAAAGAAGGTGTGAGTTTGAGCCCGGAGCCACTGGAAGATGAGGAAGAAGAGATCAGGAAGACCAAGGTCAGGCGATGGATGGTAACGTGCAAAGTCGCCGAGTAAGTGAATGATCAATCACGCTACGACAAGTGTCTCCATCCTGGGAAAGGCTAATCGACTGTCGAGCATTTCTCGATATCTTAGATATGAAATTGCACTCCTATACCTTCAACAAGCAAACTACGACCTCGACATTGCTGTAGAGAGCTATCTCGCAGACGAGAAGTGGGAGAGGGAACATCCCATCGAGGGTTCTTCGAATGGTAGGGCCAGTCAGAAGCCTGGCCGACGGAAATTTGGCGTAATGACAGGTCTCAGCGGCCAACTATGAATCCCATTGTGTTATGTGTACTGAAGAACATGTACGACTGTAAATGTGGCAACGGGCAGGCAACGGATCGGACGAGTATAGCATAGTCTGTATAAAGTGGTGTACGGAGTATAAGTATATCAGGATTTGCTTGCAATCGATACGATTACCTTACTTACCTTACGTGCTTACTAATAGTCTGGAGATAAAAACAATTGCGGGGTAGAAGTTCCAAGCGGGCCTCGGGCAGGTTTGGACCTCGGCTCCCTGCCGTCTAATTCAGGACCTCCAACGCAACATGTAGCCCCATCTCATCCTAGTCGTTCTACATCGTAGACATGCTTTGTCGTATGTCGTTCGCGTATGGGCTAATTTTGATCAAATTCTTCTGAGATTTGAAGCACACTTGCGCTCTGCAAACCTTCAAATTGGCCACATCCAAACATGACGGCGGAAGCAAAAGCGCAGACGGAGCTGCAAGACTTCAAGAGTCTATTCTCTCTGGATGGCAAGGTGGTAGTGGTGACTGGCGGGTCGAGAGGATTAGGTCTTCACGCTGCGTCCGGGTAAGTGCTTTCTCCTGCTTGATGTGCGCAACCCCGGATTTACATATATCCAGCTTCCTGCAGGCCGGGTGCTCCAAAGTCTACATCACATCTCGTAAAGCCGCAGCCTGCGAGCAAGCCTGCGCAGCCCTCAATGCACTTCCGAACAAACGTCCAGGTGCTCAAGCCATCTCAGTGCCCGCTGACAGCGCGAAGATTGCCGACGTCGAGGGACTGGTTGCCAAAGTGAAAGAGACGACCGATCATGTTGATATCCTGTTCGCGAACGCGGGAGCGACGTGGGGAGAGAAATTCGATACACACCCTGATGGGGCATTTGCGAAGGTCATGGATCTGAATGTGAAGAGCGTGTTCAATACCATTCGATTGTACGTACGGCCTTTGTCCGCCATTCCTAGGAGTTGATTCGAGCCGTCTCCATATATGGCTTCCGGTGTGTACGGGGATATGTCGCACATGCGCTGATGCTTTCACAGATTCGCACCACTGTTGCAAAAGATGGCAACATTAGAAGATCCATCCCGAGTCATAGTCACTGCCTCAGTGGCTGGGCTAGGTGTAGGCTCCTTGGGAGAGCATGCTACCTTCGGGTACTCTGCTTCGAAAGGTATATCCTTCGCCACCAATTGACGTAGCGCTGATGATGGCACCTGGCTGACTCGGACGCCGTTCGTCTAGCTGCTGCAATCCATCTCACTCGCAACCTAGCTGTCGAGCTCGGTCCTCGACACATCCTCTGTAATAGCATATCGCCAGGTTTCTTCCCTTCTAAGATGGCGTCCGGCTTGATGGACATCCATGGTGGTGCAGATGTTATGGCGAAGCAGCACCCTAACGGAAGACTTGGGAGGCCAGAAGACATTGCTGGTGCGGTTGTGTATCTTTCTTCACGCGCAGCTACACATATCAACGGTAACAACATTGTCCTAGATGGAGGGGCACTTTGGGGTAAGGGTAGGCTGTGAAGTAGGTCCTGCATTTTAAGGCTTGCTATAACGTCTTGGATGTACATGTGAAGCATAGTTTTGCCTTCCTGTATATTACAAAAAGTTAAGTGATACCGCTGTCTTCAGTCTTAGCATCACGCATGGAGGGAGATTTACGTTAGCAACCACCTCGTTCGAGTATTCCTCACGCTAGATGATTGCTATGTTGCTCGATGCTACCCTTCTCGGCGCTTCGAGGTCGAGGCTCAACATTGCATCCTATACTCTTCCGCACTAGAAGTCCAGACACTCAGGGATGTTCGAGCATGAAGCCGCGCTGCACATCATCTCATCTTCCGAGGCTCTACTTCGTACGATTCTCTTTCGTCACAACAATGAATCAGGCAGGTCTTATGCGAGGCCTGAGTATGAATAAGAGACCGGTCCAGGTAAAGATGTGAGGAATGCCTTTCGAACGTCATGGCCATGTAAATAGCGAGCCATTGCCTCAATCTCAGACCGCTAGCATTACTATCACTCAAGACTGTGCCTTCTCCTTGGCCATCGGTGTTTCGAAAACATAAAATTGGAGTGCGGAAACATGTTTGGTCTTGGTTTCGGCGTATCGTCGTGCAAATCATCGCCATTTGAGGTCTTTCATGACTTTTAGATAACATATACTGGCCGTCTTATCGCTGCGGTAATCAATATCCAATCCATCCTACGAGCAGCCCTTTGATGACAGCACGACAAGTCAAAGTGCCGAGTCTGATGAAGAAACGTAGACATTTATAGGTCTTTGTAGAGTACAGAGGTGGGAGAGGATGAGTTGCTCCACCAACATGTCCCAAAGCTAGTAGTTAAGTTGGAACGGTAATACCTTTCCAGTCTGATTTGAGCCTTGGTACTCGGTCCCTCCACTTATACTGCTGCCGGCAAACGCTACCATATGCCAGTTTGGCTTGGCCACGATGAAACTGCCTCTCATACACGAACAGGAGAGGATCCGGCTTCTCGGGCGAGTGATGCATCCACGTCACACGAGACATGCAACTACGCATCGATTGGAAGACTCCAGATGGCAATCGTTTCTTCCATGATTGAACGGAGGTTACGTTTCTTCAACCCATCCGATAGCCTCACCGTATTTCACATGCTGTCCTTCTTGGACGCACCATTGCCATCCACCCTTCCTTGTCCCGCCAGTCCATCCTTCATCAAAGCTCCTACGTTGCCCTTTCGGCGCCTCGAACACGAGCACTATGGAGCTCCCTAATTGAAAGCCTCCCATCTCTTCTCCCTTTCGTAAAGCGTGGCCTCGAAGTATCTTACTGGCTTCTCCATAGGTGGCTTCTGCGAACCCCGAGTATGGCTCTCCACGTTCTGCTGCTTGTTCAGCCGCTCGGTCGGCTGCCGTATCTGTGGTTAAGCTGTTGGTACGTAATTCCCGGTCGAAGTTGATCTTTATGGAACCGACATTGGTTGCTCCTACGGGAGTGAAACTGAAAAAGCCCCACCGCCAGCGGCCTTGTAGCACCACCCTCTCATTTAGAGTGAACAGCCCGGGCAGGGTTCTCTGTAGATATGGCGACACGCTGTAGAGTTCACCAGCAAAGTGGCGGCGCTTCTCAACAACCCAGGGTGCGGGCGAGTGGAACCGATGATAGTCTCCTGGAGCAAGGTAGACCACAATATAGTAGAGAGCTTTGCGCATCTTTGGCGTGGACGCGAACACAGATTTACTGCTACCATCGCCAAGGGCCAGATCGGCACGTACTTCACTTTCGGACGAATGCTTGGGCTCAGTTGAGGCGTCCACCGTGGGGGAATCCTCTTGGCTTTGAGAACCAGAGAAAAGATTTGGTAGGCTATATGAAATGCCATTCACCGTCGCAAATTCTTCGTCTGCCTTGATGATATCGTCGTCTCCTACCTTGGCGGAAGACTGCGACAGCTTAGGCTGCTTCTCCTCTGAGGCAGACGTCCCTGGTGATTCCGTGCCCAGTAGTGCCTCCAGACTGTACGTCATGCCTTTGACCTGCTCCACCTCTCCATTTTCGATCATGCCATATTGTAGAACTCGGCCGTCAGCTGGTGACAGCAAAGCAGAAGCATTAGGATCAAGTGGGCGTACCCCTGGCTTCAGAGTACGATAAAAGAAGGCAGCTAGATTCTTGTACTCGTGAAGATCAGCTTGCGCTACTTCGGAGAGACTTTGTTTGAATTAGCAGAATGCCTACTAGCAGTCCACATGAAGCTCACTTGACCCCGAAAATCCAGGAGTAGATTTTGAACCCGGGCACCCGCAGGTAATAGGGAATTTCGAGCTCGTTGAATCGTCCCCAGATTCGTGATACCGCCTTTAGAGGGAGAGTAGACATGACTTGCACCTGCCTGTCATAACGATTAATTCCGAAGCCCGTTGAGTTGTCCATTGCCTCCTTACCTACCAGGGACCGCTTGGCCGTATCCGCTTCCTCTTCTTCGGCCTTCCAGTGTGTTCCCCTCCATCCTTGTGAGTCTCCTCAGCGTTCAATGCATCCGCTTCCTCTTGTATCCTTCTCTTTTCTCGCTCCCGCACCCTGTAGAGTTGGACCGCACCTAGGAAAGCTATACCAAGACCTACCGGGATAGGCTTCCATTGGAATTTAGATTTGCGGGTCGAAGTGCCTGATCCTGTCCTGAACGGTTCCTTATCTTGACGCTCGTCCTGCTTCGCTAGTGCGGAGGTCGAGAACGACGTAGTTGAGCGCGCTCGCTGGCAGAGACCGCACATCCATCCTGAAGGATTTAACGCCGAACGTTGAAGCGTGAATACTCTCTGACGAGGCAATGCTCTGGCAGAAGACATTCTTGACCTCCAATGAGTAAAGTAGTATGCGTCTCTTCCTGTTCATCAACTGATAGCACAGCAGTAGTTACAAGCCCGCCGCTAGTGGGTCGGTAGAGCTTCCCCTTTGGGACACATAGCTATGACCTTTTCAGCCAGATCTGATAGACCTGGCAACTTCCAATATCTTCAGTGGAGCGACACTGTACAAGAATTCTGACCATGCGAAGACTCTAGCACAAAGATTATTTTCATTCGGTGTTCCATAGGCCAGCACTATCATGGAGAAGGTAGAAATCAACCTCGTCATATTGTCACCATCCCCAGAAGTCAATAAGCTCACCCTCTCCTCTATTCCTACGGCTACGACCATTGCAGAGTTGAGAGAGAAAATCTCGACTGCAGTAATCACTCATCCAGCTCCAGAGCGGCAACGCTTGATCTACCGTGGCCACGCGTTAGTCGATGGCAAGAGAACCTTGAAAGATATATTTACTCAAGAGATTGTTTGTCTCATGCTGTTCTCCCCAGCACATCAGGTATCCTAACAAAGAATAGATCGATAGTTCTGAAACGTTGTCACTTCACCTGGTACTCCCGCCGGAAACATCTGCCCAAGGTGGAGCATCATCAGCAAATGCATCCGTTCCCAACAGAGAGCACTCGACTTCCGCCCCACAGCAGACAAATGGGAACACGCATAGCTTGGATCCCCAGAGACAATCGCAAGGATCTGCTGGTCAAAGTCGTGTAGCACCATCACACACTCCTGTCGATCCTCTCCAGGCACAACAGGGACAAGTTCATGGCGTCCTGCCAAATGGACAACCTTCTCCTCAGTTTCAACAAGCTTTCGCCCAAATTCAGTTCGTCAACCAGCAACTTGCCGCGCAACTTGCTGCAATTGGTACCCTTCCTGTCCTCCACCCAATGGCTCCTCAACAGGCGCAAGCACAACCACTGTTGTCACCTAATGTCGTCCACCTTATGGTCCCAAATATTCTAGCCCAGCAACAACATCAACAGCAGCAGCAGCAGCAGCAGCATGCGAGAGCCGCAGGCGGAGAAGCAGCCATGGGTCCAGTGCCTCAACCGAACCTTCAAACCAACGAACCTGGGACCCAAAATCCGCAGCAGGGAAACGCACCGGGGTCAGTACCATTCAGGTCTTCAACCCCCGGCAATACCAATACTGTCATTCGAGAAACGAATAGGCCAATTGGAGAGAGGTGGCAGATGGTGATACAGAGTGGTCAAGTAAATATCAATCCTAACCATAATCTGCACAATAACGCGCCTCCATTATCCGGGACGCCAAGGCGTGCATCCCCTGCGCCTCAGGGCAACCACTCCTTTCAAAACATGGTGTCGTCTATAGGCTTGATGCATCTCCAATCTAGCCTTTCTGTGATGGAAGTTGCTATGGCTGGGGGCAATCCGATACCGGAAGCAGTCTTCGAGCAACTTCGACAAATGTTAAGCGGTGTCCCAGATCTGACACCTGAAGTGCACTCAAGTCTCTATGCGCGTATCAATAACGCTGCCCACCGAGCCCATCATTTACGCGAAAACCTGAACAGCCACCTCACTCGAGCTGCGCAAGAGAGAGCAACCGTCCAGAGGACGACTCAAGGAGTCATATCTTCTGCAGTATATGTGCTTTCTTCGCCCAGTGGACCTCAAGCTCTGTTAATCTCTCCTACTGGCGTATATTCGGCTCCTTGGCATATACCTGCTGTTGGTCCTATTTCTCAGGCTTTCGTCCATCATCATACTTCCGGTGCGCCTGCAATCGGACAAAATATCAACATCAATAATCCAACGAGTGGACAAGGGCCTCACGTTGACGCTGGACAGGTTGTACCAGCACAACAACCTGCGGCACAGCATAATAATGCCGCACAAGCACCGGAGGCCCAACAACAGCAGCAGCAGCAGGCAAATCAAGCCAGAGACCTCGTTCGTATCCTTCTCCCTCTTGGAGGGCATCTTTGGCTTCTTGTACGCCTTTTCGGATTCGTGTACTTTTTCACGGCTGGTGCAGGATGGCGGCGTACTATCCTTCTCGGCATTGTGGCTTGCTTGGTATTTGTAGCGCAAACAGGGGTGTTCCGCCCAGTCGTTCAGGCGATATGGGATCCAATACGGAGACATGCCGAGGGTCTCGTACCTCTAGCTGGCAACGAGCGTCCTCGCGCGAACGCTGCTGGAGCTGGTGACAATGCAGATGCCCTGAACGTGCAGCCAGCAAATCGTGACCTCTTGCCTCAGGAAACGGCAGAAAGGCTCTTGCAAGAACGAGAGCGGCGAGACATGAGTATTTTGGTCCAGAGCATGCGTCAAATTGAAAGGGCAATTGCGTTGTTTGTAGCGAGCTTGGTCCCCGGTGTTGGAGAGCGACATATTGCAGCTAGGGAAGCGGCAGAAGCAGCCAGGCAGGCTGCCATCAGGGAAAGGGAGGATCAGGCTCGAATGGAAGAGGAGGAGAGGCAACGGGGTGAAACCGTAGCAGCCCTTGGGGACGACAGCACGTCTACTGCTCGGGAAGCTGCTCAGCCCCCCCAGATTGAAGTATGAAGAAGCAGCATTGACATCCCATGATAATATGAATCGTTACTGAATAAGGTTGACTGATTCGAAAAGTGCTGCATATGCCCCCAAAGCGAATCGAAAGCAGCTTCGGTCTGAAACTTGCACCCTTGCATAAGCTTGAAAGATAGCTATAATGCTGGCTTACGTGGTGCCAATGACGAATTCTAAGGTGAAAGCGAAAATATGGCACTTGGTAGGACGTAGTCATAACATACCCTTCAACACCCAAAGTCTGCGAAAAGTCAAACAAGGACACAGATATACTGCAGACACGAGTTTCATCGAGTTTTAAACTACAAGGTCGACTAGCACTCTCAATTCTAGATTCAGAATCTCCATCGACAGTTATGCGCTGGCCTCGCCACTTTCGACGTTCATGTCCGAGCTTGGAAGAAGGCATTGATCGGAGCTGCTCTCTGCTCTTCTTGGTTGTCGTGGTCTTGGCTTTACATCGGCACTTCTGGCAGGGTGAGACGACTGATTTTCGACAGAAGCCCGATGGTATCAATGTCAATATCTGTTGACGTGTCAAGCAGACGGATCCGATCCACATAAATGTGAAGGGCTGTTGACTGGTGGGCAATGGCTCGACAGCGCATACCAGAACTGGCAACCTTTGGGATGTATGATGCACAAGTATCGAGAAGAAGATCTCGCCACTTGCCTCAAAGATCGTAGGCTTGTCTTTGTCGGCGACTCGGCGATACGGCACACCTTCTGGGCGACTGCGAAGAAACTCGGCTTCCAAGAGCAAGTAGAAGACCGGCATGCAAACTTCGTCTTTCGCCATAGAGGCGTCACCATCGAATTCATATGGGACCCGTACCTCAATTCTTCCGGTCTTCAAAGAGAATCTATGGCAACATCACTCTCGACAGAAGACGACAGGTTTGTCGATAGCCCCGCCATATTGTTGATTGGAGGCGGACTTTGGCATGCTCGATATCTTGAAGAACAGTACATGCCCCAGTTCGGGGATTCTGTCCAGGCATTATTGCAAAGGGCGAACCAGACGCACAAGAGATTATTGGAAAAGTCTGGTAGCAGGTCCGACCGATTTGCATTCAACTCGGACAGCTTGATGATCTTTGCGCCAATCCTTGATCCTGTATACAAATTGTTGACCCCATCCCGAGCCAAAACCATAACGCCGGAAAGGATCCATTCTATGAATCTATATTTGCAGCACGCATCCATAGAGCACCCGTTGCCTGTGGCTTGGAGCTACATGTCCATGACTACCAATCAAGAAAAGGCCTATCAGTCCGATGGGCTTCATGTCATCCAGGAGGTTGCCACCAGAATGGCAGACGTACTGCTCAATGTAAGGTGCAACGCTGTCCTCAGAAGAGCTCAGACCAAAGCGTACCCCATGGATAAGACTTGCTGCAGTAGCTATGAATCTACGAACTGGACTCAAGCCACTTTGCTGAGATTTTCCATGTGGTTGATGCCGTTCCTCGTCATTGTCACGGGTCACGACTCCAAAAGACTCTCATTCTTGCCATCCTGGAAAATCACACGCGCTATAATGACATTGGGTATGGCGATTTGCTATTGCTACTATGCGGATCGAACTCAATTATTTGAGAAGGCTCAGAAACAGTACGAGACTGTGAACTTTGTCGTCCTGTGTTCAGTCTGCATTCTACTTGGTTTTTTATCAATTCGTCGGTCTTCAACGATGATGCGTGACACAGCTGAATCTAAAACTTTTCGAATAATAGACGAGGCGTTCCTCTCAAGACACCAGACAGAGGAATGGAAGGGGTGGATGCAATGTGCCATCCTGATCTACCATTATACAGGAGCCTCGAAGATACTCTGGATCTACGAGATCATACGTCTATTAGTAGCCTCGTACCTTTTCTTGAGCGGCTTTGGTCACACCATCTTTTTCTACAAGAAAGCTGACTATTCTCTCCGTCGCTGTGCTACAGTTTTGATCCGCCTGAACATGCTTAGCTGCATCCTGCCATATGTGATGAATACAGAGTACATCTTCTACTACTTCGCACCGCTGATCAGCTTCTGGTACATGGTGATCTATTTCACCATGGCCATTGGCCATTCGAGGAATGACGTTCTTACATTTCTTCTGGGCAAAATCGCGGCATCGGCAACTCTGGTGACGGCTTTGATCAGAATTCGCAGAGTTTTCGAGATACTATTTTATCTCTTTGAGAAATCCTGCAACATTCGGTGGGATGTTAAGGAGTGGCGCTTTCGGCTCCAGCTCGACAGCTACATCGTCTACGTCGGCATGTTGTGTGCGATACTCTTCATACGCGTCAGTGAAGCCCTTCGTTCCAATGCCCCTGAAAACACCAGCTTCGACAGAATGGTCCGGCGGTACTTTCATCGAGCGCGGCTGGCCTCTGGTACAATCGGAATCATGATCTTCCCGACCTTCTTCATTCTTGCAAGCAAGGCAGCCAGTAAACCAGGATATAACAGCTGGGTCCCCTATATTTCCGCCTTTCCCATTTTTGCCTTCATCGTACTTCGCAACTTCAGCCACCATGGTCGAAATTTCCACTCCTCGGTCTTCGCCTGGATAGGGCGTCATTCTCTGGAAACATTTACCCTACAATTTCATATCTGGTTGGCTGCTGACACCAAAGGGCTGTTGGCCCTAGGTATTGTAGGAAGAGCGACCAGAGGCGCAGGGGATGGGAAATTATTCGATATGGCTATATTCACCATAATCTTCTTGTGGGTCTGTTGGCATGTAGCATCGGCGACTCAAACTTTGACAAGCTGGCTCGTTGATCCACGAGAGGGAAGAGAGGACATCGGAGCTGTCGAGGATGATGCTATTCCGGTAGAGCGACTATCTAGGACTAAGAGCCTTGATGATATGAAGAGAAATTCTGGCATTGGACGATTTGCAGGGGAGCTTAGTGCGGGGACGATCAGGCTGGCAAGCAGGATCGGAAGCTTGGTAGCTGGTGATCTGAGGGCGAGACTTGCAATCGTGTTTGGGGTCATGTGGCTCCTCAATATTGTAAGTGCAAGATTCCGAACTCCTCGCTCCGAGCAAACCCTTACAATTGGAACAGACGTATGCATGAAGACAATGTTACGGGCATAGGGCTTACATTTGCAACAAGAGCTGGTGCAACGATGACAGTGGTCACGTAAAATAACAACGTCATAACAGTGTATGGTCTATAGCTTTGCGCTCGTTGCATCCCCTGCTGTTTCAAAGATCTCATCGCCCTGAAAGTGCCTGTTCTTCCCGTCAGTGAATATTCAATTCAGAACATCTGTGCGTCTTTGAAGCCCCTAACGGAAAATCAGATCTCCAAACAGGCTCAAGCAGATAGAGATAACCCACCAGCCTCTTTCTTCACCGCCATCCAAGTGACTACAGTCGCTATTAGACTCACAGTCGATTTCTCCAGCAACCCCTATCCCGTGCTGCCAGTTGAATCTCGGTATCTCCTCACCTGATATCCTTCCTTCGAGCCTCTGCACTGACGAAGGCATTACCCTTCGTGTGAATTTGCTGATGCCGCAAGTGTAAGTCTTGAAGTCCTCCTCACACATATCCCCAGGCATCTTTCCAGTCAAGGCTCGCCCAACAGCAATCAAAGAGGCTGCATGCGTACAGATGAGAATCGCCGTCCGGTCGCCTAGGCTATCTCCTTCCCCAGGTCCCCTTTCTTGGGTCTGGGTCCTGTGAGCATAGTCCTCGGCATCGGCCTGAGTAATTATGTATTGCAGAGCGTATGCGCAACGGTCGTGGAGCTGAGCTATCGTCTCGCCCGAGGAAGATGGTATGATACTGGGAATGTATTCCGTATCATAGGAAGGAAAGAGGCTGTGCAAAAGGGATGGAGTGGCCGGTGAGGGGTGCGTGAAACGTGCTAAACCGTACCATTCCCTACCTCCGGGACTTCAGTCGCGGCTGCTAGGTATCGTAGACTTGATCAGAGGCTCACCCCAAGCCATTATCCCCCTTCACCTTGAGCCCGCTCTTCTCCACAAATGGTTGCAGCGTCTGCAGGCATCTGTAGAAAGGACTGCTATAGATGCGGGTGATGGGCGGGTCCTTGATTGTAGCAAGGGCGGTGGCTAGCTGCTCTGCTTGGCGAACACCGTAGGCAGTGAGAGGAGGGTCGGATGCAATACCAGTAGGACTGGGGACGTGTGTGAAGTATTGCCCGGTTTTGGGGTCTATCGTCCAGTTACCACGAAACTGCATCACGATCAGCGCTCAACAATCGGGAACTGGTATGAAATTCCATACTCCATGTCTGGTCACATAGATGGTTGTGACGACCATGGTATGTGGTTGAAACGTTCAGACGGAGATGATCTATTGTACGCTACTGCGGGCTTGTGCGAACTCGCCTATAGCTGCCCCGCCTTTTCTAGCGCATGCGAGACTCTTGCGAGACCTTGGCACTCGCTAGCCCTATCACCTTGATGCCAAATCGTCTACTCTCTACCCACAAAGATTATATAGCTAAAGAGTTCCCTCTGTCCTACTAGTAGCCTACGGTCATGGACAACAGAGCTTGTTGATACTACAGTATAGTCTATGACCATTTGATGGTCTGGTTGTTGCGTATTCTGTGCCAAGCTTTTGCAGGAGTCTTGCAGACGCTAAAAGTTGCCAATCGGTTGATGCCACTCTGTCCAGAGCGCTACTATTGTTCAAATGTCGACTTCTAGCTTGTATGAGCTTTACCTGTCCTTTCCTAAGAAGCGAATTCACTTTCTCTTCTTTCAAAGCTTCTTCCACATCAGACCGTAGACATTGGCAAACAGATCCGAGCCTCATCACTCGCGACTGGTGTCTCCCTCCATCCTTTTTTAGGATGCCTCCGCCTGGTCGACGGCGGCTTGAGAGTGTAATTTCGTCTATTGCCTTGCTCTTTCTACTCATCTCTACAGCTTCCGCGGCTTCTGCTGTCTTGGGTATTGACCTCGGGACTGAGTACATTAAGGCAGCACTTGTCAAACCAGGAATACCCCTCGAAATTGTCCTCACTAAGGATTCCAAACGAAAGGAGACAGCAGCAGTTGCCTTCAAGCCTCTAAGAAGTAGGGTGAACACCGCGGAATCTAGTTCATACCCTGAAAGAGTCTATGGTGGAGATGCGGTGGCTCTGTCCGCTAGATTTCCGAGCGATGTTTACCCAAATTTGAAACCGCTCCTAGGTCTGAATTTGACCGACGACTTGGTATCAGAATATGGAGGGACCCATTCCGGACTAAAGATGGTAGAATCGGCAGAGACTGGGACGATTGGTTTTCAAAGCGACTGTTTCGTTGCGGAAGAGCAACCCTGGTCGGTTGAAGAATTACTCGCAATGGAGCTGAAGAACATCAGAACAAATGCCGAAAATATGGCAGGGAAAGGCTCGAACATAGCCGACGCCGTGATTACAGTACCATCCTTCTATACTGTGGAGGAAAAAAGAGCAATCTCAATGGCAGCAGATCTTGCCGGCCTTCGAGTCTTGTCGCTGATCAGCGATGGGCTCGCTGTTGGATTGAATTACGCGACTTCTAGGACCTTCCCAACTATCAATGAGGGAGGCAGACCGGAATATCACCTCGTATACGATATGGGAGCAGGCTCAACAACCGCTTCAGTTCTCAAATTCCAAGGGCGGGTGGTAAAGGATATTGGCAAGTTCAACAAAACGGTCCAAGAAGTCCATGTGATCGGCACAAGTTGGGACAAGACCTTGGGCGGCGATGCCCTCAACCGGATTATTTCGAACGACATGATCGAGAAGATAACATCTACAACACATATGACAAGTTTGAAGTTGACGGCAAAGCATATCAGATCTCATGGGCGAACAATGGCTAAGTTGTGGAAGGAAGCGGAGAGGCTTCGACATGTATTGAGCGCAAACACCGAGACTTCGACCAGCTTCGAGGGTCTGTACTACGAAGACTTCAAATTCAAGTACAAGCTGTCTCGTACCGAGTTTGAGGACCTTGCGTCTGTCTATCTATCGAGGGTTCAAAAGCCCATCGAGCAAGCTCTTGAATCCGCAAAGTTATCTCTTCCCGACCTGGAGTCGATAATTCTTCATGGCGGCGCTGTTCGAACACCTTTTGTTCAGAGACAGTTGGAAGCAATCGCTATGGACCCGGAAAAAATCAGAACAAACGTCAACGCCGACGAGGCTGCCGTATTTGGGGCAGCCTTCAAAGCCGCAGCCACAAGCCCAAGCTTTAGGGTTAAAGAGATCCGAGCAGCGGAAAATGCGGTGTATCCTATATCCATTTCCTGGACTATAGATGGTAAAGACAAGCACCAGAAGCTCTTCGTCCCAACGTCGCAGGTCGGTGCCGAGAAACAGATCTCCGTGAAAGCTACAGAGGATTTCTCTTTCAGTCTCTCCCAACAAGTCGCGCCTGATGTATCTGATCTCCCAATATTGGTGCTTAAGACGCAGAATTTGACTGAGTCTGTGAAATCTTTAAGTAGCAAATTTGGCTGTGAGTCTAGCAATATTAGCACGATGTTCGCAATACGGTTGAGTCCGGTAGACGGACTGCCGGAGGCTGTCAGAGGCTCTGTCAGCTGCGAGGTATTAGGAGAGCAAGAGCCAAAGAAAGGTGGCGTCGTTGAAGGTGTTAAAGACTTGTTTGGTTTTGGGTCCAGAAAGAATGATCAGGAGGTTCTGAAGGACGGCGCCGATAGTGACTCGGCGTCATCCACCTCAAGCACGGAGCCCGAGACATCTAGCATCTCGTCAGCGGCTGAGAGCGAGACCTCTGGGCCCTTATCCGGAGCCGCAACGAGTGGGGAAAAGGCCAAGGAGGTCAAGAAGAGGATTGAGACAATCTACATTGGCCTATCGGCTGACTCTGTCGCTTCACCAAAGTTTGGGCCTGATAATATCGAACGGCTGAAGCAAAGACTGAATGCTTTTGACAAGTCCGATCGATCTCGACTTCTCCGCGAAGAGACGCTGAATACCTTAGAAGGATACACCTATAAGATCAGAGATATTTTGGAGGATGAAGGCTTCATCATCGCCTCATCTGAGGCTCAGCGGGATAACATCGAGGCCAAGTCGAACGATGTCAGTATGTGGCTCTATGGGGATGGCGCAGAAGCCAGTCGAGAAACACTGAAAGAAAGGATGGATGAACTTCGCGCACTCGTACAACCAATCCAAAAGCGAAAGGAGGAATCAAAGAAGCGCCCAGACGAGATCCAGAAGCTGAAGGACGCTCTTACCCAAGCCGACACTATGGTCAAGGTTGTGAAACAGCAGAGAGAAGCTCAAGTCGTTGCCGAATCAGAGGCATCATCGACAGCATCCGGGACCTCCCAATCGCAGACAACCGAACCATCCTCTACATCCACCGACGACTTCGCGGACCTTGATGACGAAACGGTCACCGTTTCGACTTCAACCAAGGCGCAAGCCCCGAAAATGCCAGCCCCAATCTATAGCCAAGAGGACGTAGCAACGATTGTACAGAAACAGGAGAGTGTCCAAAAGTGGCTTGATGAAAAGCTGGCTGAGCAAGAAAAGCTTACACCGACTGATGATCCCGCGGTTTTGTCATCTGATCTATCTGCCAAATCTCGAGAAATCAACGAGGCCGTGATGAATCTTCTTACGAAGCAGATGAAGCCTCCGCCAAAGCCAAAGGTGAAGAAGGCAAGAACTACAAAATCTACGAAAACAGCATCAACGACTGGTACAGAGTCCGGCTCAAGTAGTGTTGAGACAGGGGAGTCCCCACAAGCCACGGTAGAACCAAGTGACGGCGAAGAGAGTGAGTTTGAGCGCATGCATAGGATCAACCAGGAAATCGAGCAATCGATGGCGGCACAAAAGTCGGAAGCAGAGAAGACGAAGAAGAGTACCAAAGCCAAGGTGACTGGGAAGGCCAAGAAGAAGGGGAACGGAAAGTCGAAAGGAAAGGACAAGCGAAAATCAGAGAATCATGAAGAGCTGTAAAATATTAGTTTAGACTTAAGGGCGTTTTTGTATACTCTAAGATTACCGTAACAAAATTTCATGGCCATGACGTCTCAGTAAGCGAATGCCCTTTACTTTAGTCGCCAAACATTGGCTAGAATAAGTAGAACCAACACTACGGATTAACACTCTACTTCCAATACGTCCCCGTACAGCATATAATTCATGCCTCAGTATTTCAGAAGTCATGCACGAGATACTTACCCTTCAGCTTGGGCACCGAGCAAATCACCTTGCCACTCACTTTTGGAATGCCCAGGTATCATTTTCTCAGAGACACGGCTATGGCATGCTTCAAACCTTAGCTGACGCACGGTGTCCTTTACTTCCAGGAATCCTACTTTACTTACGATAGCAGCCAAGTCCCTTCGCCGATAGACCATGATATCCATTTTCGACCCGGCATTGGGGCAGGGGGCGGAGAGACATACACACCTAGGACGCTGATCTATGATCTAAAGGGCGGCTTTGGAGGAATGAGGAAATGGGGAGGCCTGTACGACCAGCAGCAGCTGGATGAAGGGCAGGGGAACGGGGAAGCCAAGGGAGTCTGGTGAGCGTGCACGTTGAGATATGATAACGAAAGATTGCATATGCTGACGACGTGTTGGTAGAATAGGGATGGCAATGTCATACTCTACAAAGATCCCCAGATCCCAATGTCAGATTACCAACGGAGCCTCGACGACGGAGACCCAGACTCACACAAGCTCACCACGCAGACAGTCCGCTACTGGTCCGATTTCAACCGCGTCTTCTACCACCCCCGTTCGATAGTACAGATCAATGACTACGAGCTCGGGTCGTCTCTTATGCCTTTCGAGAAATGGGAGAATGGGGAAGCACTATTCATGAGCATGGATCGAGACGTGGACCTGCTCGATCGAGATGTCCGAGTGTGGGCCGAGGAGTGCGACCAGATGCAGGGAATACAAGTCTACACTGGTGGAGACGATGCTTGGGGAGGCTTTGCTTCGAGGTATGTAGAGCGTTTGAGAGACGAGTTTGGCAAAATGGCTCTATGGACTTGGGGGGTTGAGGAAGAAAAGGGGAAGGGGCAGAAAGCCAAGCAGCTACTCCGATCGCTCAATGCGGCGAAAACGATACAGGAGTTGTCGGTCCATTCGTCAATGTATATTCCGCTGTCATTACCAGCGGCACAACTACCGCGCTACGTACAACTGGACCGAAGTTCGCAATGGCATGTAACGGCACTCTTGTCGGCGGCGCTGGAAAGCATGACACTGCCATCAAGAACGAGACCTGGTGGACAGAAGCGTGGACTCCTTGGTGACCTGGAGGCAGCGTTGAACGTCAATGGGAATCAGAGGATTGCCGAACTTCAGTGCAGCATCATCGTCGATCCCATGGGCGAGCTGCCACGAGGTTTACCCATTCACGGAAGTGAGGATGGTAGAGTGCCTTCGAACATTCAACACACGATGATCGAAGAAGACGGACTCGAGGCCGTCCAGACGGGATTCGATATCAATCTATCTAGCAGCGACCGCACCACCTCAGCCCCTCCTGATAACAAACAGCGCGCCTTAGACCATGTCTTTGGGGCTGTGGAAGAGGTTCGGGGAAAGGGGAAGGAGGAGGCGCAGAAGGAGCAGCTGGACGAAGATGAAGAGTCTTATGCCCAGAAGCGAAGGCGGTTCGCGGGTTTGCCGGTCGTCGAAAGGTTCGTGAACATTGCCCTGGCTGTTGATGGGTCTAAGAAAGATTCAGGTACCAATCTCCGTTGGAGTATCCACTTCTTGATAGCTTTCCCGGCATATTCTCGCTCCGAGCAGACCAAACTACAGTTGCGATACACACCTCACTATCAACAACATCCGCGATATCCCAGCGGGTCAAAGCACTGCAAAAGCTGGCCCGTACGATGGCCAATTACGATGAGCGTGAAAACCTTTCCAATGGGCTTGGTGAGATCAGCGAAGCTTACGAGGCGGGATGGCAGAGTGGGTCTGAGGACGACAGTGATGACTGATAAGAAGCTTGAGGTCTTCCAGAGACTCGGACTTCCCACCGGTGGATAGCATACTACCTACTAGTAAAGACTTGGATGAGTGTTTGAGCCGCAGGACTAGCGGACAAGCTACGGTAAGCTAGATATGCCAGCCGAGCAGGAATACGAAGTACCAGCCTCCAAGCGCCCGATGATAAACCAAGGGAAATCAATGGTCTCGTGCACAGGTCTCACCAAGTATTCATCTTCTGAACTTTTCCCTTGCCCTCCAAGGTACTTTACCTGGCTGTCAGCAAGCGAGAGACGTTCACCAATGAAAGTAGGAGACGTGCTTACGTTACAGACAGAGTGATTGCACAGCTTCAAAGAAAGCAAGCTTTAAGAGGCTCCAACTCCTCAGTATACGAGAGCATGCGAGCTGGCGAGAGGATGGGAAGAAAGGGAAAGGACAAGCGAGAATGATGTCAGCAAGCGCAAGCCGCTCCCGCTGTCGATACGAAGAGCTCCTCTCGACAACCCGACAGACTAAGGTACAGTGCTGGGAAAGCGAAGGATGGCAATTGACTTAAGTTCGCCCTTGCTGTCGATCCTGCGGCTAAGCTTCCCTTAGGCTAACGGCCTTCCTTCGCTACCCAAATTCTAGCACTAGCAAACGTGGGGAGCATGGCCTCAAAAACGGCACTCGCAGATCTATGGAGCGGCAGGGGCACAAAAAGCAGGCTCACACAGCGATAAGCAAGGAGCGATGAATCTGGTAAGTATATACGTGATGGCGGGGAAGATCCTGCAATTGCAGGGGTTGCCAACCTCGTGCTGCTCCTTCGACCTCTGAGTTCTCACCCAACCACCTTACCATCCCGTACAGTCTCTCTCATCTTCGCGTTGCCTGCGAGCAGTTCACCCAAGGAACTCGATGCTCACCCCAAGAATTCCGTCATATCTCTATAACCCTCGCTTCCATCGCTCTGCCGTATACCAAATAGTGGATGGCCAGGCACCCAGGCACAGACAGACATTGACTTCCCATCCAATATGCAATGTCATCTGTCGCGTGGCTGAGCTTACACTGGCGTTGGCAATCATGGCCCTGATCCGCTTGTGATTGAGGCCAATAATCTTGGCATCTACAACGGGGCAAGTCAAGTAGTTGCAGAATAATCAAGATGGCTAGCTAGCTTCACCAGAGACATTTCCCTCTCCCTGCACCACAGTCTGTACGAGTCTTCGCTCTGTCCTTCACGAGGTCGGGCGTCACTAGCAGGCTATGGCGTGCGAGATTTCGGTTGTACGAGCCTCTGATAGCGTCCATCTCGATGCTATCGTGACCTTGTTTACTGTTCTGAACGAAAGGATGCTTACAGGTGACTGCATCTACTGCGTACTGGCAAATGCTTTATCTCCCAACCTCTCCCATTCTCTTCCTGTTTGATCTCCTATACTGCTCAATAATAACAACAGAAAGAACTCGCTCGCTACGGTTCTTCCTGATACTCTCGCTCTATCATTGACATATTATCTGTTGTTTCTACCGTTATCCTTCCATATCGAACAGTCTTTCAATATGAGATCTACTTTCGCGATCGCTATACTGACCTTAGCGGTCACTACTGATGCCCTCGGCCTGGATAAACGCTGGTATCCCGGGTGGAATAGTACCTCGTACGTGGATACCGGAAGTCATGGCATTGCTCGAGCTAACACTTCAAAGTTTCGCCTCCACTGCTACGGAGACCGTCATTCCCAGTGCCTCTGTGCCCCCTCCTCCGCCCAAGACCTCCATCAACACAGCTCCTCCTCCGCCCGTAACCTCCAGTGGGACAGCTCCTCCTCCGCCCATGACCTCCAGTGGGACAGCTCCTCCACCTCCCAAGACCACCGTCGGAACAACCCCTCCTCCGCCAAAGACTTCCATTGGGACAGCCCCTCCACCTCCTAAGACCTCGATTGGAACGGCTTCTCTATCGCCAATTTCCACAGGTACCGCTCTGCCTTCAATCAAGACTACAGAGACTAGCAAGTCTATTGGCACTGCGTCGCCTCCACCAAAGACAACAAAAACAGCCGAGTCAATAGGTACCTCTTCACCTGTCTCTACAATCGCTATATCTTCTACGCCTTTCTTTCCCAACATCACTACATCCACGACCCCAGAAAGTGTCAAGACAAAGACGACAGTAATCGAAACAACCCCAATCACTACCCAAACGATTGAAACTATCAGCTCAACTACCAAGCTCATTACTATCACTACCACTACGTGCCCAGTGACTTCGACTATCATCTCTCATGGCTCCGTGACATCGACGGTACCCATAACTTTAACCGCCACGACAACTTTTGTGACTACAAGCACGTTCCCTGTCACAAAGGAAACCACTGAAATAGAGTCAACCACGTCGTTGACTACCGTTGCTACCCCCATCTTCCCCAATACCACGACTACCATTACTGGGTCAACGCCCGTAATCACGAATTCGGTGGAGACCATCAGCTCAACCACCAAGCTAGTGACGATTACGACGACCACTTGCCCGGTGACGTCCAGTGTTGTTTCGATCGGCTCCACAAAATCAACTATACCCATCACACTCACCTCGACGACGACTTTCATATCTACGGAGACCATACCCATCTCCAAGCCGACCACAGCAATTACTACAGCATCTGTGGAAACTATTGGCTCGACCACCGAGATAATCACCATCACAACGACAACATGCCCAGTCACGTCCACTGTGGTTTCAATCGGCTCCACTAAATCAACTATACCCCTTACGCTCACCGCAACTACAACCTTCCTGTCGACAAAGACCATACCAATTACTAAGCCATCCACTGTGGTCATCACAGAATCGGTAAAGACTATTGGCTCGACAACCGAGATAATCACCATTACGACGACAACTTGCCCGGTCACTTCTACCGTTATATCAATTGGCTCTACAAGATCAACTGTACCTATCACTCTTACCTCGACCACGACGTTTCTGTCAACCAGCACTATCCCAATCACTCAACCAACAGCTATCCCGGCAACTATTCCGCTCACCGTATCGACTACTATTTCTTCAACCCCTACCGAAATCGTCATCTCTACAACGCCAGAGGTGGGAACAATCACGACACCAGCGGTCACTGCAGTGACCGTACAAACAACCATCTCGTCAACGCCTACCCAAATCGTGGTCTTCTCGACTCCCGAGGTAGAGACTACGCCAGCCGTTGTCCCTGTGACACTCCAAACAACGATCTCGTCAACGCCTACCGAAGTCGTGATCTTGTCAACGCCTGGAGTAGAAACTACGCCAGCCGTTGTCCCTGTGACTCTCCAAACGACCATCTCGTCAACGCCTACCGAAGTCGTGATTTTGTCTACTCCTGGGGTGGAAACTACGCCAGCAGTTGTCCCTGTGACTCTCCAAACGACCATCTCGTCAACGCCTACCGAAGTCGTGATTTTGTCTACTCCTGGGGTGGAAATTACGCCAGTCGTTGTTCCTGTGACTCTCCAAACAACCATCTCGTCAACGCCGACCCAAGTAGTGATCTTGTCAACCCCCGGGGTAGAAACTACGCCAGCCGTCATACCAGTGACTGTTCAAACAACCATCTCGTCAACGCCCACTGAAGTCGTGATATCCACAACGCCTGAGCTCGCGAGCACGCCAGCCGTCATCCCAGTGACACTCCAGACAACCATCTCCTCCGTCCCTACCAATGTCATCATCTCTAGTACACCAGGGATAATCCCGCAGGTCAACCTACCATCTAGCGAGGTCCCAGTCCCTATCCCAGCGCCGAGCGAAGTCCCCTCCATCATCCCAGCCCCTGGCATAATCGCAGCGACAACTCCAATACCCGCAATCTTGGTGCCTACCCCATCGATCTGCCCAACGTCCACGGTCACGGTCACGGTCACTGCTCAGGGACAACCGCTACTAAACGCCACACCTGTCAAACAAATCACGGATGGCCAAATCCAAGCTGCAAACCCGACTCCCTCAACGCCGAACGCTTCAGCCCCAAGCGGCAGTGCCGTGACGGGACCATCTAGTGCACCTCTCGCCTTCACAGGTGCAGCTGCCAGCACGAAGCCGGTCGCTGCAACAAGCCTGATTGTATTCATCGCGGTTTTGGTTCTCAGCTAAATGTCAAGCTCTTGAACCTTCAACTTCTTACTCATGGAAATTGTCTTTCAAGCCACCCACGACACGACACGACACGACACGACGCTCCTTATGAAGACACATCACAGCTGTGAATAAAATTGAGACTCGAAGTCTACACTCCTTACTAATAATACTCAAACATCTAATCGGGTCCTGGGATGTACATACCTCATCTATAATGATTCCTAATTGCATTCTTGGATAATAATCGAGACCCTCGTCCCTGCCTTACCGGGCAGTATGGATGGGGTAAAACATGATCAATAATATACCACATAGCCATCAGAACACTCGACCATGAATGAAGATAACTCCACTAATATCGCCCGTATCACATGTCGCCAATGTACCACATGTAGAAAGTGTCTTGATAAACGACCAGCTACTGCTCCAACCCATCAACCGCTCCAATCCGGCAATCCTCTCCCTCAAATCCCTCCTCACGCTTTCCACGCTCTCAATCCCAACCGTTGCAAACGATGGATGTCGAAAACAGTGCTCCAATCTAGCAACCCTCCCTCTCAAATACAGCATGATGTTCCCCATATCCAAATCCCTCCTCACCCTCCTCATCCCAACCCAAATCCCTCCTCTCCTCACCCTCTCAATCCCAACAGTTGCAAACTACAACGAATGCAGGTCGAACACTATGCCCCAACCCATCAACCCCTCCCTCTCAAAAGTCCTATTCGCTATCCAAACCCTCCTCATCCCATATCCAAAACCCCCTCTCTCCTCACCCCCTCCCTCTTCACCCCTCCCTGCCAAACCCTCCTCACCCTCCTCACCCTCCTACCCACATCCTGCCAAACCCTCCTCACACTCCTCACGCTCCTAGCCCCAAGCCCTCTTGCATCCCATATCAAACCCCTCCTAATCCCAACCTCCCACCCTCCTCGCCCTCCAAATCCCAATCCCAACCCCTCAACCCTTCTTCCTCCCTCCATCACTCCTCACTCCTCACCCCCCTTCCACCCCCCTTCCTACCTCTCAAACGACCCAGCATCAAGCATCCCTCAACCCACGACGAATCCCACAGCACAGCACACCCACCATTCAAAAACTAAACTCGTCACGAATGATCTGATATCTTGTAACATGATCTGCGACCCCTTCAAGGTTCCGTCGTAGGAGGGTCTGGATTGGATGTTGGTATGTGGTATACCATAATGATATAGAGGGCTCGGGTGTTTGCTTGATAGGTAAGGTATCTGCCATGCAAACATGTTATTTTCAAAATCACAAAACAAGGACGTCTGTCCTGGCCTGCAACATGGTGCCCAAAGCCGACGTACTCCTTGACTTTTAAGATTGAAACAAAGAGCGACTGTACCGCCCAAACATGCGTCTATGGCGAGATTGATTGGGTAAGTGGCGGGCACCTCCCTGATCGTAAAGGCAGGCCATCATAAATAAAAAGAAAGGTCTCGAGCTTTAATAATGGCTCGAAGCGGTTGATAAGGAATGCATGTATGGAAAAAGCCATAGCACAATGACTTTTCTTCGTTATCATGATACTGCCGTCAATCTCAATTTCGTAATCATCGTGATACCATCAATTCGTACCTCTCACGAGGCCAAAGGCATAAAGTATGTCGTCAGGACCACAATTCCATTCAAGAAAACAGAAAGCCTAGCAAGCCACCGAAACCAAAGAAACAAATGCTGCCGGTTCTCCAACGCTTGGTTCAGATGTAAAACATTGAGTTCTTCAAACTGAAGAACGTTTAGCGGGAGCATGACCAGATGAAGGAGACATCGGGGCTGCTACTTACGCACTATGGACTCCACCATGGTAAAATGGTGCTTCGCTAATATCAAATTTCTTGCCCGGAGGCCAGCGGGCATTCACATATTTCTGTAGGTAGCATCGCCCACGCTCACACAGGAGGTCTGCGTAATACGCTGGTGGGCAAATGGAGACGGCCTTCGTAGCTCTCCCATAGAGGTAGCAGAGATGATGCTATGATGATCCTTACGATTAGTATTTCTCTTATCGAAGCGACTTCTCGATTTATCAGTCATAATAGAGGGGTGATTGCTCTCGATACTCAAGCTTTGATGACTCCTACAAGATCTCGGGCTGGGAAGCACCTACAGTCAGACCTTGTAATTCGTCCGCGCCCAGCTTATTATCGTCGAGTATTACCACGTAGTGCGCTGGTTTTGCCTGTGATCTGGTTAGTGGAACGTAGACCACGAGGGGACAGGGTCGCTGACGGTTCCTTGTAGACACGCATGCGCTTGAAGAAAGAAATCATTCTACTCGATTAGCATTTCTTTTAGAAAGATGAGTCTAAGAAATGCTTACCCCCTTCTCCATGGTGATACCGCGATCGACAATGGTGCCATTCTTCGGATTTCCCTTCTTTGACATGTCGGCGTCTTCGTCTCTGGTGGGGTAAAATCGAGTATGGTGTCGCTTGCCAACGATAATGATGGTAATCTTGGGGTCGGGTGCAGGCCTATAAATCTGACATGCTTCTCGTATCTTACCCAACTCGTCGGTCAGAACAGTCTGGTATTGTCCCTCGGAAACTCCGTCTCGATAGATTAGTAGTCGTTCGGGAAGCCTTTTGTTCTTCTCTTTCCAAAGGTCCAAGCGCTCTTTCATCATGATGTCCAGGTCTTGTACCATCTCCTTACGACTTTCCTGGCAACGGATGCTGCCCGGCCACTGGCCATACATTCCATCCACACTAGCTACAACGCCCGCGATAGACGGTGTCCCTTCCAAACTCTTTGGTGCTGGGTGCGTCACATCTATCCCAACGATCATTGTCTTCCCTTGCGCGAGGAACCCCAATTTCTGCGCTGGAAGAAGCTGATTGACTCCTCCGCACTTTAGATTGAACTTCAGCGCTATGTTCGCCTGTGAATGGTCAGTCAATTTCGTAAATATAGGTGGAAGTCTCACGTAGTAATTTGGCCCCTTATTGAGCTTATTTGCAAGGGCACATACAGTATGGATGCCTAGTGGGACCTCTCAGTCATTTGTCGACGGTCGTGCAATTGACACGAACTCACCGACTTTGACATCTGCCCAGTACTTGACTCGTGCATATATCACCGCACTACTTGTTGGCAAGATAACTAAGACCGTTTTCACTCCAGCGCTGCACATATCGTTGAAGATATTCATGATCGAAGTATCAGCGCGATTCTCGTCGGTGTCCAATTGCGCTTTGAAACCCTTTGTCCCTGGTGGGCTTATCGGTGCATCAACTGCCAATCCACAGTCTTTCAAAGCTTTCATGAAGAGATCGAGGTACGGGAACGAGGCAGATCCTAGGGTCAAGACCGACCATTTCGTCATCCGACCTGGTTGAGCAAAATGTTTTCTTATCATGTTCCATGAAGCCCCTGCTGTGAGTGAAGCACTACTGTTCTTATACAGAACGGCCGGCGGTTCTAAAATTCTCCCAGCAACGAGAATCATATCTTTACCGACGCTTAATCCAAAGGCAGCCTTGCATCACGGTCAGTCACCCGAGCATCGCAGATCCACCAAGACAATGCACTTACTAGGGCTGGGTTCTGACTTTTCAAGCCGAGAACTTGCCGTCCATCACCGATGATTCTGCGGGCGTTCTCCGCAGGGGGCCTTGATGCCACAGTGAGCATCTTAGTTGTTTGGAAGTCGGACAGCTTTCCCCGATACGGTTGACCTGGCATGACTTCGCATAGCTCGGGTGGAATCCAAACGGGGTTCTGATGGGTGCCTTTCTGCTGTGTCAGCCATTGGTCACTCAATCAGCGCAACTGAAGGCATACCGCAGTTGAGTACCCATGCTTTTGGCTGTGTTAGGGTTAATCCATGTTCTGAGTGCACGTCAGCCACTGGCAAAAACCAATAACGCGATCTTACTCTTCTTGAAGAATCTCTCAATAGTGATAGGCTTATCGTTGGGAAATTCATCGCAGTCAAAGCTGAGCTGCTCGGCATTGCCATGGTCACCTCGGGCATTGCCTAATTTCACTACCTTCCCCGTAACCGGATGCTTTTTTTCCTCAAAACGATGCGATAGTCCGGTGATGGTCTTCACCCTGAAATCCGTAGATCCGTCCTCATTCTTGAGGTACCGGGTTTTGACCCGGAGCTTCTCGATGAATCTCTCGAGCGCCTCCCAGTCTCTACCCTGAAACCCGCTGTGTTTGCTCATAAGCTCTACCATATTGATAGCTGGATAAAATGGAGAGCACTGTGCATTAATATTGAGAAGAGTTCGCATAGTTGATGTTCGAACGCTGGAGTAGTATCCTCGTACAGCAATCAGACCCCCGGACAGATGGTTATACTTTTCCACATCGCTGGGATACCGGAAGAACTTATTTTTACCCGCTTGATAGACGCCTGACGTGAAGTTTGGTGTTCGCGCGACGATGATATTCAGCGCCTGAACAGTATCGTCTTTTCCAGCAAAATCGCTAGGGTCGGTCGTCGTTGATGCAAGGTATCTGAGAAGCTCCGTTGTAGGTACTGTTCCTAACGAGGAAATAGTGAAGGTGTAAGTGGTTGGGTGTCGGCGAGGTGCAGTTTCCTCCGCCTCAAGGTACACAATGCGGAATGTTTTCTTCCCACTCGCTCCCAGCTCAAGCTTTTTTGTCGTAATTATGGTTGAAACAAAGTCGGTGGCCACCCCCTCACCAAGGCTTTCGAAATCCAAGGAGCCGAACAGGAGGGCAAAAGCCCTTCTCACTGTCCGCCTACCCAAGACCTCCGGCTCTGGGTCCTCCTTTTTCCCACTCTCGCCTGGTTGCTTCTTCTTCCTCCGATCAGACTTTACATCGACATGGTATCTGTATAGCTGTTTTGAGGTGTCAACCTGCATTTTGAAATAATTGGTTTTGAGAACAATTCTACGGCCCTCTTTTCCATATCCGGGTCGGAGAGGGAGTTTGATGTTGGAGATTGGAAGGGTATCAAGTGACAACTCTCGATTGGACTGAATGACCATGTCCTCCTTGCTCATGACGTCTTTGTCGGGCTGCATTTCTTGTCCTGAGGGGCTAGAGCAACGTATCAACAGCATTGGGTGATCAAAAGAGGCCTGGACTTACCCCTCGACAAAACTCCCCTTCGTGTAATCATCGTCCCCCAATTTCTCGATGAATCCACCACGCGTACCTCCCCCTCCTCTGGGCCCTTGACCACGTCCTCCGTCTCCACGGCCCCTTCCTTTAGCTTGAGGGTATGCTCCTCCATCTCCGCGAGATCTCCCATCTCCCCGAGAAGAGTCACCACCACGCCCTCTGTCCGAACCACGGCCGCCACGATTCATGGCAGTGGTTGTGGATATGGAGCTGGGCTCGTCCGGGAACTTGAATTCGTCAACAGCTTTATCAGTAGATGATCGTAAAGAATTATTCTCGTGATCTAGTTAGAAGAAAATAGCACCTTGCCTGCTGATAAACGACTGAGAGAAATAAGAATGCTCGTCAAATGGTTGATTCCAGAGAGAAATAATAATGATGTGTAATGGTAGAGAAAACAGGAGTTAACAAATGTCGTTGAGGGTGGGAGTTGCTGGTGGAGCTCGGCACCTGCTGAGGTCCGCTCCTTCCCCAATTAGCACTGAATACGTAGTACAAGGACCCGATCGGAAAGCCTCGGTGTCAATCTGACATTCAATCAGGGTCGTCGGAAAGCTCCCACCATGCTAATGGTGGTTGATTGATGGGACTGTGACTGTCTTTGTGAGGGTGAGTGAATCTTCAATGATAGAAGAGCATAGATCGTCTGGATATTAGGAGGTTAGTGATATTAGCGACAGCGTGAGACAGCAATCAGAGACAACAATGAAATCAGGTCAGCGAAGCAATTATGACATGAAGCAAGCATGAACGTGACCGAATGGCAAGCATGCTGACAGGAAGCTAGTCGCCATGAAATCATGTATTCTAGCAGTAGGAGAGATGCTAGAACAATGGGACTACTCCATATCTCAAGAAGGCGGAGATGCGAGGGGCTCGCAACAGTGGACCATGGGCATCGATATCTTGTTGCATATCTAGAGACAGAACTCTTGTATAATGTAGCTAGAGCCGGGATTCTGTAATTCAAGGCACTGACAAGCCATGAAGGATGCGGACAGGTCGGGTATATGATAGGATTCTACAATGACTGCCCATTCCGTGGTTTGACTCTGCACTTCACCACTTGGAAGAATGTTCCCACTTTCAGATGCAGTGCAGGATCAATGTCGCTCAATTCAACAAGCGCTCCGCGCTAGGAAAGACCGTAAAGCTTGGGCATTTCAACCAAGGCCGGCGCATACTTAGAACAGTATTGTTGCATTTGATAGCTGGATGATTGTCCAAATCGATTACGTTTGCAAGTGAGTATTCATGTATTCTAGTACGACTAGTACCCTGTGCGATCTCGTTTCGGAATCTTTGTCCTGTGTGAGAAGAATGCTCCTACAAGTGGTGGGGGCGTATGATACAATCCAAGCTCATTGCATGCAACGGAGCGGTATAAACCTAAAAGATAGCATGTAACGCCGGTCGCAATGTCAAATCACGATCCTTTGTGGCTCAACCCCCTTTCATTTGCCTTCGTCTTCCGTGTCGGTATCCGTATCTGTGTCGCTCGCGTCCTCCGCCTCGCCTTCAGTGTCACTTTCTTCGTCACTGGATTCGGCTTGGACGCGTTTCTTGGGCCGTTTGGGCGGCGACGTCAGACCTGAGACGTTACCACTCTTGAGAGCGCTCATTTGGCCAGCGAGAGAATCTGAGTTCATGGTCAGCGAATGATTTCAGTCCAATTGCAGAAAGCTGAAGACTTGCCCTCATCTGGTTCGCTAATATCATCCTCAGCATTGTCCATTGCGACCGCCTTGGCACTATCCTCTACTTCCAGCACTACCTCTTTCTTACTATCCATACCAATGTAGCTGTCGCAGACCAGGTGCATCACGAATGGGTATTTCGCGGCTTGCGGTGGGGCTTGGAATTGCATCTTGAAGGTTTGCACATTGAAGGTTGGGTTGCCGTTGTCGTCGGTCAGCGGTTTGTTGAAGGTTATCATTGTAAAAGGTGGGACAGCAACCTTGCCTAGCTTGCTGTCCGAGAGGAAAACGTGCCAGCGAGGTGAGTGGTCGTGGGGAAAGTAAGGGGCGTAGGCGAGAGGAGGCTGTAAGGGCTGGTCAGAATCTGGCGGATTAGCTACATCGCCTTCCAGGAGCTTGGGCTTTTTGCTCCTGGCTGACGGCTTACGACCAAGCAGGGCGTCGAGATCACCCTCATCTGGGTCGACATCTTCGAGGTCCAATTCGTTGACTTCTGGAATATTGACTGTGCCTGGTGGAATGACTCGAGCTTTGACGACAAATTGGACCAGCGAGCCCGTTGTGATGAAGCGCTCGCCCATCACTTTGAAAAACGCTTTTTCAACATTGAGGAAAGGAAGCTGCCGAGCTACGGATACAGCGTCATTATATTGCGCTGGGGTCAAAACACCAGGTTGGTCGGTTGCTAGCTTTCTTCGCTTGTATTCTGGCATTGACATGAACTGCTGGACCGTGAGATGATTCCTCGAATCTGGCCCTTCGATCTTCTGGGCGATTGCCGATGTGATGTATGGAAGTTGCAAAAGGGGAGATGCGTTTGGAGAGACCGCTTGTATCAGGTGTTGTGACACTCGGAAGGCAGCGAGGAGCTGGGGTACGTTGCCAAAAGCAAGAGTAATCGCAATGAACGAATCGTTCAATTTCAGAGCCAGGGGCGCTGCCTCATACTTCTCTGCGAAAAGATTAGCCTGTTGGCGAGCTCCTAATGCTCTGGACACTGACGATCATCCAGTTCAGACCCGTCAAGCCTCTTCCGTCCAAGATATGCCCACAGTAAGGCTGAGGCTTTCCTTCGAGCTCCCTCATAGCTTCCGAATTTGTCTCGGTCTTGAAGTGTGAAATTGACCGCATCAGCAGCGACTGTATCCTGTAAGACGAGCTTCTCAATCTTGCCCAACCCTGAATCCACTTTGCTACCACTCAGAACGTCCTTGAACTCCTCACCACAACTCAAGGCATTGACGATACCTCCATCTGTGATGTCCTCTTGGTACTCTTTGAACAGATTAGAAGCGCTGGCGAGAAGAACATTGTCCTTAGTCATTCGTTGTGTCCCATACCACCACTTTCCAACAACGTATGGGAGCAGAACCCCAAGCAAAAGCCCATACACCAGAAGCACATATTTTCCGTTCCCATCTGTGACCATAAATTTTGGTAAAGCAATGCCAATGCTGAAACTCTGCTTCCCATCAGGATGACCGTATTGAATGTAGTTGTTCCGTATCTCTTCGTCGGTAAGCGCCTTAAAAGCTTTCGACACTTCCACCCAATAATCATTGATGCCTTCAACCGTTTGATTCTTCGACTCATCGGCGATCGCTTTATCGGGATGATAGACGCGCGACAGATCTCTATATCGCTTCTTTATTTGTTTATCATTCGCAGACTAAGAGGGTCAGCAAGCCAGCACACGTTGCATAGAAGGATTCTCACTCTCGAGATCTCCAATATGTCATATGGATCCCATATTTTCATTGCAGTCGTCTTCGTCACTGCTATTAAGTATATCATCAAGGCTATAGTGGACCATCCAACTGCAACGGTGATGATTCGCTTCAACCTTCTCTCTCGCCTCCATTGTTTCATTTTCTGCCCCTGGATTAGGGCATCGTCAATAGGTCTGAAATCTGCCCTTATTCGTGGAGCAGTCTCTTCTATGTCTGTTACGCTGTCAATAACTGCCTTGTTGATTTTCAACGCACATGGCATAGTGACTGACCCTTGTTCGGTCTGAGGAGCGTATAGGATAGTGGAAGTGTAACGAGGGCGGTAATGGTCAGAATGAAGTAGGGGAAGAATTGGCCCTGATTTCAAGGTCAGTGTCATATACATGCAAAGATCTGGTCATATCTACCTGCTCGTCGTAATTATAGTCGGTCGACATCTTGAGGACTGGAGCGCCCCGGGGCTTGTTTGCAGTTTTGCTTCCAGTAGACGACAGAACAATGCGATCAACGGTGTATGATTAGACGACGCCGCATAACAGGCGGGGAAGGAGCCGCAATATCATGCAAGGCCAATAAAACGGAATACGTCGCAGTGAATTGCAGCATTGAATATCTAATCGTTAAGGCCAACTATAGCGTCCGTATCGAGCTTAGTGTCCAGCCCTAGACTACCGATGTCCCGCCGTGCCGCCGCCGCCCTCCGCATCCGCATATGCGTTGGTTTGATTTGACCCTATTTTATGCAGAAATGAAATGACCACATCCAAGCTGGGATCGGATAAGTTGCAGTAAAGGGTGTGCTGGTCAATGTGAGCTACGAGAGAGAACATTACACCAGGGTCTCGTCCATCACCCATCAATTAATCGCCTTGATTCTAAATCGTCAATTTCTTCCACCGCCTAATCCTCAATTTACCAGAAGCCGTAACATGGTTAGGCGTGGAGCCCAACATCCATGTTGCTGTAGCCCGAAACTATTCGTTGATCGACTGAAGTAATCTTGCTGATGCGCCTTTCAGCTTGGTGTATTAACTCGAATTAACACATGACTGAACATTGTGAGGACTGTGGGCCTAATGAGCCTCGTCGCTGATCTTCTGTATTCACGAGCCGGATTACGTGACTAAACCTCGAATTTCTCCATGCAAGTTTGTCTTGTGTCTACAACATACATCCTATGCAGCGAGCTCCAGCAAAATGCTTTCTAACATGGCAATTTGCGAGCTCCAATCGCGAAGGCCAATTGCGCCTTGTCGCTACCCTACCCGTGCCATAGAACGAGATTCAAAGGACGAGGTTTCGGGGACCAATTCAGCACCTCTGGGCTGCGAGTAAAGACGCCTTCATCGCTACAAGTTGTGCCTCTTGTTCCATGGCCTTTGGTTGGAAGCTCCGACTACCAGTACCTAGCCGAAAACACAGGTACCTCTATGTCTTCTCCATCCAAGCCAACATACTATCCAAGAAACGAACATTTCCTTCCGTCGTCGTCCCGAAAGAAATAATCTGTGAAGCTCATTCCATTTTACTGTTACGCCTCAAGGTAATCCAAGCCAACAAAGTAATCCATCATCTTGGTACACAACCCGTCATCGTCAACTCCATCCTGACTATCACCACCAAAAATCCGCTTCTGCTCATCCTCGAGCCTCTTCCGCTCTTCTTCTTGCTTTCTCTCTCTGACTTGCCAGGCAAGAAACCTATTGTGCCAGTGTCGCGCAGAAAGATCGTTACGTCTCGGGTGTCGAGGGATCAATAACTTAGAATTCGGTATTTCGGTGGACAGCAAGGGTAACTCATAGCAATCCATCTGCAAATTGGATGGTGAAGCCTTCCCACGTGTCCGACGCCGATTGTGGCGGCTCATGTTGGTCGCGTACGGGATGACAATGAAACGAGAAGAGCAGGTAAGGGCTAGCGAACTGATTTACTAGAAATATAGAGAGGATATATCGCCTTATATATACCTGGACTTCTTTGGACGTATCATGAGTCGCAAAGATGACTCACATGGCTGTAGCCTAACAGAAAGCACGACATCGTGTTCTCGGACATTGTCAGTCCTTGGGCAACGGGTGACTCTACTATGCTTTTGCCCGATGAGTCACACCACCATTATCGAATCACCAACTTAGTATGAAATGCACCATAGCACGTTGGAAACAGCTCGGCATACTAATAAGAAAAATTGATATCATAGAACAGCTGAATACACTTGCAATGAAGAATTTGATAGTATTGAAATTGGCCATTTCATCAAAAAATAAAAATCATCCGGAAGTCCCAAACATCACACCTCGAAATATATAACATCTGGCATATGGGCTCCGACGAGACCTGTCAACCTCTATATCTGCTGTCCGACCTTCCCTGGCTCCTGTGTGCCAAATGTCGAACCTACTCACGACAAGTCAGTCGGAGCTGGTTTGTTTTAGAGCTTCAAAAGTTTACTATGATGTTTCAGCGACAAATGATTCAGGTCTAGAGTTTTTCAGAGCTTGGACATCATGTTACCGTAATACTTGTATCAACTCCAATAACGTACTACCTGGACCTGACAAGGAGTGGCCAAACACCGGGGATTCAATCGGCGGCTTTCTCCCCTTCATGCTTAGCATATGGTGTCTTCTTACTACCTAGTAATGGTTTTACGCGGTACACTGCTGCCATGGGATGTGAAATTCGTGACCACGGAAATCCAAGTCAATGCTGGTTTGGCTTGAAGACTGCGTTGAAAAGCTATAATATTGACATTGTCGTATATCGTTCCCTAACATTGCCGCCCCTTCAAAGTAGCAAGCAGTCCCATTATTCATTGATACATCTTACAATTCGTTATCTTCTTCAGCTGCTAGACCCTTGAACATGACGCTTTTCTCATCTTCCACGCCACCCATCATCTCAAAGCTCTCCTCGCTGCCTTGCGGGCTCTGGTTCGTGCCTGGAATGTATCCTTCCCAATCGACTCCTCCCTCCTTTGCGGGCGTGACCTTGAGCTTCTTTTCCTCCATTGGTAGAATTGATATCCCTCCCTCTTCAGGTATCAGGTACCTCCTATGCCAGTCGCCGACAAACATTCCGTCTGGATCTACCTCGTTTCGAATGCGCACCCATTCGCCAATATCAGGATACATGGTACGTATTTCATCTTTCGTTACAGTGCTGAAGTTCTTGGCCCAATGCGGTCGTCCGCCCAGTTCCTTCATTAGCCACTCAAAGGCTTCGTAGTAGCGGTCTCGACAAGGCGGATCGCGGTTGTAAGGGCGATACAGTGTTGCGTTCAAGTACAACGTCGGACCGTTGGGCACGGTATTGTCCAAATATGGTCTGGGTGTGGTGCTGGAGGTATCTGTAACTCGCACTTCGATTGGAGCGTGGACGTAGAAACCTTTCGGGCTGAAAGGTATCATGGATCCTTCTTCGTCTCCATTAAGCCAGGCCGATAAACGAGTGATTGCTTCGGGCCCTTTCTGAAGAGGTATCGCCCATTCATTTACAAATTGTGAGTACAGACAATTCATCAGTAAACCAGTTCGGCCTTCTTCGACAGCCGAATTTCCTGCGCCATCTTTGAACCCGTATTGGACGTCGGTCACAAATCGCTCTAGAAGAGGCAATATGGCTGGAGCCCACTGTGCGCAGTAGAGGAGGATGCGATATGCGTGGAAACCAATGCTGCCGGTCCACCAATTTGCAGACGGGGAGCGATATGGCTTGTCCGTTTTGTCTGCTCTCCACTTGATGCATCGTCGCATGTATGGCAACCACCAGATCCGCGTAAATTCTTTCTGTGTCCAAAGATCTTTCTCCCAGTCCGAGATAATCTCATCCAGAGGATGAAGGCTCTGGGACCATTCGATATCGAACGCTGGGACTGCTTGAAAGGTAACTTCGGTGATGATGCCCAATGCTCCCAAGCTCACCAGTGCTGCACGAAAGAGGTCAGGATTCTGTTCCGCCGAGCAGTAGACTGTCCGACCATCTGCAAGCATGATTCTCAACCCCAACACGGACTGTGAAAGGATGCCATGCCTCGTAGAGCTCCCGTGGGTCGCTGTCCCAATAGCGCCTGCTATTGACTGTTGATCTATACTTCCCAGATTCGGCATGGCCAGACCACATTGCTTCAATTTGATGCCCAGGTCGTGCAGCCGTATACCTGCCTGCATCACCACAATGTTTGTGTCCATGTCGACATCCAGGATTTTCTCCAAACGATCGATGTTGACAAGCCACGACGACGTGCAGGTCAGATCGGACGGGGAGTGACCGCATCCAGTGAGGGCAATCCTGCGCTGACATCTTCGTGCGAGCTTGATGACTTTTTGTAATTCCTCGATTGTGTGGGGCTGTATGTAGAGTTCAGGATGTGAGTGATAGGTCCTGGCCCAGGTATGATGTGTGTGGTGGGTAAAGGCACGAAAGGGAACAGCAGGGTCCATTCTCGTTACCTCCCGCTGAAGATCCATGTCGGCGGTAGGCACTCGTCTCCCACTTGCAGGATTGATGGTGGCAGAATATATAATGCCCTCCACAGCAGATAGCAGAGATGAGAAAAGACTGCATGTAAAAGCGAAAGGTATGATCATCTGGTAAACATTATTCGAGTCCCCGCCACCCCAACCGAGGTTAGAATACTTGATGTACATCGGCCGCAATCATTGGGAACGAGGGAAGCAATGACCCAATCGGCGGAGTAATGAACACAGCAGTCCATCGAATTGTCACGCTGATGATGTTCTACCACCAAGTCCTCATACTTATCCATTTGTGGTATTCACCATGTTGTCTACTATCCATGCTCCTCCACGTATCAGTAGAATTCCAACAAGGTGTCATTGAAACCGGGTTGATGTCCGTAACTGATGCAGCCCGTTGAGAATAAATTGAAAGAAGGGTTCTTTAGTCTCCGAGTTTTGGTAAGAATGGCTAGAATAGGCTTATTATATAACTAGGTTTTCTAAGACATGAGGCTTGGACTCTTGAAAGCACGATATGACAAAGCAAAAATCAATGCGCACATCCGCAATATCCTCTCAGTCACGCAGTATTCGGGCATCCTTGCACCATCCTACTGTGTGATGGGTGACAGGCCTCACTTCAAGTTTACCCCGTGTGATAGTGATATTGTACGAGTCGCTTGGCATGTAGAAAGGAGCTCAACAACTTGCTGCATGTCTACCGACAAATTAATGGATACATATGTAGAAGGGCACTTTCAAGTGCCAGAGAGACTGCAAGGCCACAATTGGTGTACCATCGAGGTTGTGGACATTTGGATTGGCTGACTGAGTTCCCTGATTCTTCTTAGTCTATCTATTTGGGGTCTCGCAAACCACTAATGCAATGAATGCGATTGAAAATGGCTCATTCTCGCCAACTAGGGAAAGGCGTTGAAAAGGCGCGCTTTCATTAGTATTAGAAGTGGAATACATGATTTTGAGCACACATGACTGTGCAACCCGACAAGCCTGCACCTGTGCTAGAACATCAGTAATTGATCTGCCTGGATCGGGAGAATGTTGTGCTGGTAGAAGTGCTCGACGGTGTTTAAAAATGCTATACACAAGTGGGATGGCGGTCGTGCAAGGGATATCCGGGGGCGAGTGTGGTGGGTAGTGTAAAGGGTGGTGATGGTGCTCGTGAGGTGTATTGCTGTCAACGGGTGCAATGGGTGGGTCGGTCGGTGGAGCCATCCTGGTCGGACGATATGGGTATCTGGCTTTCAGGAACCAGTGCAGCAGCATGACGAACCTGCGCTTTCTGTGTCGCGGCCGTTCGGTATGGCTCTGGACCCGTAAGTTGAGCCCTTTTCTACTGTTGCCGGCGTGAGCGGAAACTGGTGGCAAGCGGCTTTCGTATGCCTAAGACATCTGAGCGGCTTGATTGCTCTGGGTCTGTCGTTTGACCTGCTCACGCGCCCAACGTGCAGTCTCAATTGTGCGTTCTTGGAAGTCACGATTACTCTTGGTCTCCTTGATGAGTGTCGTAATCCAGTCAGCACGGTAATAGTTGGCATAATCGCCATTTGGGAAAGTATCGGCCAGGTCTCTAAATCGTCATCAGCCTCACAATGCCAGGCGAAGTGAGCCGTCCAAATCACTTACCCAATAACACCCATGGCTGACCGTAAGAGGGCTTCGCTTCGATTTGGATCTTGTGCAACGACACTGAGAATCGTAAATACTGATTCCACGTACGACGACAACAACTGAGCTACACAAGATCAGCAAGGTCATAAAGAAACGTTTGAGAATACCCACGCTTGCTCTTCATCGAAAGGATGGCGCCCGACCATGCATCCATGATGCCTTCTCTTAAAGAAATGACATAGTCAAGCATCTCAAAAGCCGAATTTTCTCCGACAGTCACATTAGCTGCTGTTTGTAACACCTGAGCGACCACAGACAGATACTTCTCGAAATGAGACCCAATTGCCTGGGCGATATCCCCAAAAGTTTGGAGGATCGCAGGCCGAAATTGGTTGCTGGTGGATTTGTCCTGAGCACCATCAGCTTAATGATCACTCCAACGCCTCGCAATTCACTTACACTTAAGTTACCAAGTAGATAATTCATGAAGGTGTCGCAGTATGGTTCCGAAAGCTCTTGCAATGCCCTTGTGATATCGCTGACAAGTCCAATGGCCATGGCGCAGAGACCGGGCTCCTCACGATTACCCAGAGCGTTGTACAGAAAGGGTGTGAAAGCTTCCATATACTTCGCAAAGTCGTCTTCCAGCGCGTTGGCCAATGCACCCACGACGGCAAAGACGGTGTCCGGAACACTTGATTTAGCACCGACTGAACTCAAGATTTGGAGAAGTACATTCATGATACGGTCTGCTGCAGGCTTGATCTCGCCCTCTAACCGCTGCACAATAGCCTTGAGTAGTACAATCAGTATATTAGGTCGTGTTGGTTGAATGGATGACTTACAAGCAGAACACTTGTAAGACTTGTCTGGATTTCTTCAAGAGTAATTCGATCTTCTACACTCACAATCTGCTGTTGCATAGGTATGGTTTTCTCCAAGCGCTCCAGGATGACCTCGGACAGCTTGGCAACAATGGGGAGACTATCATTGGCAGCGTTAGTGACGAAAGCATTCAGCACCTCATAAGCGGCCATCCGTAGCTGATTATCAGCATCAGCACTAGACCTTATATTAGTACATAGTCAGTCCAATGACCCGGATTCTAGGGCTTACCCTTCGGTGACTGCGAGCAAACGTTGTACGCTCTCCGAGAAATGTGCCGACATAGGGTTCTCTTGACCTCCTGGCTCGCCGGCGAACCTCTCAGCGAGATTCATCAGTGCCCAGCAGCAAGAACCTGCCATCTTCGGGCTGCTTGAGAGACCCGCAAAGAGAGCCCCGATCAGCGGACGCAAATGCTCCTGTGGGTCAATGGATTCTGATACGTTCTCGCAAATCCGTCCTAACGCGAACGCAGCTGAATCCTTGACTTGCACGACCGGATCATCCATCATTCCAATTAGCACCGGCAGGCCTTGCTTGATCAATGGTTGAAGCATCTTCTCATCCGGACCCTCCATTATCGCACCGAATGCAGAGACAGCAGCATCTCGAAAGTGCCAGTCAGCGTGACGTAGATTCAGCTCCACGAAGCCTAGTACTGTCTGCACAATCTCTCCAGCAATAGTTTGTGCATATAATTGTAGGCATTGATACGCAGCTCGTGAGATGTTGTAGTCCTCGTCCGCCGCATCTTCGTCCTGCTGAGCCAGGAGCTGTAATAGTACAGGGACAACCTCGCGCGCTGCTATACGGGCAAAAGAGAAATACAACCTCTGTTCGGATCCCTCTGCCGCGGCCATAGCGTTATCATCCTCGATAGCGATCTCCTCTTCGCAGACAGTACACCAGAACTCAATAGCCAGCTTGGCCACATCCTCCTCTGGGTTCTTCATGCCCGTAATCGTCAAACCAAAGAGCGCCTTCTCCATGTAAAACTTCATTTTGTCGTAGTAAAGACCCATGATACGATTCAGACAGCCGTAGGAGCTGGCTTCGATACGGTTATCGCCAGACTGAGTGGCTTCGCAGATGACCTGCATGATGTAATTCCGCTCTCCTTCACTGTCGAAGTTGGTTCGCACAAACTCCAAAGAATCCGAAAGTGAATTGATAGCAGCGAGCCGAACATCTTTGTTACTCTCCTCTTTCCGCGCACCCTGTACAACAGCTGTTAGGATGGCATTGGAGTGCTGGACAAGGCTATCACGCAGATCCTGGTCTTCACCTTCGCAGATGAAACCAATAGTCTGTAAAGAGGCTTGCTTGAGATGATCGGCCCCCTCGCCAACATTCTCCACCAGCGCCGGCATAAGCTCCGGCCATTGATTTCGCGGTATATCGATTGCGGCTATGGATGCAATAAACTGGCCAGCAGCCTGGCCGGCCTTCGTATCTTTGGAAGCGAGGGTCTGCAAGGCCAACTCCTTAACGGACGCCTTTGATTTCACGTCGACCTGCTGAAGCCATCTTGACTGTATCTCACGTAGCCGTGGGTATTCCCGCGCTGAAAATGTGTTCTTCAGTGCGATACCCGCTGCCTGGCGGACGCCGGGTTGAGCCTTTTCATTAGCGAGCTCTTGAGCGAGCGCTATGAGATACGTTGACTGTACGACAAGGGTCAGCTAACGTTGCAACATTCGAGTGACTCCGGCTTACGAGATTGACTTCAGCAGCATGCGCAAGCTGCTGTTCGGCGCTCTGGCGTGCCGCCGCATCTGTACAAGTAAAGTCAACTCTGACATAGCCCACTCAGAGAAAGATCATCACAAACTGGGCAGACTCACCTGGTGAGAACGTATTCTCCAGCACCTGGTTGACGTCCATCCTGCCAGGGAATATTGGAAGTCACACGACCGGGACCGCCGTAGTGGGATTGAAAAAGCCGCCCTCCCGTAAGGAGAAAATTCTAAGAAAACCCTCTATATGTGCCGTGTTAGAAAGAAAATGGACTCAGAAGTGTGTTAGTGTCTTAGGTCAACTTTGCGACATGAGTGTTGTTGGTAAAGGTTGAAGATATATTGAAGATTGATATTGCAAGACGACGCGAAATGCTGCCACTAGCAACGCGATCGCATTTCTGCTCATGCATTTTACGCTTCATGAATTCCATCAACACTACGATTATAGATCAGTTGTACTGCAGACAATGACTCCACACCCAAGCATTGTAACGTGCGTCGTCCCAACAATGTCGAATGCGGCTGCGACATAGCCTCTACTTAGTGGACTCCCTGCCATGCACTTGAATTGCCCCGTTCTGGGACTACAGCGAGAACGGAGGAAAGGCTGTTCACCGAACCAGACTGCTGCTATTTGTCTCTCCAATTGCATCCTTACGTTTCCATCAAAGAGGCCCGATCGTGGGAATAGACGATTTCACAGACGGCTCCTCTAAGACATGATCTCGTCACTTGCCTCCGTCCGAACCTCTTCTGCGTCCTCGACACCTGAGGAGCTATCCAAGTCATAGATCCGGTAATGAACACTGTCCTGAGCAAGCACGCATATTGCCCTTCTTCCTTTCCTACCATTGACTTCGAGCCTCTCGGGAACCCAGGAGACACCAGCTGGGAACTCGTGCCACGTGCACGACCTGCATTGTTCTGCATCCGAAAGATCGATCTTTGGATCGCCTTCGACGTCTCGTACCTTGTCATCATTTACTGCCGTGTATTGCAAACCAAGAGGATGGACAGCCAATTTACGATAACAGATCCTTAATAGTCTTGAGGAATCTATGATTGTACATCAGCATACACTCGGGAGAGAGGGGTCTGCGCCTCGCGCAACCTTCGTCGCATGCTGCTATAACCAGCTCCTCATCATCTACAAACTTCATGTCTTTGATTTCATAGCCAGCTGTTCGGATGGTGGCATGCTCGACATGTCTCGTAGAGCTCATACCGTTTACGACCTGGACAGAAACTCGGTAGATGCGTACTAGGATTAGTCTGAGCACATGTCCACGAGACTTTCGTTTGCAGCATCTCACCTGCAGCATGCTTGGCACGAGACCCGAGCGCCAGATAGGTGACAACGTTCTCTGTATGGACCTCCTGGTGGTATGCGTGAGTCTCAACCGGACCGTCCAATATGGCTATGGGAGTCATTACCTCGACTACTGTCCTCATGTCCATGCACAAGAATATCCCTTGTCCAAGAGATACTGGAGCACCAAATCTCACGTTTCTTCTCTGAGTCTCTGCAATACGATTGAATACAGTCTCGCTTTGAGATTCGAGATGTGCGATCAGTTTCCCAAGGCCAGAGAGCCGCTTGCCAGAAACATTTCCTTTGATGGCATTATGGTGTTCTCGTTTATAAAGTTCTAGCAATGAGCTTCCTTCTGCTGCCAAGTTCCACTGCAAGGGTTGCTCCTCCTGCTCCTCCAAGTTTAAAAAATCGATCAGTCGACTGTGCATCATTGGACCCTGAATGTATTCCAGTGCGCTAGCGTGATCAATGTTGGTATCCTTTTCAGTGGACTCCACTGAGGTTGCATCAGTAGTTTGTGTATCGATCTCGTGGCGAAGCCATCCAGAGAACGCTTGGAATTGACGAAGCTCCGTGCCAGCAGTAATCAGTATCCGATGCGCCACGAGCTGGAGACAATTCACCGTGTCAAGCATGTTATCCAAATCTTGCGTCGAGAGTCCAAAATTGACATTGGATACCAGGAACTTCGAAAATCCACGAAGACGACTCAATATGACAGTAAACCTCTCCAAGGAGGGCAGCAAATTCTCATGGGCCAACCGTCGTACACTCTCGTATCCAGTACTAGTGGCTTTTTCCCATCTCTTGTGCCCCTATGTAAGTCACATCAGCCAATGGCACATCAGCGGCTCGTTAGAGATCCCAGCTGTACCCTCTCCCCAAGTTGATCGACCAACCATTCTTTGACTTCTGGATGACAATTTCCAGTGGCAACAAGGTGGTATGCTGTCTGCGTCCAGTCGCAACCAGACAGCTCCCGTAGAGTTTCTTCGATGTTCGCCATGAACCTACTGGGCAACTCTTGAGAGGCTTTAAAATCACTCGACATCTGCCTCTGGACCTGACGGATATAGCGTAAGACATTATGTAGCTGTGTAGATTTCGAAGCTAGTAATGATAAGTATCTTCCTGCGTTGGATAGCAAACGAAGATCGAGGGCCACCATGTATAATGCTTCCTGTCCATCAGCCGAAGCTGATATGAGCAACGAATGGGTTGTTGAATACGGATGAGAGCAATGTAAAATTGGCCTGCATCGTTCGAAATCCGGGAATGCCTGCTGAAGTTTGAATTTACCAATTTCGAAAAAGTCGTATATACTCAGATGGACCGTACCATCTTCAAAGCCTACAAGCAATATGTCTGCCATATCAGTAGAGCCGGCTGTCAATGGCTGAAACAAAGTGTCTAGTGACGTCCTGGAGGTGAAAACATCATCCCTACGGCCCTTCAGCATCTATAGCTGCTTCTGCCCTTTTCCTATGACCTACTCGATCCCTCCTGGAGAGAGTGGGCTCAGCTTCGGTAGGGATGCTTCAACATCAATGAACGCTAGATCTAGCGGGAGATCGGGCAAGGCATCCAGCGCCTTGGCCTGAGGATTACGACTGATAACATCGTCTAGAGTCAATCCACCCTTGAGGTTGACGACCTCGTCGTTCACTTTGGAAGGGTCCGTAAAGTTGATGCCCCATCCCAGACAGCAGATCTTGCTTTTCGAATACGTGGAGCAGTCTATTTGGTGAACGACCTTGCCCGTTTGAACGTTTGTCAAAGACAAATAACCATTGCTAAACACAGTGGCGAGTGACTGGCCTTGCATGAGGTCTTAGGTTCACGTTTGACACACAAATAACAATTGCAGATCTTACCGTTCGGTTTCCACTTGATTCTTCCTATCTTTGCGGTCGAGTCTCTACTGTGAACACCAAACACCTTTTGTCCATTCAACCTATAGACTTGTACTTGTTCGTCAACAGTAGCCAATGCAATTAAATCCATAGTAGGGCAGTATGCCATGTGTTTGGGGTTGACCGCTGGCTGCACCACTTTTTCTGCAATTGGACTAGCCATCGTACTAGACGTGTTTGGAGACAAAGTGCTAGGTATGTTTCCAAGTGTCTCGTTGGAAATGTGTCGAAGTGGATCAACGGAACCTGTTGAAAGCGCCAAGACAGATACGGTAATGAATGGACATTGTTGGTTTGTAGGTCTCGTGCGTTGGTGTGCATTGTGGGGATGGAAATGTCGTCTGTCCATAACATAAAATATCAACAGTACCCTATGTACCTCGGGGCTTGGCTGTAGGACTACAAGGCTTGGCATTGGAGAACGTACAGTGTTGTGGTGCAGAGCACGCATTGTTCACGATCAAGGCTGTTAAGGGCTAGAATGGTACAGCAATGCATGGGAGGGTCCACATTCATCTCTAGAATGTGGACCGTCACGGTACCACCGGCGTTCTAAGGTCAGATTACCACCTCGCTACTGCTTACTCTATCAAGTACGAATCCGCAACGGACTTGATGTCTTTAGTAAAGGACACGTCCTGATCCATTTCAATCAGGTTGACCGAGGTGACCTGATGCAATATGTTAGCGACGCGTGTAGATCTTGAAAAGCCAACGCTTACGTCAACATCTACAAATGGCTTGCTTTTCGAGAAGCGGACACTCATCGGGAAGAATTCGGCCTCGTCCTCCGCTTGAGCCTCGAACTCGAATGCGCCAGTAGAGTTGCTTTCATCCACCGTATTGATGGTCCACTCCAGACTATCCCCTGACACTTCGTATTGAGCATCGAAGCTCGATATGGCTGGTTCACTAGTGCTGTAAGGAATAGTCATGACCACGTCCTGCAGACTATCTGATCCCGTCAATTCATACTCCACTGTTATAGTGAATGTGTCGTCTGAGCCTTTGTTCACCCATACGGTGAAAGTGATAGGAAGAACGCCAGTGGCGTCAGCTGGAGCATTTACGCTCCATCGCAGTACACCAACCGAGTTGTCAACTGGAAATCCTTTAGACGTGTCCTTCAGCTGGATAGCCTTTGAGCTATTAAATTGGGTTTTGTCGACATTGGGGTGCGTCTTGAATTGCGCGCCAAGGTTCCCACTGGCCACCAAGCCCAGCTTGACTTTGGTCATGGACGGGTCAGAAATACGGAGATTCAAGTCTCCTTTTACATTGAATGATTTCAAGATGCCGTCTCTAGAAAGTCTCGCAGATATTTTCTCGCCAACGGTCACGTGGATAGCTTCGCGATCCGTCGACGTAGACACACGTGTAGAAGGCGCTTTTTCTGTGGTAGCAATGGGCTGGAAATTTGAAACCAGAGGTGCCGACTCCTCTGCCTGTGTTCCTAGATCTCCTCTCACGCGTTCAAACATGTCGGTGGTCTTCGACTTCTTGCCTAACTGCATGCCCTTTCCTTTGGAAGCAGTCGTTCTATAGCTGATTAGCATTATCTATAGGGGTGATCAAAAATAAAGACTTGCTTGAACGACTTGCTCTTCTCAGCCTCATAGCTATCGTATGTACTGAGGCCGGTAGGGCGTGTAGGCGGGCTATAGGTGGGATATGAAGGAGCTCTAGGCACTGCACTTCGACCACTTCGTGACATTTCTTTTCGCTGAAGCTCAAGCTGTTTGGCTTTTCTTTTCCGTTCTTCTGTAGCCTCGAGCTCTTTGTTCTAAAAAATTTTTTAGCTTACGTCCGAGGAGGGCTAAAGGATCATGTACCCTTGAGATAATTTCTTGTATCCTCTCTTCATGACTTTCCATCTCGAGAAAGGTCTTAATCTGGCTCAGTGATAGGTTTTCCCGGTGTCCCAAGGTGACGAGCTCGTCAAACGCGCTGAGCAGCTCGTAGGCATTGCGAAGTATTTCCCGTTCGTCTAAGCTTTTACATATGCTAGTGACAACCTGGGCGAAGAGGTGTAGGGAATCAATATCTTGCAGAATATTCGATTGCCGATTGGTTATAAGCACCATATAAAGCTCGTCAAGGGGTTGGTAGACATAGCGAACGTTGTCTTGCTCAACAGTAGTGTGCTGTGTGCTAGAGTCTGCAAGTTTTGGGAAGGAAGCCAGAAGTCCTTCGATCCTTGACCTTGCCACTTCTCGAAATTGACGAGAAAGCACGGCCTTCCCTCCTCTTGTGCATATTGAAGCTGCGAGTACAACCTGGCCACAGTCAGTAGACTGAAACATGCAATATCTCGATGAACATACCATAATGGTTGTGCAACACTTGGAGCTGCGGTAAAGAGCCAATCAATCGCTCATATTCGTCGAAACTCAGATGAGGGACCCTCGATACATAAGATATCGTCAATGCCCACAAGCTAGACTAATGCACTTACGAACTCAACACCTGGACGCCGGGGTAGCTCTGCACCCACCTATAGTGATGGGATATGATAGGGCTGAACCCTAAGCGGCAGTTGTATCAGACGCGCGAGGTTGCTCTTTGTTCAACCACTATTCCTTTCTTCACACTGCGCGTAGCTTTTCAAGCTCTTCTAACCTACGGACTATGTCTATCCATCTGGGATAAAAACCAAATTACAAAGCCTGTCTTAGTGTGGTTTTCCTTACACCTCAGAGTGTCTGGAAAAGTCCACTGATTCGGAGACTTGACACAACCAATGCAATCTACGACAAGGGACTATCGGTCGCACATCTCTACGCTACAGAAGTCTGCAAAATCCTCCTCATTGTCTTGGTAGGTTCACGTTATAAGGAAATTTTACCGGTAGCTACGCAGATGATATGCTCAACAACACTGATCATAATACCCTTTGATCCACAATATGATGACTATCCAGACGCCACATCCTACTCCTCACATCTTGTTTGCAGTATCAGAAGATCCTATGGAGGTCACCACTGACGTGAATCGTCACTTCGAGGCTGGTGAGGATATTGACATAGATCTTGATCTCCCTGGTGATCTTCAACCGGACGAGGAAGACGAATACATGGGCGACGACGATGAAGAGCTTATAGATCCATGTCTCGTTGATGCGCAAAACTCGAACACAGCCAATGATGACGAGATGGCGGATGGCGGGTATGTAGAAGGGTCGGTTTTGGGGAGATCTTCAATCCATGAGGAAGATCTGCAAGATGCTGATGATGAGCCTGGAATTGACGAAGACCCTGTTGTGGAAGTCGCGGTCGAAAATCCGTCTGATGCAACTTCGGATCTACTTGATGATGAAGAGCATGTTGACGCCAACTGGATTCACGACGAAAAACATGACACCCAAGCATGCAACGTCTCAAACCATAAAGACGAGGACTACGAACAGCAACTGAGCACGTCCGAAAGCGATGTGCATGCCACGAGGGACACAATTTCCGATGCACAGAAGAGGGTATCGAACTTTACCCACGGTGAATCTCGGCTCATAAACCCAGAATCTTCGCTAAGTTTTGATGAAAACCCCGGTGAGCCCCAGCAAGGCACACTGGCGATCAGCCATGATGAAACTGAACCAGCAATACACGAGCCCTCGCAGGATGAGCACACGGAATACCACAGTGGACTCGATCGCCTTAGGCATCATAGGATAGAGGGCACGGTCACTACCTCACCTCTGGATTTGGAGAATGCACCAAACTCTAAGACTGAGGAATTAGAGTTTGTGGCTCCGATACGACAGAAGTCGGCCCCATCATCGAACATTGATCCTGAATCGCATGACCAGCCGGTTGCCTCAGACGGCGCGTTTTTCGCGGCCTCCAACCATGTCCATCCTGTTGTAGTAGTCTACCAAGACAATGAGATTTCTTTATTTCCTCCCGTCACCCAAAAACAAAGCGAAGATGATGAGACAGGGCATTCGTTAACATTTTTCTTGGATGACGAGCAGCTTGCAAGGGATAGTTTCCAGAACCTTTTTGAGGCACTAAGGTCCGCATTAGGGGAGAGCATGATTGAGCAAGACGAATTGACAATTGACATCGAAGATTTAGGTCTTCACATAAGCGAAGTAAAGTTATCACTTGCGCCGCCCCGCTCGTGCCAAATGCTAATGCATCACAGTTTTCCACAGACTGCTCCAGTAGTTCTTTATCAGAGGTGATAGAGATCTACGTTCAGCTACAGCATCACGATGGTCTCGACAGTCCTCCGCCGCTTTACTTGACCCTAAATACGAAAGCTAGATTTTCATATCGTCTGGAATCCCTACAGTTCGCTATCGCGGACCAAAGAGGACTTTCACAAACCCGGTCTTCCTACGCCTTCGAGGAGCCCCAGCAACTTGAAATTGAGGGAGTGCCAGGCCCCCATGATCGAGACGACTCTCTTTTAGCTGATCGGGATGACAAAGTGGCCATATCTTCGCAGGACGAAAGTGCCAGAGACAGCCATGTTGAAGAGCCCGCCCATAATGATCCTTTAGCCTCATCGAGCCTGCTGGACGAGTCTAAGCCCGTATCGCCACCTCTGAAAGTCAACGCCAACGTTGAAAACACCAAGAGGGGTAACGATGAAGCTTCCACTGACTCCACCACTCTTGAAAATGATTGGTCTGTGGCGGACGGCCAGCGCAGTGAGGGTCCTCGGATCGATTCGACAAGATCGTCTCCTCAACCTGATCCACCTACTGGTTCCGAGCACCAAGGATTGGAAAAGCATATCGCATATGACGACGATTTCATTGATTATCAAAACGATGAAGAGCCTGCGCAAGGAAATGCAGATGGACCATCTACGTCACTGGGCGAAACGTTCGGCGTGACCGCTTACGAGATTCTTCCGGGCTCAGAAGAGAATATATCACAAGTAGAGCCCGCAGAGCTTCGAGGTGCTGGTGCAATACGCAAGCGTACTGTGGATGAATCAAAGGTGACATATGACACTCTAAACGAGAAAAGCAATGACTCCATCGCGATAGCGAGAGAGCAAGAACAACCTGACTGTGTAGATCACCGTGCAGAATATCTAGAGTACACTGGGGAACAAGACAATGCGGCCTCGGCCGACGAAGGAGCGAGATTATTGCAGGACTTGCAATCCGGCCAACCCCAGAATCACGACATTTTGCTCGCCGAAAACGTCGACAAAAATCAAAAGGAGGGACTCAAGCAGTCCAAACAACAGTTAGCGTCCCTCCAGACTGACGCGTCCAAAGAACAGCAATACGTGGTCAGCGACGGCCATGATGATTTGGAGGTTACGCAAGTAGACAATGAGCAAGAAAATGAAGACCAATCCAACGCTAATCAGGCTGACTATGATAACACTGTTTCCGTGCTTCGAAATGATGACATCCAGGGCGAGACTGATGATGATAATCAAGATACGATGCTTGGTGCACCGACTCTCACTCCAGCTATTGACAGTGGAGATAATGATGAAGATGTCTTAACAATCGGCAAGACAGAATTCCAGCTCTCATTTGATGGCAGGGGTCACTCTCACGACGACGACGACGAGATCACATATGGAGATGAAGGAAACGAAGAGCAGACTTCGACGGACTCACTTCTCCCAGATCACAAAAGCGCTCCAAGCCCAGGTCCTCTTAAGCGTGCTCGACGTCTTCACGAAGACGACGATGCCATAGAGGATGATCTACAAGGTAAGCAGACTGCCTTGTACTCGGTGCTGTCTAGTCCATCCACTGATCGTCCCTGCACAGATGCTAAACGTATCCGCTCGATTTAAGTCCCTCGCCTTGGTCTTCCTTTGCCAAACCTCTATTCAATCCCTGAGCCGTCCCCATCCTAGGTGTCGAGGCTGCGCCTTCCAGTATTCCAGCATTCCAGCACCCCCATCATTATCGGGCGGCATAGACAGCCGTACTCCCTCATTAACTTCGGTGAAGGCGATTTTTCACCGTGAGTGCCTGTCGACTACAGTACTCGTCTGGTGCCATGCGATCGTTTAGTGGGGACCCGAGTCTGGTTCATGATATAAGGTAGGTCGGAGGAGTAAGTTACGGCAGTAGCAGCTTATCATTCCACCTCCACACCCCCCCTATACTAACCTGTCATCCCCCTCCTTATGCGCATGATACCCTTTCGATATTTTCGCATTGCAAGGCGTTCTAAAGCCTACTCGGCTGCACAGCTAACTTACCGATAATCACCTTTTTCCACATGAGATACGGGTTCTCAGCTCTGGCACCTTCGCCACTCGACGTATATGCATGGGTGGAGCGTGGGCGGCATAGATGGAACTCTGAAAGGATGAGTGGATTGTTTCCGTGGTCTGCAATTGGTGTTCACTGCATAGGAACGTTGAGAAAACGTTGCAATAGTCATAATTGCACCGGCCAATAATACAAGGTATTGACGCTAGTCCGATCACATAATCGATAATGCTGAATCGTGTCTCCTTCGATCGTCAATAATGCGTTTTTATAGTTGATGGAAGCCCTGTAATTCAAGACTGATCCTGGACCTTACACTAGCGCGATTGCGGGCGTCTGATAGACCTTACCTTATATGCTTAGATAGGTAAGTAGCGCCCGTAGGCTTCTCTCCCAAAATAGGTAACCTCCTTGAAGACTCGATCGACAAAGAATACTGCATATTATTCCCCGTTACTTCTCTCATTGTCCCCGCTCCCTAATCCCTTGCCACATACCTTCGTTTATGCCGTGCCTTCAGCGCCCTTTTCCATACACTTCACCTTCGCCCTAGGTGGCCCAACGAAGCGATATCTGCGGCGCATCCCCCATCGTGTCGCGAACGTCCTTACGAGTCTACCACCATTCTCTACCGCGGGCAAATAGACTGGTATTGGGGAACTCAACAGAGATCTATACATCCATGGGCAACTCAAGGTAGCCTATTAGTTCCTGGTTCGGGTCATCAAAAGGACGTTGCGCTGGCGCTACGTGGCTTTGCAGGCAAAGAAGACACACAAGGCACGCATTGGTCAGGGTTACTTGGGCTCTCCGGGTATCGTCAGCTCTGCAATTATGGTAGAGGATAAATATGTGGGTTTGGCGCTTGCCATACTGTCCACCATGGCTATCGGGACAAGTTTCGTCATAACGAAGAAAGGGTTATTGGAGGCAAGCGAACGACACGGCTTTGAAGGCGAGGGGTTTGCCTACTTGAAAAGTCCCACTTGGTGGGGAGGCATGATCACAATGGTCCTTGGAGAGGTTGCCAATTTCGCAGCCTATGCTTTTGCACCAGCAATACTGGTAACTCCTCTGGGAGCCCTCAGCGTCTTGATCGGTGCTGTACTCGGATCATACTTCTTGAAAGAAGATTTGGGAACGCTGGGAAAGCTCGGATGTGCCTTGTGTCTGATTGGATCCGTCATCATAGTCTTACATGCACCTCCGGATAAAGAGATCCAGACGGTGGATGAGATCCTGCAGTATGCCATTCAGCCTGGTAAGGAAATCTTGACAATGCCTCTTAGTGACGATGCCTAATATTGGCTCTACAGGCTTTCTGTTCTACTGCGCTGCAGTCGCCATCTTCTCCAGCATAATGATCTACCGAGTGGCTCCCAGGCATGGGAGGAACTCCCCATTCATATACATTTCCATCTGTTCGACCGTTGGGTCTGTGTCGGTCATGTCGGTCAAAGCATTTGGGGTTGCCTTGAAATTGACGCTGAATGGGAATAACCAACTTACGCATCCGTCGACCTACGCCTTTGCCATTGTGACCGTTTGCTGCATCCTAACGCAGATGAACTACTTCAACAAAGCCCTCAGCCAGTTTCCCACTTCTATGTGAGTTGACTGCAAGGTCATGGCAGGATAAGCATTGACCCAGTCTACAGTGTCAACCCGCTCTACTATGTTACATTTACCACAGCCACATTGATTGCTTCTTTCGTCCTCTTCCGAGGCTTTAATACCACAGATGCCGTGAGTATAATATCGCTCTTGAGCGGTTTCCTGGTGATCTTTACTGGGGTATACCTTCTTAACCTATCGCGAGGAGATCCTGATGGTCATAAGCTTTTAAATGGCCGCGTCTTGGATGGCGTACCTACGGATGGTTTGACAGGCTTGCAAACAAGACGGAGTATGCAGACGCGTCGGAGCGTTGACGCCAGTCGAGCCAGCACTGGCAGTGCAACCTTGGGTAGAGGCGAACGAGGGGTCCTGATGCACTCATTTGAAGAAAGTAGCGTGGGGCTCGAGGATCTTACAGAAGACAGTGACGAGGACAAAGAGATGAGGCGTCCAAGTCAGAACGGACGCTGTAGCCCGAATTGCAGATATAATGCTAAGAGTGAGGATCGATAAAACCGGCATCTTCCATCTATTTTCTCCAGATGGAAGAAGACTCATCCTTGAACGATTGTGGGAGCCTTTGACGATGTTTTCTTATAGTTACGAAAGCGAAGTACTAGCCTCGAGGAAGGCGGCGCATGTCGAAGGACTTCGATCAAACCGCTTTATTATGCATTGATGGCACTATCTGGCGTTCCACATGTGGCACCAATGTGACGGTGCTTGTAAATCTCAGTGCATGATACCCATGGAGGTATACCGGCGATTCATGTTATCTCATGTATATATATGCCGAATGTCAACCTTTCTAACATAGCCATGTGCCAGCTCTTCGGATTTGTACAGATGTCTTTCATGAAGGCTTGGATGATGAGAAACATGTGTGTCAGAGGATGATCTCAATCGCATCCTGTTCTTGTAGCGTTGAGCCATGCAGTGCTCTTGAGCATCAGTCAAGGGTAGCCTTGGGTCCAACATCAGTAACCGTCATCTTTCGGGCTTAGGACAATCTACTACTAGAACGCTGTATTTCATAGCTTCCCACTATTATTCAATCTTTATCTACTTCGTTAGAGAGTAATATACATGAATGTTACATGATAGATATAGGCATGTATTAAATTACGACAGCGTGGCTTATGATTACTTTTCAATGGTCTCTCAATTGGGGCCGCCTAAGTTGTTGAAGCTTTTAAGTCGAAGCTCCTACTTCTGCGACTTAGGGGGTGGGGGCCCCGACAAGGGTCGAATACTAGCTGAGATCCTACCTACTTTAAGGTACTCTTTCGGCGCTTGACGCCTTATGGCCCCTGCAAGCGTACCTATCTAAGCGCCTGGAAGGGGCTGGCGTGGTGGTAGCTCCTGCATCGGAATTACCTTAGGTACCTTAGAGTAGAGCTACTCCGTACCTGGAGCTGTTGTTGCCGGCCTTACGGACGTTCGCATGACGTACGTCTGCCATCACCTACCTTATCCAGCGCTCTTTGATTGTAAGAGGTCGCTACATCAGCTTCGTTGACCCGGAGGTTATGAGCCAGTAATGCTTGGCCCTATCAAGAAAGTCTCTGTCGTTGCTGCCGTCGAGGGACTGATTCTGCATCCTCTTGGTCAGCGTGCTCAGCGGCCAATCCAGATCCAATACGCAACTCACAAAATCTCTTCTCTTGGATATATTTCATCCCCGAGCTCCCTTACATCTGTAGAAGCTTATGGCGTTATTGGTATCCGTGACACCCAATTTCGCAACGCCAATGCCTCGCTGATAGCTAGCCCGAAGGAGTTCTCACCGTCACCAATGTCGCGTATCTCATCACAGTCCTATGCCGTGAACAAGTAGCCCAGATTAGGGGCATTCCAATATACGTTATCACAGGTGTCGCGATTATACCTTTATCTTCGCAAAGCGAGGCCAGAGGAGCCATAGACCAGGCGAAAGACAGCCTAAAAAAAGGGCTAGATTATCAGGGCATTGTGACCGAGGACATCGACACCTCGGATGACGAAGAAGTACACCTTGAGGTCATAGCTGAAGAGGACCAACAGAGCTCTCCAACCAGCTCATGGTCTAAGGGAGATTCTCCGGTAGCACAACGAGAGGGGTGTGAAAGGACTACGAGTAACGTCGCGCAGGATGTCCTCACTAGGAAAGGTCAATATGGCAGGTTCGCCGAAAGGTGGTTCTCAAGAAAGGGATGGAGTACGGAGAAGCGGAGGGCACAAGGAAGTAAAGCACGGTTTTTCATGCTTCTTTCCCATTCGGCAACGCTCCTTGAGAGGGCAACCTTCTCTTTCATACCCATTTCCAGCTGCGTAACCGTCTTTCAGGGAGTGCTTTTTAGACTCCTTTTCGATGACCGTCTTTTCCTATTGGGCCCGCCCATCTTCATAGCCGCAATGCAGCCACTTTCTGCTGCGCCGCTGCATTGCCTGATACTTTTGGACGTTCTTATGTACTAGAAATTGCAGTTCTTTTCGATCAGGCCGGTCCATTATTAGGTCTTTTTCGCTCCTCAGCCGCAGTACAAAGCGCCGTCTATTTCTGAAAATATTATGGCTGACTGCAACCCAATAGTGAGTACGGACGATGCTCCAAAGCTTCCGTCTACCAGCGCTCACGGTGAGGCGCTTCACAACCCGCAACCTGGACCTCAATATGCGAAGTTAACTTATAACAATCTTGGGTCTCGAGATGGTACCACAGATGCTGCAAATACTCTCCTGCCGAAATTGCTACGGACGACACGGATGCTCCTGACATCCCGAAGCTTCTTTTTCTCTTATGAATTTGACATCACTAGAAGATTGGGTGAGGGGAATACATCTTCTGAGGTACCGCTACACAAGTCTGTGGATGAATTATTCTTTTGGAATCACCACCTATGTCAGCCCTTCACTGATGCTGGCCACCACGCTTTTGTTTTACCTCTTATGCAAGGCTTCGTTGGTCAGCATGTATTTTCTGTCGACAACACGGCAGGAAAATTCTCAGACGCTGTCTCGGATGCTATGCAGGGATCCAAAAGCGTTGGTGTTGTTCAACAGCAAGTTCAGACTTGCACAAACATTACCGCTAGCTCGGATTTTTCACTTACGCTGATCTCGCGGAGGTCCATCAAGAGACCGGGGTTGCGTTATCTAAGACGCGGGGTTGATGATCAAGGCGACACAGCAAACACTGTGGAGACTGAGCAGATTCTGTCCAAGGCTTCGTGGGCTTTGAAGGAGAAAGTGTATTCATTTACTCAGATCCGAGGCTCTATACCATTGTTCTTTTCTCAATCCCCTTATTCATTTAAGCCAGTCCCTGTCCTGCAACATTCGTCAGAGATGAACCAGAGAGCCTTCGAGCGTCACTTTACCAATATCCTTAGCAGGTATGGCAATGTACAAATTGCCCTCCTTGTAGATAAGAAGAGTGGCGAGGCGGAGATTGGTCGAAAATATGAAGAGAGCACCGCCAAGTTCAATTCAGAGCACAGTGAGGCAGGTAAGAAACTCGACTTCGAATGGTTCGACTTTCACGCCGTCTGCCGCGGCATGAAATTCGAGAATGTCAGTCTTCTCATGGATGCCCTGGGCTCAAAACTTGATGAATTCGATGAGACCGTCGAGATTGAGGGCGTAATCCAGAAAAAGCAGACCGGAATCTTACGAACAAACTGTATGGACTGCCTTGACAGAACGAACGTGGTTCAAAGCGCGTGTGGTCAGAGGGCGTTGGAGAAGCAGTTACAGGAAGAGGGGTTCAAAATTGACCTTCACACTGACACCACGACTCAGTGGTTCAACACTCTCTGGGCAGATAATGGTGATCAGATATCAAGAGAGTACTCCAGCACAGCAGCACTGAAGGGCGATTATACTCGCACACGACAGCGCAATTATCGAGGAGCGATCAACGATCTTGGTCTTACGCTCTCTAGATATTACAACAACATTGTCAATGGTATGACGTGCAAAGCAATATATGCTATAATTCTTACTTACTAGATCTAGACTATTTCTCTCAAGCTGCAATTGATTATCTTTTAGGAAATGTTACTGCTCAAGTCTTTGACGAATTCGAAGCGACATTGGGGAACAGGGACCCGGCAATATCAATGGACAAAATCCGAGCAAGCGCTATTGAGACAAGTTCAAAGGTTGTCATCGCAGACCAGGAAGAAGATCTTGTGGGAGAATGGATTCTGGTACATGATTCTCCTTCCATATTTGATGCTAATATTTGGGAAGGGATCGGTGTCGCCAAAACCTATGTACAAATTATGAGAGGAACAATGCTGACTCTTGAGATTGTGCAGATGAGCCCCCATGATCAAAATACCGTCCGAACCTTCCCATTCGATGAATGCGTCCTACTTGTTACAGATGCTGCGTTATATCGCGTGAAATTTGATTGGAATGTTGAGAAGGTGTCTTCATTTGAGAGGGTGGGTTTGCGCAGTATCACTGGCATCATCAAAGGGACTTACATCACATCGACCTTGGCTACCACGCAGTCCGATTCCGAACGCAACGTTGGCTTCGTGATCAAGTACAAGCCTGGAAAGGAGAATATAGCACGGGTAAATACTAGATCGCTGAGCAGCGCGGTGGGTTCGGATGATCAACACTCTCCCATTGCTAAGGGTGCTTCTACCCAAAGTATCATGGAAGAAGGAACGCCTGACCTCAAGATACTTGCGTTCAAAGCACTTGCGGCGCAGGATAGCCTCACCAGCATGGATGGTCATGGAACGCAGGGCATGAGCGAGAAAGAAGTGGTCGACAGCGTATGCGAGGAGATCAGAAGAGCGGCTATTGGCGAAGACAGTGACTTACCAGGATTCTTGGTGGATGAAGAGATTATCTCTTTAGAGCAGGCGAGAAAGAGTACTGGACTGATCGAGCAGTGGAGTCATTCCCTCAAGAAGATGGTGTGGGCTTGAGTATTGTACTGGGGGTTTTTAGACATAGTATTTTGTAACTTACAGCACAGAGATCAAAGAACAAAACAAAGGATGTTCCCCAAAAACCCTCGGAAACATCTACCACACGCTTAAGCTTGCTCACTGACGCAACTGAATACGGGAATGTTAGCTGCCTGACAATGATGAGTAGATAAAGATTATCATATATAGGTACCGTCATATACCCTGTCGTGCCTGTCGCCAAGCCGCGTTTCGTTCGCTACTCTAGCGCTCCATAGAATACTTACTTGACCTCGCGACGACTATGGACCGCAATTACCTGGGACATTTCTGCCAGTTCTGGTAACGTCTGTCCTTGCCATTGCCCTTGCCGCGAGCATCTTTCACTTGCTTTTCTCTTCCCTCTTCCCTCTCTCTTTCGCTTTCTCCTCTAATCCTCTTCACATACATCCAGCAACACTGCCACCCAATCCGCATGGGTATTGATTACACCGCAGTCTCCCAGGACCTCTTCCCGCTTTCCGCCCGCGACGTGTCTCACCCAACTGTTCTCATATCGGATAACTGCATATGGAGCCTCAAAGAGGCCGATGAAGATCGTCAATCACACTCTCACATAGCTGACCCTTGCCTCTTCGTGGCTGGCTCTGAGGGCGAGGTGGAGAAAGAAGGAAAGGGTAATTGGGCTGCTAGGTCACGGGAGGTTGTTGGGTAACATATTTCGAAAGCGTCTTGAAGAGTTGGGGGGTCAAAGCCATCTTCGATGAAAGCGGATCATGTGAATTCGGAAGATGCTGGGGCTGATGAGGAGTTGAAGCCACCAGCATTTCAGATCATAGTGCTGGTAAGTGAGACTATCGATTCGCTTTGCACACCGTAATTTATGTCCTACGTATCGTTTCATAAAGTGATTGGCAATGCGCCGGCAATCCTTCTGCAAGTTTCCCTTAGCACCATCTTGGCATGAGACGCATGGCACTTGGTGTGTGTTCTTCTTTGTTCTCTGTCTCACGTGTGTCGGCTAACATGTTTGCTGCGATCAGGGATCCGGGGGTGGGCCCAACGAGGACAATGTGACCGGCCTCCTAGTCCGGTCAACGGCTACGAATTGGGCTAAAGGTTCGGTCCTGGCTGTTGATGCCGGTACCCACCTCGCCGCCGTAGTCAGAATCTTCAATGAGCATCTACCAAAAGCAGTGCCGGTAGACTTGTCAGATCCTTCAGCCTCGGCTGCCAATAATGGGGCACGGCCAAGGGCCAGCTCTACCCATGGCTCGAGATCCTTGAAACGTTCAATCTCCATTTCGCAAGCCAACAGCAATGGACGAGCCACTCCCATGCGAGAGACTGACGTGGCTGTTGCGCCACGTTCACTCACCACGGGCCCCTTCACCGATCTAGAAGTTCCCTTCGAATCTGTTCGAGCGAATGCATCTTATTTCATGCGAGACCTGATCTCAACCTACCTCATCACTCATCCGCATCTTGATCACATCTCGGGTTTCGCCATCAATACTGCTGCCTTCCAGCATACGTCGCGCCCCAAACGGGTCGCAGCTTTGCCATCTACGATTGATGCAATCAAAACTCATATCTTTAACGACGTTATCTGGCCAAATATGTCGGACGAGGATGGAGGTATTGGCTTCGTGAGCTATATGCGCTTAGTGGAAGGTGGCAACATACAGTTCGGAGATGGGGAAAGTAGGGGTTACATTGAGGTGTGCGACGGATTGGCGGTCAAATGCTGGAGCGTCAGTCATGGGCAATGTATGCGCAAGCACCGTAGTAGTGGCAGCGCCAGTGGTACCAGCCATGAAGCATACAATGACGCCATTTCCAGAAGAGCTTCTCAACAAACAACTACACCCACTGGCCTGCAACACAACCCGAGCTACGCACACCCTGGTGACGTGATGCGTCCAGTTGATAGCTCTGCTTTCTTTCTGCGCGATGACCATACCGGAAGTGAGGTTTTGATCTTTGGCGACGTGGAGCCTGATTCTTTATCACTCTCCCCAAGGACAAATCAAGTATGGACTGATGCTGCCGCGAAAATTACCGCCGGCTTACTAACAGGTATCTTGATCGAATGTTCGTATGATAATTCCCAATCCGACGAGACTCTTTTCGGGCATCTGGCTCCGCGCCATCTGATTGCAGAGCTAAAGGTACTTGCGGACAAGGTCAGGGCCCTAAAGCCTGTTGAGCAGGGACCATCTGCGCGCAAACGGAAACGTCAGAGCAACGGGCTGAGGATGCATGAGGAAGTGGAAACACGCCCTCGACCGGGCCCTGCATCAAGTCAATCTGGGCGAAAGACGAGGAGGTCAACGATGAGCCCCGGTACAGATGCTACTTTTATCTCAGAAGACCTCGGGATGGCTCGTCCGGCCCAATACTTCAAAACCGACTTCCCTGAGTCAATCAGTGAAGTTGACCAGGACTCGAGCAGTGGCGGTGGGGAGGCGAGACCGCTTCGAGGTATTCAAGTCATCATCATACACGTCAAGGAAACGCTGAAAGATGGGCCGGAGCCGGGAGAGACCATATTGGCGCAATTGGAGCAGGATGAACGGGAGGAGCAGCTAGGTTGCACGTTTGCTATATCCAGGACGGGCACTTCTATCTGGCTCTGATAGCATTGGCGTGAACATGGTGCCGGATCCACTGGCGTGTTCTTTGGACAGGATATGTTCAACCATGTAGACCTGATGATATCTTCTGGGATCATTATAGCCCTTCCGGTAGCTATAGGAGGGTCTCTGTATGGGTGGCCGTCTGCAGCACTATTTCCATCGGCGTTTGCGAAGTATTTCCAAGATCGATTCACAAGGAGCCAAGATCTAGATCCCATACCCCAAATTTAGAGCAGGATATGTTCTGTACAGCATAGAATTCGGCGACCAAGAAGTCGTTAGTTATGGTATCATGTAGGTATTGTTATGGCGGTGTTGACCAGACCGAAACATCTTTCGCCTAACTCCCAACTTTCCCATCCTTTCAACGCCCCCTCCGTCGCTTTTCATGATACGCATAAGCGATAACGCGCCCCCCCTAATGTACCCGGATATATAGAGACAGTTGCATCAAATCATCAATCGCCACCTGTGGGTTATGTTCTACCTCTCCCTCGACCGTAAATCATTGGCCGTGGCCGCGTCGTAGCTCGGTATCGGTGGTCTCCGCGTTCCTGGTCGTATGAGCGACCCCTCCTCACCACCACCACCATCGCTATCACTCCCCTCGCTACTTCTCCGACTGCTATCCATAGATCCCATCGGGCTCGTATATTCAGGTGGTGGAGCCGAGAGGTCCTGCGGGTCGCGATCTGTCACCTGCTGATCCGAAGGGACGCTCGCCGCGCTCCGACTCGTCCCTTCACCAACATCATCATTCGACGAAATGTGCGCTAGCTCCCCCAGCGAGATATCGGTCGGCGATCGCGGCGGGCCAGGGCTCATGGGCGTCCTTATGTTCCCACTCCGTGATCTGCCATGTCCTGGTGGGACGTAACTGCCTGGCGTTTGCCTCGCGCCATCTCTTCCTGTTTCGAGGAGTATGCTCCCCTGCTCACTTCCATACGGTGGTGGTGGCGCAAGACTGCCTGTCATAGGCGCCAGACCCCATTTCTTAACGTTCGCCTCGATGAAAACGAACCCACTTTGGCCGAAGTTCACGTGCACCGTGCAAGGGCCGTTGGCACCCACCGTAGGAAAGAAATTCTGGGTCTTGAGGCCGTGGGCTACATCGTCGAGTTTCTTGCCATTACGTGTGAAGAAGACGGTTCCGGTTCGGGGACGATACCCGACGCCTATCACGTCACCTTGCACGTATTCAAGACCATAGTTTGTGGGAGTGAAGGGTTGGTTGTAGCGACGTTGGCCAGTAGAGATGTATGCTATCGAGGATTTATGCCAGCCTGCGAAAACTCAGTACGATCACATGGAATCAGGAAGCACGACTTCACAGACCTGGAAGCCTAAATAGAGGATATGGTTTTGTTGATACCCCAATACTGATAAGAGAGGAGTCCGATTTGTCGTAGATTTTCGCCTCCCAGTAGTAGACCTCATTCTGCTTTGGTATGGGAAGATTGCTTTGGACGCTGCATTCGGAATCGAAAAACTCGATCTCTGTTCGTCCCTCAACGAAACAGTTGGCAATCTCCAGCTCTGGCTCAAACTCCCACGCGGACACTCCTTTCTCTTGTATTGCCAAGAACTGTGATAGTGAGATGTCTGTCGGTAATGTCTCGGGTGGGTTGGCCTGGATGAAAGCTACACGAGGTCAGAACTTTGGGCCATAGTCAAAAGATGGAGTGGGCTGCCGCCTCTGAACACACCTTTCGCTTTCAGATATTCCCCTCTCTCGAGGTCATCCATCTGCTCCATAGCTTCTGCCTCCTCCCTTGCCAGTGTCTGCTCGTCATCGAACTCACCAGGCCGGCCTATCCTATCTAGAAAGATTCGTCCGCGATTGGTATACCTGAATAAGTAGAAGATGGCAAATATCAGAACGACAAATGCGGCTGAGCCGAAGGCAGAGAGCATGCCAATAAGGATGCCCTTGCCTGTGGAGCCATCATTGCTGTCGGCGTATATTGCCATGTTGATACCATCCGGATGCGGTTCCCGCCATGGGGATCTGTGGTCTATCGGTGTTGGAGTTGTAGGAAGGTATGACTTGGTGAGGGTTGGCAGCGGCGGCGTTGCCAGGATTTGTTCCATCGTCATGGTACGATGCTATCGAGACATAGAGCATACAGCAAGGGAAGAGACGCGTCGACGTCGATGTAAAGGAATGTTCGAGCGGCGACGTAGGCTCTGCGAAGTGTTTGGGTAGCTTATGCGGTTCTTGTGGTACATCGGTGGATGCCCACGATGCCCTAGTCGTGTGCTGCGGGAGTGGGGATGCCAACCGTCAGCCTTTGGGACGCCTAGAACTACCTTACTACTAGAACTAAAACTAGAACTACTTAAGTAAGCAACGTATTCTAAATACCAACTACTTACTACTACGTACCTAGAATATGGAACGTAGTAATCAAGGTAGTTTACCCCATGACCCTGACTTTTCGATATCCTCATGTAAAGGTGGTTTGCAGGCCATAGGATTCCTGAAGTCAAATGTCGACCCCCTTTCCAAGCAAGACGATGTTCTGCTTTCGTCTCTTTGGGACCTTCATAAGCCTTCCCAATAGTGCAAAAAAAACATCATTATGATCTGCTTTTGATGGGTTGGGAAAAGAAGCTATAGTCTAACAAGAATCTATCGACCGAGGCAGTCTCGTAGATTGTGCGGGACTTTTGAATCACCAGAAACCGGATAATCCTTCATCTGGTATTCCTAGGTCTAATTCCACTTCGCCGGCTTACGCCTTTCTCTTCTCCTCAAACTGAGCCTTGGTTTTGGATTTGGCATGATCAATCCACTTCTCATAAGCTCCGTCCCCTTCCTTGAGCTTCGATCCAGCCACAGCCTTCAGTAATTCCCCAATGAATCCAACGAAATTGTGCCGCCTGAGAGCATTTTCCCACTGCCATGCATTCCGCTTTTCCTCTTCCTGCAATAACATGTCCTGGTCCCCAATTTCTTGCGCCCGTAATCGTAGATCTCGCACCATGGCGAGCAAATTAAAGCGGATTTCCTCCGCTGGATATCTCTCGATTCTGCGCTGCAACACGGGTATGACTTTGTCCGGAAAGTCGTCGAAAGTGCAAGCTCCATGAGATATGGGAGCAGGCTGCAGTCCATCCAGCTCATAGAGTATACCGTTGATGGGCGTATATGCGATGAAGTGATAGACATCGTCATCCTCCGTTGCTAAACGTTGAGCCTCGTCAATAAAGGGTGACGATCGTGCGAAGGAGTTGTGCACATCCCGTATGAGTTCAGAGTTGGATAGCGCCTCCCCTCGTAACTTTGGTCAAGGTCAACGGTAATTCTGTAACGAGCCAGAATCAAACGGTCTTCGTACCTCGGATGGGAAAGCACCAGTGAATTCCTTAAACTCCCTCAGCTGCGGGCCAATCTCCACCTCGCCGTCTTTGTTGAGCAGTACAGATAACAGAGCCTGGGTTCCGCAGGCATTTTGAATCATTTGCGCGGCAAAGAAGAGGCTCTCGGCACCCTCAAAGTCAAAGCTCCCGTCCCTTGGAATGTCATTCGGCTTCTCGCCCGTCGGATATTTGAAGAGAAAGATGACGCCGTACACAGGACTGCTCCGAGTCAGTTCGATAAGACATGCGACTACCATACAGATAGAACTGATCCGCACCTCTGCTGCCTGAGCAAATTCGCGTCAAGAGCTACGAGCTCTTCAAACTGCACATTCTTGACACCGAGACTGTCGATCAAAAAGGTGAAGACACCCTGGAGAGATTAGTATGGCTGAGCTTCGGAGTGTGCAAGGACTTTTACAGCGTCAGACTCGATGGTGTTCCATCCCGAAGACATATTGAGATACAGCTGCAATGACGATGGTGGAAAGGAGCTTGTCTTGCGAGGATCGACGACCGGGCATGCGGTGTTGAATCATGATGTCCACCTCTATAATCGCGATACTTCGTTCGCAACATTCTGCCATCAACTGTCAATATTCTATCTAGATTGTCAAGAAATGGTGGTAGACTGATGGTACCCCTAAAGGCTAAAGACTGGGTGAAAGCGCAGTAGATCGCTCATAGTCATTAATACTACTATTAGGACTAGCTAATAAGGTCGACCTAACCATGGGAATATCGCTCCATGACACCTGGTTTTAAAATTCAACAATCGTACAAGATTTTCACGAACTCGCTAAACATGCAATCCGATATTTTTTGCCAAATCATTAATCGCGGCTAGCTTAAAAGAACATACTGTCGCCTCGGATCAAGGAGCCTGGACTGATAATCATTCCCATCATCCGCCCGTGTCTGAATGCGCTGTGTCGTACGTGCACATGTTGTACAAAGTAGATAATGAAAGGTCAGCGGCTTGCGCTGGCTGCTCAGCTCATTCGCGGCTGCTTCGCTTTTTCAAGGCCATCATCGTATTGAAAATTCCTGAGTCTCGGATTAGGTTCTGCCTTTCACGTCCGAAGTTGTTGAGACACGAACCCTACTGAGTACGGCGAAGGTCCCCCAAAAGCCCATGCTTCTTCTTCGGCATCCGGTATGAAGCCAGGCGAATAGGCTACGGGCGAATATGCGGGTGAGTCACCTTTGAGGCTATATTCATACCCGGATAAAGAATGATTATCGAAAGAAAGACTTTGAGGCCTCGGCGATGCTTCCAGGTGCGAGTGCTGGGGGGAGACGGGGCTATCATAACGAAGAAATGGAGATGGCGGATGGCTGAGGTCTTCAAAGCTATGGCTAGATAGCATGGGTGGAGTACTGGAAAATCCAGGAGTTCCAGGTGGTGGATAGTTGGGAGATCCTGGCTGTGATCCAACGCTCAAGGGCCGAAAATTATATGGGCTGTGTTGGGCCACTGGTAGAGCACCAGCGTGTCCCTCCATATCCTCCAGCTTAGGTTGGCCTGAGACAGACTGCGACGCTAGCTGGAAACGAGCCGCTGTCATCCGAGAGAATTGCATCAAGTCATCCAGGTCTGAGAAATTCATCTCGATTCCTATAGTAGTAGCTTTTTTATATCGAAGCTTCATATCAATTTGCTCAATAGCCTGCACGGTCAAGGATCCAAGCGCCGCGCCCTTCAATTCTGGAATGGAAGAGTCGATCGCTAAAGACAGTGTATAGAGTTGAGCAAGAAGGACCATTGCTGAACTGCCCATATCATTAGCTTTAATCAGGTTGATTGGCATCCAGAAGAGCCACGCCCTCAGGCATTGTAGCTTCTCGAAAAGCTGCTTGCTTTGCATAGACGTGCTACCGGATTGGAAGTCCTGAGCAAATGTGACTATCTCATGCAAGCGTTGTGCAAGAGGATGAACGTTCGGCAATCTGGCTGACAGGCGCTGGAGCGCATTGATTGCCTGATACAAGGACTCGTCGTCAAAGGCCACGGATGTGGCCGGTATAGACTGGGGCGAAAAGAAGGCAGGATTATCCTCGATGAAATTCAAGAACAGCGATGTGTCTTTCCACGCATTCATAGAACTGGTTACCTGATTCTGTGTCAGCCCATATTGATTCAGGCCGATCTTTGAGATTTACCGTGGAAATGCCATGCATTAATGACGTCCAACCATCCCTTAGGAGGAGTGTAAGCGATTCGCGTGCGTATCGGAGCTATAGCATCTTACCAATCCGACACTTGCCAAGATAGCAAGATCGACGCTGCCAGAATTGCGTCCGAATTCGCCTGTGAGAAATTACCGATAGCCTCTTGCAGTCCTTTCAATGCCACGCCACGATGAAAGTAGGCGAGATTATGCGTCTCCTGCGAGTTGGTCATCCATGCCATATGTGTAGCGGAAAGGGCAAGTATTGAGCTCATGACAAACTCGTGGCCAACAGCTGCTTCAAAAAGGCTGAATTGACGTGTCAGTAACGATGCCATGCTAGGACAGTCCCGTCATGGACACCCACCTAGGAATCTGTTGTACCCAAAGTGTGCATTGGACGAAGTCTGCGAGCCTCATGTCTCGATAAATGCTCGACAGATGGTGTATAAGCCGCAAATCAATGACAGAAAATCCGCGAAAATGCTGGAAAGTCTGCAAGTTCAGCTCCGGGAAGGGGAAGATGCCGCTACGTTGCCATGTGTCAATGTCGTGCTCGACCCTTGGGGTCCACAACAGATTTGGCTCTCTTGGGCTTCTAGAGGCTTCCTCTGTAGGTGGGTTATCCATATAATCGCATCTGCAGTTGTGTTTGGTGCAGTTTTTGCTAATCGTCGATTAGTCATTGATTTCGCCGATCCAATGGCCGTATGACTGTACCATTGCGGGAAAAGCTCGTCGCAGCGAATGTGGCGTCTCTTGCACGTTCTGCAACCCTTCCTCGATTTGGTGTGACTCTTACGCGTGGGACCAGCTCCGTGTGGGGCCATTTCCCTTTGGTCGACGGAAGAGATAAATGTGGTGCAAGTAACTTGTTTCTTGACCTGGTGTAGCTCACGCTCATAGGCCAGTCGATGGATGTCCCTATTTCGAAAGACAGGAATGATATGTAGAAAGCGAGCGCGGACTGCAAGGAGCGGAGAGTCTCGGAAGCGTAGGAAGAATTTGCCACTATATAATTTGAAATACTGATTGAGCGCAGTAATCGTAGTTGTGATAGTTATGAAAGAGAGATGCGTGAGATCTTGAATTATTACTATTAGAGTACAGAGTAGAGACAGCAAACGAGTGTGGTGGAATGGTCACTAAGTAGTCGATGATATTGGGGAATAACGAAGAGGCATCGGTGTAGATTATACAGAGAAGGGTTAGTAAACACCTGCGACAAGTACGAGTTATTCAGCCAGCCTCAATGACAAAGGAGCATGACACCTCAAAAATAGAAGCGCAGAGGTGCAGGTTACCTACAGAAGTAGCTTTCGCTTGGGTCCGCCGGGTCTGGCTCCCACGAAGGTTGCGGCAAGACCTACCAAGTCAAGGTAGCATTATGACATAGCCGTGACGGTCGTGACGGTCGTGCCCTCGCGATAAGTTGTAAAGTAGGTAAGCGTAGAAAGGGGGAGTGAGAGGTACACAGAAGGTATGTAGTACTAGGAATGAATAGCGTGTGGATGCAGAGTAGTAAGGTAGAATAGTGAGACTAGCGACCCGAGTAGTCTGAGAGGTGTATGTAAGAACGAACGTCGAATCTGGTTGGTGCATCCGACGGTCCCTCTAGGGTTGGTTGCACTGTTGCAGTCGAAGTGAAGGCCACGATTGGACGGTCTGGCATCTGAGGCTTTGACGATTGCATCTAGGAGAGGCAGAGAAGTCGAAGCTTCTGTATACTATCGTAGTGTGCTGCAACTTAGTTCGATTCGGCCGAGAGCAGTCTTTCTTTATCCAGCAACACGAGGCGGGCCGAGCAAGCGCAAGCCCTGCAAGGTCACTTGGGCCGCAGCAACGTCAATTTAGGAAGAATAACGAAGACGTGGGAAGAGGGCCAGCGACCAGAGACCAGTAGGGCACGAGAGCTCACTTAGTAGAAGAGACCGGACACACATCCATTGGCAATGCGCAGGAGGATGACATCAAGATGGGGCTGTGTAGGTGTGCCATGCATAATCGCTAGTTTTGACTTAAGTGTTTTTGCGGCTGCCTCTGCTCCGAACCAGTGATACATTCTTACATTGTAGCCATGGTCCCATGGTGCCATGCTAGAATATTCTATTTTTGGAGCAGCTTTGACGCTTTACCAATCCAGTCCTTAGTGTGACCTAGTAAGCGAGCCGTGCATTCATGCAGCTCGCGAACACACAGTACCTTACGGTCGCCCTGAGAGCGACCGAAGCTGGGACCGAAAGACATACCACCCTTGACGATTCTGATTCACTGATCATACGCCTTCAATCTCCTTCGATTCCATCATCTCCTCGTGCTTCTCCGATATTACCATCTAACGTTATCACTCTCCTTCTCATCCTTGACTCATTTCCTCCCTTATTCATCGTCAGAACTAACGCATGACTGCTGCAGTCAGATTGAAGGCACGAACATATCTGCCAGCCTTAGCTGCCAGCCCTAGCTGCAACCTCGACTACCTCTCCCCATCTGGCTTGAGACTTCAAACAATGGAGCTCGTCTGGACCCGTCAAATACTAGCGCGCAATGGAGACTTCTTGGCGCGGCTAACCCATACGGTGCTCGACCAGAACATCCTACTCGTCCATGGAATCAGATGTCCAACCCGATGACTGAGAGATGGTGAGACTTCCCGAGGGAATATCACTCTAGGATAACTGACCGCCTCTTGCTTGCGCGCCATACGCTCGAGCATCTGGCCCCCTTGCGCACATGCACAAGCATCGAGGACCAAACTTGTCTCCTTCCTTGCAGAACTCGATGTTGTTAACGGTGCACTTTAGACCTCCAATGTTCACCGCCATTGCGACATGGTGAATCGTGCAAGCTTTGACCGTTCCACCGATTCTCTGAGGAACATGCACAGCCTCGAAGCGCCGTGACTCTTTAGGGAAGCAGTTCCAGATACCAAGCTTCCTCCTGGTCTCTACAAGCTGACATGAATTCGGAAAGACTCAGCTCTTGACTCAATCAGCACACTGAGCCAATGCTGTAACTCACTGTCACAATCTCGCCCACTCTGAGTCTACATTGTGGCATGTTGCGTCGAACAAACGCTCGATATGTGTGAGGCGTTCCCCCTGCACCACAGTTGAGCATTACACCACAGTGCAGCAATATAGACATGGTCTGCTACGACCTGCCGCAACGCTATGATATACCATGATGCATCAATGCCTGACTCTGCGAGCGACGCTATAGTGACATCCATGATCTTAACACTGGATATCGTGATGATGACTTTAGGGGGGCTAGAAAACAACTTTTCTAGTTTCGCTTCTGTGATCGATTCTCCGTCGCAGATGGTATATATCAAGCGATTCCTCACCTTCAGCAATGTTAATGATCAACATATAGGGAGCTATGGTAAGTGGAAGGGTCCACCCCCTTGTGGTCCAGCCCTAAGGGGTTAGCGACCCGGAGCTTTCGAGACTCCATACTCCGTCGCCTAGCTCTGGGGGGTGAACTCTTCTATTGAGACTTTCAATACTGTGGGCAACCCGATGGCCTGGATCGACGGATTCACATGTCTGAACAGCTGTCAGAGGTCATAAGATGCTCTAAGTTTATGCTGTTCCGAAGGAGCAAGCTGCGCAATGAACGCATCGAAGTTTGGCATGAGCAATTTGTATCCCGTAAGGTTCTGTGGCAGTGTCAGCTATAGAAGGTGAAATTGTGCCAACAATCCATTATACCCTTTGAAATGATCCGCCAATGGTTTCATCACCATGAGAAGGGATGTAGTCTTCTTTGTTGTATGAGACACTGGCCTTGAAGTACTCGAGCAAGCAATCCTCCATTGCTTCAGGGTTTGTCTCGATTGTTCGGTTCAGACCAAGGAACGCATGCCCCTTCTCATCATTGATTTCAACAGGATCGATAATGTGTAAAAATGGTTTTGCAAATTCACCAAGATGTGGTGCCAGGACTTGGGCGTTGTCGACGCCCATGCGACCTAGCGCAATCACTGCATTTTCGCTGACTGAGATTGGAACTTGTGGGTTAGTGATGATACTCATGAGGTTGCGGTATATTTGTTCCACAAAGGGAGTCATCCCCCGCTTATACTTCATCGCGATTTCTCCGCATGACCAACAAGCATTGTTGATCACACTAAAGCCGGTATCGGCGTGATCATCACGAAGGTTTTCCAGGTCCAATTGCCGAATCAGAACAGCCATGAGTGGGGGAAGAAATGGGTGTAGCTGTGGAAAGATGTTCACTGCACAGTCGCCAAGTAGGGCGTATGATGATTGCCGTACGTCGTTGCTCGGGTCCTCCATACAAAACATGAGTAAATCAAAGAACCTGGGTTGGGATGAGCCTACCAGCTCCTCACTCTTAGCTGGCTCTAGTGCCTGGATGATGGCACTCAACAAGTCAAGGCTTGTGACCAGGAAGTCTTTATCAGGCGTATTCATGGGCTCATTGTGAACTGCGAGGAGATATTGCTCCAAGTTCTGGTGAATGATACGTATGCATCGCGTAAATATGGGTATCGCGAAGGGCGCGAAAGCATCGCTCAAAGCAGTGGCAACGTAGGAGAGGCACTCGAGCAGGGGAAAAAGTTCTTGTGACTCATCAGAAACTCTACCCCACCGTTCGATAATTGCCGGCATTAGAAGGTTGATGAGTTCCGGCCTTCGCAGTGGTGGACCGACGTGTTCTGCAAGCGTTTGTACGCAATCGTAGAGAATGAACATATTCTTGTCTTTATATCGCTCGAAACATTGTACAAATTGTCGTATTATTGGCAAACAGTATGGGGTTAACTCTTTCGCTGCTCTTTCTTCCAGGTTTGCGAAAGCTGATGCTGCCGATTCTTGTACTCGTTTGTTCTTGTCTAACATACGGTATAGAATCCCTTCCATCATGGGCTCAAAGAATGCTTTCTTGCCAGCTGGGCTTTCGAGATGTGAAGCCCATCCAGAGTACCGTCCCAGTGCCCAGCAGGTAATCACTCGGACTGCGGGCTCATCATCGCCGAGCAAGAAGACGAGGTACGGAACCAACTCAGGAAGATGAGGAGTTATGGCACCCATACAACCCTCTGCAACAGCACCAATGGCGAGCACGGCCGCTTCTCGGTTCGGCCATTCTTGGTGCCGAAGGTTTTCCTTTAGGTAGGGCAACGCAATATTGAATACAGAGGCGTGAAACGTGGATGCAAGGACGTCCAAAGCCGCAGCGGAGCATTTTCGAAGGTTCCACTGTTCTTCGACTTCGGCACCTCGGTCCTCGTCCTCTTCCACGATCTCGCCTTCACTCTGATCGCCATCATCGTCCCCACTAGTGAAATTTAGCTGCTCATAATCCTGGCCATTGGTAAGTTCGCGAATGCTTGAGACTGCCTTAGAGGTCTTCGAGTTGACAAAACGCGGCTTGATGTTCTCTGCTCGATCTTCTACTTCCGCGTCGTCTTCCCCTCCCTCGAGGCGCATGACAGCCTCTTCATCATAGACCATGCTCTCCAACAGGACAGGAACGATCTTATCCAAATATGGATCCAGAGTGGCACACATTTTATCGTTCTCGCTAATTGCAAGCCAAAACTCAGCAGCCTCCAATGCTAAATCTGGATCATCGGTATTCCTTTGCTGCGCAGCCATGTAGTCTACCAACCCTGCCATGTGTGGCTGAACCGTATCAGGTCTGATGTCGACGATCAGCACAAGTGATCGACATACATTACGACGAACGTCGTCACTTTGGTCATTTGCTAATTGGAAGAGCCGGGCTAAGATAGCATCGAGCGATGCCAGTAGAGCCTCGGGTTTCTGAAGTATGAAAGAGTTAATGCTGGCTAAGGCGAGGGCGCGAACTTTGGCAATAGTGCTGGATGTGATTTCGAGCAGGCGTGGAATTATGAAGTTGAGAGGCCGTGACCCCTCATACTCCCGATCGAGCTCTTTTCTGCTATCCTCGCATACCTTGGCAAGTGCACTCATTGCTCCCTCTTGCGCTGCGGATGATATATTTCCTCGATCATTGCCAGCTATCGCGAGTAATTCCGGGAGCACTTCGGGCCATCCAAGTACACCACCTCTCAATACTGTTTCTGTGATGACAGTGCCAGCAAAATTTCTTATCTGCGGGTTTGAGTCTTCCAAACACCCCAGTACCGAAGCACGGATATACGCCCGGCTAGACTCTGGAATATCTTTATATGACGTTTTTATAGTATTCTTGAGGTTCAAAGCTGCCGAACTCCGTACAAGGTCCACATTGGGCGCGCTAAGGTTTAGAGACTGGAGCATTTGTCCGTTTGAGAAGATATACGTTAAGTAGTTGACCATGTCGGGCGAGGACTTTGCCTGCGTAAGCATCTGTTCAGACCTCAAATGTCAGCTTACATGTTCGTACCTGCCGGGCTTTGTATTATCCTGAACCTCACCAACGTGGCGTGTTTCTGTGCATGTTGGTCGTGACCGCTCAAGGCATCCCTCAAATAGGCAACTAGCTGCTTCAATGGCTCTGTCTCCGGGTGCCAAGCCATTGTAGGGACCTTGTTCACGATGCCGCAGGCTATATACGACTTATGATAGGACCGAATGTCCTCAACCGGAGATCAGGGCGCCGAAGGGGAATATCCGACACGTTCAAACGGGAGATGAATTAAGGTGACCAGATAGCAAAGATGTAACCGAAAGAGTGCATTTGTCCCCAAGGATTTACAAGAAAGGTGTGTTGTAACGCAATTTCAACCGTCGTCAATATGGACTCTCTAATGACTCCTTTTGAGGAAGAGCATCGGTACAGTCATGGTAGGGCTGATCCACCGACTTGACTCTGATCGAACTGCAAATTCGTGAAGTTCTCGGGAGTCTATCGTCTGCAGTGATTGATTAGTCCGGTAGGCTTCAAGGCTTTTCCAAATGAGGATTGCAGTTGCGCACCGGCTCCATATGGCTCACTCTAGTATTTCCCCCACTAGCACAAGGTGTAAACTGTCATGATCCTGCTCTGAAAGACCCTTAAGTCGAAGACTTGCAATGTTCGGAGAGGACGTAGTGGTGCTGGAAGAGTGAGCACATTGGCAGCCCACAAATTCGAGAATGATCGACATCGCTTACAGCGCTTCTGCAGGTCTAGGGTGCCAAGCCGGAAAATCTCCTTGTGGCGCTGCTACTTCTGGTCCAGCCCTAAGGGGCTAGCGTCCCGGAGGTTCCAATTGCCGGACTCCGGGGTCTTGTTCCAGGGTTCTTTTAGGCTAGATTACTGTCGCTTTGTAGATCTATAGCTGGACTGATTATCTTCTTACTATAATAGAATATAGGTAATTTAGGACCTTAAACTTATTATAACTTATTAGTTAATTTATAAGTATTAGAAATAAGCCCTTCTACTAAGATAATAAGTAGCTACATCTATATAGTCTTATTATCTTATTATCTTATTCCTAGATACCTTTTTACCTTTTTAGATATCTAGTATAGCTAAATTATCTATTAGACCCCTAAGACTATTTAATAATAAGTACCCTAGATTCCTTTCTTAGACTAGTATAAATATTAGAACTCTAATATATCTTTATATTCTACTTATATATATACCTATCTCTTATAATATTTTCTACTTAAATAAAATTATATAGCTTACTTATAACTATTTAATACTTTAAAATTCTTTAAAATTAATATAGTAGTTTAAAAGATATATTAGGATAGATAGATTTATCTATTAATATTAATCTAACTATAGTAGAAATTATATTATAAAAAGTAAATATAAATTAAAGATACTATTAGGTAAATAGGTATAAAGGCTTACCTTACTATCTATTAAGATAACTCTTTATATATTAGTAAGATCTTAACTCGCCCCTATACCCTTAGTAAAGACCTTTTACCCGTAGGCCTAGGGCTAGCCCCTAGTATTATAAGAGCTCTAGACTAGGTACTAGGAAGTCTTTATCTTAGTTAAGAGCTTTCTAATATAATAAGTATATCTAGAGAGATATAATATATATTATATACCTTAATTCTTATTTATAAGATATTATCTATCTAACTTATATCTTATATCTTATATACCTTATAATAACTAGTATATATAGATATTAAGTTATATCTTATATCTTATAAGTTATAAACGCTACCGTTATATTAAGTACATATAATATACTAGATAATAGTAATTATTAGAGGAATTCTTATAACCTTTATAACTTATAAACCTTTTTATTAACTCTAACCCTTAAGTATTATATATATTATATATATATCTCCGTCTCTTACCCTATTTATTAAGTAGGAATAACTATATAAAGTATAAATACCCTCTATTTAATCTATATTATAAGTACTAACTATCTTTATTTATTAACTTAAATAATAAGTTACTATTAACTTTAGTATTTAAATATAAAGGTAATATTTAAGATCTAATTTATTAATATAATATTATTAAAACGCGCTTATAATATCTTATAAATTAGATACTTTTATATTATTATAAACTACTTAAATATTCTTTCCTTCTATATTAATAATATCCCCTTTAAGCTATTATATTTAAATTAGTAAGGTCTTTAAGTAACTATAAGATTTAATAAGTAAAGACTAAAATAAAAGGGGCCTATTAAGAATAGAGATATACTTTTACTAGAAGTATATAAACTATTATATTTATTCTAATAATTATAAGCTTCTTTAATATTATACTAAGCTACCTATTAAAGCCCTTTTTATATCTTATAATACTTAGCTCTTTAATAATATTAGTAATAAAATTAAACTTTAGAGTAGATATAACTAGTTTAATAAGTCTTTTAAAGTATAGATTATTATATTTATTATCTAATATTTTATATTCCTTCTATTATATCTATATTACTTTTAACTTCTTATCTTCTTCTAGTATAAGTAATAGCCCTAGGATAAATATAATAGCTCTTAGCTATTATACTTTTTAGAAATATACTATATTTTCTACTACTCTATTTTTTTAATACTAGTAGTATCCTCCTCCTATTAAATAGTTTACTCTTACTTTTTAAGGGCTAAGATAAGTATTACTAGGAACTTAGTTATAATATTTATAAACTTAAATTACTACTTAGATAGCTTTATAAATAGTAGATAGAATTAGAATAAATTAGAATAGTAGTTAAGTAATATAACTTTAATAATAATATATAAGTAATTAATATACTCTTCTAGCTTTAAGGTAGTACTAATTATACCCTTATAATCTATTAAACTATTAAAAGGTAAGCTAATTACCTTAAAATCTTCTAGTAAAGTCTATTAAAGGCTAGGCTTAATAAGTTACTAGCTCTCTTATCCTTCTTATAACTAATAGGATACTACTTAGATTAGTTAGAACTTTATTATATAAAGTACTTAAAATAGCGCTAAGTATAATAAACCCCCCTTAGTTATTAATCTCTTTTTAACTAGTTATAAGCTTAATAGAGTCTCCCTTACTTAAGTATTATTTATTATATATAATATCTATCTTAAATAAGGTAAAATTAATATTAGTAGGGTAGTAAGACTTAAAACTTTAATCTATATAATATATAATAAATTATATACTAAGGGTTTACTAATACTTATTATTAGACTTATTAGCCTATTTATTTACCTAATTACTAAGTACCTTTACTAGTATACTAGTAAAGTTTAATCCTAATTATAAAAGGAAGCTACTTATTAGTCTATTATAAATATACGCGTAGAGGAATAGCTATTAATTCTAAGATAGGTAGGTATTATTAGGATATTAACTATTAAGAAGGTATTAATTAATTTAAGTAATTCCTTAATTATATTTAATCTTATTTTATATAATATTAATCTAGTATTAATATATAAAGTATATAATTACCTTTAAGGTCTAAAATATTACTTAAAGTAAGTTAGCTTTACCCCTTTTATTAAATATACTTAAAGGCTTATATTAATTACTAACCTTTTTAAGTCCTATCTCCTTAGCTATAACTATACTATTAATTATAGAGTTCTTAAACTAAAATATAATAAAGGTAGTAAACTTACTTAATACCTTTTATTTTATTATTTTATTTTCTAAACTTCCCCTCTTAATACTTTTAGTTAATCTTTTATTTATATTTTATATCCTCCTTTATAATTTTATAAAAGTATATAAACTATCTTAATAAGTTTAAACTAAAATACTTTATTACCTTAATATCTCTAATAGCTTATACCTATTTATTAATAAGTCTTAGCTCTATTCTTATAAATTAGTTAAAGAGAGAGGACTTACTTTATAAATCTATCCATTATTCCCTTATTATTATCTCCTATTATTATATTATTATTAAGTAGCTTATATATAAGATCCTTACTACTACTAATACTAATATACTCTTATTTTATAATATTAAGCTCTTTATTAAGTAGGTTTATATTCTACTAGGTTTTATCTACTATCTCTACGCCCTCTTTATTTAACTTACCTAACTTACTTAGTAGTAGATAGGTATTTAGTTCTTTAGTAATAGGAGGCTTAATAAATTTATTACCTAGAAGATCCCTTTAAATAGCTTATAAAAGGAATAGAAATATATAATTAAATAGGGAATATCTAGACTTAAAGAAGACCTTTAATATTATATATAAATTAACTATTTATAAGGGATTTATAAAGGTAAGGAAGAGGTATTACCTTTTCTAATAATATTAATACGCCGCTTAAAGATATTATTAAGTATTAAAGGCTAAAGTAGAGTTATATATAAGATTAGTTCTTTAACCTTTATAATTAAATTCTTAATTATAATAGTTAATATTAGCTAGGTCCTTAAGTAGAATATAATAAGTTACTTACTATATAATCTAAAGACCTTAGAAGTAAATATTAGTAATAGGATATAATATAACTTATAACTTAGTTAATATCTTAAAATTATTAATATAATTACTAATCTTTATCTCTTTATTCTTAAGGGGTACTTAATTTATAAGCGTTTATATCTTATAATTAGTTAATAGTACTTAAGTAGAGAGTATCTTATAATAGGCCTTTAAATTAATATAATTTAAAGTATTTAAATCTTTAATCTTAATATTCTTACTAGTAATATCTTTAATTAGATAGATAACTTAATTTTCTCCTTTAATATTATTAGGATATTAGTATTAAATAACCTTTTATATAAAGGGAACCTTCTCTCTCTTAATTATTTTTATATAGCTAGTTATATATTTATTATCCCCTATACTTAACTTATCTACTAACTTACCTTTAATCTTAATTACTCTCTATTTAATAGTACTAGTCTTAATATCCTTAGGGGTAGTAACTTTATATTTTAAGTTATTAATAAGTTTATAATAATATTATATGTAAGTATCTTATTAATCTAAATAACTAGGATAGTATTAAGTAGTAATCTAAGTATAAATTAAAGATAATCTTTTAATTATTAATATATTAACTTAATAACCTCTTAATAATAAAGTAAAGCTACATTATTTATATATTATAAACTAGCTATTATAATACTATATTATATCTAGATATAATAATTATAAGGCTCTTTAATTGAGAGCCTTAAACTACCTTATATTCTCCTCTTAATATACTCTCCTTCCTTTTTTAAAAGGTATAATAAAAAGGCTAAGCTATATTAAGTAAGTAAATATAATAGTAAGGCTTAAAGGTTAGTCTCTATTAATAGAGTAGAAGTAGGACTTAAGGAGTAAGTAAATAGATAAGGGAGAAGGTAGATTAAGGGAGAAAGTAAATAAAATTAAAGAATAACTTTTAAAAAGAGGGAGAAGTAGTATTAACTAATATAATAAAGAAGCTTAAGCTACTTATAAATAAATAGATAGATATAAAGTAGATTAGGTTATAAATAAAAGAAAAGTCTAAGTTAAAGGGATATACTTTCCTATTATTCTAGCCTATCTAGGGGGTATATTAATTAAATAGCTTATAGTAGATATAATTAATTATATTACTCTTAAGTATCTATTATTATAATAAATATTTATATTAAGGCTTATAAAAGGCTAGGGTAATAATAGAGTATTTATATTTAATAGCTAAGACGCGTTAATTAAGTAAATTTATTAATATAAGAAGGAGTATTAAGGCTACTTATATAATTAGTATTATTTAATATATATCTTATAATATTATACTTTTTATACTACTATTATCCCTAATAGTATTATTTATATAATAAGATAAGATACTTATAAAAGGTTAAAGTTATAAGGAGTAGTTAATATATAAGATATTAAGTATACTTAATATATCTTATAATATTATATATCTTATATAACTACTATCTAAGAGTTAATTTTATTATATTATATATCTAGTATATCTTATAATCTTATATATCCTATATACTAGTTATTACTTAATTTAAAAAGTATATCTTAAGCCTAGTATATATTTATTAATTCTAGTATATTATATATCTAGTATATCTCGCGATCTTATATATCCTATATATTAGTAGTAGCCTAAATTAGAGAGTATACCTCGCTTAGTACTTATTTATTAATTCCCTTATATAGTTATCTACCTATTATCTAGTATATCTAGTATATCTTATAATCTCTTATAATCTTATATATTATATATACTAACTAGCCGTAGCCTAAGCTTAATACTCTATTAACTCGACTATCTACTATCTAGTATATCTTATAATCTTATATATCTTATATACTAGCCGTAGCCTACTAGTATACCCTATTATATAATATATATAATATATAGTTTCTAGCTCCTAATTTTAAGTATATCTAATATATTTAATAATATTAAATATCTTATAATACTTAATACCTTAGTTCTAGTATCTTATATTAATAGGCTAGATTTATTATAGATATTATAAGTATTTCCCTTATTATATATACTATTTATTAGATTAAATATAGCTTATATTATTATATAATAACCTTTATAACTTCTTATATTTTCTTTACCTCCTCTCTAACCTTATTTCTAGTCCTTATAAATTAAGCTATTAGCTAGCTTTACTTTCTTTATATATTATATATCCTCTTATCTATTTTAACCTTTAAGTATTATAAAACCTATATATATATCTTATTCTATTACTTAATTTTATAAATATAGAAGATTACCTATTATATAAGTACCTTTAAGTACTTTATATTAAGTATAATAATCTTCCTTATCCTTATTAAGTTAATACTAGTCCTAATTAGACTTATTATAAAAGTAAGAATATTATACTTTAAATCTAAGTTACTACTAGGTCTTTATTAAAAAGTATTAATAATATCCTATTAATTAGATAGTTATATATTATTATAAACTACTCTAACCTTCTTCCCTTTTATAATAGTAAGATCCGCCTCTAACTATTATATTAAAGTTAATATAACCTTTAATAACCTAAAGTATTTATAATAAAAAGGACTAAAATAAAAGAGAGCTATTAAGTATATAAATATACCTTTACTAAGAGTATATAAACTATTATATTTATTCTAATAATTATAAGCTTCTCTAATATTATATTAGGCTACCTATTAGAGCCTTTTTTATACCTTATAATATTAAGCCCTTTAATAATATTAATAATAAACTTAAACTTTAAAGTAGATATAACTAATTTATTAAGTCTTTTAAAGTATAAATTCTTATATTTAATATTTAATATTTAATATTCCTTTTATTATATTTATATTACTTTTAATACTTTATCTTCTTCTAGTATAGGTAATAACCCTAGGATAGATATAATAGCTCTTAGTTATAATACCTTTTAGAAGTATACTATATTTTTCTACTACTCTATTTTCCTAATACTATTAATATCTACCTCCTATTAAATAATTTACTCTTACTTATTAAGGGCTAGAATAAGTACTACTAAGAAATTAGCTATAATATCTATAACTTAGAGCTACTATTTAGGTAACTATATAAGTAGTATATTAAACTATATTAAAATAGAATAATAGCTAAGTATTATAACCTTAATAAGTATATATAAGTAAGTAATATAATCTACTAGCTTATTTATTATCTAAAATATATTTATAACTTTTATTAATCTATTAAAAGTTATATAGATATCTTTAAAGTTTTTTAACTTAGCTTATTAGAGATTATTATTAAGCTATTACTAATCTTTATATCCTATCTTTATTACTATTAATATACTAGTAAGGTCTAAAGGTACCTTTATTTAAAGGGTTCCTAATATAGTAATAATTATATAGAATCTTAAATAAACTTTAATTACTCTTAAGATACTTATAAGTCTTATTAAGTCTCCCTTAGACTTATACTATTTATTAACTATTATATAACTAACTTTAAGTTTTAGTTATAAGACTTTTATAAATATAATATATCTTCCCTACTTAATATTTTAATACTTAAAATTAGTAAATTAGCTTTAAACTTCTTTAATTAATACCCCTAGTATTATAATAAATATCCCTTACTAATTAGTATAAGCGGGTAGGAAGCCTTTACCTATCTTAAATAGGTTTAACTTAGTATTAGTAGGATAATAGGGCCTAAGATTTTAATTTATATAATATATAAAGAAATATATACTAAGTATTTACTAATAATTACTATTAAATTAATTAGCCTATTTATTTACCTAATTATTAAGTAACTTTACTAGTATAAGGATAAGGTTTAGTCTATATTATAAAAGGAAGCTACTTATTAGTCTATTATAGATATATATATAAAGGAATAGCTATTAATTTTATAATAGGTAGGTTTTATTAGATTATTAGTTCCTAGGAAGATATTAATTAGTTTAAGTAGTTTTTTAATTATATTTAATCTTACTTTATATAATATTAATCTAGCGTTAATATATAAAGTATATAATTACTTTTAAGGTCTAAATTATTATATATAATAAGTTAGCTTTCCTCCCTTTATTAAATATAGTTAAAGGCTTATATTAATTACTAACCTTTCTAAGTCCTATCTCCTTAGCTAGGATTATCCTATTAATTATAGAGTTCTTAAACTTAAGTATAATAAAGATAGTAAATTAATAATAATAATAGACTACTTACTTAATACCCTTTATCTTAAGACTTAATACCTTAAACTTCCCCTCTTAGGGCTTTTAATTAACCTTTAATTTATATTTTATATCCTTTATTATAACTTTATAAAAGCGCGCGAACTATCTTAATAGGCCTAGATTAAAATACTCTATTACTTTAATATCTCTAATAGCTTATACCTATCTATTAATAAGTCTTAACTCTATTCTTATAAATTAATTAAAGGGATAGGACTTATTTTATAAATCTCTCTACTATCTCTTTATTACTATCTACTATTATTATATCCTTACTACTTAGCTTAAATATAGAATCTTTATTACTATTAATATTAATATAATCTTTTTTTATAATATTAAACTCTTTATTAAGTAGGTTTATATTCTACTAAGTCTTATCTAGTATCTTTATACCCTCCTTATTTAATTTACCTAACTTACTTAATAGTAGATAGGTATTTAGTTCTTTAGTAATAAAAGGCTTAATAAACTTATTACTTAGAAGATCTATTTAAATAGCTTATAAAGGGAATAAAAATATATAATTAAGTAGGGAATATCTAGACTTAAAGAAGACCTTTAGCGCTATATATAAGTTAGCTATCTATAGGAAATCTATAAATATAAGGAAGAGGTACTACCTTATTATAGATTATTTAGACGTGTTATTATAAATCAGGTAATTACTTACTAGGCGGAGATAGAAGCCTTCTACAGGCCTAATATTAGCCTATTAAGAGAGTTCTTCTCTACTAGTAAATTAATAATTATATATAAATCTATAAGACTATTAGTTAGAGTACTATTCCTTAATAATAGTAGTAATACTATTATAACTAACGCTATTATTATAGTACTAATATCCGTTAGGTACTATTAATTACCCGTTAGAACTAACGCCGTTATTATAGTACTAATGCTATCTCTATAGTACTAACCGATCTATTAGTCCTCCTACCTCGCCTAATAATATTAAGTCGTCCTAATCTAGCTCTTTACTAAGTCTATATTATTATTAATAAGACTTCCCTCTTATTACTAGTCCCTTACTAGCTATTCTAGTACTAACTACTATTCCATTCTAGTACTAGTCTAATAGGACGGTATAAGACTATTTAACATCTATTTAGACTATTTATAGAAGCCTTCCTTAGGGTTAGATATATCCTCTACTAGGAAAGTTATTAGTTATTAACGGCCTTAGTTATAGGCTACCTTACGCCTCGCCTAAATAGTATAGAGATTACTTGAGAATTATACTATTATACTAAGTAAACTAGGGCTTTTCCCTGTACCCTCTCTTATAGTCGTTACTATTAATACCCGTTTATAAGCTACCGTTAATACTACTATCACTTAGTACTTCCTCGAGTATCTACCTTAGGGTTTAGTAGAGCTAGGCTTTTTTTAATCCTATATATAATAATATATACCTCTTTATTAAGCGTACTAAATAATCCTACTTAGTAAAGGATCTATAAGTTATTTATAATAACCTATAGCTTAGTCTATATAACTAGGTATTAGAGTAGTAGACTAGATATTTAGATACTAAACGACGTCTTATAACGTATAGTAATAGCGTAGAGTAATAGGTATAGCTACTACTAAGGAACTTCTAGTATAAATATCCTAGTACAGATAATAAGGACCTTATTTAAGACGTACCTACTATTATTCCTATTACCTAGACGCCTTTACTAAAGACTTTAAATGCTCCCCTAATACAGCCTTATTAGTTAGGCTATATAACGATAGTACTAGACGTACTACTATAGAGTCTACTAGCTATTCCTTAGTCTATTTAGACTTAGGCCGTTTATATTTAAAAGTAGGCCACTTAGCCTTAACTAAATTAGACTAAGACTATTTAGACTAAGGCTAAGTAGACTTAGGCTAATTAGACTCAGGCTAATTAGATTTAGATGTAGGCTAATTAGCCTCAGCCTATTTATAATAAGACTATTTAGATTTAGACGCCTTTACTAAAGACTTTAAATACTACCCTAATAAAGTTTTCTACAGGCTATATAATAATAGTACCGGATATACTACTATAGAACCCGATATTAACAAGAATGTTATTAGTAACCGTTACTCCTACTATTAAGTATATTCCACCCGATCTAATTAAGTACGTTCTACTAGATAATATTACTAGTTATCTATAAAGAGAAAGGCCTTATAAGAGGCTATGGGATAGATAATAACAAGGGCCTTAATAGCCTAATAAGACTATTAATAGGATAGTATTTATAGAAGACTTTAGGTAGCGATATAGCGTATATTAAGAATATATTACTAATATTACAGTAACGAGGATATTACTTTTCTTCTTTACTACTAGTATTATTATAGATTATTTAGACGTGTTATTATAAATTAGGTAATTACTTACCAGGCGGAGATAGAAGCCTTCTACAGGCCTAATATTAGCCTATTAAGAGACTTCTTCTCTACTAGTAAATTAACAATTACATATAAATTTATAAGACTATTAGTTAGAGTACTATTCCTTAATATACCTTTTCTAATACTATTAATACGCCGCTTAAAGATATTATTAAGTATTAAAGACTAGAGTAGAGTTATAAGTAAGATTAATTCTTCTTTAACCTTTATAATTAAATTCTTAACTATAATAGTTAATATTAACTAAGTACCTAAGTATATTATAGTAAGTTACTTATTATATAATCCTAGGACCTAAAAGTAGATATTATTTATAAGGTATTATATAACTTATAACTTAATTAATATCTTAAAATTATTAATATAATTATTAATCTTTATTTATTTTTTATTAAGGGGTATCTATCTTATAAGTATTTATATCTTATAATTAGTTAATAGTACTTAGGTAGGGAGTATCTTATAATAAGCCTTTAAATTAATATAATTTAAAGTATTTAAGTCTTTAGTCTTAGTATTCTTACTAAGGATATCCTTAATTAAATAGATAATCTAATTATCTCCTTTAATATTTATTAGTATATTAATATTAAATAACCCTTTATATAAAGGGAACCTTCTCTCTCTTAACTATTTTTATATAGCTAGTTATATATTTATTATCCCTTATACTTAACTTACCTTCTAACTTAACCTTAGTTTTAATTACTCTCTATTTAATAGTACTAGTCTTAACCTTCTTAGGTACTTTAACTATATACTTTAACTTATTAATAAAAAGGTAATAGTTATATTTTAATATTTTATTAATCTAGTTAATTAGATTAATATTTAGCCGCGGTTTAAATATAAATTAGAGATAATCCTTTATTTATTAATAAACTAGTTTAATAGCTACTTAATTATAAAGTAAGGCTATATTATTTATATATTATAAACTAGCTATTATAAGCTTATCTAAGATTTAACTAATAAAAGTATAATATTCTTTTATAATTATTATTAGGCTAAGCTAGGTTTAATTATTTTTAGCTTCTTTATTCTTTTAAATAGTATAATTAAAGGGTTAAGTTATATAAGTAAATATAAAGACTAAGTAAGACTTATAATAACTTAGAATAATTCTTAAAGATAAAGAGATAAAATAGTAAAGAGAATAAAGTCTAATATAAGAGTAATAAAAGAGTTAAGATATATTATATTATAAAAGTAATAAAAATCTAAGTAAAATAATATAAAAAGAGAGGAGAGGCTAAAGTTAAATTCTTTATCTAAGGAAAATTTAAGATTATATAATTTAATAAGATAAAGTAGATATAAGCTCTATTAAAAAAATTAGCTTTAAATATTAAGATATAAGGTAAATAATAAGGAGTATAATATATAATATATATTATAATTAATACCTTTAAGAGAGATCTTATATATTAATAGATTCTACTATTTATAAATAGGAGAGAAGGGGTTTTTATAATAGATATTCTTATTAAAAATATATCTTTTATATATTAAAGATTTATACTATCTAATCTATTTATTATATTATTTATTTAATAAATATAATATATCTTATAATATTATATTTTCTATATAACTATTATCCCTAATAGTATTATTTATATAATAAAATAGGGTACTAATAAAAGGTTAAAGTTATAAGAAGTAGTTAATATATAAGATATTAAGTATACTTAATATATCTTATAATATTATATATCTTATATAACTACTATTTAAGAGTTAATTCTATTATATTATATATTTAATATATCTTATAATCTTATATATCTTATATACTAGCTATTATCTAATTTAGAAAGTATATCTCTAACTTAGTATTAATTCTATTATATTATATATTTAATATATCTTATAATCTTATATATCTTATATACTAGTTATTACTTAATTTAGAAAGTATATCTTAAGCCTAGTAATATCTATTAATTCTAATATATTATATATCTAATATATTTTATAATCTTATATATCCTATATACTAGCTATTACCTAATTTAAAAAGCCTAGTATATATCTATTAATTCTATTATACTATATATCTAGTATATCTTATAATCTTATATATCTTATATACTAGCTATTACCTAACCTAGAAAGTATATCTTAAGCCTAGTAATATCTATTAATTCTATTATATTATATATCTAATATATCTTATAATCTTATATCTTCTTACTATAATAGAAAATATATAATTTAAGACTCTAAGCTTATTATACCTTATTAGTCAGTTAATAAGTATCCTAATTACCCCTCTAGGCCTAGCGCGAATATTAAAACTCTAATATTTCTTTATATTCTATCTTTATCTATACTAATACTCTATAATATTTTCTATATAGATAATATTACTTAGCTTACTCTAAGGTACTTTATACTTTAAGAACTATTAAAATCTATTTATTAGTTAAAAAGATATATCTAAATCTTTATATTTACCTACTAATTTAATCTAACTATCTTATATCTTAGTACCTCCCTACTATATTAATAGATTTTTCTTCCTATCTCTTTTATATTTTTAATACTATTATATAGATATTAATACCTCTCCTTATAATCTATAATATATGAATTATACTAGCCGCCTTTAAATAATATAGTATTATCCTTCTTATACTAAATTTAGCTCCTCTAGCTCCCTACTAATACCTTCTAAGCGCCTAGCTCTTTCTAACCTATACCCTAATACTATTAATAAGAGGGTTAAATCTTATAAGACTAATAATATAAGGCGTACTAAATACTTAAAGAAGATTAATTTAGGTACTTAAGTTAAGTCTAATAACTTACTAGTAAACCCTAGAGATATTATATTAATAGAACCTCGCCCTAAAGAAATACTATTAGATACTTACCCTTATAATTACCTTAATAAAGGTATTACTCCCTAATAGTATATAGCCCTTACTAATATAACTATTTAAGTAGTTATTCCGCCTAGGAACCTTTAATAACCTACGCCCCCTATCTTTAAAGAGACCCCCTAAGAAATTACTCCTTTACTAGCTGCTAAATATTATCTAGATACACGTTACTAGTATACCTTCTAGTAGGCTAATTAAGATAATAATATTAAATACTAGCCCCCTGTTTAATAAGGCTTATACTAGTATTGAAATAATATATATTAGGGCCGGATACTAGGCTAGGGATATTAAGTATATATAGATCTTTATATAATAAGATATATAGAGCCTTATTAGGTTAATAATTTATTTAATATTATTAGTAATATATACCCCTATTATAATATACTATTATAAAAAAATTAATATAATAACTTAGGAGATAGTTAATAGCTATATTATAATAGTAGGAAGAATAATTAGCTATCCCCTAACTAGTTATATAAGCTAGTAGATATTAACTTATTACTTAAAAGGCTTTAAAAGGAGGCTAAGCTTAGAGTATAATTTATTAATAAATTACTTAATAACGTAGATAATATTATTAATAATAGATAGTTTATAAGAAGGAGGACTATATATAATAAAGAATTTTTAAATAATATTATTAATTATAATAATTATCTCTTCTTTACTAGTAAGGGTATAACTAATATTAATACCTATATTAATTAAACTACCTTCTAGATCTAAGGGTCTATTTATTATTTAATAAATCCTCTTATTACTAATAATAGCCTTAAGCTAAAATTTACCTAGATCTATATACTAGATAGTATATAAGAGTAATTAGATATTTACTATTAATATTTTAATAATTTAAATTAAGATACCCTTACTTCTACTTAATATACCTTCTAGTCTATTAACCTATATATTTAGGGGATTAAATCCTATTATAAACGCCTTAAGGAGGATTAATTATAATATCCTATTAATATTATAAGCGTCTATATCTAATAGCTAAATCCTAAATAATAGGATAAGGGTACTTATAATTACCCTACCTTTATAGAAGTTACTTATATTATAATAACTCCTAATAATACTATAAGAGGCTAGATTAAGTAGGATATTTATATTAAAACTATTAAGGGGGGCCTTATATTAATCCCTAATTAATATCCTTCTTATATAGCCTTCTAATATCTACTCCTATTTCTATTTAATAAATAGTTATAATATAACCGCCTCCTATTAGCTAGCTATTAGCTTCTAGGTGACTATCTACTATATATATTATAATAGAACCGTATTACTAGTACACTTACCTAGTATACCTTAATTAGTAGTAATAATAACCTAGAGTAGGAAGAGGATAGTAACCCTAAGTAGGAACTAGACTAGTATATTACCAGCGAGTATATAAAGTACCTTAGGATTATAGTAGGTCTTAGCGAGTAATAAGATATTAATTTTATATAAAATAGATATAGATAAGACTATTTAATATATTTTCCTAATTATTTTCTAGACTTAAATCCGCTTAGTTATAAATAGTTCTAAATTATTTAGATAATAGTTAGGGGATAGTTAATATAATTTAAATAATTAGCTAATTAATATCTAGATCTAGCCCGATTTCTTTAATTATACTATTAATAGCGGATGTCTATTTAGCTACTAGGCTACTAATATCTAGATATTAATAGAGCTTAATAACCTAAATTAGTATTATTAGAATTAATAAACTATTTAAGTAGACTATTATTCTAACCTAATAGATAGGCTTAGTACTAATCTAGATATCTTACTTAAAGATATTAGTAGTAAGGTAACTATCCTCTTATTAATAATACTAGGAAGCCTACGTACTATAAAAGTAAGAATATAAGATACTATAATAATAATCTAAAAAGGGGTAAATCTAAATTTTTTATTACCTTGATATATAATTTTAAGTAGCCTAATATTTAGAGCTTACTAGAACCTAGTTAGATATTAGAGTACTATTATAATCTAATTACTTATATCTTTAATTAGAAGCTCTAGGAGCTAATAAGGGACCTCCTTAAATAATACGTCCTTAGTATTTATATAGGCTACTATTATATTATTAAGTTTTAGAAGTAAGGTCTCTTATATACTTATATTCTCTTTATTATATAAGAAGAGGATTAGATCTAGATAGTTAATAATATTAATAGCATTATTTAAGTAGATATCCCCCCTTAATAGGATAATAATATACTATATAAGTTAGTCTTATAATATATAGTTTATAATTACTATACTAAAGTCCTTAATAATAGATATTTTAGTTAGGAGAAGAATTATTATAATAAGGCTTTTTTAAAGGATTTTTATTAAGAGATATCTTTTATACCTAATAGGAGTTATCCTTTTTATAAATATCTAGTTAGCCCCCCTAAACTTAATCCCTCTATTAATAATAGATAGGTTATCCCTTATAACTTATACTTATTAAAGAAATATAGTACTTATATTAATATTAAGATCTATAACTCTATTAAGTCTATTTTCTATCTATATAAATATATTTATAAGAGACCTAATTAGGCTAATATCTCCCTTATTAGGAATTATACGCGTAATAATAATAACCCTACTCCTAATAGCTAGTTATAATAGTAAGGGGAGTTAGTAGATAAGATTATAAAGTATTAATCTACTTACTAGATTAAGTCTTCTAAGGCTATTTAAAAGATACTCTTATTTAATATAGGTATTATAAAGCCTTATATAGAGTATCTATAAATCTACCTCCTAGACTAATAATATACCCTTTTTAAGCCGGCTAATAACTAGGCTATTAATAAGACTATTAAATAAAAGTTAATAGATAATAATAAGCTTTATAGGACTATATTAATAGAGTTTTTTTAATATAAACTATCTTATTAAGGAAGCTTATAATAATAGTTAGCTATTACCTTTTATAAAATAGAATAGGAAATATCTAGCTATTATAAAGGATCTACTTAACTATTTATATATAGATTTTCCTAAGTTCTTTATATAAAATAAAAGAGATAAATAATAGAAAATCTATAAAAAGGGGGAGACTATTAGGTATATTAATTTTATTAGTCCTAAAATAAAGGATCTCTACTATTACTAACTACTCCTCTATTATATTAAGGGGGCTACATTATTTAATAACCTCTAGATAGTAAATAGCTAACTAATAAGATAGAAGGAGGCCTATATAGAGCTTAGGTTAACTAAAAATAATAGGTATACTAATAAGATCCTTAATAAGGGAAAGGATTTTTAGAGAGGTTATAAGCTATATAGTCTTTTTATATTAATATTAATTAAACTCTAACCTACTAATACCCTTATATTATAGAATAAGTATAAGGAGTATATCTTAAATAACTACTTATACCTCCTATAATAAGATTTTTTAATACTTTAAATACTAAATAATTATTATAAGTAATATTTATTTATAAAATAGTACGCCCTTTACCTAATTAATAGCTAATTAGAATATTAATTAACCCCTAAATATATTAAGGATTTAACCTAATATAGCCTACTTATTCTAACTATCCTATTTAATAATTTTAATAATATTCTAAATAGATTTTTATATAAAGAAATATCTTATTAAATTACCCCTAATAAGGCTAAGGTCTTATAAAATAGGCTAAATATTAATTAATACTACGCTATTAATTAAATTATCGCCGCTATTAATACTAATATGAATAATAAATTTAGTACTTTAAGTATACTATTCTTCCTTAATAGTACTAGGGGGACTAGTAAGATAATAGTTTAAAATATTATTATAAAAAGGCTATATTCTTAATAAAAGGTTACTTTAGTAATAGTATCTTCTAATATTATATTAATACTATTATAGGGAGGTTAGACTACTTACTTATAATTTAAGATACCCCTAGACTCTAATACTACCTCTTTATATAAGATTAAAAAGGGGACTAATCTTACTAAGGTAATTAAGTAAGCTTATATTATCTTTTAAGATAAGTCTCTTATATAGAGTTAATATAATATAGAAGCTATTAATTATAGCCTTTAGATATTTATAATAATAACTAGGCTTATTTTAGGGGTAAGGTAGTCTAATTTTATAGGGACTTCTAATAAATACTCCTAGTTATTCTAGGAGGATCTAGTAGCTAGGTTATTAAGGCGTATATTTAAAAGGCCTATTTTTAGAATAAGGTTATATATTTAAATTTTACTATTAATAAATAACTTAATAATTCTAATTTAATAGATACTATATATTATAAAATAGGATTATTTATAAGTAATCTCCTTATTATTAATAATAGTATTAATATCTAAAAAAGCCCTACTACTAATAAAGATATATTATATTAGAAATATAATTATATCCTAGGAAATACTATTAATAATTTAGTTAAGAATATCTATACTAATATTAAGATAAATATCTTTTAAAGGGTTTATCTATTAAAACGGGCTATTCTTATTATTAATAATAAAGATATTACTAGTATTAATACTAAGATAGTATTATATATCCCTAGTAATATAATAATATACTAGAGTATTAATTATACTATATTAAAAGAAGATAATAAACTCTTCCCCCCTAAGTACTTTTATAGGTTTTATAAACCCTCCCTACTATCTTATAAGTTATATATTAAGCTAGGCGTACTAGTTATATTATTAAGGAACCTTAATCTATTATATCTATATAATAGGACCTAATTATAAGTAATAAGATATAATAAGTATATCCTTAAGGGGGAGATTATAAGTAGTACTTATAATAGTAAAAAGGTAATACTATTTAAGATACTATTATAATTTAAAGAAAATAATAGGTAGATTCCTACCCCCTTTATTTATAAATAGTACTCTATCTAACTAGTATTTACTATAATTATTAATAAATTATAAGGCTAATTAATAAAGTATATAAATATTAACTTATAAACTAGGCCTACTTTTAATTATAATTAGTTATATATAACTCTATTATAAGTAATATAATAGGGAAACCTCTATATTATTAGGCTTTAAACTCCTAAATATATATCTAGTTAAATAATAAGAAATATTATATATAAGTAGGTACTATTAGATAATAGGTAGATTATACCTTATATATTAATTATAACTTATTATTAACGCCTAGATCCTATTAATAGCTACTTAGTAGCTTATAAGAATACTAATTATAATATTAGAAGTATAAAAATAGCTTAATATTATACTTAATTATATAGTTATATCTTTATATTAAATTATAATATTAGACTTTTTAATAATAAAAATAAGCTATTCTACTATTTAATTTATTAAATACTACTAGTTAAACCTTAAAGGGCTAGATAAATACTAGGCTATATAAACTCTTATATCTAATAGATTCCTTTATATTAATATAATAAATCTAGTATAATAATTAATAGTTATTATAAGAGTATAAAAGATATATTATAATATAAGGGGTATAATAATTTAAGAATTATATTAAATAGTCTAGTAGCGTAGAAATTATTAGTAGAATAGAATATTATTATACTAGATATCTTATAATTAATTAGGTACTTAATAGATAGTATTAGACTTTTAAGGCCGGCGACGAGATCTACCTATACGTGGTACCGGCTACGAACCTTCTAGTATCTCGGTACTAGGAGAGCTAAGAGATCTTACGGTATTTTAGAAGTACCGTCTAGGGTTATCTAGTTATTACGGAATCGATATATAGGTAGAGTATAGTAATAACGAGAATAGGAACGCTAACGCGATAGAGAAATAGAGAAGATAGAAGGAGAACTCTAAGAAGATTACGGTAAAAGATTTAACGCGATAGAATATATAGATATAGATAAAAAATATATACTATATAAATACCCTTCTACCTCTCTTTAATATAGCCTCCGCTTCCCTACGCGTATTATAAACGCGATATACTAGTAATACTAGTAATACTAGTATAAGACGATAGAAATACTACTAATATAAAGCCTTTATAGTATTATAGGATATATATAGTACTTCTATACCTATACCCGTTATAAGGTCTCTTACGAGGCCACGTCTTTATACTCTAGCCGATTCCGCTCCGCGCGGTCTAGGTAGCCTAAGTCTACCTACCTTAGGGTAGTTATAGTATACACAGATAATAATAGTATAATAAAAAGATAGTAATACTATAGAGCTAGCCCTTCCTTCCTCTTAATAATCGAGCGTAAGCCAGATAGTATACCGGGTATATACTACCGCTATTACTGCCGTACGGCGGCGAGGATACTCTAGTCCCCTTCCTAGGTAGTCCTTACGGTACGGCTGCAGGTAGTAGGTACTTAACCTGAAATAGGACGTAGGTATTAGACTCCTCACCTAATAGCCTGTAAGCGCGATAGGGCTACCAGTCTAGTTAGCTAACGGTACCTATTATCTTCTACACGTATATACCTTAATAGTAGCGGCCGATATAACCGCGGTAAATATACCGGGTATCCGCTACCTTACTATTATACGGCGGGGGGATACTTAGCCGTACCTAGGTAGTCCCTACAGTATAATAGTAGGTAGTAGAGGCCTAACCCGTATAGAGATACGTGGATATTAGCCTTCCTACCTAATGGTCTATAAGCACGCTAGGGCCGCTGGCCTCCTTACCTAGTAGTACCTAGCACTAATAGACTAGTAGGTAAGTACTAGTTCTATTACCTCCCTTTACGTATATACCCTCCCCGTTACGGATATTATAACCGGGACTATAAGGAATTATCCGTTATAAGGATTTATCCGTTACGCTAAACGGATTAGATTAAAAATAGCCGGTAGAGATAGAAAAGAGAAAGGGGCTAGGCTCTAGATAAGGAAAAGAAGTTTCACCTGTAGACGAAACTTTAGTGTAATAGGTAGTAAACCTAACCCCTCTACTACCTCCCTAGTAGTAGGCCTACTAGGGGGGGGAGGGAAGGAGTTATAAATGGTTAAGAGAACCGTAATTATTAGGTGGAGTTTTTATCCTTATAGTAGGGTTTCTCCCCGAATAATATATACGTAATACGTACCCCTAAATAGCCTACCCTTATTAGCTTTTTAGCTAGTATAGGAGTATAATTAATTAATTAGACTTTTAATACTTTTATTTTAATAATAATATCTTTTTCTAATAATAATATCTTTTCCTAATAATAATTAATATAATAAGTTATCTAATAATAGTATACTTAGTTATATCCTATTAATTCTAAATAGTAACGTTATAATAAAGTTATAATATAAGTAAGCCTAATAACTATTTATTAATACTCTAATATTAAGTAACTATTATAAATAATCCCTTAGATCTAAAATTAATATTTTTAGTAATATTTACCCTATATCTCTTATAATACTTAAGGGGGGTCTTAGTATCTATAAAAGTTTATATAAATATCTATTATATTTAGACTTAAATTTACTTTATAACTATTATTACTTACTAATAAATAAAAGAATTATACTTTTAAGTATACTTTTCCTAAGTGAAAATCACCCCTACTACCTGGCGTTTAGTAGGTAATATGGATTATAGGGAGTATATTAGACACGTTAGTAGGTAGGGTGAATAGTAGGGAGTATATTAGATATACTAGGCTATTAATAACACGGATATTTCCCCCTATTTAGACTAATATTAGACACGTTAGTAGGTAGGGTAGATAGTAGGGAGTATAATAGATATATTAGTAGGTAGGGTGAATAGTAGGGAGTATATTAGATATACTAGGCTATTAATAATATAGATATTTCCCCCTATTTAGACTAATATTAGACGTATTAGTAGGTGAGGTAGATAGTAGGGAGTATATTAGATATATTAATAGGTAGCTTATATATATAATAGTATTAGCTATATTATATATATATACTAATAGACTAATATAGATTATTCTAATAGTATTATATACCTAGTAATAAGACGGATATTTCCCTCTATTTAAACCGATATTAGACACGTTAATAGGTAAGGTAAATAGTAGGGAGTATATTAGACACGTTAGTAGGTAATATAAATAGTAGAAGTTTTAGCTTATAAATACGATAGTATTAGCTAATATAGTAATAGACTAATATAGATTATTCTAATAGTATTACCTACCTAGTAATAAGATAGATATTTCCCCCTATTTAGGCTGATATTAGATACGTTAGTAGGTAATATAAATAGTAGGGTTTTTAGCTTATAAATATAATAGTATTAGCTAATATAGTAATAGGCCGATTTAGATTATACTAATAGTATTACCTACCTAGTAATAAGATAGATATTTCCCTCTATTTAAACTAATAGTAGATATATTAGTAGGCGTTATTATAGAATAGGTAAAATATAAATAATATTAGGATTTTTATTATTTATAATCTATATTCTAGCTATTAGCGTATAGAATTTAGTAGGTAAATCTACTTATTCTAATATATCTTTTAAACTACTACACGGATTTTTAGTATTTTTAAGGCGTTAAGTAGGCTAAAATAAGCTATATAACTTTATTTAAGTAGAAAATATTATAGAGCGTAGGTGTAAATATAGGTAGAATATAAAGAATTATCAGACTTTTAATATTCGCGCTAGTCCTAGAGGGGTAATTAGGGTACTTATAACTAATTAATAAGGTATAATAAGCTTATAATCCTAATTTCCGCATATTCTATTATAGTAAGAAGATACAAGCCGGTATTTTAAGCCTAGTATACTATTAATTCTATTATATTATATATCTAGTATATCTTATAATCTTATATATCTTATATACTAATTATTACTTAATCTAGAAAGTATATCTTAAGCCTAGTAATATCTATTAATTTTATTATATTATATATCTAGTATATCTTATAATCTTATATATCTTATATATTAACTAGTATCTTAAGCCTAGTATATTATTAATTCTATTATATTATATATCTAGTATATCTAATATATCTTTTAATCTTATATATCTTATATACTAGCTATTACTTATATTTAGTATATATTAGTTAATTCTATTATATTATATATTTAGTATATCCTATAATCTTATATATCTTATATATTAAAGCGCGCCTTTTAAGTAATATACTAGTTCTATCCTAACCTATTTAAGCTCTCTTTAACTAATAAATCTAATTAAAGAAGGTAAAGGTTCTATTATACTATATTATATATACTTATATTCTACTATATATATTTATACTTAACTTATTAAATTATTCTATTATTATCCCTTCCTTTTAAATAGCTAATTAAGTATATAATAGTTATAATTTTATTATAAAGATTAATTAAGCCTTCTTAAAATATATTAATAAATAATATAAATAATATAAAATAGCTTTAAGTATTCTTTTATAAATAAGCCTTTAAGTTATACTACCTCTTAAGTAGAGTATTACCCTTATATAAGTTATAATTAATAAGTTATTTACTTTAAATTTAATAATTAAGGAGGATTAGGATAATATAAGGACTAGTTAGGAATATAGTACTACAAGGGATAGTATTTATAAGTAGCTTCTAGGTAGTTATATATTATTATACTAATATAAAAAGAAAGCTTAATACTACTTTCTACCCTTAAATAGATAGTTAAATAGAGAGATAGAATAGCACGCTTAAGTAGTATTTATACTACTATTCTACTTAAAGATAAGATAATTAAGTAGAGTTACTTTATTTAGTAGAGTTTATATATAATTATATAAAGTATACTAGTACTAAGTTACCTCTATATAAGGCGCTTTATAACTACTTACCTAAGCTAGATATAAAGTTTTTAAAGCTACTATTAAGAGAAGTCCTATTAATATAAGAAAGGATTAAATTACTTTAGAAATAAAGGGAAGGTTTAAAGTAGTACTTATATTAAATATAAGTTATATAAGTAGAGTATATAAATAAATAGTAAAAGTAAAGATAATATAATATAGGTAATTATATCTTATTAAATATAAAGTATATTAAATTAATATAAGTAACTAAAAAACTATTATAATATTATCTAAGGCCTTTTAAGGTCCTTAATTATATTAATAGTTAAGTATATAAGTTATAATTATTTAATACCTTTTATATATATAATATCTTTTATATCTTACTTATAAAGCTATATTAGGGTAATAATAAGAGTATTAAAAAAGCTATATAAGTAAAGCTTATAAATAATAAAGATAAATAAGAAGTTAAAGCTATTTTTAATTATAAAATCTCTTATAATAAACCTTAGTATTTAATAAAGTAAAAGGGTTAATCTTATAATTATAATTAATAGCTATATAAGTAGGACTTAATTAATATACTAGATATATTAGAAAGATTTAAGTAGAATTACTTTAAGGTATAAAGTTTATATTATATAAGAGGGGAAATAATTTCTATTATTATAAATAAAAAAGAAAAGATACCTAATATAACTAGACTATTAAGGGCGTTATAAGAGAGGGCTATTATATTATACTAGTAGTAGTACTAGGCCTATTATTATTACTACTACTAGTAATAGGAGTATCCTCCTTATTATCCTCTTCTTTATCCTTTATAATAGGAGAGAGGCGCTCTTATAATATATTAGTAAGGCTTTAAAAGTACTTTAAAAGGGGAGATAGAGTAATATATATATACTAATAAAGGATATTAAGAATACCCTCTAGGGTATTTATAATATAGATAGTAATAGTTAAATTAACCCTAATAGGAGTTATAATAATAGCGGGGGTAAAGGAGGCGTAGTAAAGGTAGTAATAATATTATTAAATAAGCCTATTAAAGGTTTACTAGAATTTAGTAAGTTAAGGGAGGTTAAAGCTAGCGTTTAAAGTAGTTATAATATTTAAAGACTAAAGAAGGCGTATATAAGTATAATAAGTATAAGTAGGAATCTCCTATTAATATTTAATATTAAGATCTTTATAATAATTATATCTAGTAGAGCTAAGGGAGGCGCGTATATAAGTCATACTACTAAAGGGATAAGTAAAGCCTTAACTAAAAATATTAGACTTATAACTCTTTAAATTAGAATATAATATAATAAAGATATACTATATAAGATAATATAAGAATAGGCTAGGAGTAGCTTAATAGAGGAGGTTATATACTATTATAAGTAGAGGGGGTAGTAGTAATCTTCTTTTAATTAGTAATAAGGGTAAGTTTATTATTAAGGATTACTTATAAAATAACTACTAGAAGTATAAGGAGGTATAATAAGGCGTAGAGGGGGTAATAATATAAATAAGACTTAAAAAGAACTTAATATAATTAATAAAAAATAAAGATATTATAATTAGAAGAATAATATTAAAGTTATATAAAGAAGATATACCTTAAGTACTTAATAAACCCTTAATAGTAATAACTTCCTATTTACTTTAAAATACTAAGACTTCTAACTACTTCTATAATAGATTAATAAAGGATAATAAGAAGAATAATAGGAATATATTATAATAGAGGATTATATATAAAAGTAGTATTTATAATTATTATAGTTTATTAAAACTATAAATTCCTTAAGGCTTAGCTTAGAGGGTCTTATAATTAATTATATTATTATACTCTTATTAGAGGTATATTCTATTACTAAGGGAGTATCTTTTATAAATTATAACCTTCTATACTCTTAAAGCCTAAGAGCCTAGATAGGGAGATAATTATAAGGACTAGTTAGGAATATAGTACTACTATTAACATAGCGTTTATAGTATATAGTAGTACTACGCTACCCCTTTACCTATAATATATAGAGGAGGGAATTCCCCCTAAAGGGAAGGGTAGTAATTAGTCTTACTATTAATAAGAATAGAGATTTCTATATATATACGTATACGTACCGTTTATAGTACTTAATAGCTACGTTATTACGTAGTACCCTTATAGATAAAGATATTTTAGAAGATATACTAGCTAGTAATTAAGTTATAAATAAGTATATCCTTTTAAGTAAATAGAGTATATTAAGTAGAAAGAGGTTAAAGAAGTTCTCTACTTATATAACTTTTAAGATAAAGACCTTTTAGGATATTACTAATAAAAGAGCTAGAGAACTACTTTTAATAAAGCTTCTTATAATATATTAATATATATTAGACCCTTTATTCTTTCCCTTTAATAATAAAATAGATTATACTCTTATTTAATAGTTTTTATAAGTAGAGTATATTTAAGGAGATATAAATAGCTTCTTTAATAATTTAAAACTCTACTTATTATAAGGATATATTAGTTTTAAGAGTAGTATAAAATAGCTAGATATATTAAATATAATAAAGAATAATATCTTTAATAATAAGTAAGTATAATTAAAGATTAAGATTTAAGTAAATATAAATAGTATTAAAGCTAAGTAATATACTATCTATTATTAAGATATTATAAAAGTTATTAAATTCCTAATTAGCTATTAACTATTAATTAGTAACTTAGTATACGCCCTTATATATAGGTATATAATAAATAATCCTAATAATCCTTCTATTATAAAGGTAGATTTATAAATCTAGAGTAAAATATATATTATAAATTAGTAGTAGGAATAATAGACTTAATTATTAAATAATACTATTATAATACTAATTCTATTAGTAATAGATAAGATATAATTAATAACCTTTATAAGTAACCTATTAATATAGCCTATCTATATAATAATTAGTAATTTAGATAGAGAGACTTATAAATAATATAGTAGGCTAAGTATAATACTTCTAAGTTTAATACCTATCTTATAAAAGCTAGGTAGAGAAATTAAATTAGAAGTCTATTATATAGTAATAGAGCTTATATTAAAGTATAAGTATATATCTTATATAGCTATAATTCTTAATTATTAATACTTATAATTTAACTAGTATTAGAGTAGTATATAGTAGATAGTTTTCTAATAATTTATATAAATAAGAAAACCTAAAGGGGGTATCTTATTATTACTAGAATTTTAGCTAACTATAAAGAGTAAGTCCTAATTATAAGTATTAAAAGTTTATAATATTACCCTATTTATTAGATACCTTAAGAGAAATAGAAAGATCTATACTAATATAGCTTCTAACTTATATAAACCTATAAACCTATAAAATTATAAATTACCTTATAACTAACTTTATAATAGAATAAATACTATTCTTAATTAGACTATTAATATATCTATCCTACTAATAATTTTACCTAGAAATATTATCTTATAAATATTTATAAGTATATATTATCTAATATCTTATATTAATTATTTAAAGGGGTAGCTAGAGACTACCTACTTATATAAGTTAATAAGATAATTAGAGTATTTATATAAAAGATAAAGGGGAAAAAGTATACTTAAATAGAAACTAGAAATAGAGTACTTCTAGAATTATTTATAATAGTTTAATTAGATTAGGCCTACTATTAAGTCCTACTATTCCCTAGTCTTAAATACTTTAATTATTTTAGCGAGGTTAAGTAGTAGTTAGGAGTAGAATATAAGGGGATTATTTAGTAGTTACTTCCTATAATAATCCTATTACTAGATAAGAAGTAGCTAGGTATTAATACTTACTATTAAAGTATTAGTAGATTTTATAATAGTAGTTTAATATATCTCTTATATATAAGATATAATAGCCTACTTAGATTATTATCTAAAGGTATTTAATTAAGTAAAGGATTATCTACGACCTTATTATAATAGTTACTACTTTAACTTTCTAAAGATATATATACTAAGCTATTATACCTATTATATATCTTCTTACTATAATAGAAAATAGAAATATTAGGACCCTAAGCTTATCGTACCTTATTAGTTAATTAATAAGTACCCTAGATTCCTTTCCTAGACTAGCGCGAATATTAGAACTATAATATTTCTTCCTATTCTACCTACCTATATACTAATACTTTATAATATTTTCTATTTAAATAAAGTTATATAGCTTACTTTTAACTATCTAATACTTTAAAAATAATAAAAATTAGTATAATAGTTTAAAAGATATATCTAAATAGATAGTTTTACCTACTAATATTAATTTAACTATCTAATATCTTAGTATATCCTTACTACCTAACTAATTTTTTCTTCCTACCTTATTTTTATTATTTAATACCCTCTTATAGATATTATTCCTCCCCCTTATAACCTACGCCTTATAAGTTATATTAATTATCTTTAAAGTATATATTATTACCCTTCCTATACTAAATATAGCTCCTCTAGCTCCCTACTAATACCTTCTAAGCGCGTAGCTCTTTCTAAGCTAGACCCTAATACTATTAATAAGAGGGTTAGATCTTATAAGACTAATAGTATAAGGCGTATTAGATACCTAAAGAAGACTAATTTAAGAACCTAAGTTAGATCTAGGAACCTATTATTAAACCCTAGAGATATTATATTAATAGAACCTTATCTTAAAGAAATACTATTAGGTACTTACCCTTATAATAACCCTAATAAGGGTATTACCCCCTAGTAGTATATAGCCCTTATTAATATAACTATTTAAGTAGTTATTTCCCCTAGGAACCTTAAATAACCTACTCCCCTAATATTTCTAGAAGCCTTCTAAAAAAATTACTTCTTAGCTACCTTTAGAATATTATCTCCTTATATATTATTAATACGCCTACTAATAGGCTAATAAAGATAATAATATTAACTATTAACCTCCTATTTAATAAGGCTTATACTAGCGTTAGAATAATATATATTAGGGGTAGATACTAGGCTAGGGATTTTAAGTATATAGGGATCCTTAGAAAGTAGGAGATATAATATCCTACCTAGTTAATAGATTATTTAATACCCTTATAAATAGATATCTATATTATAATATACTATTATAAAAAAATTTATATACTAATATAAGGGGTAGTTAATAGTTATATTATTATAGTAGGAAGAATAATTAGCTATTTCCTAACTAGTTATATAAGCTAGCTAATATTAACTTATTACTTAAGGGGCCTTAAAAGGAGGCGGAGCTTAAAGTATAATTTATTAACTAATTACTTAATAATATAGATTATATTACTATTAATAGATAGTTTATAAAAAGGAGGACTATATATAATAAGAATTTTTAAATAATATTATTAATTATAATAATTATCTCTCCTTTACTAGTAAGGGTATAACTAATATTAATACCTATATTTATTAAACTACCTTCTAGATCTAGGGGTCTATTTATTATCTAATAGGTCCTCTTATTATTAATAATAGCTTTAGGCTAAAATTCGCCTAGATTTATATATTAAATAGTATATAAGAGTAACTAGATATTTACTATTAATATTTTAATAATTTAAATTAAGATACCCTTACTTCTACTTAGTATACCCTCTAGTCTATTAACCTATATATTTAAGGGTTTAAATCCTATTATAATTACCTTAAAGAGGATAAATTATAATATCCTATTAGTATTATAAGCGTTTATATCTAATAGTTAAATCCTAAATAATAAGATAAGGGTACTTATAATTACCCTACCTTTATAGAAGTTACTTATATTATAATAACTCCTAATAATACTATAAGAGGCTAGATTAAGTAGGATATTTATATTAAAACTATTAAGGGGGGCCTTATATTAATCCCTAATTAATATCCTTCTTATATAGCCTTCTAATATCTACTCCTATTTCTATTTAATAAATAGTTATAATATAACTACCTCCTATTAGCTAGCTATTAACTTCTAAGTAACTATCTACTATATATATTATAATAGAACCGTATTACTAGTATACTTACCTAGTATACCCTAATTAGTAGTAATAATAAACTAGAGTAGTAAGATAGTAGTATCCCTAAGTAGGAGCTAGACTAGTATATTACTAGTAAGTAGGTACCTTAAGGTTATAATAGGTCTTAGTAAGTAATAAGATAATAATTTTATATAAAATAGATATAAGTAAGACTATTTAATATATTTCTCTAGTTATTTTCTAGACCTAAATCTACTTAATTATAAATAGTTCTAAATTATTTAGATAATAGCTAGGAGGTAGTTAATATAATTTAAATAATTAGCTAATTAATATCTAGATCTAGCTTAATTTCTTTAATTATACTATTAATAATAGATATCTATTTAGCTACTAGGCTACTAATATTAAGATATTAATAGAGCTTAATAACCTAAATTAATATTATTAGAATTAATAGACTATTAAAGTAGACTACTACTCTAGCCTAATAGATAGGCTTAGTATTAATCTAGATATCTTACTTAAAGATATTAATAATAAGGTTACTATCCTCCTATTAATAGTACTAGGAAGCCTATATACTATAAAAGTAAGAATATAAAATATTATAATAATAGTTTAAAAAAGGGGTAAACTTAAACTTTTTATTACCTTTATATATAATTTTAAGTAGCCTAATATTTAAAGCTTACTAAAACCTAGTTAGATATTAGAGTACTATTATAATTTAATTACCTATATCTTTAATTAGAAGCTTTAGGAGTTAATAGGGGACCTCCTTAAGTAATATATCCTTAGTATTTATATAGGCTACTATTATATTATTAAGTTTTAGAAGTAAGGTCTCTTATATACTTATATTCTCTTTATTATATAAGAAGAGGATTAGATCTAGATAATTAGTAATATTAATAGTATTATTTAAGTATTTATCCCCCTTTAATAGGATAATAATATATTATAAGAGTTAGTCTTATAATATATAGTTTATAATTACTATACTAGGGCCCTTAGTAATAGATATTTTAGTTAGGAGAATTATTATTATAGTAAGGCTTTTTTAAAGGATTTTTATTAAGAGATATCTTTTATACTTAATATAAGTTATCCTTTCTATAAGTATCTAGTTAGCCCCCTTAAACCTAATTCCTCTATTAATAATAGGTAGGTTATCCCCTATAACTTATACCTATTAAAGAAATATAGTACTATTATTAATATTAAGATTTATAGCTCTATTAAGTCTATTTTCTATCTATATAAATATATTTATAAGGGACCTAATTAGGCTAATATCTCCCTTACTAGGAATTATACGCGTAATAATAATAACCCCGCTCCTAATAGCTAGCTATAATAGTAAGGGGAGTTAATAGATAAAATTATAAAGTTCTAGTTAGCCTATTAGATTAGATCTATTAAAGCTATTTAAAAGATACTCTTATTTAATATAGGTATTATAACGCCTTATATACAGCGTTTATAGATCTACCTCCTAGATTAATAGTATACCCTTTTTAAGCTAGTTAATAATTAGGCTATTAATAAGGCTACTAAATAAAAGCTAATAGATAGTAATAAGCTCCGTAAGACTATATTAATAGAGTTTTTTAATATAAACTATCTTATTAAGGAAGCTTATAATAATAGTTAGCTATTACCTTTTATAAAATAGAACGGGAAATATCCTATTATTATAAGAGATCTACTTAACTATCTATACGCCGATTTTCCTAAAGTCTTTACCTAGAATAAAAGAAATAAATATTAGAAAATATATAAAAGGGGGGAGACTCTTAGGCGTATTAATTTTATTAGTCCTAAAATAAAGGATCTCTACTATTACTAACTACTCCTCTATTATATTAAGGGGGCTATATCATTTAATAACCTATAGATAGTAGACGGCTAGCTAATAGGATAGAAGGAGGCCTATATAAAGCTTAAGTTAACTAAAAATAATAGATATACTAATAAGATCCTTAATAAGGGAAAGGATTTTTAGGGAGGTTATAAGTTAAGAAGTCTCTTTATATTAATATTAGTTAAACTCTAACCTACTAACGCCCTTACCTTATAGAATAAATATAAGGAGTATATCTTAAATAACTACTTATACCTCTTATAATAGGATTTTTCAATACTTTAGATCCTAGATAATTATTATAAGTAATAGTTATTTACTAAATAATACGCCCTTTACCTAATTAATAGCTAATTAGAATATTAATTAACCCCTAAATATACTAAGGATCTAGCCTAATATAGCCTACCTATTCTAACTATTCTATTTAATAATTTTAATAATATTCTAAATAGACTTTTACGGGAAGAAATATCTTACTAAATTACCCCTAATAAGGCTAAGGTCTTATAAAATAGGCTAAATACTAACTAATACTACGCTATTAATTAGATTATTACCGCTATTAATATTAATACTAATAATAAATTTAGTACTCTAAATATACTATTCTTTCTTAATAGTACTAGGGGGACTAGTAAGATAATAGTTTAAAATACTATTATAAAAAGGCTATATTCCTAGTAAAAGGTTACTTTAATAGTAGTATCTTCTAGTATTATATTAATGCTATTATAGAGTAGTTAGACTACTTACTTATAATTTAAGATACCCCTAGACTTTAATACTACCTTTTTATATAAGATTAAAAAGGGTATTAATCTTACTAAGCTAATTAAGCGAGCTTATATTATCTTTTAAGATAAATCTCTTATATAGAGTTAATATAATATAAAAGCTATTAGTTATAACCTTTAAGATATTTATAATAATAACTAGGCTTATTTTAGGGGTAAGGTAGTCTACTTTTATAGGGACTTCTAATAAATACTCCTAGTTATTCTAGGAGGATCTAGTAGCTAGGTTATTAAGGCGTATATTTAAAAGGCCTATTTTTAGAATAAGGTTATATATTTAAATTTTACTATTAATAAATAACTTAATAATCCTAATTTAATAGATACTATATATTATAGAATAGGATTATTTATAAGTAATCTCCTTATTATTAATAATAGTATTAATATCTAAAAAAGCCCTACTACTAATAAAGATATATTATATTAGAAATATAGTTATACCCTAGGAAATACTATTAATAATTTAGTTAAGAATATCTATATTAATATTAAAATAAATATCTTTTAAAGGGTTTATCTATTAAAATAGGCTATTCTTATTATTATTAATAAAGATATTATTAGTATTAATACTAAGATAATATTATATATCCCTAGTAATATAATAATATACTAGAGTATTAATTATACTATATTAAAAGAAGATAATAAAGTCTTCCCCCCTAAGTACTTTTATAGGTTTTATAAACCCTCCCTACTATCTTATAAGTTATATATTAAGCTAGGCGTACTAGTTATACTACTAAGGAACCTTAATCTATTATATCTATATAATAAGATATAACTACGGGTAATAAGATATAATAAATATATCTTTAAGGGGGAGATTATAAGTAGTACTTATAATAGTAAAAAGGTAATACTATTTAAGATACTATTATAATTTAAAGAAAATAATAGGTAGATTCCTACCCCCTTTATTTATAAGTAGTACCCTATCTAACTAGTATTCTTATAACTATTAATAAATTATAAGGCTAATTAATAAAGTATATAAATATTAACTTATAAACTAGGCCTACTTTTAACTATAATTAGCTATATATAACTTTATTATAAGTAATAAGATAGGGAAACCTCTATATTATTAGGCCTAAAACTCCTAAATATATATTCAACTAAATAATAAGAAATATTATATATAAGTAGGTACTATTAGATAATAAATAACCTACCCTTAATATATTAATTATAACTTATTATTAATATTTAAATCCTATTAATAGCTACTTAATAGTTTATAAGAATATTAATTATAATATTAGAAGTATAAAAACGGCCTAATACTATACTTAATTATATAGTTATATCTTTATATTAGACTATAATATTAGACTTTCTAATAATAAAAATAAGCTATTCTACTATTTAATTTATTAAATACTACTAGTTAAACTTTAAAGGGCCGGATAAATACTAGGTTATATAAACTCCTATATCTAATAGATTCCTTTATATTAATATAATAAATTTAGTATAACTATTAATAGTTATTATAAGAGTATAAAAGATATATTATAATATAAGGGATATAATAATTTAAGAATTATATTAAATAATTTAGTAGTATAGAAGTTATTAGTAGATTAGAATTTTATTATACTAGATATCTTATAATTAGTCGGGTACTTAATAGATAGTATTAGTCTTTTAATACTTCTATCTTAATAATAATAATATCTTTTCCTAATAATAACTAATATAATAAGTTATCTAATAATAGTATACTTAGTTATATCCTATTAATCCTAAATAGTAATATTATAATAGAGTTATAATATAAGTAAGCCTAATAAGTATTTATTAATACTCTAGTACTAGGTAACTATTATAAATAATCCCTTTAATTTAAAACTAATATTTTTAGTAATACTTACCTTATAACACCTATAATACTTAAGGGGGGTCTTAGTATTTATAAGAGTTTATATAAATATCTATTATATTTAGACTTAAATTTACCTTATAATTATTATTACTTATAAATAAATAAAAGAACTATACTTTTAAGTATACTTTTCTTAAGTAAAAATCTTGAATTTTTATAGGCATTTTCTAGTATTCTTATAATAGCTAATATTAAGAAATATAGTCTTAGTTACCTACTAAGTTAGGTTAATTATAATAATAAGATATATACTAATTAACTTAGCGCTACTATACTATTAAGTAAGCTAGGATATAAGATAGATAAGTAAGAGTAGAGTTAGCTATATTATTTATATTGTAATCTAAACTTATAATATATAATATCTACTACTACTACTAAAAGTAAAGTCTTAAGTCTTCTATATATATTAGCTATATTTATCTAGTAGGAGTATATAAAGGTAATAGACCCTAGGTTTATATAAGATATAAGTAATATATAGGAAGATAACCCTTCTTAGATTTCTCGCTACCTAGTATAAATCTATAGGTTATTAAGGACCTAGAAAAGATCTAGTAAAAATATAGCTAATCTAAATTAATTATTAGAGGAATTCTATTATTACTCTATTAATTAGTAGAATAAAGGCTATTAGTAATAAGACTATATATAGGTTTAAGAGTATTATCTAGATATTACTAATTAGTCTAGTATTTAGTACCCTTAAGGAGGGAAACTAGTAGGTTAGCTATAGCTCCTAGTTATTATTTAGGATATAAAGAACTATAATAGAAAGGGTAAACCCCTAAGATATAATAAAGTAATAGTTAAATTACTTAAGATATAAAATAGGGGCGCTATTAATCCTTTATATAGTATAATTAAAGTAGAGAAATAGTAAATAGCTATAATTATAACTCCCTAGAGTCTAATTAATAAGCGTCTATCTACTTTAAATAGTATTATTCGTAGTATATATATAATACTAGGATATAGTAATACCTTATATATTAATTATATAAATAATTTCTTTAATTAGGACTAATATAACTACTTATATAATAAGGATTTTATTAAGAAGGAGACTTAAATTATAAATTATATCTAGAAAAAAGTATAGAAGGATTAACTTCTAAGAGCTAGTAATAGAAGGTATTAATTACTTAGATAATATATAAGGTATATAATATTTAAGTTATATTAGAGGCTTTATTAATAAGTATTTAATTATATATAAAAGGGGTAGATATAAGAGATATAGGTGAAATACGCGATTAAAAAGATATTATATATAAAACTAGTAAGATATATATAAGATATATAAGATATATAAGATATATAAGATATATAAGATATATAATAGCCTTAGTACTTATATCTCTTTTACTAGGAGTATAAATAGGCTAAATCTTAATATATATCTTTATCTATATACTATTATCTATTATAATTATCTAAGTACTTTATTATAAGCTCTCTAGACCTTTTAAATATATTAAGTAAGCCTATTAAGTTTATCTTTTATTTAGTTTACTAGTTAATATATAGTATACTATACTAGAAGATAGGGTCGTCTAGGAAATAGATATCTTAGCGATATAAGAACCCTACTATAACGCTAGGAACCGATCGTCTTATAACCCTAGCTCCGGGGCGTTCTTCCTAGCGTATAAAGCTAGGCGGGATATATAAACGTGCTTCTATATTAATAAGAGGCTTTAAGTAGATAGCTAGGAGGTAGAGTTCCTTATAAGGGATATTAGTACCTTAAAGCTCTAGCTCCCTACTTAGGAGGGTAAGGAATACCTAGCCCGCTTCTAGTTATATAATATATATAACCCGAGCCTATTACTAGTAATAAACGAGAACCCGTTAAGCCTACTAATTATAAGAGAGGAGGTCGGGCGACCTAGTAAGTATATCGTGGTAGGGGATTTTAACCTCTACTACCCTAACTAGAATAACCTAGGGCGGTTCTTATACTACCTAGAAGTAGACTAGCTAGTAGGAATTATAGCTAATAATAATATAAACCTAGCCTTACTAGATAGGATAGTTACTTAGAAGGCGAGGGGGTTTAAGAGCGCGATCGACCTAGTCTTTATTACGCCTAGACTTCTTAACGTAGTATAAGTCTACTAGGTACGCCTTAAGTTATAGTTTAGCTCCGATTACCTTCTTATATATATAGAGCTCGACCTAAGAGTAGAGGAGTAGTAGAGTGTACTAAAGAGGTCGTAGAAGACGGCGGACCTTAAGGAAGTTAGGAAAGGGGCTTAGGCGCTAAGCCGGAAACTAGGTCTCTAACTACTAGAAACTACGAACTAAATAGATAACTACCTCTTATAGTTATAATAGGGCCTAAAGGAGGTCGTAGACGAGACGGTCCCCTAGGCAAAGCCTAGGGGTAGGAGAAAGACCTTCTAGAACTCGAAATACCGATATACTACCGAGGATACTATAAGAAGTATAAAAGTATTCTAGAGGTATAGAGATACTACTACGGAGGGAGCTAAGAACGTAGCTATTAAGGAAAGGAATAGGGTATTAAAAACGGAGAAGGCGATCGACTTTAAAAGAAAGATTTATAATACTACTAAGTCCTAAAAGGGTATATAAGGCTTCGCTAAGTAGGCGAGGAATAATAGCTCGTCGCTATAACCCCTCCCTAAGTTCCCCCCTCTAAGGAGGGGTAATAGGGAAGGGGTGGCTAAGACCTTTAAGGAGAAAGTAGAAGTCTTATAAATAATATTCTTCCTACCCCCCTTATAAGCCGACCTAATAGATATTAATAGTATAGAATACCTACTACTAGTAGGTAATAGTAGTAATATTATAAGCGAGGAAGTCCTATAAGCTATTTATAAGCTAAAATAAGATAAGGCCCTAGGGATTAATAGGATCCTAAATCGGTTCCTTAAGCTAATAGCGGACGGGCTCTTTAAGGAGCTTACTTATTTATTTAACGCGTGCTTCTACCTTAACTACTACCTAAGGGAATTTAAAAAGGCTAATACGGTCGTCTTAAAGAAACCGAAGAAGGAGGACTATATAGTACCTAAGGCGTACCGTCTAATAGCGCTACTAAGTACCCTTAGAAAGGCCCTAGAATTAATAGTTATAAGGCGACTTAGTAACTATACTAAAAGTTAAGGCCTCCTCCCGTAATAATAAATAGGGGCGTAAAGGAATAGATTAATAGAGATAGTACTAGAGATAATTATAGACGCGGTATATATAATATAAGACTACGGTAGAGGTAATATAACTAGCCTCCTCTTACTAGATATTATAGGAGCCTTTAATAATATCTCCTACCGGAGGCTTATTTATAACCTCTAGTATAAGGGGATCCCTCGCTATATTATAGGCTAGATAGAAAGTTTCCTAGCGGAAAGGTCCTCGTCTATTATAATTAGGGGGATAATAAGTAGGATAGAGCTAGTAGAGATAAGGATTCCCTAGGGGTCGCTAATCTCCCCTATCCTCTTCCTATTCTTTAACGCGCCACTTATTAAGGAGTATATAGCGGCTAAATTATAGTTATAAGTTAAAGGGTTTATAGATAATATCTACCTACTAGTATATAGGAAAACCACGGAAGGTAATTATAAGACCTTAGAACTAGTATATAAGATCTACCTTAAATAGGCTTTAATATACGGGGTGAGTTTCGCCCCCTAGAAATATAAATTAGTCTATTTTACCTATTACCCCCGTCGCTTTAATATAGGTATAGTTATTAACCTAGGGTATATAATAATAAAGCTATAAATAGAGATCTAAGTCCTAGGACTATATATCGATGGTAAATTATAATAGGGCCCGTACTTAAAGAGGGTATAGGCGAAACTCGCTACCTAGAGCCTCGCCCTATTTATAATAATGGTATTAACCTAGGGAGCTACCCTTAATAGGGTAAGGAAAGTATATAATATAATAGTACGGCTAGTTATAACCTACGCGTCTGCCTTATAATATATATTATAAAGATTAAAGGATATAAAGAAGATATATATAAAGAAGCTTAAAGTTATCTAAAATAACTATTTAAGACGCGTACTAAGGGTATATAAGGCTACCTTAACGCGAGTACTAGAGGTAGAGTTAGGGATAGCCCTTATATAACTAATACTAGATTACTCGGTTCTCCGCCGGTATATATTAAAGGGGATCTACCCGGTAATAGTAATAGGGAATATACGTATCCGAAGGAAGCTAAACGCTAAGAGGGGGAGGAGGAGAGAGGTAGTAAAATCCCCCGCGGAAGAGAAGAACGAGTAGGCTCTACGCTCCTTATACCTAGACGACGGGGGCGTAATTATAACTAGGGAGGTAGCCCGCCCCCCCTAGAGGATTAAAAAGATAATATACTATTAGTAGAGGTCCTCCTAAGATACTATATAGGATAAATACTAGTCGGGACTAGGAGCTAGGGATTACCCCCCCGCCTAGCTTAGGGGCTTATAAACCGGTAGGAGGACCCTTTATAAGGGCCTTTAAAAGGCTAAGAGCTCCGTCTTTATATAGATAAAGACGGGAAAGATCGGGCTAGCCGCCTTTTTATACTAGTATAAAGTCCCTAGTTATATATCCGTAAGCTACGGGTATAGCTAGTATAGGTAGGATATAAAGTATATCCTTATCTATTACCCTAGGCTCTAGGACCGCCGCTAGGAGCTAAAGGATACCTTAGGCGCGGTAGACACCTATAAGATACTCGCGAAGGCGGGGGGGGTAAAACGAGTAGTAAGATAGATAATCTAGACTAGGCTACTAGGCTAGTTCTCGCTCGTAGCGAAGTAGTTATACTAGAGCCGACCTTAGATATAAATCTTTACTACCGGAGCGAATTTCGCTTTTATAGTATATAAGCCGGCCCTAGGGAGCTAGACTAATATAGTAGTAAATACGACCGCCTATTATTATAGAGGACCGAATATAATATAAAGAGAAAACGGAATAGAAGTTATAAAGAAGGTAGGAAAGGTAAGGGTTTTTACCTGCGCCTATACTTAGTATAAGTATATAGTTTCCCCTACGAGTCAGCTACCGTCGTAGCGACTATAAAATACCTGTAGGCCCCCGTAATTATCTTTTATTAGTTTAGATAGACGCGTATATAATTTATAAATAAATAAATATAGTATACTAATTTAGACTTATATCTTTATAACCTTAATTCCACCCTACCTCCCTATAAAAATCTTATAAGTGAAACCTCCTAAAATAATATAATATCTATTTTTAAATAGTTAAATAGTATATTAGGAACTTTAAATAAGGTCCTAGTAGGTAGTTCTATTAGAATAGTATTAATTAAAAGGGTAACCCTAGATTATAACTTAATAGGTAATATATATATTAATAGGCCTTTTTATCTATTTAAATTATAGACCTATATACTATTCTTAATCTAATACTAGATAGTTTATAAGTAAGGGAACTTATAACTACTAATACTACTCCTTAAATTACGGACTCTACTAGAGAGGATAATAACTCCTAAGTAATAGTCTTTATAAGGGATAATAATAAGACTATCTCTTAACTATTAACTACTAGTTAGGATAATAAGGCTTTTACTACCCTAATAAAGTACTATTAATATTTATTAGATACTACTATACTAATTAATACTAAACCTATAACTAAAATAGATAACTCTATTATTATATTACCTAATAAAGGCTTCCTATATAATTAATAAGTAAGTAAATTTCCTACTTATATTCTTATATTCTTATTACTAGCGAGAAGATACTATATAAATAGTTAACTAGGTATCTTATAACTAGAAAATAAAGTAGATATAAATTAATTTAGTATTTTTATTACTATCCTTAATTATTCTAAACTAACTCTTAAAATTATAAAGAACCTTAATATTAAGGACTTAATCTCCTTTTATACTATATTAAAGGGGTTTTATATACTTATTAATACCTATTTTACTACTATAATAAAGGCTTAATGGTATAGAAAAGTATATAAGTCTAGTAATATATTTATCTTCTATTATTATAAAAGTCTTTATATACGGGATCTAGCTTACTAAATTAATAAAACTTATCTAAATTAAGTATATTTTACCCCTAGCTTTTAGTAGCTTTATATAATTCTCTTTTAAGAAGTAGTTATTAATAATATTATATACTTAATAATATAAGAAGGCTATTATATACTAAGGTATATAATAGTAATTATTAAAAATATAATGTTAGATTTTAATCTAGTAAAGATCTTTACTTTATTATTATATTCTTTCTTAAGCTTAATATATACCTTATTAACCTTATAACTAGTAATAGTAAGCTTAGCTTATAAAAAATACTACTTAATTAGTATAACTTATTAACCTTATTAAAGGTCTTTAATAAAGAGGAGATAAGGATATAGCTAGATATATTATAAATAATTCTATACTTTAATTATAAGCCTAAGAATTATAAGGAAATAAGTATTTTAGGAGTACCTTTAAAGGAAATTAAGAAGCTATAATATAAAGGCTAGGGGTTAAAAAATATAAAGTTTATTATATTAAACTACTATTAAGGTCCTATTAGACCTCCTTTATAAGTAGCCTTTTTTATAATAGTAATAGTAAGGTATCTTTAAACTATAAATATTAATATCTTAGAAACTATTAATAATAATATTAAAGACGCCTACTATAAAGTTATAAAAGAAATAGTAGATAAGTTCTCTAGGAATTATAAAAGTTATATACCTTATTAATAGGCTAGTTAAAAGATAGGGAAATACTCTAAAATTTATATAAATATCCCTAACTTAAGGTATAATAATTAAAATCTAAACTATTATAATAATAAGGGAGTTATAATTAAATTAAAATTAAAGTTATACCCTTTATCTTTAATATTAATACTACTTTTAAGTTATTTATAATAATTATATATTATATTATTACTATTATATAATAATAGGTAAGAGTTTATAAAATAGAGAATAATAATAATCTCTATTAGGTGCTAATATAAAATCTTCTAGGTTTAAAGTATTAAAGTATACTTAAATTATAAGTTTAAATTAATATTAGTTTATACTAATTATAATATATATAGTCTTAAGGTTTAACTAGAAGGATTAGAAGGTATTTCTTAAGTAATAAATAGTTTTAATCTTATAAATAGTAGAGGTTTCTTATTATAATATTTTACTATTAATAGTTAGTTCTTAGTACCTAAGTTTATTAAGTAGGTAATAAATTTCTACTATTAAAAAGAGGTAGCTAGTAAGAGGAATAAGGTAGGTCTCTCTCTAATATTTAGTTATAAGGTTAATCTAGTAAGTAGTAGGTATAACCTTCCTATTTAACTCTATTCTACTAAAGCTACGCGTCTATTAGGCCCTTATAATATAAATATTAAATATTACTAGCTTAAACCCCCTATTTATAGAAGTTAGTCTAAATTAGGAAGTTTAAGATAGTAAAATATACTACTAAGCTATCTACTTTTATAATTATTAATTACGTTACTATTTTAAGATATATACTTTAAATTCTATTATATATACCTTTCTATAAATATATTAAGACTAATATATAAGATATATAAGATATATAAGATATTTATAATATTTATAATATATATAATATTTAAGATATATAATATAATATATAAGATATATATAAGATAAATAAGATAAATAAGAGTTATAAGATATATAAGATATATAAGATATATAAGATATACTAGTATTATAATCGCGTATAAAATATAATTTTTCTAGTACTACCCTACCCTTACTTTCCCTCTAGGATTAAATACCTATATCTTATAATTAAAATAGGTTATTATAATAGTAATTAACTATATAAAGTTAGGGACTTTATAGTAGGAATTATATATATAAATAGATATATTATAGAGTAGGAGGTTAACTTATAATACTCTCTAGCTACCTTATAGGAATAGATCTAGAAGGAGTTAAGGGTTAACTATTAGGTAAATAATTAGATTTACGCCGGTCTTACTATTAATAATAAGATATATAAGGTAGTATATATAATACTAGAGGCGGAGATTAATATATATAAGAATCTAGAGGATAAAATTAATAATATTATTATAAAGAAGGAGTTATAACCCGCTTTTATAAGAGTTATATAGTATTTTATAAGGTTTTTAGTAATATTAATCTAGCTTAGAAAGAGGAGTATTTAATATACTAGGCCTAGAAATATAATAATAATAAAAAGTAAAGAAGGTATTATAAGAGTAAGGTTAATACTATATTAATAGTTATAAGAGGAATAATACTAATACTTTAATTATATAATATTACCTTTAGTAATATAAATATTAGCTATTATAAGAAGAATAAGGGGAAAATTAGGATATATAGGCCTTAAGACCTAGTTATATCTAATAAGGCTATTAATAAGATTATTATAAATAACTTATATATTAATTTATTTATATAAATCTTATAAGAAGATATTAGATTTAATATTAACTAGGATTCTATATTTTATAAGCCTAAATAAATTAGGGGAATAGAATATATAAATACTTAATTCTAAAGATATATATTATCTAAAATATATTTACTAGGGCTTAGCTAATTACTTTTTATAATTAATAACTTATTAAATAGTAAGCTTTACTTAAAGATAATTAATAGTAACTAATAAATATTTAGACTTTAGTAGGTATAAGCTAAATTAATATAAAAGCTCTATTATATAATATAATATTAAGCTACTATTAATAATATAAACCCCTATATCTACTACTTTATAACCTACTAATTATAAAAGATATATAGAAAATAATAATAGCTAGAATTAACCTAAGAGATATAATATAGTAATAAATACTATCTTATATATAACCTTTATACCCCTAATATATATATAAAAGTTTAAAAGAGTAAAGATACCTATAATTATAAGCTTAAAGAAGTAGAGGAAGATATTCTATAAATAATAAAAGGCTAATAAGATTAAGGCTATAATAGCTCTATATCTATTAGGTTTATAAGACTATAATTAAAATAGTATTAAGAGGATAATAGTAATAAATAACTAGATTAGAGTTTATATAAAGTTAACTATCTAATAACTTAAGTTTTAAGAGATATTAATATAATTAAATAGAGGAACTTATTATTACTCCTCCTATTATATAGCTCTAGTAATTATCCTAGGTATTTTAATAGACTAATTAGGTATTATTATTAATATTACTATAAATAAAAGGAGGGCTATTTATACTAGGAGTAGAATCCTAAGTTATAACTTTAGAATAGGTATAATTAAGATTTTAATATACTTTATAAGTTCTCTCCCGCTAATAATACTTATTTACTTATAAAGAGATTAGTTCCTCCTTAAGTAATTTAATTTATATTAAGGTAGACTAAAATTATTTACTATAAGTAGTATAAATTTTAGTAAGTATAGTAGTACCTTCTACCCCCTAGGAAATTACTTAATATAGTACTACCTCTATTATACTATTAACTACTATATTAGTATTAATCTTAAGGTATTAAACTATATATAATTTATAATAATCTATAAGCTAATAGATTCATATCTTAAAATAAATAATTATAGGGTTATTATATATATAGTAATTAAGGAGAAAGAGAGACTAGCTAAGATATTATTAATAGTATAATATCTACCTCTAATTTAGGTATTTATCTTATTATAAAGGGGAGAATATTAGATAGAGGGTATAATTTAAGATAAAGTAAAAAGTATTATTTTATACTATCTATTATATATAATAATTAAAGCTAAGTATTTTAATTTAAAGAGATAGTATACTAAAAAAGAGTAAAGCTTTAGAATAATAAGAGATAATAATTAGAGAGTAGGTAATTTAAAGTAGTTATATTTATTATAGGTTCTAAATAAATATTTAATAATTTCTAGAGGGTTTAGATAATTAAAATATAAGAATTACGCGCTAGATCTTATTAGATATATTAGATATAATAGACTAGTATATTTATATATTAAATAGGGTTTTTACTAAATCTAATATATTTTAACTTAAAAGTAATAATAATAATATATAAAAAGTATATAATATATAGTTAGATCTCTACCCCTTATTTTTCTTTTAATTATAGGCTATCTCTTTATTTCTTAAATATTCTTTTATAAACTTATTTACCTATTATATTATTATTCTCTAGTACTCTTATTTCTATAAGAAATATTTATCCTATTAAATTAAAGACTATTCGCCCTAATTAAAGTATAATATCTTAGAGGCTTACTACGGTAAAGGTAGGTAGAAGTAGGAGAGATTTAAGCTACTCCTAGTCTTATATATAATATCTATACTTATAATATTATACTTATTTACAATAGGAGCTAATTATTTAAGTAGGCTAGTAGAGCTTATAGTTTATCTAATATACTTAATAGTATTAACTATAATAGCGAGGTTAGTAATAGTAAATCCTATATTTAAGAGAATTAAATAGTTATAAAGTAAAAGCTATTACTAAATATAATAGATTTAAACTTAAGATAAAGGAGATAGGATAACTATATTATTAATAAAGAAGAGTTAGATAAAGAACCTATTAAGTTATAACTAGTAAAGAGGGTATATTATATTATAAGTTCCTATATTAATCTATTATATTAATAGAAGTGGCTTATATTATTATTAATATAAAGGGTAGTATATTAGCTTTATAACTAGTTTAATAATTAAGACTTAATATAATATTATCTAATTTAAAGTATATATTTTATACTAAATCCCCTTATAATACTATATCTCTATCCTTAAATAAGAACCTCTTAAGAGCTTAAAGACCGCGATTACCTTATAATTATAATAAGCTAATAGTAGGGGTACTTAAGGGTAAAAAAGAGTAAGGGTATAATTTTTATAAAGTTAGTTAAGGTATTATAAAGAAATATAAAATATCTTTATAATAGGTTATAAAGCTATCTTATCTAAGGTTATATTATATTTATAAGTATTAGTATTTATTAGTAGTAGTAGTAAATAGTATATACCTTAGCTTAAATATAATCTAGCTAATTTTAGTAATATAATAATTAAAGTATAGAAGTACTATACTAAAAAGGTAGGATAATAATATAATTATAGACTAAATATTAATAATATCTTAAAGGTATATAAGGCGTAAAAGGTTAGTAGGAAGAAATATATTTCTAATTATTAATATATTAATAAGATATTAATATAATAGTAGCTTTATAATAGTATAAGTTTATTTTAGTCTTATATTATACCTAAGATTATAACTCTATTTAAGTTATATTATTATTTCTTAAGTATTAAGTAGTCTTATAAACTTATTATAAAACTTTTAAATAAATATATCTTTATATATTATAATATAGATAATCTAAAGGTTTAATATTAAGGAAGGTAGATAAATAGAACTAAAGTTAATCTAGTTTATTAGATAGTTATAAGGTTCTAGGCTAATATTATTATTAATATAATTATTAAAGTATTTTATAAAAGGATATCTATTAGTTTAGGCTTCCTAGTAATTATAAGGTACCTTTTTTAGCTATTCCACCCTAGGATAATTAGAATCTACTTTCTACTTTTAATAATCTACTATATAATTAAGGAATATATATCTTTAAATAAAAAGATAGATTACTTATATTAAGGCCTTATTATTAAAGATATATTATAACTAATATCAATTTACTAAATATTAATATTTCTTATAAAGAACTTTAATCTTTATATACTAATATAGTTTAACTAAGGTAAAGATAGATAGGAGAAGGTTATAAAGTATTTATAAGATAGGGTTAATAAAATATAACTCTTATAAATAATAATAGAGATAATATAATCTATCTACTATATAATATATATAAGGATACTAGCTAGGGCTTACTTCTAGCTAGTTATAGTAGTAGGTGAAACCTATATAATATACTTAATAAGAATAATAATTTTTATAAGGGAGATATTATATTATCTAATTCTAGTTATTAAACTTAATCTTTATTAAAAGATCTACTACTATTTAACTAATAAATAGTATATAAAGGCCTATTATTACTTATATATTTAACTTAGACTTATAGTATAATATTTATAAAGATAGGAGTAATTAAAGATAGTATAAGTAATAGAACTAGTTCTAATAATCTTCTTATAAATATACTAGTCTCTTAGATTATAGATCTTCCTACAGTAGAGTAGAATTATAGTATAGTATTAGTAAATATATCTATTTAAGTAGAATACTAGCGACTTATACTTAACTTAAGTAGTACTAAATAATAGTATTAAGGCTATTTATAAAGAAGGTAATAAAGGATCTTATAAGATAGTCTTACTAAAAGGGTAGATTTATAGGTTAGTATATTAACTATTATAAGATATATTTTATAAGTAGATTAATCTAGATAAGACTTAAATATATTAGTATTCCTTTTATAATAATAACTATTAAAAATACTAGCTAGTAATAGAGGATAATTATACCCTCTTTTAGACTAGGGTAGATAGGAATAAGTATATAATACTTATTAGTCTTAAATTATCTATTAGTTAAATAGATAAGAGTAATAATTAGGTAGTAAGTATATAAAGGAAATATAGTTTATCTAGTATATCTAGTATACCTAGTATATCTAGTATATCTTATATATCTAGACTTAGACTAACTGTTTTTTCGGTACTTAGGGGTTATTTTTAGTATTAACTCGAATGACTAAACTACTTACGGCTAGCTTATATCCTATATAGGTTTAGCGTTACATAACTTTATAAATTCGATTCCAAATTTAATTCCTCGCGGTTAGTCTATATCTAGTATATCTTATATATCTTATATATTTAGGATATCTAGTACGTATTATATATCTTATATATCTTATATATTAGGGATATCTAGTATATATTATATATCTTATACTTCTTATGATTTTAATATTCTTTATATCTAGCGCTTTATATAGCTATATAATTAATAGTATAATTAGTTATTATATTATATAATTAATATATTACTATTAGCGTACTCTTAATATAATATCCTTATAATATAAATATAGTATAATATACCTTACTTATACTAATAACCTTTTTAATATAGATTAGGGAATTATTAATAATATTAAGTACGCCTTTAATAGTCCCTAGTATAGAATTATAGTTATAAGCTGAAAGTATAGTAATTAGGGTACCTAGATTAGCCCTAGGCGGACTTATATCTACCCCTACGGCCCTAGGGCAAGCTTTCTTAAACTATAGCCCTAGGGACCTAGGGCGGCCTAGGGCCGGCCCTAGGTACCCCTCTAGGTTTTTAGAAATTACTAACGTAGTTATTTAATACTATAAGCGTCGCCTTATATTATAGTATAATACTTCTAATAACTATTAGGATTACTATTAGTAAAGTCTTCTACTATATCCTTTATAGTAGCCTAGTATACTTATTATAATAGAAAGTACGGTATATAACTATCTTATAATTAACTACTTAACTAGCGATTCTCTTAACTAGGTCTTATAAGCTATAATAGTTATTAGAGCTAAGGTTAATTAGGTTACTATATAAAATCTAATATATTTACTAAGCTAATTATAATTTAAAGCCTTTATATAAGAGGTAAGATTTAAGGGGTATTTTAATAAAATTACTAGCTTTAATAAGGCTACTAGTTTATCTAATAAGCCTTATTATTTTAAAAAGGTAAAAATTAGGGGTAAGTATTACTATAAGACTAGTTACCCTACTAAAATAGCTAGTACCCTACTCTATTATTAGAAAAACCGTACTGATTATATTACTTAATAGGCTTATATTTATAACTAGGATATTATTATAGCCTATTATTAGGCGTACTAATAGAAGCTCTCTACCTACTTATATAGACCTACTACTTATACTTTCTATCCTTAAGTTCTAATAAGAAGTTATTAATAGAGGTCTAATTAGTAGGATAGTAAATATTATAATAAAATTTTAAATTAATAGTATTATATATAATATTAAGTTAAATCCTTATATCCTTTAACCTAGTATTTTCTATAAAGTATAATATTTTACTATTAAACTCTTATAACTTATAATAGCTAGTAGTATCCTTTATAATAAACTTCTCGTATAATATACTATTAATAGAGATATTTAATAGCTATTAGAACCTTCTTAATAGTAGTTATACTTATATACCTATTTATTAATATTATTATTAAAGGTTATAATCCTTTATTCTATTTTAAAGAGCTTATTATTATACTATTTTAGCGCTTATTTATAAAGGCTTAGTTAAAGGTTATTTCTAATAGTAGTAGGATTCTTAAGTAAGTATATTTACTTAGCTTAATTAGTAAATATATAAATATCCTAAAAGTAAGTATCCTTTCTAGTATACTTAATAGCTAAGCTAGTACTAATAGATTTACTATTATATATAGGATCGAAGAATCCTAAGTCCTTAGGGTTCTATTAGGAATAATTATCGCTACTATTAACTATAGTTAATATACCTACTTTACCTAGTTAGCTAGGTTAACTAGGCTAGCTAGCTAGTCTAGAAGGACCTAGTAGCCTAGGTATAGCTAGGTTCTCCTAGATATATTAAGTTATAGTAGTATTAATAGTTACTTATATAATTAGGTTAATAGCGTAAGTTACTATACTACTAGATAATTATTAATAGCTAGAAGGATTAGGTTCTAGGCTAATTAGGTATTTATAAATAGCCTCTTTAACTAATATTTACCTAGTATTAGTAGTACTATTAAGAGACGAGGTAGTCTATAATTTACTTAATAAGGGAGGACTTTTAAGGAGTTTATAATAGGCTTCTATTCCCTTATTAAAGTATAAGATAGCCTTATAAATAGTAGGTTTATTAATTACCTAGTCTTAAAGCTAAGATTATATAAAAGTCCTAAAGAGGCTAACTACTTCTAAGGATATAAATCTAGAATAGGTACCTCCTTATCTAGTAGAAGCTTCTTAGCCTAATCTAGTAGGCCTAAGGGTATCCTTTATAATTAAGGAAATAATATAATAAGTAGTATTATTAATTAAAGATATAAAGATATAACTAGTTTATATAAATTTGTCTAGCTAAAATATAAGCTCTACTACCTCTTAAGAGGTTTAGAAAGCTACGATAATAGAATATAAAGAAATATTAAAAAGGAGTAGTAAATCTATTAGGAATCTTAATAGAAACTCCCTACTTTAGTACTAACTCTTTAGAGGTATAAGGAAGGTTAGTAAAGGCTTCTATAAATAAGAAGTCTACTATAATAGTCTTATTAGTATAATACTTATATAAGGCCTCTAAGATACTATTAAGGTCTTTAATAGTAAGATATATTATTATTAATATATAATATTTATAGAAGTCTTCCCTAAGCTAGGAGGACTTAATACTAGTATTATAAAGATAGTATTTAATTCTTCTTAAATAGTTATATAATATTTATAGAAGATATTAGTATAAATAAAGGTATTACTACTATTATTATAATAGTAATTATTTATAAGACTAATATATAATTATATAATTAATTATTAGAGAAGCGAAGCCTCTCCTAGATATAAAGTACCCTAGTAGAAGGCTTCTACTCTCTATAAGCTAGCTAAGGTAAACTACTAGCTATATATATAATAATTTACCCCTATTTAGGCTAATATTAGACACGTTAGTAGGTAAGGTATATAGTACGAAGTATATTAGATAGGTTAGTAGGTAGATAGCTTATAAATATAATAGTATTAGCTTATAAACTTATATAGTAATATAAGTTATCCTAATAGTATTATATACCTAGTAATAAGATGGAAATTTCCTCCTATTTAAGCTAATATTAAATATATTAGTAGGTAAGGTAGTAGGATAAATAATTTATAAATAATAATAGGATTTTTATTATTAATCTAATTATTCTAGTTATTAGTATATAGAATTTAGTAGGTAAATTTATTTATAATAATATATCTATTAAACTATTATACTAATCTTTATAATTTTTAAAGTCTTAAATAGTTATAAATATATTATATAACTTTATTTAAATAGAAAATATTATAAATAGTAGGTATAAATATAAGTAGAATATAAAGAAATTTTAGAGTTCTAATATTTATACTAGTCTAAGAAAGGAATCTAGGGTACTTATAAACTAACTAGTAAGTTATAATAAGCTTAAGGTCTTAAATTAAAGATATTCTATTATAGTAAGAAGATAGTATTAATAACTAATAGTTAATATATTAGCTATATAGGAAAGGAGATATAGAAGGAAAAGCTCTTCTAGTATCTACTGAGACCGTGATTTGTAATCACCGAGGTTTACCCGAGCTGATTTCCAACAGCGTCCAATACGCGGCTAGTCTAATCGTTCGCCTCATGTTTCAACATCTACATGACGAACGTTGTCAATGCTTATGCTTATACATTCCCTTCTCCTCCACCATTCGCTCTGCAGCTACGACCTAAATCCACTCCTACATATGATCAATCCTTACGTTCCGTCTCGTTAGAGTCCTCTCACATATCCGCAGTAATTATGAGTTCTCCATCGACTGCACCAATTACATCCTCGGAGTGCGTGAGCTCCTCTGAACCTTCCACATCACAGGTGGAGGATTTTGCACAATTACCCTCTAAGGCTCATCAAACGCCGAGGCTTCCCTCTTTGCGGAATGCGAACGATGCTCCAACCGCGGCGAATATGAGCGCCTCATCCACGCCTCTTGGGAACTTAAACGCTGCGCGACGACCTCCTATGCCTCAAGCCTCTATCGGTAGCTCTCGTGGCAGTCAGCTTCCCCAGGATATGCAAGCAAAGATGAAGGCATTCCATCTGTCTAGGCAAGGCGTCCCTCCGCTACAGAGTCTTCGGATGCCTCCGAGTGTAGGATTGCAGGCAAATTCTACTACCCAAGTCCCTACGATAGTTGGCCCCGCCCCATGCGGACCAAAGGTTGGTCAATTGGCAACCTCAGCTATAACCACTACTGGGCCCCTCGCTGGTGGACATGGAGGCTTGAGGCTTCCGCCCAGTGGTCGACCTCCGGCGCCGAACTTCCCAAACTCAGCTCCCGCCGTCCCCGGATCAAAGATGCATCCCAAGATGGGAGGATTGGCAGCCAAAAGGGGTCTCAACAAAGGCATGAAGTTATCGGAAGCCACAGGTGCTCCGGCGCAGGGAGACTCGGGTCTTGCGCAGGGCTCAAGTAATGCTGGCTCAGGAGCGGTGGACAACACTGATGGTGGAGGATCTGGTTCGCTATTCCATAAGTACTCGGAGTATGTCGACACCAAGGCAGGCACCTTGAAGTTTGCGGGCAAAGCTACTATACACGGTAAAGGGGTTGATTTTTCGAGCGGTACAAGCTTTAATATCTCGCTAGACGAGGTAGACACTTTAGATGAGCTAGGCAAAGGTAATTACGGGACTGTCTATAAGGTACGGCATAGTCGCCCTCAGGTGCGCCGTCCTGGTCAAGGCCTTGCTGGCAATAAGGCGCCACTATCGATGGCAGGGGCAGCGAAAAAGAGTGAGGAATCGTCCGGGGGCGATTTGCCTCAGTCAGTCACTCCTGGCAACACTACAGGTGTTGTAATGGCCATGAAGGAAATCCGTCTCGAATTGGATGAGGCTAAGTTCGCCGCCATCATCATGGAGTTGGATATTCTGCATCGGTGCATATCGCCGTTCATCGTCGACTTCTACGGCGCCTTTTTCCAGGAAGGAGCTGTCTACATTTGCATGGAGTACATGGACGGAGGATCCATCGATAAGCTGTATGGCGATGGTGTACCTGAAAGTGTCCTGCGGAAAATTACAATGGCAACGGTGATGGGCCTTAAGTCGCTGAAGGATGATCACCATATCATACATCGCGACGTAAAGCCCACAAATATCTTGGTCAACACCAAAGGTCAGGTCAAGATCTGCGATTTTGGAGTCAGCGGCAATCTTGTTGCAAGCATTGCAAAAACGAATATCGGGTGCCAGAGTTATATGGCACCTGAACGCATCTCTGGTGGCGGTGTTGCTCAGGCTGGTGCGAACCCCGGTGGGGGTACCTACAGCGTGCAAAGTGATATCTGGAGTCTTGGGTTGACCATCATCGAATGTGCGCTCGGTCAATACCCTTATCCCCCCGAAACATATGATAATATTTTCAGTCAATTAAGTGTAAGTCATCATTCTTTGGATGCCTTGCGACCTACTAATCTAGGTAGGCCATTGTTGATGGTGAACCGCCCGATTTACCGGCTGAGACGTTCTCTGAAGCCGCGAGGGATTTCGTAAGGGGCGCCTTGAACAAAATTCCCAAGCTTCGACCAACCTACGCCATGTTGCTGAGGCACGCGTGGCTAGCTCCTTTGCTTCTACCCCCAACGATTTCCGAGGAAGACGAGGACACCTTTGAAGATACCCAGTCTAGCGAGGCTGTAGTCCCAAGTGTTGTTGACAAGGATGTTTCTCAGTGGGTCATTAATGCAATGGAACGAAAACGTAATGGTACCATGGGTAAGAAAGCGAAGCCACCCCTTCACGCGGCGCCGTTAGATTCTGTGCCAAACCCGTCGTTGGACAGCGCAAGTATTTGAGCCTCGAGAAGACGATAGAGCCATAGAACAGGCCCAATGCCTCGAAATATCCTGTACATCCTACAGGAAGGCTCTGAAAGAACCATGATCAGAACGCTCTTATCATCCGCGTTTCCCTCACCCCACCGTTGTAATAATTGAGCTTGCATACGAAGAGGATCATCGTGGAGTGCAGTGGCGACGCATTAGGAAGAACCTGGGCGAGTTCCTCTATCTGGGAGTCAAACCTCGTCGCCTTGTGTCAACTACTCAAGCTACTCAAGCGCACCCTACTGGGCGGTGATTTTGGGGGCACAAGTCAATGGAGGCTTGTTATTTATGTTTGTTACATGGCCGTTTGTATATGACGGAGACGAGAAACATGAGGCCATTATAGACTTAAAACATTATAATACACATATTATTAAATATACCTCTCGCCCTAGTCTTAGAAACCTCAGATCCTTAGGGGGATGCTACGGGCTAGCTCTACCTTACTACGTAAACTAATTAATTATTAAACTTCCTAATATAGCTAACCCCCTAGAGGGTCTAAGTTAGAAACCCTGGATTTTATATAATAGCTATTACTACTAAAAATTAGGTCTTAGTAGTAAGGTTTCTATATCTAGACCTACTATATAGATCGCTTTTACTAAGACTACTCTTACTACTAATATATAGTATGTAATATAAGCTTAATATCCTAGTAAGGTACTTATCTTAGGGGTTTTTACTAAGGTATAACTAAGATAAGTACTAAATTTAATATAAGATAGATTATATTACTATATTCTTAGTAGCTTTAATAGAGATACTAGATTATATATCCGCGTATATATTTATACCCCTCTATATATTAACTTTTTCGCGCTAAGAGTTAATTACCTGTATTAAAAAAAAATTCTTAAAATTCTTAACTTATTAATAAGCTATTTAAATATTATAAGCTTCTTATAAGGTATTTATAGTAATATTTACTACTATATAATTCACTATTATATTACTAAGTTATATTATTATTATTACCTAGGTAATATAAGAAGGTAATATATATTTATAAAGAATTAAAGTAGTAATTAAGATTATAATTAAAAAATAATTTACTTTTAAAATAGTACTACTTTTTCTATAAAAAACTAGGCCTTCTTATTAATTTATTAGTAGCTTAGTATCTTAGTAATACTATAGTAAGCTAATACTAGATAATAGTACTAGGTATTTAATTAGTACTAATAGCTTAATCTAAGTATTTAATTATTATTAAAAGTTAGTACTAAGTATTTAAGTTTTAAAACTCTACTAGGCTTATATATTACCTAGATTAAAGTAAGAGCTAATAATTAATCTTAAGTACTTAAGTACTTAATAGACTTAACTTAATATAAGGACTATTTAGGAATATAGTACTACTAATAATATAGTATTTTAGTATAATTATAGTTATAGTTATAATTATATTTATATTTTATACTCTACTATCTAGCTACTTAGAGCTAATAAGGGCGGTTTATATCTAGCTTATTAAAGGAAACTATAATTTATAAAAGAAAACCTTATCTCCTACCTTATTTATTATTATATTCCTAGATCTTTAGATATTATATACTACTTTATCCTATATCTTTTATACCGTCTTACTCTCTTCTTTTACTAGGGTTACTTATTCTCTTACCTTCTAGTTAGAGCTTATCTACTCTTATATTACCTTAAAGAGTTATTCTCTTATTAGTATAAACTAGCTAAATATACCTTAGTAAATAACTTACTTTATTACTACCTTTAACCCCTTTAAGGTTAATATTATTTAATAGAAATTATCTAACCCCGCCTTTTAAAGTATTAACCTCCTCCCTTCTATATAATTAAAGTAGAATATAAGTATATACTTAATATCTTAATACCTCTATCTATATTTATAGTTAAATCTATCTACCCTTAATACCCTCCTCTTATATAGGAAGGCGCGTAGCCCTATTTTCTTTATATATAACTAGATACCTATAAAGCTCTTAGCCTTAAAAAGCCTTATATAAAGATTAACTCTTATCTCCTAGATCTTACCTCTTTATACTACTATCTTATTATAATTAGGGATATCTTCTTAGTATCTTAGTTATTTTTCTTTCTACTTCTCCTTTACCTACCTTATAATCTCTTTAAGGGTAAAGTTATCTCCCCTTATAACCCCCCTACCTCTAGGCCCTTAGGCTATTATTTTATTTAATATCCCCTCCTACTACTACTACCTAGAGGGCTCCTCTTACCTAGGACTACTTTTCTTCTATTAGAGTCTTTATAACCCTCTTCTCCCTTCCCCCTTTCCCCCTTAGCTTATAGTAGATCCTCGCGTTCCCTTCCTTAATTAGTAGGTAGACTAACTGTCAAGTCGGGTTTTAGTACTATATATTAGTACCGACCCGAATACTTAGTACCTATTTAGGTACTAACCCGAGTACTTAGTACTAGTCTCTAGTACTAATCTAAAAAGCCCTTAGTATCTTAGTAAGTTAGGTTAGACTAACCTAACTTACTAAGGTATTACTAAGAAGCTAAGCCACTAATAAAATAGTAAAGGACTCTAGTATAATTTCCTTATAATATAAATTTAAATAGTTTTATATAATTAGAATTTATCTTATACCTAATATTCTTTACTTATTATTCTATATAATATAATAGTCTATATTACTATTCTATATTACCCTTAATTCTTTTACTATTAGTACCTAGAATCTATTAGTCCCTTTATATCCTTTAGAAGTATTAAGTTTTATAGGCCTTAGTAATAAAGCTATTTAATTAGAATTTAATAATCTTAATATAAATAATTCTATATCTAGTAGTCTTTATCCTAGCTAATTTATAAGTTAGGTTAGATAGGGTATATTAGATAGATCCTTTTAAGAAAAGAAAGTACTTCTCTAGAATATTATTAAAGCTATTAAGGAAGATTTCCTAGACTTAATTCTAATAAAGAATAGTAAATTTATTAAATAGAGTTAATATACTAAAGTCTAGTTTAAAGTATAGTAGTAGTAAACTACTATTAGTTTAAGTATTAAAATAAAGTCTAGTATTAAAATTAAGGATCTACTCTAGATTAAGAAGACTATATTAAGTAAATAGGCTAATATTTAAGATAATTTTATCTAAATTACTTTAATAATTAAAGGATTATTAAAGATTACTTATAAGAAGTATAATAAAACTCTAGACTACCTAATAGCTATTAGTAATTTAAGTATATCTAATATAAGGAAATATCTTAAAATAAATAAATACTTTCTTTATAAATAGCTTAACCTATTATTATAAATAGAACTCTCTTTAAGTTAGGTATATTATCTATAATAATATAAATTAGTAATATAAAACTAATTATTTAGGGATAACTTTAAAAGAAAAATAATACTAGGTTTTCTACTAACTTTTATTAAGAGAAGTAGAATAAATAATTATATAAATACTTTCTTACCTTAAACTAGTCTTTCTAGACTATTAACTAACTAGAGTTTTAGTAATTACTATTAATTGCTTATCTAGATTTAACCCTAATCTATTATACTAGATTATAGAGTATAATCTTTTTATATTTTAAAGGAATATATATAAAAATTAAAGTAGATCTAGAATATCCTTAATATATTTCTCTTATATTAGATAGCTAGTTTAGTCCCTAAAAGGTTACTTACCTTAGAGTACTAGTCTACTAGGTTAATATTAATTTTTAATATTAAGAATATCTTATTACTTTTATACTACTTAATATCTAGTATTCTAGGTATTTACTTATAATAGAAATAATAAAGATATTAACCCTTTATAAAATTAAAGATAAGCTTTTTAGAGTTATTATTAATAATACTAGTAATAAAAGAACCTTAAATAATAAACTAGAGAAATCTCTAGCTTAATAAGATATTTAATAGGATAAACTATAAAACTTTATTCCTTATATAACTTATATCTTTAACCTTATAATATAAGACTTTATTAAAGCCCTAGACTTAGAAGCTTTAGATAATATTATAATATTACTAGAGGATACTTAAGTTAAAGATATCTAAGTAAATATAAGTCTATTAACTATTATTAAGAAGGTATAATATTATAAGGGTAATATAAATAGGTGATATACTTACTAATATTTTAAGTAGATCCGCGCTCTTATAATAGGAATTAACTTATCTCCTTAATAAAAGCTTTATTTTTTATAATTATAAGAAAACTCTAGTAGAAGACCTTAAAAACTTATATAAGATATTTATATTTATTAAAGTTTTATATACTTAATACTTTATTATATATATTAACTATATAACTTTATTAATACTTAGATAGATAAAAATATAATTAATCTAAAAATTAGTATAATTAGCCTTAGTAAATATAAATAATTAATAATATTACTACTTAATAATATATTAAATCCTATCTATTAACTTACCTTAATAATTTCTTAGATAATAAAAATAGGTATATATTTAAGATTCTAATTATATAATACTCTTTTTAAATATTAAAATAATATTAAAATAATAATATATAATAATAGGATTATTAGTAAAGTAGGTATTATTTATACTTATAAAGTAGCCTTAGTAAAGCTCGCTAAGTATTATTTTAAAATAAAAGGTAAAGGTAGATTAATATAACCTTATTAATATTCTAAACCCTTTTATAAAACTAAGTTTATATAAAACTTAGGATAAATAAAAGGAGTTAAATAATAATAATACTTTAACTTTTTATAAAGAGAGGTATAAGAATAAATTTACTAACTACTTTTATAAGTATTATAAGATATTACTAGTTATTAGAAGGACTAATATATAAGATATATAAAATATTAATAAGGTAATATAATATAGTAATATATTTTAATTTATACTAACTAGTAATAGCCTTTAATAAGAGTAAGGAGAAGTCTACTTTAATATCTAAATTATAAGTCTTTATTATAAAGTAAAGCTATTTAATACTTTTATTCTAAAAGTCTATTAAAGGATATTCTTATATAAGAATATTAGAAGGATAATACTTTAACTTATTTAAATCTAATATAAATAGCTAAGGATATCCTTTTATATCTAATATTATTTATAGGTATTAAGAGAGTCTTTAATCTTACTTAAAGAGTATATTTATAAGATTATATATAATTAGAACTAGAGTTTATAAAATAAGTAATACTTCTAAAGTATTATAATTATATTATAGGTTTAGATCTTAAAGAAGCTTTTATTAAGCCCTAGGATATTCTTTAAAGGGAAGAAGATACTAATTAAAGTATTAATAAAAATAAAGATCCTTTTAAGTTAAAATTAATAGATATCTTAAGATAAATAGATTAATAGTTATAATTTTAAAGTTAATTAATAATTTAATAGTATATTTATAAAGTAGGTTTAATTTCTATATATAAATATAAAGGTAATATAAGAAGGTAATATAATTCTTTATCTTATTAAGAGCGCCGTAATACTAAGAGCGCCGTAATACTAAGAGCGCTATAATACTAGGAGCGTTATAATATTAAGAGTACTATACTATCCTATACCTACCCTTTACTCCTAATATTATAAAACTATTACTACCCTTAAGTACTAAATAGTATAATATTAAAGCTCTTTATTAATTCCCTTATAAGTTATAAATCCCTCTTTATTATAATAATAGATTTAGTATAGATATAAAGTAGATTAGAATCTATATTATAAGATATATTAGTAAGTAAATAGTAATATAAAATAGTAATATATTTATTTAAAAGATAGGATATTATAAATACTTTTATAATACCTTATAATACTATTAAAGCTAAACCTTAGATTTAATATAAATTTATACTAACTCCTATAATATCTATTATTACCTCCCTTATAATATAATTAAATAATAGCTTTAGGATAAAATTATTAATAGTCTTTTAGTATTATTTTATCTCCCTTAAAGTTTTAAGATCTAAGTTAACCTTATACTTTTATCTTATAAATATTACTAGTTATAAAGGATTAATTAATTATACTTTAATATATTACCCTTTTATATTACCTTTCCCTTCCCTTCTAATAATATATTCCCCCTCCTACCTTATATAAGCTTTACCCCTCTAACTTTCTTAGCTAGGAATTATAATATTTTATTAGCTATTTATACTATCTACCTATTAATATATAAAGTAAGAAATATATTATTAAAGGATATTATAAGTCTACTTAGTATAAGCTATTATTAAAGTTATTAAAAATATATAATAGTAGATAAAAGAAGAAATATAAAGTTTAAAAGTTTTAATATAAGGTAAAGTAATATTAGGCGGAATATTCCGCGTAATTATAATATAATTATAGGTATAATTACCCCTTAAAATCTTCTTTCTAACTCTTCCTAACTCTATATACTTAAGATATTATAGTAAGATAGGCTATTAATATATAATAAGTATTTATTACTAATTATATTACTTAAATATATTACTTAATAGATAAGCTAATATAATACTTTAATAATATTAAGTCTTTATAACTAGAATCCTAAATTAATTATAAGTAGAGAATAGGTAAAAGACTAAGATAATAATAATAAGCTATTATATATAAAAGTATATATTAACCGCGTAGTAGTATTAAAAAGGATTAAGAAGTTAAAGGCATTAGATATATAAAAGTTAGCTTCTAAAGAAGATTATATAAAGTTAGTAATAAGAGTTAAGGATATTATAAAGGAGGAAAGATATAAAAAAGGGATTTATAATAATATAATTAGGTAATATAATACTTCCTAAATAGCTAATATTATATAGTAGATTATTTTAAGATAGAGTTATACTTTAAAGATAATAAAGAGGCTATTAAGGAATAAGTTAAGCTAGATAAACTGGTAAATTATATAAAGAATATAAATAGTATAATTAATTTTATAAAAGAAGTTAACATATAATCTATCTTTAGTCCTATCTTCTAATTAATATAACCTTTAAAATACTTCTAAGGAAGATATAGATACTATTAAGCTTAAATTTACTAGGTTTAATCTACTAATCTTATAAATTATTAAGTAAAGGATTATATATTATAAGGGTTTAAAGGAGTTAAAAGATACTAAGGACTTAGATATTATAAATACCTATATTATATTTATATAATAGTATACTAACGCGTTTAATATAAAGGAACGCGTTATACCTAACCCTATATAGTAGAATTAAGATAAGGAGGGTATCTTAATTAAGGTTAGTACTAATAGGAAAGAAACTAAGTATACTACTAAAGAGGATAAAGAAAAGGATAGGGAGTATAAGTTAGAAGATACTAATAAAACTAGTAGTTATAATAAATATAATAATAGTAAGTATAATAATAATAAAGAGGATAGTAATAAATAGAAGGATTATAAGTATAAAATTATAGAGATATCTAACTAGATAAATAGGCTATCTATTATAGATTATAAAATAATTATATTACCTTTCAATATTACTAGAAAGTATTCTTAATATTATAATCTAGTAAAATACTCTAACTAAAACTAAAGTCTTAGCGAGTTAGGTTAATACTTTAGTACTAATACTTAGTACTACCCTATAATATTAACTTAAATACTTAGTACTAACTATTAGTACTAACCTAAATACTCGGGCTAGGAATTTAGTATTAACTCGCTAAGAGTCGAGTCGGGTACTCGACTCGAGTTTAAAGTACTAACCTAACGCGGTTAGTCTATAAGTAGGTAGATCCCCTATATTATTAGTATATATAATAGTAACTAGTTAAGGCCTATCTTTATTAATAAGACCCCTAGTTTTACCTTTAATACCTATATACTAGTTACTTTAAAGGCCTTAAGTACTATCTTTAAGTACTTATTTTATATAGTTTTTAGTACTATAATATTAACCTTCTTTATCTCTAATATCTCCTTTAAACTATATTATATCTCTATTATATAGGTTATTACTAGCTAGATTATAATACTATAAACTTATTTTACCCTATTAAGTATAACGCCTTATAATAAGCTAGTAATAATTAATAGGGTTAGCTTTTATATTTTTATCTTTAACTTTACTCTATTAATATATAGGCCCTACCTTAGTTTACTATTAATATAAAGTCTAAGGACTCTTATTAATACCTTTAAGTATATTATTATTACTTTAAGGTCTATTATTACCTTTATATTAAATCTCTTTAAGCTCTTTAATAAATAGATTAACTTATACTTATAAGGGGTAAAAGTCGTCTTATATATACTTACTTAATAAAATTATATTTTATATATTTTTATTAAGATCTTATAATTCTCCTTAATACTTTTATTATATATTATTAGATAAATATAATTAATAAAGCCTTTAATTTATACCTAGAGTCTTATCTTTATATACTCTTTTATAAATAGGGAATTAAAAAATAGAAATAAAATAGGTAATATTAAAGATCTTTAAAAGATCCTAGTTTCTATTATCTCTATCCTACTTATCTCTTAGCTTAGTATAATTACTATTATCCTTTTTATTAGAAAGCTCTATACCTAACATATAATAAGAATTAAAAACCCATTTTTCTTTAAGTTATATAATAGCCTTTTATAAAAGATATTATTAAAGGCCCTTATAATATCTAATAATAATATATTTATTATATTAGATTTATTATAATTCTATATTATATATATTACCTCTATTACTATTTTAAAGGATATTATTATTAACCTTCCCTTTCTTATTCCTATCTATTATAAGGGTAGTAATTTATATTTCTTTATAAAATTACCTAGTTTCTTTATAATAACTACCTTTAATACCTTCCTTTAAGTATTAAGTAGGGTAATTAAATAGTATTATTTTAATTTTAAATAATCCTCCTTTTTTAACTTCTTTAAAATTATTATATTAGCCTTTTTAAACTCTATTAAATAATATCTAACCCTTAGATATACCTAAAATAGGTATATAAAGTAGGGTAGTAGCTCCCTCTCTATTATTCTTAAAAACTTATTTAGGATTTTATTTATTTTTAATACTTTATCTTATTTTAGCCTATTAATTACCTTATAAACTTCCTCTTTAATAACCTTTATATTTATTTCTAGGGGTATATTATATTAAAACCCTTAGATATTACTTAAATCTACCTTTAAAGGGGGGGGAGAAGAAAGTCTTTTAAAGGATTTCTACCTTCTCTTAAAATAACTCTACTTTAAGGCCTTCTCTACCCCTCTTAAAAGTAGGGAACTTTAAGAGTTCTTAAAGTAGTATACTTTTTTTAGCCCTATTTAACTAGTTTCTAGAGTCTATTAAGTAACTAGGATACTTTATATACTCCCTTTTTAAAATAAAGTATTTTTACTTTTTTTAATACCCTTCCTTTAGCCCTTTAAGCCTTTTATTATACCTCTAGGCTCTTTTAATTTCTTTTATAATTATATTTTATTCTAAGCTTTAATACTACCTTTATAACCTTTATATAATTAGAGTTTTGAAAAGACTTTACCCTTAAAGAGGGCTTTACTTATAATACTACCCTCTTTATAATTTTTATTAATTTATAAAGTATTTTAATTAAATAACTATTAATTTATTCCCTAGTTATTAATTCCCCTTTAAGTAATAAATATTAAAGGGTACCTACTTAGGTATTTTTTTTATCTCCTTTAAGTCTACTATCTTTTATATCTTTTATAAGTATAAGACTACTACTTCTACCTTAAGGTTAACCTTAATATATATTAAGATATAATTAAGTTTATAATAGAGATTTAACTTAATATAATATTTTAATAGTATTTATTTAATAGCTTTTATTATAAAAATTAAATTAATAGTACTTTTTACTTTCTTTACTCTTTAAGTTATTATATTCTTTAATAAGATAAGTTTTATTTCTCTTTTTTATAATATCTATTAATATATCTACTATTTTATAATATATATATCTACCCTTATTATTCTAATTTAAGTAATAGAGGTTAAAGTCTCCTATTAATATATATTCCCTAGGCCGGCTTAATTACTCCTTTACCCCTAGTAATATAAAGGAGCTATCTATTAAAGTCCTAGACTTTAGGCTAGAATTATATATATTATATATTTAGAAATATATTAATATACCCCCTTCCTTCTTTATAACTTATATCTCTAGGGAGTATAAGTCCTTTAATATAAATTTAACTTATTATTTATTAATATTCTAGTATTTATTTATAAAAAAAAATATCTTTATATCCCTTTTAACCTTATATACTAAGTAGAATACTCCTCTACTTAGATTATATATTAAACCTATCCTTTTTATATATAATAGCTCTTAGATAGCTAAGATATCTATTTATTATACCTCCTTATCTTTTAATAGTACTATTATTATTATAATCTACTTCCTTTATATATTATATTATAATAGTTTTATTATCTTTTATACCCTTATAAGGATTCCTATTAAATATCCCTTATAACCTCTATTCCTTTAATAATTAAGGCCTCTTATATTAATATATCTTTTAATATCTATTAACCTATTTTTATTACTTAAAGGATAATTAGCCTTTTAAGCCTATTTTTCAATATTATTATTAATAGTAGTATAATTCCTTTTTCCCTTATATCCTTTTAAGGACCTATTTATATTATAACTTTATTAAGGCTCTAAATTTCAATATAAGCTTCCTCTTCTTCATTACTACTACTATTATTTACTCCCCTTAAAGCTACTTTTAAATATCCTTTTATCTACTTCTCTTTATAAAGTTTTTATATAACTTCTTCTTATTTTTTATTATCTTTTAATAGAGCTTATTAAGTTCCTTCATTTTAATTATATATTTTTACTTTTAAGTTATATAACTATTTTTTTAATAATTATTATACCTTTTAACTTCCCCTTCTTTTATCTTATATTCCCTTAAGTTATATTTATTAGTATAAATCTTATATTATATTAAGCTCTTATAATACCCTATTATATACTTATACTATTAGTAATTAAAGTATTATATTACTACCTTATTCTATTAAAACATATTGAAATAGGATGTAATTAGTTAGACTAGCCGTATACTAGACGCGCGCTAGTACCCGTCTTAGTATCTTATATATTCTATCTCTCTCTATCTATATAGCTAGTAATATAATAACTATTACTATTCTACCTATTTTAATAGGTTATAAGCCTAGGCGTAGGGTATTTATTTACTTATTTACCTTATAACTACTATTAATACTATCCCTTATAGATTACCTCTATATTAATACTACTACTACTATAAAAAAGGGGGTTAGGGAATCTACTAGTAGAGTTTTCCGCTAAGACGCTAAAACCTAGCTAAAATCCTTTCTAACTTAAATAATAATAACCCCTTAGCGGCGGTATATAGTAGTTTACTAATTATATAAATAATATCTATTCCTTATATATACTAACTACCTTAGTAATAGTTATTTATACCTATTACCTAGCTAATATTATAGATAATATATAGTATTCTTATAAAAGGGGGCTAGGAAGATAGAGAAGGTTAAGAATATTTATTAACCTCCTTATAAATTAGTTATATCTATCCCTTCTTCCTTAGACTCTTCTCTCCCTCCTTCTTATTATTCTAATTATTTTATACTAGAACTTAAAGAATCTAAAGAAGAAATCTATTAATAGTTAATTAATATTTACCTTAAAGGTCTTCTAGCTAACCTTTAAGTAAACTACTACTTCCTTAATTTCCTATATCTCTACTAAGATATTAGCTATAAAATTAACTAAGAGGTAGCTACTACTATTAACTATTAGGGAATACTATTAGATAATACCTCCTTTATACCTTTACTAACGCTAGAATAGACTAACCGTTTTTTCGGTACTTGGGGGTCATTTTTAGTATTGACTCGAATTACTAAACTACTTACGGCTAGCTTATGCCCTATATAGGTTTAGCGTTGCATAACTTTATGAATTCGATTCTAAATTCGATTCCTCGCGGTTAGTCTACGCTAGAACCTTATCCCTAAAACTAATTACTATTATTTTTAATAGAAGGCCTTAGAATACTAGGTAAAAGTATTATCTTTAGCCTTATTATAAGGTTAAGACTATCCTCTATATATTTATAATTATTAACGCTAGTATTAACTTAGTCTCTAACGCTAAATCTATATAATCTAGATATTAAAACTAAAGATATACCTCCTACTAGTATTAAAGTAGAGATTAGAGGGGGTAGTAACTACCCCCTTATACTTATTCCTATACTAGAATCTAGCTATAACTAGCCGTTATACTCCTATAATATATAGTCTTATATTATCCTTAATAGCCTTAAAGCTATCTTTAAGATAGACTATATTATCCTTATAACCTAAAACCTTAAAGAGATTTAGGATAATAAGTATAATAAGGCTTATAAGGTAATAAAGGCACGTTATAATACTAATACTTATAATATAATAAAGGATAAGACTATCCCCTAATAATTTAGAAGATCCTTAAGGACTTTTATAAGCCTTAAGGTATTAGTATCTTTAATAAAACTATTTATAATTTTAATACTCTCTACTACGCTAATTATAAAGATATTAGTAATTATATAAGTAAATTTAGAACTATTAATTCTAACCTAATTAACCTAGGATATAAGCTCCCTTATATTTTTATTATTAATACCTACCTTTAATATCTTAGCGCGAAGTTTAATACCTTTTAGAGTATATTTATTTAGATATATACTATTACTACTAAGGAAGGTATTATAATAGTCTTATTTAATAAACTTATACTAGTTATAATAAATAAAGAAGCTTATTAAAACTTTATAAAGTCTTTAGCTATAACTACTACTATAGCTACTACTTACCTACTCTACTAAGCTAGGTTAAATATATATTATAATAGTAAGTACTATAACTACTATAATTACTTAAGCTATATAAAGTCTAACTACTAGATTAAGTACCCTAAGTTAATAAAGGCCTTCCTTAAGATAGCTAAGGCGGATAAGAGCTAAAATTAAGGGGGTTATAATTAAGGGGATAGTAATACTAGAGGTAAGTATCTCTATATACTTATAGAGTTTAAAGACCTAGTTATTAGCTTTATAACTATACTAGGTATAACTAGCCTTACTACTACTATCCTCCTAGATATAGCGTATAACTAATATATTATTAATAATTAAGATATCCTTAAAGAATATAAAGTAATTCCTAAGTCCCCTATTTATAAGATTAGCTAGGCCGGTCCTTATATAATAGGGCGTAGTACCGCGGTTATCCCTTATAAGACTAGTAAGGGAATTAAGGTAAAAGTATATCTTACTAATATCCTTTATATCCTAGATACCTAATTAAATTAAATTTTAATATCTTAACTACTCTATCTTAAGGCTAAAGTCTCCTTTAACTTATAAGAGTATATTATTACTTATAAAGGCTATATCTTTATATATACCTAGTATAATAATATCTTCTACCTTAATATTTAGGATTATCTAACCCTTACCTTTACGGCCTTAATAACTATATTATAACTTCTTCTAGAGTTAAAAGTATATATATTTATAGCCTTTTAGGTCTCCCTATCTATTAGCCTTTAATATACCTATATAAGTTATTTAGGCTAATAGAACCTAAAATAGCTAATAAATATATCTAATAGAATTAACCTTAATAAGATTATCTCTAAAGATTATATATATAATATCTATATAAAGACCTAAATAATAAGGGCTTTATATAACTATCCTATTACCCTAGGGAAGTACCTATATAAGCGTATTAATAGCGACTTAGTAGGCCCTTATAAAGTTTATAAGGAGATTACTATAACTTATAATAGCTCCTAATTCTTTAATATAATACTATATAACTATATTAAGGAATTAGATATTACCCTACTTAAAGCTAAAAGTAAGTTCCTACTAGCCTTTAAGGCCTTTAAGGTAAACTAGGAGTATCTTATATAATATATATAATACTATTATACTAATAGTAGAGGGGAATTTAACTTTATAACCTTTATAAAATACTACTAGGCTAATAGTATTATTTAGGAGAGTATAATATAAGATACTCCCTAGGCTAATAGATCTATAAAGCGTCTTAGTAAGACCTTAACAGATAAAGCCTATATTATACTTATAAATAATAGGATAGACTATAAGTACTAGCCCGAATTTATTTAAGTAGCTAGCTACCTCTAGAATAAGTCCCCTAAGTCTAGTATTAAGATAATACCTTATAAGAAGTTTAATAGCTATTATCCTAATCTCTCCTATCTACGGGTCTTTAGGTCTTAGGCCTTCTATTATTCTAGTAGGACTACTACTAAAATTAGTTACTTTAAAGCCTATTCCCGTCTAGGGTAACTTATTAGCTATAAACGCGAGGCTATCTACTATCTTATTAATAATAAAACTAGGAAGCTCGCTTAGTTATCTAATATCTACTTTATTAAGAAAGTCCTTATAAGCTATATTAAATTAAAAGCTAAAAGGTATATATTTATAGACCTCCCTTACTACTCTAAGCGGGTAGCTAGCGGTATAAGGGGGTAATCTCCCTCTAGAAGTAAAGTATTATTAATCTAGATTAAAGATATACTACTAATCTACGCTAAAGATATAGTAGCTAAGGATAAACCCTACCCTAAGACTCTATTAGACGTCCGGCCTAAGCTAAATTAGGCCTATCTAGTAATATTTTATTAGGATACTAATAAGCTCCTATTATTAGCTAGGGTCCTAGCTAGTTACCTTAAATTTAAAATACCTCCTAATAAACCCTATAATAACTTCCTAGATCTACTAGTAATATTTACCTTCCTAATAATAGCTAAAGGTATAGAGCCCTTTAAACCTAAATTATATAAGGAAGTCATAGTAAATAATACTAAAAAGGACTAGGAAGTAGTATTATAAGATAAATTTAACTCCCTTATATAGAATAATATATAGGTACTTAGATAGCTACCTCTAAGTTAGAAGGTACTCTAGGGGAAGTAGGTATTTAAGTTAAAAAGGGGGCTTTATAATAAAGTCCTCTATTATAAGATACGCTAGGTAGTTAGGGGTTTTAAATAATAAGAAGGGATTAATTATAATAAGACCTTTATATTAGTAGTAAAGCTAATAAGTTATAAAGTTATCTTCGCGCTAGCCGTATCCTTTAACTAGGAACTAGATTAGATAGATATTAAGACGGCCTTCCTTTATAGAAATATTAAGGAAGATATTTATATTAAATAGCTTAAAGGCTTTATAGTTGAGGATAAGGAATACCTTATCTATATCTTAAAGAAGGCTCTTTATAACCTAAAATAATTACCTTAAGTCTAGTTTTTTATACTATCTATATTCTTAAAGACTTAGGGCTTTATACTACTTATAACTAATAAAAGTATCTTAATTAACTATAAAGACTAAGTTATTATTACGGCCTATATTAATAATTTATTAATTACTAGACCTAGCTAAACTATTATTAATTAGGTTAAGGCTATACTTAATAAATACTTCTAAATAACTAACCTTAGCTTATATTCCTTCTACTTAAGTATATTAATTGGCGGGATTAAGTAAATTAGGTCTTATAATTAGGCTAAGAAGCCTATATTAAAAAGGTATTAAAGGACTTTAATATATAGGAGTTATACCTTATAATAACCCTAATAGATATAAATAAGTTATAAGTATTTAAGAAAGATTATATAGCCCTTAATACCTTCTAAAAGGAATATTAGTTAGCTATTAGCTCCCTAATATATATTATACTAAGGACTAGGCTAGATATTACTTATATAGTCTTAGTAGCTAATAGATATAGATTAAACCTAAATTAGTTATATTAAATAGCTATTAAGAGGATTTTCTACTACTTTTAAGGTATAATTAACTTATAACTTACCTTTTATAAGAGTATCTTTCTACTTATTAATTATAGTAATACTAATTAGGCCGGTAACTAAGATACTTAATAGTTAATTATAGGCTATATTTTTAATATTAGTAGTGGAGTAATAAGCTAGTTATTAAAGTAATAGCCTACTATTACCCTATCTAGCTATAAAGTAGAATATATAGGTTAGATATAAGCTATTAAAGAGGCTATCTAGCTCTAATAACTACTTACTAAGCTAGACCTCTCTAAGGATACCTATTAGCCTACTACTATAATACTCTATTATAATAATTAGGGAGCTATCGCCCTAGCTAAGAACCCCTAGTTTTATATATATATAAAGTATATTAATATCTAATATTACTATATATAGGAACGGGTTACCGCTAGTAATATTAAGCTAGAATATATTAGGACTAATAAGTAGGTAGCTAATAGCCTTATTAAAGCCCTCTTTAAGGATAAATTTATCCCCTTTTATAAGGCCTTAGGCCTAGAAGTACTATAGTAGTAGGAGTCTTTAGTATAATAAGGCTCTACGGGTACTCCTAGCGGCTTTATAAGCGCTCCCGTTACCCACTAAGGGATAGCTAGCTCCTAACTACCTACCCTTCTAGCCCTATAACTCTATACTATAATATTAGAATATAAAATAGACTTTATAAGCCTATTTACCTCTATTATCCTTCTATATTCTAAGCTTAAATAGTAAGTTATACTACTAGCGATATTATCTAGACGCCGGACTACTCCTAGTTATAAATTAATATTATAGCGGATAAGTTAACCGCTTTCTTATAAAATTATTAGGCCTAGACTATAATATATATCTACTATAATCCTATCTCTTACCCTACCTCTAATATAAAGCGGAATTAGCGTAACGTATTCCTAGACGCTAGTAATTATAATACTTATAATAGCTTCTAGCGTAATATACCTCTAAGCCGTAATAGCCTAGCTATCTTTACTACCTAGATATATACCTAGGTAGGATAAGAATAGGAAGCGGATAACTAGTACTACTAGGGAGCTATAATCCTCTATCCTAATATTAATATTATTATCTTTAACTATAATACTATTAAAGATATAGATACTAAAATTAGGCCTTATAACGCCCTCCTCCCTACCTAGTATAAGCTTATCTAGTATATTAAAGGTAAGAAACGTGCTATTAAATCGCTATAATATAGAAACCTTAATAGCGTACCTCTATAGAATAAGTGCGTCTTAGAAATAGTTATATAGATAGAATTAATAACCTTATAACTATACCTACCTTATTAGGGTCTATCTAATCTACGTTTAGAAGGGTTCTACTAAATTACTACCCTTTAAATAGACTTCTACTACCGTCTACTTACCTTTACACCTATCACCTAGCATTTAGTTAAGAAGGGGGATCTTAGATAGTAGGAATAGAATATAAATTAGTTATACTACTATACTAATAAGGTACTTTATTTAAGTAGGAGTATTAAAATATATTAAAATAGGATATAATTAGTTAGACTAGCCGCGTACTAGACGCGCGCTAGTACCCGTCTTAGCATCCTATATATTCTATCTCTCTCCACCTATATAGCTAGTAATATAATAACTATTACTATTCTACCTATTTTAACATTTATAAATTAAGGAGTATAAATTCCTATTAATTTTAGCCTTAGATCTATTATTAAGGGCCTTAATTATATTAATTAGATAAATTTATTAATATTTATTAAATTTATAAGTAGGAAAGTATTAACAGGATAATACTCTTTATTATTATACTTCCCTACTATTAATACTTTACGCGTTAGGAGATTAATAATAATAGGTAATATAAAGAGTAAATTATCCTTTTCCCTTCCTTAAATAACCTTTAAAGCCTTAATAACTTATTTATTAGATATTAATATTTTTAAAATATAGTTATTTTTAAAATTAATAAAGGTATTAAATTTAGCTTAATCCTTTTTATAATCCTAGTTAGTAGCTAGTTTCTAGTAATTAATATAGCCCTTTATTCTAATATATTTAATATAAGAGAAATAAGGGTAATAGCTAATATAAGCCTTATATAATATAAGTTTTTAACTAGATATAAAGCTCTTCTTTTATAAATAATTAATTATAAAGATAAGTTTAAGTTAAAAATCTATATTAGGACTTATATCTTATAAGATAGTACTTACTATTAATTAAAGGGTTTAATCTAGATATTTAATAACTCTATTACTTTTAAGGTTTCCTAGAATTATAAGCTCTTATAAGATACTATAATTAATATAATAGGAATTAAAGTTATAATCTTTATATTTAATAATATAATTAGATCTTAAGTAATTTATAATAATATTATTATATTTATTATAAGTTTAATAATATTTAAAGGCTTTAAAGATTTTACTTTCTACCTTTATTACCTCTACTTTAAATTATTTATCCTAGTTATTAAGAAAGGTAATAAAGTAATACCCTCCCTTATAACCTTTAAGGGTATAAGGGCTTAAAATTTTATTATAAATAAAGTTAAAAGACCTTCTTTTAAATTAGATATAAGCTTTATATAATACCTACTTTACTTTTTAAATAGTATATAATAAATATAAATCCTTATTAATAAATTCCTTAATAAGGTTAATCCCTTTAAAAAGATAGGTAAGTTTCTTAATATTTTAATAACTTAAATAGCTTATATATATATGTTATAAATTAAGGGTATTATTATTAATTTAACCTTTTAAGTTAAAGGAGTTTAACTTTAAATTTAAGTTTAAATATTTTAAAATAGGAATAATACTATTTATTAAATTAGCCTACTCCTTCTACTTTAATATAATATAGAGTATAATAACCTTAATAGAGACTTTAATAACTCCTTTAAAGGAGGAATAAGGTATTTTTAATATTAAAATAGATATTTATAATACTATCTTTATAAATAATATAATATAAGGAGATATTTATATATATAAATAGTAAGAATTATTGTCTTATAATTAAGTTATAATACCTTACCTACTAATATTAATACTATTTTAAATAATTTAAAGAGGTATTAAGGTATACTAAAGCTATCTCTATAAGATTAAATTAATAGGTAACTTAGAGATATAAAGGTAGTTAATAAGAATTAAGTCCTTCCTTTTCTTATCTATTATAATAGGAATATAGACCTTATTAATATTAAGAGGATAGTAAGTACTATTAATACCTTTAATAAATTAAATATTATTTAGTAAAGGATTAAGTAAATAGTATTTAATAAAATTTATATAAGAAGATATTAAATATATTAAGTAAATAATATTAAATATCTACTTCTTAAATTAGATATTAAATTTAGTTATAAAAGTTATACTAATATTATCTTAAAAGGTTATATAAGTTTTAACTTTAAAATTACTATTATTATAATAGTATTTTTTATTAAGCTTATTATTAGACTTATCTTTAAAGGATTATTTCCCTCTATTTATTTTACCTTTAACCTTATTACCTCTTTCCTTACTACTATTAATATTATTCTTTATAAGTAGCTTATTATTCCTAAGCTTAAAATATTCCCTTTAAGTATAATAATATATATAGTAATATATATAATATTTAATAAACTTTTAAATAAGTTAAATATTAAGTCTAAGTATAACCTTATTTTAATTTTTAATTAAAATAGTAGGATTAATAATAATAGGAGTATAAGTAGCTATTATAATAAAGTTTAATTCTTTTTAATTAATTAAGGGGTTAGTTACTATCTAAATAAAGTACTTAATAATATACTTAAGGGAATAAGCTAGGTTAGTAGTATTAATCTTACTTATTAGGTTCTAAGTTTAAATATAATATATAAAATATCCTTTATAAGCCTTATTAAAACCTATATAAAAGAGAAAGATAAATAAGTTTATTTTTAACTTTAAATAAGTAGATATTAATATAATTTTATTATAAAGAGATTTAAGGTAGGTTATAAAATCTATAATATCTTTATATTAACTAAGGTTTAGCTTAAGTAGTTAATAGTATAAATTATTAAGGATATTAAAGCTTATAAGTTTATTATTAATCTTAAAGGCTTCTTATAATATATAAGTATTTTTAATATCCTTATAATTAGTAAGAAGATTATTACCTAAGTAGCTCTTAATAATATTAATAATTAATTTATACTTAAGCTCCTATTTAATAAGCTCCTTAGAAGTAGATTTATAGGTTTTAATATTATTAATTATTAGATAGTTAGGGAGAACTAGAATAATAGGGATTATAAATTAGTCTATCTTATAGAATTTAAAAATATAAGTAGATATTAAGTATTTATATATTTCTTAGGTTCATATTTAAAGCCCTTTTAGTCCTTTAAACTTTTAATATAAAGTAATAGGCTATTAATCTTACTTATAATAATAGTATTTTCTTTTAATATTACTTTTTATTAGGGTAAATATAGGCTTTAAAGGGTTAATTTAAATTAAGTAATTTTAAGTTAATAATAGTATTAAAAAGATTATTACTATTAAGGGCTTTAAAGGATAATTCTTAAATTAAGTTACTTAAAGAAGGGGAACTATTAAAGAGGTATTAAGGTATATAGTCTTAACTATTTTAATTAAACTAAATATATTTATATTACCTAGCTACCTTATTTAATATAATATTATACCTTAGAAAATTATACTTAAAGATATAATAACTTTAATTAATTTTATTCTACTATTATTTAAACTCTTTAATAGTAGTATTTAAGAGAAAGATAAATAGCTAATATATATATATTTAATTAAAAATAAAAGAAGAGCTTATAAATAATAGGCTTAAAATATTAAAAAATAAAGGAGAATTATTTAAAAGAATATCTTTATTTAATAAAATTATAATAGGATTAGAAGATAATTATCCTAGAAAAAATAGGGGATTTAAATACCTTTTATAATCCTTAACCTTATAATCTTAGTAACTATTATATTTTAAGAGGGCTAAGAGATTATATCTTATATTTAAAAAGGTTAAAAGTTATTATAATAGGTTAATAATCTAATTCTTTTAACCCTTAGCTTAATAGGAGGTTCTTTACCTTTACTTTAAAGTTTATAAGTAATAGTAGTATTAAAGTATATTAATAACTACTTAGCTAAGGCTATATTAACTATCTTATAAGTAGTTTTTTAGAGTAGGTAAAGTAGTTTTAATATTACCTTTACTTAATAGATTAAGGTTATACCTCCTTTCTTACTACTATAGTATATTTATCCTACTAAGTAGGTTAGTATTATATATAAGTAGAATTAGTATTATTTAGTATACTTAGCCTATTAGTAGGTACTATTATAAAGAAAAACCTGATAGTACTAACTTCCTTAGAAGAATCCTAGTAGCTAGAAAATTATAACTTTAAGCCTTAAGGCTTCCCTTAAAATAAGCGGTACTTTATAGTACGGTGCGTATATCGCGTAGTATATATATATAGCGCCCTAGACTTCGCATACTTATTTAATAAGCTAGTAGGTTAAATAAGAGGTAATTTAATAAATACCCTACGTCCGGGCTTATAACCTATTAAAATAGTAGGAGTAGAATACTTAGTTAATTTATCTAAGACTATAAAAGTATCTATCTATATATACTAAGACTTTATACTTAGTTATCTTAATAAACCTTCCTTACTAAGAGTATATTTTAATAAAACTATCTATACCCTTAAAGTTAAAGAATATTTTAAAAATATTTTAAAAATAACTATATTAAACTACTAAATACTAAAAATAATTATATTAAACTATAAATTCCACTTTTTATAAAAAAATATAGTTATTTAAGATTTTTATTCTAGGATAAAGTTATATATAGTAAAATTATACTAAAATATAGTTAGATATATTATAAAAGGGTAACTATTATTAACTATTAATATATTATTAGTTATTACTATTATTATCTAAGCTTAATAGTACTTATAATAGCTAGGTAAATAGCTATAAGGCTCTATATTATTATAGGGTCGCCGTTACTAGTCTTTAGAATAGTTAGTCCCTATAACTTAATAATAGTTTAGGGGATCCTTAAGCTTACTCCTACTAGTAATAATACTCTTATTATATTAAAGGACCTCCTCTAAGCTAAGTCCCTTATAGAAAGTAATAAATATCTCCTTATAAAGGGGTTTAATAAGGCTATTAGCTAACTATTAATTTATAGGAATATATTTAAAGTTAATAATTCTAGTAGTAATTTAATCCCTTACTTAGTAATATTAGTAATATTAGAGCTTAATATACTTAAAGTAAGTATAAAACTTAGGGTTCTTTATAAGGGTAATTATACTTTAGTTATTATTATAAATAATTACTATCTTAGGCGCCTCCCTAGAATAGAGTTAACTAAGGAGGTTCCTTAGTTAAATAGTTTCTTTAAAGGCTTATATCTAGCTAATATATTCTACTTTATATAAAGAAAGGGCTATTATAACCTATTACTTAAAAGACTAGCTAAGGGTTATACTTCTAATATTAAAGATATAGCCTAAGGTTAACTTATAAATATTATAATTACCTAATTAATTATAATTAATATACTTAATAATATCTTATAAAGAGCCTTAAAATATAAATTATAATTTAATTATAATTTATAAATATTAAAAGATATACTTAATAATTAATTAGTATAACTTATTAAGGTTAGTAGTATAACGGTTAATAGCTAATATTATATAAATAATATTAAGCTAAGTTCTTAATATAATATATATAAGAAACCTTATAACCTTTTAATAGTTCTTTTAAAATATAGGGTTTACTTTATACTTTTTATCTACTTTTTTTTAAGTAAGTACTAGTTTTTATTAGTATAATAACTTATTTATACTTTTATATATTAAAGTCTTATAATACTTATTTAATATAAGCTACCTAACTTAGTTATAATACTTACTATTAATAGTCTTAAGTAATTATTATACTAAAGTAATAAGTATATAAACTTAAATCTATTATCTTAAACTAGCTATAAAGTATCTTTAATCTATTAAATAGCCTATTTATTTAATCCTATAATTAAGATATTATCTATATAAAGAGCTATTAAGGTCCCTTCCTTAAGGTTAATAGTAATACTTAAGTTAGTAAATAGTAGTATAAAGCCTAATTCCTTTATAAAGTTAATAAAGGTATAATATTATATTTATAATAACTACTTAAGTCTATAAAGAGACTTATAAAGCTAATAAACCCTATTTCTTTATTTATAACCTATAAGTTAGTTAATATAAATCTCTTTATTAATACTATTATAAAGGAAGGCTATCTTAATATCTATTTACTTTAAGTCCTAGTTTATAATAGCTATTAGAGTAAAGATAGCCTTATAACTTATAACTTTTATTATTAAGGTAAAAGTCTTATTATAATTAATACCTTTATATTACTTAAACTTATAAATAACCTAGTATACTTTATAATATATAACGTATCCCTAAGGGCTATACTTTAAGGTATAAACTTATTTACCTCTTAAAGTATACTTACTTATAAGTAGACTAATAACCTTCTAAATATTGTTTTCTTATAAGGGTTTAACTTTATTATCTATCTTAAGGCTCTATTAGATATTATAGTAATCCTCTATTACTTATTAATAAGTCTTTAGCTTAAATAGTTTAATTCTATTAATATTAATAAGGAGTATAAAGGCTATTATAACTAGAGGGTCTAGTAATAAGTCCTATAAATCTAGTATAGCTAGCTTAAAATAATTATATATTACTTATTAAATAGCCTATTCTTCCCTATTAATATATTCTTCCTTATAGATATAAGCTCATTATTAAGTAGGAGTTATAAGCTATTATTATATTATAACTTATTAAATAGGGTTAATATTATCCTAAATATTCTACTTCTTATTATTCTCCCTTAAAGTAGATATTTATAAGCGCTTATTTAGCCTAAAGTTTAGCTACTACTATTTATTAATACTAATATACTAAGGGTATTTTTTTTAGAAATGGTAATTATTTACTTATATAACTTATTATTTTATAGGGTTTTATAATTAAAAGATATAATCCCCTTTATAATTAAAGAGGTAGTATTTATTACTCTTATCTTCTAACTTCTTTTAAATTTAATATAAGGTATAAGCTACTAAGCCTATTATTTAAAGGTATAAGAGTTTTAATAGGTATTTATATTAGGCTTTATAAAGAGTCTTTTCTAACTTTATATTAAAAGACTAGATAGTAAGATAGTTAATTATAAATATAAGCTTAGGTTAAAAAGATTTATTAAACCTAGAGCTAATGAGTATTAATTAGATCTTATATAATAATAATCTACTTAAAGTACTCTATTATCCTATTTATTTAAGGGTTACTAGGTATTATAGCTTTATAATAGATACCCTAGTTTAGGTAATAGATATAATAATTTAGATACTTATAAACTACCTTATACTACTAGAATAACTATAAATATTACTCTTATACTTCAAATAAATAATAACTAAGATATAAATTAAATTATCTTTAAATATTATAAAGTATTAACTCCCTTTAAAACCTGTTAAGTTAAAGGGGCTATAAATATTATTATAAATAAACTCTATTAAATACTTCTCTAGTTAAATAATATCCTTATAAGGTACCGCCTTTTAATAGCCTTAAATATAATACTTATATATAAGTTTATTAAATATAGGCTTTATAAAATTAATCCTAGTTTATATAACTAGTAATTTATTAATACTTTACTATTTAAAGTACCTTATACGGGTATATTATAGCTATTAAACTTAGTTAAAGGGAATATATAAGTATTAAGGGCTAAAGGCTTTTATAGGTCTAGTATAAAGACTCTTATAAATTAGTTAATATTAAAAACTACTAGACTCTTTAAGATAATATAGCCTACTTTAGTATAAGCTATATTTATATTAATATTAAAGAGCTAACTTATAAATAGGAGGCTACTAATACCTAGATTAAGTACTTATATAATTTTAAGTATAAGTATTAACTTAAGTTTATTATTAATATTATAATTAATCTTAATAGTCCTACTACCTTATAATATATAATAGACGGCGCTAATACCCTTAATAATATAAGAGGTTTTAATTAATTATAAGTTAATAAATATATTATAATCCTAGAAATTATATTAATTATAACCTGAGTTTATAAAGACTATATTATTTAAGTTTTAAAGTAATTTCCTAGGAGCTATTATTAAGATAATAACTTTATTATTAGTTATTTTATAGATATTAAACTTATTAGTATAACTTATAAAGTTAAATTTATTAAGAGTATTATTAAGCTTTTACTTCTTTAAATTACTATTAATTTAAGTAGTAGTAGCCTTTATTAAGGCTTTCTTAAATTTATTAGACTTTATATAAGGGAACTACTCCTAGTATTAATTTATAATATAAGTATAATAAGACTTATATAAAATATTTTTATAATAGTTATAACTTTATTATAACTTATTATCTATCTTACTTTTTCCTTAGGTATTATAAGCTTTAAATATAGTAATAGTATAATTCTTTAAAGCTTATTAATATTACTCTTTATTATAAGTAGTAAGTATAACTTAATTAAGGGGAACCTTTCTTAGGTTAAAGAAGGTATAGCCCTAGGTATAAATAATTTAAAAACTATTAAAAGTATTATTTAATCCTATAAAATAGAGCTAGATTATATAAGCTTTTAATATAACTACCTTTTTATCTACCTTAATTATTTATATTTTTAATAGTAGACCTATTAAGGTAGATTATATAAAGGTAATAAACTAATTTAATATAAATATTAGAGTTTATAAGTTTAAAGTTTATCTTAGTTTTATTAAAGATAACTTAAGCTTATAGATTAAAATAAGTAGAATCTTTAATAAGTTTATAAATATTAAACCTAAAATAATTATAAATTATAATATATACCTTAATTTATATAGCTTTTAAAAAGGGCTTAAAATTATTTAGAATTATTTAGTTATTAACTTCTTTAACTTAATAGTTATAACCTAAGTTAGACTTAGGATTATAATTAAAGTAAGGGGATAGTTCCTACTATTATTTTAACTATTAACTATCTTACTAGGAGTCTACCTCTAAGGATTTAACTTTAGATAGTAATTAGTTAGTTAAGCTTAATAATTTTTTTATAAAGTCTTAGAAAGATTCTATTAATAAAGATATTAAAGAAGATAATTCTAATAAATTAAAGAGAATTATTTTACTAAGAGTATTTAATAATAGTTTACTAACTTCTAACTTAGAATTATTATAACTTAAGGGTAGTTATAATAGTTTATAATTATTATTATCTTCTTTAATAATAGGCTTCTTAACTTCCTTTAACTTAAAATATTAATAAATAGCTATAAAAAATATTAAAATAAAAATAGGATTTAAGGAGTATTAACTTAAATTATATAAAATGAAGATTAATAAGTTATTTATTATAATAAGCTATCTTTATACTTTTAAAGATATAAACTTTAAGGGGCTAACTTAATAAAAATAGCTAGGCTAGTAATTATAATAATAGAAAAAGGCTAGCTTTAGGCCTAGTTAAATAATTAATAGTTACTTTATAAAATCTAAAAGAATTAAAATAGCTAGGGCTTAACCTCCTTTTATAAAGATTTTTCCTAGATTCCTAGCCTCCTTTAAAGAGATTTTTCTAGGGGGAAATAGCTTAATAATACTAAAAGGCGTAATATAGTAAAGTAGAGATTATTATAAAAAATAGTATCTATTATAATGATTTAAGAGGAGGAAGTATCTTTCTTTCCTTAAGTATAAAGTAGTAGTAGTCTACCTAAGAAGGCTTAATAAAGGGAATATTAAAAGGATTTCTATTTATAAAGTTAGTATTTATTATAATAATAAGGTTAGAAGTAGGTATTTACTTAAGGGGCTAAGTATAATTATTTAATAGCGCTTATATTAATAATAATATTATAATAGCCCTTATAACTAGTTCCTAAACCTTATAATTATAAATTAATTAAGTTTACTTATTTATCTAAGGTTACTTATAATAATAAAAGCTAAGTACTTTAGTAAGAAGTTAAAGAATTTTAGGTAAGATATATAGTTATAATAATTATTAACTTATTAAAGGGTACTAGAGGCTACTAAGACTTTAATACTATATTAACTAGGATAGGATAAGTAATAGTTATAATAAATATAAATACCTATACCTCTAGGCTTATAACCTATTAAAATATATAATAGAGTAGTTAATTAGGTTACTAAGTCTAGATATATAAAAACTAAGTATAAATACTAAGAGACTACTTAGTTATATATTACTAAGTATACTAGCGTCTTAGCAGGACCCTATATTTTAATAGTACTAACCTGACGCGGTTAGTCTAATCGTACCTAGCGTAGTTTAATAAGGCCCTTAATTAGACGTTATTTAAAATTAGGACTTATTTCTACTAGACTAACTAGGAAAGCCTTTACTAGTATAGCCTTAAGTAAGTTACTAGTATTAGTAGGGTAGTACCCGTAAGTAGCTAGTCTAGAAAGGGCGTCTAGAATAATATTAGATTTCCTAGGCTTACAGTAGATATCTAGTTAAAAATATTATAGATATTTAGAGGTATAAATAAGATAAAGATTTAGCTTTTCTATTAAGGTTATATTTAGACTTATCTAATAGGCTATTAATATAGTAGCTAAATAATTAGTATAAATAATAGTTACCTACTTAGTAGCCTTAATTATATACCTAATCTTCTTTACTACCTAGATAATCCTAATAATTTCTTGCTCTATTATAGACTGACCGTTTTTTCGGTACTTGGGGGTCATTTTTGGTATTGACTCGAATTACCAAACTACTTACGGCTAGCTTATGCCTTGTATAGGTTTAGCGTTGCATAACTTTATGAATTCGATTCCAAATTCGATTCCTCGCGGTCAGTCTACTCTATTAGCTAGTATAAAGTCTTAGCGTTAATAAGTAGGTAGCTAAGGAAAAGGATTAGTAGTTATAACTTCTATCTAAGGAAGTCGCTTATAAAAGCCTTTATTAGACCTATAATATAGTATATATATACTTTAAAACTAAATTCTTTACTTACGTCTAGATCTATAAATAGTTAGAGTTTCTTATTAAGATAGTTTAGAATTATTAGGCTAGTAAATAGTTTCTAGAGTTAATAGAATATATTAAGCTCCTTTAGTATAGGCTTACTAAGACAAGTTCTTTAAGCTAATTTTTTATATATCTTACTTTAAATACTAGAAGAAGGCCCTTATTATATAGTTATATCGCGTATAGACTTATTAAGATAAGTCTTTTATAATTAAAGGGGTTTTATAATAGCGGTATAAAAGGCGATATATTAGCGTAGATACCCTATTAAATTAAGGTATTATTCTAGGGCTATTAGACTAATTAGGAAGTATAGATTAGTAATAGTAGCTAATTTTTCCTCTATTATAGTAAGTCCTAGGGTATCTACCTTTTAGCCTAGGGGGTAAACTAACGGGAAGTTAAGAAAGGATTTCTTAGGTAATAGGTAGATATTTATATTATTAAGGGCCTAGAATACCTAATTAAGGTAGTTAAAGTATTCTTTAAGTAAGTTTAAGAAGATAATAATATTATTAATGTAAAACGGCTAGAGAATTCTATCTATTATTTATTATATATAGGCTAGGGAGTTATAGTATCTTATAGCTAGGATATTAAATAACTCCTAGCCTTAATAACTAGCTATTATAAGATAATAATAATATAACTTATTAATAGACTACTAATAAAAGAAACTTATAGTACTAATAGTACCTACTAATATAAGTAGTACCCTTTAATAGAGCTAATATCTTAGCTTATAAAGAGATAGGATAAGTATCTAGTATTATAATTTTATTTAAGGCCCTAATATCTACTACTATATAGCCTTTATAAAGGCCGTCTATAGATTACTTCTAAAAAAAATAAAAAATAAAAAATAAGGTTAACTCTATTATCTAGTCTATTCTTCTCTATTTATATAACTTATTAAATTTATTATCTATAACTTCTTTATCTACTTTTCCTAGGGGATAAACCCTAGCCTAGCTAGGTTTATAGATTTCTAGCTAGTTATCTATAAGCGGGATATCTATCTATTAAGATTCTAGGATATACGCTACTATCCTAGTATCTTATTATAGATTTAGGTACTTATTAATAATATCCCCTAATAAAGCCCTTAATTAGGGGGAGCTATAAACTATTACACCTAAAGGGTAAATAGATTCTATCTCTAAGGCCGTAGTAGTAGGTACTATTACTATAAAAACTATAGTAGCGGTAATAAGATATTAGAGATTAGTTTTAACCTAGTTAACTAACTTAACCCTTTTAGGGGGTCTAGTAGTAAAGTCGCTATAAAAGGCTTCTATAAAGAAATAGCTAGTATTATATTTAATAACCTAGCTAAGTTTTAGCTAACTTAATCTTACTATTAATATTATTTCTAATAAAGATATAGGATATATTATAGTTAATAATATAAGTGTAAACTAATAGACTATTAAGCTTATCTAGTTTAAAGATTAGGTCTCGATCCTTTAGAAGATTTAATAATTTATAATAAGAAGTAGTAATCTAGACTTACTTATTAGAGTAAGGGCTAGTACTAATATTAGCCTAATTAAATACTATAATACTAGTATAAGTTCCTTTACTAGAGACTTTATTAGAGACTTTAATATTTTAATAAGAATAGATTATTATTAGATTCCTATTAAAGTTAATAATAATACCCTTAAGTTTAAAAATATTAATCCTAATTAAAGCTCTTATTAAAAGGTTATTAATAATATATAATTCCCTCTTAATAAAAGTAGTACTATTACTACTAGAAATATATATTAGTAGTTTTATATATTTATTAGTATTATACTTCTTACTCCTAATACCTCTTACCTTTATAAGCGTTAGTATTTTAGATACTTTAACTTATAAGAATTATTCTAATAGAAATTTTCTATTAATTAGACTTATAGTATAAATTATATCTATATAAAGATTATATAAAGGGTGGCTAAGGTCTAGTATAAACCTAATATATATAGTAATAAAAGAATATCCCTTAAAGGTATATCCTTCTAATATAGTCTAATTTAAAAGTACTTTAAATAATAATCTATAAAAGGCTTTAGTAGGTACTACTAACCTTAGCTACCTTTAATAATATTATAATAGCTATTAAAGTCCTTATTATATAATAGCTATAATAAATATAACTATATAAAGTATTATTAGATAAGAATATATTAGAGTATTTCTAATAAGTAAAAGCTTTATTGGATAGCTAGATTAATAGGAAATAGGTTTTAATAGTATTATCGCCCTCTTAACTTTTAGGATCCTAACTATATTCCTAAGAATTATCTAGGTATTAATTTAGACTAGGGTTAGTCTAGTTTATAAACTAATAGTATTTATCCTTATAAGTATTATATATTACCTACTTATTATATAGCTCTTCCTAAGAATTCCTATCCTTAATAGTAGCCTAGTAGGTATAAGGCTATTACTACGCCTAATTATATAGCTTATATAGGCGATTACTATTTAAAGTATTTAGTAGTTAGCCTAGACCTAGGTTTTAATTTAAATATTAATTCTACCTAGGTAATATATTTCTATTTATGAACTATAGAGGTTAGTAGGGACTAGTGATTTACACCTATTAAGGGTTATTATTAAAGTTACCTTAGTAGTTTCTATATAGTATAAATAGTTAAGTAACTAGATTCTAATTATTATAGTTTAGCCTAAGAGCCCTACTATTATAATTAAAACTACTACTATTAAATTAATATAAAGGATAATTTAAATAAGAAGTATACTAACCTAATTAAGGATCTTATTAATTATTATAATAAATATCCTACTTTATCCTAAAGCCTTTCTTAATAAGGCCCTTATTTCTATAAATATTAAACTAAATATCCTTCCTATATCTAAGTTCTTTAAGAAGACCCTTAATTATTAATTTCTTAGTTAGTAATAATAGATCCTAACGTAATTATCCGTTTATATATTTAAATACTAGGAGGACGTAGGCTTCTTTAATAGTAGTAATATTAGTATTTCTACTATTTAAGATAATACTAGAGATATAATTAGCTAGATCCTATTAATTTTAAGCGTCCTTTACTATATAGCGGATATTTTCTAGTAGACTAAGCGACTTACTAGGAGAGTCCTAAAAATATTCTTATAGAGCTATATACTATTTAATAATACTAGTAGAGTTATTTTATAAGCTAATATAGGTAGTATATAATAATTAGCTAGTAAATTAATTATTAGCTTTCCTAAGTAGATATAAGTCTAGATTTAGCTATATAAGAGTTAGATCTATAGTAGTAGCTTTTACTTTAACTCTATTAATAAGCTAAAAATATTATAATAGATATTATAACTATCTTTAACTTTAACTAAGAGTATATTAGGATCTAAATTAAAATACCTAATATTATAGGGCCTAAATAAAGGGGTATTAATTATAAGAGCTAGGGCTAAAGCTATAATAGGCTAATAGGTCTAATATCTACCTACCCTACTATTTATACTCTAGAAAAATGCCGATATTATATTAAACTATTTAGGCGTAAAGCCTCTAATAGGTATATTTACCTAGCTAGCCTAGCTATTACTATTATTATTTCCCCTATTATCTACTATATTTAAAGGCTCTAGCGGACTAGGAAGTTCTAGTCTTATAAGGTAATTATATATAGCCTCTTCTATTAAAGTTACTCTTATATCTACTAAGGACGGGGTAGACTCTATTAGTATTAGTAAAGTTAACCTTAGTAGTAAACGGATTAAGGTCTCTATTAGGGAGGTAGTTATTAAAGGAGGCTATTATAGATAGTACCTTATAGATATAGTAGCTTTTAATAATTTATTATATAGAATTAGCTTTTATTAATAGCCTAGTTAGTAGGCTAGGATAGTTTATTAATATTAAGAAGACTAACCGGCTCTAGAGATAATAACCTAGTATAGTACTATTATTATTATAAGGAATTAGAAGAGTTATAGTTAGTCTAAAGAGGTCTAAGATTCCCGCTAATAATAAGTACTATTAGGAAACGGTTAATATTATTAATAATAATAGTATAATTATATCTAGTATTAATAAAATCGTGTAATTAGAAAATAAGGATAAGGGTTTCTCTATTAGTAGCTAGGATAAGTAGTAAGTAGTAAGTAGGGAAATATCTATTAAATATCTAAATTTACTTAGTAAAATACCGAAGTTTCTCTAAAAATCCTAATACGTAAATTAAATCCTAATACTATTAAGAGGTAGTAATAGGTAATAAATAAGGCTCTTATTAATTATAAGTTTTAAAGAGGCTTCTATAATTATTATTAGTTATAGAAGGCTTCTTTAACTACCCTATATAGGTATTAAATAGACTGGCGTATAGAAGACTTATAAGGACTTATACCTTAAGGCTAGTACTATAGATAGCTGGTACTATAATAGCTAGTAGACTGTATACAGCTTATTAGTAGTTAATAGTACTAATAGTAGCTAATATAGTATTACTACTATATATTATAACTATAATTAGTAATATAGTAAAATAGTAAAGGTTATAGAGAAGAGAAGCTTCTTATAAGCCTAAGACGTACCTTTAGAAGACTTCTATTCTCTACGCTAAGCTACTAGCTATATAGCGATAATCGTAATATTAAGTATTAGATAGTAGGGACTTAGTTTATATACCTAGTAGCTGCCTTTATAATATATCTATTATTAATTTATTAGCTAATTTTTAAGACTTACTTTCTTTATAAGTTTAGTTTCTTATATTTGAGTAGGTTATTTATAGTAGTTAACTAACCTTTTTACCTTATAATTATAATAACCCTTCTCTACTTATTTTACTAATAGTCGGGCTACTACCTCTAAGTAAGATAGAGTAATTAAAATATAAGGGTATTATATAATAATATAGCTATTAAGTATTATAGATAGTATATATATACTTATATATAGAACTTTTTATTCTTATTAATAGTAAGACTAATTACTATCCTTCTCTTTTAGAGGGAATTCCCTCCTCTATATACTATAAGTAAAGGGGTAGTATAGTACTACTATATACTATAAATATATTATAGTCGCTACTATTATATCCTTTATAGAAGGCTTCCGCGGGGTAGCTATACTAGGCCTAGCGCTTTAGCTTATAGGTATAATTCCTATACTTAGAGAATATATCCTTTTACTACTTCTTAACTATAATTATACTAATTAGTAGTAATACTATCTAGCCTCTATTATATACTATTAATTATATAGTAAGCTAAGATTATAAACTAGCTCTATAAGTACTAGCTCTTTAAAGTACTATTAGCTAAGAAACCTTAGTACTAGCTATCTAAGTCTTCTACTCTACTATTATCCTAGGCCCTTAATCTTATATTATACCTTTACTAAGAAGCCTTTTATAGCCTTAGATATATATAAAGGTCCCCTTAGGAGAGTTAGTATTAATAAGGGCCTTCTTTATTACTTATTACTACTATTTAATTATATTAAGATTCCGTTTTATTCTATTAGAATTCTTAGAGAAACTCTAGTATTTTACTAAGTAAACTTAGGTATATCCCTAGACTATCCCTATTTACTACTTATCCTAGATCTCTTAAAAGAAACTCTTATTCTTACTTTTTAGATAGATAATTTTATTAATATTAGATATAAGTATATTAATACTATTAATAAGATTAGCCGGTTCCTAATCTTATACTTTATTAGAGGAAAGCTTAGACCTCCTTAAGTTAATTATATCTCCTCCTCTAACTCTTTATAAGACTAATAATACTATACTAGGTTATTATCCTTAAAGCTAGTAAGTCTACTTAATATTAATAAACTATCTTAGCTAGTAGACTAGGCTATTAATAGAAGTCTATTCTATATAATAAATTATTATTTTAAGCGAGCTATTATATTTATAAGATAGTAGTTATAAGGGCCTCCTTTAACTTTAATATTACTAAATAGGACCTACCTTTTATAGGATTAAGACCCTCTTTTAGTCCTAATATATATAATAGGGACCTTAATCTATTTACTAGTAAGGTTAACCTTACTAATAATAGAGTCTACTTCTATACTAATAGGGTCTACTTAAGTAACTTTAGTAGAAGAGGTTATCTATAATTAACTAATAGGACTAGAACTTCCTGGTCTACTAGAAGCTTTAAGTATAGTAGAAAATAGTAGAAATAATAATAAAAATAGTTAGGGTAGTAATAATAAAAGTAATTTAGTAAATAACTAAACTAATATATCTAGTAGAGGCTTTATAATTTAATAATTTAATATAATAGCTACTTATATCTAGGGCCTAAATACTAGCGCTACTAAACGCTAGGCTAATTAGCCTATTATAGGAATAGGTAGTAGTACCCCTTAATTCTAGTTATAAGATATTAAGTATTCTAATTTAAATCCTAATATACCCCCTATTAAAGTTAAAGACACTTATAATATCTATTATAATATTTTTAGCTTTACTAGTAGGCTTAAAGTAAAAGCTATTATAATAGATCTAGCTATTATATAATTAAACCTAAACTTATATTTACTTAGGAAGGCTAATAATTAGTTTATAAATTAACTAACTTATCTTACTTATAATAGTTTATAGAATATTACAACCGTGATTAATAATATATCACAACCGTAATTTATAATATAGTAAAGTAGTAAAGGTTACAGAGAAGGGAACCTTCTCGCAGGCCTAAGACGTGCCTACGGAAGGCTTCCGCTCTCTACGCTACTAGCTATATAGCGATAATTATAATAGATGCCGGTAAATAAATAATACTATCATCCCGATAGTAATAGTAAAATATTAGTAAAATAATAAAGCCCTTTATACTATAGCTAATTAATTACTATTAATATTATTAAAGTCTCTTACTATATTAATAGTATTTCTTATTAGCTCCCTTTCTAATATCTAGTAGTCTTCCTTAGGCCTACTATTCTTCTACCTAATAAGGTATTTAGTAGTCTATCTATAGCTACGATGTATCTGTCTCTTACTAACTAGCCTCTTAATCTCCTATTCTTCCTTATCTTATCCCTTAATAATAACCGGTACGGCTTGGCGGCGACGTTAGTATTAGTTATTAATAGGGTCTATAATAGGCTCTAGATAAGTAATAGATATAATATTATAGATCCTTATATTATCAACATTTCTAGGCATTTTATAGACTAGTAAACCTGAACCGTTATAGTTAGTTTAGGGGAGTCGAACCCCCGGTCCTTATCTTTTACATCTATTACTATAGATATACCGGTAGCTAATAAGGTAGCTATCCTAGTCCTATAATACTAATTCTAACTATAAGTAGCTACTCTAAGAGTATAAATCTAACGGCCCGTAGGTCTTTTTTAAAGGAGTACACCCGCGGTATCCTATTCTATAAAGGGAGACTGACTATTAAGAGCTTGCTCAGCATAGTCCCTAGCTCTTTATAAAGTCTTTTTACCCACTAAAGTAAGATCTAAAGAACTTCGCTTATACCAGCTCTATTCTATAGATTAAGTAGTATAATAGACCTACTATGTAGTCTTAAAGACTAACGAGTATCGTACTAACGTTTACCCCGAACTTAATAATATACCTCGAACTCAATGATAATATGCCCCTATAGGATTCGAACCCACGCAGTAGCTGTATCTAGTATAGGTCTACTATACTAGTAGCAGTATGTATTAAACACCGCCGTGAGGCGATCCTTATATTATTAGGAAGGGCGAGTTTATAAGCTAAGCGACTAACCCGTCTAATTATTTAAAATAGGCTAACTAATTATTAGCTAGTCTTCCTAGATTAGATAGCTAGAATATAGTAACCCTAGTAGAGTTATAGATATACTATATCTCCTACTCTAAAGTATATTAGTATATAGTAGGTATTATAGTAGTCCTTTATCTTTATAGCTATAAAGGTAATAGTATCCTTAGCGTTAATATATAAAGGCTTATAATTAGTTATAACTTAGCTAGGGTATACTAGTATAGCTAAGGCTTTATTAATAAGGGCCTTATTATAAGAGCTTTTAATAGGGTCTATATTAGTAGGGTCCTCTAGTTATAAGAGGTCTAGTAATTCCTAAGTCTTAAACCTATATAAGACTTATATAAGAGCTAAGCAAGAGGAGTTATACTTAATAGAGTTATATAGCGAGGCCGATATTCTATTAATAATTAAAGGCTATTACTAGGAATTATCTAGAGTAGTAATATAGTATTATAAGGCTATCTTAGCCGTCTAATTTATATATTTAGATATACCGTCAGCTTATAGATACTAAGCCGTTAAATAGAGTAGGTTTACTTTTAGTACTAAGAAGATTTACTTCTATAATTATCTAATAAATTTACGGTCTCTATTAGAAATAATAGCTCTTAGTACGCCCTAGTTTAATAGGGCGAGAAGGCTAATTAGCTTAGTAGCCTAATCCTTCCCTTACTATATATTCTTTCTAGGAATTAGCGTAATTACCTTCGAGAATTTATTAGTAACTAATATAATTAAGTTAAATCCATTAATTAAGTAGGGTAATACTAGAATAAAATCTATAATTAGAGTATAGAATAGCTAGGAAGGCATTAAGATTAGCTATAAAGACTTATAAGGCTAATATCTTAGGGTCTAATTTAATTAATAATATAGATAATAATAGATAAACTTATAGAGTTTTATTACTATCTTATAAATATATAGTCCCTCCGTTAGGTGTTTATAAGTTTATATATAACCTAGATATCCTATTTTATTATACGCGAGTTAGAAGACTTCCTTTTTTAAAGAAGTTAGGATATATAAGTAAAGGCCTATTTTATTATTATTAAAATAGAGTAATTTCTTAATAACGCGATATAATAGCTTAATAGTATTACTACTTAAGGCTTTATTCTCCTTTACTATTAATATTAAGCGTGCCTAATATAGCTTAATAAGGCCCTTAATAAGATATTATTTAAAATTAGGACTTATCTCTATAAGACTAACTAGGAAAGCCTTTACTAGTATAGCCTTAAGTAAGTTACTAGTATTAGCTAAATAATACTCGCGAGTAGTAAGTCTTGAAAGAGTATCTAGGATAATATTAGATTTTCTAGGTTTATAATAGATATCTAGTTAAAAGCGTTATAAATATTTAGAGGCGCGAATAAGATAAAGATTTAGCTTTTTAATTAAGGTTATATTTAGACTTATCTAATAGGCTATTAATATAGCGGCTAAATAATTAATATAGATAATAGTTACTTATTTAATAGCTTTAATTATATACCTAATCTTCTTTACTACCTAGATAATCCTAGTAATTTCTAGCTCTATTAGCTAGTATCGCGTCTTAGCGTTAATAAGTAGACGGCTAAGGAAAAGGATTAGTAGTTATAACTTCTACCTAGGGATATTACTTATTAAAGCCTTTATTAGACTAATAATATAATATATATATACTTTAAACCTAAACTCCTTACTAGCGTTAAGATATATAAATAGTTAGAGCTTTTTATTAAAATAATAGAGAATTATTAGGCTAATAAATAGTTTTTAGAGCTAATAGAATATATTAAGCTCCTTTAATATAGGTTTACTAAGATAAGTTCTACGGGCTAATTTTTTATAAGTATTACCTTAAATACTAGGTAAAGGTCCTTATTATATAGTAGTATTATAAATAGACTTATTAAGATAAGTCTTTTATAATTAAAAGGGTTTAATAATAGTAGCATAGAAGGTAATATATTAATAAAGATATCCTATTAAGTTAAAGTATTATTCTAGGGCTATTAGGTTAATTAGGAAGTGTAGATTAATAATAGTAGCTAATTTTTCCTCTATTATAGTAAGTCCTAGGGCATCTACCTTTAAACCTAGGAGGTAGATTAAGGAGAAGCCGAGAAAGGATTTCTTAGGTAATAGGTAGATATTTATATTATTAAGGGCCTAGAACACCTAATTAAGGTAGTTAAGATACTCTTTAAGTAAGCTTAAGAAGATAATATTATTATTAATATACGTATAATAGAAACGGTAAAACAGCCGGAGAATTCTATCTATTATTCGCTATATATAGGCCGGGGAGTTATAGTATCCTATAACTAGGACGTTAAATAACTCCTAGCCTTAATAACTAGCTAATATAAGATAATAATAATATAACTTATTAATAGACTATTAATAGAAGAAGCTTACTATATTAATAGTACTAATATAGGTAGTACCCTTTAGTAGAGCTAATATCTTAGCTTATAATAGAATAGGATATATATCTAGTATTATTATTTTATTTAAGGCTCTAATATCTACTACTATAGAAAATAGAAAAAATGGCGGAAAACGGCTTAGACGTATAGGTACTAGGCGGCGAAGCGTTTAAGAAACGCGTATAAGAGACGAGTAGAGGAGTAATAGGATAGCCTAATCCTAATCGGGGGCCTAATAGAGGCGGAGGTAGTAGAACTAGGGAGGAAGGGGAGAGTAGAGGACCACGCGTCGGGGTAGAGGTTACGGGGGCCTTTACCCTACCTACGGACTCAGCGAATATAATAATACTTAGATCACGACGTATAAATAATATTAGAGCTATAAATAGGCTAAGTAGCTAGGCTACTATAATAATAACGGCCCTTAAGGCTATTAAAAACACGCGATTTAAGGACTTAAACGCGTCTAGATAGAAGATTTTAATAGCGGGTATTAGCCTAGTATAGGTATATATTAAGGAACTCTAACTAAAGGAGAGGAAAAATAAGGAAAGGGACTAGGAATATAATAAGCCTGGGACTACTAGTTAGGCTAGTACCCCGATAAGACAGGGCTCTCTATAAGGCTAATAGAGCTAGGGGAACCCCTTTACGAGGAATATACTACCGCCCCCCCTACGGGGCCTACACGTGCCGACGCTAAAGGCGGTCGAGGCTAGGAGGGCACGACAGATACTCGTAGTATTAAAGGACGAGAAAGAGAGGGAAGCGGTAGCGGGGATAGTAGGTAAGAGGCTAGTTATAGTATTCTAGGCTACTAGTAATAAATATACGTTAGAGATTATAACGGCGAATAGATTAAAGAGTAGAGATATACTACTATAAGTCACCTCGATAGAGGCGAGAGAAGTACTAGAAAGGGAGTAGTCGTAGGTAAATATAATATACTACTCCGTAGTAGTAGTAAAGAAATTATTCGGCGTAGTAGTATACGGAGTATAAATATCTATCTTTAATATAAAGGATTAATAGGCGATTAAGGAGAAAATCTAATAGGAGAATAGGGCCCTCTACCCTAACCTAGACGTAGTAGAAGGGAGATAGCTAACGAGTACGTATATATTTAGGAAGGTATACTCCTTACTTATAATAAGCGTCGCGTCGCCGGTAATAGTAGACGACCTAATTAGGAAGGGGATAGTAGAGGCGGGTAAAATAAAACTCGCGGAGCGGTATAAATAGAGGGTAAGGCTATTATAATACTTTAAATATTAGTTATACGGGTATATATATTATAACTACCCTAACGACACCTAATACGCCGATTATAACTAGGGTTATAGTACGGCGGAATATAAGGTGAAGGCTATAGACGCCTTATAAGGGTATACTACGTATAAATAATAGGGCTACTCCTCCTAGTCTAATAAATACCTAGTAAGGGCTAGGGAGAGGTAACGCGCTAGATAGCTAGTCGCGAACAAGACCCTATTCTATAAGATAAGGCGAGAGCGAGTAATAGCGGCGATAGACGCTGAAGGATTTATAACTATAGGGATAAAGAAGAAGAGAAAGGTTATAACCGACTAGGTAACGTATAATACGCCTAGTAGCGGAGAGTAGCTAGGGCTTTAGAGACCTAGGTATAGGCTAGGGAGGCCGCCTACCTTTAGAAGGCTTATAGTTAAGGAGCTAGGCCAGAAAATATTAGAGGTAAGGACGAGTAGTAGAAAGGAGCTGGCGGATAGCGTTAACGAGCTACTTATAGAAGTAGTAGTAAATAGCGCTATTAACCTTACTAGGGAGGGTAAATAGGTCGACTAGGGAGAGATAGATATACGAGAAGTAAATAGCGGTACCCTAGATCTAGATATCTAGTATACTAACCCTAAAGATATTATAATATAATATTAGAAGCGAAATAGGTATAATAATAACCCTACTAGAAGATAGGGTTATCTAGGAAATAGATATCTTAGTAATATAAGAACCCTATTATAACGCTAGGAACTAATCGTCTTATAACCCTAGCTCCGGGGTATTCTTCCTAGTATATAAAGCTAGGCGAGATATACGAACGTGCTTCTATATTAATAAGAGGCTTTAGGTAGATAGCTAGGAGGTAGAGTTCCTTATAAGGGATATTAGTACCTTAAAGCTCTAGCTCCCTACCTAGGAGGATAAGGAATACCTAGCCCGCTTCTAGTTATATAATATATATAACCCGAGCCTATTACTAGTAATAAATGAGAACTAGTCAAGCCTACTAATTATAAGGGAGGAGGTCGGGCGACCTAGTAAGTATATTATAATAGGGGATTTTAACCTCTATTACCCTAACTAGAATAACCTAGGGCGGTTCTTATACTACCTAGAAGTAGACTAGCTAGTAGGAATTATAGCTAATAACGATATAAACCTAGCCTTACTAGATAGGATAGTTACTTAGAGGGCGAGGGGGTTTAAGAGCGCGATCGACCTAGTCTTTACTACGCCTAGACTTCTTAATATAGTATAAGTCTACTAGGTACGCCTTAAGCTATAATTCGGCTCCGACTACCTTCTTATATATATAGAGCTCGACCTAAGAGTAGAGGAGTAGTAGAGCGTACTAAAGAGGTCGTGGAAGACGGCGGACCCTAAGGAAGTTAGGAAAGGGGCTTAGGCGCTAAGCCGGAAACTAGGTCTCTAACTACTAGAAACTATAAACTAAATAGATAACTACCTCTCGCGGTTATAATAGGGCCTAAAGGAGGTCGTAGACGAGACGGTCCCCTAGGCGAAGCCTAGGGGTAAGAGAAAGACCTTCTAGAACTCGAAATGCCGATATACTACCGAGGATACTATAAGAAGTATAAAAGTATTCTAGAGGTATAAAGATACTACTACGGAGGGAGCTAAGAACGCAGCTATTAAGGAAAGGAATAGGGTACTAAGAATAGAGAAGGTAATCGACTTTAAAAGAAAGATTTATAATACTACTAAGTCCTAAAAGGGTATATAAGGCTTTACTAAGTAGGTAAGGAACGATAGCTCGTTACTATAACCCCTCCCTAAGTTCCCCCCTTTAAAGAGGGGTAATAGGGAAGGGGTAGCTAAGACCTTTAAAGAGAAAGTAGAAGTCCTATAGATAATATTCTTCCTACCCCCCTTATAAGCCGACCTAATAGATATCGATAGTATAGAATACCTACTACCGGTAGGTAATAGTAGTAATATTATAAGCGAGGAAGTCTTATAAGCTATTTATAAGCTAAAATAAGATAAGGCCCTAGGGATTAATAGGATCCCGAATCAGTTCCTTAAGCTAATAGTAGACGGGCTCTTTAAGGAGCTTACTTATTTATTTAACGCGTGCTTCTACCTTAACTACTACTTAAGGGAATTTAAAAAGGCTAATACGGTCGTCCTAAAGAAACCGAAGAAGGAGGACTATACGGTACCTAAGGCGTACCGTCTAATAGCGCTATTAAATACCCTTAGAAAGGCCCTAGAATTAATAGTTATAAGGCGACTTAGTAATTATAATAAAAGTTAAGGCCTCCTCCCGTAATAATAAATAGGGGCGCGAAGGAATAGATTAATAGAGATAGTACTAGAGATAATTATAGACGCGGTATATATAGTATAAGATTATAATAGAGGTAATATAACTAGCCTCCTCTTACTAGATATTATAAGAGCCTTTAATAACGTCTCCTACCGGAGGCTTATTTATAACCTCCGGTATAAGGGGATCCCTCGCTATATTATAAGCTAGACGGAAAGTTTCCTAGTAGAAAGGTCCTTATCTATTATAATTAGGGGGATAACGAGTAGGATAGAGCCGGTAGAGATAGGGATTCCCTAGGGGTTACTAATCTCCCCTATCCTCTTCCTATTTTTTAACGCACTACTTATTAAGGAGTATACGGCGGTTAAATTATAGTTATAAGTTAGAGGGTTTATAGATAATATCTACCTACTAGTATATAAGAAAACTATAGAAGGTAACTATAAGACCTTAGAACTAGTATACGAGATCTACCTTAAATAGGCTTTAATATACGGGGCGAGTTTCGCCCCCTAGAAATATAAATTAGTCTACCTTACCCGTTACCCCTATCGCTTTAATATAGGTATAGTTATTAACCTAAGATATATAATAATAAAGCTATAAACGGAGATCTAAGTCCTAGGACTATATATTAATAGTAAATTACGGTAGGGCCCGTACTTAAAAAGGGTATAGGTGAAACTTACTACCTAGAGCCTCGCCCTATCTATAATAATAGTATTAATCTAGGGAGCTACCCTTAGTAGGATAAGGAAAGTATATAACGTAATAATACGGCTAGTTATAACCTACGCGTCCGCCTTATAATATATATTATAAAGACTAAGGGATATAAAAAAGACGTATATAAGGAAGCTTAAAGTTATCTAAAATAACTATTTAAGACGCGTACTAGGGGTATATAAGGCTACCTTAATACGAGTATTAGAGGTAGAGTTAGGGATAGCCCTTATATAACTAATACTAGATTACTTAGTTCTCCGCCGGTATACGTTAAAGGGGATCTACCTAGTAATAGTAATAGGGAATATACGTATTTAAAGGAAGCTAAATACTAAGAGGGGGAGGAGGAGAGAGGTAGTAAAATCCCCTACGGAAGAGAAGAACGAGTAGGCTCTACGCTCCTTACGCCTAGACGACGGGGGCGCGATTATAACTAAGGAGGTAGCCCGCCCCCCTTAAAGGATCGAGAAGATAATATACTATTAGTAGAGGTCCTCCTAGGATACTATATAAGATAAATACTAGTCGGGACTAGGAGCTAGGGATTACCCCCCCGCCTAGCTTAGGGGCTTATAAACCGGTAGGAGGACCCTTTATAAGGGCCTTTAAAAGGCTAAGAGCTCCGTCTTTACGTAGATAAAGATAGGAAAGATTAGGCTAGCCGCCTTCTTATACTAGTATAGAGTCCCTAGTTATATATCCGTAAGCTGCGGGTATAGCTAGCGTAGGTAGGATATAAAGTATATCCTTATCTATTACCCTAGGCTCTAGGACCGCCGCTAGGAGCTAAAGGATACCTTAGGCGCGGTAGACGCCTATAAGATACTCGTAAAGGCGGGGGGGGTAAAACAAGTAGCGAGATAGATAATCTAGACTAGGCTACTAGGCTAGTTCTCGCTCGTAGCGAAGTAGTTATACTAGAGCCGACCTTAGACGTAAATCTTTACTACCGGAGCGAATTTCACTTTTATAGTATATAAGCCGGCCCTAAGGAGCTAGACTAATATAGTAGTAAATACGACTACCTATTATTATAGAGGACTAAATATAATATAAAGAGAAAACGGAATAGAAGTTATAAAGAAGGTAGGAAAGGTAAGGGTTTTTACCCGCGCTTATACTTAGTATAGGTATATAGTTTCCCTTATAAGTCGGCTACCGTCGTAGTAATTATAAAATACCCGTAGGCCCCTGTAATTATCTTTTATTAGTTTAGATAGACGCGTATATAATTTATAAATAAATCTACTACTATATAGCCCTTATAAAGGCCGTTTATAAATTACTTCTAGATAATAAAATATAGGAATAAAAATAGGGTTAACTCTATTATCTAGTCTATTCTACCTTATCTATATAACTTATTAAACTTATTATTAATAACCTCTTTATTAGCTATTCCTAGGGGATATACCCTAGCCTAGCTAGGTTTATAGATTTCTAGCTAGTTATCTATAAGCGGGATATCTATCTATTAAGACTCTAGGATATACGTTATAGTCCTAGTATCTTACTATAAGTTTAGGTACTTATTAATAATATCCCCTAATAAGGCCCTTATTTAAGGGGTACTATAGACTATTATACCTAATAAGTAAGGGGATTCCATCTCTAAGGCTATAAGTACTATTACTATAAATACTATAGTAGTAGTAATAAGCTATTAGAGATTAGTTTTAGCTTAGTTAGCTACCTAAGCCCTTTTAAGGAGCCTAGTAGCTAGGTCGTTATAGAAGACTTTTATAAGGAAATAGTTAGGAGTATTATACTTAGTAACCTAGCTAAGTTTTATATTCTTAGCTAATTTAATATTATTATTAGTATTATTTCTAATAAAGATATAAGATATTATTATAGGTATAGGATTTTCCTATATATTTATATCTTAATATTTTAATATTCGTCCTTAGGTATACTACGCCTAACCCGGTTAGACCCTCCGAATTAAGCGAACCGATAGATATTATAGATTTTCTATTCTAGATATAGTTGTTTACAAAGCGGTTAACCCGACGCTAGTAGGCTGTAAATCATCGAAGCTCCCCTACTTAAAATAGGTGGCAAGGCCTTAGCGACTCGCGGTAGTAGATATAGCCTATAAATAATAGTAGACGTCTTATTATAACCCCCGCAGATGTCCTGTTATAGGCTATACTATTATCTTATAGCCCCCGTAGACATCTTATTATAACTACTACTATTATCTTATTAATAAGACGTCTACGGCGGCTACAGGCTATAATAAGATAATAGTATAACTTATAACAGGACATCTACGGGGGCTATAAGATGATAGTATAGGCTATAATAGGACGTTTATAAGGGCTATAAGACGATAGTATAGCTTATAATAGGACGTCTACGGGGGTTATAAGATGATAGTATAGGCTATAATAAGACGTCTATAAGGGCTATAAGATAATAGTATAGCTTATAACAGGACGTTTATAGGCGCTATAATAGGACGTTTATAGGGGTTATAAGATAATAGTATAGCTTATAATAAGATAGTAGTAGTAGTTATAAGGTCTATAGTATAGTAATAGTAGGGCCTATAATATAGTAATAGTAAGGCCTATAGTATAATAATAGCAGGGTTTATAATATAATAATAGTAGCGGCTACAGGGCCTATAGTATAGTAATAGCGGGGCTTATAGTATAGTAATAGCAGGGCTTATAGTATAATAATAGCAGGGCCTATAGTAAGATAATAGTATAATAGTAGTAGTAGCTATAAGGTTTATAGTATAATAATAGTAGGGTCTATAATATAATAGTAGTAGCAGCTATAAGGCTTATAATATAATAATAGTAGGGTCTATAGTATAATAGTAGTAGTAGTTATAAGGTCTATAATATAATAATAATAGGGCTTATAATATAATAGTAGTAGTAGTTATAAGGTCTATAATATAATAATAGTAGGGTCTATAATATAATAGTAGTAGTAGTTATAAGGTCTATAATATAATAATAGTAGGGCTTATATTATAATAGTAGTAGTAGTTATAAGATCTATAGTATAATAATAGTAGGGTTTATAATATAATAGTAGTAGCGGTTATAAGGCCTATAATATAGTAATAGCGGGGCCTATAGTATAGTAATAGCAGGGCTTATAGTATAATAATAGTAGGGCTTATAGTAAGATAATAGTATAATAGTAGTAGTAGTTATAAGGTCTATAGTATAATAATAGTAGGGTTTATAATATAATAGTAGTAGCGGTTATAAGGTTTATAGTATAATAATAGTAGGGCCTATAATATAATAGTAGTAGTAGTTATAAGGCTTATAGTATAGTAATAGTAAGGCCTATAGTAAGATAATAGTATAATAGTAGTAGTAGTTATAAGGTCTATAGTATAATAATAGCAGGGTCTATAATATAATAGTAGTAGTAGCTACAGGGTCTATAGTATAATAATAGTAGGGTCTATATTATAATAGTAGTAGTAGCTACAGGGTCTATAGTATAATAATAGTAGGGCTTATAATATAATAGTAGTAGCGGCTATAAGGCCTATAGTATAGTAATAGTAGGGCCTATAGTATAATAATAGTAGGGCTTATAATATAATAGTAGTAGCGGCTACAGGGGCTATAATAAGGCTATAGCGGGGGTGACTATAGGGGCGGCTAGGGGCTATAACACCATGGATTATGTATACAGGACAATTTACAGCTTTATTTCAACGTTTATTTAGTATCTACAGGCTACAATTAAGACCGCACGTCGTCGAGGCCTTACCACCCATTTTTAGTAGGGGAGCTTCGACGATTTGCGGCCCACTAGCGTCGGGTCAACCGCTTTGCAAACAACTGTAGCCAAGTCGGTGACAAAAACCACTGTATACTAGCGACTTGGCAGAGGCTCCCTATTAACAATTCTCTACCTCTTCGTTAGCTACTAGTATGTCGTCACCTACTATTCACATTCCTATAAGAGTATGCTCCAGGCTATTCTACATGGCATTAGCTAAATATCAAGTTCTTGAGATGAAAACGTAAACAATTTCATAGAATTTTGTAGGCGCTCTGTGCCAAGTCGCTAGTATACAGTAGGTTTTATCACCGACTTGATAGCTAATAATTCATATATACTATACCCCAGATAACGGATCCTTAATAATAGTAGCAACACTAGATATTTCATTATAGCTATATAGTACGCCGTCCCTATTAGCTGCTTAGAGCGCCCTAACTAGCTGTATAGTACGCCGTCCCATTTAACTACTAAGAGCGCCGGATAAAAAAATAATACTAAGAACCTCTATTAAAACACCTCTTACGAGAATCTATTTAGTATATTAACGACGTACCTACATATAATTCTAGTACGCTTATTCTAAAGAGTACCCTCTAAAGCCCTACCTACTAACGACCTACCCTTATCTATTACCTCCTTAGTCTTCTATACTTACGGCAAAAAATAATAATACTAATAATTAGCATCTATAGCATCTACCTTAGTATTAGATACTACTCCTAAAAATTATATTAAACGACTCGCTATATATACCTTATAGCTTTTATTACCTACTTTATAATTACTAGCTATTATAGGCTTTTATTATATACCTACGCCTTAATTAAAAGATCTAGTCGCCTATATTAATTATAAGATAACTCTTAATAGATAGGAGCCTTATAATAATCTATTATAAGAGCATTTACGTCGGTTAGAATAGTATCCCTACGTATAGAAGAACTTAGTTAGATAGTCGTCACCCTTACCTCCTCTATTATTATCACCAGTAGAATAAGCCGTACCTCCTCCTACAGATCTACCTACCTTAGGAACGACACTAACATCGCCTCTAACAACACTACCACCTATATATATGACGATGGACGATCTATTTATAAGATATGCTCCGCTTAAATCCGTCCAATTAACCCGTCCCGTTCGCCCTACCATCTTAACTACTATGTCGATTCATAACCTGTATATGAAATTTCACAAATCGATAACGATAGTACAGGTAATTCCTAAGACGCTAATACTAAAGAAGCCTAGCGCTATAAGTAAAGTCTTAAATGTAAAGATATTAGTAATCAACTCCTTTTTACTATTTAAGAGTTTCGCCGAAATCGCCAAGATATTATTAGTCCGAGTTCCTATAAATATTAATATTACTTATACGCTTAATTCCTAATAATACGTCGTTCGATTCTATTTATTTCTTTATAGGCTTTAAGATACGCTGATTACCTACTACTAGAGCTACTTAGCAGCCTAATCGCCGCTATTATAACCTCGCTATCGCTATACGAGTAACTCGACTTATAACGCTATATAATAGATAGCTTCTCTATTTCTTTCTTTCTTTATTTATTAGTATATATATATAGTAATAGACGGTATATATATAAGGACTTCTAATTAGCTACTTACGTAGTTAAAGCACCTCCCTAGTATTATTATAATAGCGAGGACGCTATTTTCTTTTAAGAAAGGTAGTATTATTATAGGTATAGGATTTTCCTATATAGTTATATCTTAATATTTTAATATTCGTCCTCACGTATACTACGCCCAACCCGGTTAGACCCTCCGAACTAAGCGAACCGATAGATATCATAGATTTTCCATTCTAGATAGCTAATAATTCATATATGTTATACCCTAGATAACGGATCCTTAATAGATATCTTATAGTTAATAATATAGGTATAGACGGAGAGGTCTTTTAGGCTATCTAGCTTAAAGATTAAGTCTTAATCCTTTAGAAGATTAAGAGACTAATAATAGGGACTTATAATTTAAACTTATTTATTAGTATAAGGGCTAATAATAATATTAGCCTAATTAAATACTATAGTATTAGTATAGGTTCCTTTATTAGAGACTTTAATAGGGACTTTAAGGTTTTAATAAGAATATATTATTATTAAATTCCTTTTAAGGTTAATAATAATACCTTTAGATTTAAGGATATTAACCCTAATTAATACCTTTACTAAAAGGTTATTAATAATATATAATTCTCTCTTAATAAAAGTAGTACTACTACCCCTAGGGATATATATTAATAGCTTAATATATTTATTAGCGTTATACTTCCTACTACTAATACCCCTTACCTTTATAAGCGTTAGTATTTTAGAGATTTTAACTTATAAGAACTATTATAATAGAAACTTTTTATTAATTAGACTTATAATATAACTTATATCTATATAAAGCTTATATAAAGGGCAGCTAAGGTCTAGTATAAATCTAACCTAAGTAGTAATAAAATAATATCCCTTAAAGGTATATCCCTCTAATATAATCTATTTAGAAGTACTTTAAATAATAGTCTATAGAAGGCTTTAGTAGGTACCACTAATATTAGCTACTTTTAATAATATTATAGTAGCTATTAAGGCCCTTATTATATAATAATTATAATAATTATAATTATATAAAGTATTATTAGACTTAAATATAATAGAGTATTTCTAATAAGTAAAGGCTTTATTAGATAACTAGATTAATAGGAAATAGGTTTTAATAGTATTATTACCCTTATAACTTTTAGGGTCTTAACTATATTCCTAAGAATTATCTAGGTATTAACTTAGACTAGGGTTAGTCTAGTTTATAGACTAGTAGTACTTATCTTTATAAGTATTATAAGTTACCTACTTATTATATAACTCTTCCTAAGAATTCCTATCCTTAATAGTAGCCTAGTATATATAAGGCTATTACTATACCTAATTATATAGCTTATATAGGTAATTACTATTTAAAGCGTTTAGTAGTCAGCCTAGACCTAGGTTATAATTCTAGTATTAACTCTACCTAGGTAACGCGTTTCCGTTTATAATTTATAGGGGTTATTAAGGACTAATAATTTATACCTATTAAAGGTTATTATTAAAGTTACCTTAATAATTTCTATATAGTATAAATAGTATAAATAGTTAAGTAACTAGATTCTAATTATTATAATTTAACCTAGGAGCCCTACTACTATAATTAAAACTATTACTACTAAATTAGTAAAGAGGATTACTTTAATAAGAAGTATACTAATCTAATTAAGGATCTTATTAATTATTATAATAACTATCTAGTTTTATCTTAAAGCCTTTCTTAATAAGGCCCTTATTTTTATAGATATTAAACTAAGTATCCTTCCTATATCTAAGTTCTTTAAGAAGGCCCTTAATTATTAATTTCTTAGTTAGTAATAATAGATCCTAACGTAATTATCCGTTTATATATTTAAATACTAGGAGGACGTAGGCTTCTTTAATAGTAGTAATATTAGTATTTCTACTATTTAAGATAATACTAGAGATATAGTTAGCTAGATCCCGTTAATTCTAAGTATCCTTTACTATATAGCGGATATTTTCTAATAGACTAAGCGACTTACTAGGAGAGTCCTAAAAATATTCCTATAGAGTTATATACTATTTAGTAATACTAGTAGGGTTATTTTATAGCCTAATATAGGTATTACGCGATAATTAGTTAATAAACTAATTATTAGCTTTCCTAAGTAGATATAAGTCTAAATTTAACTATATAAAAGTTAAATTTTAGTAGTATCTTTTACTTTAACCCTATTAGTAAAGTTAAAAATATTATAATAGATATTATAACTATCTTTAACTTTAACTAGGGGTATGTTAGGATCTAGATTAAAATACCTAATATTATAAGGCCTAAATAGAGGGGTACTAACTATAAGAGCTAGGGCTATAGCTACTATAAGCTGATAAGTCTAATAACCCCCTACCCTAGTATTTATACTCTAGAAAAAGGTAGATATTATACTAAACTATTCGGGCGTAAAGCCTCTAATAGGTAAACTAGCCTAGCTATTACTATTACTATTATTATTTCCCCTATTATCCGCTATATCTAAAGGCTCTAGCGGACTAGGAAGTTCTAATCCTATTAGCTAATCATAGATAGCCTCTTCTACTAATATTACTCTTATACCTATTAAAGATAAAATAGATTCTGTTAGTATTAGTATTAATAAAGTTAACCTTAAAGGTAAATAGATTAAGGTCCCTATTAGGGAGGTAGGTATTAAAGGCGGCTACTATAAATAGTACCTTATAGAAGCGGTAGCTTTCTTAAAATAATAATTTATTATATAGAATTAGCTTTTATTAATAGCCTAGTTAGTAGGCTAGGATAGTTTATTAATAATAAAAAGACTAACTAGCTCTAGAGATAATAACCTAGTATAGTACTATTAACCTTATAAAGAATTAGAGGTAATATAGTTAGTCCTAGGAGGTCTAAGATTCCCGTTAATAATATTAATAATAATAGCGTACTTATATCTAGTATTAATAAAGTCGTGTAATTAAAAAGTAAGGATAAGGGTTTCCCTATTAGTAGCTAGGATAAGTAGCGGTAAGCGGGGAAATATCCGGGAAATATCCGGATTTACTTAGTAAAATGCCGAAGTTTCTCCGAAAATCCTAATAAGTTAACGAGATTCTAATACTATTAGGAGGTAGTAATAGGTAATAAATAAGGCTCTTATTAATTATAAGTTTTAAAGAGGCTTCTATAGATATTATTAGTTATAGAAGGCTTCTTTAACTAGCCTAAATAAGTATTAAATAGAATAGCGTATAGAAGACTTATAAGGACTTATACCTTAAGGCTAGTACTATAATAGCTAGTACTATAATAGCTAGTAGACTATATATAGCTTATTAGTAGTTAATAGTACTAATAGTAGCTAATGCGGTATTACTACTATATATTATAATTGTAATTAATAATATAATAAAGTGGTAAAGGACTAAAGGTTATAGAGAAGGGAAGCTTCTTGCAGGCCTAAGACGTGCCTGCGGAAGACTTCCGCTCTCTACGCTACTAGCTACATAGCGATAATCGTAATATAGAATAATCTAACTAGTATAACTAAATAGTATAAGGCTTTATAAGAGTATTTTTAAGACTCGCCTAGAAAATCCCTTAATCTCCTTAGAAATATTAATTATACTATTAAGGATACTTATAATAGATAGGATCTAGTAGATTATATCTCTAGTATTATATTAAATAGTAAGAATACTAGTATCACTTTAATAGATAGTACTTAAGTATTATTAGTATATAAGTATCTTAATAGAGAACTTTATTATAACCTATTAAGATTAAATAGTAGATTAATTATTCTAGAGCTTCTAGAAGAGCTTTACTTTATAAGAATTATTAATTTAATATTTATAAGAGTAATAAGGCCCTTTATAAGGTAAAGTAGGATATTTATAATAATAACTATTATAATTAAGATCCTTAAATAGGTTAGTATTTAAGTCTATTTTATTAAAACTTCCAACTACGCTAATTTAGTAGTTATTATAATAGGGCTCTAAGACCTTATTATAATAACCCTTAACTATTTATTCCTTATAACGGGAATGACTTTAGGAATTTTAATAATAATAGGTAGTAGGTATAGGTAGAATAGCCTTATATTACTAGGCTATATTAACCTATATAAGTAACTAATAAAAATATAAATAGGTTACCTAGGTAGAATTAATATTAGAACTAAGGCTAAGGATATCCTTTACTAAACGCTTTAAATAATAACTAGGTCTTATATAAATCTTTTAATAGGGCCTAATAATAGCTTAGAGTCTATTAAGCTACTATTAAAGATAAAGAAAATTCCTAGGAATTACTATATAATAAATCTATAGGTAAACTATAATATATATAAGGAAGACTTCTACTAATCTACTAACTAGGAAAACCCTAGTTACCTAGAAGATTCCTAGGAAAATAGCTAGAATCCGGGAATAATAGTAATAATATAGTAGAAACCTATTTCCTATTAATTTCCTATACTAAAGACTTTAAGTATTAAATATATATATTAATATTCTAGTCTAATAATACCCTTTATAACTATCTACGCTAAGGTTATAATAAAATAAGGGCCTTAGTATTATTATTATTAGGTAGTAATAGTTACTAAAGCCTTTCTTAGGGTAACCCCTTAATTATTTATAATACGTTTAAAGAGGTTACCTTAAGCGGGTATATATTTAAGGGGTATTATTTTATAACTACTCTTATTAAACTTATATCTATTAACTAACTTTAAAAGTTATATATAGATACTAGCTATATAATAAGTCTTATAAACTAAGCTTTCCTCTTATAATAAGACTTAAATATTAAGATATTAAAAATACTAATACTTATAAGAGTTGGAAATAGAAAGTATAATATAAGCTATTATATAAAGTTATAAATATACCTCCCTACTACTAATAGAGCTACTACCCTTATTAAGTATAAGGTATATATAATAGAGAACCTCTCTATAAATATACTTATTAGCGTAGATATTCTTAAGTTAAAAGGAATTATAATTAATCTAGATTAAAATCTAATAATTATTTAGTTATATTAAAACCTAGAGATTTTAATTAAATCTTTAAGTAAGGGTAGCTAGATAAATATAATAGTTTTTAGCTAAGTAAATATTATAATTACTCTATATAGTAATAGATAGATTTATATTATTAGGCTATATTACTTACTTATAAATAGAGATTTAATCTTTAAACTAGAGAAGCTAGATAGCCTATCTATCTATACCTATATTATAGACTATTATATATTATATACTTTTATTAGGAATAATACTAATAGAGCTATTAAACTACCTAGGAATATAAAGCTAGGATATTTTATTAAGTATAAGGGTATTAAATACTTCCTAGTTAAAGCCTTTTATAATAACCTTACTACTAGGCCCCTTAAAAAGGCTAAATTATCTAATTAAGTTAAGATAAATCTTTAATAACTTATAACTACTACTACTATATTTACCGCGGTTATCCCTATAGTCCCTATTATAGTACTAGAGGTAGTATATATTATAGGTACTACTATTTATAAGTCGTCTAAAATAAGGCCCTTAATAGCGGAGGTTATTAAAAGGTATCTAGCCTTATAATAGGATATTAATAGCGTAGTTAATATACCTAAATTATAATAGATAGATATACCCCTAGTAGATAATTAGCTAGATCTCTATAAGCCTAGCTAAGTAAGGGTATGTCTATTAGGAAAAACTAATAAGGAAGTTATTAATATAAAGTTTAATAAACTCTATAATTAAGGGAGAATAGACTAGACTATAGAATTAATACCCTTTTTATTCCCTTATTTTATTATTTAGAAGGTAAGTATAGATAGTATAAAAAAAGGCTATATTATTATAGATATTAGAGCTTTAAATAAAATTATTATACCTAATATATACCTAATGCTCTTATAAGCTAAGGTATTAGCTCTACTAAAGGGTATTATATATATTAGTATAATAAATACTACTAGTTTCTTCTACTAATAATTAGTAAATTAATCTTACTAGTATTATCTTATAATAGCTAGTTATAAAGGCTAGGAAACCTTTAATATACCTATAATAGGGTATAGAAATTCGCCGGCCTATATATAATATATAATTAATTAGATCCTTTAGTTGTATTAGTATTTCTATTAAGTATATATTAATAATAATAATATTTTTTCTAATTTATTAGAAGAATACCTTTTATACCTAGATTAGGTATTTAAGGCCTTTAATAATATAAATATCTTTCTCTCTCCTAAGAAATTATTCCTTAGATTTCTATTAGTTTATTTACTAGGGTAAAAGGTAGATACCTTTAAGCTAGTTATAATAGAGGAAAAGTCAGCTATTATTACTAACCTATAATTCCCCTTTACCCTTAATTTACTTAAGTATTACCTTATCCTTATTAAGTATTTATACTAGTATATTACCTTCTATATTACTATTATAAAACTTTTATAAATATAAAAGACTTGTCTTAATAAGTCTATTTATAGTTTATCTTAATCTAGTATTTAGGGGAATATATATAAAAGGCTAGCCTAGAGAATATATCTTAGGAAATTTATACTAAAAGAACTTAATATATTTTATTAGCTTTAGAAAATATTTACTAGTCTTATAATCCTCTATTATTTTAATAAGGTCCTCTAGCTATTTATAGACTTAGACGCTAGTAAAGAGTTTAGGTTTAGGGCTTATATCTACTATATTAGGGGCCTAATAAAGGCTTCTATAAAGTACCTTGAATAGAAGTCTTACCTACTTATCCTCTTCCTTAGTCGCCTCCTTATTAAGGCTAAAATATATTATTAGCTAATAGAGTTAGAAATTATAGGTATAATCTAAGTAGTTAAGAAAATATATTATATAATTAAGGTGGCTTAATTAATAATAATTATTTATATTAATTATTTAGCTACTATTACTATTATTTAGTAAACTAGCCTAAATATTATATTAGTTAAAAAGCTTAACCTATATCTTATTTAAGTATTAGAATACCTCTAGTAATTCTATCTAGATATATAATATAAGCTAGGAAAATCTAATATTATACTAGATACCTTATTAAGACTAGCTACTTATAAGTATTACCTATCTAATAAGTTAAGTCTAGACGCGCTATTAATATAGGCTTTCCTAGTTAGCCTAGTAGAAATATCTCCTAAATTTTAATAAAGGGTTATTAAGGGCTTTATTAAGGTTCTCTAATAGGTAAAGGTAATATTAATACTAAAGGATAATATAACCTTAGGTAGTAGTACTACTAGCCTCCCCTACTAGATAGTTAATAGCTTATTATATTTTAATAATAAATAAAAAGGCTTATAATTATATATACTTATAATAGATTTAGAAACTAAGGTTTTCTAACTTACTTATAATAAAATAGGGTATCTAGGGTAAATCTATATATATAAATAGCTAATTAAAGGACTTTATATCTATAATCTAGTAATAAAGCTATATAACTTTATTAGGTATTACCTATACTACTAGCTTAATTAGACTCCTAGGTATAAATTATATAATTCTCTTTAATCTATCCTACTACTAGCCTAGCTATTTTATACCCTAATAATTAGTTTTATTTTTAATCTACTACTCTTTATAGATAGTTTTAAATATATAATATTAGTTATTAATAAGTTCTTAAAGGTAATTACTCTTATTATTAATAAGAATATATATTTAGGAGAGGACTAGGCTATTAAGCTACTAGACCGCCTCTCCTTATTAGATTAAGGTACTTTAAGAGTAATTATCTTAGATAGGGATAGGAAGTTTATTAGATAGATATAGAAATATATTTTTTATTACTTAAAGTTAGCCTTCTATATTTAATAGTATAGTACCTATAATCTAATAGTATATTAGAATATACTAATTAAACTACTAAGATTATATTATATTATTTTATTATTACCCTAGAGGACTAGTAATACTAGCTAAGTATTATTAATAAAATATCTACCTTATTAAATAATTCTATTAAGTATAATTCTACTAACCTTACTTTAACCTAAATCCTATACGGTTTTAAAACTCGCGAGGCCCTAGATTTATTATAGGTTAATAATAATAAACTACCTATAAAAGGCTTCTATAATAAGGCCCTTACTATAAATAAAGTTATAGTAATACTAGTATATCTACCTATTAATATATATTAGCTAACTTATATTAATATAAGTAATATAATTACTTTTACTACTATAAAAATAAAGGGCTATTATAACTCCTATTATACGCCTATATTTTTTAAGGAAGGTAATATAATTAACCTACGCCTTTATAAGGGTTGTTATATCCTAGCTATTAAGTCTAAAAAAATTAGATAGTAATTTATAAGACCCTTCTAAGTAATTAGATATTAGATATATTAGTTAGCTAGCTTATAAGCTTAACCTTTTAAGTATTATAAAGATTTATAGTATTATCTTAATAGCTTACCTTAAGCTAGCTACTATCCCTACTAATAACTTATACTACTAATACTAGCTAGTAGTACTAACTATTATTAATAATTATAAGGAATAGGAAATTAATAGGCTTATCTACTAAAGAAGGGTATATTATAGTTATAGATAATTAATATAGTATTTAATTATATTTATATTTATATTTATATTTTATACTCTACTATCTAGCTACTTAGAGCTAATAAGGGCGGTTTATATCTAACTTATTAAAGGAAATTATAATTTATAAAAGAAAACCTTATCCCTTACTCTACTTATTATTATACTTCTAAATCTTTAGATATTATATACTACCCTTTTTTATATTCTTTATACTATCTTATTCTCTTCTTTTATTAGGGTTACTTACCCTTTTATCCTTTAATTAGAGCCTATCTATTTTTATACTACCTTAAAGAGTTATTTCCTTATTAGTATAAACTAGCTAAGTATACTTTATTAAATTACCTACTTAATTATTACCTTTAACCCTTTTAAAGTTAATATTATTTAATAAAAGTTACTTAACCCTACTTTTTAAAATATCTACCTCCTCTCCTTTATATAATTAAAGTAGAATATAAGTATATACTTAATATCTTAATACCTTTACTTATATTTATAATTAATATTATTAATTCTAAGTACCCTCCTCTTATATAAGAAGGCGCGTAGTCCTATTTTCTTTATATATAACTAGATACTTATAAAGCTTTTAACCTTAAAAAGCCCTATATAAAGGTTAACTCTTATCTCTTAAACCTCCCCTTTTTATACTACTATCTTTATATAACTAGGAATATCTTCCTAATATCTTAACTACCTCTTTTTCTACTTCTCCTTTACCTACCTCTTAATCTTTTTAGGGGTAGGGTTATCCCTCCTTATTATTTCCCTACCTCTAGGGCTCTAGTCTATTATTCTAGTATCCCCTCCTCTTATTACTACTTAGAGGGCTCCCTTTACTTAGGACTACTTCTCTTTTATTAAAGTCTTTATAACTCTCTTCTCTCTTCCCCTTTTCCCTTTTAACTTATAATAGATCTTTATATTCCTTTCTTTAATTAATAGATAAATCCCTTATATTATTAATACTTATAAAATTAACTAGTTAAGGCTTATCCTTATTAATAAAATCCTTAACTCTACCTTTAATACTTATATACTAATTACTTTAAAGGCTTTAAGTATTATTTTTAAGTACCTATTTTATATAGTTTTTAATATTATAATATTTACCTTCTTTACCTTTAATATCTCTTTTAAGTTATATTATATCTCTATTATATAAGTTATTATTAGCTAGATTATAATATTATATATTTATCTTACCCTATTAAATATAATACCTTATATTAAGCTAATAATAATATATAAGGCTAGCTTTTATATTTTTATCTTTAACCTTATCTTATTAATATATAAGCCCTACTTTAATTTATTATTAATATAAAGTCTAAGGACTTATATTAATACTTTAAGGTATATTATTATTACCTTAAAGTCTATTATTACCTTTATATTAAATCTCTTTAAACTCTTTAAAAGGTAGATTAACTTATACTTATAAGGGGTAAAGGTTACCTTATATATATTTACTTAATAAAGGTATATTTTATATACCTTTATTAAGATCTTATAATTCTCTTTAATACTTTTATTATATATTATTAAGTAAATATTATTAATAAAGCCCTTAATTTATACTTAAAGTTTTATCCTTATATATTCTTTTATAAATAGGGAGTTAAAAAATAAAAATAAAAATAAAAATATTAAAGATCTTTAAAGGATCTTAGTCTCTAGTATCTTTATCCTATTTATCTCTTAGCCTAGTATAATTATTATAACTCTTTTTATTAAAAAGCTTTATACCTACCTTATAATAAGGGTTAAGACCTCTTTCTTCTTTAAGTTATAAAATAACCTTTTATAAGAGATATTATTAAAAGCCCTTATAATATCTAATAATAATATATTTATTATATTAAATTTATTATAATTTTATATTATATATACTACCTCTATTATTATCTTAAAGGATATTATTATTAACTTTCCCTTTTTTACCCCTATTTATTATAAGGGTAGTAGCTTATATTCCTTTATAAGGTTACCTAGTTTTTTTTATAATAACTACCTTTAATACCTTCCTTAAGGTATTAAATAGGGTAATTTAATAATATAATTTTAACTTTAAATAATCCTCTTTCTTTAATTTTTTTTAAGATAATTATATTAGCCTTTTTAAACTTTATTAAGTAATATCTAACCCTTAAATATACTTAAAATAAGTATATAAAGCTAGGTAGTAGCTCCCTTTCTACTATCTTTAAAAACTTATTTAAGATCTTATCTATCCCTAATACTTTATCCTATTTAAACTTATTAATTACTTTATAAACCTCCTCTTTAATAACTTTTATATTTATTATTAAGGGTATCTTATATTAAAACCCTTAAATATTACTTAAATCTACCTTTAAGGGTAGAAGGAAGAAGGTCCTTTAAAGGACTTCTACCTTCTTTTAAAATAACTCTACTTTAAGACCCTCTCTATCCTTCTTAAGGGTAGGGAACTTTAGGAGTTTTTAAAGTAATATACTTCTCTCTTAACCCTATTTAACTAGCTTTTAAAGTCTATTAAGTATCTAAGATATTCTATATACTACCTCTTTAAAATAAAGTACTTTTATTTTTTTTAATACCCTTCCTTTAATCTTCTAAGCCTCTTATTATACCTTTAAGCTCCTTTAACTTCTCTTATAATTATATTTTACCTTAAGCTTTAATACTATCTTTATAACCTTTATATAATTTAAGTTTTAAAAGGACTTTACTTTTAAAGAGGGCTTTATTTATAATACCTCCTTTTTTATAATTTTAATTAGGCCTTAAAGTATTTTAACTAAGTAGCTATTTATCTACCCCTAAGTTATTAACTCCCCTTCTAATAATAAATATTAAAAGGTACCTACTTACCTCTTTATCTCCTTTAAATTTATTAACTTTTATACCCTTTATAATTATAAGATTACTACCTCTACCTTAAGATTAACTTTAATATATATTAAAATATAATTAAACTTATAATAGAGATTTAACTTAATATAATATTTTAATAATATTTATTTAATAGCCTTTATTATAAATATTAAATTAATAATACTTTCTACTTTCTTTATCTTTTAAGTTATTATATCCTTTAATAGGATAAGCTTTATTTCCTTCTCTTTTATAATATTTATTAATATATCTACTACTTTATAATATATATATCTACTCCTATTATTTTAATTTAAGTAATAAAGGTTAAAGTCTCTTATTAATATATATTCCTTAAGTTAACTTAATTACTCCTTTACCCCTAATAATATAAAGGGGCTATTTATTAAGGTCTTAAACTCTAGGTTAGAGTTATATATATTATATATTTAAAGGCGCGTTAATACTCCCCCTTCCTTCCTTATAACTTATATCTCTAAGGAGTATAAGTCCTTTAATATAAATTTAACTCCCTATTTATTAATATTCTAATATTTATTTATAAAGAAATATATCTTTATATCCCTTCCTACCTTATATATTAAGTAGAATATTCCTTTATTTAAATTATATATTAAACCTATCCTCTTTATATATAATAGCTCTTAAATAGCTAGGATATCTATCTATTATACCTCCTTATCTTTTAATAATAATATTATTATTATAATCTACTCCCTTTATATATTATATTATAATAGTTTTATTATCTTTTATACCCTTATAAGGATATAAATTAGATATCTTTTATAACCTCTACTCCCTTAATAATTAGGGCCTCTTATATTAATATTTCTTTTAATATTTATTAATTTATCTCTATTATTTAAAGAATAATTAGCCTTCCTAGCCTATTTTATAATATTATTATCAATAATAGTATAATTCCCCTTTTCCTTATATCCCCTTAAAAACTTATTTATATTATAACCTTATTAAAGTCTTTAAATTTTAATATAAGCTTCCTCTTCTTCTTTATTACTACTATTATTTATTCCCTTTAAGGCTATTTCTAAGTATTTTATTACCTATTTCCTCTTATAAAGCCTTTATATAATTTCTTCTTATTTTCTATTATCTTTTAATAAAGCTTATTTAACTCCTTTACCTTAATTATATATATTTACTTCTAGGTTATATAACTATTCTTTTTATAATTATTATATCTCTTAATCTCCCCTTCTTTTACTTTATATTCCCTTAAGTTATATTTATTAATATAAATTTTATATTATATTAGGCTTTTATAATATCTTATTATATACTTATATTATTAATAGTTCAAGTATTATATTATAACCTTATTCCTCTCCTACCTCTTATATTTTAAGAGGTTATATCTCTCTATTAAGCCCTTTTTAATTACTTTATTTATTATCTTTAATATAAAGAGCTTTAATAGTAGTAAGGCTCTCTCTTTCTCTACCTCTCCCTCTCTCCTCTCTTATATAACTACTTATAATTAGGCTACCCTTATAATCTTTAACTTTAAGAGGTTATTTTTATTTTATTAAATAATTATCTTCTTTACCTCCTTTTATTTTAATATATCTACCGTCTTTTTTAATACTTTATATATTATAATTAAAAAGGTTTATCTTAATACCTTTATTAACTTATATACCTTCTTTACCTAATTATTATTCTCTTCTAACTCCTCTCTTACCTCTATCTCTATTATAAATAGTATTAAGTTACTTTTAATTAAATACTTTACTATTATAATCTCTTATATCCTTAAGAATATAATTATCTTAAACCTCTTTATTAACTACTCTTTAATAAGTACTATTACTATTTTTCTTTTAATCTTATCTTTAATTTAAATTATTAAGGTTCTAGCCTTTTTATTATTTATTACTTTAAATCCCTTCCTTATAATATTACTTATTATTATAATAATAAATATCCCTTTAAAGCTTATATTACCTATTTTTATACTTATTAAACTCTAGCTAGCTATTTATACCTAGCTCCTTTTACCCCCTTATATCTTCCCTCTTTAAGATTACTCCTCTATTATTTTCTTAAATTTATATATCTCTTTAAGCTATTAATCTACTTTTATAATAAACTCCTTTATATATTTAAGCTTTATCCCTATTATTTATCCTATTTTATATATTATTCCTCCCTTTAATATATCTTATATAACTATTATAACTTCTAGGGCCTTTATTAATATTCTCTTAATATATATTCCCTTATCTTTAAGTTCCTTCCCCCCTACTAGGCTCTCTAGCCCCTACGCGGGTATCCCTCCTTTACTCCCTAACCTACTACCTCTACTACTACTACCCCTTATAATTCCTCCCCTTATACTATATCCTAATATTAGGACCCGTCTTACTATATATTAAAGTAAATTTAAATTAAGTATTCTCTAACTCCTATTATAAGTTTAATAAATTACGTAGTTTATAGTATTTAATTAGGTAGAAGAATAGTAGACTTAAAGAAGACTACTAGATATTAGAGAGGGAATTACTAAGGAATACTACTAAAATTATTAAGGATTTTAATAATATATATAGTAAGGAATTAGTAATTATTTGATAATTACTTTTACTATTAGAATAATAGCTTTATTTATATACTAGTATTTATTATAGTTACTACTATTATATCCTTTATAGAAGGCTTCTATAGGGTAGTTATACTAGGCCTAGTACTTTAGCTTATAGGTAGGGTTTCTATACTTAGAGAATATATCCTTTTACTACTTCTTAACTATAATTATATAGAGGGGAATTATTATATTTATTAAGAGAATAATACTTACTTTAATATATAGTAAGACGAGCCCTAATATTAGGATATAGTACTAGGGGAGGAGTTATAAGTAGTAATAGTAGTAGAAGGGGTAGGCTAAGAAGTAGTAAAAAGCTACTTATATAGGGGCTAAGGAGCTTAGTAGGGAGGAAGGAACTTAAAGAAGAGGGATTATATATTAAAAGGATATTAATAAAGGCTTTAAAGGCTATTATAATTATATAAGATATATTAAAGGATAGAATATTATATAAAGTAGAAAGAATAATAGGGATAAGATTTAAATATATAAAGGAGTTTATTATAAAAATAGATTAATAGCTTAAAGAGATATATAAGTTTAAAAAGATAGTAAAAGAGTAATTATAAGGAGGGGGGATATAAGGAGGTAGAAGGAGATAGGTATAAATAGCTAGCTAGAGCTTAATAGATATAAAATTAAATAATATAAGCCTTAAAGGGATATTTATTATAATATTAATAGGTAATATTATCAAGAAGATATTAGGAGTATTAAATAATAGGAAGGTTAAGACCCTAACTATTTAAATTAATAATAAGATTAAAAGGGAGGTAGTAAAAGTACTTATTAAAGAATAATTAATTAAGAAGTTTAAAATAATTAAATTTTTAAAGATATAAAAGATTATAATAATAAGGTATTTAATTAAAAGTAACTTAATACTATTTATAATAGAGATAAAAGTAAGGGAGGAGCTAGAGGAGAATAATAATTAGATAAGAAAGGCTTATAAGTTAATAAGAGTATTAAGATAGACTTTCCTAGTTATAATATATAAAGTATTAAAGAAGGTAGTAGATATATTAAAATAAAAGGAAGTAAAGGAGGTAATTATTTAATAAAATAAAAAGAACCTCTTAGGGCTAAAGATTATAAGGGTAGCCTAGTTATAAATAGTTATATAAGAGAAAAGAGAGGGAGAAATAGTAGATAAAATAATTAAAAAGGGCTTAATAAAGGGATATAACGTTTTAAAGTATAAGAGGTAGGAGAGGAATATATTAAAATAGGTAGAATGGTAATAGTTATTATATCACTAGCTATATAGGTAGAGAGAGATAGAATCTATAGGATGCTAAGACGAGTACTAGCGCGCGTTTAGTACGCGGCTAGTCTAACTAATTATATCCTATTTTAATATATTTTAATACTCCTACTTAAATAAAGTACCTTATTAGTATAGTAGTATAACTAATTTATATTTTATTCCTACTATCTAAAATCCCTCTTCTTAACTAAATACTAGGTAAGAGGCGTAAAGGTAAGGTAGACGGTAGTAGAAGCCCTTATAAGGCGGTAATTTAATAAACCCCTTCTAGATATAGATTAGATAAACCCTAATAAGGTAGGTATAATTATAGGGTTACTAATTCTATTTATATAACTATTTCTAAGATATACTTATTTTATAGAGGTATACTATTAAGGTTTTTATATTATAATAACTTAATAGCACGTTTCTTACCTTTAATATACTAGATAAGCTTATATTAGATAGGGAGGAGGGCTTTATAAGGCCTAACTTTAGTATCTATATCTTTAGTAGTATTATAGTTAAAAATAATAATAATAATACTAGGATAAAGGATTATAACTCCCTAGTAGTATTAATTATCTACTTCCTATTTTTATCCTACCTGGGTACGTATCTAGGTAGTAAAGACGGCGAGGCTATTATAACTTATAGGGATATTATACTAGAAGCTATTATAAGTACTATATTTACCGGCGTCTAGAAATATATTACGCTAGTTCTATTTTATATTAGAGGTAGGGTAAGAGATAGGATTATAATAGATATATATTATAGTCTAGGCCTAATAGTTTTATAAGAAAGCGGTTAATTTATCTACTATAATATTAATCTATAAGCGGGAGTAGTCTAGTATCTAAATAATATTACTAGTAGTATAACTCGCTATTTAAGCTTAGAATATAAAAGGATAATAGAGCTAAATAAGCCTATAAAGTCTATTTTATATTCTAATATTATAGCGTAGAGCTATAGGGCTAGAAGGGTAGGTAGTTAGGAGCTAGCTATCCCTTAGTTAGTAACAGGAGCGCTTATAGAGCCGCTAGGAGTACCTATAAAGCCTTATTATATTAAAGGCTCCTACTATTATAGTACTTCTAGGCCTAAGGCCTTATAGAAGGGGATAAATTTATCTTTAGGGAGGGCTTTAATAAGGCTATTAGCTACCTACTTATTAGTTCTAATATATTTTAGCTTAATATTACCAGCGGTAACCCGTTCTTATATATAATAATATTAAATATTAATATACTTTATATATATATAGAACTAGGGGTTCTTAGCTAGGGTAATAGCTCCCTAATTATTATAATAGAGTATTATAGTAGTAGGCTAATAGGTATCCTTAGAGAGGTTTAACTTAGTAAAGAGCTATTAAAGCTAGATAGCTTCCTTTATAGCTTATATCTAGCCTATATATTCTACCTTATAACTAGATAGGGTAATAGTAGGCTATTACTTTAATAACTAGCTTATTACTCTACTACTAATATTAAAAATATAGCTTATAATTAACTATTAAGTATCTTAATTACTAGCCTAATTAGTGTTATTATAACTAATAAGAGGAAAGATACTCCTATAAAATATAAGCCATAAGTTAATTATACCCTAAAGGTAATAAAAAATCCTCTTAACTATTATTTAATATAACTAATTTAGGTTTAATTTATATCTACTAACTATTAAGACTATAAAGGTAATATCTAGCCTAGTCCTTAATATAATATATATTAGGGAGCTAATAGCTAATTAATACTCCTTCTAAAAAGTATTAGAGGTTATATAGTCTTCCTTAAATACTTATAACTTATTTATATCTATTAGGGTTATTATAAGATATAACTCTTATATATTAAAGTCCTTTAATACCTTTTTAATATAGGCTTCTTAACCTAGTTATAATACCTAATTTACTTAATCCCGCCTAATTAATATACTTAAATAGAAGGAATATAGGCTAAGGTTAGTTATCTAGAAGTATTTACTAAGCGTAGCCTTAACCTAATTAATTATAATTTAGCTAGGTCTAGTAATTAATAAGTTATCTATATAGGTTATAATAATAACTTAATCTTTATAATTAATTAAGACGCTTTTATTAGTTATAAGTAGTATAAAGCTCTAAGTCTTTAGGAAAGTAGATAGTATAAAAAACTAGACTTAAAGTAATTATTTTAGGCTATAAAGTACCTTCTTTAAGATATAAATAAGGTATTCCTTATCCTTAATTATAAAGCCTTTAAGCTATTTAATATAAATATCTTCTTTAATATTCTTATAAAGGAAGGCCGTCTTAATATCTATTTAATCTAGTTCCTAGTTAAGGGATATAGCTAGGGTAAAGATAGCTTTATAACTTATTAACTTTACTATTAAAGTAAAGGTCTTATTATAATAAATCCCTTCCTACTATTTAAAACCCCTAACTACCTAGTATACTTTATAATAGAGGACTTTATTATAAGGCCCCCTTTTTAACTTAAATACCTACTTCCCCTAGAGTACCTTCTAACCTAGAGGTAGCTATCTAAGCGCTTATATATTATTCTATATAAGGGAGTTAAATTTATCTTATAATATTACTTCCTAATCCTTCTTAGTATTATTTATTATAACTTCCTTATATAATTTAGGTTTAAATAGCTCTATGCCTTTAGCTATTATTAAGAAGGTAAATATTATTAGTAGATCTAGGGAGTTATTATATAGTTTATTAGGAGGTATTTTAAATTTAGGGTAATTAAATAGGACCCTAATTAATAATAGGAGCTTATTAGCGTCTTAATAAAATATTACTAGATAGGCCTAATTTAATTTAGGCCGGATATTTAACGGGGTCTTAAGGTAGGATTTATTCTTAGCCGCTATATCTTTAATATAAATTAGTAGTATATCTTTAATCTAGATTAATAATACTTTACTTTTAGAGGGAGATTACCCCCTTATATTACTAGCTACCCGCTTAAAGTAGTAGGGGAGGTCTATAAATATATACCTTTTAGCTTTTAGCTCTTTAATATAACTTATAAGGACTTTCTTAATAAAGTAGATATAATAAATAAGTAAGCTTCCCTAATTTATTATTAATAAGATAGTAGATAGTATTACCTTTATAGCTAATAAGTTAACCTAGATAGGAATAAGCTTTAAAGTAATTAATTTTAGTAGTAGTCCTACTAATATAATAGAAGGCCTAAGAGCTAAGGACTTATAAATAAGAGAGGTTAAGCTAGTAGCTATTAAACTTCTTATAAGGTATTATCTTAATACTAGACTTAGGGGACCTATTATAGAGGTAGCTAGCCGCTTAAATAAATTTAGGCTAGTACTTATAATCTATCCTACTATTTATAAGTATAATATAGGCCTTATTTATTAAGGTCTTACTAAGACGCTTTATAGACTTATTAGCCTAGGGAGTATCTTATATTATACTCTCCTAAATAATACTATTAGCCTAGTAGTACTTTATAAAGGCTATAAAGTTAAATTCCCCTCTACTATTAATATAATAGTATTATATATATTATATAAGACGCTTCTAGTTTACCTTAAAGGCCTTAAAGGCTAGGAGGAACTTACTTTTAGCTTTAAGTAGGGTAATATCTAATTCCTTAGTATAGTTATATAATATTATACTAAAGAATTAGGAGCTATTATAAGCTATAGTAATCCCCTTATAAACTTTATAAGGGCCTACTAAGTCGCTATTAATATACTTATATAGGTACTTCCCTAAGGTAATAGGATAATTATATAAAGCCTTTATTATTTAGGTCTCTATATAGATATTATATATATAATCCTTAGAGATAATCTTATTAAGGTTAATTCTACTAGATATATTTATTAGCCGTTTTAGGTTTTATTAACCTAAATGACTTATATAAGTATATTAGAGGCTAATAGATAGGGAGACTTAAAAGGCTATAAATATATATACTTTTAACTTTAAAAGAAGCTAGGATATAATTACTAGGGCCACGAAGGCTAGGGTTAGATAATCCTAGGTATTAAGGTAGAAGATATTATTATACTAGGTATATATAAAGATATAGCCTTTATAAGTAATAGTATACTCTTATAAGTTAAAGGAGACTTTAACTCTAAGATAAAGTAGCTAAGATATTAAAATTTAATTTAATTAAGTGTCTAGGATATAAAGTATATTATTAAGATATACTATTACCCTAATTCCCTTACTAGTCTTATAAGAGATAACTATAGTACTACGCCCTACTATATAGGGACTAGCCTAGCTAATCTTATAAATAGGGGACTTAGGAATTACCTTATATTCTTTAAGGATATCTTAATTATTAATAATATATTAGTTATATACTATATTTAAGAGGATAGTAGTAGTAAGGCTACTTATACCTAGCGTAGCTATAAAGCTAATAACTAGGTCTTTAAACTCTATAGGTATATAAGGACGCTTACCTCTAGTATTACTACCCCTTTAATTATAACCCCCTTAATTTTAGCTCTTATCTACCTTAACTATCTTAAGGAAAGCCTTTATTAACTTAAGGTACTTAGTCTAGTAGTTAAACTCTATATAGCCTAAATAATTATAATAGTTATAGTACTTATTACTCTACTATATATTTAACCTCGCCTAGCGGAGCAGGTAAGTAGTAGTTATAATAGTAGTTATAGCGGAAGACTTTATAAAGTTCTAGTAAGCTTCTTTATTTATTATAACTAGTATGAGTTTATTAAATAAGACTATTATAATACCTTCTTTAATAGTAATAGTATACGTTTAAATAAATATACTTTAAAAGGTATTAAATTTCGCGCTAAGATACTAGAGGTAGGTATTAATAATAAAGATATAAGGGAGCTTATATCCTAGGTTAATTAGGTTAAAATTAATAGTTCTAAATTTACTTATATAATTACTAATATCTTTATAATTAGCGTAAAAGAGGGTATTAAAATTATAGATAGTCTTATTAAGGATACTAGTACCTTAAGGCTTATAAAAGTCCTTAAGGATCTTCTAAGCTACTAAGGGGATAGTCTTATCCTTAATTATACTATAAGCGTTAGTATTATAATATACCTTTATTACCTTATAAGCCTTATTATACTTATTATCTTAAATCTCCTAAAGGTTTTAAGTCCCTAGGATAACACGGTCTATCTTAAGGATAGCTCTAAGGCTATTAAGGATAATATAGGACTATATATTCTAGGAGTATAATAGCTAGTTATAGCTAGATTCTAGTACGGGAATAAGTATTAGGGGGTAGTTACCGCCCCCTCTAATCTCTACTTTAGTACTAGTAGGAGGTATATTTATATCTTTAGTCTTAGTATCTAGATTATATAGATTTAGCATTAGAGACTAAGTTAGTACTAATATTAATAATTATAAATATATAGAAGGTAGTCTTAACTTAATAGTAAGGCTAAAGATAATACTTTTACCTAGTATTCTAGGGCCTTTTATTAAAAATAATAGTAATTAATTTTAGGGATAAAGCTCTAGTATTAGTAAAGGTATAAAGGAGGTATTATTTAATAGTATCCCCTAATAATTAATAGTAGTAGCTACCTCTTAGTTAATTTTATAGCTAATATCTTAGTAGAGATATAGGAAATTAAGGAAGTAGTAGTTTACTTAAAGGTTAGCTAGAAGACCTTTAGGGTAAATCTTAGTTAACTATTAATAGATTTCTTATTTAGATTCTTTAAGTTCTAGTATAAAGTAATTAGAATAATAATAAGAAGAAGGGAGAGAAGAATCTAGGGAAGATAGGATAGATATAACTAATTTATAAGGAGGTTAGTAAATATTCCTAGCCTTCTCTATTTTCCTAGCCCCCTTTTATAAGAATACTATATATTATCTATAGTATTAGCTAGGTAATAAGCGTAAATAACTATTACTAAAGTAGTTAGTATATATAAGGAATAGATATTATTTATATAATTAGCGAACTACTCGCTAAGGGGTTACTATTACTAAATTAAGGGGATTTTAGCTATCTTAGTGAAAATCTCTACTAATAGATTCCCTAGCCCTCTTTTTTCGGCGGTATATAGTATTAATATAGAGGTAATCTATAAGGGATAGCATTAATACTAGTTATAAGGTGAATAAATAAATAAATACCCTGCGCCTAGGCTTATAACCTATTAAAATAGGTAGAATAATAATAGTTATTATATTACTAGCTATATAGGTAGAGAGAGATAGAATATATAGGATACTAAGACGGGTACTAGCGCGCGTCTAGTACGCGGCTAGTCTGATTAGTTATATCCTATTTTAATATATTTTAATAATAAAGTCCCCTTTAATAGTAGGAATACTAGTAACTTTACGCTAAATCTTAGATAAAACTTTATAAGTAGATAGTATATAATTTAATTACCCCTATTTTATCCTTTAAGATCTATTACTAGATTTTTACTTATATTATATTATAATATCTAAAGCTATTAATTAAGAACCTTATAAACTTAAGATATTTAAAGAAATTATAACTAATTATACCTATTAAAAGTAATAAAAGACTAAAATAATAAATAAATTTAACTCCTTTATTAAAAATAATACTTAAGAGCTAGTTAATTTATTAAAGAATTAAATTACTCTTTATAATAAATAGGTTAATACTTTAAAATATAACTTATAAGGGGAAATTACTTGTTATAAAGCTTACTAGGTTATTTAAAGATTTAAATAATATAAAGGACTAGATTATAATAAAACCTTTACCTTTATAATTAAGCTTATAAATTATAAGGCTATCTTTACCCTTACTATTATTAAAGATTAAAACTTAGAATAGATAGATATTAAAATAGCCTTCTTTTATAAATATATAAATAAAGAAATCTATATAAAATAATTAATAAGGTATAATAATTAATATCCTAGAAAGGTATATAAGTTAAATAAAGCCCTTTATAAATTAAAATAGTTATTATAAATTTAATATAACTACTTTATAAAGTATGTAAAGGAGATTAACTATAAACTTATTAATACTAATTTTAATATGTTTATTAATATCTCTTTAAGTACTTATTACTCTTTATATAAATAATATACTAATTATAAGGCTATTAAAGCCTAAGATTTAATAAATTAAAAATACTTTTAATATTAAATTTTATATAACTAATTTAGGCTTATATAATTATAACCTTAATATAATAATAACTTAGGATTAGGTTATTAGATATTATAATTAGGATAAGCTACTTATATAAAATATTTCCTTAAGTATTATAAGATATAAGAGTTAAAGCCTATTATAACCTTAATAGAAACTACTACCTAACTTCTACTAATTAATAATTATTCCCTTATAAGCTACTTAATCTAATAACTTAATATAATATTATTAAGGATAAGATAATATAAATACTTATTTAACCTTTAAAATAAAGGTTTAAAGAAGGAGGGGGTAATATTATACCCTTAATATATAAGCTTTAATAGATATTATAAGCGCTTATTAAATTAAATATACCTTAGTATACTAAATAGGGTAAGTACTTATCTACTTACCTTAATTAATATAAGTTAAGTATTATTAACTAGAATAAGTACTTATTAATTTACTTAAATTAATATAAATTAAGTATAATTAATTAAAGTAGTATAAGTATAGACTTGTTTTATATTTATATAAATAGTATTATTTTCCCTTTAAATAGAAGCTTTATATTTAACTTATATTATTTATTAGATTAATCTCTTAGATATAGAATATAATTTTATATTTAATTAGTTTAATATATAAGATTTACCTACTAATTCCTATTAATTAACTAGAGACTAGGAGTTGTAATAATTAATAGGGATCTATTAATTAATCTTATAAAGAGGAGTATTAAAGAGAAGGTAAGTAGTAAGTAGGCTTTATATTAAACAAGTTTAGTATAAAATTATATTTAATATCTAGGAGATTAATTTAATAGATAATATAAGTTAAATATAAAGCTCTTATTTAAAAGGAAAGTAATACTATTTATTCAGGTATAAAAAGTCTATATTTATACTACTTTATAGTACGTAACTTATATTAATTAAAATAAGTTAGTAAGTATTTATACTACTTATTATACTTAACTTATATTATTTAAAATAAGTTAATAAGTACTTACCCTATTTATTATATTAAGGTATAGTTAACTTTATAAGTAATTATAATATCTATTAAGGCTTATATATTAAAGGTATAGTATTACCCCTTCTTCTTTAAATGTTTATTTTAAAGGTAGATAAATTTTTATATTATATTATTTATAATAATGTTATATTAAGTTATTAGATTAAATAGCTTATAAAGAAGTAATTATAATAATATCTTATCTTTAATAGATAAAGTAATAAAAGGAGTATTAAATATCCTTTTTCTCTTAAAAGTATATAAAGTATATTTAGTTAAAGAAGTAATATTATTTTATTTTATTAATAATCTATTTCTTTAGTATTAATAAGGTTATAAAGAAGCTTAAGTATAAAAAGGTAGAGATAAAGGTAGTATAAAAAGCTATTAATAAAATTACTTATTAAGAATAAATAAAATTTATATATCTTTATTAATAAAAGTATTTTTAAAAAAGAATATAAATAATAGATATTTAATAAGGGTCTTAATAATATTAAACAGCTAGAATATTTCGAAAAACTTAAAAAGGCTAGTAAAGTTAAAAAGGCGCTTATTGTATCTACTTTTATTAAATTTAAGGATTTTATAAGTCTTTTATTTTAAGTATCTAAGTAGATTATTTAGGGTATATCTAGGTTTAATATTATTATTAAGTAAAGGAGTACTTAATAGTTTATAAGATTTATAATTAATTTATAAGTATTTATTAAATCTTTAAATCCTTTTTATTTTATTAAGTAACTTTAACCTCTTTATAATAGAATTTTTTTAACTTTAAATATATTCTCTTTTTTTATTTTAAAATAAAAGGTTTTTTTATAAAGGAGTAGTAAAGTTTACTAACTCTGATATTAAAATATAGAATATTAAATAGAAGTTATAACTTATAATTAATAAGTCCTTTCTCCTAAATTATTAAAAATAGTTTAACTTTAATATAATCTAGTTTTCTACTTAGTCTTATACCCTTTAATTTCTTTATAAAGAGGTATATTTTATCCTCTTTCTTAAGTTAAGGGCTTTCTTCTTCTTATTAGCTATCTCTATTATAGAGGTATTTCTCTTATAGACTTACTATTATATATCTTTAAATAATTTTTTATATCTAATATTAATACTAGTACTTTCTTTATATCTAGCCCTTATCTTAGATTTAAAAATAGGATTATATATTACTTATAACTTATAAAGAATAGAAATAGCTTTATTATATTAAATCTTTTATTATTATATTTTAATTATATTATTAGAAGTAGTAAAATCTAATTATTTTACTTTATATTAATATAATATCTTAGATATACTTTTATTATTTAGTTTATATATTCTATTTATTTATTTATTTAAAAAAAACTATTAATATTCTTGATTTAATTTTAATTAAGGTAATTAAGGTCTTTTAAAAGTTTAATATAAAGAGCTTATTTCTATTTAAAGTTATAAATTCTAATATATTATAATCTCTAATAAGTTTATTTAATAAAATAAACTTAAGCTAACTAATATTATAAATTTCTTTATATAAAATTATTATAATATATTTAGTAAGTTTATTTATAATTACTATTATTAAGTTATACTTATTATTTATTATTAGAGTAATTAATTAAAGTAATTCTAACTTAAAGTCTATTATAATATCCTTTTATAATATCCTTTAAATTTTAATAAAATAGTTTTATTTATATTTAATATATCTTATAAATCTATTTTACTAGTAATATATATACTCTTTAATATATTATTTAATTATTACTTATAACTTTAGTATAATATATACTCTTTATATAAGTTCTAAGGTCTTAGATACTCTTAAATATCTTAGTAAAGGATTATTATAATAATTTTTAATTACCTCTTTAATTATTATTAATAGTAAGTATAATTTTTATTTATATAATAATAGGTCTTAATTAAATTATTATTATTTAAGCTTACTAGCTAGGTTATCTCTAATATATACTTCCTTAAGGTTAGGAACTATATATATTATAGTTTATATAGTTATTACTAGATTTTTAATTAATATTAATAATTTATTATCCTCTTATTTTAAAATAAGTTAATTAATAATATCTTTTATTTATATATTATTAGATTATCTACTTAAAGTATCTACTTATCTATTATCTTTACCTAAGATATATTAAATTTTAAATTTATATTATCTAAAAAGCTTAGACTATATAAGGTAACTTATTATTAATTTAATTCTTTAATTATTATAAAAGTAACTAAAATTTTATAATTAATAAAGATAGTAAGTTTAAAATAACTCTTAATATATACTCTCTAGTATTATAAGGAATAAATAATTACTAGGAGTTTTTTATTATATATATTATAGTTCTATTTTATAGCTATTAGATACTATTTATTATTACTTCTTTATTAATATAAGTAGGCTCTAGTTATAAGGTCTAAAGTATCTATTTTAATATATACTAGCTCTCTATTATAAGATATATAAAGTACTAATAGATTTATATAAATTTACTTTAATTTAGTAAATACTTTCTTTTAATTAGTTTTCTATTAAAATCCTTTTTTTTTTAATTTTTATTAATAGTAAGGCTTTCTTAAAGTAGCCTTTTATTAAATATTTATTAGAGTTAGTAAATCTTAAAAATCTTTATATTAATTCAATACTATATAGTATAAGCTATTCTTCTATAACTTATATCTTTTTAAGGGTTTATAAAAACGCTTTAAGTTATTATTATAAATCCTAAGAACTTAATTAAAGTCTTATAAAACTTATACTTCTCTAGTTTTAAAAGGAATCTTACTTATAATAGGTATATTAATATATTTTATATATAAGAGAGATATTCTTCTAAAGTCTTAGAGTAGATTAATATATTATTAAAGTATATAATTACTAACTAATCTAAATAAGCTTATTTAATATTATTAATTAATACCTAGTAAGTTACTAATATATTAATAAGGTTAAATAGTATAACTAAGTATTTATAATATCTATATTATATCTTAAATACTATTTTTTATTTATTACCTTCTTTTATTTAAGTTAAGTTATATACCTCCTTTAAATATAACTTTATAAAGATCTTTACTTTAATTAATTAATTTTCTAACTTATTAATATTAGGTAGTAAGTAATAACTTTTTATTATTATATTCTTTAACTTTTAATAATTTATATATAATTATAATAATCTATCTTTCTTCTTTATAACGAGTATTAGATACCTTATTAAAAATTTAGATTTTAAATAAATCCCTTTTTAAGTTCTTATCTAAGTATTTATATAATATTAAGAGTTCCTTTCTAAATAATATATAAATAGGTCTAAATATTAGTTCCTTTTTTATTATTATTATTTAATCTTATAATCTTAAGGTTAATATTTAGGTAAAGCTTTTATAATTATATTAGTAAACTAGGGAGCTAGTATATTACATAAATTTTTTAAGAATAATAAAAGGGGAATTATTATCTAACTTTATATACTTATTTTAGATTTAATTAAGAGTTAAATACTATTTAATATAATTTAAAAAGGCTAATATAATTATTTAAAAGAAGTTAAAGAAAGAGAGCTATTTAAAATTAAAATTATATTACTTAATTACTTTACTTAATACTTGAGAGAAGGTATTAGAGGTAGTTATTATAAAAAAGCTAGGTAACCTTATAAAAATATATAAACTACTATCCTTATAATAGATAAAAGTTAAAATAGAAGGTTAATAATAATATACTTTAATATAATAATAGAGGTAATTTATATAATATAATAAGTATATTATTATTAGATATTATAAGTACTTTTAATAATATCTCTTATAAGATTTGATTTTTTTAATTTAAAGAAAAAAGGGGGTTAACCCTTATTATAGAATAGGTATAAAGCTTTTTAATAAAAAGAGTTATAATAATTATATTAAGCTAGAAGATAGATATAATAGAGATAATAAAAAATAAAAATCCTTTAAAAATCTATAATATTACTTATTTTATTTCTATTCTTTAACTTTCTACTTATAAAAGAGTATATAAAGATAAAGTTTTAAATATAAATTAAAGTCTTTATTAATAATATTTACTTAATAATATATAATAAAATTATTAAGGAGAATTATAAGATCTTAATAAAATATATAAAATATACCTTTATTAAGTAAATATATATAAGGTAATATTTACTCTTTATAAGTATAAGTTAATCTACTTATTAAAGAACTTAAAAAGGTTTATTATTAAAAAGAGAATAGACTTTAGGGTAGTAATAATATAGTTAGAAGTATTAATAAATATCCTTAGAGTTTATACTAATAATAAATTAAGGTAGGGCTTATATATTAATAAATAAAGATTAAAGATTAAAGATATAAAAGCTAACCTTATTAATTATTATTAACTTAATATAAGGTATTATATTTAATAGGATAAAATAGCTCTATAATATTATAATCTAATTAATAATTAAATATATAATAGAGATATAATATAACTTAAAAGGAATATTAAAGGTAAAAAAAGCTAATATTATAATATTAAAAATTATATAAAATAGGTACTTAAAGATAATACTTAACTATATTAATATATAAGAGTACTACGTAATAATATAGCTATTAAGTATTATAAATAGTATATATATACTAATATATAGAAATCTATATTCTTATTAATAGTAAGACTAATTACTACTCTTTCCTTTAAGGGGAATTCTCTCCTCTATATACTATAGGTAAAGGGGTAGTATACTATTATTATATACTATAAATACTATATTAATAGTAGTATTATACTCCTAATTAGTCTTTATAATTATCTCCCTATCTAGGCTCTTAGGCTTTAAGAGTATAAAAAGATATATTCTATTAAAGGTACTCCCTTTATAATAGAATATAGCTCTATTAATAGTATAATAAGTAATATAATTAATTATAAGGCCTCCTAAGCTAAGCTTTAAAGAATATATAATTTTATTAAATTATAATAATTATAAATAAGGCTTAATAATTATATAGAATAGAATACTAGGCCTATTAATAGGCTATATATTATTATAGGATTTATAATATTTTATTTAATTAATCTACTAACTAGGATAATACTTAATATATACTTAGAGATAAGAAGTAAGATATTAAAGGTAAAGAGAGCTAGTAATATATTTTTAAGTTCTATAAAAACTACTATAATATTATTTATTATAAGCTAACTTAAAGACTCCCTTTTTTATTATATTTAAAATATATAATCGCTTATATCTATTATTAAAGTTAGTATAATAGATTAGACTATTTTAGAGTTTAAATCTTAGGGATATATAAGATACTTTAGAAGTTTAACTAGTTATTTTAAGTATATTAAGGATCTTATTCTATTATTAGTTATCTTAATAGGCTTATAATAAACATGCCTTAAAGACTTATAATATTTTAACTAGTATAATATTTTCTTACTATAATAGAATATAGGAATATTAGAACCCTAAGCTTATTACACCTTATCTATTAGTTAATAAGTCCCCTAGATTCCTTTCTTATACTAGCGCGAATATTAGAATAATAATATTTCTTTATATTCTACCTATATTAATACCTATACTCTATAATATTTTCTACTTAAATGAAATTATATAGCTCCCTTTCTACTATTTAATACTTTAAAAATAATTAAAATTAATATAGTACTTTAAAAGATATTTCAGAATAAATAGATTTACCTACTAAATTCTATATACTAACGGCTAGAATAGAATATAGATTATAAATAATAAAAATCCTAGTATTATTTATATTTTACCTATTCTATAATAACGCCTACTAACGTATCTACTATTAGTCTAAATAAGGGGAAATATCTGTCTTATTACTAGGTATATAACACTGTTAGAATTATCTATATCGCTGTATAGGTGTATAGGCTAATACTATTATATATACAGGCTACCTACTAACGTGTCTAATATACTCCCTACTATTCACCTTACCTACTAACGTGTCTAATATCGGTCTGAATAGGGGGAATATCCGTCTTATTACTAGGTATAGAACGCCGTTAGAATAGGTATATATATATAATATAGCTAATACTATCTTATATACAGGCCGCCTACCTACTAACGTGTCTAATATACTCCCTACTATTTACCTTACCTACTAACGTGTCTGATATACTTCCTACTATTCACCTCACCTACTAACGTGTCTGATATTAGTCTGAATAGGGGGAAATATCCGTCTTATTACCAGGTATATAACACTGTTAGAATGATCTATATCGCTGTATAAGTATATAGGCTAATACTATTACATTTATAGGCTAATATATCTAATATACTCCCTACTATTCACGTCACCTACTAAACGCCAGGTAGTAGGGGTAATTTTCCAACGTAAAAATCTTGAATTTTTACAGGTATTTCCTAGTAATATAAATAATATTATATAATCCTACTAAGACCTTATTAATATATACTTAAAATAAGGTAGACGCGTTAATAAGTTTAAAAGATATAATTATATATTTAAGATAGTTATATTTTATATTTTATATAATCTTTTATTTATTACCCTTTTTCATCTATAAGTAATAATATATATTTTTAAGATCTAACTTAGTTAAGTATTTAATACTAATTAATCTTATTAATATTTTATTAATTAGTAGAAGAAGATATTAATTTTTAATTTTTATCTTATTAAGTACCTTATAATTAATATATAAATATAGTATTTTATCTTTTTTTTAGTATAAAAAGAATTAATATATTTATTAACTTTATAAAATATTAAATCTAACCCCTTTTTAAAAACTACTTAAAGTACTTTCTTAATATATATAACTCTTCTTTTAATAAATTATAAAGTAGGTTAAAAGGAGGTTCTTTATTCTTCTTTATATTAATCGCGTAATTATAAGATATATAAGCTAGTAGTACCTTAATATTCTTAATTAAAAAGATATCTTAAAATTCTTAAAACTTTAAAGGGAGTATAATTTTACCTACTCTTAAGTATATTATAATAAATATAATACTATTAAGCTACTCTTTTAAGCCTTAAATAATATTAAAGTACTACTTAATACTACGTTTCTTAATAAGGAATTACTAGTTTTATATAAATTAATTTACTTGAGGATTTATTCCTCTAATTAAAAATACTTAAGGTAGAAGTTATAATTAAGGTTTATTATTATATAAAAGATACCCTTATAATATTATATAATATTAAAAAAGTTAAGATCTATTTCTTATCTCTACTTCTTTATTAGGTATATATTAATATAATTAATATCTACTCTAAAGTTAATTAATATAATAAATTCTCTTTATAAGTATTTATAATCTACTTGTATTATAATAATAAGTTATTATTTCTACTTTTTTCCTTATATTATAATAGTAGATATAATTATAATACTTAGGATTTTTTTCAATTTAAGCTTTTTTAACTAGCTTATTATTATTTATAAGTTTATTAGTTATAATACTTATAATTATTAATTTTATATTTTAATAATTATTAATTATATATCCCTTCTTTTTATAATTATAATATTTAATAGTAGAAAGGTTAGATTTAAGCCTTTATAAAAGATATAATAATATATTAATAATACCCCTTCCTTTTTACTTTATATTTAGATTATTATCTCTTTATTTTTAGAAATTTCCTCTTCGTCTTTATAAATATTAACTTCTAATAGGAATATTATCTCTCTAATCTTTATATATAAGTACTATTATATAAGGCTCTAATTAAGTTATTAATATAATAAAAGTATCTCTTATCTTTAAAATATTAAGTTAAGTTATAAGATAGTTATAAAGATCTTTATATAACTTATTAAATAAGTTATTATAAAGTATATACTCTATTAATAACTTAAACTACCTTTCTAATTTAATAAGGTAATTTATAAAGTTTATAATCTTTTAATATTCTTTCTACTTAGCTTCTAAGTAGTACTTACTAGTTATAAGATATTAATTCTAAGGATCCTCTATTTAATCTATTAGAAAACTATTAAAGTATACTTAAAACTACTTATTCTTTAATATATCTTTTATATACTTATACTATATAGCCTTAAGATCTAGAATTATATAATATAATATATATTAAATCTTTATAAAGTTATCTGAAAAGTAAGTTATATTTATTTTAATTATATTAATTATATTATTAAACTATTATTAATATTATTATATTAACTTCCTATTATATATATATAGGTCTTATAATCTAAGAATATAGGTTTTATATTAAAGATACTTTAATTCTAATTCTTTAATTAATAATAAATAATAGTAATAACCTATTTAAGTAGTATTATTAGTATATATTTCCCTTTCTAACTCTTATAAATATTATTTTAACTCTTATATCTACTTCCTCTTTAAGACTTCTTTTTAAGTTCTTTTATCTTTTATAATAGTACTTTTTAGAGTATTAGATAGTAGAGACTTAGTTTATATACCTAATAGCTACCCTTATATAGTTAGTTATAATCGCGATATATTTATTATTAATTTATTAGTTAAATCTTAAGACTTACTTTCTTTATAAGCTTAGTTTCTTATATTAGGGTAGGCTATTTATATTAATTAACTAACCTTTTTACCTTATACTTATAATAACCCTTCTCTACTTATCTTATTAATAGTCGAGTTACTACTTCTAAGTAGGATAGAGTAATTAGAATATAAGGGCATTATATAATAATATAGCTATTAAGTATTATAAATAGTATATATATATTTATATATAGAATTCTCTATTCTTATTAATAGTAAGACTAATTACTACCCTTTCCTTTAAGGGGAATTCCCTCCTCTATATATTATAAGTAAAGGGGTAGTATAGTACTACTATATACTATAGACGCCACGTTAATAGTAGTACTATATTTCTAACTAGTCCTTATATAATAAGAGTAAATACCTAATAATATCTCTTTAAGATAAGGTTATATTAATATAATATCTATTAGATTAAGCTTAAGGATTCTAGATCTAGTTAAGGTACTTATATTTATTATCTTTAAGTATCTAGTATACCTTATACTATTACTCTTATAGGATTTAATCCTCTTATTATTACTATTAAGAGTATTATAACCTAGCTTAGAAAGAGCTATATACTTAAAAGGTATTATAAGGGAGCTAGAAGAGCTTAATTTAATATAAGAAGTATAATAGTAGGTAGGTTAAAGATAGCTAGTATAAGTTATATATAATAAATAATTAGAAGGAGTATTAAGATCTATAATATACTATTAAATAGTAATAATAAGTAGGAAGAAAAAATTAGTAATAGGATTAATAAGTACTAAGATATAAGATAGTTATATTAAATATAGTAGGTAAATCCTTTTATTCTAATATATCTTTTAAACTATTATACTAATTAAAATTAATTTTAAAGTATATAATAGGTAAAGAAGGGTTATTTTATATAATTTAAGAAAATTATATAAGATATTAGTATAATAGTATCTAGAATAAGAATAAGTATTAGAGCTTTAATATTTACTATAATTAGCGCTAGTCCTAAGTAGACTAACCGCGTCAAGTTAGTACTTTAAACTCGAGTTAGGTACCTAACTTAAGTCTTAGTAATTTAATACTAAAATCTAGTACTAAGTATTTAAGTTAGTACTAATAGTTAGTACTAGGTATTAGTATTAAAGTATTAACTTAAATTACTAAGACTTTAATTTTAGTTATAGTATTTTACTAAGACTAATAATAAGTATAATAATAATAAAGAGGATAGTAAAGAATAAAAGGATTATAAGTATAAGATTATAGAAATATCTAACTAGATAGTTAAGCTATCTATTAAAGACTATTAGATAATTATATTACCTTTTTATATTTATTATTCTTTATTAATATTAATTCTAGGAATTCTTTTCTAATAGATTAAATAGTATTTTAAAGAAGCTTTTTCTTCTAATAAAAGGATTTATTTAATATATCTTAACTAACCTAACTTATAAATTAACTAGGATAAATACTACTTAATATAGAATTAAGTATAGTAAGATTATCTAATTCTAATTTAATAGCTTTATTACTAGGTTTTATAAGAGTTAATATAGTATAAACCTTATATATAAAATAAGGTAGAAGTAATATAAACTAGTAATATAAATATTTATTATACTAGAAAGAATATATAATAGATATTAAAAAGATAAAGTTATAAATATAATAATTATTTTAAATATATATTATAAAGAGACTATTTTAATTCCTTCTACTATTTTATTAAAGGCTTAGTATCTTAGTAATACCTTAATAATTTAAGTTAGATTAATCTAATTTACTAAGGTATTAAGGCCTTAATAAGTTAGTATTAATAGCTAGTACTAAGTATTTAAGTTAGTACTAAATCCCGACTTAATAGTTAGTCTAGTCCTAAGATAGTAATTTAGATAACTTTAGACTAATTAATAAGTTATAATAAGCTTAGGGTTCTAATTACTAGATATTCTATTATAGTAAGAAGATAATACCTTCCTATTAGAATGGATTATTATCTATTTCGAAGAGCTTGCTAAATATAGCGCCTCCTATAAACAATAGTACTACAACGCCAACCCATCCTATGAATGAGAGTCCAACAATAAGCCAGAGGCCAAAAGGGGTGCCGACAACTACCATGAAATAGAAAACAGTAAGGAGGCAGAAGAAGCAGAGAAAACAGATCTGTGAAATCCACAAAAGGCTTTGGATGAATCCCGACTGGTAGATGATCCTATCGCTTTTCCAGGTTCGTTCCGAAATCGTGAGCGCGGGAGCCTTCTCTTCGAGAAGTCGTACTTCTGCATTCCGCATATCCGAATCAAGCCTCCCTTTGGGTATATTGGCATTGTCTAGGTTTCGTGGTGTTAATTCCCATGTAGTGGCAAGGCTGCCTGTGGCGTGTCCGTCTGTCAAATTATCTTGTCCTTCTCGAGCTGCAGTCTCTTCTTCCAAAGCATTCCTACCGGATCTTTCGAGCTTCTGAACTTTACGCAACCTTCAGCAAGATAATTGGTGTGATTGGCTTTGTAGATCACTTACCAGACAGCCCTTCTGAGAAAGCCACAAGGGGTACTGCAAGAAGCAGCACAGGCAACAATTGACCAAAGGCCCATGAGTTCTCAGCGGCTCGGAGTTTGACTGATGTAGTCTGACGAACTTGCAGTATTTGGATCGAGCCCCAGACCAGACCTCCACCACATATCCATAGCGACGTAATGAATGATTCGGCAAGTTCAAATGTGGTCCATACCATCAAATATAAGCTTAGACTGAGCTTATACTGGACGAGCAGCCACATGCGATGAGCCCTGCGATCCTGAATCAACTCGGCTGACACGCGGTCGATGAATATCTTGAGAGGATCCTGGAGTCTTTCACGACACTTGACCTTCAGGAACCGCTGGCTAGGCTTGAAAAGGAGCATTCCTTTCCATAGGTAGCTAAAAATGAGGATAATAAAGGACCAAGCTGCATCTGGCGCCAGACCTCCAGAGTATTCGCTGTGCCAAAAACACCAAGCTGGGGCCCCTGAAGATGAGATTATATCTGTGGGTCCTCCATCATGCAAAATCGCATCCCAATTCATACCCGTAGTCGGTATTAAGGCCACCAGTAGCATCAAGGCCAAAAGCGCCATCCCTGCAATACGCAGGCGTCGGGCATTCGGACTCATTCTGGTCTCTCGAAATTCCGTTTGCAACAGCGAAACGGCAGTAAGATGAGTATTGGATGATATCCATGCAAGATGGATTGCAACTTGGAGATGGTACGCTGATAATGTTCTCATGTTGTTGAACGCAGCGGCAAGGATTGCCACCCCAGTCACTATTTGTTGATCAGCATAGCCCAGAATGCCTTGATTGACAGCGTTCTGCCACCAAGGCGGAGTGATTCTCTTGCGGGCTGGCCGCCTGAAAATATACTCGTCTGCTTGACCCAAAAGTGAAGGTGACAGCCAGCAAGAAAAGTATGCAACAATCATCCATATGAATATGCCATATGCTGTTGCTAAAAAAGCGATGAGGATCTGTGGTACATAATGAGCTGCAAGGAACCACGAGAGCCAATTTTTGTTCAGCAAGGGACATACCCCTATGCCGGCAATATCCGGGTTGGACACAGACTGAGCTTGAACGTAATGCTCAGGAACGGCAGCACCCTTCAATATCTCTAGAAGGGAAATCGCAAGACTGCAAGCGCCTGTTGGCTCCTCGATGAGATTCACGATAATGGTAGTTTCTGAGGTAACGTTCCGAAGCGGAGCTGCAGCGAGTATCTCGCCAACGCTGAGAGTGATTGTCGATGGCATAATACGCAATCACAGCTCTACTATGTAAGTATTTGTTGACAGGTCCTCACCTTACAGTACTTAAGTCCCGGGGCTAGAGAATTAGCATCAAAGTAGCGGATTGGTGGCTTTCCCGCCGCTACTAAGCGATCGACTGAACGAGTACGTACGTTAGTTCGAAGGCTATAAATGTAATCAACGAACGAGAATCATGATGGGAAGAGTGACTCTTCACTGAAGCGTACTCCCACAACGCGGCATGCCATTCTTCACTACTCCAACGTCCTCTCAGAATGCCAATATGGTGCAGCAATTCTCGAGCATCAGGATACATACCATGGGCATGACCTCTCAATCCGCCTTACACCACGCTCAGAAGTCTTCCATGATGGCAAATTCAGCACCACCTCCCCACTCCTCACATCCCGCACTTCCGCGTCTCACTATGCTGGTCTTTGAAGCTGTGCTGGAGGTGGTTTGTGTTACCTTGCCAGGCTACATTGTTGCACGGCAGGGCATGTTCAACGCGGAAATGCAAAAGTTTGCTGCCAACCTCAATGTCACTATTTTCACTCCATGCCTAAGTACGCCGCGAGTATGCCTAATCAGAGGTAACGCTGACGGGTCCAGTATTCACTAAGCTGGCCTCTCAGCTAACGACGAACAAGCTTGCCGATCTCGCTATCATACCCATTATATTCATAGTACAAACCCTTGTGTCATTCCTGTGCTCCTTACTTGTTTCGAAAGCTTTCGGATTTTCGAAAAGACCCCGAAACTTTGTGATCGCTATGGGGGTAAGGAAAGCCACGCAAGGCTCTGTATAACGGAGATAAGCTAACCTTGCGAAAGGTATTCGGCAATTCAAACTCGCTTCCTATATCTCTGGTATTGTCTCTTTCGCAAACAATCAAAGGTTTACATTGGGATAAGATTGATGGAGACAACGACGGCGAAGTTGGAGCTCGAGGGATCCTGTACCTCCTCATATTCCAACAACTGGGTCAGTTGGTCAGATGGAGTTGGGGTTACAATGTCTTGTTGGCACCGCCAGAGCATATTGAAGGTACCTTCGATAATGCATATTCGCGCTTGGAGAGCGGTGAAGTTGGGGCGGAAGAGAATGAACCTCTCATGGGAGTGACAACCACCGACAGCGAAGGAGATGAGCAGAATGCTAGCGGCTCTGATGATACGAAAGTGGACATCAGAAGGGCTGGAACGAGTAGCGGAGGCGGCTGTCAACTTGGTCCAGACACTCACTCCGGGCAGCGAACCCATGTAACGCACAGAGAAGATGCCGCTTCGTTCTCGTCTAGATCATCAGATGATGGTCTAATGAGGAGTCAACAACACCCGGAATTCGTGCCGACTTCACCTTTTGGCAGTATCAAACCTTCCCAAGAAGTGGGACGTATAACGTCGTTTCCGCAAATAACACCCACTACTATACCAGTCGACGAGGAGACCCTGAGAGGGCTGGAAGGTGTACTAGCCCGTGGTCGGACGGCGATCAGAAGAATGATGAGATCACTCTCTCAAACCACCTCAGATGGTGCCAAAGGAGGTTTTAACACACTACCAGTCCTAATACAGAAGGCGCTGGCGACGACCGGAGCGGCAAGCAGAACGTTTTCTCTCAGAGTGTGGTCTTTCATGAATCCCCCACTATGGGCCATGTTAGCAGCAATCGTCGTGGCCTCTATACCAGACCTTCAACGGTTCTTCTTCTCGGATGGCTCTTTCGTCAAGAATTCCGTTACCAGCGCGATACGGCAAAGCGGAGGCGTCGCCGTTCCTTTGATTCTTGTCGTACTAGGAGCTAATCTAGCACGCAATACTCTACCAGTGAACCCCAACCACACCAGTGAGGATGACAGAGAGGAGACCAAGCTTCTCATTGCTGCGCTCGTCAGTCGTATGTTACTTCCAATCATCATCATGGCTCCCCTGTTGGCGGTCACCGCGAAATTTGTACCCGTCAGTATCCTAGACGATCCGATATTCGTAATCGTCTGCTTCTTGATCACCGGAGCTCCTACTGCATTGCAACTCGCTCAGATCTGCCAGATAAACAACGTGTACATGGGCGCCATGTCGAGGCTCTTGTTCCAAAGTTACGTGGTCTGGATCTTGCCATCGACACTCGTGCTGGTCATGTGTGCTTTAGAGGTCGTGGAATGGGCGCAACGATAGCACGTACCTCGCGTATGATGCTTACATGAGCTCACTTCTTGCGTAGACTAACCCAGGCGATGCTTAGTGGACACATCACAGGGAGGTGCATCAACATCATTCTTAGTAATTCACACACCCACTATTCTAATTCTAGCGTCACGTTAACGTTTTCGCAGAACAGTTTATCTACCGACTTTCTGTGTAGCCTAAGAGTATCGATTGGAAAATGATAGCTTGACCAATCGTTCGGTGGAGAGTCACACTCGGCTTCTGGTCCACACTTACTTCTGGTCCACGCCCTCGCTTTCCGTAACGGTAGACTTTATTAACTTCTTTTCGCTATAAGTATTATAGGAAATCTTATACTAAATAATTCTTATAGTAAACTTATATTTAGAATTAGCTTAATTAAGGATTTATAGATATAAATACTATTAGGCTTAAGAGTACTCTAGAGCTAGGGCTAGGAGTATAGAGTCTTAAAAGCTCCGGGCTACTAGCCCCTTAAGGTTAGACTAGAAGTAAGTTTAGCCTAGAAGAGGGTAAACCCTTTTATACTATAAGACTACGTAGTCCTTAGTACTTGTACTAGTATATCTTAAGGCTAAGGCTTAGTATCTTAGCCCTCTTATAAGAGAAATAGATTAGGATTAAATAATAAGTAGCTTCTCCTACTACTACTAAGTAACTAGACTTATAGTATTAAGCTATAAGTTTCTAGACCTTATATAATAATAATTCTATATAAAAAACTAATAAAAGTTATATTATTTACTAGAAAATACCTGTAAAAATTCAAGATTTTTATATTAGAAAATTACCTCTACTACCTAGTATTTAGTAGGTAATATAAATAGTAGGAAGTATATTAGATATATTAGTAGGTAGCTAGCTTATATATATAATAGTATTAGCTATATTATATATATATACCTATTCTAATAGTATTTTATATCTAATAATAAGATAGATATTTTACTCTATTTAGACTATTATTAGATATATTAGTAGGTAAGGTAAATAGTAGAGAGTATATTAGATATATTAGCCTGTAAATATAATAGTATTAGCTAATATAGTAATATACTAATTTAGATTATACTAATAGTATTACCTACCTAGTAATAAGATAGATATTTCCTCCTATTTAAGCTAATATTAGATATATTAGTAGGTAATATAAATAGTAGGATTTTTAGCTTATAGATATAATAGTATTAGCTAATATAGTAATATACTAATTTAGATTATCCTATATCCTAGTAAGGCTAGTATCCGTTTTAGCTATACCTTAGTAAAAAGTAAAAACCTTTAAGATAGATACTATACTAGGATATAAGATACTAATAGTATTACCTACCTAGTAATAAGATAGATATTTTCCCTTATTTAAGCTAATATAAATATACTAGAAAATGCCTGTAAAAATTCAAGATTTTTACGTTAGAAAATCACCCCTACTACCTGGCGTTTAGTAGGGAAGGTAAATAGTAGGGAGTATATTAGACGTATACACCTATTCTGATAGCGTTCCATACCTGGCAATAAGACGGATATTTCCCCCTATTCAGACCGATATCAGACACGTTGGTAGGTGAGGTGAATAGTAGGGAGCATATCAGACACGTTAGTAGGTAGCCTATGAATGCGACAGCATTAGCTATATCATATGCATACACCCATTCTGACAGCGTTCCATACCTGGTAATGAGACGGATATTTCCCCCTACTAAGACCGATGGTAGACACGTTGGTAGGTGACGTGAATAGTAGGGTTTTTGGCCTGTAAATGCGACAGCATTAGCTAATGCACCAATCGACCGATATAGATCATTCTGACAGCGTTCCATACCTGGTAATGAGACGGATATGTTCCCCCATTCAGGCCGATAGTAGACACGTTAGTAGGTGACGTGAATAGTAGGGTTTTTGGCCTGTAAATACGATAGTATTAGCTAATGCACCAATCAACCGATATAGATCATTCTGACAGCGTTCTATACCTGGTAAGGAGACGGATATATCCCCCTACTCAGACTGATAGCAGACACGTTGGTAGGTGACGTGAATAGTAGGGTATTTGGCCTGTAAATGCGACAGCATTAGCTAATGCACCAATCGACTAATATAGATCATTCTAACAGCGTTCCATACCTAGACTAACCGTCGAGTCGGGATTTAGTACTAAGATTTAGTACCGACCGAATACTCGGGTTAGGGTCTTAGTACTAACTTAAATACTTAGTACTAGCTATTAGTACTAACTCGCTAAGGCCTTAATACCTTAGCGAGTTAGATTAACCTAACTTAAATTACTAAGGTATTACTAAGATACTAAGCCCCTAATAAAATAGTAGAAGGAATTAAAATAGTCTCCTTATAATATATATTTAAAATAATTATTATACTTATAACTTTATCTTCCTAATATCTATTATATATTCTTCCTAGTATAGTAAATATTTATATTACTAGTTTATATTACTTCTACCTTATTTTATATATAGGATTTATATTATATTAACTCTTATAAAATATTAAATTAGAATTAGATAATCTTATTATACTTAATTTTATATTAAGTAGTATTTATCCTAGCTAATTTATAAGTTAGGTTAGTTAGGGTATATTAAATAAATCCTTTTATTAAAAGAAAGAGCTTCTTTAAAATACTATCTAATTTATTAGAAAAGAATTCCTAGAATTAATACTAATAAGGAATAATAAATATATTAAATATAATTTAGCCTTTAAAGTCTAATTTAAAGTATAATAGTAGTAAACTATTATTAGTAAAAGTATTAAATTAAAGTTTAATATTAAAGTTAAAGATCCCCTTTAATTAAAAAAAGTTATATTAAGTAAATAGGTTAATATCTAAAATAACTTTATTTAATTAACTTTAATAGTAGAAGGATTATTAAAGATTATATATAAAAAGTATAATAAGCTTTTAAACTACTTAATAATTACTAGTAGTTTAAGTATATCTAATATAAAGAAATATACTTAGATAAGTAAATACTATTTATAAAAGCGGCTTAATTTATTATTATAAATAGAACTTTCTTTAACTTAAATAAGTTATTTAAGGTAATATAAAATAGTAATATAAAACTAATTCTTTAGGATAATATTAACAGAAAAGTAATACTAAGTTTTCTACTAACTTTTCTTAAGAGAAGTAGAATAAATAATTATATAAATACTTTCTTACCTTAAATTAATCTTTTTATACTATTAATTAACTAGAGTTTTAGTAATTATTATTAATAGCCTATCTAGATTTAACCCTAATCTATTATACTAAATTATAAAGTATAATCTTTTTAAATTTTAAAGGAATATATATAAAAATTAAAGTAGATCTAAAGTATCCCTAATATATTTCTATTATACTAGATACCTAGTTTAGTTCTTAAAAGGTTACCTATCTTAGAGTACTAGTCTATTAGGTTAATACTAATTTTTAATATTAGGAATATCTTATTACTTTTATACTACTTAATATCTATTATTCTAGGTACTTACTTATAATAGAACTAATAAAGATATTAACTATTTATAAAATTAAAGATAAACTTTTTAAGGTTATTATTAATAATATTAATAATAATAGAATATTAAAAGATAAACTAGAAAAATCTCTTACTTAATATAATATCTAATAGGATAAATTATAAAACTCTATTCCTTATATAACTTATATCTTTAACCTTATAATATAAGACTTTATTAAAGCCCTAGATTTAAAAGCCTTAAATAATATAGTAATATTATTAAAGGATACTTAAATTAAAAATATCTAAGTAAGTATAAGTCTATCTACTATTATTAAGAAGGTATAATATAATAGAGGTAATATAAATAGGTAATATACTTACTAATATTTATAATAGATTTATACTCTTATAATAGCTATAAGCTTATCTTCTTAATAAAAGCTTAATTTTTAATAGTTATAAGAAAGCTTTATTAGAAGACCTAGAAAACTTATATAAGATATTTATATTTATTAGAATTCTACCTATTTAATACTTTATTATATATATTAATTTTATTAATTTATTAATTTTTAAGTAGATAAAAATATAATTAATCTAAAAATTAATAAGATTAGCCTTAATAGATATAAGTAGTTAATTATCTTATTATTTAAAAATATATTAAATCCTATCTATTAACTTACCTTAATAGTTTCTTAGATAATAAATATAAGTATATATTTAAGGTTCTAATTATATAATACCCTTTTTAATTATTTTAATTATACTAAAATAATAATATATAATAGTAGGATACTTAGTAGAGTAAGTATTATTAATACTTATAAAGTAGCCTTAATAAAACTTATTAAATATTATTCTAAAATAGAAGGTAAAGGTAGATTAATATATAACCTTATTAATATTTTAGACCCTTTTATAAAACTAAGTTTATATAAAACTTAAAATAAATAAGAGGAGTTAAATAATAATAATACTTTAACCTCTTATAAAGAGATATATAAAAATTAATTTACTAACTACTTTAATAAATATTATAAGATAATACTAGCTACTAGAAGGACTAATATATAAGATATATAAAATATTAATAAGGTAATATAATATAATAATATATTTAAATTTATACTAACTAGTAATAGCCTTTAATAAAAGTAAGGAGAAGTCTACTTTAATATTTAAATTATAAGTCTTTATTATAAAGTAAAGCTATTTAATACTTTTATTCTAAAAGTCTATTAAAGGATATTCCTATATAGGAGTATTAAAGGGATAATACTTTAACTTATTTAAATCTAATATAAATAGCTAAGGATATCCTTTTATATCTAATATTATTTATAGGTATTAAGAGAGTCTTTAATCTTACTTAAAGAGTATATTTATAAGATTATATATAATTAAAATTAGAGTTTATAAAATAAATAATACTTCTAAAGTATTATAATTAAATTATAGGTTTAGACCTTAAAGAAGCTCTTATTAAACCCTAGAATATTCTTTAAAGGGAAGAAGATACTAATTAAAATATTAATAGAGGTAAAGATCCTTTTAAGTTAAAATTAGTAGATATCTTAAAATAAATAGATTAGTAGTTATTAATTTAAAGTTATTTAATAATTAAGTAGTATATTTAAAAAGTAGGTTTAATTTCTATATATATATATATAAAGGTAATATAAGAAGGTAATATAATTCTTTATCTTACTAAGAGCGTTATAATACTAAGAGCGCCGTAATATAAGGAGCGCCGTAATACTAGGGGCGTTATACTATCCTAGACCTACCCTCTACTCCTAATATTATAAAACTATTACTACCTTTAAGCGCTAAATAGTATAATATTAAAGCTCTCTATTAATTCCTTTATAAGCTTTAGATCCCTTTATATAATAGTAATATATTTAATATAAATATAAAGTAAATTTATATTTATATTAAAAGATATATTAATAAATAATTATTATAAGAATTAAATAATAATATAAAATAATAATATACTTACTTAAGAGAAAAGATATTATATATACTTCTATAATATCTTATAATACTTTTAAAGCTAAACTTTAGATTTAATATAAGTTTATACTAACTCTTATAATATCTATTATAACCTCCCTTATAATATAACTAAATAGTAGCTTTAAGATAAGGCTATTAATAGACTTTTAATATTATCTTATCTCCTTTAAAGCTTTAAGACCTAAGTTAACCTTATACTTTTATCTTTTTATTATTAATTTTAGTACTAGTAATTATAAAGGATTAGCTAATTATATTTTAATATATTACCTATTTATATTACCTTTCCCTTCCTATATAATAGCTTATTTACTCCTCTACCTTATAAGGGTTTACCCCCTCTAGCTAGTAATCTTAGCGTTTTATTACCTACTTATATTATCTACCTATTAATATATAGAGTAAGAAATATATTATAAAATAATATTACTAGTCTCCTTAGTATAAGCTATTATTAAAGTCGTTAAATATATATAATAGTAGATAAAAGAAGGAATATAATGTTTAAAATTTTTAATATAAGGTAAAGTAATATTAAGTAGAATATTCTATATAATTATAAATATAATTATAGGCGGAATTACCCCTTAAAATCTTCTTTATAACTCCTCCTACCTTTATATACTTAAGATATTATAGTAAGATAGGTTATTAATATATAGTAAATATTTATTACTAATTATATTACTTAAATATATTACTAGATAGATAAGCTAATATAATATTATAATAATATTAAGTCTTTATAACTAGAATCTTAAATTAAATATAAGTAAAGAACGCGTAAAGGACTAGGATAATAATAAAAAGCTATTATATATAAAAGTATCTAATAACTATATAGTAGTATTAAAAAGGATTAAGAAGTTAAAGGAATTAAATATATAAAAGATAGCTATTAAAGAGGATTATATAGAGCTAATAATTAGGGTAAAGGATATTATAAAGGAGGAAAGATATAAAAGAGGGATTTATAATAATATAATTAGGTAATATAATACTTCCTAAATAATTAATATTATATAATAGAATATTTTAAGATAGAGTTATACTTTAAAGATAATAAAGAGGCTACTAAGGAATAAGCTAAACTAGATAAACTAGTAAATTATATATAAAATATAAATAGTATAACTAGTTTTATAAAAGAGATAAATATATAATTAGTCTTTAATCCTATCTTCTAATTAACTTAACTTTTAGAATACTTCTAAAAAAGATATAAATACTATTAAGCTAGAATTTACTAGATTTAATCTATTAATTATATAAATTATTAAGTAAAGGATTATATATTATAAGGGTTTAAAGGAGTTAAAAGATATATAAGACCCTAATACTATAAATACTTATATTAAGTATTATATATATAGCTAGTAGTTACCTTAGCTAGCTTGCGGAGAGCGGAAGCCTTCCGCTAGGCTACTTTATACCTAGGAGAGGCTTCGCCTCTCTAATAATTAATTATATAATTATAATTAGTCTATTAGGTATTTACTACCTTAATAATAGTAGTAACACCTTTATTTATACTAATATCTTCTTTAAATACTATCTAATTATTTAAGAAGAACTAAACGCTATCTTTACGGTACTAGTATTAAGTCCTCTTAGCCTAGGAAGGACCTCCGTAAATACTATATATTAATAATAATATACCTTAATATTAAGGACCTTAATAGTATCCTAGAGGCCTTATATAAGTATTATAATAAGGCTATTATAATAAGCTTCTCGTTTATAAAAGCCTTTACTAACCTTCCTTATACCTCTAGAGAGTTAGTACTAAGGTAGGGAATTTCTACTAAGATTCCTAATAGATTTACTACTCTTTCCTAATATTTCTCTATATTCTATTATTATAACTCCCTAAATATCTTAAGAGGTAGTAGAACTTATATTTTAGTTAGATAAATTTTTATAAACTAGTTACGCCTTTATATTATTAATTAATAATACTACTTACTATATTATTTCCTTAATTATAAAGGATACCCTTAGGCCTACTAGATTAGGTTAAGAAGCCTCTACTAGATAAGGAGGTACCTGTTCTAGATCTATATCCTTAGAAGTAGTTAGCCTCCTTAGGGCTTTTATATAGTCTTAGCCTTAAGACTAGGTAATTAATAAACCTACTATTTATAAGGCTATCTTATACTTTAATAAGGGAATAGAAGTCTCTTATAAACTCCTTAATAGTCCTCCCTTACTAAGTAAATTACAGACTACCTCGTCTCTTAATAGTACCGCTAATACTAGGTAAATATCGGCTAAAGAGGCTATTTATAAATACCTAATTAGCCTAGAACCTAATCCTTTTAGCTGTTAGTAATTATTTAGTAGTATAGTAACTTTCGCTATTAACCTAGCTATATAAGTAACTATTAACACTGCTATAGCTTAATATATCCGGGAGAACCCAGCTATACCTAGGCTACTAGGTCCTCCTAGACTATCTAGCTAGCCTAGTTAACCTAGCTAACTAGGTAAAGTAGGTATATTAATTATAGTTAACGGCGGCAATAATTATTCCTAATAGAACCCTAGGGACTTAGGATTCTTTAATCCTATATATAACGGTAAATCTATTAGTACTAGCTTAGCTATTAAGTATACTAGAAAGGATACTTACTTTTAGGATATTTATATATTTACTAATTAAGCTAAGTAAATATACTTACTTAAGGATCCTATTACTATTAGGAATAACCTCTAGCTAAGCCTTTATAGATAAGCGCTTAAATAGTATAATAGTAAGCTCTCTAAAATAGAATAAAGGATTATAACCTTTAGTAATAGTGTTAATAAATAGGTATAACTACTATTAAAAAGATTCTAATAGCTATTAAGTATCTCTATTAATAGTATACTATATAAGAAGTTTATTATAAAGGATACCGCTAGCTATTATAAATTATAGGAGTTTAGTACTAAGATATTACGCTTCGCGAAAGATATTAGGTTAAAGGATATAAAGATTTAACTTAATATTATATATAATGCTATTAATTTTAAACTTCGCCGTGATATTTATAAGTATACTAACTAGACCTCTATTAATAACTTCTTATTAGAACTTAAGGATAGAAAGCACGAATAGTAGGTCTATATAAGTAGGTAGAGAGCTTCTACTAGTACGCCTAGTAATAGGCTATAATAACGTCCTAGTTATAAATATAAGCCTATTAGGTAATACGGTTAGTACGGTTTTTCTAATAATAGAGTAGGGTACTAGCTATTTTAGTAGGGTAACTAGTCTTATAGTAATACTCGCCCCCCGTTTATTCCTAATTAAAATAACTAGGCTTATTAGATAAACTAGTAGCCTTATTAAAGCTAGGAATTTTATTAAAATACCCCTTAAATCTTGCCTCTAATATAAAGGCTTTAAATTATAGTTAGCCTAGTAAACGCGTTAGATTCTATATAGTAATCTAATTAACCTTAACTTTAATAACTATTATAGCTTATAAGGCCTAGTTAAGGAAACTACTAGCTAGGTAGTTAATTATAAGATAATTTTATACCACGCTTTTTATTATAATAAGTATACTAGGTTACTATAAAGGATATAGTAGAAGACCTTACTAATAGTAATCCTAATAGTTATTAGGAATATTGTACCACTATATAATTAAGTAATACTTATAGTATTAAATAGCTAGACCTATTATAAGATTAATATAACTTATTCTATATAGGAGATAAGTCTTTAGGAATAAACGAGGACCTTGTTAACTATAATTAATAAGTACTTAAGGTAAACTTCGTAGCTTAGTATAATATAAATAGTTATACCTACTCCTCTTATATATCTACCTTTTCTTTAAGAAATAAGCTATTTATTTACCTATAAAAATACTACTAGATATTATAAAAGCCTTTTATACTTACTTCTATATCCGCCCCCGCGACAGCTAAGAAGATAACTATAACCTATTTCACGACACCTATTAATTAATTATTAGTATTAGTAGAATTAACTATTCTTCTAGACTAGTTAAAGGCCCTAAGATATAGCTTTAGGAGATAGAAATACGCTACCGTCGGTATAGTATAGTCTAAGGCTAGTAGGTAGATTAAAGTCTACCTTAATAGTAGCTATTTTATTATACTAATTAATTAAACCTATCTTATAAGGGTACTACTAAATATTAATATTAAAAAGATAGTATCCCTAATACTAATATAAGGTATTAGTAATAAAATTATAATAATTAATAAGTACGCTCTAGTTAAAATATTTATTAATAGAACTATTAGTAAGAGACTAGTAACCGCCTTAATAATTATAGAAGTTTATATTATAGAGGATCTAAAGGCTAACCTATTTATTAGTAATAATATCCTAGTACTATAAAAGGTAATCCTAGATTTTAGTAAATAAATAGTAATATTAGATTCTTATTAAGACCTTATATTACTAGTTAGAGTCTATACGCGATTATTACTTAATATTCAACATACTATTAAGATTAAGGCGTCTATTATTATTCTACTATATTTAATTATACGGGTGCCTATAGTCTATAAAGGAGATATCCTAGCTAATAGGGACTTTCTATTTAAACTAGAATATACTTAAAACTTCGGCTTTAAAGGAGGCGTCTTCGCGTATATTACTAATTTATCTATATTAGAAGTCTATATATTTAATACTTCGCTTATATCTATATAACTACCTTAAAAGATACGGCTTAGGTTACTTATTAAGTATAATTAGGACGGCGCTTATCTTACTACGCTAGTAGACGCCTATAAGGCCGCTAGTAATATAAGCTTATAAAAGACTATTATAAAAGGCTTTATAGTCCTAGTAGTAGTAGCCTATATTAGTATAGTATAGCCTTCTATAATAAGGACTTTAATTATAATAGTTAACCCCGCTCTTAAATATATACTACCTAATAGTATTATAGTCTACGGACTACCTAGGGCAGAATAGAAAATTACTAAAGTAGTAGCTAAGTTCCCTAAAATCTAGATTAATTGAGGTATAATAGTAGACGTCCTAGAAAGTAAATAGATACTAATACTATTAAAGCTTAATATAGACCCTAAGCTCTTATATATATATCTACTTAGTTAGAAAGATAAAGACTTAATTAATAAGATATTTAAGAAGTTATATTCTTAAGGGAAAATATCGTAGTTAAACTAACTAATACCTTTTAGCTACCTAGTTTTTATAGTTTAGTAGGATATACTAGAAGGATATAAGGGCTATATAGTAGTAGATATACATGGCCTAAATAAAATTATTTAATTAGATAGTTACCCCCTACCTTTATAATTAGAACTTACCTCCGCGGTAGCTAGGTTCCTATTTATATCTACTATAAATAGTACTAGTTAGTGTTATTAGTTTAATATATAGAAATAGGATAGATATAAACTTATAATTATTTTATATTAGGGATAGGAGTAGTACTACGTTATATTAATAGGCTATAAGGGTTTACTACCTTATATTTAGAGATAGACTAATAAGCTCCTCTATTCTTTTAGGAAGTTTATGAGAGCTTACGTAGATAATATAGTTACTTTTTTAAAAACCTTACTAAAGTACCTTATATACCTATAAGCGCTTTTTAGCCTCTATTAAAGCCATTAAATTAATCTTAATCTAAAGAAAATATTCCTTAGCTATCTATCTATTACCTTACTAGGCTAAAAGGTAGATTCCCTTAGCCTATTTATATTAGAGGAGAAACTTAAAGTAATTAATACCTTACTATTCCTATTTTTACTATAAGACCTTAAGATTTTCCTAGGACTTATAGGCTAGCTATATTTATCTATTCTAAGATATACTTAGCGTGTAGATCCGTTATAAAAATATAAAACTAACCTTACCAGCTTACTTCCTAAGGGTACTAAAGGCTTTATAAGAAAAATTTAGTCTATATAAGTAGTATATAATCCTACTAATAATAAGAAGAACGCTTTTATAGATTTAAAGTCCGCTTTTAGTAGTCCTACCTTTCTTATCTATTTTAATAAAATAAGGATCTTATTTATAGATCTAGACGCTTCTAAAAAGTAGGGATTTATAGTAATAATCTATTATATTAAGGATAATATAATAGAAGGCTTTCCTAAGACCTTAGTTTAACTAATAATATTCCTTAGTAAGATACTTAACTAAGCTAAATAGAAATACTAGCTAATTAAACTAGAAGTAGCTAGTATTATATAAGTTATAAGAAGAACTTACTACCTTATTAAATTATCCTAGAGACTACTAATAATTATCTATACTAATTATTTAGCGGCGGTACCTATCTTATAATAAACTAGTCTTACTACTTCTTTAATAGATAAACTTAATTTATAATTAATCTACGCCTTATTATATCTATTATAATTTAACCTTATAGTAAAGTATAAATTAGGGAAATCTAATATTATCCTAGATACGCTATCTAGGCTTTAAGGGGACGGGAAGAACTTTATTAATATTATTAGAATACTAGATACCTTATATATTAAAGGCTTTAATAATAAGGGCCTTATTAACTATAATTAATAAGAGGCTATTATACTTAATACCTTATACGTAGCTACCTTTATAGAGGCTTACTTATAGTATAATAATTTACTAAGTCTTATTTATTATATTATACTTATTAAGATATTAGAGGAGTTTAAAAAGCGCCTTACCTAGGCGTACTAATAGGATAGCTAATAGTCCTAGCTACTAGAAATACTTATACTAGTAAATAAGGACCTAGTTAAGGCTTTATAAGGGTTACGCTTTAAGGTCTATAATAAACTAATCTATTATATAAATTTTAATAATAGCCGCGAAAGATTATATATACTAAATGCCTTAGAAAAAGATATATTCTAGCTAGCTTATAATTAGTAGTATTATAGTAGGTATTATTATACCTATAAATAAATAATAGTATCTCTATATATCTATTACTTATAATAGTACCTACGGACCTATATAGAGTACTATCCGGACTATTAACTTAACTAAATAAAATAATATAAGCCTTATAGAAGTATAATCCCTATAGATAGACCTACGGTTCCCTTCTATACTATAATAATAGATTTTATTATAGCGCTTCTACTAATAGGTATAGAAGGCTATAATAGCCTCCTTACTATTATAGATAAATTCTTAAAAAGGGTTTTACTTATACCTAGATAGATTATTTAGATAGTAGCCTAATAGGTTAACGTAGTCCTCGCTAATCTTATAACCTATAATTAGGGTATACCCTACGGGATTATTAGTAATAGAGATAGTAAGTTTATATTATCCTTCTAGAGAATAGTGTTTTAAAAGCTTAGCTATAAACTATTAACTTTAACAGCCTACTACGCTTAAATAAATAGCTTATTAGAGTAAATAAATTAGATAGTTAAAATCGCGTTATAATACTATATAATATAGAATATAAATAGTTCTAATTAGAGCGTAGTCCTTCCCTATATATAGGGATACTTTAATAACTTAAAAAGTTAGGTAACCGGCGTTTCTCCTAATAAGGTACTTTATAGTTTTAATATATAGGATACCTTTACTATACTCTTATAGTAGCTCCTTATAAAAGACTTTAGCCGCTTATAATAGCTTAAATAAGACTAGGCGGAGGAGTTAATAGCCTTTACTAATATCTTCTCTAAACTATATTATAATAGTAAATATAAAGTAGTATTAATAGAGGCTAGTAATAAAGCCTACCTTAGACTTAGAGGAGGTTATAAAATCCTAGGGGTAATAAATTTAAAACTATATTAATAATATATAAGGCCTTTTAAGGTAATTAAAAGGGTTAGGCTATTAGCCTATTAACTTTAGCTAACCCTACTTATATATATTTACCCCGTCGTGTCTATTACTTAACTTAAACTATTACTAAAATTATTAGATCCTTACGCTTATATTTATAACTATTAATCTCTACTAGTAAATAAAATAGATACCCCTATAAATAAATTAGATAATTATAAAATAGAGGTAATTATTAGTAAACGCGTATCTAGTAGGAAGGTTTAATATCTAGTTAAGTAGAAAGGTTATAGTTATAAATATAACTTATAGTATAATATAACTAATCTAAATAATATATAGTAGATAGTAAGTGAGTATAATAATCGCCCTACCGGTTAACTTCGTTATTATTAAGGACCTTGATTAGTATTATATAACGTGGACGTCGCTTTTACTTCTTTATAGCGGTATTATTATATATATAGCTAGTAGTTACCTTAGCTAGCTTACGGAGAGCGGAAGCCTTCCGCTAGGCTACTTTATACCTAGAAGAGGCTTCGCCTCTCTAATAATTAATTATATAATTACAATCAGTCTATTAGGCATTTGCTGCCTTGATATTAAGTTTATATAAAAGTATATTAACGCGTTTAATATAAAGGATTATATTATACCTAACCTTATAAAGAGGAATTAAGATAAAGAGGGTATCTTAATTAAAGTTAGTACTAATAAGAAAGAAATTAAGTATACTACTAAAGAGGATAAAGAAGAGGATAGGGAATATAAGCTAGAAGATATTAATAAGACTAGTAATAGTAGTAAAGATAATAATAGTAAGTATAATAATAGTAAGGAGGATAGTAAAGAATAGAAGGATTATAAGTATAAGATTATAGAAATATTTAACTAGATAGATAGGCTATCTACTAAAGACTATTAAATAATTATATTACCCTTTTATATTATTATAAAGTATTCCTAATATTATAGTCTAGTAAAATACCCTTATTAAAACTAAAGTCTTAGTAATTTAAGTTAATACTTTAATACTAATACTTAGTACCTACTTAGGTACTAACTTAAATACTCGGTACTAGATTTTAGTATCGAATCGCCAAGACTTAGGTCGGGTACCCGACTCGAGTTTAAAGTACCGACTCGACGCGGTTAGTCTATCTATACCTAGTAATAAGACGGATATTTCCCCCTATTTAGACTAATATTAGATATATTAGTAGGCGTTATTATAGAATAGGTAAGTATATAAATAATGCTAGGATTTTTATTATTTATAATCTATATTCTAGCCGTTAGCGTATAGAATTTAGTAGGTAAATCTATTTATTCTGAAATATCTTTTAAACTACTCTACTAATTTTCATTATTCTTAAAGTATTAGATAGCTGAAAATATGCCGTATAATTTCATTTAAATAGAAATTATCATGCAGTATTAGTACCTCTATAGGTAGAATAAGAATAATATTACAACTTTAATATTCTTTAAGAAAGAACGCTAAGCCTAAGAGGGTTAAACTAGGGTACTTCTCTTAAAATATATTAGCTAAATAGGTATAGGAGATCTTTAAGGTTCGAAATTCCAGATATTCTATTATAGTAAGAAGATTAGTAGGTAATATAGTAGAATAAGTAATTTATAAATAATATTAGGATTTTTATTATTCCTAGCTATTAGTATATATAATTTAGTAGGTAAATCTACTTATTTTTAATACTTATTCTAATATATCTTTTAAACTACTATACTAAATTTTATTATTTTTAAGGTATTAAGTAGATTAAAATAAGCTATATAACTTTATTTAAGTAGAAAATATTATAGAGCGTAGGTATAAATATAAGTAGAATATAAAGAAATATTAGACTTTTAATATTCGCGCTAGTCTAGAAAAGGAATCTTGGAGACTTATTAACTAACTAATAAGATATAATAAGCTTAAGGTCTTAAATTACTTATATTCTTTTATAGTAAAGAGATACTTCTACTACTTTATAATTACTACTAAAAAATATTAAATAAATATATAATAAACTTTATATATATAAAATTCTACTAGTATTATAATATAGCTTTATAAAGTAATAGTAAATTAAGAATTTTACTATATTTAATTCCCTTCTTATTTATTAACTAGAAGTTTATTATTACTTTTATAAATCTTAATAGGATATTAATTAACTTATTTTATATTAGATTCTAAATTTTTAGAAATTTCTAATAAAGTATTAGGGATCTAATATAAATCTAAATAGTAATAATATTATTAGTATAAATAGAATATTAACTATAGTATTCTAGTTATAAGGTATAATTCTAGTATATATAAGTACTAAGCCTAGATTAGTACTAAATCCTATTAGGCTACGCCTAGCTAATATATATAAAAACTATAATATTACTTCTTCTTCTAAATTATAGTATTTATAATATACTTAAACTATTCCTTCTACTAGTTAATAGTTATACTAATTAAAAAGAAGTATATAAGTATATTATTAGAATATAGAGTTATAAAGTATTAACTACTTAAAGTAAGTTAATAAATAGTTATTAATATAATCTTAGTACTTTTTTAAAAACTCTTATTATTTTTAACTTATAAAAAGGAGTTAATTAAATATATATTTATATTATATAATAAATATTATATAATCTCGTAATATTTCTATACTATTACTAGTCTAGTAGTATAAAGCTATTTACTTTATAAGGAAAATCTATAAAAGATTTATATTTCTATTAATAATATTATTTACCCTTATAATATATTATTACTACAGGAGATTTTAAAGATAAGATAGTTATATTATCTATCTATCCTACTATTATTCTCTAAGCTCTTCTCTATTAATCTAGTTCTATTACTCTTAACTTTTCTAATAGCTTCCTTACTTATAAATAGCTTGATTATAGAGTATCCTTATAAGGCCTATTTAAACTAGGTTAGTAGCTAGTAATAAGATATTAAAAGTACTAGCTATCTTTCTTTAAATCTACTTAGAAGTCTATAGGATAGGTCTTATAATAGCTTATTAGAAGTAGTAGAGAAGTCTTATATACCTTATTTATTATAGTAGTAAGTACCTAATAGACTAATTATAATTATATAATTAATTATTAGAGAAGCGAAGCCTCTCCTAGGTATAAGGTAGCTTAGTAGAAGGCTTCTACTTTTTATAAGCTAGCTAAGGAAGCTAGCTAAGGTAAACTACTAGCTATATAATAATACTACTATAAAGAAGTAAAAGTAATATCTATATTATATATTATTAAGGCTAATTAAGGTCCTTAATAATAATAAAGTTAATTAGTAGGCTAATTATTATACTTACTTACTATATACTACGTATTATTTAGATTAGTTATATTATACTATAAATTATATTTATAATTATAGCCCTTCTAGTTAACTAGATACTAAACCTTCCTACTAGATATATATCTACTAATTATTACCTCTATATTATAATCGTTTAATTTATTTATAAGAGTATTAGTTTTATTTACTAGTAGAGGCTAATAGTTATAAATACGAGTATAAGGATCTAATAATTTTAGTAATAGTTTAAGCTAAGTAATAGATATAATAGGGTAAATATATATAAGTAGGGTAAGTTAAAGTTAATAAGCTAATAGCTATAATAGTTCCTTATTATTAGCTCGCCTAGAGTATATTATATTAGGTTATATTATTATTAATTCTTATAGACTAAGGTAAGATATATATATTAGGGCTAATATAAGTAGTTAGAGCTATTAGCTACTCCTTCTATTTATAGTCCCTCCCTTATACCTTATAGCCCTTATAAGGCCTAATACTCTATTATTAGCCTCTAAGTCCCCTATTAATATCCTACTCTAAGTCCTAATCTTTAGCCCCTAAGTCTTCTAGCTTTATAGGAGCGAGTTATTCTTTAGTAAACTATATAAGTAGATTAGCTATAGTATAACCTAATTTAATATATTATAAGAGTACTAGAAAATACCTATAAAAATTCAAGATTTTTACGTTAGAAAATCACCCCTACTACCTGGCGTTTAGTAGGTGACGTAAATCGTATATCGGTAAACTAGGAACCTGTATAGAAAATTCGAACTGCTAATTCTATTAAAAGCGCATTTTTCAGGTAAAATGCAGGTAATAAATAGGAAAATTTCAGGTTTTTTTTATTCTAGCCTAAAAGTCCTAAATATAGAAAATCCGGATTTAAGGCCTTAAATCCGTGATTTTCCTCTAGCGCTAAGAAGAAACGGGAAGCTCGCTAGAGTTATAATAGCTACATCGTCAACGCTAGCGTAATATAGGTTTTAAATACAGTCGATTCACGTAATTTATATACGCGTAGAGTACCCCCCCTAGCCTAGCCCCGTATTCTATACCTATATCCCGCCTACTATTAATTCTTACTAAGTACTAGTACTATTAACTATTAATAAGACTTAGTTACTTATTATAATTACCTAGTTAGTACTAGCTCTATATAGTTATTATATTATAGCTAATTAGTAGGACTTATCCCCTATTAGTCCTATTACCTAGTATTTCTAAAAGTTGCTAAATACGTATTTAGCAACTTACGGTATTATTCCCAGCCCTAGGGCTGACATATAAGCGCGCCAGTCATGTGCGTATTTTCCGCATATTTCTGTATTATTCCACGTTCCTAGTTTACCGATACAGGCAGTATATAAGACACGTTAGTAGGTAGGGTAGATAGTAGGGAGTATATTAGATATACTAGGCTATTAATAACATAGATATTTCCCCCTATTCAGACTAATATTAGATACGTTAGTAGGTAGATATTAGATATATTAGTAGGTAAGGTGAATAGTAGGGTTTTTAGCCTATAAATATAATAGTATTAGCTAATAGAGTAATAGACTAATATAGATTATTCTATTAGCGTTATATACCTAGTAATAAGACGGATATTTCCTCCTATTTAAACTGATATTAGACACGTTAGTAGGTAAGGTGAATAGTAGGGTTTTTAGCTTATAAATATAATAGTATTAGCTAATAGAGTAATAGACCGATATAGATTATTCTAATAGCGTTACCTACCTAGTAATAAGACGGATATTTTCCCCTATTTAGACTAATATTAGACACGTTAGTAGGTAATATATAGTAGGGTTTCTAGCCTATAAATGCGATAATATTAGCTAATAGAGTAATAGACCGATATAGATTATTCTAATAGTATTACCTACCTAGTAATAAGACGGATATTTCCCCCTATTTAGACTGATATTAGACACGTTAGTAGGTAAGGTAAATAGTAGGGAGTATATTAGACATGTTAGTAGGTAATATAAATAGGCTAATATAGTAATATAGTAATATAGATTATTCTAACAGTGTTATATACCTGATAATAAGACGGATATTTCCCCCTATTCAGACTGATATTAGATACGTTAGTAGGTAACGTGAATAGTAGGGGTTTTAGCTTATAAATACAATAGTATTAGCTAATACAGCTATAAACCTATATACTAGTATATATTATTCTAATAGCGTTATATACCTGATAATAAGACGGATATTTCCCTCTATTTAGACTGATATTAGATATATTAGTAGGCCGATATTAAACACGTTAGTAGGTGACGTAAATAGTAGGGGTTTTAGCCTGTAAATACGATAGTATTAGCTAATACAGCTATAGACCTATATACTGATATAGATTATTCTAACAGCGTTTCTAATAGCGTTGACTACCTAGTAATAAGACGGATATTTCCCACTATTTAGACTAATATTAGATACGTTAGTAGGTAGATATTAGATACGTCGGTAGGTAACGTGAATAGTAGGGTTTTTAGCCTGTAAATACGATAGCATTAGCCTATATACTAATACAGCGATATAGATTATTCTAATAGCATTATATACCTAGTAATAAGACGGATATTTCCCCCTATTTAGACTAATAGTAGATATATTAGTAGGCGTTATTATAGAATAGGTAAAATATAAATAATACTAGGATTTTTATTATTTATAATCTATATTCTAGCTATTAGCGTATAGAATTTAGTAGGTAAATCTATTTATTCTAATATATCCTATAAACTACTATATTAATTTTCGTTATTTTTGAAGTATTAGATAGCTAAAAGTAAGCTATATAACTTTATTTAAATAGAAAATATTATAAAGTATTAGTGTATAGGTAGGTAGAATACGAAGAAATATTAGACTTTTAATATTCGCGCTAGTCTAGGAAAGGAATCTAGGGGACTTATTAATTAACTAATAAGCCGCGATAAGCTTAGGGTCCTAATATTCCTATATTCTATTATAGTAAGAAGATATCTAGGGTATTATAATAAGGCGGGCCTTTATAATCTATAATATAACTAATATCTAGATAATAGGTTATAATAGGAGTAATTAGTTATTTAGCCTTATTATGGATTTACTTTACTTTAATCTATAAGGTCTTAAAGGCCTTATTACCCTAATAAAGTATTTAATATATCTCAGGGGTAATATTACTCTTAGTTATATTAAAGGCTCTTTTATCCTTTATAGTAATAGCCCTAATTAAGGGTATAATATCCTTAATAACTTTTCTAGTAAGTATTATTATATTTACTTAAATAAGTAGAGTATTATCTAGGTACTCTATTATAATAACTATATAAATATATCATCTAATTAGATTAATAAAGGCCCTTTAAAGATTCTTAGTATTAAGTATTAAGGGAGTCGTAGCCTCTATTACTATTACATTACAGCTATAAGGTTATATAATACTAATAGAACTAGCGGAACTACTCCTAGGAATCTCTTTAAATTCCTCTATTTCCGTTATATTATAGTAATAAGGTTAGATAGGACTAGTAGTACTACTTATATAAATATCTCTAGATTTACTAGCCCTTATATCTAATAACTAGTAAGGCGTGTAGGTAAATTTATTTAGGAGGTTAAAGAAAAGTTTTAAGTTTAAAGGTACTAATAGAGGTACTTTACCTTTTATAAAATTTATAGCTAATCTCTAAGTAAGGTATAATTAATATAAGATAAATATACTAGTACTTTATAAAGGCCTAGGAGAGGACTTAGGCTTATAAGAGTTAATTCTAGTAGTAGTTAATCCTTTAACCTAGGCTTTAGTAGCCTTTAAGTTTAGTTATTATAAGGTAGTAATATAGTATATTTTTAGGTTATAATCTTCCTAATTATAAAGAATATATATATAATATTTATCCTTACTAAATTAGTTAAATTATTAAATTTAATATTAAATATATTACTTTAATAGGTCTTTAAAGGCTCTAAGATAGTTAATTCTATAATATTAAAATCTAGAGGCTACTAGGCCTTAATACTAGTAATAGGGATAGCTTTAAAAATAATAAGACTTATAATAAAGTCTAATAGCTTTATAAATTTAAATAATATATCCCTATTAAATCTACTTATAATACTATTAAGAGTAAGGACCTTTAATAGATAGTTAATATCTTCTATTATAAGGTTAATAAATAGGTACTTTAAGTATAATTTATCTTTTAATGTATAATTATAATAGGTCTTTTAAAGTACTTAATTTATAATATTAATAGCTTTACTAAGTATCTAATAATTAAAATTTAATAATATAATAATAGTACTAATAAGACCTTTAGTTTTATAAGTCTAATATAAGCTTAGATTATATAGGGTTATATATATTAGTAAGATCTTAACTCGCCCCTATACCCTTAGTAAAGGCCTTGTACCCGCAGGCCTAGGGCCGGCGGGGGCCCCGGGCTAGCTCTGGGCCTGTCGCAGCGTGTCGCAAGGCCCTGGGGCCGCTCCGGGCTTCAAGGGTAGTATTACGTAACTGCTAACTAAGTAATATTTCTAAAACCTACTATTTAGTAGATTTTAGGAAGTCACGTAATTAATTACTAAGCGAAACTATATCACATGACTAATTATTAAGTAGAACTTCAGAAGTTTTAATATTCTATAATTGACGGGGGACTTAGGTAGCGTACCCTAGAGCCACCCCTAACGCCACCCTAAAAGCGACCCCGGAATCCATCGATTCAGCCGATTTCTACACGGGGGTAATACGCTAGGGTGGGCCGTAATAAGGGGCGACAGCGTGGTAGTCATATTAACTCGGGGTGTTAACGATAATACGAATAGCGTTAGTTACAGGAACCGTAACGCTATTACCTCGTACTTGGAAGCCTAGCCGTAGGGTGGCGCGACGCTATTACCTAGTACCCGGAAGCCTAATCTTGGGGCGGCCTCGGGCGGACTCGTGTCTGCCCCTGCAGCCCTAGGGCAAGCTTTCTTAAACCACGGCCCTAGGGGCCTAGGGCGGCCTAGGTACCCCTCTAGGTTTTTAGAAATTACTAACGTAGAGTTTATTATTTTTAAGTAGTAATATAAAGCTAATAGACTATTAAGTTAAAGGAGGATATAATTAAATTAAAAATTTATAAGAGTATAAAGTAGTAAATCTTATATTATATAAAATATTAACTTAATTCTAGTTAATAAGCTTATTACTATAATTATAAATTTAATAGCTAAGGCTAAATAGTTTATTTCTTATAAGATAGCTTTATACCTTAAAACTATATAATTGTAATAGCTTTATATTATAAATATATAAGAAATAGCTTTATACCTTAAAACTATATATTATAATAGCTTTATACTTCTTAAATATATAAAAAATAGCCCTATACTACTTCCTAATTATATAAAAAATAGCTCTATACTTATACCTATTTTAAAATAACTTAAAAGGTCTAACTTATAACTTTATATCTTAAGGCTTTATACCTATATTATTATAATAATACTTTAAAAGAATACTTTTAATAAAATTATTAAATTAAGTTTAATATGTTTTATATATCCTTTATTAACTCTTATAAAATTTTCCTCTAGTTTATACCCCTTCTAGGCTATAAAATATTATAGTTTATAATAGTAAAGTTTAGAGTCTAAGATCTAAACTACTTTATACTCTCTCTTATTATTATACTCTATTATTTTACTAATTAGGAGTAGTAGTAGTATAATATAGCCTTTAATTATATTAGTATAATAGGGTTCTATTAGATATATATAAAATACTAGGTATACTTTTATTTATAAAGGTAATAGGTATAATAGCCTTTATTATTAAAAAGAGGCTAACTTTTTTATAATCTAGCTTCTTATAAGGTCTTTATAATAAGATATTAATATGATATAATATAATATAGTCTTCTAATTAGAGGGTTAGGGGCTTCCTTCCCTTATTATAATAATAAGCCTAGGTATTTTAAGCTATAATAAGCTCTTCTTTTAAGAATATTTTAAGGTATTTTAATTCTTTTACTATTTCCTAGGTAGTTATACTAGGGCTAATATAGTTAAGAGTATCTACTAACTAAAATAGTTTAAGCTCTTTACTACTAGAAATAAAGCATAAGCTTTAATATATAATACTATAAATACTATTAGTATAAATATATTCTCTAAGGTTAAGTAGAGTAATCTAATTATTCTATTAGTAATTTATAAAGACTTATAAGTATTATTTAATAACTTGATTTTACTATTCTATTAAGCTATCTATTTATTAATAATATACTATTAAAAGCTTATAGTTTATACTAAAGGCTTTTATAAAAGTTTATTAGGGGTATAAGGTAGAGAGAGTATCCTAGTTATTAATAATTATATTAAGTATCTTATATAACTAAAATATATCTTATAAGGATAATATTATTAACTATTTAAAGGTTATAAATTTATAATTTATAATATAGTAATATATTTTACTAAAATAATTTATTACTATTATAATATAATTATAAGAGATATTATTAATAGAGCTTTACTATTTAGGAGGTCTATAATAAAGTCTACTATTAATTAATTAATTAATTATTTATACTCCTATACTAGCTAAAGCTAATAAGGGTAGACTTTTCAGGAGGTACGCCTAGCGTACCTGTCGTTCGGGGAGAAACCTAGCTAAGGGATAAAAACTCCACCTACTATCTACAGGCTATACTATTATTCGGCTCCTTCCCCCCCCCCCCCCTAACAGGCCTACCATCGGGGCGGTATATCGAGGGGTCGGGTCTACCGTCTGTAATACTAAGGTTTCGTCGACTATATTCTCTTCTCTTTAGTTAGGGCGGAGCCCTTCCTCTCTATTAGTTCTCGCTAATATCTCTTTTACTAGCATAAACTAGTAGAGGGCGCCTGATCTAATTAACTACCTCGCCGCCGCCCTTATCCCTATTAGTAATAAGAGAATAGTACTATAGTCTTCTAACCTAGCCTCTAGTAATATCTAACTCCTACTAGTATAATAGTCGGGATAGAATAGTAGGATATATTTACCGGTCTGCCTCGCCGCCCCGCACAGGTAGCTAGGACTTAGGATCCTAGGAACCTTCCTAATAAATAAGAAGTAGTTAAACCCAATCTTGTCCGTACGTAACTAGACTGCTACAGAGCTCTCCGGCTTCTTTAGGCCCTTATAGAGGTCCCATCTCCCTCCCACTAGGTCACCCTTCTATACTAGGCTAAGGATAGATATATAAGGTTAGCATCCTGCTTATTCAGGTCCTTACCCTAGTTTCTACCCCTCCCTACAGGCGTTACCTTTTACCTTAGAGCTTAGGACTATTCGCCCGCAGGGGGGCTTTATACTTCCGGCGGAGGCGGACTATTAGCACCTAAGTCAATCCTTATTTACTCCTTAAGCATATCTCCTAAGCGGATCTAGGTATTATTACCGCTTTAGCTTGCTCTCTACTCTACTACAGGCCCTATTTAGGTAGATTATTCCCTCAGCTCCACGTACCGACACGCGTATACTATCCTCTCAGGCTAAATAGACGGTCTCCGCAGTGGCCGCTATTAAATACTACGCCTTATAGGGTTAGGACCCCTACTTCGCGTTACCATTAGAGGTCTCCCTTATTTAGGCTGTCCGTGTCTCGCAGGGACTACTAGTATTAAGCCCCTAACCAGGCAGTATAATACGGTATTTCCACCCTACTAACTAAGGTACGCTATACTAGGTTTCTAGCGTGCCTATATTAAAACCTACTTTTTATTCCGCTCCTAGCCGGTGACTGCGCGGGGGGGACTTGAACCCCTAGGAGGTATAAGAGTCGGTATTAACAAGTTCCCTATATCTAGTAGTCCACGTACCCTAAGGGTACCCTATCTAGTAGCTAGTAGTATAGCGCATCTACTAGTTAAGACTAGCTTCAGCCTATATCGACGACGCGTAGTAGCTACTAGTCGGGTGGTTTTTATAAGCGATTTCCCTTATAGATATTAGACGCGACCTAACGCGTCTCAGGCCTTAGACCTAGTCCTAGCCCTTTCCCTGCCAGAGGGTGCCTGTGTAAAGAGATAGGAGGGTGCCCGTATTCGTCCTCCTAGCCGCTCTTAGCTAATAACTACGTGAGGGGACTTAAACCCCTAAGAGGTAGAGGACGCGTCTTAATAATTCGTCTCCTATTAACCTGTTTTAACGATATAGCCCCGGCATCTCTTTCTAGTCTATCCCCTACTAGGGGGTGCCTATATAAGGAGATAGGAGGGTGCCCGTATCCGTCCTCCTAGCCGCTCTCAGCTGATGACTGCGTAAAGGGACTTAAACCCCTAAGAGGTAGAGGAGGCGTCTTAATAATTCGTCTCCTATCAACCCGTTTTAATAATATAGCCCCGGTATCTCTCTCTCCCTAATACGTGTATCTGTCTTCTTAGGCTATATAGATAGTATCCCTTTATAAGCTTCCTATAAACTTATAGCTATCCGGCCGCCGGAGGCGACCGTCCGCTAGGGGTTAGAGCCTATTAAAGGGTTAAGGTCCCTAGGGCTATATATATACACTTTAGGCTATATTTAACTACGGTCGCTACTATTATATACTACGCCCTATAAGCCTTCTATAGAAAGCCTGTTTCGCGTTACCTATAGAGGTCTCCCTTAATAACTAGTCGTAGCTGGTTTAGGCCGACCGTGTCTTATAAGAGTAGATGTTTCTATATACCCCAGGGCCCTAGCCGTGTATCTATTCCTAACTCTTACTAACTAAGCTCTTCTACGATAGTATAGGCGGTACTATATCCACCGCTACCTTTATCCCTAGTAGCGGCTTCGGGCCTTAGTACGAATAAGGTACGCTGTCGCGTCTTTTCCCGTCCTCGCTACTCCACCGCGCCGGGCGGTCCAATAGTCTTAGAATAGAGTCGAGCCCAAGGGTATCCTACCGCATAGTTAGAACGATATCACATCTACTAGCCCGAGGCTAGCTTCGGGCCTAAATACGGGTCAGGTGAATACGTATCGGATGATTCCCTTATTATTTAAAGTCTACTATAATAGACCTTTATATTATATTAAGAATTAGAATAAGTACTAATTCCTTATATAATAGGTAATTTAAAGCTTTAATTCTTTAGTAGGTATTATATATCCTTATATAATTACCTATATTATTACTTAATAATAGCTAATAGAACTAATAGTAGGTAATTAAAATAGTCTAGTTATAATTAAGGTAGCCTACTATTAGGGAATTATGGAAATTTTATATAATATAAACCTTTAGATCTATATCTTTAAGTACGTAGAAATAATTACTTTAAAAATATAAAAGGCTTAATAGCTATTTATAGCTTAATCTATTAACCTTAATAGCTTTAATATTAGTTTCAAGTTTTTCTAAGATCTTTTAAAGGATAGTTTATAAGAGCTTTTTAGTTTAGTTATCTCTTTATTCTACTAATTCTAGGTCTATTATTACTTAGTAGGTTATATCTTACCCTTCTTTAATAATTATAAGCGCTAATTTAAAGAAAGGAATTATAATATATATAATATTAGGCTTATTATAATTAGCCCTTTATAAGAGTATATTAGCGGGGTTCCTCTTCCTAGGCTAGTATTAGATTTCAAAGTTAAATATTAAAAGAAACTCCGCTTAATAGGTCTAGTATTAATTTAGTATCTTAATAGTAAGGAATAATTTAAGGTTATAATAGTTTATAATAATTATAATATAGTATTAGACTCCTTTAAGGTATTTCTATTATACTTAAAAGGATATAATAATAGCTAATAATTCCTAATCTAAGCTATTATAATTTATTTTAAATAGGTTAAATTTATAGCTATAAAATATAATTAGATAGATATAAGTATTATCTTTCCTTTAAGAATATACCCCTAATAGTATATATATACTTATATCTATTTTTATTTATAAAGGTAGGTTAGGATTATAATATATTAATAGTAGTACCTTAGTAAATACCTCTTTAAGCTCTCTAAATACTAATTTAGCTTATTATAATTACTAAAAAGTAACTATTAACTTTATTAACTCTATTAATTCCCTTATAATTTAATTATATTCTTTAATAAATTATTAATAAAAGTTATAAAATCTTAAGAAGGATTAAACTTATTTTATAATTATAAGAGTAGGCTAATCTATAATAGTTAAGACTTATATTAGGTCTATTATAATACTTTTATAGCTAATAATAAACCCTAGGAATTCTATAATATTAATACTAAATTTATATTTTTCTAGCTTAATAAATAGATAATACTTTCTTAATACTATTAAAACCTCCTTAATATAATAGTTATAATTAGTAGGGTTATTAGAATAAATAAGGATATTATTAAGGTATATGATAACTATAATATCTATAAGGTATAATAGTACCTTATTAATATATAATTAGAATATTAAGGGGGTATTAGCTAGTCTAAAAGGTATAATATAATATTTAAATAGCTTATAATAAGTATAAAAAGCTATTTTCTATTTATTACCCTTTTTTAGGTTATAAGCCCCTTATAAGTTAATTTTTAGATATATTTTAGCTCTTCTTAGTTAGTCTAGAATATTTAAGATTAAAGGGATTAGATATTAATCTCTTACTATTATTATATTAAGGCCTTAGTAATTTATATAAAGGTATAAGCCTCTATCCTTTTTCTTTATAAATATGATTAGTACCCTAGCTATTAATTATAAGTATTTAATAAAGCTTAATTTAAGATTCTATTTAATATATACCTTTAAGACGCCTAACTTAGTCTCTAAAAGGTTATAAAGTAGGTTAAAAGGTAGTATAATTTTTAGTTAAAGGTTAATAATATAATTAAATTTACTATAATAGAGTGGTAACTTATTTCCTACCTCCTTATTAAAAATATCTAAGTATTCTAAGTACTTTACTAGTAGGACCTTTAGGGGTAATTAATTAGCTTCCTTAATTATAAAGTAATAGGTATAGATAGTCTCTCCCTCTACCTTATTATTAAAGTCTATTTAATCTAATACCTTAATATTATTAGGTATACTAACCTTTCCCTTAGTCTAATTTATTATAAGATTAATTTATTAAAGTTATAATAAGCCTAGAATTATCTAATAACCTTATATAGGAATAGCTCTAAAAGTATAATAAGAGTAGTATCTACTTAGAGTATTAATTTTAATATAAAATAGTACTTATAATAAAGTAGAACTAATTATCCTTTTATTTATATTAACTACCCTAGCTACCTTAATATTTAGGGTATAAGGCCTAATATTTAGACTTAGTCTTAATTAATAAAACTTACTATAACTTTATAATTAATTGAAGCTTATAGTATTAATTTTATATATTAATAGTATAAGTTAGAATGGTCTTTTATATCTATATAAGTATTAAGATATAGTCCTTATTATAGACCTTATTAAATATATCTAATAAAGTAAGGCGTAGGAACTCCTTTTTAAGGGTATTTTATTATTTTTATAACTAATACTCTAAGTTATATCTTACCTACCTTAAAGGAGCTAGTTCCTAGGTTATAAAGTACTCCTTTAAGACTAGTATAACTTATAATACTATCTTAGGTATTATAAGTAATTATTTTTTAAATAGGGGTAGTTTATAGGTTTATTAATATAGTTTTTAACCTAATATTTCTTCTACTTATAATATATATATACCCCTTAATCCCTTTAAGCCTTTTAATAGTTATTATAGATATTAGCCCTCTTCTTATTATTTAACCTTGATATTTTAAAGTTTATATTATTTAATTTATTATCTAAGGGAGAGTATCCTCTACCTTCTTTATTAGGGTAGTTATTAGTAAATTATACTCTTTTTTATTAACTCTACTCTACCTCTTTATAGTCTTCTTATCTAGTAGTTACTATTATAATTAATAGATATAGTCTAAGATTTTAGCTAATAGCTTTTTTCAAAGGTATAATAAATTACTAAATTATTCTATAATAGATCTATTACTAGGGTCTTAAATCTATTAATAAAGTTTTATACTAACTCCCTATTTCCTATATATATATAGTCTCTTTTTAACTCTTTATCTAATCTAATATCCCTAATAGAGTAATTCTCTAATAGCTATACCTATAATTTATCCTAGTTCTTAAAGGTTTCTTAAAGGCCTAATAGCCTTATAAGTTATATCCTTATTCTAATTTTAGGTCTAAGGTAGGTATATACTATAGATACTTAAGTATTAGAGCCCTTAATAATCTATAAGTTAAAGAAGTTATTATAATTAATAATCTATAAATAGATATCTATTAAAGGGCTAGTAAATATTAGGGATTTATTATATTTTACTCTCTTATAATCTTAATTTATTACTATCACCGCTATTATAGCTCCTATTAGAGGTATATATATAGAAGGGGCTATACTACACCTTATAATAAGCCCTAATAGATCTATTAGGCCTCTTCCCCTTTATAAGGTTATACTAATAGTATTATATTAGGACTCTACTATAATCTTCTTAGTATATAAGTAATAAGGATAGTATATTAGCTATTTCTTAAGTAGGTCTATATTATTAAAATACAGGGTCCTACTAAGACGTTAGTATACTTAGTAATATATAACTAAGTAGTCTCTTAGTATCTATACTTAGTTCTTTTATATCTAGACTTAATAACCTAATTAACTATTCTATTATATATTTTAATAAGTTATAAGCCTAGAGGTATAGGTATTTATTCTAATTATAACTATTACTTATCTTATCTTTACTAGTATAGTACTAAAGTCTTAGTAGCCTCTAATACCCTTTAATAAGTATTAATTACTATTACTATATATATCAGCTAAAATTCTTTAACTTCTTACTAAAGTATTTAGCTTTTACTATTATAAGTAACCTTAGATAAATAAGTAAACTTAATTAATTTACATTATAAGGTCTAAAGATTAATTATAAGGGCTATTATAATATTATTATTAATATAAGTACTATTAAATAATTATACTTAGCCCCCTAAATAAATACCCGCTTTTAACCTTATTATTATAATAAATACTAATTTTATAAGTAGAAATCCTATTAATATTCCCTCTATTAAGCCTTCTTAAGTAGACTACTACTACCTTATACTTAGGGAAAGAAAGATACTTCCTCCTCTTAAATAATTATAATAGATACTATTTCCTATAGTAATCTCTACTTTATTATATTATACCTTTTAGTATTATTCGGCTATTTCCCCCTAGAAAAAATCTCTTTAAAGGAGGTTAGGAACCTAGGAAAAATCTCTATAAAAGGAGGTTAGGCCCTAGCTATCTTAATTCTTCTAGATCTTATTAAGTAACTATTAACTATCTAACTAGGCTTAGAGCTAGCCTTTTTCCTACTATTATAATTACTAGCCTAGCTATTCTTATTAAGTTAGCCCCCTAAAGTTTATATCCTTAGGAATATAAGGATAACTTATTATAATAAATACCTTATTAATCTTCCTTTTATAATTTCTAAACTAAATTAATTTAAGTTAATACTCCTTAAATCCTATTTTTATTTTAATATCTTAATAGCTATCTATTAATATTCTAGGTTAAAGTTATTCCCTTATTTACTAAAAGCTATTATAAAGGAAGTTAAAAAGCCTATTACTAAAGAAGATAATAGTAATTATAAATTATTATAATTACCCTTAAATTATAATAATTCTAAGTTAAAAGCTAGTAAACTATTATTAAATACTCCTAGTAAAATAATTCTCTTTAGCTTATAAGCTAAAGGTTATAAACCTACGCGTCCTCCCTTAATATCTTTATTATTAAAATTATCTTCCTTAGTATCTTTATTAATAGAATCTTCCTAAGACTTTATAGAAAATATACTAAGCTTAATTAACTAGTTACTATTTAAAGCCGAATTCTTAGAGGTAGACTCCTAATAAAATAGTTAATAATTAAAGTAATAATAGGAGCTTTCCCCTTACCTTAATTATAATCCTTAAGTCTAACTTAAGCTATAACTATTAGGTTAAAGAAATTAATAACTAACTAGTTCTAAATAACCTTAAGCCCTTTTTAAAGGTCATATAAATTAAGGTATATATTATAATTTATAACTATCTTAAGTTTAATACTTATAAATTTATTAAAGTTCCTACTTATTTTAATTTATAAGCTTAGGTTATCTTTAATAAAATTAAGATTAACTTTAAGCTTATAAGCTCTAATATTTATATTAAACTAGTTTATTACCTTTATATAATCTACCTTAATAAGTCTATTATTAAGGATATAATTAATTATACCTACTAGTTTTAAAAGGTTAATACTAAACTTAAGGAGTTAGATAAAGAGGTAGTTATATTAAAAGCTTATATAATCTAGGTTTATTCTATAGGATTAGGTAGTACCTTTAATACCTTCTAAACTACTTATACCTAGGGCTATACCTTCTTTAGCCTAGGAAAAGTCCCCCTTAGTTAAGTTATACTTACCGCTTATAATAAAGAGTAGTACTAATAAGCCTTAAAGAGTTATATTATTACTATATTTAGAGCTTATAATACCTAAGGAAAAGGTAAGGTAAATAATAAGTTATAATAGAGTTATAACTATTATAAAGATATTTTATATAAGTCTTATTATACTTATATTATAAATTAATACTAGGAGTAGTTCCCTTATATAAAGCCTAATAAATTTAAGAAAGCCTTAATAAAGGCTACTACTACTTAAGCTAATAGTAACTTAAAGAAGTAAAAGCTTAATAATACTCCTAGTAAATCTAACTTTATAGGCTATACTAACGAGTTTAATATCTATAAAATAGTTAGTAATAAAGTTATTATCTTAATAGTAGCTCCTAGGAAATCCCTTTTAGACTTAAATAGTATAGTCTTTATAGACTTAGATTATAATTAGTATACCTTCTAGGATTATAATATATTTATTAACTTATAACTAATTAAAACCTCTTATATTATTAGGGGTATTAACGGCGTCTATTATACCCCTTAGAGTAGTAGGACTATTAAGATTAATTATAATATTAATAGTAAACTTAAGTTAATACTTATACCTAATATTATATAAGTACCTAATCTAGGTATTAGTAACTTCTTATTTATAAGTTAGCTCTTTAATACTAATATAGATATAACCTATACTAAAGTAGGCTATATTATCTTAAAGGGATTAGTAGCCTTTAATACTAGTTAATTTATAGGAGTCTTTACTCTAGACTTATAGAAGCCCTTAGCTCTTAATACTTATAATATCCCTTTAAATAAAATTTAATAGTTATAATATACCTACTTAAAGTACCTTAAATAATAAAGTATTAATAAATTACTAATTATATTAACTAGAATTAATTTCTTAAAGCCTATCTCTAATAAGCTTATATATAAATACTATATCTAAGGCTATTAGAAGGCGGTACCCTATAAAGATACTATTTAACTAGGGGAGTATCTAATAGAGTTTATTTATAATAATATTATTGGCCCCTTTAACTTAATAGGTTTTAAAGGGAGTTAGTATTTTATAATATTTAAGGATAATTTTATATATATCTTAATTATTATTTACCTTAAGTATAAGAGTAATACTTTCTAATTATTCTAGTAGTTTAAGGTAGTTTATAAGTATTTAGACTATTAAATCTATTACCTTTATATTAATAATAGAGGTAAATATATAAGTAATACCTTTATTAACTACTTTAGGGATTAGGGTATCTACTATAAATCTATAATACCTAGGAACCCTTAAATAAATAGGATTATAGAGCGTTTTAGGTAGATATTACTATATAAAATATAGCTAATACTCCTTAGCTCTAGGTTTAATAAGTCTTTCTAGCCTAAGATTATCCTTATAACTAACTACCTTACTATCTAATCTCCTAATATAAAATTAGGGAAGACTCCCTATAAAGTATAGTATAAACGCCTATTAAAGCTCTTATACCTCTAAATAATAGACTTAGTAGCCTATACCTTATACTATATTTAAAAGAAGTTAGAAGATAAGAGTAATAAGTACTACCTTCTTAACTATAAAGGGGATTATATCTTTTAGCTATAAAATACTATAAGATAATAGGTTATATAGGTAAATAATATCTATTTTTAAGAAAAACGCCCTTAGTATATTAGTATTAATAAATAGTAGTAGCTAAACTTTAGGCTAAATAAGCGCCTATAGATATCTATTAGAATAGTAGGAGTAGAATACTTAGTTAATTTATCTAAGACTATAAGAGTATCTATCTATATATACTAAGACTCTATACTTAGTTATCTTAGTAAACCTTCCTTACTAAGAGTATATTTTAATACTCCTATATAATTACTAGAAGTCTTAAGAATTAATAAGTAGAAAAATCTAATACTAAGTAGTAAGAGTAAACCCTACTATATCTAAAAATAACTATATTAAACTAAAAGTTAAAAATAACTAAGTTATTTAGAATAGACTATCTTTATCTAGAGCCTTACCTAAAAATTCTACTTTTTATAAAAATATAGTTATTTAAGATTTTTATTTTAGGATAAAGCTATATATACTAGAATTATATTAAAACGTAGTTAGATATACTATAAGAGGGTAACTATTAACAGTTACTAGTAAGAGTTAACCTCTAGGCTTAGTAGGGTAATAGTAGCTAGGTAAGTAGTTATAAGGTATAATATTACTATTATCGTTATACTATTTTAGGGTAGATACCTTAGGAAGTTAGCCTATATAGCGCTATTTAGTAATAGTACTAGTACTACCTTTAGGCTAGTATCCCTATAGCCTTTAATTAAGTGGCCGGAAATAGCGTAATAATAGTGACGAGATATAGTTAAGAACCTAGTCTATAAAGCGTTATTTAATTAATAGATAGAAAGGATAAAATGCTATAGAACTTAGGGTAGAAAACGAGCTAGTATAGCGGCGTTTAGCTATAATAATAGCGCTAACTACAGGCTTATATCCCCGTAGCTATTAGTAGAGTAGCCTAGAATAATTATAATAATAATAAAGATAGTTGAGTACTTAATTTATAAGATATTAGTTAATAGAATAAATACGTACTTAATTAATAAGGCGTTAGTTAATAGAATAAGTATTATAAGATTTAAGGTAATTATACCCTAGAGGGTTAACCCTAGGAGTACCCTAGAATATTATAATTATAAGAAAACTACCTTCTACTATTTAAGGTATAATAACTTTATTAATAAACTAATAAAATCTTAGTTTAAACTATATATACCTAGGGGTATAATTAAGCCTTAGGCCTATTAATATAATAATTAATAGTATTATTAGTAGGTAATATTATTAATAGTTATTAATTAATAGTATTGTTAAGGCCTAAAAGCTCTAGTAATTATAAGGTATTATAATTCCTATATATAATTAACTTAGTACTCTATACCTCTTAATATAGTCTCTTTTAAACTAATTACCTCCTTAAAGATAATAAAGCTATTATAATTAAGGGCCTTAGTAAGGCTATTAGCTACCTATTTATTAGTAGGAGTCTACTTAAGGTTAATCTTACTATTAGTAATTTAACCTTAGATCTATACTTAATATAACTATAATAAAGCGGGTTCTTTATAAGCGTAATTATACCCTAATTATCCCTAAAAATAATAACTATTTAAAGTATATTACTAGTAGGACGGATTTAATCTAGGAGAGTTTTAAGCTAGATAGCTTCCTTTATAACTTATATCTACCTAATATATTTAGCTTTATAAGTAGATAGTACTACTATTACTTAATACTTAAATAACTAAGAGATAGTACTACTTCTAAGGTTAAAGATATAACTTAAGGTAGACTTCTTAATATTATAATTACTAGCCTAGTCTAAGTCTATCTATCTAGTAAGACTTTCTAGTAACCCTTTATAAATAAGTTACTAGTAAATTATAAATTAAAAGTAGTAGAAGATATATTTTACTACTTTAAAGTATTTTATTATAAGGTTTAATAAGTAGCGGGAGACTATTAAGATTATATAAGTAATATTAGGTTAAGTACCTAATATTATATATATAAAGGAACTAACGGCTAATTAATACTATTTAAAGAGGTCTAATAGTATTATATACCTATCTTTAACTAGTAGAAGCTAGGTAGTAGGTTTTATTAGGGTTATAATAAGCTTTAATTTTTATATTTTATAATATCTAAGGAAATATTCTACGTAGGTAGCTTATTTTAATTATAATATCTAATTAACCTAATCCTAAGTTACTATTATATTAAAGTAATAGTTATATAAGCCTAAATTAATTATATAGAATTTAGTATTAAGGGCGTTTTTAATCTATTAGATCTTAGGCTTTAATAGCCTTATAACTAGTATATTATTTATATAAAGAGTAATAATAGTACTTAAAAAGGTATTAATAAATATATTAAAATTAATATTAATAGTTTAAAGCTAATATCTTCTATATATTTTTTAAGTAGTTATATTAAACTTATAATAACTATTTTAATTTATAAAGGGTTTTATTTAACTTATATACTTTCCTAGGGTATTAATTATTATACCTTATTAGTTATTTTATATAAATTTCTTATATTTATAAAGGAAGGCTATCTTAATATCTATCTATTCTAAGTCCTAATCTTTAGCGGCGGTAAGGGTAAAGATAGCCTTATAACTTATAAGCTTAATTATAAAGGTAAAAGTTTTATTATAATCTAGTCCCTTATATTATTTAAACCCTTAAATAATCTAATAAGCTTTATAATAAGTAATTTCCCTTTATAAGCTATATTTTAAGGTATAAACCTATTTATTATAAAGGGTAGTTTAATTCTTTAATAAGTTAACTAGCTCTTAAGTATTATTTTTAATAAAGGAGTTAAACTTATGTATTATTCTAGCCTTTTATTACTTTTAATAGGTATACTTAGTTATAACTTCTTTAAATATCTTAGATTTATAAAGTTCTTAATTAATAGTTTTAAATACTATAATATAATATAAATAGATATCTAGTAATAAATCTTAAGAGATAAGATAGGGGTAATTAGGTTATATACTATCTACTTATAAGGTTTTATTTAACACTAAGGGCGGAGTTACTAGTACTCCTATTATTAAAGGGGACTCTATAAATTAAGGGGTTTAAATTCCTATTAATTCTAGCCTTAAATTTATTACTAAGGGCCTTAATTATATTAATTAAATAAGTTTATTAATATCTATTAAATTTATAAATAGGAAAGTATTAATAGGATAATACTCTTTAATATTATACTCCCCTACTATTAATACTTTATATATTAGGGGATTAATAATAATAGGTAATATAAGGAGTAGGCTATCCTTTTCCCTTCCCTAAGTAATTCTTAAGGCCTTAATAACTTATTAATTAGATATTAATATTTTATAAATATAGTTACCCTTAAAATTAATAAGGATATTAAGTTTAACTTAATCCTTTTTATAACCCTAATTAATAGCTAGTTTCTAGTAGTTAATATAGCCCTTTATTCTAATATATTTAATATAAGAGAGATAAGGGTAATAGCCGGTATAAGCCTTATATAATATAAACTTTTTACTAGATATAAGGCTCCTATTTTATAAGTAATTAATTATAAAGATAAGTTTAAATTATAACTCTATATTAAGACTTATATCTTATAAGATAATACTTACTATTAACTAGAGGGTTTAGCCTAGATATTTAATAGCCTTATTATTTTTAGGATTTCCTAGGATTATAAGCTTTTATAAGATATTATAATTAATATAATAGGAATTAAAGTTATAATCTTTATATTTACTATTATAATTAGACCTTAAGTAATTTATAATAATATTATTATATTTATTATAAGCTTAATAGTATTTAAAGGTCTTAAAGATCTTACTTTTTACCTCTACTAGTTCTACTTTAAACCGCTTATCCTAGTTATTAAGGAAGGTAATAAAGTAATACCCTCCCCTATAGCCTCTAGGGGTATAAGGGCCTAAGATATTATTATAAATAAGGTTAAAAGACCTTCTTCCTAGTTAGATATAAGCTTTATATAATACCTACTTTACTTTTTAAATAGTATATAATAGGTATAAATCCTTATTAATAAGTTCCTCAATAAGGTTAATTCCTTTAAAGAGACGGGCGAGTTTCTTAATATTTTATTAGCTTAAATAGCCTATATAAGTATACTATAAATTAAGGGTTTTATTATTAATCTAGCCTTTTAAGTTAAAGGAGTCTAACTCTAAGTTTAAGTATAAATATTCTAGAGTAGGAATAATACTATCTACTAAATTAGCCTACTCTTTCTACTACCTTAATATAGTATAAAGTATAATAACCTTATTAGGGACTTTAGTAACCCCTTTTAAAGGGGAATAGAATGTTTTTAATATTAGAATAGATATTTATAATACTATCTTTATAAATAGTATAATATAAGGAGACTCTTATATATATAGGTAGTAAAGATTATTATCTTATAACTAGGTTATAATACCTTACTTATTAATCTTAATATTATTTTAAATAATTTAAAGGGGTATTAAAGTATACTAGAGCTATCCTTATAAGATTAAATTAATAGGTAACCTAGGGATATAAAGGTAGTTAATAAGAATTAAGGCCTTCCTTTTTTATCTATTATAATAGGAATATAGACTTTATTAATATTAAGAGGATAGTAAGTACTATTAATACCTTTAATAGGTTAGATATTATCTAGTAAGGGATTAAGTAAGTAGTATTTAATAAAACTTATATAAGAGGGTATTAAATATATTAAATAAGTAGTATTAAGTACCTATTTCTTAGGTTAAGTATCTAATTTAATAGTAGTAAAAGTTATATTAATATTATCTTAAAAGGTTATATAGGTTTTAACCTTAGAGTTACTATTATTATAACGGCGTTTCTTATTAGGCTTATTATTAAACTTATCCTTAAAGGATTATTTCCCCTTATTTATTTTACTTTTAGCCCTATTACCTCTTCCCTTATTATTATTAATATTATTCTTTATAAGTAACTTACTATTCCCTAGCTTAAAGTATTCCCTTTAAGTATAATAATATATATAGTAATATATATAATATTTAATAAACTTTTAAATAAGCTAGGTATTAAGTCTAAATATAGCCTTATTTTAATTTTTAATTAAAATAGTAGGATTAATAGTAGTAGGAGTATAAGTAGCTATTATAATAAAGTTTAATTCTTCCTAATTAATTAAGGGGTTAGTTATTATTTAAATAAAGCGTCTAGTAGTATACTTAAGGGAATAAGCCGGCTTAGTAGTATTAATCTTACTTATTAGGCTATAAATCTAGATATAATATATAAAATACCCTTTATAAGCTTTATTAAGACCTATATAAAAGAGGAAGGATAAGGAAGTTTATTTCTAGCTTTAAGTAGGTAGATATTAATATAATTTTATTATAAAGAGATTTAAGGTAGGTTATAAAATCTATAAAATCTTTATATTAATTAAGGTCTAGCTTAAGTAGCTAGTAGTATAAGTTATTAAGGGTATTAAAGCTTATAAGTTTATTATTAATCTTAAGGGCTTCTTATAATATATAAGTATTTTTAATATCCTTATAATTAATAAAGAGATTATTACCTAAGTAGCTTTTAATAGTATTAATAACTAATTTATACTTAAGCTCCTATTTAACTAGCTCCTTAGAAGTAGATTTATAAGTTTTAATATTATTAATTATTAGATAGTTAAGGAGAGCTAGAATAATAGGAGTTATAACCTAGTCTACCTTATAAAATTTAAAAAGGTAGGTAGATATTAAGTACTTATATATTTCTTAGGTCTATATTTAGAGTCCTTTTAGTCCTTTAAGCTTCTTAATATAAAGTAGTAGGCTATTAGTCTTATTTATAATAATAGTACTTTCTTTTAATATTACTTTTTATAAGGGTAAGCGTAAGCTTTAAAGGGTTAATTTAAATTAAGTAGCTTTAAGTTAATAATAGTATTAAAAAGATTATTTTTATTAGGGGCTTTAAAGGAAGATTCTTAAGTAGAGTTACTTAAGGAAGGGGAACTATTAGAGAGGTATTAAGGTATATAATCTTAACTATTTTAATTAAATTATTTATATTTATATTACCTAGCCGCCTTATTAAGTATAATATTATACTTTAGAAAATTCTACTTAAAGATATAATAATTTTAATAAGTTTTATTCTACTATTACCTAAACTCTTTAATAGTAGTATCTAGGGAAAAGATAGGTAGCTAATATATTTATATTAAGTTAAAAGTAGAGGAAGAGCTTATAAATAATAGGCTTAAAGTATTAAAGAATAAGGGAGAATTACTTAAAAGAATATCTTTATTTAATAGAATTATAATAGGATTAGAAGATAATTATTCTAGAAAAAATAAGGGATCTAGCTACCTTTTATAATACTTATACCTTATAATCTTAGTAACTATTACGTTTTAAGGGGGCTAAGAGATTATATCTTATACTAGAAATAATTAAGAGTTATTATAATAGGCTAATAATCTAGTTTTTTTTAACCTTTAACTTAATAGGAGGTTCTTTACTTTTACTTTAAGATTTATAAGTAGTAGTAGTATTAAAGTATACTAGTAACTACTTAACTAAGGCTATATTAGCTATTTTATAAATAGTTTTTTAGAGTAGGTAAAGTAGTTTTAATATTATTTCTACTTAGTAGATTAAGGTTATATCTCCTTTCTTACTACCTTAGTATATTTATCCTACTAAGTAGGTTAGTATTCTATATAAGTGGAATTAGTATTATTTAGTATACTTAGCTAATTAGTAGGTACTATTATAAAGAAAAACCTAGTAGTACTAACTTCCTTAAAAGAATCCTAGTAGCTAAGAAACTATAACTTTAAGCTTTAAAGCTTCCCCTAACTTTCTTTAATAAATTAATTATTATATAGTAAGCTCGCTTATTAGTTAAAGATTAAAGGTTATTTATACCTTATAATATAATATATATATTATATAGTATACTTATATAGCGCCTTAGACTTTATATACTTAATTAATAAGCTAGTAGGCTAAATAAGAGGTAATTTAAATAAATACCCTACGTCTAGGCTTATAAACTATTAGAATGGTAGGAGTAGAATACTTAGTTAATTTATCTAAGATTATAAGAGTATCTATCTATATATACTAAGACTTTATACTTAGTTATCTTAGTAAACCTTCCTTACTAAGAGTATATTTCAATAATATCTACTCTATAAGAGAATAATAAGAAGCGGGATATCTAGGATAATATTAATCCTATTTAGTAAGCTATAATATAATAATAGCTTATAGCTCCTACTTAATAATAAACCTATATTTATAGGGAAGAATATATTAGTAGGGAAGAATAGGCTATCTAGTAGGTAATATATAAATATCCTAAGCTAGCTCTACTAGATCTATAGGACCTATTACTAGACCCTCTAGTTATAATAGCCCTTATACTCCTTACTAATATTAATAGGACTAAACTATTTAAGTTAAAGACCTATTAATAGGTAATAGAAGATAGTTATAATATCTAATAGAGCCTTAGGATAGATAATAAAGTTAAATCCTTATAAGAAAATAATACCTAGAAGGTAGTTAATCTACCTATAAGTAAGTATACTTTAGGAGGTAAATAGGTCTATACTTTAAAGTATAGCCCTTATAAATAGGTTATATATTATAAGGTACGCTAGGTTAGTTATAGGTTTAAATAATATAAAGGTATTAATTATAATAAGACTTTTACCTTAATAATAAAACCTATAAGTTATTAGGCTATCTTTATTATAACGGCTACTATAAATTAGGACTTAAAGTAAATAGATATTAAGATGGCCTTCCTCTATAATAATATTAATAAGGAGATTTATATTAATTAACCTATAGGTTATAAGTAAAGAAAAGGGGTTTATTAGCTTTATAAGGCTCTTTATAGACTTAAGTAGTTATTATAAATATAATATTATACCTTTACTAACTTTATAAAGGAATTAGGCTTTATACTACTATTTACCGACTTAAGTATCTTTATTAACCCTAAGGAAGGGACCTTAATAACTCTCTATATAAATAATATCTTAATTACGGGTCTAAATAAGTAGGCTATTTAGTAGATTAAAGATATCTTAAATAACTAGTTTAAGATAATAGATTTAAGTTTATATACCTACTACTTTAGTATAATAATTACTTAAGACCGCTAATAGTAAATACTATAACTAGGTTAGGTAGCTTATATTAAGAAGGTATTATAAGACTTTAATATATAGGAGTATAAGTAAGTTACTATATTAATAGAAACTAGTACTTACCTAGAAAAGGCTAATAAGAAGTATAAAGTAAACCCTATATTTAAAAAGAACTATTAAAAGGCCGTAGGATCTCTTATATATATTATACTAGGAACTTAGCTTAATATTACTTATATAATATTAGCTATTAGCCATTATACTACTAACTTAAATAAGTTATATTAGTTAGCTATTAAGTATATCTTTTAATATCTACGCGTTATAATTAAATTCTAGCTTATATTTTAAGGCTTCTTATAAGACCTTATTAGGTATATTAACTCTAATTAGGTAGGTAATTATAATACTTATAAGTTAACCTTAGGCTATATCTTTAATATTAGTAATATAACCCTTAGCTAGTCTTCTAAGTAATAGGCTATAATAGCCCTTTCTTTATATAAAGTAGAATATATTAGCTAGATATAGGCCTTTAAGGAAGCTATTTAACTAAGGAACCTCCTTAGTTAACTTTATTCTAGGGAAGTACCTAAGATAGTAATTATTTATAGTAATAATTAAGGCGTAATTACCTTTATAAAGAACCCTAAGTTTTATATTTACTCTAAGTATATTAAGCTCTAATATTACTAAATAAGGGAGTAAATTATTATTAGAACTATTAACCTTAAGTATATTCCTATAAATTAATAGTTAGCTAATAGCCTTATTAAACCCTTTAATAAGGAAATATTTATTATATTCTATAAGGGACTTAGCCTAGAGGAGGTCCTTTAATATAATAGGAGTATTATTACTAGCGGGAGTAAGCTTAAGGATACCCTAGACTATTATTAAGTTATAGGGGCTAACTACCTTAAAGATATAGTAACGGCGACCTTATAATAATATAAAGCCTTATAACTACTTACCTAGCTACTATAAGTACTATTAAGCCTAGATAATAATAGTAATAACTAATAATATATTAATAGTTAATAATAGTTACCCTCTTATAATATATCTAATTATATTTTAATATAATTTTACTATATATAGCTTTATCCTAAAATAAAAATCTTAAATAACTATATTTTTTATAAAAAGTAGAATTTATAGTTTAATATAGTTATTTTTAAATTATTTTTAAAATATTCTTTAGTTTTAGGGGTATAGATAGTTTAAGTAGGAGTATTAAAATATAGGGTCCTACTAAAATATTAGCATGCTTAGTAATATATAACTAAGTAGTCTCTTAGTATCTATACTTAGTTCTTACGTATCTAGACTTAGTAACCTAATTAACTGTTCTACTATATATTTTAACATATATTATATTATATCTTAGGTATTATAAGTCCTTAGGCCCTAATTAATAAGATCATAAGCTAAGCTCCTATTAAAAAGAATTAATATAATAGTTCCTTATTATTAGCTCGCCTATAGTATATTATATTAAATTATATTATTATTAATTCTTATAGACTAAGATATATATATTAGGGCTAATATAAGTAGTTAGAGCTATTAGCTACTCCTTTTATTTATAATAGCCTAACTTTTTTAATTACCTTAAAAGGCCCTATATATTATTAATATAGTTTTAAATTTATTACCCCTAGGATTTTATAACCTCCTTTAAGCCTAAGGTAGGCTTTATTACCTACCTCTATTAATACTACTTTATATTTACTATTATAATATAGTTTAGAGAATATATTAGTAAAGGCTATTAACTCCTCCGCTTAGTCTCTTTTAAGTTATTATAAGTAGCTAAAGTCTTTTATAAGAAGCTATTGTAAGAGTATTCTAAAGGTATCCTAGATATTAAAACTATAGAGGACTTTATTAGGACAGATGCTAGTTACTTAACTTTTAAAGTTATTAAGGTATCCCTATATATAGGGAAGGATTATACTCTAATTAGAACTATTTATATTCTATATTATATAGTACTATAGCGCTATTTTAACTATCTAATTTATCTATTTTAATAGGCTATCTATTTAAGTATAGTACGCTATAAAGGTTAATAGTTTATACCTAAGCTTTTAAAATACTATTCTCTAGAATAATAATATAAACTTACTATCCCTATTACTAATAATCCTCTAAGGTATACCCTAACTATAGGCTATAATATTAGCGAGAACTATATTTACCTATTAGGCCGCTATCTAAATAGTTTATCCTAGTATAAGTAAAACCCCTTTAAAAGATTTATCTATAATAGTAAGGAGGCTATTATAGCCTTTTATACCTATTAATAAAAGTATTATAATAAAATCTATTACTATAATATAAAAGGGAACTATAGGCCTATTTATAAGAACTATACTTTTATAAGGCTTATATTATATTATTTTATTAGGTTAATAGTCTAGATAGTATTTTATATAAGTTTATAGGTACTATTATAAGTAATAGATATATAGAGAAGCTACTATTTATTTATAAATATAATAATACCTATTATAATATTACTAATTATAAGCTAGTTAAAATATATCCTTTTTAAAGTATTTAATATATATAATCTTTCTTAGCTATTATTAAAGTTAGTATAGTAGATTAGCCTATTATAGACCTTAAAGTATAACCCCTAGTAAGTCTTACTATCTACTCTAACTAGGTCGTTATTTACTAGTATAAGTGTCTCTAGTAGTTAGGACTATTAGCTATCCTATTAGTACGCCTAGGTAAGGCGCTTTTTAAATTCCTTTAATATTTAATAAGTATTATATAATTAATAAGACTTAGTAACTTATTATATTATAAGTAAGCCTCTATAAAGGTAGTAGTATATAAGGTATTAAGTATAATAGCCTCTTATTAACTCTAGTTAATAAAGCCCTTATTACTAAAGCCTTTAATATACAAGGTATCTAGTATTCTAATTATATTAATAGAGCTGCCCTTAGCCTCTTAAAGCCTAGATAATATATCTAAGATAATATTAGATTTTCTTAATTTATACTTTATTATAAGGTTAAATTATAATAGATATAATAAGGTATAGATTAGTTATAGATTAAGTTTATCTATTAAGGAAGTAGTAAGACTAATTTATTATAAGATAGGAGCTACTACTAAATAATTAATATAAATAATTATTAGGGGTCTTTAAAATAATTTAATAAGATAGTAAGTCTATCTTATAACTTATATAATACTAGCTACTTCTAGTTTAATTAGCTAGTAGTTCTATTAAGCTTAGTTAAATATCTTACTAAGGAATATTATTAGTTAAATCAAGGTCTTAGGAAAGCCTTCTATTATATTATCCTTAATATAATAGATTATTACTACGAATCCCTACCTCTTAGAGGTATCTAGATCTATAAATATAATCCTTATTTTATTAAAATAGATAAGGAAAGTAGAACTATTAAAAGTAGATTTTAAGTCTATAAAAGTATTCTTATTATTATTAATAGAGTTATATACTACTTATATAAATTATATCTTTCTTATAAAGCCTTTAATACCCCTAGGAAGTAAGCTAGTAAGGTTAGTTTTATATTTTTATAATAGATCTATATACTAAGTATATCTAGAGATAGATAAATATAGTTAACTTATAAGTCCTAGGAAAATCTTAAGGTCTTATAATAAAAATAGGAATAGTAAGGTATTAATAGCTTTAAGCTTTTCCTTTAATATAAATAGGCTAAGGGAATCTACCTTTTAACCTAATAAGGTAATAGATAGATAGCTAAAGAATATTTTCTTTAAATTAAAATTAATTTGATAGCTTTAATAGAGGGTAAAAAGTACTTATAAGTATATAAAATACTCTAGTAAGATTTTTAAAAAAGTAATCATATTATTTATATAAGCTCTTATAAACTTCTTAAAAAGATAGAGAAGATTATTAATTTATCTTTAAATATAAGGTAGTAAGTCTTTATAACCTTTTAAGGTAATATAATACTACTTTTATTCCTAATATAAAATAATAATAAGTTTATATCTATCCTATTTTTATATACTAAATTAATAAAACTAACTAATACTATCTATAATAGATATAAATAGGAAACTAGCTATTATAAAGGTAGGGGGTAATTATCTAATTAAGTAATTTTATTTAGACTGGGTATATCTACTATTATATAGCTCTTATATCCTTCTAGCGTATCTTATTAAACTATAAAAATAGGGTAGTTAAAAGGTATTGATTAATTAGATTATAATATTTTCCCTTAGGAATATAACTTTTTAAATATCTTATTAATTAAGTCTTTATCCTTCTAACTAACTAAGTATATATATAAGGGCTTAGGGTCTATATTAGACTTTAGTAGTATTATTATCTATTTATTTTTAGGGATATCTACTATTATACCCTAATTAGTCTAGATCTTAGGGAATTTAACTACTACTTTAATAGTTTTCTATACTATCCTAGGTAGTTTATAGATTATAATACTATTAGGTAGTATATATTTAAGAGTAGAATTAACTATTATAATTAAAGTCCTTATTATAAAAAGTTATATTATACTAATATATATTATTACTACTAAGATAGTAAAGCCTTTTATAATAGTCTTTTATAAGCTTATATTACTAATAGCCTTATAAGCGTCTATTAGTATAATAAGATAAGCGCTATCTTAATTATACTTAATAAGCGACCTAAGTTATACCTTTTAAGGTAGTTATATAAATATAAGTGAAGTATTGAATATATAGACTTCTAATATAGATAAATTAGTAATATATATAAAGATACCTCTCTTAAAGCTAAAGTTTTAAGTATATTCTAGTTTAAATAGGAAATCCCTATTAGCTAGGATATCTCCTTTATAGATTATAAGTACCTAGATAGTTAAATATAATAGAATAATTATAAATACCTTAATCTTAATAGTATATTTAATATTAGGTAATAACTACGTATATACTCTAATTAATAATATAAGGTCTTAATAAGAACTCAATATAACTATTTATTTACTAAAATCTATAATCGCCTTTTATAATACTAGGATATTATTATTAATAAGTAGGTTAGCCTTTAAATCTTTTATAATATAGACTTCTATAACTATTAAAGTAGTTACTAGTCCCTTACTAATAGTTCTATTAGTAAATATTCTAATTAGAGTATACTTATTAGTCTTTATAGTTTTATTACTAATACCTTATACTAGTATTAGGGATATTATCTTCTTAATTTCTATATTTAATAGTATCCTTATAAGATAGGTTTAATTAATTAGTATAATAGATTAGCTACTATTAAGGTAGACCTTAGCCTACCCTCTAGCCTTAGACTATACTACGCTAATAGTAGTATACTTCTATCCCCTAAAGCTATATCCTAGGGCTTTTAATTAATCTAGAAGAATAGTTAATTCTACTAATACTAATAATTAATTAATAGGTATTATAAAATAGGTTATAATTATCTTCTTAGTTATTATAAAGGCGGATATAGTTATAGAAGGCTTTTATACTATCTAGTACTACTTTTATAGATAACTAAATAACTTATTTCTTAATAAGAATATAGAGGTATAAGAGGAGTAGGTATAAATAATTATATTAGGCTAATTTATAAAGTTTACCTCAGGTCTTTATTAATTATAATTAATAAGGTCCTTATTTATTCCTAAAGACTTATTTCTTATATAGAAGGTATTATACTAATCTTATAATAAGTTTAGCTATTTAACGCTATAAGCGTCGCCTTATATAGTAGTATAATACTCCTAATAACTATTAGGATTACTATTAGTAAAGTCTTCTACTATATCCTTTATAATAGCCTAGTATACTTATTATAATAAAAAGCGCGGTATATAATTATCCTATAATTAACTACCTAGCTAGTAATTCCCTTAACCTAGCCTTATAAGCTATAAAGATTATTAGAGCTAAGGTATAAGGGTACTACGTAATAACGTAGCTATTAAGTACTATAAACGGTACGTATACGTATATATATAGAACTCTCTATTCTTATTAATAGTAAGACTAATTACTACCCTTCCCTTTAAGAGGAATTCCCTCCTTTATATATTATAGGTAAAGGGGTAGTATAGTACTACTATATACTATAAATACTATATTAATAGTAGTACTATATTCCTAACTAGTCCTTATAATTATCTCCCTATCTAGGCTCTTAAGCTCTAAGAGTATAAAAGGTTATAATCTATAAAAGATACTCCCTTAATAATAGAACGTACCTCTAATAAGAGTATAATAATATAATTAATTATAAGGCCCTCTAAGTTAAGCCTTAAGGAATCTATAGTTTTATTTGATTATAATAATTATAAATACTACTTTTATATATAATCCTTATACTATAATATATTCCCGTTATACTTCCTATTATCCTTTATTAATTTATTATAAAAGTAGCTAGAAGTCTTAGCGTTTTAAAGTAAATAGGAAGTCGTTACTATTAAGGGTTTACTAAGTACTTAAGGCGTACCTTCTTTATATAACTTTAATATTATTCTTCTAATTATAATATCTTTATTTTTTATTAATTATATTAAGTCCTTTTTAAGTCCTATTTATATTATTACCTCCTTTATACCTTATTATACCTCCTTATACTTCTAATAGTTATTTTATAAGTAATCCTTAATAATTAACTTACCCTTACTATTAATTAAAAGAAGACTACTACTACCCCCTCTACTTATAATAGTACGTAACCTCCCCTACTAAGCCGCTCCTAGCCTATTCTTATATTATCCTATATAGTATACCTTTATTATACTATACTCTAATTTAAAGAGCCGTAAGTCTAAGTCTTTAATTAAGGCTTTACTTATCCTTTTAATAGTATAACCTATATACGCGCCTCCTCTAGCTCTACTAGATATAATTATTATAAAGATCTTAATATTAAATATTAATAGGAGATCCCTACCTATACTTACCGCGCTTATACGCGCCTTTTTTAGTCCTTAGATATTATAACTACTTTAGATACTAGTTTTAACCTCCCTTAACTTACTAGATTTTAGTAAACCTTTAATAGGCTTATTTAATAGTATTATTACTACCTTTACCGCGCCTCCTCCGCCCCCGCTACTATTATAGCTCCTATTAGGGTTAAACTAGCTATTACTATCTATATTATAAATACCTTAGAGGGTATTCTTAATATTCTTTATTAGCGTATATATATTACTCTATCTCCCCTTTTAAAGTACCTTTAAAGCCTCGCTAATATATTATAAGAGCGCCTCCCTCCTATTATAAAGGATAAAGAAGAGGATAATAAGGAGGATACTCCTATTACTAGTAGTAGTAATAGTAATAGGCCTAGTACCGCTACTAGTATAATATAGTAGCCCTCTCTTATAACGCCTTTAGTAGTCTAGTTATATTAGGTATCTTTTCTTTTTTTATTTATAATAATAGCAATTATTTCCCCTCCTATATAATATAAACTTTATACCTTAAGGTAATCCTACTTAGATCTTTCTAATATATCTAGTGTATTAACTAAGTCCTACTTATATAGCTATTAATTATAATTATAAGATTAACCCTTCTACTTTACTAAATACTAAGGTTTATTATAAGAGATTTTATAATTAAGAATAGCTTTAACTTCCTATTTATCTTTATTATTTATAAGCTCTACTTATATAGTTTTTATAATACTCTTACTATTACCTTAATATAGCTTTATAAGTAAGACGTAAAAGATATTATATATATAAAAGATATTAAGTAGTTATAACCTATATACCTAGCTACTAATATAATTAAGGACCTTAAAAGGCCCTAGATAATATTATAATAGTTTCTTAGTTACTTATATTAATCTAATATACTTTATATTTAATAAGATATAATTACCTATATTATATTATCTTTACTTTTACTATTTATTTATATACTCTACTTATATAGCTTATACTTAATATAAGTACTACTTTAAACCTTCCCTTTATTTTTAAAGTAATTTAATCCTTTCTTATATTAATAGGACTTCTCTTAATAGTAGCTCTAAAAGCTTTATATTTAACTTAGGTAAGTAGTTATAAAGCGCCTTATATAGAGGTAACTTAGTACTAGTATACTTTATATAATTATATATAAACTCTACTAGATAAAGTAACTCTACCTAGTTATCTTATCTCTAGGTAGAATAGTAGTATAAATACTACTCTAGTATACTATTCTATCTCTCTATTTAACTATCTATTTAAGGGTAGAAAGTAGTACTAAGCTTTCTTTTTATATTAGTATAATAATATATAGCTACCTAGAAGCTACTTATAAATACTATCCCTTAGTTACTAATAATACCTTCTAGCTAATTAAACTTTAAAAAGATTTTATAATATAATAGGTTAGTAATACTAATAGTATTAACTATCTTTATAATAGGTAAATACCTAGTTACCTTAATATAGTAGTTTATAACTACTAAGATTATATTATAAACGCTACCCTTTTATTTACTTAGAGGAAGATTTATAATAAAATCTATTATAATTTTTTAAAAAGGTCTTATAAGTATTAATAATAGTAATAGTATATTATAAATAGTATATCTACGCGGCTTTATTAATTAGTAGGTTAAGTATTCTTATATATAATTATAAATATCTTATCCTATTAATTTCTAATAGAACTTCTACTTAATAAGCTCCTACGTATACTTCTATAAGTAGTAGCTAGTATAAGAGTTATTATAATAAAGCTTTAAGATTTCTTATCTAATTACTTTATTATTAGGTATAAAAACTACGCTACCTTTATAAAAGACCCCTATCTTATCTATTAATAGAGATACGTTAGCGGCCTTTTTATAGCTTTAGGACTTTAATAATTATTTCTTATTATAAATATCTTTATCTCCCTTTTAAAGATATTAGAGTATCTCTAATATTAAGTTATTATACTTATTCTATACGCGCTCTATTATTAACGTAGTTATAATATACCTTCTAGGTATTATTTAATTAATATTAAACTATCTTATAATAGGATTTAGGCTATTACCTACGCTACTCTATATCCTTAAGAGCGCGTTATTCTCCCCTATTTTTAGGGTATAAGGCTTTCTAAGCCCTATCTCTAACCTTTTATACTATTTATAACTACGGGCCTTATTATCTTATAAACCTTTATAAATATTATATATATAATACTTATTAGAAGGAATATACTTAATATTCTTTAACTTATTTTATAATATTAATAGATAAGTATCTTCTTTATCTATTACTAGTATATAATCTAGTTACCTTAATAGGGTATTAGCTAGGTTCTTAGTACCCGTATAATAGTATATCTTGAAGTTATATACTATAAGCTTTATTACCTAATATACTTATCTCCTTATTAATAATAATATTATCTAGAAATACCTTAAGTTATTATAATTAATAATTACTATAACTAGGTATAAGCTACCTTCTAAGAAGTACCTTTATACCTAGAACGCCTTAACTATTATAAGTAGTTCCTAGTTATAAGTCTTATATCTAGTTTCTACTAAATATAACTTATAAGAGTAGAAGGTAATAGGATACTATTCTACTTCTACCCCTTTAATACTAATTAAGAACTTTTATAATAAAATAGTTATAATAGCTAGAATTAAAGTATTAGTCTCTAATTAGATTTCTCTTATAAGGTTAAAATGCGTAAGTAATAGTACCTCTTAAAAGAGTTACTTTAACTATTTAAATACTACTCTTATAATATTACTTAATATTAACTTTTTATTTTTAATATATAAATAATTATTTTTTAAATAGTCTATTAACGCCGCGGTTATAGAGGAATAGTACTTAATAAAATAATAGTAGAAATTAGTAAACCCTAAAAAGATCTAAATATCCTTAATACTCCTAGGTTCTAGTTATTCTATTATAATATCTACTTTACGTGGATTTATATATACGCTATCACGGTTAATAATAAAGCTAAGGAATTCTACTTCTACTATTATAAATTTATATTTTTTTAGGCTAATAGAAAGTTTAAATTCGCGAAGATATTATAGTACTACCTTTATAGCTCTAATATAAGACTTTTTATCTTAGGAGTAGATAAGAATATTATTTAGATAAATAATGTATATAATATTAAGTAGTCCCGCTAGGGCTTTATTAATATATACTTAGAATAAGGTAGGTATATTAATAAGTCTAAAAGGTATAATTATATATTTAAAATAGCCGTACCTTATATAAAATATAGTCTTCTATTTATTACCCTTTCTTATTTATAAATAATAATATATATCTTCAAGATCTAACTTAATTAAGTACTTAATATTAATTAATCTTATTAATATTTTATTAATTAATAGAAGTAGATAGTATTCTTGATTATAATCTTATTAAGCGCCTTATAATTAATATATAAGTATAATATTCTATCCTTTTTTAATATAAAAAGAATCAATATACCTACTAGATTTATAAAATAATAAATCTATCTCTTTTTTAAAGCTTACTTAAGGTACTCCCTTAATACGCGTAACTCTTTCTCTAATAAGTTATAAAGTAGATTAAAGGGAGGTTCTTTATTCTCCTTTATATTAATCGTATAATTATAATATATATAGTCTAATAACGCCTTAATATTCTTAGTTAAAAAGATATCTTAGAATTCCTAAAATTTTAAAGGGAGCTTAACTTTAGGTAATAGGCTTTTATTGCCTACTCCTAAGTACGCCGTAATAAATATAATATTATTAAGCTACTCCTCTAGGGCTTTAGTAGTATTAAAGTACTCCTTAATATTACTTTTCTTAATAGGGAATTACTAATTCTATATAAGCTAATCTACTTAGGGATTTTATTCTTCTAATTATAAATACCTAAGGTAGAAGTTATAATTAAGGTTTATTACTATATAGAAGGCGCCCTTATAATATTATATAATACTATTAGAATTAATAAGTTTAATTTCTCTTATATAAGAACTTAGTAATAATATTAGATTCCTAACTCTATTATATAAGGTATTACTAGAGCTTAAGTCTATTTTTTAATCCTACTCCTTTATTAAGCGTACGTTAATATAATTAATATCTACTTTAGAGTTAATTAATATAATAAATTCTCTTTATAAGCTCTTAAGCTCTATTTATACTATTATAATAAGTTACTATATCTACTTCTTCCCTTATATTATAATAGTAGATATAATTATAATACTTAAGGGTTTTTTAAATTTAAGCCTCTCTTATCTAGCTTATTATTAGATATCTTATTAGTTATAAGCTTATTAATTATAATACTTATAACTATTAATTTTACGCTCTAGTAATCCTTAGCTATATATCCCTTCTTTTAATAATTATAATACTTAATAATAGAGAGGTTAGGCTTAGGCCTTTAGGGAAGGTATAGTAATACCTTAATACTACCCCGCCCTTCTTACTTTATATATAGGCTATTATCTCTTCGCCCTTAGAAATTTCCTCTTCCTCTTTAAGGATATTAACCCCTAATAGGAGTGTTATCCCTTTAGTCTTTATATATAAGTAGTATTATATAAGGCTTTAATCGGGTTATTAATATAATAAGAGTATTCCTTATCTTTAGAATATTAGGTTATATTATAAGTTAATTATAGAGATCCTTATATAACTTATTTAAAAGGTTATTATAAAGTATATACTCTATTAATAGCTTAAGCTATCTTTCTAACTTAGTAAAGTAATTTATAAAGTTTATAATCTTTTAATATTCCTTTTACTTAGCTTCTAAGTAGCGCTTACTAGTTATTAGATATTAATTTTAAGGATCTTCTATTTAATCTATTAAGAAACTATTAAAGTATTCCTAGGACTATTTATCCTTTAATATATCCTTTATATACTTATATTATATAGCCTTAGGGTCTAGGGCTATATATTATAACGCCTATTAGATTTTTATAAAGTTATTAAGAAAATAGGCTATACTTATTTTAATTATATTAATTATATTATTAAACTATTCTTAATATTCTTATACTAACTTCCCATTATATATATATAGGTCCTACGGCCTAAGAATATAGGTTTTATATTAAGGACGCTTTAATTCTAATTCTTTTATTAATAATAAGTAATATTAATAACCTACTTAAGTAGTATTATTAGTATATATTTCCCGCTCTAACTCTTATAAATATTATTATAGATCTTATATCTACTACCTCTTAGAGACTTCTTCTTTAAGTTCTTATATCCTTTATAATAGTGCTTCTTAGGTTTTAGATAGCGGGGACTAGGTTTATACGCCTAGTAGCCGCCCCTAGATAGTTAATTATAATTATAATATATCTATTATTAATTTATTAATTAATTCTTAAGACTTACTTTCTCTATAAGCTTAATCCCTTATATTTAGGCGGGTTATTTATACTAGTTAACTAACCTTTTTACCTTATACTTATAATAACCCTTCTCCGCTTATCTTACTAATAGTTAGGCTACTACCCCTAAATAGGGTAGAGTAATTAGAATATAAGGGTACTACGTAATAATATAGCTATTAAGTACTATAAATAGTACGTATACGTATATATATAGAACTCTTTATTCTTATTAATAGTAAGACTAATTACTACCCTTCCCTTTAGGGGGAATTCCCTCCTTTATATACTATAGGTAAAGGGGTAGCGTAGTACTACTACGCATTATAGACGCCACGTCGATAGTAGTACCGTATTCCTAACTAGTCCTTATATAAGGTTAATTAGGTTATTATATAGAATCTAACGCGTTTACTAGGCTAACTATAATTTAAAGCCTTTATACTAGAGGTAAGATTTAAGGGATATTTTAATAAAATAGGCTTTAATAAGGCTATTAGTTTATTTAATAAGCCTAGATTTTAAAAGGGTAAAAATAGGGGGTAAGTATTACTATAAAACTAGTTACTCTACTAAAATAGCTAGTACCCTACTTTATTATTAGAAAAACCGTACTAACTATATTACCTAATAGGCTTATATTTATAACTAGGACGTTATTATAACCTATTACTTAGAGTACTAATAGAAGCTCTCTATCTACTTATATAAACTTACTATTTATACTTCCTATCTTTAAATTCTAATAAGAAGTTATTAATAGAGGTTTAATTAGTAGGATAGTAAATATTATAATAAAGTCTAAAGTTAATAGTATTATATATAATATTAAGTTAAATCTTTATATCTTTTAACCTAGTATCTTTTATAAAGTATAATATCTTAGTACTTAACTCCTATAACTTATAATAGCTAGTAGTAGTATCCTTTATAATAAACTTCTTATATAGTATACTATTAATAGAGATATTTAATAGCTATTAGAACCTTCTTAGTAGTAGTTATATTAAAATAGGTAGAATGGTAATAGTTATTATATTACTAGCTATATAGGTAGAGAGAGATAGAATATATAGGATACTAAGACGGGTACTAGCGCGCGTCTAGTACGCGGCTAGTCTAACTAATTATATCCTATTTTAATATATTTTAATACTCCTACTTAAATAAAGTATCTTATTAGTATAGTAGTATAATTAACTTATTAATATTCTATTCTTACTATCTAAAATCCCCCTTCTTAACTAAATACTAGGTAATAGGTATAAAAGTAAGTAGATAGTAGTAGAAGAGTTTAAAGGATAGTAATTTAATAAAAGCCTTCTAAATATAAATTAAATAGACCCTAATAAGGTAGGTATAATTATAAGGTAACTATTTCTATTTATATAACTATTTCTAAGATATACTTATTTTATAAAGGTATACTATTAAGGTTTCTATATTATAATAACTTAATAGTATATTTCTTACCTTTAATATACTAGATAAGCTTATATTAAGTAGGTAGGAGGGTATTATAAGGCTTAATTTTAATATCTATATCCTTAGTTATATTATAGTTAAAAATAATAATATTAATACCTAGGTAAAAGATTATAACTCCCTAGTAGTATTAATTATCTACTTTTTATTTTTATCCTACCTAAGTATATATCTAGGTAATAAAGATAGTAAGGCTATTATAGCCTAGAGGTATATTATACTAAAAGCTATTATAGGTACTATATTTACTAGTATCTAAGAATATATTACGCTAGTTCTATTTTATATTAATAGTAGGGTAAGAGATAGGATTATAGTAGATATATATTATAATCTAGGCCTAATAGTTTTATAAGAAAGTAGTTAATTTATCTATTATAATATTAATTTATAACTAGAAGTAGTCTAGTATTTAGATAATATTACTAGTAGTATAACTTACTATTTAAGCTTAGAATATAGAAGGATAATAGAGATAAATAGGCTTATAAAGTCTATTTTATATTCTAATATTATAGTATAGAGTTATAAGGCTATAAGGGTAGGTAGTTAAGAGCTAGCTATCTCTTAGTTAATTATAAGAGTACTTATAAAGCCGCTAGGAGTACTTATAAACCTTATTATATTAAAGGCTCCTACTATTATAGTACTTCTAGGCCTAAGGCCTTATAAAAGGAGATAAATTTATTTTTAAAGAGGGCTTTAATAAGGTTATTAACTACTTATTTATTAATCTTAATATATTCTACCTTAATATTACTAGTAGTAATATATTTTTATATATAATAATACTAGATATTAATATACTTTATATATATATAAAACTAAGGGTTCTTAGCTAGGGTAATAGCTCCCTAATTATTATAATAGAGTATTATAGTAGTAGGCTAATAGGTATCTTTAGAGAGGTCTAGCTTAGTAAGTAGCTATTAAAGCTAGATAGCCTCTTTAATAGCTTATATCTAGCTTATATATTCTACTTTATAACTAGATAGGGTAATAGTAGGCTATTACTTTAATAACTAGCTTATTACTCTACTACTAATATTAAAAATATAACTTATAATTAACTATTAAGTATCTTAATTACTAGCTTAATTAGTATTATTATAATTAATAAGTAGAAAGATACTCTTATAAAAGGTAAGTTATAAATTAATTATATTTTAAAGGTAGTAGAAAATCCTCTTAATAGCTATTTAATATAACTAATTTAAGTTTAATTTATATCTACTAACTACTAAGATTATATAGGTAATATTTAGCTTAGTTCCTAGTATAATATATATTAGGGAGCTAATAGCTAATTAATATTCCTTTTAGAAAGTATTAAGGGTTATATAATCTTCTTTAAATACTTATAATTTATTTATATTTATTAGGGTTATTATAAGATATAACTCTTATATATTAAAGTCCCTTAATACCTTTTTAATATAGGCTTCTTAGCCTAGTTATAGTACCTAATTTACTTAATCCCGCCTAACTAATATACCTAAATAAAAGGAATATAAGCTAAGGTTAGTTATTTAAAAGTATTTACTTAAGGTAGCCTTAACTTAATTAATAGTAGTTTAACTAGAACTAGTAATTAATAAATTATCTATATAAGTCATAATAATAACTTAATTTTTATAATTAATTAAGATGCTTTTATTAGTTATAAGTTATATAAAGCCCTAAGTTTTTAAGAATATAAATAGTATAAAGAACTGGATTTAAAGTAATTATTTTAAGTTATAAAGTACCTTCTTTAAGATATAAATAAAGTATTCCTTACCCTTAATTATAAAGCTATTAAGCTATTTAATATAAATATCTTCCTTAATATTCTTATAAAGAAAGGCTATTTTAATATCTATTTAATTTAATTCTTAATTAAGGGATATAACTAGTATAAAGATAGCTTTATAACTTATTAGCTTTACTATTAAAGTAAAGGTCTTATTATAATTAATTCCTTCCTATTATTTAAAGCCTCTAATTACCTAGTATACCTTATAGTAAAGGACTTTATTATAAGGCCCTCTTTTTAATTTAAATACCTACTTCCCTTAGAGTACTTTCTAGCCTAAAGGTAGCTATTTAAGTACCTATATATTATTTTATATAAGGGAGTTAAATTTATCTTATAATACTACCTTTTAATCCTTTTTAATATTATTTATTATAGCTTCTTTATATAATTTAGGTTTAAAGGGCTTTATACCTTTAATTATTATTAGGAAGGTAAATATTATTAATAGATCTAAGGAGTTATTATATAATTTATTAAGAGGTGTTTTAAATTTAAGGTAATTAGATAGAACCTTAGCTAATATTAAGAGCTTATTAGTATCCTAATAAAATATTACTAGATATGCCTAATTTAGTTTAAGCTAGATATTTAATAGGGTCTTAAGGTAGGATTTATCCTTAGCTATTATATCTTTAGTATAAATTAGTAGTATATCTTTAATATAAATTAATAATAGTTTACTTCTAGAGGGAGATTACCCCCTTATATTACTAGGCGCCTACTTAGAGTAGTAAGGGAGGTTTATAAAGGTATACCTTTTAACCTTTAATTTAGCGTAGCTTATAAGGACCTTCTTAATAAAGTAGATATTAAATAATTAAATAAGCTTCCTAATTTTATTATTAATAAGATAGTAGATAGTTTTACTATTATAACTAATAAGTTAACCTATATAGGAATAGGCCTTAAAGTAACTAATTTTAGTAGTAGTCCTATTAATATAATAGAAGGCCTAAGAGCTAAGGGCTTATAAATAGGAGAGGTTAAGCTAGTAGCTATTAAACTTCTTATAAGATATTATCTTAATACTAGACTTAGGGGATCTATTTTATAAGTAATTAGCTATTTAAATTAATTTAAATTAATATTTATAATCTATTCTATTATTAACTAGTATAATATAGGCCTTATTTATTAAGGTCTTATTAAGACGCTTTATAAATCTATTAGCTTAGGGAGTATCTTATATTATACTCTCCTAGATAATACTATTAGCCTAGTAGTACTTAGTAAAGGTTATAAAGTTAAATTCCCCTCTACTATTAATATAATAGTATTATATATATTATATAAAATACTCCTAATTTACTTTAAAGGCCTTAAAGGCTAGTAGGAGTTTACTTTTAACCTTAAGTAGGGTAATATCTAATTCCTTAGTATAGTTATATAATATTATATTATAAAATTAGGAGCTATTATAAGTTATAATAATTCCCTTATAAACCTTATAAGGGCTTACTAAGTTACTATTAATATACTTATATAAGTACTTCCCTAAAGTAATAAGATAATTATATAAAGCCTTTATTATTTAGGTCTCTATATAAATATTATATATATAGTCCTTAGAGATAATCTTATTAAGGTTAATTTTATTAAATATTTTTATTAGCTATTTTAAGTTCTATTAACCTAAATAACTTATATAAGTATACTAGAGGCTAATAGATAGAGAGACTTAAAAGGCTATAAATATATATACTTTTAACTTAGGAAGAAGTTATAATATAATTACTAGGGCTATAAAGGTAAGGGTTAAATAGTCTTATATATTAAGGTAAAAGATACTATTATATTAGGTATATATAAAGATATAGCCTTTATAAGTAATAGTATACTCTTATAAGCTAAAGAAGACTTTAACTTTAAGATAAAGTAGTTAAAATATTAAAATTAGATTTAATTAGGTATCTAGGATATGAAGTATATTAATAAGGTATACTTTTATCTTAATTCCTTTACTAGTCTTATAAGGGATAATTATAATACTACGCCTTATTATATAAGGACCGGCCTAGCTAATCTTATAAATAGGGGACTTAGGAATTACCTTATATTCTTTAAGGATATTTTAATTATTAATAATATATTAGTTATATACTATATCTAGTAGAATAGTAGTAGTAAGGCTAATTATACCTAGCGTAGTTATAAAGCTAATAACTAGGTCTTTAAACTCTATAAGTATATAAGGATACTTACCTCTAGTATTACTACCCCCTTAGCTACGGCCCCCTTAGTTTTAACTTCTATCTACCTTAATTATCTTAAAGTAGGCCCTTATTAGCTTAGGGTACTTAATCTAGTATTTAAACGCTATATAACCTAAATAATTATAGTAGTTATAATATTTATTATTATATTATATATTTAACCTAGCCTAGTATAATAGGTAAGTAGTAGTTATAGTTATAATTATAATTATAATGAAAGATTTTATAAAGTTTTAATAAGCTTCTTTATTTATTATAACTAGTATAAATTTATTAAATAAAACTATTATAATACCTTCTTTAATAGTAATAATATATATCTAAATAAATATACTCTAAAAGATATTAAACTTTATATTAAAATACTAGAGATAGGTATTAATAATAAAGATATAAGGGAGTTTATGTCCTAGGTTAATTAAGTTAGAATTAATAGTTTTAAATTTACTTATATAATTATTAATATCTTTATAGTTAGTATAAAAGAGGGTATTAAAATTATAGATAATCTTATTAAAGATACTAGTACCTTAAGGCTTATAAAAGTCTTTAAAGATCTTTTAAACTATTAAGGGGATAATTTTATCCTTAATTATATTATAAGTATTAATATTATAATATACCTTTATTACTTTATAAGCCTTATTATACTTATTATCTTAAATCTCTTAAAGGTTTTAGGTTATAAGGATAATATAATCTATCTTAAGGATAGCTCTAAGGCTATTAAGGATAATATAAGACTATATATTATAGGAGTATAATAGCTAGTTATAACTAGATTCTAGTATAAAAATAAATATAAGGGGGTAGTTACTACCCCCTCTAATCTTTACTTTAATATTAATAGGAGGTATATCTATATCTTTAATCTTAATATCTAGATTATATAGGTTTAGTATTAGAGACTAAGTTAATACTAGTATTAATAACTATAAATATATAAAGGGTAGTCTTAAGTTAGTAGTAAGGCTAAAGATAATACTTTTACCTAGTATTCTAGGGCCTTCTATTAAAAATAATAGTAATTAGTTTTAAGAATAAGTTCCTAATATTAGTTAAGGTATAAAGGAGGTATTATCTAATAGTATCCCCTAATAATTAATAGTAGTAGCTACCTCTTAGTTAATTTTATAACTAATATCTTAGTAGAGATATAAGAAATTAAGGAAGTAGTAGTTTATTTAAAGGTTAGCTAGAAGGCCTTTAAAGTAAATATAAATCTTAATTAACTATTAATAGATTTCTTATTTAGATTCTTTAAGTTCTAGTATAAAGTAATTAGAATAATAATAATAAGAAGGGAGAGAAGAATCTAAGGAAGATAGTATTAAAATATAGGGTCCTGCTAAGACGCTAGCATGCTTAGTAATATATAACTAAGTAGTCTCTTAGTATCTATACTTAGTTCTTACGTATTTAGACTTAGTAACCTAATTAACTATTCTACTATATATTTTAATAGGTTATAAGCCTAGAGGTATAGGTATTTATTCTAATTATAGCTATTACTTATCCTATCCTAGCTAATATAATACCGAAGTCTTAGTAGCCTCTAGTACCCTTTAGTAAGTTAATAATTACTATTACTATATATATTACCTAGAATTCTTTAACTTCTTATTAAAGTACTCAGCTTTTACTATTATAAGTAACCTTAGATAAATAAGTAAACTTAATTAATTTATAATTATAAGGTCTAGAGATTAGTTATAAGGGCTATTATAGTATTATTATTAGCGTAAGCGCTACTAAGTAATTATACTTAGCCCTCTAAGTAAATACCCGCTTCTAACCTTATTATTATAATAAATACTAATTCTATAAGTAGAAATCCTATTAATACTCCCTCTATTAAGCCTTCTTAGGTAGACTACTACTACCTTATACTCAGGGAAAGAAAGATACTTCCTCCTCCTAAATAATTATAGTAGATACTATTTTCTATAGTAATCTCCGCTTTACTATATTACGCCTTTTAGTATTATTCAGCTATTAGGCCCCCTAGAAAAATCTTTATAAAAGGAGGTTAGGCCCTAGCTATCTTAATTCTTCTAGATCTAATTAGGTAACTATTAACTATCTAACTAAGCCTAGAGCTAGCTTTTCCTACTACCGTAGATACTAGCCTAGCTATTCCTATTAAGTTAGCCCCTTAAAGTTTATATCCTTAGGAATATAAGGATAGCTTATCGTAGTAAATAACTTACTAATCCTCCTCTTATTTCTAAGTTAAACCGGTTTAAGTTAATACTCCCTAAATCCTATTTTTATTCTAATATCTTAATAGCTATCTACTAATATTCTAGGTCTAAGTTCTTCCCTTACTTATTAAAAGCTATTATAAAGGAAGTTAAGAAGCCTATTACTAAGGAAGATAATAGTAACTATAAACTATTATAATTATCCTTAAGTTATAATAATTCTAAGTTAGAAGCTAGTAAACTATTATTAAATACTCCTAGTAAAACTATTCTCTTTAGCTTATAAGTTAAAGGTAATAAACCTACGCCTCCTCCCTTAATATCTTTATCTTTAAAATTATCTTCCTTAGTATCTTTATTAGCGGAATCCTTTTAAGACTTTATAGAAAATATGCTAAGCTTAACTAACTAGTTACTATCTAAAGCTAAATCCTTAGAGGTAGACTCCTAGTAAAATGGCTAATAGTTAAAGTAATAGTAGGAGCTTTCCCCTTACCTTAATTATAATCCTTAAGTCTAACTCTAGTTATAACTATTAGGCTAAAGAAATTAATAACTAGCTAGTTCTAAATAACCTTAAGTCCTTTTTAAAGGCTATATAAATTAAGGTATATGCTATAATTTATAACTATCTTAGGTTTAATACTTATAAACTTATTAAAGATCCCGCTTATTTTAACTTATAAGCTTAGGCTATCCTTAATAAAATTAAGATTAACTTTAAGCTAATAGGCTTTAATATTTATACTAAACTAGTTTATTACCTTTATATAATCTACCTTAATAGGTCTACTATTAAGGATATAGATAACTATACCTATTAATTTTAGGAGGTTAATACTAAACTTAAGGAGTTAGATAAAGAGGTAGTTATACTAGAAGCCTATATAATCTAGCTCTACTTTATAGGATTAGGTAGTACCTTTAATACCTTCTAGACTACTTATACCTAGGTCTATACCTTCTTTAGCCTAGGAAAGGTCCCCCTTAATTAAGTTATACTTACCGCCCGTAATAAGGAATAATATTAATAAGCTTTAGAGAGTTATACTATTACTATATTTAGAGCTTATAATACCTAAGGAAAAGGTAAGGTAGATAATAAGCTACGGTAGAGTTATAACTATTATAGGGATATCCTATATAAGTCTTACTACGCTTACGTTATAGACTAATACTAGGAGTAGTTCCCTTATATAAAGCCTAATAAATTTAAGAAAGCCTTAATAAAGGCCGCGGCTACCGTTACCTAAGTTAATAGTAACTTAAAGAAGTAAAAGCTTAATAATACTCCCGGTAAATCTAACTTTATAGGCTATACTAATAAGTTTAATATCTATAAAATAGTAGGCGATAATATTATTATCTTAATAGTAGCTTCTAGGAAATTACTCTTAGACTTAAATAGTATAGTCTTTATAGACTCTAGTTATAACTAATACGCCTTTTAGGATTATAGTATATTTATTAACCTATAACTAATTAAAACCTCCTATACTATTAGGGGTATTAGCGGCGTCTATTATACCTTATAAGGTAGTAGGATTATTAAGATTAATTATAATATTAATAGTAAACTTAAGTTAATACTTATACCTAATATTATATAAGTACCTAACCTAAGCGTTAGTAGTCTCCTATTTATAAGTTAGCTCCTTAATATTAATATAGATATAACTGATATTAAAGTAGGCTATATTATCTTAAAGGGTCTAATAGTCTTTAATACTAGCTAATTTATAAGAGTCTTTATACTAGACTTATAAAAGCCCTTAGCCCTTAATACCTATAATATTCCCTTAGACTAAGTTTAATAGTTATAGTATACTTATATAAAGTACCTTAGATAGTAAAGTATTAATAAACTGCTAGCTATATTAACTAGGATTAATTTTTTAAAGCCTATTTCTAGTAAACTTACGTATAAATACTATATCTAAGGCTACTAGAAGGCGGTACCTTATAAAGATACTATTTAATTAGGGGAGTATCTAATAGATCTTATTTATAGTAACATTATTAGCCCTTTTAACTTAATAGGTTTTAAAGGGAGCTAATACTTTATAATATTTAAGGATAATTTTATTTATATCTTAGTTATTATTTACCTTAAGTATAAGAGTAATACTTTCTAGTTATTCTAGTAGTTTAAAGTAGCTTATAAGCGTCTAAAACGCCGTATCTATTACCTTTATATTAATAATAGAGGTAAATATATAAGTTATACCTTTATTAACTACCTTAAAGACTAGGGTATCTATTATAAAGTTATAATACCTAGGAACCCTTAAATAAATAGGTTAGCGGAGTATTTTAAGTAGATATTACTATATAAGATATAATTAATACTCCTTAGCTCCGGCCTTAATAAATCTTTCTAGCCTAAGATTATACTTATAGCTAACTACCTTATTATCTAGTCTCTTAATTCTAAATTAGGGAAGACTCCTTATAAAGTATAGTATAAATACCTACTAAAGCTCTTATACCTCTAAATAATAGGCTTAGTAGCCTACGCCTTATACTATATTTAGAAGAAGTTAGAAGATAAGAGTAATAAGTACTACCTCCTTAGTTATAAAGGGGACTATATCTTTTAGCTATAAAACCTTATAAGATAATAAATTATACGGGTAAATAATATCTATTTTTAGGAGAAATACCCTTAGTATATTAGTATTAATAAGTAGTAGTAACTAAACTTTAGGCTAAATAAGTGCCTATAAATATCCACTCTAAGGGAGAATAATAAGAAGCGGGATATCTAGGATAATATTAACCCTATTTAATAAGCTATAGCTCCTACTTAGTAATAAGCCCGTACTTATAAGGTAGAATATATTAGGAGGGAAGAACGGGCTATCTAATAGGTAATATATAATTATCCTAAGCTAGCTCTACTAGATCTATAGGACCTATTATTAGACCCTCTAGTTATAATAGCCCTTATACTCCTTACTAATATTAATATAATTAAACTATTTAAGTTAAAGACCTATTAATAGGTAATAGAGGACGGCTATAATATCTAATAGAGCCTTAGGATAAGTAATAAAGTTAAATCCCTATAAGAAAATAATACTTAAAAGGTTATTAATCTACTTATAAATAAGTATACCTTAGGAGGTAAATAGGTTTATACCTTAAAGCGTAGCCCTTAGGGATAGGTTATATATTATAAGGTATACTAGGTTATTTATAAGTTTAAATAGTATAAAGGTATTAATTATAATAAGACTTTTACCTTAGTAGTAAAACCTATAAGTTATAAGGCTATCTTTACTCTAGTAGCTATTATAGACTAGGACTTAGAGTAAATAGATATTAAGATAGCCTTCCTTTATAATAATATTAATAAGGAAATCTATATTAACTAACCTACGGGTTATAAGTAAGGAAAAGGGGTCTATTAACTTTATAAGGCTCTTTATAAACTTAAGTAGTTATTATAAGTATAATACTATACCTTTACTAACTTTATAAAGGAATTAGGCCTTATACTACTATTTACTAACTTAAGTATCTTTATTAACCCTAAGGAAGGGACCTTAGTAGCTCTTTATATAGATAATATCTTAATTACGGGTCTAAATAAGTAGGCTATTTAATAGATTAAAGATACCTTAAATAATTAATTTAAGATAATAGATTTAAGTCTATATACCTACTACCTTAATATAATAATTACTTAAGACTACTAATAGTAAATATTATAACTAGGTTAGGTAGCTTATATTAAGAAGGTACTACGGGACTTTAATATATAAGAGTATAAGTAAGTTATTATACTAATAGAAACTAGTACTTACCTAGAAAAGGCCGATAAAAAGTATAAAGTAAACCCTATATTTAAGAAGAACTATTAAAAGGCCGTAGGATCTCGTATATATATTATATTAGGAACTTAGCCTAATATTACTTATATAATATTAGCTATTAGCCGTTATACTATTAATCCTAATAAGTTATATTAGTTAGCTATTAAGTATATCTTTTAGTATTTATATACTATAATTAAATTCTAACTTATATTCTAAGGCTCCTTATAGGACCTTATTAAGTATATTAACTCTAACTAGGTAGGTAATTATAATACCCGTAGGTTAACCTTAAGCTATATCTTTAATATTAGTAGTATAGCCCTTAGCTAGTCTTCTAAGTAATAGGTTATAATAGCCCTTTCCTTATATAAAGTAGAATATATTAGCTAGACGTAGGCCTTTAAGGAAGCTATCTAGCTAAGGAACCTCCTTAGCTAGCTCTATTCTAGGGAAGTACCTAAGATAGTAAGTATCTATAATAATAACTAAGGCGTAATTACCCTCGTAAAGAACCCTGAGTTTTATACTTACTTTAAGTATATTAAGCTCTAATATTACTAGATAAGGGAGTAAATTACTACTAGAACTATTAACCTTAAATATATTCCCACGGACTAATAGTTAGCTAATAGCCTTATTAAACCCCTTAGTAAGGAGATATTTATTATATTCTATAAGGGACTTAGCCTTAAGGAAGTCTATTAATATAGTAGGAGTATTATTACTAGCGGGAGTAAGCTTAAGGATACCCTAAACTATTACTAAGTTACGGGGACTAACTACCCTAAAGACCTAGTAACGGTAACCCCATAATAATATAGAGCCTTATAGCTACTTACCTAGCTACTATAGGTACTATTAAGCCTAGATAACGACGGCGATAACTAATAATATATTAATAGTTAATAATATTTACCTACCTATAGTACGTCTAATAATATTTTAGTATAATTTTACTATATATAGCTTTATCCTAAAATAAAAATCTTAAATAACTATATTTTTATAAAAAGTAGAATTTATAGTTTAATATAGTCGTTTTTAGTATTTAGTAGTTTAATATAGTTATTTTTAGATTATTTTCGAAATATTCTTTAGTTTTAGGGGTATAGATAGTTTAAGTAGGAGTATTAAAATATAGGGTCCTGCTAAGACGCTAGTATGCTTAGTAATATATAACTAAGTAGTCTCTTAGCATCTATACTTAGTTCTTACGCATCTAGACTTAGTAACCTAATTAACTATTCTACTACACATTTTAACAGATAGGATAGATATAACTAATTTATAAAGAGGTTAGTAAATATTCCTAGCCTTCTCTATCTTCCTAGCCCCCTTTTATAAGAATACTATATATTATCTATAGTATTAGCTAGGTAATAAGTATAAATAACTATTACTAAGGTAGTTAGTATATATAGGGAATAGATATTATTTATATAATTAGTAAACTACTTACTAAGGGGTTATTATTACTAAGTTAGGGGGATTTTAGCTGTCTTAGTAAAAATCTATACTAGTAGATTCCCTAGCCCCTTTTTTTAATAGTACGTAGTATTAATATAGAGGTAATCTATAAGGGATAGTATTAATAATAGTTATAAGGTAAATAAATAAATAAATACCCTACGCCTAGGCTTATAACCTATTGAAATAGGTAGAATAGTAATAGTTATTATATTACTAGCTATATAAGTAGAGAGAGATAGAATATATAAGATACTAAGATAGGTACTAGCGCGCGTCTAGTACGCGGCTAGTCTAACTAATTACATCCTATTTTAATATGTTTTAATAAGTTATACCTATTTATTAATACTATTACTAAAGGTTACTATCCTTTATTCTATCTTAGAGAGCTTACTATTATACTATTTAAGTACTTACCTATAAAGGCTTAGCTAAAGGTTATTCCTAATAGTAGTAGGATCCTTAAGTAAGTATATTTACTTAGCTTAATTAGTAAATATATAAATATCTTAAAAGTAAGTATCTTTTCTAATATACTTACTAGCTAAGCTAGTACTAATAGATTTACTATTATATATAGGATTAAAGAATCCTAAGTCCCTAGGGTTTTATTAAGAATAATTATTACTACTATTAACTATAATTAATATACCTACTTTATCTAGTTAGCTAGGTTAACTAGGCTAACTAGCTAGTCTAGGAGGGTATAGTAGACTAGGTATAGTAGGGTTCTCCTAAATATATTAAGCTATAGTAGCGTTAATAGTTACTTATATAATAGGGTTAATAATAAATATTACTATACTACTAGATAATTATTAATAGCTAGAATGTTTAGGTTCTAGGCTAATTACTTATCTATAAATAGCCTCTTTAACTAATATTTACCTAGTAGTAGTAGTACTATTAAGAGATAAGGTAGTGTATAATTTATTTAGTAAGAGAGGATTATTAAGAAGTTTATAAGAGGCTTCTATTCTCTTATTAAAGTATAAGATAGCGAAAATAATAACTTAAGGAAGAAAGCCACCCCTATATTTTATATTATAAACAGCCTCCGGGTATCTAAAATATATCTAGGGTAGTCTGCTAAATAGTCTATTATAATTCTAATTACCCGTATACTCGCTATACGCGTAATTAATAACTCTAGTTAATCCGGTCTAAAGACGCGTTTATAAAAATAATAAAGGCTCCTTTAGGGGCCGTTCTATAGTTACATTATATATATAGCTACATATACCCTAAAATATCTATCTAAAAGCCTATCCCCTATATACGGCTATTATATTAGAACCTAGCTAATTTATATATTTAATATCATGTATAGGACGTTAGGGAGAGACTTAAGGTATTTAGACTAATCTACCTTTCTATAGAGGTCTTTTTAACACGTACTACCCTGGAATAGATAAGTATATTAACCTCTTTATAATTCCTATATCCTTCGTCTCTACCCTAAAGCCCTCAGGCGGAATGAGTCTCGAGGCCCTCTAATAAGAAGCTGTTAATAAGGGAAAGCTATTAATAGAGGGCTATCTATTATAACACAGGGCACTATTCAAGAGTAGGACACGCCGCTAGCGATATAGAATTCGGATATATTAGTTAATAATACGTGGTTTTATAGCTGTTAGCGGTGGGGGACTATACTGAATAGTGGTAGGATTTTAGGCGGATTTCTAGGCGATTTTCTAGTCGGAATTCTAGTTAGGTTAGAATTCCTATAGGCGGAGGGATAGGGGCGAAGTAAATAAAGGATAGGACACTAAAATGGCTAGGGGCTGAGAGGGACCCCACCCTAATATATACTAGCGGCTAGTACCTCTTTATTCGGAGGGCGGAAAGTAGGGTAGATGAGCCTAAGCGCTAGGGCATTTTAGGGAGCTCTATAGATACTTCCGGCATAGCCCTTATAGGGCTGGATCCGTGTATAAATACTACTACTACTACTACTAAGTATAAGATAGCCTTATAAATAAAAGGTTTGTTAATCGCCTAGTCTTAAGGCTAAGACTATATAAAAGCCTTAAGGAGGCTAACTACTTCTAAGGATATAGATCTAAAATAGGTACCTCCTTATCAGTAGAGGAAGAGGCTTCGTAGCCTAATCTAGTAGGTCTAAGGGGATCCTTTATAATAAAGAGATAATATAGTAAGTAGTATTATTAATTAAAGATATAAAGATATATCTAGTCTATATAAATTTATCTAATTAAAAAGTAAATTCTACTACTTCTTAAAAGGTTAAGAGAGCTACGATAATAGAATATAGAGAATATTAAAAAAGAGTAGTAAATTTATTAGGGCCTTAGTAGAAATTCTCTAGCTTAGTACTAACTCTCTAGAGGTATAGAGAATACTTATTAATAAAGGCTTTTATAAATAGGAAGTCTATTATAATACCTTACTATAATACTTATATAAACCTCTAGTATACTTTTAAGGTCCTTAATAGTAAGGTTTATTATTATTAATATATAGTATTTATTTCTAAGCTAGAAGGACTTAATACTAGTATTATAAAGACGGCGTTTAATTCTACTTAAATAGTTAGATAGTATTTATAGAAGATATTAGTATAAATAAAGGTATTACTACTATTATTATAGTAGTAAGTACCTAATAGACTAATAATAATTATATAATTAATTATTAGAGAAGCGAAGCCTCTCCTAGGTATAAGGTAGCTTAGTAGAAGGCTTCTACTCTCTATAAGCTAGCTAAGAAAGCTAGCTAAGGTAAACTACTAGCTATATAATATTATTATTCTTATCCTACCCCCTAATTATACTAATATATCTAAGTATTAACTACCTTAAGTATAGATACTAGATAAAGTCTTTATAAATATCTAAGTCTAGACTATTTATAACTCTATCCTATAACTTACTTAAGAGTTAAAATCTTTATAAACTCTAAGTACTATAATAGAGTAATAGTACTATTAAATCTTATAAGAAATATATTAAATTTCTTATCTTCCTTTATAATAAAATTAGGGTTATAGATAGTAGCCTTAGTATTACTAATAAGATTAAAAGCTTTAAAATTACTATTAAGGAGGTTAATAATCTTATTAGAAGTCTTAAATAGAATACTACCCTTTATAAATCTAGTCTTAATAATATTAAAGACTATTAACTTATAATAGTTATAAATATAACTAGTCTTATTCTTTTTAAAGGGAAAAAGTATAGTACTAGTATTAAATTTTACCTCTAGATATAATTATTATAATTCCTATTCTCTAGCGTCTTTATATAAGAGGGGGATATTAGGGTATTTCTTATTACTACCTCTAGTAGTAGTAACTTTAAAGAGAGCTAGAGATATCTTAACTAAGGTAGACCTCTTGACTAGGGCTTTATTATTAGAATCTAGTAGTTCCTTATAAATATACTTAAATTTTTCGATAGTTAGATCTTAAATTCTCTTCTCTAGCTATTACAACTTCTCTTATAGCTTTATATTAGCTGTAATAGTTTCTTTATATTTTATATAGATTATAAAGTTATATATTATCTATCTTAAGCTACTAAAGTAATAGTCTAATCTTATAATTAGAGTCGTAAAAATCTATTATTATATTAAAAAAGTTAACTTTTCTTAGAATTTTATAGTAGCTAGTTAAGTAGTAGATAACTAGGTAGGTAGGTAGACTAATCGTATTAGGTTAGTACTTTGAACTCGAATTAAGTATCTAACTTAACTCTTAGCGAGTTAATACTAAATTCCTAGCCTAAGTATTTAGATTAGTATTAATAGTTAGTACTAAGTATTTAAGTTAATACTATAAGGTAGTACTAAGTATTAGTACTAAAGTATTAACCTAACTTACTAAGATATTAGTTCTACCTATATTATTCTACTAAGACTATTATATTAGGAATATTTTTTATTTATAATAATATTATATATTATATATAAGACTTATTAATATACTACTAAGTATAATTATTATTACTAACTAGGTAATTCTTAATAGTAAATAAAGTAATATAAAAAGATAATAGCTAATTAGCTATTCCTATAAAATAATAACTATAATATTACTAATATTTTCTATTTATAATAGTATTTCTTACTATATATAGGATTTATTACTATATTACTAGTTATTATTATTATTATAACCTAGGTAATACCCCTAAGTAATAAGGTAATATAAAAAGGTAATATATATCCCTAGGTAATTAAGAGGGGTATTAAAATTCAAAATCTATCTTTAATATAAGAGTAGTTCTAGAGAAAAATTAGTATTCCTTATTATTTTACTAGGATCTTAGTGTTTTAGTAATACCTTAGTAAGTTAGGTTAGTTTAACTTAAATTACTAAGATACTAAGAGCTTTTTAAGTTAGTACTAGAAACTAGTACTAAGTATTTAGGTTAGTACTAGGAGGTAGTACTAAGTATTTAGGTCGGTACTAATCTATAGTACTACAACCCGACTTGACGGTTAGTTTATAAGTAGGCTAGTAGTAGGTCTATTAAGTAGGTAGGCTAGAGGTAGGTCTAGTAATTAGTAGGTAGGATAGGCTAGTAGTAGGTCTAATAGTAAGGTAGTAAGCTTATAGTTATAAAAGTAAGCTTACTACTAATAAGAATAATTAATATTATATTAGAGACGTAATATAAACTTAAATAGTAGTAATATTATTATATAGATAGAATATTAACTATAGTATTCTAGTTATAAGGTATAATTCTAGTATATATAAGTACTAAGCCTAGATTAGCGCTAAATCCTATTAGGTTATACCTAGCTAATATATACTAAAACTATAATATAAGGGGAAGAAAGGTTATAACTTAGTAAAAAGTACGACTTTTATCTTTAAAAGTATAGATAGTATAAAGACTTATAATTAGGACTCTACTTATAATTAGTATAATTAGTACTTATATTAGCTAAAAGTAAGTCCTCTTACTTAGTAGCTTTACGTCGGCAATTTCTGAAAACCCGGAGGAGTACCTAGGGCCGGCCCCGGGCCGCCCCGGGCCCCTAGGGCCGTGGTTTAACAAAGCTTGCCCTCTGGCTATAGGGGTAGATACGAGTCCGCCTAGGGCCGATCTAGGCACCCTAATTACTATACTTTTAGCCTATAGCTATAATTCCGTACTAGGGACTATTAAAGGCGTACTTAATATTATTAATAATTCCCTAATCTATATTAAAAAGGTTATTAGTATAAGTAAGGTAAGTTATACTATATTTATATTATAAGGATACTATATTAAGAGTACGCTAATAGTAATATATTAATTATATAATATAATAACTAATTATATTATTAGTTATATAGCTATATAAAGCGCTAGATATAAAGAATATTAAAATTATAAGAAGTATAAGATATATAAGATATAATAGATATATAATATATACTATATATACGAGATAGACTAACCGCGAGGAATTGAATTTAGAATCGAATTTATAAAGTTATGTAACGCTAAACCTATACAGGATATAAGCTAGCCGTAAGTAGTTTAGTAATTCGAGTTAATACTAAAAATGACCCCTAAGTACCGAAAAAACGGTTAGTCTAATACGAGATATACTAGATATACGAGATATACTAGGTATACTAGATATACTAGGTATACTAGATATACTAGATAAACCATATTTCCTTTATATACTTACTACCTAATTATTACTCTTATCTATTTAACTAATAGATAATTTAAGACTAATAAGTACTATATAATTATTCCTATCTACCCTAGTCTAAAAGAGGGTATAATTATCCTCTATTACTAGCCGGTATTCTTAATAGTTATTACTATAAAAGGAATATTAATATATTTAAGTCTTATCTAGATTAATCTACTTATAAAATTTATCTTATAATAGTTAATATACTAACCTATAACTCCGCCCCTCTAGTAAGACTATCTTATAAGATCCTCTATTACCTTCTTTATAACTAGCCTTAATACTATTATCTAGTACTACCTAAGTTAAGTATAAGTTACTAGTATTCTACTTAAATAGATATACTTACTAATACTCTACTATAATTCTACTCTATTCTAGGAAGATCTATAGTTTAAGAGACTAGTATATTTATAAGAAGATTATTAGAACTAGTTCTATTACCTATACTATCTTTAATTACTCCTATTTAAGTAAATATTATATTATAAGTCTAAGTTAAATATATAGGTAATAACGGACCTTTATATACTATTTATTAGTTAAATAGTAGTAGATCTTTAAGTAAAGGTTAAGTTTAATAACTAGAATTAGATAATATAATATCTCCCTTATAAGTATTATTATCCTTATTAAGTATATTATATAAGTTTTACCTACTATTATAACTAGCTAGGAGTAAGCCCTAACTAGTATCCTTATATATATTATATAGTAGATAGATTATATTATCTCTATTATTATCTATAAAGGTTATACCTTTATTAACCCTATCTTATAAATACTTTATAACCTTCTCCTATCTATCTTTACCTTAGTTAAATTATATTAATATATAGAGATTAAAGTTCTTTATAAGAAATATTAGTATTTAGTAAATTAGTATTAATTATAGAATACCTTTAATAATAGGGCCCTAATATAAGTAATCTATCTTTTTATTTAAAGATATATATTCCTTAATTATATAGTAGATTATTAAAAGTAGAAAGTAGATTATCTTAGGGCGGAATAGCTAGAAAAGGTACCTTATAATTATTAGGAAGCCTAAACTAATAGATATCCTTCTATAAAATACTTTAATAATTATATTAATAATAATATTAGCTTAGAACCTTATAACTATCTAGTAAACTAGATTAACTTTAGTTTTATTTATCTACCTTCCTTAATATTAAACCTTTAGATTATTTATATTATAATATATAAAGATATATTTATTTAAAAGTTTTATAATAAGTTTATAAGACTACTTAGTACTTAAGAAATAGTAATATAACCTAATTAAAGTTTTAATCCTAGGTATAATATAAGATTAAAATAAACTTATACTATTATAAAGCTATTATTATATTAATATCTTATTAATATATTAATAATTAGAAATATATTTCTCCCTACTAACCTTTTACACCTTATATACCTTTAAGATATTATTAATATCTAGTCTATAATTATATTACTATCCTACCTTTCTAATATAATACTTTGAAAATAGCGGTAATAACGGGCGAATAAGCGTACGCGTAAAGACTATAGGTAACGTACTAGGCGTTATATACGAACTTACGGGAAGGAGACGAGAGGGGAGAAGGGGACGGAGGAGGTAGTAGAAGTAGTAGTAGGAGGGAAGTAAGAGGTAATACTCTTAGGGTCGCGATAATAAGACCCCTAATACTACTAAAGTCCCCGGAAATTAGGGAAAAAGAGTAAGGGAGATAAGGCTAGGAAGGTTAAAATATTATAGAGTCTATTATAAAAGCAAGGGATATAATCTAAGCGATCTAGAGTCTCTAGTTCGGGGAGATAATAGAGGCGATATAGGGTGTCACCTAGGTCGCCCTTTATACTATAATAGGAGGCTTTAAGGCTGCGGAAGTACGTATTACTAAGCTAGAAACGCGTCTAGAAAAAACGGGGAGGGATAGAAACGCGTCGGTAGGGTATAGTAGAGGGTTATAGGCCCAGGTAGCTGGGGCTAGTATAGGGACTAGGTCCTAGTAAAGCCCAGGCCTAAGGATAAGACCGGGCCTAGAGGGGGCGCGAGGTAGCTAGCTACTTAAGTAATTAGACGTTTAGAGGATAAGGGAAGTAGTAGTACGATTCGGAGATAAAGAAGGCTATAAAAAAGCGAGTTAGATAAAAAAGGAGGAGCTTATTAAAAGCTTTATTAACCTAGTAAATATAGTTATAAAGAATATCGTCGGTACTTATACTAGGGGTACGACGGACGTAGTACTATAGACGGCGACGGTTAAAGGGCGTAAGGCCCTTAAGAGAATATAGGAGTAGGCGAGCGTAGCCTACCCTTTAGTAAAAGTAGTAAGGAAGACCTTCTACGTAGCGGCTAAAGGGGCGTGTATAAACCTCCTTAATAAAAAGGAAAAGGAGAAGGGGCTAGCGAGAATTAGGGAGGATAATATTATTACCTACCCGAATACTAACTTTACTAGTTTTAGGTAGGCGAAATATACGGCGAGACTAAGGTAGGATAGGAGTAAGAAGACCTACTTAACCCTAATTATCGGAGTAGTAATACCGGAGGCGGTGAACCGCCTAGTTCGAGGAGGGATAGCTCTTAGTAGTAGTCTCTTAGTCTATAAGAGATAGGAGTAAGGAGTAGAGATAAGATAATACTTTAACTACTATAGATATAGATACTTTACGCGAGAGTATTAAAGGGAGAAGAGGTACGGCTATTATATAAGCAGCTATAACTTAGCGGACTACGTTACGGGCGAAGGAGTAATAATATACACTACTTATAAAGGAGGCTATAAGGCCTAGAGTAAGGACTACCTAGTTAGGCGAAGAGAGTACTAGAGAGTAGTATAAAGACGCTAGACTAGGCCGGCGTTCTATAACACGTAGGGCTTACGGGGAACTAATACCCGCAGTAAAGAGGAGATAGACGTAGACGGTTTTAGGATAGTCTAAGGTATATTAAGGAAGAGGAAGTTACCGGTATAAGCGGAAAGGGAACTACTAGACCTAGCCCCTCCTTAATAAAGAGGGCGGCTAACTATAATAGTCTAAATAGCCCGAAAGGAGGTAGGATAATAGGTCCTCCCGCTACCCTAGGGAGTACTAATTACCTAGGGGGGCGCTTAGGCTATAGACGACTAAATAGTAGTAGACTCTAGCCTTATACTAACTATATAGTAAGGTAACCGCTTAAGATCTTATAGTATAACGTATAAAAAGAAAAGGACGGCGTATAAATACTACTCCTAGAAGATACTAAAGTCTAGTAAATAGATGTCTTAGTAATATAGGAGCTATAGACTAACCTAAGGACTAAGTCGACGTACGACCTATTTTATAATAGGTTCTACCTAGTTTATAAAGCTAAGGAGAATACTCGGGTATACTTTTATATTAATAAAAGAGTTGATATAGAGAGCTAGGAGGTAGACTTCTCGAGCGGCGACTACTACTCGCTGAAAGTTAGCCTTAGGAAAGGGTAATAGGGAATATAAGCGGATAATATCTGGATATATAATATCTATAGCCCCTCTCTAACGACGTATAAGTTAAAGGACGGCCTAATAATAATCCCTCTAATAGCGGAGGCCTTAAAGAGGCTAGGGGAATATATCCTCCTTAGGGACTTTAATCTCTACTATCCCTAGTAGAATAATAAAGGGAGAAGTATATACCACGTTATAATAGATATATTACTAGGCGAAACGAGTAAATATAGTATAGAAGTCGCCCTACCGGAGGGTACGGTAATATAACGGGGGAGAGGTCTGAAGTTAGTAATTGACCTAGTCTTTACTACTAAGGGTACTACTAACGTACTCTAAAACTACGGCCTAAGGGTAGACCTCTAGTATATATCTAACTACCTCCCGGTATACACGGAATTCGAATAGAGCTAGGAGAGCTAAACCCTAGTCTAGAGGAGGGCGTAGAAGATATTTAAAGATAAGGAGGTCGCTATAAATATAAGGAATAGGGCCTAGTAGCTTAGACTTTCTCTAGGGCTCCCCTAGATTAGATCCGCCGGCGAGGCGGACGAGTACCTAGGGTAGATACTAGATAGGTTCCAGGCTATTATATAGGAATATATTCCGTAGGCGAAGTTATCTAGTAAGGTAAGGTCCTTTTAGAACTAAGCTTATAAGGATATAACGTAAAGGGCTAAATAGGAACTAAAGGCCTACTACTAGTACCGTAATATAGAGACGAGAGAGACTCTAAGAGAAGCGGAAAGGGCGAAGGTAGCTATAATCTAAAGAGAGAAAACCCTCTACTTCCAGGCGGCTATATACTAGGCCTTAGAAGATCCTTAGGGGGTATAAGTACTAGCCTAGTAGGGGAAGAATAAGAGTATATCGCTAAGAGCCCTACCTAAGTTCCCCTCCCTAAGTAGATAAGACGGGACGCTGGCGGCTACCTTTAAGGAGAAGATAGAACGCCTTTAAGAAACCTATTTCCTAGCCCCTTTAGGGGCAGATTTAGAAGATATTACCGAGGTAGAATACCTAAGCCCGATACTAGGGGGAGGGGATCTAATAGAGGCGGAAGTTTATAGCTTTATAAGGAGACCGTCGTAGGATAAGGCTCCCGGGATAAATAGGATTCTAAATAGGTTCCTACAGGCCGTATATAGTAAACTAGAGGAGGAGATCTACTATCTCTTCTAGGGGTACTTCGAGATTAGATACTACCCCTAGAAATTTAAGGAGGCTAATATAGTAATCTTAAAGAAACCGTAGAAGGAGAACTATACTAACCCTAAGTCCTATAGGCCGATTACCCTCTTAGATACCTTAGGAAAGATATTTAAGACGGTAATAGCGGCTAGGCTTAGAGATTACGCGGAGGCTAATAACCTCCTTCCGGAGGAATAGATAGGTATAAAGTAAGGAAGATTAGTAGAAACCGCGCTAGAAATAATTACTAATATAGTCTACACGGTATAGGGAATAGGGAAGAGGAATATAGTAAGCCTCCTCTCTCTAGATATTACCGGAGCCTTTAATTACGTCTCCTACTCTAGGCTACTCTATATAATAAAGATAAAGAGGGTCCTAGAAAGGATAGTACGCTAGACGGTAAGCTTCCTTATAAAGAGGGCGACTTTAATTACCCTCGGTAGGAGGACGAGTTAGATAGAGTTAGTAGAGATAGGGATCCCCTAGGGTTTACCTATCTCTCCGATATTATTTCTATTTTTTAATACTCCCCTAATCGAGGAGTATAAAAAGCTAAAGCTACTAATTTAAGTCGGCGGATTTATAGATAATATCTATCTACTAGCTTATAATAGGAGTATTAAACGGAACTACGAGGTTCTAGATAAAGCTTATAAGGTATACCTACGGTAGGCGAAGACTTATAAAGCCTCGTTTATACTAAAGAAGTACGAGCTCGTTTATATAACCTGTAGAATAAAAGGTATAAAGATAGACGTAATAGTTAAGCTTAAAGGAATTAAAGTTAAACTAAAGACGTCGATTAGGGTCCTAGGACTTATACTTAATAGTAAGCTAAATTAGAATATATACCTAAAGAAGGTATAAGCTAAGATAGATAACTAGATTCAGGCGCTCTACTACGTCGCCGGCTTAATATAAGGCGCGGTTCTACTAGTTAGTAGGCTTATATACGCGGTAGTAGTAAGGCCTATAATAACGTTCGCGGCGCTAATATAATATAGCCCTAAGAATACCCCCGGGGTAGTAGGGAAGTATATAAAGACCCTAATAATAATCTAGAATAAAGGACTACGTAAAGTACTAGGGGCGTATAAGGCTACCCTAATTCCGGTCCTTAAAGTAGAGGCGGGAATCCCGTTAGTAAGAGACTTCCTTAATAAGGCCCTACTATAGAGTAAGATCCTCTAAGGGATATATAAGATAGTCCTAAAAGGGAACGCGAAGATTAAGTCTCAGTTATAATTAAAAAGGGGTAGGAGGCTACGCCCTCCGCTACCCCCGTTAGCTAAGAAGGAGTCTTAGGCGAAGCGGTCGCTAAACGGGGTACTTAATAGCCCGACGCTATAGAAAAGGATACTAACCTAGTAGGAAGGCCGGTAGTAGGGCTAGTAGCGCCACTACTAGCGGGGATTAGAGGGCCGAAACACAAGCCTAGCATAGAAGGGTGACCTAGTAGGAGGGAGATAGGACCTCTATAAGGGCCTAAAGAAGCCGGAGAGCTCTATAGTAGTCTAGTTACGTACGGATAAGATTAGGTTTAACTACTTCTTATTTATTAGGAAGGTTCCTAGGATCCTAAGTCCTAGCTACCCGTACGGGGTGGCGAGGTAGACTAGTAAATATATCCTACTATTCTATCCCGACTATTATACTAGTAGGAGTTAGATATTACTAGAGGCTAGGTTAGAAGACTATAGTACTATTCTCTTATTACTAATAGAGATAAGGGCGGCGGCGAGGTAGTTAATTAGGACAGGCGCCCTCTACTAGTTTATACTAGTAAAAGAGATATTAGCGAGAACTAATAGAGAGGAAGGGCTCCGCCCTAACTAAAGAGAAGAGAATATAGTCGACGAAACCTTAGTATTATAAATAGTAGACCTAACCCCTTAATATACCGCCCCGATAGTAGGCCTATTAGGAGGGGGAGGGAAGGAGCCGAATAATAGTATAGCCTGTAGATAGTAGGTAGAGTTTTTATCCCTTAGCTAGGTTTCTCCCCGAATAATAGGTACGCTAGGCGTACCTCTTAAAAAGTCTACCCTTATTAGCTTTAGCTAGTATAAGAGTATAAATAAATAATTAATTAATATAATACTTTTATACTTTAATTATTATATTACTAAAATTAGCTAGATTATATTTAAGCTAAGATATATACTATTTACTACTACTACTAGTAAATATTAGTACTTATAAGTATAGTATAACCTTAGATAAGATAGCTTTATAACTTATTATAAAGATATTTTATATTCCTTTATAACGCCTTAACTAACCTTATAGGAAATTATACCCTTACTCTTCTTTACCCTTAAATACCCCTACTATTAGCTTATTATAATTATAAGGTAATTATAGTCTTTAAGCTCTTAAGAGGTTCTTATTTAAAGATAAGGATATAGTATTATAAGGGGATCTAGTATAAGACACACGCTTTAAAGTAGATAATATTATATTAAGTCTTAGTTACTAAACTAGTTATAAAGTTAATATACTATCCTTTATATTAATAATAATATAAGCCGCTTCTATTAATATAGTAGATTAATATAAGAACTTATAATATAATATACCCTCTTTACTAGTTATATCTTAATAGGTTCCTTATCTAACTCTTCCTTATTAATAATATAGTTATCTTATCTCTCTTATTTTAAGTTTAAATCTATTATATTTAGTAATAGCCTCTACTTTATAACTATTTAATTCTCTTAAATACGGGATTTACTATTACTAACCTTATTATTATATTTAATACTATTAAGTATATTAAATAGATTATAAGCTCTACTAGCCTACTTAAATAATTAGCTCCTACTATAAATAGGTATAATATTATAAGTATAAATATTATATATAAGACTAGGAGTAGCTTAAACCTCTCCTACTTCTACCTACCCTTATTATAATAAGCCTCTAAGATATTATACTTTAATTAGGGTAAATAGTCTTTAATTTAATAGGATAAATATTTCTTATAGAAATAGGGGTATTAGAGAATAATAATATAATAGGTAAATAAGTTCATAAAAGAATATCTAAGAAATAAGGAGGTAGCTTATAATTAAAAGAAAAATAAGGGGTAGAGATTTAACTATATATTATATACTTTTTATAATATTATTATTATTACTTTTAGGTTAGAATATATTAGATTTAGTAAAAACCCTATTTAATATATAAATATATTAGTCTATTATATCTAATATATCTAATAAGATCTAGCGCGTAATTCTCATATTTTAATTATTTAAACCCCCTAGAAATTATTAGATATTTATTTAAAACTTATAATAAATATAACTACTTTAAATTACCTACTCTCTTATTACTATCTCTTATTATTCTAAAGCTTTACTCTTTTTTAGTATACTATCCCTTTAAATTAAAATACTTAGCTTTAATTATTATATATAATAGATAGTATAAAATAATACTTTTTACTTTATCTTTAATTATACCTCCTATCTAATATTCTCCCCTTTATAATAAGATAAATACCTAAATTAGAGGTAGATATTATACTATTAATAGTATCTTAGCTAGTCCCTCTTTCTCCTTAATTACTATATATATAATAACCTTATAACTATTTATTTTAAGATATAAGTCTATTAGCTTATAAATTACTATAAACTATATATAACTTAATACTTTAAGACTAATACTAATATAATAATTAATAATATAATAAAAGTAGTATTATACTAAATAATTTCTTAGGGGGTAAAAGGTACTAGCGTACTTATTAATATTTATACTACTTATAATAAATAATTCTAGTCTACCTTAGTATAAATTAAACTACTTAAGGAGGAACTAATCTCTTTATAAGTAGATAAATATTATTAGTAAGAGAGAACTTATAAAATATATTAAAATCTTAACTATACCTATTCTAAAGCTATAACTTAGGATTCTACTCCTAGTATAAATAGCCCTCCCTTTATTTATAATAATATTATTAATAATACCTAATAAATCTATTAAAATACCTAGGATAGTTACTAGAGTTATATAACGGGAGGAGTAATAATAAGTTCCTCTATTTAATTATACTAATATCTCTTAAAACCTAAGTTATTAGATAATTCACTTTATATAAACTCTAACCTAGTTATTTATTACTATTATCCTCTTACTATTCCGGCTATAATCTTATAAACCTAATAGATATAAAGCTATTATAACCTTAGTCTTATTAGCTTTCTATTAGTTATAAGATATCTTCCTCTACTTCCTTAAGCTTATAATTATAGATATCTTTACTCTTTTAAACTTTTATATATATACTAGGGGTATAAAGGTTATATATAAGGTAGTATTTATTATTATATTATATCTCTTAAGCTAATTCTAGCTATTATTATTTTCTATATATCTCTTATAATTAGCGGGTTATAAAGTAGTAGATATAAGGGTTTATATTATTAATAGTAGCTTAATACTATATTATATAATAGAGCTTTTATATTAATTTAGCTTATACCTACTAGAGTCTAAATATTTATTAGTTACTATTAATTATCTTTAAGTAAAGCTTACTATTTAATAAGTTATTAATTATAAAAAGTAATTAGCTAAGCCTTAGTAAATATATTTTAAATAATATATATCTTTAGGATTAAGTATTTATATATTTTATTCCCCTAATTTATTTAGGCTTATAAAATATAGAATCCTAGTTAATATTAAATCTAATATCTTCTTATAAGATTTATATAAATAAATTAAAGTATAAGTTATTTATAATAATCTTATTAATAGCCTTATTAAATATAATTAGGTCTTAAGGCTTATATATCCTAATTTTCCCCCTATTCTTCTTATAATAGCTAATATTTATATTACTAAAGGTAATACTATATAACTAAGGCGTTAGTATTATTCCTCTTATAACTATTAATATAGTATTAACCTTACTCTTATAATACCTTCTTTACTTTTTATTATTATTATATTTCTAGGCCTAGTATATTAAATACTCCTCTTTCTAAGCTAGATTAATATTACTAAAAACCTTATAAAACTATTATATAACTCTTATAAAAGCGGGTTATAACTCCTTCTTTATAATAATATTATTAATTTTATCCCCTAGATTCTTACATATATTAATCTCTACCTCTAGTATTATATATATTACCTTATATATCTTATTATTAATAGTAAGACCGGCGTAAATCTAATTATTTACCTAATAGTTAACCTTTAACTCCTTCTAGATCTATTCTTATAAAGTAGCTAGAGTAATTATAATATAGACTAGAGAGTATTATAAGCTAACCTCCTACTTTATAATATATCTATTTATATATATAATTCCTATTATAAAGTCCCTAATATAGACTTTATATAGTTAATTACTATTATAATAATCTATTTTAATTATAACGCGTAGGTATTTAATCCTAGAAGGAAAGTAAAGGTAGGGTAGCGCTAGAAAAATTATATTTTATATATAATTATAATACTAGTATATCTTATATATCTTATATATCTTATAACTCTTATTTATCTTATATATTATATATATATTATATCTTATATATATCTTATATATATCTTATATAATATATATATCTTATATATCTTATATATTTTATATATTTTATATATATTAATATCTTATATATCTTATATATCTTATATATCTTATATATTAATCTTAGTATATTTATAAAAAGGTATATATAGTAGAATTTAAAGTATATATCTTAAAATAGTAATATAGTTAATAATTATAAGGGTAGATAGCTTAATAGTATATTTTACTATTCTAAACTTCCTAATCTAAACTAACTTTTATAAGTAGGGGGTCTAAGCCGGTAATATCTAATATTTATATTATAAGGGCCTAATAGATATATAGTTTTAATAGAATAGAGCTAAATAAGGAGGTTATACCTACTACTTACTAGACTAACCTTATAACTAAATATTAAAGAGAGACCCGCCTTATTCCTCTTACTAGCTACCTCTTTTTAATAGTAGAACTTTATTACCTACTTAATAAACTTAGGTACTAAGAACTAACTATTAATAGTAAGGTATTATAATAAGAAACCTCTACTATTTATAAGACTAAAGATACTTATTACTTAAGAAATACCTTCTAATCCTCCTAGTTAAACCTTAAGACTATATATACTATAATTAATATAAACTAATATTAGTTTAAACTTATAATTTAAGTATACTTTAGTACTTTAAGCCTAGAAGATTTTATATTAGCCCCTAATAGAGAAGGTTATTATTTTTAGTTTTATAAACTCTTATCTATTACTATATAATAGTAATAATATAATATATAATTATTATAAATAGCTTAAAAGTAGTATTAATATTAAAAATAAAAGGCGTAGCTTTAATTTAACCTAATTATAACTCCCTTATTATTATAATAGTTTAGATTTTAATTATTATACCCTAAGTTAGAGATATCTATATAAATTTAAAAGTATTTCCCTACCCTTTAACTAGCCTATTAATAAGGTATATAACTTTTATAATTCCTAGAGAACCTATCTACTATTTCTTTTATAACTTTATAATAAGTATCTTTAATATTATTACTAATAGTTTCTAAAATATTAGTATCTATATTTTAAAGATACCTTACTATTATTATTATAAGAAAGGCTACTTATAAAGGAGGTTTAATAGGACCCTAATAATAGCTTAATATAATAAACTTTATATTTTTTAACCCCTAGCCTTTATACTATAACTTCCTAATTTCCTCTAGAGGTACTCCTAAAATACTTATTTCCTTATAATTCTTAGGCTTATAATTAAAGTATATAATTATTTATAATATATCTAGCTATATCCTTATCTCCTCTCTATTAGGGACCTTTAATAAGGTTAATAAACTACGCTAACTAAGTAGTATTTTTTATAAGCTAAGCTTACTATTACTAGTTATAAGGTTAGTAAGGCGTATATTAAGTTTAAAAAAGAATATAATAATAAAGTAAAGATCTTTATTAGATTAAAATCTAATATTATATAGGAGTCTAATATAATATAAGTTATTACTAAAGTCTATTATAAACTAAATCTTTTTAATAATTATTATTATACGCCTTAGTATATAATAGCCTTCTTATACTATTAAATATATAATATTATTAATAACTACTTCCTAAAAGAGAATTATATAAAGCTATTAAAAGCTAGGGGTAAAATATACTTAAATTAAATAAGTCTTATTAATTTAGTAAGCTAGATCGCGTATATAAAGACTTTTATAGTAATAGAAGATAAATATATTACTAGACTTATATACTTTTCTATACTATTAAGCCTTTATTATAGTAGTAAAATAGGTATTAATAAGTATATAAAACCCTTTTAAGATAGCGTAGAGGGAGATTAAGTCCTTAATATTAAGGTTCTTTATAATTTTAAGACTTAGCTTAGGATAATTAAGGATAGTAATAAAAATATTAAATTAATTTATGTCTACTTTATTTTCTAGTTATAAAATACCTAGTTAACTATTTATACGGCGTCTTCTCGCTAGTAATAAGAATATAGGAATATAAGTAGGAGATTAACTTACTTATTAGTTATATAAGAAGCCTTTATTAGGTAATATAATAATAAGGTTATCTATTTTAATTATAGGTTTAGTATTAGTTAATATAGTAGTATCTAATAAATATTAATAATACTTTATTAAGGTAGTAAAAGCCTTATTATCCTAACTAGTAGTTTAGCTAAGAGATAGTCTTATTATTATCCCTTATAAAGACTATTACTTAAGAGTTATTATCCTCTCTAGTAGAGTCTATAATTTAAGGAGTAGTATTAGTAGTTATAAGTTCCTTTACTTATAAACTATCTAGTATTAAATTAAGAATAGTATATAAGTCTATAATTTAGATAGATAAAAAGGCCTATTAATATATATATTACCTATTAAGTTATAATCTAGGGTTACTATTTTAACTAATACTATTCTAATAGAACTACCTACTAGGACCTTATTTAAAGTTCCTAATATACTATTTAACTATTTAAAAATAGATACTATATTATTTTAGGAGGTCCCGCCTATAAGATTTTTATAGGGAGGTAGGGCGGAATTAGGGTTATAAAGACGCGAGTCTAAATTAGTATATTATATATTAACTAGTAAACTAAATAAAAGATAGACTTAATAGGCTTACTTAATATATTTAAAAGGTCTAGAGAGCTTATAATAGAGTACTTAGATAGTTATAATAGATAATAGTATATAAATAAAGACGTATATTAAGATTTAACCTATTTATACTCCTAGTAAAAGAGATATAAGTACTAAGGCTATTATATATCTTATATATCTTATACGTCTTATACGTCTTATATATCTTATATATCTTATATATCTTATATATTAAGTACTTATATATCTTATATATCTTATATATTAAGTACTTATATATCTTATATATCTTATATACCTTATATACCTTATATATTTTATATATTTTATATATATTATATATCTCGTATATATTATATATCTCGTATATCTTATATATCTTATACGCTTTATATATTTTATATATTTTATATATATTATATATCTCGTATATCTTATATATCTTATATATCTTATTATATTAGTAATAGAATAATTTAGATACTAGACTAGATAGAGAACCCTACTAAGATTTATATATATTAAAGACCTGTAAGTTACCCTTCTAGGCTAATTATTCTAATTAACTAATACCCTTTACTAATAGGCTACTATAATATAATCTATTCCTAGTAGGTTTCTTATAATCTATTTAACCTAATATAGTATAAGAATTACATATTAATTTTAGTAGAGTTCTAAATCTAGCCTAGTATCCGGATTTTTCTATTACTAACGTGCTTATATCTTCTTACTATAATAGAATATAGCTAATTTAGGACCCTGAGCTTATCGCAGCTTATCGGTTAGTTAATAAGTCCCCCAGATTCCTTTCCTGGACTAGCGCGAACATCAAAAGTCTGACATCTCTTCGCATTCTACCTACGTCTGCACCTACGCTCCATAATATTTTCTGCTTAAATGAAGTTATATGGCTCATTTTCAGCTATCTAACGCTTTAAGAATAATTAAAATCGGTCTCTTAGTGCTAAAGATATATCAGAATGAATGGATTCACCCACTAAATTCCATGCGCCTACTACGGATCGCGAATCTCAATAATCCTATCATTGTTTACAAATTACCTATTCTACCACGTCACTTACCAACGTGTCTGATATCTATCTAGATAGGGGGGAATATCCGTCTTATTGCCAGGTATGCAACGCTATCAGAATAATCTAAATCGGTGCATTAGTACATATGATATGGCTAATGCTGTCGCATTCACAGACTACCTACCTACCAACGTGTCTGATATGCTCCCTACTATTCACCTCGCCTACCAACGCGTCTGATATCGGTCTGAATAGGGGGAAATATCGCCTCATTGCCAGGTAGGTAACGCTGTCAGCATGATCCAAATCGGTGCATTGCTGCATTAGCTAACGCTGTCGTATTCACAGGCTAAAAACCCTACTATTCACGTCACCTACCAACGTGTCTAATATCCACCTACCAACGTGTCTGATATCGGCCTAAATAGGGGGTGATATCCGTCTCATTATCAGGTATGGAACGCTGTCGGAATGGAAAGGTGTATGCATATGGCTAATGCTGTCGCGTTTATAGGCCGGCTACCTACCAACGTGTCTGATATGCTCCCTACTATTCACCTCACCTATTAACGTGTCTGATATCGGTCTGAATAGGGGGAAATATCCGTCTTATAATCAGGGCAATATGTCTGATATACTCCCTACTACTCACGTCACCTACTAACGTGTCTGATATGCTCCCCGCTATTCACCCTACCTACTAACGTGTCTGATATCCGTCTGAATAGGGGGAAATATCCGTCTTATTAATAGCCTAGTATGTCTGATATACTCCCTACTATTCACCCCACCTACTAACGTATCTAATATACTCCCCGCTATTCGAATTTTTACAGGTATTTTCTAGTATCTTATATAAGATCTTATATATCTCGTACGCTTTATATATTTTATAAATCTTATATATTTTATATATCTCGTATATCTTATATATATTATATATATCTTACTAGTTTTATATATAATATCTTTTTAATCGCGTATTTCACCTATATCTCTTATATCTACTCCTTTTATATATAATTAAATACTTATTAATAAAGCCTCTAATATAACTTAAATATTATATACCTTATATATTATCTAAGTAATTAATACCTTTTATTACTAGCCCTTAGAAGTTAATCCTTTTATACTTTTTTCTAGATACAATCTATAATTTAAGTCTCCTTCTTAATAAAATCCTTATTATATAGGTATTATTAATATAGCTAATATATAATATATTACTATATCCTAGTATTATATATATACTATAAATAATACTATTTAAAGTAAATAGGCGCTTATTAATTAGACCTTAGGGAGTTATAATTATAGCTATTTACTATTTCTCTACTTTAATTATATTATATAAAGGATTAATAATACCCCTATTTTATATCTTAAGTTATTTAATTATTACTCTACTATATCTTAGGAGTTTACCCTTTCTATTATAGTTCTTTATATCCTAAATAATAACTAGGAGCTATAGCTAACCTACTAGTTTCCCTCCTTAAGGGTATTAAATACTAGATTAATTAGTAATATCTAGATAATACTCTTAACCCTATATATAGTCTTACTACTAATAGCCTTTATTCTACTAATTAATAGAGTAATAATAGAATTCCTCTAATAATTAATCTAGATTAGCTATATTTTTACTAGATCTTTTCTAGGTCCTTAATAACTTATAGATCTATACTAGGTAGTAAGAAATCTAAGAAGGGTTATCTTCCTATATATTACCTATATCTTATATAAACCTAAGGTCTACTACCTTTATATACTCCTACTAAATAAATATAACTAATATATATAGAAGATTTAAGACTTTACTTTTAGCGGCGGTAGTAGATACTATATATTATAAGTTTAGATTATAATATAAATAATATAACTATCCTTACTCTTACTTATCTATCTTCTATCCTAGCTTATTTAGTAGTATAATAGCGCTAAGTTAATTAATATATACCTTATTATTATAATTAACCTAACCTAGTAGGTAATTAAGGCTATATTTCTTAATATTAGCTATTATAAGAATATTAAGCTCTTAAGTATTATATTAAAGTAGTTACCTCTTAAAATACTTTTATTTATTTATTTATTAAAATAGGCGTTTAACTATCTTAATATAAGCTACCTCGCCTATTTTAATTATTATATTAAGTAGGCTATTATATTCGCGTATATAATAGGTATAATAGCTTAATATATATATCTTTAGAAAGTTAAAATAGTAACTATTATAATAGGGTTATAAATAATCCTTTACTTAATTAAATACCTTTAAATAATAGTCTAAGTAGGCTATTATATCTTATATATAAGAGATATATTAGACTACTATTATAAAATCTACTAATACTTTAATAGTAAATATAATACCTAGCTACTTCTTATCTAGTAATAGGATTATTATAGGAAGTAACTACTAAATAATCCCCTTATATTCTACTCCTAACTACTGCTTAACCTTACTAAAATAATTAAAGTATTTAAGATTAGGGAATAGTAGGACTTAGTAGTAGGTCTAATCTAATTAAACTATTATAAATAATTCTAGAAGTACTCTATTTCTAGTTTCTATTTAAATATACTTTTTCCCCTTTATCTTTTATATAAATACTCTAATTATTTTATTAACTTATATAAGTAGGTAGTCTCTAGCTACCCCTTTAAATAATTAGTATAAGATATTAGATAATATATACTTATAAATATTTATAAGATAATATTTCTAGGTAAAATTATTAGTAGGATAGATATATTAATAGTCTAATTAAGAATAGTATTTATTCTATTATAAAGTTAATTATAAGGTAATTTATAATTTTATCTATTTATAGGTTTATATAAGCTAGAAGCCGTATTAATATAGATCTTCTTATTTCTCTTAGGGTACCTAATAAATAGAGTAATATTATAAACTTTTAATACCTATAATTAGAACTTACTCTTTATAATTAGCTAAAATTCTAGTAATAATAAGATACCCCCTTTAGGTTTTCTTATCTATATAAATTATTAGAAAACTATTTACTATATACTACTCTAATACTAGTTAAATTATAGGTATTAGTAATTAAGAATTATAACTATATAAGATATATATTTATACTTTAATATAAGCTCTATTATTATATAATAGACTTTTAACTTAATTTCCCTACCTAGCTCTTATAAGATAGGTATTAAACCTAGAAGTATTATACTTAGCCTATTATATTATTTATAAGTCTCTTTATCTAAATTACTAATTATTATATAAATAGGCTATATTAATAGATTACTTATAAGGGTTATTAATTATATCTTATCTATTATTAATAAAATTAATATTATAATAGTATTATCTAGTAGTTAAGTCTATTATTCCTACTACTAATTTATAATATATATCTTACTCTAGATTTATAAATCTACCTTTATAATAGAAGGATTATTAGGATTATTTATTATATACTTATATATAAGGGTATATACTAAGTTATTAATAAATAGTTAATAGTTAATTAAGAATTTAATAACCTTTATAATATCTTAATAATAGATAGTATATTACTTAGCCTGAATATTATTTATATCTACTTAAATCTTAATCTTTAATTTTATTTACTTATTATTAAAGATACTATTCTTTATTATACCTAATATATTTAATTATTTTATACTACTCTTAAAATTAATATATTCTTATAATAAATAGAGTTATAAATTATTAAAGAAGCTATTTATATCTCTTTAAGTATACTCTACTTATAAAAACTATTAAGTAAGAGTATAATCTATCTTATTATTAAAGGGAAAGAATAAAGGGTCTAATATATATTAATATATTATAAGAAGCTCTATTAAAAGTAGTTCTCTAGCTCTTTTATTAATAATATCCTAAAAGGTCTTTATCTTAAAAGTTATATAAATAGAGAACTTCCCTAATCTCTTTCTATTTAATATACTTTATTTATTTAAAGGGATATATTTATTTATAACTTAATTACTAGCTAGTATATTTTTTAAGATATCTTTATCTTAATCCTCTTTAGTTATTAAATTTAAAGTAAATAACTTATTAATTATAACTTATATAAGGGTAATATTCTACTTAAGAGGTAGTATAACTTAAAAGTTTATTTATAAGAGAATACTTAAAGCTATTTTATATTATTTATATTATTTATTAATATATTTTAAGAAGGCTTAATTAGTCTTTATAATAAAGTTATAGCTATTATATACCTAACTAGCTATTTAAAAGGAAGGGATAATAATAAAATAATTAGATAAGTTAAGGGTAAGTATATATAATAGAATATAAGTATATATAATATAATATAATATAATAGAGCCTTTACCTTCTTTAATTAAATTTATTAATTAAAGGGAGCTTAAATAGATTAGGATAGAACTAGTATATTACTTAAGAGGCGTACTTTAATATATAAGATATATAAGATTATAAGATATACTAGATATATAATATAATAGAATAGATTAATATATACTAGGTATAAGTAATAGTTAATATATAAGATATATAAGATTATAAGATATATTAGATATATAATATAATAGAATTAATAGATATTGCTAGGCTTAAGATATACTTTCTAGGTTAGGTAATAGCTAGCGCGTAGGATATATAAGATTATAAGATATATTAAATATATAATATAATAAAATTAATAATATATTAGGCTTAAAATACTAGCTAGTATATAAGATATATAAGATTATAAGATATATTAGATATATAATATAATAGAATTAATAGATATTACTAGGCTTAAGATATACCTTCTAGGTTAGGTAATAGCTAGTATATAAGATATATAAGATTATAAGATATACTAGATATATAGTATAATAAAATTAATAGATATATACTAAGCTTTCTAAATTAGATAATAGCTAGTATATAAGATATATAAGATTATAAGATATACTAGATATATAATATAATAAAATTAATAAATATTATTAGGCTTAAGATATACTTTTTAAATTAGGTAATAACTAGTATATAAGATATATAAGATTATAAGATATATTAGATATATAATATAATAGAATTAATATTAAACTAGAGATATACTTTTTAAATTAAATAATAGCTAGTATATAAGATATATAAGATTATAAGATATACTAGATATATAATAAAATAAAATAAGCTCTTAAATAATAGTTATATAAGATATATAATATTATAAGATATATTAAATATACTTAATATCTTATATATTAATTACTCTTTATAACTTTAACCTTTTATAAGTATCCTGTTTTATTATATAAATAATACTATTAAGGATAATAGTTATATAAAAAGTATAATATTATAAGATATATTATATTTATTAAATAAATAATATAGTAAATAGACTAAATAGTATAAATCCTTAATATATAAAAGATATATTTTTAATAAGAAGATCTATTATAAGAACCCCTTCTCTCCTAATTATAAATAGTAGAACCTACTAATATATAAGATCTCTCTTAAGGGTATTAATTATAATATATATTATATATTATACTCCTTACTATTTACTTTATATCTTAATATTTAAAGCTAAAATTCCTAATAGAGCTTATATTTACTTTATCTTATTAAATTATATAATCTTAGACTTTCCCTAGATAAAGAATTTAACTTTAGCCTCTCCTCTCTTTTTATATTACTTTACTTAGATTTCTATTAATTTTATAATATAATATACTTTAACTCTTTTATTACTCTTATATTAGACTTTATTCTCCTTACTATCTTATCTCTCTATCCCTAAGAATTATTTTAAGCTATTATAAGTCTTACTTAGTCTTTATACTTACTTATATAGCTTAACCCTTTAATTATACTATTTAAAAGAATAAAGAAGCTAAAAATAATTAAACCTAGCTTAACTTAAAGATAATTATAAAAGAATATTATACTTTTATTAGCTAGATCTTAAATAAGTTTATAATAGCTAGTTTATAATATATAAATAATTTAGCCTTACTTTATAATTAAGTAGCTATTAAACTAGTCTACTAATAATTAAAGGATTATCTTTAATTTATACTTAAATTATAGCTTAATACTATCCTAGCTAACTAAATTAATAAGATATTAAAATATAATTATTACTGTTTTATTAATAACTTAAAGTATATAATTAAAGTACTTAAAGAGGTTAAGATTAATACTACTAAATAAAGAGTAATTAAAATTAAGGTTAAGTTAGAAGGTAAGTTAAATATAAAGGATAATAAATATATAACTAGCTATATAAAATAGTTAAGAGAGAGAAGGTTCCCTTTATATAAAGGGTTATTTAGTACTAATAGATTAATAATACTAAAGGAGATAATTAAGTTATTCATTTAATTAAGGATATCCTTAATAAAAATACTAAAATTAAAGACTTAAATACTTTAAATTATATTAATTTAAAGGCCTATTATAAGATACTCTCTATTTAAGTACTATTAACTAATTATAAGATATAAATACTTATAAGGTAGATACCCCTTAAAAGAAAATAGATAAAGATTAATAATTATACTATTAATTTTAAGATATTAATTAAGTTATAAGTTATATAATACCTTATAAATAATATTTACTTCTAAGTCCTAGGATTATATAATAAGTAATTTATTATAATATACTTAAGTACCTAGCTAATATTAACTATTATAATTAAGAATTTAATTATAAAGATTAAAGAAGAATTAATTCTACTTATAACTTTACTCTAGTCTTTAATACTTAATAATATCTTTAAGCGGCGTATTAATAGTATTAAAAAAGGTAGTACCTCTTCTTTATATTTATAGATTTCTTATAAATAGCTAACTTATATATAATATTAAAGGTCTTCTCTAAGTCTAGATATTCCCTATTTAATTATATATTTTTATTCCCTTTATAAGCTATTTAAATAGATCTTCTAGGTAATAAGTTTATTAAGCCTCTTATTACTAAAGAACTAGATACCTATCTATTATTAAGTAAGTTAGGTAAGTTAAATAAAGAGGGTATAAAGATAATAGATAAGACTTAATAAAATATAAACCTACTTAATAAAGAGTTTAATATTATAGAAAAAGATTATATTAGTATTAATAATAATAAGAATTCTATATTTAAGCTAGGTAGTAAGGATATAATAATAGTAGATAGTAATAAAGGGATAGTAGATAGATTTATAAAGTAAGTCCTCTCCCTTTAACTAATTTATAAGAATAGAGCTAAGACTTATTAATAGATAGGTATAAGCTATTAGAGATACTAAGGTAATAGAGTATTTTAATTTAAGCCTATTAAGATAGTTTACGCGCTTTTATAAAGTTATAATAAAGGATATAAAATATAAACTAAGGGTTAATTAAAAGCCCTAGGAGGGGAAGTTTAAAGTATTAAGTCTTAAGATAAAGGGTATTAAGTAAGTAGCCTACTATTATTAATACTTTACTATCTTTATTATATTTAAGTTTAAGAACTCTATAATTAATAGGATAATCCTAGCTAAAGAGATAAGACTTAGAAAGGTTAGTAATTAATATAAGCCCTTAAATATATTTAATAAAGGGGGGAAAGCTAACTTATTATATATGATAATTTAGACCTTAAAGGTAATTATATATTTTATATATTAATACTAGATTAATATTATATAAAGTAAGATTAAATATAATTAAGAAACTACTTAAATTAATTAATATCTTCTTAAGAATTAATAATTTAATAAAACCTACCTATTATAAAATTAATAGCTATTCCTTTATATATATATTTATAATAGACTAATAAGTAGCTTCCTTTTATAATATAGACTAAACCTTATTCTTATATTAGTAAAGTTACTTAGTAATTAGGTAAATAAATAGGATAATTAATTTAATAGTAATTATTAGTAAATACTTAATATATATTTCTTTATATATTATATAAATTAAAATCTTAGGCCCTACTATCCTACTAATATTAAGTTAAACCTATTTAAGATAGGTAAAGGCTTCCTACCTATTTATACTAACTAGTAAGGAATATTTATTATAATACTAGGGGTATTTACTAAGTAAGTTTAAAGCTAATTTATTAATTATAAGTATTAAAATATTAAGTAGGGAAGATATATTATATCTAATAAAGTCTTACTACTAAAACTTAAGGTTAGTTATATAATAGTTAATAAATAGTATAAGTCTAAGGGAGACTTAATAAGACTTATAAGTATCTTAAGAGTAATTAAAGTTTATTTAAGGTTCTATATAATTATTATTATATTAGGAACCCCTTAGATAAAGGTACCTTTAGACCTTACTAGTATATTAGTAGTAATAAGGATAGGATGTAAGGATTAATAATAGCTTAATAATAATCTTTAATAGGTTAAGCTAAAAAACTTTAAAGATATTTATATAACTTTTAATAGATTAATAAAAGCTATAAGCGCGTTCTAGATAATAGATAAGCTAGTAGATTATATTACTTACTTATATATACTTACTAAGGTTATAATACTTAACTATTATTCTATTTTAATATAATTTAATATACCGCTTATATAATTATTTAAATAGTAGCTCTAGGTTATAAATATTATAACTAATTTCTTAATAGTACTTATCCTAGCCCTTAATAAGTAAGAGTAAACTATTTAATAGGAGGTAGATACTAATAGTATTAAGAAAATAGAGTAGTAGAAAAATATAATATACTTCTAAAAGGCGTAGTAGCTAAGAGCTATTATATCTATCTTAAGGTTATTACTTATATTAGAAGAAGATAAGGTATTAAAGGTAATATAAATATAATAAAAGGAATATAAAATATTAGATAATAAATATAAGAATTTATACTTTAAAAGACTTAATAAATTAGCCGCGTCTACTTTAAAGTTTAAGTTTATTATTAATATTATTAAAGAGCTTAGTATTATAAGGTATAAAAAGGGCTTTAATAGGTAGCTTAATATAATACTAAAGAAGCTTATAATTATTAGAATAAATATAATAGTTTATATACTCCTAATAAAGGTATATTTATATACCTAATAGCCCTCTTTTATCCTAGTCCTTTTTATTATAAATATCTTAGGTTATTAAAGGTTATATTAAATCTAGTATAATAGTTAGAGGCGGATCTTACTATTATAAAAGAGAAGAAGGTTAGAGTAGTTTATAGTAATATATAGCTATTTAATTAATAGGATATTATTAATACTTTTTAATAAAGGCCTAGTAGTAACCTAGACTTAGAGTATAATATTCTTATTTTTATAATAAGTCTAATTAGGACTAGTATTAACTTAATAAGGGTAAGGAAGATTATTATACTTAATATAAAGTACTTAAAGATACTTATATAATAGGTAATCTTCTATATTTATAGAATTAAGTAATAGAATAAGATATATATATAGGTTCTATAGTACTTAAAGGTTAAAATAGATAGGAGGATATATAATATATAAGGAAAGTAAAGCTAGCTAATAGCTTAGTTTATAAGGATTAAAGATAAGGCTAGGAAGGAGGTAAAGAAAGTATAAGAAGTTATAAAGGTTATTATATAATAATATAAGCTATCTTTAATCTAATAAATAGTATATATAATAAGGGAAATACTTATAATATTTATAATAAATCTAGCCTAATAATATAAGATACTAGAACTAAGATATTAAGTATTATAAGATATTTAATATTATTAAATATATTAGATACGCTAGATATACTTAAAATTAGGAGCTAGAAACTATATATTATATATAGAATATAATAGGGTATACTAATAGGCTATAGCTAGTATATAGGATATACGAGATTATAAGATATATTAGATATACTAGATAGTAGAATTAATAGAATATTAGGCTTAGGCTACAGCTAGTCAGTATATATAATATATAAGATTATAAGATATACTAGATATACTAAATAACAGGCGGATAAGCTAATATAAGATATATAAGATTATATAAGATTATAAGATATACTAAATATACTATATAAGGGAATTAATAGATAAGTACTAGGTAAGGTATACTTTCTAATTTAGGCTACTACTAGTATATAAGATATATAAGATCGCGAGATATACTAGATATATAGTATACTAGAATTAATAGATATATACTAGGCTTAAGATATACTTTCTAAATTAAGTAATAGTTAGTATATAAGATATATAAGATTATAAGATATACTAGATATATAATATAATAGAATTAACTCTTAGATAGTAGTTATATAAGATATATAATATTATAAGATATACTAAGTATACTTAATATCTTATATATTAACTACTCTTTATAGCTTTAACCTTTTATAAGTACCTTATCTTATTATATAGATAACGCTATTAGGGATAGTAGTAGTATAAAAAGTATAATATTATAAGATATATACTAGATAATATTAATTATATAAGCGGTCTTAGTACTCCTTTTTATATTAATAAATTTACTTAATTAACGCGTCCTAGCTATTAAATATAAATACTCTATTATTACCCTAGCCTTTTATAAGCCTTAGTATAAATATTTATTATAATAATAGATACCTAAGAGTAATATAATTAATTATACCTATTATAAGCTATTTAATTAATATACCCCCTAGATAGGCTAAAATAATAGGAAAGTATATCCCTTTAACTTAGACTTTCCTCTTATTTATAACTTAATCTACCTTACGCCTTTCTATCTATTTATAAGTAGCTTAAGCTTCTTTACTATATTAATTAGTACTACTTCTCCCTCTTTTTAAGAGCTATTCTTTAGTCCTACTTACTTTCTCCCTTAATCTACCTTCTCCCTTATCTACTTACTTACTCCTTAGGTCCTACTTCTACTCTATTAATAGAGATTAACCTTTAAGCCTTACTATTATACTTACTTACTTAATATAGCTTAGCCTTTTAATTATACCTTTTAAAAAAGGAAGGAGAGAGTACTAAGAGGAGAATATAAGGTAGTCTAGGGCTCTTAATTAAAGAGCCTTATAATTATTATATCTAGATATAATATAATATTATAATAGCTAGTTTATAATATATAAATAATATAGCCTTACCTTATAATTAAAAGGCTATTAAGCTAGTATATTAATAATTAAAGGATTATCTTTAATTTATACTTAGACTACTACTTAATATTATCCTAGCTACTTAGATTAATAAGATACTTAAATATAACTATTATAAACTTATTAATAACTTAAAATATAAAGTTACTACCCCTAAGGAGGTTAAAACTAGTACTATTAAATAGAGAGTAATTAAGATTAAGGGTAAGTTAGAGGATAAGTTAAGTATAAGGGATAATAAATATATAATTAGTTATATAAAAATAGTTAAGAGAGAGAAGGTTCCCTTTATATAAAGGGTTATCTAGTATTAATATCCTAATAATATTAAAGGAGAAAATTAAGTTATCTATCTAATTAAGGATATTCTTAGTAAGAATATTAAAACTAAAGACTTAAATACTTTAAATTATTTTAATTTAAAGGCCTATTATAAGATACTCTCTACCTAAGTACTATTAATTAATTATAAGATATAAATATTTATAAACTAAATACCCCTTAAGAATAAAGGGATAAAGATTAATAATTATACTAATAATTTTAAGATATTAATTAAGTTATAAGTTATATTATACCCTATTATTAATATTTACTTCTAAGGTCTTTAGATTATATAGTAAGTAACTTATTATACTCTACTTAAAGACCTAGCTAATATTAACTATTATAATTAAAAATTTAATTATAAAGATTAAAGAATTAATCTTATATATAACTCTACTCTAGCCTTTAATATTTAATAATATCTTTAAGTAGTATATTAATATTATTAGAAAAGGTAATACCTCTTCTTTACCTCTATAAATCCCCTATAAATAGCTAATTTATATATAGTATTAAAGGTCTTCTTTAAGTCTAGATATTCCCTATTTAATTATATATTTTTATTCCCTTTATACGCTATTTAAATAGATCTTCTAAGTAATAAATTTATTAAGCCTCCTATTATTAAAGAACTAGATACCTATCTACTACTAAGTATATTAGGTAAGTTAAATAAAAAGGGTATAAAGATAGTAGATAAAACCTAGTAGAATATAGACCTACTTAATAAAGAGCTTAATATTATAAAATAAGAGTATATTAATATTAATAGTAGTAAGGATCTTATATATAAGCTACTTAATAGTAATATAATAATAAGAGATAGTAATAAAGGAATAGTAAATAGATTTATAAAGTAAGTCCTCTCCCTTTAATTAATTTATAAGAATAAAGCTAAGACTTATTAATAGATAGATATAAGCCGCTAGAGATATTAAGGTAATAAAGTATTTTAATCTAGACTTATTAAGATAGTTTACGCGCTTTTATAAAGTTATAAAGGAGGATATAAAATATAAATAAAGGGTTAATTAAAAGTATTAGAAGGGGAAGTTTAAAAAATAAAATAATAAAATAAAGGGTATTAAGTAAGTTTATTACCTTTATTATACTTTAGTTTAAGAACTCTATAATTAATAGGATAGTTATAACTAAGGAGATAGGACTTAAAAAGGTTAATAATTAATATAAGCCCTTAAATATATTTAATAAAAGGAGGAAAGCTAACTTACTTTAAGTAATAATTTAAACCTTAGAGGTAATTATATACTTTATATATTAGCGCTAGATTAATATTATATAGAGTAAGATTAAATATAATTAAGGAACTACTTAAATTAATTAATACCTTCTTAATAGTTAGCGTCCTAATAATACCTACCTATCTTAGAGTTAGTAGCTATTCCTCTACGCGTATATTTATAATAGATTAATAAATAGCTTCCTTTTATAATAAGGATTAAACTTTACTAGTATATTAGTAAAGGTACTTAATAATTAGGTAAATAAATAGGTTAATTAATCTAATAATAAGTATTAATAAACCCTTAGTATATAGTTTATTATATATTATATAGATTAAAGTTTTAAGCCTTACTACCCTACTAATATTAATTTTACCTTATTTAAGATAGATATTATATATAATAAATAGTACTTAAGTAAGGGAGACTCTACTAAGCTTATAACTAGTTAAAAAGAGATTAATAACTAGGGGGGGTTTATTATACTTAATACTATCTTAGGTACTCTATATAATAAAGTTCTAACTAACCTAACTAGTATTCTATTAGTTATAAGAAGGATAAGAGAGCTAGTAACTTATTAAGCCTAGCCTTTAATAGACTTTACTAGAAGATTTTAAGGTAATTAGCTTAGCTTTTAATAGTTTAATAGATTATAAGGGTATAGTTAGTACTACCTTAGAGCTAGAAGAGTATATTAGTTACTTATATATTATTATTAAAGCTATATTACTTAACTACTATTCTAATTTATTATAATTCTATCTACTACTTATAGAGCTACTTAAATAGTAACTTAAGTTTATAAATATTATAACTAGGTTCCTAGTAGTACTTATCCTAGCCCTTAAAAAGTTAAGAGCGAACTATTTAATAGGAGGAGGATACTACTAGTATTAGAAAAATAAAGTAGTAGAAAAATATAGTATACTTCTAAAAGGTATAATAATTAAGAGCTATTATATCTATCCTAGGGCTATTATTTATATTAGAAGAAGATAAGGAGTTAAAGGTAATATAGATATAATAAAAGGAATATAAAATATTAGATAATAAATATAATAATCTATACTTTAAAAGACTTATTAAACTAGTTATATCTACTCTAAAGTTTAATTTTATTACTAATATTATTAAAGAGCTTAGTATTATAAGGTATAGAAAGGGCTTTAATAGGTAGCCTAGTATAATATTAAAGAAGCTTATAATTATTAAAATAAATATAATAGTCTATATACTCCTAGTAAAGGTATATCTCTATTTATAATAGGCCCCCTTTATCTTAGTCCTTACTTATTAAATCTTATAATTACTTGAAGACCTTACTAATTTAGATATAATAGCTTAAGGGAGATACTATTAATATAAAAGGGAAGAATATTTAAGTAGTTTATAATAATATAAAGGTATCTAACCTATAAGATATTATAAGCGCGTTTTAATAATATTATATTAGTAAGTTAAATCTTAAATATTACCTTTATATTTAGATACTAAAGTTAATAGTAACTTATTACTTAAGCTAATAAATAAAGATAGCTAGTACCTATAATATAGATTAAATAACGGGTACCTATACTTTATATAATTATTCCTACCTAATAAATAGGGTAAGGGATAGAGACGTATATATAATATATATAATACTTAAGCGTTAGATTTAATAAGAAGGTCTATAGGCTATAAAGGTTATAAAAATTCCTCTAATAATTACTATTATCTAGTATACTATATATACTTAATATAATAGTAGCGTTTATAACTTATAAGATATAAGATATAACTTAGTATTTATATATACTAATTATTATAAGGTATATAAGATATAAGATATAGGTTTAATAGAAATAACTCTAATAATTACTATTATCTAGTATATTATATATACTTAATATAATAGTAGCATTTATAACTTATAAGATATAAGATATAACTTAATATCTATATATACTAGTTATTATAAGGTATATAAGATATAAGATATAAGATAGATAGATAATATCTTATAAGTAAGAATTAAGGTATATAATATATACTATATCTCTCTAGATATACTTATTATATTAGAAAGCTTTTAACTAAGTTAAAGACTTCCTAGTACCTAGTCTAGAGCTCTTATAGTACTAGGGGCTAGCCCTAGGCGCCTTAATTTAAGGACTAAGGGCCTAGGGCTAGCCTAGGGCCCCTAGGGCCGGCCCTAGACCTGCGGGTAAAAGGTCTTTACTAAGGGTATAGGGGCGAGTTAAGATCTTGCTAACGTAAGAGAAGCTACTAATTATTTAATTTTAAGCTATCTCTCTTAGTAAAGGGCTAAGATACTATATTATAGTATTAGGAGATATATATAGTTAGTATAAGTAGCTTAGAATTAATTAATTAGTAGCTTCTCTTAAAGCTATTAAGTAAGCGGACTTACTTTTAGTTAATACTTACCTTAGTACCTTAGATATACTATTAGCTAGTAAGTAGGTTACTAAGCCCCTTTAAATTAGTAGTACTTACTATGTAATAGAAAGGTAGTATATATAAGTATAAACTTCTACTTTTTTAGTAGCTTTTTACTTTTAATATAGAAAACTAAATTTTAAATAGCTATTCTATTACTAGAGGTATATTAGTAATTTCTAAAAACCTAGAGAGGTATCTAGGGCTAGCCCTAGGCTAGCCCTAAGGCCTTAGGGCTATATATTAAGAAAGCTTACTCTAGGGCTATAAGGGTAGATACGCTTCTATATAGGATTATAAGGGCTATAGAAGTAATCTACTAAGTACCTAGGGCTTTAAAAGGCGCGCTAAGATTAAGCTTTTAAGCGCTAAGTAATAGCGTTCTAGTACCTTATAGTTAGACTATTAGGTACTAATTATTATAGTTCTAGTATTACTATATTAGCTTAACTAGGACTAGTATAACTTTAATACATATTATATTAGTTATATCTTCTTACTATAATAGATAGGAGGTATTACGGTTACACCCCCTTTACCTATAATTATACCCCCTAACTACCTATAGTTATACCCCCCTATATTAGGTTAGATTAGTCGTTACTATAGTAACGCCTTATAGAGATCCTACTACTAAAACTTTAGTAATAGCTCCAACGCGATTTTCTTTAGACCGGATTAATTCTTGAAATCTAATAGACTTAAACTATTCTATTACTATAGTCTTTATAATTAAAACTTTTCTAGCTAGCGCGTATTCTAATTAGTTAATATCTAGTAACGGTAATATCCCCTAGGCGTAGAGATACTACTACTATACCCCCTACTAAATATATACGCTTTTTCCTATATCTAGCTACTACGCGGTAATATTATATATACCTCTATACTTAGACCCTTACCTGCGGTATAGGCTACGGTATAGAGGATAGTCTACGTCCTACTAGCTACGTCGTAGGCCTAACGGTCGCCTTAGCTAAGGGTGACGTTAGCGTAGGGTAAGATGGCTTAGGCTAAGGAGTAGGCTATTTAGGCTGTAAAGTACGTCGTCGCCGTACTAGTAAGGTAAGAAGGCCCCGGCTCCTACCGCGTCCCCTTAGTATTACTACTAGACCTTCTCTTACTCCTAATATTCCTAGTATAAACCTCTACTCTAGTACTAATAAGTTAGCCCTTACTTCTATTTAAGCTCCTATTATAAGCGTACTCGCTTTATATCTAAAGGGTATATTATTATTTAATATAAGGGAGTAGGGATATAATAAGTAACCTAAAATATAAAGTTATAGAGTCGCGTTATAAGGGGGTTACCCTAGTAATAACTAATCTAATCTAATACGGGGGGGTATAACTATAAGTAGTTAGAGGATGTAATTATAAGTAGTTAGGGGGTATAATTATAGGTAAAGGGGGTGTAATTATAATACCTCCCTAATAGAATATCTAGATATTCGAACCTTAAAGATCTCCTAGACCCCTTATCTAATAGATTTATCGCTTTATACCTCCTATTTAATCGCTTTTAGTTTAACTTACTTTTATAAAGAATATTAAATTCCTTATCTTCTTTATATTCTACCTATATATATACTAATATATTATAATATTTTCTAGATAAATTATATTATTTACCCTATTTTATACTACCTAATTATATTAAAATTAGGAAAATTAGTTTAGTAGTTTAAAAGATATATCGGAATAAATAGATTTACCTACTAAATTCCATGCGCTAACGGCTAGAATATAGATTACGAATAATAAAAATCCTGATATTATTTATATTTTACCTATTCTATAATAACGCCTACTAATATAACTACTATTAGTCTAAATAGGGGGAAATATCCGTCTTATTACTAGGTAAGTAATACTATTAGAACGGTCTAAATCGGTACTATATCGCTGTATAAGTGTATTAGCTAATACTATCGCATTTATAAGCTAAAAACCCTACTATTCACGTCACCTACTAACTTGTCTAATATCCACCTACTAATATATCTGATATCGGTTTAAATAGGGGGAAATATCCGTCTTATTATTAGGTATAGACCGCTATTAGAATAGGTATATGTATATAATATAGCTAATGCTATCGTATTTATAAGCTACCTACTAACGTGTCTAATATACTCCCTACTATTTACCTCCCCTACTAACGTCTTTGATATCGGTCTGAATAGGGGGAAATATCCGTCTTATTATTAGGTATGGAACGCTATTAGAATGGGTGTATATATATGATATAGCTAATACTATCCTATATATAGGCTACCTACTAACGTGTCTAATAAACTCCCTACTATTTATATTACCTACTAACGTATCTAATATTAGTCTAAATAGGGGGAAATATCCGTCTTATTATTAGGTATGGAACGCTGTTAGAATAGGTATATACATATAATATAGCTAATGCTATCGTATTTACAGGCCGTCTACCTACTAACATGTCTAATATACTCCCTACTATTCACGTCACCTACTAACATATCTGATATTAGTCTAAATAGGGGGAAATATCCGTCTTATTATCAGGTATAGAACGCTGTTAGAATAGGTGTATATATATAATATAGCTAATGCTATTACATATACAGGCCACCTACCTACTAATATATCTAATATTAGTCTGAATAGGAGGTAATATCTATCTTATTACTAGGTATAGAACGCTATTAGAATTATCTATATTAGTCTATTAGTACATGTATATGATATAGCTAATACTATCGCATTTATAGGCTAAAATATCTAATATACTCCTTGCTATTCACCTTACCTACTAATATATCTGATATCAGTCTAAATAGGGGGTAATATCCGTCTTATTACTAGGTATAAAACGCTATTAGAATTATCTATATCGGTCTATTAGAATATATATATAATATAGCTAATACTATTATATTTATACTAAAATATCTAATATTTCATATTACCTACTAAATACTAGGTAGTAGGGGTAATTTTCTAACGTAAAAATCTTGAATTTTTACAGGTATTTTCTAGTTATAGATATATTATAATACTATAGCTTTTATTCTTATTATTCTTATTATACTATATTATTAAGCTAATATTATTCTAGTCTCTAATATAATAATAGCTATCCTTCTAGACTATAACTAGCTATCTACTACCCTAGTTACATTTAATATAGCCTTATTATTATTATTATTATTATTATTATTATTATTATTATTATTATTAGAATATTATTACTATTAGCCTATTATTATAAAGTTCTAACCTACTCTACCTACTAACTAGCCGCTCTACTATAACTTACCTACTTAAACGGTTTAACCTCTTTACTAAGTAAGTTAATAAGTAAGCCTACTTTAAGGTAGATAAGTTAGAATAATACCTCTATATTACCTCTCTACCTACCTACCTACCTACCTACCTACCTACCTATAAGTCTCTAAGATATACCTTATAATAAGTATAAGTATAGCGATAGTACTAGTTATAATAGAAGGCTAGATAAGTAATAGAATAGACTAACTAATAGATTAGTAGATCTATAAGGTACTATAAATATAAGAGATAGGAAATAGACTAAGTAGTAATAGGATAGTATTATATAATAAGGTAATATATATAGTATATAGTATTATATCTTCTTACTATAATAGAATATATATAATTTAGGACCCTAAGCTTATTATAACTTATTAGTTAGCTAATAAGTCCCCTAGTTACCCCTCTAGGACTAGCGCGAATATTAAAAGTCTAACTTTCTTTATATTCTACCTATAAGCTATATTTACCCTAATATTTTATAATATTTTTTATATAAATAATATTACTTACCCTATTCTTAACTATTTAATACTTTAAAAATAATTTAAATCGGCCTAGTAGATTAGAAGATATATTATAATAAATAGATTTACCTACTAAATTAGTCTAACTATATTATATCTTAGTACCTCCCTACTATATTAATAGTTTTTTTTATCCTACCTCTTCTTTACCTTTTATAATATATTATAGATAGTAATACCTCCCCTTATAACTTATAATATATAAATTATACTAGCCGCCTTTAAATAATATAATATTACCCCTCTTATACTAAATTTAGCTCCTCTACCTCCCTATTAATACCTTCTAAGTAAGTAGCTCTTTCTAAGCTAGAACCTATTACTATTAATAAGAGGATTAAATCTTATAAGAGTAATAATATAAGGTATACTAGATACCTAAAGAAGACTATATTACCTATTTATATTATATCTAGTAATCTATTATTAAACCTTAGAGATATTACATTAATTAAACCTAGCCCTAGAGAAATACTATTAAGTACTTACCCTTATAACTACCTTAATAAGGGTATTACTCCCTAGTAGTATATAGCCCTTATTAATATAACTATTTAAATAGTTATTCCGCTAAGGAACCCTTAATAACCTACTCCCCCTATCTTTAAGGAAACCCCTTAAGAAATTACTCCTTTATTACCTCTTAAATATTATCTAGATACGCGTCGCTAGTACGCCTCCTAGTAGACTAATAAAGATAATAATACTAAGTATTAACCCCCCGCTTAATAAGGCTTATACCGGCGGTAGAATAATATATATTAGGGGTAGACGCTAGGCTAGGGATATTAAGTATATAGGGATCCTTATATAATAGGATATATAGAGCTTTACTAGGTTAATAAATTATTTAATATTACTAATAATATATATATATATATTATAATATACTATCCTAGAAAAGTAAATATAATAGCTTAGGGGGTAGTTAATAGCTATATTATAATAGTAGGAAGAATAACTAGTTATCTCCTAACTAGTTATCCCCTAACTAGTTATATAAGCTAGCTAATATTAACTTATTACTTAAAGGGCTAGGAAAGGAGGTAGAGCTTAGGGTATAATTAATTAATAGCTTAATTAATAATATAAACAATATTATTATTAATAGATAATTTATATAAAGGAGGACTATATATAGTAAAGAATTTTTAGATAATATTATTAATTATAATAATTATCTCTCCTTTACTAGTAAGGGTATAACTAATATTAATACCTATATTAGTTAAACTACCTTCTAGATCTAGAGGTCTATTTATTATCTAATAGGTCCTCTTATTACTAATAATAGCCTTAAGCTAAAATTTACCTAGATCTATATACTAGATAGTATATAAGAGTAACTAGATATTTACTATTAATCTTTTAATAATTTAAATTAAAATACCCTTACTTCTACTTAATATACCCTCTAGTCTATTAACTTATATATCTAGGGGTTTAAATCCTACTATAACTACTTTAAGGAGGATAAATTATAATATCCTATTAATATTATAAGTATTTATATTTAATAGTTAAATCTTAAATAATAGGATAAAGGTACTTATAATTAACCTACCTTTATAAAAGTTACTTATATTATAATAACTCCCAATAATATTATAAGAGGCTAGATTAAGTAGGATATTTATATTAAAATTATTAAGGGGGGCCTTATATTAATCCTTAATTAGTATCCTTCCTATATAGCCCTCTAATATCTACTCCTATTTCCCTTTAATAAATAGTTATAATATAACTACCTCTTATTAGCTAGCTATTAACTTCTAGGCGACTATCTATTATATATATTATAATAGAACTATATTACTAGTACACTCGCCTAGTATACCTTAATTAGTAGTAATAATAAACTAGAGTAGGAAGATAGTAGCGACTCTAAGTAGGAACTAGACTAGTATATTACTAGTAAGTATATACCTTAGGGTTATAGTAGGTCTTAGTAAGTAACAAGATAATAATCTTATCCTATATCCTAGTAGGGCACTTGTTTCAGGGGGTTTTACCGAGGTATAGCCGACACGAGTACCTAAGCTACTAGGATATAGGATATAAAATAGATATAAGTAAGACTATTTAATATATTTCCCTAGTTATTTTCTAGACCCTAATCCACTTAGTTATAAATAGTTCTAAATAATTTAGATATTAATTAGGAGATACTTAATATAATTTAAATAGTTAGCTAATTAATATCTAGATCTAGCCTAATTTCTTTAATTATATTATTAATAGTAGATATCTATTTAATTATTAGGCTATTAATATCTAGATATTAATAGAGCTTAATAACCTAAATTAGTATTATTAGAATTAATAGACTATTTAAGTAGACTATTACTCTAGCCTAATAGATAGGCTTAGTACTAATCTAGATATCTCGCTTGAAGATATTAGTAGTAAGGTAACTATCCTCCTATTAATAATACTAGGAAGCCTACGTACTATAAAAGCGAGAATATAAGATACTATAATAATAGTTTAAAAAAGGGGTAACCCTAAATTTTTTATTATCTTTATATATAATTCTAAGTAGCCTAATATTTAGAGTTTATTAGAACCTAGTTAGATATTAGAGTATTATTATAATCTAATTACTTATATCTTTAATTAGAAGCTCTAGAAGCTAATAAAAGACCTCCTTAATTAATATATTCTTAGTATTTATATAGGCTACTATTATATTATTAAGTTTTAGAAGCGAGGTCTCTTATATACTTATATTCTCCTTATTATATAGAAAGAGGATTAGATCTAGATAATTAATAATATTAATAGCCTTATTTAAGTATTTATCCCCCCTTAATAATAGGGTAATATATTATATAAGTTAGTCTTATAGTATATAATTTATAATTACTATATTAGGGTCCCTAGTAATAGATATTTTAATTAGGAGAAGAATTATTATAATAAGGCTTTTCTAAAGGATTTTTATTAAAAGATATCTTTTATATCTAATAGAAGTTATCCTTTTTATAAATATCTAGTTAGCCCCTTTAAACCTAATTTCTTTATTAATAATAGATAGGTTATCCCTTATAACCTATACCTATTAAAGAAATATAGTACCTATATTAATATTAGGATTTATAACTCTATTAAGTCTATTTTCTATCTATATAAATATATTTATAAGGGACCTAATTAAGCTAATATCTCCTTTACTAGGAATTATACGCGTAATAATAATAACCCTACTCCTAATAGCTAGCCGTAATAGTAAGGGGAGTTAGTAGATAAGATTATAAAGTATTAGTCTACTTACTAGATTAAGTCTATTAAGATTATTTAGAAGATACTCTTATTTAATATAGGTATTATAAAGCCTTATATAAAGTATTTATAAATCTACCTCCTAGACTAATAGTATACCCTTTTTAAGCCGGCTAATAATTAGGCTACTAATAAAGCTACTAAATAAAAGTTAATAGATAGTAATAAGCTTTATAAGACTATATTAATAGAGTTTTTAATATAAACTATCTTATTAAGGAAGCTTATAATAATAGTTAGCTATTACCTTTTATAAAATAGAACGGGAAATATCTAGCTATTATAAAGGATCTACTTAACTATTTATATACAGATTTTCCTAAGTTCTTTATATAAAATAAAATAAATAAATAATAGAAAATCTATAAAAAGGGGGAGACTATTAGGTATATTAATTTTATTAGTCCTAAAATAAAGGATCTCTACTATTACTAACTACTCCTCTATTATATTAAGGGGGCTATATTATTTAATAACCTCTAAATAGTAGATAGCTAGCTAATAAGATAGAAGGAGGCCTATATAAAGCTTAGGTTAATTAAAAATAATAGATATACTAATAAGATCCTTAATAAAGGAAAGAATTTTTAGGGAGGTTATAAGCTACGTAGTCTTTTTATATTAATATTAATTAAACTCTAACCTATTAATACCCTTACCTTATAAAATAAATATAAGGAGTATATCTTAAATAACTATTTATACCTCTTATAATAGGATTTTTTAATACTTTAAATCCTAGATAATTATTATAAGTAATAGTTATTTATTAAATAGTACGCCCTTTACCTAATTAATAGCTAATTAGAATATTAATTAACCCTTAAATATACTAAGGATCTAGCCTAATATAGTCTACCTATTTTAACTATTCTATTTAATAATATTCTAAATAGACTTTTACGGGAAGAAATATCTTATTAAATTACCCCTAATAAGGCTAAGGTCTTATAAAATAGGATAAATACTAATTAATACTATATAATTAATTAGATTATTACTACTATTAATACTAATATTAATAATAAATTTAGTACTCTAGGTATACTATTCTTTCATAATAATATTAGGGGGACTAGTAAGATAATAGTTTAAAATACTATTATAAAAAGGCTATATTCCTAGTAAAAGGTTACTTTAATAGTACTATCTTCTAATATTATATTAATACTATTATAAGGAGGTTAAACTACTTACTTATAATTTAAAATACCCCTAGACTCTAATACTACCTCTTTATATAAGATTAAGAAGGGGACTAATCTTACTAAGCTAATTAAGTAAGCTTATATTATCTTTTAAGATAAGTCTCTTATATAGAGTTAATATAATATAGAAGCTATTAATTATAGCCTTTAAGATATCTATAATAATAACTAGGCTTATTTTAGGAGTAAGGTAGTCTACTTTTATAGTAACTTTTAATAAATACTCCTAGTATTTCTAGGAGGATCTAGTAGCTAGGTTATTAAGGTATATCTTTAAAAGGCCTATTTCTAAAATAAGGTTATATATTTAAATCTTACTATTAATAAGTAACTTAATAATCCTAACTTAATAAATATTATATATTATAAAATAGGACTATTTATAAGTAATCTCCTTACTATTAATAATAGTATTAATATCTAGAAAAGCCCTACTATTAATAAAGATATATTATATTAGAAATATAATTATACCCCTAGAAATACTATTAATAATTTAGTTAAGAATATCTATATTAATATTAAGATAAATATCTCTTAAAGGGATTATCTATTAAAACGGGCTATTCTTACTATTATAAATATAGATATTACTAGTATTAATATTAAGATAATATTATATATCCCTAGTAATATAATAATATACTAGAGTACTAATTATATTATATTAAAAGAAGATAATAAACTCTTCCCCCTTAAATACTTTTATAGGTTTTATAAATCCTTCCTACTATCTTATAAGCTATATATTAAGCTAGGTATACTAGTTATACTACTAAAAAACCTTAATCTATTATATCTATATAATAGGACCTAATTATAGGTAATAAGGTATAGTAAGTATATCTTTAAAGGGGAGATTATAGGTAGTACTTATAATAGTAAGAAGGTAATACTATTTAAGATACTATTATAATTTAAAGAAAATAATAGGCGGATTTATACCCCCTTTATTTATAAATAGTACCCTATCTAACTAGTATTTATTATAACTATTAATTAATTATAAGGCTAATTAATAAAATATATAAATATTAACTTATAAATTAGGCCTACTTTTAGTTATAATTAGTTATATATAACTCTATTATAAGTAATAAGATAGGGAAACCTTTATATTATTAGGCCTAAAACTCCTAAATATATATTTAACTAAATAATAAGGAATATTATATATAAGTAGGTACTATTAAATAATAGATAAACTACCCTTAATATACTAATTAAAACTTATTATTAATACCTAGATTCTATTAATAGCTACTTAGTAGCCTATAAGAATACTAATTATAATATTAGAAGTATAAAAATAGCTTAATATTATACTTAGTTATATAATTTAGTCTTTATATTAGATTATAATATTAGACTTTCTAATAATAAAAATAAGCTATTCTACTATTTAATTTATTAAATACCGCTAGTTAAACTTTAAAGGGCTAGATAAATACTAGGCTATACTAACTCTTATATCTAATAGATTCCTTTATATTAATATAATAAATCTAGTAGGACTATTAATAGTTATTATAAGAGTATAAAAGATATATTATAATATAAGGGATATAATAATTTAAGAATTATATTAAATAATTTAGTAGCGTAGAAGTTATTAGTAGAATAAAATATTATTATACTAGATATCTTATAATTAGTTAGATACCTAGTAGATAGTATTAGTCTTTTAATACTTCTATCTTAATAATAATAATATCTTTTCCTAATAATAATTAATATAATAAGTTATCTAATAATAGTATACTTAGTTATACTCTATTAATCCTAAATAGTAATATTATAATAGAGTTATAATATAAGTAAGCCTAATAACTATTTATTAATACTCTAATACTAAGTAACTATTATAAATAATCTCTTAAATTTAAAATTAATATTTTTAATAATATTTACCTTATATCTCTTATAATACTTAAGGAGGGTCTTAGTATCTATAAAAGTTCGTATAAATATCTATTATATTTAGGCTTAAATTTACCTTATAACTATTATTACTTACTAATAAATAAAAGTATTATACTTAAAAGTATACTTTTCCTAAGTAAAAATCTTAAATTTTTACAGGCATTTTCTAGTAATATATATTATTAAATAAGAAAACATCGGATTTTAATAATTTAGAAGGAGAATAGTTACTAGAGCTTCTAATAGTAAAGAGGAGGGTATTATTATAGTTCTAGTATTACTATATTAGCCTAATTAAGACTAGCGTAGCCTTAGCGCGTACTATATCAGTTATATTATAGATATATTATAATACTATAGCTTTTATTCTTATTATACTAGAATACTATATTATTAAACCGATATTATTCTAGTCCCTAATACTAGGTAATAGTATTAAAGTACCTGTAATATTAATAATATTATATTATTAACTACTCTAAGTTAATATAACTACTATACTATTAACTCCTATTACAGCCTACTCTAGTATATTACCTCTGCGTAGAAACTAGTTAAATTAATTAATTCCAGGGTCGCTTTTAAGATAGTATTAGGAGTAGCTCTAGGATATACTATCTAAGTCCTCTATTAATTATAAAATATTAAACCTTTTAAAGTTCTACTTAGTAATTAGTTATATAATATAGTTTTACTTAGTAATTAGTTATATAACTTCTTAAAATCTATAAACTAATAGATTTTAGAAATATTACTTAGTTAGTAGTTATATAATACTACCCTTAAAGCCTAGAGTAGCTCTAGAGCCTTATATTATACTATAATAGGCCTAGAGCTAGCCTAGAGCCCCTAGAGCCAGCCTTAGACTTACGGGTATAAGGTCTTTACTAAGGGTATAAGGGCGAGTTAAGATTTTACTAATATATATATAGATTTTACCTAGAATTAGACTAACCGTTTTTTCGGTACTTAGGGGTTATTTTTAGTATTAACTCGAATTACCAAACTACTTACGGCTAGCTTATACCCTGTATAGGTTTAGCGTTGCATAACTTTATGAATTCGATTCTAAATTCGATTCCTCGCGGTTAGTCTACCTAGAATAGTACTTAGAGTAAGGTATCTATAATATAAATATATATTATATCTCTATATAAGAATATATTATAAGGATAGGTAAATAGTATTATAATATATAGTTTACTTTTATATATTTTTCTCTTAAGTAATTTTCTAGTTTATAAGAAATTCTCCTAGAAACCTCTTTATAAATATTAAAATTCTTATAATTTTTAGAGAAGTTCTTATATAATATATCCTTATTATTACTAGATCTTATACTAAGTAGATTCTTTAGGAGTAAGGCTATTATAATAATATTTTTAGTATTTAATATATTATTTTTAAGAAGTTTACTAGTAAAGGAATAAAAGTTTATACTTAGGTATATTACTACCTAGCTACGTAGTTAGTATTACTAAGTTAAAGGGGCTTAACGCCTAGCTTAGAGTATATCTAAGAGACTAAGGTAATTTAATTAGTACCCTACCCCTAGTTACTATTACTTCTAGAGGTTCCTACTTAAATATTAGATTTAATTTAATATTAGAATTTTTATATTTATTATTAACCTATCTTTACCTACTCCCTATTAACTATATTATAACTTATAAGAATTAAGAGGTATATATATAAAAGGCTTATAATATATTAATTAATAATAACTTTCCTAGTATTACTTAAAAAAAGAAATAATCCTATTTACTAATTACTAATTACTTTATCCTACTAGATATCTATCTCTATATACCTTTACCAAATTACTAGCCTTAGATAAATCTACTAGGTTATACTATAAATTATCCTTATTACTACAACTAACCTATTTAATTAGGTACTAAGTCTTTCCTCTTAAATACCTCTTATCTAGTAATCTGTCGATTTTATACTTATCCCTATAAATAGCGCCGTCTTTAGTAGTAATAGGTAGTAGCCTATTACTAAAAGTCCTATTATATAGATTAATACCCTCTATTTTTAGCTTAAGTTATACTACTAATACTACTAGTTATATATATATTATACTATTATTTACCTTGAAACTATAGTAGAGCTTATTAGGAATATATCTAGTAGTAGTAGGAGAGTTATTAAGTTTAGCCTAGATATATAAGAGTATATAATCCTATTAATTCTAGCTATCTAGATAGTAGGTAAGATTAAATCTTATTATAATTTCTACTATTTAATTAATTAATTTACTCTATCTATTAGTTTAAGGATAATATATAATTAAGGTAAGAAATTTAATACTAAGGCGCTTAAAGATTTCTTACTAAAAATCTAATATAAACTAGGGATCCCTATTACTAATAATACTACGCGCTATCTCTTAGTTATATAATAGAAGAGATAAAATTATAACCTAGACCTACTAGAGAGCTTTCTAAGTATTAATACCTAGTAGAAGAAGGACGTTCTTTAAGAACTTATAAGTTATTATTAGTAGGTAATTTATACTTAATAGTGTAATAGAAAGAGTAATTATAAGATCTATTATCTTCTTACTATAATAGAATATAGCTAATTTAAGACCCTAAGCTTATCGCACCTTATTAGTTAGTTAATAAGTCCCCTAGATTCCTTTCCTAGACTAGCGTAAATATTAAAAGTCTAATATTTCTTTATATTCTACCTATATCTATACCTATACTCTATAATATTTTCTACTTAAATAAAGTTATATAACTTATTTTAGTCTACTTAACACCTTAAAAATAATAAAAATCAATGAATAGTTTAAAAGATATATTAGAATAAGTAGATTTACCTACTAAATTCCATGCGCTAATAGCTAGAATATAGATTACGAATAATAAAAATCCTAGTATTATTTATAAATTACCTATTCTACTATATTACCTACTAATATATCTAATATCAGCTTAAATAGGGGGAAATATCCGTCTTATTACTAGGTAGGTAATACTATTAGTATAATCTAAATCAGTGTATTACTATATTAGCTAATACTATTACATTTACAAGCTAAAAACCCTACTATTTACGTCACCTACTAATATATCTAATATCTACCTACTAACGTATCTAATATCAGGGGGAAATATCCGTCTTATTACTAGGTAGGTAACGCTATTAGTATAATCCAAATCGGTGTATTACTATATTAGCTAATACTATCGTATTTACAGGCTAAAAACCCTACTATTTATATTACCTACTAATATATCTAATATCTACCTACTAACGTATCTAATATCAGCCTAAATAAGGGGTAATATCCGTCTTATTACTAGGTAGGTAACGCTATTAGAATAGTTTAAATTAGTATATTACTATATTAGCTAATACTATTGTATTTACAGGCTAAAATTCCTACTATTTATATTACCTACTAACGGGTCTACTATACTCCCTACTATTTACCTTACCTACTAACGTGTCTGATATCAGTCTAAATAGGGGGGAATATCCGTCTTATTACTAGGTATAGAATACTATTAGAATAGCTGTCGTATTTATAAGCTAGCTACCTACTAACGTATCTAATATACTCCTTACTATTCACCTTACCTACTAACATGTCTAATATCAGTCTAGATAGAGGGAAATATCCGTCTTATTACCAGGTATAGAACGCTGTTAGAATAGGTATATACATATAATATAGCTAATACTATCGTTTTTACAGGCTAGCTACCTACTAACGTGTCTAATATACTTCCTACTATTTACCTCACCTACTAACGTGTCTAATATCGGCCTAAATAGGGGGAAATATCCGTCTTATTACTAGGTATCTAATGCTATTAGAATAGCTATTATATTTACAGGCTAGCTACCTACTAACGTATCTAATATACTTCCTACTATTCACCTCACCTACTAACGTGTCTAATATCGGTCTAAATAGGGGGAAATATCCGTCTTATTACTAGGTATCTAATACTATTAGAATAATCTAAATCGGTATATAGGTATATATAATATAGCTAATACTATCGTATTTACAGGCTAAAACATCTAATATACTCCCCGCTATTTACGTCACCTACTAAACGCTAGGTAGTAGGGGTAATTTTCTAACGTAAAAATCTTGAATTTTTACAGGTATTTTCTAGTAATTATATAAAATAGTATAAGTAGTATAAGTATAAGTATTTACATATTATATAATAGGTATCTTCTTATTTAATTAAGTTAATAATAAGAGTAGTAGCTTATATAAGCTTAGAGGTTTCTAGTAAGATATTAGATATATACTATATAAGAAAGTTAACTATAATATTTATAATAACTATTATAATTAGAAGACTTATAAGCTTATATAAATAACTCCTTCTTTATAATAGAAGGAATATATAATTATTACCTTTTTTACTATTAATATAAAAAATAAGCTTATCTCTAAGAATAAATAATATCTTAGGCTTATTATATTTTAATATTATATCTAGATTACTATTTATAAGAGACTTTAATATATTAAGAATCTTTTATTATTACTTATTATTATAATAGCCTATTTATAATTAAGCTTTAAAATTATCTATTATCTCTACTTTTATTATATACGAGATAGTAGGGCTATTAAAGTCTTTAGTATTATAGATAAGATTATTAGATAAAGTAAGGAGAATATTAGAGATTCTATATAATAAATTAGAGTTCTTAATAGAGTTAGTTATTTAAAGTCTTATTACAAGTAAATATAAATAGTAGGTAAAAGATATATTCTTTATATATAAGAAATCCGCCTTTATAGGAAGGATAGATACTAAGCCTATTTAAGTAATACTATAAGGTAAATTTTAAGTAATTATAAAGTAATTATAATAAATACTAATAATAAAATAAAAGCTAATACTCTAATAGTATATACTCCTATTAGTTATAAATATATTATAATACTAATTAATTAGAATATCTATAAATATTATCTAGTAGTAAAGTATCTACTATAAGTAATACTAAATATAAATCTATTTATTACTAACCTATATTTCTAACCCCTAATTCTCCTTCGCTACGTATTAGGTCTAGTACGTAGGTATTCCTAATAGGGGTATAAAGGACCTTATTTAATAGATAATAGAAGAGAGGGTAGTTAAGAGGATAACTATTACTATACTATCTTATTATAGTAGGAGGTTTTATTATACTATTTATCTAATTTTATATAGTTACTAGTAACTATAAGATATATATCCCCGTTACTTATAATAATATAAATTAGTAAAATAGTAGGACTATTAGTTACTATTAAGGTACTTATTAGTAGTAGCTTTATAAAAGGCTTTTATAAGATCTTAGTAATAATTTAGATAGGATATAGACTATTAGCCTTTATAGAAGGCTTCTATAAGATATTATTAATAATAGATATTATATTATTAACATCTAAAATAATTAATAAATAGGAGTTTCTACTATTACTAGTAGCTCTAATAGGCTAAGTAATCTTAGCTAATAGGGGTATACTAAGGACCTTATTATTATTATTTTCTATCTTATATATAATTAGCTAATAGGCTAGTATATTAAATAAGGGTAGTATAAGCGGCTAATAATTCTCGCTATTAATATTTAATATCCTAATAAACTTATTTAGGTTAAATAGCTATAGCTATAACTCTAGCTATAGTTATATAATTATAAGTAATAAGGACCTTAGATTATTACTATAAATACTAACTAGTTTATTATAAAATTATTCCTTAAGTAAGTAATACTATTTAATAATACTATTTAGAGTATATTATAGATTATATTTACTTAAATAATCTAATTAATTATTATACTAGTCCTTTATAGTACTAAGTAAGTAAGTATTAATATTCTATCTAATAATATTTATATCTATACTATTAGCCTTAAAACGTAGATAATTAGTAAAGCTAAATATATTATAGTAGATATTCTTATTATTTACTTATAGATTAGGACTAAAATAGCTAATATCTTTAAGCTAGAAGATATAATAAGCTACCTAAGTCTTATTAAAGATCTTTATAGCCTAGGCTATTATATTAGATATTTTAGTATATTATATATCTAAAAAGCTAGGAGCGTCTATATTATTATTAGTAAATAAGACGTAGTAGGGAGATTTACTAATATTATTAAAAAACTGTAATAGGGATTTATACCTATTACTTAGGCTACTTTCTCTAAATAATAGAAGGAGTAGTAAATAAGAATTCTTAGATAGTACCTAACTATACTTACTAAGGGTATAGTATTTCTAAATAATAAGGGTCTTATTAATTATCTTATAAGTAGCTTATAAAAGGGATAGGCCTACTATCCTAGCTAGTAGATATTAACTTAATATAAGGGCGGTTTCTAAGTAGATAATCCTAAGACTATTAGATAATAGTATAGGGTAATAAATAAGGCTACTATTAAGGATAAGTCTTTTAAAGAGGTTTATAAAGGTATCTAAAGCTATAAAAGGCTTCTGTAATAGCCTAGTTAGGTAATAAATAGACTAGGGTAGGTATAAAGTAGAAGACTAAATAAGAGGACCTAGTACTCTAGGAGATTATACTAATATAGCTAGTAGTACTTATAAAGCTAGTATATATCTTACTAATAGCTTATAAATTAATAGATAGGCCTACTATTATAGCTAATAGACTAATATTACTATAGAAGGCTTTAAGGGGGAGCTAGTACTCTAGGAGTTAATACTAGTATAACTAGTAGTACTTTAAAGAGCTAGTATATAATCTTAATATACTAGGATAATTAATAGTACCTAGTAGTAGCTAGAAGGTATTACTACTATTTATTATAAGTAAATATAAATGGTAGGTAAAGGATATATTCTCTATATATAAGAAGTTTACCTTTCTATTAAGAAAGGACGCTAAGCCTATTTAAGTAATATTATAAGGTAAATATCAGGTAATTATAAAGTAATTATAATAAATACTAATAATAAAATAAAAGCTATTACCCTAATAGTATATACTACTATTATTTATAAATATATTATACTTCCTAATTAATTAGATATCTTATAAATATTATCTAGTAGTAAAAATATCTGTAGTAAATAATACTAAATAGAAATATATATATATAACCCCTAATTCCTATAGTAGCTACGTACTATAGCAGCTAAATACTATATATTAGATCTAGTACAGTCTAATAGGGGTATAAAGGTCCTTATTTAGTAGCTAATAGAAGTGTAGCTAACTATTACTATGTCTTAGTAGGAGATTTATCACGCCATTTATCTAATTACGTATAGTTACTAGTAATTACAGGATGATCCCTATTACTTATAGCGACAGGTATTATAGGAACGTATAAGATAGTAGGAGGGACGGTAGGACTATTAGTCGCTATTAAGGTCCTTGTTAGTAGTCGCTTTACGGAAGGCTTTAGCTTTAAAGAAGGCTTTTACAGTACCTTATTAATAGCCTGGATAGATATTAGACTATTAGAATCTAAAGCAATTAATAATTCTAAAAGGAGTATTCCGCTATTAATAGTAAGAGGAATTGACGACGTTTCTTTATAGATTATAACTCTAGTACGCTGAGTAGTCTTAGCTCGTAAGGGCGTACTAAGGACCTTGTTATCTTAAGGCGTAGTAGTAGTATTTAGTAGATGTAAGATAAGATAGCTAGAATAGATATAATAGTATAATAAGTTATTTAAATAGAAAGTAGTTAAATAGATATAATAGGTGTTTATTTTCTAATAATAAAGGACCTTGTTCTTGTACTCTTCTACCTAATAGGCTAGGTTATTAAATAACTAAGATATAAGCGGGTAAAAGTAGTAATTCTCGCTATTAATATTTAATATCCTAATAAACTTATTTAGGTTAAATAGCTATAGCTGTAGCTTTATAGATCTAAGTAATAAGGACCTTGATTTAAATAAATTATAGAAGCGTTCCTTAAGTAAATAATACTATTTAATAATACCGTTTAGGTTATATTATAGACTGTATTTACTTAAGTTAGGTAGACTAGTATACTAATCCTTAGTAGTACTAAGTAAGTAAGCGTTAATATTAAGTCTTATAATATCCGTATTAATACTAGTAGCCTTAGAGTGTAAATAATTAGTAAAGCTAAATATATTATAATAGATATTATAATTATTTACCTGTAAACTAGGGCTAAAATAGCTAACGTCTTTAAGGTAGAAGATATAATAAGCTACCTAAGTCTTATTAAAGATCTTTATAACCTAGGCTATAATATTAGACATTTTAGTACGTATATCTAAAAAGCCTAGAGTATCTATATTATTATAGATGAGGGATTTTAACGTAGTAGAGATTTATACCTATTAATTAGGCTGCTTTCTCCAGATAATAGAAGGAGTAGTAAAGAAGAATTCTTAGATAGTACCTAACTATCTAACTAATAAAAGGTATAGTATTTCTAATTAACAAGGACCTTGTTACCTTATTCCAGTATCTAATAGGCCTACTATTACTTAATGGAATTATAGGAAGGCCTATTTCTTCTAAGTTAATAATCTCGATACTATTAGATAATAGTAGGGAGTAATAAATAACGCTCCTATTTACTAACAAATTAAATAGTATTGTAATAGATATGCCTAATACTCTTGAAGGCGTCTGTAATAGCCTAGTTAGGTAATAAATAGACTGGGGATAGTGTAGTATAGAAGGCTGTAGAGGACCTAGTACTTATAGAGCTAGTAGTTATATAGCTAGTAGTTAAGGAGCTAGTACTTGTCTAGCGGACATCTTACTAATAGCTTATAATTAACTAACAGGCTTATACTAGTACTACTAGTAGATAATCTCGATATACTAGAATAATTAATAGTACCTAGTAGAGGCTAGAAGGTATTACTACTATTTATTACGTGTAAATATAAATAGTAGGTAAAAAGATATATTCTCTATATATAAGAAGTTCGCCTTTCTATTAAGAAAGGACGCTAAGCCTATTTAGGTAATACTACAAGGTAAATATTAGGTAATTATAAAGTAATTATAATAAGTCTTAATAGTATATTAGGAATTATATTTAATTTCCTAGATTTATAATATAATTCTAAGTTAAATAAAGAAAGGTACTTAGAAGCTTATATAAGTTATAGATTTAACTTATTTATACTTATAACCCTTAAGATAAACTACTTTAATATTAGAATAATAATAGAATAATTAGTATAAATAATTATAAGTAGTTATAGATTTAATTTAATTATATATTAAATCTTCTTAATAACTTATATAATACTAGTAGTCTTTAATTTAATTAGTTAATAGTTCAAAAAATATAATAGGCTATATATTAGTCCTTATAAAAGGCTTTAATAACTATATAGAATCTCCCTTTATATAATATATAATAGTTATAAATCCTACTACTTTTAAGGTATCTAGATCTATATATAAAATTCTATTATAATTATAGTAAATAAGAAAGTAGAGAGTCTTAAAAACTAATATAGAATCTACTCTACTTTATATATTTTACTTAGTAATAGTAGAATAACTTCTACCTCCTTAATACTTTATCTTTCTTAATAGCCTTAATAGCTTTCCTAATTAATTAATCTATATAAATTAGAAATATCCCTATTAATATAGTAGTAATACTATATAAAAGGCTTTATAATACTAATTAATTATCTTAAACTACTAAAATACTAAAGCTACCCTTATAATACTAATAATCCCTAAGTCCTTTAGTATTATAAAGAAGCCTACTTCTTTATAAATAATCTATCTCTATTTATTACTATCTATTATAATAGTAATAAGCCCTAATAGTATACTCTATTATTATACTTAGGTATAACCTTATATTACTTTAATTTACTATTAAAGGCTTTAATAGCCTCTTTTATTAAACTTTATATAAGTTTATTACTTTTTTATATTTCTTCTCTAAGATCTAAGAAGCCTTTCTTTAAAAAGAAGCTATTAAGGTAGTTTAACTACTACCCCTTAATTATTATCTTATTATATTAGTAAATTAAATCTATAAGTTTATCTAGGATACTAGTAAGATATATATATATAAGGTACTAAAGATTATTAGCTATTATATTAACTATATTATTACCTATTATAAATATCTACTATAACTAGGAATCTCTAAGTTAAGTAGTTAATATATTACTTTAATAGAACTACCCTTCTATCTAATTAATTAAGCTACTAATAGCCCTACCTTTTAAAAAGTAATTAAGTATTTAATTAAAATTATTAAGTTATATTAAAGTCTTTTATAACTCTTATTATATTCTATAAAGTATTAGCTATTATTTACTAGGAATAGTTCTAAGAGATTCTTATTAATTAAAATACTTATTATTATATCTTCTACTCTTACTCTATCTAATATTAAGTTATTTATAAGAATACCTTTAGTAATATTAAGTATTATACTACTAAAATTTAATATCAATCTTATAACTTATAAGACTTCTACTAAAGAAGTTATATATATATAGCCTATTAGATTAATATAATATCTAGTTATAAGTAAGAATATAGGCTTTATTAAGGCTTAATATACTAAGTTATAAGAAATAATTACTAGTATTATACTACTAGCCCTACTACTAGTACTAGGACCTATAGATCTTAGTATACCTCTTAAAGTACCTTATAATAATAGTATTCCCCGCTTTAACCCTAATAATATTAGATATTTTAATCCCTTTTATAATAATAAATCTATAAATACTACCTTTAATATTAAATATACTAGTAAGACTACCTATTTTTATAAAATTTATATATTTATAAACTATATTAAGGATATTATTTAAGTAAGGGGTAATACTATTATTTATATAAACTTTTAATTATATCTTTAAGGAACTACTTAGGGATAGTATACTATTAAGCTTAGAGAAGGTAATAAATATCTTATTACTTATAATATTAATAAATAGTATTATCTATTAATATAATAATAGAAGGCTTTATATTATATTAGTATAAGTATATTAATTTATAAATAGTATACTATATAAGATACTTCTTAGTAGAGAGAGACTTAGGAGTACTTTTAAACTATTATAAGAGTAGCTAAGGATTTAGAGATTAGAGTAATAAAGGATTATATTCTTCTTATTTAAAATAGTCTTAATATAGAATTCTAGTATAATATCCTTAAGCCTAGTAATAATATTAACTATAATAAGTTCTTTACCTTATTAGATTATAAGAAGTATTAATAGTAGAATTATACTTCTTAATATTTAAAAATAAATTGGTAAAAATAGTATAATAGGTATTAATCTCTATTTTAACCTTTTTATTTTAATCTTAATTTTAGTCTTAACTTTAATAGCCTCCCTAGTAGTTACTACCTTTTTAATTATAATTATAAACTAATAATAATACTTATTATAATAATTAGTACTAGAAGCCTCTATTAGGCTATTAATAAGGTAATTAGAGCGTAAATATCTATACTCTTCTAGTATAATATATAAGACTTTAAATGATAGTACTAGTACTATTAAATAAGATTAATTATTTTAATAAGTAACCTTAATAAGGTCCTTAGTTTATAAGGAATTAAAATTAAAATTAAGGAAATTACTTTCCCTTTAAATTATAAGAGGAATTATAGTAATAGCCTTTAAGACTTCTATAGATCTATTAGGCTACTATTAAGGAAGCCTCTAATAGATAGCCTTCTTAAAGCCCTTAAGGTTATAAATAGGAAGGTTTATACTAGGATTTTACTTATAAGCCCTTTAACTTCTATTAGAAAGGTTTTTATAAGCTATCCTAGGAAGAAACTTTATAATATTTATAAATATTAATAATAAAAGATATTAAACTAAATAATAGCTTTAAGAATAATTATAAAAATTATTTCCCTATAACTAGTCCTTCTTTAAATTATAAATATTATTATTACTATTTTAAATTCCTATTAAAGAATAAACTCTTTAATTATCTTTATAACTAATATTAGAAGGCTACTTTATTAAAGCCTTTTATAATTAATCTACTAGCTATTAATACTCTAGTAAATACTAACTTAGTAAGTTATTTTATAGGGGATTCCATTATAATTATTTTATTAGTAGTAATTATATAAGAAATAAGTTATATTTTTAAGAACTATTATTATATTATTATAACTATTAGGTAGACTATTAGTAATAAAGATATTAAAATCTATTTTAATCTAGGATATATAATATTAATTATAGATATAACTTTTATTCCTACTAGTATAAAAATTAAAACTATACCCTTTAATATCCTTATTAAGGGCTTTAATTCTAAAATTTATTATTTTAATAAACTTACTATTATAACTTTCTTTATTTATAATTTAGTTAATAAAAAGCTTATAATTATATATATTACTAAAGAAATTTATATAGTTAATAACCTAAAAGCTAAGATACTTATAAGAGTAGATATTCTTACTTTAAAAGTTATAATATTAGATTTTATAAAATAATAAATTACTATTAATAGCTATTAAAATATTAAAATCTTAATAAGTACTTAAATTTACTCTTTACTAGTAAAATAAGTAATTAAGAATATAAACAAATTCTTAATTTTTATAAAGACTACTATATTAGTAGCTATAATATTTAATAGGACTCTATTAGATAATTAAGACCTTTTCTTTAAGTCTTCTTATAATTTTAATCTTAGATATACTAGTAGTATATTTACTTATATTATTAATACTTATATTAAGAAGGTCTTTATTAAAAATAATATTAATAAGGATATTATTATTCCTAGAAAGGTAAGATTAGAGATTATAAAAGAATTTAAATATAATAGATATTTAATAATTAATATATACTACTCTAGCCTTATAACTAGTAGTTAGTATAATAGTTAGAAGAGTAAATAGGCTAAAATTATTATAATAGCTATTATATTAATTATATTACTTATATCCTTATTAATTATAGTTAATAAGAAGCCTTTTATAATATTTATAATATCTATTAAGTCTATTAATTAGGCTCTTTTTATAGAATTAAGTACTACTATTAACCTTAGTCTTATAAATATACTTAAGAATAGAGTTAGAATCTTTAAAGAATTATATATTATAAATTAACTAGTTAAAATTATTAAATTATATTAAAATCTTTTTATAAATAGTAGTAATATAGTAAATATCCTTAAAGAGTAATAGATATTAATTCTATTAAAGCTAAATATATTATCTAAGCTTATATACTCTTTAGTAAAAGAATAAAGATCTTATTAATAAGACTTTTAATAAGCTTTAAGCCTAGGGGAAATTTATATAATTAAATTAGCTAAGTCTTTTTAATTATCCCTATTTTATAATCTAGTATAATACTCCTAGTAGGTAAAAAGGCTATATTATAATTAATATATAAGAGCTTAATAAAATTATAGAGAATAATATATATTTACTCCCCTTATAAGCTAATATAATAATATTAATATAGGGTTAATAATATATAATAATTATTAATATTATAAGATAGTTTTTTTATTTCTATATCTAGGTTAAAGACTAATAAAAGCTTATAATTATAAGCTATTATAATTAGAAGTAGTCTTTAATAGCCCTTATAAGTTATAAGGGCTTACCTCTATATATTTAATACTAGACTAATACTATTCTCTAGTAATACTAGGTATTTACTAAGGCTTATATTAATAATATTATTATTTACTTATATATTTATTTATTTATTTATTTATAAATTATATACGCGTCTATCTAAACTAATAAAAGATAATTACAGGGGCCTATAAGTATTTTATAGTCGCTACGATAGTAGCTGACTTATAGGGGAAACTATATACCTATACTAAGTATAAGCGCAGGTAAAAACCCTTACCTTTCCTACCTTCTTTATAACTTCTATTCCGTTTTCTCTTTATATTATATTCGGTCCTCTATAATAATAGGCGGTCGTATTTACTACTATATTAGTCTAGCTCTCTAGGGCTAGCTTATATACTATAAAAGCGAAATTCGCTCCGGTAGTAAAGATTTACGTCTAAGGTCGGCTCTAGTATAACTACTTCGCTACGAGCGAGAACTAGCCTAGTAGCCTAGTCTAGATTATCTATCTTACTACTCGTTTTACCCCCCCCGCCTTCGCGAGTATCTTATAGGCGTCTACCGCGCCTAAGGTATCCTTTAGCTCCTAACGGCGGTCTTAAAGCCTAGGGTAATAGATAAGGATATACTTTATATCCTACCTACGCTAGCCGTACCCGTAGCTTACGGATATATAACCGGGGACTTTATACTAGTATAAGAAAGCGGCTAGCCTAATCTTTCCCGTCTTTATCTATATAAGGACGGAGCTCTTAGCCTTCTAAAGGCCCTTATAAAGGGTCCTCCTACCGGTCTATAAGCCCCCGAGCTAGGCGGGGGGGTAATCCCTAGCTCCTAGTCCCGACTAGTATTTATCCTATATAGTATCCTAGGAGGACCTCTACTAATAGTATATTATCTTCTTAATCCTCTAGGGGGGGCGGGCTACCTCCCTAGTTATAATCGCGCCCCCGTTATCTAGGCGTAGGGAGCGTAGAGCCTACTCGTTCTTCTCTTCCGCGGGGGATTTTACTACCTCTCTCCTCCTCCCCCTCTTAGCGTTTAGCTTCCTTCGGATACGTATATTCCCTATTACTATTACTAGGTAGATCCCCTTTAGCGTATACCGGTAGAGAACTAAGTAATCTAGTATTAGTTATATAAGGGCTATCCCTAACTCTACCTCTAGTACTCGCGTTAAGGTAGCCTTATATACCCCTAGTACGCGTCTTAAGTAGTTATTTTAGATAACTTTAAGCTTCCTTACGTGCGTCTTCTTTATATCCCTTAGTCTTTATAATATATATTATAAGGCGGACGCGTAGGTTATAACTAGCCGTACTATCGCGTTATATACTTTCCTTACCTTACTAAGGGTAGCTCCCTAGGTTAATACCGTTATTATAGATAGGGCGAGGCTCTAGGTAGCGAGTTTCACCTATACCCTCTTTAAGTACGGGCCCTACTATAATTTACCGTCGATATATAGTCCTAGGACTTAGATCTCCGTTTATAACTTTATTATTATATACCTTAGGTTAATAACTATACCTATATTAAAGTAACGGGGGTAATAGGTAAGATAGACTAATTTATATTTCTAGGGGGCGAAACTCGCCTTATATATTAAAGCCTATTTAAGGTAGATCTTATATACTAGTTCTAAGGTCTTATAATTACCTTCCGTAGTTTTCTTATATACTAGTAGGTAGATATTATCTATAAACCCTTTAACTTATAACTATAATTTAGCCGCCGTATACTCCTTAATAAGTAGCGCGTTAAAGAATAGGAAGAGGATAAAGGAGATTAGTAACTCCTAGGGAATCCCTATCTCTACCGGCTCTATCCTACTCGTTATCCCCCTAATTATAATAGATAAGGACCTTTCCGCTAGGAAACTTTCCGTCTAGCCTATAATATAGCGAGGGATCCCCTTATACCGGAGGTTATAAATAAGCCTCCGGTAGGAGATATTATTAAAGGCTCTTATAATATCTAGTAAGAGGAGGCTAGTTATATTACCTCTACCGTAGTCTTATACCGTATATACCGCGTTTATAATTATCTCTAGCGCTATCTCTATTAATCTATTCCTTCGCGCCCCTATTTATTATTACGGGAGGAGGCCTTAACTTTTAATATAATCGCTAAGTCGCCCTACGACTATTAATTCTAGGGCCTTTCTAAGGGTATTTAATAGCGCTATTAGACGGTACGCCTTAGGTACTATATAGTCCTCCTTCTTCGGTTTCTTTAGGACGACCGTATTAACCTTTTTAAATTCCCTTAAGTAGTAGTTAAGGTAGAAGCACGCGTTAAATAAATAAGTAAGCTCCTTAAGGAGCCCGTCTACTATTAGCTTAAGGAACCGATTCGGGATCCTATTAATCCCTAGGGCCTTATCTTATTTTAGCTTATAGATAGCTTATAAGACTTCCTCGCTTATAATATTACTACTATTACCTACCGGTAGTAAGTATTCTATACTATCGATATCTATTAAGTCGGCTTATAGGGGGGGTAGGAAGAATATTATTTATAGGACTTCTACTTTCTCCTTAAAGGTCTTAGCTACCCCTTCCCTATTACCCCTCCTTAGAGAGGGGAACTTAGGGAGGGGCCGTAGCGACGAGCTATTATTCCTCGCCTACTTAGCGAAGCCTTATATACCCTTTTAAGACTTAGTAGTATTATAAATCTTTCTTTTAAAGTCGATCGCCTTCTCCGTTCTTAGTACCCTATTCCTTTCCTTAATAGCTGCGTTCTTAGCTCCCTCCGTAGTAGTATCTCTATACCTCTAGAATACTTTTATACTTCTTATAGTATCCTCGGTAGTATATTAGTATTTTAAGTTCTAGAAGGTCTTTCTCCTACCCTTAAGCTTCGCCTAGGGGACCGTCTTATCTACGACCTCCTTTAGGCCCTATTATAACCGCGAGAGGTAGTTATCTATTTAGTTTATAGTTTCTAGTAGTTAGAGACCTAGTTTCCGGCTTAGCGCCTAAGCCCCTTTCCTAACTTCCTTAGGGTCCGCCGTCTTCCACGACCTCTTTAGTACGCTCTACTACTCCTCTACTCTTAGGTCGAGCTCTATATATATAAGAAGGTAGTCGGAGCCGAATTATAGCTTAAGGCGTACCTAGTAGACTTATACTATATTAAGAAGTCTAGGCGTAGTAAAGACTAGGTCGATCGCGCTCTTAAACCCCCTCGCCCTCTAAGTAACTATCCTATCTAGTAAGGCTAGGTTTATATCGTTATTAGCTATAATTCCTACTAGCTAGTCTACTTCTAGGTAGTATAAGAACCGCCCCAGGTTATTCTAGTTAGGGTAGTAGAGGTTAAAATCCCCTACTACGATATACTTACTAGGTCGCCTAACCTCCTCCCTTATAATTAGTAGGCTTGACGGGTTCTTATTTATTACTAGTAATAGGCTCGGGTTATATATATTATATAACTAGAAGTAGGCTAGGTATTCCTTATCCTCCTAGGTAGGGAGCTGGAGCTTTAAGGTACTAATATCCCTTATAAGGAACTCTACCTCCTAGCTATCTACTTAAAGCCTCTTATTAATATAGAAGTATATTCGTATATCCCGCCTAGCTTTATACGCTAGGAAGAACGCCCCGGAGCTAGGGTTATAAGACGATCGGTTCCTAGCGTTATAGTAGGGTTCTTATATTACTAAGATATCTATTTCCTAGATAACCCTATCTTCTAGTAGGGTTATTATTATACCTATTTCGCTTCTAATATTATACTATAATATCTTTAAGATTAGTATACTAGATATCCGGATCTAAGGTACCGCTATTTACTTCTCGTATATCTATCTCTCCCTAGTCGACCTATTCGCCCTCCCTAGTAAGGTTAATAGCGTTATTTACTACTATTTCTATAAGTAGCTTATTAACGCTATCCGCTAGCTCCTTTCTACTACTCGTCCTTACCTCTAATGTTTTCTGGCCTAGCTCCTTAACTATAAGCCTTCTAAAGGTAAGCGGCCTCCCTAGCCTATACCCGGGTCTTTAAAGCCCTAGCTACTCTCCGCTACTAGGCGTGTCGTACGTTACCTAGTCGGTTATAGCCTTTCTCTTCTTCTTTATCCTTATAGTTATAAATCCTTCGGCGTCTATTACCGCTATTACTCGCTCTCGCCTTATCTTATAGAATAGGGTCTTGTTCGCGACTAGCTATCTGGCGCGTTACCTCTCCCTAGCCCTTACTAGGCATTTATTAGACTAGGAGGAGTAGCCTTATTATTTATACGTAGTATACCCTCGTAGGGCGTCCGTAGCCTTCGCCCTATATTCCGCCGTACTATAACCCTAGTTATAGTCGGCGTATTAGGTATTATTAGGGTAGTTACGGTATATATACCCGTATAACTAATATTTAGAGTATTATAATAGCCTTACCCTCTATTTATACCGCTCCGCAAGTTTTATCTCGCCCGCCTCTACTATCCCCTTCCTAATTAGGTCGTCTACTATTACCGGCGACACGACGCTTATTATAAGTAAGGAGTATACCTTCCTAAGTATATACGTACTCGTTAGCTATCTCCCTTCTACTATATCTAGGTTAGGGTAGAGGGCCCTATTCTCCCGTTAGATTTTCTCCTTAATCGCCTATTAATCCTTTATATTAAAGATAGATATTTATACTCCGTATACTACTACGCCGAATAATTTCTTTACTACTACTACGGAGTAGTATATCGTATTTACCTACGACTACTCCCTTTCTAGTACTTCTCTTACCTCTATTAAGGTGACTTATAGTAGTATATCCCTACTCTTTAATCTATTCGCCGCTATAATCTCTAACGTATATTTATTACTAGTAGCCTAGAATACTATAACTAGCCTCTTACCTACTATCCCCGCTACCGCTTCCCTCTCTTTCTCGTCCTTTAGTACTACGAGTATCTGTCGTGCCCTTCTAGCCTTAACCGCCTTTAGCGTCGGCACGTGTAGGCCTTATAAGGGGGGCGGTAGCATATTCCTTATAAAGGGGTTCCCCTAGCTCTATTAGCCCTGTAAAGAGCCCTGTCTTATCGGGGTACTAGCCTAACTAGTAGTCCTAGGCTTATTATATTCCTAGTCCCTTTCCTTATTTTTCCTCTCCTTTAGTTAGAGTTCCTTAATATATGCCTATACTAGGCTAATACCTACTATTAAAATCTTCTATCTAGACGCGTTTAAGTCCTTAAATCGCGTGTTTTTAATAGCCTTAAGGGCCGTTATTATTATAGTAGCCTAGCTACTTAGCTTATTCGTAGCTCTAATATCGTTTATATGTTATAATCTAAGTATTATCGTATTTACTAAGTCTATAAATAGGGTAAAGGCCCCCGTAACCTCTACCCCGACGCGTGGTCCTCTACTCTCCCCTTCCTCCCTAGTTCCACTACCTCCGCCTCTATTAGGCCCCCGATTAGGATTAGGCTATTATATTACTCCTCTACTCGTCTCTTATACGCGTTTCTCAAACGCTTCGCCGCCTAGTACCTATACGTTCAAGCCGTTTTCTACTATTTTTTCTATTTTATTTATTTATTTACTTATATATATTATAAGAGTACTAGAAAATACCTATAAAAATTCAAGATTTTTACTTAGGAAAAGTATACTTAAAAATATAATTCTTTTATTTATTAGTAAGTAATAATAGTTATAAGGTAAATTTAAGTCTAAATATAATAGATATTTATATAAACTTTTATAAATACTAAGACCCCCTTTAAGTATTATAAGAGATATAGGGTAAATATTACTAAAAATATTAATTTTAGATCTAAGGGATTATTTATAATAGTTACCTAGTATTAGAGTATTAATAAATAGTTATTAGGCCTACTTTATCGGCAAACTAGGAACCCGTATAGAAAATCTAAACTGCTAAATCTAAAAGCGCTTTTTTTAGGTAAATGCTAGTAATAAATAGGAATATTTTAGGGGGTTTTTATTTTAGCCTAAAAATCCTGAATATAGAAAATCCGGATTTAAGGCCTTAAATCCGTGATTTTCCCCTAGCGCCGGGAAGAAACGGGAAGCTTGCTAGAATTATAGCGGCTACGTCATTAACGCTAGCGTAATATAGGTTTTAAATACAGTCGATTCACGTGATTTATATACGCGTAGAGTACCCCCCTTTAGCCTAGCCTTATATCCTATCCCTATATTACGCCTGCGATTATTTCTCTTATTAAGTATTAGTACTATTAACTACTATTAAGACTTAGTACCTTATTATAATTACCTAGTTAGTACTAGCCTAATATAGTTATATTATAGCTAATTAGTAGGACTTATCCCCTATTAGTCCTATTACCTAGTATTTCTAAAAGTTGCTAAATGCGCATTTTACAACTTACGGTGTTATACTTAGCCCCAGGGCTAGTATATAAGCGCGCCTGTCATTCGTACGTATAATACGCATAATGCGCGTATTTTTATAAAATACAGGTTCTCCTAGTTTACCGATGTTATATTATAACTCTACTATAATATTACTATTTAAGACTAATAGGATATAACTAAGTATACTATTATTAGATAACTTATTATATTAATTATTATTAAAAAAAGATATTATTATTATTAAGATAGAAATATTAAAAGACTAATATTATTTATTAAGTAGCTAACTAACTATAAGATATCTAGTAAAGTAATATTCTATTCTATTAATAACTTCTATACTACTAGACTATTTAATATAATTCTTAAATTATTATACCCCTTATATTATAATATATCTTTTATACTATTATAATAACTATTAATAATTATACTAGATTTATTATATTAATATAAAGGAATCTATTAGATATAAGAGTTTATATAACCTAGTATTTATCTAGCCCTCTAAAGTTTAACTAGTAGTATTTAATAAATTAAATAATAGAATAGCTTATTTTTATTATTAAAAAGTCTAATATTATAATCTAATATAAAGATATAACTATATAACTAAGTATAGTATTAGGCTATTTTTATACTTCTAATATTATAATTAATATTCTTATAAGCCGCTAAGTAGCTATTAATAAGATCTAGGTATTAATAATAAATTATAACTAATATATTAGGGGTAGTCTACCTATTATCTAATAGTATCTACTTATATATAATATTTCTTATTATTTAGTTAGATATATATTTAGGAGTTTTAGGCCTAATAATATAGAGGTTTCCCTATCTTATTACCTATAATAGGGCTACGTATAACTAATTATAATTAAAAGTAGGCCTAATTTATAAGTTAATACCTATATACTTTATTAATTAGCCTTATAATTTATTAATAATTATAATAAATACTAGTTAGATAGGGTACTACTTATAAATAAAGGGGGTAGGAATCCGCCTATTATTTTCTTTAGACTATAATAGTATTTTAAATAGTATTACCTTCTTACTATTATAAGTACTACTTATAATCTTACCCTTAAAGATATACTTATTATACCTTATTACTTATAATTAGGTCCTATTATATAAATATAGTAGATTAAGGTTCTTTAATAGTATAACTAATATACCTAGCTTAATATATAACTTATAAGATAGTAGGGAGGGTTTATAAAACCTATAAAAGTACTTAGGGGGGAAGAATTTATTATCTTCTTCTAATATAGTATAATTAATATTCTAATATATTATTATATTACTAGAGATACGCGATATTATCTTAATATTAATACTAGTAATTTCCTTATTAATAATAGCAAGAATAGCCTATTCTAATAGATAAATCCTTTAAAAGATATTTATCCTAATATTAGTATAGATATTCTTAACTAAATTATTAATAATATTTCTAGGGGTATAACTATATTTCTAATATAATATATATTTATTAATTATAAGGCTTTTCTAGATATTAATACTATTATTAATAGCGAGGAGATTACTTATAAATAGTCCTATTTTATAATATATAATATCTATTAGGTCGGGATTATTAAGTCGCTTATTAATAGTAAGATTTAAATATATAACCTTATTCTAGAAATAGGCCTTTAAAAGATACGCCTTAATAACCTAGCTACTAGATCCTCCTAGAATAACTAGGAGTATTTATTAGAAGTTATTATAAAAGTAGACTACCTTACCCCTAAAATAAGCCTAGTTATTATTATAAATATTTTAAAGGCTATAACTAATAGCTTCTATATTATATTAACTTTATATAAGAGACTTATCTTAAAAGATAATATAAGCTTACTTAATTAGCTTAGTAAGATTAGTCCCCTTCTTAATCTTATATAAAGAGGTAGTATTAGAGTCTAGGGGTATTTTAAATTATAAGTAAGTAGTCTAACCTCCCTATAATAGCATTAATATAATACTAGAAGATATTATTATTAGAGTAACCTTTTACTAGGAATATAGCCTTTTTATAATAGTATTTTAAACTATTATTTTACTAGTCCCCCTAGTACTATTAAGGAAGAATAGTATACTTAAAGTATTAAATTTATTATTAGTATTAATATTAATAGTAGTAATAATCTAATTAATAGTATAATATTAATAAGTATTTAGCCTATTCTATAAGATATTAGCCTTATTAGGGGTAATTTAATAAGATATTTCTTCCTATAAAAGTCTATTTAGAATATTATTAAAATTATTAAATAGGATAGTTAAAATAGGTAGGCTATATTAGATTAGATCCTTAGTATATTTAGGGGTTAATTAATATTCTAATTAGCTGTTAATTAGGTAAAGGGCGTACTATTCTATAAATAACTATTACTTATAATAACTATCTAGTATTTAAAGTATTAAAAAATCTGATTATAAGAGGTATAAGTAGTTATTTAAGATACACTCCTTATACTTATTTTATAATATAAGGGCGTTAGTAGGTTAGAGTTTAACTAATATTAATATAAAAAGACTATATAGCTTATAACCTCCCTAAAAATTCTTTCCCTTATTAAGGATTTTATTAGTATATCTATTATTTTTAGTTAACCTAAGCTTTATATAGGCCTCCTTCTATCCTATTAACTAGCTATCTACTATCTAGAGGTTATTAAATAATATAGCCCCCTTAATATAATAGAGGAGTAGTTAGTAATAGTAGAGATCCTTAGTTTTAAGACTAATAAAATTAATATACTTAAGAGTCTCCCCCCTTTTATATATTTTCTAACGTTTATTTCTTTTATTCTATATAAAGACTTTAGGAAAATTAGTATATAGATAGTTAAGTAGATCCCTTATAATAGTAGGATATTGTAAATAGACGGAAGGCGACTAGGCCTAATAGAGTAGGAAGGGGCTATTAGATACAAGTTACTATTAGACCTATAGTATTATAGCTCTTATATAGTAAGAATTAAGACTATTATAACGATGATACTATATACCCTAGGTAAGATATAAGACTACTACTATATTAATTCTTCTTTTTATAAAGCCTAGCCTATAATCGTTACGCTAGAAGCCCTAGAATACCTAAGGGGAGAATTATAGTAATTATAATAATAATAGCCTAATAGAGACTTATTAGACCCCTTATAATAATATTATCTTCCCTAGTATAACTAATAGATTAAGTCTAAAGAGATATAATTAATCTAGATATATATTAATAGTTATTAGAGCGGATTAACGCCTTAGAGGTAGAAGTAGTATAATAAGCTTCTACCCCTACTATATTTATAAGACGTAGTAGATAGGTAATAGACCTCTTAAGATTAGTTATAAGGAGTATAAAACCTAGCCTAGTACCTACCCTCCCTTATATTCCTACTATTAGAATACTTATATTAATTAGTTAGAACTAGAAGAGGGTTAAATATAATAAACCCCTTATATTTACCGGCCCTCTTATAAATATCTACCTTTAGATTATTAATTATAATAATTTTGTTAACCTCTAACTTATTAAGGGTATAAATATATAGGCCTTTATAGCTTATACCTATCTAGGATCTAGGATTAGGACGCGAATATAGTTAATAAGGCTAAAGGGCTCAAAGGATATATTTAAGGACTAGGATAAACTCTAAATATAGTTATTAAAGAACTATTTTATAAGGGATATAAAATTAGATATAAAGCTTAAAATAAAAAGGATTTAGATAAGGAATAATAAGACTATATAAGACTTTGTAAATTACTTTAAGACCTTAATAATAGATCTTTCCTAAAATAACTCTACTATCTATTATACCTTTAAGTAGAAGCTATTAGTAGAGATTCTAGACTAGATTTACTAATCTTAATCTAAACTACTAGATACCTTCGCGGCCTTTAAGATAGTAGCGTAGTAGGCCGAAAATTACCTTAGGATTAGAAAATAAACCCTAGAAGATAGGGAGGAGGTAGAGTATAGTAGGTAGAAGAAGGTATAATTTATAACTAATAAGACTAAGGAGTCTAACCCTTACTCCCCTTTAAGGGACTAACTAAATAGCTTAAATCCTTTAAGAGGTATAGGCTTAAATATAGAAAAGAGGTCTAATATCTATAATAACTATTAAAAGAAACGCTAAGATAAGGGATTATATATATATTATACTAAGAAAGGCTATTAAGGGAAGGATTATAAGGGTAACCTTATAAACTACTCCTACCTAAAAAACGTACGCCCGTAATATTTAAGGTAATATTATAGGTATTTAAGGCCTTAAGGAGTATCTTAGCCTAGGATTTATCCCCTCCTTTAAGGTAGAATAGGCGTATCCTAAATAGATAGCTCTAAAAGCTAAAGGAAACTCTTAAATAAGAATCCTTATAACTTACCTTAAATAATACCTTTTATATAATAGACCTAACTAACTATATTAGTACTTAAATATAATTATAAAAGGAATATATAACTACTAGACTTTAATATACTAAGATAACCCTTTAAGCCCTTATTAATTATAGAGTTATAACTATTTTTATTAACTAAGACTTTATAAAGACTTTAGGGATTACGCTACTTTATACTAGAGCTACTAGGGTAGTAGATATTAATAGTAGGACTATTAGCCCTACCTTATCTTAAGTATTATATTAAATTAAGATAAGCCCCCCTAGCGTACTATATAGCTATTTTATATTTTAGGTAATACTTATACGGGGATAATAGTTAATCTTAGGCCTCTTATAATTATAATAAATTAATCCTATTATAGATTAGATATTAGGGAAGGTAAAGATATTTAAAAATATTAGGATTCTTAATTAATATGAATTTAAAAAAGAAATTAAGGATAATATAGTTTATACTTATTATACTTCTTTTAAAGGATTAGGAAATATACTCCTAATAAAGTACTTAGAGTACGCTAATATATTTAGTAAGGAAGCGGATATTAAGCTACTACCTTATTAGGGGGCCTTTAATTACGTTATAAACCTTTAACTAGGTACTACTCTACTATTTAGTCCTCTTTATAACCTCTTTAAGATGGAACTTACTGTCCTTAAAGACTATATTAATTAAAATCTTAAGTTAGGGTTTATTAAATACTCTAAATTACCCGCTAGGGCACCTATTCTATTTATAAAAAAGAAGGATAGGGGACTATACCTTTATATAGACTATTAAGCTCTTAATACTATTATAATCTATAATAGGTACCCTATCCCTTTAATTTCTAAGATCCTAGACTAGTTATAGCGTGTGAAGATATATATTAAAATCGATCTAAGGGGAGTATATAACTTAATCTAGGTTAAAGAAGGTAATAAATAGAAGATAGTATTTTATACCTATTATAACCTTTTTAAATATTATATTATACCTTTTAGACTTATTAATACTCTATTAATATTCTAGTCTTATATTAATAAAGCCCTAGCTTATCTAGTAGATATTATAGTTATTATATACCTAAATAATATCCTAGTCTACTCTAATAACCTAGTAGATTATAAAAACTATATAAAGGAAGTTCTAATAGCCCTTAAAGAGTATGGCCTATTTATAAAGTTAGAGAAATATAAGCTTAGTATTAATATAGTAGAGTTTCTAAGCTATATTATTAGCCCTAAGGGGATCTCTATAAACCCGGAGCGCGTCTTAACTATTAGTAATTAGCTAATCCCTAGGATAATTAAGTAGGTATAATCCTTCTTAGGGTTTTATAACTTTTATAAATAATTTATTAAAGCTTATAATATAATTACGCGAGAGCTTATAGAACTAACTAAGCCTACTATACCCTTCTACTAGATAGATTAGGCGGAAGTAGCCTTCTATTAATTAAAGGATACCTTTATTATAACTCCTCTATTAGTATATTATAACCTAGTACTACTATCTTAGGTTAAGACTAATATAAGTAATTATATACTATTAAGTATATACTCCTAGAAATAGGAGGATACTTATATATACCTTATTATATTCTATAACTAGAAGCTTATACTAGTTAAGATAAATTATAGTACGCCTAATTAAGAACTCCTAGCTATTATAATATCCTTCTAGGCGTAGTAGAAGTATCTAGAAGGGGCCTAATATTAAATTATAGTTATTATAAACTAATATAACCTTAAATCCTTTCTAACTATTAAGACCCTTAGCTACTAATAAGTGTATTAGGCTGAATTTCTATTAGTATTTAACTTTAAAATATAATACCGGCCTAGGAGGAAGAACCTAGTAGATATACCTTTAAGAAGGGTAGATTATAATAAACTTAATATATCTTATATAATAGTCCCCTTATTTAAATTAGGTATTATAGTAGTTAAAGAAGGCCGCTAGGTAGCCTAGTAGGTAGTAGCCGACCTAGGTAACCTTAAAGATAAGGATTAAATCCCTAAGCTCTTATAAACTATCCTAGAGGAAATAGTAGAAAAGCTTAAGGGGGATAACGACGCTACTAAAGCTAGTAGTACTAACTTTAAGTAGATAGTAGGCTTATTATACTTCTAAGGTAATTAGTTCTATATACCTAATAATAAAGACCTATAACTCTAAATTCTTAGGAACTTTTATAACTCTATAACTATAAGCTATCTTAGCTAAGATTATACTACTACTACTATCCGGTAATAGTTTTATTAGCCTATAATAGGTAAAGATATTAAAGAGTATATTAAGACCTATAATACCTATTAGTAATTAAAGTATTCTAAATATAAGCCCTATAAAGAGCTTATACCTATTCTAGTCCTAGACGGCCCTTAAGAGGCTGTAGCTATTAACTTTATTACTAACTTACCCTAGAGTAGGAGTCCTATTAATAATATTACCTATAATTATATTATAGTAGTTATAGACTATTTTAGTAAAATATATTATTATATCCCCTATTATAAAACTATAATATTAAGGTAATTTACTGTAATATTTATATAAGAAGTTTTCTAATTATACGGTATACTAAACGTAATTATTAGTAACTGTAATATACTATTTACCTCCTACTTCTAGTAAATATTAGCGTAGGCTTTAGGTAGTAACTATTAGCTCTTAACTACCTTTTACTAATAGATAGATAAGCTAATAAAGTAATAGAACTAGGTAATTAAATAGTACCTTTATATATATATAAATTATTAATAGGATAACTAGGTTTCCTAGTTACCCCTAGTAGAGTATACTTATAATAATAGTCCTTATTATATTATAAAATATACCCCTTTCTATATCTATACTAGGAGATATTAGATACTATTCTAACTATTAGACGTGCCTACGCCTAACCCTAGTATAAGTACCCTTAAGCTTACTAAGGGCTAGAATAACTTAACTTATATCTAGTAGATATTCTTATAGAAGCTTAAAATATATAAGTAAAATATTATAATAAGGGTTAAAAGGCTTTTATACTCTAGAAGGGGGACTAAGTAATACTCTAAAATAATAATATTACGTCTTAGAGGGCGTATAAGAAACTTAATTATAAGAAACTTAGACTATTTCCTATAGCTAAAACTATTATACCTAATTTATACCGCCTCCGGCTACTATACTAGATAAAAATCTACCCGGTATTCTATATATCCTTATTAGAACTATATTACTAAAATACTCTTAAGGGCCGTATTATACTACCTCTACCCCTATTAGAATTATTATTAAAGAAAGGGACTACCCGGAATATAAAGTAGAGGAAATTCTCGACTTAAAGCTATACTATCGCAAACTTTAGTACCTTATATCCTAGAAGGGGTATTAGCCCTATAAGAATACCTAGGAACCTGCTAAATACTTATAAAATAGCCTAGAGCTAGTATAGCAGTTTTATTAAGAATATCTATTTAAGCTAGGGCCCTAGCAGGCCTCCCTAACTTAATTAAAAGTAGTTACTACCCTATAATAGGCGAGGTAGTAAAGGTATAGAGCTACTTAATTAGGTAAAGAGCTAATAGTTATAGTATTATATAATTATCTAGTCCTATAGCTATCTTATAGTAAAATAGAACTATTTAGTAAGGTATTAAAGTTCCCTAGTAATGCTTTATACGCCTAGTAACGCTCTATATACTCTTGAAAGAATAATATTATAATAATTTACTCTATTAGCTTATATAACCCCGTTATACTACTATTACCCTTACTATATTACCCCTATTATATAATAGTTAAGTAGTAGTTTAAACGCGTCTAAGAGAGGGCTTTAGAGGAATCTTAATTAGTATAAAGATATATAATAACTCTAATAAGGAAGTATTACTTCTATAAGATTTATATAACTCCTACTATCCTTTCCTTATATGCCTTAGACCCCTCTAAGTCCTTTACCTTATTAAGCGCGAAATTCCTAGCGCTCTTATAACCTATATAAGCCCTCTTACTAACGACGTTATATCTAGCCTACGGGTATTAAATCGTGCTATAATTAAGGTAGTAATTAACGCGATAAATAGGGTAAATTAGGCGCTTATAAATAGAAATAGAGTAGAGGATATACCTTTTATAGACTACTTATTCTTTAATCCCTTAATATTAGATATTACCTTAATAAGGGTATAGATTATAGCTAATAGCCTTATTAATACTAATAGCTCCTAACTCCTCCCTAAGAGAGTTAAGCTATTAGACTCTAGGGTAGAGCTAGTAGTTACTTTAGGAGTAGGGATAAATAAATCTTTAATATAGTAGCCCCTAGACTTTAATATAGTAGGGTACGCTATTATAAGCCCTATTAGAGTATATTAAGGCTATCTATACCTAGTTAATATTAGGGATAACTACGTCGCCTATATATAGTTTAAGAAGGAGGGAAAGATAATATATATCCTCTATAATAATAATACTTTCAACCCTAAGAAATATACAACTATAATAATTACTTAACCCCTCTTAATTTAGAGAAAGAAAGCTCTTTAATAGTTAGTATTAGGTTTAGGCGTAAACTCCTTACCCCTACCCCTAGACCCTTTTAAGGGTAAGAAGTCCTTAAAGGCTAGTAAGCTTTCTAACTTAAAGACCCCTAAGACTAGCAAGCTTTTTCTAAACCTGAAAGCTCCCCCTAAGGTAATAGATAGGGAAATATATATAAAGGGTACTATAGGTCTAATAAAAACTATTAGAGCCCTACGAGATATATTACTAACGCCGCCCCTCTACTATTAAACCTAAGTTAATACGAGGTTATAAGATATTACTAACGCCCGTTAGTAGTCCTTACGCCTTACAGAGGCTAATACAGCCTTAGCCTAAATAAATAAGGTATTTAAGAACCTTATTATTAAGTATATTAGGGTGGTAAACTATACGGAACGCCTAGATATATACGTCGCGATCTAATCTAACACGCTTATCCTAGTAAAAAAGATAATTAATAAGATACTACTAGTTTTTACCGTATTAGGGATAAAAGATAAAGAAGTATAGGTATAAATTAAAGATACTACTACCCCTAATTTATTAAAAATAATTTAAGGGGACTAGTTTATACTTATTTCACAATTTATAATAGTTAGAAAGGGATAGGAATATATTAGGGAATATATAGAATCGCTCCTAGATACTACCCGTATATTTAAATACGGCCCCCTACCTACCTATAATACCCTAAAGGCCTTCGAGGCCTATACGGAAGGAGTACGGGATATAAAGGATCCTTTAGAATAGTTTACTAGCTTTTATCTAGTATATTCAGGCGCTAATAGCGCTAATATCCTCGAGGATAACTTCCCGCTCTAATAGATAGATAACTTCCACCCCTTATAAGGGCTATAAGGAACGAGAGGGGGGATTATAAATAGATAGAAGGCGACTAGGCCTAGTAGAGTAGGAAGGGGCTACTAGGTATAGGTCGCTATTAGGCCTATAGTATTATAGCTCTTATATAGTAAGAATTAAGACTATTATAACAATAATACTATATGCCCTAGGTAAGACGTAAGACTACTACTATAGATATTTCCTATTCTATTTTATAAAAGGTAATAGCTAACTATTATTATAAGCTTCCTTAGTAAGATAGTTTATATTAAAAAACTCTATTAATATAGTCTTATAAGGCTTATTACTATCTATTAGCTTTTATTTAATAGCCTTATTAATAGCCTAGTTATTAACTAGCTTAAAAAGAAAATACTATTAATCTAGGAGGTAGATTTATAAATACTCTATATAAGGCTTTATAATACTTATATTAAATAAGAGTATCTTCTAGATAGCTTTAATAGACCTAATCTAATAGGCTAACTAGAACTTTATAATCTTATCTATTAACTCCCCTTACTATTATAAGTAGCTATTAGGAGTAGGGTTATTATTATTATATATATAATTCCTAGTAAGGGAGATATTAATCTAATTAAGTCCCTTATAAATATATTTATATAGATAGAAAATAGACTTAATAGAGCTATAAATCTTAATATTAGTATAGGTACTATATTTCTTTAATAAGTACAGGTTATAAGGGATAACCTATCTATTATTAATAGAGGAGTTAGGTTTAAGGGGGCTAACTAGATATTTATAGAAAGGATAACTCCTATTAGATATAAAAGATATCTCTTAGTAAAAATCCTTTAGAAAAGCCTTATTATAATAATTCTTCTCCTAATTAAAATATCTATTACTAGGGACGCTAGTATAGTAATTATAAACGATATATTATAAGACTAACTTATATAGTATATTACCCTATTATAAAGGGGGGATAAATACTTAAATAATACTATTAATATTATTAACCATCTAGATCTAATCCTCTTCCTATATAATAAGGAGAATATAAGTATATAGGAGACCTTACTTCTAAAACTTAATAATATAATAGTAGGCTATATAAATATTAAGGATATATTACTTAAAGAGGTCTTTTATTAGCTCTTAGAGCTTCTAATTAAAGATATAGGTAATTAAGTTATATTAGTACTCTAATATCTAACTAGATACTAGTAAGCTTTAAATATTAGGCTACTTAAGATTATATATAAAGGTAATAAAAAATTTAGGTTTACCCCTTTTTAGATTATTATTATAGTATCTTATATTCTCGCTTTTATAGTACGTAGGCTTCCTAGTATTATTAATAGGAGGATAGTTACCTTACTATTAATATCTTTAAGCGAGATATCTAGATTAGTACTAAGCCTATCTATTAGGCTAGAGTAGTAGTCTACTTAAATAGTCTATTAATTCTAATAATACTAATTTAAGTTATTAAGCTCTATTAATATCTAGATATTAGTAGCCTAGTAGTTAAATAGATATCCGCTATTAATAGTATAATTAAAGAAATCGGGCTAGATCTAGATATTAATTAGCTAATTATTTAAATTATATTAACTATCCCCTAGCTATTATCTAAATAATTTAGAACTATTTATAACTAAGTAGATTTAGGTCTAAAAAATAACTAGGAAAATATATTAAATAGTCTTACTTATATCTATTTTATATCTATTTAATATCTTATTACTTACTAAGACCTACTATAACCCTAAGGTATATACTCGCCGGTAATATACTAGTCTAGTTCCTACTTAGGGTTACTACCCTCTTCCTACTCTAGCTTATTATTACTACTAATTAAGGTATACTAGGTAAGTATATTAGTAATATAGTTCCGTCGTGATATATATAGTAGATAGTTACCTAGAAGCTAATAGCTAGCTAGTAGGAGGTAGTTATACTATAACTATTTACTAAATAGAAATAGGAGTAGATATTAGAGGGCTATATAGGAAGGATATTAATTAGGGATTAATATAAGGCCCCCCCTTAATAGTTTTAATATAAATATCTCGCTTAATCTAGCCTCTTATAGCGTTATTAAGAGTTATTATAATATAGGCGACTTCTATAAAGGTAGGCTAATTATAAGTACCCTTATCCTATTATTTAACATTTAGCTATTAGATATAGATACTTATAGTATTAATAGGATATTATAATTTATCCTCCTTAAGGTAGTTATAGTAGGATTGAAACCCTTAGACATATAGGTTAATAGACTAGAGGGTATATTAAATAGATATAAGGGTATCTTAATTTAAATTATTAAAATATTAATAGTAGATATCTAGTTACTCCTATATACTATCTAGTATATAGATCTAGGCGAATTTTAGCCTAAGGCTATTATTAGTAATAAGAGGACTTATAAGATAATAAATAGACCCTTAGATCTAGAAGGTAGTTTAACTAATATAGGTATTAATATTAATTATACCCTTACTTATAAAGGAGAGATAATTATTATAATTAATAATATTATCTAAAAATTCTTTATTATATATAGTCCTCCTTTTTATAAACTATCTATTAATAATACTATTATTTATATTACTAAGTAATTTATTAATAAATTATACCCTAAGCTCTACCTCCTTTTAAGGCCCCTTAGGTAATAAGTTAATATTAGCTAGCTTATATAACTAGTTAGGGGATAGCTAATTATTCTTCCTACTATTATAATATAACTATTAACTATCCTCTAAGTTACTATATTAATCTTTTTATAATAGTATATTATAATAGGGGTATATATTTATAAGAAGGTTAAATAATTTATTAACTAGGTAGGGTATTATATCTCCTACTATCTAGAGATCCCTATATACTTAATATCTCTAACCTAGTATCTACCCCTAATATATATTATTTTAACGCCGGTATAAGCCTTATTAAATAGGGGGCTAGTACTTAGTATTATTATCTTAATTAGCCTACTAGGAGGCGTACTAGTAACGCGTATCTAGATAATATTTAAGAGGTAGTAAAGGAGTAATTTCTTAGGGGGTCTCTTTAAAGATAGGAGGAGTAGGTTATTAAGGGTTCCTAGGCGGAATAACTACCTAAATAGTTATATTAGTAAGGGTTATATACTACTAGGGAGTAATACTATTATAGAGGTAGTTATAAGAGTAAGTACCTAATAGTATTTCTCTAGGGCGAGGTTCTATTAACGTAATATCTCTAGGGTTTATTAGTAGATTAATAGATATAATATAAGTAGGTAATATAGTCTTCCTTAGGTATTTAATACGCCTTATACTATTACTCTTATAAAATTTAACCCTCTTATTAATAGTATTAAGTTCTAGCTTAGAAAGAGCTACTCGCTTAGAAGGTATTAGTAGCGAGGTAGAGGAGTTAAATTTAGTATAAGAGGGGTAATACTATATTATTTAAAGGCGGCTAGTATAATTTATATATTATAGGTTATAAGAGGAGGTATTACTATTTATAATATACTATAAAATATAAAGAAGAGGTAGGATAAAAAAAACGATTAATATAATAGAGAGGTACTAAGATATAATATAGTTAGATAAATTTAGTAGGTAAATCTATTTATTACGATATATCTTCTAAACTACTAGACTAATTTAAATTATTTTTGAATTATTAGGTAGTTTAAATAAGCTAAGTAATATTATTTATATAGAAAATATTATAGAGTATTAGTATAAATATAGGTAGAATATAAAGAAAAGTAGAGTTTTAATATTTACGCTAGTCCTAGAGGGGTAACTAGGGGACTTATTAACTAACTAATAAGCTGTAATAAGCTTAGGGTCCTAAATTACAGATATTCTATTATAGTAAAGAAGATAGTCTATAAAAGGCTTTTATAGAGAGCTACTAAGGAATATTCCTTAGTAATATACTTAGCTATTCTTATACTTTCTAGATAGCTAGATATTCTTTAACTATTTAACCTATTAGTTATAGTACCTAATAATAAATAATAAATATAATAAATTTAAATAGATAAAAAGTAAGATATTTATAATTTAAAATATTAAATTAATCTTTTAAAAGATTAGATTTATTTAATTTAATTTTAAAGTAGTACTTATAAAGATATAAGTTATAAAATTAGAAGATATCTATTCTAATACTCCTTTCCTATTATTAATAGTACTAGGATATATATTATATACTACTAATAATAATATTATATATATAGAATATATTTGAAAGATAGTAAGGGAGTTTTAAGTAATATAACTAGCCTTTTAATAACTAATAAATTATACTTTAAAAGATTTTATTATAAATACTTATTTCTAATTATTAATTAAATAGGACTTTAAAGTAGTTTATAAAGCTATTATAATAATAAGAGAATAAAAGTTATTTAAAATATTATTATTAAAAAGGAAGGCTAGATAATTATTAATTAAATATAAATATTAACTTAATTAAAGATAGAGTAACTAATAAAAAAAGATAAAAAGATACTAGCCTAAAAAAGTATATTAAGGAAATTAAAGTAAAAAAAGGCTAATATAATAATAAAAGTAATTCTCTATTAATAGAACTATTAATATTAGAAGGTAATTTATACTTCTAGAAGGTACTTTTATAACTAGCTAGTTATAAGGCGAGAAGTATATACTTTTAAAATAGAAAATTAAAAAATCTAATATTTAGGTGAATCCGACGTTTAGGTGGGAACCCCTAGGAGCGACAGCGACTAGGGGTGGGGCGCCGATTAACACGAGTTTCCTCTTCGTGAAGGGCCAAGACGCTAAAGCTTAGCCTCGGGAGTCATATGTGGTTGGCACGAGTAGAGTAACAAAGAGCACGTGATCACGTGCTTCCTGTATGCACGAAGCCGTGTTCTGATATCGACCTTTCAAGCATGATCCAATCATGATGCGCTCAATCGCCTAAGAGATGGTCGCAAGTCACTATCATGACTGGCAAACCCTTTCGGCCCCCTCTCTTGAGAAGGATCGAGAAGCCAGCGGTCTCAGTATATCAGCATGGTGACGAACCCCAGGCAAAGAAAAGACGGATCAGCAACAGTGATGAAGATATAGTGAAGCTAAATACACCTCAGCTGGTATTTAAACAGCCTGGAATTTCCTCTTTACCTCGCAAGCCTCTTGCGGCGGTGGAGAACCCTGCAGTGGCAGCATTGGTACCGGCTACCCAGCTTTTCGATGGAGGTGTTGAGAGCTACTACAATGTGCTCTGGTAAGTGATGATCTCATAATCAGTCCAAGTCTTCAGCTCAACATATTGCATGTAGGCGTAAGTACACTACCAAGAAGCATAAGACTTGGGACGGCGATGGTATGCTCCGTGTTATCGGCGGATATGCTTATCTACAAGACATTTCTGGACGCGACATGGGAAGGACATCGTGCGATTCACCCCTTCTTCCGGGGTCTGCTATTTCTGTCGGTGGAAAGGAGGTAGAGATTGACTATGTGATATCGAAGGGAGACTTCCTCCACGGTCGGCAGTCTTTGAAGACAGCCGACGTGGAGCCAGATCTAGAATCTAAGTCTACGGACGATGTTAAACCACTAGCAAAACCCAAACTCAAAGCAGCTCTTCTGCTTCAGAAAGAGGATGCTAAGAAGGCACAGAATATAACGGTCCCGAGAAGCGTAGCCACGCAGGCCCGGTTCAAAGGTCCGTTGCTAGTCAGCACTGTTTTACCAAAGCTGCCCAATAAAGAACCAACGCCTCGCCATTCTCTCAACGAGCCTGGAGCGATCGTTTTGAAGCGTCCAAAGAGTGTGCCAAAGGGAAAACAAATAGTCGATGTGGTGGTTGATCCCCTTCTTACTGCGAATCTACGAGAACACCAACGTGAGGGGGTTAAGTTCCTGTACGAATGTGTTATGGGTTTACGCGATTTTCATGGGCAGGGAGCGATCCTGGCTGATGAAATGGGTCTCGGCAAGACGCTGCAGACCATTGCACTTATATGGACTCTCCTGAAGCAAAATCCCATTTATGAAGACCTGCCGGTAATCAAGAAAGCTTTGATTGTGTGTCCTGTCACTTTGATCAATAATTGGCGCAAGGAGTTCCGCAAATGGCTCGGACCGGACAGACTAGGAGTTTATGTCTTTGATGATGGCAAGAAACGAATCACTGACTTCACAAAAGGCAAACAATATCATGTTATGATTATAGGTTATGAAAAGCTGAGGAATGTGGCGGAAGAGTTGAAAAAAGGACATGGAATCGACATCATAGTCGCCGATGAGGGCCATCGCCTTAAGACCGCAAAGAACAAAAGTGCCCAGGCCATCAAATCTTTAAACACCCCAAGAAGAATAATTCTATCCGGGACCCCTATTCAAAATGATCTAAGCGAATTCTTCATGATGGTGGATTTCGTTAATCCGGATTTATTAGGGTCGTTCAAGGCATTTACTAAGGAATTTGAAGTGCCGATAGTTCAGAGCAGACAACGTGGTGCTTCGAGCAAGGACATTGATGTAGGGGAAGCGAGAAGTGAAGTGCTAGCTTCACTCACGCGTATGTTCATACTTCGCCGTACCGCCGACATTCTCTCAAAGTACTTGCCGTCCAAGACCGAGTACGTCTTGCTCTGTCGCCCGACCGCAGCTCAAATATCCACTTATCAACATGTCCTCCAGTGTTCCGCCTTTAAGGCTGCTTTTGGGAGCTCCGAAGCTTCTTTGCAGTTGATAACCGTCCTCAAGAAGGTCTGTAATAGCCCTAGCTTGCTGACCAGAAAAACACCGCTAGATGATGCAGCAACAGTAACGCCGTTGACCGCTTCTCTCTTGGATAGTGTTCCCGCACCCCTTCTTCGTAGCAGTGCCGGCAGCACCAAGCTGCGGGTTCTTGACCAGCTCATGCATGTTCTGAGGACGACGACGCAAGAGAAAGTGATCCTCGTATCGCATTACACCCAAACGTTGGATCTTCTTCAGACTCTTCTTGTTTCTATCGGCCACTCCTACCTCCGCCTCGATGGGTCCACTCCGTCCACCAAGCGCCAAGGACTGGTCGATGAGTTTAATCAAACCCCAGCCTCACAGTGCTTCGCGTTCCTCCTCTCCGCAAAATCAGGCGGTGTCGGTCTTAACCTCATAGGAGCTTCGCGACTCGTGCTTTTCGATGTGGACTGGAACCCTGCCACAGATTTGCAAGCAATGGCGCGCATTCATCGCGATGGCCAGAAGAGACCTTGCGTCATATACCGCTTCGTTATGGCCGGAGGCTTGGATGAGAAGATTTGGCAGAGGCAAATGACCAAGTTAGGCCTTGCCAGCAACATTATGGATCAGAAAGGAGGTGTAAACAACTTCAGTCAGGACGAGTTGAGGGACCTATTCAGGCTTGATGAAGGATCATCCTGCCAGACTCACGATCTTTTAGGGTGCGCATGTGAAGGGCGCGGGCTTCCAGATCCGGCTACTGACGATGATTTGACACCCCTTGAGACGCTTGACGTGGAGGCGAAATCCGAGTCGGGCGACGATGACGACCTTCCAAGCATGCCTGAGTTGATGCAGGCGAATAAAGTCGACATGGAAGAGCAAGAACGGAAGATCGCTGGATCTGCTCGGTGTCTGCCTCGTATGAAGGTGAAGTTTGACTCACTCATGGCATATTCTCACATCGATACGTCCAAATTCGCAACCGTAGATGACGATGATATGGAAGCTATGATTCATGACGAAGCCTTGCTGAGTGTGCTGAAGGATGAAGGCAATAGGGTATCTTTTGTGTTTGCGAAGACGAATGGATGAGCTTGCAATGCCACTGGTCGGTGTTTGATTGTCCAGGCCTCAGCCTGGCATGATGTGGCAAAGAGACTTCACAGCATAACAGTTCACTGCGAATAGCTTGAAGCGAAAGAGCACCAGATGGCATATACTCCAAGATTAGCATCATATAGGCATCAAGCTGAATATGGTAATCTTCATTACACGTCGTAAGAGCTTGCAGTATATTAGGGAATGGTTCGCACCCATGTGCGCACGAACAACATATTTCAATCGAAGACTTCAGCGGGTTTCTTCTGGTCAACAAGGTTTGATTAACCACGTCATCTTTTAGGATAGTGGTCAGCTCTCCGGATCATGGGCTCCCTTTTCTGTTCATTCCCAACTCACGTTTGCTCATAGTCTCACACACCAAACGCAATTCATGCCACGTTAAATTTGTAAGGAAGGACAAGTGTCCCGAGACTTGCGGAGTATTGACCACGTCACTGTGAGTAATATCCCTACGCCATATAACATCATGATATCTGGTGCTATGCACGAATATGCTGTAACACCTTTTCAACATGACAAGTATCTTGAATTCATAGCATATCTCAAGGAGATAAGGGGCAGATCTCGCTATCACGCGTGAGGGCGGTGATGGATACGGTAGCGAGAGCGGTTACTTTGATCAGCCATGTTCTTGGTCGATGTAAAGTCGCCGTGCTACCCTGTCCTCAAAGTGGGCCCCCGAATGTTATGCGGGCCAGATTTTCCAGGCTGCCTTTAAGGTCACACTCTCCACGAATTGGATACGATGGGATCGAGGAGTAATTTAGCGATGAATAAGCATGAAGTAAGTACCTAGAATATCTGGGCGCGATGTAGTACAAAGAGTAATACGCCCAAGATGTTAGGTCCTCCCGCATTTTCCAGGAAGTGTTATCGACAACGATGTAGGGTTCTGCATCAGAGAAAGTCCTATTACAGGTCTTGTATGATGGAGTGCTGCTTCCGAATATCGTGGTGCTCGGTCTTGTAGAGATTGTGTCCCTTTGGACTGCCAATTATTCTGATAGCTCGCCTGACGTGCATCGACGATTTGGGTACGTTTATATATGAAGAGGATCCAATCGCTAAGCGATCAGGATTGATGTAGCTACTTACTGTCAACCATATTCTCGAAGACATTCTCAAGGCTGACGTGAACTCTGATCTCCTTCTCCCCTAATAATTCATAGATACTCCTCAATTCATCCTTGCCCAATCCATCCATCCCTCGCAAATACTCAAACGCGAGCATATACAACTCCTTCGCCCAAGGACAAGCCTTTATACACCTCCAGAATAGACTCTTCGCTTTGATCATATCCGCCTCCGAATACTCAAATAGGAAATATAGCTTCCACAATCCAGCGCAATGGGTGCCGCTCTTACACTTTACAGCACGCTCGAAGGTGCTGCGGATGGTTGAGATATTGCTACCGAGGGTGACGCCGCGATTTAATTCCGTATGAATGGCGAAGAAGTGTGAAACTACACTTTCCTGGTGTTTGCCGTTTATAACGTGAAAAGGCCTAAGAACCACGTCTTTAACGATGGAGCGTACCCGATCATTCATGCGGAACTGTGCTTCGTTCCGTGCATAGAGGGAGAGAAGGATAGTATTCTGGGGAAACAGGGCTATACCGTCCGCGAGTAAAGAGCGGACTTCAGAGGGTTTGACAAGCTTTGTATGGGTTGAATGGTGGTAAATAAGGCGAGCGAAGCTTTGGTAAAGGTACTCAAGAGTTGTGGAGTTGGCTGAGGCTGGAGAAGAAAGGGCAGAGATATTAGACTTGAAGGTTAAAGTTGCTGCCGACAGCGATAGCGACGTTTGGAGATACTGAAATAGGACCAAACATTCAATGGCGAGTGCTGCATGTCTATGAGAGCGGAGCGAAAGCATGTGGTCGCGAGTGGCTGTGAGAGCTCTCTCAGTACGAAGCAGTAGAGCTGGCTTGAAGCCCTGATCCTCCAATGGATCGATCGCAGGCAAAGTGTTCAGGATATCTTCGTCTCCATACGACATTATCCGAGTGAGAGCTTCTTTGGGATGTCCCGTACTCAACAGCTCCCAGATCCAAGTTCGCCAAAGAAGTATAGAATCTCGTTGAATAGACCCGCGAAAAGTCTTTGCCATGCGGATCGAGGTCACGATGGCCTTCTCTCCTATAGATGTGTTGCCGAGGCAGTATTCGATGAGTGCGTAGGCGTTGTAGAGTAGCAGCGTCGATGGTCGCTCTTTCAAGAGATCTTTCGCTGCCTTCCTAACAGTTGCCGGAGAGAGATGTAATTGCAATGCTAGGAAGTATTCTGCGAGAAAGTCTCCTCCAGCTCCGGCACCAATGAGATGCTTGAGAGTTTGGAGTATCCATGTCATCTCTACCGGCCCATGATCTTCAGAAAATTCTTTCTGCCATGCTTCAAAGGCCCCAAACCAGGATCCTGCGACAGCAAACAAGTTATCTAATGAAAGCTGGTAGTCTGACAGAGGCAAGTCAAAAAAGCTACGCCTTGGTAAGGTCAAGCCAGAATGCGACTCTCGAGCCTGGTCGCTCTTCAGTTTAGTCGTTTGATTCTCGAGAGCAGCGGTAGTCCATGGTCGTAATGCGTCAGTCGGGGTATAGAGCGTCTCATTGCGTAGGTATCCATCTCTCCACCAGGATCTTGATCTACCATCAGGACCTACATCTTGACAGGGCGGAAGGTGGCAGAACGCAAGGAAGGCGTCCAAACAGGTTGCTCGGCTTTCGAGTGATGGTGAATCGATCAAGAAAGGCCTGATATCAGAAAACAAAATTACTCTGTAGGGATCATCCTCAACAACATCGTCAATAGTGCGCGCAGGGCTTCGCGTTAGCAGGCTGCGATCACGTTCTGAAGCTACCCAGGATCCCCACATATCTTGAGCGTCCTCCAGGATGCTTGAATCCTCTGTCTTCGCTCGTGGAGTGCCGTCGGCCTGGGAGAAGCTTGCCCAGCCTCTGCAGCCGTCCTCGCCAATACGTGGAACTTCGCTATCCCAGAAAGATTCAAAAGTCAAGATAGTGGCATGATGAAGCGGGCCTCCCCCTTTATGCTCACTGCCCTGCGACTCGAAGGGTTTGTTATATTCATACTCTAGGAGAGCTTGCCACCCTGAGACCGCTTGCTCGACGAAGCCACTTTCCCTCATGAACAGAGTCACACGCAAAATCATGTGGATCTGGATGACATATATTTCCTCTCTTTGGGTAAGGAGTCTCCCGGGCGCCTGTTGGCTAATTTGAAGCAAGCTTAAACAATCAAAAAAGATGCCTCGAACTACCTCATAATTGAATGATGCGAAACTAGTTTGCCGGAAATCTAGATAGTTGTCCCAAAGCCTAAGATATTGAGGGTTATCGTGCAAAATGCTTTGCCATTCGGACAATAACTTTTGATCATCCCAAACTTGCGCGGCTTCATTCATTCTGCCAAGGAGCAAAGCTTCTCGGTCACTAGGCAATTGAACATTAGACAAAGCTTTGTCATACAGGAACAGTTTGATGTCGGCGTTGCTCTTTCGTTCGGCATTGGTGAGTGTCCCAGACACATCGACATATTGCTCGATCAGTCCCAGCCAAGAATCGACATTCGTTGGGTCGGCATCGATATTCCTTTGGTACTCCAGCTGTTGGCTTTGGAATGAATCGGTCAACGCTGAGGGGAAGCTGTCTCCCTGCTCGGGTGACGATGACCAATCGTTTCCATCAACTAAATCCAGATCCTCAGGCTCATTCTCGGCTTTGGATTTTCCTACCAGCGATGTGTAGTGCTTGTCGTCTCGATCAGAGGACGAGGAAGAGATGTGACTTGTTACTCCGTTGATCCGTCCGCTCTTAGCTGGTTGAGCAGCTTTCAAACAAACGAAATCCACTCCAGCATCGAAACCTGATAAGTCAGATGCTTGTTGCTTGACCTTCAATTCTTTGGTTTGGCTCTGATTAGCGATCCGAAGAGGTCTTCTAACCCCTTTACCTGGTAGGCCTTGTTGAGTGGAAGAGAGGACTAATCCCCTCTCACTACTGACCGCTCGGTCGATGGTCTGCCTACTGGAAGCACCCAGAACGTTGCCCAAGCCAAAGCGACAGTACGACGGCGTTGCATATCGGTAAAGTGTCCCGTAAGCCAAGTTATTGGGGTCCCCAATCATATCGACCAAGAACGACAGCGGTGTCTCACCCTCTTTCGCTGCTCGATGTGCGTGAACCTCTCGAGGATCACCTGTGACTGAAGAATGTTTGCCATGCCTGACTCTATCCTTGGAGGCCCACTCTTTTGCGACATGGTGTGGGCAACCTGAAAATGTTCCGTGTTCTTGGCTAGGAGCGACACCAGGCCTGAAACTCGCAAATCTAGGTACGGCTCTCTTCTCCCACCGTTACCATCACGATTATGTGAGTCCTTGGGAATTATGGGAGGCGTACCAACGTACTTTCGAGGCCTGACCCTCCATCAAAGCTCACCAAAGCTAGCCCACTCTATCACCTTCAACACCCGATTTTGAGATCGGGATGTGAGGTTTGGGTATACCCAACGGCGATCGGAAATGACATCTAGTAGTCAATGCCCATATGCTAGACCCAGATACTCTCAGAAACCTCAGACCCTTAGTACAGGCTAGGTGCCGCCCTCCTACTGCGTAGTCAGCTTTGCTAATCCGAAGGGGCTTAGCAGCCAGCTTACTGGCCAATGACGCCTGTCTGAGGCACTGATGCAACGCTACTTACTAGTACCTCCAGAACGGAACACCGGGCTCGGCAAACTTTCCTCTTTCCAGATAAGGCCAAAAAAAACTCTCGCGTGATTGTGTATCTCGCAGGTTCAAGACAGTTTGTGCAGAAGTCCTACTACGTCCCTAAGAATTTGTCACTTAGCATGGCGACAGCTCTTGTTGCGCAGCTGGCCAAAGTCCGTGCGCAGTCTACCAACGCGCTCGACCTCAAGGCTCGAAAAAAGGCTCATTCGGAATCGCTCCTTTTCGATTCACGCCATGCAGCAGCGCAAGACTTCGAAACCGTCTATCAGATATGTATCGAGGGTTTCGAAGAACTCTGTCGCTTGGACTCGAGGTTTGCCCCGTTCGTCAGCAATCTTTTCAGTGAACAGAGCAAAGGGGAGGACCGCACACAGATGACGGCAGCCCAAAATCGACAGCTTGATGTAGTCGTTGAGGAATTTCTAGGCCTTGTTGGCAGCAGACTGTTGTTGAGACCAGCATTGAAGGCTGTAGAATGGCTGGTGAGAAGGTTTAGGTCAGTCAGGCAGGACTAGCCATGTCAAGCTGCTTGAACGTCTTCACGATTGCTGATAATTTAAGTACCGCAGAATACACGAGAACAATACTTTATGCTTTGTTGTCACGTTTCTTCCATATCACACCAGTGCGATGTTTTTGACAGTCCTCTCAATCCTGCCTCAAGCGATACCACCAACACTAAAGTTTCTCCATCTCTATATCCAGTCCCTTGCCAATCCGCCACGCCACACGATAGTGTATGCAGCGTCTCACAGTCGTCCTTTCTTTTCTGCTTTAAGTACTTATATGCTCAACACCAGCCGAATGGGATATCAGCATTCTACACTGACATCTTTTTGGGCGCCAATCGCCACCGAGGCAGTGGCTGCTATGCTTGATAATGCTCGTTCGAGCAGACGAGAGTTGCAAAAGCAGAACCAAGAGGACGTCATACTCTACATCTTACCGATCATCAACGAAGGTCTAAGCGTGAACACAGCGCCTGACCTCCGCGTAGCATGTTACATGGTTCTTACAACTTTAGCCTCGAAAGCTGTTTTTAACGACGATGTCATTATGGCAATGATGGAAGCTATAACTTGTGACTGGAAGCGAACCTCGCACGCGGGATTGATCTGTCTTTCAGTTTTGGCGAAGCAAAGGGAAGACGCTGCATTGCCAGAGAAAGTGTTAAAGGCGGTCCTTGCGCTTGAACGATTAGATGATGACCTATCGATACTCAGCAAACGGTACAACGTCGACAAATTGGTGTTAGGTATTGTGTTGGGTATTGTCGGTAGGCTTGAAAGCGCCCAGGATGCAAGTAGACTGCGTCTGGTGAGAAGCCTTATGGAGGCCAATTTAATGGACGAAGCGTCGACTGTAATCGCAGTCAGATCTCTACTCTTCACTGCTCAAACCTTGACATTGGAGCACACTTCTACATTTGACACCCAAGGATTGGTGGCAGATCTTCTCCTACGTCTAGGTGATTCCGTCTCAATCGGGAGCCTTGTGCAGAACACCGTCAAAAGCTATGAGCACGACATCGGCCGGTCGGACATGAGACTACGAAGACTGGACCGAAATACCGAGAGCGGCTCGGAGCGAATGATCGAGGACATAGACATGGATGGTAGTGGTGGGCATGCAATCACCGAAGAGTTTGACGTATTGATCAGTCGAATTCCTACGAGAACTGCATATGAGATGTCCTTTTTATCACATTCGGAGTCTTATATTTTCAGTAGTCTTGCACACGCGTTCTCGTCAGTGTCTACCTCGGACATGGATGTCAAGAAGTTTTCTGACTTACCAGTATTGCGAAAGTCGCTAGCATCGAGCGAACCGCTGTTCCTGTCATTCTACATTCGGCTCTGGTGTAGTGAGATTCCGAGGAACGCTAGAACAGCTGCAATACGAACAGTGTCAGAATATGTCGAAAAAGGACCTCTGAAAGCCGATGTACAGATACTGTTGCCTTATCTGATATTTGCACTGGCTGATCAATCTCCAAAAGTTCGTCGTGCAGCGGTAGAGCTTCTTTTGGCTGTAGAACGCGCCCATACAGAGATGGAGAAAACCGAACCGCACGCAAACATACCAGTACTTGGCCATGAGCTGATCTACGGGCAAGGAAAGGAGACTGAGGGGTTGTCGTGGCTTTCCATGACCGAGGGCCGGAAACTCATAACAGGAATACTGGTCCCTGGGGCGGAAGAGTGCCTTGTTGATAGCGGCCATATATCTCAGCTTCTCTCGGACGGTCTTGATGGCTCCAAGCACGGCAATGGCTCAAAGAAGGGTCTTAGAACCTCGTCCAAATTCGCTGTCTTCGGCTTCCTCAGTAGCCATGCTGTCAACACCAGTTTGTATACCGTCAAACATCGCTTACTGCAAATACTGAACCGAGTTACCAAAGTAAACGGTACTTCGCGTACGAAGCTGTTATTGCCACTCCTTTCTCATTGCGCTGGAAAAACTCAAGATGAACTTGAGGACCTATGTCGAAGAGAGCAGCTGGATCCGTTGCCGTTTCTAGATCAGATTGTAGAAATCGTCATCCCAAGTGACCGCGACGGAATCCAGACATTGAAAAGTCTGATCGAATCCAGATTCCGTACATCATTTCCGAGTCTCAGAATAGCAGCCCTCCGTCGCATACGAGCCATATGGTCTTCCATCAAATCCGATCTCAAGACGTCTATTGCGAGTTGTTTATTAGAACAATGCCTAACTGAAGCCGGGCCCGAGGTGAACGGAGATCAAGAGGACGAAACGATGGAAATTCTGCGAGCGCTGCCCCTATCGACTAAAATCCTGCAGCAATTTGTTGAAGGTTTGCCGTCTATTCATTCGACTCTGCGGGATACAACTCCGGCTTCGAAGCGACAGCGCACTAGTCATAGACACTCAACAGAGACCGGACTCGATTCGATGAGTCTTTCTCCTGCCATCAAGCATATTACTCTTGTCCTTGAATTGGTGGATGATACCAAAGCTGAGCGCCATCCGGATCTTTTGAAAGGTCTCTTCGAAGTCATGTCTGATTTACAACATTGTCAAAGCAAAGCAAAGGCCACGACAGACTATCTACTTGTACTGATCATAGACAGCGTTCTTGCTATCGTAAAAGGAGCTGAAAGCTCAACTGGTTTAGGCATCAGTCATTCCGTCATCCGAACTGATGTCCTCATAGACTGTGTCAAGACTACGACGAGCCCTCAGGTGCGAAATACAGCTCTACTGCTGGTATCTGCCCTGGCAACTGTCGCCCCGGAATCGGTTCTGCACAGCGTCATGCCTGTATTCACATTCATGGGTGCCAACCTCCTTCGTCGAGATGACGACTTTTCGGCACACGTGGTGAAGCAAACTATGGAATCTGTGATTCCACGCCTGGTTCAGTCGTTACACAAACGGAAAGACGGTCCGTTCATTGGAGTATCTGAACTCCTGTTGAGTTTCGCTGCTGCATATGAGCATATCCCAACCCAGCGCCGTTTTGATCTGTTCACGTCCCTCGTCGATAAAGTGGGCTCCAGCGAGCACCTCTTCGCGTTGCTTGCGATTCTCATGGACAAGTACCCAGACGACCAACGAGTCACTCAATTTGCCGCTGATCTCACAAGCCATTACGATGTAAAGGCTCAAATTCGGACGATGGAAAGATATTTGGAGGTAATCCTCGATGCTCGAAAGCCAAAACCCACTTTCTCTACCTCTTTATTGATGACAAACAAGAATGGAAACGTAGAAGTCACAGCTGTCAACATGCTTCAGCTACCCATCAAGATCCTCGGCGATCAACAATTGGCCTCTAAGGTTACCCAAAAGCTCAATAAAGATGGTGAGGATGCGGCCACGATACGAAGCTCGTATGCACAATTGCTTGAGAAGATATTCCTCTTGGCTGAGCAGTCTAAGGGTAATAAAAAGTTGGACGTTTCCTGCATGCGAATTTTGGATGCTTCACTCAGTCTCCCCCCTATACGAGAATTGACTGACACACTTCAACATTTACTTGCGCACACGAATGATAGCATCCGTCGCCAAGTGCTTCGGTCATTTGAATACCGACTGAGCGACGCAAAGAAAGATTACAAGGCTACACAGACAGCTTGCTTCGTATTACTCCCGCAACTTTTGATTGTTATCAGAGAATCTCGGGACACCCTATTGACATGCATCGCTGTGAGCTGTGTAGACAGGATCAGTGAGCAATTCGGTAAGAATGGTGTTTTCGCAGTGGTCGATGCCGCACAGACAGTATCGATGGAACTATGCCTTTGCTCAGCTAAGAGCAGCCTTCGAGTCGCATCATTGATTTGTCTGGCCACCATGGTTGAAGTAACAGGAGACGCGTTTATTCCAATCGTGCCGAATGTTCTCCCAAAGGCAATGGACAATCTGGTCAGCAGCATGCAGGAATATACCAAAGACACGAGGTTACATAGTGCAGTCTATACGTTGTTCAGTGCGCTTCTTCTCTATCTACCTTGGGCCATTACAGACGCAGATCTAGATCGCTTGTTGAAGATGTCGTACCGGTCAGCCAACGCAGAGTTGGACGAGGACTGCGGTCAGAGACGGAATGAGGTCCTGCAACTGATCCCTAGGAAGGTGGACGCAAAGAAGTGTTTCGCCGCTCTAGAAAGAACATGGGTCGAAGCAATGACCGAGGGGCCCCTGGTACGGCCCTATCCCTGCTAATCTTCGCAATGGTTACTAATGAGGGTACAGGCTGTCAAAGAGTATCTTGAAGTTCTAGGTTTGGCGATAAACCATCATCCAAAGTCGGTCATTGCGAGGCAATCGGCGCCCTTGGGCGACTTATTGCTCAGGCTGTTCGATCTGCGGCGGATGCAGTCATCACCGCCAAAAGGAGATAGCTATAGTGCGGGCGAAATCGAGGAAGTGGAAGATGGTGCCAATGAGGTTGCAATTGCCATGATATACAAGCTCAACGACGCGACCTTCAGGCCGATGTTCTCGAGGATGTTGGAATGGACTAGCCTTGTAGGTTCGAACCAGGACAAGGAGACCGACATGAAGGCTTTCTTGCAACGACAGACAACATGGTACAGATTTCTGCTCAAGTTTTTCGATACGCTCAAGGTATATCTCCAATGTCGATTATATTCCCGAATCAAACTGATACCACGGCTATAGTCTATCGTGACGAGTTATACCGGACTCATCATTGAGGAATCCGTCAAGATTCTGAATGGTTCTTCCCTACTGGACAAGGCTTCGATGTACTTATGGAGACAAGTAATCCTCACTCTGCACAAAACTTTCGAGCATGATCAAGACGGTATGACCCTCCCTCCGAACTACCCCGAAGCCTCGAAGTCTGATGAGCGAAATGTAGAATTCTACCAATCTCCCAGCCACTTCGGCCCCATCTCCGCCGCCCTCCTCTCCCAGCTCGCCAATGCCGCACGGGTCCCGATGCTACCCGAGCTCATCCCCGCCGTCGCCGAGCTGGCAGTCGCAGCCGACTCTGCCGACCTTCACAAGGAGATGAACACTGCGATCCTGCCGTACATGCGCTCGGACAGCTCGGCCGTACGATTGGCCGCTGTACAGTGCGAGAGAGCGCTGACGGAGAGACTGGGCGAGGAATGGCTGGCGCTCTTGCCGGAGATGCTACCGTTTATCAACGAGGGGATGGAGGATGATGATGAGGCGGTCGAGAAGGAAGTGCATAGGTGGAAGATCGACATTGAAGGCATCCTTGGGGAGAGCTTGAACCCAATGCTTGAGTAAATATGGATTGCCTCTGCCTAACGTGTTGATATGAAGCAGCAGAGATACATCAACACTCAGGCCTTTTCGTCCGAGTGACACATTGAGATTAATTGAATGAGCTGTCGACTGGAATTGAATCGCGGACAAATGAGTGAGGTTGGTCCCCGTATTGCTTACTGCGGCATCCGGAGGCAGAGTCTTACCGCTTATTGTACAAGGATTGCGTTGAACTACTATAGACTCAGGAGGTTGTGTGATCCAGTGGGGCAATATGAGCTCCAATACCGCTTGGTCCACACTGGTAGCCAACCTGCACCATGCGCAAAGGTCATGCTCGCCGTGCAACATATCATATCTAACATGAACACGATGGAGATGACAGCGCAACAGCGTTTGCCGAGCGAAATTTTGTTTCGTCCGAAAGCAATCGAAAATCGAACCTGGGTATCATTGCTCATCAATAGCTCCTAAGCTCTCCGGATCGTCCTAACCGAAGCATACCATTCCGTCAATACCTGCCATCAAATCCGCTTCTACCAGCCAAAACCACCTCCCCACTCGACCGGCCTCAGAAACTCCGCCTCTCCAAAATCACCAGTATCCATCATCTCGCTCTCCCTCGACCCGTCATTGTACAGCAAATTCTTCCTAGATTTCGGCACGGCGATCGCTCGCAGCTGATCGAGATTCGGCATCCGCGTATGGCTGACCGGTCGCGAGCGCGGCGAAACCGGTTGCGCTTCTATATCCAGATCTTCTTCGTCTGCGTCCTCGCGACGGCGCTTGTGGACGATGGAGTTGGGGAGTGTAGGGAGGTGCGCGATGGTGTGGGTAGATGTGGTCGAGGTGGATTCTTGACTGGATGTCGGCGACAGATCCCAGTCTTCGTGATCGAATTGCAGCGGTGGGATGTCTTCCTCTGCAGGCACTGAATGCGTGTTGTGTCCGCCAGTGCTCAGGGTGTCACAGTATGGCACGAGACCTGCAAGAGCTATAGAGGCAGTCCTGCTGTGTGGGCTGGCATGGTATGTATCGTTCGAAGCATCATCCAGAGCATTTGTCGCGGGGGCATGGAAGAGTTTCGGCCGGGTCTTGTAACCTTCCGGAACGGATTTGCGCACTCGCATGCCGACGTGGAGGAGGTTGGACTGAATGGTCACAGGCAGGCTCGGGCTTGGGTTGGAGGTCCGTGATAGATTGGTGTTGTCCGTTTCGATCGAGCCACGTCCTAGGTAGGAGCTTATGCTAGGCCGGAATGGTCGTTTGAAGGACCGCTTCATGGTGGACATGCTGTGCAAGTTGTGCTCGAGATGGATTGGTTATGCATGGGTAGTTTGACCGTTGCGAAGTGGAGGAGGTTGGGAGCGCGTGCGACCGCGATTGAGAACTAGCGCGACATAATGTGAGTAACCGCATCAGGCAAGGTCAGGTGAGCACCAGCAAGTAGGAGCCTTGGCAACTAGGGCCAAATCCCATGATCGTACGGAGTAGACCAGGCATATGTAATAGGAAGGAGGCCGTGGATTAGGAAAATAGTCCTAAAATAGGCTTGGTCTGATATACTCAACGTCCCTCATTCGAGTGGTTGGTGATAAAGCCAGGAAGCTGGTTTCAACTGTGGTGACATCTCTCCTAAGTGTTTGCCGTCTCTACTAACGCTCCAGCCTTATTATGTCCGCACCTCCTATTTCGACGAGATTTGTAGAGACCTCCCATAACGAAAGGTGACCGCCTCTGAACGCAGGAAAAGGCGTGAATGTTATGCAAAGTGGATCCCAAGCCCATAGGTGTATGCCGTTAGATGTACATATATGCTAAATCTATCTAAGCAATCTAGAAGAACCGAAGAAGTGACCGGGTGGAATATGTCATTAGACGATCAGACGGACTTTTGACCAGTCATTTCCGGATCCTGCGATTCATCCTGACCTGGATTTGCTTCCTCATAGTTGTTGTACTTGACAAATCTGTAGTAACCACCTGCGATGAGAGCGCCTAAAAACGGTCCAACCCAGTAAATCCAATGGTGACTTTGGAAATTCCGATTGGCCACACATGGACCGAAAGAGCGAGTGGGATTCACAGAGCCTCCGGTAAAATAGACACCTGTTCAAACATTAATAAATGTGTACGGCGCAATCGTCACAGGAGTTACTTGCATCCCAGCTCTGCGACGAACAACGCAAGACCAATGCCGACCGGGGCGATGAAGGTAGCTTTGCTCTTCTCGGCAGCCAACATCAAGACCGTGAAGACCAATTCTGCCGTGCCAAACATCTCGATGAAGACACCTTGGGCGGCCGATGTTCCCGATGTCAATGTCGTTTCGACCGCCAATGGACCGGGAAACATGCAAGACACCAGTCCAGCAGCGACCATGCCACCAAGCATTTGCGGAGGAAAGAGGAGAAGGCCACGAAGAGGGGGAAGGGTTCCAGTGATGACCATCCCAAATGTCACCTATCAGAATTGTCAGCAAATGCCATGGGCATCGGGAATCAACAATATGCGCACAGCAGGATTAAACAGCCCTCCACTGATTCTGTAGAAAGCCCAGGCGGTGACCGCGAGGGAAAAGCCGAAAGAAAGACTGATGAACATAAGTTGATTCAGGTTGGGGACGGGCGCGATGGTATTGGCGATCTGGGTGCCGGCAAAGGCGAAGTAGAGAAACATGACGGTTCCAACGAACTCTCCTGACATGGCTACCAAGTGACCTCGAACGCCTTTGTCCAAGACACCACCATCATTCTTTTTCTGACGCTCCAAGTCTCGGCCACTCGGGGCAGCACCGTTGCCCTTTGGACGACGAAGAGGATTCTGCATGCTGAGGTGCAACGAAGAAACAAATGAAATTGTAAAAGATGGAACCAAATCTGGTTAAGAATTGAATTGAAAGTAGAACCAGACAAAGACAATTTCCAAGTCGACGGAGTATGGAAGAGAATAAAGTGGTGACAGGCTACGATTAGAACTAAGTGAAACGGTTTCGCACGGAGACGCTGACGAAGGCGCAAATGACATATTGACAACGCTGGAAAATGGTGAGAATCTTGTAATGGTTGCTTAGTCCAGAGAGGGATAGTGGCACGGATGTGAACGCCACAGGCCTATGACAACCTTGTACTACATCCTACCTAGTACATACTACGTACTAGTAATCGTAGTAGAGCGATGCGCAATTTGCCGTGACATGGGCCCATTCGACCGAAAAGGAATAAAGGTTGCAAGGGAACGGCCTGATGTTCTCTCCCCTATTCCTGATTCGCTCCACCGCCACGCCAGCACAATCCTCCGTTTCGCCCAATACTCAACCTGCCGACTAGCGTGCCTCCTTTCTCCCGGGTAGGGAGGCTTCGGTGGAAATTGTGCATTGTGAACCTTTGGTTTACGATGACTAGTCCAACGGTGCGTCGGAGAGGTGCAGGCATAGACAACTCTAGAGGCATATGGAGTACGGACGATTCTCTCCTCTGAGAGCAAGCCTTGAGAGCAAGTCGAATGATTGCGTACTCGAACGACTTCACTTGATTGATCGACATGACGTTGGAAAGGAGCTGCAGTCGGTGTGTGTGGGGCTGATAGGGAAGTCTAATAGTAGATTTTGGTGGCTGGAGATTCCCAATTCCCAAGCCGGAGTACTCCCTGTGCCAAGCGAGCGGAGGACTCCGTATTACGGTATTAGTGCTTTAATTACTCCGTTCTCTGCACCTACGTACCTCAAGGTAATATTCTAACGCTCAACTTGAAACAGTATCTAGACTATACTCGAAACTCCATATTGCTGTTGTGGCACGACGTGCATCTCTCTATCCTTCCAGAAGGTTTGAACGAAGGCTTGAGTAGGATCAGGCCTGCTTCGTATCCCTCCACTCTATGGCCCAATCGCAGGAAAGGCGTAGCCCGATCCTTCTCCTCAAGCAGAGCATGCCCTACGTCTCTTATGTGTCCCGTGGATGACATAGTCATTGTGAAGGAACGGGTCGACATAGCTGTAGATGAGGTCAAGAAGGCATCGTTCCGACAAGAGAAATCCTTGGCGCAGTGGCTGAGGCTGAAGTAAAGGATGCTGAAAGGCACTGCTACCAGTATCGAATGACGGCAATCACCGAGGAAGTGGCGAGGAACGAAGAGAGGCGTCCCAAGAAGAGTCGAGGGGTTGCGGAAGGTGCGTCTGCTAGACTTGCAACAGTGGAAATGCTGGTGGGAAGTGCAGAGAATGCTTGCGCTGGTAGAGCGGAGGATTACGCATCAAGTGTACTTGGTAAGGGATGACATGGGGAACCGAGACGTGGTGTCAAGCAGCATGCTTTATCATTACGCTGTTCTCCTTTCCGAACAGGTAGCATTACATCGAGGAAAAACGGACGTATAGTGACTGCCTAATCGTGCTCAATCATGCTCATTATTTCGAGACCATTGACCTCCTCGGATATACGCCGTGCGTAAACAGAATCTAGCCTCCCTGCCCTGATGTACATCACGTCCAACCGTGCATTCCCAAAGACAGATGACAAGAGAATTTACCAATAGCAAAATGATAACCTGGCCTCCCATCAAGACCCGTCGACTTTAGTATCGTAATCTTCCAACAATGGAAAATGTGTAGGTCGTCTCAGCTTCGCTCTTCATCTATCGGGTGGGTGATTAGTAGGCAAGACTCAACCCCTTTCCACAGCAAGGACAGCATACCTGAATCATATAAAGTCTCACCTTACCACCGCCGACACCCCCAACGGCCCCAACGACACCAACTTCACCGTTGGGCCCCACTACATCCTCCCATACCTTCACGGCGATACCAGTCCTTCCAATGCGTTCGAAGCAGGTTTCCCCTAATTGAACATCCAATAGTACCTCTCCCTTTGTCTTGCCATTCACCCTGATACGCTTCACATCCATACCTTGATGCTGCCTACTACCAGGTCTTTCGTCTTGCCCGGCACTGCTGTTTTCAGGTCTCATGATTGTCAAACGTGCAGATCCCATATCTCGCCAATTCGACCCTGCCTCCCGCTGATAGAGACGGATTTTCGCATCACTAAGGCCGATGGGTGAGTCCTTCCTCTCGCTTGCTAGCCCCAGGGGATTAGGGGAGCTTGTTCCGCTACCACCAGAATGGTCAGAGCTTGTGTATATGCTGTTGGCTCTGCTGCCTTCGCGTGAAGTGATTGTGCTGCGGGAGATGTTGAACATGGGACTACCCTTCCCGAACTGTCTGAGGGCCGAGAAGACGCTAGAAACGCTACCTATACTACTTTCGCTAGGTGCAATGCTAGGTGTAGGAGCGCTGCTAGCGCGATAACTAGATGAACGACCCCATCCGCCAAACCAGCTGCTTCTGGAGTTTCCCGCGCTTGTGCTGGTTCGGCGATCTGGGCCAAAAGAGTTACCAGAAGCACGTGCGTTCTGCAGAGCGATAAACGTAGGATTATTGATACGAGAGTGGTTAATCAGAGCATACAGTGCTTCACATTCTTCTGGATTTCGTGAACGAAACATGATGTTGTTACCCGAAGTAATCTGTGAATTAGGTGTCGGACGAGACCGAATAGATATATCAAGAGCAGTGCCACGGCGAAGCGGAACCAGAGGAGTGAGTTCCAAAGCAATCAGAGGACGTTCGCATTGACCCTCATCATCTGGGACTGTCATGTTGGAGGTGAGTTCTGAGAAAGCATCAGCGTCCGTGACAGGTATGGACGAATAAAGCGGAACGTCCTTTGAGTGAGCAGCGGACATCTGGTAGGCCTCAATCAAACCAGGGGTAATTACTATGCTGCATTCATCTGGATGAAGGCTTTGCCAAGAACCTGTATCTAACCATGAGAAAATCGAAGCAATGGTCTTGGAAGCTTTCGTTGGTTGTGGAGGCACTGCCTTATAAGGTGCTTGCGAGGCTGATTCGGAAGGTTTGATACTGCCATCAGGCGCAGAAAGGGGGAGAGTTCGTGCAGGTGTTTTCATAGTCGAGGGACGTTTCAAGGCGACTAAAGGCAGCAAAGGCGTCGGTGCATCTCGCTCCTCTAGTTCTTCATCTTCGGAGGAGTCTGATACTGAAGTGGCTCCTCTATGTTCTACTGTAGATGTGTCCGACTCAGATGAACTCTCAGACGCTGTTGAAGGCTCATATTGGTGTTTAAGAGGCGACGATGATCTTCTCGGCCTTATCTGAGCTTTGGTCAGATTCGGAGTTCTAATTCCACTCAACTGGACAGGGCTTGACGACCGATGAGTGGGCGGAGCTGGCGGCGATGTTTCTGGCCGAGCCTCCGCTTTTATCGGCACAGGGCGTCTCTTGGTCAGTGTCGAAGATGTCCCCTGCTGAGTGTCAACAGGTGATGGCCATGCAGGCTCTTGTTCCAACTCAAAGGTAGGTGTCGTTGGAGGGCTGTTCTGTCTTGCTTTGGGAATGTAGGGAAGCTCCATAGAAGGAACTGAGCATCGCGCTCGGTCATTCGGCGGTCGAGCATCGTTCTTCTGCTGGTCAGCTCCATGGTCCAGACCCTGTGTGACATGTTGTCCACTTGGCTCAGGAGACAGGGATCGAAGTTGACTCGGGTTTCCAGCTGAGCTTGCGGATGGTCGGTTTCTCTTAGTAGCATCGGTGATCTTCACTTCGGATCCATCTTCCTGATGAGCCCCTTCCCTCGATCTGGAGCTCGAGGGCGAGCCCTCGCCATACCTCGAACGTCTGTTGGCTCTAGCCCGTTTCAGCCCAACGGTGGTACTGGTACCGCTCAGCCCAAGAGCCTCTTTGAAGCTGCGTGGGGTACGAGTGATTTCAGCGAGGTTAGGCTTATGGCTCTGTTTTTGACTTGGAAGCGAGTGTAGTTCACTGACTTGGTCCACATAATTCGAAGACTTTGACGGGACACTTGATGGGAGATCGTGTAGTTGAGCCTGTGAGGACGGTACCTCCCGTGAGGGCAAGGCCTGGTCCTTAGGAGTGAGTCCTTCTGTAATAGAGTCCACCCAAGACTGGGAGGCATGGTTAGCCTGTTCACCAATGGGTACCTCAATCTCCCTAGGGCTCGGTGTCCGGCTTTTACCAGGGGTAACCGGTGTCGATGGGGCTTCTAGACTTTTTGGTGCCGCGGATCGGTGTCTTTGACGCTTGTTGAGGAAGCTTTGAGATCTCTTAACACGCGGTGGCACGGGCGTCAAGCCCAACATGTGAACCCATTCGAAGCCTGCCTGCTCATCTTCAGATCGCAGCGACAATAGTTCTTGCCAGTCCGAACCATCACCGCTGATACCTCTGACCATAACCACTATCTCGCCTTTGATATCGCCATTACGAGCTGATAATTGGTTAGATTGGACAGGCGGGAACAGCAGCCATTTTCCTCTTGCATCCACCTCACATATGAGTAAGTCACCCCCATTGCCAAATTCGGGAGCCTCATCACGAAGGATCAACTCGGCGCGGCAGTCGACACACTGTCCACTCGAATGTTGTAGAGCCAGGTCGAAATTGTCTCGAGCCCGTACACGCCGAGTTCGATCGATGACAACGCCTGCTGTTGGAGCTAGATTTCGTGGATCCCGAGCACGAGAAGGATCAATGTTCGAGGCCGCCTCATCCTCTAGCCTTGCACGTTCCTCGTTCGAGCGCCGTCGAGCAACTTCCACGAGATCCTGATACTTCGCAGCCAGGGATGCTGCCTCTGCAGATGGCTTGATGATGTTGATACCCTTTAAAGTCTTCTGGAGATATTTGAGCCTAATCAGCGGTCGTTTGAGGAGGAAAGCTACATCGACCCTCTCGCCGTCTCCGTTAATCACATCACCATTATCATTTCTTGGTAGGCCTTCGTCAAGAGCTTGAGTAGTTGATGAGCTAGCTGCAGTCGCATTGTTTTCAGTAAAAGGAGCGAGGTTGACCACCACATCCTGAAACCCCATACGCCAGGCCTTCAAGTATTCAGAGTAGACTCTTTGTGCACCGTGTGCCCAAGTCAACAAAGTAATGGGATCGTCCTTTGGTATATGCTTATGAAGAGAGTTCATTCGTACGAGCGCGATTCCCATATCTACGATCGGTTTGGTAAAGTTTGGATCTTCGTGATCAGGAGCTGAGGGTCGAAATAGTCCAGCTGCTACGGCAGAATCTGACTTGGATAGAACACATGTCAATAAAACAGGGATGACACCGTCAACTAAGGTTCGTAGTTCTCGCGTGTATTTGCTCTCATCCATGGCAAGCTCCTGCATGAGATCCCCAACGGTAGCTGTGGCCAGTCTGCTTCGGTTTGTACGAATGCTTCGAGCGGATTTGATGCTTCCACTGCTAGGGTCTGGTAACGATAATATTGACATGAGATCGGAATGTTTCGCAAAACGACTGTGGCTGCGTTTCAACGAGTTGGGATCAAAAAGGTCTCGGGCTTCATCAGCGGCCTCATTTTCCTCATCAAGAATGGGGTGAATTGTGCTTCCTGACATCTTGGAAGTGGAAGGGACAGCGGTGGTGTGTTTGGTACTGAACGTCTCAACGGATGCGATAGTTGACAGACGATGCCGTCCTGTCGAAGGGAACGGTCGCTTGATGCCAGAGGCTGGAGACTTGGATGCGGTACTAACGCCTGGTCCTTCCACAGAGGATGTTGTAAGGTTCAATGACAAGCCCGAGACAGCAGCATCTTCCGGACCTGACTCTCTTGAAGGCATTGACTTGCCTCGGTCACGCATGCCTGATGACAAGCGTTTCTTTCCCGATCGCCTTGCTACTACCGACGGCAATGTCTCCTGTTGTCCGTGAACGAGGTCCACGAATTTGGACGCAGACGCAGAACCCACTCCGGAACCTGAGAGTCCTGTATCTGAATCGAAGTCTGGTGGGAAGGGATTATCTTCGTAAATTGCAGAGCTCGGGATCCGTTTCTCTCTCCTACTTCCACTGAAAGCTCGCCTTGTACCCTCCTTGGTGTCTAGCGCGTCCCATATCCGGTTCGGATCTTCCACTTCCTCCACGACATCTTGCTTTGGGGTCGATCGACGCTTTGCAACAGATGGCTTGAGAGGTGCTATGGGCTCGAAGGGTGGCTTATCTGGCTCTATGAACGGATCGGGGGTCTCATTCAGCCATGCTTCGATGCTTGGGACCCTCGGCGTAGGAATCGGCTCCGGCGCGTGCTTTGCAAATCCAAAGACCTGGCTTAAGAGATTGCCCTTTTGTGACTTTGTGCTTCCTTGACCAAGTGACAGCGCACCCCTTGCAGAACATGGCGAGTCGTTCCCATCCCTTATCTTCTGAGCACCGCTTTTCCGTCGCTCAGAGTCTGATTTGGTAGGAGGGGTACTTTCAGGCAATGATTGTTCGGGTACTGGGCGCTTCTGTTTTGTAAACGAGTTCCCAGAACATGTGTCTGTTGCCTCCAAACCGTGGTCAACTTGTTTTTCGCTACCCGAAGACTCACTTTGTTGTGGTCGAGACTCCTTGACCTTTCCATGCGAGCCAGGTGGGGTGACGTAGACTCGGATGCCATCGTCACCACCAATACTTGCTCGTTTCGTCGTCCTCCCGGCACGTTGTCTCCCCTTCCCGCTATTCTCCAGTACTGACCGGATTCGAATACTGTCGTCTGGCTGGGTACAGCCCGAAATACCTGTTTTGGTAGCCCTAGAAGACGTCGCACTTTTCAAGGGAGTTCTTCCATTCTTCCAATGCCCATCGCTCACTATACGTTTTGCTGGAGCACTTCCGCTTCTAGTGCGGACTCTCTTTGCATCATCGGTATCGACTGACCTCCTGCCAGTCCTACTTCGCGTATTTTGGCCACGTCTCGCTTTGTCGCTCTTCGATGGCGTCCGAAGCGTGCGATCCTCTCTAGACGTAGTGCTTTTCACCGGAGACTTGTGAGTCTTTGCATTCTCCTCCCCGCCAACGTCAACTGCCGCGACGACACCTCCACCCTGAGCTTGCCACTGCCGTACTCGATCTCGAACCGAGTTGGTGTCATAAACTGCAAGAGGACTGCCGACATCTACCGTCTTGACTTGGGAAGGTGTGATGCTGCGACTGCCGGAGAAGCGGCTTGGCGAGGATGGAAGGGACATTTGGCACTTCTAAGACATCAATTGACAGTGGTTGAAAAGCCTGCGTTCAATATAATACATTTCATGTTGAAGGAAACGCAGGCGCTCGATCGGGGGTATCCTAGGTGTCGTGTTTACCGAAGTTTGACACCCTCAATTGGCGATATTGGGGGTTGAAGATCCGTAACCCAAACCTGGAATGAGCGTCGGTGGGCCAGCCAGAGCTTCATGGTACAACCTAGAGCGGATCCCGGACAGTGTCTCAAGTTTTGAGCAATAGCATTGTGCATACCAAGATTCTCGAATCGCACCAGAAGTTGGCATGTTAAACCTAAAAGGGCTAGCCCGAGTAAACTAGCCGTTGCTATGAAAACATGAGAAAGCATGTCGTCTGTCCTCACAACCTGTATGCTTAGATCCTTGGTTGGCAGCGTACGTGCTCTCGTGATGTGTGGTTTCTTGATCATCGTTTAGGCTTTACCTGAGCTTTTCTATCGATTTTTGTTTTAAGACTATGGACAAATCGCATTTGAGGTGCCAAACATGTTGTGGAGGAAGTTATTAAGTTCTACCAGACCCCGAGGTCAATGGTGTTCCCACTCTCAAGAATCTCAGCCACAACGACAGCCTCTCCAGAAGTGCGATGGGGTGAGACTATCTCTAAGCTTAGATTACAATTCATCTCATCACCTGGGTCATTATAATGTATCGATAGCATAGCATCGTTTCTCAGATTGCTCTTTCCCCATATATATGTCGTGGCTCTTCTTTATGGCCCCTATTCTAGCAAATTCGACACACGTTCCGCCTGGACCTTGGCAGCAACCCATGGAACGAGTACCATGCGAGGACAGGGAGAATTCAATGCTGACTCTGCTGTAAGAACGATCACTATACCATACAGATGATATGGTGAATGGCAATGTGACATGAGTAATATCCCGCACATTGCCTTTCATCAACCTACAAGCCATCACCGTCACAGGCCGAATTCATAGAAATCAAGCTTAAGGACCGAACCCCATAAGGTCGTCCGGCAGCAGTCATTGCACGGACTTTTCAGGCTAGGAGACTTGACAGCTGGATTGCGTAGATATTTCAGGAATTCTAGGTCTAACAAATGGATCAACAAACGACAAATCTGTATCAACACTGATCGAATATCCTGTGACGCCACCACACCATTCACTTTGGAGACTGTATGACGTTACGAGGCATCTAGCAAACAGCGCCGAAGGTAGTGGAGATGTTAGTGTTGGTAATTACTGGTCGTGGCTTGGGGCATCTGGGGTGCCAAATCGTTCGGATCGGTGTTTGTCACTACCTTATGGATGTGAGGGACAAAGGGCTAGCATTAGCCAAGCAATCAGGGGCCGATGTATTCATCGATGTGAGACGAGGCAAAGAGAAGGTTGTAGAAGAGGTCCAGGAAATGACAAAATGAGACGGGAGTGGACGATATGAGTAAACGACTCCGAGGCTGCTGCGCTAACTTATGCTGTACCGAAGATGCATCGAATGATCATACAGATTGCTCATCGTTGGTCTTTCACGGGAACAGGTCTAGCATGCCTCCCAAGCTCAAGCCAATCACCCGAAGTCTCCATTCCTTTTCACGAACCGATCTTCCCGAATGTTGCACTCAAAACGAAGCTCAGCGCACGCTTCCAACGTATCACCGATCATCTGGTACCACCGTTACGACGAATCCCTCCTTCGACCTGGGGAGGATTCTGAAGCTCACCAAGTTGGCGGAGAGTGGAACAATGGCTGGAAAGGGCGTAGATGTACTGGACGGCTAGATGTTGCGAGAAGGAAGGACTTAAGCCCCTTGGGAAAAAGTGCACTGCATTTTGTCATCATTACAGACACACGAAACGTGTCTGAGAGCGATGAGATATGTCCTTGTGCTAGTACTTGTTCTAAAATCGGTGACCCTTATCATAGGACTAAGCATTGCTTACTTTGAATAATTGTTGCAGGCGTCCAAGGGTCAATGGATATGCGCGACCCGACGAGCTGCTGGACCTGGTTCCGAACCTATCTCCACCATTGCGAAGCCATTCAGACTCTCAAAGCGAACTGCTTGAGGTACTCATAATTCTCAACGTTGGAATCCACAACCTCCCTTATGACCTTCGCTCCCTTCGCACCAAATTTTGCATGCCATTCACTGTCTTCGACTTCCTTAGTTTTAGTTTGCTTCTTCTTTCGTCCAAGAAAGTCAGCTTCAGCAAATCCAGGAAGTGAGATGCAATTCCACTCACATGCAAGCGCGGCTTGAGGTCGCAACTGTTCATCGCATCCTCATGAAAGCCAGGCCACTTCTCGAACGCATCTTTAGCCTGCTTCTGATCCTCCTCAGAATCCCAACTGAGCATTCCCTCGTCAAATGGAATCCCCACACTCTTGCAAAAGGCTTCAATAATACCCTTCGGGTTATCAAGTAAATCGTCCGCATCCACGACGCAAATGTCGACGTTGGCGGGATGGCCATTGGAGATCCTATTATTGTTCTTTGCAAAGCCATTGAGGCCATTGATCCCAGAATTCTCGTGGGTAGCTATCTTCGGTCCTACCTGCCCGATGGAGCGCAAGTAATCGAATACGCGACGGACCTCGTCATAGCCAGCTTCAGAGGGCATAAACTCGTGGAAGCCGGTCAGCTTGTTGAGAGGTGGCACCGTGCAGCGATAGTACGATGGGATGCTGTATCGTGGATGACGAATTAGGAAGGTGAAGTGGAAACGGTCGAGAATCTCCTTCGGAATGACAGTTGGGTTCCCGGGCTCGGCTTCGGTATTGAATGGATACGGAGTGCCCTGGATACCATTGGAATGGCCGTTGGTTTTGGAATTGAACGTCCCAATACCCCTTTCTTTCCTTTCAAGCGATGGAGCGATCGATGGTGGTCCTCCATGAGGAGGAACAAGGTAATGGATGATGTCCTTGATAAACAAACGCTTGCCCTGAGAACGGGTAAGTACGCCGTAGCCGTATCGTCACAAGCTTCGAGGCCAGCATCATCAAAATACAACAGTACGGCAAGGAAAGGCAGGCACCCGGTATCTAGGTTCAGCGTGTCGACCAGGAGAGTTTGCCACAACTTTACGGCGAAAAGGGTAGGTATGTGGTATATTTTGAAAGTAAAAAAAATGTTGTTGTTGAAGGGTTCGCGGCACGAAACACCGCATCTACTTGCAAGGCTATGCAACGAAGAAGGGTCTCGCATGATAGGAAGTTGCACTGGATGGGGTGATTCGGACCTCAGCACCCTCTTTCTCGATTCTGTCTAGGACGGTCTTGAAGGTTGAATGCTCGAAGCCGCTCTCAATCCTTCCCTTCTCATCACTTTCAAATCTGGAGCTCAGCCTCTCTGGGCCGTAGTAAAAAGCGTCTCCAAAGGGTTCATGTACACATTGTAATACGTCACGGCGAGTCATGAAGACCTATGTAAAGGTCAGTAAGAAGACGACGTATGTATTTCCATCTCGGGCAGTATTCACCCGTTCGAAAGCGGTGGAGCATGCTCGTGGATGGGTAGCCACGAGAATGGGTTTATTGGACATAATCAATTCAGCGGCGAGGATAACGACTCGTGATCGATGAACAGGTAAGGCAAAGTATTTGTTCAACTGATATGAATGATTTGGAGCTACAGCGAGTTCCAATGGATTGAATGTCGAATCAGTATTATGGAGATACTTGAGAGGAACAGAGAATTCAAGGTCTGTGGTGTGTTATTATATGATGATGATTGCTTTTTTCGATAGATCGTCGAATAGCATCAATGCTGTACATAAGAGATGCGACGTACCGACATTGCCAAGGACAAAGGTATCCAATAGGCACTCTGCGCCACGGAGGATGCTCCCATCTCATCCCACGCCACTCATGCCGCCCCACACCAAGCTATGAGCGTTAGTGTCTCCTATTTTAGGTGTTTAGGTACCAAGCCCATCAAGAGTTCCATATAAAATGGGAAGGCACGGTTGTAGGAGTGTGTGGAGGGGAAGGTATAAGCGTATTCAAGCGATTTACAAGAGATGGCTGAAACTCAATATCAGACATCATTCTTCGAAGCCTGTTAAGTCATCTTTTATCTTTACGGTAAGCAATCTTGCAATCGGTCTTGGGTGCGGGTCGTGGCCCAGGACAGTGCACAGCGCACATATGGTGTTATCAAAGACACGTTCTAAGTATAAAGACGTCAACGTTGGACACCCAGGTTGCATGGAGTGAGGCTATGTGGCTATATGATTATATGATTCGGTCGAATGATTTCATGGTTCATGCAGGGAGGTTTCAATTGGCTTGACTGCGGGAGACTTCGTTTAGCGCCTGCGTCTTGGAGGGGCAGAACGCAAATCCTTGAAGTGAGCTTGCTCTAGCAAACGGGTTTCAGTGTGTCAATACTCCATCACCGGTATCTACACAAATTCAGCCAGGCGCAGCTGTTTCCTCCGTCTGGATCATGACCCTCCAACAATAATAACAGCATCGCCTCCAGAAGTCGTAGCCCACAGCACACCGTCCCCGCACTGGAAGAGACTGCTTGCTCACTGGGCACCGGAAATGGCTTCCTTTCTTGATACTACAAAGATGCCCTCTCCACCGCATCCATTCTACCCCATCGAAGCAAACATTGTGGGCTATTTGGCCAATAAATGGTCCGTGGTGACCCTGCTAGGCATGTTTGCTTTTGGATGGGCGGTGATACTACGCACTACGCTGGTCTTGGTCCGCAGACATAATCCAGCGTTGCCGGCAACGGAGAAGGCAAGCATATTGTGGTTTGTTCTGAGTAAGTGTCACAGATTCTGCCAGAGAGTGTTGTTGGCTAACGGCTTGGGCTACTAGCTGGAACAATTCATCTCTTCTTTGAGGGTGAGAACAATCTGAAGAATGGGGAAAGAGGGAGAAGCTAAAGGGTTCGAAGGGTACTTTGCCCTCAATCATGTCAATCTGTCCGGCAAACAAGACTTTTTTGGGCAGCTATGGAAGGAATACGCATTCGCCGATTCGAGATATCTGACATCGGATCCCTTTGTATTGTGTATGGAGACAGTCACAGCCGTAAGCTCTCTCGATCGATCGCAGCCACTTCCATCAAGCTAAATGGGTTGTATTAGATCTGTTGGGGTCCGCTGTCTTTCGCTGTTGCACTGTTGATTACCTACGATCACCCTCTCCGTCACCCTTTGCAAGCATTAGTGTCTGTCGGTCAGATCTACGGCGACATCCTCTACTATGCTACAAGCATGTTTGATCACTATCACAAAGGTCTTACATACTGCCGACCAGAAGCCTACTACTTCTGGGGGTACTACTTCTTCATGAACTTTATTTGGATCGTTATCCCAGGTGGTAAGTACAATCCCCGAGTGGAGTGCTGTCAGATACCTGAGCAAGGTATGCGGTGTTAATATAATGTTGTAGTGCTTCTCTACAGCAGCATTTCGAAAAGCGCCAAGGCTTTTACGGCTTTGAATCAGCAAAGCAAGACACAAAGAAGCAACGGGCAAAACAAGAGAATCATGTGAAGTATGGCAAGATCGTCTTTTTTCCTCGCTGTTCATATGTCACGGGTGAATTCCTTCGTTTCAAATGGAGTGGTTGTTTTCCTGGTTATTCTCAGCAGCCCGGCGTTCAGGCATACCTGCACCTCAGAACATAACGCTCTTAGTGACATATATCATAATTACTCTGTACCATGATCTGGAGATCAGCCCCACTTCTTTTGTTCGCAGAACGAAATATCGCCCATCTCAAATCGCTTCTAGCAAAACACCCGTCGGGTATGCATCAACGAGTCGGAAAAAATTCAGCGATGCTGATCATATAGGCCTCATAAACCAGGCCGATTGATTGTAGCACCTTGTCTTCTTTCACTCCCTGACAGCTTCCGCTTCAAATGCTGGACAGGTAATCTATGGTGAAAGGTTGTCAATGACCGCTATCCGATTTTCGAGCACGTTCACCTCCTACATGGAAGCTGACGATGAATTTGCATTGGTGGCGTTCGTTATGGCTGTGCCCCAAGGACCCATTGAGTAGTGCAGCGTCTTCGATCATCATAAGACAATCCTGGCGGCGTTCTCATGATACATCGTCTGTCCTCGTTGGCGCGTATTCTTTCAGTCTGCACCGACGCAGTCACACCAGCCTCTAACTGCCGAAGACGTTGCTGTAGGTGGTCACTTTGGCGTTGTTCCCTTTTGGACTTTGCCTAACGCCAATCCTCCCCTGCTTCGTTTGATCTACAACGACGTATAGCTTCTCTATGAACCTCAACTCATTGGTGGCAATTTGTAGCTAAGGGCAGTTGAGGGCTCTTGTTTTGCACATCCATAAGGTGCTAAAGTACAACTTTGATTCAAAAGCGTGTTGCCCTCCGGTCCTTGTCCTTGGCCGTAGAGGTCTATGAGCCCCAGATTGTGCGCTCACTCCATCTCGACGTACTCCGGACAATCGCAGCTCTGCATGGAAAGCGATCAGGATATGCAGAGCTGTGCTATGTTTCCTCCTGGAATATCTGTCGCATACTGAGCGGGCCTCTATCCACTAGCCCGGGAGAGCAACGAGATCGTTGGCCAAGAACAATGTCTAGTATCTACAAAACAGACAGGATATTCATTTGTCCGCTACTGAGCCACCCTTGATGCGTAAGACTGTCTTGATCCACGCATCGAAATGGCACCTGTTCACGACGAGTCTATATCCCTTGGGTTTCACTGTTTGCTCGAAATTGGGCTCCGACTACGGCTCAGCTTGGATGTCTTCATGCAAACGACTATGTCACCTACCTACGCCAGTAATCGCAGTGGTCCTAGTTCAGTGACGAGACTTCTTGAGCAAGATCTGCCTCGGATGGTTTGCGGGCACCGCGAACATCAGAGGACTTCGGCTTGGGGTAAATGGGAGGAATCGTAGGATCTTCATTGGTCTCATCTACCTACATCATGCCTCAACTATGCACCTGGTTCAGTTTCTACCCCTGTCATATGATATTGCGTGGAGCAAGCTCGTGCTCAACGGCGCTCATTCACCCATCTCATGCAGGCGTTCCTTCGCAGACTCTTTGGCCTCATCAGATACTTTGGGGTTGTTTACCGCACTGCCAAATGTCAGATACAACATATAGACCCCAGATACTGGAATAAGTAATGCTCACGCCTTGAGCCCACCAACGACATGGTGTGGGTTCTTCTCGGAGCTGTCATGGTTTCCGGAGCCGTCGCCCTTCTCCATACTCTTCAAGCGCTCCTCGGCAGACTCTTTGGCCTCCTTGGAGACATTAGGATTCTTCATGGTACTGCCAGACGTCAGGTTTCTACATAGTGAGTTAGAGATGGTGACGATTCCTACGCCTTGAGCCCAGCAGCGACATTCTGAGGGTTCTTGCCGTCGCCATGCTCCTGCTCAGACTTTCCTTCATGGACGCCAAATTCCTTTTCGAGGACCTCTTTCGAGTGTTCTTTGGCTTCGGTGGAGGTACCTCGGGAATGTCAGCACCATGGAAGGGGTGGAACCGCGGATAACGTACTTGGGTTGTTGATGTTTGCCTTGTGGCCACCGATGACGTTACCTACATTGGACATGACGTTTGAGTTGGCGATATCTTTGATATTCTTGATTGAGGTGTTGCTTTGGGTAGAATCGGAGTGGACTTGGTGTTGATGAGATATTGAAAGAGGGGTGGGACGGAGGGCGATGGGATTAGATTAATGTCGCTTCCCTCACCAATGAATCACTTCTTTGATGCAATGATGCGTCCAGTGAAAGAGAAAGGGGTGCTAGAGCAGATTACCTGCAAACCATATCATCGCGGCCAAGGGCATACAAGTCAGATTGCCGGGCTCTCCTTCGTCTTACCATCAAGCCATGATGGAGGAATAGGAAATTGCAAAACCAGGCATACAGGAAGCAGACTATCGTCAACATCAAAATATTCCTCTGCTCAAACAAAAATTATGCTACCAACTACATAAAACACCTCAATCAGCCCACGTCCGTGCCGGTAAGCGGCTCTTTGTCCCATGCTGATGCAGAATTTGGTGGCAGCAAACGGAAGCCAGCTGTAATGGCTTGTGATCAATCATGGCATTTGCTGGTGCGGTATAAACCCGCCCGTCTTGCATCATCAACGGTAGAGATTCTGAGGTGTATTGATGGTGAGCTGCAACCACATGCGAGAAGGCGCATAAGCAACCTAGTTGCGCCATCTTGTTGCGCTCAATATTTTCGGATTGATGGAGCCAGCCCACAAATCTTTATTACCATGTGGCGATGAGGAAAGTTTCTGCACCGTTCTTTGTCACCATTTGTCTTCAGCTATGTCAAACTGTATTGACGGCTTCGCTTCTGTCGCCCAATGTTTCTACGCAAAAGCTATATTTGCTCAAACCTGACGCCGATACAAACATCACACTACCTTCCTTTATCTCCAATCTCACTTATAGAGACTAGTAAGTGCATTATTTCGCTCAGAATGCAGACATGCCAACGATATCGTTAAGCCCAGTCGCGGACCCCTTCGTCCTGCAGTCCGGTGACCCAGATCAATGCTTGAGATTCTATCATTTCAGAGACCCATTGCCCGCCCTAGAGCTCTCCAACGTTCTCGGCGTTGCGGTTGCAGCAGCACTGTCTAAAGATCCCAAAGCCTTTCTGAAAGCACAACAGCTGCTGTACCACTCCGGAGACGTACAGTTGGTGTTATATCCCAGAAAATACATGACGTGGGAGATGTGGAAGAACGCGTTACGGACGATGGAGGCGTTCCTCCAAGAGCACTCCATGGCCTTTGCCTGGAGCTTTTCGGTAATGCAGGAAGGCCTGGGTCCAGTGGGGCATGGGACGGTTGTTGATACTCCCGTACAGAGGATGAGACTGAGTACCAATCGATGAGGTGGATCTGTGTTCGAGAAAACAAAAGCATGTTTTACGTCCTGGTCTTTTAATTCGTAACGTCATGACATCCTAGCTTGCCGGCCTAGTAAGTTCGTTGGGAATTCACTAAACCAAATGGGAAATCGATGGCCTTTGCAAGATACTGAGAGCTGTCCATTTGTCTCTGACTCGCTCGGTGTGCGCCCTACAAAGGTTATCCATATCTCTCATAAGACAATACCTGGAACAAAGGGCTGCGTGTAAGTTTCGAGCGTTGAGGAGAATGCAAAACCAATTGACCGATATGGGTGTATATCAACTGCTAATTCGAGCGTGCCCTTATTCCTTCCCACCTCTTATGTTGAATTGAGGAAAGACAAAGGAACCTCGGTGGAGCGAGGAGAAATGAAAAGCCACAGATGAGGTCAATAATGAAGGATCGACGAGTGGAAAACCCGCAAGGCTGGTTGCGGATGACTCTGTGAGCGCGTAGTATGTGAAGGCAATGTCCGGAAAGGCGATGAGGCAGGGTTGCGGTCGAGCTATAGGGATATGATGAGGTGGACCGTCGCTGACTGCGCTTGCAGAACTATGACAAAGACATTTTACATGCAGTGAAGACGTGTAAAAAGGAAAAGATCGACTGTGGAGGTGAGTCAGAGCGTTCACGTTCTGTGTACAACCGCCCCGGAGCGGGTGGTTTTCAATCCGTAGGGCGACACTCTATTGCAGCGGATCTCGCCAGAGATAGTCCATCGGACTGTTGCTAACGACGTTATACAAAAAGCGTATTGATCGGTGTTGACGCGTGACCTCGTCTAGACTGCCGAATAAACCCCACGAGATCCTCCGCCCTGGACAGTATCCACAACCCTTCGTATCCAGTCCCGGAACAGATATGGCAGATCTCGGATAGTATCCGAATGAGGGACAAGATCCCAACCGCGAGCAGAGTACCGGTTGTAATTGAGCCAGGAGCCGAATATCAGATACGCCGCAACTCCCATGAAAACACTAAGACTCTGGTCAGCTAGGGACAGCAAGCCCGACATCGGCTCATACTTACATGAGGATGAACCAAGTAAAGAAACCCCAATGGCCGCTACTCGAACTACTTCCTCCATCTTCTGCATTCTCACACGCATGCTCCGTGACCCATTCCAAGCTCAGGATCTTTGTGTCCCCTACGTTATCCCAGCTCTGCAGCTTTATTGTACCTCCATTGTTATCATCTGTCTCTTCTCCGCTTTTGTCCGCTCCTTCCTTTTCTTTTCCTTTTTCACCGTCCTCATCGTCTGCAGACGTAACATTGAATAGATACCTCCTTTCTTTTTGCTTTGAGGGGCAAAGAAACTCAAAGATAGCTTTCTGCTTGTTGCCGTCGTCATCTTTCCCACCATGCATCTCTAGTCGAAGCCCTTCCTTGTCCCTGTCCGCGAATGAGGAAGACCCTTTCAGACGCGTCCACTTGGGATCTAGATGTCCTCCAATAGTGTGTCCATATTCACCGGCTATCGGTATAGTGTCTCCGGTCATATTGGTATTCTCGATTTTGTTCTCTATGCGCTCAATAGCACAGACTGAAACACAGAATCTTAGTTAGCCGGTTGTAAAGCTTTGAGGAGCGCACGGCAGCAGGGAGCAGGCAGACTTACCCCTAGTACCACTCGGACAGTTCTCGCCGCTTGGAACACCCCTCTGCCGCTCTAATGCTCCGCATATGTTGAATGTGAAAATCGTAGTCGTTGTTTTATGGGGGTGCTCTTTGACGCTGTAGAGGGAGTGTGGACCACCCAGCGGGTTGAAATTGAAAGATGTGCTATCTTCTCGTATATGTTCGCAGTCGATCGATATACCTAACGTGAATGATGGGAGGAGTATAAAGAGAGATGCAAGAGCATTTGGCGGACTGGGACTTAACCGCATCGTGAGTCAATGAAGGGAAATAGTTACAGATCGAAACTCTGTAGAGGCCAGAGAGGTGAAGACAGTGCAGGCCAGTGATACCGATGTTGCCTCCAGAGCTCGTAATCCAGATTAAGCTGGTCCTTTCAAATCCATGCCCAGGCTTTATTGCTGGAGGACACGCTAGCGCTCGCTTCCGATGCGCTAAGGGACTGCCCACCAAATGTCGAATTCGCTGTGGACGACATCGGTTCATCAACATCAACAATCGAGCGCAGCGCTCATCATGTGTAAGTCATTCTGAGGTGGTTCAAACTATAGAGAGCGCTATATAAACGTGAGGCAATGCTGAACCATTACAGCGCTCGTCTCAGGAGAGAAGTCGAACTTCCAGTTCATCCTCCGTCTTCTTAACACCAATGTGGATGGCAAGCAAAAGATCATGTACGCTCTCACTAAGATAAAGGGTGTCGGACGTCGATACTCGAATCTGGTGTGCAAGAAGGCTGATGTGGATCTTAACAAGCGGTACAAGATCCTCTTCATAATCAAGCATGTTGTTTGCACCTGAATCTGGCTAATAGGATATGTGTCTGATAATAGAGCTGGAGAGATCACGTCCGAAGAACTCGAGCGAATAGTCACTATCATCCAGAACCCCACTCAATACAAGATCCCTACCTGGTTCCTCAATCGTCAACGCGATATCGTGGACGGCAAGGACTCACAGGTCCTAGCCAACGGTATGGATAGCAAGCTGCGTGAAGATCTAGAGCGATTGAAGAAGATACGTGCGCATAGAGGTTTGAGGCACTATTGGGGTTTGAGGGTCAGGGGACAACATTCAAAGACTACTGGCAGGAGGGGAAGGACTGTCGGTGTCTCAAAGAAGAAGGGTTGAGGGAAGGCTGGCTAGGATGGAGCATGGCATTGTTCGGTGGTGTTGGCCTCGTGCTCAATATGGAGGAACGGCCGAAGCCGGTCTGTACTATGCTATGGCTACCTTGATACTGCGTTAATGGCATAGATTGTGTCAAAGCAAGAACGGTCATCATGAGCGACTACTCAGCTAGTCATCAATATTGAGTGCATCGGTCTCACGGATAGCTTAGAACAATCATGAAAGCACACAGCTCGCATGCTTGGGACGCAACAATCGTTTGACGGTCGTTAAATTATTTTGATCAACATTTAATCACCTTCATGAACTATGGCCATATCCAGGACCTCGACCTTTCCCCTCCCTTTCGTTTCTCCGCCAATGAATTCCCCCAACCCTTTGAATGCTCCAGGTTCTACAAAGCCCACAACTTCCCATATCTGTCCTTCTGTGTCCTGTGTTTCCACCTGCTCAATATAGCTCAATATCCTATCCTTTACCGTTCCCGTAGCTTTCTCGCCCTCAGCCTCCCCGTCTTCCTGAGCCTCTTTCTTTGGACCTTTGACCCCTTGCTTCAGGATGCTCATCGGGCAGGTAACCTTCAATCTCATCCTCGCTCTGGAGACTGGTATAGGTTGCCAAGCGATCAACGCCTTCATGGCTTCTAGTGCCTGACTCTTCGCGCTCTTTGTAGTCACCACGCCGGTCCATGTTGGTAAGTCTTTCTTCTTCACCTTCCCATCTTCACCTTCCACCGGTGTGGCTGCCCCAACGCTATCTTTCCCCTGATCCTCCTGTTTATGCTGTGCTCCCTGACTACTCAACTGCTCCAGTGCCTTTTCGATCATGCCCGCGGTGTAAACCCTCTTGCTCTTGGGATCTACCAGCTTCCCAGCTACGATGTCCACTACTTCGTTGTGTATCCTCTCCGCTTGCGCATGTCTCTCCTTTTCACCCACTTGCATCTCTCCCTTCTTCAAGATTTCTTGTATTATATCGTCTACACTCGTCTTTGGCCCGAAAGCCTTGGCAAGATCTTGTATGGGCGCAGTTTGCCCTTTGCTGACGGAGAGAAAAACATTGGGGATTTGGAGGACATTATCGAGGTCTGTTTCTATACCGGAACGGTATTCGAGAACTTTGTTTTTGTAGCAGGCAATCTCGAATCGTTTCTTGCCTTTCTTGAGTCGCACAAGGGAGACGTTTGTCAAGCGGATTTGATTGGAGGGCTAAATGTCATTTCTCATGAGAAATCCTCAATAAAAGTCTTCGCGATTCGATGACTTACTTGATTGATCTGCATGTTGTCTCTCTTTGCACAGGACGAATTTCTGCTAATGAGCTTGACTTTGTTACTTTCAGCCTCTACATTCAGGGCTTCACGCCAAAACCCTAATCGCGATAAGATAAGCTCGTGCCTCGGCTTTCATCCTGTTGGAAATTGAGGCAGTCAGCCCTACTATACTAGTGGCTTAGTAATGGAAATACTAATTGTTTTTGTAATACCTGTATTCTTACTTCCTTAGAGTATTATTCATATAGTTATAATTACGTTATTTAATAGGTTATAAGGCCTAGTTATATTACTACCTATATAATACTCTCTTATATAAGTATTATAATACCTTACTTATAATAGGGAATAGTCTACTAGTAGTAGTAAAGAAAATCTACTTTAGTAGTTAATAATATATTTACTTATAGTAGAACTAATAAAATAATAGAGGATATTATAGAGGATATATACTGGCTAAATAAGATCCTAATCCTCTCCTCCCTTAATTATAAAAAATAGTTTATAATTAACTAAGTAAAATTATAGGTAAAAGGTGGAATATATATTCTTAAAAAATCTAAGAAAGAATACCTTATATTATTCCCGGATATACCTCCTTTAGAATATAATAAGTTTAAAGGAATAGCTAAATAGTTTATTCTTAAAGGGGTTAATACTATTAATTTTAATCTCGTTATTAATAAGGATATAATAAGAGACTAATAGGAGGTATTAAAAGGGAAATATATTAATAACTATAAATAAGTAGTAGCTTATAAATAAAAGGAACTAGTTAACTATATAAAAAAGAGTAGATATATAATTTAAGATACCTAGGTAGTACTTTATAAGATCTATAATAATATTATTACTATTAAACTAGCTCCTAAGTAAGTATATCTTAATAAGGAGCTACTCTACTACTTATATAACTCCTTACTACCTAAATACTCTATTACTATAATAACTCTTAAAGCCTATAAAGAGATAGATATAAATAAAGTTCTTTAAATCCTTTAAAAAGTTAAAGACTCTATAATTTATAAAATTCTTGTGGTTAAGATAGGTATAGTTACTTATAAAGACTTTTTATATTAATAATTATATAGGCTACGCTTAACCTTACGTCCCACCTTTAAGAGGGGATTATCTACTTAATAAAGCCTAGAAGGAAATACTAGAGTACTAAAATATTATATTTATAAAGAAGATGGTTATAAGGTTTAAGACTATAATATATTTAAGGCTATTAAGAAATTAGTCTATACTTTAAAGAAAAAGAAGACTAGGTATATAACCTTCTATAAGATTAAGAGGGAGTATAAGGCTTATAAGGCTAGCTCTAATAACTCTACCTCTCCTAGCGAAGATAATTTAATAGATAAGAATAAGGAGATTACTTATATTACTAAGGAAGTAGCGAGTAAGCTCGCCCCCTTAATATAGATATTTAATATAGCGGCCTCCTCCTATATAATTAATAAGATTTAACTCTTTAGTAGTTATCTTATAAGAATAAAGAGATATATAATTAAGGTTAGAGGGGGAGTATTATATATAAACTATATAGGAACGGTAATTCTAAAGATATAGAAGGGTAGACTAATTAGAATTAAATAGGTATACTATATTCCTAACCTTAGGGCGAATTTATAATTAAGTAGACGACTATATATACTAGGAATAAAAGGGCGATTTAATAGCGACTCTATCTACTTATATATTAATAGAAAAGATATATTAAAGGCTACCTACTAGGAAGGAGCGTATATACTTTTATAGATATTAAGGAAATTTCCTTTAATACTAGACTAGATATTAATATTATATGTATATAAGATAGTATATACTACTATTAAGGAACTTAATACTAATATAACTAATATTAATAGGAAAGTATTAGAGTATAATAATATACGCGCCTCTAATATTCCTAATAGCTTAATTCCTTTAGAAAAGATGTTAGACTTATTAATAAGGATTATACCTAACTATTTAGATACTAAGCTACCTAATTAGTTAGAAAATCCTTTAGGTGTAACTAATAAGAAATTATAGTCTATTAAGAATTATTTCCTTATATACTAATAATTTACTTACTTTAGAATTAACTTAATAGCTAAGCTATATAAGGTTATAATATATAGGAAAGTATACTATCTAAAGATAAAGACTCTATACTTATTATACTCTATTAGGAAGATAAAGAAGAAGATTAATTAGGAAGTAGTCCTTTATAAGGATAATATCCTAGACCTAATCTTAATTAATATATATAGTCTATTACTATTTAGTCTTACTAATAATATATACTTCCTTTAAATAGTAGATAACTAGTCTTAGAAGATATAGGTTATTTATATTAAAGATAGGAAATTAATTACTAGGGAACTTAATATATAGAAGAGAACGGTTAAACTATAAATTAGTAAGAGACTAAAAGCGGTTTAACTTAATAATATAAAGGAACTATTATTGATAATTAATTAGTAGGTTAAAGAATATAGATTAATACTTTAAGATATAGAGCTATATATATTATATTAGAATAGGATTATTAAGAGGTTAATATAAATAACTAAGGGATATATCTAAGTAATAATATATAATATAGAACTACTAATAGAATTTTAGGATAAAGCTACTATAACTAGTATATATCTAAAGAATAGACTACTAATAGGACCTATTATAAATAAGAAAGCTAAGTGTCTAGAATAGGTATAAATAGGAAAGACTCTATTAATCGATTATATCTAAATATAAGGTTATAAGTATTTTACTAAGGTTAATTTAAACGCCTACCCTTCTAGGATAAGATAAGATAAGTTAATACTAGTAGGAAGGGAAGCTATCCTAATGGGGTTTAATATAGAAATAACGAAGTAATATAGAATATATATACCCGATTTAGGTAGGTATATTAAGTTATTATTAGTTAATTTTAATAAGAATAGTAAAGGTAGGAAAATTGACTTAAAGCTTAAAATTATAATTTTAAATTAGCTATTTATTTATAACGCTTCTAGGTAATAAAGTCTTCTACTAATATCTTCTAAAAATATACTAATGATATAGGCTAATACTATAGTATCTTAACTAGTATCGCTAGAAGCTCCGTTAAAGGTATTAATATTACTTATACTAAAGGTAATAGTATTAGAACCTATACTAATACTACCTAAACCTCCTTAGATATCCTTACCTCTAGTTAAACCTCTATAATTACCTCCTCCTTAGGCGCTATAACTACCTCCCTTTATACTATTACTAAGGGCTCCTAATCTACCCTCTCCTCCTCTTATATTAAATAAGATTATAGTATTAATACCTTAGTTACTAGCTTTAAAGAGAAAGAGGGATAATAAAATTATAGAAGATAATAGAGTTTTAAAATATATTAGAGTATTACTGGTAATAAAAGCTATTAAGATAGAGGACTAGAAAATATCTATTAGGTATATCTACGTCCTAGATATATATAAAGAAGCTATTAATAATCCTAAATATAGACCTTAGTAGCTCTAGGCTTATAAGAATAAGATAGCTTAAGTAGAAGGTAATAATACCTATATAGCTAAGATTCTACCTAATAGAGTAAATATTATTACCTATAAATAGGTATTTACTATTAAATATTAATAAGATAGGATAGTTAAAAAGTTTAAGGCGAGGCTAATAGCTAGGGGTTTTAGTTAGATTTATAGTATTAACTATAATGAGACGTTTGCTCTAATAGTAAGGATAGATACTATATATACCATACTAGTATTAGTTACTATTAAGGACCTAGAAATAGGCTAAATTAATATTAATAATGCCTTTATAGAGGCTAGTCTTAATTATCTTATCTATATAGAACCCCCTTAGGGTATAGATATAAAGTAGGGGGAGTATCTATAACTCCTTTAGAGTCTATATGGCCTGAAATAAGTAGCTTATAACTAGTACTTTATATATAATAGGGAGTTGACTAGGCTAGTTTTTATCTTATCTAAGTTAGATCTATATATATATATATTTATAAAGGAAGAAAATTAATAGTATTAATCTATATAAATAATATTTTAATAGTATTATAATTTAAGGTAGAAATCCTATAATTTAAGACTTAATTCGCTAAAACCTTTAAGATAAAAGACCTAGGGGAAATAAAGAAGATACTAGGTATTAAGATTAAAAGAGATAAGCTAAATAAGATAATAAGACTAAGTTAGATAGCTTATATTAAGAAGGTATTAAAAGGACTTAATATAAAATAAGATACTTATTATACTACGGATATTCCCTTTAATAGGTATAATAATATCTCGCTAGCTATATTAGACGAGGAATATATTAATAGAATTAACTACTTACGAGTAAATAGATAGCTAATATATATAATAGTATATACTCAGCCTAATATTACCTTTACCCTATATAAGCTTAGTTAGTTTATAAGTAATCTAATAGTATAATACGCCTAAGGGATAAAATACCTACTTAGGTATTTAAGATTATATCTAAATCTTTATATTACCTACTACGGAAAGAATAATAAACTATTATAAGTAATAGGCTATTCTAATATAGACTATATAGTAGATAAGAGTAATTAGAAATATACTATAAGCTAGGTCTTTATACTCGCTAGTAGACCTATCTCTTAGTTAAGTAGGAAATAAAGATTAGTATTAATATTAATAATTAAGGCTAAATATATAGCCCTATTAGAATACTTAAGATAATCTATTTAGCTAGTAAACCTATTTACTAAGCTTAGATATCTAGGAATTATTAACTCTACTAGTAAAAGAATAAATATTAATATAAATAAAAATCTAGATATAATTATAAAACTTAAGGGTAATAATAATAGGGCGATTATATTAGTAAAGAACTATTAAGTTAGTAAAAGATCTAAATATATTAATATAGTATACTATTATATTTAGGAACTATAATAGAAGAAAAGGATTAATATTAGCTACGTTTTAATTAATAAGATAATAGTAAATAGTTTTACTAAGCCCCTAGTAAAATAGAAGTTCTAGTAATTTCTTAAAATAATAGGAATAAGGATAATAGAATAAGGGGAGTAATAAGGATGTCTATAAAATAGAGGCCTATTATAATTATATCGACCTAATTTATTTAGAAATAATATAATACTTATTAATAAGGGGTCTACCTAGCTATTCTAGTAAAATATATAGTTATAAAGGGTTTTAATAGTTCTTATTTAGGATTTACTTATTATATAATTATATAATAACTACCTGTTTAATTTATATTAGTATATACTCCGGTATATCTTTAGAATAATACTAAGCACTAATAGAAGTTATTATATGATTCTATTTAAGGTTACTGTCGCTATAGTATAGGATAGATCTGTCTAAGGGGGAGTGTTGGAAATTAAGGTAGTTAGCCCTATTATATTAGTGGCTTAGTAATGGAAATACTAATTATTTTTGTAACACCTGTATTCTTACTTCCTTAGAGTATTATTCACATAGTCATAATCACGTTGTTCAACACATCCAAAGTCATAACATCATTTCTCCTAGGTCTTAGATCCACCGTCTATAAGAGCCATACTTCCCATAACAAGTCCTTTACACCATCTGGTGGCAGTCCAAGAGTCTTTGGTCGATTACAGTCACTGCTGGTAGACAATGGCCTTACAAAGGTCTCCGAAGGCCGTTCTCTTCGACATTGGTGGTGTTTGCGTACGTTTTCAAGTGGACTATACCCCCCCTTTCTTTGGAACACTAACAGCACTCAGGTTCTGTCTCCTTTCCAGGCGATCATAGATTTTGAACGTAAACATGGCATCACCACCGATTGGATCAATTATGCTATAAGACACAGCTCGCCCAATGGGTACTGGCAGCGGCTCGAAAGAGGAGAAGTCAAACTCAATGGCGATTTTTTCGAAGGATTCACAGCAGATCTACATAGCAAACGTGCATGGAAAGAGTTCCAAACGACTTTCAGGAACAAGAAGAAAAAGTTGAAAGATACTGTCAATCCTACCCAACTGGGAGACCACGTCAGCTTGAAGGCCGAGGCGGCAGACTCAGAGCCTTCAGATCAAGACAGAGGTGCTCAGTCTGATATGGAAAGAGAAGAAAAGAGGCCTACCAGCGCACAGGAAACGGAAAGGCCGTCTCTATCCAAATTGGCTAAGGATACCACAATAGGAGACCCGGTGAGCTTAGAGTCAGAAGAAGTCGTCGAGTCTTCAGGAACAGATCAGCCAAAAACTGGGGAAGCCCCTACGGCTAAAGAGCCTATAGTCTCTCCATCGTCGTCACTTCAGGATTCCGACCCGTCACTCCCAATACCCTCCATAAATGGCGAGCAGCTGTTCTGGGCTATGATGTCTGCCGCCCGCCACCCCGATCCCTACGTCTTCCCAGCTCTCGAACGCCTCTCAAAGCAAAAACCTCGTTTCATACTCGGCGCCCTCTCAAACACCATCATCATTCCCCCAGACCACCCTTGGAACAAACAGGCCGAGCCGTCCTCCGCGTCCGCAACACAGTCTTCTAACGCTTTCATCTACAACCCGCATTCCCTCTTCGATGTCTACATCGCCAGTGCCGAAGTAGGGATGCGGAAGCCTTCGCGGGATATCTATGAACTTGCTGTAAAGCGCTTGGATGAATTCGACAAACAGCGCGGCGGAAGTGGAATCAAGGCCGAGGACATTGTGTTCCTGGATGATATTGGCGAGAACCTGAAGACGGGCAAGTTGATAGGGATGAGGACTATTAGAGTGCAGCTTGGGAAGACATGGCGAGCTGTCAAAGAATTGGAAGGTGTTCTCGGCGTGGAATTGATGGATGACAAGACGAGGAGGTCAAAGTTGTAAGGTCCAATATGGATAAGCTTGATGATTTCCAGCGGGCCACCCCTAGCTATGTACATAGTCAAATGTCAATCCATTTCCCTGGCGATGGCTCACAGACCCTACTATTTGTTCAAGTCTTCCCTTCTCCTCCCACCTAATCTTCTCTCTCAACCTCTCTTACTCTTCCAATACCCCATCACACCTATACTTGTTCCTCCACCTGAATCCCCCACTGCTAAGTAACCATCACACTTCACACATACCTCTGAGAGTATAATGAATAGCAAACAACACGTAAACAACACTCAAACGTTGACGTCTCGCGCTAATATATCTCACCCGTCATCGATACGAAATGTAGATCTTTGTACAGTGGATCAGATGGATGACGAGATGGCTTTTTGCGTGAGTAGGCAGGGTTTCCTAGGAGCCACCTAAAGGTGGCACGGTGGATGGAAGCTTATAACACAGAGGAACACGTCTCAATTCGCATGGGCAATAGAAAGCTTGTACGAAGACCTGCAATGAGAAGTGCTCAAGTATGAATTTAGGGAAATAGTGAGGGTCACGGACCGAAGGCCTGAATTCGGGGTGCGATCATCAAATGTCGACAGGGGACTGACTAGGTACCTACAGATTTTGCTTGCACTTTTGATTTTGTTTGGACTTTGGACGCTCGCAGCGCCCAAAAAGCAAGTATGATCATATCTTCTTCTATTCTCTGATAACGTACAGTCTTGAGATATGGAGAAGAGCACCAGGCTCAGCCCCATCCATGATGGCCCGATCTAAGTACCGGTCACTTTGACCGAGATTTCAGATCCATCTCCTCATATAAGACGTGTTCGTAACATGGAAGCGTTCCAGCTATAGGTCTCCGATCGCTGTCGGCATCTGTGCCCAAATACATTGAATCTATAATGCACAGTCGTCAAACAGAGCGATTCCCTAGTTCCCCTCCCTTCTGGAGGGCTCTAGCGTACTCTGGGTCAACGCAGTCGCTAATTCATCCGCAGTGAACAGTCGTCCATTCGTCCCATTCGTAATCGTTCTTTGCGTGTCAAGGCCGTATGTATCCCCGTTCGTTATGGTCCTCTGTGACTCCAAGCCCGTCATCGTAGTGTCCACACCACATGGTCTCCTATTCTCGGCTGTGTGTATTCTTGACAAGCCCACTGAACATGACTCAAGAAGTTAGCGGGTATTGCTGTATATCGATAGCCTTTGCATATACGATCGACTAGACGTACCATTCGCTACATCGTCGTCGGTTTCGGCTTCCTCCACATCAGCGAACCCACCACTGTTTTGCCTGTTACCCAGTTTGCTCTTCCTCGACCATGTGCTACTCCTTCTGCTCATGGTCCTCGACCCCATAGGACTGATATCACTGTTCACACTGCTCCGTCTCCTGTTCCACATATCTCCGAAACTGAATGCCGACAATTTCTCTTGGTGGGCTTGATTGTAGGGACCGCGGTACTTGGGGCGCGGCATGGCTTCACCGGGCTTGTAGACGTTGTCGGGTAGCTTATCTTTCTTAGACTTCTTCGATTTGCTGGAGTTATTTGTGTTGGTATGATTAAGGTCGGAGCCGGTAGATGAGGAATTGGTGCGGCCGAGGGCACGTTTCATCCTCGCTCGGAAAGGCATTGTGGGGATGTTTGTGATGAACGATGCGAGTTATGGGCTTCGACAAGCTTGAGCTACCCGTACGAGGGTTCCTGACTTGATCAACCAATGCATCCGCTTAGGCAAGGCAGTTTCTTGCGGAGCACAGTTGTAGGAATGCAATTGCTTCCTGGTGGTTCGCACTCGGGTAGTATCTGCCGCCTTGATGGGGATCCTATCGACTCGACGGCGGTACACTAGGATCACTCGGTGACCCGTGCTCAAGAGCTTAGCGGAGGTCACAGCGGTGGCGCCGGGCAGATGGTCGGAAACCTCGGGACCACGATGCGGGGACAAGGTTTGGCGGAGGATGGGGCAATAGGGTTTGGTGTAAACAGATGCGTTCCCAGAGGAAGCTGGCGCCCAACCCCAAGGCATGATAAAAGAGCCGCGGGTAATCGTACGCTCGAATGTTTGAATGGATGATCTGGATTTCAGCAAGGATTACGGCATGTCGGGATTTCATTGCTATCTGCAGTCCGACTTGCGCGCTTTTCCTCGCACCAAATCCTTTCTATGATATTGCATGCTTGGCAAATGCGACACCAGGCGGGTCCATGTACGGCCCACCGAGGTCGAAGGTCGGTAAATGACAGGTCTGGTGGTGGCAGCTTGGCGACTTCAGCCGCGCAAAATATCTATGATGGTCCATACCTGGCTCTGTCTGACGATTGTATGAACTCCCTACCCTTTATGAGTCGATGCAGGGCATATTGCATCGACGGAGAAAAGATCTGGGGGCATTAATTGATCGCCATGCCTTATGTGCTTAGCTGGTTCTAGCGCTCCTAGATCTTGGGTTAGTACGGTATCTGCAGCGTGAGGTAAGAATCCATAGCCAGAGAGACTACAATCCTGCAGCATCTGAATAGTTTGGCTCATGATAGTCTGGCATTTGAAATGTAGATTGCCCTTCGCATCGTTGAGGTAGATCTTCATGATATATATACCAAAGTTGAATTATATACAAGAAGGGGGTTCAGCACTGTGATGTAAATGTCTTCAGAAACCCTGCCATATTATTTGGCTCGATCAGACTGCTCTCATTGCGACGTAGATCCAAACACAAGCTTCTCGTGCTCCACAGGTGTGATGCAGTATCCTGAATGCTCGTAGTCGTCCGTAGTTTTATGCGGTGATATAAAACAACATACATATAGAAACAAGATACAGGCGGCTCTCGCATCGTCAGTCAATTTGTACAGACAGCGTTGACTTGCCAGTCCAGACGGACGGTACTGCCACCTCAGTAATGACCTCTCTCAGATAAGATCCTTGATGCTCATTCGGTTGGAGGGATTTGGGGATGGCGCTAGTGGCGGAAGCATGAGTGGAGGTCGCAATGATGACTCCTGGATAGCACGGTGCTGCTGTCTTCGCTGCTGCTCCTGAAATAGGTCATCCAGGATACTTAAAAGGTTATCCCAGCCGTCCCAGTCAGCCTCCTCTATGTCCGAAGCATCGTTGGTGTTTCCATTCCCGCCAAGAGTCGGATCCTGAAAGGGGTTACCAAGATGAACATCGCCTTTGGCTTCTTTCCAAATCCACGAATGATCGAAGCTACCTTGAAGGTCAGCTGACACATAAGCTACCATTTCCTCATCAGTATCAAGTTGGGGTCCGTCTATGTTCCTTGCGGCCATTTTCTTGAGGAAAAACTCCAAGTAGCGGCCACAGGCGACGTTAACAGGACGTGAGGCTCCAAGTGTTGCGCTTGCACGTGCACACCATATTGCATTGCGGTAATCGAGCCTGAAGCTCAAGAACAACGTGCAGCGCCAAATATGGGTGCAGAAGAACGCGCTCACTGCCGTGACCATGCGCTTCTCCCATGTATCGTTTTGCTCGGTAGTTCTTGACTGGGAGTCAGGAGGCATCTCTTGCATAGTCCGTTGGAGCAGCATCGCTGTGTCTGCGGCGGTAGACGCACAACGATCCAGTGCCATAGATCTATCCTGGGCTCCGGAGGTAGGGCTCAAATTGTGGCGGTGAAGCATGAGACGAGCGTTCTGTAAGTACATGATTGGAGGGAGCTCTACTGGGTCCACATAATCATTTAGCCGGATCTGTTGGTACACTGGGAAAGCTTGCATGCATCCTTTGAAATGCAAATCGTAGGCTTCTAGCACTGGTTCGGTGAGAAACCGACTCTTTAGAACCCTGAGAAGTCTGGCAATGCCACTAATGACCTGGATGGTCGGCAGAAGGGGTGAAGTCAATTGCTCGGGTGTCGGCGAAACCCAATTATTACCTGCGTGAATGTATTGGTCATCGACCGCAGATGGCATGCCAACATTGCAATCATCTTCCTTGATCAGGGCAGGTCGTCCCAACTCGAGGGACAGCAGGCTAGCATAATCAGCTAGAGCTTGTAGAAGATCTGAGAGGAACCTACCAATCACAAGTGTATATGCACCACCACGTTCGTCGGCGCATCTCTTCTTCTATAGCAGACCATGTCCCGGCCTCGCAATGGAGTCCAATGTCAAACGCAATCCGAACGGCAAATCCAATCCAATTCCAACCTGCGGATTTGAGGTTCATCTCGACCAGAAAGATGCAACTCAAGAGAGCAACCCGGGCATGGTCAAGGGTCGATTGTTCGGTCCACATGTCTATCAGAGACTTGGATACTTCCAGATATCTCCTGCCCTCACACCAAGAGCGGTGAAGGGTACCGCAAGCAAATACAGCGTACAGCAGCGCAATCCATACTCGTGGGACACTCTCAAGGGATCCACTACGGTATGCATCATCGTATCTTTCCTGGAACGAAGGCCAATGGATCATGGGCAGGGTAGGGTGGAGTGTAAAGTGATATTGACGGATCAAAGCGTCCGCTACGTCTCTCTGCGGAAGTGTAGGAAGGCTGGAGGGGGACGTTATCGGAGACGGTTTCCGTAAATGTGGATATGGTGGTTTGAATATCTCTCGCCCATGTCTATCCATATTGGATCCGATCGTGGTCAGATCTACGGTGCCAGCGGTCCTCCGTCTTTTTGGCCGCCTTTCTTCGTATCTTGGCAATGGATCCACCATGTGAAGTCGTACGGGTTCAGGACCAGGTAAATGCGAAAGGCTATGTTTTGGAGAATGGGAGGGCTCAGGACTAGGAAGGTGTCTCTTGGAGAGATCATGGATCCGGCTCTCCTCCTGTCCGGAGTCCAACATTGACCTAAGATGGTCCACTTGTGACTTAGCTTGTGCTAGCTCCTTTTGGAGGTCCTGATTGTGTCTATTCAATCACAATGAGAGTCAGCACTACGGGGTTAGCTAGCAGAATATGCAGACGCTGACCTGATATTAGACATTCGTCGGTTCGTCTCCTTCGTGAACTGACACTTCACGTCTCTGCTCGAGCATTCGGTGCAACTTGAGCTATCAGTAGCATCGCACTATTAACCATCAGTGCCATGAGAGTAATGGAAGCATACAACACTGACCTTTACCTTGCGCTCTCTGCATGCATCGCAACTTGGATCTTTTCTTCGTTGCCGATATGCCCGTTTCTGGCCTTGCATACCTGACATCTGGACTTGTGAACCTATGTTCGGTACGCTAGCAAAGGGCCGATGGAAATGAGGAAATTCCGAGTACCCATCCAGAATAGTCCCCGGCAGAGTCACAGAAGGATGGAAGGGGTGAATATAGTCGGCCGACCTTGACGAAGACCCAGGTAAGACAGAGGTAATCTGTGAACGTAGAGCTGCCGGCCCTGTCAACGGTTGGCTCGTTGAACTAGCATGAGACATGGCAAGATCTGGCGTCAAGCGGCCTTGAAGAGTTTCACTGGATGGCACCGAAGATCTCTCAGAAAAATCTGCCTGTGTTTTCATAAGTGACGACCTTGGAATTGAATTGGATCCCTGTTCTGCCATGTTGCCACTTTCTCGTAGATATACAGCTGTAAAGATAAGTACAATTGTTTACAGAAGGAAAAAGACCATTATACCCTACTAATAACCATGATGGAAAAGAAAGGTAACAGTAATTTGGAAGAGGCCTCGGGGATGTCTCCGTAAGGGCCGATGGTACAGCTTACACCGTAGGCGTGCAGACACCGAGGGCTACAAGAGTCCACTTCCCAGATCCGGTGTCATCATTGCCAGGGTGTCAGTGAGATCCTAGGCACGCAGCCACACTGGCGACTTGAGGGAAGAGCCACTACTGAACGTCCTTGTTCGGTTCGGTTGGAGATCCGTGGGAAACAAAAGCTTATCCTTCAAGGTCCGGGTCAGTGACAGCTAGATATCGCTATGGGCGGTTTTAGGCCTGAATATAGATCTTCGCCACATCAATGATTGGCTCCCACAATGACAGACGACAAGCATGCAGGGCAACACCCACGGTGGGCCGAGCTTCATGCAAGTAGTCAAGGATAGCGTTCCCTATTTGTCGATATGTACTTTGGGCCGTCGGTTATCGGAAACGAATCTGGCTGACCACAGCCGCACAAAGCAGACGAAGTCTGAGCGTTGGTGGAAAATGTCCGAGAGGATGAAGCTGTCCTGGTATACCGACGTGAATACTGGCCTACTGCGGTAGACCCATCACGCCTATGGAAGCTGGAGGTCCCTAGCAGAATGACTGCCTTATCATATTGTCCAATCATAAAAAAATCGATGTCACTGCTCAGATCGCAAAGAATAAGGAAGGTATCGAATCGACGGTCTGTTAGAAAGGCTTTTGGGGAGGTCGACCAAGAGTCAAATGTGTATGCCTAAGATCTACAAGAGTTCCCAATTGGACGAACTTGAGAAAGGTCCAACGGCATGCCGAGTCGAAGCCGAAACATAGTCCTCTGTCTAGCATGAGAGCGTAGAGGAAAAGGTAATGGATCGACATAGAATACTTCCTAAAGTCCCTGAACTAATAGCTGCCTTTACTCAGGATTATATATCGAGGAACTAAGGATGTTAGCCTAAAGGAGATCTCCAACGAGCTGTTCGTTAATGATCCCTCCCTCAACCGACCCAGATATTTGGTTGTGTGGATGTGTGGATGTGTTGATGAGCGAGTATGAAAGGGAGGAGACCAATGACAATCTTGCCGAGATGGCGAGATCTGCCCCTTTCCCGCAGCTTGGGCAGCGGTGGTCTAGATTGACTGATTGACTGATTCTAGTGATTGCTGTGCCTCAGGGATCTCCAAAGGTCGGTCTTGCGCTAGTGGTCGAAGCCGTCGGGTCTGCGCGAAGACGTCAACCGCTAACAAGGAACTTGTGCAAGTCATACCTTGATGGTGGAGTGATGATCGTGCCTATCGACAACTCCCTATCTGTATCCGGTGTGTCATCTACGTGACAAGGTCTGGATCTGCGGTTTTCAAGTCTTCCAAGGCATTGATGGACAACATCATGCGACGAGGGCAAGTGCGGTGTCGTCGTTCAAAAGAGACCAGGTAGTGACCCTGAGGCTGCCCATATTCTGCGCCATCGTTATGGTCTGAGAGCTAATGCTTGTATCTCTGTGAACGTGTGTGTAAGCAATGATGATAACAATGCTTGGGTTGACCATGAAAGCTAGCATGTCGCTGTCGAATTGGATCAGCTAGAGGCGATCTGTGTTTCGAGGCTCAACCCGGAAGATATAACCAAATGGGCCAATAGGGAAGCGTTCTTGATATCTGAAGTATGGGTGTGTATGAACGTTGTATGATTGCTCACACATGGAGGCTCTCAGTGATAATCCTCACCGACCGTCGACCTGGAACTTTGATCGACCCAGACCAGCAGGGATCACCAGATAGAACTATCTGAGGGGAGAAGTAATGGCCAAATACCGAAGATCTTGCGATTTAACGTGCTTAGCCACAAGCGCTATTGCAATACGGAGTACCCGGAAGCGATTCCATTCCAATCATCCTCGAAGAGGCGTTTGTGGCACATCGCCACATCCCAATGAAGACCACGGTTGCCGGTAAGTCATGAAGAATACGCTGCTAGTGTCTTGGCATCCGCATTTGTATTCGGTAACTTTTGCCCAGCCTCCACAGTTGTAAAACGATACTCCTCCATGTTGCCACTGCTCCATTGCCTTGCCTGCCATGTGCAAATCTAGTCTCCACCCTTTCCTGGCCGCTCTCCCAAAATGCGAACACCACATCCATCTTGAAGGCTCTCTATCGCCAGCCCTGCTCTTTACTCTCGCTGAGCGTAATGTCGTTGCCCTCCCATCGTCAGACCCTGCTTTCAGCTCTAGTACCGCTCTCTTAGATCGCTACACACGGTTTTCCTCCCTCGATGACTTCCTCCACTACTACTTTATTGGCATGAGCTGCCTCATAACCGAATCAGATTTTGAGCAATTAGCATTCGAATACTTCTTGAAAGCGAAAAGTGATGGCGTGATACACGCCGAAGTTTTCTTTGATCCGGAGGCGCATACCGTAAGAGGTGTTGCCTATCAGACCGTGGTCAATGGTTTCGTCAAAGCATGTCGGCGTGCAGAGCAAGAGTTGGGGATTAGCACAAAACTGATACTCTGCTTGTTGAGGCATCTACCTGTCTCAGAGTCTGAGAAGATGTACGCTCAAGCAGAGGCTGACCTCCTAAGTGGGCTACTGGCCGGCCTGGGCCTAAGTTCGACGGAGAAGGGCAATCCGCCACAGAAATGGAAGGATATCTATGCAAGTGCCAAGGCGAAAAAGATCCAGAGGACGGCACACGCAGGGGAAGAGGGGCCGGTAGAATATATCAGGGACGCAATAAGACATTTGGATGTCGAGAGGATCGACCACGGAATAAGTCTTGCAGACGATACAGATCTGATGCTCGAAGTTGCGCAGAGGCAGCTCTTGATCACGGTATGTCCGCTTTCTAACGTGAGCTTAAAATGTGTCAAAGAGGTCAAAGATCTCCCGATCAAGACGTTTTTAGATGCTGGTGTCAAATTTTCGATCAACAGCGACGATCCAGCGTACTTTGGTGGCTACATTCTCGATAATTACTGTTCGGTACAAGAAGCTTTTGAACTGACGGTGAAAGACTGGGAAGGCATTGCAAAAGCATCCATAAGTGGAAGCTGGTGTACTGAATCTCGGAAGCAAGCAATGTTATCCCAATTAGAGGAGACTATATCTAGATTTGGGGCCATTCAATCATGAATTAACCCTATGTCTGATGATTCTTCGTACAAAGCCTGTGTTGTCGGCTCAAGGGAACAGCGCAGATGACAACAAATTGCCGAGGATATGATTTCCACCGTAGCTAACCCGCTACCTACTTCTCTCCAATCGCGTGGGATATCTTTATGTCTACTAGGAACGTAACATAAGATGGGTGGAATCTTACCTAGCAATGACTGTTGGGCATCGGACACTCCGCGCAGACCATCATCAACATTTGAGGATGTTCACGACTAAGCTTCTCCGTCAACGCAGCGCCACCGCCGATGGCAGATTTTGCAAAGGCAGCGTCTTCAAGGGCTATTGTATCACCATCGCAAACAAAATCTACAATGACGGTGAAGCTTATTCCCTACACCTAGGCACGAGATCTGGACCAAGGACGAGCTCACCGGGGCTATGGTAGAACTATTCTTGACCGTTGCAAGATCTCTAGATAGGGAGATGGGCGTGCTTGCTCAGATGTCGATACAGTTGAGCTTTGTGGCATTGGAGATGGGTGCTCCATAGTGGAACTGAATCATTATCATGGTTACTTGTCAGCGGAATCGCTGGTAGGGACTTCAACCATATTCATGTAATGCTTCTTTCCAAACAAAGCTGAACAGTCAAGGTTCTTGCCGGACGGTTCCTTTTATTTCAGGTCGGAAAGTGCCAGCTCACACAGGATGATTGAAATGTTTCGAACAGCTACCGCTCTCTTGCTTGTAAATCATGCCGTGGCAGTCATCTTCAACGGCAATAATCATGCTGTTCTATCGTAAAATAGTATATTTGAGGCTGCAAACGACTTGAATTGTGGCTTATATTCGGTCCTATCTCGAGGTCTGCGGCACCATGTAACTGAACAACTGCTCAACACGAACCATTTGCCAACATTAACAATATCACAGGATACGAAATATCCTTGGTGGCCACTCTATTCGTTGCATTAATGTCTTTTCCTTTCTACGCGAAATCACCAGCATTGGAGCTTGATCTCCTTTATAGCGGGCACGAATCGTGAGTCGCGGCCACTTTGTTACTCCAATTTGGTAAAGAAAAGGCACACAAGCGAGGAGCTTTTATAGGAATGCTGAGGAAAGCGAACAGTTCATGATATTCCATGTTACTAGATGAGAGTTTAATTTAGACACTCCGGATCGGTACCGGTGCAGATGCTAGTAAGGTAGTTCTATATATCAAGAAGGCAAGGAGAACGCCTGGCTGTATGTCGTGTGATTAGCTTTCCTTGAGCACTGAACCTTTGGACGTGATCAGTGGTCCCAGGGTCAGATGCCTATTAGCGCCAATCATGACCTAGCATATCGTTGCTAAGGGCGCTTGAGGGTTGCCCCCCATCTTGATAGATACATAGATAACGAAGTTTCTATCTCGCAAGCTTTCACTTTCATCTCCGTTCCAAATATATCGCTAGTCAATACTATTGAGGAGGATCAGTCATCACCACTATGAAGCTCTTCGCGTCGTCTATATTGATTGGGGGATGCGCAGCAGCTTTCTCGCCTGTACAACAAGTTCTCCAGGCACCGAGGCAAGTGTCCGACTCGTGGACGAAACCCCTCCACAACCTCCAAGCGTCGTTGAAGTCGCTCACGAAAGATGCTCGAGCGGTCTGGGATGAAGTGGCCATGCTCTACCCTGGAGCTATGGACGAAGCTAGCTTCTTCTCCTTGCCCAAGAAGCATCGTCGCCGACCTGACAATCACTGGGACTACGTCACCCGAGGTGCAGACATCCAGAGCGTCTGGGTCGAGAACGAGAACGGCGATCAAGAGAGGAAGATTGATGGAAAGCTGGAAGCTTTTGATCTGAGGACGAAGAAGGTTGATCCTACATCTCTTGGGGTTGATCCCGGGGTTCAGCAGTACAGCGGATACTTGGATGATAACGATAACGACAAGCACCTATTCTACTGTAGGTGTTAACTGTTCCAGTGGAGTCCTAAGCAAGCCTTGCTAACTGTTAATATCAGGGTTCTTTGAGTCCCGAAACGATCCCGTGAATGATCCAGTCGTCCTCTGGCTTAACGGTGGACCTGGATGCAGCTCCTTGACTGGTCTCTTCCTTGAGCTTGGTCCCGCATCGATTGACGAGGAGCTGAACATAGTCCACAACCCATACTCATGGAACTCGAATGCGTCTGTCATATTCCTTGACCAGCCGGTCAATACGGGCTATTCGTACAGTGGAGGCTCCGTTAGTGACACTATTGCTGCGAGCAAGGACGTCTACGCCCTCCTGACTCTCTTCTTCAACCAATTTCCACAGTACGGCCATCAAGATTTCCACATTGCAGGAGAATCGTATGCTGGACACTATATTCCTGTATTTACATCCGAGATCATGAGCCACAAGAAGAGGAACATCAATTTGAAATCTATATTGATAGGTAATGGCCTCACCGACGGTCTGACTCAGTACGAATACTACAGACCCATGGCTTGTGGTGATGGTGGCTGGCCAGCTGTTGTTGAGGAGAGTCAATGTCAAGCAATGGACAACGCACTTCCTCGCTGCCAGTCACTCATTAAGAATTGCTACAGTAGCGAAAGTGTATGGTCGTGCGTCCCCGCCGCCATCTACTGCAACAATGCTATCATCGGTCCCTACCAAAGGACTGGGCAAAATCCTTACGATGTGCGTGTACCGTGCGCCGATGGTGGGTCGCTGTGTTACGAGCAGCTCGGATGGATCAGCAAGTGGCTCAACAAGCCCGAAGTTCTGCAAGCCCTGGGTGCAGAGGTTGACAGCTACGAAGGCTGCAATTTTGACGTCAACAGGAACTTCCTGTTGGCCGGCGACTGGATGATGCCGTTCCACCGCTTGGTGCCCTCTATCCTGGAGAAGATTCCTGTCCTAATCTATGCTGTACGTTTCAATACCCAATTCTTTTCATCTTTTTGATATGTCAGAATATTGTACTGATATGCCTGTCCAGGGTGACGCAGACTTCATCTGCAACTGGCTCGGCAACCACGCCTGGACTGAAGCCCTGGAGTGGCCCGGGCAGAAGGCTTACAACAAGGTCGAACTCGAAGATCTGAAGCTTGGCGGCGACGGCAAGAAGATCGGCCAGGTCAAGAGTGACGGTAATCTGACCTTTATGAGACTTCATGCAGGTGGTCACATGGTTCCCTTGGATCAGCCAGAGGCTAGCTTGGAGTTTTTCAACCGCTGGTTGGGCGGTGAGTGGGTATGAATAGAATCAGAATAAGCTTCTAGGGCCGATGCTTGGAATGTATAGTCAGATCTCATTCCTGCTCGCATATCTGATGGGATCTCAAGAATGGGTTTCCCAATCCGACCATTACTAGCGCTGTAATTTGAGAGCAAGGGACACAGCCCCCAACCAAACATTTGTTGCCCTGTTGGTATCCAACGGCTTACCAGCTGTGGAAGCTGCACTGGTAATACGTGACACCCAGATCATAAAGGCGTTTTGCAAATTGTGTGGCCTATCATGAGAGAGCGATAGTAGTCGTCGCCGGAGAAATTGTTGTAGTAATTGCTTATAGTGTGCATGTTTAGAGCTTCCAAATAGAATATGATCTGTTCTATAACCCCCGTCTCGGAAGGCTTCGCTATATCCATAATGGGGATAGATCCGAACCGCTACCCATGATCAAAGAAGTAGCTAATCCAACAGCACAATTTCCGCCCCGCTTGCCGCCCTTTCACTCCTCATCGCTGTCATGCTCGCTAGACATTTAGCAAGGCATAGGAATCGCTCGCAATTATCCTTAGAACCTTCTCAGGACGAGCAGGATAAACGAGCCTATGGTGAGCCTTCTCCCGGATTCACTCTCCATTCCGCTCCCTCATCACAAAGGGAAGAGGACGACAGACAGAGCTACAATTTATCACAAAGATCCCATCAGCCAGAGCAGCCCATAGATTCTCATCCAGCACGGACACAAAGTATACGTGGTCTGCGCACTCCAAGCTCGATCAATACTGATCAACCCACAATCACGGTTGTATCTCACAACAGCGCTTCTACGCCGTCGTCTGCTATCGACGACAACCCAGACAGGTACTACGACTCCGTACCGCTAGCACTCAGGGCAGACGCAGAGGCACCGAAGAAGAAGAGGGGCTTCTTTGGTCGTAAAAGTGCACCCCAACAGCTTGGGCGATCAGTGTCGGTGAGGAGGAAAGAGGAACCACAACCTCCAGCTGAAAGAAACCGCGGCGCTGAACAAAAGCGTTGGTCTACATCCAACCCATCCATTGCAGACGAGGAGGAAGGGGAAGAGTTCGGCGAAGCTGATCTTCGTGCGGACAAAGACCCTTTACGCTCGCCTGCATTCCCGCCCCCTCTTACTCACGAAGAGTACGTTCACGGTCGATCACAACTGCAGAATCCGAATCGAAACAACAGTGGTCGGCACCCTTTGGATCGTCAAGGGTCGCTGCAATCATCGTGGGAGAAGACAGCCCATCAAACGACCAAACATCTTCGCAACGACTCAGCACAGCCAACACCTTCGTCCTATCATCCTTCACCGTCTTCAGCAACTTCCACATCCAGCCATCCTTTCGCTCCAAAATCTCCTCTTGAAACACTCCATCAACATCAGTACGAGAACAGCAGACCTCCTAGTCAGCAATCGCTAGAACGGCCTACGTCCTCACAGCATTTTCGTGCACCTGACAAGCATACACATACTCCCGTTGGTTCCGCTCCAAACACACAGCTTCCAATGGGTATACCGCCAGGTCAGCAAGCCCCGTTAAATAGACGATCCAGCGAGTCGACCCAGCAGAGTCAGCAGTCACAAGGTCGTGAAGGAGCTGTCTATCAACCATACAACCAAGGGCCACAGCAGGGTCCGGTACCGCCACCTAACGCACCGCCACCAGGATACTCTACTCAGCACGCCACTCAATTGGCCCCTCAAGGTCAAGCGTATCGAGGTACAAGTCAGACCTCGCCAATGGCACAGCATAGAGAACAGGATGCGAGGAGCTCGCCGCCTCCGAATAGATCGCGAGACGATCTATCAAGCCTGGATGTTGCCCAATTGCTCCAGCGACACGATGAATTGCGTACGGTCACAATTTCTTTTCACTTGTTTTTCAAATGTTCTTATATACCTAGGCTAAATTTATGTACCCACAGAGGACAAGTACCGTAAGGTGAAAAAGTATTACTTCGACAAAGATGCACAAGTATTGCAGCTCCAAAACACACTTGCCCATCAACGTCTCGCGCAATCGCGTACCTCACTCGACGATAACGAGTACTCCAATCGCTTTCAACGGCTAGATGGCGCCATCAACAATCTCGCTTTCAACCTTCGCCGCGAATGGCGCACTGTTCCACCATGGCTAGCCCCGTATGTCAATCGTGACGCCGCCAGTCAGCCAACAAAGGAAATGACCGCCGTGGGTCGCGCCTGCATCGCACGTTGGGTAGTCGATGAGATTTTCGAACGCTGCTTTCATCCTGCGCTTGATCCTGCACTGTCATCCCAGTTGAAGATCATAGAGAAAAACCTTCGTCGATTTGCTGCGCCCACTCCCTCTGATGAGGAGAAAGATGCCCTCCTTGCCCGGATTTCGAATTGGCGACTGTCCACTATTGATGGGCTACAGGAGATCCTCACGTCTTCTCAAGCCGCCGAGAACCGAAGCTTGCTCACAGTGTCCTTGAGCGAGAGACTCACCGCTAGTCTGTCAGTAATGCTAAAAGAGCCTGCACCCCCAGGTCTTGATAGTGGTGTACAGTCAATCATTGAGCTAGCTGTTGGCGTGGCGGCGAATTTGCCATTAGAAAGCCGAGATGTTTTTGTGGAGTATATCACCCCTGGGACTTTAGTACAAGACGCCTGGATGAAAGTCGAGACTGGGTTACCGCCTGTAGTCATACCCGGGGAAGGACCAAGCGAAGGCGAAGCTGCAAGTATCACTTCGAAGCAGACCGAGGAGAGTGGATCCATCGAGAATAAAGAAACAGGAGCCAGTGGTGGCGCTGGTACGGAAGAGGCAACAAAAGACGCGGCGATGCAGCAGCAAGCTGCACAAGGGAAGAAGAAAGGAATGTTTGGTGGCCTTATGGGTAATTCTGGAGCGAAGAAGGGCAGTGTTGGGAGTGGACCTGCGTTGCCAGGAAGCCAAGCTCAACCGCAAGGGCAAGGGCAGCAGCAAAATACAGCGCCTAAAGAGGACCGTGTCCGCTTTTCGACTTTCATGGCAGTAGAAGTCAGGGGAAGAAGTGTTCTTGTCAAGGCGCCCGTCTATGTGCGGGAGTGATTGGTGGCGAAGGACTTGCACGACCGCACGACATATGGACTCGGGACGAGGAGATCGATCTGTAGCGGCAGAAGTTGGATTCATGAACTCATCGTTTGCATCGTCATTGCGGAGTACCCTTCTTGCACCTTGGGGGGAGAAAGGAAGTAAACAAAGTAACACGCTAGATTTCAAATGACGATTGCCTCGCAAGGCAGATGACCGCGTGGTGCACCATGAAGATCGGAACATGTCGAGCCCGAGCAGTCACCGTACACAACCACAATTATTGACTTTGTTCGTTCTTTGGTACAAGCCACGGAGCCAGTAACTCAGATATATCAGCTGAGATTACCTTAATGCACATCTTGGAGTGGGGCCGTGTGGCGGTGCACGATTGTGGCTGGAGTTCTTGTGGCGCTGCATTGCATCTCCCCACTCTTTGTCGTTCCATTCGTAGCGAAGCTTCACAACCATGTCGCCCAATCATGCGACCACAACATGGAACTCCTGTGGCCACACGCCTCTTGAGTCCTTTGTAAAATGTGTGGGTTACGGTATCGGAAAGGCGCAAAAGCGGTGAGTTAAGCGCAGAATACTGTGTACTGCTCTCGTGGGTGCGGGGGGAGGTAGCATGACAATACGTTTGTGGATTAGGAGCTTTGATATAGCAAGATCTGAATGAAAGTCACCGTGCCACAGCCGTCGATGGGCTAGTAGATTACTGCATTCAGGATTGCCGACGAGAGCTAATGCAAAAATACGTCACAGATCGCGTCTAGGTGGGATACTTAACTTCCAAGGTCTAGAAGCGTGCGTGAATTGAGCTTCCAAGGCGGCTTCCTCGAGTATTTGAACCCTCTTCACCCTTCTCAATCAACACTCACATCTTCTCACTATACCCTCACAAACACTCACTAGATTCCTCGCACACGATCTCTCCTCCGTACATAGTCTTACGTAGACACCTCTACCCTTCCTGTATACAATCAACATCACTCTTACATCAAGATCTTCAACAAGCTATTCAACACACCATCCCAGCCTTGTGCAACGTTTGTGACCATGGAGAAACTAAAGAACATGATCAACCCGGGTAGCAAGAAGGATGACGAGGTCATGTATGGCAGCGGCCATTCTGACGACCCCGTTCACTCTGGATCTGGTCTCACCAGTACCCAGGCTGATCAAGGTAAGTGTCACAACACGATGCAGCTACTAGCGGCCTCTGACTGTTATCAAAGGCAGCCACCTCGGCAGTGGCCGCACCAACGATCCTCTTTCATCCTCTACCAACCCTACGTCGGGCACCTCGGGGCTCTATAGCAACACTCACAATGATCCCCTTTCCACATCTAGTAACCCCACAGGTGTGAGTCAATATGATAAAACTGGTACATCTGGACTTGGAAGCAATTATCGTAACGATCCTCTATCTACGTCCACCAACCCAACTGCCGGAAGTCAATACGATACTGCCAGTAGCACTGGACGTGGTACTCATGGCCTTAGCGAACCCTACGCTTCACGTATGCCTGGCGGTTTCGACGACGATGCTGCGACTACTGCGTCTGTACGCTCGGGTATACCAGGACAAGCAACTCAGACGGGTTCAGGCATGACGGGCATCCATGATCCGAATCTCACCAACAAGCCTCTCCCACGCGAGCCAGCTACAGGAGGAAGTAGCTTGACTGGGAGCAGCTATCCAGATCGGAGCGTGGGAAAGTAAGTCATACAACGATTTGGCCGCTGGAAACACATACTAAACCCTTTATAGTCCTGGAGCTGTTGATCAATCGAGTGGATCATTACACATGGGTCGTGATGCAGCTCTCGGTGCTGGCGCTATCGGTGCTGGGACGGCTGCCCATCATCATCATCATGAGTCTGCACAGCGTGACAACCACGTACCAGCCTCGGCACGCTCTTTTCCTCTCGGAGGTGCCTCGAATACGATGGCTGGTTCCGACCACCCGTCAGGACAGTCTGGTACACACGGTCTTATCGGTCAAAGCACGTCCAGTCCTCACTCATCAAACCTTGCTAACAAGGCCGATCCTCGTGTCGATAGCGATCTGGACGGCTCTCGCACGGTCGGAAATGTCGGCTACGGCTCTGGCACAGATGCACACCCACATGCACGCAATCAAGGCTCCCTGGGCCGTGACAGTACCCTTGGTGTAGGCGCTGGAGCTGCTGCTGGAAGTCTTGCATCAGGTGCGACTGGATATGGGCCAGAGAGCTGGGAGCATGACCATAATAGGCACGGACACCAGTACGAGGGCGACCCTTGTGGACCCGGAGAGACGACGGCCGCTGGACCTCATTTCGTCCAAGGCCCACATGCTACAGACACCGCCAACCGTCTTGACCCTCACGTAGCAGGCGGTATCGGAGGCACCGAATCCACAACAGGCCACCATGGGCATCATGGCCTCGGTCACAAAAAGGAAGACGCAGCATTGGTAGGTAGCGGTATGGGTGCTGGGCTTGGGGCTCATGAAAGTGACCGTGACCACCATCGCGGTGCCACTGGTCCTTCTACTGGTATCGGACCCGGTTCATCTGATGGCCCGGCACCAACTACCGCCGGTCCTCATAAATCGGACATGTTGAACAAATTGGACCCTCGCGTAGACTCAGACTTGTAAGGCACTTTCCTAACTTTCATTTCTTTGCAAGACACGATAATTGGCCAAGCTCCCTTTCCTGGCTTTTCTAATTAATCTGGTTGATTGCCTGTATAACGCCACTAATGCATCTTTGGTGGTCGCTCGTTCTCTGGGAGCACTCCCTTTTCTTTGGTCGCTTTCTGTTCCACAGCGATATGTCATGGCATTTCTTAAGTTCTCGGCTCGGTAACACTGACCTCGAGATATGGACAGATCGAAGCAGCGAGATAGCGCCGATACCAGCCTAAACTCTGCCAAAGCAGGAACCTCTGGTGCTTACCCATCGCAGACCGCAGGCTCGGATCCTTATGGCTCTACCAAAGGCACCAGCAGGGACCATCATGTAGGACGTGATGCAAGCCTGGGCGCTGGTGCAGGCGGGCTAGCGTACGAAGCAGAGCGTCACCATGGGCAGCCTACCCATTCTTCGAGTCACACAGGTCATACTGTTGGTAGCACGTATGATAATACTCGCAGCCCCACTAGCTACGACCAAGCCGGACGCCAATTAGCAGGGTCCAGCCAACAACCATTGACCGGGCAAGAGCATCACTATGGTAGGGACGCAGCTTTAGGTGCAGGTGCTGTAGGGTTAGCTTCCGAAGCTGAGAAGCATCATCATAAGGATAAGTCTGGACTTGGCTCAATGCCTCAGGACCAGCTCTCTGGCTCAGGACATCATCCCGGACGTGACCACCACTTGGGTCGTGATGCTGCTCTTGGTGCAGGTGGTGTAGGGTTAGCTTCCGAAGCTGAGAAGCATCATCGAAAGGATCAATCTGGACTTGGCTCAATGCCTCAGGACCAGCTCTCTGGCTCAGGACATCACCCCGGACGTGACCACCACTTGGGTCGTGATGCTGCCCTTGGTGCAGGTGCCACAGGTATGGATGAGCATCAGAGACTCCGTGATACCGGCCGTGTAGACCCAGGCACCAACGTTCGCGAGCATCAGCACCCTGGAGCGTCGCTTGCCACCTACCCATCTCCGGGCTATGGCAACGAGCGTGATTCTCACCCAAGCAGTGGCCACCACGGTCACCGTAAGGAGGAAGAAGCTCTTGCTGGGGGAGCAGCAGCAGGCGGTTTAGCTCATCATGAGCACTCTAAGCATGACGACAAAGCACTTGCCAAGGATGAGAAAGTCATGGAGAAAGACGCGAAGCATCACGAGAAGGAGCGTGCTAAGCATATGGCAGCGATCGAAAAGGACCAGAAGAAGCATGAGCATGACGGCGAAAAGAAGCATGGAGGTCTTCTCGGTTTTCTCCATAAAGACAAGCATGACAAGCACGATAAGCACGCCGATCAAACTGAAGCTGGAGGTCAGGCGCTACACGACCGTCGGGGCATTGATGATGAGATGTCCACGGGGACTGGGGTAGACTCCTACAGGCAGCCGCTGGAGGGACAGTATGGGTCACAATCTGGCGTCCACGACTCATCTCTTGGCGACGGTGGACCTTCAACCATTGGCAGTGGTACCACAACACACGATGCCTACGGATCTCACGACGGTCACAACAGATTACATAAGGACCCGCCAGCCAAGGTTCTTGAGGCACGCGGACAAGACTACCAGGGCCATAGTAACGTGAAGTAGTGGAGGTTTGGCACTTGTAGTTAGTTGATGAAGTTTCATATCCTTAACGAAGCCGTGTTATAGCTCTTCAACCACAATGTTAGGATTGATATAAAAGAGAGACATGCTTGTGAGGGAATATGTGGGACATTTGTAGTCCTGTCCAGAGGTGCATAGACAAATAATTGGTCCTACTGCCAAGTTGAAAGACCGCATCTAGAACAATTCAGATTACGTCCCTGCGTCCCTGCGTGCCTGCCAAGATATAACTGGGATGCCCAGATGCCGTCATGCTTCACATATAGTTTCTTTTTCAAACAGTCACAGAACCGTATATTCTGAGTATTTACCGCTCCCATTACGACCAACACGACATCACTGCAACCATGGTCCATCTCGCCTCTGTCCCCAACGACAAAGCGGCCGATGCCCCGCTCGTTAAGGGCATGAGAAGCTGGAGGTAAATTCCAATGACGATGGAGATGGCGCCACTGCGTCCGTGTACGGCAGCCGTTTTGCAGCACAGTCTCTGCCGAAGCATGAGATGCCGGAGAAGGAGATGCCGAAAGAAATGGCGTATCGTATGATTAAAGACGATCTGAGTTTGGATGGCAATCCTATGCTCAACCTAGCGAGTTTTGTTACCACCTATATGGTATGTCGGGTCTATCCTGATGGGACAAGACTTGCGGCCACCGAAGGATGGAGTACTGACCAACGTGATGACTGTCGCCGTAGGAGGAAGAGGTCGAGAAGCTCATGGCTGAGGCTTTACCCAAGAACTTCATCGATTACGAGGAGTACCCTCAGACGGCAGAGATTCAGAATCGCTGTGTCAGCATGATCGCGAGGATGTTCAATGCTCCTACTGAGCATGAAGACGAGAATTCAATGGGTACGAGCACTGTGGGGTCTTCTGAGGCTATCGTACGTTCATCGTTCTCTTAGACCAGATCCTATCACCTGGTCTAATCTGTTCGTAGATCCTTGGTACTCTCGCCATGAAAAAGCGCTGGCAAAACAAGCGTAAAGCAGCCGGCAAGGATTACTCGAAGCCCAACATCGTCATGAACTCTGCTGTCCAAGTCTGTTGGGAGAAAGCAGCACGCTACCTTGAAGTTGAAGAACGCTATAGTTTTTGCACCGAAGATCGCTACGTGATCGACCCTGAGGAAGCGGTCAACCTGGTTGACGAGAATACCATCGGTATCTGTGCTATCATTGGGACGACCTACACTGGGGAATACGAAGATGTCAAGGCCATTAATGATCTTTTGGTTAAGAAGAACATCGATTGCCCCATCCATGTCGATGCTGCCAGTGGAGGATTCGTGGCACCCTTTGTTGTGCCCGAGTTAGAGTGGGATTTCCGCTTGGAGAAAGTCATCTCGATCAACGTCTCTGGGCACAAGTATGGTCTAGTAAGTCCAATCTTTCCAAACGTAAGTGAGACCTTATTAAATCATGAAGGTCTACCCAGGAGTAGGCTGGATCATTTGGCGCTCGCCCGAATACCTCCCGCAAGAGCTTGTTTTCAACATCAACTATCTCGGTGCTGACCAAGCCTCTTTCACACTCAACTTCTCCAAGGGCGCTTCTCAAGTCATTGGCCAGTATTATCAGCTGATCCGTCTCGGAAAGCGCGGCTATCGATCTATCATGATGAATCTTACCCGGACAGCTGATTATCTCGCCGCTAATCTCGAACAGCTCGGCTTCCTTATCATGAGCAAGAAGAGTGGCAACGGTCTGCCGCTTGTGGCTTTCCGTCTCAACCCGAAGGACAGACATCACTATGATGAGTTTGCTATTGCACATCATCTGCGCGAGAGAGGCTGGGTCGTACCGGCTTACACTATGGCACCTCACAGCGAAAAGCTCAAATCGATGCGCGTCGTTGTGCGCGAGGATTTCTCACGTGCACGATGTGACACACTCATTGCCGATGTGAAGCTCTCCTTGGACTCATTAAAGGATATGGATAAGGAGACAGTTCATAAGCACGTGAAGCATATCCAGAAGCATAGTACTGCGAGTGGGAAGAGCATCCACAACCACGACAAATATAGGAACGAAAAACACTCCCTGCAGGGCAAGACCGGAAAGACACATGCTGTCTGCTAGAAGCATCTCCTGGTACTTTGACACCTTCATGCCTAAAGGCACGGTTTCATACTGCATGACGGAATGATAGATCATGAAGTACGAGTATAGAGGCTAACGTAGAATGATGGACATTTGGTGGACATCTGATAGTTGTCGATTCTGCATCAGCATACGCGACAGATAGCTAGCATATGGAAACTTAAGTATTGTCATTTTGCATGATCTGCTCTCATGTCTTCATTTCCTCGGCCTCTCTATTTTGACCATGCCTTTCGTTCGGGCCTTCAATTAGTGTCTCAACGAATCGAATTATCGTCTTGGACAACGACAAATGAGTGTTGAGATACCAACAGTATCGCAGGATTTCACCTTACTGTACTGGAAGCAAGGTTGTAGTTCTTCCACAGGGGCTGTCCGTCGAGTCCGTGTACTCTGATATGTTGCGAAGTGAGTCTCTCTTATCCACATTTCCATTATGGACTCACTTCCATCTCCATTTTCTCGATGGGTCTCAACATCTCGTACATGTCAAAAGCCGAAGAATTGTTAAATCTCTTAGCTGGTCAAACTTCCGGACGAAAGACGCCGTTCTAATAATCGCTGCGTCACCATTCTAATATCACACGATATAGCCACTGTCAACAGGTCTTAGGAGAGTGCAAAAAGCTTTGTCGACAAGGACTGTATTGGCGCCCAATACATCCATACCACGGAGACAGGAGGTAAGGTCTCAGGCTCTGTATGCAGACATATACTACCTGAAGGTCCGAACCAAGATGGCAATGTTGCCCCCAATCTCTTCCTGTCTCAATCCTGTTTCGTGTCCAAGATTCACAAAAGCTTTCTCCGAGATAATAACATTGATGCTTTGTTCGGTCCAGTGAAATGTCTGAACCACCGGTTCTTCCTTTGGCCTCGTGGACAATGCCAATTTTCGGACAAGGTGGCTGAAACAAAGACAGTCTATGGAGCGGTGTCTTACCATGCTGCCATACCCCTGCTCTTCACCTGGCAATTCTCTCACAAAAGACTGCTTCCCCCAAGGCCTTCAGACCTACACGAACCACAGTCAACTCATTATTCACTGAGCGCTCTGGTATACTACATGGCGCCATCATCCCTTCCTCAGCTCCAGCTGGTCTCAATGAATGACTTGCCGCCTAATACCAGCTGTGCGATATGTATGAACAAAGTCGACGAGTACGCCGTCAGACTGATCTGTGGTCATGCCATTGACGCGAATTGTATAAAAAAATGGCTCACTGCAGGCGAACATCGGACCTGTCCGAGGTGCAAGTATCCGCTCCGAGAGAAAGATATTGATGAGCCAGTCGACTCTGCTTTCGGTAGATCCAGATCACCCTCTGGTTCTTGCGTTGAGGCACGATCTACGAAGTTCGGTAATCAGCTCAATCCAGATCGTGTTCTTCAATCCAATCGACCATACGATGCCGACCTGTTCCCGCCTCCCAATTATTCACAAGGGGCAGGCAATGTGTATCTGCCATACCGTCCGCCCCATCATATCCCTCCCAGCTCGGACTACAACCGAGCGCCATCCCAATCGCCTCAAGATCCGCTACCAAATCGGAGTTACGACCACCAGCCATATTCCCCTTCACCATATGCCGAAGCTCGCGCTATCGACAAGGTCCCCAATACGCCATTCATCCCTGCTGAGTATGGTCTACCTCCGCCCATGGTTCGTCCCTCGTTCGCTACACAACCTTCTGCATCTCGAAACGATCGGAGTAGACTGCCGGTATCTTTATTAGCAGGCGGTGGGGGTAATATGCAAACGATGACCCAGTCTGAGCGCTCTACGACGTTTTCAGACCGTGCTCAAGCCGATATACCAGCCTCTTCAAGAACGAGTCGGCTAAATTATAGGCCTAGCAATTATATACCATATCGCTCCGGGAGCTACTCCTCCACGAACTCTTCAGATGTTGGATCTGATATATAGATTTTGATATAGCGTTGTCAATAACGAACGGTTTACTGCCATTTCGATAGTCCTTGATCATCAATTCTAGCGCTGTCAATAATAATGAACTTTGCTGATCGTACCATGACGTTGCCAAGAGTAAACATGGTCTAGGGGCTACATTGTTGCAGAAATGACCATGCGATGCTGTAGATGCGCAGTCGCTGTGGGATATAGGTAGCTTATCATTCAGAAACCATAACGCGATCAACGGCTCTTCATCGTGTCCTGTTTCCAATTCCCTTGCTTATATGACAAGGTTTGCAATATCATATCTTTCATGATAAAAAAACTTCATGTCACAAGTTCCACCATGCAACCATACTCGACGTAGCCGGTATCTATAACCGTCTCCCAAAGCATTAATTCACGGAAAACAACGAGGTGCAATTGATTGCTACAATTTTGCCCCGTCTATATCTGATGAGAGCCGGAACCTAGCTACGGGTCAATCGGATACTCGTGTTCACGCATCCCTACGCAGTATCCTGATACACGCTCTCGCTGACTGGCCGCCATCACAGCACCAATACTAGCACCATAGAGATTTCTCGTCAAGCCATTGAGACATCCGTTCAAGTCTCTATACCACCATCTCGCTATCTAGCAGACCCACCTCAAGATGATGAGAGTGATGTCGAACGCCTTTCTTCGCGGACCCATGCTGTATCAAATTGGTGGAAAGAGGCTGCGTGATATGTTTCCGCCGTTATGGAGCGACATATTTGGGGGAATGCAGCTACTGGATACGTTGTTTATATTCGATTATTGCATTGGGTAGGTTTTGGGTGTAGTGAGGATTGGGGGAGGAGGTGGGAAAGTATCGGGCTCTATGTATAAGGAGAGACTTTGTGTGTTTGGTATGAGCCTGGTCATTGGAAGTTGATGATCTGTACGGAGTAGCATTTTCATATGATGGTGATGCAGGTAAGGTAGCAGGAAAAGATGATATTAATGCTAATACGTTCATACTAAAAAAGAGAGATTCTTTTTTTGTTACAATGGAATGAAGATACGACCACTGTTCATCTACGATCCGTCTGACCGTTTCTCTTGGCCTCTGAGTCCCCAAAAGCAAAAGTCGTTTCTCAAATATCACTTGGTGTGGTGGGCTGTTACTGTGCCATGTTTGACTTTACGAGGATTGGCCAGATCGTGGCTTGGTGGAAGACCCTCGTGGAAACTCCATGAACGCCACGAAGTAACTTATTGTCCAAGTGTCAGCTGGTCCCGCCAATGCAAGAGGCGTTCAATGCGACCACGGTAGAGAGGAGTAGCAACGACGTAGTATGTATATGTGCGCCAGGAGACGTACTGAGGAGCAGATGTGCAGTTGGTGCGGAACTGTTAGGATCAAGCCTATGTCGTGCGCTCGAAGATTGGGTTTCCACCAAGGCACTGAAGTTCACGTTTCTTCAAAGTCAAGAAGAGGAGGGCGTGGTCGAGAATTGGAAGTGGCTGAACGCCCACGATATCGCCATTCGAGAGCCATAGCCACATCTACTAGCAAAAGTCCCAATGAAGCAAGGCGTAGAATTAAGGCCACCACCAAACCATGTGAACTACCTAGTGAACTAGTGAACTAGTCTTTGTTCTAAGCTCAGCTCAGCAGGGAGTGCGCTAGAAGGTACCCTTAGCGTGCTTAGTCGACGGCGCGCTCTCGGCTTACTTGCTGAGTGCGCTCCATTTAGAACACCTTCTACTTCTTCAGCCCTCGAGGATTCCCTTCATTCCTTCAGTCTCTTCCTAAACGGCACAGTCAATCCATCGAGGCAAAGACATCGCGTTTATTAATCGCTATGTCTGCTTACCTCAAGGAGGCTATTCATTCTTTCCAATCATCGTCTTCCTATCTGCGACTCCCGAGCACAGATGGAATCCAAAGCCGAACTAGCAGTCTCCACCCTCGCAATCCCAAGGCCCTACTCATCCTTCTCATACTAGTCTTCTTCCTTTCGTGGAGGAATATCATAACGGATGTCTGCTCGCATTTCATCCATCGCATGCCCTCCGTACCCGTCGAGACCAACCCCATCAAGAACAGCACCCTAGGTGTACGTGTACCCATCCCTTTGTCCCTATTGTGCTGGACTAATACCAAGAGTAGTATCAAGAAGTCTTCGTTCTCTCACTACCCGAAAGAGTCGACAGAAGAGTTCCACTCCTTGCTGCCGCCAATGCTACCAATCTTACATTGACCGTGCTCGATGCTGTAAGAGACAGGCAACTCCCACAGACTGACTGGCCCGAGGTACTTACTCGTTTCCCACAAGCGTTTCTTCAAGCATCATGCTAATGTGCTATAGGGATGGGGGACAAATGGCTGGGTACCGAAAGAAGGGGAACTTGGTTGCTTGATGTCTCACGTTCGGACATGGAGGAAGATCATACATGAGAACATTACATCCGCATTAGTCATGGAAAGCGACGTTGATTGGGACATGCGCATCAAGGAAACCATGGTCGGACTCGGCGAGGGCGTAAAAACGATCGTCGACTGGCCGTTCGATCAACCCAAAAAGTCCCAGGACTCCAAACATCCTCGAGATTTCTATAAGGCATTGGCGCCCCTTAGTCCATACGGAGACAAGTGGGATCTCGTATGGCTTGGACATTGCGGCTCCTCGGCCGACGGCAACGGTCGGATATTTTCTTGGAATGACACTTCTGCACCTGACGAGGAACATGCATGGTCATTCGCCGAAAGACCTGGCGAAGGCCATCGACCGCCAGGCTCACGTATTGTATTTCAGATGCGCAAAACCGTCTGCACTACTGCCTACGCGATCAGCAATCAAGGAGCCCACAAGCTCGAGAAGCACTTCAGGCAAGCCAACTCTCCAATCGATCTGAAGATCTGGGACAAATGCGAGCACGATCCTAATTTATCCTGCCTCGGAGTCTGGCCGCAAATCATCAGCATGGCTGAGTCGAAGACGAACATCCAGCATACGGAAGGCGGGCAAGCCTTTGGTCATGAGGTCACAGAAGACAAGGTCGTTGCAGGGAACGGCATTCAGATCTCTGCCCGTGTCAATGCCTTGAGGGGTGTCGCGGACCAAGGACCAGAGCACTGGATATCAGAATGGACCGATACGCCCAAGTTGGAGATATTACAAGAGCACAAAGAGAGCCCGCCAGAGGATGAACAGCAACAGCAACAACGATAGCTTAAAGTCACGCTACATGATGTATTTGCGGAGTTTCAAAAGGATATTATACCCCAGCTATCATTCGAGTATAAATTTACGATTGTATATTCACTTTGCCTCGATAGCCTATTTTAGCACGCGAAAGCTCTCAGCGCGATCACTGCGATGGATTCGATCGCATGGCAATCAATTGCAAGGGGTTACCCAGATTGGAGGAGTTATTAGACGGGGATGGCGTATATGACGACCTTTCCAGATGTTTATATTTCAACGTTGATCTTCGAATGAAACAATGCTTCGACAATGTTTGAACTTTGACCCCTTGTGATATTCTCATTGTCGCGCAGTAGATCCCATACATCCACTAGTTGTTTTGTCACCATGACTTCATCGTCTGTACGAAAGCAAATCATTATTTTTACGCTCTGATGATTTGGCAGTGGTGACGGTTGGCCTTGGCTTGGCGATCCTTCAACTTGGTTCCGCCAAGTTCCAGAAGAGGCCCGTTGCTTCTCCAACTTTCGGACTGCAGCCAGCCCTCGAATTGACTTATGATTGACGACTTGATGATTTGACCACGAATATAAAATTCATGACAATACGTGCGAACATACACAACCCTTGCAAAAGTAGTCAACGCAGCCTACACAAAGAAGAAATCTCAACTCGGATCCATCTTACAATTAACTCGTCGAGACCTACGCTCTGCGTAACACAGCTGGGTTCAAGAGCCTCTACAGAGCGTCATGGCTTCAGGCATGCAGTTCACCGACAAAGGGCAGAAAGCCCTCGCCGACGCCCACGAACTTGCACAGCAGTATTCTCACTCACAAATTCTACCACTTCACCTCGCTGTCTCCCTCCTCGACCCACCAGTAGACGAATCAAAAGATCAGCAGCAGGCTATGAACGCATCCCATACTGCTGGCAATGCACCACTTTTCCGGCAAGTGGTGGATCGGGCTCACGGCGATCCCCAACAACTCGATCGAGCAATGAAGAAGGCTCTTGTGAGGCTACCGAGTCAGGATCCACCACCAGAGCACGTCTCCCTATCGCCACAATTCTCGAAAGTCTTACGGGCCGCGAACGAGCTACAAAAGACGCAGAAGGACAGCTACATTGCCGTTGACCATCTGATCCAAGCCCTGTCACAAGATCCGTCAATCCAGCGATGCCTTGCAGATTCGAATGTACCTAACACGAAACTCATTGACAGCGCCATACAACAGATCAGAGGAACGAAGCGGGTGGACTCGAAGACTGCCGATGCGGAGCAAGAAAACGAGAATCTGAAGAAATTCACGATTGACATGACTGCAATGGCAAGGGAGGGGAAGATTGATCCAGTCATTGGTCGAGAAGAGGAGATCAGAAGAGTTGTTCGAATCTTGTCACGCAGAACGAAGAACAACCCAGTCCTCATCGGAGAGCCTGGTGTTGGAAAGACTACCGTTGTCGAAGGTCTGGCCTCGAGGATCGTCAATGCGGATGTGCCGGCCAATCTGGCAGCATGCAAGCTCCTATCCCTTGATGTCGGTTCTCTGGTGGCGGGAAGCAAATATCGTGGAGAATTCGAGGAAAGAATGAAGGGCGTGCTAAAAGAGATTGAGGATTCGAAAGAGATGATTGTTCTCTTCGTCGACGAGATGCATCTATTGATGGGTGCGGGCTCAAGCGGCGAGGGAGGAATGGACGCTGCCAATCTGCTGAAACCTATGCTTGCAAGGGGTCAATTGCATTGCATTGGCGCCACAACGCTTGCGGAGTACCGGAAGTACATCGAGAAGGACCAAGCGTTCGAGAGGAGGTTTCAGCAGGTTCTGGTCAAAGAACCATCGATAGCTGAGACAGTGTCGATCCTGCGAGGCTTGAAAGAGAAGTACGAGGTCCATCACGGCGTGAATATATTGGATGGGGCTATCGTGGCAGCGGCTACACTGGCAGCACGATATCTCACTGCGCGACGACTTCCTGATTCTGCGGTCGACCTCATTGACGAAGCAGCTGCGGCTGTCAGAGTCACTCGGGAGTCTCAGCCAGAAGCCCTCGACAATATGGAACGCAGACTACGGCAACTACAAATCGAAATCCACGCGTTGGACCGCGAGACAGACGAATCTGCCCGCTCTCGCCTCGCACAAGCGCGACAAGAGGCCGCGAACGTCGAGGAAGATCTTAAGCCGATGCGTGAGAAGTACGAGAGCGAGAAGCAGCGGAGCAAAGACATTCAAGAGGCGAAGATCAAGTACGATCAATTAAAGATCAAGCAAGAGGAAGCCGAGCGAAACAAAGATTTGGGGACGGCCTCAGATCTCCTATACTACGCAATGCCTGATACCAAGGCCCGCATCGAGCAGCTCGAAGCCGAACGCACTCGTTCCGACGCTGAAGCCTACGCTCGTGGTGGCTCTGATGCTCAGGAAGCTATGCTCACAGATGCTGTTGGCCCTGACCAAATCAACGATATCGTTGCTCGCTGGACTGGTATTCCTGTGACCCGTTTACGCACATCAGAAAAGGATAAGCTTTTATTGATGGAAAAGCAACTTAGTAAAATCGTCGTTGGCCAGAAAGAAGCTGTCACTAGCGTCTCCAACGCAATCCGTCTGCAGCGCTCCGGCCTTAGCAATCCCAATCAACCACCATCTTTTCTCTTCTGTGGTCCTTCAGGCACAGGTAAAACTCTGCTCACGAAAGCTTTGGCCGAATTTCTCTTTGACGATGCTAAATCCATGATTCGGTTTGACATGTCTGAGTATCAGGAGAGACATTCTCTGTCTCGTATGATCGGTGCACCACCTGGATACGTTGGCCATGATGCTGGTGGTCAGCTTACAGAAGCCTTGCGTCGGAGACCTTTCTCGATACTCCTCTTCGACGAGGTCGAAAAGGCTGCAAAAGAAGTCTTGACGGTAATGCTCCAGCTCATAGATGACGGCCGTATTACGGATGGCCAGGGCAGGGTTGTGGATGCGCGCAATTGTATTGTTGTCATGACATCCAATCTTGGAGCCGAATTTCTCGCTCGTCAGAATGCTGCAGATGGTAGAATCGACGCTACAACCCGCGAGATGGTGATGAACGCTCTGCGGAACTACTTCTTACCCGAGTTCCTGAACAGGATATCGAGCATTGTCATCTTTAACAGGCTGTCGAGAAAAGAGATCAGGAAGATTGTGGACGTACGTCTGGACGAAATACAAAAGCGACTGGCATCAAACGACCGCAAGGTCAAGATCTACTGTAGCGATGACGTGAAGGACTATCTCGGCTCTGCTGGCTACTCACCTGCCTACGGCGCTCGTCCATTGGCACGACTTATCGAAAAGGAGGTTTTGAACAGACTGGCTGTACTGATTCTCCGAGGCGGCGTACAGGACGGCGAAGTTGCACGTGTGGTGATGGAAGATGGACGAATCAACGTCCTGCCAAACCATGAGGGTAGTGACGACGAGGATGTCGATGCGATGATTGATGAGGACGAGGCCGAGGACGATGCCGTTGGTTTGCTCGAGGACGGCGCGGGTGATATGGATCTTTATGATTGAATGAACGATGATGGCGTATGGATTTGATTCCCGCAGATTGAATTGGGTTCGTCGAGCCTGCACATAGCAAAGACCATGGGAAGCATCGATGCTCGCGATATAGGATCTTACAGACGTTCTGATGTTTATATGGTGAATAGAAACACGTCAAATCCAGGTCACAATGTCTGCACTGCACCTTTCTGATTCCGCACACATTGTTTGCAGGACTGAAACCGACGGGCGAGAGCCGAAGGTTCGATTGCCCCTTCGTGGCGTGTAATCAATATCTTGGGTACGATCACACCACCGATGCTACTTCGAAGGAACGAGGGTATACGATTCAGCTCCATGGCTACCTACCGTTAACGTCCCACGTACGTACCGTTTTCCGCATGGCTTCAGAAAATGCAGCACATACTGCAAAAGAACCATGACTTTCACTCTTTCTTTCTCTGTGTCTTTGTACTACAGTCATGCCTCTATCAGCATTGTAGTCAGCGTATGCATTCACCGTGCCCAATAATCTCGAGTAGCTGACGGAAACGAAATCATTATTGGCAGTATGAAAGACGTTGTTTTGGTATCCCAATATTAACGAGATGGTCCGCCATATATGTAGTATTAGCATAGCACCCTATAGACTGATAATTCGCCCCGCGCAAGATTCTCTCTGTATCGACACGCTCGCGGCGATGTAACATGGTGGTATCTTTTCCAAGTACTGAGCAAGAACGCTACGCTTCGCTTCGCTTCGCTTCGCTAAAAAAAAACAATAGACAGGAGCAGATGTATACAAATTCATATCCGGTTTCTCGATATAGCAACTTTGATACCGCGACTGTGCACTCCCTCTCTCAATCTTCTAGTATGTCTGCGATCATCTCTTCTGCTGCTTCTGTCCAGGACGAAGGCTGCTCTTGCTCTTCGTCTTCCTTTTCCTTTTCCTTTTCCTTCTCCCTGGGGCTTTGTTCTGGTTCTGACCTTGGAGTCGTGGATGATAGGATTGAGCTTGCTGAGGAAGTAGCTGCATTACTCATCGCTGATTGACCCAGGACATGTTCGGTGACCTGGCTAACGATTTCTGGCATGACATGATTGTGGCTGCTGCCATGATGTTCCGTCTGCACCGCACCACGTGCCATGTCGCTAGAGAACGAGCCCATCGAAAGCATCAAGACGAGCATGCTGAGACATAAGATGGCGATATTTCTTCGGTCCTGGGCAGCGTGACGAATGTATTCTCGGAACAGATTCCAGAGCGGTATATCTTCCTTTGGAAAATGCGCCCGCTCTCTCAATGGCGCTGGCATCTCTGCTGCAGCAGGTTTCGGATCCGCAAGTCCGTCGACAAAAGCCTGTGCATCACCCCCATAGATCTCCCTTAACCTCTCGTCATCCAGCCCTCCCACGCCCTCCTCCCTCGCTTCCCTCCTGGCTCTCTCCTCTTCTTCCCTCCTCAATTCCAGCTCCCTCTTCATATCCTCCTCCATCCACGGCAGGATCTCAACGTCCACCCTCTCCATCTCCCTCCACGCCGCACTCCACGCTCCAGCGCGCATCAAGCCGTTCGCTGCGAAGAGCTTGATATCCCATCTCTTGCTACCTGTGCCTGCACTGCCATACTTACCATCACGTATACGCCTTCCGCAGTCAAGACAGATGTCTAGGTCGTTAGCATCAGTGTCTGGACTGTCATTATCCGACTCCGCAGCTACATCGGCTTCTTCCTCGGGCGAGAGGTGGAAGTGGCCGCATTTGAGTATGCGAGGTATCCTGAGCTCCAGAGATTCGAGCAAGCGTTCCTCGAGCAGATCATAGTCTTCTTTAGGATGCGGGATCAGGACTCCGCGCTCGAGCACGGTGTCTGTAGCTTTCTCTTGTAGTATCTTCCAGTTCTCCAATATCGACGAAGGAAGTACACTCTCCATTATCTCTTGTGAATAGTCTAAGGGTATTGGGAGGAGCGTAACGTGCAGCAACACGAGAGGATATTCCTTCTTCAAAGTCTTGGAAGGGCTGAGTTTTGAAGGCGTATTCATGGCGCTGCGGTGCGAGCGAGCGGAGCGTGGTGTACATTGTCGCGAAGGCATGTGGAGCTTCTGTCGATGCTGTGATGAAGGGGATGCTAAATGTGGTGGGGTGGTTTCCATCTGCATGGCGCGAACGGAGGAGGGATTGCGGAAGGCTGAGCGAGTTTTAAGGGGTGTGAAAGGCGACGGTTTCCGACGCTCGGGCTCGTAGTGGGATTCAAGGACGGATATGTCATCTTCAGAGCCGGAAGAAGTGCGTGGGGAGCTGCCACGAGAAGGATTATCAAAGACAGCCTCATCTGACCCACTTGAGTGGTGGGCTGCATCAGAAAACGAGGCTTCATCGTCATCCGTATCGTGATTACTGCTGTGTGAAAGTCCATGATGGGGGTTCGGCGAGGAGTCAATGAGACCGCCTATCTCTACGCCAGGCTGGTCGTTGTGGTAATTTTGGAAGTCTTCCACTGAAGTCGACTCCATCGCAAAAGCGCAGTCCTACGCGGTACTGTGTGATCAGCTACCCACGACCTTACAGACTGCAATGACAATGTAAAAATCAGCAGCACGAGCAAAGATTGACGGTCAGAGAAATTTCCGTGTTGATATTTGTTGTTCGCGGCTTTGGGCCATAGCAACGCCGCTAACCACGTTTGTGATAGCTAAGTATCAAGTCCTCTTTATCTACGGAGTATGATCAGCAATTTTATTATATAGGAGCAAGAGCACCGGCAGCAAAGTAACCACCGGTGGATTGGAGTTAGCTATCACTATGCACCACGGGCTTTCTGAAACTCCTGTAAAGTGACCGGTTACGGTAACGTCTTTGTGCCTATTATTAAAATGCAATGCAAGCATAACTAGTAATGTGATTGAAGCAATACACTATCGAAGTGAACGAAGACATTGATTTGCAGAGATTGACCTACAATGACTCAACCCTCACCATGTTTTACTTGGCCAATTCTACACCTCCCGTAGCATTGAGCACCTTTTTGATGTCGCCTACATTATTATTAACTGGATAACCTGGGTTGTTATATGTGGTGCTCACCGTAGATAGAGAATTGCCCGGCGGTGATCAGACCCACAAGAAATAATCGTGCCCCGATACCGGTGTAGCTGCCGCGTAATCCAAGGTCCTTTGCGATCTTGATCAGACGGCTTGTAGTGCCTTCTCCTGGTAGACCTTTGGTCTTGTTGATTTTGCTGAGCATTGTGTCTGCGGGTTGCGAGACAAGGGCGGCGGCGAAACCAGCCATGAGACCGCATCCGAGGTTGATAATGGTTTGGGTGCCGCCAGTGGTCTGTGTCTTATCTACGCGCTTGTAGACAGCTTCAACGCACTTTTCGTAGACCACAAATTTCGCCATGGTGTAAGGAACCCTGGATCAGATCAGCTGTGATCAAGATAGGATAAGATCAGCTGACAGACATACTGTTTGAATAGAATAGGTCCAAATCCAGAGTAGAATGCACCAAGGCCCTCCTGCTTGGCGATTTTCCCAAATCCTCCGATTAGACCGCTTGCGAAATCCGGTTGAGAGACAAGACGAATGCGGGTGGCTTCTAATGGGCAGAGCGCGATGTCCGCGAAGAATTCTGCCGAGGCGGACGAAGCTAAGTAAACAGCTGTTCGGTTGTTTGATGCGGTCTCATAGCCAAGGTAGTTGATGGACTGCTGCTTGAAGAGCTCGTATCCCCCAAATTTGAAGGCGCCTTGTAAGAAGTATCCAGCAGCAGTAGGACCAAAACCGGTCATTAGAGCGCCAGCACCTTCTTTTGCAACGACCTGGCGAAATCCTCCGATCATGCCCTTGTTGTAGGTGACTGGGTCGAGTTGTATCCGTGTCTTCACCCTAAAGCAACAATCATCAGCAATTGAATCCTGTGAGGCTTGAGTGCGCTCATACACATCGACAGGCGTGAGGCCTCCATGGGTGACGGAACAGCAGACTGCACCAGCAAGAGCGAATCTCGAATACAACGCTAGACCGCTGAGCTTCTCTGGGGTGTTGGCCGCAGTCTTATGTATGGCGCCGTCAAGCTTTGTCGAGCCTGTCGACGATGCCGGCGGTGATGCCATCGGAACTGTGTAGGAGAAAGGAGTGGCGAAGATGCAAGCGTAGAAATAGTGACTTTATGGTTGGAAAGAGTTACTTGAGGTACTAAATTATTCACTGATCCCGAACAATTGCTAGCTTGCCAAGTGCTCGGATTTATCATAGGCCGAGGGGCCACTGGGAGTGCAGTGTGAAATTGTTTGAATGACTTTACAATTAGTAGCGATATGCTCAGTATGGCGAGCTCCAAACTTCTTCCGACGTGTTACATATTCATCCAATATCTAAATTTGGTGTAACGACAGCAAGAGAGATAAGCTCGGAAAAGTTGTTCCATTATCAGCTCTTCGAACACACGTATATGACGAAGAAAAAAGGCAATCCCAATGGATCTTCATACGTTAGTTTCTACATATTCTACAGCGGAACTCTGCGGCGCTTGACCCTTTATATGGTGTTCCTGCACGACCTGCACGAAGATTCAACCGAATTCCGACGTGGGGGCGCACGGGAAGCTATCACGTTTGACTCTGTCAGTAGTTCGGGATTAGACGAGATCAGACGAGTGCGTACCTGATGACAAGGTGCCAGATGTATTGACAGGGACTGTGTGGCCATTCACGGACTATTGTTGTGAGAGCACTCTGGTTTCTATGCCTGCAGGCCGATGTCAGAGGTCAATGACTGTCCTTCCGGGAGAAGATAGGAATATCAGCATTGTTCAAGGTTATCTGATCCTCAACAGTCATTTGAGGGCAGGATTATGCTCGACTATCTTGTGTGATATGGCTCATCTTGACCTCTCATAAGTATGGATCTTTCCAGTACATCCCAAGGAGTGCCTGCTTTGGGGCAAAAAGAGTCTTTCTCTGTTCTATCTTGTTCAACCCCCTCAGTGAAATCTGCCCTAACGGAATTTGCCTCATAAGATCTTTGCATTTTGTGCTTGGAACAGAATCTGGTGGCTGGTTTGTATCCTCTCGCAGAGCCGCAACCTCCACCTCGTCTAGTCCGGCTTTAACCTATGTCCTCTGCTTCTGCGCGTATATCCTTCCATAGCTGCCACTTTGCTCAGAGAACGCTGGTGCAAATATTTGGTCATTCTCAGATTACGCCAACAGTCCATCGACATCTGCAAAGATGCACTTCCCAACCACACAACAGACAAGAAACCATACCTTCGTGCCCTGTTCTGGACCGCGCATGGACTAAAGCATTATCAAAAAACTTTCTGGCCCGGCCAGCCCACTCCCAGGCCGTGAATACAGGCTGTAGATCCTCCCTTTCGATAGTCAGCTCACTAGAGACAGATAGAAATGCTGCTTCCTGAGACTCGGTGAGGCCAAGCCAAGATAATGCCTTAACTCTTTTGTCTCTAGGAGTGGCCACCTTGTCAGGGTGAGGTATGTTGGCGCTGGTTGCTTTGAGTTTGTTGATCTCAAAGATTGGCTGCTTTGTAGAATCTTGCAAGAGCTGGACTCAATCGCTTTAGCCAACCTGGATACCTACGTATCCCTCTCATGCGTGGTTTTCCGGGGGGATGGATCCATCATATTTCTATCTGCGAAGAGCAGGACAGCCATGCAAATAGCAATCGGTCTATCAACCTTCCAATCTGTCATACCCGATCATGCCATTACATTGGAAACGATAGTGCGTTCCAAGGCTGTAATTGGCATCTCTGTCTTTTGCCTCGATCTATTCGCAGGGCCACTCCGAGCTTTCAACGACAACCTTGATCACTTTAGTATATGAGCCTAAACCTGGGACAGCTCCAGGTAGACTTTGAATTGGCCTCCCATAGTTCTGCTCGCGGCCAACCTGTTCCTATCTTTCACTGTGTGACACATCATACCCAGTATTCAATCCCCCATCGAGCAACTCGACGGTCACAAGTCCTCCACAATTCCCTCACCAGGAATAGCATACAGCCGAAAGATCTCAAAGAAAGCATCTTGCTCTGAGCCAAACGTTGTATTCTCAAACCTTTTGGTAGCCGCTATCCGAATCCAATCATAGGAAAAGCGCCAACAGGTCCACCCAAGGTTGACTTTGGAAGAAGCGTTCGACAAGCCCACCACTGAGGTCCTGCATCGTTCTACCGCCAGTTATCTGGGGTAACGATGGAAGCATTGATCATGTCAACACGAAAGCAGCATACCCAAGCGACAAGTCTCCCATGATATTCCCGACCGTGGGGAGAGGCGATTATCAATTTTCCGGTCTGTTCAAGTTGTGGAGAAGCGATATCTAATCCAGAAACGACCCTGTCTTCAGAAAAGCCGCACGCACTACGTGGCAACTAAGACTGACTTTTGATTCCAAGGAACTTCGCACGAATTAGGCTGCAAAAGTCCAACTATTGTTCTTCATGGCCACATCCTGGCAAGGCATTTGACATCAAGCTCATCTTCCACACCCTTGGTCACTTCCCCCGGTGCTTCTTGCGCCGTCATCGCGGCAACTTTCGACGAACTTGGTTGGCACGGAATTACGATTCTGTGGTTCTACAATCGTATGAAGATTCTGTTTTTTGGCTATACAGACAAAACCCTCGCTGTGATTGGGCATCGTCGCCAGTTCCCCCACAAACATGGAGATACTCAACGAGCCTCAAAGTTTTCTCCCGCCTGCCGAATACCTATCGGGGCACAGGGAAGCGAAAACGGTACCATAATCTATATGATGGAATCAACTTGTTTTGATTTTGTAATCCTTGAAACCAGTCAAAAGGCTAAGACATACAAGCAATTGCTCATGGGAGTATCGAGATGTCGTTCAAACAAGAATATACAAAAATAGCAAATCACGAAGCCGCGCAAGGGTGTGCAGTATTATCGAAATAGCATGAGCTAAGGGTTGTATGAAACTGCTAATAAGCTTTGATCGCCTTAGAGCGAGCCTACATGGCCTGAAACGACGAACCCTACGGCGCTGACTTCGTAAGGCTTACCGAAATCACCGAAGCTATGACGCCGGAGGAAAGATCAAAACGCTCGCAATGGTTGGAGAGGCAAAGGATACTGGTCGCCATCTACAATATTCGCAACTGAGGCTCCCGGCTTGGGTGGCATGCGAATTATCTTATCATCTCGCCAGATATTGCTAGAGCCCGGGACCCCGTGATGTTCTGGATAGAGGGCGCATCGACGATGTAGCTCATTGATTGGAGATACTTGCAGCGCTTCTACTGTAAAGTGGCGAGTGGACGAACGTTATACGGTCAGCAGGCCTTGCCCTATCCGACAATGTGAGAACTCGAGGGGATTTTACTACCAATCATCCGCGAGTCACCTCTTACTAGGCTTCGTATGCGTACCACCGTTGACGAGACGTGGGAATGGACTAATAAGTTATCGTGGACTGTAGCTGTCATCATTACAAAGCTTGTACGCCGGAGACAAAGCTCCTTGGTTGAAATATCACTCAACGCACTGTTGGCATAATGGCCACGATATTTCAATCTACAGATGTACTGGCAAATTGGCAACCCAAGATCAATCTAAATGGGCACTAGGATCACAGTCCCACGCGTTATAGCAATTCATGTGCGCATCCCCGAAGCTCTGATGAGGCATCTCATCAGATCGAGGGTTCGGCAACATTGATAGGATGTTGGAAGGTTGCTAGGTAAAACCTGCGGATCCTTGATCAACGAATGATCATCAGGGACTTCGTTGACCAATCAAAACCATGGAATCTGTGGAATGTTCTTGGGACGTTCCATGGAAGATGAATCGCGCGGCAGTACGGTAGCTCGTGGGCTCTTACCCGAAAGAGCTAGCTCTCAATCATGGGGTCAGAAGCGACGCAAACCAAGATCCAATGGGAGGAGTCGTGCTAGCCGGACGCCAAGCTTCTTGCAGGTACGCTAAGAGTGCCACTGATGGCACTGCACTGAACAACCGCTTGACTGTCCAGTGTCCAGTCCGAAGGCGCGGCTTTCCTGTTTCAAGTTGTGGTATTCTTAGTAAGGAACAGTTCTGCAACGAAGTTTACCATACCAAGTACGGCATAGTCGCTCAAGCAAGATCCCAAGCTCTGCGTCACAACTCCATTTAGAGTTTCCCATTCGCATCGAGAAACGCGAGTACACACCCTGCTGCTGCATGAAATGTGCGAAACGCATAGCACCATGAGCAGATGCTCAAGAAACGTTTCAGCTATTTCTGGCGCCCCGATGAACTCTATGCTCAGACTTAACAACTGACGCCAGTCTAGGACCTTCCCTTCCTGGTGCTGTAGATGATGTCCGTATGTTTCGAAGCAGATGAGATAGGGTTGTGGGATGGTCACCACAAGCGCTTCACCGATCCTTCTTCGTGGCTTCCATGATGCCTGTCTGTTCCCTTCAGGCAATGCTCTAGAAGGTCTCTAGAAGGATGCCGATCAAAACGCTGATGCTCCAATGATCGAACGACAGCAGCAAGAGATAGGCTGGGGTCCGAATCCTAAGGCGGAGATGATCTCAACGCTTGCCCCGAAGGACGGTCAACCGAGCTGCCGATCAGGACTGCAAGCCCTGTCAAGTGGAAGACAGGGGTTCGCCTTAGCTGCAGCACTAGCGCTCTAGTGTGTCATGGCCAGCCTTAAGCCTAAAGCCAGTTGAAGATCACTTCCTCCGTACATCTTCCCCATACCCCGGCAACTCTGAAGCAGCCACTGCCAATCCAAGGAGTGGATATCGCCAAAACTCAACATGGCGTCCCCCGTTTCTCACCCTGACAGGAGGTGGTGCATCACGGACAGAACCCTGCAATCAATCTTCCACGCTAACTCTCGAGCAAAGCCCCACACATCTCGTGCTCTTTCCACCTCTAGGAAACCACAAATATCTTCTCAACCCCGCAAGACCAGCCAGATGCTTCCTCTATATTCCTGCGCCTATATCTTCCCCGTCTATTCTACTTTGGTCTTAAAACCTCATACCCTGTGTATCAAGTCGGGAAAGCTATCAAAGTTGACTCTGATCAGTGACTGATCCACATATCTGTCTTAAAGGCCGCCTCCCTGTCACATCTACTCTCTTTAGATATCATCCTCATTTTTGTGGTATCCGCCACTGACTGCTTTTCATGTTTGACTGCTCGCCATCTATGATGTTGCTCTACCACCGACCAGTACCTGCTAAGATTCCCAAGCGGCGCTCAAGGGCCGGTAAGCACTTATGCACTTCGCCATAGCCTTCCCATAGAAGGCCCGTTTTCAGGTCAAGAAGAACATCCAGGCTGACTGTTGATTTTGTTGGTCCATTTAGGATGTGTACACTGGTAGGTCAACCATCGTTACCCTATGAAGCTCTTGTGTATATTGACCATAGCTCAGTAAAGAGAAAAAGAAGAAGTGTAATGAAGAGCGCCCACACTGTGATCGATGTCTCGAGCGAGGCTTGAGGTGTGAATATGAGCCTGTCAAACCCCGGAAGAGGAGAAGAACCGTTTCCAACCCCGAACATATGGGAATGAGGCCTCCAACAACTGCACCAGGACAACACTATGGTTTCCATGATCGCCTTCAGGCCCTTCGTCACGACTCCAGTTCGGGTTCGTCGATCCTTTCCGGATCACCTACGCCACCGCTTCCGGCCATTGCTGAAAATTGGGAAGTTCATAGTGCGGACTCGGTCTTCAGTGATTCTGCTTCGAGCTGTGGAAGCGACACCTTCGGAGATATGGGATCCCCGCTACCTCCTTTCACCACTCTTGACCATTATTCTCGACATTCCCCAGGCCTTGATGAAGTGAAACATATTCAGATGGACTCGCTCGATAACTTCGCCAGGGATCCTCCCCAATATGATCCAGATATTGTCACGACGCGAGAAATGTTCACCGCACCACCTTCCGCCTTGTCAAGGAGTAGCTCATATCCAGATCCCACAAGTGCTTTCCTTTCTCCCCAGCCCGGTGGCTCTCCATACGACTTCACTCCTAGTATCCACGCGCAGTCTCCTAGCCTACCCCCTTATTCCGAATACACTAGCCGAGAATCACGTCGAGGTCTTTTGGATCACTTCTGCAACGTCTTAAGTCACCTGATAGTCTTCAAAGAAGACTCCGGCAACCCGTTCAGACAATTAGTATTGCCCATGGCGAGAAAGAGTCCGCCTTTATTGAATGCAATTTACGCCATCTCAAGCGCCCACTTGGAACACCGTGGATTGCACGTGGAAGAACGAGCGCTAGATCTGCATTCGAAAGCTCTGCAGGGGCTCGCAGGCCTCATTGCGCATAAAGATGAAGGTAATCGCGATGAGGTTTTGGCTGTGATCATTCTTCTATTATACTATGAGGTGAGCTTTTAAATTTGATTGCATAACCTTTGACACTAGCTAAGAGCATACCAGATTGTACGCAGTGGCTCTTCGACAGTTCTGAACAGTCATTTGAGAGGAGCACTTTCAATAATGCGAGAACGAAGGACGAAGCGTGGTCCAACCAGTGCATTCCTCGAAAGGGCATTTCGGTATTTTGATGTAGCTTCAGCGCTTTCTTTCGGCTCGTCGCCCATGTCTGGAACAATCTTGGTACCCACGGCTCAAGATTTCATCTCGGTCCATGACCACTCGCCCATGGCCTCGGTGGACACCCTCTTTGGCCTCATCGCCGACCTGTGGCCCATCATCCACCGACTAGCTAGTCTAGTGGACGTCAAGCGGAATCTCGACAAAGAAGAACGGCAAAGTCCCGGCCATGACAAGGCCAACAACATGCGGGCCGATTTCGAGACCAACACGACTAGTATTGAACTCGCTCTGCAGCAATGGATACCGAAGCTTCCTCCTTCCGTCATTACGACCGAGAACCCGGCCGATGACTCTCGCTTACAGTCGATCCTGAATAATGCCGAGGCACACAAGCAAGCTTGCTTCGTGTTTCTTTATCGCATGATCCTCGGTTATCCCCGCTTGGATCCCAAAGTGCAAACACCCTGCAAGCAGACCTTGCAGGCATGCCTACGGGTGGTCATCTTCTCGGGCCCCATGGCGACGCTAGTGTGGCCACTTTTTACCGCAGCATGCGAGGCTGTGGAAGATGTGGACAGGAATGTTGCCCGGACCGTCTTCCGCCACCTTGAGACTCGCCAAGGCATGAACAACATTGTCACAGCCTGGGAAGTCTGCGAAAAAGTTTGGCAGCGTAGCGACGCTGGGCAAGGCGACGTCGACTGGAGAGAAGTTGCACAGGCTGAGTCGAAAGAGGTTCTATTTGGCTGAGTGCGACTTTCCGCATCGCTTTTATTTGAACATGTATTATTCACGGAGCGCGACATACCACAGGGCACTTTCATCATCTTCTCTGTCGACCACTTTCATCTGTATCAACAACGATCTCGATAGACTCTGGGCGATTTACTTCTGTCACACGATCACGACTATAGATTTGGAACGTTCACTACGGCAAAAGGCGCGCTGGCTTTCTTGGGTATTTATATAGATTTTGTACCAACACTTTCATCATGTCGCCATGAAACAATAGACTCCGTTCGAAAGCGATGCCTCCAAACGCACTCAACACTTGCAATTGTGCCCGTTCCGCTTCGATATCCATCAGGTCAGCGGCTCATCCCCACTAGAACTAATTCGTCACGATTCCGCAACTTCAAACCGTGTCTCGGCGTCCACTTCCAACAATCGTAAAGCTCAGCCACAAAAGACGGATGCAGCTCCTCATTTCCAAGATCTAGACCAGCAACTACTTCCATCCTAGCAATGTACACCTGACCTGCAAAAATTCGAGGGGACCTTGGAACGTACTCCGAAAGGTAAGGTACACGTCGTCTAACAAGATCGCCCTCCACCACACCCCATCCAGAAACCCTTAGGACGCCAATCTCGCTAACCACGAGTAGAAGCCTTCTAGAAGGCTTCTGTAGGCTTCTAGCGTCTTGGAGCGCACGTTGAGATCGTGAGGTGGATCTTAGGGATGACGCTAGAAGGTTGTCGATCAGGACGCTAGAAGGACGGGAGAAGGTGGAAGGGGGATCGGCAAGTGATCGGCGGTTTGGGGAAAGGAGATGGAGCTTACTTAGGTAGGTTTTGGCTTTGTGTTTTGGACTTTGGACTTGGACTTTGGTTTGGTTTGGGATTGGTGTACTGTGGAGGAGGGAGGTGGGGATCTTCGTATTCTGTTGTGATCAGTGCGTTTGTTTCGGAGTGGGATCGTCGGGCTGTGGAGATGGGGTGAGGTGAGGTGCGGTGTGAGGTGGGTTAGGGGGGATCAGCGTTGTGCGTAGAATAGGAGTATAGTATGGAGTGAAGGGTTTTGGTCGTGTTGTGTTGTGTATGTATGCGGTATGAATCGTCATTGTGCATTGGGTACGTAAGGGAGGTGTTTCTACGATGGATTCATGTCGGACTTGCTCCGCTGCATGGAATAGAATTAATTTCGATTCTAGTTCTAGAGTAAGGGTCTTCGGGCCGGACGGCGTTGTATGCACAACTGATGGGTTCTCCATTTTTGGTGTGTTTAATGTCTGTAAGGGTGAGGAATGATGGAGCTGAGTGGTGAATGGCGATCTATGCCTTCTTTCATCTGCACTGCATCCAGCCATCCTGCATCCCACATCCAGCCATCCTGCATCCTACACGCATCCTCCACGCATGCACTCACGCATGCTGCAGACTGCAAATGCAAAGCACGACCGCTGCAGATGTGACTACTGCATTTGTAATCCGGGGGAACCGGATTGGATTTCGAGTGCCGTTACAGTTTGCCTACCTCCATTCCAAACCTGCTTATTCGCTATCCCCCTTTCTGAACTGGGTATGGGTTGTGGGGATCTTCGTAACTCCTTGTCCCTTTGGATACGCATGCTAGCCTTACGCCGGCACTTTTGGAAAGGGCGGGGGGTTGGATTGGAGTTGGGGATGGGATACGACAGTAGAGGGGAGTCGGGAGCTGGTTTTGGGTTTGGGTTTGGTAAGGAGGGATGGGATGGGAGGGGTGATTTGGGGATGGATTGGATTTGGCTGGATTGTGTTGGATTGTGTTGTGTTGGGGGATGGAATGGAGGGATGCCGAGGGTGTGATTTGGAGGGAGAGTGGGAGTGGGAGTTGGTCTTGGCTTGGGTGAGGAGGGACGGGACGGGATAGGTGATGGATTGGGTTGGGTTGGGGAATGGATGGATGCCGAGGTTGTGGAGGAGGGAGGATGGGCTGATGTGAATTGGGAGTTGGACTTGGAGTTGGAGTGGGAGTGGGAGTGGGATTGATTATTTACCATTTGGTGACGGGAATGCTTTGCGTGGGGTGTATTTAGGGGTTGGCTTCGAGTGAGGTTTGTTATGGTCGATGCTATATGATAACTAGAGGTTGTGCTTCGTACAATGTCGTTACGCCCGACACCACCACACCGAGCAACCTGCATTCTGCAACAACATCCGTCCATATCAACTAACGTCCAGCATCCACTTCGGTAGGCCCCAACTGCAAAGTAATTGGCTCGCTAACAACCTTCACATTCTCTAGAATAGTCCTAGCAAGAGCTTTCCGTCTTGTGTTGGCACTACAGCGTCCGCCTCCGTTACTCAAATCTTCCTCTTTTTGGGGGGGGAGAAATAGACTGTCAATTTGCGCCTTCTTTGAGACCTTATACGATCTCATGCGCATAGGGACGCTTATCTGGGAAGTTTGTAGTGGTCTTTTGTCTACGAGAAACGTTATTTTTGTCGGATGGGCTTGTGATTGTACTTATACTCCTATTCGATTTCGCCATATAGCCTGCAGATCATCACTACTCCATAGGTTGAGGCTGGAGGACTCTGTCTGTGGCATGCGGCCATGTGTCATGAGCCGAGTGATATCAAGATCCTCGACTGCAAGTAAAGTGTTCTGGACAGGAACAGACTGTCAAATACCAAAAGCAAAGGTAGCGAAGTGATCACTAAGACCCATGTATGAAGTCCGCTAGGTCATCCCGTTTTCACTCGGCCACGTACAGCTTCACCCTTCGATCTAATTTCCAGCTTGCAGATGTCCAAATCTTCCACGTATCATTCTCGAGGGCAACAAATCGATCCGTTTCCTACCATTTTGATCCCCTCGCCTGAGTCAACTCGGTTAGGAAACCTCCTCTGACTCGCTCACCTTGCGTTTCCGCCGTGCGTCAACCAACACTTGCCTGCTCTACAAAATCTGTGCCTTGCAACAGGAGCTTCGTATGAGGCCATGGAGGACTTGGACACATCATGCTTCTGCAAGGACACGAGGCATATTGCCTGAATCGCAATGTCGAAAAATATTCTATGCTGTTGTCTGTCTTCGTCTCATTTGCGTATCTGAGTAATATCCAGGACGATCGATAGTCCTTCGCACGTGCCGCTTGCCACGGATTCCTCTTGGAATACATGATTTCGTACCCAGTCTCGCACCCTAATCGTATATCTTTCTCGATATTTGGACTTCTTAATGGAAAGGTGAGATGCTATGTCACGACATCACTGTCTGTCAGCATGCCAAGGTAAACATCATGCCCACTTTATAACATGGGTGTATCTTCGCCTTGGCACTTCGACAAAAACAACTGGTCTCCTTGTATTATACTCTTTGGCGCTACTGCATACCGTGATCAAAGACCTTTACCCTCAGTGATAGATGCTTCATCGTCGTTGGCGAACATTGGCTCGGTTGGATGGGAGTCCACGATTGTCATTTTCAAGCTGTTGTCCGCTGTAAATTAGTTTCATCTGCAGGTGTGGGTTGCGCTCGAGGCGGCGAGTATTGCAAGGAGGTTGAGGAGTGGTATGAAGGTTTGTGTCTTTGGTATTGACCGAAAAGGTGGCTTTCTTATTGAATAGGTCTGCAGATGATCAATTGTTCTCCTTGGATGAATGTGGTAACGCGGCCTGGACTAGCTTCAAAGCCTGAAGGCGGTAGAGCAAGTTGACCAAGCAAGGCGAGAGTTGGCGGACGAGGGCTAATGTCGTCTTCTGCGTCCGACATCTCAGAATCCTCCCCCGGGTCTGACATCTCTGCATCCGCCTCGGGGTCCAACCATCCAGGATCTTCCCCCAGGTCTGTCACCATTATGTCAAAGGCTCGTAGTATGCCGTCTCCGGCTCCCCATTTCTCATGAGAGCTCCAGAAGCGATGGCTGGAGCGGCTCCGGAAGCGTACCACTTATACATTGATTCCCACCATATCTTAATCTTGTGGGCCATTGCCCTATCGAGAGTTCGTTTCGCTGTATTCTTGATCGAGTCTGAAGTAGGGGGGACCGCCCTCTCTGGAGGCCTGTTCGCTGTACCATTGATCGGGTCCGAAGTGTTAGCGATTGCATTCGATGCAGCAAGTGTCAAGTTGTCTGAAAGTTGTGGTGCAAGATTACCCTTGCTCTGGATATCCCGGTCGTCATCTGCCTTTGTGGAAAGGTCCGTGGACTTGCAGAAGGGACCACGCGAATGATAACGATCGCTAAGACCATATTCCTCCTCCCACCATTCCTCGAAGACTCGAACTCTTGTCACGATTGGATTCCGAAAGGTAACGTTCTTGGTATTACGAATTGCACTGCCGCCCTCCCGGAGGCTTTCACCCCAGCCGTCCTCAGCGGGCGAAGATTTCCACTCCTTCGCGTGTGGAACTGCATGAGGTGCGCCGCATGTGCAAGGAAGCCTTCTGAGAGGGGAACGATATTCTCTTTGCTTGGTTGTGACTGCGCGATGACTGCAGTAGGGGTGCTCGCCTCTGGGAAGTTGGACACGTATCTCACGCTTCCTTGCCTTCTTTGCCCTTTTCAAAGTTTTGCGACGTCCGTTCCTCCGCTGTTCGAATTCTAAACTGATATTACTGGAATGGATGTTCTTGTACCGATCATCGCACTTCTTCCTGGCTCTTCCGTCATTAATTTCTCGACCAAGCTTCACATCTTCAAGCTTTGCGTCTGTCTGTTGGACCCCCTTTACTCCCCGTCGACAGTTGGGAATATCCTTGAATAAGACTGGAGTCGAGAACATCGCTGCCAAGTGTGCGAAGCCTTCACATGGAATAGACAGGCTGGTGATATTGACAAATTTGGGAATTGCTTGTGCTTCAAAATATCCGGTTCTCACATTTTGTAGGAAAATAGTCCTCGCCTGAGCTGTGTCCACATCCAAGTGTTGCTTAAAAGCATCACCACCTGCCACAGCTTCGCTATGTCTGTGACTGATTTTGTGGGTAGCGCTAGGGTTATCCAGTGAATTCTCTTCTGGTGGCTTATCTTCCTCTGGTGCAGACCTAGTGGCCTCTGTATGTGTGAGGTGAAAGCCTATACCGGCTCTGGCCTCCGCCGTCAACTTGCCCTTGGATCTTTCGCTCAGACTGTGGATTACTGGCAGTGATCTAGGCGAGTCAGAGGATAATTCCGTGGCAGTGGACCCTACAATTGTATGCTTTTGTCCGATTCCAGGAAATGCTAACACTATAGCCGCAGCTGGTTGCATAACAGTGTCATCAATTGCAACTTCTGAACGCTTATGCGCAGTCTGCATAAGATCATGCAAATATTAGCATCGACAGAGGTACGAATAAGGGAGAAGATAACACACGTTATGAACTTTCTTGCTATCTATGTAAGGAGGTGATCGACCTTGCGATGCCTGAAGTGATGTCTGTACCACGGCGTTGTCCTTTGGGATTCCGTACACTAAGAGATCTTCTATTTCTTGATTATTTACCTCTGTGAATCTGTGGAGCAGATTCCAGGCCTTGAGATCGGATTTGATACGAGTGGCCAGTGATGGCCAGCGAACCTTCTTTAGAAATGCGAACATGATGTCGACGAGAACCTGCAACGGTGAATTATGTTACGCATCTGCTCAAGCGGCACCGAAATCGCCAATAACAGCAAGCTGTGCGGGATTAGGGTCTGGCGCATTGTTGGAGGGTCGCTGTGGTTATCGAGATCACAGTATTTCTGAACGTGGAAAAGTAGTGTTAAGGTTAGGGACAGAGCGATGGACGAGTGGATACTTGTTGAGAGATAAACCTTGGATAATTTGTTTGTGTTGTGATCGCAATCAATCTCGAGCGTGTGCAGAGGAACTTCCAGGGAGTAAGATGGATTCAAGAGTGTTTATTGAGGAAGGGTTCGAAGTATGAATAGATGAAGAAGAAACGATAGCGGGTGCCAAGCCCTGGATGTCAATGTGAATGTGAATACAACAATACGTAAGATACCGTACGTAAGTGACGCAGTGGTATACGTACGAGGGAAACTGCAAAATCCTGGATCTCTTGTGCACTTCTATGACGTCGTACCAGTAGCAGTCGACATCAATGTCTTCGCGTAGCACGCATTCACGCTTTCTGTATCTCGCGGAATGTCAATGTGCCTTCACTCGCCTTTACCGCATTTCTTTCTTGTGCATTGAAGCTTGCTCCGAATATGGCAGCATTTGATGGCAACTCCTGAAGGATAAGCGATCGTATTCTTTGACTGGGTGAAGAGGAAGCAGCAGGAACGTTCTGATCAACTTTCAATATTCGGCAGTATTTGATGCTACCTAGTGAATAGATTAACGATTGACTAGATTTATTTCAACTGGTGTATATCTATATCGATGTGACCGTATATAGCAGCTGTGACCTGCCATGGATCTGAATCTGTGAATGTGTATGATTAGGTAGCGGACGGCGAAGTTTCAGCCTGCTGAGGCGCGGTACTTCATCGTTATGTATTTTCCCAATCCCTCGATCCGTAAGCAGCACAGGCATCTCGTTTCGTATCCTGCAACTCGGTGTTCTCAGTGCGAGATAGTGCAATGTATTAGCTATCTAGGACAAGGCTGTGCAGGCGCATCGAGAGCGAAACAAAACACGGATATTTGAGCCTCATATGAGACGATGAAAGGACAGAGGAAAGGTTGAATCCCTTATATGGCTGTACTGTGACAAAGCTCAAGGACACGGTAAGCTTCCACTCGTGAAAGCGCAATGGTCACACAGGCGGGAGCATTGCCATGTCTCACAAATCGTGATGGACGGTGTCCATTGTGCGTATCTCGTATCTCGTATCTCTAGCGCTTCATACTCATGCTGCACTTTGAGACCTTGCCATCCCGACACATACAAGTTGTCGATCATCATGCCAATCTTCTGGCCATTAAGACCAGTCGAACCTCCACCAAGTGTAGGATGGTTGTCATGGTCGGAAGTCGAGAGACTTTCCCGGAAAGCTCCACGGGTTCGGTATCTGGAGCAACGAAGCAAGTCTGAACAATGAATCTGAGACTTGGGCTGTTGTCTGCAAGACTGATCTCTGGAACTTCCTCTAGGGATCGACCATTACTCATCCTTCCTAATCGAGACAAGCTCAACTCAACGGACGAAAGGGGCCGAAGTAACTCCGGCCTGATATCGATAGATAAGCATCGCGGGGAAATGCTCTTGGTGAAGCAATCACTCGTTCAGGAGTAGAGATGGAGGTTCCAACGTCCAGCTTGCGAGTCAATCTGGCGTATACTTACAGAAAGACCTCCCTCCTCAATGGCAGAGAAAGATTACGAGACCTATCAGTTGGGAGACTGGCATCTCCAATGCGGCAGCAATCTCCCTAATGCCCATGTTGCCTACAAGACATTCGGAGATCCAAAGTTACCAGCTATAGTCTATCCGACTTGGTACTCAGGAGGTTCGCTCTGCCCAGTAACTCAAGATGGCATCAACCTAACGCCCGAACAGCGATATCAGACAACATCTGGCTAATCGGAGAGGACAAGACCCTAAACCCTAAAAAGGCACGCCTTCCATGACGATCGTGCTTATCCTCGAAACACTTCTGAACCCTTTCAGTTCTTCATCATCATCCCCGCCCTCTTCGGTAACGGCCAATCCACCTCTCCCTCAAACACCAACTACAGCCACCCCTTCCCCTTCGTCTCCTTCCACGACAATGTCCGCGCCCAGCACAAACTCGTCACCGAACACTTCCACATCAAACACCTCTACGCAGTCCTAGGATGGTCCATGGGCGCTGGCCAGACGTACCAATGGATAACGCAGTACCCCGACTTTGCAGACCTGGCCGTTCCCTTCTGTGGCAGTGCGAGGACGAGTTTGCATAATCAGGTGTTTTTGGAAGGGGTGAAAAGTGCGTTGTTGGCTGCGAAGGGGATTGAAAGTGGGGGGACTAAGGGAGGTGGTGTGAAGGGGGAGGGAATGGATGAGAAGAGGACGTGGACTGAGAAGGAGAGAATGGTAGGGTTGAAGGCTTTTGGGAGGGGTTATGCTGGGTGGTAGGTGGATCTTTAGGAGGGTGTGGTCGAGGCGTGATCGCTAAGTAATTTCGTGGGTAGGGGCTTCAGCCAGGCTTTCTACCGCGAGAAAATCCACGAAAAACACTTCGGTTTCAAAGATCTGGAGTCGTTCATGGTAGGCTTTTGGGAGGCTTGGTCCACTTCGAAAGGTAAACATGTCTTATGATAAGCTCCATGTGTCTGATACCTAACATCATGACAGATCCCGAAAACCTACTCGTGATGTTGCAAACGTGGCAAAGCGCCGATTGCTCCCTCCAAGAACCTTACAATGGCAACTTCGAGCAGGCAATGGCGAGTATCAAGACGAAGACGCTCGTGCTTCCCTCAAAGACAGATCTATACTTCCCGTAAGATCAGCCCCACTTCTACGGTTCAAGCAGGCTTTGCTGACAGATATGCTTGCAGGCCGGAAGATTCGGAGTATGAAGTTGCGAATATGAAGTCAGGGGTTGGGCAGTTGGAGGTCTTCCCGTCGATATGGGGTCATTGGGCTGGTGGGCCCGGTGACAGCAAGGAGGATCTGAAATGGCTCGATGAGCAGATGGGAGCGTTTTTCGCTAAACATGGGAAGTAGTAGGAGTCTAAAAGAGTAGACATCTCACATCTATATATGCTATACCATAGCCTCCATCCCATGCATGCATCATTTCCCCCACCACAACCTCACTGCCCCTCCATCTTCGCCCTCTTCAACCCCCCAACCTCCCCCTCCCTCTCCTTCTCCCCAAAATCCGGCCTCAAAAGCTCCACCCCCTCCACCGTCCTCCCATACATGATCCCCCCCAACCGACTCATCGGCCTCAACACAGCCGGATCAATAACATTCCTCTCCTCATTAATCGCATCCTCCCTAACCCAAAACCTCACCCCCTCCACAATCGCCAACACCCCCGTCTTCCTCCCCGGCGTGACCTTACTCTCAAACTCCTGCGTCGACACCAACCTCCCCTCAATGGAAAACACCGCTTCCTTCACCCGGCTGGGTTTCACGTCGGTGCTGGGTGCGGAAGTGAGGCCTGAGAGGCTCCATTCTGAGATGCCGTAGGGAGCGTTGATGGAGGTGGCGTTTGCGGCTTCGAGGTAGTGTTCTGAGATCAGGTTGATGGTGCATTCCTTCGTGGCGGAGAGGTTGCGCAGGGTGTCTTTTGCGTTGGAGAAGCCGCCTGCGAAGCCGATGGTGAAGAGGGGCGGGTCGTGGTTTATGACTTGGGTGTAGGAGAAGGGGGCGAGGTTTGTGGAGGTACCTGCAGGGGTTTTTGCTGTTAGTATTGATATTTGGGGGTTTGGATTTTGTGGGTGTGGTGGGTAGGTTGGGGTGGGTTGTACATACCGTCTTCTGAGCGGGTAGATAGGAAGCCAATTGGTCTTGGGATGATACCACTGATCAACAATTTGTAATTGAATACCGCCGGTCTGCCCTCCTCATACGGATCGATCTCCACATGTTTCTTCTCCAAGCTCGCCCCGCCATCATTGGCACCCTGTCCCAGCTTCCACCCGGGCTGTTTAGTCTTGGTGAAATGCCATTCGGTTTTCGGGTCCCAGTCTGGACGACTGGCTTCGACTTTGCTGAAGTCGGGGTGTGGATTACGTTGTACGGTCTTTTCCTGATCGGAGCGCTGTTCGTGCCCTGACGGGTCCTCCTTTCGCTGCTCGGCGTCGCCAAAGTTCTCGGGCATGACTGCGTAGGATATGATGGTTTGGAGCGGTGTGCGATGCGGATGTGTCTACTTTTTGATGAGAATATCATTGCGGTAATCGTGCAAGCAAGCAGCCGAGGGGAATGCCGTTCACCCATCATGGACGTCATCGTGAGCCATTGAGACAGCGAACCAATCCAAGAACCCAACCATTAACTCGGAGATAGCGACAAGATATGCAAGAATGACTTGTTGATATTTCCGTATTTATGAAAACAAGGCGCATAGAGACCTCAAGTCTAGCCGTTCTGAGCGCAATCTCAACCAAGGCATTTACTCGGAAACCGTGAGATGGAAGGACTCGATTATTTCCCAGGACTGGTCTGGTCACTGTATGATGGAAATTCATTGCTGAAGCCCGTAGGCTCCGAGAAAGGACTTCGATTGATCTATGTACACAATGCAAGCTATCTGCCACAATATCGACGTAATATTACCAGCTATCTACCTTGAGGCCCCCACTCCATACCATTGACTTATGCAGCCTAGACATGTCAGCAAGAATGCAACGGTGAAGGTGATTGCTGTTGAGGTGTGTTTTGGAGGGGACCTTGCTTTGCACTCCTCCCTCTTCCGTAAGAGATTTACCCAGTTGTATAATCTTCATTTGGTCCGCTTCGACATCAAGTGGCATCAACTTCGTGTCAAGATACTGCGCAATTTAAATCGAATCGTCATAAGACCACTAGGAGGATTAGTAGACAGAGGCCTAAGGTCCACAATCTTCTCGTATACCGATGTTGGTGAGGCAACCCGGTCCACAAAGAACGGGTCCACGAGCAGGGCAAAGGTAACCTAGATCTTGGAGTCGGCGACCGTCCTAGACGTTGGTTCGGAAAAAAGGTCAGAGAATCGCATGTATAGTATGCAGTATGGCTTATCAAGATGCTGCAATTGTTCCATCAGGTCTTTGCCGTTTCGTGCTATTCGCATTCAGAGGGACTCCCTACACCGACAGGTCGCTTGGTCAGCAAGACCCGATACCGCCACCGAGAGGTTACGTTAGTACTGATGAAAGTCCCAGAGGTAGCTCTATCGGTTACTCAAATATTGTGGAGAGGGTAGAGACATTACCTCTGTATCGATGGTTTCGTGGGCTCTCTTCTTTATGGCAACTTTCTTCTTCGGCCTCGTAGGCTTTACTTCCCCGGGTCCGAATACATCATCTGGCAAATCGTAGCTGGCAGATAACAGATTAGCAGGCCGTGGCAAAGCACTTGCTTAGCAAAGGATTCTGATCTTACTTCCGGGTATGGACGACGAATAGCGAGTTCAAGTCTGGGTTGTAACTCGTCCAGTCGAGACACTTATTTCTGAATTCCTTCGTCTGGTAGGAGATGTCGAGCCTTTTCGCATCTGCGTATTGTTAGTAGTGTTTTGACCCAAACATAGAAACCTACCCTGAGTTATCTCAAGTCCAACATAATATGTAGTTGTGAAGATCGTTTGTTTCGCATTGCCATTTGTAGCAGGCTCGCTATTACTATCCGGCATCACCATCCCATCAGCACCGCTCTGAGCGGCGGCAATCTGCTTAGCATCTTTGACATCATCCGTAGTTTCAGTCTTCACGTCAGTAGCTTGATACTTGAGGTCACCATTTAGGACGGCGTCAATCTCACTCTGATCTTGACAGTGGTGTACCCGCTCGAACCCCTTCGTGAAAGGTCTGGCCACTGCTATGGATTCTTGAGTTTCCAGGCTGGCTACGAGCATTCGTACTTTCGATTCTACGAGGCCTGACCAGACATGTTGTGCGTCCTTGGTCTTACTTGAGGCGATGATGCTGAGGTAGTATTTATAGCCTTCCGTAAAAAAGGTGTGCTTGGTGAACAGATCTTTCCACTGCAGCTGACCTAGGAAGATCTTGTCTGTAATATCCCTGCCTCTCTTCAGCTCTCGAAGAATGATGGCCTTTGTCGACATTGTGATGTTGTGTGTTGCGCACATTGAAGGGTATGCCGGAGTGATGATAGGCATAAGATGATACTTGTCTCCATTGTATATGGCAGGATTCCAAACTCGAGCATGAAGAGGACCATCTTCGATTTGTTTGAGCAGTATCGGCTGCGGCCAATTCCACGTGCCGATGATGAAGAAAAACTTTGCTATTATGACAGATCCTGTTGCCTTGGGATACAACTGGCAGACCCTCGCGACCAGCATCGCCCACGCTACGCCACCTGGGAATCCCATAACATTGGCATAGATCGCTCGACGCTGGGCCCAGAGCTTAATGCCTCTCAATGCTGTTCGAAATGTGATATGCTCTGGAACCAACTCCAGTATTTCGTCTGTCACACGTGTACCATTGAGAGATCGCAGATCCCTCTCCTCCAGCCCCCTCAGTATGCTCGTGTCCTTCAAAGTGAGGGTTGCGGAAACAGACGTCAGCTCCAAGCGTGCGAATATTAGATCAATGCTTATGCCAGAAAGCTCGAGTTTGATAATAGGTACAAAAGCGTCAGGTACAGGAGTCAGCTCCTGAATGGCTCCAGGAGGCGCGGCTCGTTTGAGGAAAGTGGGAATATGTTCAAAGAAATCTTCTCGAGTGACATGTTTCGGTACGACTACCAGTGTGTCAATATCCGAGCCTAGTGATAGTCAGCATGTGCACAGGCTCGAGCAGAACAGGATACTCTCTGACCAGGTCCATAAACACCGAGGCGATAGCTCCCAAATGTGAAGATTTTGCCACCAGCCGAGGTGATTGCGGATTGGGAAAGGTTTCTACTCTTGCTGACGTGCTTGACGAACTCCACAACGACCTTCTGTATTAAAGTGAGGGTAGTTTTCCTGAATTATACACGTCAGTGACGTTAAGATCATTGAGATCTGTCAACGTACCTCTTAGTGGTTGCCTCTACTCCCTCAAAGTTATTCTGCTTCTTCAACTCTGAAATCAGAGCATCATTTGCGGCAAGCTCAGCTGTAGTGGGGAAGCTCAGCGAAACTGGCGGAGTGGTTCCCCATTGCTGGGCTTGAGGCGCTGCCATATTGGAGCTCGCAGAGTCTCGAATGAACCGGCTGTGATGCTATGGGAGTGAAAATACTAATGCCCAAGGGCTTGGATGAGGAAGGTGAGAGCCAAATGTCGAACATTGGGGCCTAGAATGAGACTGTGCAGTGTACGGAGAAAAACGCTAACAGCTGTGATGAAAGATAGGACATCGCGGTATGACGGCCGCTGTTCAGTACACTCCAAAGCAGACGCCGCGTGGGTGTCGATGATTATGAAGCTGATCGTCTTCTCAAGTCACATCTAAGACATATACTGAATGTACGCTAGCTCTGTTTGATACTAGCTGTGGTCTTGGCCGTCAGCCCTATTTCCTTTCTCTGACGATGGAATGCGAAGCGCGAGACGAGATGCTGCTCCCGCATCTTACTATGTCATCAACATTACGACCAGCAGCTCTATGAACTCGTAGTGTAGGCTGTTGCACTTCTGACTGTTTTTCAGACTTCCGTGGCAAAGTCAACAATCTTCACTTGATAGTTGGTACGAGAATAAATGGTTCAGCCGCATTATTCTTAATATTGGGATGAAGATAGCTTTGTCTTCTCTCAAGAACTCCCGGCTGGCTACATAAGCCCTCTTGTGTTCATTGGGCGGTAACGAGCGCGACCGTCCTCTCCAATATGGCATCTTTTCCGTTGACAACGCCCAATATACCTACTTGCCGCTTAAGTATAGGATCGACGACGTGGCTTCCCTCTAATCACAGGCACCGGCTGATAGCTACCGAGACCAATCACAAATATAGTAGGTAAGGATCTCGCCCTCGTCACCGGTAACGCAATATATGTGATACCACATGAGACTTTGCCTTCGTTCTTCGTCCTTCAGCATCAATTTTGATTGAATTATGTCGTTTCAAGATATATTTGTTACAAGATATAGATTTCTCTCTATCAATTGCACATATCTTCGAATCTGCAACATTGCAATCCTCCAATTATCTGCGTTGATCAATACGACAATTCTTCGTATGAGGTACAGCCGAGACGAGTGCCAAATTCGCCAGGACATGGGATAACATATAGCTGCTGAGCTTAAGGACGTCGAGCACCCGTCCTACGCTTGGATGAGTCGAGCTGATGCGGTCAATGACAGCTTCGATATCGGGCGAGGAACAGCCGGCCAGGATGATAAGTGGCGGAGAGCCTGTGGCTAGCGAGATTGAGTGCCCTTCCTGCGCCCACGCCACCGATGCTAGACTTCGTGCGAACTACCAGTGCGAGAATCAGGCCTTGCTGGTCAATGCTGTGCCTGAAGACATATTGGCTCTGTCCACGAATCCATCGCTGAATGCCTCTACTGATTTCACACCAGTGCTCAAATGTTCCTTTATGGTGTTGATCCGGAGTCTGTTTGAGTTTTGCGTAAAAAGAACTTTCGCATGCTTGCTTCAGTCGACCTCCTAGCTACAACATGTTTTGTTCAAGCTGCGGAGTCCGATAATTTGCATCACCGTCGGTATTACATATATTATCATATGAATCCTGCCTATATGAGAATGAGGTTGTACCACAGGACATACGTTCTTAAGTATGTGTGCGTGTAGGACCCACGGTAACGGCGAGGCCGTGGGGACTCTGAATGCGATGAGAAAGCTTACCGCCAAAGACATCTGCCCCATGGCTACAAGTACGCCAGTCTATAGGTGACGAAAGGCTCAAGGGTGCTACTATCGATGTTGGTTTTGCTACAATATCCCGGAATCTCATGGCATCGTCCCCGAACGGTCAGACGTAGCAGCGGATCTCCAATGCAGGCTTTGGCCTGCCAAAACGACCCTTCCTTCGCGCAAAACTTCGCATCTCATTGTTGAACCCGACTAAGACCTTGTCATGTACAATTCTGTGTTGTTATTCGTTGTTACGAGGCCACAAAGAAGTCTGGTTCAACGTCAATGCCCATGTGGAACGACAAAGCCTTTCTCAGATATTGAGCGACACACAAAAGCACTCCTCTCCCCTCTCAACAAAAATACTTTCACCCTTTTCACCATCTTCTAGAAGAGCAAAAGCCTCAGCACCAACCAGCACAGAGCCGCTGCTACCAGTTTCATCGATTATCCTCCAGAGCGAATCTCCGAGCATGTCAATAATGGACGATTACGTTCGTAGACAGCGCGCCATCCCTGTCAACGAGCTTTCCAAAGACGATACCGAATGTATTTGTTGCAGTACGGTCTACGGGCAGCTTCAAGCCGAGGGCTCTATTGAACACGCTGTCAAACTAGAATGTCTCCATATCATTGGCTCGATCTGTTTAACGAAGTGGTTACAGTGTAGCAAGTCGTGTCCTCATGTAAGTCATTCTCTGATTTATATCCCAAGCTTGTGCCTCAATGAATATGCTGACCGCGATTTTATATAGTGCAGGAGACAGCTATCCCCACAAACGCCTCCGACCAACGACGATGAGCCTGACCTTGCGGAGACCATGATTGGAACATTCGAGGCCAGGCTCCTCGCGGAATTTGAGAAGCATCGCGAACTGACCGAAGACGAAGTTGATGAGAGAGAAGCCACAGGCCAATGGGCAACTCGGGACAACGAGATTAGCGACGAACAAGCAACGCAGTCTTGGAGAGATGCGGCCAGACGGCGGAGGGCAGATGTGCACCTTCGTAATCTCTACGATGTTGTACGAGTTGATCAGATCCAAGCCGGCGTTCCGAGAGACGACATCCTCCCAGCCCTAAAACCCTGGGAGCTGGTCGGCGGCGCCCTAGGCTGGGAAGCAGATCGTGCGCTTTTCAGACACTTGCAGAGTATGGGCGCATTCAGCATTACTGGCATGGAGCCTGAACGACGCACTCCATCCGATTTTTCGGACCGGGACGTGTATGAGCAGCTCCGGAATCTCGGTGCTCGTTACATCCCCGCACGACACGGATGGTTTAACCGTGGCATGCGGATCCAATTCAGTGCCATCCATCCGGAATTCTCTGCCGAAGAGCGCCACTTTAATGGTTTGGTCCAGCAACGCGCTTTTCGAACGATAGGGATCACTCGAAGCTTTCGAGACGTCAAGAATCTCTTCCCGGGTGAAGGTAGGCTTACGCCTACCGATTACCAGATCTTCCAGATGGTACGGAAAGATGGAGCACACTACCGTACTGATAAGATGTGTTGGTTCAACAAGCGAAATGACCCCCTCTACGGCGACGTGCCCAGGCAACCTATGACATCTTTCGAGCTGCTGTGGGAGGATCGACGCACTGGTGCATTGACTGTGCGAGCCGATGCGGATGATGATCTTTTGGCCTTTGTCGATAATCTTTGGATCGGTGAGCGTCGTTGAATGTACTTCGAAGTCGTGTGGAAAGATCAGAAGTGGCGTGGTACGACATTAACCATTCACTTGAAGTCTGTATGAAGATTGCGGTAGCGTTTTGGAATTTACGAAATTCTGGTTATGTCTGCAGGAGCGAAAGGTAATTATTCATCCATCTCGCACCTAATATCTCCATCTAGTATCAATCCCAACAATCGAGACTCTAGCACTCGGAATAGACTGATCAATATAGCCTAATAGAACATCCATCATAACCAGACCACTGAACTCCATGCAATCTTAATGATAATCCAACATTGCCAAAGACATTCCCTACAGCACCAGCAGCTAAAGGCACCCAGCAACATCACCATTAGCATCCCTCAAACCCTGCGCATCCCTTATAATTCCCATTCCCAGCCCTATCCCAGCGCGAATCCCATCCCTTCAAAAACCACACGCAACCAACAATGAACCACCCCTAAAACCCCACAGCCCCCACCATCTCATCATCCACCGCTATCCACACTTCCTCCATTCCTCTCTCAACTAAAAGCATCACCAGCTCTAAAATAGAGTTCTGAGCACGCACGGCCTCGTTCTCGCAGCCTGATAATCCATAGTTTACAGCGTGTGTCTGCTTTCGTGATGCGGAGAACTTGGGGAAAGGTTTTATGTTGTATTGTTGGTTGGTTGGATGGGTGTATGGGGGTATGGGATATAGGTCACTGCGCGAGAATTTTCCAGCAGTGGGAGCGTATTAGGTATTTTTTAGGTTAGGGAGATTGAGCGTCTTTTAGGCGTTTGGTAATTTGCTGTTAGGATTGACTTGAGCTAGCTCGTCTGGGCCTATGATGTCTCCTCAGAAGATTGTGGATAGAGAGGCGTGATACCTTAAGTCAACTGTGTTACCGTTGACTTTTCGCAGGTTTCCTTTCAATTGATGTTGAAGACAGATATTTTACTGTCAGGTTGGTTTTGTCGGATTACGTGCATTGCATTGCATGATTGCTTGTGCCTCAATGCAATCAGGCGGGACAAAGAAGGGCTGCGTTATTATATTTTCATGTGCGTATGTGGTCTTTCGGATGTTTGTTTATATAATAGATGTTTTCTGAAGTTTGACTGTTCATGGATTTCAATTATATGTGGTGGGTGGGCGGTTGAGGTTAGGGATGGTAGTGCTGTATTATATATATGATATAGGATATGTAGGGGGGGATTTTGTGCCAGTGTTGAGAATACTGACGTGACTAAGGAAGGAGTTAAGGTAAGGTTGAGGTAGATAATCATAAGGTAATGGTATTGACAAAGAGTTCAGATATGGTGATGGGACGACTGTCAAGCGATAAACAGACGATGTTCTGGCACGCGAGGTAGAGCTCATCCCGTCGAATGGTGTGTTTGATAACAAAGCCATTGACACCCCAAAGAACACAAAGCATTCTGTACGCCAACACGGGTCAGCACTTACGACAACTAGCAGGTCACGATACCTAACACCTAAACCTCTTCAACAGTGTCCACTACTCATATAAGAACCTTCTCCTCCCAGAGATTCCCCTCAGACTTCGACATACTCTGCCATCAAACATTCTCGATACATCCAACCACATCCTCATATATTCAGAGAAGGTCAATCCTATAGTCGTCAAGATGTCACAGCACGACAAAACCGGTCATGCAAATATCGTACACCGATTGGGTGGGCAAAGGTCCCGAATAGAAACACGGCCGAGGACCCATATGCCATCTGGGAGCTCTATCGAGGCGGAGATGTTGGCGGATATGATAATGTTCATTCAAGCACCATCGGTGCTGTATTTGTTCGATATCGATAGGTTCTTGCGCCAGCTGCCTGCGGTCGAAACTCGCGATGTGCCAGCTCAGGGGCAGGATCTGTGCTTGATAGTAAGTTAAATTTTCTTCTTAAATTTCTCCCCTACCCTATCCCGACCTCCTTGTGTGCTCATGAGATCTATCTCTGGAGCATATGATTCTAGGTCTTTGTCTCAAGAGTCAACTTCTCTATTTGAAGAAAAATTGCTGACTGTGACATTGTTTAGTGTTTTGTCAAGTACCACCACGAAAACCCGGAGACATTTACGACAGAGCATCCATGCCGCCTTCCATGTGGCCATACTATTGGGCGTGCATGCGCCGCCAAATGGCTCAGGCGTCATCCCGAAGGTTCGAACGCCAATACTTGTCCTTTCTGTCGGCGACGACTCTTTTCGAAGTGGCCAACTGTACCTTCGCCACCAGTGGAGCATGTTAATATACTCGCGGCGCCACCTCAACCGAACTTCGGAAATCGTGGGGATGCGCGGAATAGGACCAGGAGAGATCAGGCTCAATTGCTAGGCCAAGACCTGAATGAAGTGGAGGCGAGGATTGGGGAGAGGGTGCGTCGGATCGAACAGCAGAGACGTGAGGGTTCAATGATCAGACAGCCAAGAAGCCTTGCGAATCAGCAGACAAACACTCCTGAACCGAGACTCGTCGCGATCATACGACGAATGGAGGAGCTGGGCATAGAACTTCCAGGACCCGAACCACCAACGAACGCGGGCTCTGAAAGAGCTGACTGGGAGGCGAGATTTGAAGAATACAAGCGGCAAATGGAAGAGCATGGCATTATCGATATCGAAAATTATGTCCCCTTGGAGAATACGAGGCAGGAGGCAGGTGGTCATCACGACCAAGCAATGCGCTTCCATGTCCGCTTGGTCGAAGTCGCGGGTTTTCAGATATTGCCGGAGACGAGGCAGCCCAACACCGCATACGAGCATGAAGAGATCCTTGGGCGACGAGCTGCGAATAGGAGACAGGTGGCTCTGAGAGAACGTGACCTCTACACATCACTTCTTGCCCGGGGCGCCTCTCTACCCCAATCTGAGGACCCGATGGATGAGCTGCTCGACCACCATCAAGACCAGGCACTATTCGAATGGCTTCTGAGACATGACGCGTTTCGCGGTGTAGCTCTCAATGAGTCGTACCGTGTGGAGCGAGGTGATCTTCGGACTGCTCACACTCGCAATAATCGCGAGATTTATGACATGTTGCGAGACTGTGGTGTCTTCTGGGAGATGAACAATGACCACAATGGAAGATGGCGAACCCGCGGACGTTACCTCTTCGACGAGGTGGAGGAGGATTTGTCAGATACCTTCGAAGAGCTACTTCATGAAGGTGCGTTCGCGGACCCCCCTATCCGGCGTATGTTTCCTGGGAGGAACGAATACGCCATCTTTCGAGCAGTACTGGAGATGAGGGCTAGCTGGGATCCTCGACGGCGTCGTTGGCAACGCCGCTCTTCGCTCACAGGGCGCCTAGTCGAGGTGGAATGAGGGCAATTATACAAAGAATTGGCCTACTTCGCAAAGCCTGCGACTTAGACGTTTGATAGCAATGAGGACGTACCACAAAGCTGCCAAGTATTCAGACTCAACCACACTCTTCGCCCACGCTGACGTTAACCTCAACAGGCAGACTTGCTTTCGTGACAACTGTTGACTAGTATATTTTGATTTCCTCAGCGCAAGTACCGTATGCTCACCGCTTGAGCGACCGACATCGATCAGCAAATCCCAGAATATTACCCCTCCTTGGAAGCACAAAAAGTAGTGTGTTGATACCATCAATGAGCAAACTAGTGAACCCGCCAACTGCCGTCACAGGCGATCAGAAGCCCCGTTGTACCAACTGCTTGCAAAGGCTAAAGCCAGACAAAGGGATGAGGTGCCGAAATATCAGCTGTAGCTTAACATCAATTCTAGTAATGTCTTCAACCTCCGTGAGCCAGACCAAGGGGGTAGATAGATCTCAGGGTACAGCCGGTATTTTTACTAGCCGAATTTTGCGTAGCCGTGATAGAAATCTGTATTAGAGCCAGGATGACTTAGTGCAGGTACATGTTCTTCATCGTAGCGCAGCCGAGCACATGGTAGCTAACGCCTAGCGATGTATCGATGAAAAGCTAATCCGATTAGCCATAACATTCGTCGGTTCTTCATCGTCGATTTGGTGAACATCCTCGTCCTGGTAAAGCACAATTGTGCTCAGCCGCCACGAGTCAGACATTAGCGTGATAGCCTTAGCTCTCTGGCGTGATCACGACTAGTACTGACTCGTAACGCTTATTTGTAAATGGGTATCATGAGAAACTTGCCGAATTCTCTCTAGTACAATGCAGCACACAATGCAAATCGCATTGACCCGAATCTTTTCCTTTCCATTCCAACATCGGACCAGTGTATAGGGGGGGGGGGGGTGAAGGTAAGAAGCACGTCGTTATCGTTGGGTAATCGCCGAAGTTAGGTTCATGATTGCCGTATGGCAGCACGGCATGGACAACATTGTTTTAGAGGGAGGCTTGTAGGCGAAGGACAATGAAGTGTGAGTACACCCGTAAAACCCGAAAGAGGCGCTGGCTACCCCATGCTTTTGTAAGTAGCGGGTACACAAAGCTTATGGTCGTATGTTGTGATTACTACCTGTGCTTATTGCAAGTCTGAACAGACACTCGTGAGCACAATAAGTGCCACTGAGCCTTATCACATATCTCGGTCAAAGAGGTAGAGACCTCAGCCGTGTCTGGTCAAGCACATCCAAAAGTTGACAGTCGCAGGAAAACTCAATTGCCATGAGACCCATGCAGAGAGCTGATAAGCTGGGCTGTCAATCAGTAGGCCATGGCTTCTGCATAGATTAGGCTAGTCGACCTATCCATCGCGATGAGACCGAACCCCGAAGAAACCCTGCATGAGAGTTCTGCCTCACAGCGGGCCTGACCCCATGGGGGACCGCCCGTTACACCGTGCTGGCTGTCGGCACGGTCCGGAGCCTTGACAGAGTTTTCGGTCACTGGGTAGGAGGCCGCAGACCTTTGACCGCCTATTTCCTCATTGTACAGCTGTTCGGCGACGAAATTTGGTTGATGCGAACTGCGAGGAATCAGAGCTGGGCCTGCCATTCCCACGTCTAGCTCTCGGATCACCCGTTTGGGCCACTGAGCCTGATCACAGGACGGGTGCTGCATGATTGAGGCCACCTATTTCAAACTTGATTGGCGCTGTTCTGTGTCTTGAAGGTTTCGTGCAGTATGCGCCAACGTGCAGTAGCTCCAATGACTCTGGTTGTCGAATCACTGGACCGGACCGCTTCTTTGGGACTTCTGCAACGGGTGCAATGTTCTGTTACGACCATAGCTGATGATTTGGAAGGGAAGTATCCCAATCTGTCGCGATGATAAAGCTTTTCAAGCCCCCTAAGTTGAACCATGTCCACACATTCCCAATCCAACATCCACCAGTGACAAAGGCTCTACGACTCCCCAGAATTCTGACTGATCAATCTATCCTTGGATCGAACAGAGGCCGCGTAGAAGGTAAGGATTGGGCATGGTTCGTGAGAAAGCTGAGAGTGAGCTAATCTGTGCAGCCGAGAAATCTCATCCACAATGTCTGATCGCCAGACCGGGACCGTCAAATGGTTCAATGATGAGAAAGGATATGGTTTCATTACGCCAGAAACTGGTTCTGATGATCTCTTCGTCCACTTCCGCGCAATCCAGAGCAACGGCTTCAAGAGCTTGAAGGAGGGTCAGAAGGTGACCTTCAAAGCGGTTCAAGGGCAGAAGGGTATGCAAGCGGATGAAGTGGTTGCAGAGGGATAGATTGAAGGGATATTGATGATACGATTGTCTCGATTGGGTGGTTCTCTCTGGTGTCTGGACAAATGTTGATGCTTGGAGTACGAGGTTCAGGGACTGAATGTGAACTTCCAAGACCTGTCTGCGTTTTGCAATCGATTGATTGCTGGCATGAGAGATCGCAGATACTCAGCTAATAAGTCTTTCTGGGTCGTGAATTTAAGTGATGCCTTGACGGTGTTCAGTAGGTTGACCAAAATGCAATGCAGTGATATTTTCTCCAATACCCACTTGACTTCCGATCGAATTCTGTAGAGATGGGCATTCTATTATATTTTGAACGCTCTATGCTTGGAAAGTATTCATCTGCTGGGTCTTGCCGTCGTAAGTTGGGGATTTGACTGGTCTGCAGCATTAGTGATGAGGACAATGTGAGTGCTCACTATGGTCGTCGTCTTGAGCTGAGAAGACAAATGGCGTCTATCAAACATATTCCCACTATGAAGATCGCAATAACTCGTTTGGATTGTCATTCATAGATTCCAGCGGCCACAGAGGATATTGCTTGCGGCGGTGACCGATACAAATCTGTTCATATCCGCTATGTCGTAGCTCAGATATTGGATGGCTCTGTTTGTTGAAGTGGTTCAATTGCAATTTCTCCTCCGCCAAGGCCTAGACTCAATGCCAAGCGTCCGCCCCTCCGAGCTAGAACTAGAATAGTGTGGTCTTGGCATTCCGCCGCCCTTCGTGTTCGTCGCGCTTTCGCACAGAGCCCTCCATACGTCCATTGCAGTTGAAGACTACCACATAGCACATAGATGGCTGTGGGCATACCCGCGATGAGATGCAGTGTCCAATGGGTCTAGGGTTTTTGTGGTAACTCTCATGTAAAATCATTGATGCGCTGAAAGGAAATCATTTTTCAATCTCTCTGTAATTGTGTTTGGGCATTAGACCTTCTAGACTATTGACCTTACTTGATCGTATGTTGGATTATAATCAGATTGAAGGTCCTCCCACAGCCACAGGACTCCTTGCAGACACCGACCCGAGGGTGGAGCCTGACATTCTTCCAGACGACGCCAACTCATGCAGAGAGGCCTCTTTCCTTGCAATATTCAGCTCAGCTGTGCGCTCATGACATTTTGGAGACCTCAACTCGGCCACGGAGTCATGGACCGCTCCAGAGGATACTTCTCCTGCGAACTTTTGGTCGTACTTGAAACTTTGACTCTCCGAGCATGCTAGCCTCGAGGTAGGATATAGTCTGACATGCTCATCCTCAGCTTCCGCATTATATGTGACTGCTTCCAGCCCTCCTTCTCGCATGATTTTGTTGCGCCTTCGATTCTCGCGATTCATGACGTCTGTGGTACGGCAGGCAATGACAAAGTACACAAAATGAATCACCCTGCATGTTGTTCAGCACTGACCCCTGGGATATCCGGCAACGACCACAAGAGTGTCACTTACGCCATCACAAAAGCGCTAGCGTACGCTGCTATGGCGACACCGAATGTTCCACGGATGTGAGAATTGCAATGCACTTGCTGCGGCCAACTCGCGCAGTCTACACCACCTCCAATATGTAGCTCAGTCGCAACAGTGAAGATCTGAGAAAGCGCGAGGCCCATTCCGCAGCACGAAGCGATCGCTAGAAAAGCCACGAGTTCGAGGCTGACGTGCCAACCGGGACGAAGCTGAACTCCATGTTGGTTGTAGAGGATGATTGATAAGGTCCAGAACAGAGATGGCAACACCTTGGGTGTCCATTAGTAAGTGTCCATTTGATGCCGTCTGAAGGAGGCTGTAGACTCACGGAAGCCACAGCGAGCCCGTCACCCCAGTCGTACATGTAGTCCTCGTACTTGGCACCATTGTGGTCGTAGATTCCAATCGCAACTGCAAAACATGTTATGGAGATGAGAGCCAGAAGCAAAAGCGCATAACGGGGGACCTGGGTCTGAGCTGGATATCTGGGTGCCATTGAGCTAAATGCAACGATTAAACTCGTAAGCTGTGGATTGATGTTGCTTTAAGAAAGAATAGGAGAAGTCTTGAGTCATCAGAGTTCTATGACAGCTCGCTCGTACCTAAGGAACTAAATGACCAACGAGACATGCATAGCCACGCTCAAATTGATGATTTCAATGTTTTATCCCTATCATGTATGGCTAAACAGCAAAACACTGGGTTTTCATGGGCGCATACGCAAATAGATCATGGCTCGAGACAGATCTTCAACGTTGTCACCGACGAGTGCGGCAAACTGGTGAAACACGGGGCTGCGCATTTGTTTCACACCCGCGGACCAGCCTGTTGGCGCACGCGCTGTTTCTCGATCAGACAGCTTCCTTGTTGCCATGAAGGTAACAACCGGAAAAGGTATAGAAGGTTAGTGAATAATGTGGCTGTGTACTTAAATGGTTACCGCGCAAACCCTTGCCGCCGCGCATCCGTTGGGAGCATGTCCTAAAACGACTGACTTCTTGTGTCGCGAAGGCGTATTACCGCGAGAATTATCTGTGGCAGGCGAAACAAACAAAGTTGGGGTTGACATGGCGAGTATTGTAGAATTACCAGACCGGATATTGACGGAGCGAGTCTGTTGCCGATTCAAATGTATGCCAAGTGTGGCCTTTCGTTTGTCACAAATAGGTACTATTATATCTTCACGAAATCATGACCCTCGATCATAGCTATATCATTTGTGGGGTCGGCCAGGTCCGAACCCCTGTTGGGCTACCGCAATCAGGACAGATGACTGCCATAGGCCATTGCATTGCGTGATGGAAGTGTGTTTGATCGAGGATCGGAGTATTATTGGTGTGGCGCTTTTTGATATGGTAGGGGAAGATGATGTATTTCTAATATAAGAAAAGCAGGTTCTGGAAGGGGTGACTCCCGTCACAACACGACGCACCCGTTGCTCGAATGAATCCGCTATCGTCCTTTGATAGGTCTATTCGTTGTCAGTGTGGTGGGTGGGTAATAGTCAAAGCAGGCCTATATGGTAGTTCCTGTCAGAGCTACATCCTGATATCTTTCAGTGGGTTTGATGGCGAAATCTGTTGTGTCCTGCCCAAGGAAGCTTTGCAACATCTCACTAAATTACAACCCAGCATCACGCTCGCATTTCTGCTGCCGATCTGATAAGCCACTTTTGACTACAATCACGTCTGGAGTCATGGAAGGCGTGTAAGGACTGTCGGATTGATTCCGAAACAACAAACGTTGAACCTCTTGTAGCACATGATAGCACTATCTTGGCCTTGTCATCGCTTTCTTGTAAAGGGATAGAGGGCCACATCTGCTTTTGGCAACGGCAACATTGGGATTTTGTTTCGAATCGATACTTAAGATCGCAGAGACTAGGAACCTCGGAAGATTGAAGTAAGTAAAGTATGGGATGTTAAACTCTTATGATGAGCATGAGTCATATGCACGTGATTAGGTGTATATGTAGTAGTATTTGATATAGATGGATAATAGCTATATAGAAAAGGAGATATAGAAGGAAAGTCTCTTCTAATATCTACTACTAGAGGGTCGCCATCTCGGTGCGAGATTAGTCATTAAGCTAGGGACTCCCTAGAAACCTAACTACTCTAGGGGCTAAGCTCCCTAAAAACCCGCTAAGATCTATAATTCTAGGGGTGCTGTACCCTATACTATACCCCATGCTGTAGGGACTTCTATCCCCATGCTGTACCCATGCTATAGGGACTGCTGTACCCATGCTGTAGCCATGCTGTAGCCAATGCTGTCCCCATGCTGTACTCCACGCTGTACCCCATGCTGTAGCCCATGCCATACCCCATGCTGTAGCCCATGCTGTAGCCCATGCTGTAGCCAATGCTGTCCCCATGCTGTACCTATGCTGTACCCCATGCTGTACCCATGCTGTACCCCACGCTGTAGGGACTGCTATCCCCATGCTGTAGCCATGCTGTAGGGACTGCTGTAGGCCATGCTGTACCCATGCTGTAGCCAATGCTATAGCCAATGCTGTCCCCATACTGTACCCATACTGTAGCCAATGCTGTAGGGACTGCTATACCCATGCTGTACCCATGCTGTAGGGACTGCTGTAGGCCATGCTGTACCCATGCTGTAGCCAATGCTGTCCCCATGCTGTACCCATGCTGTACCCCATGCTGTACCCCATGCTGTAGGGACTGCTGTACCCATGCTGTAGCCATGCTGTACCCATGCTGTACTCCATGCTATACCCCATGCTGTACCCTATGCTGTAGGGACTGCTATCCCCATGCTGTACCCATGCTGTAGGGACTGCTGTAGGCCATGCTGTACCCATGCTGTAGCCAATGCTGTAGCCAATGCTGTAGCCAATGCTGTCCCCATGCTGTACCCATGCTGTACCCCATGCTGTAGGGACTGCTGTACCCATGCTGTAGCCATGCTGTAGCCAATGCTGTCCCCATGCTGTACCCCATGCTGTACCCCATGCTGTACCCCATGCTGTACCCCATGCTGTACCCCATGCTGTAGCCCATGCTGTAGCCCATGCTGTAGGGACTGCTATACCCATGCTGTACCCATGCTGTAGGGACTGCTGTAGCTAATGCTGTAGCCATGCTATAGCCATGCTGTACCCATGCTATAGGGACTGCTGTAGCCATGCTCTAGGTAATGCTGTAGCCATGCTGTTAGCCAATGCTATAGCCATGCTGTAGGGACTGCTGTAGGCTATGCTGTACCCCATGCTGTACCCCAATGCTGTACCCCAATGCTATACCCATGCTGTAGCCAATGCTGTCCCCATGCTGTCCTCATGCTATACCCATGCTGTACCCCATGCTATAGGGACTGCTGTAGCCATGCTGTAGCCATGCTGTAGGGACTGCTGTAGCTAATGCTGTAGCCATGCTATAGCCATGCTGTACCCATGCTATAGGGACTGCTGTAGCCATGCTCTAGGTAATGCTGTAGCCATGCTGTTAGCCAATGCTGTAGCCATGCTGTAGGGACTGCTATAGGCCATGCTGTACCCATGCTGTAGGGACTGCTGTAGCCAATGCTGTCCCCATGCTGTACCCATGCTATACCCTATGTTATAGGGACTGCTGTAGCCATGCTGTAGCTATACTGTAGGGACTGCTGTAGCTATGCTCTAGGTAATGCTATAGCCATGCTGTACCCCATATTATAGGGACTGCTATACCCATGCTGTAGCCATGCTGTAGGGACTGCTGTAGCTATGCTGTAACTATGCTGTAGCTATGCTGTTGTCTTGCTGTAGCTATGCAGTAGGTAATGCTGTAGCCATGCTGTAGGCAATGCTATTCCTATGCTGTAGCCATGCTATAGGTAATGCTGTTGTCATGCTATTGTCTTGCTGCAGGCAATGCTGTAAAGAAAAGTTCCACGGGAAATTAGATCACGTGAGGTACATTACTTGGCGGCCAAACCTTAAAATGTCACAGTATTATATAGAAGACGTAATTTATAATTACCGAGGTTCACCCGAGCTGATTTCCAACATGGGATAGGTCAGTGCCAAGCCGCTAACTACGTAAGATGCCGTCCGCCAATCAGGGTTTTCCGTCCAAGATTGCTTTCATCTATATTCCACCAACGCCTTGTTGATCGGTATCTGCAGCTGAACTTACAAGCAAGCATACAAGAGCTGGCTGAGTTATTCCGAATCATGTAGTGCTCAAAAGGCGCTGCGTGACTGTGGATTTGGAGAAGCCAGACCCTGTGGCTGCTCACAAGTATTTCGGGTACATACTCGAATGCATTCCTGAGAATGGACGGCTATGCCTGGCTGTAGAGTTACGGATGTACTCAAAAGAGAGATGAGATCAACATGCGTATCAAGTCCAGCTACTGCTATGCCAAGCCATCCCTGATTTACGTTCATTTGCACCAAGGATAGCTATAAGAACATCGGAACGGGCTTCGTGAATACTTCCGACGTACTCTTTGGCAAGCCAGACGAACCATGTCAGATCTCAACGAGGTACACAGCAGTGATAGTAGGAAGTTGTGATTGCTCTAGCCACTTGAGTTCCCATGATATACGTTGTAGACGTCCGTATGGCTACATACATGAATAGATGATGACGCAATCATCAGACGTGATAAAACAATTTATCCAAGCAAGCAATCAGGACACTCAGTAAGCATGTACGTGACTGAATGAAAACACGCTGACATCAAACGCAGCTTGTGCTCGGCCCATCTGTTCCACTTCAGATGACCGTCAACATCCGCACGCAAATACACCATACAATAAACCCTACGGTACCGTGATTTCGCTCAAGCTGATTCGATTTATCAACAGATCAGGGTGGGATTGACTGAATAGCGGCCCAGGTATGCTTATTGGCCTCCAAACCGAGGGCTAATCCTTAGTCGAGTACTTCGCTTCTGAGATCTCTGATGTATGTGGGGACGTGGGCATTTCCCAAGTTCAACCTGCAACACATACAGCTCCCCGATATGATGCCAAGAGGATTCCATGGCCGTGAGGATTATAGAGCCGAAGGTCTTGATACGTGGCAGAAGTGTCTTGAAAACATTGCTTAGGGTTTGTGATACGTTTCTCTGCCCATTCTTGTCCAATGCCATGGCACCGAACGATTCTCGTGATTCCTCATGATTGCCTTGCCTTACAGCCACGATGGTAATGCGACTTACGAAGGTTATGCCACTATCCTCTTTTAGGCATGCGGTGGCGGTGTACTTCACTGGCTCAAAGAAGTACAAGGCGTTGCACTAACATGTTCTTTCTCGCTTCACACCGGCTCGATGGTCACTGTCCAAGTCTTGAGGGGACTATCCTGCGTCCATTGGACCTGCCAGATGGATTTGGGGCAAATTTGGGGTTGTGCTGAATCACTTGCCTGATGCGTCTCAATGTTGCATCTGCTGACACTAAAAGAGACTACGACGTCAACAACTGGGGTGAATACTGACAATATAAGCTTGCTATTGTAGCTTTCGTATCACTGCTCAAGGTGAAACCTCAGGCAAATGTTTGATCAAAAGCGCAGCTTCTTCGTGAAGCCTGGAGATGGCGAATGTGTTAGGTAGTACGAGATCACACTCTCGACGCCTCAAAGGAGTCTGATGGTGACAGATATAGTATCGCATTCTTGTGTCGCATTCATGTATGAAACAAGTACACCACATTCATGTCCCCCTCCTCCGCGGTTGTTGACCAGCTTAACATCATACACTGACCAACAGTATATGTGAGACACTACGTTCGTAAGGTATCGGAGGTATAACACTCCATCCCCGCTTAATGGAGTCATGTTCCGATATACTAACGAGACTAAGCTCGTACCACTAATATTTACATTCTACGCGTCCGCGCTGCTGCTTCTTCCTCACCGTATCACCTGCTCAGGGTAAGATAGAACACAGGACTCGTCAACAGCTCCTACATACTCGACAGTTGAACTTAGGTGATCGTACCAAATTCCATTCGCTGCATACCAATTTCTTCGAGACTTTGTCAGTTTCATATTATCATGGCCACGCCAGATTCCAACAGCCTACCTGCCCCGATACCTCCCAAGACGGCTCCGAAACCTCGACAGAACGCGGATCCTGAGAGTAGTGTCCAGAAGAGGGTGTTCAAGAGGAGGAACCGAAAAATTGCTTCATGTACCAATTGCCGTAGTCGGAAAGTGGGATGCGACAAAGGCCCGACCTGCTCTCAGTGTAGGACGAAGGGCTTGCATTGTGTTTATATCGACAATGCCGCCGACCTTGCGAAAACTTCCGTTCGCGTTGTGAAGAAGAGGAATAGGAGAGTCACAGTTTGTCTGAATTGTCGTAGACGGAAAGTTCCCTGCAACCAACGCAGACCATGCCGCGCCTGTGAGGATGAGAGTCTGGATTGTGTTTATCAGCCGTATCCCAAAAGCCATCTTCCTCAACAAGAGCAAGAGCCAACACCTACAAACTCCGATGTCAATAAGAACGATTTACCGGACAGCATTGACGAGGCGAGTGACTCGGCTGTTCGAGGGTTATCTCCAGGGTTCGTGCTCGGCCGTCAGTCCGCATATCCCACCCACGTCCGCCAGGGTAAGCAGTCAGGCATGGAAGATCACTCAGCATCGGGGGTTCACGGTCGTGCGACTTCTCAATATCCACCGCAACATCATCATCGGTTGTCTCATGCCAACATGAACCAGGTACTCGAGCCTAGACGATACAGTCAGGATCGTCCAATATACGGCTACTCGGGTGGAGTACCTCAAGCCCGTTATTTCGGTCGTAATCTTCATGGCGAGCAGTACACTCAAGGCACAGGCGGCGCAGCTGGATACGGGAGTCAACAATACCTTCCTCCGATGGGCACCAGCTTTCAAACCCGGCAACTGGTACCATACAATCACAACAATCTACCACCTATTCCAGGCGTACCAGTCCAGCCCCTGCCTATTCGCAGCCATCTACACCCGCCATGTTCCATTCGACCATGCTTCGAGGAACTAATCTTTCAAAACCCGATGATTCCCAACTATGCACCCCGTCCGCGTCAGGTCTACGAGCAGCCCAAACCTGATGCCCTGAAGTCTGAAACAGCGATCGACGACCCGATCTCATATGCAGATTATTCAACACCTCCTTCCAATCCTCTTCCTGGAGCAAGCAATCGACCAACCTTCAATGACACGGTACCGTCATTCCCTCGACTCGAGATGGAGCCGATACTAAAAACAGAATGAATGTACCAATTCCGAGAGCGATTTCGGTATGGTAAGCTTGCGTTCTGTACACTACGAAGGGTTGGAGGAAGAATCGATACGACGAACAAAGCGATTTGGACATAAAGTCACGCATGCCAGAATAATGAAAGAATTCAATCGCGACATATCATCATTCCCATGATGGCTAATAATGGGAAGACCTCCAATCCCCCGCTCTGATCTCTCTTCGTTCCCTCTTGTAGCATCGCTTCCTTATTCCCCATTCTCCACCAAATCCCTCCGCCTCTCCACAACCCAAGTCCTAATATCCACAACCTAAACTCCATAAATCGATGACCCCCCCTCGACAAATGCACCAACGACCCCCCGCCATCGAATCTTCCATTCAGTCACGTACACGTTTCCTTCACATCACGATCGACAGCCTACCTTTATGACATCTAATTACATTCCTATACACTCCTCCATGACTGTACAACATAACTACCCATTCAAACCTCCACGTCTATACCAAAATGACACACCAAGTGACTAGAAACCATGCATGCTTTCCCGTCTCCTCTCTACCCTCCATCCTCCATCCTCCACCAACCTTATCAACCTTATCAACCACAAATATATAATGACATCCCACCCATAACAATATCTCAAAGCTCCTAAAAGCACCAACGACAACAACAACAACGACAACGACAACGACAGATAGCAGATTAATTCGCTCACAGATATCCATCCTGTCCACATTCTTCCATGCGTTCACGTACACGTTTCCTTCATGTTACGATCGCCAGCCTATCTCTTACCACCTCTAACCCCCCACCCCCCCATCATCATCCCCTCATCATCCATCCATCCATCAATCCATCAATCCAATTAAATTAAAACCTCAATACCACACCCCTCCTCCTCATACCTCCCCATCATACCTCCCCATCATACCTCCCCGTCATACCTCCCCACCATACCTCCCCATCCATACACCCCCCAAGCCCCTCAAAAACAACAAACACAGCCCCTCAACATAAACAACAACAACAACAAAACACATAACAAAACTTCCATACTCCCCATATCTTCACCTATGAAAAAACCGATCGAGTCATGCGATGCGAATAAGATTACCCAAGAAATAAAGCCAGGAATGCACATCATCAGCAGCTGCTGAGAAGAAGAACGATACCAAGCCTACGACCGGAAGGATGAGGCTGAGTATGCTAGCATTGTTTGAATTTTGAGTTTGATATTTGTACGGAGCGGGTATCTATCTTAATACCATCGTACAATTTTCATGTGGCAGTCTTGGCATTCCTAGAGAAAAATCGATGTTCAGGATTTGAATTCTCACCTAATTTGCGAAATGTCGGACGGTTTTTTTTGGTTCTATGGTTTTTGATTATTGTCCTCCCTAGCCTCTTTCTGATGTATATACTTAACGCGATCCAATCCACTCCAATCTACGGCTTCGATACCATTTCCTGAAGAGCGGGAGCGATATATCCACAGTGCGCGGTAGCAGAGAAGGTTGGAAAGACCAAAGCCGTTATGAAATAGCAGCAAGGGTGGTAAGCTAAGGAGAATTGTGGAAAGTCATCCTCTGTAGCTCCCCCACAAGTAAAAATCATCGAATGGACTCCTTCAAGCTCATTATAATTAATTTTTAATTTGTAATTCGCAAGAGATTGAAGATGATCATGACGCCTCTTCGTCGTCAATTGTCCCTAGTGGGTTCAGCTCTCCTCTTTATAGCCCTGGTACTATACATGCTCGCATCCCACTCGCAACGTTTCCATAGAACAAAATCGAACCCACCACAACCACCAGCGGCCTGGAACGGCTGGTCCAACATAGAAAAGATCTTCGTATTGTACCATAGCCTCAAAACCCACCTCAATTCTCCAAAAGCACTAACGAACACACCCCAGCGGCGACTCCTGGTCCGACGCCTGGTTCAATCTCACAGGACCCCAACCCAGCCCCGCCTCCCCATTCGGGAACTCCAAACCCTCCTATCCGGATCAAACGGCGGTATTCGGCGCATATTGGTTCATGTACCTCACCACAGAATACAACCAGAGTTATATCGAGACGTACTGTTTTGCTCGGTCGGCGGATACGATCAATGCGTCCATAACGCCGCACGGCTCGGATTTCGTACATGAGGTGCGGCGGGATTTTTTGCCGTTGTATGGGGATTTGGGATGGCGGTCGGGGTCGAGTCTGTTTGCGATGTTTTTTGGGGTTAATGATGTTAATGTTGTGGCGGAGGAGTGGGAGGATGATGTGGAGGGGCTGCTGGATGGAATTTTTGTGACTTATAGGAGTGTGGTTGAGGAGGTGAGTTTGATGGCCTTTTCGTATGGTGACGTGGCTGAAGACTTGTCAAGCTTTACCAGAATGGTGCTCGCAATTTCTTGTTCGTCAATCTGCCGCCGATGGATCGATCGCCCTCCGGAGATGAAACCCTGAAGCCAGTCGTACAGGGATGGAATACCCGTCTGCAAAGGCTCGCGGACGACGTCAGCAGGACATTCGAGGATATCTCTGTCTTCCATTTCGATCTTCATCATCTGTTCGAGGAAGTTCTCGACGATCCGACCTCTTTCCCACAGACTGCTTCAATCAAGAATACGACAGACAGCTGTGACATATATGGATACTACATGAGAACGGATCTTTTCGATCCAAGCTGCGGTGTACCGCTTAACCAGTACCTGTGGGAGAATGCTTTGCATCCAACGTATCGGATGCATGACGCTATGGCTGCGCAGATAGTGAAGGCGTTGGGTGGGTAGGAAGGTTCTGGAATGGAGTAGCTTCGAGGGGTATTCGGGTAACCACACTGGCTGTGCTGTTGTTGAATTAGAGTCAGTGGTGTGATTCAATACTGGAGGATCTCCTTGATGGCTGCTATATCGAGCATATTCATGTGCTATAGATCATTTTCGCGGAACTGTTGTCGTGTCCTAGCTCGGTCTTTCAACATCTTGTAATATAAAGCAAAGGAATTTGGTGGCATTGACATTGAAGCTCATCATGTTTCCAGAAGCTTGACATTAGCAGCGGTCATAGCAAATCCGCTTCATGATCCTATTGCTGTGGAAACCGTTCGTTCGATACTAAGATGACATTGGGGTACACCTGGAATGGGTTCGTTAATGATGAGCCGGTCTATTGAACGATCACTCTATTATCTTGTGGAGTACTGGAATGGATCCGTTCAGCCCGACTAAGATTCTTCAAAGCAGGCGATTGTGCCACTCTTCCTTGGATAAGATCGGGGACTGACTTGACTCAACACTACATAAAATTCAGGGAAAAGTACAAAAAAAGAGACACTCAGTTGCATTTTGACATCGTAAATTGAGACAGGAAATATGGCGCAACTGGGAAATGTACCAAGCAGTGTCGCCTCGAAACGCTGGCGTAACGGATCGGCCGTCGCACCTAGGCGATTGAGAGGGTGCTGCATACCCTGAGCTGACATGACTTACGATAGTGGCCTCAACCTACGAATAATTCCTTTTTCCGAAAAGCGGTCCGTTTCATTGTGAAATTTCTCGTTACTGTCCTCTGCAATTTCTTCATCGGGAATAGCAGAAGTTCCGCTTGTGAGCCACTTGAGCTATGTCAACATTTGAAGTTTTTGTAAGGAAAACGGACGCCAGTGGGCCAATACTTTGTGATGGAAAGCTGGGAGAACTAAGCTTGATTGATTATGAGTCTGGGAATCTTCCATCTCATAAGCCAGACATGTCAAGACCAGGTCCAAGGAAACTAAAAAATACATTGTGAGCCTGGGCTTGTAACTTATAGTATAACATCACGGCTTTCAAGCTTGTCTAGATGCAATGTAATGGGCGACGAGGCTTAGCACGGTAATGTGAACTCCCGATTAGGCTGATAGGGCGATTCGCAGCTGTGACCTTTAGTTTCGTTCTCCAGCCTTCAGAGACGGAGACTTCCTTGGTCAATGAAAGACCTAGACCACTTCTGATCTACTAATGTCAGGATATGTCACTATCCGACATATGCCTTGCATCTTTTCCCCTCTGGTTTGGTTTGCTACTTTCCAGACGGAAGGGACAGCACGGTCTCATTGGACACATGTGCTACGGGGGCACCTCCAACGGCAACGTAATAGTTCTCTTCAGTTGAGCCGATACCCGCTGCTCCTCCGTTCGGATATTTGACCTCCGTAACGCATGTCTTGGTTATTCTAGAGGCGGTGCTTGCCACATCCACCATCCGGAAAGTATCGTCAAGTGTCTGGTCCAAACCTCTGACAAATATTGAGCACTGACCAAAGATCCATCTCTGATTCTCCGGCTTCCTGAGGTCGATATCCACAGAGTCTGAGTAGCCAAAGGTTTGCGGCATCATGGGGTTCGGGTACCTGAGGATGACGTGATCGATAATAACTTGACAGTCATCCGCCATTGTGGGGCTCAATTTCGGGATGCGATGTTGGAAACACTCCACTGGATATACTGGCGACGTACTCACCCTGGCCGCTGGGTTCGTGGGTGGCAGAATTCGGCTTGATGTGCTGAGTGATCTTTTCGATACGCCATTATGGTCTATCACTGAAAGCGACGAACGTTGCGGTTTCGTAGAGAGTCGTCTCCCTCTGAACCCTGCTCGTCGAAAGAGCTTGAGATCTGGAACGTTGAGCTGATTGGCTTCGTGGGCAACGGTTTGAGCTGCCCGCTCCAGAAATCTCGACGATCTCACATTCCTTGCACTTGCGAAGATGTGTGTGGCAAAACAAAGTATGACTATATGTATCAAAGAGATTGGTGGGAGCATGACGACTTCGTCGAGGAACCGATTGTCAAACAACGTTGATGGAATTACTGACGTAACACCGTAATCTGAGGTCTTAGCAATTCAGTGGTTCGAAAAGAGGATTTGCAGCTTTTGTCCATGGGCGGGCTTGAGACATTTGCTAATCTCAGCGGCTATGATATAGTCGGATGATCGAGGTTGGAGCGCGTCCACATGCCCAGCATATGTGGGCATCATCGTATTCTGGCTGTCGATATGTATCTCGACATCCACTCGGAAATCAATGCATCGACCGGGGAAATACATTGTCTCAGGCATACACGATATGATATTGGGGGTTCCATAGCCTTTGAATCAGCCAGACCAGGAGGGACCGGCGCCATTGACGTTGAACTAGTCTTTGATAGACTTGAATCACGAAGCAGCGAAAGAAGTATCGTAATTTAGCCCTTGACTTGGGTCGTCCAAGTGATGTTGGTTTGAGAGAGGTGAATTGTTCATGAAGGGCACTGAGCCTGAGCTAAGCCATACTCGACTAGCCGCAAAAGCATGGCGCGGAAAGCCTTCCGCGTGCTAAAGGATTTGGTTCGTACCTTAGCCATGGGCCAGTTAATAGCCCACCAAGGCACCGAAGGGCAAGGCTAGAACACAGGGATACGTAACGTTCAGGGATCCCGAGGGTAGCTTCGGCATCATCCTGCATAAGCCGACGCACTAAAAAGTGATCACGCGCAGCATCATGTGGGGGTGGGGAATTAGGATTGTCATCTTTGATTCGCTGGAAGTCGTGTGCGGGGTTGTTTCTCCATCCAGGCAGCAAAGGGCCTCATTCGAACACAGTGAAGCTACTCGCCCTCTTCCCATTCGCTGCGAATGTTCATCCTAGTGGCTAGATGTGGCTTCACCGACCCTGAACGTCACAGTCTCCCGCGACGTGCCTTAGTCGAGTGACGTACCGGCCGGGTACCGTTCTTGCTGCCTCGCCAGTGAACAAAACCCCAACATTTCCCTCCCAACTCCTCCTTCCTTCTTCACCATCTCAACAACCAAAGTCCATCATCCAACAAGCAATCAAAATCACACCAATCCACATTTCAACACCACTACCTATCACAATGGACGCCGTTAAGTAAGCCTCATCTGTTTGGCTCCTCATCCCACCCCTTCACTGACTTGGTACGCTCAGGAACGCTGCCAACTCGGCCACTGAGACTGTCTCAAATACTGCCGGCTCCGTCTCCGAGTCTGCCCAGAGCACGATGGCTAGCGGACAGAAGGAAGCCAACAAGGGTATGCAACTCGAGGATCACCTTCACAGCGCTTCTGCTAATACTACTTGTCCCAGAAACCGCGAAGAGCGACAGTGCATCCCTCGGCACCAAGGCATCAGCAGCAAAGGATGCCGCTGGCAACAAGATGGACGAGACCAAGCATGACGCCAAGTCATAAATGCACTCACGTCTTCAGGACGAGGCGGACACCAGTTCAAGCCACTGAAACTGCTGGTATCGCTCCTCGGCCGACGGAGCAGCACGAACATGATGGATGACACTCACGGATCCAAAGACTGCACGAAAAGCGGGATAGCATAGGCTTAGATACCAAGGACTCATTACTTGCCTGCATACTTCTTCATCCACACATACCTTATTCTGATGTTATGTGGTGCATGAAGCGTCCAATGGACCTAAACCTCACATACGCATACCTCCATCTCTACCACCCATCACTACCCCCCAACCAGCACCGCCCAACCCTCCTTCCCCCTCAACACCTCCCACCGTCCTACCTCACCATACCCACTCTTAATCCCCCTCCGATTCCTTTTCCCCTCCTTTCAACAGCCACAGACTGAGAGAAAGCCTATGCCATCCCCTCCCTACCTCACCCATCTGAAGCAGAAACTACCTGCCTAAATCATATCTACAGCCAACACACCGAGAAAGAACACTCGAACATACATAAATCCTCAACAATAATCCTCGGCTCAAAACTCTGGGTCGGTGAAATGTTATATGCTACCTACGGGTTTTGAAGCGGTGGGAGTGCTTTCCATGAAACTCTGGTGTCATTGTTGATGTCATTGCTAATGAGGTCGGTGGATGGGTATACAATGCTCTCCTCTCCCCTCCTCCCCCATCCCATCCCATCCCATTCTACACACTACCCAAGCATTGCCCCAAACATTCTCCCATCAAAACCCTCAGATCTAATCTACTATCGCATTCCAATTACGAACTAGAAGAGAAGAGAAGAGATCAGATTAAGAGGTTTTTTGACGCCGTGGGGAGGAGAAGTCCTTTGGTTGCTTGTTTGGAGAGGGAAGGGGTGGGGGAGAGGTGGATGTGGATGTGGAGGTGAATTAGGGGATGGATGTGGATGGAGAAAGGGTGGAGAGAGGTGGATGGGGAGGTGGAGATGTGGAGGGAAGGGGTGGGGGAGAGGTGGAGGGAAGGGGTGGGGGAGAGGTGGATGGGGAGGTATACAATGCTCTCCTCTCCCCTCTCTCCTCCTATCCTCTCCCCCCCCCATCCCATCCCATCCCATCCTATATCACTCCACCCCTCTCCCATCCCATCCTACTCCACACTACCCAAACATTCTCCCATCAAAACCCTCAGATCTAATCTACTATCGCATTCCAATTACGAACTAGCAGGGAGGAGATTAGAGGAAGGGGTTTTAGTGGGGGGAAAGGAGGGAGTCTTTGTTTGGAGAGGGAAGGGAAGGGGGGCGGAAGTAGGGGATGGGGGGTTTGAGGATGGGGATGGGGGGATGGATGTGGATGGAGAAAGGGTGGAGAGAGGTGGATGGGGAGGTGGAGATGTGGAGGGAAGGGGTGGGGGAGAGGTGGATGGGGAGGTATGGTATGGTATGGTATGGTATGGGATGGGTGCAGAGGTGGATGTGGATGGGGTTTAGAGAGGAGGGAATGAGAGGGTGGGGGGAGGTGGTGATTGTTGGGAGGAGTAGGTAGGTAGATGTGGATGTGGATGTGGACGTGGATGCGGCTTTGGAGGATTGGGGGTTGGGAGGAGGAGAAGATGGTATGATGTGGGTAGTGTCTATTGAGGCGGGAGTAGAGTAGAAGCCGTGGTTACTACACAGTACAGTACAACATACAGCACTGTCTCCACTGTATGCCTGATCAGCCATTTAGTCTAGGGTTGTCTTCCCCGTCCCCGGCCATGTTTGCACGGGATGGTGTGCGTGAGGGCTGGAGCTGAGGCGGTGGTGGTGGTGCATGGTATGTCTATTTATTTCTATAAATATATCTTCTGCTATATACCTTACAGAGGCGTTGATATTTCCAAATGTATAGTCGTGTAACTTATCCATCACAATCAGGACACCGCGACCTTCTCAAACTGCAAGCCTTGCGTGATACTCGAGAACCGCGCACCCCACACATCCGCGAAATACGTCGTGCGTGGCAACCAGGGTGCCTTGTCCCCCGTCTTCGGTAGGTCGTCTATCCCCCGGACGATATATGTCGAGGTGACGTTCACCGCCGGCACAGGCTTCATGCGCTCCGGGTGCTCGAGCCGTGGAGTCGCTGCCGTGATGCCCTGAGCCTTCATGTATTTCAGTAGTCTGCAAACGAGCAGCGCTGTGGCGTCGGCGCCGAGTGTCCATGATGCGTTGGTGTAGCCGATGACGGTCGCCATGTTGGGCACATCTTGCAGCATGACTGCTTTCCAGAGGAACTTCTGGCCGATGGTGATGGGGGCGTTGTCGACGGATATCTGCGAGCCGCCTGCCATTTTGACTTTCAGGCCTGTGGCTGTTACGATCACGTCGGCGTCGAGGAATTTTCCGGAAGCGAGCTGGATCCCGGTCTCGGTTACGGTGGTGATGGTGTCGGTGACTACGGAGGCTTTGCCTGTACGCATGGCTTTGAAGAAGTCACCATCTGGGCAGAAGCATAGCCGCTGCTCCCAGGGGTTGTAGCGCGGTACGAAATTTGGATCATGCGGTACGTTTGTGGGCAGTTCCTTGACGGTCGCTTTCTTGATCATTCTCCTGGCAGCCAAAGGGTAGAAGGAGCAGAATTTGACAAAGAGGAAGCCGAGCACGAGGAATCTCAGGCGTGCGATGCGGAATGCCATCCGTGATGGGAGCAATCTGCTAGCCCATTGACCAAAAGAATCTGTTGCTGGCAGCGCCATGATATAGGTGGGACTCCGCTGGAGCATAGTCACGTGTGTGGCTTTTTCGGCGAGAGAAGGTATCAGGGTCACAGCTGTGGAGCCGCTGCCAATAACCACAATCTTCTTGTCTTTGTAGTCGTAATCTTCAGGCCAGAACTGTGGATGGATGATGGTCCCTTTGAAGTTGTCCCTGCCAGGTATGTAGCTGCTCAGGGCTTCATCGTAGTCGTAGTATCCCGTGCTAAGGATAACGTAGCGTGCGTGGAAGTACTTTTTTTCCCCGCCTGCATCGACTTGTAGAGTCCATACTTGCTGATCCGAGGACCAGTTGGATGAGACGAGCTTATGGTGGTACTGAACCTTGTTATCTATACCATACAAGGCAGCCGACTGGCGAATATAGGTACGAATCGAGTCGCCATCTGTGATTATCTTGTCGCTGGCCCACGGTCGCCACTCGAATCCGAATGTGTAGAGATCCGAGTCAGACCTGAAGCCAGGGTAGCGGAAGAGATCCCAAGTGCCTCCTATTCCGCCACGCGCTTCGAGGATGGTATAATTTGCCGAGGGTAATTCTGTTTGGATTCGATAGGCTGCATTGATGCCAGATATGCCTGCGCCTACTATGAGAACGTCGTAGACATCATCGGTGGCGTTATTCATGATAGTATATCAGAAGGAGGATCGAGTGCTCACTTTAGAGATTGTCTACTCAATCTGGCTGAAGAGACGTTTCATCAGTGGAGTAAATTATAATGAAGCCAGTAAGCAATTCGCCTGATGTTGGGACCTCGGTTCTGCAGGAGGAATGACTGGCGGCCGAACTAGCTTGAGCTGCATGGTTTAGATAGATTGGCTGAGTGAAAGCTGTACACCTTCTCTTTTCGCAGTGGCGGTAATTGGCGTCGGCTCCAGTCCCTTCATGCTATCTTCACTCAATCTCATTGTAAGCAGTTGATTCTTCATTTACCTTTAGATATCTGCGTTCCTATTCTGGGTTAGCGTCTTGCTCAAGTGATGTCGATCTTATTGCTATGTCCGATTCTCGGGATTAAGTTCATGCTCAATTCAGAGCTTAGTTTCACCTTCTTCACAATGAATTCACGCTCCTATCATCCATGGCGTTCCTTCACTCTCCACCGATGAGTGACTACGGTCTCACAGTCGATATAGTCTCATGGCTTTCCGACGTGGCCTCAAATGTCACCCCTCCGAGCACTGGAACCAATCCCGCTCGCAGACGCAATCGCTCACACTCAGCCGACGAGTCAAGAGCTACCAACAAGCTTCGTCAACTTCAATACCAGGTCTTAATGGACACCGCCCTCGATGAGATCAATCCCAATCACATCAACAGAAGCCGTAGTGTCCCAATGAGTTTTAACGGATCTACCAGCTCCTCCCCAGTAAGTGCCCTCGGTGCATCTAATGCTCGATCGCTTACCCATAGCTGACAGCCTCCAAGTCTACCATGAGCCATCCTCCAATGACCTTTGTCCAGCAAGGCAAGGAAAAGAGCTTGTCATCCTGTAACGGCAGCTCCTCGTCCGGCCACGATCGAAAGCAAAAAGAAAACGTCTACAATGTCCGCATGTCGCTAGCTGAGCAAGGGATGTGGTTTGAGAACTACGATAGCTACGACAAGTACCCTGCATTCAAGGCAAAGATCGATCGATTAGTGTTTCGTGATAGAGGATCCGTGATGCGCACTGAATCTGTGCGTAAGATCAAGCAGTGGAGGAGAGAGAATGCCATCGAGAAGAAATCGACGTACTATGCAAGTCTCGAGCCTCAGATCATCAAAAGAGAACGCATGGTGCCGACGTTGAAGAGATCATCGGATGGTGTCATCATAGAAGAATCGCAAAAGTTTGTCGAAGATCGTCTTCATCGCCAGATCGACTGCCTGTTCGCCAATGGTGTTCTACCAAAGCGAATTGAAGACTACGCCGGCAAGATACTGGGACTCACCAACCCGAAGCCAGACGTTGTCTTTGGTATACTGAAGGATCGCTTCCCTCCACCCGCCCGTGCACAGTTGAGCGGGTTTGTGAAGAATCTCATTGGTGTGGCACCAGGGCTTGAGCACCCTTTCTTCGGAATTGAAGTCGAAGGGCCGGGAGGATCCATCGAGGAGGCCGAAAATCAAGCACTCCGTACGGGCACGACCCTTGTCAATGCTTTCAGGCAACTCGTCAAGGCAGCCAAGGATCCTGCACAAGGGGAGGAAAAGGAAGGACTTGACGATGTGACATTCGCATTCACGTGTAGCTGGGTGCCACATTTGGCCAAGATACACGTGCACTGGCATGAGCTTCAGAAGGATGGCAGCTCCGTATGGCATATGAACGTTCTTCGATACTACTTGATGGACTATGATGACCATATGGAGAATTTCCGTCGCGACATCTACAACATCTTGGACTGGGGCATCGATTGTGGGCGTCAGACTATGCTGAGGGAGATAGTTGCGAAAATTGCGATGAAGGACCCTCAGATAAGTCCTCCGGAGCAGCTCTAGTGGAAGCCTTTGGCCTTCTCCTCCGACATCATACAGCCACAAGGTCCATCTCGATGAATCAGTTGACAAGAGTGCCCTTAATGTCGGACAGTCTCGAATAAGGCCACCGAGTATATATATATATATATATGAATATTTCCCACCAAACCCATGTAAAGGTAAATCCGGCCCCGATGAGTTGGTGTGGTGTAGGCGAGGTATGGGGGTACTCGAGTTGACAAGAACAGCTATGAGAAATTTAAATTGCTAGAGGGCCCGCGATACCAGCAATCTCACCTCAGCAGCAGGATATCAAGCCTATTCCTCAGCCCAATCTCCAAAATCGTGATCATCACCCTCACCAAGGAGGCCATCTTTGCTAAAAGACCATCACCCGAACTTCGCAATAGCAGTCCTATCATACAAACTTCCGTCACACTCCTCCTAATCATGGCTGCCCTCAACGCTCAGATAGAGTGTGTGATCGTTGAACTCAAATATCCAAAAAGCCACATTCTCCACCTGGGCCCCCTCCCTTAACCTCTGAATGGACGCTTCGCGCGAGATCAAGACCTCTTTGGCTTTACCTCAAGCAGGACGAGACAAGTATTCTTTAGATATCAGGCTTCAAGTACGTCTGGGCTTACATATCAAAGCAGTCGTGAGCTAACGGTGACACAGCTTCCTCACTTACGGAGGGGACGTAGCTAGTCTTACAAGGGGAAAGCCCTTGATGAACGGGATGGCGGTCGAAGCAGTCAAATTGGTTATTGAATACTACATATCACCCAATTTGTAGCATGGATCCCAATAGTTGATTAGACTACTTGGACTGAGATATGTTCATGCTATTACTGAAGTCATGCCCATTCTGCTCACAATGATTAAATCACTGTGCAAATTTCAGCTGAGCTAAGGGCAACACCTCTCTCTCTGCTCACTACGGGTTGCAGACAATGGTCAAAGGAGAGGAAGGATCATGGTATAAGTATTCTGATATAAGGTGGCAAAAAGCCAGCCCACGCAATCAATCATCGATGTCCCAGCCAGAAACGATCCATTCCCACAGAACCCGACTTCAGTGCTCTGGGATTCCCCAGTGACAACAACCCCAAAGCATGTCGGTCACACGCAATTATTAAAGCTACTCTGACTGATACTACCCGTATTATTCGGATACGTCGTGACCACAAGCTCTAGACCCGGGAGCACAGTCCCTGGGCGACAGCTTGACGGCGGCGGTACAGGTCTAATATTCGTCGGATCTTCAGTGTTGGGGCTATCATTGCACATCTGGCAGAAAAATTGAACCGCGAACGGCGCGCCGGGCGATGAGAAATCTGTACCGCGAACGGATTATATTAGCCTACAACATATACTGATGGGAGAAACCTTGGGGCCTACATACTGTTGTTTTGTACGCCCACAGTTGCGGAGTACCCATTATCGGATACCTGATAGTATTTGAACGTGAACTGTCCCGGCACGGCGGAGTCGTAGAAGACGGTGTAGTGGTAGTATTGCGTGTCGTTGAAGTAGTGACTCAGGTAGTATTCAAAGGAGACGGCGGTGGGCGGGCTGGCGTCGCCGTGCGAGCCGTATTCGTAATAGATGCCCTGCGGATCGCCTTGGTAGACGTAGGTGTCGTCCCAGAAGGGGAAGGCGGCGTATTTCGGCACGACGTATGCGGGTTCGGTGTAGTCGGGGCCGGCGGATGGGAGGCATTCGTTTGAGAATTCGTTGGTGCCGGTGTCGAGGCTTAGGATCTGGAGGGTTTTTGAGCGATGTTAGTATGGGGGGTTTTTTTTTTCTGAGATTTCTAATGGGTATTGTAGGGTGGGGTGGAAGGGGGACTTACGCCATTGGTGGAGACGAAGACGTTGGGGGAGGCGCGGTCGAAGATTTGCATGTCGAAGGGGAGGTTCAGCTGGTAGTTTCTGTCGTCGACGGAGACTGATGAGCCGTCGATGGACCCTACGAGTGCGGTGGGGGAGGCGAGGACGATGGTTGGGGAACAGATGTTTGTGGACTGAGTGGTTCGCGTCGTTGCTACTGCAGAGGTGGTCGGTAGCGTACTGCTAAGCTGGCTACTCGAAATGGTTAAGTTAGTCTGTATGGTCGAGGTGCTCTGCGCGCCTGGACTGCTCTGTACGGCTGAGGTACTCTGGGCTGCTGGACTGCTCTGCACAGTCGAGCTACTCGGCGCTGCTATGCTGCTTTGCGCTACTGAGTTACTCGACACTATCATGGTGCTCGGTGCTGCCGAGCTGCTTCCCTCTGATGTCGAGACGGAGCTGCTGGTTGTATCGACCATAGTGCTCATTTCCGCTGAGTCGCTTGTGACAGGAGCAGCAGTCTCAAAATCTGTATAGGTGCCACCGTCCAAGGTAATAGTTGCGACCGCAAGTACTGTGGCATCTATAGTGGCGTACGGTTCCGTATCCCAAGAGGTCTGGAAGATCGTAGAGATTTCCGTCGTTGTCATTGTGAATACGGTAGCATTTGGAAGATTCGAAGAGCACGCAGTGCTGAGGACCGTAGGCTGAAACGTTTGCAAAGGTATGGGAGTCGTAATACTAGGTAAGTTCGGATCTTGCCTGGCCTTCAAGGCCCGAGATCCTGTCGCAACATCTGTCGCCATAACAGCTATCGTGGCGCTGACAATGGGAGATTCTGTGATGGTGACACCTATGGAAGGGTTTGTGACGGTCACAAGGGACGTAACGGTTTCAAGTGATGAGAGAATGTTATCGCTGGGGCTTGTAGTCTGTGTAGCCATTGCAGTCACGGCCGAACTGACGGTTGTTGTGAGTTCGGAGGTTGTATAGCCGAGTAAAGTGGTGCAGAAATCCGTGTAGCTACTTTGAGATATGATACTACTTGCCTTTGATCTGGACGCTATGTCCCTAGACTGTGGTGGAATCGAAGCTATTGGGAAAGTCGCATCTGGGACATTGCTTGCGGTTGATGAAACGTTGAGGCTGTACATTGTGGTCGAAATACCGGGAGTGGATGGCGATGAGGGTGGATTAGAGGATGTATTCAAGAATAAGGATTGTATGATAGTGCTAGATAGTTTGCTGGTTGAGGAGGATGTTTTGAATGAGGTCGTAGTAGTAGGAGATGAAGAAGAAACACTTGTTGATGAGGCAGCGCTTGTGTTGTTTACCATTTGAGTCGTATCCGAAGGACGCTGCGATGGCGTGGTGACGTTGACGCTCAAAGTGGGAAACAACGAAGAAGCCGAATATGAAGCCAGAGTGGCCGCAGTAGACAAGGACTGCAGAGAGGTGCATTTGGCCACTGTTGTACGAAACAGGGAAATGTTAATCGTTATCTGACCTAGCGCAGGTAGGCATAGGGGTCACGGAATGCTTACTATCAAGAGCCTTCAGGGACACCCCAATGTATTTATCTGGTATTGGTCCAGAGAATACAGCGTAAAGCATACCGGATTCGGCTGCAAACCTCGCAGTTCCGCCATCAAAGGCATCATTATTCCAGAATACTGATTCATCGACTGCCACGGCGAAGGTAGTATCAACAGCTTTGACGAGGCTGTTGGTGCTGAAATGAGCTGATGATGTGTTTCTAGGGACGGAGATTTGACCAGGTCCAGAGAATAGTGATCCACTGACTAGACGAAATATGGAGCCCTTTTGACACTGCGCTTGAATATCCCCTGTAGAGTCGAGGAAGCCTGCATTTGGAGATCGAGTCTGACGCCGCGCAATCGGACCATCTTCTGGGATCACCTGAAGGAGAAAATCCCGCCCAGGTGGTGGAACACTTTGGAGAACACGGTTAGCCGAAACCTCGAACGGAGTGATAGGAAATCGATCATGTTCACAGGGCACAGCAGGAACTGCAGGACTTCAGATGATGTCGACTCGTACCTCGTAGGGGAGCCGCCGTAAGTTGCAAGACAGACTGTTATACCAGCCCGTACTGAGCCCAGAGAAGCGACCAGAGTCGCGACTATGCTCCACCGCATCTTCCGTCCACAATTAAAATGTTCCAAAATTTTAGCTGGGTCATGAATTGAAGGAGCTGGGATCTTGGATGTTACCAAGATGTTCACAGAACCCATAGTACTTTAATTGAGGAACGCGTGTAAAAGAAATTGGATATCTGGAGAATGCATACAGATCTCGCTAATCACGAGATAAGCGAGGAATGACACCCACGAAATTGCAAATACACATCCACTCAATTAAGCATTGGAGTTGGACTATAGCTCTTGTATACTTTGCAGGATCTCAAATAATCGAATCGCGATAGCAGCGCCCATGACTTTGTAGCCTTGTCCAGTCAGATGCAGACCATCATCCCAGAGCTGCTCACGCGTTGTTTCATCCAAGGTGGCGTAAGGAATGGCGCTGTAGAGATCGAAGGTATAGCTAGGAGGAACATTAGCTTCATTGATTGGCATTTTAGCACCATCGTCGAAAGAGAGGATTGTAGAGGTACGGGGGCATACAATCTGTCCTCTTCATGATCCTTGATCATCGCATTGAGTATATTCCTCTTCTCTATCATACATGAATCCGATGCAGCTGCTTCAAGCACATTGAGTGCCAATACATTTGCACCAGTGTCCAGCGCAACTTTCCAAACTCTTTCTGTATCGTTGTCAGCATCAACCTATCGCACCTTTCGCCCTGAGCTCAATCTCATGATGTCTCTAGTCGACCAATGATGTGACAGCGAAATGTCCTTGACCTGCAATGCAGGGGGCTATGAAGTTTACTTGCAGGGAACCTACTTAACCCTTCGTATATTTGTTCCGGCTCCTGGCCCCAAGCCAGATCGTTAGTGCCACCCATGATGATGACCCAATCATAAAGGCGTCCCTGGGTGACAGGACACTTTCGCTTTATACGATTGAGGTATGACCCCTGGACCTGATCTCCCGAAAAACCAGCGACTTCGGTTCGGATATCCGACGAAGTCAGCATATGCTCAAGCCCAACGCGTAGATGATCTGCGTAAGGGTGGTGTTCAAGTCCGTACATGGTGTAACCGGCAGTCAAAGAGTCGCCGAAGCAGAGGATACGAAGGCTCTTTGGTAAGGTCTTGTTTATGGAATCGGCGGCTGCCATCGTGGTCCTGAATTGGATGATATGTTCTTGATCGATGTACTGAGCGAATGCATAGATTGATGAACAACAAGGGTAATTGAATAGTACTGCGCAGGCTTCCACGAGCGAGAGGGCTGACAGTAATTCAAGGCAGCAATGCAGGCACAGCCGCGATCTCAACTTCATCACATGAGGCCATCACAAACCTACTCATTCATGTACTCGGCCGATGCTTGTATAGTTGGTCACTCACGAAATGTGGAACAAGTCTCTGGTGCAACAATGTAAATAGGTGTACAGAGTACTCATTGGTGATCAGCCCTGGAATGTACCTAATACGGACTAGCTCTACATCGTAACCAATTAGGCGCGTTAGCCGCTTGTTCGGTTTGAGGCCAACGATGTGAGCGGATTGGCCTCGTCAAACCTGTCTTCCTTTGGCATGTCTCTTACTACAGTACAATCTGGCGCAGGATTCCTCTCCAAAAGTGACAAGCATAGCTATAATATTCATCAGCTAGCGTGAAAGCAATACCTCAGACAGCGTCCTCAATACACGCTCTCATTTGCCCAATGCTCAGAGTCCTTGCTCTATACGTCAACGAGCGGCCATCCTGGCCAGAAACTCCGTTCAAAGCACTCCCTTGTTAGGTAAGAGCGGCGTGAAAAGGATATCAGGCACAGGACCGAGGAAGTCTGGGATTCCAGTGAAGAAAGATATATGCAGGATATGAGCGTCATGCTGTATTTGAATACAGAGCTGCGCTTGGATATGGGACGGAGGAGCTGGATTACAATACGAGACAAAATCTGTCGCATGGTCAATGACCGTCAATAGCTGGCTGAGAGCTACAACATAGAAGCGATCAAATTTGGGTGATATTCAAGAGTCTGTGTAGAAACTGGGGCATGTCCTTAGCGTCGTATCCTCCTACAATTCTACAACAGTTGAACACGATACGTTACTCAGCAGGCTCCGATGTTCGGACTTGTTGAAGCAAAGGCGTTCATCGCCATTAAGCCCAGGCGGAGCGCAAGACCTGCCAGTATTATCAGTGGTACCTCGAGGCTGAAGCAAAATTCTTGGTCGAATTGTGAAGCTAAAGTCTAGTGTCACTTGCTTGAATTCTACTTCCCTATAGCTTTTGAGTATTCATCGCAAGGAAGCAGGTAGGAGGCTGCTTTGTGCTCCTTATGGATCATGAGTCAGAGAAGGCAATGATAACGGCAGGATAGAGAAAGCAAATGGAGGGTAATCATGCAGGACATTGAACACGATTTGGGTGTTCCTTTCGTGCAAGGGTTTTATGTATCTTAGCTTTTGCTTGGTGGTCATGGGACAGACTTAGCAGAAGAACAGCCACACTGTATTACTTTCGCAAAACCCTTGGCTCTTGCGAGAACATAGTCCTTGCGAAATTGATTCTCCTCCGTTTCCTCGCCGCGATTCAGAGCAGCCCACTTCGGCAGTGTCTGGAAGAGGCGCATCGCATGGATGTACTAGCAGCACAAACGTAAGATTCCGACGTTTCAACCGTCAACCAGAGACGATGGCACTCACATTGTCCTCATCAACAGTGAATCGGTGATAGATGCCGGCCGGCAAGATGAGCAAATCGCCAGGTCCAGCAGGAGTCCGAATCCATTTATCCTCTGCATCGCGAACGTCGAAATACCCCCTTCCATCCAAGATGTATCGGATCTCTTCATCTTCGTGAATGTGCTCGTCGAAAAACTTTTTGATATTGTCCTCGTAGGCTGAACCCATGGTGTCAGGGGATACGGTGATTTCGTCACGGTTGGCATAGTTACGAGACTTGGCGAGTTCTGTAAGGGCGGTTGCTGAGGAGTTCGGGGAAGAGCGTGAGAAAAAGTGGTGGTGGATGCCGAGTGAGGAAAGAGTTTCTAGTGGAACCTCTATTCCAGAGTTGTGTGGCAGGCGGCAGTCGCCCTGTGATGTTGGTTTTGGCACTGGTGAGTGAGATTGCAGGAACTTACAGGCGCGTCATCGTGGTAGTAAATGATCATACTTGATGAAGAATCTTGCAAATCGTTTCATTCAGGTTTTGTAAAAGGATCTTGACCTACTTATGCTGAGGATTGTGGAGGTTACACGGTATGTTGTACGACTCGGAAAATGTTGACCAGCTTGTCTTAGTGAAGTGTCATCCTTGTTAAGCCGGCAAAATCCTTCACCCAAGGAATAATCCTTCACTTCCTCCAGAGCTTCTAATTATAGTATCAGTCACCCTTGAATCCTGACGGAGCGTTGGCGCTATAGTGAAGCTAGCATAACTCCACTGCCCAGATGATAACAGCCAATAATGTCGTTCCTTGTACACCGGTATATATTCGCACAGAAGAACATGCAGCGCGAATACCAGGGCACTGTAGCATGAAGAGTAGAAGTGCGAGCTGATCGTGTCAACGAGGTGAAGGAAAGATGCACACCTCAACAGTACCTGCACTCGACCAACTCCAGACCGATCTGGTTTACTGCTTCTAGATTAACCACAAGGAAATAATGTCTTTGATTTCAAAACACAGGATCGTCGTACTTATTAATGGCAACGTACTGCTCATTCCACTCTTCTCGTCGTTCCAAACGTCTTGGGCAGTGGGACAATCCTCATCCGTGGATTGTCCTAGTGCATCCTCGGGGGTGAAGTCTTTGACATCTTTGACCCTGGGCTAATACTAGGATCTCTGATGTGTTCAGAAGGAGTTCAATCATGCAGAGTGAGGAGTCTGTTCCATGGATTCTCGACATGACTTGTGTCAACATCGACACAAACAAAGCTCAACTCCTGACAGAAGTGTTATTCCATTACTGTGTTCAAGTCTCATACTCGCAGCACGAGACCTTCAACTGTGAACTCAAATAGGGTAGATTTCCCAATATATTTCCTTCGTACATATGCCAAGCTATTCAGGATTGTTTCGAACAGGGTTTTGTGGAGGTCGACCTACAGCAACGTGTCACAGATAGAAATGAGGAACCGGGCCTCCTTCTCGGTTCTTTAGAGGACTTTAGAAGTTTGAATAGGCTTTACATGAGCTACGACTCAGTTGCCTACTACGACAAATTCGAAGTCGGCAAGCGTCATCCATTGGAGGATTTTGGACCAGCTTCTATAATGAGAGGATTCATGACAAACGAGAACCACGACAAGACCAAGCAAACAAGTGACCTGATGATAATTGACATGCCAGCATCATCGTTGTCTAAATGAAAAGAGATATTGGTGCGATGAATTAAATAAGAGATCTTACGCCTACCCGAAATCAGGGCAGGCTGCCGAATGACGGTATTGAGAGCGATATGCTTGACCTTACCGCTTAACAAGAGCATGTGGGGCTCAGTTACTTACGCTAACGTTATTAATAGAGTGTTGGTAGGTTGCTATGTTCCAAAGGCCCGCGGTCTTGAGGCGTCGTGCAATACTGGATGCTCAGGAGAAGAAGTCCTGTAAAAAATCGTGACTAGCAAGATTGACTATATGCTCTGCAAAAGCCATGATTGGGTATCAGAGTACGACTCTATTGTTCCTGATTTATATGCAGGCTCGCAGGAAGATCGAACTAGTCTGGTCGCCGTATGGGATCCTTACCGGTGTCGGTTAGCTCCGTCAATCCCTGTTACCGAACGAAATAGAACATAGTTCCCTTTTCCAAACGGTATTTTATCTCTCATCTACAATATATGCTGCTTGTGGCTTTGGACATTCGATACCCGTAAGACGCTGTATAGTACACGCAATACAGTTAGTCTCTGCGCTCAAAGAGAACCCAGGGATACTTATAATCCAGATTGCTTGACGTGAGAGATTCCTATACAGTATGTTTCGTATTACTGAATACTCCATTCGGCCGGTTAGATATCTAGCATCTCCGTCCTTGAAATTCATCGATATTGATCAAAACCCTTCCAATCCAAGTCAACGGATATCTGAAGGTATTCTCAATCTGTCAGGCTCATCTCCTAGACTGTCCATCGATATCTCAAGCGTCTTCAATACATGTCAAGGCTTTGACTAACAGATGATCTCTGTGACCTGTCCATATTTCGTCCCATTGACCTATTAGTAGATCGTTCAAGCTCCCTAGATACTCGTATTGAGCCTTTGATCTTGTCTCTTTTCCATATATCTATAATAAATATTCTGTCCCAAGATCCCAAACGTAAAATTATCTTTACCTCGTTGTTGCCAGCAAGACAATAGCAATCTCAACAGTCGGAGCATCTACCATCATGGCACCTCACAGCACGACTCCAGACTCCACGATGACCATCAACTCCACCAAAACATCCTACAGCTTCCAGCCCTCTGCAACCCAAACCAAGCTCGGCGACTCAGCAGCCAGCCCTGCTCTTCTCCACCGCTCTCTAGCTCATAAGCCTGAAACCGTCACCCACGCATCTGGCCTCACTCTCACCCTCTCAAGTGGCCGCACAATCATAGACGCATGTGGCGGTGCAGCAGTATCGTGTCTTGGCCATGGCAACGAAGAAGTGCTATCCGCCGCCATCGAGCAGATGCACAAAGTCAGCTACGTCCACACAGGCGCCTACACCACATCTGCAGCCGAAGATCTCGCCAACGTGATCCTCGAGCATGGCCAACAGTATGGACTGGAGAAGGCTTTCTTCTGCGGCAGTGGCAGTGAGGCGATGGATGCATCACTCAAACTCGCGCGCCAGTACTTCTACGAAATGCCGAATGGGGCTGGAAGGGGAAGGAAGAACTTCGTAGCGAGGAAGCAGGGCTACCATGGTGTGACCATCGGGGCCATGTCTGTTAGCAGCAACTTACCCAGAAAGGTTCCATTTGAGCCGCTACTGTTGCCGAACGTTTCGCACGTATCGCCAGCGTATGCATATCAGTACCAACGTACAGACGAGACAGAGGCAGAATACGTCGCCCGTCTCGCCAAAGAACTCGATGATGAGTTCTACCGCCTCGGCCCAGAGACTGTCATTGCTTTCGTCGCTGAGCCCGTCGTTGGAGCCACAACCGGATGCGTGACTGCGCCAGCCGGCTACTTCAAGGCCCTACGAAAGGTATGTGACAAGTATGGTATCTTGCTCATTCTGGACGAAGTGATGTGCGGCATGGGCCGTACAGGAACACAATTCGCTTTCGAACACGAAGGGGTGGTGCCAGATATTATGACTATGGGCAAAGGCCTTGGTGGCGGATATGCGCCCATTGCAGGTGTCTTGGTGAGCAAGAGAGTCGTCGATGGACTGAGAGATGGGACCGGGATGTTCAATCACGGTCAGACCTACCAAGCGCATCCTTTGAGCTGCGCTACTGCACTGGCGGTGCAGAAGATTATCAAGCGCGAGGATCTAGTGAAAAGATGCAAAACGATGGGCGAAATTCTGGAGAAGCTACTAAGGGAGACATTCAAAAGCGAAAACAACAAGTACGTTGGCAACATTCGTGGCCGCGGCCTGTTCTGGGGCATCGAATTCGTAGCCGATAAGACCACGAAAGAGCCCTTTCCCCCGTCTATAGAATTCGGGCTGAGGGTACAGAAGAAGGCTTTTGAATTTGGAGTGGCCATATATCCGGGTGCGGCGACAGTTGATGGGATCAGGGGCGATAATATACTGCTTGCTCCGGCTTATACAGTGGAGGAACATGATCTGAGGAAGATCGTGGATGTGGTGGCGAAAGCTTATGCTGAAGTCGAGAGGGAGGTGAGAGCGGAATTGTGAGGAATAGTGGTCGTTTCGCAGTCAGAGCGCTGCGTATGACAGCCATTCACACGATGACCATGATGAAAACGGTCCCACAAACTTCTGATAAAAACATTACGTTAAATGTAGCTCTGCTCTTCATCGGTATCTAATTTGAGACCCCTTGATAAGAAGAGGCGAGCATGTCTATCTTACTGATCGGCTCCGTATCTCCAAATGAACGGCGGCGCGTATCAAAGGAAAGCAGAAGTAGTAATATACGAGTATATCCTAATGCATTGAGTGCAGGAGGTCTTGACAACTCACCAAGATCATGGATATGAGATCAGTGTGACCTCGAAGGAGGCGCACTCTCGTAGCTTTGCATGTTTCTGAAGACCTTGATCATGACTGATGTACAGATACTAGCAACTGTATTGTCGGTGCACCGCAACCTAGGTGGGGATAGTGATACAGATAGCGATACTAGAGATAATGTATAGCATCCTATATACGAGAACGAAAATGAAACGGTATATATCATAGTTTACTCTTCGCTGTCGAGTCATCTTGCTGCAAACGAACAAGACCCTGGGAAAACATTAGCAATCATATCCTAAAGCCTAAAGATTGAAGAGGGATGAAAAGGTACGTTACCTCCTGAACGCAACTAGCGAGCAGCCTTCCGTCTTTGTTCCAGATTCGCTGCATGACCAAGCCTCTGCCTTCGCCCGACCACGGCGTTTCCATCTCCGAGTACAGCCATTCATCGGCCTTGACCTCCCTCGGTCGATGGAAATATATAGTGTGATCAAGACTCACCATCATCCCAACAGGCCGCCGAGGCGTCTCAAGTGTGTTCTTGGACTGTCCCACGATGCTCGATGGTTCTGGGAGGTCGGGGAAAGTCTGGTTGTAGAGTTGATGGCCGAAGCGCTGAAGACCGTGGGCACGAGATACGGTACCTATGAACCAACTATCGGACATGTAGGCGAGAGCTGAGAGGTGAGCGTGTTGGCCACCAGAAGATGAGATGGAGCCGCGGCATGAGACCCAAGCCTGGGGTTTCCGCTGATGTGGGAATGGTGATGAGTCTTTGTGGTTTGCATAGAGTTCCTTAGCCAATGAAAAGTATCGCCACGTCTGAGGGATGGAAAGCATAAGACTCACAGTCCTTAACGCCTAGTATTTTCGAGATAAATGGGCCTGTTGGTTCGACACCCATTGTCGCGGATTCTTTCTCATTAGCGTTCTTCTCTTCTTGCAGTACCTTCTCGAGCCCCTCCCGTGCGCCAATGGGCATATCCCAGCCATGGTCCACGGTTGTCTCTCCACCACTTCCTTCTCGCATGAAACTTGCTGTTGTTGTGAAAATACACTTTCCCCGCTGCCGTGCCTGCACAGTCCTCGTCAAAAAGCTCTTTCCCTCCCGCACCCTTTCCACATGATATAAGATTGGTATCGATCCGTCGCCTGCAAGAACAAAGTAACAATGCATGCTGTGAATAAGGAAAACGGCGTTGTTGTTCGCTGGAGAGGGAGGAGGGACCGTGTGCTGCGCTGCTGCAAGACATTGGGCTATCACGGCACCGCCATACACTCCACGAGCGCCAGGAGGATGCCATAGCTCCCTTATCGAGTCAGAGAAATGGCCAACGTTGGGCGCTGGAGAAGTCGTCGCTCACCTAGCATTCGTGTATATGTCCTACAAGTCTCGTTTCAGCAGCGGCCCTCTGGTGATGGATACTGAATACCTGCCGGCCCAAAGTCTCTGAGAGTTACCAGCTCCAGGACATTCTCCATGGCAGACTTAGAAGGGTCTGCAGGCCGGGGCTTTATGAGCGTAGGACCAGCCATATTTTGAAAGGTAGCCCAAGCGAAGAGACAGATGTGTATTCTATGTAGTCGAACACAGTGAGTCTCAATGGCTACATGAGATTGGAAAAGCCATACAATCCTCGCTCATAGACGACCTAGCTTCCGCCGTTGTTGGGAGATGTTGTATTGGCCTTCTCCATGCGTAGCCAATGCCGAGGTAGAAGATTAGATTAGGAAGATATGCGCTAGATGTATCAATGGCTAGCGCGCACCACGCTTAAGCGAACTTCGTGGTGCAACGACCAACTAGTCTCTACACCAATACCTCTATCAGCAGTCGCCCAGCATGTCTGACACCGCCGAGGTCGAGGTCGAAAACCCAAGCGGTTACATGGTTTTGCCCAAAGACGTCACGGAAGAAATTGGCAGCGTCAAGCTCTTCAATAAGTGGTCATACGAGGATGTCGAAGTTCGAGATATCTCACTGACGTGAGTCTTCCAATTTGAACCCTCCCCAGGAGGAAGAAGAGCCAGAGATATATATGATGAATCTGGGATGGGAGGAGTTCATAGGGGTTTCTTGAAGACGCAGTTGCGCACTACGATTGGGAACGTCTGACCAAGCTTGAGCCTTCAACTAACAGACACATTGGTACCACAGTGATTACATTCAAGTCCGGAACCCTGTCTACATCTCCCACTCCGCTGGTCGCTATGCCGTCAAGCGGTTCCGAAAGGCGAATTGCCCCATCATCGAGCGCCTCACCAATTCCCTGATGATGAATGGTCGCAATAACGGAAAGAAGCTCATGGCTGTTCGGATAGTTGCCCACGCCTTCGAAATAGTAAGCCGCTCCTTTGCCCGTGAAATCTCTTGAACCAATGCCAGTAGACAGCGTTGACACGTTTACTCTTTACAGATCCACATAATGACCGATCAAAACCCCATCCAAGTCGCCGTTGACGCCATCGTCAACTGTGGTCCCCGCGAAGACTCCACTCGTATCGGTTCAGCCGGTACTGTACGTCGTCAAGCCGTCGACGTGTCACCATTACGTCGTGTCAACCAGGCTATCGCCCTCCTCACAATCGGTGCTCGTGAAGCAGCATTCAGGAATGTCAAGAGCGTGGCAGAGTGTCTGGCTGAGGAATTGATAAATGCAGCGAAGGGAAGCAGCAATTCATACGCGATTAAAAAGAAGGATGAGTTGGAGCGAGTGGCTAAGAGTAATCGGTAGATTATGGAATATGCGTGGAGAAACGTGTTGGACCGCCTGGTTGCCACAGTAGCTGCAGAGATTACCAGGCAACATGCGGAGCGTTCGATCAGCTACAAGAAATTCTAAATTTTGTGATGTCCCGATGCTGGCTTCGAGAGTTCTATACTATGAACCGATGGTCGTGTGCAAATTGTCTATAAACACTTGCCTGCACATTCCTACATCGCAAACCCTCCCAGCACATACTTGCACCAGGAAGATCTATGACTACTCCTTCCGCAGATCGCGTATTAGGTTGCCAATGATTTCCTAAGTGACACCAAATTCATCAATTGCCTATGGAAAAAAATCCAAGAATCCCGCGTCACTTCATTAAGCTAAGAAAAGCCAAGATGCAAACGATAATTCACCCTTTCTCTATCATTCCCATTCATCGTGTCCACAAAAATCGCGCTCTGATCATCCAGACTACATTCCATGAACAGAAAGCATATCATGCCCATCCCCTGGAGCAAGAGTCCATAGACCCAAACCAATCGCATATGATACCAAACAACAAAATCCTACATCCCAGCGTGCAACATAGTCGTTACATCATTGATATCGAATACCGAAATACTAACTAGTATCAGGTGAATGCGAGGTATTCGTCTTCTCCAAACTCAGTCAAACCCAACGCATCCCATCCCTCCTGCACTATCCATAAAATCCCCTTCACGAACACTTCCCCCCCAATCCCCCTCATCATTACCAACCTCCTTCACTCTTCCGTACTAGTATCCATCCATTACCCTTCCCCACCGCCTAGACTACCATTCCACACCCCATAACGATAGCTCCATCTACAGCAAGCCCGCCCTTCCTTCTATAGTTTAATCCGCCCAGACTTCTTCTTCACGAAGAGGGACGAACTGGAATGACGCTGCACCGAAAGTCACTTTGTGGGAGTAGGGAAAGCGAGGGTTTCTAGTGGGGTGAAGATGAGGTGGGAAGAACCATAGGCTGAGGTTCTGAGCGTAAGGATGTGATCGGAATATAGTCTTCGTATTGTATGAAGTGGTAAGGGATAGTGTATCTGTAGTGTCAATAAAGGGAATGGGAGGATCTAGGTTTTGGCCGCTTTGCATTGCATTGAGCGCGAGACAGATACATCTCTAGCGAGATCATTGAATGATGCCATGTCCATTTCCAAGTCCCTCGTGAGGTACGTAGTTTGATATTCCCAGCCAGCGTCTAGGGTGATATCTGGACATAAATCTATGGGTATCTTAGTTGTACACCAGTGACTATTCATGTATCTGTAATTCTGGAGTCCCAGTCCAGTAGAAAAAGGCGATAGCAACCATCATGTCAACGCCGATCCCAGGAATGATCCTCAATCCCTTGCAATTCTCCCAACGGAGTCTTGTACGATGAAGAGCCGATCAATAAGTATAACCTGTAAAGCCTAAGATCTTATATTAGTGGAAGATAATGAGAGGAATCGGATTTGCAATTGGCGATGACCGTGGTAAATTTGGAGACCGAGAGACTTGTAAGAGGAAAGAGGGTTAACATCCCGTGGAAAACATATGGGTCCATGACGTCCCTCGAAAGGCTCACAACTTTTGGGCCTAGCCAATGGAAAGGGTCGAAGGTAAGTCCCATGAGTGTCGAAGTTTGCACGAGGGCAGCTCTGTCATAGCCGTTCGTCAAGTGGGCGATCAGACGTCCTTGTACATGAGTACGCACTGTAGTCTGCGGCTCTGTATATCAGTGCTGCTGTGTAGATGCAACGTACCACATGCATGCATGATGCTCCAGGATCGAGACAGTCCGCTACCCAGTGATAACACCAGATCTTCGATTATTAGGATCCGGGTATATGATATGGTATGCAAAGCACTAGAATGCTTGGGCCTCAGGGCAATATCTCAAGTGGGTGAATCGCAGATAATGGGGTAATATAGTCGGTATTCTTCTATATAGCCCTTGACATGTTTTCGCTGGATTCCTGCTTCGCTCTTCTCAGGACCTTTCCGCTCTACTCTGCCACTGTGTATCATCGTTAGCATTCTAGTACAAGGAAGGCTTACTTATAGCGGTTCCTTAGTCCCAGCTTCGTTGAGTATCTGTATGGCCCGTAGGCAGTAGGCCACAAGCTTTCAAGATCGTGTTCATAAGCCCTCAAAGAATGAGGGTCCGAGAACTCCCATTCCATCTGTGGTTGTATAGATCATTGGAACATCTTGTGAAATATTCCTTCCCGCCCAGTCTTTACCGCTTCATAGACTCATTGATCAAAGTCCTGTACACAGCAGCTGGGGTTTAAGATGGACCCAAAGTTCAGATGCCAACAGCAGCAGACGGACCTGGTTGGCATCGTAATTGTAATCTCCTTATGATTCGCAGGAGTTAGATCTAAAACCCTGGGTCACACATTCGCAATTTTTTTAAGACTCCGTTGCTAACAAACCCCATACGATCTTCATCAAATTCATTGTTGCAGAGAACGTTAGCCTTTCCCCGCAAAGCTAGGCGGGAAAGGTCTGTTGGGTGGAGGGGTATCTGATCGGCTCCGCGAGAATCACGGGACTGTTGGGTCAGGCGCTGGTAGAAGATAGGAAAGAGATGAAGGCGATAGTGGAGATGTGAGAGGATTCGAGATGTACGATGTGGACTGTAGAGTCCTGGGGATGTATTGTACTAAGCCTTTGAGGTTGTTGTTTTAAGGATGGTTCGGTGGAAAGGCTTGTGGTGTTAGATCAACTGGGACCTAGTTAGTCAACAACATTAGATACATTGGATCGACGATGGACAGACCTCTTAGAGAATTAAAGATAGAGTTTTTATGGTCTAGTAATCCCATACAAACCGAGAACGTGGGGTATGGAAGTGTATAAGGACTTCGCTCCGAGTCTCTGTACGAAATGCAGTGTCCCTTGAACCAAGGTGACACAATGAGTATCATCATTTGGTTCGACACTTGACCTTGCAAGGTGTCTAAATCGCCCGTATAGACGTCAAGACATGCTCGAAGTCGTTAAGGCCTTCCTCATGGGTCACGTAGCGAAAACTGCGTTCCGCCCCTAGGTTGCAATACACGTGGGCATCCATTGGGAACCGAGACCGACCGTGGAAGTCTTTACCCGCCTCCAATCGTCATCAGACAGCAGCCTTCTGGCTGCAGTGAATCCGTCGCGGATTAAGAAGTCCGAGTATAGGCATATGAGAACGGCCATAGCGAACCAGTACTAGCCACTGCGCCTGCCAATGAAAACACGATCGATCCATTGGGAACAGAGCGTGGACTTCTTCGAATGTTAGAAGAAGGAAGGCTGTGAGATAGACCTGAATAACTATTAGACCGATAATATCATGCCCTAGCTTACAGCAATGATCGACTAGATCACCCGCTTTCCAAATCCAACGTATTTTCCTCAGATCACTTCCTAATTGCTTTCTCTTTCCATTAACCAGGCTCTTGAGCCATAGCGCTAGGGGTACAGTCCATAAGAATTCGTGTCCGATAAGCTCAGCCATGGTAGAGTGACTAGATCAATTTTAAAACTGCCAAATCTGCCTCAGCGTTTGGCGAAGCGTATATGGAAGCGTTGAGAGGATGCTGTCCCTAAGAGAAATACCAATAAGATGGCGAATTAGTATTGCTCTTCGTCAAGATTCGATTGAGAGACTCACTGTAGAACGCACGTATGCAGTGAGCTAGTAGCAGGCAGATCTAGAAGCCTGTGAATAGCGCTCGTCTAGCTCTTTCCACAAGTCGAATATACAATCCATTTCGCAAGGAAACTGGAAGAACAACGACTTTCCGAATATGGGAAGAGCGACCAGGGAACATGCTCTGGCTTCCACAGAGCTCGCCATCCCACATAATCCTGTAACCCGACGATCTTAACCTCGAAGACTACCTAATCATCCACTCATACCCAGCGTCCCAGCACCAAGACTGATATCACCGCAAGCCCCTGGTCAGTCTCGAGCAGTGCAAGAGTCTTCTCGTCGTCAAATTCAGGCGTATCCGAAGGACCGAACCTGAATAGCATGTTAGTCGGCTCTGAGGTAGGTGTCCGTCTAAGATCTAGCATAGGTGGGTACTGAACGCTAAACTGCTAGCCAGAGAAGAGGGATCAGAAGCAGCCATAATTGCAAGATGGGTCGTGAACAGTAGGTACTTCATCTATGAAGTATGTATGTGAGGCGGTGTTCCAGCAGGCTTAAGCACTGCCGTTCGTGTAAGTTACAATCACATTGTTTAGGAATAGGGAACACTCAACGCTTGGCCAAACCACGGTGTCAGTTCCTCGAGAACAATGAGGGAGCCGCAGGTGAAGAGACCATGAAAGGTAGTTCGACCTGTGATTTGAAGCCTTGTTGTATCGTTCAAAAGCTTCCTTTGTTATGACATTGGCCTTGTGGTCTAAGTCACGTTGGTCGAGGGCCTTTTGTCATGCTCGAGCCGGTATGGAAATGAACTTTGACACGTTATACTCCATAACAAAGCTAACGTAGGGGCGTCGTGCCTATGCCTTATGTCGTAAATGCCATAGGACCTTACTACATTGAAGGGCTTCAGGACTTGTTGACGAACTCTCTGACTTCTTTAGACGACTGCTGTGTGTTTATTCTGGCTAGTAGTCGGATTTCTGGGCTGGGGTGTCATGGACAAATCGACGCTAGCCCCTTATGCTCCACAGTAATTCGGTAAACAAGCCTTCTTTATAACACAACTGCTGTCAAAATTGTATCTTACGATCCTCCTACTACCTAGACGTGACTTACGATACACCTCATTGGTCAAATATACGGCTGCGTAAGAGATCAATCAGTCTGATATCAATCGCGTTGAACTCCCTTTCTTCCTAATTGCATACTGAGACGAAGAGGGTCAGTACACACCTTCTATACTGCCCTCTAGTCTACTAGGGTACCTTGGCCCAATATCTAGTCAGTAAACAGACGAATGCTGGGACTCTGACGTGTGCATTGGGCGTATACCAGCTAAACAACTCATCAATATAGTCTGACAGCTACTCACTTATTCCATACCACATCCATATCACCCTCAGCAATGTCATCAAATCGTACAGATATGTCGAGAGGATCACATATTTTCTCAGGTTTGAGGCTGTCGTCCACCAGTAGCGGACGATCACGTCAAGATATCCCAGCCGAAGACGAGGCTGTGATCCCTGCGACGGCTCTCGGAGCACTTACATTGAACGGTAAACACCGTCGTTAGCTATGCAGATAACATTCACTGACAACTCCTATTGTAGTAGAGACCGATCGACAACCGCAGGGAAGAAAGCGGAAGGCTGACGCGTTCAGCGAGGATAGCGACAGGGACGGGGACGACGCATCAGACGTTGACCCACCATCATCCGACGAAGGTGAAAAGCCGTCATTCAAGCACTTGAGGTTGTAGCTAATGGTATGAAGAGCCAAGGAAACGTAAGCGAAACAAAGGAAAAGAGAGGGAGCACACCCCCGATGAGGATGACAGCCCAGCAGAGAGTATGCAGGATCTTAAAGGGAGTGGCGCAGGAACTGGTGAGACAGAAGACGATGACGACAGCGATCTGCTTGAGTGGGAGGAGGAAGAATTGGACGAGGACGACGACGGTCCGGTTTATCACTACGCAATCTGGAACCGCCTGCTCAATCTCGCCAGTCGTGCAGGTTCATACGGTACGTCATGTGTCGGAACCTTCCCACCAATCACCTGCTGATACCGCCTTCGAAGCGTCCCCTCCAGTTGGAGGAGAAGACAATGAGGACATCACATCCTTCATAGCTTGCAGCGCCACATGGGGTAGGGAACGCGCCAATCGGCCGCCATCGTTATCCCTCTGGATGCCTCCTCCTTCCCAAAATAATCCTAATTACGACGTTGAGGCCCTGACTTACAAAAACCGGTTAGTACTAGACTGGAAAGGAGATCTAATCAGAAGATTTATAGAGCTACCTGCCACGATCTCCTCGAACGTCGAAGGCTGGAGAACGGAAGCTTGGATCAGAAACGACCCAAGGGTAACGTATGGTGACATCGTGGCAAGAATGCGGACAAAGGAGGGCGCTCACGGTAGAGTCCCCATCTTTGATAACCGAGCATTGGCTACAAGGACGAGTAACTTCCGGGACCATGCAGGGAGCGTCTCTTGGAGAGATCGTGCCAGTCAAGCGCGATCTCGCGCTTTTATGGACAATTTACGGACTCCAGCACAGCGGGCAAATAACATGACGACGGATCTTGATTTGACGCCAGCTCAGCGCGCTGCCTTTTACAGCATGAGCCGCAAACTTGTATCGCGGCGCGTTACTGCTGGTAATGCTGTTCCTAGTACCTCCTCAAATGTCGCCGGTTCGAGTAAATCGGGCGCAAGCCGTTCACATGGGAAAGCGACCAATCGCAGTGCCACTGAGTCAGATGTCCCAACTCTTAGTGCTCCAACTCAATATTTTGATCTCACAATGATCTCAGAACAGAGCCAGCAAGGTTCTTCCGAAATCGAAGCCGGCGAACACTCAGAACATGCGCGGTACGACAATAGTAGGGATGAAGAGGTCCTCGAGACCTATCCAATCTATGAAGGCGAGGAGGAGGCCGAATGGCCTTTTGAGTTCTTCGAGACTGGAGACAGTGACGACCCATCTTCCAATAGTAGCATCAGCAGCGGGCCGGACAACCCGAACGATGCACGAAATCATATACCAGAGGGCATGAGCGAGGCCATGATGCTACGAGCAGCTCTAGTCGCTACTGTAGATCACTTTAGGAGGCTCACTGGTCAATACCCAGTGACGACTGACCCAATGGAGAATTATTTCTCACAATGGGCTGCTTATCATTATCAGCTAGCCACTTTTCTTCGAGCTCAGGGGAGGAATGATAACCAGATCACACTCTTCGGATTGGCTGAATGGGTTGGTGGGATTTCAAATTGGAAGTCCGCTCGGCCAGCCATAGATGAAGGTACACAAGAGAATGAAGGACTGTGAAGTATAGGAGAAATGCAGTCGTGAATCGCGTGAATTCCCCCGGTGGTGAATGTACGGGACCGAAAGAGTGAAAGGGGGAGAAGTGCAGTATTGGATTGCGTGAATTTCCCGGTGGTGAACAGACGGGACCGAAGGAGTGGAAGGCGGTGAAGCGCCTTAAGGTCGTATTACATGAATAGATGCTCTTAATGTTCCATCGTAAACCAGAGGATGAGAAGCCGATCATCTAAATTCCCTAAATACATATAAGCTAACAGGCAGCTGAATGAAGACCTCAGCCACAGGCTACAGAGAGAGTATTTGTATCCTGTGGTTGGACCCTCCGTTATTGGAGGTAAGTAATGGCAGCTATATCGCCGATACCACTATAGGGTCACGGGTAGAGCCAGGGACGTACCGAGAGAATCAACACCCTCAAACGCTAACATGCTTTAACATCCTATATTTTTGAAATTAGCAACTCGTACGATCATGTCTCTCTCGAAGACCTACCTAGTAACCTAAAAACTAAAGCAACCTTTCGGCTTCACAGTCATCACTATTCTTTTAATAACAAGTCCGACCTTTGTCAGTCCTACCTTGCCACTAGTAAGGTCGAAAATACTGAAAATAATTGTTATCAGCGTCTCCTTTCCTAAACCACCCTCTCAACACCCCACACCTTCAATATCGCTAGTACAACTACCATGCAGAGGCCATCCGCCGATGATAGACATATGGAATCAGGTATTGAGCCTAGCTCCGTGGAAACAGGAACATATGCCAATTTTCTAGGAATGTTTCCACTTGAAGGCTGACAAGTGTTGCGTAACAGACGGAGACTGCACCCAACCGAGACTCGATAAGGGAAAAGGCCGCGAAACAAGTGAGGACGACGATGAGCAGGATGAAGTCGAGGAAACCGTTGGCAGCAATAAAGACAAGCGCCGAGAGAAAAGCAATGTTTACCACCACGAGATCTACAATCGATTGGTCGCCGTAGCCAGTGGCAATGGAGCTCACCACTATGGTACACATCTTACCATACTCTCCCTTCCTTGTTAATACGTACTTATTGTTACTAGTGAACGAGGAGCCGGCTCGCGGCGCGACAGTAGACAATGTGACTGCCTATAGAGCTTCCCAGGAAACGTGGGGAGAAGAGCTGGATTATCGGCCAGCATCTCTCTTTTTGTGGCAAGCTCCCTCATCCTTCAGTACTAACACCAGTGATATTGGCACGCTGAGGTTCAATGGCCACCCTGTCATCGATTTCCAAGATCGCCCGATTCGAGCCTTCGATATACCGTGGGCAATATCCTCAAATGTAGAAGGTTATCGAGTGGAAGCCTGGACGCGCGCCGACCCACGATTGAATTATAAGGACATTTTGGCTCGTCTCTATACCAAGCCCAACGGCACAAAACGAGTGCCACTTACTAATAGCAAAGGCCTTGCCACACGAAGGAAGCGTTTCCGAGAAGAAGTTGGCCTGGTGAGTTGGGGTGTGCAGCATGCCAACCCTGAAGCGAGAGCTTTCTTTCAAAGTTTACGTTCACCAGCCCAGATCTTATATAACTTGGCCGTTCAGCGAGACATCACGATATCCGAGCGCTCGAACTATACTTGGATCACCATCGAGAAGGATGTGGACGCCGATAAAGTCACGGCTGATCTCCTTGCCAAAAAGATGATGATCTTCCGAAGAGAGTACCGAAATGCTATCAAGAGTTATCCTGAAGATGAATTCAAGCCAGGAGCACAGGATGAAAGTATCTTTAAGCCAGGAGCACGGAACGGAGGTGAACTCTTCAGATTGACGTATGGGGAGCAAGATGACAAAGCAGACCCTGGGTTGGAAAAGGTACCAGAGCACGATGTTGCACGCCGAAGCGGTGCATCATCAAGTTCGAGATCGCCGCACCAAGCTGCGCAAAATCGGACAACCGGCGGTTTCGGATCTATGGCTCAACAAGATAATGCGCTCACTGATGACGGCGAAGTCCAGAATCACATTGACTATCTCGATGCAGAGAGCTGGCAGAACGATGGACCTGCAGAATCAGCTGCAGCGTTATATGCACGTAGGCAGACCGCAGGGAACCCCAATGAGGTTCCGTCGAATGCCAGCGTTCGAAGCGAAGTGGAAGACCCTACCGACTCACGCAATGATAAACCGACGTCGATGGAAGAAGTTCAGATGCTGCAGTCGGCGCTAGAGCAAACGATTGCCGACTTCAAGGAGCTCAGCGGTGGCAGCACCCCAGACTGGACCAATACTATGGATAACTACTTCTCCCAATGGGATGCGCTGCAAAAGCAGTTCGATACAGTCTGGATGGAGCTTTGGAACAACAGTAATTCACCAGCTTTACGAGGTCCTGGTCGATGGACTGGTGGTATTGCTAATTGGCGAACGGCTGAGCTTGCTCGATCTGAACGAATCAGAGCGGACGAAGAGGCTTGGGCGATGTATTTCGGAAATTGAAGCCAATGTATTCTGACTATGGACACTCCCAGACACAGGTTGCTCCGTATTAGGACGAGGGAACACCCGTCGATCAATTCTCGTCTCTCATGTGACTTTCTGCAGACTAGCCTTTAGTGATGTCCTATTCGCATTAGGCTGTTGTATTGCAATACTATACTCCTAGACAACTAATGCACCGGAGATGCAAGCGACATGTCAATGCGAAGAATCATAAGGCTTGGCAATCTGGAGAATTATCGACTCGAGCTTCCAGAAATGTGGAGGATTAGAGGCCCCAATTCTGCGACCGTCCAAGCGTGCAGTCCTTCGATTTTGCGTCTAGCCCGCACAAATCGTGCAACTTGAGAGGAGGCGTTGCCACTATCTGTCGTTTTCTAGTAAAGGCCTTCTCATTCATAGAGCAGGTGACCACACTGGGCGTCAGCTGTCTGTAGAACTAATAGTCCACATCCTGCATTTCAAGAGCCCAGAGACCTGATATTGCAGCGTCTCTGACAATCCCGAGTCTCTCTGGTGTATTCAATGAGTGTGTCCAAATTTAGCGTCACGATATCTTTGAGATTAGGAGCCAGCTTAATCGTTTGATATCGAAGTAGATGATCGCAACTTTCTCCTTGAGCACCTATGAATTTCCTTGCTCAAAGACCGCCCATCTTCCAACTTGTAGGGTCTCTTTCGAGCACTCAGCGAATGACCCACCGATCTTCTAGCGCTCTAGAGCTTTCATGCCGTGACTGACATTATGATCTCTCATGAATAGGTAACGTGCAGGTCGTGGATACAGCATGGAAGTCGATTCCAGTCTTGGCCTTTGCGCCGACAGTCGATCCAACGATGGACGACTGTCCAGCTAGAGCAGATCACCAAGGATTCTGGGGGTGCTTTGAGATACCCCTGTAATGATCTCGGCAAGCGCGCCTGTTGGCTTACGTGAAGCTATACAAGTCGGTAACTTTCCTCCCACAAATCAACGCACAAATTGCAACCTGTTCTGATCCGCCAATTCTGCTTAGCATTCGTAGAGCTCAGACAGTATCCACAGTCTAAGACATTTTGCACTTCTTGCTTTACCAGATCTCAATTCAACACATTGCAAAGTATACACAGAGCTTGAAATGACCAAAGTTACAGCTGGTGCACAGTACACCCTGGGCTCAAAGGACAGTCTTGATCAGCAGAAGAGCCTAGACAGCTTCTCCTGTATGACCAGGTCAGGGTGGCTTCAGGGTGAGCCAGCTGCATATCTTCTCGGACCAACACAGCTGACGAGTGTTAGATCACCATTTCGTCTCCAAAGCCGAGGCTGTAACCGCCGAGGACGACGACAGTAACGGAATGGAAGCGCCTGGGTCTAGAACGAGACTCAACGCATCCATGTTGGATCGCAAGGACGGAAAAGCTGGACCATCATCTAGTACCACCTCCACTGAGCACACTGTAATGAATACTCACCACAGGTCAGGAAGCAACGAGAACGGAGGTGAAAGAGGAGCGGAGAGGAAAGGCAGTGAACAGATCCTTCATACGCAAGATACTAAAGACCACGCCCAGGCAGATGCGGGCAATCGTGTCAGAAATGTTGGCGATGACGTGGAGGGTTGGCTTCGTGAGTATTCACACGATGACCGCATGGCCCAAACGCTCACGCTTTCTTATGAGACTCTGCGTACGTTTTAGTGTAGTGACGCCTCCAAAGCTGCGATTGAGCAGTCCGTACTCTCAGGAGATGCTTGGGAGGAACAGCGTCATTACTTGGCTGGACAAGCTATAAACACGAGACTCGGGACGCGACATCATACACACTCTAGGGACTTGCGGTCTGATTGATGTCCGATGTGCATTCTGGAGGACGAAGCCTAGATTACTTAGGAGGTTGATGTTATTGGGGTTAGAGGAGGCTGGCACCATCCGGAGATGAGCAGGAGCAGGGCTCCGGTGGCCGCGGTGTCCGAGTACTTCTTTACAGGCTCATCGACAGTGACGATGAAAGCGACTTTATATTTTGTGATTATGACGAGGGTCCATCCGTATATCCAAAAGATGAATAGGAGTTGAGAACCACTCCGGCCTGGGAATTACGAGCCATTCCCATAGGCCTTCTCATCAAGGCTATCTTGGCGGTAAGTACCCTTTTCATTAAGGTATTCGTCATGCGTCCGTTGCGCAATATATTCCATAGTTACCAGACTTGACGGAGGCGATAGAGCTTTGCTATTTTCGATGTTCCTTATCAACCATGGTTCTGCCGACACCAGGACTGCCTACAGACCATCTCTTGTTGATATTTTCGAGCACGGTCCTCTCAAGTGGACATAGGTAGCTTGAGCACGAGAAGGTCACATTTTCGATCACGGCTGGATCTCTGTGGCAGAACGGCTCCAGGATTGTCCTGACAGGTTCATTCTCTAACCTCATCCAGCGTCTTCATGATACCCTCGACCGCAGCTCGTACGCCTGCTATTTCCTCCTCGATGCCATTGTTTCCAAATACAGCACTACATCCCACATACGCAGGCTTTCCACTTCTCCTCGCTAAAATCTTGGCAATCTGTGTTCCCAAGTCAATACTACCGGGAACAGCGTAGAGGGGCGTGCTGAGAGGCTCTGTGGGTTGTAAGCGCTGTCATGTGGTATCAGCATTATGGAGAATTGCGAGGCATCCGCGTTAGGCATACGCTGGGCATTGAATAGACGAATGATCCAAGAGCGCTGAGCGAGGAGCTGCTTGACGGGTCGGTGGTAGTAAGGAAGACCATGGTGGACGTTTCGAGAGGTGTAATCTGTATATGAAGGGTTGTGTGAGGAGACAATGGGAGAGGAATTGAGAGCTGCTTTGGATGGATTGATGAGGATATCGAGCTTGGAGTGATATCCGGCGGCGCCGACTGTTGTAGCTGGCCACTGCCAGTAACCGCGGACGGAGACATGATAAGAGGCATATCAAGGTCCGAAGTGCAGCAACATAATACATGATTGTTCATAAGGTAGGTATGGAGTACAGCGTATAGACCTCAGCCCTATCAAGGCTTGGCACTGACGATCAACAGAATAAGGTAAGTAAACAAGAACTCAATCAGTCCAACTACGTACATTCGTTCGGCGTTGTCTATAGATTCCGTATCCTATTGTACTCCTCATGTCATGGTGGAGGTTCTGGAGTCTGAAGACCAGGATAGAGTCCGGCAAGGACTAAATGCACCTCAGAACCAAGGTCCCTTCTCGAATCTAGAGGAAAAGAGAGTCCTGCTTGCAGCTCTGGACTCGTTTCGGTAAGCGTGTTTGATCGCTGCATTATGAACCAAGTGAACAATTCATTATGATGGATTGGGACAATGTTCATTCTCCAAATCATCAGGGTCTAGGTGACAGACTCTGATTCTGTCTCTATGGGTGGACAACAATAATCCTCCTCTCTATGAATAGCCCGTTCTCTGATTCATTCACTGTTTCTTTATCTGATCGGAGATCGATGCAACAGCCAATACCGTAAAGCGGCTCACTACAATGTGACCCACCTGCGCCGTCAAAAATTTTACGCCCTACCTACCGCACAATGGCAAATGCTGTCTGCACCTCCATTCAGTCTTTTAGCGAACCTCGAACGCGTCGACGATGCTATTGATGCAAACGGTGATCTAGCTGATGAGGTTGTCAACTCGGCTTTGCAGTTTCTTGGTCTTGGAGACCTGGAAGCTGACCCTGATGATCTGTCGATGGATTGGCGTGATACAGCTGAACCCCACCATATCGACAAAGCTAAATCAACGATCCGGCAAATGTACCGTGACTGGAGTGCTGAGGGTCTAGATGAGCGCCAAGCATGCTATGGTCCTGTCTTGGAAGATCTGGAAGAAGACTTTGGTCATCTACCAGACAAGAGCAGTGTGAAGGTATTAATTCCTGGTGCTGGCCTTGGTCGACTAGTCTTTGAAACCTGGCGAAAAGGTTACATGGTCGAAGGTAATGAGATATCATGGCATCAACTACTGACCAGTAACTGGGTGCTCAATCACACTAAAGGGACAACTTTCGATTTATACCCTTTCGCTGCCGAATTCTCCAACGTTATCAGAAGAGAGCATCAGCTCAAGGTGGTTAAGGTGCCTGATGTCCACGTCAGCAGCGTACTGGAAGACTCTTCTGGATTATCTAGTACAGAGAGAATGCAGATGAAAGCAGGGGACTTCGTTAGTCTGTACAGGGAGGAACGGTATGGCGGAAGATTTGAAGCTGTGGTCACAGTCTTCTTCATAGATACAGCCCCAAATCTCATAAGATACATCGAGACTGTTCGACATTGCCTAAGACCTGGAGGTGTCTGGATCAATAACGGGCCATTACTCTGGCACTTCGAAGACCGGGGATCACCAGCCGTTGATGAGCGAACGCAATCGGGAGAAGCAACGAGTGCGCAAGCGGGCATTGAAGAACCTGGAAGTTTCGAGCTCACAGATGAAGAGGTTGTAGAATTAGTTCGGCAGATGGACTTTGATATTGAGAGGCGCGAGCTTGGCATTGAAGGAATTGGCTATATCAACAATCCAAGGAGCATGCTGCAAAACACATACAGATTGTCGCATTTTGTTGCAAGGAAGAGGGACAAATCTGAAGCAAGATCGGTTTGAGCCTGGGATTCGGTATACAGTTTTTTGGACGTCTATAAGTGCACTATCATTGACCAAGGTAGTCGCAGTTGGGAAAGGCAGATTCAAGGAGGTGGTCGACGAGCTCCATTGTAAGCGCATAGAGCTAGAATAGAATAAGAGCCAGGGATTTCTGCCTGAAGGAAAAAGTCCAAATGACTCCGCCTCCTTGTGCGGTCCTGAACGTTGCGAGCGACGTTTACGACGAAGCTTGGCAAGCACTGCCCTATTTTATAAGGCAATTCTACCGGTCGTGTTTGGCCGAGAAACGGCGAAACGGTCGGGATGGCGTGGCATAGAAATATGTAAGGCGGAATATTCGTCAGTTCCTCCTCAAAGATTACCTGAGCAGCACTAGAATAGGCTGTAATCCCACGAGCTCAGCCTGCATTTATCCTATCCTATCCACCCAGGTCTGACTGCTGTTGTTCCCCCCCACCCCCATTCCCAATTCCTTTGTTCCTCCTAGATGGTTACATTCCGCACTTCATTCATCAACTCGCTTGACCCATGCCTGACTTGATGAGTTCACGATTCAAAGGTTTTGGCGGCTTTGGTTCGAAGCGCACTTCTAACAGATCCGGCGTCCCTACTCAGCAACAGCTACCTAGTACCACCACCCTCGCACCTTCTACCTCCACCAACGGCACTACCGTCCATACCCCGCCAGGCAGTACGTCGTCTACGACTAGCCTCCCTATGAATCCGGGTCAGAACGGGCTGGGTCGCCCTCCAAGCTACACATACAACCCTAACGCTCCCAGAGCGACGAGTCCGATGCCCCCGCAACAGCAGCAGATGGCCCACCATGCACCCCCACCCATCAATACAGGATCATACCCACAAGGTCACCCAGCATTGGGAGGTGCCACGCAACAACCACCCGGATATGGAGGCGGGTATGGACAGAGTCAAGGCATGGGTGCGCCTCAGCCGACACTAGGCCAGTATGGCGGTCGGGGGCAAGCTGTCGAGGTTGAAGGTGCTGGTAGGAGTAAAGCGCAACTGATCGTCGGCATCGATTTTGTAAGCTATCTCGACGGCAAGTAGTCATGAACCCAGCTAATCTCAACAGGGTACTACATTCTCAGGTGTCGCGTTCGCTTTTGCAACCAATACGGAAGCGAAAGAGGACATTATCACAGAATGGCCTGGTGCAGGCAATCAAACAAAACAAAAGGTAGAGTTTGATCTTTGACAGGTAATGGCCCTTGCTCACTTCCCCAGATACCCACTGTGCTGTACTACGACCAATATCAGAAGGTTGTCGGATGGGGTCCAGACATTGCGGATGCTCTCGCACCAACAGGATACCCCAAGCCAGGTGTACAAAAGGTGGAATGGTTCAAACTACAACTCATGCTTTCCGGGAACACATACATCGATCCTATAAACCTTCCCCCTCTTCCACCTGGCAAGTCTGAGATTGACGTGGCAGCCGATTACCTTTTCAAATTACGACAAGCGATGCGCAATCAATTACAAAAGACCCTTGGTGAAGTCTTCAACAGAGAGGAGCGTAACATTCGATACTTTCTTACTGTACCTGCTATCTGGAACGATGCTGGCAAGGCTGCGACTCGCGCCGCGGCTATCCAAGCAGGCTTCCTACGAGACGAGAACGACAACAGGCTGACTCTGATCACCGAACCTGAAGCTGCTGCTATGTTTTGTTCGAAGACTGGTCTTCTCAACCTGAAAATTCGTGATGCCGTCCTGATTGTCGACTGTGGAGGAGGAACCGTCGATCTGATCGCCTATGAGGTTGAGGAAGAGACACCATTCACAGTAGCAGAATGTACGGCTGGATCGGGAGACTCATGCGGGTCCACCGCACTCAACCGGAATTTCAGCAACATTCTCCGAGCTAAGATTCGCAAGATGAAGCTGCCTGACGGATCGAAGACTGCCGGCAAGGTGTACGCAAAGTGTATCATGGACTTCGAAAATCGGATAAAAGCCGACTTCCGTAACAACGGTCAGAAATGGGCCGTCGATGTAGGCATCGAAGCCGAATTTCCCGAAGCCGGTATCGAGGAAGGCTATATGACATTCACCAACGAGGAAATCCTCCAGTGCTTTGAACCAGTCGTCAACCGCATCTTAGAGCTCGTTCGCAACCAGATTATCGCCATCCAAGCTCAGAACAGAATATTACAAGTAAGCACTCTTACAAATCTTTTTACGTCACGTCTATTTACTAACTCTATTGTAGAATGTACTTGTCGTGGGCGGCTTTGGTGCCTCGGAATACCTTTTCCAACAGATTAAACTTCACGTCCCGCCCCAGTTTCAAGCCAAAGTCGTCCGCCCTATGGACTCTGTCGCAGCCATTGTCAAAGGAGCCGTCACAGCTGGTATCACCGAACGAGTCATCACCTCCCGTGTCGCCCGTCGCCACTACCTTATGGCCACTCTTCAGCCCTTCAAGGAGGGGCACCACCCAGAGCAATACCGTGTGCCAAGTCTTGATGGCAAGGACCGATGTAAATACACAAGACAGATATTTGTGCAAAAGGGACAAAGAGTCAAGATTGGAGAGCCAGTCAAGGTGTCATTCTTCAGGCAGGTGGCGCCAGGAGCGACGCTCATGTACGAAGACATTCTGTATGCGTGTGATGAGGACGTCTGTCCGGAATATACTAAGGACCCTCGTGAGTTGAGCCGCCCCTTTTCCCGATCGTCGCTAAGATTGAAAATGCAGGCATCAAGGAGGTCGTCACCTTAACGTCAGATCTTTCGCGCAAGAACTTGGAAAAAGATTTCGAGCGCATGGACACACCGCAAGGCACATTCTACCGTAAGTCCAGTATCCGACAATTTCATCCAGAACAGAGGTAGCTAACAGTGCCAATACAGGTGTCTACTTCGATATTCTACTCGCGCTCGACGGAAGCGAATTCAACGCCGAATTAGTTTGTCAAGGCGAAGTCATGGGCCGTTGCACAGCACGTTTCAGGTAAAAGAAGGAGCAAGATCAGGAAATACAACGAGACCCACGACAGACGGAGACAAAGTCCACGACGTGCGACGAAGGCTACAAGAGGGCGCTTTGATCTGGGGATGACATGGACGCGTCAGGTTGGTGGATGGATAGAGCTAGGCTTCGTGATGTAGCGTTCTTTCCCTTCGTACCTTCTGATGGATGATATCTCAGGCGTGCAACGATGACGGTGTTGAGTCTTGCGAGACTTGGTGATGGGTAGGTAGGGAGCGTGCGATAGATAGTTTATAAAAGGGATACAGCATCGTTTTCGATTATGGTCGTTTGTCAATACATGGGTTGATGAGTATATTTCGTATACATGATTTCGATACTGCATAATGTCAGTTTTTGGTTGTTTTTTGGGTTTCTTTGGCTCTTCGAATCTCATATCTTACACTCGGGGCCGACGATACGGCTTAGAGTACAGTATGCGATCAGATGTCGGGAACATTCTTCTCCGCTCGTCCCTCCCCCTTCCCTCCCTTTCGCTAGATCGTAGCCTACTTAGCGCTAAACGTCTGCTTCTCGCCTCCGATGCATGATGTATGACGGAATGGGTGTGGTGTGAGGAAAGAAGTCGGCATCCATCCGTGTGTACGTTGGGGATTGTCGTGGTGTTATTGTTTCTGTCAAGGGGTTTGGGGAGGAGGTGGGAGTGATCTGAGGATGTGGGGTTTTTTGTGAGGGTGAGGATATTTTTGAGAGGTGAGGATAAGGGTGAGGATAAGGGTGAGGAGCTGAAGGGTTGGATGTGCTGAGTCTGGGGTGGAATTTATGCGTGATTTGAGCGGCCTTGGGGTGTATGTCTTTTGGAAAAAACGGGTTGATGATATATGTTGTATGTGCCTTGGTCCTGATGGGGCGGATGGTGGGTATGGTGAGGAGTACCTAGATGGTTTATGATGGGGATGGTGGGATATTGAGTATGGGGAAAGGGGTTTGGTGTTGGAATATGTTGAGGAAGTTTGATTTTGTGATTTTGTGATTGGTTTAGTATGAGGTGGATTGTGAGTTTTTGGATTATGATGGGACGGTTTTGGAAGATAGTGGGTTTACCATGCGTTTTTGGTCCGTGGGGTTGGAAGATGGAGTCTGGGAATTGTATAGGTAGAGTCTTCTTCATAGGAAATCATAGAACAGGAAGGGTTGTAGTATCGTTTACCTATGAATGGGAATGCACAGGTTCATAGTACGCTTTAATCGTTCGAGTTCGTACCGTATCCCATATCCTGGCAAGGCACTCGTGCCGAGGTTCACCCGGGCATCGCGAACACCAAATCACAGACGCCTGTACCACTTACATTCAACCATTACAGCTAATATTATGCCTAGGGGCTATGCCGCAGATAACATGGACTGGCTTCCTAGGGTATCTTTGATAAAGAGTGCGGTGTTGGAGGGAACATCATAAGACAAATCCCGTATTCAAAAACGTTGGTGGTTGTTGCCAAGAAATCACGAGTGCCAAATTCGCCAGGATATGGGATAGAATAGACGTAGAGTGATCACTTGACTTAACGACGGATGCTTTGGAGACTGGAGATGGAGACTTTGTACCAGTAGCACGGTAGAACAAGTAGGTTCTAGGTAGTAAATCAAGATCAGCTTCGAAGAACGCAGGCTTCCCCCTGGAAGAGAGAGTACAACATACCTACTATATAAAAAATAGAAAATAGCAAGGATACAACAAAATCCAGCGTATGCTTCCACTTCACCAACGGAGTATTTCAACGCTCACGACTAGTCCAACCACTCGCTCTCCTGACAGAAAAAGTCCCACAGCTATTCAAGAAACACTTGTCTAAGACGAAGGAGCAGGATCGCATGTGGATATCAGGGATGATCAAAGATGATTCGAATAAGAGAGCGAGAGAGCTAATTCTGAATGACGCTGGAGTATGGTCAGACATCATTTCTTTCTTGATCTGTTATGAAAAACCACGTATACCATCATACAAAAATATACTTAAATCCCTAGAGTTTGACGTTTTATCATCGAACGTTGGCGTCCCAGCTCGAGATCCGATTCGCACCTCTTCCTTCTAAGCAACATGAACACGTACATAAGGAGGTAAAAACACGAATTGTTTCTGTCGCTTCCCAACCCCTATCTCATCTCACCCTCCATACTTCATACCCGTCTTCAATATACACTTCACTACTCCATACCCCATACCAACCCCACAACCATCAACCACCAAACCCCTATTCCACCCGATCACAACATCCATACTTCCCCTCCACAATTAGGCTAATCTCCACCTGACCTCTGCACTCCAGATCCTAGCAAAGCATAAGTCGATAAGTTTGTTTTCCAACAAAGGCTCCCCTTAATCGGGGCCCCCTGAGCCTAGGAGCTTGCGACTCAGGGGGCCCCGATTAATTGATATCCTAGTTTAATCAATATCCCAAGTACACTAACGTAAGGTAGCTAAGTACCCAGAAAATTTAGCGCACAGTGTGGCCTCGCGATTGCGGTTCGTGTACGGGATATGGCGTGTAGCACTAGAATATTCGAATCCAGCCCTGTGGCATGCTAGGATAGATGAGCCGCGCCCAATCTCAGAATCTAGACACCTCTCCAAAGTTGCCATAGTAATATAAGATGAGGACATTGCACCAATCTTGACAAACCTCAATCTTAACCAGTCTAACATTTGATCTATTTCTAGGCCCGCAATTCATGCGCAGCATAGCTCGGTTCATTAGCGTGTAGGTTGTGTAGCTTTATGGGGGAGATTAGATATTTCCGCGTTGGGTATAGTGCGCGATATTGGTATGTCGTTCGTGTTGGTCGCATCGGGGTCGCGGTAGTCTCTCTAAGTTGAGATTGCAATACGCGATGCTCAGTAGTACAGATGTTGACTCATGCAATAGAATGTAGAACATGGGACGCATGAGATGAGGTGCCAGCAACAGAGCGAGCGTCAAATGGTCATTTCAGCACAGGATGAAGACGCGGACAGAAGAGAATGGGGTTCGAGTATTAGAATTACGGTAGATGACTCAATATATACACATTTCTTGAAGTCTGAACGCCCACTCTACTCACCACGGCGCTCTTCATACTCATCTTGGCAATTACGGACGGAGAATCTTCGCACATTCAAATCGAGGCGTAACGCTTACAGAGGACCAACCTCGAAGACGGCTGGGCCGGCTGCGACGGTGTCGTCTGTAACGGTGGTGTTGCAGCCGGTGAGCACGACGTAGGTTTGGCCGGAAATTGGTGCAGTGCCGTTTGGTGCCATGGGGACGGTAAGAGAGAAGCCGCCATCGACTGGAGTTGCGCTAACATAGCTGTTAGCTGTTGTCTGTGATTTCCAACGAATATAAACTTACGGAGCGAAGACTGGGCCGGTGACGGTGATGAAAGCACCATAGATTTGCGAGCTACCATCAGCAGGCTTGACGATCGAGCCAGGGGTCAACAAAGTGATCTTGGACCCAACAGTGATGTTGCCGTTCGAAGGGGCCGAGGCGAGCGATGGGAAAGCCTTCACTGGCAGAGCTGGGTTGTCTGATGGGCAAGACACTATGAATGGCGCGGCCAAAGTGTAAACTTCATCGAGTGTAAGAGGTGTATCGAATGGTGTTGGGAAAGGGCTCAGCTTGAGCGAGGCACGGATGTACGATGAGTGACGCGACTCGACGGTTAGAATGGAGCCGGCTGCGGTCAAGTACTCGGCACTCATGATATCGGCTGCGGCGCCCAAGTAGGCACTGACACCGACGCCCTCGAGGATGGAGGAGAGCATGACGAACGACTTAGGGTCGGAGACACCATAGTTGTATGTGCACTCCTTCACTGGGGTTGCGCCAGCACCCGTAAGGGCAGCAGTCAAGAATGCAACGTGGGTCTGCTCGTCGCTAGAGATGGTCTTGAGGTTGTGGTAGAAGGTTGAGTCGAAACCGGCATTGGCGAAATCGGCCTGTGTGTAGTTGGCTAGACCTTCACGGTAGAACTTGTCCTCCAGATGCTCCAGAGTAAGAGCATAATTGAGGATGTCGGCATCCGTAATGGCTGGAGCCTGACGCTTGAGCATCTCATAACTATTCAATTCGTCAGAGAACACTTCCAATGTGTCGCTTGTTCGTCCTCCTTACTTGCTCATCTTCGGTGCTGCGGCAGCAACGGCAGCAAAAGCTGCAACAACGGAGAATGTACCCTTCATATTTTCTGATTTCAACTAATGGTACGACAATTAGAGAAGTGAAATGCTAATATGAAAATGGATAATTATGAAGCGTGTGGATCGGAAAGACTGGAGGTGAAAAGTTCAAAGAAAAGAGGGAATGATCAAGGATGAAAAGGAAAACTATAGGAAGAGCTAGCTGTGATTTTGCTGCAACGGAAACAAGCGTTCCGCTCAATCCACTAAGAAATCGAGGGTAAAGCACATGATGCCATGGTTCCTGACAAATTAGCAGGGGCAACAGTGAGATGGAATGCACGCAGGGAGATGAGCTGTCAATAGTGCGTCAAGAATGAGGAGAGCCATATGACGCTAATCTTTCGGTCTAGCTGCTTCGATCAGTTGCTTGGAGCGCGATTCGTACTAGGGCTGTTAGCGTGATTTCTCCGCACCGATTCACTTCGAAAGAGGCAAAGCCGGAGAGACGACTTCCCGTTTGTTTCCCGTGTCACCCAATCATAGTAGAGTGAAAACGCCAGAAATCTCTTTCAGGCAGCTGGTCCCCATTCAGGGTTCCAGGGTTCTGATCGAATGTAGCCAATTTCGCGCCGATCTTGTATTACGAGCTGGGAAATTGAACTGACAATCTCTTCTTACCTCATCCTTTGAGCGCGTAAAGGTCGTAAAGGGCCCCCGCCGTTGAGAGTTGCGCTAAGGCCTGATACATGGCGTTCGAACGGTTTGTCCGCATTCCGGAGGATTTTATAGCGCAGGGGCAATCTCATTTCTTGTGAGATCCCTGTTGATGTTAGAGCTCTCAAGCTGTGTTTATTCCCTTTTGCATTGCTCACTGGATCTTTTTTCTTTCTCTTTTTTGAACAAATCATTCAGTCGCTCTCTCAACCGGCCCAACACTCTTTCCATCAGTGCCGCCATTTAACCTGTATTCACGGACAACCTCAATCAGCAATATGCAATTCTCCCTTGCTGCTCTCGCCCTCCTGGCTGTAGGCGCCAGCGCCCAGGTAAATCCTCTCTCTTCTCGAACGTCTCCGGTAGATTCGAGCGCGTACTGACCAGAATACTAAGTCCACCGTCCTCGCTCCCTGCGGCACTTCTTGCCCATCTCCAGCACCAGACAAGATGATTACCCGATCCGCACCGTCGATGTCTGAAGGCACACCCTGCCCATCCTTGATCGTCAGCAGCATCGGCATCAACGGCACGAAACCCTCCGGTACCGGTCGCACTGGATCTCCTCAGCCTACCTCCTTCACTGGTGCCGCAAACCAGGTCGCTGGATCCGTCGGAGCGCTTGTCGCTGCTGCTGCTGTGGTCTTCGCCCTGTAGAGGAGGCAGTTGATTTGGACCAAGAGATATGGGGTAGGGAACGAGGTTCCGGGGGTGTGATTGCACGGGTTTTGGAGTTGTTAAGCAGGTTTTGAGAACCATGATTTCAAATAATACTGATGGGCTAGCTGTGCTGCAGCTCCTCTTCCGACCATGTAAATACGTTCAGGAGTTTCCAGGCTTTGCTCCCTCTGCAGCTCCAATATATCACCTAATGCGAGAGTTTGCGATACATCAAGACCATATAGTTGTGACCACCGTCGATATCAACAATGAATGTTTTATAGCGTCGCAAAGTACAGCCAGGAGGATTGATGGAGATGCAATATTGCACATGCTTTATTGAGATTCTGCATTACTTTTGTGGAGAAGAACGCGACAGAACAATCATCATGGAAAGAAGGAGAAGCCAGCGATAGCGAAGGACAAAATCTACAATACCTGCGTACCTACTGATCTTCCTACATCACCCAGTCATGAGAGTGCTCTTGTTGAACTTTCTGCTCCTTCCCCCATTGACTGTTGGACAAGAGTCAGTGGATTCCCCATGATCCTGCAAATTAACTCTCTGAATGCGGGTATTATCGGGTCCAGTGGGATATTACATGAACCTTCATTAGGATACTGTGGAAAAGCTCATGGCATTTCTCCTCGATATGTCGGATGCTCAACATCGAAGGGAATGCGCTTCTTTGATCTACGATAATTGCAATGCAAGCTTTGTCCGAGACGAATGATGATCGGGATCAGCTCCACCGATGAAAGTGAACCACAATCAATCGGCATCGGATACTCTGATGTGGTTGTGATTTGAAAGATGTGATTGTATGTTACCTAAGAGGTCGGTTGGCGCTAGGCTACATTGAACGGTCACGTTTGTTCAGCCTTGGCAGGTACACCAGACAGCACCATTAACTGCCCTGGGGTTGCTCCTGCAACCACAATAAGGTATTCTCGACCGGTCCGAGGACCTAGTAGACTAAGATGTCGCCGCTCAGCTTCGCTCCGCATCTTACAGCCTCTCCAGCAGGTTCTGGAGGCCTTTCACGAATTACATTCATGTGCAACGTCGTGTCAAACGCTGGTCGTTTTTACATTAAAAGCATTCTCACTCTCTTTGATATCGAGTCAATGACAACGCTACGTTTACAGTCAAACGATCGACCCATTGACGCTTACTAAAAGACTCTATCCTCGACCCTCCCGAACCAGCATCGTTCGCATTCCTTGGTCACAATGACCGCCGTCACTTACGCAAAAAGACAGGCGGGCCTGTCCAGCCAGAGAATAAGGACGTTATCTCTAGCATCCGTGATGTTGACATACATGACCAAGAAAGCAGACGCGCTACATCATATGAAACGTGCTCCGTTGGCTTACGTTCTGCAGCGAGACCAGACGGTGCCCTTGGTTGTCACAAGCTTGTGCTCCGAGACCATTTACCCTGGCATAGTAACCCAATCTGGGACAGCTCCGTCTGCTGGAGGCTTCGAGCTTCATAGTGGCCAGACTCGGAACCTCACTGTCGGCGCTGACTGGCAAGGCCGGGTATGGGGAAGGACAAATTGCAGCTTCAATTCTGACGGCACTGGACCAAGCAATAACGGGGGTCTGAATGGAGGCGGAGTTGCGTGTGGTACGGGAGACTGCGGTGGTATTGTCGACTGCAAGGCAACAGTACGCAATGTGGTAGAAGTGCAACTTACAAGAACTGACTCACGATAGGGTCAAACGCCCGTGAGCCTTGCTGAATTTACTCTCGCTACCTCAAGCGGTCAGACGTTCTACGATATTTCCCTGGTCGACGGCTACAATATCCCCATAGCAATCGTGTCGCTCTATCCTGAGTCTGGCAATGCGTCCTTGACCGACATACCACCCAACCTGACGAATCCCATCTGTATCGGAACCGCGGCGCTGCTGGCGTCCGAAGGATCTACGTCGGACGCAACTGGGACATCTTCCGGCACAAACTCATCGTTCCCGATACCTCTCGAACAGAGTCAGAGTGTGTCCGATGTGCAGAGCTGGTGTCCTTGGGATCTGCAGCTGGCGCCGCCAACGAAGCCCAGTGACGGTGTCTATCCATATCCTGACGATAACATTCAGCGGCCTAATTTCAATCCATGCTTGTCTGCGTGCGCAAAGTATAACCATGCCCAGGATTGCTGCACTGGCGGCTACGATAACCCCAACGTCTGCAAGCCTAGCACCTATAGTTCGGAAGCGAAGAAAGTGTGTCCTGATGCATATAGCTATGCTTTCGATGATCAATCGTCCACCTTCATCATCCCGTCTGGAGGCGGCTTCGAGGTTGTGTTCTGCCCAACGGGGCGCTCTTCCAACATCCTCAAGGTTTACAGCCAACAGCTGTTTCAGCTTGCAGCGACCGGGCATGTGTCTCCGGACATGTTTGCGGATACCCAAAACATTACTCTCCAGAGGATAATGAGTGGGGTACCGAAGGTTAAAGTCCCAATGACCTTATTGTTATTGATGGGGACTGCGCTGCTCTTATGTCTGCAGACCTGAGGAGACACAGTACCTCTGCTCCTGGAGTAGACAGGCTTGACGGAGCTCCAGCGCTGGCACGCTGTTATGACTACCTTGTGCTTTAGCGATTGTTGTGCATTATTGATACCCGTGCTGCGGATACCCTATCACGTTTATAGTCTACTATACCAAAGGTTCTTTACTTTGGATTCAATCGATCCGGTTCAATCGTGCCTGCATCCTCCATAGCGCTAGGCAAGCGCACGATGAATTATGGAAGGATTACTTCGAGTGCCTTTGTGGCTATGCCATCCTTGCCATGTGTCATCATAAACTGCTCGTATGTGGCGTACAGGGATCGCAAGCCTATGGCTGTAAGTGCGCTGGAACGAGCCTATGAGTGCAGAGTAGGCAATGGTGGCACAGACAATCCTTCGTATTAGCGATCCTGCCAGTTTGATCACTCAAGTTTTGCTTAGAGGGTCTTGGCGGCGTTGAAGCATCCGACGTATACCATACTCAAACAAACAGGCGACCCTTTCGATCTTCAAACGGGCGCAACTCCGGACCGTGCATCGATGGTGTTCTTTTCTTCCAACCATGAAACATCAAACATGTGCAGAAGAAGTGGACTTCTCCCCCATGGACCCCTCGGACCATGCATTCGCAATAGCCGCCCAAACCCCTTGCTATTCCTTCCCGCCCGCCGCAGCCTGCAGGTCTCCGCCCGCTTTGCTTGTCACGTCTGTACCCAGTATCGAAATCTCCTGCTGCCTTGTCAACCTCGTGCGGCGCTGCTTTGCGCAGGCGATGGCAGTATGGCTGCCATTCCTCTCGTCGTCTCTGTCCTTCTTCCTGTTCCAACGTCAAGTTTTGCTCAAGCAAAATCGCGATTGTGTATGGGATAGATTAGCTCTATTGCCCTGAGCTTTTGTGGGGAGCAACGTCGTGCGGCTAAGTGGTGCGCATACTGGCAGAAACGTTTTGTATTTGCGACCCGGGGTCTGCATGTATTGTTGAGAAGGTGCGTGTGTTTGCACGAAGTTCCCTGTCTTGTCCTGCGCTCCGTTGTGTCAAGACCGATAATTCGTGATGGGGTTTCAAATGCTGAGCTGTCTAGGTGCTCGCAACGCTCCTGCAAAAGACGAAGACGCAGACAAGAACATGTCTCCACCTCTGCCAATCTGGCGGCCTCGGCGGACGCTGATCGACTTGTATACCGAGAGAGACCAGACGTCGTGGTGCTGGAGAGCAGCTGCGGCATTCTCTGCCTTCTTGATTATGCTAGGGTGCGTCGGTCCTGGACGCTTCAAGTAGTGTATGTTGACATACTCTACAGCTTCCTCATCTTGGGCCCCGCCTCCCAAAAAATTTCATCAGGGGGAAACTCTATCCAGCCGTCCGTCATTGCGGCCATCGTAATCCTTGTTGTGGCCTATATACTCTCGCTTGTCGTCGCCATCGCTTGCTCCAGCTGGGTCTTCCAGCTCGACATTCTCTACGTTCCCTGCCTGACATCCTCCCTACTCGGCCTCATCAATGTCCTCTACAATCTCACTACGCACAGTGCTGCCCCACAATGGACAAGCTTTGCCATTGCTGCTGTCGTTCTATCCGTCGTCTCATCCCTCGTCTACATTATAGCCGCGCTTCTCACTTTTCGTAAAATCCATATTGTGAGAGCCAGAGACGCTATGCACAGACACGCTCCGGAACCCTCAACGGATAAGATGATGCCTGAGACTGAGTTACAAAGGCAACAGTTACTGCGCCTGCTCTTACAGCAAGAGGATGCCAAGAAACCGAGTCCAGACAAAAACCAGCAGACTTTCAAGCTCGACTGGCCTGGGAATAACGACAACAGAAGGAATACGATGAACACGATCAGGAACCTACCGAGGGCAGCACGCCATGCCTATGAGAATAGGAGTAGCGCTTCGTTCATGGTGCAGGACCCACATCCACAAGCTGCGATGCATATGGATCCTGTGACCGAAGAAGAGTCAATGAACCCAAGGATGGCACCGATGAGCACATCAGCCTACCCCCCTTCCTCAGGCTATGACGACCACAACATTCCAGGCATCGTCAACACCCGATATCAGCCCGGGACCCAGGTACAAACCTCGACCTCTGTACCTCCTCCGCTACAACCCAACGGCTATCCCATCGAAAAGCCAGAGCTTCAACGAACGAACGAGCCGCCCCTAATCGAAAGGGGCTACAACCAGTATCACGTGGTTGACGAAGAGGATTGGCAAAGACAACAAGTCCAGGAGCGGAGACCTACGAGCACCGCAAGTCGGGAGAGCAGAAGACTGGAGATCGAGCTAGCGGACAGAGGCAAAGTGGAAAGGAGAAGGCAGGATCTGAACGGCGTGGAGGTCTTCGGAAGTATCAGAGGGGTGGAATTTGATGAGTGGGGCAGGCGATGATGGGTCTCTTACGGTCTCTAATCACAAAGAAGTAATGTATAACGATGGATGGCGATTCGGGTGTTGATACAACATAAAAAATGGGGGTTCCCTTACTATTTGGGAACGGACCCACTGGGATGATGCAAAGGCATATACCAGAGCTTCCTACATAGCTAAACGAACAAGATCATACAGAGAACATGATCGAGTGATGCGATAGGAGGTCAAAACAACTTCATCATCTAGTAGAAGCTGAAGAAATACCATCGAAAAGTTTCCTTGACACAGATTGTATTTACTTGATAATCGCCAGACTGCCAAGCCTTCTCCTCATATTCGGTTCAGACTTTCAACATCGGGCTCTGAACAATTGTCTCTAGAAGTCGAGTCACTGCTTCCATTCAGCTCAGCATGCCGAAGAGAAAGGTGGGGGCATTGGAAAAGGTAGACGCAGACCTGTACGACCCCGTTGCCACCCATAAACCGCCCTCACTTACATCTCGCGCACAGATCGAGTCTCCAGTACAAAATCAGACGGGATCCCACGTGCGTCCTTCGTTCTGTGCTACAGCCCGACTCAGCACTAATACGAGACAGGTCATACAAGGACGACTTCAACAACCAGTACGGCCAATATGACACGCAGCGAGAAATCTTTCTCCAAGCACCTTCCACCGCGACTGACGACGGCATTGTCTCACTCCGAGATCTAGTAGACTTCGTTTCTCATGTCGCCGATTGTTACCCACAAGAGACGGCTGCCTTCCCGAAGGACCTGATGCACATATTGAATGCGCACCATGCTGAACTAGAGCCGGAATTGAGGGAGAAGATTGTGGGGAGTCTGGTGCTGCTGAGGAGGAAGGACATTCTCAATTCGTCTACGTGAGTCTGTACTTGTGTCTTGTACAGAATGAGGACCGGCTAATCTTTGGGTCCACAGGCTCTTAGATACACTTTTCCCCCTCCTTATCTCCACGCCCAGCAAATCTCTGCGAACGCTCCTTTTCCAAAAGATCCTTTCCGACCTACGGACGTCCAACGCAAATGCTACGAATCACCCACTCAACCGCACTATACAAACCGTTCTATCCAACCTCCTTAGCAGGGACAAGACATCTCCAAAGGGGATATGGGCCGTGAAGCTCACACGAGAGCTATGGAAACGCCAGATATGGACCGACTCCAAAGCTGTCGAGATCATGAAAGAGGCATCCCTCGCGGACAGCGAGAAAGTCATCGTAGGAGGCGTACGTTTCTTCCTCGGAGGCGATAAAGAGCGAGAAGAGTTAGACGATGAAAGTAGTGACGAGGAAGCTGTGGATATGGGTAGGCTGAAGCATCAGATGGCTATCAACAAGAAGAATAAAAAGAAAGCTAGGATGATGGATAACGCTGTAGAAAAGGTCAAGAGGAAAGAGAGAAAGAAGAAGCAACCGCATCCGCTGAACTTTTCGGCTCTACACCTGCTGCATGATCCGCAAGGATTTGCAGAATCACTGTTTTCTAAGCATTTGCAGAATACTAGATCGAAGCTTAATTTGGAGCAGAAGCTGCTGGTTTTGCAATTGGTGTCGCGTCTGATTGGTCTCCACAAGCTTACAATCATGAGTCTGTACTCGTACTTTATCAAATATCTCACCCCTCGGCAGCCATCCGTCACATCCTTTTTGGCTTCGCTAGCTCAAGCAACGCACAATCTGGTCCCACCAGATGCTCTAGAACCTTTGGTGCAAAAGATCGCAAACGAGTTCGTCTCGGAGGCCGCTGCAGCTGAAGTTGCCTCTGCTGGATTGAACGCGATTCGGGAGATATGTGTACGGCAGCCTTTGGCGATGAATGACACTTTGCTTCAAGATCTAGTCATGTACCGAAAGAGCAAAGACAAGGGTGTAGTGATGGCTGCAAAGGGATTATTGGGTCTCTATCGAGAAGTAGGCGCAGATATGCTGAAGAAAAGAGACCGAGGAAAAGAAGCAGCGATGGGTTTGAGGAGCGGCGAAAGGAAAGAGCAAAGGTTTGGCGAAGAAGCCCTTGGCCAGATAGAAGGCCTGGAGCTGCTAGAGAAATGGAAGGAGGAAGAGCGGCAGCGAGTGCGCGTGGAAAAGGGGCTGCCTGCGGAGAAAGCGTCTGACGAGTCCGAAGCAGGGAGTGAGGAGGAAGATGCAGGGGACTGGGAGATTGATGAAGCCGAGGACAGTGACGACTCCGGCGGCTGGATCAACGTGGAGAGCGACAAAGAGATCGACATCAGTGACTCCGACGACGATCGACAAACCAAGAGAGCAAAAATCCAACTTCCAATCTCTAAACCTGACGACCACAAAGAGAATGTAGAGGACAAGCCTGATGCCACCGTAGAGAAACCGTCCACCCTCGCAACTACCCGCATACTCACCCCCGCAGACCTCGCCAAACTCCAAGAACTCCGCCTCGCCGCCAGCATCAACCAAGCCCTCCCCGCCTCCCAACGCAAACGCGCCGCCCAAGCCGCCGCAGCCCTGCAAGCCCGTCACGCCGACGACCAGATCACGGCCGAAACCATCGAAGGCCTCGCCTCCCTTTCCAAGAAAACCACCAAAGCCGACAAGGTCGCCTTGGCGAAAGCTGGCAAAGGCGACGAGAGCGTGCGGCAGAGTACGCAGGCTAAGCGGAGGGAGAAGAAGGATGTGCTGGGGAAGAGTACGACTAACAAGGAAAAGGCGAGGAAGAAGAGTTTCTTGATGACGTTGGGGAAGGGGAAGGCGAAGAATAAGCGGAGTTTGGTGGAGAGGGGGAGGGTGTTGAAGGCGCATGTGGAGAGGGGGAAGAGGGGGGGGAAGAGAGGGAATAAGGGGACGTAGAGCGTGATGGCTTCTCATGAATGATCTTCACGACCCTTGATGTGTGAATTCTGGCTGTGACGCAGAGACGTGTGGGATGATATCCAATAACTGCTTCACTCCTATCGGAAAGAATCATCAACGTCTATCCCAGTCCTACACTCCAATCTGAGACAATCCGATCTCAATATACATTTCTATGTGGGTTTGTATACCTCAAAACCGGCGGTAATGCTGACACCAACAGCACAGAAGTGGACAATACAGCCTAACCCTCAGTCACGCTCCCTACAAAATCAGCGACCAATACACTGATTCCGCCCATATTCAGCAAACCCACAGCAGCAGGATAACATACGATGAGAAGCATATTCATCCTAGAAACCAATAGCCCCTATAATCGCCCTATCCATATCTACAGCTCTTGAGTAGCTGCTTCGCTTAGAAGATCGCAGCTGAGGAAATATGACAATGATTCCAATTATGTTCCAACTGCATTTCATCAGATTGACGGGCTATACCCGTAGAGGAACGTGCCGAACGTTATAGATAGAGAAAATAGGATATGTGATGCCAAGAATAGTGGCAGATCGGAGCACATACTGCGCTAATCCGATAACGCTTAGCGTACCCCGAGGCCTGAAATAGACTAAAAGGGGCACCTTATGATATTGCCCTTCTCTCTTGCCTCTTTGATTTCTCACCTTTTGCCATGGCACCGAGCCGAAGGTATATGAGTGATACGCAGTCCATTGCTCCTGTTCCTTGTTGGACTCCCGCTGGCTGCTGCTTTCTACTTCATCTTACAGAGCTGCAAGGATGGACCGACCTCCTTCCCAATCAGGTCCTGCAGGTACCAGCTGCACCTGCTTCGTTAGGAGACCCACAGGAACACCATACCCAAACAGTGTGATAGTGAGGTAAAATGGCTCAATCTCATCTCCGAGTGCGTTATTCGAGAAGGCACGATGGAGCCAAGTTCAGGGTATTTTCGCCTTCATGTCCGAAAATCTAAATCAACGTCACTCCGACCTCCATGACAAGGACCAGCTGCCCAAAGCACGCAGTCGTCTGATTGTTAGATTATTAGTACTTCTTCCCCACTGCTCTCCTAGAATTGGTATAAAGCTACCTCCCACACTCTCTTTATCTCTCGTAGTTTTATTCGACTTCTCCATCGGCAACTACTCCTACTACTGCCATATCATCGTTCTATTCTATAATGCTATTTCATACAGCGATTCCAGTGGCGGGCCTCTGGCTCACCCTTCTCCTCCCTACCCTTGCCGCTATACTACATGAACAATTGGCTTCCGTTCCCAATGGTTGGACTCAAGTCGGCGTTCCAGCCGACAGTGACACCTTGGTCTTACAGATTGGCCTGGCGGAGCAAAATCTTGACAAATTCGAGTCAATGATCTACGATGTGTCTACGCCCGGCTCCGCCTCTTACGGAAAGTACATGGATGGTGATGCTGTGGCCGCTATGCTCAAACCATCGAGCGACGCCAACAACGCTGTCCTCGCCTGGCTCAAAGAAGGTGGTGTAGCTAACGCCTTCAGTGATGGAGTGTTCGTCAACTTTTCTACATCTGTGGGCACTGCGAACACACTCTTGAGCGCTCAGTTCAAGTACTACGCGAACGATGGAGTTCAGAAGCTGCGAACAACAGGCTATTCCGTGCCAGACCATCTCGCTGATCATATCGATCTCGTGACGCCAACTACCTATTTTGGGAAAACCGTCCCCCAAGCGCCGACAGCGAGGACACACTCCTACACAAAGCAGGTGGCGCCTCGTCAGGCAGCAAATTCCAGCTGTGCAGCTCTCATCACACCCGCTTGCCTTAAAGAACTGTACAACATTCACTACGAAGCAGATACTAAGTCGGGAAGCCAGATTGGGTTTGGAAGCTTTCTCAACCAATCGGCTCGTACCCAGGATCTTGCCCTTTTCGAGACTGCCAATTCTATTCCCCAGCAAGGCTTTTCCGTTGAGCTCATCAATGGTGGTATGGACGATCAAGCGATCGACAAAAACCACGGTGAAGCCAATCTGGACGTGGAGTATATCATCGGAATCAGTCATCCTCTACCAGTCATCAGCTATATCACCGGAGGATCACCGTAAGTGGTTGGCACGCCGCATCTGGCACCGTTGTGCTAAACGTTACCTAGTCCATTCATCCCGAACCTTGACGAGCCCACCGCCGCGGACAATCAAAATGAGCCATACCTAAATTACTACCAGTATTTGCTTTCACAACCAAACAGCGCGTTGCCGAATGTCATTACTAACTCCTATGGAGATGATGAGCAGGTAGAACTTCCAATCGTCCCTTAGTCTAGCACTTATTGACTGGATATGATGATTAGACTGTACCTGAAAGGTACGCAAAGCGAGTCTGTAATATGATAGGACAGCTAGGTTTGCGCGGAATTTCAGTTCTGGAGTCTTCCGGGGATACCGGTATTTTACTGTCCATCTATCATGTACACCTCATTTATTAATACTGTATCAGGAGTCGGGGCCCCTTGCCAATCAAATGATGGCAAAAAGACACCACAGTTCACACCGCAATTCCCGGGTACTTGCCCTTACATCACAGCGGTTGGCGGGACTCAATCCATCGATCCGGAGATAGCTTGGGTTGCGAGCTCGGGAGGCTTCAGCAACTACTTCACCCAACCACGGTACCAAGCGCGAGCTGTTTCCAATTACTTGGAGAACGAAATCAGCAAAGAAACTCTTGCGTACTACACTCCGTTCTTCAACCGCAGCAATCGTGCATTCCCAGACGTTGCCGCCCATAGTCTATACCCAGAGTACGTCTCTACCCTTCCACTAAACTACTCAGCCTGAACGGGGCTATTTTTTTCGTGGAATCGTAAGGTCCTTGACTAATAGGTACTTCGCAGCTACTCCGTGTTCGTCAACAACAAAAAGTCTCTCTCCGGAGGTACATCTGCCGCCGCACCCGTCTTCGCGTCCGTCATTGCCCTCCTAAACGATGCCCGGTTTCGCGCAGGCAAAGAACCTCTCGGTTTCCTCAACCCATGGCTTTATGCCATCGGGTACATCGGTCTTACCGATATCACCGGCGGTGCCGCGGTAGGCTGCACCGGTATCAATGGTCAGACTGGGGCTCCGGTCGTTGGGGGAAGCATCATCCCGTATGCGAGCTGGAACGCCACTCGAGGCTGGGATCCGGCCACTGGGCTTGGGGTTCCCGACTTCGAGAAGCTTTTGGCTTTGGCTTTGGCTTTGCCGTGAGTCAGTGTGAGTAAGTGCTTACTAGTCTGTAACTGAGTAGATCCGAACTTTTGATCATCTCCGAAACTTTTCCGAATGATCGCCAGTGATTGGCATAATTGTGGGTGTATAGCGTGAAAACGACGCATGCCGGAACGGCGTCGTTCATCGCCAGTGATGAAATACCAGGCTGCCACATTTCTCGACATATGTGGCAATTTTACTCAGTCTTGCCTTTGTCGCCTTTGAACCCTTCTGTCTTTCCTAAGAAGTTCCGGTGCAGTACAGTCACCTCATAGCCTTGACCGATGTAGCTCTTCCCTCCCATCGTTCGCTGAGATGGAATTTAGGGTTTCGTTTCGTCTTGTCCTGTCATGTCATGTCTATGCTGGGACTTGGGATATGTTGCGTGATGGATACGGGGCCCCCTGCATGTAAGAAACCTTACAAGAAAGGCCAACCTGCCAGACGATTCGTTGCCTGGTCTAGATATCCAATCACCATTAAGGTGGGTATTCTAATCCTCGAGACGCTCCTCTCTTACTCAGCTCTAATCCACACCCACAAGGTAGCAATTTATCTCAAACTCCTCCCTCTCACCCGTTCCAATCGAGTTCGGGAAAGGTATGATTGGTATTGGCAGCGGAGCCGGGTTGACTTGATATAGAACAAGGCGGAAGTTGCGATGCTAGTACATGATTATTCTAATGAGGACCTTCGTAGTAGTATGGTGGTCGACAGACACAACTAGGATGGATTTGCGAATAGGCAGTACCTTACTTAGAGAGACAGAGACCCTATGAGATGTATCATCACACCGTCCGAGAGCGATGGGCCTCATAAGTCAACTGTGCTGAATATGTATCGGTCAAAGTCAATATCCCAGGTCCAAAAGTACCTGGTGCCCTGGGTATGTTTACTCGTCTTGCGGCAAACGTTTCAGACAGCTATTCAGTGGGTTAAAAGACTCTATAAAGAGCCAGGGATTGTGCTGAGCAAGCTCTCGATAGTCAGTCTCCCTTTATAGAGCAGGATTCTACTCCTTCTTGGAAGACCTACGGGCCGTTAGATTCGTACTCTTAGAGTAGCTACTTGTAGTCAGAATTGGTATAATAGGACTAGGATAGCTACCTTTAGCTACCGGTATATCCATGGAAATAGATGTGAAAGACAAGAACCGGGGGTTCGACTCCCCTAAGCTACGACGGTTCAGAGTTTACCAGTCTATAAAATGCCTAGAAATGGATTTTTTTTCGATACGTACGGTTCGATCCTCACTTCAAGACGCTCTGAAGGAAGTCCAGCAATGACATCGGGTCAGCGGGATCTGTCCGTATTCTCCAGTCCTGTAGACCGCGCTTCGAGTATCCAGTCGCCGCCGTTATTGTATAGTATTGATATTGGTCATTTGGTAGAGGAGGTCTGGATATATTTATAGTCACTTCCACCACCTATACGTAGTCACTGATATGATAGAATAGAGCCCTCTTGACGTATCTAGCATTTCACTTCACTCACGATACACGATACCTACTGGAGACTTTTGAGATTGCAGGCATTAACCAATAACCAAACTTCCATGGACTGGTCGGAGACGGTAAGACTGAAACCATCGAAAAGCTGTCTCTCTCTCATTCTCTAATTCGGCATGCAGTGCGTGAAGATTTGACTCATATTTTGATATTATATTAGGACTTACTAAAGGGTAGATTGATGAAAGTTGGAACCGGTTCAGTACTAGATAGGCATATGTTGTATTTCGAGAATATGAGTGTACGTACTGCACTATGCCAATAAGTTCCTTGTTATGAAAAGTCTTTGAAGGACGCAGGCAAGATAAGTAGACAAGAATTGGAGGATGAAGACGCACGAACGTTTCATGTATGTTGTAGATTGCCCTTGTGCTCGATGCTCGTAACGATATGTTGTACCTATTCAAAGTAGTCTTCCTCCCAGGATATCCGATGTGAAATCTAGCTAACAGGCGTAGGGACTCAAATGTAAGTCGCGAAAGCAAAAAAGGCGTGATACGGCGCACGGTGTCGATTGCTGAAAAGCCACCGCTCAACGCTTCCTCACATCCTCTCCGCTTCCACTGCTGCTCTCATCCGCGCTCACCTTCCCCGTGACACCATCAAGGCCTTTGATGTCCAACCCATCCGTAATGATGGCGTTCTGCTGCGCTTCGGTAAGGTCGTCCGCGTCGATGGTTACCTTCGGGCCCGTGAACCATTTCCGTGCGTCGACGAAGTAGTAGACTAGTGCTCCGATCCAAGTTGCGCAGTTGATGACGACGGTATAATTCATAGAGGATGCTGCAGGGAATCGTTAGTCTGGGGTGATGCAGGAAAATCAAGAGATGGGTGCGATCATGAGGGCAAGACTTACGGGTTGGATTTGGGCCGCCGACGGGGAACATTGACAGCAATATACCAAAAACCAAGAAGGCAAGAGCTGACCACGCGATGGGAATTGAAAAACGATCGCCGGTGTAGAAAGGTCCTGGCTTGAATTTCTTTTGCCCCCACACAACTCTTGCAAAGATGGGTACGCCCCATGCGAAATTGTTGCCTGCAACTGCAAGCGAAAACAATGCCTGTGCCGCCGCAGGGGCGATCAAGCACAAAAGACCCAGGATCGCGGCCAAAAACACACAGCCCCAGATTGTACGGAGCGGTATGTATCCGAAGCGTCGAGAGATAGGGCGGAAGAATCCCGAGAACGGAAGAGCGCCGTCTCGCGAGAAAGCCCACGTTTGACGACTGGCAGCCACAAGGATGGAAAGACCCATCATGAATTGGACGATGAAGAGTAGCGACATGAGACCCAAAGTGCCGTTCTTGCCCACGGCGTCGTAGTATATTTGGGCCATGGGCTGACCAAATTTTGAACCTGTGACCGAGCTGAGATCAGGGTTGATGGTAGCGGCAATAACAATCATGATGATGAAGCCAAGGAACCAACAGGAACCGATCGACGCGAGAATCCCGAATGGCTGTGAGATGAGTCAGTGATCGATACACCATCTTAGTTGATCTTACATTGGACGTACGACCGCTTTAGTTGCATTCGAAGCCTCCTCGGCCATGTGCACGCAGGAGTCGAAAGATCCAACAGTCCAGATCGGGGATAGCCAGGCTAGCATGAATGCCCAGCCGGTTGGCCAGGTGGTACTGTTCTCTGTTTTAGTGAATATATAATGGCCGTTGTTCCGATGATTCCGGGCTCCGATAGGCAGTGCAATGATGGTAGCAAGAATGAGGACGAGATTCATGACGACGAAAACGGTCTGTAGCTTTCCCATAAACTTGGACATTACAGAGGCCAGGACTCCGTGGCAGATAACACATGCAAGGAAGACGCCATATATAGCTCCATTGGACGGGGTCCACTGTCCGTCACGAGCAACGACGATGACGGAGAGGAACATGAGAGCAAAGCCATCTGCGAAGCATGGTCAGAGTGACCGCGGCCGAGGGATGAATGAAAATGTTGGGTTCTCACAGTCTATTGAACAAAGACCACCCACAAGGCCGATGGCATTACTATAGCCAACTAGGAAGCAAAGAGGGTTGCGGGTCTTCTCCGATGCAAGATAGTGCGTCCACCAGTACAAACCTCCTGAAGTTGGCATGGATGACCCAAGTTCAGCCTGGAGAAAGTCAACATGAGTTTCTATAGGCACAGCGCCATGTGAGCTTCACCATAGCCAAGCCTACGACGAATATTAGGCCAGTAGCCAAAAACCAGCCCTAGACCAATCAACTCGTTGCTCGGTTGCATCTATCATCGCTTGATGTCACGAACCCAAACCATTCCAACAGGGCCAGCAGGGATGGAATAAGCCAAGGTCGAGGCTATCGATGGCAAGAGGCCCATGATACTGAAGGCAATCCCGAACACCTCGATCATCGTAAAGTTGCGGCGCAATTCTTGCTTGTATCCAAGCTTGGCTGATCCCTTGTAAGACACACAACTTCCTCGGCTTATGAACTGCGACTCACCCAAGTCTGCTGCGTCATCCTCGCTCGCAAGATTGTAGTCGGGTACTGAAACGGTCGAAACTCTGCGCTCCGCGTCTTGAGAGGCCATATTGAGCGCTTACTTTGATATAGAGAGCGTAAGGAATACACGGAAGAAAAGCAAAAGTGGAGAGTCAAAAAGACAGCTTGCATCCTGAACCTATATCTATACCGAGAGATCCCTTGCGGTCCCACGTGGCGATCGCAGGGTCATCGACGCGGGGGTGCATGAGTATCAACGCAGTCATAGCTCGAACAGACTGATAATGGAAAAGATAAGGACTTGATAAGATGCTGTACAAGGTGCACTAGAGCTGACTAGAGTACCATTTACCCCTCAACTGTCGGTCTGCTCGCATTGTTAGCGGGAGATGAACCGTCCTGGAGCAGTCTGTCAATCGTGTGGTTGACCGGGTTTGAATATAGATCGCCCTCATCGTTGATACACAAAACATCGGCTAAGACGCTATCATGACACTGTATTGACTTCTGCGGGTGGTAATCTTCTAGGTAAGGTACTTAGGTATGTTGTCTGAACCACTAGGCCAAATCAGCTTAGCCCCATGCTCGCCTAACCTTGCCATGTTTTGCATTTTGATTGAGGTCCACATCACAAGAAAGGAACAGCCTCTATCAGGCATCTAAAATGCAGCGTCGAATGGTCTGTCTCGATGTTTCCGACATGCTGTTCCTGACCGACTGACGACTATCAGCTCTCAAAGGAGGATGAGGCAGCCGTAGGAAAGGATGAATTAGAAGTTCGCCGGGAGGACCAAGACAAGATCAATAAGTTCAGCAGGCTGCATCAGCGTGAGATGACGTTGGAAGACGACTTGAAAGTCAAGGCTGTAAGCTGAATCTCAGGAACTAACGAGAAATTTACGCTGACTGACGCCTGTTGCAGAAGGATAAGGAGGACCTCGAAGAACTCTCCAATGAGCTCGAGCTGGCTGACGAGGAAGATCAAATACCGTATGTTACATGACCTCGCTGCTCTTGATGTTCGATCGATGATGACAATGCAGATACAAAATTGGTGACACATTCGTGTCATTACCGTTGCCGGAGGTGCAGGGAATGCTCGCTTCCTCGACGAAAAACATCGAACAATCCGTGTCGGAAGTGGAAGGAAAATTAGGCACGATCCGAGAAGAAATGGAAGAGTTGAAGATTCAACTGTATGCAAGATTTGGCAAGAGCATTAATCTAGAGACTTAGAGGGACTTGAGTCGTGCCAGCCATCTCATGTGTTATGATCCACTGAGACGAGTGACCCGAACGCACTGCGCGGCACTAATTCCGCTCATGGTGGCGTTGGAGGCATTTCTTCGAAGAAGTCTCTTTCATCACCCGTTGCTTAGTGCCGTCATAACCGTCAACTCCACCCATGTGGGCTCCGGTAGCCGGTCCCACACGATGAATAAAATGATTCTAACGCCCATGGCTCCAATTGATTTCTCCACGAGGGCGCTCGTGCGACGACCCTGTCCTTGGATATTGTGGCTCGAAGCTCTAATGCACCTATTCGGACGTTATGAGTTGCTCCAAATGCCGTCAAGGGTCCACCTGCTTCGATGAAAGCACGCAAAGTTCTCCAAGCACCTGTGCGGACGAGCAAGTACTGGAAGCGATATCAGAGCCATGGGAAAATACAGGGTCTCCTACAAACACCGAGACCTGTCATGGTGGTAGTGATCATGTCGTTGGAGACAACCCCACGAGCCTTGGGTCCAATTCCAATTCGGTTGCAGCCATGAACGGGGACCACCGCAACGATGACGAAGTGAAAGGCAAGAATGGACAGAAGCTAGAGGACCAGGAGACAATGGTATCATTCAGAAAAGGAGACCCAGAGAATCCCTACAATTGGTCGGCGAGAAAAAAAACCTTCGTCTTGATGGCTGGTATCATAGCGGTCGTCAATAGCACGCTGGGCTCCTCGCTGCCAAGCGGAGCAATCAACTATATCAGCAAAGACTTCCAAGTCACCAACGAGCAACAACTCGTCCTTCCGATCTCCTTGTTCTTGGTCGGCTACGTCCTCGGCCCTATATTCTTTGGCCCACTCAGTGAAACATACGGAAGAAGGATCATTATGATATCCAGTTTCGCGGTATTCACCGTCTTCACCATGGCCTGTGCCCTTGCACCGAGCTGGCCTGCCCTCCTTGTATTTAGATTAATCTGTGGTGTCAACGCTTCCAGTGCTATTGCCGTTGTTGGTGGACTGTATGCAGACGTATTCGGTGACCCCGTCATTAGAGGGCGTGCAATGGCAATATTCATGGTTGTAAGTGAAACAATGGACGGTGATATACCATTGGCATGCTAATACAACCAAGTCTACAACCGCCGGCCCTCAGGTAGCGCCCATAATATCCGGATTCGTGTCCGTTGTGACCTGGCGGTGGACATTCTGGTTTGGCCTGATATTTGCTGGAGGTTCACTCGTCTTGCTCCTCTTTTTACCAGAAACCTACGGACCTACGATTCTCAAATCACGGGCCAGACGCATGCGCAAAAAATCCGGTAATCCCAACGTTTTCGCGCCCATTGAGCGGACAAAAAAAGGGGCCAAGCAGATGATCAGCGTCACCCTGATGCGTCCCCTGCATATGATAGCCTTCGAAGCTATAGTCCTCTTTACCTGCATCTACCTTTCCATTGCCTATGCGATCTTCTACCTCTTTTTCGAAGCTTACCCGCTCATATTCCAGGGTATATACCAAATGAATACAGGCGTGTCTGGGCTCGCGTTCCTTCCCATCCTGGTCGGAGCAGTCATAGCTTTTGGTATCTTTGTATATTATGATAGCATCCTTCAGCGTGCTAAGAAAGCTAAGAAACATTGGGCTTCGATCGAAGAATACCGGCGTCTACCGCTGGCCTGCCTTGGTGGTCCCCTTTACGTCATATCATTGATCTGGCTGGGTTGGGCGGCCAATGCCAATGTACACTGGATCGTACCTATGCTAGCTGGTCTACCATTCGGTATCGCTTTTATGCTCATCTTCATGGCCTTACTCAATTACATTACAGATGCATATGAGGTCTACGCTGCAAGTGCCATGGCCGCTGCCAGCATCTGCCGTTCCATCTTCGGAGCCATACTTCCATTGGCAGCGAGTCCCATGTATGGCGAGTTGGGGATAGCATGGGCGAGCACTTTGCTAGGTTTTTTGAGTCTAGCGATGTGTGGTATCCCTTTTGCATTCATCAAGTATGGGGACCGAATACGAGCGAACAGCAGGTTTTGTAACGAACTGAAGGAAAGAAAAGTGGAAGCAGCTAGAGAGAAAGAGGAGGCGGCCGGGGAAGAACAGGCTACGCAGAAGGATGTCGAGGCTCGAGATATGTAGCTCGAACATATACAATTTACGTATTTATCGCCGTATATACAGCGGTGCGATAAACTGCTCGTCTAGATAATTAATATCAGTTAATAATCGTAAAGTAATGCGAATGGTGACTGCCTTGAAAAGTACCTTAGTCTTCGAATGTTGTGCGCTTGCACTTCATAAATAGAAGAGTTCACCCCCTTCTGGTCCAAACTTACTTCTGGTCCAGCCCTATAGCTACAGGGTACCCTTAGGCCTACTGACGTTCGTTGTTATAGATACTTAACCAGGCTTATTTCATAAAACATTTTACTATAAGATCTGTTCGGTATAACGTTTTCTACAGTATTTATAGCGAAAATAGGTTAAAACAATCGGCTGTTATAGCATAAGAGGGCGTGGACCAGCAGTAAGTTTGGACCAGAAGGGGGTGAACTCTTCTAGAGGGAATATTTGAGAGGTCCGGATCCATCGTTTCTGATGGCCCGCGCTTCGAATGACTCTGTAACTCGCGCCAGTATGTACTCACATTGACCAACATGTCAGTCTGAAACAGGCACCGCCTGTACTGGGATGCTGATCCCAATTATGAAGTAAGAGATGGGGCGCAGTCGAATCAAGCTGAGGGTCCCTGCTGCCTACAGCTACTTTTTACTACCACCTTAGGTATTCCAAGCCAGGTTCAACGAATCCTCATATACTCATACGTTCGATTGACCTAGAATACAACTTACCATAACAGCTCTCTGGCATTTATACAACACCACATTCGTGGATACCGTTAGCATGTCCGACTCTACTGAATTCCAACTTGTGACTACCTTCAGCCATCACAAAATCTTTGATGAGTACGAAGAGCTCAATTCCGGCCACGGCTATGATGCAGACACTACGATTCAGGCAGCTCTCCGCCGTCAATACCCAGGGCTGTCAATGACAGTTACACCCGCTGGCAATGGTATTCCTTTCCCCACCCTATAGACAAGGCGTTAAGACTAACTCTTCTATTCAAGTCTCCCTGCTCCAATTCGCTGCTGCGGGTAATGCCACCGCCGAACTCGACATCGTCGATGAGTCCGTTCAACGCTACCGCTACTTCTACAGCGGCAACTCTCGCCGCGGCATTCCTGACCAACTCGTTGAAGGTCGGACCTTCGCCAAATACATTTACAGATGGGGCACCGAGTACTTCATCGTCTACATCATTGCGATGGGATATACGCAGCTACAATACATCCTGAAAGAGCCGGCTGAAGGCGAGACAGTTATGTCTGGCAATGGTGTGACCGACAAGTTGATCGCCAGCATTGGCGTATGGCAGAAGCCGGATGACAAGTACGTGTATGTGTACGATGGGTACTGGCAGGCAAGCAGCTCGCTATATAAGGAGGTTCAGAAGGCCAATTGGGATGATGTGATACTGAATGAGGAGATGAAAAAGACGATCACGGGCTTAATGCATAAGTTCTTTGACAGCGAGGATATCTACAAGGACCTAGGGGTGCCTTGGAAACGAGGAGTGCGCACAATACGGCAATCATGGGACATATTCACGTTGGCTTACATGTTTACAGGTAATTTTCTGGGGCCCTGCGGGCAATGGCAAAACCATATCTATCAAAGCGCTGATGCACTCACTTTTCAAAAAGAACGGCGACTCGATTCCTAGTCTGTATGTCAAGGCGGCGCCTAACACTTGGGATATCCGGAGCATCTTCTCGCTGGCGCGATATATGGCGCCCTGTTTGCTAATATTTGAGGACATTGATACGATCGTTACGCCAGGAAGTCGAAGCTACTTCTTCAATGAAGTGGACGGTTTGGGTATGTCAATGTCCATTTCCATGCACATGGTGATTACTGATATGATTACGCAGAGAACAATGATGGTATATTCATGGTTGCATCAACCAACCATCTCGACCAATTGGATCCTGGCCTCTCGTCCCGGCCCAGTCGATTCGACCGCAAGTATTTGTTCCCCCTTCCTTCGATGGAGGAGCGAGTACTGTATTGCGAATATTGGCGCTCCAAGCTCGCATCTAAGCCCTCAATCAAGTTCCCAAAGAAACTCTGCGCTGCAATCGCTGGCATCACGAAAGACTTCAGCTTCGCATACCTCAAAGAAGCTTTTGTGGCCACGCTCCTCACCATCGCTGGCCACCGGTCCGAAGATGAGGTGCGAGGAGCTGGCGACGATGAAGGCAGCGATCTGGATGACTATGAGTTGTGGAGGGAGATAAAGAAGCAGGTCAAGCAGCTGCGCGATGATATGGATACACGATCCCAATGGTCCCGAAATCACTTGAAATGTGTGGAGGATCTTTCCTACAAAGAGCATGACCGTAACAAAGAGGCCACTGTGACATCTACCGCCACAGCCACCTCGCAAATGCCTTCTCGGAAGCAGGAGGATGGATATGGAATGGCGAAAAAACAACAGAATCCACGCCTTGGCGGACGGGTGGTGGATTGTGATGCTCGACAAGTGCCACTCATGACTGATGAGGGGAAATTCTTGGACAGCAAGTTCGGCGGGGTTGGTGGTATGGACGTGCTATAAGCATTGATCTGATCGCTCTGTATCCACCGGCTGCTGTCTAAATCTCCGGTCTTTCATTTGGTGGCGCTGGAGTGTGTTGTCGATTTCTTTACTGTAATTACACACTGGAAAGCAGAAGCATGCGAAGATTGCTCAGTCATTTCCGAGTCCCCAAGTCTGATTTGCATTAGCATACAGAAATATAAGTTCGTATACGATATCGACAAGTCCAATAATGATGAGAATTTTTCTTTTTGAGGCATGATGCCTGCAGCGCTGCTAGGTACATTGTTTTCTCAACATGCCATGGTGTAACACGCTGGCGTCTATGTGATACCGTATATCATGAACAGCCTGGTGACTACTATCAACGTATCCCATGTCCTGCCACAACACTCCTTTCAGGGGTCTCTTGCTCAAACCCTGCCAAAAGGATGAGTGCCAATGTTGTCAGGCGATACGATAATTCTACGGACAATAGAATAGGGCGAGAGCGATATGTTAGTCAAGTGGTAGTATGAATCTGGTAGTGAGGATAGCCTCCAGTTTACAGAGACTTGGCTAAGATGTTACATCTTTGACAGATTATGTGGAGTATATTGAACGGATTACTGTTGAGTTTACTGTGGCGGAAAGGGGTTAGGTTCTCCTGATATTGCGTAAGAATCTTGGGGTAGAGTGAGCCATGGAAGGGTTTGTTTGTGACTTGCAGACACATTGTGTAGCAGGACAAGCTCAGAACTTTTTCTAATTAAATACCAGCAACTACATGAAGGTTTAAAAGGTGCTTTCAATATACGGTTATATACTGGAGAGGAAATTCGACTTTGATAAGGTAGTAAAAGGAGACCTAACATTCTACGTCATCCCGTTGCCAAGACATCTTTAACCTTGGACAAACGCGTGTGGTTTCTGGTCGCTGTTTGCAAACAGCTCAAGCACACGACAACTTAAAGGTCGGTCTGCACTTTGACAACCGGGTTGGAGGCTGTAAAGCTCAATCGTAGGTGAGTTATACTTGCGATACATCATCAGCTATCCTCTCCCATGTCATGAGAACTTTGGCGACTGTGTTAAACTCACCGTGTTCAATGCTCACGTCACTGCTTTCTTTCCTGCTACGTTCTCATTTCGCGAAAATACCCTGGAGTAGCGCAGTCCTTCTTGACAACAGTCACTGACGAGCTGGGCAGTCGCCAACATGGTTCTTCCATCGTTCACAACAACAGCTCCGTCTGTACACTTCACCTACCCACCAGCCTCTTTGCTGTTCTTCACGCCCTCTTCAAACCCCGCAGCGCTGAGCCCACCAATTTCCCATTTCTCAATTGCTCGGCCTTTCACCATCAGTCCAAAGCTCTACAGCAATGCCCTCAATGCCGCTGTTCCCATCACCATCGCAATTCTCTATGGGTCGGCAGTGACCTTCGTGAATCGCATGAACAAGGAGAGAGATTACAAGCCATGGGCTTTCAGCAAATCGGTCGTCTTTTACTTTCTAGTTGTCGCGCACAATATCTTCCTTGCCTCGTACTCTGCCTGGACCTTTCTGGGGATGCTGAACGCCATAAGGGGCTCATGGCCAGGCTGGAACGGACAACACGGACTTGCTGGTGTCGCTGATGCATTCTGCAAGATGAATGGACCGCGCGGACTCGGAAGTGCTGCTACCTTTGACGCCCGCTCGACAGGTTGGAGCTACACGGACAAGGCGATCAGACTGATTGAGGGTCGTCCAGACTCAACCGATGTAGGCAGGATCTGGAACGAAGGTCTTGCCTTCTATGGATGGCTCTTTTACCTTTCGAAGTTCTACGAACTTTTGGATACTGCTATTGTTCTTACGAAAGGCAAAATAAGCTCGCCTCTGCAGACTTTCCACCACGCTGGAGCAATGATGTGCTTATGGGCCGGTATACGGTACATGTCTCCACCGATCTGGATGTTTGTATTCCTTAACTCTGGCGTACACACGGTGATGGTGAGTCGCAGCCTACAGGAAGTGAAAGCAAGCATACACTGACGCCATCTAGTACACTTACTATGCCCTCTCGGCGCTTACAATTCAAGTGCCCCAGAATATGAAGAAGATCTTAACGGGTCTCCAAATAGCACAGATCATCTTCGGTACCACGTACGCGCTTGCTCACTTATTTGTGGCATACGACATCCCCGTACAAATGTCATACCTCTACGTCCACAATCTTTCTACCGCCATTCCTAGCGCTGCGTCTACTATCTCTTCTGCTGTCAGTAGTGCCTTTGTGAGCGCAACGGCGTCGGCAGGTCTCGCGAGTTGGCTTAAGAAAGCCGCCTTACGCGCTGCTGGAGAGGAGGGCCTCGCGGAGAACGTTCGGAATAACCAAGGCGAAACCTTTGGCATCGATGCCGTCCGTGCAGCGGATGTTGAGAAGGCTCATGAAGAGATCAGATACAGGATGGGCACTCAGAGAGTCCACTGCCTTGACACATCTGGGGAGGTATTTGCAATTCTATTGAACGCGTTCTATCTCGTTCCTCTTGCGTTCCTCTTCTTCAAGTTCTTCTACAAGAGCTATGTGAGCCGTGCTCAATCCGAACCCCCGAAGCCGACTACACAAGAGAACATCATGGAGTCCTCCAAGACTGCCGAGAAGAAAGTCGAAAAGGAAATCAAAAACGCCATGGCCAACACGCAAGGTGGAATGACTGAACCTCCTCCTGAACTCAAGGAGAAGCTGGAGAAAGCCAAGAAGGATGCCAAGGAGACTGTCTCAGACATGGGCGATAAAGCTAAGAGCCAGGCAAAAGACTTGGGCGCACAGGCCCAGAAGACGGCCAATGATCTAGGCAACAAGGCCAAGGACGCAGCTGGCGATATACCAGCAACGGTCCAGAAGGGCGCTCAAGATTTGGGTAACAAAGCGAAAGACGTTGTTGGCGATTTGCCAGCAAAGGCTCAGAAAGGCGCCCAGGATCTGGGGAATAAAGCGAAAGATGCTGTTGGAGATCTGCCAGCGAAGGCACAGAAGGGGGCTCAGGACTTGGGCAACAAAGCTAAAGAAGCCTCTGGCGACATTCCAGCAAAGGCACGAGAGATGGGCGCTCAGGCGAAGAAGGCGGGGAAGGACGCCAAGCAGATGGTCCAGGATGATCTACAGGCTCTACAAGAGAAAACGAGGAAGGCGGCAGAGAGTCAGAAGTCCAAAGGCAGCAAAGAGAACGGTGAGCCCGCTGGCGGCCCCAGTAATCGTGACAGGAGCCCCGAAAAGAACTCGAAGCCAAGAGACAAGAGTCCAGAGAAGAAGGCTCTGATTCACGGCGAAAACAGCTCAGCAAAAGCTCCTGCATCGCGGGAGAAGAGTCCAGTCAAGACCCCAACGCCAAGGGAAAAAAGCCCGGTGAAACCCTCCAAACCAGCCGAAGAGAAGCAAAATGAAAAAGAGACACAGAACGGCACCGAGCCCAAGAAGGCAGGAGAGCCGAACAACGAAGCCGTGCCAAAGGAGCCGGAACAGGAGCCGAAATCGGAATCTGAGGAAAAGAAATCCTCACCCGACCTCGGCGCCTCAGGCTACGAGATGGTCCCCGACGAGCCCAAAACCGAGGAGGAGAGGAAAGCGGAGGAGGAAATGCAGCCCAAGCAGAGCTGAAAGATGTCATTTTCTTGCTCACTTTTCACACGGAGCTCGATGCTTCATCTTCCTTGTCCTTTTGCGGCGAATGCAGCTGCCACATAATTCAACACCAGGCGTTCTTTCTTCTATCTTACAGACGATGGGTATCTGAAACCCTTTTCCTTGGTCCGACCCAAATATTCCCCCAGATAGCAAGCAGGTAGTTTTGCGAGTTCTTGCGATGTGCTTTGAGATGTGCGCTGAGATAGGTAGATAATGGAAAAGCTTGCGCGAGTGCATCACAAGTCCAAGATTCCGCTATGGGAAATCGTTTGATTGATGACTTACTTACACTATTGCACTCGACGTTGGAAGAATTTTCCCCCTAAAAGGATCGGTTCCTGTTGGCGCTGGTTCAATGCTCGACAGACATAGGTATCCTTTTTCCCTCAGACCTGCTTCACAGATCGTATCGATCTTCGAAGGTAATTAGCTCTGAAGATGTTCATCCCCTTCATTCGTCAAAATCCCTGTACTATGATAGATCTCCCAGTCGGCATTACCTCCTCCCCTCCCACCCTTCCATCCCCTTCCATTCCCCATCCATCCCCTATCAACCCATTACACCCCTCCTCAAACCTCCCCATTCCCATCCGCGCTTTCCTCCATACACCGCCCTACAAGTCGTATATGCTGCGCTTTTTTTTTTGTTGGATAGTGTGACTGTTGGGGAATTGGAGGGATGGGAAGGGGTATGGTGGGGAATGGGGAATGGGGAATGGGGATTTTGGGGGATTTTGGGGAATTGGGGTTGGGGGAGAGGGGAGAGGGGAGAGGGGAATTGGGGTTGTGGGGAAGGATGAAGATTGGAGAGGGAGGGTGGAAGGAAGGAAGGGACGGAGGAGAAGGGGGGAGGAGAGGGAGGAGGGGAAGGGGAGGGTGGATGGAGGATGGAAGGGTGGGAAGGATATTTGGAATTTGGGTATTTATTCGTCCAACTCATTTGGGCATGCGTGGGTGCGTGATAATGGTCATAGCATACTCACACGCTCGCGCTGTACATCCACTATGCTTGACCAAACGCCATTGTGGTATCCCCATCCCATCCCATCCCGCACCAAAAACATCCAACACCTCCCACCTCCCCAGAAAACGCCTTATATCCCTCTATCCCCTTCCCAGTATCCCTTCCCCTGTGTCACCTCACCTCACCTCATCTCATCTCATCTCATCTCATCCCACCAACCCCCCTCAACCTCCGCCTAAGATTCCACAAACCCACAACTTTCGTCCCACTCCTCCTCACCTCCGCCTTCTCCACCCCCCAATCAACCAACCCCCCCTCCTCCCCTCCCCCTCGATAACCATACGCATTATCCCTCCCCTGCATACCCGACACAGGCACAGAAACAGCCGCAGCATACGGCGCATGTCCATCCTGGAACTCCGGCACCATTCCCCCCCTCCCCCTGCCCATCCCCTCAGCCCTCACTCCGCCTACAATCTCCGCATACAACGGCAGCTCTCCCCCTTCTCCAGCGGGGGGTACGTAGCCATGAACATCGCAGCCACCACCGCGCCAGTCGCTGCGTTGGCAGAAGCAGGTTGTAGACTGGAGGTGGGCGATGCGGGCTGCGTTTTCCTGCTCGAGGGCGGAGAAGGATGCGGTACGGTGGGCGCGACGGGCGCGGCGTTTTTGGGAGTGGGTTTTTATGGCGGTGTAGGAGAGGAGGGTGGCGGCGACGAGGAGGGATGCCATTTTTTTTGTGTGTGTGTTTGTGTGATAGGTGGGGGGGAGTGGGGGAGGGTGATGTGGGGAGGTTGATCTGGTTTTGGGGTTTGGGGTTTAGGTGGGAGGTTATACTATGAGAATGTGCTGTGGTGGTATGTTGAAAGGATTGGAGGTGGGAGGATATATCGTTGCGTATATATGACGAACATTGCTGTTGTATGATGACCACTTTTCAAAGATGCGTATTCGGTTTGGCGGGGGGAGGCATTACGATGACGCTATTCTTAAGGAGCGATAGGGCTTAGGAGCTTGCGACTAGTAGGGCCCCGATTACCGTATTGGCAGAGCCTTAACTCAGCCTCCTTGATCCGTCAACAATGTCACAACGTACCTTAGAAACGCAATGAGTGTTGCGTCCCTGTCACATCATGGGAAGGTCGTGTCCGTGCTCTGTTGCGTGCGGAATCTTTCCCACCTATGCCTATCATTGGGACGTGGGTACTCTGTATCGTTGTATCCAATAAAGGTCGCCTGGCTCGCAGTTCATAGTTGAGGATTCAGGATGCAATCACATACTTAGTGGAAGGCAATTTAAGTATCTTCGGGTATCTAGTACTGTAATGTAGTGATTCCAGAAATATCGCATACAACCCTCCCTCATAGCAAAACGCATCCTATACTACACCCTTGGTTTACTTCCCATCGGCACTGGCGGCGGGACCGGCTTTCTCACGCCAGGTGGTGGCGGCGGAGCCTTTTTGTATAGTGATTCATTTGACACCGGACTATTCGTATTGTCCCTCATCAATATAGGCGGATTCTCTCTCGCAGGTGACTGCCCGCCATGGCCAGCACTGGGCTCATCAGCCCATGGACTCGATCCCTGACTCGGCAAAGCTTGTGTCTGGTCCTGCTGAGTATTGGCATTAGTGCCTGCGTAGCCATTGACCCTATTCGCAACATCATATTTCTTATTCATGGCCCCGGCCCATTTCCCGCCAGCTGCTACTTGCTCGCCGTGTCTTTCGCGGAAATTGTTCGCTGTGCTGGCTGTAGCTCGTGCGTCGGAGAGTGAGATGGACGATGGGTCTTTGTGGAAATTAGAGGCTGTACGGAGAGCGTCCTGCTTTTGTTGCGTAGTCGTACCGGCTTGGGGTGATTGGGAGGAGGGAGGTAGAGAGGTGGTAGATAGCTTGGAGAAGCGAGAGCCGAGATTAGTTAAAGAAGGGGTTTGCGATGTCGAGGGAGTGCTGGTAGATTGTGAAGCCCATGGGTTTGGTGGTTGGGTTTCTGTAGATGGACTTTGAGATTTGCTGCCGATGCCGAACCCAGGGACTGAGACGCCTGCTTTGCCCAGTCTGTTCAAGGCGCCTACGTTGAAATCTCCGCTGTGTGATGCGGATGGTTGGATAGCTGCTGTGTATGTTGGTGGTGGACTTGGTGCGTGGGTGTCCGGATGCGAGTTCTGTCTAGGTGGTAGTCGCGGGGGAAGTGAAGGCTTCGGCTTTGCAGCCAATGTAGTGGTCTGTTGGCCGTTGCTCTGTTCAATTCGTCTTACGGGTGGTTTTGGTAGGTTCCTTGAATCGATCCCTGCAGTATTCACCCTGTAGGGGACAGGCGGAGGAGCAGGTCTCCTCGCGGTTTCCTGCTCCCTTTGCTCTTCTGCGTCCCTCGTTGGTGTTCCTCCGGCCCTCAGGGCGGCTCCCGATTGTCCCGCTGCCTGGCCATAGTAATTGACATTTCTAGGTGGTGGACCAAAGGCGTCAGGATCTTTCAGTGTGGCCAGGGGCTGTGATTGGTGTTCTGCTGCTGCAGTATGAGGGTCTTTGCTTTTGCCCTTGCCTATCCAGCCAGCCTGTCGGGTTGGTCTTTAGCTATAGTATGTTGGTATGGAGTTAGGAAGAATTACAGCTTGGTTGATGCCCTTGTTGTCTCCTCGCCACGATTCTTTACCGCCATCCTTGCCAGACGGATGCCATCCTCCTTTGACTAGGCTCTTAGCTTTATCCATACCTAGTCGGTAACTGTGACAGGGTCTTGCTATGCCGGATGAGAGATTCGGGTTTATTCCGTAGATTCTAGAACTAGGAGGATCGATTACACAATTGGAGAAGGAGCAATTATTTCATAACATTCTAACGTCTGATACTAGCATTGGTCACTGCCTCTAGAGCTACTAAACTCTGATATTGTAAATTGCAGAATGATATGTTGTATGGTATTTGCAAAATTATTTATTGCTGACCGAGCTGGGTCAAGGCTCATAAGAGGACATGACCGTTTCCATATATGCTTCGTACTTCAATAACATCAGCGCGAAAGCGCTGCAAATGGATATCTTTCCAACGCCTTCAATTATGCTCAACAGTAAACACCACCCAACCTACACAAGATGACGTGGCTGTACAGTCGAATCATCACTCTCATGCAGCGATCGTACCGAATGCATCGACGACACCGTAGATTCCTGCCGCGATCGATCCTCCCCACCCCATCGCGACGTGTCGATCGAGAAGCCCGAGACGTCCGACAAGCGTTCGGGGAGGTAGGGTTCGAAGGGGCCGTCGAGGTGGGAATCGTCGTGTGGAGATGTCGAGTGGGAGACTACCCGTGCGGCTTGCGAAGGGACGGGTTTTCGAGCTAGCACTCCCTGTGGTCTGGGTGGTGAGGGCCATTCCAGGGACGGTGAGCTCGACCGGGTTCGGACTTGGGCGTGGGTGTCCCGGTCTTGTATTGCATCGCTGGAGGCGTAGGTTGAGCGGTCTGGCTCTTCACTTAATGTACTGGGGTGGACCGGAGCCGGTGCCTGCGGCGGGGAGCGGTCTGCAAGGTTCCTAGTTCCTATCCGCGAAAGAGGTGCGAAGTGGGATCTTTCTGCTGCTGATTCCGATGGACGAGGCGATGCGTAGGGTGGTGGTGGATCGAAGAGGCTGTTTCCGGACCCACGGTTCGAACCTCTTGTTCCGGGTCGCCCAGCTTCGGTTGCTGATATATTAGACGATACCCTGGTGTCAGACGTACGTGCGTGCGGCTGCACGACGGATGGCTGCGATCGACGCATCTCCAGGGCTCGCGCAACGCTGAATCTGAATTGTGGGCTGGTTTCGGACTCCGGCGTCCTCGAGACTTTAGGAGTCTTGGGGGTCGTTGGCGAGAGCTCGAAGTTGAACAGACCGAGCGAGTCCCTCGTGTGAGCCGACAAAGGTTCTTGTACACCTCCGCGCGGGGATCTCTTTCCAGCGGGGGTCCTCAGTGGACGAGCCGGAGCTGGCCCTTTGTAGGATGGCTGCCGCTCAATAATGGGCTCGCGTAACTTTTGTATCATTGGTTCGCGTGAATGCGAATGTCGTTGACTGGCATCTCGTTGCTCTTGCAGCTTCCGCCTGCGGCCGAGAACCCAGAACACTAGTATAGGTATTAATATGGCGAGGAATGCGATTGGTATGATGACGGCTAACGCCAATTTGGTTGGTGAAAGTCCATGTGATGCTGCAGGTGTGTGTGTTGGTGTTGGGGTCTTCGTGACGGGAGCGGTGGTAGATGTGAAGATTTGGGTCGGTAGAGGGAGGCTTCGTGAGGTCGTGGGTACGGACCCAGTTTCCGTTACTAGACCGCTAGGGACAGCCGTATCTGTTGAAGAGATGGCGACTTGCAAGGAGGTTGCTGTAGGCAGAGCATGATCACCCCCTCCGCTTCCCGGTGCTGTGATGTCCGACCAGCTCTTGTTCGGTGGTTGTATGTTCGTCATCGCTAAGGTAGCAGGCTCGGTTGCTGCTGCGCGGTATCGGATCGGCATGGTCGTTATGTATGTAGTCTCATTCGGGTAGAGAGGTTGCTGTCATGTTTGCTTTTGGATCGCTGAAGAAATTGTTCCTGATGGGACAAAGCAAAGACAAGAAACGATTAGTAGTGTCAGTGATGAAACTAAGGGGCCGTCAGGGCCATTTCTTTGTGGTATCATAAAGAAGATCAGACTCGAAGCGCGATGGAATGGATGAAGGGGCTGTAGCAGTTACGGTCACAAAAAGAAATCATCTGGTTAATGTGAAACAGGAGATGTCATGTATCGCAGTGTACAGATAGAAGCGAACTCTGTCATTTGAACCTCCTTTCCCACCCAATTCTCCGAGCGAAAAAGGATTGGGCGCAAAGGGAATGGGAAGCTTTCTCAATAACGCGCATGGCGCAGTCTCCTGTTGGTTGGAATTAGCCATGCTTCTTCAATCCCACCAAAGACCAAGATGTGTGAGGCGCTGATCTCTCCTACTAATGGTGCCCGAGACGGCCGACTGTGAAACGTGAAACTCCTCACCCTAGGCCTGTTTGGGGGCTAGCGTAGAAGGAGCCGTTACCCAGCCCCGAGCCGAGGCAATAGCGTGGCCGGGGTAATTTCAAGCAGGAAGGCTGAGCCGGCCCAGTGGTCTCCTACATGTACCGCAAGAGCTAAGCCATGCCAGTCGAGGTTTCATGACGACAGGTGGGATCGTTGCATTGCCGAGCAACAGGGTCTGGGGTAGACATGATGCCGTCCATACTTTGCATTGATCCACTGTGATCAAGAACATAGTAGAACTTCCCATAGAATATTCTACGAGCGTTGCCCATGGACTTGATGCAACTATCATGGAAGCTTTATCACACCTGTTCGTGCTGTGAACCTGTTTCTCATTGCTGCCTCATTGCTCTACCTGTACCTGTACGACACAACGGCACGTTTGATGAGAGCGTCTCGAGCCACTCTGATGATCGTTGCCGGTATCGGTATCACACCCAACATTCCCGTAGTAGCGCATCAGCAGTTCAAGCGCGTTACAGACTCGAGCATTCTCCCCGTATCATTTCGAGACAAGAGACTGTCCAGTAATCTATCATTGTAATCTCTCTGGAGCTACTCGCTTCAAGCGTTGAGTCCACTACGCTGCTCACCCTGGCCACCAAGGGTGCAAAGTCTGGAAGGAGTGGGACCTGAGCATCGCTGCTGGGATCATGTGCCTGCCATATACGGCTCTTGAAGTCGATAACCAAGGTCACGTTGTTGAGACCGTGCATTCGGCTGATGACGCGGAAGCAATGTGACTCGAGCAGCAAGGCTGATATCGGTGTGCACGAGATAACTTTGATGACGCAGGACTTGCGCAGTATGTCGGTACGGGCGAAAGAACGACATCGTGTATGTACGTCGCAGACGAAAACGGTATGAGAGATGTGATCCACGAACCGGATGTCACTTTGTCCGTACTGAAACGTAGGAGTCGCGCATCCCTGATAAACACGAGATGGTCTTGAGCATACAGATCAGCTAAAGTTTTCTGTCGTGATTGATGTTGAGCCTTCGAGCATTGCCGAATTGCCACACCGTTTCTCTCGCCATTGGAACAAGATCTTCCCTGTCTCGTCACTGTGACAACGGGTGGTAGCCACCACTAGATATGATGGGGATCTCGGCTTAAAGCTCATGGGAAAGGGTGATTAGAGTTCGACAGGTGAGAGATCGGTCGTTATTAGGATATGAGGATCTGGGGATTCGCCGGGAGTGTTGTGATATCCCTCGTCGCACTGGCCTGGCTGTCTCTGGCTAGCATCTAGAAAGTCGCTGGACTTGTGTGCTTGATGAGCTCGTATTGTTCGCGGAATGTGCATTCCCATGTTTGAGTTAGGTGGAGTTTTACACGCACCGTCATTGTATATTTTGCCTTTGACGCATAACCCGAGCACGTTAAGCTGTGAGCTGGATATCATTTGCGTATACACCACACCACAAAGTGGATCGATCTCTAGCTGGTAGAGGACCTCAATCCTTGCTGTCCGACGTTTTTTCCTTTGAAAATATTGAAAGGTGATTATGTACATCAAAATTAGTGTTTCTGAAAGTATACTGGCCTCAATATGGCTCACGGAGCCGTTCACTCCCAAAGCTTCGAACAGCGACCAACACCTCTTCACATGTCCATAGACTCGATGTCAACAATATTAGAGCCTCCTACGTCTGGCCCAGCGACGATTGCGGCATCCGTGGATATATCGGGTTCCATATTCTCCTTGTCCTCTGCCGCCACCATAGTTTTCGCATCCTTCGCTGCTCTGTGGATGGAATTGGGACCCCTGCCCTCGAGGGTGATACTGGCGAGGCTGGTAGCTTCTGTAGCATGATCAAATACCCCTTCGACGGCGACTGCCTCGTTATCGATAAAGCGTTCATCTTCGCTATCGGGTTCCTCATCCGAGGCGGATTCATCAGAGGAGCTGTCGAAATCCGCAGGGTGATAATCGGGACACTCTGAAAGATCTAGATAGCGCGCCTCGCGCTGGGGGTTTAGACAGTGACAATTGCCATCGGTCTCATTATCTGCTTCCACTTCCCATTGGCAGTAAATGCATCTCCAGATTCCATCGTGGCTGTCTGAAACAATAAAATCCTCATCTCCGTCTGAGGCGCAGCCAGGACATCCTCCGTCCTCTTTGCCCATACCACAGCCGTCGCATGAAGGACAGATACCATTCACTAGCTGCCAATCACAGGTCATACAGCGCTTCAGGTCATGGCCATTGGGACACGAGCCGTCCTCGATACTGCAGCCACAGTCTTCGCAGCGCCAGCTGGAATTACCAAAGTCAATCCCGCCGACATCTTCTTCAAAGTCCGAGTCCATAATCACATCATCGCTAGACGACGTAAGATCTGCTTCCAACGAAGACGGGCTCTTTAGGCCTGAGGATTTGGTCTCAGAGGTCTCCTCCTGCGTTCCATAGGGCTCTCCATATTCATCCAGCTCCGTGTCGGTCCCTGATGACAACGTTCCCTCTGGCTGGGAAGACTCGACATGTTCTATGTTGGTTTCAGGGGTGGCCAATATGACGGGGACTTTCTTCGCAAGGATCGCAACATTTTCGTTGTTCAGATGCTGGTGTATGGATAAAATGAACAACAGAAAGCAGGACTTTCTTTCCAACGCGATGGTTTTCAAGTGGCCCGAATAATCGAAACCCAAGCTCGAAGATTGGAGCTTTGGATAATAAGCGACAACAACATCCTCGTCAGACGTAGAGGAATTACATCCCATTGAGTCATACGCAACGTCGATCTCCTTCCAGAGGGGCATCTCTGTCGAGGTTACTACTATCACAGCTGCGGTGGTAAGGCTGCGGCCGCAAGCTGGTGGTAGCTCAACGTCTCACTTGACCATTCAAGAGCGTGGTCGACACCTGAGGACGCGTACAACGCGTGAATTTTGGCGCTAGTTCCAGACCATAGTCGGCTAAATCTCGGCAACGAGACGCGTGGTGGCCAACGACCGTCACCGTGATTCCCTTTCGGAAGTCGCTCGTTGGCCTTTGTAGCCTGTCATGTGTCGACGAGCGAGGAAGAAAGGCAAACAATATGACAAGATATCCCTTGACCGCTCAGTCTCTCCCAGATCATTTGTCCATTGCACCACACCCCGGAGACGTGCAATCCGTCCCGTGCTTCTGCCAACGCTATTGGCCTGGACTTTGGCTCTTGTTTGCAGTCTGTCGGGTGCATACGGCTGCTGTCGTTGTAATTCGTACCCAATAGTGCCCGTTTACTCTCGTGGACTGAGCTTCAGGATGGCTTTCAGCAGGTTTTCTTATTTGTGGTACGGTGCATATTATGACGCCAGGGTTCAGTATCCGCATCATCCCAAGCCTTATCCAGCCCTCTGACACGAATGGTTTCTAACATCCGTCGGGCATCAAGATCCAAAATCCGCGTGTTGGAGCTGCGGCAATATTACGGTTGTACGCTCTTTGGAGCCGTGCAGATACAATGGATCTTCAAGCCTTGTTAAAGGTGTAGCTACCTGTCTTCCGAGAAGATCGAAATGATTGAATGAGCTTGTGAGTTATCAAAGCCTTAGGCATTCAGAGAACGGCTAGGCCCCTACGCCTTATGCACGAAGCTTTCATCTTCATCCATAATACTATTTCGTACTTTCTTTGGCTTCTTCTCAGTGCCGAGTGGCGGGAGGTGCAGATATGATCCTGGGTGTGGCGCGGGAATTTCCTGAATCACGACACCGCCGGCGGGAAGACATCAAAGCAAACTGGTGCCCATGCGAGGACCCGAAGTTACCGCCGATCTGGCCCAGGAGTGGAGATAGACAATGAGATCAGGGAACGGGTTAGCTTGCTTTACGAAAGCTCATAATAACCGTTCAGCCATTTGCAGTCTTCGTGCACAACGTATCTGCTGAAGAATCACCTTGAGACGCCAACATCCTGATAATAAGTCTCGTTGCAACGTGATTACTTCAAATCGAGATGGGTATACAAGTCCTCTATCCAGGGGAAGATTCTGAAAGTAGCAAAGGGATCAATGTTGAGTGAGTACTATACCACCCACCCGACCACAACGAGGCTTTCCCCCTGTAACGGTAGCTGCTAATACTCGTACCCACAGTATTGTAGCCATACATGGGCTAGAGGGCGACCTGATTGGCACATGGACACACTCAAAGACTCAGACTTGCTGGTTGCGGGACTTTCTACCCGAGAACATCCAAACTGGTCGGATCATGACATTTGGCTATGATGCCGACGCTGCTTTCAGTAGAACAACGTCAGATATTGATGATCATGGCAGTCGGCTCCTCGTCAACCTTATCGATAAGAGGGAGGCAAATGACGTTCGTGTTTGAACACCATAGCACGTATTTTACGTTTGTTAACAATCTTCAAAGGAGAAGCAGAGACCGATCATCTTCATAGCCCACTCTCTTGGCGGCATTATCCTGAAGAAGGTCAGTCCTTGAACTATGTTCGCAGGAGACCTTGGCGTGATGCTTCATTGTCGTAGCGATACGTTGGGCAAGACCATTACCCCTGATTCTGATCGCGTATTTACGCCAATCCATTGACCTGCCGCACTTTGCTATATCGTCTCCTTCCTGATGAATAGCCACTTCCCACAATCTGGACATTCATTAGACTCGATTTGCTAACCAAGTGTAGGCATTAGTGCAATCCTTCATCGAGTCACGCTACAAGTCTATACACGAGCTCACCGTTGGAATTATCTTCATGGGAACACCTCATCAGGGAACCGATATTCCAGAATTTGCAAACATACTCACCAATGTGGCTCAAAAACTTCTACACAAACCGAATCCAAAAGCCACCATAGATGCACTGAAAGCTAATTGTACATTCCTCCAGCAACTGTCGAAGGACTTTCGGAATCAGATGTCCAACTATACAATTGTCAGCTGCTACGAGCAAAAGCCGATGAAGCATAGCCCTCGCCTTGTAAGCTTCTCGGTCGTGGAGAATTATGAAGTCAATACACAACATTCTGACGAGTCTTTTGTGATCAAGATCGTCGAAAAGTATTCTGCACTTCTTGGTGTTATGAACGAGGAACAGATACCTGTTAATGCCGATCATCAAGAGATGTGCAAGTTTTCCTCTCCCGCGGATGAGACATATGAACAGATCCACCTGCGCATAGGAAGAATGATGCGCGAATATGAGGAGAGCTCGCGAAGTCGTCAATGTACGTAGTCCCAATGCTCTGGACTAGCACGAGAAACCCGATTGAGCGCAGAATACATGATTATTGTGTAGTCCAAAGCAAAGAAAACACCAACGTCCACTATAGCATTCCTTACCACGTCAGTCCAGACTTTATGGGTCGAGATGACATTCTTCGTCAGATGAGTACAGTCTGCTTGCCAAGCGCACCCCAGCATTTCCGGCCCACTCAAAAGCGATACGTCCTATTTGGACTTGGCGGATCGGGAAAGACACAAGTCTGCCTAGCGTTTGCGCAGGATTATCGAGAAAGGTAGGGTCCTGACCATGATGTCCTCACGCTGCACCAATTTCACATCACGTACCATTATTGCTCAACATCTTGATATCTGTATCAAGATCAACTGCTGATCGTTTAAGGTTTTGGGGAATATTCTACGTCGATGCGAGTACAGATAACAACGCAGAATCCGGATTTTATGCTATAGCTGAGTGCTGTGATTTGAAGGGTTGTGATCCGCCGCGCACAAGGCGCTGGCTTTCCAACCAAAAGGACCCCTGGCTTCTTATCTTAGACAATGCGGACGATCCTGCAATGGAATTACCCAAGTATTTTCCTGGAGGAAGTCGAGGGACGATTTTGATCACAACAAGAAATCCCGATCTCAAGAAGCTCGCAACCGTTGGGTCGAGCGAGCTTGGTCGCATGAACGTTGAAGACGCTGCGTCATTGCTCTTAAAAGCGAGCGAATCTGGGGATCCGCAGAGCGACACATCGAAAGCATTAGCCACAAAGATTGTCGATACCTTGGGCTGTCTAGCTTTGGCTATTGTCCACGCTGCAGCGCTGATCAGGCAGCAAATTTGTAGACTGGATGAATATACAGAGATATTCAACAAGCACCGCCAACGACTTCTCTCAAATAGCTCGGGCCGTTTACCTCGTGCTGAATGTGATGTTTACGCAACTTGGCACGTATCTCGGGCGGCAATTCAAAGTATTGGAACTACAACCTCAGTCATAGCCCTGGAACTCCTCAACATTTTCGCTTGCTTCCACTTCGGGGGAATATCTGAACGAATTTTTCACTCTGCCTGGGACGTAAAGCTCGCCCACGCCAACAAGTCTGACCACCGTCAGGTTGTGAGTGAAGAGTGGTTCGATAAAGTGCTTGAAAAGTTGCGCATGTACGAAGGGTCTGCCACCCAATCCTGGGATCCGCTACCGTTCCGAGAGGCGGTCAGCTTACTCAGCTCCTTTTCCTTGGTCTCTTATGCCAAAGGCGAGAGTGGACTTGTACTGCATCCTTTGATCCACGCCTGGGCTCGGGATCACTTAGGCAAGGTCGCATTTGCCCAGTGGTCGACGAGGGCTTTGGTGCTATTGAATGCATCTGTTAGTAAGACCTTTTCATTAAACGAAAGTTATCGCGTGGAAAGGCAATGGTTGGCTCACGTAGATGCTTGTTCTCGGAAATCTGGGGACCTACAAACACTCGATGACGATGACCTACGAGCTCGACTTACAGCGGACTTTGCATGCTGCCAACTGTATCAGAATCATGGGCAGATTCATGAAGCCCATGACCTTGCATTCCGAGGCGTGAAATCAGCCGTCATGCGATGGGGCTACCTGAATACCTTCACATTGTGCCGCATGAGAGCGCTTGCAGATCAGTTTCAAGCCATGGGTGAGTTCGAGAGGGCCTTGATAACTTATGGAGACATTACGAGATATGTGGACCGAATGCCCTCCAAAGTTCTATTCGAAGAACTCATGGACCTGCAGCTGCTAGAACAGGAAGCGAGATGTTTTCATGCGCGTGAGAGATTCGAATTAGCTGTCACGTGCCAAGAAGCGGTAGTGAAGCGCAGAATCTCAGCATACGGAAAAGAGAACCATGAGACGCTTACCTCCATGGCACTGCTTGTCTGCTTGTACCGTGACGTGGATCGTGTGAAGGACAGTGTCAAAATGGGGGAAGAAGTGTTCTCCCTCTCGAAAAGGCTCCATGGTGAAGACGACACTATGACACTTCACTGCGCTCAAATACTAGCAGAAGACCACCAGAAAATTGGCAAACATGGTCGCAGCCTTGAGATGCTAACGTGGCAGAGTGACACGTACCTCAGTTCCACCATTCCAACGAATGCAGGAAGGCTCCGTTTGCTACACACGCTAGTCCTAAACTTCTATGGCATCGGACACAAGAAAAAGGCCAGAGCGCTGGCAACCATCCTGACCAGGTCCAGTGAGGAGACATTAGGCTTAGAGCACCCAGAGACACGCAAGCGCCCCCAAATGGTCGACTGCCTCGATTTCTGGGCTCAGGTCAACATAGAAGCGGCCGAGAAGGACGAGCCAATATCTTCAAAATCTCTTGACAGACTTGCCTTGATCAGCACGGAGATAATTGGGGCTCTGGAACCGGAGACAGACGAGAGACTACAGCAGCAAATCACGGACGTGCGCAAAGAGTTGGGAAGACAAGGGTGGGTCGATCCTAAAGTCCGCGCATGGATCCTGAAGTGGATGAAAGTCCAAGAGTCGGTCTGCATGGTACCGGAGCTTTTCAGGGAGCCGAAGCCTCAGGTAAAGAGCACAATGTATATCCTCGAGGGCGAGAAGAGCATGGAAACCGAACTCCGTGAAAGCCTGGGCCCTGAGCTGTACGCGAAACTCGAACGCGAGGCGTTGGAAGACCCCAGATTTCAACATCGGGACGCAGTATCGGAGGAAGACGAGAAAGCTAGGGATATTGCCTTCATGTCTAGTGAGAAGCTCTCCGAGTGGCTTGCTGAATGAGGTATGCGCAAAGAATCCTTCGTTATCTCTACATAACGGGTATTTGATAATTCCTGTACGGACCGTAGCTGAGACAAATGCTTTGATTGAACGAAGGTGCGAAATTTTCGTAAGATCCCATCGGTGAGCATCCTCGGGTATGGGAGGGCACACTCACGAGACCTAGCACATTCGTATGTACATCTTCTCCATTATACCATTACTACCGATGTATCTCGGACTTCATAGGTCTATATCAACCAAAGCACTGCTTCCTCGCCCTGGAACAAAGGTCTCGCCGCCGTTTCCCAACCTTGTGGGTATGAAAGTGTCTCCAGAGCTCATCCCTCGACTCGAACGCTCCAGTGCAAGCCGCAACTGGGCAAGAAAAACTGACAGGGGACTCCACAAATTGTACATCGTACTTGTACTCCAGAGGCTGATTCTTGTCTTGTATAGCAAATTCCTCCGAAACTCTTCGATATCCAGCGCCACGCGGTTCTGGCGATGTGTAGGTGGTCTTTTCAACAAACATCTGCATAAAATCCATAAACGTCGCTATATCATTCGCGCTACTCATCGCTCCGAGACTCACGCGCACCACGCCCGTTGGCTTCCCGTTGATTTCATCAATCTCATTGCCGCAACGCAAGCCCTCTTTGAAGTTCTCTAGCATCTGCGCGGGCGAGATATCGAGAGAGGAGGCAATACCTCCAGGATTGCACAGCCCTCCTGTCCGTATTTGAATATTGTTCAGAACGGCAAGTGTCTCGAAATCTGATTTCCCAACCCAATCTCCTTGGCTATTCCTGACGTTAAACGCTATGGTAGGACCTTGGGTACTGCTGTCACCGTATCGAGAATCTGGGCTCTGGTAGATCTGGCATACTGGCACGCCGTTGGCATGTGTCAGCTTCGACAGTTGGTCGTACAAAGTCTTTCTAAGATCGCAAGTATGTGAGGACACGTTCGTCATTGATCCAAAGAGCTTTGTGTGTACGCCCAAAGCCACCTTCAAAGCAATAATGCTGTGGAAAGCCGGCGTCCCATCTTCCAACATCTCATGTAAACTTGTGGTTTTCTTGGCGTACCACCCTCCTTTACCCAATCCTCCAACCTGGCCATTGATAACCATATCCACGGTCCCACCACCAAAATAGCGTCGTCCACTCAGGACATGACCAGCGTCCTTCCGAACGATCAACGCACCAAGATCCGGAAACCCGAAGATTTTATAGAAACTCAAAGCCGTGAAGTCAGGAGCGTTCTGATGGTCGCCGAGATCTAGAGGCGCAGTGGCGACCAAAGCAGCGGCGTCTAGAAGACTGTATATTTCACGCCTCCCAGGACCCGCTGAAGATCTGATACGACCCGGCCAGCTCAACGGCAGCCGACGTCCGTTCATGTTACTTTGCGCTGGATACGCGAACAGATCCACACTCTTGCCATCCTCCGAGAGCTGGGAGGTTCCGTGGCGTGAGGTGTCTCGATCGGAGAGCCAGCGCTCGACTTCTTCGTCAGATGCAAAACATCTTGACCCTCGTCCGGCCACTTCTCGAACCCCAACTAGAGAGGTATGAGCATCAGCATGATAGCCGTACCAGAAACCGCCTTCTTCCCGACTGTAGTCGGCTACACAGTCCATGACTAGCTTTATCGCTGCGGTAGCGTTCGCGACGAAGATTAGGTCGAAGTGCTTGGGGTCTGCGTGGAAGAACTTGAGGGTTTGGATTCGAGTGGACTCGATTTGGTCTGTGGAGAGCATGGAGGATGGGGAGTGTGAGTGTGGGTTGCCGAAGAGGTGGGTGTTCATTTCTTTTTCGAAGTCTTTGAGCAGGGATTTTGGGTAGGGGGTTGTTCCGGCGTGGTCGAGGTAGGTGGTTTCTATAACTGTTAGAATTCGCAAAGCTATAACTAGCTTTGGATTAGGTGGCTTACTGTTGAGAAGAGGATACTCCTTTTTCCTGATCTGGTGCACCGATCGAGGGTAAGGGCAGGCGTCAGACATCTTTGACTGGTTTTCCCCACCGTGGTGTCTGTTGACACTACAAACGAGTTTCATCATGAAAGGCTTCGCACCTATGCTCATACCTTTCGCTAGATCATGCTTCCTAACCTATATCAATTCATAACAAGAGGGATTATATATATACATCTCTCTAATCAGACTCTGATTAAGCCAGCTACCGCGAGGCGAACATTGGGGACTGTACGAAAAAATAGCTGGGGACGGGGAAGGGCTGATCGGTAGTTATATAGTGAACCTTATCCAATACCTACTGTACTACCTTACATTATGTTTTTGGAACCCCCATCCGTAACATAAGCCGGTCTAGGTACTTGTACAAGATTGCGGACGCTACGTGCCACATGCAGGAGTGACCGCATTGTTCATCTGTTGGCGGAACTCGTGGGGGTGAAATGCCACGTTTCTCAGGCGGTGAATCTGCATTTCTCTCATATACCCAAAGGCTCTTTGGCTCCGATTCGGAATGTATAATCCGTCATGCGAGCGGTGGTAATATTACTATCTAGCAGGTTGTTTCCAAGTCATAATGTAATATTACAATCTAGCAGGTTATTTCCAAGTCATAATGTAATATTACTATCTAGCAGGTTATTTCCATGTCATAATGTAATATTACTATCCAGCAGGTTATTTCCAAGTCATAATGTAATATTACTATCTACCTTAGCAGGTTATTTCCAAGTCATAATATAATATTACATACACCCTTAGTTGTTCTAGGCTATAGGAGAGCAGTAGTAGTCGTGTTGGTCAATACAAACTACCGTAAAATTGGCTTAAAGGATTGGTATTTTCGTTACCGAGAGCGAATGTCGGATCTGGGTCCTGATCTCGCAGCGAGGTGGCGACGGTCTAGTCTGTATGCGGTATAGCGGTATAAGGACGTTCATTTCTGATTCGACGATATCGAGCTGATGGTTGATGACTGTGCTCTAGCGAGATTTGTCTGTGGTCATCACGCCACGTTTATGTAGCATGCATAAGGTATGATAGTCCTTGGCGGTTTAACGATACGCTGCTAGATGTTGCGTTCGGCGTTCTCCGTGGCTTGGCAAGGATGGTGTTGGCACGTTATTGGCCGGGCATACGCCTCTATTCTCGATTTTCCCAGCTACGAACAACAACTCAACTGTGTCAGCCTGATGTCTTCTTTCCATATTTCGATCCTGGATCCAGGCTTTAGCTAGAAGAATACACATCTCAGGACCCGATTGTGTGCCCTGAACGCGTGACTGTTCAAGATGAAGCTTTTCAGCGACTCGCATGCTGACATTGAGCGAGACGCCATCGACGAAACCCATTTGACCAATAATAATGTTCACAGCCTCGCATGGCAGACAGTCAGAGTCGATCTGAAGAACCGAGCAAGTGATGTCGTGCCAGCATCGATTCTCTCGAACATCGACGGATATACCAAGGCTGGTACGAGAAACAGGATCAGGCCACACGCGGACGTACTGACCTTCATCAGGGCAACTGACGGCGCTGATGGGCCCGTCAGGCAGCGGCAAAACCACGTTGTTGAATGTACTGGCCCATAGAGACGCTGCAGCAAACGTTGAAGTTCTTGGCAGCATCAGAGTGAACGGCTCCACCGTCTCAAGGAAGATTTTTCAGAGTATCAGCTCTTATGTCGAGCAAGAAGATGCACTCATTGGGTCACTGACTGTGCGCGAAACGCTGGACTTTGCTGCACGCTTGTCCTTGCCTAAGTAAGGTCGAATTGATCGCCACGAAAGTTGGTAATCACTCTAATCAGGGAAACAGGACGGTAACAAGCAAGGAGCGGAAACACCGTGTAGCTCAGCTCCTTTCTTCCTTCGGTCTACAACACCAGGCCAATAGTATTGTCGGCACGCCAATCCGGAAAGGCATCTCTGGCGGCCAGAAGCGCAGGCTTTCAATTGCCAGTCAATTGATCACGGCCCCGAAGATTTTATTCTTGGATGAGCCGACCAGCGGATTGGACTCCACAGCGAGCTTTGAGGTAATCAAATACCTAAAGTCAATGGTTAGGAAGCACAAGGTAAGAGCCTCCGATGATGCGGCAACCCATCGCATTCCCGTGTTTCGCTGATTCGAACAAAGTTGATCGTCATCGCGAGCATTCATCAGCCATCCACAGCAACGTTTGATCTTTTCGATGACCTTGTACTCCTCTCAGCGGGCCAGATATGCTACAACGGAGACTTGCAATCAATCAAACCGTACTTTGAAAGTCGTGGCACTCCCATGCCACTGTATATAAATCCTGCGGAATTCCTGCTCGATGCTACCAGCGCAGACTTCTCCCACGACAAAGCCGAATCTCAAGCTCGTCTCGAGAAATTACACTCGGACTGGCGGGCTTCCTCGAAGCAAAAGGAGATCGACGGGTTCATCAATCAGTCCTCTGCGGAGAAGGGCTTGCACTTCGAGGGGACAGGTTCCCGCAGTACCTTTCTCAATATTATTCTCGCATTGCTTCATCGTTCCTTCATCAAAAGCTACCGGGATGTCGTTGCTTACGGGATCCGTTTTGCCATGTACATCGGCCTAGCGATCATGATGGGAACAGTGTGGCTCCGCCTTCCCACAACACAATCATCAATCGGACCATTCACCAACGCCATCTTCTTCGGCTCAGCCTTCATGTCTTTTATGGCTGTGGCATACGTTCCTTCATTCCTCGAGGACCGCGCGACGTTTGTCAAAGAGCGCGCTAATGGTCTTTACGGCGCTAGTGCTTTCATGATCTCAAACTTCCTGATCGGACTGCCGTATCTATTTCTCATCTCCCTGGTCTTCTCCCTCATCACTTACTTCCTGAACAACTTCAGGCCCACGGCATCAGCGTTCTTCACCTGGGTGATGTGGCTGTTTCTAGATCTGCTGGCAGGAGAGTCTCTCGTCGTGCTCATGTCCTCGATCTTTCCGAACTTTGTCATCGCCTTGGCTTTGACGGCCTTTGCAAATGGTCTCTGGATGAGTGTGGGAGGCTTCTTGGTGTCGCCGGACATTCTGAATCCGTTTTGGAAATATGTCTTTCACTATATCGACTATGTAAGTGATGACTCTCCGGATTCACTTCACCAGACCCATACTGACCCCTCAAAGCAATCCTATGTCTTCCGAGGAATGATGGTCAACGAGTTCGGCTACCGAGCCTATGATTGTGCCGAAGGCTGCAATTGTATGTACCAGACCGAATTGGCATCGCAGTGTAAGATCGATGGTAAGGGTGTGCTGGCACCGTATGGCTATAAGAATGGTAATATGGGAAAGTGGGTAGGTATCATGTTAGCGATTATACTAGTGTATCGTCTCTTCGGATGGGCCGTAACGTGGTTTAGGAGAACATAGCCTGGCGTGATCTGCTGCGCATGAATCGAGGCTTCGATTTTGATAATTGCATAGATTTTAAGAGCTTCTTCACCACCTAGTGAGACAGATGAGGTTTGAGCGTAGCTGAATTATCAAATTCGGCAGATGTTATGAGAATTATCATGTTGAAAAGGTACTAGCGTCTGTGCGGGTTCGTAGATATACCGAGTCCGTGGTGCTTCGACTCTCAAGGTTCGTACCTGTCTCCCGTCTGAAGCCGTACTTGTGCACCATATCAGTATCATGTCATGTATCGAACTCAGGTAAGAAAACATCGCCGTCCTCTGGACCGGAGCAAAACCTTGGGCTTCTTGCTTCGGCCGATGAGCAGCTTCCAGATAAGATACCTCCACGTCGATGACTGATCACCTCAATCGGATTGAGTACATCAATAATGATGACTGTAATGAAGGGTTCCCGCGAACTCGGCCAAGTAGCGAGGCGCCCGAAGCATATCTGCGAAGGAAGAGATAGCTGCTGGAGATGCTCGCGTCGAGGTATTGGTGAATTACCCTCTACATGAGGGGTGTTGTCATAGCTAACTGGCACACACCATGACCAACAGTGTTGTAGGACCTACGTAGTTCTCTCGAAGCTTCTGTACGATCTCAGTCAATTGACTAGGTGCGCGGACAAACTCCTCTGCGGAATTCAAATCGATGGGGTGGAGAATCCAACGAAGCGTACAGAGGGGTGAGTTTCGTTGTTTTCCTCTAGAGGCTAAATGGGCTGTACTTGTGATTTCTGTGATGCAGCATCGCATCTGCCTTGCATGTCATGAATTTGGGAAAAGGAAGCTCAGGACCACTTGTCGGACTCTCACTGAGAGCTGCCATAGTGGAAGTGTGATGCTTCAGCCTCCTGGAATTTTAGACCGTGGTGCGGAGTAGTTCGAGCTGAAAAGAGGTCCTATAGATCGAGTTGGAGGAAGATGACCATGTACTTCATGTGCTGCTAGGAGATGAAATATAGGCTGCTCGAGAGCGCGTATAGCCTAGCCGAGCCTGGTACGCCGTACGTCGAAAAAGTGGGTTAGGAAGGCTGACAACACTAACGACGATGCTGCTAAACCATCACGTACAGCATCTTCTTGCGATGTTCGTGAGCTTGCTTGGTCGAGTGGAGGTCTGCAGAAGATCGCCAGAGACGAGTACCGGAGCCGCTAGGCCGAGGACTAGAATCACCTTGGCCAGATATCCAAAAGTCTCAGCTCGCCGTGACTGCTCATCAAGAGCAGTGAAGAATTCGATTGTTGGTCCAGACTGTTTCACTTCTCTCAGTAGGGACCGAAAGCACACGGCAACTTCGTCCGAGATTACTCAAGCTGTGGTGTGATGCCTTGATGCTTGACTCACCAATGGACTGCCAGTATAAATCCATATTCACCCTTATGGGAGCAACATGTGATCCGAACGAAATCCTGTAAACGCATGGGGATGTTGGTATCTGAATATTTCTTTGCAAGCCAAGAGGATAATCGGAACGTTGAGGAACCACCCAAGCAGAAAACAGAGCCCGACTGCTAGGCCAGAGTACGCTAGCCATACTTGTTTTCCATTCAGATCGATTGTATGCTTCAATGGTGAATATAAGATATCCCAAACCGTGAGGAAGTGAACAAGAGAGATGGACCTAGGCTTTGAACTTTCTCAGCTGTAGTATAGACCGAACTACGGCCGTTGATCTAAAAGAATTCACTACACCATCTATCAAATCATTATCGAGAGGCAACAACCTGTTCCACTTGTTTGCATAAGCAAATCATTTCAACTTCACCTTATTGCTCAATCTCCGGAATACAATCTAAAGCATCAGTATGTCAGGGTCAGACCCCTCAACCTCTCCTCTCACTCCTCAGTGGCCGCCACACAATCAAGACGCAGCGACTCCACCGGCTGGAGGTCCTGAAGGGCTATGGCATGAGCAGGGTTTCTTCCAAGATACGATCGATGACAACGCTAGCACCAGAACTAGTGGGGATACGGCCGACGACGGACTTAGGGCGCGCCAAGCCTTTGAAGAGCGATATCCAGCAGAAGGCTTTGAGCAAATGTAAGTCACACAGCATGAGGAGTCTGCACTGAGTCGATCGCTGTTGGAGCTGACAGTGGAGCAGCTCGAGACGCCGCCTTCATCAAATACGCGCCACCACCCGGCTTCTCAACACCGTCATGAACAACGGCGAGCCCGTCAATGGAGCCGATCCCAATAATGACACCCTACAAGAAATGGTGGAGGATGCCGACGTCGAGGAGCTGACTGAAGAAGAACCATTGACGCTCGACCCCAGTGCTTCCCCTCACCCTCCCCCAATCCTAATCTTCCTAACTAACCTCCGCATCCCCCACAGCCCAAGACCCTTCCCTCCCCCCCAACCTCCGCGAAATTTCCTCCCTCGCCTCCTGGCAAGTCAGCACCTCCAAACCCGCCTGCGGCGTCGACGCCCTCCTCTCCCCCTCTCCAAATCACTTCTGGCAATCGGACGGCCCGCAGCCGCACCTTCTAACCGTACATTTCAACCGCTGGGTCAAAATCGTCAAGATGAGGGTATATCTAGACTTCGCACTCGATGAGAGCTATACGCCCACGCGAATGACGTTTTGGGGTGGGACGGGCATGCATGATCTCGTATTCCCCCTTTTCTCATCACATGCATGTAAATGGAGACTGGGCTGGGCTTGATGTTAACGTGTGTTGCAACAGGTGCAATTCGCCGAATGGCGCGGCGAAGAACCACGCGGGTGGGTGGATGTCGATCTTGAAGGTGTGGGTGTGGGAGGGAGGCCGGAGCTGAGGGCGTTTGTGGTGCAGGTGCGCATATTGGAGAATCATCAGAATGGAAAGGATACGCATGTGCGAGGGGTGCAGCTTTTTGCCAAGGATGATCGGGTTATGCGGGCGAAGTCGATGGGTGGGGTGCCGGTGGTTGAGGTTGCGGGGGATGAGGGAGAGGTGGGGGAGTTTGGGATGGCGGAGCCGGATTGGATGGGGGAGCCGGTGATAAGGTGATAGATGATGGAGTTGGTGGATGGATTGGAGGCTCTGTCTAAGAATTCGAAATACGACGGCTTGCACGAGAGCCAGGGGACTCGCAGGTACTGTCTTGGCTTTCAAAGAAGGAACCATTTCACGATTGCTAGTCGTTATCAACTGATTTAGCATGAGGTGAGCATTTCTCCTTGTTATTGACCGTCCTCTTCCTGAACGCATGCTCACACTGGTTCTCACAGCGTTCTGCGTCTATCAGAGCCACGAATGTCACTCAATGCACGGATACGGCGCTGCCTGCTTCATCCAAGTCTTTGTATCATCATTAGGTATGGTAAATGTATCTTTCTGGTTATATTTCGCATGCAGCTGCGAGAGGCTTCGTTGATATGTATCTATGATTTTGAAAGAATTTTTGATAGAACTTGAGCCACATGGTCACCGACTTGCTTCGTGGTAGATTTGCCTCCGATATCGCCTGTCCGAACGCCATCGTCAATAGTTCTTCGGACAGCCTCTTCGATAGCTTTAGCTTCTTCGGGTAGATCGAATGAATACTGCAACATCATGGCCGTGGACAGGATCATTGCGACGGGGTTTACTTTGTCTTGGCCTGCGATGTCTGGTGCAGAGCCTATCGGGCAGATCAGCTGGTCGCCCCTTGCTTGATAAAGCCTGATACTCACCGTGTATGGGTTCATATATCCCACTGACTTTCTGCTTTTTATCGGGTACTCCGTTCAAGCTCGCGCTGGGCAGAAGTCCCAGGCTGCCCGGTATCACACTGGCCTCGTCGCTGATGATATCTCCGAATAAATTGCTGGTAACGATCACCCCGTTCAAAGCCCTGGGATCTTTCACCATCAGCATGGCCGCGCTGTCAATCAAATGATGTCCCAGCTCCAAATGCGGGTAATTTTTCTTCATGACTTCGCTTACAACCTTCCTCCACAGCCTGCTTGTCGCTAGCACATTTGCTTTGTCCAAGCTCCACACCTTCTGCGGCGGATCCGTTGCCATCGCTAGATGAGCTGCCAAGTGTGTGATGCGTTCGATCTCGGCTTTTGAGTAAGGTTCGGTGTCCCATGCGTAGCCATCCTCTTCGGTGGCTTCTTTACGCTCACCAAAGTATATGCCACCAGTCAACTCGCGAATGATCGTAAAATCGACGCCACGGCAGACTTCCGCTTTGAGAGGTGAGATAGAGACGAGGCTATCGGAGGCAAAGTTGCAAGGGCGCAGATTCCCAAACGTTTGGAGAGATTTGCGGAGGGTGAGCAAGCCTTGCTCAGGACGCACGGGGCCGGTGCCATATTTCTACGACACAAGCGTCAGCACATGTCCAGTGGCCTAGACTAATGTGCATACAGGCCCACCTATGGCGCCGAGTAGCACTGCGTCGGCTTTCTTGGCAGCATTTAGGGCCTCGTCAGTTAGCGGAGTGCCTGGATCTTTCTCGGTTCTCGTAGCATCGATAGAGGCCTATATGATGATCAGCGCTATGACTTCGAGGTAAACATCGAGCGAGCTTACACCACCAAGGAGCTGCTCCTGGAAGTTGAAAAGTATATGGGGTCTCTCTTTCTCAACTACTCGCAGAACCTAGGCTAACGAGTAAGCAGGTCACATTGAGTTCGAAAGTGTTGGACGTACCTTCAATGCTTCTGCAGTGACCTAGAACGTGGAATGATCAGCGGACTGGCCTTTGGGCCCTGACCACGGTCTAATGCCTTTGACGTTGCTTACTTCTGGCCCGCAGTAATCCCCTCCAAAGACAACAATATCAAATGTAGGCATCCTGTGCTTTACCGATTTTTTGGAAGAGAACGAAAAGGCCAAGAACTATATCAAACCACGTACCGCTGACCGTCTATATAGGAAAGTTAATTGCGATATCCAAGACAATTCCCTTGCCCGGATGCATGCCAACCTGTTATTCTTAGGATGCTTATGCCGGTATCGGGCAGTGCGGATAAGATTCCGGCTTGGCATGGATCACCCAAAGACAAGGGTCCTGACAATTTCACAGCGGCCATCAAGCATACGCTAACGATAATCGAAACACAGCTGCTTCCGATGCTGGGCATTGCTATGGGGTTTGACAATTAGCTAATTTAGCAGCACGATATCGGTACAGAAATGTCACTCGTGAGTCCTTGAACTTCACTGCTGCCGCGCAAACGCTAAGCATGCTACTTCTCTAGCAGATAGAAGACGTCCACTCTTACGCGTGATCCGATACTGCAAGGTACCCAGCGGTAACCCAAGTCCAGTGACCAAAGTACGGCGGATATAAATACCGGAACAAATTGCGAAAAGACTGGTCCCTGGCGGTCACATTTCCAGCCATATCCGATATGGAAGGATACTCTACCTGGCCCACTGAATGTATATTATGGATGAGCATGCTGTTCATGGTTGAAGTCACTGGATTGTTGCCGGCATTAAGGTGAAGGCCCGAACAGCTTGGGATCCCGGGGTTGCATGGTTATGAAGAAATACAAAATTGGATCGGGCGGTAGATCTTGTGCCTGTACGAAATTGCATGGACGTGGATAAAAGCCAATCGCATATGGGAGCAATCAAAGGAGACCTTGGTATTGGTTTTCCTTTCGAATCTTTCCGATCCAGGACACAACGCAGTGTTAGGTGATGCTAGAAGCATCCGCATATGGAAGACAAGATCTTGTCTTTCCTCAATCTCCAAGGCAGAGTAACCAAGACTCTGTATCCATCAAAAGCTGGCATGAAAAGCTAATCGTCGACCCAATCTCAAGTAAAGGAATTTCGCCGTTGCACAAACAGAAAAATCAACGGGCACTTACTACAGTCAGATGGAACGCTGGACGCATTCAGTGCCCACAATTTGTCTAACGGCGTTCCATACGATCGATCTTGGACTTTTCGGGGTTCGAATGGGGGCCAGCAACATTGACCGAGGTCTAGGCCACCACAGTATTTTTGATGTATTATGCTGGAGACGAATGGATTATGACGAGTCGGTGCGAGTTGTAGTCTCTAGTACTAGGCTGCACCTCAAATCCGATGTGTGGTCAGGGGACGCTGCGCTTGCAACTGAGCGTGATTCGGCAGCCCCCGGACAAGGCTCTCAAGAGGTCAACTCTAGGAAGGATCACTCATTAGGATCACTCATTAGGTCCCGAAAGATCTTTACCATGCATGTCAGCCTCCTTCGATGGTGAGTTTCAACAGATCGTCCCACTAGGCTATTTCGTTTCATCTGATTCGAATCCCTTCCAATGACTCTTTGCCAACACTTGCGCAAGAATATCATTATGGCTCAATGAAAGCTCTCAGTACTGTCCCCAGGCGTGTTGGGCCGAGGAGTTGCGGCTCGCTATGCGGATGGATGCTAGCTGCATACCTGCAGGACTAATGTACTGTACTGGAAGAGATCCATACCTCGCTAATCTCTATCGCCTCGGTGATCAAAAAAATGACATGACACATGTCAGCAATCCTACGCCGTCGTGGTGAGCTGAATCCTTCAGCCGGTACCTTCCATGGCGGCCATGCGAGGGCAACGTTGGAATGCGAGTATCTTTTGTCCTTCCTCCCTTGTCCATCTCTCCTTTCTCCTTGTCAGATAGATCGAAACCCTTGATCTCAAATGGCAGCTACAGTCATGTTCCTCATAACTCTACTGTCTACCTCTGCTCTGTTTCCGTGTCTTGTTGTGCGTGCGTGGTCATTGCGCTGCAAGTGTGTACGTTAGTACTTCCACGCGCGGTATGGTGACTAACCCAGACAAGTTTCCAGCAGACAGCTGTTGGCCCTCGACATCTCAGTGGGCTTCTCTCAACACGTCCCTTGGGGGAAGGCTTATTACCGATGTCCCTCCGGCATTGCCCTGCTATCCAGGCTCAGCGCACAGCGCTAAAGCTTGTGCCGCCGTCAATGTTCAATTGACAGACCAGGCTTTCATATCCCAGAATCCGATTGCACTCTCATATCCAACCGAGTCGTGTCCACCAATAAACGCCACCGCTGGATCTCCCTGCACTATTGGGTATCAACCATCAAGCTCATGTCCTGGTGGAAATTTGAGCGATGTGCCAGTCGGATCCTGCTCCATTGGTGACCAGCCACGATACACGGTCAACGCTACGGACGTTGCCCATGTGGCAGAGGGTATAAAGTTTGCAAGACACCACAATATAAGGCTAGTGGTCAGAAATACTGGGCATGATATATTGCGCAGGTGAGCCACGTTGCCGGGTCGATCGCATATGCAGGGTCTGACGCGCAACCAGGTCCACTGGACATGGTAGTTTGCAGGTGTGGATTCGTTACCTGCGGAAAGGCGTTATATTTCAGCCAACTTTCAGCTCGTCAAGCGGATGCAGTAAATCGAATTGGACAGGAAGCGCTTTCACAATTGGTGGTGGTTATACTTGGGAGGATGTATATCCTAAAGCTGCGGCTAGAAATGTTGTCGTAGTTGGTGGCGGTACCCCTGTGAATAGCCACCTGTATATTGTTCGTTATATATCATATGCTAACTGACTGTAGTCCGTAGGCTGCCTTGGGGGTTGGATGCAGGGTGGTGGTCACAGTCCAGCGACTCATGACTTCGGTCTGGGAGCAGACCAAGTATTAGAAGCGCAAGTCGTTCTTGCCTCTGGGAAGACGGTTACGGCCAGCGCATGCGAGAATCCTGACGTCTTCTTCGCCATTCGCGGAGGTGGTCCCAGTACCTACGGTGTTGTCGTTTCGACAGTCGTCAAGGCCCATCCGACCACCAAGGTTGCTGCCCAGGTCTTCGGCTTTGCACCGTTGACCAACAACGATTCATCTGCGTTCATGGAAGCCCTGGCAGTCGTGCACCAAGCTTATCCAGCATTGTCTGATAGTGGCTTCTCAGGCTATGGGTCCTGGTCGATCTATTCTCCAACTCCAATTGTTGCCAACTATTCCACTGGCTTTATCCACACGATCGCCAACTTTGGCAAAACGGCCGCAGAAGCGAAGACTCTTTTTGCATCGACAGCAGCCCAGCTAAGCAAATACAACGACAGCCTCTTCATGACAACCACTTATTTCGATTTCCCAACCTATGTCGCCTACTACAATGCTCTGTCGGGCGTTGTCACACCAGTGGGCCAATCCGCAGCTCTGGGCTCCCGTCTCCTCGACCGCCAGGCTTTGACAGGTAATGTCACCGCTTTGAAGAGCATGCTGTCGACCATCGCCGGCACTCCTGAGCAAGCCACATCCAATAACATCATTTTGGTAGGAGGCGGACAAGTTTCTGCTGACGGCAGTGATCCTCACTCTGGCGTCAATCCTGCTTGGCGCAACACCTATGTCCACAACATAGTCGCCCGGGGCTGGGCATCTGGTAGCACCAACACAACGGTACAAGGAGTGTATGATGATATTACCTATAACAAAGTGCAGGCAATGAAAGATCTGGCGCCGAACACTGGGTCCTATATGAATGAGGCTGATCGACTTGATCCTGATTACATGGCGGAGTTTTATGGGGAGCATGCGCAGAGGTTGGAAAAGATCAAAAGGAGGCGGGATCCTAAAGGGTTATTCTATTGTCCCACCTGTGTGGGAAGTCAGAGGTGGAATGTCAAAGCGGATGGACGGCTATGTCGATCTTATAGCAGTGGTAAGAGGAGGTTTGGTGATTCGCAAGGGTAACAAGACGGTGGTATTATAGACGATATGGAATGAGGGGGAATCCTGATAACGGTGAGGAGACACTAGGCAGTATGTGAGACCTTTACCCCATTGACTGACCACTATCAGAGAAACCACCAACACTCCATGTCCAAAGAACGTCATCGAGCATCATGCTTGGCCAGTATGGGTGATAAGGAGAAGGTTGAAAGAGGTGAAATTACGACACCATAGCCTCTCATTATCATCAGAACATGAAGAAAAGAGGGTCCTGCTGCGGAGATCAGGCACAAGGTCAAAAAGGAATCGCCATCTAGGGTGACTCCTTAAGGACATCTCTGCTGCGGCGAGTTCCATTCGAACGAATAGCGGGGCACCGAGTTGAAATTGCAACTGCTACTCGAAACAAGTGGCATATTTTCTCCAGTTTGTGGTTGGACCTCAGGCAACGACCTGGGAAGTCGGACTAGCTCCTGTGGTGATTCACCGTCTGACCATATTGCTGTCCTTGTTGGAATTGGGGGTTATTTCACTTCGCTTCGTGTTGACCACGTGCCACTACCCATCTATGCTCTTTCCTCCCTTGTCTTTACAATAATCATGCAGCTGCAACTAAGCACTAGCCATGGCTTTGACGACCCTGTGTGTACTGCAGTATCTGGTCATTATTTCCTTACCTTCAGATTCCCTATCGATATCACTCCTCCTTTTTCCTATAACCCGATTGCGGCCGTATCCAGCCTCACTTAACACCTCCTAGCAGCAGCAGCTCAAAAGCCTTAATGTCTTGCTTCGGTTGCGGGAACCGCTCGCCATCCTCCTTCTACGAGCAAGAAGTTGTCGTGCGTCCTCGCCCTCACTATCGCGGCAGTGCCAGGTCCAGCTACAATGACTACGTTAGTATTCTTCATTCTACGTCTCAACCCATTCGATCTGCCCCATTGACAACACTCATTCGGTCACAATGTCGTTATCAATGCTTGTTTCGAGTAGAGTCAGCTGACCTGTTGTACTCCACTAGGCACCAAGATACAGCTCCTACAGCTCTGCCTCCCCTCGGTATAGCGCAGCACCTCCCACCCGGCGGTCTTATCGCCATCGCCTGGTCCAGTATCGTCCTCGCCGGCATGTTCGTCGCCGCTCGTACCGTGATCCGTATTACCAGGACTGAACGACTTGGTTGGGACGATTACTGGATATACAACGCCTATGCCCTGATGGTTGTCTCTGTCATACTACAAACACTACAGACACCGTCTCTTTACTATATTGTCAGAGCGTTCTCCGGTTTGGTCCCGCTTGGCGAGGAATACATGGAAGAAGGCAACTTGTATGCTCGTTACGAATTCGTCATTATGGGGCTCTTCTGGACAGTATTGTGGAGTGTCAAAGGGAGCTTCCTTGCACTTTACTGGAGGCTTTTTCAGGGACTGGGGCAGTATAAGAAGTGGTGGAAGGGAGTTGCAGTATTCACATTCCTGACCTATCTAGGTTGTTGGATGGCGAGCCTCAACGTTTGCCATCCACCAGCACTGTACTTCAAATTCGGTGGGTACAATATTTCTCGTGAAAGTCGTTCCTAAACAACGCTGATGGCAAGCTGGCACTAGGGAAATGCCTCGCGTCAAGTGACCGCCGAAGAGCGTGGGTCTCTGTCATTTACAGCACGGTGGCTGATATAGTAACCGACCTGATAAGTAAGTCTCCATCCACAGGTTTCCGGTCTTTTTATTGACTCCGCTAATCACTTCGCCCTTGCGCAGTCATCTGTCTTCCCCTCAACATGCTTTACAACGTCCGTCTCGCAACGAAGCAAAAGTTGGGCCTCGCAGTAGTGTTTTCTCTCTGCCTGATCATCATCATCGTCGCGATCGCTCGCGCCATCCAGATCTGTGAGAAAACTTTTACGGATGGCGTCCTCCTCGCCATCTGGGGTATCGTCGAATCTACCGTTTGTGTGTGCTGCCTACCTCCAATCTAGACAGACCGGGACGACGTTAATTGACTGACTTGTTAGCTATAATCATCGGGTGCCTCCCACCCTTCAAGTCGCTCTTCCACGCTCGTCGTGGATCCTTCTCCAGCCGCCCCACCCGAACAGCAAATCTGATACCCTTACGCCCTTATTCCGGCGCCATACGACTCAAAAGCGTCGAAAACAATATCAATACCCTGAACGGCCCGGGCTTACTGCAGAAATTCTCTACTCGACTCCGTCAGTTCACGATCTTTGGAAGAGGACGCAAGAAGGCGGCGGAGGGTCCGGAACTAGGAATCAGTGTGCAAATTGATTATGTGAGATAGGACCGGTTCTGTGGTGATTAGGATAGAGCTGACGATTGGGCGCATAGGATGTCAAGAGTCACGATAGGGAGAGTGGTGGTGGTGTCTGAATTGCGAGAGATTGGGAGGTTGGAAATTGGAGATTTGGATTCGTTCTAGCGAGCATTGCTTGCGAGTGTTCGGAGCTGGAGGAGTGGAGTCGAAGTGTCAATAGCTGCTAGATATCAAATGTGAAGCATGCATGCGATATATTTCTTTACGTAGTTTAGTAATCACACGATTTTTCTTTCATGATGTGTCTCGGCTACCTCTTTGTGACAGTGAGCGCGATTGAAATGGCTATGGTTAGCATGCAAGGCTTAGTGGAAAGGGTGCTAGATGACCGTTGATGAATTGAGGGGTAGGCAGGGCAGGTATGAAGAAAAGATACTGTGGCTTATGCAATAAAAGCTCAGAAAGGGGGTTGGTGGGTGAATAAGACGCGATTGGTATACGAACATCCGTAGAGAACATGTTACCACTTATACTTGCATGCGGACACTACTAAATTGAACTTACAATCACCTTGAAACAAGACGTCCCCATCAACGCTATTCGTCAAACGCCGTCGCACTAGGCTCAGACACTTCTATGAAGTCCGGTAGTTTAAACGTCCAGTGTCCTGCATGTGAACCACATGCTTCTTCACCCGCTCATCGATGAATGCGAGTAGCATAGTCTTGTACCTCTTGTAAATATCATCCCTTAATCGAACCATCTCGTAGACGGACCCGTTGATGGCTTCCCATTGGTCTACGGCTTGACCCACGACTGCTGCGAATTCTTCCTCTTGGCTTTTAGGGACGTTGGGCACGTTTTTCGACTTACGGACGGGTTTCTTGCATTCGTTGTTGTTTTGCAGTAGCGTTACTGATTTGATTTCAGCGATTCGCGTCTTGACGTAATGCTGCCATGGCACGATGGGCGTTGCGTGACCGTGTTGGATACCTGTGATGTCGATGGCGAATTGTTCGTCGTTGTAGAAGGTTAGTTGGAGGATGGCGTGGGGTTCGGTGGTGTTGTCGGTCTGGGTGCCTGTGGGGGAGACGAGGATGATGCGGCGTTTGAAGTTCTTTGGGATGTAGTCGACGCGGGTGATTCGTTGGATGAGTTCTGGACGCTGTTAGAAGGGGGGCAGAATAGGGCAGGGTCTGTACGCACTTCCGACCATTTTCTCGATGAGGATATGGATGAACCCGATTGCGTTGTCACGTGCTAATGCGGTGAGAGCAACGGACTTCTCATCTTTATTGCTGAATAGCTTGCTAGGAAAGGGCAAGAGGAGCTTTTGATCGTTTTTCCCTTGGTGGAGGTATAGAGTGTCGTCTTTCTTCTCGACCTTGGAGATTGAAGTATCGAATAACCTCTCCAGGTACGCGTAAAATGCGCATTGAGCCATGTCTCCCATTCGGTATACAGCTCGACGATCCTTAGCCGCTTTACAGGCATGCTTGTGAGTGCGGATATAGTCCGTCTTTTGACATTGAGTACTGCAGTAGTACGTTGGGTACAGCTGGCGGCCTTCGTTATCTGGAGCCCCGTGGCAACCCACGCAGCGTCGCGCCCCGTCTCTTCGGCATGTGGCACAGGTTTTGATCTCCTCGTCAGCCCATTCTTCATAGGTAGTGGAGCTCATACTGACGTAGCGGATTGCTAGATTGGGCGAGTAATTTTGTTGATTGGTATAATTGGTTGGGAAAACAAGATAGGATTATCGTATTGGGAGGAGACAATTGCTTAGTTGGTGGGATGGTAGTGAATATGACGATGTTAAAAGTTAGACGATCATAATATAGATCTGAGAAGAAGTAGTAAACTTGGAACCTTTGTGGCACTTGATGTTTTGCGCCTGGGTCAGGAAGTACCCAGCAGGCCGGCACACAACCAAAATTCATTGTTTGAAAACAATAATGAACAACAAAGCGCAGAATCCAACCAACGGTAAGAGATTGGACGGGCAGTGAGATCGTGTTGATACCAAACCAGATCGAGAGTTTCCAGGATGAGGCGATGGACCTTTGACTCTTTCATCCTTCTTGCTATTCATGCAATTCCATATTTAGATTTGGCTACTGCGCTGAAGCGGTTCTTCTCCATTGTATTGATGGGCATTCAGGCGCTCTTTCAGCCGGGTCGATGCATACTGCACATTCCCATCGTTCCCCCTCCAGGTCCATTACGCCGCCGGCGGTCTCTAACAAGGACGAGTTCTGATGACCTATAACGTACACAATGGTTCCGCTGGTGACAGCGTCCTTATGCGATACCCACACTCTACCCGTGCCATACCTGTTGTTGCGACCGGACGACCATACTGACTGCCTCTTAATGTTTTTCCTGTACCAATATAGCTAGGCCTCCTAATACTCGTAACGGCTACAGGCCGCGTAATGACTGACGGTCTTACATCGGCGGCGAACCAATCGACTTGCGCGCGTGATACAGAGTATTTCGTGTGAGGCTCATGGGCAATGGTCTTTGAACGAGCATGGGTCATGCCAAACGCCAGCCGGGACTTTAAAGCGAGAACAGTTCATACTCTGGCCTAGGCGTTAGGTCTTCCTGTCGTGAGGCTCTGAGATGGCTTGGTACTAGCTGATGAAGCAACGTCGAAAGACTGCCATTGTTGATCGTGTAGGCCACAACGCATCGGACGGTGCCGGTATCCTGTTTCACGAAGGTGCTGAGGATAGGAAGCCGCCTTGGCTGAGCCATGCTCAGCTGTAATCGTTCGCGCTAGTATCTGAGCTAGTACCAGAACGGTCATGTTCAGCCTTGCAACTGCTTTTCAGCTGGAAGAGGAGGGGCTTCCTTTCCTTTACACATCATCTTTCAACTCCCACAATTGCTCTTTGCTGGTCTCGAGTATGTACGAGGCCAATGGACAAGCTGAAGATGGAGTCGATGCCAAGTGCATCACTGCTAATGTGGGTCCAGCCTAGCAAGCACTCCCGGAGGATTGAACGTCAGTACCAGCAATATGGAACGAGGCGAAGCTGCTTCAATGTCGCCTGCTTTCCCTACAACCTACTCTAAACTAAAACGTCAATGACTTACAGTCTGGTATGACATCACAAAAAACCGCATTTGAGTCACAGTCTCCTACGTGTCCTTTGTTTCCGTGAGCTCGTCCAGGGCCCTCAAGATGCTACACTGTGGAATATCCAGACGAGGCTGCGACTACTCTACTTTCTTCCTTGTCGCCATATGAGATCTGCTGCAGGTCGATATGGTTATCACCACGCGTCCCACTGACTCATGTTAGTGGTGGCCCGCTATGCTGATATAAAAGCAGCTTCATCCCCAACAGTCTCTCCTTTCCTGACTATCACAGCTTCTCTAAGGTCTTACCTGACCTTGCACATTGTCCGCCATGATGGTATTGTCCAATCAGAGGATCTGATTCATTTTCTGAGCTTCGACCCAGTGTGCTCCGTCCACAAGCCTCCGAGCCTCCCCCACTCGAGACAGGCGTCCGTCCGCCAACCGCGATTGAAAAATGTCAGCCCCTGGTCGATGCCGAGAAATAGATAGGTCTAGAAGGATAGCGCAAAGGGCAGGCACCGGCATACGCGAAAGAGATTCCAGACCACAGTCATTCAACTGCAGCGATCGAGTCGAAGGTACCATCAGATTGCTCTACCACGGTAGCTGCTCGAGATGCCATCATTTCCACCGTCATGTTGCTTTTGATGCTCAAATGGATCACACTCAGCATACAAGATTCCATTGCGAAAGATGTGATCATCCGATGTTTGGACTAGGGAGAACAGACACCCAGGATAGTACTCCTTCCCAGGACTCTCTTATAACGAGTGATGGCGTCAAAATCCCGTCAGCTGCTGTTTCTTGCCTTGATAACTCAAGGCCTCCTCTGAGCTTACAGCCAAATACTCCATCACATCTTCCACTAGGTCCCGACCAGCTAAGTGCCATCCCAGAACAACAAGCCTTAGGACGAAGCCGTGCTAAACCAGCCACTCAGACACTAGCTCCAATAACGTCAACGAGTGTGCTTTCCACTGAACCGAGATCTATCTTGACGGGACCATCAGTCATCGAGATCGCACCTAGCCCTCACGATCTTGATCAAGTGACCCGGGAGACGAAGCCCAGGCCGACATTCGTTTCCTACTGGTGCCGCAAGGTTGTGGGCAGATTGGCCCGCCGTATAGACAATGCACCACATGAGATCAGATTTCTCGGACTACGGTTGCACTACCAGCTTGACTCGGTACATTTGATAGAACACCAGTCTCCTAGCTTAGCAATAGCACTGCCATTGGTCGACCGGGTTCCAACTTTGAACAATGCCCAAGAATCAAGACAAGATGAACATGAAGTTATGGGAACTGATGCAATGTCTATAGAGCCTGTGGAAGAGCGCATTGCCTCGCCATCGTACGGAGAGCGCGATGATCTGAATGCAGATCCCGCTCGGCAAGCCCCCACATCTACTCATCTTACCAGCAACCGACATACAACTCTCAAGGAAGAACCCTCTTCCAGAGAACGTCGCGAGAAGATCGAGAAGACAAGGGCACTGCAGAGGAAGTGCAATGATATCGGAATATGTGATTGCAAAGGGAAAGGTGTGGAGCCATCGGTCAGCGACAATTCGCGGCACAAACAAGATGAGGATATGACATGTAGCGCAACATCGCGCAGCCACAGATGTTTCCCGGCATATTCGCTCGGTGATTCTGTCCGGCAATCAAGCATCAGCAGCGAGAGCAACCCCTTCCAGATTGGAGCTAGGCCTGATCCTCTTGCACATGTTGGAGGGTTCTACTTTCCGCGCTGGAGACCGACAAATACCGCGAAATCGACGACCTCGGGCGACAGCAGTGGGAGACAGAGACATAATTCAGCTGCTGCGAGCAACACGAGCTCTATATCACTATATCCGAGCAGGCCAGTTCTTCCCGCGCGATCGTTCAGTGCTTCTCTCCTCCCGTTCACACCGCCTTCAAGCGAGTTCGATTTTGGGGCGAGGGACATCTTTCGGTCACTCGAATTTCTACATCACGCTCGTGCTATCGCTGTAGGGTCGAACTTCCTCCCATGGCGTCGCAGCGGTAGTATTCCACGCATATCACGGTACGACCAAGCTATTGAGCCAGGTGAATATTGGGCAGAGACCTCGCCCCCTTTGGCGCATGCCCTGTCCACCAACACCGTCTGTCATCCTATGCCTCAGGAAGAATAGCTATAGGTGTATGGCTTAGGGTTCCCCTCTTTCAGCTCATCACTTGTTCACAGACGAGTAATGGACGGTTGATTGTTTCCCTCAAAGCCCCTCTTTTTCCCTCCCACCTGGTTGCACAACACTACGCCCTAGCCGCATCTTCGTTCTTGGACTCGGACAACACTTCCACACATGCAATTAGACATCATTCGCAGGTCCCACAGAATCCTCAAGGGGACGACCAGTCTTAATGACACTCTGATGATGTTGCCAGGATTGATGATTCTTGGCCCGAATTGATATTGCTTATTGAAACGTGGATGTTCTCATCTTTTCTGAAGGTGCTTGGGATATATGCAAACGCTGTATACCATGGTGGCAGGAGTCATATAAACTTGCAATATGTTCCGACGTTGTTGTTGCTCCGTACAGTTCTATCTATCTTCTTTTAGCCTCTAAACTCCTTCAACTTATTTCAAGGGTCCTTCATTCGCTTCCCAATTTACGGATATACCATCGGATTCGGCGGGAGTAATATTTGTCACCAGGTGTTCCTATATCTGATATCCCAGCCCAACAGATTGGGCCTACTCCTTATGTAAAACAATATCAGAATATCAGGATGTCTGATGTTAGCGTTCCACTGCCAGATGCCAAGATGCCAATCGGATCAGGAGAGTCATTTATTCCAGATCAGCAAGGTTTCAAGCCTGGCATGCCAAGTTGAAGTCAAAAGTCCGCAAACTTTGCTTCTTTTTCCTCAACCCTCCACCTCCACCTCTACCTCCACCACCTCACCAACAGCTCAAAGCAATGTCACTCTTCGCAAGATTAACCCTAGATCTTGATGGAACAGTCGTAGAAACCAGAAGATACATAGCCACTGTACTGCAAGCGTCACTATATGAGGGGGACATCAAGGCCATCTCTTCTCGTTGGGCCGGGTCTGTGCCAGTTCTCTTGCTTAGTGATGAGGCATTCATCAATATTCAACTTCGTGATACTGTAGCTGCACAGCTAGTGCACACGGCCGTGTCGATTCATCGAAACACTGTGAGAATATTTCAATGCTGTCCTTTCCTTTCTGACTCACCTTTCACTGACAAAGGTCCGATCAATCAAAGGCTACAAGAAGTGGGCACCTCGCATTGCAGATCGTGTCTAGGAGTGTTTATCAGGCTTCACGACGGTTTTTACAATTGTCGAGTTGAATGAGATAATCTGCGGATTCAGATGAGAGTGGTGGTGCATCGTCACTACGATATTTTCTATCCATTGCTTCCATTACTTTGTTCCACATATTGGTCCGAAGATAAACGCAATGGCACACACGAAACAGTTCCGACTCAATTATTGACTGAGGTAATAAAGAATATGAAAGCGACTTTCCTTGCACTTTACTAACAAGTATCCTAGGATTGAGGCTTGATCTGATACCGTTACGCCCTTGTCTCGGTGCCATATTGAACGAGACTCTGGTGGGATACTACCCATGCACCTGTTTGAGAAAGTTACGTGTTTTGGTTCTCTTCTAGAGGTAGGTCAGCATAAAGCATCGTGGTTGACTCAATCGACATATTACCAGAACTTCCCTAGGTATCTTGAGCGGCTTCACTGATACGCTGTACGAGGAATTGACCGATTCTTCTTGAGTCTGCTTTGGTCGGTGCGCAACACTTTGCATTCATGTTCATCGGCTGTCATCGCAGCTTTGTGGCGGCCAAAAATGCTAGTGCTTACCTATCACCTAATCTCGGCTGGGGCCGTTCATTCAATCGTCAACATGTGTGGAGATTTGATCCTGCAGGAACGGCTGTTCGCTTATACCCTACAGCCTTACAAACCTATCAGCACCAATCCTACTGCGGTATTCAGCATGTCAGGAGGTATCCTACCCTGGCAAACACTAGAAGTCTGTGAGAATACTGTCGGTCTTCCAACAGCTTACCGACAAGTCTCGGATCTGCGATTCCAGCTAACAGCAATCACAAGAGAGGCGGATCTGCAGAACTGATGTTAAAACCCTGCAGGAGAAAGGAGTACTCTATGGTCGCCAAAGAGAATCCTTCGCTCGTCACCGGGACTTGTTCTGGATGGAGTGCTACAATGCCGTCGCTCCATTATTGGGTTCAGGTAGGCATGCTACGCCGTTAAAATGATCGACTTCCCGTGCCGCCCAATACGGAATAGGTTAAGCTATTGGACATCGATTATTAAACCATGATCCTTCATCCTTCGCTCGCCACAATCTTCACGGTCAAACTACGACCCCTGAACGCAAAGTTCTATGACCCCTGACAATGGATTTGAGCTAAGAGAGGGTGGTGTAGCGGGCTCGGAGACGTAAGCATGGTACTCTTGTGAGGCCAAGGAGTCCAGGCGCTTCATCAATCGGACTGGCGCCTGCACTGGCAGGCTTTCGGCGCTGACATGCTACGAACGTTCAATCTTGATGGATCGATTGGTGGATTCGCCCGTGCCAGCCCGTCAGCAGGCTAGATTTTCGGTCTCACGAATGCAAGCCCCTCAATGTCCACCGTCAATAGTTCATCGTGGGAGGTAACATTGACTGGGAAGGTGCGGTCAGATGAGCTTGAAGAGGGGAAGCCTCTTAAAGGGGTTATATGCAACGCCTAATATGAAGACTCTTCTGTTTCCCGATTCTTGTTAAAAATACTTTGGTTCCTGTTGGCTCGAGCATCTCATTCCAGACCCCCATCCGTGCCGTCTACTCCCGCAATGCATTCATACAAACTGCTCGCTGTTATATTCTCCGGGATATCAGCTTCTGCCTATCCCAGCCAGATATTGAAGCGTACCGTGACGCCCGACAATACTTGTGGGAATGTTGCTAATGGAAATAACCATGGGTACACTTGCGATCCCAGTAACTCCTATGGCGGAGCATGCTGTTCCGCAAGCGGATATTGTGGTGCGAATCACACAACGATGTCTTACAGGTCAAGGCTGAAACTTTGAATGTAGGAAACTCGGCCGCCTATTGTGGCACGGGGTGTCAGTCTGGTTTCGGCTCCTGCGGAACCCTGACCAGCAGCCCTGAGCCCGCGAAATCAGGGTGTGCATGGGTGGTGCCGAATGCTGGCAGTTTCACCTTTTCCCAGACGTTTGACTTTTCCACCATGTCGACATTCCCAACCGCCGGTCTGGCCATCAGCACCGATACGATTGGTGCCGGAAGCGCCCCGTATTCTCAGCTGTACACGACGGCGAACGTTAATGTCGGTGGCGGAGCCCTGCAGTTGAAAGTACCGGGAGGTCAGCATGCGTCGCCCATCACCGGAGCCGAAGTCTACACCACGGACAAGGACATCCTCTACGCTAGCGTGCGTACGTGGGTGCAAGTCAGCAGCGTTGCTGGAACCTGCCAAGGTGTGTTACGCCCTTCACTTCTATAGGTAAGGTATAGCGAGCGCTAACGTGAATCCCGACAGGTAATTTCTTCTACAAGGCTGACAACGAAGAAACCGACATCGAGATCCTCACCGGAAATCTCGCCTCGGGTGTGCATTACACCGATCAGAACCTGGTCCTGGGCGGTGCGTCGACGACGGCCACCCATGCCATACCATCGGATGCAACAGCGAGGTATCATGAATATCGCCTCGACTGGATCAAGGGGAAGACGTTGTTCTACCTTGATGGTGTGCTGCAGCAAACTTTTACGGCAAATGTGCCCAATGTTGCTGGCGAATGGATATGGAATAATTGGAGGTTAGTGATTTTGATTTTCTGTAGTTCTAGCGTATTTTTTTGGTGCTTGGGTGTCAAGGTGGGGAAATTGCTGACGTTGATGGTGTGTTGTGCAGTAATGGTGACGGCGGATGGAGTGCCGGACCTCCGGCTTCGGATAACATTATGAGGATCCAGAAGATTGAGATGTTTTATAATCGAACTTCGAGTACTGGTACTTGCTGATGAGTTTGAGAGAAGACGACCTGATATGATATGTAATGTTGGCGATGATTTCTATGTTCTGGGACCTAGGTATGACTATTTATGTTAGATTAGGATGCTAGGATGCTGGTTTTTGCGTAATGGTAATGAGCAGGATCTCGAATATTCACTTCTTAGCAAGAAACCAGGATTATTATCAAGACATGACTTTTCTTCAACTCCCCAACCTAATGCGAATGGACTCGAACTACCTCACTTTTCCCGTGTATGTCGAATCTATTGCGCAGCTCTTCCCGTCTCCCCACATCTTTCTCTTCCCCTTTCCTTCACAGAAAACCAGCCAAGCAAATAAACATATCCCTTCCCTTCCCTTCCCACCCCATCCATCCATACATCAATTTATAACCATATCCCCATCCCCATCCCCATCCCTATACAAGCATCAGAAAAAAACATGAAAAAGAGCCGAGTCATGAATATACCTCCGTCAAGACAAGAGAAAAGGACTATACACCATACGTTTCCTGGCAACCTTGGCGATATAAAATACAACCACAGAGCCTACGCCACAGACTAGATTCTAGCATCCATCTCAGCTCGGCCGTACCATAGAAGTAGATATGTAAATATGTATATAGGATGCGAGGGATACTGGGGAAGTATTATGTATGTAGGGAACCGATGAGTTGAAAAATATATTACATCATATCATAAATATCATAGCGTGACGTTACTTATGATGGCACAGCCTCCAATCTATGTTCACAAAACGACAATGCTGATTCCCTCCCTTCTCTTCTGTCAACCTACAGCTTTTTCCGTCAAGAGAGTCTTGACCTGTCGTGAAAATCCTCGACGTAGGTCTGGCATGGTTTTCGTAGAAAGGGAATGCTTATCTGCATTCGCTCCTAGATGTGCCAATGCGCTTGTCGCGATGTGTTCTGTGATGGTGTCGGACGTAGGTTTTCGCTTTACAAACACTCACGTTTGTGGTTGTGAGTATGAGCGTTCAGGTTGGTGTTGGTACTTGATTATTCTTGGTTTATTTCCGTTGAAGTACCTTAACTGTCTATGTATGTGAGTGTGACAAAAGGCCTCTTATATGCCATCTAATGTTGTATGGCCGTCGCCTCCTTCTATGCATGTCTATAGTCATAAATGCCCCAACCAGCCATTATCAAAGCACCAAACGCCTTTCCCACGTTTCAAAACCACTAATCCGCATCAGGGTGGTTTTCGTGCGATATCTGTACGCGAGGTTGGTCTGCAGGCGTTTTATCTGGGCCCAGTTGCGCAATGTTTATTTGCGCAAAGTCCAGTCTCGTGAGATTGCGTTGCGGGATGTTGATTTGGATTTGCGAGAGATTCAGAGGCGCGGTCACTGTGCCTCCGACGACCAATCTGCTATAGGTCGTGGTTCCTCCGGTCCCGGTCCACTGTTTCAACCAGGCCTGTACGAAGTTGATTTCGGTTGCCTGCATAAGCGCCACGGACGAAGGAGGTAGAGAACTCGACGATTCGTTGTAGAACAGGCCGTTTTCGTCCCAGTGATGCACAGCTCCTGGAATCACGTAGGATGGCTGATCGATCGTGTTGTATCTCGCTGGTGCGCCGTCTGCATGTATCGTCGCGCCTCTCCATGGATCTGCTTGTCCGTCGATGAAGGCGAGTCTGCTATAACCAATGTTGTAGCCACCGTAGGCGTTGATGGCGCTTACATTGGCAGGTCCTACGATGTTGAAAGCGTCTTTGCAGATGGTACCCTGATAGTTCAGATCGATGGTCCGGGATATCAGCGGTAATTGACCCGCTGGGACGCCGGAGCCTGTTTGTAGAAAGCCCCATTGGCTGCAATACTGATAAGGCCAGCTGCGCCAGGTTTGTGTGATATCGTTCTGTGCGTAAAATGTTGCGTTTTGAGTTGTGAAACACTGGTTCGGGCTTTCACCCGAACTGATACATGGAGTAACTTGGTTGGTACTGATCCAGCCAATGTAATTGAGCATACGGTTCACAAGGTAGGACTGACTTCCATAGCCTGCAGCGTTGAGGAGTTCCGTGACTAGGCTGGTCTGGGTACTAGATACGGAGTACAACGTCTCATTTGATGAGACATTACCACAATACTGGTCAAACGCAGTGTTGGTTATGGCTGGGTCCCAATTGCGGCCTTGCCATTGGCCTATGCCGTTGCTCAGTACGTTGGCGAAATCGGTCGTGTACGTAAGACCCTGTAATCCAAAAGCCTCCTTGAGCTTGCTGGTATATGCTGCCTTGTTGATCAATATGTTGTCAACGACGTTAGTCAGCAACTGAGTTGTGTGGATGCATTCTGCTGGGCCATATGTCTTAATCGGTGTATAGTAATCCCAAAAATCGTAAATGGCTTCTGTGACTGCTGAAGACGCAATGGCACCTGGGCAAGGAATTAGCTTTTATGGACCTCATCATACCATCGCAGCCAGGCTTACCAAAGAACACGTCAGGGTACCGTGTTCGCAGAAAGGCCACGAAAGCTCCGGCGTACGACCCCCCGTATGCAATCCATGGTACATTGGGCGCTTTGAGATTATCGGAAACACCAGGAAAAACCACATTTTGTGCGAAGTAGGCCGTATCGGCCAAAGCCTGCTGCGTTGTCAAGAACCTTAGACTTTGCGTCGACAGATCGGATGTTGGCATGCTCGTGCCATAGAACCGATGCTCAAGGACAACACCGACTCCATTCGTAGCCTGAGCCATTTCGGCCAGCAAGCCTTTTTGCAAGTAGACCAGCCGGTCTGCGCCACTGTCCTCGCCACCCTCCAGCATTATCACGGGGCCACCTTTCTTGTAGTAAGTGGCATCGAACCAGTACCGGAGCTGGAAGTTGCCGGTGGAGTGGGGTTCGTATTGTGATTCATTGAAGAAATGATCGATTGGAACAGAAAGATTGTAAGCCGGATAGAGCGTCGAAGGGTTCACATTTACCGAATCAAAGTTTTGGCGCTTCGAAAGCAGAGGCGCGGATTTCGTCCTGAGATCGTGTATGGGTTTTACTGCAGCGTCTGTGACTATGAAATGGAGAGCTGAGAGCAACAGAAGAGCAATCTTGAACGCCATGATGAATAGAATGTAAGAATAAGAAGAGGTTAGAGTCGGAACAAAATCGAGAAATATCGGGTACAATGTATATCATCTGCCCACACCTTGCTCGCAGATAGGCTCACCGTCACTATGCATGTGTGCGGTGGCTTTTGCTTGATGGGAAAGGTACAGATGAATGGATCACTGGACCGACCCAGATAATGCAGACTTGGAGACATACTTGCTGGCAGACGAGGCATGTCTTTAAAGGGATGACACAGCGCATATGAAGACTTCTGATCGGATGGCTCGTAGCCAAGCGTACCACGCGTGTGGAAGGCGAAAGCTCTTGAGGCGAAATGAAACTAGATCAATTCCCCGAGACGTCGCGTCGGCTACAGCGATGAAGCGAGGTGGCAGGGCTTCTTCAGGAGAGGACTTTTCATCGGGACAGGACGGACTTCTCAGTCATCTATCGCTCGCTTCTTTCCTTCGGAACAGTTGGACATGCCCAGGAAGCCCATCTGCCATTCAATTGCACTGCATTGCTGCATTTCTGATCGCAAGTTGACTCCCAGCGCCTTACGCGCGTGCGTCTTTGTTTAATGCAATTTGGGAGGCATTATGCAGGCCGCGTGTACTGCGGCAATCGAAACATCTAAATCGAGACTCGTCAGTGCTTGGACGGTAAGTAGCATGGATAATTGAAGCGAAGATTACTTGAAAACAGTATGCGGATGAATGAAACGTATCTGAAGTCAGTGCCCAAGCGATCCTCCGAGCGCTTCTGCTCCATTAGTTTCCGTCGCATGGTAACAGATACGTCTCCGTCCACAATGGAACTGCAACCTGGCCTCTCCGGATCCAAGCTCCTAATTGCACTGCCAGTCTTAAAGCTTGCGAATCCACTCTTCGCGTATCCGAGACGCTGAGCGTGCAAACGTGTGCTATACCTAGCGTTGGGATGGTCAGTGGCATGTGGCCAGACTCCTGCTATGAGATTGGAGAGCAATGTGGACAAAAGGACGCGCATCCACATTGACAAGTGAGAGCCTCAGGAAGTCAAGTCGAAGGATCAGGATATAGCCTAGCTGCCACCATGGTCATGTGAGCCTCCATGCGGCCCAAGATGAGAGACTCGAGATCGGTCTAAGGAAAACCGTTTCATCGAAGAATTCTTCCTGATCGGACGCAACGGTGTATGCAGGTAGTTTAGGCCCATCATGCCGCCTTGGATCCACGATGTATCCTCACTTCCATGACCCTAGCGATCGAGAGTGCAGCGCGACGCAAACGTTCTCGGCGACTGATCGTGCTTCCCAGTTTTTCAGATGTAGGATTGCATATGGTTCCGTCCTTGGTTCAATCTGTAAAGTCGATCAATGCACCAACAAGCCCCGAACAGCGACTCAAATAATCCTTCCAACCCTCTAGTGACTCTCGTAGATCCCAACATCTATTCGCAATTCCAAATAACCCCTTCGATTCTGTAACGGTCTTTTGTGACTTGCCATTTCGCCACCCGCCGCCGTCTCCTACTCTTCAACTGTCTGGATCCTTGGATTCAACCACTCTGTCATAATCCAAAATTTGACCCTTGAAGTAGTGTATCGACAGGCTTGCCATCGAAACTCCCGGCAACCTATACCTCTTCCAGTAGTATATTAGATGGGAATGGTGATATAAAACGACCACACATGACGCGTGCTCAGCGTATCCCTAGCATAAGTAGAATTGCTCCCTTGCGCCAGCAAGTATTCTCTCGTCCAGCAACCCAGCATGACCCGATCGAAGAAGCCCAACGACGATGACGATGACGAGCAGCAACACTCACCGGCATAGCTTAAGAGCTCCATCATAAGGGCCAAATCCGCCAGAAGTGTGGATAGCTATTGTGACAGGATCGACACTGGCGTCAAGCATAAAAGAGAATACCTTGGCATAATCTCATCACGTGACTCCGCGAAACTTTCATCTGGCGGATGTAGATGGAGATGTGTTTGTAGGTAGTTGGACTTGTTTTGGGATATGGGATGGAGGGAATGGGTCTCTACGGCTGCATGTGAAGCTGATGCCAGTTCGAGAAACGGAATGAGCTGAAAAATGACATTCATCAATCTAACAGGAAGACAACAAGAATTGAATCTAATGCTGAGGCATGGATCACATAATCCTCCATGTGAATCCTCCCGAAAATCTCGGACACCCCATATCAGAATCTGAAAGCCCACACGACCCGAAACTCCTGTTGAATCGACCCAGAAATGCACGTGGCCGAGTCCTCCGTCAAACTCTCTTCCGATCCAGCCTCTTGTTAACAGACCCGAGCACAACTTTGAGAATGCCATCCCCATCCAGCCCTCGAGAGCCCTCTCCATTCCACGGCACGGTGTCGACGATATCTCTGCAGCCGCCTACGACATTATCCTTGAGGCCGTCATCCAGCTCCTGCAGATACTCAGCTGCGCCTTCCTCCTCCCCAACCTGGAAGAACTGGATGCCCACTTGCCACGGTGGCGCCTCGAGTTTGTCCAGTTTCTTCGCCACGTTGATGATGACGCTCTCGGGATCGTCGGAGGCGACACCATCCGTGATGACTATGATGTTGAGAGGCTTCACCGCGTCAAAGTTTGATTTCTTGGCTTCACACTCTAGGAGATATGGCTTTAGGATGTTGTTGAGGCGGGTTCCGGTGGGAGTGGATCCGCTTGGTCTGACCGTGTCGAAGACTTTCTGTACGTCCTGGGCTCTCGTGATGTTCTTGTAGCTCTCGTTGTCCTTGGCGTTCAAGAAGTAGATATCGATGCCGTCTTTGTCATGCTGGGTGCAGACCGGCGTGATTGATGCCAGTGCGGCGCTGGTCTCGCGCCATGATCGGCCGGCCATCGAGCCAGAATCATCGATCAAGAAGATGGTGTCGAAGTTTGACAAGAAGGCGTATTTACTGTCTGTTGATTTCGCGGCTGAAGCTGTAGGTGGGGTATATGCTGGTGGTGCATCGGAGTGGGCGGATCGCACAGCAAATGGGTTTGCGACTGTTGCGGGATTTGCTGGTCTTCTGGTTGGTGCACTGGACGCTGCGAAGGGTGATGATGATGGAAATGGTGATGGTGGGGGTGAAGTTCCCTTCGTGGATGTCTTTGATACCGTGCTCGGTGTTCGGCTGAAGCGCGAGGTCTTGCTAGACTTGCGTCGGAATAGATTGAAGGAAGACATCTTGTTGGAAGATGAGTCTGCGCATAGCGAAGATGCGGGATCATATATGAAAGGCATTGAGGAATAAGCTTTTTTTCTTGTGGTACTGATAAAGTGAAGGCGTTATTCCGTACGTAAAGACAAATGACTTGAGTGAATCGAGCGGTGGGCAGGAGCAATGAACCACTGGGTCTCTTCTGCTTTGTCCGGTTTGATGTTTGGTAACGTCGGGCATGACTCCATCTTATATTTCACAAAACCCACCGCTGATCACGGGCGAATCATCCATGACCCAACGGTCATGTTTGCAACGCCTTCGATATCATGCCTACCAAACTGCCTTAGTAGCAGTCTGAATGGGAAGGAATGTCAGCAATGTGGCCTGACGGCGATAATTGAAGCTGTGCACGGCACGATAAGACATGATGCATGCAGCACATCTCTCTTTCACGAACGGGAATGTGCATTGCCATTATCGCTAGTACTACGGGAATAAAGCTGCCTGTTTGTGTGTGGATGGAGTCGTTGCGGATTCTCGGGCACAAAACTGCAAAGCCCCACTTGGCGGCGGTGACAAGGCTGTGTCGGTTCGCCCACCAATCCCGCCCTTGAGACTTTGGCGGCCTCGTGAAACTTGACCACATGCGACCGCCTGAGCCTCCATTGGAGATCACTGATACACAGATGGCTTGCTTGCCTTGTGGAGTACCTTGCATGTAAATGATACTGCTGGAGTGAGCGCTTGGGCACGCTTTCTTAGGCGCGCTGCCGGAAGTCACAGAGCTTCACAACATAGGTGGAAGACCTCATCAGGAGGATGATAGGAAGTATGCTGCGACCTGGGCAGAAATCACGCCTGACAGGCTATGCAAAGTAACCACATGTATCACTATGTGCTCCACGGTTGCCTCGACTTCGGTAGAGCCCAATGCGAAGTCGAGAGTTTGTCAACGATGAGATGTGAGTTTGATGGATGCCGCAACAGACCGGTGAAGCAATGAGAGCTTAGGCGACGAGAAAAGCTGGACATTGTTGTTTGTCCCTCGCGTTCGCAATCGTTTCTGCTGCTCCCCTGTGTTCCATACCCCGCCGACTATAAAGGTGTCCAGTCCCGAATAGTGGCTGTATACATTGCCTTGGCCTCTCGATGCCCCTGACAGCCGCCAGTCGTCGCGAGCGGAGGCTTCTTGCGCCAGTCCCATCTGCCTCCAGCGGGATTTCCCAGCCAGCTCTCCTTGCCCTCATCACCTCTCCAGCAGTCCAAACATATCCACACCGAGTTCGAAGGCCATAGCGAGTCCAGTATAGGCATCAACCTCGTCCTCAATCCACAATGCGAGTGGTTCCCATCGATCTGATACGATGGACATTCCCTAAGCTTAGCAATGATATCGTCGATGCTGCCATTATATGGTTCGAGACCATCGTCGGCCGTAGCGGTGAAGGCGCTCTCAACGCGCAACAGGCCTTTGCGAGAGAAAAACCGTACGCTCTCGCCAAGTTGATATGAGTCACAATTCGGCGAAGAACCGTACCCCAATCTGCATTGTGGCTGCCGAGAAGAGTATATGGCAATGAAGTGTTTTTGTATGGAGCCTAGGGTCTCCAAAACATATTCGCGTCGGCAGAGAATCTCTTCTGTTCAGTAGGTAGTACAATGAGATGTGAAGCACCATATATGAAGCGGAAACGTACCTTCAACGCCACCAGGAAGCCTCCACCAGATCGCATCGTCATCGTCCTTCTGGGGCTGATCGCCTGATTCAGAGTGTGTATTCATCCATCTATTTGACCCATCGATGATGAGAGCGGCACTACACTGTAGCACCCATTGTGAGAAGCCAAAGACCATGCCTGCCAGAAGCCTCTGTCGGTTGCCCAACTCGGTCTTGTGCGCGGTCGTAGGTTTCTTGTCCTTCAACAGTGTAACATCCAACATCTGTCTCCTCAAATATGCCGCGATAGGTCCATGGGCAGCGAATCTGTCCGCGACAATGGCAAGCAAGGCCACGACAGTCAAAGACTGAGAGCGGCTCACTGGCCAAGGTATAACGGGATCATGCAGGATCCTTAAGAAGAGCCTCAATAAGGAGCACGTTGAAACGCTGGCTTTTGGGAGCTCACCAATGTCGGCAACCGAAACTGTTGGTAATCTCGAAGTCGGGATGGGCCCGTCATATTGCTTGTAGAGCTCTTGTAGCTTCGCCTCAATCGCTGCACCTTCGCTGAACTTCATTGGATCAAGAAGCACATCAAAGTACTCAGATGCACTGCGTAGGACATTTCTATCGCAACGATAGCGATGTTCCAGTCCCGTTGTTTGATCCTTGACCTTTATGCAAAACTCTCCATGCACAGCTATAATTGTTTCTTCGGATAGCTCTTCAAGAGAATCCATTGAGAATAAACTGGAGCGGGCTGTCTTACGAGCCATGGCTTTTCGTCAAGCAAAGGCAGTCTCTGATGACAAGAGATGGTGTATAGATCAGGTGTTGTTTTAAGAGATGACCGAGGCTCTCAATAGATACCTGCCAAAGTCTTGGAATTATGGTGTGCACTCACCCAGCACTCTGGCTGGAACTGAGTGATGGGAAAGTTGCTTCAGGGGTATGGCCACGCCATATTGTGGTATCAAAGAAGGGACACGCTGGTCAAGCGATAGACGAGAGCAAGATAGCTGCAGAGAAGAATTATCGCCAACCTGAAGAAGAGGCGGAGACCGCTTGCCTAGCACGGGTGGGTGGGTGGCCAAGACCGCAAAACAGGGCTGGCCTATCAGCGTTGTTATAATTCCATGACCAAATTCTGTAGTTAGCACCTCGAGCATTCAAACATCGTGTTGATTTCACATTTACAAGTCCTTTGGGCCCGACGTCCGTCCAGATTGCTCTTGGTATCTCTGAGTACAGTCGTGCTTATATCATACTACCTCTATACAATGTTACCGAGCTGTTGACGGATAAAGAATAGCACGCTCCTGCTCCGTCGGCTCTGCAAAGGGGTCGCAAAGGCACTTTTCAACGAGGAGCCCCGGCCCTGAAGTACTCCTAGAAGATTGATCACAAAAGTCCCCGTCTTCTATTGCGCCATATACGCCAGCTCTCTGATGCGATAGCCTCAATTCTAGGATCCGCGGACGAAGGTTGCCTATATGGGCGACTTGGATCTCGCAGAACGAACTCTCGTCGTGATGCAGCCACCTTCGACACTCTTCTCGGCGAAATCGGTCTTGCCTTCCTCTGCATCGCTACCCTCGCTGGGCAAGCCGCTAGCTGGCGAGCTCCTTGCTCTGAGGCACGGCCAATGACCTTTCTTTTCGTTGTACCGCATCGCCAAGATCGCGAGAACGATGACAATCCAGTAGACGATGTATGCGATGACAGAGCCATATGTCGCAGAGTTTTGCCAGCCGAGTAAAGCGTTGAAGATGCCCCATCCACCACCGCCGCCGATCTTGGGATTGCAGCACTTTGTCTCGTCAGCATCACAACTGAAAAGTCAACCTACGTTGAGATAGAGCTTACATTCACGTGCCAGACGCTTTGGCGGATATCGTACGAGCCTGGTCCTGACCCTGTCTCGGAAGCGTTCCCTCCGATGAGCCGACCCCACTGCGATAATGTCAGAGACAAGATCCGCTTGACGGAGCGTCATGTACTAGCCTTGTAGTTCTCAAAGAACCAAACAGCTTTGGAGAAGAGGCCTGCAGCGACCAGATACAGGAAGCACGTCGAGAATATGAGGAAGACTTGGATAGACGCAAAGTTACCTCCCCTGCGCTCGATTAGGACATCATCCATCATCCGAGCGGTACCCCTTCGACTCACTTATAGATGATAAACCCCACCAAGCAGCCGCAGGCGATACCGGTGATCACAGGGAGCGGAAATGCCGTGGCAGGCGAGCCAACGCTGATACCCCCAATGAAGATCACAGCTTCAAGACCTTCACGAAGAACTGTGACGAATGGCAAAATAAACATGGCGTATCTCTCGCACCACATCTTAACGCGACTCTTGAGCGGCCCGCGCTGTCTGGTGCCAACTTTGGCTTCCAGGGCTTTCCCAAGCTTGACGCGCCATTTATCTTGAAGCTTGGAGACACGGAGCAGCGCCGCGCCCATGATAGAGATGATAAGGGAGGCTAGAAGAGCGAAGGATCCCTCCCAGATGTCCTCAGTCGTGGCCCACTTGTCTTTGCCGATGGTGTAGAAGGCGCCAATGAAGCCAGCACCGACGCAGATGCAGATGAACAAGCCAGCAATAGTACCTAGCCATACCTGAGCTTAAGTCAGTAAGAGGGATTGGTCTCGACTACGGACAACGTCCCAAACTCACCTGACGCTTCAATTTTCTGTGGGTCACATAGTCCTTTTCATGGCCAAGTGTCTGCTTCAGCCACGACAAGAGGACCGAGACGATGATAGAAGTCTCGAGAGTTTCGCGAAAGCAGATGAAGAATACTATGAAAATCAAGGAGTATCAGTACAGCTTTGCATTGCATCTCTGGACGGATGGCTTAAGCTTACCAGGGACCGCGAAGACATTGGGAGCCATCTGGATTGACAATGTAGGGAACACACCGAAGGGCAACCAATAAAGAACTGAGGGAGTCGATCTCGTATGCACAGGGATCGCTGGCAATGCAACGCAATGCAAGGAAGTGAAATAATTAGGATGTTATCTCAGGATCTGATAAGATGGCGTATTTTTTTTATCAGATCCCCAGCTATTAGCGCCAAATGTGCTCCGGACGTGGGCCAACGCAGTCAGCGCAAATCCGATTCGGTGTCTTTTCTCCCACGCCTAGCCTTGCTGCAGTCACGCTCGAGATGATGGTGGGCGAGGTGATATTTGCTGCCGATGTCGGTGTGTTGATCGAAATTGAATTGGACCAGTGCAAGTGCCGAGGCGGAAAAAGACGGACTCACTCGATCATCCCACTTTGCGGAGACGCTAACACGTTACCCGAGAGCATACTCCATAATTCGGACACTTTTAGCTGAGATCCCTGCCAAGGTGTCCGAATTATTTGGCTCACCGCGTGCTATGCTAGGGAAATACTATTCCGGTAAAACAGTTGCCCTATCAAGGTATAACGTTCTACAGGGTCAATGACCACCAGGAATCTTCAGAAACTTCAGCTTACTTTGGTGGCGCAATTGATTATTCTCGCAGACACAATTACGAGTATTACATACACTATCCGTCACTAAGGGCTTTGGCCAAGGAATAGAGACCCTGGCAGACTTGCTTTGCCATCACACCACTCACGGAGAAGCTCACTCCCGCAAATCTATTTCTTGATCCTCTCGAGAGTCCTCTCAGATCTTTACTCATGGTCATTGCGGCCCACAAGGTCGATCGCCGCAACGATCCAATCTCGTTTTTGATTCGTCTGAAGGGGACGCAGAGAATAATATCAGCAGAGGATTTCAAATTAGCGTCGGGAAGATAATCCTCAGATTAAATACATCTTATCAGATCCAGAGATAATTTCGTCATCCCACCCGTTACAGAACATTGATAAATTTATATCGAAGTCTGATGGTGGGAGATTAGGACTGGCCTTCTATATCCAAAAGCCGGGTTCGTGTAGCTGCGACAGCACAAGCCTTGGGCGCACATTCTCTCCCACAAGACAACATGATCTTCCCATGCATCATCCCATTCCTGTGCTTTGGCATGCTCACCCATGCTGCCACGGTCATATATGATTTCAACGTGTCCTGGGTCACGGCCAACCCTGATGGTTTGCACGCACGTCCGGTCATGGGCATCAATGGCCAGTGGCCAATTCCTTACATCACCGCCAACGTCGGAGATCGCGTTGTTGTCAATGTGCAGAACCACCTTGGCAATACTACCACAAGCTTGCACTTCCACGGTCTCTATCAGAATGGTACTACAGAGATGGACGGCGTAGTTGGTGCCACTCAATGCCCGATTGGTATAGGAGAGTCATTTACGTACAACTTCACAGTAAGCTTGCAGATTTCATCCATTGATGACCACAGTTACGTTGACGCTAATGACTAAAGATTGATCAACCTGGGACGTACTGGTATCACACTCACGAACTGGCCCAGTATCCAGACGGCATGCGGGGCCCGCTCATCATCACTGATCCAGACTCGCCCTACAAAGGCAAGTACGACGAGGAGCGAGTCTTGACTGTGTCTGACTGGTACCATGACCTCATGCCTAATCTTCTCAAGGCCTTTATCAGCGTACTCAATCCGACGGGAGCAGAGCCAGTGCCAAAATCTGCCCTGTTCAACGACACGCAGAACCTCACTACTGCAGTCGAGCCCGGAAAGACTTACCTGTTTCGCATCATCAACATCGGAGCTTTTGCCGGACAATATGTCTGGTTCGAGGGTCATACTATGCAGATTGTAGAAGTCGATGGCATTTACACCAAGCAAGCTGCGGCAGATATGATCTATGTCACAGCAGCTCAGCGCTACAGTGTGCTCATCACCACCAAGAACGATACTTCTACCAATTTTGCCTACTGCGCAAGCATGGACAAGGTACGCATGCTTCTTCCCCCGTCTGCCAACAGTGCTCGGACTAACAAGGATACAGGATCTCTTCGACAAAGTCCCTGCTTCCCTCAACCCTAACGTCACAGGCTGGCTCGTGTATGACGAAAGGGCCATCCTCCCACCGCCAGCGCCTCTAGCCTCCTTCGACCCCTTCGACGACTTCACCCTCGTTCCTGAAGACGGCGAGCCTCTTCTCCCTAACCCGGACCAAACCATCCCTCTCACAATGAGAATGGACAACCTAGGCGACGGAGCCAACTAGTACGCCATTTCTCCATCCTCCCCACCTTCACGCTCACTAACCAACCCTCCCAGCGCCTTCTTCAACGACATAACCTACGTCCGCCCCAAAGTCCCCACCCTCTTCACCGCCCTCACCACCGGCCCCACAGCCTCCAACCCCTCCATCTACAGCCCCAACACCAACGCCTTCGTCCTCGCCCACAACGACATCATCGACATCGTCCTCAACAACGCCGACAAGGGCAAACACCCCTTCCACCTCCACGGCCACACCTTCCAAACCATCGTCCGCTCCCCCTCCAACGCCGGCACCTACAACACCAACACCAACACCAACACCACCTCCGCCTCCACCTCCTCCTTCCCCTCCACACCCATGAAACGCGACACCATAATGGTCCACCCAAACAGCAACATCGTCCTCCGCTTCCGCGCCGACAACCCCGGTATCTGGCTCTTCCACTGCCACATAGAATGGCACGTCGCATCCGGTCTCGTCGCCACCATGATCGAAGCCCCCCTCGCCCTCCAAAAATCCCTCACACTCCCGCAACAGCATATCGACGCCTGCACCAAGCAAGAAATCCCCGTCGCCGGTAACGCGGCTGGGAACACGAAAGATCTATTTGATATGACGGGGGCGAATGTGAGTCCGGCGCCGTTGCCGGATGGGTTTACGGCGAGGGGGTGGGTGGCGTTGGTGTTTAGCATCTTGAGCGCTCTGATGGGGATTGCGGTTATTGCTTGGTGAGTTGCCCCTTTAATCTCTCCTCCTTCTTCTTCTTCATCCTCTTCTTCTTCCGTAAGGGATGGGACGAGCACTTTGGGGTGGAAATTGCTAACATGTACATCTGCTCGCAGGTATGGCGCTGGTGAAATTGGAATGAAGGTGGGGGAGAAGGATATGCAGGAGGCTATTGGGGCTGAGACGAAGACTGCGGCTGAGGAATGAAATGGTTATGATTCTGGAGAGAGATGATGGAAAATTGGGACTCGGTGTTCGGCGGTTGTTGTTTGCTGACTGTCGTGTCCTTGTATATACTTGAATGCACATATCATTGGACCGAGAAAGGCTGAGACATAGTGTAGAGCACCTGTAGCAGAACAACGATCATACACTGCTCTATAACTTGCTCGAGCTCCCAGTAATTACTATTACCAATTACCATTACTCTAGAAATCTATCGAACTAAGCATGCCTCCTGGGGTATCTTCCAACCTATCCCAATCCCAATCCCATCTCCAACGCCCCGCTCATCTCATCCAATCATGCAAAAAACTTTTCCCATCCACCACCAACTCCTCACTCGCTCCTAACAACAAAAGACCGCCTCTTCGCCGCCTCCTCCCCCGCATCGACCATATCAGCCGCACCATCCCAAACCGCCCTCCTCGCCAAAGTCTCATCCATACTCCTCTTCTGGAAAGTCCACCGCTTCATACGCGTCAGCGCAGCCGCCTGCCGATCACCAGAACCCTTCAGATCGCTCTTCCATTCAACGACCGTCCGAACGTCATCAATTTCATCCTTGACATCAAGCTCTGCAACGCCCTTGACGATGCGTCGAGGGGACAACTCGGTAGGATCGTCCTGCTCAACCCCATCAAGTCCGAAGCTTTCACTCTCCCTCGTGCCGCGGTGATATGCCCAATCCTCGGGGTTTTCGGGTCGATGTATGCCCGCTTCGTCCGAGTCGCGGAGGATGCTCTCCGATCTCTCCTTCGTTTGACCGGTAACCACGCGGTCCATACGGCGCAGGTCGGGGTCGAAATCGTTACCTGGGGAATCGACTGTGCTTTCCGGCTTGCGGGAATCAAAAAAGTAATGAGCGCCCTCGTTCAAGCTTCGAGGCGCAAGCTGGATGGTACGGTGTCCACTGAAGAAGCTTTGGTTTTCGCTGCCTGGCGTCGGTGGTGTTCCCTCTGCCACCAATGTGAAGTCGAGCTCGAATGCGCTTTCGGGTACATGTTCGAGTGTACTCTCAGGCGCGTTGAGGGGTATACTGTTCACCCTGCTTGACATCTTGGAGCTACGACGGCTGAAGTATCCACTGTCCCTTGTTATGACTTCTTCACCTTCATCGTCCTTAAGAAGTTCTGTCTTCCAATCCGCATGGGGTCCACGTAGGATCTCCCGCAAAACAGCAAAGTCTTCACCTCGATCGACATTCTTGAGACGTTGGTAGTCACGCCAGTCGTCGAGCTGGTCAGACATGGGGTATGCCAGCGCGGTAGCGATGGGTAGTTGATCAGGGAGCCGGGAAAGCGTGAAGGTGGTATGCCATGAATTGGGTGGTTCGAGCTTGATGCCATATGATTGGATGCGGTACCTGTGGTGAGTGATCAGCAAGCGAAGCGACGGTTACGGTCGCAAGAAGTTGGAGGCATCGAATGCTCACAATCCATCATATCGCAAGCCTGCCTTAGGTGCAAGGTGGCTACGTAGCTTCCAACTTCTGAGCACTCGAACAATCTTCTCCGTGTTCGTTGTCATTGTCTTCGTGAGCTTGAAAACCCCGGGATCGTGCAGTGCAGCGCGGTACATGAACTGCCCATCCGCTTTCAAGGCTTGCTCACTACCACCGCTCACGACAATCGCATAAGCACCATTGTCGTCCGCTGTAATCGCGTGAGCTGTTTTATCGATAATACCGTCTCTGTAAGCTGCGGCGGGTTTGAGCCACCAGCTGCACCCATAGATTAGTCCCGTTGTCTTGCCGCTTGTGGGATGGGGGATGGAAACACCTACTCGCCGACTTCAAACCCAAGAGAGCCATATTCGTGAGATTGGAAGGGGCTGAGAACGTCAACAGACCAAGCAGACTTCGCATCCTGCCCAAGGTCAGCGTATTCCGGAAGTCACGGGTCATGGCACGGACATCATCTTGTACTTGACCACCACCTTTGTCTCCGCTGATAATTTTTCTCACGCCCTCGAGTCTGCCACCAGGTCCATAAAGATCGGACCTCAATTTCTTCAATGGTCCTAGCTCATCTTCCCATTTTTGTATCAGTTCTTCCGCCTGCACGACAACTTCAATCGGCCACTGGCTCTCAGATACTTTAGCTTGTATCTTTCGAGCACGGGGAATGAAGTTGGATGGTATGGTTGGCCAATGATTCCTTCAAGGGTTTCATAGGTCGAGGCGCGGTACATAAAACGTAGCGAAGGATCGGAGAAACGTACCGTTGCAGCACCAGTCGCTGCAATTACCATCAATGCCTTCTCTATACGAGAGTAGCGAAGAAGATCGAGCGTGATGTGTGTCGACTCGAGCTTCTTGAAAATGGACCGAAGGAGCACGGTGTCTGAGGGTGTTAACCTTGGCTGGCGTGAGAGGAGAGGCACGAGCGTGTCGCGGATGTAGCGTGTATGTAGACGAAGCTCGTCACGTAGCAACAGTGACTTGTGGGCGCGGACGTCCATGGCGTGCGTTGAGATAGCAGTGGCAGGCCGTGTAAGCCTCTGATTGGATTGTCGTCGAAGTGCGGTGACATCCTCATGACTGCTGAGATGAATATATGGCATCTTGCGTGCGAGAAAGGAAGGTGTGTTGGGTAACAGGTGTTGTTGGGCACGGTAGTGACTGCCATTGCCAGCTTCACCTCTGTGGCCACTTCTGTGTGATGCTTGACCTCACTGCTGTGTAAAGCCAAGCAAACGCCTTAAGCCTCAAGCGTTTAGAAGCTTTTCAATACTGAAACTGTATCCACGAACATGACCCATGGTCGGCTGTGGCACATTGGCAGGACCCGCACCACCCGGGACCTGAATTTCGACGGTCATGGCTTGCCCTGGAAGCTTATAAAAATACTCATCCTTCGGATATGCTCTTCAATGGTATCTCGCTCCTCAAAGACGATGTCTTTTCATCAAGGGCGTAGGCGGTGCTTCGGAATGGGCCTACGTCTATCACTGACATGGTTACCAACGAAGCTGCGTGGCACACCATGAGTTCTTCAGTATGGCGCCGTCGATGACTTGAAGTCCGGGGAGAGGATGTTGCTGTATCGGTGGGCTGACACCTTGCCAGCTGGGCAGTAAGTTCGGGGGAAGCAGTAACTAGTCAATGAGACTTGGGGGAGGGCTTTGATCGGTGTGCTATCATCAAGAATTAGCAAGCACACAACAGTCTCAAAGTCACTTTCTTCGAGCCAAACATACCTTCTCGATCTGTAGGCAGATTATGCAGACCCGCTACTGACGAAGTCCCAAGTCGTTGTTACGTTGATGCATGTCAATGAATTTAGCGTGTGCAGTATTCTATGCAAACGCTAAAGACTTCGTCCTCTCCAAATCCCTCAGAAATAAGTCCCTTCATCGTCGTCCTCTTGTTGAAGACGGCTGCAGTCTATCGATTCTCCTCCATCTATAGAGCCGAGAGAATCACGATTATCGATTGTTTATCTTCAGAGCGTGCCAAAGTCGCGGAACTCTCTGGCTTCAGTGTTCGTATATAATTGCAATACTTCTACAGCTTCCACCTATGAGGGCATTCCGAAATTCTATCTAAGTCTTCTCGCAATGTCTCCATGCCCATTCTCTTCCGCCACGTCAGCCACAGACCGACCTTTCTTATCTTTAAATCGTTTATCTGCTCCCCTTCCAAGCAAGGTATCTACAATCTCCGCATGCCCTCCCGCCGCAGCTTTATACAGCGCTGTCCCCATGTCGTCCTCCTTCCTTGGATCAGCAGCCCCATACTCCTCTACCTCCTCGAGATTCACATCGACCGTCTCCAACAAGACTTTGATAGCGCCAAGGTTATCATACTCGGCAGCTGCGATCAGAGCCCCAGTCCCCTTCACCACAGTACCTCGGGTAAGCAACAACTTTACCATTTCAAGTGACGCATGATCGCCTACTATGGCCCATACCAAGCATTCATAGTCGCCTAGGGGGTATCCACTGTTTGGGTCGGCTCCATGGTCCAGAAGAAAAGTAGCTAGCTCCACGTTTCCTGAATAACACGTTGAGACGAGTGGGCTACCCATTTCTTGATATTTATTTGCGTCCAAGCCGTTGTCGAGGAGTACGCGGAAGATTGCGACAGAGCCGGAGTCGGAGGCTGCGTAGATGAGGGGATCGTTCACCTTCTCTGTGTCGAGTTTGAGACCCTCGGAAAAGCAGAAGGCGAGGATAGGTGAGTGGGAGTACTTCGATAACAAAATGGCCATTTGAGAGAGTGTGGCAGTTTTTGCGGAGGGGTCTGTAGATATCATATCGTTGTAGAGGGTTCTTGCGAGAGATAGGTCGCCGGTAGCACACGCCGTCTTCAGCGCAGTAGGTAGTTCAGGCATCGTGTGGTACTGTTGTGGGTGGTGTCCAGAGATGGATTTGGATAGTAGAACTGACCAAGAAGACTTGTATATTCTGAACTGAAGAAATAGCCGGTGGAAGAACGCGATGAGCAGAATTCCCCGGTACCCAGTTGTGCCACAGCTGTAACCTCGCCCCGTCCTGTGTAATATCCTGTGATCGCTGTCATCGCAACTTTTACCAGCTTCAGCTAGCCGCCATCATCGACTCAGCAATGTAAAGACAAGTTCACGGCTCCAGCAAAGGACAAATCGATCTATTTCACCGGTCTGACTAGGAGCGACATCAACAAGGTCAAAGATTACGCCGTGAAAAAAGGACTTGTGCATGTGGGTTTGTCGTATCCGACCCGCTGGACGAATCCTGGCCAGTACACAGGCACGCAAGACGAGCAGCGTAAATGGCAAGAGAACTTTTCCAGGCTCTACGCCGAAGGCACATCTGGCGACGCCTACTTGATGATGGACTCGAACAAGTCGCCTGTGTCTGACAGCATCTTCGGCACGGTGGAGTTCCCAGCCATGAGGGACGGAGGCAAAGTCTCAAAGATTCTCCAATACAACTTCACCAACCCACCTGAGACACCACAAGACACAACCAAGAGATTCTGGCCTGACGATGCTGGAGCTTCCATGCTGACTCCGCCACCCGCAGGAGGCCGGAAGATGGCAAAGAGGTTCTGGCCTGTCAAGGAGTAGACGCTGTGACTGGATACGAGATACGTTCAGGCGTCAATTCCGCCGGAGGCTTTCAAGGGCAGAGGGATGGAGGGAAGGGAGTCGAGAATTTGGGTTCCTTGATAACGACTTGGCAACGGTTGGACCACTGGGCTAGGTTTTCGGAGGATATGAAAGGAGCAAATCGTGTATCTATAGGTGTTTTTATGACATAATTCGTGGCTTGTCGTTCATTGCGCTTTCAACGTTACTTGACTAGTTTACATTAATTAAGCCATGCATGAACGACAGAAAAGTGGCCACTTTCCTTGGGTAAAAACATCTAGTTAGGCTAACGATAATATAATCCTAACGTTGTCGTTGGAAGTCTCTGCCTGAGCCGCCTCGCGGGAAATCCATCAGTCGCTTCATCCGTCAAGGATTCTATGGGATTCGCTAAGTCTACGGAGTAAATAGGTCGCAGGACGTAGGAGCTCAGGTCGGCAAAGGATCTAAACGGTAGTTTCAGGTAGATACTAGATTACTACGGCTCATGTATTCCCTCCTCACTCCCTTGTTACTCTTCCTTCCCAGCCTGCCTCAGTCCCTTACTACTTCCCCAAACCCTCGCCGTAATCCTATCTCTCCACAATAGATCTACCGGATTACATTAATCTATATTGAATGTCGAATCCGTATACCAACAATGACTACAACACTCTTCTTCAAAGTATCGCATAGAGCGACGACAATGATGAAAAGGATGCACTGCAAGGTGTAGCAATCAAAAATTTCGCCACCGAGATACCCGAAGGTAGCTCGACGAGTATCACCGCCGCGATGTGCAATGCAGGGTTCTACTCGTAGCCAACCCCATCTATGATCGAGGCAGCTGCAACAAGGTAAGTATGAAGAAAAAAACGAAATTGGGAGGGAAGAAGAGACTTTTAATACTGGTGCCTCGCTAGCGTTGCGCTAATCTTTCCCGCTGCAACCCGGCGCTCGGTTGGCTTTCGGCAGCTAAGTGCTCTCCACTCGGACAATCACTGATCAACTCCCGAAGACCATGTATTGTGTGAACATATGTGACCAAACGGAGCGGTCCAGCTTGAAACACGGTTTGGAACCTTTATCTTGAATCCGGCCACCTACCTATGGTGCTTGACTATTGCGCGAGATGTACTGCTTGATGTGAAGTACAAGCTTGGGACAATTGGACCGTATTGTTGAAACATGGTAGACCATATTCCACCTGCTACCGCCGAGGATATTGAATCTTCGCGCCCACGCAAGCGGGCAAAGACTGAAAAGGATTCTTGTGATGTGATTATGTATGGTTCCGTCAAATTACCCTCGCTCTGTTGAGTCCATGATTGAGCTCATCCCAATAGGTCACCAACCGTAGGTACTGCACTTCTTGCACCGGACACTACAGCAGAACCCCCAACCCAGTCCCTCAGCAGTCCGGCCCCATTGGTGTCAACAGTCATGGCATCTGCTCAACAGGATCATAAAAATGGCGTGCATCCTCAAGCCAGTAAAGAGATTGCATGCGGCATCACTGAGTTTGTCTGTCCTGAATTGCTAGGCTTCACAGGCATCCTCAAAAAACGGTACGCCACCCCACGTTTATGTCGTTGCTATGGCCTAATGTAGATAGCTATACCGACTTCTTAGTCAATGAGATTCTTCCTTCCGGTCAGGTAGTCCATCTTGATAATACCCAAGCACCAAAAAAGCAGAAGAAAGAGGTGGAAAATGGGTCAAGACCATCGGGTCTCTCGCATCATAAGCCAGGAGGGCATCAAGAGATCGCTCAGAAAGGAGATGTGTCATTTCTGAATGAAGCCAAAGTAGCTTCCATGGACGCAAAGAATGAAGCTGACAACGTGTCACCCCGCTTGAGCTCGCCTACGGTGAAGCCAGAAGAAGAAGTCGGCCCTGAAGCAGCTACAAATGCAGCGAAGAGGAGTCGTCCCTCATCAGTCTCGAATATTCCGGCCAGCATGCAAGGTTTCGATGCTTCTCCAACAAAGCCCGAGAACCTTGCGCCACATAAGCGTATCGCTCCAACACCAACTCCTGTCCCTTTGAGCATGCGTGATATGGACGATACAGAGGAGACGCACAAACCTGCTCGCAAGAAAGAGACTGTGCGCATACGCCGGACGAGCCAAGGGTGGATGGAAGTCGATGAGCAGAAGGAGAAGGAGATCAGAGGCGCAGAGGTTGCCAACGATGGAGCGGTGAATAAAAGCACGGAGAAGAGTGCCATACGCGCGGGAGACGCCGATGAGACTACAGAATTGGGAGATTCTGCGATACAGGAGGTGCCAAAGGATGACCCAGAAATATTAGTGGAGACGAGAGACCCGCTTCCACCCACCACGCAGGCATCATGGCAAGCGTTCGCTGATACAACATCCGCTGATGTAGAAGTAGCCACTGGCTTCAAGGTAAGTCGTACCACAAGGTTGTTTTCTCTTCAGGCCGCTGACTGACAATTTGGCAGCTCAATTCTGAGGATATGACTGCCCTGCTCTCCTATTTCGGTCCAGAGGTTGCCAATGAGCTGCTCGCTCTTCATGGACGCATCCTCGATTCTCCGCATCGCAAGGCAAAGGATTACGGTACCGTCAAATCAGCGGTGATCGATCGCCAGACCCGATCGAAAATCCACCAAGATCTTCGGCGAATGTTCAACTCCCGATTAGAGACTGTTACGGATAACGATGGTCACATGATCATCACTGCTTTGCCGGAAAAGTCAACATTCTATGGTAGATCTTCAGCGGATAGCGACCTCCATCAGAAAGATCGCAATAGTCATAGGCGTAACGATAGAGGAAGGAATGGTCGTGGTGGTAACAACAATCGTGACAGCACACCGCGTCAAAGCAGGCAGAGCCAATGGGCTGAACTCGGTGGGGATTTCCTTCACTTCTCTCTCTACAAAGAGAATAAGGACACGATGGAGGCGATATCCTGGCTTGTCCGACAGTTGAATATGAAGCCCTCTGCTTTCCAATTTGCGGGAACCAAGGATCGACGTGGCGTGACCGTCCAGCGAGTGAGCGTATACCGTGTCTTTGCTGATCGTATGGTCCAAGTTGGACGGACCTTGAGGGGAGCCAAAATCGGTAATTTCGAATATCAGCCTCATGGACTGCAGCTAGGGGACCTTAAAGGTAACGAATTCATCATCACTTTACGCGAATGCGACTTTCATTACCCATATCCAGCAGACCCGGAAACCCTGGCTGAAGCTGCGGAAGCCGTTGTCGGTGACGCAATCAAGCATCTTGGCGAGAATGGGTTCATCAACTACTACGGCTTACAGCGGTTTGGGACCTTCTCCACGAGCACGGATCGAGTGGGAGTCAAGATACTCCGAGGTGACTTTGAGGGCGCCGTTGAAGGCATTCTCCATTTCGAGCCTGCCACGCTTGCAGACGCCGAGAACCCAATGACTGACCCTGTGGACAAGATCTCAAGAGAGGATCAAGCTCGCGCGTATGCCATCAACCTGTTCAAGACCACTGGCAAATCCTTCTCAGCGCTCCAGGACCTGCCTCGGAAGTTTTCAACGGAGTCCAGCATAATCCGTCACCTTGGCAAGCAAGATTGTGGAAAGGATTACTTTGGTGCGATCCAGACAGTATCGCGGAACATGCGTCTCATGTTTGTTCACGCCTACCAGTCTTTGGTGTGGAATATGGCAGCTAGCCATCGCTGGAAGCGCTTTGGCGCTACTGTCATCGAGGGTGACCTAGTTCTCATAGATGAACACCAGGACAAATTGGAGCCCGAAGTCGAAGCTGAGAACATTGACGCGGACGGCGAAGTCATTGTTCACCCATCAGAGGACGATCGTGCTGTCGATCCTGAAGACAAGTTCACTCGCGCAAGGGCACTCACAAAAGAGGAAGCAGAGAGCGGCAAATATACCATATTCGATGTAGTATTGCCCACACCCGGCTACGACATTCTTTACCCTGCGAACGGAATGACAAAGTTTTATGAAGAATTCATGGGCAGTGAACGAGGTGGTGGCCTGGATCCTCATGACATGCGACGGAAGTGGAAAGACGCCAGCTTGAGTGGTAGCTACCGTAAGCTTCTCGCCAGACCCAGCAAGGACTTTTCATTCGACATTAAAGTGTACAAGAGCGAAGACGAGCAGTTCGTCGAGACGGATCTCGATCGACTGGAGAAGGTCAAAGCAGAGCGAGTCAATGCTCAGCATAGCCGCTCTGCTCCCATATGCGACGCCCCAGCGATGGGTGAAGTAAAGCCCGAAAAGCCCGATGGCATCAACAATGGCGCCATAGACTCGGAACACGCGCCCAAGCCGAGAGATTCACCCAGCGACCACGAGCCTGGAGGGGTCAGCCTCAGTGGAGGGCCCTACAGCGACTATAAGATTGCCGTCATCCTCAAGTTGCAGCTCGGCTCTAGTCAGTACGCTACGATGGCTCTTCGGGAACTGATGAAGCACGGTGGTGCCCGGGCTTACAAGGCCGACTTCAGCGGCGGTCACTGAATGAACGTTTGGTGGTGGACGCTTCTGATACGTGACCATGAATGTGGATCTGTGTCCTGATATATTGCATACTGGGCTGGATGTCTACGAATATAATTGCATAGCGTGATTAGCTGAACGATGTCAATGGTCTTGCTGGTCGATGGGTGGCATATATGGTTTATAATTGATGCTAGGTTGGAGATACCCCCTAGAGAAATGATGTCTTATAGCATGGCGTGGTAAAATTTAGCATATCATGATGGCACAGCATAGCGAAAGACCTTGTCATCGGCATGGGATTTCTCGTGAAGCCGGTAAAATCACACTATGAACCACCCTCGGTTAATCATCTAGGCTTTCGGTGAAAAAGATATGGGTATCTGACCGAGGCCTACTGTTCTCCTATAGTGGAATCGTGTTGTTTACTCTACGTAGTAAGTTATAGATACGCTAATGTACTGGCGTGATTGGTCCCTGGACCTTCGGGGCGGCCAGAGCCGTCGTTCTAGCCTGATCGAGCTCGGGGATGAAATTGATAGAGAAGATGGATATTGTAGACGTTTCCAAGTAAGACTTGCTCTAATCCTATGTAACCCCCCTTGGTATTTACTAACGTAAGATGTCCCAGATCACCCCATCATTGCTGCTCATAGTTCTCTGACTCATAGCCATAAGATTCATTCGTGCCTACGGGTCGCCGCCAGTCCTTGCCCACACCTGATGCGATATGCCTTTCGCACCAGCTCTTTCAAGAGTGGAGAGCTTGCGATCGCGTCCCGACGAAGACTCCATCAGAGTCGCAAGCACACTACTGAGTTCAAGGACTACCAATCTGTGAACAGATCCTCAAACGCACCGGGATCGATCACCACCTCCATTTCTCCACCTAAACCATTTCTCACCGAAGGACAGCGCAAAGATAGGCTTCTCGAAGACCTCATACGTAAATCTACACAGGTATCCTTGAAGTCCGGGCCCATCAACAATACAATGCCACCAAGCATGGATGACCACAGAAGTCCCAGTAAAACACACTCATATATCCAGTTTATCACCACCCCAACGGCTGATACCCCCGGGACAGCTCTGCTTTTGCATTTCCCTGATAAGCGATACGTAATTGGCAATATACATGAAGGTTTGCAACGCGCAGGACTTCAAGTGGGGGCAAAGTTCTTCAGAGCAAGAGACTTTTTCCTCACAGGAAAAACGGAATGGCGGACAAATGGTGGTCTCCTGGGAATGATCTTGACACTTGCGGATGCTACCAAGGCAAGCGCAGAGTCAAGGGCTGATAACGCCAGAATCAAATTTGATCGCCAATTGGCAATGGAAGAGGAGGTAAGACAAACCCCATGGAAGCACAAAGCAGGGAGCCGTCAGGGATCGCACCAACATAATTTTAGAACTAAGGCCCAGCAAAGTTTGGAAGAGCACCCGACTGTCAATCTCCATGGTGGTCCAAATCTCACGCACACCATTGCTACTGCAAGATCATTCATCTTCAGGCACGGTACTCCTATTAGGGTGAACGAAAATCATGAAGAGGAAGAAAAGGGCGCAGCGGAAAATAATTGGGAGCCTACATGGGAGGATAAGAATATTCAAGTCTGGGCTATGGCTATCTCACCGTCAAGCGGCGACGAAAACCTCAGACCAGGAACACCACGAAAGCGAAGCCTTGGCGAGTACATGAGCGGCCAAGATCGAACAATGACAGATGCTGATGACGAATGGTCGCCAAAACCCAAACTACCAGCGGACGAAGACAAGCGAAAGCAACAGATTCGAGAGTTCGTTGTAGCTGAGATGTTTAGCTCATCATGGCGGGCTGACAATTTGGTTGAAACGCCGTTACATGAAGTTGTCACGCCAGCTGCCCTTTTTATTCGAGATCCTTTGACCAGGAAGATCCAGAAGTATACTGGTCCTGTGCCTGATGGTACAACTCCTCTTCCCGATATCAAAGTCTTAGTCCGCCAGCCATGGCCTGGCGCTCTGGTCAACTATCTTCCTTCTACAAAGCCTTCAACAGTCGCTATGTCATACATCATTCGCAATCATAAGCAGCGGGGAAAGTTCAAGCGCGAGGCAGCAATGGCATTACAGTTGCCGCCAGGATCTTTATGGAGTTCACTTGCTAGAGGTGAAGCGGTTCAAAGCTATGATGGACAGACAATCACTCCAGACATGGTATTGGAACCAAGCAAAGACGGAGGCGGAATTGCAGTAATCGACCTGCCTTCCAAAGAATACGTCAATGCGCTTATCAGTAGACTGGAGTGGAACACCAGTAAAGTTATGAGTGGAGTTGGTGGTATTATATGGATACTAGGCCCTGGAGTCTCTCAAGACCCATCGCTTCGTGATTTCATGGAGAGTAAAGCGGATCTAAAACAAATTATTTCATCCACAGATCATTGTCCAAACTACCTAGTTCAGACTCCAGCAGCTACAACCGCCATTCGCAACCATCAGATTGATCCATTGCGCTATCCAATTCCGTTTCATTCAGATGCTACACAAGTACCACTCGGTCAACTAGGTGATGAACCCCAAACATCACAACAACTCTACGCCGCAAGACGAGGCCTGAAAGTTGACCTTGAGCCGGCATTTGGGATAAACGAGCTTGATGTAATTCCATACCTAGATACAGACGACATCGTGCAGAAAATGCCCGAAAGTGTGATCAGTCTTGCACGAATAGCTCAACAGGAAATCCAATCCACTTCGATGCAAGCAGAGACTGCTGATCAAAGCCTCCCCAGCCCAGATGCTGAGATAATATGTCTTGGTACTGGGTCAGCAGTACCATCCTCATATCGTAATGTAGCTGGGACCCTGCTACGGGTACCGGGACATGGATCCTATCTTTTGGACTGCGGCGAAGACACCCTCGGTCAATTGAAGCGAGTCTTCACGGAATCCGAGCTTGCCGAAGTCTTCCGCGACCTCAAGCTCATCTGGATCAGTCATCTTCACGCCGATCACCATCTTGGGACTGCCTCGGTCATCAGAGCGTGGTATGAGGAGGTACATGGTAGAGACCCGGTCGAGCGCCGCCGGCCAACGGCCACAGAGGCACTCCTCGATCCTGCTAGATTCTTGGAAGAGGGAAAAAAACTTTTCATTGTTGGACATGGGTATATGATGCGCTGGCTGATGGAATACTCATCGGTAGAAGACTTCGGCTACGATCAGCTCATTCCATTGTCTTCTATCCCTACACATTGGACACAACCTGATCGGTGCGATCTTGAGTGGAACGGACTCAATGTAGGATTCAATACCTCCAAGGATCCGCGAGTGTAAGTCAAAGTCTACCGATCATCACTGCTTCATTGTACTAACCTATTTGATGCAGGCAGAATACTATTCGCAAGGTTACGTCTCTGTCAAATCTCGTCACAGTATCCGTCGCTCATTGTTACGGTGCCCAGGCGGTCGCTCTGACCTTCCCTAACGGCTTCAAGTTTTCGTACAGCGGTGACTGTCGACCCAGTAGGGATTTCGCAATCATTGGCAGCGGATCTACGGTACTTCTGCACGAAGCTACTTTCGATGACGAACTTGCCGGCGATGCAAAGGCCAAGAAGCATAGCACTACCAGCGAAGCTATCGGTGTGGGTTTAGCAATGGGAGCGAAGCGTTTGATCCTGACGCATTTCAGCCAGAGATACCAAAAGATCCCGGCCATGGGGTCGATACAGAGCGTTAGTGTCAAGCTGGAAAATGCAGAGGAGATGGAAGATCCAATGGATGTCATGGAGCCACCTGTCAACATCGAAGAAGAACCAATCCGAGAGACCGAAATACCTGTGGCTGATCTGAAGGAAGACATAAGTCGAGAGCCACAGAACGTGGAAATAGAAAATGTTGAATCTCAATCTCCCAAGACCACGTTCACAGATCCTAAGTTGGCAAGCCTACAATCCAGGAACAGCCTCATGAGACCGCCTGCCCAGGACATGAAGATCGTTGTAGCCTCCGATTATATGCGCGTTAAGGTTGGGGAGATTCTGCACTTGGAGAAGTTTACCCCTGCTTTGCAACAGTTATATAAGGAAGCAGAGAAGGAAGAAAGGGAAGAGAAAGCAAAGAGAGCGGCTATAGCAAAAGAGGAGGAGGAGGCTAAGAAAGAGGCTAGGGAGAAAACCAGGGAAGAGAAGGAGAAGGTAAAGAGAGAGGCGATGGAAGCCTGTGGGGGTGGTAGGAAGGATTTTACTTCGCCAAATTCAAAAATACGGAGAGTAGGATGGATCACGAAAGGGAGGAAGGGTACGAAAGCTGAGACAAACGCCAGTCACTGGAGACGCAAGGAGAGAATTGAGGCAGATTCGGATATCAACGAGGGCAAGGGTCGCAGGGAAAGATCTATCACACCTCCGACATTGGAAACGCGGAGGAACCATTACCATTGGTCTCCGGCATCGAACGTGACTGGGGAACAAGGAGATGGTGAAACGAGATCTGTCGAAGCTAATCACTCAGCTCACGCAACTCCACCCGATGCTTTCGCTCCAGGACTTGCGGCTGAGGTGAGAACGGCTCCTGATGCATCTAGGTCAGATACCCAGGCAGCAGAGGACATACAATCTACAACTGTAGAGAGCTCGGCGCCCGAAGCATCGAGACCAGACACCCAAGCAGCAGACGGCACGCAAGCTACAGATGTAGGGAGATCGCCCTCCGAAACATTAGCGCCCGATGTATCAATGTCAGATACCCAGGCAGCAGACGACATACAACCTACAATTATAGAGAGCTCGGCGCCCGAGGCATCAATGTCAGACATCCAAGCAGTATACGATATACAACCTACAACTGTAGAGAGCTCAGCGCCCGTTAATTCAATGTCAGACACCCAAGCAGAAGCCGACTCACAATCTGCCACCGTAGGGATCTCGCCCCCCGAAACATCGGCGCCCGATGTATCAATGCTAGACACCCAACAAGCCGGGGACATACATCCTACAGCTATAGCAAGCTCGGCGCCCGAGACACCGGCGCCGAAAACTGCAATGCCACCCACCCAGACAGCAGACGAGACACAACCTACAACCATGAGGAGCCCAGCCCCCGCAACATCAGCGCCCGATACATCAATACTATCCACCCAGACAGCAGACGGGATACAACATCCCTCCGAAACACCGACATCAGCCCCCGAATCATCAGCCCCCAAACCATCACCACCACCCACCCAACCACCCTCCAACCTCCACCCTCCAATCCCACCACCCACACCCACAACCCCCAGTAACCCAACCCCATCCCCAACACCACCCCCAACGCAGCAAACAATCCGTCGTAGCGAGAGAATAAGACTGAAACGTCAAAGGTTGGGCGTGGGTGGGGATACGGTATTCTTAGAGCGGAGGGGCTCAGAGGAAAGGGTTGCTGGACAGAGGGAGGTAGGGGATATTAGGTTGAGGGGAGAGGGTGATGTTGATGTTGATGAAGGTGTGAGAGAGGGGAGTGGAGAGGGGAGATTGGGGGAGGAGGGGGAGGTGGCGGCGCAACACCCCGCAGAAGGGGAAGGGGAAGGGGAAAAGGAATTGCAGAGTGCTGAAGCATAGCGTCGTGCGGGTATGTTGTAGAAGTAACTAGACGTAGCTTTTAGATTTCAAGATGAAATATCTTCTACAAAGCAGAGGCGCGTGCATGTTTTGATGATGAATGCCGTGAATGATCGTATTTCATCCCGGGGAATTAGCTTTTGACTTTGATCGTAGTACTATGTGAGACTTATGTTTCGCTAAATGATCCCAAATTGTATATCCAAATATCCCAACATTATACCACTCATCACGCCACTCATCATTGCCACTCATAATCATAACCACCACCACCATCATCATCCATCCTCCCCATCTACGAAACCCACCCCCCCTCCCACATTACCCCCCTCACTTCCCGCCCCCCCTCCCCACCCTCCCCAACGCCCCCCTCTGCTCCTCCCCCACCTCCACAACCGGCAACCCCTCCCCCTTCCCCCCACCTGGCGGCCCCACAAACCCAATCGCAACCATAAACCCCAAATACCGCCCCACAGTCTCCCTCGTAACGCGACTCCTCACTTCGGCATCATAGCTCGGATCATCGGCATGCAGGACGCTGATCGCGTTCGCGTCGTCGAGGGGACGAGAAGCGGTATCGCGTGGTAAGTCATCGGTGACCCAGTCGAAGAGGGGGAGGAGGGCGTGGGGTTCTAACGTTTCGTTGTTGTTGGGGGTGGGGACTGGGGTGCCGGTACTGTCTATCGATGAAGAGGTAGGGAGAGAGCAGCGGGCAACATATTCTTCCAGTTTCTTTTTCCAAATCGCATAGGGCACTTGCGGACATTCGTAACCGTATTTCTCGAGGGTAGAGAGGAAATCGTTGAAGGGTAGTTGTGGATGCGGCGTCACTTGCACGACCTGTACGCCGGTAGAAGGTGCGTGCAATGAGGCTGCGACGACGATCTTGGCGCAGTGGGTGACTGGGACTAGGTTTATTGCGGCGGGGGATAGGTCTGGGTGGCAGTTCAGTTGGATGCTGCCTTTGAGCATGCGGAGGAGGAAATCGTCTGTAGGTCCGATTCCTTTGTTTAGGTCACCGGTTATGTAGCCTGGACGAATGATGGAGCCTCGGAGGCCGCGTTTGCTGGCTTCGCGGATTAGATACTCGGATACGTACTTTGTCTGGCCGTAGCCGGTTGAGAGGCCTGTGCGACTGCGGGATAGAGAGTCGGATTCGAGGATTGGGTTGTTGGGGTGGGGGGTTTGTGTGGGATCCTGGGAGAGCGAGGGGGGGTAGAAAGGCGTGTCGAGGACGGAGGTTGAGGAGATGAAGATTAGGGACTTGGGGCGACCGATGGCGCAGAGATTGATGCAGGAGATTGTGGAGTTGACGTTGGTGGGTTTGAGGTAGCTGTAGGAGTGGACCCAGTGGACTCTGTGGAAAGGGGAGTGTTAGCGACCACGAGTAACCTTCAGGTACTGTTTGATAGAGTCATAATCAGATAGCAGCATCATGATATGTAAACAAAGTTAGTTGCATTGGAGTATCACTTGCAAATCTCATTGAGATTGATCGAAAGCCAAGGTAAAAGGATAGAGTCTTGACATACTTCGCACCGTTGTGTATGATGACATCAACGCTGTCTGCCAGCATATTCCATACGTCTTTTTCATCCTCGCCTTTGTCAATGCCTAGATTGGGCTTGCTAAGGTCACCAAGGACAAAGTCAAGCCTTCTGTCGCTAACCCAAGCTTCATCCCATACACCGTAGGCCTCACAAGACTCCTTGATTCGGGCGTGGGCTAGATTTGTAGATGACGCTCTGACATGGGCGTACACTCGTAATTGTGGTGTGCGATTGAGTAAGTCCGCCAAGATGTGGGCGCCGAGGAATCCAGTGGCTCCTGTGACGAGAAAAGCCTGTAGAGGATTGTCTCCAGATCGAATGACTTTGCCGTGGAATTTGGCATTCTCAACTTCGCCGTCAAGGTGGTAATCCATTTCAGGAGGCGTGCTATCCTGTTTGTCTCCTTTGGAAAGTCCGGACGCGGCGTCCAATACGGAAGCAAATTCCCTGATGCTAGGGTTCTGGAACAGCGTGTTCATCGATAGAGTCAAAGATCGATCCTTCCTGATATCGAAAAGCACGCTTTGCCCAACCATAGAGTGCCCACCCACGTCAAAATACCGATCATCAAGATCGATCATATCAGCCGAAATCCCAGGAATTCTTTGCGCCCAAACTTCTCCCACATATTTTTCAGTACCTGAAAAGTTCGCCCGTGCAGTCTTCCCAGCCAATGCAGCCTCTGCCAGCTGAGCAGCGTCTGGAAAAGGCAAAGCCCTTTTGTCTATCTTTGCATTCGGCGTGAGTGGCATCTTCTGTAGTGGAATTATGACGCTTGGTATCGCATAGACAGGCAGCTTCTTCTTCAGTGCTGCGCGTGCATCATCCCGAAGTGCGCGAAATCTCTTCAACATGCCTACCATGGTGTTATCGCCCATGTCATCTGACAGACCTTGCGTTTCGAGCCATTGTGGCCACTTTTGTGCGTCTGGGACGATATAAGAGACTAGGGTCGGTTCCTCGTCCTTGTCTCTTCTCACAAGAGTCACGTTCTCACGTACAAGTGGGTGGTGGCTGAGATGAGTGTCAATATCTCCTAGCTCGATTCTGAACCCTCGGATCTTGACTTGCGAATCGGCTCTGCCAGTGCATTCGACGTTTGCCGATTCATTGTAGCTGTCTGTATCAGTATGGCTCACTATATGTTCGAAGAGTTCGGCTTTGCAAGGCTGGGGATTGGGCTTACCGTCCTAGATCTCCAGAGCGATACAACCGATCTCTCGGGCCTTGGCAATATTGCCGCCATGGTTCTGCATAGGCTTGCTCTTCAACCAACTGTCTGTCCGCTTTTTCCCAGGCATCATTCGTGGCGAAGAAGTTGGCGATGAACTTCTCCTTGTTTAACGCATCGGATCCTAGATAACCTTAATGGTCCTAATGTCAGCATGCTCTCATTGCGACCAATAAAATGCTGTGCTTAGCCGGGACTTTACATGGTGTTCTTGCAAGATGCTTTAGCTGTCCTTAAGTAGACGCCATCAGAGAAAAATATGGCGGAGACGGGGACCAACCTTCGGCAAGACCGCCTGCCCTTACGAAGATCTCTCCTATCTCGCCAACGCCACAAAGTTTGGGCTTTCCTTCAGCCAGGGATTCGCGGTTCACCACAAGAAGCTGTACATCTGATAATGGTTCAAGAATTAGTATCACAATTTGATGGTACGGTGAAGCACAGTCTATATTGAGCATCCCTCATGACCCAGCTCTGGGCTCTCCTTCGTTGTGGTTCAGAGTCAGATGCCGTACCTTTCATGCCCTTTCCTGCAGGAATCACGTCGCCCATGTTTGCTAAGTATTGTGGATCTTCGGTTCGACTCGGCAACTCGTAATATGACACAGCCCTTTGAGTCTCGGTCGTCCCTGACAAGCGATCAGCAATCGCTTTACAGTATCCCAGGGTCCGTGTATGCTAACCAAACATGTTGATGATTCTGCAATTGGGTGCTAGGCTAAAATTCAACGGAGAGTTAGTCTTATTCATGGGATCACAATCAAGGGAAGCTAGTGAGATCAAGCCATCTCTTTGACAAAGGTTGCCAAGGAGAGAAACTCACCTTTGCAGTAATCGACAATCACGCTTGATCAAGATGTCACCCTGTTTAAACTTACTAGTCAGCACTGCGCCAATTCATGGAACCGCGAAACAGTTTGAAGGACGTATGACAGGACCAAAGGAAGGCCTGACTCCGTGCACGTATCGAAGAATCACTTGCCACGAAGAATGCATTTCTATAATTCAAACCATAGTTAGTCTTGTTCAAAATAATAGATTTCAGAGTCCTAACGCGAGTCGAAAGATTTACTAAATGACATGCGGGAGCGTATAATGGCGGCCGAGCCAGGTAATGGCTCAACGTCCCAATCTTAAGAGACAAATACGATACATACCTCAATGAAGGAAACTCAGCGCTAGCTCCGCCAACGAGTATCTGACCTGAAAGGATCGGTGTTCAGTACTTTGGAAACATGAAGATTCCATTGCTGTAGATGAACGTACCCATCGCTGGAGTGAGGTGTGTTACGGTAGGCTCATATTTCCTCATCCCTGTAGGTAACTTGAATGTCAGTAGTCCACTTCGAATACTAAGAATCCACACAAGGCATGTGGCTGCACGAAAGGCCTATACGTACACTCCGCGAGCCGTTCATGAGCTATGTCTTCCTTCGCTGGAATTAACAGCGTAGCGCCGAGGTACGCAGGGGTAAAGATATCACGTTGGATGGGATCCTATCCTAAAGTATTAGTCTTTCATACTCTTTATGCCATTCCGGATTGACGGTGCATACGTGAGCTATACCCGAAAGCATTGTGAATCGCTCCTGTGCCCCCATCCGAAATCTCTCCGCCATGAACGCTTGATAATAGGTTAACGAAAAATGACGACCTCTGATGAAAGTTCTGGGATTAGCGCGGGACTCCTTAGCTATATTGTGTGGAGATTGGAGAGCGATTTTCGCTCCGAGCACGGTCCCCAACCCATATCTAGCAACGGGCTAACGAGGGACAATGGAGACTTTACGTACTTGCACCCCTTGGGTATCCCTTCGCTGCCGGAAGTGAAGCTGAGAGTTGGTTGCGTATCGGGACCAACTACCACGCCAGGATGTTTGTTCTTCAACGCTTGCTGGCTTTGAAGGACATCGGTCTTCCCGTCTTGAATCGAGCCACCTACCAAGCTACCGTCATCGAGCAGCTCTAGCGCAGGTATTTTCGTTCTTAGGTCCAGAGTGCTCTCAATGAAGGCCTCGACATCTTCGGATAATGGACCCTCTTCTCGTGATGCCTTGGCTATCACGATCAACGCTCTGGGCCGAGCAACATCTAAGTAGACCTTTTGGCGATCGCTTGGGTAGGCGGGATCAACAACCTATCATGCAATTAAAAGAGATGCACATTATCACTGCCATGATTCCATGTGCTGAGAGGTACCGAAAATGCAGCCCCAGCCTTCAGCGTTCCCAGCACTGCTACTACGAGGTCGACACCCCTATAAGCGTAGATCATGACAACATCACCTCGCTGAATACCATCTTGAAGCAGCCGTTGTGCTACAACATTGCTAGCCTGATGAATCTGCCAATATGTGAAACTTCGCTGCTGAATGAAGCTCGATGCTGTCTCCACAACAAACAATCGGTCTGGACGCTTAACGGCATTTTCGGCGAATATGTCATGAATGGCTCCTGCAAATTGTGACCAGTGAAGGTCTGCTGTGGGATCCGGAAGGATAGATGGATGAGTCATTGCAGCTTAATGTCAACGCCAGTAAAGATCGTCACAGCTTCAACAGCTTGGAATGTATGATGTATATTAACAGAGATTGGGAGACAAGATTGGAGTAAAAGTGCCGCTATGATACGAAAAAAAAAATACATGCAGATGAGATTAAACCTTTCATACATCCCGTCTACTTTATTCTAGTTGTAAAGAATTTATGCTTGGCGGGCTTGGCAGATCTTCGCAATAAGCGAGCGGGAGGCGGCGGAAAGGTGTCAAATTACCAGACGCTAAAGCTAGCCCAGCCACATAAAGTACTTACCAGCCATCTTTCATGTATATTAACCATTCTTCCTACAACCATTCATATTACCGAACATCCGTTCATGTCAAAGGAGGGTCCCTGGTACGGCCCTGTCATCCTTCACGTTGGTGATTGACGCTGCCACCCTGAATTTTACCGCTGTCCGCACCACCGACATATCATAACCATGGAGATTGGAAAGAGACCGCTACTGCACCAGTATACATTGATTGGGTTCGTTGTGCTCCCAAGAGAATGGCAGATGCCTATGGTTTCAAGCTTAAGCGGATCTGCTATAAAAACTCATCCACGTTAGTAATTTGGCCACGTACGATTTTGATAGATTCGTATTGGAGGATAGCATGCTTGTACGAGGCTTGACATTTCATTTTAGCCTTACCCCTCAAGAAACCCTTGCCGATATGAGCTCCAACCAATACCGCGGATGTCACTGATCTTGTAAGCTCTGCCGAGATGAACGGGGTACCGGCTATGGCAGATCCGCGTACGCGCCAATGTACCTCTGTTCTTCCAGAGCAAACCCTACTGTGACATCCTCCCTCTTCAGTAACTATCGATGATGCTTTCAAGACGTCTGGCATTATTTGCCCTTTTACCTACATGTCTCACTCTCGCGATCCCTGCAGTTTCCTCGGTATTGCAACTTCCATCGCACAATGAGACGACGTTGTTGCCACTGTTCAACGCTACGAGCAATCGACTGGGCTTGTGGCCCGATGCACCCTTCAGACGGCACCTTGACTGGGACACCGACACCGAAATCATCCGCCGTACTCCGTCTGCTCCTTCAGACCCTACCTCGGAAATGGGTGTCCTCGGAGGCATCAGCGTTATAAGTGCTAAGGTTCGCGCACAAAGTGGTCTGGCACTCATCCAAGACTATCACGAATCAGAAGGGCCTGTCACATTTCGCTTCCACGCAACAGATGATCTTTTCAGGGGTCGAGATGTTAGCAAGCTTCTCGATCAACTATGGGAGATGACAAACCTGTACGGGAAGGGAGAATTGTACGGATGTCTTGTGAGAGCGGGTATCATCAGCGCGTTCTTTGAACTTCTTCTCCGAAAAGTATAGACGGATAGGGTGGGAGACTTGGAATGTCAATCCTCACGTCGATTGACATTTTCGTTGGATTCAGATGCTTTGGGACGCTTTTGTTGTGTTCAGCAACTACAAGGGATTGAAGGGACAACCCGAGGAAATAATATGTGCAGATGAGCCCGGCACGTTCTTGAAACCAATACTACTACTCATGGCTTGATCTATGCCCAGGAGATTCAAAGCTTGTAGGAGAAGCAACAGGCGCAATCGTCCTGTATCTGATGGTCCTCGTCCCAGTCTTCCGTTTTCATTTCTACAACAGTAGTTGCCTAGCAATCACCAAGTCCTCAACCCTTCATCCGCGGTATGTGGTTTGTTTGCCACTTTAGACGACTCGAACTCTGATAAAGATGTGAGTGCGGAACCCCATTACGATAAAAATGACCTTCCGTGGTGCTTGTGGCGAGTATCTTACTATTTGGATCGCTAGGGTCTGGATGCATTGCTGCTCGTCAACCACGAAGAAGTGCTTTGGGCTAAGGCGCCGGGATTTCCTAGATTGAACAAGCGACAACGAGTCTCGCGCGCTGGAAGTGTCTTCGTGTGTACTGATGGCCAGCAGATGCTGCCGAGCTATACTATACTCGATCTCAGATCGATCATCACGATGGAGGCGAAGGTTAGGCGGAAAAACTCGCATTGAAAGGTCCATTTTCATGGGATGCGGAGGGCCGATATGATATACTGCTCACATCTTATCACTGCCACTGATTCAAGCTTTGAGAGTAAAGTGTAAGCCGAGCTGTGGAGATTGCCAGCAGACCTGGAACACGTCTATATCTTGCGGCGGCGATCTCTATCGGCCTCGACTTCCTACTATATCGTACAAATTCAGGACGGTGTATGAGCTTTGCGGCAACTTGAGGCTGGGAACAGGGGCAGCACGAAGACCCACGATGGAAATGGACGTTCGGCCAAAGATTGCCAGTGGCTGCAGGTCGGGGCGACAGCAGATGCAAGTATCCGGACAGCGCCCCCATAAATGTCAGACCCCCGCAGCCAACGTCGGATGCCTCTGCGGGGATAACGGGATTCCATCTGACAGTTGAGACTGTTCGGCAAAAATCAAGTGAGGCCTTTACTTGGAGTCGGTGTAAGCCTAGCCTTGGTTTAGCACGCACTGCCGATTTTTGCACTGCAATGATCACCTGATCTCCAGACTAAGCACCAAATATTGACAATGCCCGATAGTCAAGACTCGGTGCTTCCGGTGAATGCTCTCGGTGAGTGATGATGGGGCTCATGTTCTTTTGGAAAAGGCATAAATGCGCCTAAACGGCGAGGAGGAACAAGAAAATCAGCAAAACCAATTTGTTCCACCTAAAGACTTGCGTCTCCATCTTTACGGGCCGTCTAATTCATGCAATCCGTTCTATAATGCGCAGCCACATCGGGAATGCCTTGCTCTGCTGCCAAGTCAACAACTTGCACAGCCACAATAAATCATACGACCACCCCGAACCTCCAAATCCCAACAAAACAACCAAACCCCAACGGCTCAACGTCTCAAGCTAGAGCACTCAGCGTCTAGGAAAGCCGCCTCGTTTCGTTCAATGCGGGATCCTGCAGATTGGCTAAGCGACTACCATTGTATGACAATGTGCTTTCTACCTGGCGCCTCGGGTCAACAGATGATCACATCCTTGAGCCCCTCTCGCTGTGTTTATGAGCGGTGTATGGAGACCACGGCTCGTCTTGCGGATTTGTTTTCTGGTATCGACCGATGCCGTAGTTTTTACTCTCTTGGACATGGAATATCATGTCAGTCCCTAACCACTTTTCGATCGATACGAGTGCATTGAGATTCTCAAACCTTCATTCAGTGTATCCTTGCTCTTTTTTGCAGTGCTTGTCTCTGCATGCTCGGCTCGATCGTCCTTCCTGTCGTTACGTGTAATTCCCTTCGTCGAGTCTCGACTTTCATGACTCTTTTTCGAGTAGCTAGGCATGACGAGCTATGAATCGGTTCAAGCGTTGCTGAGAATTGTAATATACGGATGATGGGTCTTTGTCACGGTGCAGTCTATGGATGGAGTGATTAATGGGCATGTGGAGCGTCTATGTGGCATTTTATATATCCAAGGTATACTAAAACCAGCAGATCTTTCGCCGGTTGAGATTGGGATCTTTTCCCCGGCCAACTGTCGTTATACCGGTCATAAATGTTCGATGTCTACCTAGAATACTGGCCGAGGTTTGTCGTCAAGAGCTCGAGGACCGCACCGCTTAACGCTAGACCCTTCTTGGTCCAGCGAGGGAATATGTTACTCTTGGCCGCGCTAGTTGATATGATCTCGGAACATAGCGCGTCTGCCTTATGAGGGAGGCTACCAGTGAGGTGAGGAGGAAGACTATGCAAGGAACGCGATCTGTCACAGGGACGACCGGCAGGCTCACGCTATGGAGATTAATGAAGTCTGTTGATGTCAGGTACGCTTCAAGCTGCGTCCTTGTGGTCTACACGAGGTCTGCATGAACACTACGAAGCTTTTCATATAGGACTCGAATTTGAGAGCCATTAGCCCTCTTCTCTGTATCAAACAATCTTGACAAAGCCATGAACAAATAATCCACGGACCGTTCTTGCCGCAGACATACTACAGTGAGATGATAGAGCTTGTGATCCAATACGTTTAAGCATGAATTAACATTCGTAAGAGTGGAGTGAGTACGTACTGTAGTCAGCTTTGCCGGCGCCTCCTCTTTCGGGGCTTGCGCTTGGCTGCCGAATGAGCCACTGGGGCTGTGCAACGCCACTGCACAGAATCAAAATATGCCTCAAGGTCCACTTTGATAACAGCCTCTCGGGCCTTCCTACCATTAGTATGACCTTGAGAGGACCGTGAGGAACTATGTATTCACACCTGTCAGGGCTCATCGGTGACTGCCATGCCTCGGCGTCATCTCAGCCCCTCCATAGCCCCAGGCATTGCTGTGCGACATGAACGCTAAGTGTACGGCCAAACACACCGGCCAACATGGGCAACACCTACCCTCTGGCCGGAGATTTATCAAGTGCCCATTACCACCCAGTCAAGTCAGAGATCAGCCAACCAACTCTACCTGGCACAAAGGCACTCTACAGACGCGCTTCCTACGATCTCTGCCTCAACCATGCCTGCTTCTGGCCAGCCAACCAATAATGATGCTGCGGACTTGTTGGACTTCGATCCCCATGAGTTGAACAACCTGGTTACCGAGCGCCGCCGGACAGACTCAGACAGATCCAACCTTGGAATCCCGGCAGACAACAATAATTTCTTCCATCGTCAACATACTCCATTGACCGACTTTCAATCAGCTAGCCAAGCCTCGGTTGGTCAGGGTTCTTGGGAGAGGGTTTCTGCAACGTCCCATGGCACATCATATTTTCTCTGGGACGGCGTCTACGATCAGCATAGCCAGCCAGGATCGACATCCCTTACCGTTGGAATCAGCCCGTCGTATATGATGTTCAACGAATGGAGCTCGATACCTGTGTATGCGGCCAACAACTATTATACCAGACCAGATGCTGGCTCTCCCAGGAACGAATCACCGGCCCCAAGTCATCTTGCATACTCCCAACCCCCGGCTGATTCTTCCGATCCACCGAGGTCAATACCTCAAACGTCGTCGCCTGAGCCTGACTATAGTAATCTCAGTACTCAGTGTATGAAAGATCTGGATCTTGCTGGACCTGTCCACTTCGATGGATCCCAGGATGACTCACTCGCATTTACCGGATCGGAATTCGCACAATTCTCCTCATCGGTAGAGCCTTCTGGCCAGACCTATCACCTCAACCAAGGCCTAGAGCAGCTGAACCCCGCCGAAACACATGGCAGCAGTCCGGAGGCCGCTATTGAACCATCAAGTGCTCTGGCATTGCATTGCAAGCAAATGCCTGATGCCAACTTACATATTTCGCACATCGAAGAGAACCAGAAACTATCTGAGCCGCAGAAGACTAAAAGAAAGCGGCAGACTGCTTCAAAAAGAAATAACTTGGAAGGGATAAACTTGGTAAGAGACCGCGGAGCCTGCATACGCTGTGCAGTGTTACATGAAAAAGTAAGCTACAAAGCTGCCTCGTACACACCTTGGACTGACCGGCTTTAAAGTGTGATACTGGTGACCCTTGTGCTACTTGTGTGAGCAATTTCCAGACAGCGAAAATCTGGAAACAGCCTTGCGTCAGACTGTCCTTGAGCAATATAGTTCTACACAGAACAAGTAAGTGTATCTGAAAATGGTGTTTATAGCTGACTGAGTCCGCTAGACGCACTAAGCTTCCCCAACGGAATCCGTAGACTTCTTTGGAATTCACAGAAGAATGTCACATTGTCTTTGTACAATGTTGGCTTCGTTCCCTCACCCGAGCCACCTACATCACGACCTCATCTGCAAGTAGTCTGCCGTGAGTTTCGGACAGTGCTCGAGGATCCGCTGAGTAAGAGTTGGATTAGCAATGGTCAAAGGGTTGACCTCGTGTTGCCCGCCTACGCCATTCCCCCTTCTCAAATCAAGACCATTGACGAAAGTCTTGATACTTTGATGAGAACCAAATTCGACCAGCTCTTAGCCGAACTTGCGTACGGGCAGCATGAGCTAATTGTTATATTGCTGCAAGAGGCCACTCGACATGTCCAAAAGGTAAATGAGTGACAGCTACCAACGACTCGCATCAATCCGCGCTGATGGTCTCTTGCGACATCTAGTGTAATATGCTCCGACGCGCTTTGTCCATTGCGATCATGACGCGGCTCTCGATGAAAAGCTTCAATATCATGGGTCCGCAGACTCTCGGAATTAACCCAATAGAAGATCCCGGATCCCCGTACTGCGGCCGAATACCCATACCGCCTATTTTAGACGCTCGATTGGACCAACTATGGATAGGGAAGATGACTGGAAATACGAAATTGGTGTTGTCAGACCTGAAGAAGATGATGACGGACAAAACCAAGCGTAGACAGAATTGGTTTATAATTTTCCTGACCGTTCTGGTTCTTTTGGCCAACCTCGAAACGATATATGATAATCAGCAACAACAGAAACGAAGATATGGCAAGACTGTGCGTTAGTTTTGAGCCACCACAACATAAATGTCGCTAACACGATTTATCAGAATGACCAACAAGATGAAATGATGGCCTCATGGGAGTACGCAGCGAATACCCTCAACGCTCATTTTCATGCAATTTGTCATGGTGATATTCCTCTCCACATGGATTGGGATAGGGAGGCCCAGCAGGCGGCAGGATTGGATGCGCGGTCCCTGGATTTCCTCTCGGAGCTGAAACAAATGGCTTGCTCCCAAGGTATACTATGCCACTCATGATGAGACTTGCCTGTCAGCTCACTAAGTGACGATAGTGGAAGATTTACGCAAGCGAGCGAAAGGTTCCTCGCATACACCTCTTACTTGGATATTGGCCCTCTTCCCAGAGATGAGTCAGAGTTAAGCCACCGCGCCACCACTTCCTGCGATTCGTTAGTGCAAGTCAAAGTAGCGGCATCCTGCACCTCAATCACATCTTCTACGGACACGTATCGCTGAAGATGTGTGGTAAGCTCTGGTTGGTTAATGATGCCCAAATCGACCCTCACGCTCGTGCATAGTCAGTTACTTGAAAGTATCTAATCAGAAGAGGCAAAGATCGACACTAACATGCAGTAACAGTCCCCATGTGCGTATGCTAGTCATGTAAATATGCGGGGACAGCTGTTATGGCGCCGGATCGGGCCAGTGGCAATATTCTGGGAGTAAAGCTATGGAGACTATAGCTAGCTTGTGGTATGCGGCTCTTCAGACATAATGACATTTATTTTCCTTGAAAATAGCGGACACATGGCAGTCCCGGCGTCTTCAGATACGTGCAGTGGAAAGAGAGGGAGACATCGCTTTGGGCCACGATGAAACCCCACGCGTTCGTCAATGTTCATGACGTATCAGGATACAGTCCTTCAGAGGCCGATTATGGGCTATTGTCTCAAACTAGCGTGCGTTACAGATATCTAAAAGCATTCGTGCATCGAATCTCAGCCTTGAGCTCACACCCGTCTGGGGCCTCCATGATCGGCAATGCTTTGACGCCACAGTCTCCATATTTTTGCTGCCTATCTTCTGTGGACATTGAAGTGATCGGACAGAGTGTTACATCCTTCCAGTGTAAGCCCCATCGCAAGTAGCTTCACATATGCGTTTGGTAATCCGATCCAGCACTGGGACTTCCTCTCAGTGCAATCAACAGCAAGACATTCGCTCTGACAGCATCATTGAGGGCGAAGCTGAATGATGTTCTGAATGCCGTCTATGGACAACAACAGTTCATGGTCCTTTGCGGATTGGACCCTACCTTATATACAGATGTTCAGAACGTCATCATTCACGCTGGGATATCTAGCCACATCGGAAGTCAACGAGGTTTGACTGGTCGTGAAGGGGGAGACAATACCGCCATACGTGAGTCAGCGGTCTTGTGAAGGCACAATCCAGAGTTCTGATACCATTCGAGACCATATCACTGCCATGATAGCGTCGCCTAGGGGGTCAAACCAGTACCATGGGCCTCCTAACCAAGCTCGTGAGATCGTAAGGCTTCGTGATCGTTGAGGCTTGGGGTACATGATAACCATTTTCCCAGCCTTTTCATACCGACAATGGAGATGTTGTGTCTCTGTACGCACTGGCAACGAGCCTGTCTGGTGGCAGTTTCTATCTCGCCGATGCGACTGTTGTTTTCAACGATCTGGTCGCCTTGAAGCCTGGGCTTGCCAAGGTGCTGACGGAAGATTGGACAATGGTCAGGTAAATAATTCGGTTGTACTACCATACAGTAGCAGAGTATATTCTGTACTGCTGCTTTGTCACATGGAGAGCGCTAATCGGAAGAGTGCAGTCCATCCCCGCATAAGGCTTTCGAGACCCGTCCCATCGTCTTCCCCCGACAACGTTCAGGACGCACCCTCCTCAACTGCTCCCGCTCCCGTATCACAGGCACACCATCTGCCCCTCGCCCGTCCGCCCTCCCACCTCTCACTAAGAGCCAGAAGCAAGCACTGGACGCATTGCACCATCTCGCCGCAAGGCGGGCCATCGAGATCCAGCTCCAGCCCGGAGACATGATTTTCTTCAACAACCTTAGCATGCTGCATGCGCGTGATGCCTTCGTTGACAATGAAGCTGAAGGGCGCAAGAGGCATTTATTGCGATTGGTTCTGAGAAATAAGGAAATGGCTTATGAGTTGCCGGAACAACTGAAAGAGACGTGGAAGGCATTATACGAACATGATGTGGAAGATGAGGTGTTTCCGGTCAAGAGTGAACTCTTTACTTTTGCGTGTAGTCATTGAGAAGAGTGCGGAGGTGGACCAAGTACATCATTGGGCCGGGTTGTATACGCATATGATTTGATGAGACATGATTGATGAAAGCGGGAGTTATACGTATACCACGCGTGTCATATGGGGTTTTCCAGGCGTCTTGTAGTAGGACTGGAATCATCTGGCGATCTTGTATACATGACAATTGGATAGATAGCCCAAATTCATATCAAGGGACGCTACGCATATTAGTTGATTGATTACTATTCATCCACATGTTAAGCACAGCTCAATGAACAAGTCGCCACAGCACTATGAGCCTCAGCAAGTCGGCCGACTTGGTGGCGACTTCGTGAGAGAAATTTGGTGGATTAGTAAGCGGGCCGACTTGGTGGGAGAATATTTTGGTGGCCGACTTGGTGAGAGAAATTTTGGTGGCCGACTTGGTGGCTTAGTAAGTAGCCGACTTGGTGGCCGACTTGGTGGGAAAAAATACTGGTGGCCGACTTGGTGGATTAGTAAGCGCCAGGATGACATGAAATTTCAATCGCTTGCATCAGCTCTATTCAACTATCAGCCTCTATATGCGCCAGATCATCACCTTAAGAGTTCACTTGCATGAATCGGAATGTATGACCAGGCTTAAGCGTACTAGCGCCTGGCTTCGCGATGTTCTGGTCGATTTGCAGCTCGTGGAAAGTGACGAGAAGCCTGCTTCAAAATGTTCAATGCAATTCATCCATGAGAGCCGGCGGGGCTCCGAGAGGTATATCAAGGTAATAGGATAACCTTAGGCTGGTTCAACATGGACACAAATCCGAGTGACCGTATAATCTCTAGTCTGTTGCTCTATTATTCACCTTATGATGAACTTGCGGTAATTTTTGCCTGCTTGGAACAAAGGAAATATGAATGCGCAGCTCTACTTCTCTTTTCCCAAGTACAAACATACATGTCAGACATAGTTGCGAATGTTTTAATCGTCAGCGTTTGCGCATGAGATAATCAACGCTATGAAGCCTTCCAATCTCATGGTTGTCCTTGTCACAAACGAACGACATATGCGGTGCATTTCTCACTGTGTGGTGATTAATACAAGAGACATTCACGACACAGTGCTTGGTCTGTGCGAACTGGAAAGTGTGAAAGAAAACTGTTGTGTTGTGCTCAGGGATTAACACAAACACCCCGCTTAACAGTCGACGTTTGACATCTGCCAGCATGTCTATATCTACGCTTCCATTATGCTCATTTCCTACACTCTTCCATCATCTTCACCAGACAGATTCTAGATCGCTATGGCTCAACAGGTGGCTTCCCCCCGCAACTCTCCTGCGATGATCATAAATGTACCTAGAGAGCGTGGACAGACACGCTCACAGGCCGGCACGCTTGAGTACAAGGATCCAATGGACAACACTTGGAGTGAATCACTATGTCCTGAACTTTCATCGTCGACACTGACGATCTGATAGAGCCAGCGGTACATCTGGAAACTTTGAGGACGCGCCTGGTCGAAGAAGCTCCTCCCAGTCTGTACAGTGAGTAAATATATATAAATCTGGCTGAGTAACACAACATCAGCTGATCAGCACAGCGCATGCGAAAGAGAAAGGATATGACGCTGCAGACGTCACCACCTTCCTCGCCAAGGATCAGCCATACGGCTCCAACCGCGATGATCGGGATCCACTGCTATTCCAGATCTTCAGCACGGGTCTTCGGGGTGTTAAGCCCATCAGCTATCTGACGGACGGAGGACTGATCGTTCTGGACGCTTTCGATCACGGAATTCGTGACTTCCCATCAGTTCTTCCCAAATGCCTGAGCTCCAATCTTGGCGGGTACGACATCATGAACTACTTTCGCCAAAATCAGTATATCACACTGTTTGATCTGATAGGTACGTGGGATATGTTCCCACTATATATATAAATGTTATTGACAATCAGCATCAGCTCGTATGCCAAACGGCTATCACGAGCAGAATTCAGTAGGAGACGTCACATGGCACGAAGGACCACCAAGATACGGAACAGTCGGTATGCGGGCTACGAGATTTCGTTTGCACGCAGGTCTGCTCTCATGGAAGCGACGGACGGGAAGTGATGCCAAGAACGCAAAGATCCTTAGTTTAATTCCCGCGAACTGCAAAGACCCCCGCGTAAATTCCACGGCATCATACCGTGACTTTACCGAAGCTGAGCAGGCAGAGGTACGGAGAGTACTAGCGGGCACTGCTCCTGGACGACGCAGGATTGCGAATCGGAACATCTGGAGAACGAACCGAAGGGGGAATGACGAGAATGAAGAGGATAGTGAGGCCACCATAGACGCTGTCAACGAGGCTGATGAGAATGAGTCACGGAAACGACTTCTGATCGGGCACGATTGGATTGCGAAACGGATTCACGAAGGAGGCAATGGGGACGGAGTGACTCGACAAGTCAGCAACCCCGAGGATATCCAATCGATTCCGGGAGATAGTACGAATGACAAAAAGGCCAAGCACGGACGGGAAAGGGTCACGCCTTCGATACCGGCCAACATCTCAAGCCCTGATCCAAATGTTAACCACAATCCTAGAGATGCTGCCTTACCTGTGGCAGGTCCATCCGCCACTCCGATCCCAGTGAAAGGAAAATCCGACAAGAGTGTCCAAGACGGAATCTCCGAACCTTTCGATAGCGCATACGACTCTGACAAGCCCCTAGCCAAGCGTCAGCGAGCCACTCGTCCGCCGCACCTTGCCAATCCCAACAACAGCCACGACCTCGATGGTCCAACCCAGGTGGAAGATCACACAGAGCAAACAGATTACCGCTACATCGATCCTCGCACCAACGAAGACAAAAGGGCAATCCAGCAGGCATTGGAGCTGACTCGTGAGGACTTCCGCAAGAAGACAAGGATGAATGTGCCGCCACGTCTGGCCACCAAGTTCAGAGACGAGAGCTATGTTTCTCAGCGGCTTCGTTTGCAGGATATGCTTTCGAAGGTATGGGTGGGATCCGGGGCACCGCCACAGCTTTATAATCTTCCGGCGTGGTATGGAGGGTTCGTGAAGTGGAGGATTCCAGATGAGGAAGGCATGGATCTTTACTCTAGTGTGATAGAGTAGATTTATTAATAGTAATGAAGATGGATTGTAGCATGCAACTACTTTTTTCATGAATAAAAACATGAATAAGAAAGAAACAGAGAGCTCACATTGAACCGGTGATTGGTGGCCGATTTGGTAAGCCTACTTAGTGGGAGCCGACTTGATGGGTTAGTAAGCAGCCGACTTTGGCCGAATCAGTAGATTAGTAAGTGGCCGACTTGGTGGCCGACTTGGTGGAGGAATTTTGGGGGCCGACTTGGTGGGGGAAATTCTGGTGGCCGACTTGGTAGGAGAAGTTTTGGTGGCCGACTTAGTGGATTAGTAAGCGGCCGACCGACTTGGTGGCCGACTTGGTGAGGGAAATTTGATGAGCTTACTAATCCACCAAGTCGGCCACCAAGTCGGCCACCAAAATTATCCCACCAAGTCGGCCACCAAGTCGGCCACCAAGTCGGCCGCTTACTAATCCACCAAGTCGGCCACCAAAATTTCTCCCACCAAGTCGGCCACCAAGTCGGCCACCAAGTCGGCCACCAAAATTCTCTCACCAAGTCGGCCACCAAGTCGGCCACCAAATTTCTCCCACCAAGTCGGCCACCAAGTCGACTTGGTGTATTAGTAAGCGAGCCGACTTGGTGAGAGAAATTTAGTGGCCGACAATGGATGAGTAAGCGGCTGACTTGGAGGCCGACTTGATGTCGAAACGCGTGCAATCTTTCTCGCCATACGTTCATCCATGATCCAGTACGACTCGTAGTATGAAGCAGTTTTCTGATCGTTCTAGAAGTTTACAACTGATGTTTGAAAGGGCTATGTTTTACCTGCAGCGTACTTACGCCTGTTGTTTCAGCCCGTGCTACTTCTCATATTCACAGCTTCCCTCTCGTTCCATCGCAAGTAACTATTGATTAAAGAAAGAAGCTTATAACTTTGAACAAAGAGCACAATTCAACTTCCCTACTTGAAAGAATTGGCTAGTTTGCAAAGTACATTGGCAGATAAATTCCATATAACATTCCACAAAAATCTTGTTAAAGCAAGTACCAATACCACGACACGTTAGAAAAGAAAATGGTTCGTGACAGCTTCGCGTTACGAGGGTGGGGCAGCTACGGCCTTAATCATAACAATGTGTATCTCTCAAAGTTAGCATTTACACGATGCAGTGTTCATCAACACACGAATATATTCAACAAACCTTGATGGATGCATCCAATGTACCCTAGAATTGACACTTATTGACTTCGAAGATGAAGCTGCAAATGATGCCCAGGATGCTTCAAAGTGATCCAAGATGAAGTTACACCTCCATGACTCAAGAGTTCAAATGCGCTCTCAGATACGTCGAAAGCTCCCGCACTCCATTGAAGAAGTATGAGAGCCATTACCCTTTGGGGGACTTGAAGAATCCATGGGAGGGGTTGCTTGATGGTATTTAGTCCGAAACGAAGGAATACGCAAGACTTGGTGGAGGGGGCTACCAAAGTCTCTGCAGCGCTGGAGGACGAAATGCTTAGGTGCATGCTCAATAACACGCTAAAAAGAATGCTGGAGTGCATGCCGGAGATGACACCGAGCGGGCTTGAGCTGCCAACGGCGCCTCATCAGTGGTTCTATCCTTCAAAGGCCGCTGCAGAAGAGCTAAGTGATGTCAGCAGGAATTCCGAAGGCTATATGCCGAGAGATTCTACCTTCGGGTGGGGCCATTGTTGTCCTTGCACGGAACAATAGCAATCCGATATCCCAATACTCGATCTGCCCAATGGGGCGGTCGCTGAATTCACGCCTTCTGTTGAATCCGCAAGGGGGACAGCGCCGGTAATCTCCTGGTCTAACGGATGTCCTCCGTAGACTTATCCATAAAGCTATCACTCAGGAACCTTGAATGGTAGTAGCTCTCTAGCGTTCGCATGCCTGGAGTGTCACATATTGCTGGTGTATCAATCGCAGTGAGTTCTCATCGGACGTCTGCACTTCCAATTAGTAGAGTTCCGAGAAGATGCTAAGTAGCTATAGCATCCATTGATGCCAGCCAGCTGCGAATATACCACCGACAACAACCCCAGATTGGACTCGCACACTCGATCTATATATACATATATATAGTGTTTCTTATGGATTCTCATGACAATCGAGCCCTTGATGGCCAATGTCAGTGATAATCTCAATATATTGTAGCAAATTGGCATCTCACCGCAATGCTACCCCTTCCATATCTTTGAATCAATATTGACCCTTTTTGGTAGTATATATATTTCAGATGTTGCCCTTGGTGGTACGCCCGTGTACCCAGCTCAATCTCTCACGCATGGGATTTAGAGACAAAACACCCGGTTTCTTATGTCAATGTAATCTAAGTCTTTGTGGCAATCAACACTTGCTTGTAACACCGGTAAGTAACAACATCACTCACGAATTCGTACGGCCTTCCCCACTTGACATCTTATCTTCGTCACCAGTGTCAGCGTTGCCCGCGTCGGGACAGCAATCTCGAGCATGTTCAACCTTGTTCCTTTACACGCGTCTCCAGCCCTTGACACCCTACGCAGCTGACTGACAGCCCGCGCCAATACGCTGCAGTTCAGCTCTTTGTTATCGACAACACTATTGGGTACGTGTTCATGTCACTTAGTCAACATCATCCACTGTATACTTTAGCAACCTCAACTCATCCTTCTCAACTCTTTGCATACCAAGTCACACCATTCTTAACTCATCCACTAGCACAGCATATCCCAGATTATCAATCAATCTCACACGCATTCAAAATGACAAGCACTTCTGCTCACGTGAAGAACCCTTCTCTTAGCACAGAGGGCTTGCCTAAGAAGAGAGGGGAGACTCAGGTTGTCAACCGGCAGCTGGAGTACCTTAATCCTATGACAGACGAATGGGTGAGTGTCTACACAACGCTTTGCTTTGACGAAGAAATACTGATATCCTTATAGGAGCCCGCTGTACGTCTGCACGACATTCGTCGACGTGTACTTCGAGGAAACGGACAACAATACAGTATGTACACACATGTCCACAGAGATTCATTGGCTGACGTGCATAGACATCCCGAAGAAACACGGAAACGTACTAGGTCAAGAACTACTCAATTATACCTCGTTCCTTGCTCGAGACCAAGCGTATGGTCCATTGAGATGTAATCGTAATCCAATTCTGTTCCAGCTCAAGCCTACCGACTTTGGAGTTGAGCCAACAGATTACGTTCGGGACAATGGAAATATCGTCCTAGATGCATTCGACCACGGGATTCGGGACTTTGGGGATGCGATGCCACTATGCTTGTCGACAGAGGTCGAAGGCCATGACATCGAGACATACAAACGACGCAATATGAAGATCGCGATGTACGACATCATTGGTAAGTTTGCTCCCATTCCAGACATTCCTCTCATGCTAACAACCACGCTTAGCACGAATGCCTGGCAGCTATTGGACTGGAAGGCTTGGTCAGACCTGGCGAGACAAACCTCCACGAGCAGGAAGCGTCAGCATGAGAGCTACACGATTCCGGCTTCGCGCCGGATGCCTCGTATGGAACGAAAAGGGCGACAGCGAGGCCAAGAACTCGGCAATGATGAGTATCATGCCACCAGCCGTACGTACCGTCTGCGAGAACAGTAACTCGACAAGCTCGTTCCGGGACCTATCGAAGTCCGAGCAAACTCAGTGCGAGACTGCTACAGGACATCGTCCGGGGAAAGCTTCGAAGGTAAATCGAGCTAAGAAGGAAGCGGAAAATCAAAGTGGCTCAATCCACGGTGACGATGTGAAACAAGAAGACGAGGCTGAGGCGGGGGGACCAGAAGAAGAGGGATATGGAGAAGAAGCTTCTCGAGCTGCTGTTAGGCCTACTGCCGAGCCTACCTCTCGAAAAGGGCTGGGCCGAGGCCACGCAAATGCGAAGAAGAGGACAAGACAGGATGATTCGACATCTGATTCTAAGCAAATGCGATCAAATAACAGTCACAAGCGATCAAGGTATCAGACGTACTCGGACGAGGAGGATGCCGAAGAGCAACCACCAACCAAGCATCGACGCACAGGGAAGGGGCCAGACCCAGAAGAACCGAGTAGCGAATACGAGCCAGCTTTTGTTGAAAGGCCTGCCGGACGACGACATACGAGTCGAGCACAAGCTCAGGTCCAAACATCCGGCTCTGATGCTGAAAGCGCACTGATCTTCGAAGAGGCTATCGCAAGTGCTTTGAAATTTACTCAGCCATCCTCCAATATCGGAAATATGGATGGATTAGAGTATCTGAATTACGACGAGGAGCGAGATGCAGAGGGTGACTCGCCATCGTGGATTTCTAACAATCTGACACGGGGCACGAGCTTCGAAGATGAGGAGACCAGATCATTGACCGAGATTATCGATGAGAAAGGCGCGATGTTCGCCACGAAGCAAGGAGCTCATCTTCTGAGGGGCCATCCCACGAGCGGAAGCACTGCTAGCGATCAGTCTGACGATCAAGCGTTGCGTTACAACACGATCCCAGAAGAAGAGACGCGGGATGGTGGAGCAGAGGAAGAAGCGGATGTTATTACGGCTTCCAGGACGATATCGAAACGAATGAGACGAAGTATTGCTCAAAAGGCGCCCAGGAATACCAAGCTTGCTGACACCATGAGGTTGGCTACACGACGTACTAATTCTCCGGAGCTTGTCGGTGCCGCCCCAAATAATTCGACTGATCGTAGAAAGCTGAAGCATGCTGTACGACGAGACGCTCAGAACAAGGCACCATACGCCGGTAATGGGCAGCTACCTCTTCCTGATGCCTCATCATCTTTTGCAGACAACGCTCTAGTGGAATCCTTCGTTGATTTTGGTGATCGTATTCCAGACACCAGCCTCGATCAGTTCCACCTACCCGAACCACTTACTTCCCTCTCAGAAAATACTCAGATATCGCAAGGATCCGATCGGAACGACGTAGCATCATACTTGAACTTCCCGGAGACATCCTTATCCGCGGTATCAACCGACGCATATCCCCTACCAGATGGATTTGATCCACTTAAGAACACCTATGCCGACAATGGTCCTCAGCCTACTGAGCACGGAGGACATTTGGACTTTGTCAATGACGAGGTAGACCTGAATGCTCCAGACATCGCGTTAGCATCCTCGCCTACTGAGGTAAGCTTCGATCCCACCTGCGAAGGATTCCTGACGGAGGTGGCGACCGGAATTGAGGCTGGGGATTATCGCTATGTAACTCCCATGTCCACAGAAGATATCAAACTTGTCGAGCGGGTTTTGGAGCTTTCTCGAGCAGACTACTTCCAGAAGACTGGGCACCATGTCCCAAGACATGTTGTGGACGACTATAAGGGTGAGACATATGCCTCCCAACAGCGGCGACTAGACGCACATTTCGAGAGCGAGCGCATCGAGGCAGGCAATTACGACGGTGAATCGATCTACTGTCTGCCAGAGTGGTTTGGGGGATTCGATCGAAGTTGGCGGAGTGCTCTGGACGAGGAGGGAATCAGGCTTGAGGACGACACGCAAGATTACGATTTCTGAGGTGATACCCACTGCACATGAACAGCTGGTCGTGTTGGGGAAGGGAGAGTCGTGACTGTCGCGTCATAAAGAGGAGGGTATCGAGTTTTAGACCTTGGATCTCGGTCAGCATGTCCTGTTGAAGTATGATAGAAGTAAGAGACGGAAGGGAGTGTGATCTCCAGGACCGTGGCAGGAATCACCTGTGGATATATCTGGACAGGTCACTAGCGTTACATAATTTTTCAATGCAAATATCTAATAGCTTGCAGAACCATTGTTGTGAGTCCTAATATATATGCTGTAAACCTCTGGCGGAAATTCGAGATTAATAGAAGCTCCAGTGCCTACTCCTAGTGCTGCTGTATGGAATTTTCTTAGGCTAGGAAAACCACTTCAGAATTTGAAAGATAATTTCATTTGCTCTCGCAACTCTGTGAAGAGAAGCTGAGAAACCATCCGAACAACATTGTATTGTGCCAGTCTTAACACCTGGTAAGAGTTGGACAGTTTCAGGCCTTCCTTTCGACCTCGAAGGACGTCCACCTTGCCCGAGGGGCCGCAAGGAAATCTCCTCGCGCTGCGACCGCCAAGAGTTAAAGCATTTGCTTCCCCGCGTACCTGACAAAGTACCCACTGCGTCCATAAGATAATCGACGCTACCAGCTACCAATGCAACGTGAAAGGTGAAACCGTAGGCCGAGCGCTGTTGTACATTAGAAGCGTGTTTACTAAACAAGCCACTCAGTCGGCCTACCAAGACGGCTGCTTACTAATCCACCACGTCGGCCACCAAAAATTCCCTCACCAAGTCGGCCACCAAGTCGGCCACCAAGTCGGCTACCACGTCGACTACCATGCACCTATGATACCTCTTATTATCACTGGTCTTCATGTCAGGACAATTTCAACAATGAAGTACGTTCAACCACAAGCAGCATTAAGTGGACGATATTGACGGGATATAGATAGCCAAAGTGAAGTAGTGGATGAGCAGTGAGCGGGCGTCACCTCTTATAAAGCAAGCAACGATGGTGGATAAGGTAGAGATGCCCATTAGCCAATAAAGCGGAGCAGTACGAAGTGGTGTCCATGGGCCGTATAGCAAGTCCCCGCCAACATTCCAATCTTTCAATGCAGTATGCGCATGTGGGTGTATGCTCTGCTATGGCTTCTGCATAGCTCTCCCACGTTTACCTTAAAATGTATAGTATATTCACTTATACATCTCTCGTCTTTCAATATTTGATACATGATCGTGTCATGATTGTTATCAGCGAATCACAACTTTAGTACAAATACTTTGATCGAATCTTGTATTTTCTATAACGATTCTATTACATTCTCAGATCCTTGACAGTGATCAGTTCACACATTCCAATTCCCTGACTGCAGACATCGTACCATCGTTAACGACGACCGGAGGTTCGGCTATCGTACTTACTGCCCTCGCGCCTCGACTCCCTGATCGGCGGCTCTTGAAAGCTCACACGACGCCCCGAGCTACGTGTCGAACCACGCTGAGAAGCCTGATGCTGAGGCTGCTGCACATAGCCCTCATCATCCGAATAGTCAACAGCACGTGATGCCTGATGGCTCCTCTGTTGCTGCGGGTCATGAATACTCAACGCAGGAAGTTCCTCTCGGATAGATCTCGAGTCATGACGACTACCTCGAGGCTCATGACGGCTCATCCTGGAATGTTGATCAGCGCGAGAGTCATAACGAGTATGACTAGGCCCATGACGGCTCATTCTGGATTGCTGATCAGCGTGAGAATCCTGACGGCTTCTACTCTGATGTTGTGATTGTCCATGAATACTCAATGCCGGAAGTTCGTCACGGACTGCTCTGGAATCTTGACGACTGCCTCGAGACTCATGATGGCTCGTTCTGGAATGCTGGTTAGTACGGGAGTCTGGATGATGACTCACCTGTCGCGACTGCGCCCTTGACATTCCGATTGGAACTTCCTCTTCATAAGCAGGAGCGCGAGAACCTCGGAGTGATGGACCACCTCGTGACATCGTCCGGTGCTGCGAAGGTGGTGCATCACGTCGTGACATCCCAATCGGAACTTCCTCTTCATACGCAGGAGCGAGAGAACCCCTCGGTGCCGATCCCCGTTGAGACATCTGCTGGCGCAGCGAAGGAGGTGCATCCCGCTTGGACATACCGATTGGAACTTCTTCCTCATAATCAGCATGCGTGTTCCGTGCTGATGGTTCTCGTCGTGACATCCCGACCGGAACCTCCTCGACATAGTCGACTGGGCCTTTGCTGCCGCGGGAGAGGGCGGAGCGGGGGTGGTCGGAGCCGGAGGCTTGACCGGGACGCTTGCGGGTCCAGGCTTGTTTTTTGGCGTCCATAGTGGTGGGGGTGAAGAAACCCATGTTCTTGCTAGAGGAGGAGGTGGAGGCTGGTGGTTCTGTGATGTATGTGAGAAGGCTGTTAAACTGTGGATGCTGTGATGTTGATTGTGAGGAAGAGTGATTGGATTCGATGGTTTCTTGACTTTGGGAGAGGATAGAATTTATATCCCTCGAGAAAGATGTCATGTTGTCAGACAAAGAACGTGGACGTCCTAAAGGACGAACACCAATAACCATCGTCGAGTCGACACATTGACTCCTGTCCTTTGTTATGATATCCCTTGATCAAGCTTCCATTGCACTCTTTTCCCTTTGAGATCTTCGCTATGAAAACGCATTGTCCAGCCCTTCCAATTTCACCAGCCAGACAATGCCATCGCTTTTGGTGTTCTCTCCTTTCTCCACCTTCTCAATCCCTTCATCTCTTTCATCCCAGTCCCCGCTCCCTCTCCAATCCACCCACCCTCTCTCCCAATCCATTCATCTCTCCCTTCCCAATTACGCCCTCCGTCCAATCCGCCCCACCCTCTCAATCCATTCACCCCTTTCTTCCCTTTCTTCCCATCCTCCTCCTCCCCGTCCCCCTCAACCCACCACCATTCCTTCCCCCAACATCAAAATGTCCCACACGCGCCCATCTCGTCTCATCAAAGTCTAGGTACCTCCCTTGTAGAATCTGTAGCAGAAGGTATCAAGTCAAACCCCATTGCACCTTCCTAAAGCAAAACCCATCAAAACCCAACACACTTGACTTATCCCAAACTGACAAGAGATACATACTAGAACAACATCCCGCTGCCAAGAATGGATGGCTGTCATCGACGCGCAGGGAATGGCGGGTATGATCGATTTTATAAATGCCATGAGTGGAGAGAGAGGAATAGGGAGAGGAAGCCGATATAGGCTGGGAGGGGAAGAGGATGACGGAGATAGGATAGGATAGGCGGGTGGAGTGGAGATCGATGGGGGTCAGTCATGGCTGTCTCTTCGTGGAAGTTTTGGGTCTTCGGTATAATGATTTAAAACGGCTTCGGGATGAATAATAGTGGATAGCAGATGCGCAGTCGAGGAGATGATGATAGTAGATCCTTGATTCTGGGACCGTCCAGTTAGCTGAGCTGGTACATCAGTAAAGTAGGTTGTAATAAGCGTCCGACTTGGTCAACCTACACCACCAAATCGGCTCACCAAGTCGGCCACCCAAATTTCTCTCACCAAGTCGGCCACCAAGTCGGCCACCAAGTCGGCTCCCACTAAGTCGGCCACTAAAATTCTCCCACCAAGTCGGCCACCAAGTCGGCCACCAAATTTCCTCACCAAGTCGGCCACCAAATCGGCTCCCACCTAGTCGGCCACCAAATTTCTCCCACCCAGTCGGCCACCATATCGGCCACCAAGTCAGCCCACCAAGTTTCCCTCGCCAAGTCGGCCACCAAGTCGCCTCCCCAATTAATCCACCAAGTCGTACTTGGTAGCCGACTTGGTGGCCGACTTGGTGGCCGACTTGTTGTATCAGTAAGCAGCTGACTCTCTAGCTGATTGAATGGCTGATTGAGTGGTCAATTGAGCTCCCGACTTGGTAGACTAATTCAGAAGACAACTTTGGAGGCCGATGACACGGGATAAGCCCTTATGGTCGGAATGGTTGACATATCAATAAATAAGTTACCGGCTACCTGAAATAGGAATCCGATACTTCAAACCAAGCGCTGGTATCGTAGTTGTCGAGACGGTAAGTTTGCTGCATATCGAGGTCTGTATACCAGGAATGTGCTGGACCATGAAGGCACTCTGGGAGTCTACCAAACATGTTATACTTGAAGTCATTGCGTTGCCGATGTTGTCCTTGACATAGACGAAGAAGCTTTGAGCATTATGAAAGACGAGAAGTTCTGGTACGTCGTTCGTAATCGACGAATCAAATGATTCTATCTCACTCGCTCATATGTTGCTAGAGATATTATTACCTCTATTTCCTCTCTTCTTAGTGTTAATCGGTGCGCTTACATAATTCATGCGTCGACTTGCGTATACCCTATAGCAGTAGCCTTGCCTAGGAAAGCATTCCTATCGTAGTCATAGTTGGTGCAGGGAACTTGTTGCCCAGGAAGAAAGAGTATGATAACGTCCCCGCTGTGAGAAATATAGCAGGAGACCTGAACTATGGAGAAAGGAATTGTACATAACGTGAATATAAAGCTATCCCAACTCTTCTCACCTATCCTTTGGTAAAAATCTATCTTGATCTGATCTTGTGTAAAGATTCGTCGTCTCTATGGAAATGGTTTTAATATTTAGATTTGAACTAAGAGATTTTCTCTGGTGAGTGTAGAACAGCGAGAATTTAAATTGACGAGGTAGCGTGTTCGCCGAAAGGGCTTCTAGAGGTGAGGAATCGATTGGTGATATTTGTAGGATACCTCAATTGAATTTTATGGTGTGGTGTGGAAGTATTGTTGGTATCGCTGGTCTCATTTGCCGGGCTGTGGGCTTGCATGGGGGCCGCCGACCAACGTGACTGGGGAGTACGGATGACAGCGTGCTCAGGAGCGCGATAATCCAGGTGCTGCTTTCACTTGAACCACTTGAAATTACCATGTGTCAGGAGGTTGACATGGTGGCCGACCTAGAGAATCTTTAGGGGGTCGACCTGATAGCCGTCTTAGTGGCCGACTCATCTAATGGCCGACTTGGTGGACGATCTGGTGGCCGACTTGGTGGATTAGTAAGCGAGCCAACTTGGTGGACGATCTGGTGGCCGACTTAGTGGGAGCCGACTTGGTGGCCGACTTAGTAAGAGAATTTTGGTGGCCGACTTGGTGGCCGACTTGGGGGGAATTTTGGTTTGGTGGCCGACTTGGTGGCAGAAATTTGGTGGCCGACTTGGTGGCCGACGTGGTGGATTAGTAAGCGAGCCGACTTGGTGGCCGACTTGGTGGCCGACAATGGATGAGTAAGCAGCCGACTTGGTGGCCGACTTGGTGGGGGAAATTTGGTGGCCGACTTGGTGGGAGAATTTTGGTGGCCGACGTGGTGGATTAGTAAGCGAGCTGACTTGGTGGCCGACTTGGTGGCCGACTTACTCGTAGTGGGAGACCGACTTGGTGCGACTGGGGTTCTGACTTGGTCGGAGAAGCAGCGCTGGTTATTTCATATCCCTTTCTCGTCACACTCATGTGTAAGACCACTGCCTGATTCAAGTCTCGAGCGACTGAACGTTCTCTATGATCTTGGCTGATACAAAATCATCCAGCAACCATAGCTTCCTTCGGCATTTCTTCTTCATGCATACCATCCCCCATGTCCAGCTTTTCCCTTTCCGACTTCCCTCCCTGCTCTAATTTGGCCTTTCCAAGGATGTTCTCTTCTTCCAGCTTCCTCTTGTCTTTCTTGCTCATGGTCAGGCTTCCCTTAGCCAAAGCCTCTTTCAGCAATGGCCGAACATATGGCTGGCACACCCACCAGGGTCTCTTACATGCTTTGACCGTCGCTACTGTACTTTCTTCCTTGTCAAGGTTGGCTTGTTGCTCTATTTCGTCAGGTAAGTCAGACTCTTCATATTTGTCTGGATCGGCGTCGTAGTCTAGGAGACCATCTTTGACGGCAGCTTCAACCATCTGAAGAATATTCTCGTATGCGGCCATGTCGCCTGCGCGAGAGCGACCCAGGGCATCGCGGACGTTGTGGTGCTTTGTGACCAGTGGTCGCAACAGATGGAAGAGATGGGGTTGTATGGCGAGAAGATTCGGCGATGTAGGCTTGAGGTCCTTGTGGTCGCGTTTCCGTTTCTTTGCCGGCCGCTCATCTTCTTCTTCAGGGACTTCGCTCGAGATGACCGAGGTGTCTTGAGTCAGTGGATCGGACGGTAGGAAGAGCGGCTTTCGCACTGGTGACGGCTTCTCAAGCACATGTTCGTAGAGTATATCGATGTAACGCCTGAAGACAGCATCCATGCGGTAACCACCCTTACCATCTCTGCCCCTCCAATATTCCCTGTTGTCGCTCTCAGCATCTGGTGGTTTCGCGAAAATAGTCGGATCATATAAGTTCCCTTCAGCGCTCATAACCCCATCAGCACCTGTGGCTTGGAGACACCGGTGTATATCGCCATGCCGCAGAATATTGCCATTCGCGAATATAACAGTATCCGGCGGTAGGTTTGCCCTTAGATATCGCAGCGCCGACCAGTCCGCCAGGCCGGTCTTATGTCCCTTCTGATCTCGTTGCCGTCCATGTACTGTTATGACACTAGCTCCAGCAGAAAGTATCATTTGCGCATACTGCAGCGTCTTCTCCTTAGATTCCAGTATCCGCATCTTGGCAGTCACTGGCACGTCAAGGTTGAGGTGGAGCTTGTTGATCAGTTTGTAGATGAGATTCCAATCTTCCTGTAAGAATGCTCCATAATTCCCTCTTCTTGCAATTCCCTGCGGGCAGCCTAGATTGAGGTCGACAGCATCGCAGTATGGCTCAACGTACCGCGCAGCTTCAAGCAGCTCGTCCGGAGAGTTTGCGCAGAACTGTACGAAGAGTGGTCGGTCGATCTTGGGATGACCGTCAAGATATAAGTCGGAGGAAAAACCGTCGGGTTTTTTGTTCGCAGGCGTAGTAAGGCTGGATCTCGTAGGCTGGAAATGGTGGTCCCGAAACTTGACTGTCTCGATAAACATCCGAGCGTGTAACATGGGTGTATAAGCTAAGAGGTCTTTTGACGACTCTGGAGTCATGAATGATCTGGTAAGCATCCGCCATGCCTGTAGTCCTAGGTCAACTCGTGAACATGGGATGTGGACGAGAAGAAAGGCATACGAACTCTGACTGATCCACCATCGGTGCGAGAATCATTTTCGGGCTACCCAAGCTCTCGTAGAAAGCTCGGCCGGCCAGTTTTCGCCGTACACTTGATTTTGGCAAATTGCTGGAGGCTGATTGAGATTGGTCCATTGTAGCTGATTGATCATTGCTGATTGCCATGCTGAATACTCTTCGATTCCGAGGGGCGTTGCCACAGCTGGCTCGAAGTACTCGTGCCAGCCTCCAGGCTCGCCAGGACAGTATCTCCAGCCTGAAAAGTGTATCGCTGTCCAAGGGTATCAGTCTCGGACTTAGCACAGCTTCAACTGGTAACGGTGGCGCATCAAGGATATCCATGAATCTCGCTCAGAGCCTCGTCCCACAAGCTCGGCTAATAGGCGCCCGGGTTTGGCGCCTAAGGTAGAGACCCCTAGAGCTTTGGTGTCTCCGTTTAGTTCCTTGACCAACACTTTCGCCCCTCCTTTGCGATTTCGTGCGTATGGAAATAAACCCAGGGGCATTGTTTTCTACAGATGTTGCCTTTGCAGTCAACTACATTCTCTGTTCATACGCAATGGAGCAACTTCATGGCTGTCTTTATCTTAGTCGAAAATTATTACGATTTCATACATCATCTGAAAATAATTCTAGCTTTTACCTGCATGGCAATAGCCATTCTCTATATTGATCACTGGCATCGATGAGGATGCACAGGCATGTCTATGTCCCGCCGTCTACCATGCAACTCAAATGCGTGCCACATTGACTCCATTCACGTTGTCTGCCATTCTAGCAGCCTTGCTATCCCCATTGCTCTGCATACCTGCACCCATGCCGGCTATCTCCATCTCTTCTGCTTTCGTGGCAGCTTCCCTCGTCTTGTCCGCATCAACCGTCTCCTTTGCCAATTTCGCCTTTCGCTCTTTCCTCTCACTGAAGCGGTCGCCAAACAACTCAAACCGAGGTCTCATGATGACTGTGTATTTCACAAGCTCTTCCATGCAATCGACAAGTCTGTCTCTATTACCACTCGGCTTGAGCCGACTATTCTCATCGCCGTCGTCCGTAAACTGTGTATACGCCATTGGCAAACTAGATTGATTAGGAATGCAAAACATCCGCATCCATCGGCCAAGAATTCGCAATGCATTCACGGCGTTAAAGGATTGTGAGCCGCCGTTGACCTGTATGACTGATAGAGTCCGACCTTGGGTGGGCCGTACGCTACCTGTCGATAACGGGATCCAGTCTATGTGGTTCTTGAAAACGCCCGTCTTGAAGGTCAGGGAATTGAGCGACTAAATGATATTGTAGAGGCTCACCAAAATACCGTGCTGTTCCGGTGTACACCATACGTGGCCATCGCTCCAGCGACTGAGGTCACGCAGCTCCCGCACTTTATGGTGCTTCTCGTCGTTGTCATTTTTGATGGGAAGTTCGGTGGGGTCGAAGACGCGGACGTCGCAGCCTAGTCGATCCAGAATACGCGATGCTTCGAAGGCCATCAGCTTTGAGTACGACCTGTATTTACAGCTGTAAGCGCGCTTCATGCATCGTTTGGTCAGTTTACCAAGCCTAGTGTGCCTATTGGTTTTGGTGATCGAGTCGTACCTCTTCCGCAAACTACCGTAGAGTACCAGAATTCGCAAGGGTTGAGCTGTTGCAAGGAGATCTTGTCGCGCCATCTCTTCCGCAGTGTCGAGCTCCAGCTCTGATATCCAGTCTGATGCTCTTATCTGCTCATCTAAAAGAAACGGCCGGTAGGCAGTACGATTGTTTGAAGGCTTTTCTAGGTCTAGCTTGTCAAAAGCGGGCTCTGATACTTGCGTCGCCATCGTCGCTGATATGATCTTGGAAATGACAGAAGAGTTGCAATGACTTCGGCCGCTGGTAAACCGTCGGACATATGAGGGACGAGCGTAGATCAAAGCGGTAATTTCTTCTGACAACACGACTGTTTTGTACATTAATTCCGCTAGGGCAGCTTCTCAATGAGCCAATGCTACCTTTTTCGAAAGAGAAAACGTTGCGAAATGAAAGGGACGATCATAATTATTTACAAGGTTGTCGTCGGCGATAAGATTTGGGGAGAGAACGGCCAATCAAAGCAAGCCAGGATGTCACTGCATGCCAAGACGCCAAGGAGAGCAATCTACGCGTATTTACTTTATCAGAGCACAACCCTTTCTCATCCGCTTTGAGATTGACAATGGCTTTGGTCTTGAGAATACTAATGGCACCATCTTGCGTACCATGTGATTTCTTATATTGTATAGATCTTTAAAGCGAATGGCTCGATCCTACAGATGAATGAAGCCTTCTCTACATATGTGCCAGATTGCTAGACTGCACAGCCCGTCTTTAACCCAATCATGCCTGATATCCATCCATCAGTTGAGTGTATTCCTCCCCAGCATCCCTCCAGCCCTTGACACCATCGACAAGCGTCATGCTCTTCATGCAGGTGTCTTTCTGATCTTGGATATAATCATCAAACCAACCAGCCGCACAGTTTCCTCGCCCTCGAGATGAGCCTGGCGAGGACAGAAGTTAGCAGTGCAGCTGTCTTGAAACCAGAATGGGACGGAAAGCAATGACGCCGAGATTGGACTTATGATTAATCTCAAGCCACAGAGTGAAAGTTTGCTGACCGCAATACCAAATCACCACTTCTATCTTCGCTGCGGATAGAACAGCATATAGGGTGGGGATAGATGGGTACAGGCTCTGTGCGGGGAGGTTCAGAGACCCTTGAATGGTCCCTCCCTTCGTGGCAATTAGCATCGAACAAAGTATAGGGGTACTAGAAAGCTCGGGTCTCACCTCGTGGTCGTTCCTCCGCAGGTCAACAAGGATGAACTCCTTTCCTACTTTCTTGCCATCTCGAAAATCTTGCAGCAATTCGGCGCGAGATATTGAGGATGGAGAGGCGTTCCTGGGTGCGGGATACGCTGCATGCCAGGGTGTTTCGGTCTGTGTTTTGGAGGCGGAGGTTGTATTTTCAGTGGCGGCCATCACTGCCAGAACGGAGTATATTTTCGCTCGTGTAAATTGATGTTGGGAGGGGTTGGGCAATTCAAACACCCTTTATTGAAGTAGACTGGGTTCGTCCTATATGTGGGTTACTACATAGTGCGGCATTAATACACCACACTACTGATCAGCCTTTTGGTTAAATGGTAGCTTCCTGTTCCCAGCCATTTCTATTGAGAGGCTTCGGTATGTCACTAGGGAGCTATGATTGGTTGAAGCATGCCGGCCACGGAAAGTTCTCTGGCTGGAGGCGAAGGCATGATCGAAGCCCGGCGGTCTTGAACACCATGTCGATGACTAGTAGCTCTTGGTTTAGTCCATCTGTGAGACAGATTGGTTTTCATCTGCAATCGAAAAGGTTCGACGAGGCTTGGCGTACGTGCGGAGGATGTCACTGAGCGTTCCCGATTGGATGATGGAACCTCAGGGCCTTGGCGCCACCACCCCAAACTGTCTTTCATTACATACATGTCTTCTCAGACTAATATATCTTAATATATCTACTGACTGTTCCTTTACCTCACGTATGCAATAACGAAACCCAGCATTTCCCACCACTTCTCCAAAAGACATGTGATTGAAGTAAAAATCTCATAACATAATCCTCGAACAATCGCCACAATGCCTACATCCCCATCACTAAGAAACAACCCTCCAGCGTCAGAAAGCCCTATGAATCCCCACGATACCGAAAAACAAGAGATAGAAGCAGCTATAGCACCAGACAAAGTCTCAGCATTCAAAGGTCTAGGATGGCTAGATCGATTCCTCGCACTCTGGATCATCTTAGCCATGGCCATTGGCATCATCCTTGGAAACTTCGTCCCAAATACCGGTCCAGCATTACAGAAAGGCAAATTCGTTGGGGTATCTGTTCCTATCGGTGAGCACAATAACCTCATACCAAACATTCATAGCGTGAGACTCACCACCGATAGCCATTGGATTACTGGTCATGATGTATCCCATCCTGTGCAAGATCAAATACGAAAGTCTCCATCATGTTTTCCGGAGACGCGAGATCTGGATCCAGATTGCATTCAGTATCGTGATGAATTGGCTTGTTGCTCCCTTCTTGATGGTAGACCTCTCAATCATCGTACAGCGTGCGTTGCACGAGCTGAAGTGTACTAGCTGGGTCTTTCATGGGCTTTTCTGCCAGATAAGCAGGGCCTGCGAGAGGGGTTGATCCTAGTAGGACTTGCTAGGTGTATTGCAATGGTGAGCGTCCCCACAACCTGCCAAAATATCTTCCAGACTGATATACCATCACAGGTCTTAATATGGACCGGCCTAGCTGGCGGCGACAGTGAATACTGCGCTATCCTCGTCGCCGTCAATTCCATACTGCAGATGGTCCTCTACGCACCCCTCGCTATCCTTTTCATCAAAGTTGTCAGCCACGCCGACTCAACCGTCTCTGTCTCCTACACAACCGTAGCGACGAGTGTGGCTGTCTTCCTGGGTATACCACTAGGAGCAGCCATCGTGACCCGCTTCGGGCTTCGAAAGCTCACGAGTCCGTCTTGGTATGACACCGTCTTCCTTAAATGGGCGGCACCGTGGTCATTGATCGGGGTGCTCTTTACGATCCTCGTACTCTTCGCCTCGCAGGGTCATCAAGTTGTACATCAGATCGTTTCTGTAGTTCGAGTGGCTGCTCCCTTGATCGTGTATTTCGGCATCATATTTTTCTTCACCCTACTTGTCACGCATAGACTGGGCTTTGGGTATAAGCTGTCCGCCACCCAGAGTTTTACGGCGGCAAGCAACAATTTCGAGCTTGCTATCGCTGTTGCGGTTGCTACCTTTGGTGCGAACAGTGATCAAGCTCTTGCGTCTACTGTTGGTCCGCTGATAGAGGTGCCGGTGTTGCTGGGATTGGTGTATGTGGTCAAAGCGATCGGGAAGAGGCGCGGGTGGAAGGATTAAAAGCCGCTCAGGATCTCATACTGTTTCTATGGTACTCATGTCTCAAACTTTCTTAACTATGCCAAGATAATTGAGAGATCCCTCAGTCCTCATCGTGGCTGCTCTGCAGCGCTATACTCTGTTATGAAGCTCATGGTGCTGTGCTCGGGTCCGACAGTATTCTCAAGTTGGGCTTCCGTGGAATATGGTGAAGTGATTGTTTGTCCATTCCTCTTTGCACCTTGAACGTTAAACGCATCCACCAAACGGGTATTTTCCGAGCCAAGAAGGACCAGCAATACGGACCAAGGACTGAATGGTCTTCCGTCCGGGCATTCCATGCCCATGCCACTTTGTCTGTACACATTTCTCTTCGCTAAGAAGTCACCACAGCTTTTAGTATGCCTCTCATTGTCGTGGCAGGTATGCGAGCCACTCCATCTGGCAGTCAATACACGACATTTCGCCTGCTACACCACAATGTTTATCGAACACATTCGAGTCCCATGGGCGAGGCAGAGGATAATTTTGGCGAGGCAGTAGCCAGTGTTTTGAGTGGATACCCAGTCAACCAGGAGATGATTATCTTTATGGGTTGAAGCCTTAAGCGGCAACGATACGCGTTCTCTGTGATGATGTGGCGGCGGGTCAGTGGAAAGTGACACGAGCGGACGGCCCCATAAACCCCACTGTCTTATGTATGCGACACAATAGACTATTCGCTAGAAGAACATCTGAGAAGACTGCAAGGTCTGGTCGGTCTGGTCTGCATCTCTTCGAAATTATGTAGTGATATACCAAGCTTCCTTTGCAACTAGAACAGCATTGTTCAGGCATTCTTGCCCAGTAGCGAAAGCTGGTACCCTTGGACTATGCAACGACCCGAGTCGCGTGTTGGATGAAATCTTAAGCCTGATGGATCAGCTAGTCAAAACTAAATTCACGCAGCTTTTGCTCGAGCTTCTCGAGCGGACAGATCACCTCGTGATGGAATGCCGCCTGCAAGCGAGGGTCACTGAGATCAGTTCCGCAGCCGAAGTCACACTCTACCAGCCTCTCAACAATACTATGATATCTTGGACCCATATCGGTCTTTGTAGATTTCGCTAATCTTCTGGCTGCAAAAAATTCCGTATATCGGTTTTCGCGGCCATTGTCAAGATCAACAGGGCTTTGGAGACTCTCCAACCTTGAAGAATAGGCAATTTCGAGGAGCACGACGCCAAGGCTGAACATCAATGGGTTGCGTGCTAGATTGTGAGGTGGAAAAGTAGACGCGCGAGAGAGTTGTCCGCAGGGCCCTTTGACATTGACGTTCAAATGTGGGGAGGCGAGATCTGGGGGTTCCTGTATGGATGTCATGTCACTGCCGAAGAAGTACACATCCTCACTCCGCCATGACATCTTGAGCCAAGGCGTGGAATGGTACTGGAGGACTGCAATAGCGAGAGTCTTGGCGAGGTGTAATCGATCATACAATGATATAACGCTAATAGCCTGTCGCTTCGACACATCTGATATGACATCCCCTAATGAGATAGCCGGTCGCGTCTGACGGTAACATTTGTTCGAGGATGGATAAACGAAGTTTTTGCAGCTTTCCGTGTTGTTCAACATACCCACACATTCGCTCGCTTGGAACGGCTCTCGAAGACGCCTACGAATGAAGTCGCAGAAATCTTTGCGCATACTGTCATTAGAGAGGATGGCAGTAGCTATCATAGTAGTGGATTGTATCTGCGGACAGGCTGGTACTAGAGTGCTTGACTGGAATCTAACGCTCTTCTTGGGCTTTTTCTGCAAAGTGCATGAGGACGTTCCAATCTGTCGCTTGAGTGAACGGGTAAGATTGTCCTGACCGTTGTCTGAAGCATCGGAGCGAACCATCTGCATGGCGTCACCGCTCATGGAGTCCACCACGAACCATATCAAATCGCCTTGGTCAGCAGAGCCAGCCAAAGTCAGATGCGTGTACGCCATGTTGAATCTGACTTGCGCACTATGATCTCCAGTGATAGTCGCCTGCTCTACCTCGACGCAGAAATGAGCCTGATGCTCTGTATGTTTCGTGCAGGCTTTGCCTAGAGCATCGTAAACCTGGCGGGAAGCTTGCCCTATAATTTGATATCTCTCAACCTCTTTGTATGATTTCGCTGGTGTCGCTTCTTGCCTTTGTGCTTTTAATGAGGTGGAACCTAGTGTCTGGGTAGATAGTGTTTGGAAATCATCATTCAATGAGCGAAGGACACTGAGGGTTTCGTCGAGTCGTGGCTTCGAAAAGCTGAAGCGAAGCTTTTGAGCAATACGTTTCTTCCAAGGTTTGCTTCCAACGGGATCTTTGTTGTCCTGTGGCGTTCTTTCTGTCAGCGAGTCCTCTCGATGGAAGAATGCACCCGTATATGATACCTGAGAATCCTGGTTAATGGTAGTTTCAAGATCTCGACTCTCGCAGTCAATGTCTCGCAGCCGTTCTTCAATTAACTCAATCGTTGTGATACAAGCCCCTCGAGAGTCCCCGAGGAGCTTGCAAAGCTCCTTTTCCAATTCAACATTTGACCATGAAGGGTTATTCGCGCCGGAGGGGCCATTGAGCATAGTAGTTGCAACATCGTGCTCGATAATTTCCTCGAGGAGAATGCGGCATTGGTTCTTGAAAATGGTTTTCTGGATACCGAGCAAGTCACGAAACCGGCCTGCCTCTTTCGCGAATTTGTTGTAGCGTATGAAGGGGCGTAAGCAGTCGTCGTAGTGTTCGATGGCACTGATCAGGAGCGGAAGAACCCCGAGCGTGAGGCCCACTATGGTTTCAACCCCAGACATTATGGGGCCACTTATCGGAATACAAATACAACGAACACACTCTCTGTCTCGGTGTATATGGGCAACACAACATTGGAAGCGACCACGCCAGTGATGTATCACTTTGTGCTGCTCCAGCTTCTTCTGCGACTAGGGACAATCGGTAGTTTCCGTAGCACAGCCCATTTGCCCAACCTATCATGATTGGCAACGGCAATAAGGCTGTCATGCAGGACCTAACAGATAGAAGGCTGTTCATGGGACCTATACGCTCTCCACCGTGCAACAAGCCATCCTCTGCTTCTTCCATGGGAGTCCTGGACCGAGGATGTACTTATCTCCTACATTCCTAGTCACCATACAATGCAAGAGATCACGGACAGGAACGGATTGGAGGCGCGGAGTGACTATCTCCTGCAATGGCTCGACGCCGACGTCGAAGTCGACAACACTCGCTCGTTGACCAATCATGGAGCGTCAGCTAGAGACGAAAACGTACAAGGATTTGCTGCTCGTCTCTACCAACTTTGTCTTCATGCGTTGCAGAAAATATACATACGGGAACGGGAGAAACGCAAGTTCGGGTCACAAGCTACTGGCTTGAGAGACTGTCTTGGAAGACTATACCTATGGGGCGAATCTTTCGAACGTGGGGAGCTAGACAGAGCGCTGGAAGAGTCGGACGAAGTAAGAGAAAGTGTACTAGAGCGTCTTGGTCACATTGGGAAGCTTTTACTACGTGGTAAGACCTACACCAGCTGAAAGTATGCAGGACTCTGCTAATGATACCGAGCGCAATTAGCAACTACAATCGCTACTCCACAAGGACTGCCCCAGCCGTCTAAGCAGAGCATCGAGCTCGAGTTACTTGTCAAGCAAACAAGAGATGTGATCTCAATTTACCGAGAGGAAGATCCACCAATCGGCGATGATAGTGATGAGGAATACGACTCTGAGAGAGAAAGCTTGTTAGACAGCGAAAGGTATACTCTATGCGAAGATGTCAGCTTTTCCATTACGTGCCTTGCAGAGTTGAGACCCAGCCTGGATCTGAACCTTGTCCGCGCCGAAAAGAATCGTACCCAGAGTGCCCGACCGCCACCCGTGTCATTCTACCTTTCTGATCCAGCCAAGATCTACGTATCGCTGGTGCGCGAGAAGTTCAAACAAGCACAAGATCAATTGGTCGAGAGGCTGGGTGAGGCTAATTGGCAACGACACATAGGCGTACGGAGGCGTGCAGAGAGTAAAACGGGCATAATCAAAGAAGTCCCAGAGCCTGCCTGCTCCATTTTTCGTCCATACTCGACATTCCACGATTCTGGAATCGGTACAAGTGTTCCTGCTCAGACTGCCTACACACCATCGCATACGTCCTTTATTTCCAGCAACACGGAAGGAGAACAGAATTCGGTACGAGTACCCCCCATGCCCTCAGAAGTTGGTGCTGGCAAACCCTTCAAATGCGAATTTTGCGGAATGATTCTTTCAAGCATAAAGAACCGCGTTGAATGGAAGTCAGTATCCCTCTCGTTCAGACATCTTACCTTCAACACCGTGCAAGGACTTATGATTCGCTAGAATGCACGTCTTTGCCGACCTACAACCGTATATATGTACGTTTGCCCATTGCGAGGATGAGCTGGCTCAATTCCCTACACGAGCTGCTTGGTCAGATCACGAATTTGCCGAGCACCGCATCACCCAACAATGGAATTGTCCCGAATGCTCTGATACGTACACCCGTACTGTAGATTGGGAAGATCATCTTCAACGGGATCACAAATGTGTTTTCGCAGGTTCCAGATTGCAAGTGGCTCTCCGCATGGCTTTGCATAAACAGTGTAAAGCAGCTGAGAACGAAGAGTGTCCCCTCTGTCGAATAATCCCCGGAAAGCCACGTCGAGCTTTTATAAAACATGTTGGTCGACACATGGAGGAGATCGCATTGATGGCTCTGCCGCGAAATGCCGAAGATGAATCGGACGAAGGCTCAATCTCCTCCGATGAGGAGTCAATCCCAGCGATGAATAAGGAGATGGTATCAGCTATCCCAGTGCGCGAAATCATAATCGGACATCAGGAGAGATTTTATGCTGCCGCTCACAGGGCACTCGACATATTACGCGGCTATACCGAGCACTCAATTCCATTCTTGACGCCAGTGGAGTCTCAGGAAGTGCCGGACTATTATGACAGTAAGAAGTGACTGATGTGCTAGGAGTATATATGGCTGACCAACCCCACAGTCATTAAAGAGCCTATGGATCTTGCTACTGTAAAGGACAAGCTCGAGAACTACTGTTATTTGTCTAAAGTTGCTTTCCTGGGTGATCTCAATCAAATCTGGGACAATTGCTTAAGATATCATACCACTCCAAACCACCCTCTTCGTAGAAAGGCTCTCGCCATGCATCAGAAAACCAGGGAAATCATGCCCCTTATACCAAATGTCTTCATGAGTAAGGGGGCTCTCGCCATGCATCAGGAAACCACGGAAATCATGCCTCTTATACCAAATGTCGTCATGAGTGATGGGACTGATATTAATGCCGAGGAACGTCAGTTGCATGACAGCGTTATCAGTTTGTACAACGGGGAAGACAGTGACAATAAGCCCGTTATGTCCCCAAGAGGTCGGCTCACACTTGCTTCGGAGGACAAGTCATCGCTAGATCAATCAATTCCTGCGGATCACAAGCCACTGCCACCCATTGGTGAGAACCAAGATGTTCCTTTGGGAGAGGCAAGTTGGGTCTACGACGATGGTACGACGGGCAAAAGGGTCATCCTTGGAGAGGCACCCCAAACGCAGCAGGGTATCACGAACGCAGGCAAGTCCCACAAGCGTCGATCAGCTGCATGTATGGCTTGCAGGCTGAGGAAGATGAAGTGCGATATCGCCGAGCCGAAATGTTCTCCATGCAAAAAGTCTGGCAGGCGCTGCATATCCCGACAAGCACGTCCCCGCTACCCGACACAATCATCTCCAGAGTTAAATGAAGTCAACTACTCTTACCCGTTTGTCAGCAGCCATGATCTTAGCGGAGCGTATGAGACCCCGGCTTCGGGAGCTGCTACCAACCGAGTCCCGGTCTCGAGCCTGTTGGCGGACTCGAATACGGCATTGCAACAATCCAAGAACGCAGTTGACGGTTCGATACCGCCTACCAACAAGGAACATCGATGTCCGTACTGCAGTACCTCGTTTAATCGCCACCACAATCTGAAGAGACATCTTTTGACTCATAATCAAGACAGAGCTTATGTTTGTGGCACTTGCGAGGCTCGCTTTCGACGTTCACATGACTTGAAGCGGCATACCAAACTACACACCTGCGGAGGTCCTCATGTGTGCCCCAACTGCAATCAAGCTTTCGCCTCTATCGATGCGTTCGCCAGTCATTTTAGAGAGAGACATAATCATAGGGGCATCAACGCAGGAGGCGAGCGCAGAAATTCTGAGGGGGATATTGATAACGTGTTTAGCGCAAACCCCCTTCCTCTAACCAGGTCCAGGGCAGATGTTGATGATGTGGGTCTAAAGCCCCAAACCCAGATGCCCCCTCGTGTTGCTTCAACAGACTTGTGGGTAGGAAGTGGATGGTCCTCTGAGAACGACAAAACTCTTCTACGTGCACGTAAAGAAGGTCTCGATTGGCATACTATCGTTTCTCAACATTTCCCCGAAAGCACCGCCAACGCCATACGTAACCAACATACTTCATTGTTACTGAGGAACGAAATTGGCAGTGAAACTCAACAACGGACGTTTGAAGTCCATTTGCAGGCATTGCGGGCAAGTAAGGCATCTCAAATTCGTGCTATAGAGCGCGCAAAGTCTCCTCCACCAGATCACAAGCCAACGCGGGAGCACACGGCATTCTCTCAACCATACTTTGACTCTTTAGATTGTCCGACAACGATCTCCCCAAACGACTGGTCAATTGATCATCCATCTGTGCAAGGAGAGAAAGGCATATCCAATGACGAGAGCACAAGCTACAAGGGAAAGCCCCTGTATGGTGACGATGACGAGCAACGTCACCCGTCGTTGACACGTGAACGTCATCCCATATACGGCAACTCGTTATTCTCAGAAAATCACAGCGTTTACGGCGCAGATAATGCCAATGAACTCATCACAGAATTGCTATTTGAGCGTCAGGTTGCTAAGGGGAGTACACTACCCACATATTCCGATCCTAGTGGGGGGAGCAAACGCCGAGCAGCCCGCAGCGTTTCTCTCGAGACTCTGAATGAGCTCACACCAAGCCAGAGGCCCTCCCATACCACAATCGCTGCGACCTCGGGCTCAGCATATGAAACCAACAACTCCACGTATGGAGGTGAAGTTGAAGAGCCTCAACGTTCGCCTAAAATATTCAAATGCTCTCACACGGACTGTGTTAGAAAGCCTCCTTTGTTCTCCAGGGAATCCGAGTGGACGTAAGTACTTCAACGGTAGCCTCAATTAGACTCCGATGCAACTTGACTCACTGACCTGATAGGGAACACATGAACAAGCACATCCGTTCGATTGTATGCAAGGAGCCACAATGCCGCAATCTCCTTGGGTTCAGTTCTTACGCAAACCTCTTGCACCACCAACGTGAGACACATGATTACTTATGTCCGTATCAGGAGTGTAAACGGAGATTCAGAAGAAAAGATCATTTGAAAGATCACAAGAGAAGGGTTCACGGTTGGGATGTGCCGAAGATGAGGAGAACGGAGCCCATAGTGCGGGGCGACGACGGACTTGAAAGGCAGAGCGAACATTGCATATGGGATTCGGCGCAATCGCGTGTGTTCAAAGATGTTCTCCGAATGGGTATCCGACAAGGAAAGAGTCGAAGCGATCGAGCAGGAGAATGAGCTGGAAAAGGCAAATAAGCAAAATCACAATACCCCCCCAAAAAAGGAATCCGGAATGAGAAGGGTTCTATTTATGGCTTGTACGACAGTTTGTACGTGAAGGTTTCTATGATTTGTGACTCGGCATCAATATCTGAAATCTATAGATAAAGTACAATGTACGCTGAAATCTCATTCCCTTCCACATAATATCTTGGCACTACCCCTGAAACGGATGTCTTGCCCAAGATATGGGATACTCCTCAGCGTCCCAATATCTACAGTTTTCTATCCCATATCCTGGCAGGGTACTCGTTTCAGGGGGGTCACCGAGGTAGGGCCGAGACGAGTGCCCAAGCTGTGGGATCGGACATCAATTATCATATGCAAAATCAATGAGATTGCCAAGCAACATAGACCCAGCTACCCGACCCCGCTATTTTGTTAGCGATTCTCATAGAAAATTAAGTAAACCTTACGCCAGCACCGTATATTATATTATAAGACGTCCTAGAGACTGATTATCGTCTTAATTAGGTAGGTATAAAGCTCTTAGCACTAGATACTAGATATTTTATAGTGTTTATAGCTAATTAGCAGGCGTAATAGCTACCTCCCTATAGCTATACTACTATCATTTAGAAAAGACTCCTCTATTTATAACCGTGCCTACCTCCTCTTTAAGTCTTACTAGCGCCCTAAAGCTATCGCGAGAGACGCCTATATAAGTAGGGTAACGGCCTTTTAGTAGGAGAGAAATATCGCGATATATAGGTAGATAACAGTCCCTTATTATTTATATAAATTAGGACGGAGTTACTCTATTACGCCTGCTACTCTTAGTATACTACTTAACTATTAGCGTTAGAAACTATAGCTTTATTAGGGAGAGCTAGCTTATTACTTAGCGGAGGAATAGGATACGTCTATTTCTTAGTCTACCCTATTATAAGCCCTTAAAGGAGTTAAAGTCTCTTATAAGAAGGCCTAATATATAGGCCTATAAAGCGAAGAACTCTAAGTTATATAATAAGCCTTTACTAGTACGGTGAAAGCGGAGTAGCTTATCTTTGTTAATAAGTCCTTATTTAAGCTCTAGATAATATAGCGATTTATAGTATATATACCTATAAGTAATCCTACTCGCTATTATAATAATATAAGATAAGGTAATATATATAATATTCTACTTATATATACTATTAAGGATTACCTTCTATATACTAGTATTAAGAAGGGCTAGTATTTAAAGGAGGAGATTATTAACTAGCTATTTAATAAGCTACTACTATTATATAATAAGTATCCTTAGGAGTAAAGTATTATTATCCTAGATAATATTAGTGTTTATATTAACGCTTAAATTATTAAGGCTATTAAATAGAAGGGCTATCTTATTAAGTACCTACCTCCCTACTTATTAGACTATAACCCTATTAAGCTTATATTTAGTATATTTAAGGCCTAGATAAGATATTATTTTAAGAGCTTTTACCCTATCTTTTAGAACGACTTTAAGGGCTTCTTAAGGTATACTATTAAGTATAATAGATATAATAGGTTTATAAAGGAGTACTTTAAATATAGTAATATAGGCTATATATTTAAGGGTAAAATTAAGGTATTTAAGTGAGAAATAGGATAATTAGATATATAAATAGATACTATTATATTATAGTACTATAAAATACTAATAATCTAGTACTATAAGCCTTATATCTACCTATTTAGGTTAGATCAGTCTTTATAATTATAATATATAGTGCTAGCGCAAGGTTTACTTAATTTTCTATAAGAATCGCTAACAAAATAGCGGGGTCGGGTAGCTGGGTCTGTGTTGCTTAGCAATCTCATTGATTTTACATATAATAAAAGCAGGCATTATCCAATAACCCCCACCACGAAATCGGTGTCTTGAATCCTAGTCACAGTCGTGCATCTAGATCACCATAACACCCTTTAGCATCGCATACCATCGCAAGCTTCCATTCAGCACAACTCAGCACAATCCATCCCAATAATCACAAACGACTAGATTTGCACCGCAATGCCAATATAAGATCATACATCCCCTCCCCACCCCAACACTCCTCCCAAAACATCCTTTCCCTAGATTCACCTCACCACTGCTTCCAGTCCAGCCACCACACCTACATACCTCCACTTCCAAACCCTCAACCCTAGCCATATCATTTTACATCGATTCTTCCAGCGAAAAGTACATAATGCCAGCCCGAAAAGGCTTCTAGTTTTCTCCTATTGGACGGACGGAGGGAGACTATGCGATGTGATGCCAATGGTTTTGGGTTGGGATAAAAGATAACAAGATACAATTATGGGTCAGGATTGGGGGTCTGTGGAGGGATGTTGCATTGGGTCGTAAGTTCTATTAGTTATATCTATTATCTTTAGTAATGCTGTTATCTCACATCTCATCCATATTCAATCATTCCCCATCCTCCCTCACCACTTCTCCCAATCCTCCCCTCTGTCGCTCGAAAAGAGCATCCCTGTATGATCGGTAATATCGATTTTAGCTTTAGAATCTTAAATAAGACGGTTCCAAATGGCACGGTTTTAAATGGTATGTTGGGGAGCCGGGCTTCGTTGTTGGGATCTCTGTTATTTTGGGTTGATGATGGGGTTTTTGGGAGGGTTTAGGGGTGAGTTTGGTGGGAGAGTATTGGGAAGGGTTTGAGGGAGGTTCAACAGTGGCTTTATATAGAATGGACGACACGGCCATTGATCGTCCGGTGAGGATATCATAGTCCATTATCTCTTGGATGGAGCGAATCCCTCACACCGATCACATCCGGTTCCCCCTTCATCTTCCATATACCCAAACAAAACACCACCTCCCCTCCCTATCCATAAACCCCCCAAAACGACAAGCATAATTCCACCATAACTTCTCCTTCATCACCCCCCTCCCTCAATCCCCCATCACCATCCGCCCCCCATCCGACACCCCTCCATCCCCCCCAACCCCATCCCAACTCCACCACTCCACCTTCCACAACAAACCCCCCAACACCATCACCCCCCCCTAACCCCCCTCCTACACCCCGCACAAGCCAGAATTCCACAATCCGGACACTGCAGCACAAAGCCATGGAAAGTCTTAGCACAAATACTACACTCATGTCTCCCAGCAACCTTGGGCCAGAATTTCAGATGGCGGCACGGCATCTGAGTTTGCGGCTCCTTAGGTCTCCGATTCCGAGCCGAGGCTCTGTTGTTCGTAGTCCATGGCGTAGTAGGGTTGGGTGATCGGTATTGACTTGGCCCAGGCTGGGTACCTCTGGGATTCTGCTCGGCCAGCTTGTCAAGTAATTCCTGCCTCAGATCCCTCTCTCGCCGTTCGGAATCTAGCTGCTCTCGTCGTCGCCGCTCCTCGGTCTGTTCTCTTCGTCTGGCTTCAGATTGCGCTTTCTCAAACGCAGCCTTTCGTGCCCTTGCCGCCTCCTTTTGTTCGCTCGCTCGTCTCTTCATCGCTTCCTGTTCCTTCTGCACCTTCGCTCTCAGCCACCTCAATGATTCCTCGTTCTTTATCTGATCCTGCTCCCTCAGCATGTTCTGATGATCATGTTCGGTGGCCCGCAATAGGATTTTTGCCCTTTGTAGCCTGATCGATGTGCTCGTTTGCTTCTGTACTTCTTCTAACTCCTCTCTTCGCCTTTCCTCCTCGGTCTTGCCGGGGTTTGCGGACCAGAAGCTCGAGAGGTAGCCGAACAAGCCTTTGCTGGAGTCCTCCTGTGCTTGCCTTTCACGCTGTTTGACTTGCATCTCTCTGAAAGTTGCCTCCAGTGCTGAAAGATCTTGCCTGAGACGCATGATGTTGCTGGCTCTGCTCTGGGCCTGTGCTGACCATTCTCTATCCCGTTTCTCTACCCGTAATTTCTCTGTCAGCTCTTCGTTGCTCCGCTGATGGGACTGAGTTTGTTCCGGGGTGTTTCCGAAGCCTTGTTGCCGGAAACAGTATCTAGCATCATACACGCGGCGCTTATCCTCGTCGTACAGAGTTTCGTAAGCTTCTTGAAGCTTGTTCGCACACATTAGCTTCGGAAGCGCTCGCTCAAAGATTTTGCGTATAGGAGCCCCATACGTACCTCTTGAAAGTTCACGACAGCACGAGGATTCCCATGGTTTTTATCGGGATGCCTCTCAAGAGCCAATCTTCGATACGCATTTTTTATGTCAGACCTCAGTGCGTGACGGCCCACATCGAGCACATGGTAGAAATTGGCATTCGAGCATGAGTTCATATTGTAACAATGATACTCGTGGCTAGAGTTTGGGAGATTTCGAAAAACCTTTCCAAGAGACCAGTATCTCTTTCATACTAATTGCGAGCGTATTTGCTCATCCAGTACCAGAGAGGCTGTACTACCTCGTCGATAAAAGTGGCCAATGAGCGACCATTGATTAGGCTACGATCGAATCTCGAATTACACACCCGCACCCAACCGTTATGAAAAGTAACCAAGTCAAAGCAAAAATGATTGGCGCTAGTGGAATATAGAATCAGGTAGATGTGTGATCGAGTGGGGCGCAGTGGACCTTGAATAAGGTATGCCTGCGAAGACGAAACGTATTCTATGGAGAGATGTGGCTGTGAATCTCGTGGCGAAGTACACAGCAGTGACAACAAGACAGTGTCTATGATAGAAAGGACAACACTGCTCGATATTTGAATGGTGGACGAAGCAAACAGCAATCCGACGTGAGAAAGTTGCAAAGGATGATTAAAGCCAGCGACCATGTTTGTACGTGACCGATTGGGGAACCGCAGACACACTACGGCTTCGCGGGGTTGGATAGCCTTGTGCAGCGACATGCCTGCTCATCGAGGTGACAAACCCAAATGAAGCTAGAAAGCTGTAAGGTGATGAGGTTGCCTCAGTACCTCAGACGTACCATTAGCCAGCAAGTAGGGCGGCACGTCCAAGTATAAATATCCTTATTTTTATTATAAATACTTTTAGGATTAGAAATACTACTTAACTTTTAAAGATATATAGATTTAACTTAAAGTAGTACTTAAAAGTAAGGGATTTATAATATATATTATATCTTTATATAAGAATATATTATAAGAATAAGTAAATAATATATAATATATATTTTATTATTATTTATTTTTCTCTTAAGTAATTTCCTAGTTTATAAGGAATTACCTTAAAATCCTTTATATAAATATTAGGATTCTTATAATTTTTATAGAAGTTCTTATATAATATATCCTTATTATTACTAGATTTTATACGAAGTATATTCTTTAAGAGCTAGCTTATTATAAATACGTTATAGAATAGATATAAGGTATATAGTAGGTTTTTAAAGCTACTATCCGCCCTATTAGATACTAGGGCGGGGCTAGTATATACTCTACTAGGTACTAAGATACCTACTAATACTAAGGATAAACTCCTAGAATTATCTTAATCTTTATCTTATACCTAAAGTTTTAGGATAGAATATATATTATTTCTTTCTTTTCTATCTTAATACTAGTATAGCTATTTTTATATAATTAAGTTATAAAGATAGTATTCTAGCTAATTTTAATATTAATAAATAATAAATAAATAGTCTAGACTAGAAAATATAAATAAAGATAATAATTTAATTTAATTTACTATATTTAGAAACTTTTCTTTATATATAACTAATAGTTAATATTAGTAGAAATAGCTTATAATAAGGGAGTAGAATTACTATCTACTATATAATTCCTAATAAATTAGGGTTAGAATAAAGGTTAGGATATTTTTTTAAGGTAATATTAAGAGTAAATAGAGTAGGTTTTCTTTATTACTAAGTAGTAGGTACCCGCTCCGCCTTATTTCTTTAAGGTAGATACTAGCCCTATTATAAGGTATTATACTCTAGTCGTTTCTAGGATTAATAGGTCTAGGTTAGTCTTATAAAGTAGAGTATTAATAACGAGATAAGTAAGCTTTATACTAAACTAGTCTAGTATAACGTATTTTATTTAGTATCTATATTAGTAAACTAGGAACGTGGAATAATATAGAAAAATACGGAAAATATATAAATAACTAGCGCGCTTATATATTAGCCCTAGGGCTAGGAATAATACTATAAGTTACTAAATACGTATTTAGTAACTTTTAGAAATATAAGGTAATAAGACTAATAGGGGATAAGTCCTACTAATTAGCTATAATATAACTATACTAGGCTAGTACTAACTAGGTAATTATAATAAGGTACTAAGTCTTATTAATAACTAATAATACTAATACTTAGTAAGAGAATTAATCGCAGGCGTAATATAGGTATAAGAAGCGGGGCTAGGCTAGGGGGGGGTACTCTACGCGTATATAAATTACATGAATTAACTGTATTTAAAACCTATATTACGCTAGCGTTGACGACGTAGCCGCTATAACTCTAGCGAGCTTCCTGTTTCTTCCTAGCGCTAGAGGAAAATCACGGATTTAAGGCCTTAAATCCGGATTTTCTATATATAGGACTTTTAGGCTAGAATAAAAAAAAACCTAAAATTTTCCTATTTATTTCTAGTATTTTACCTAGAAAATACGCTTTCAGCGGATTTTCCAGTTTCGTAATTTCTATTCCACTTCCCAGTTTGCCGATATACTAGTAGGAGATATATTTAAAAGATAATATAAGTTAAGTATAAAGCTTTTACCTAGATAGGAAATATTACTATCTATATAGATATAGGAAATCTTACTAAGAGGTAAGGTTTATATAGATATAATATATAATCTATCTAATCTATATATAGTTCTAGTAGCTTATATAACTAATCTATATTACTATAATAAGAAGTACTCTCGCTACGCGTATTACAAGAACTATTCAATTCGCTTGTAATACGGGGTAGATACTCGAGGCTTCTACCCGCCTAGGCTTACGCCTCGTTCCGCGGCGTAAGCCTAGTAAGAAGTATGACTTTTATTTTTAAAAGTATAGATAGTATAAAGACTTATAATTAGAATTATATTATACTCTATTAAATATTTTATAGCCTTACTAATATATATATTTACTACTCTATTAGTAGCTATTATTATTCCTTATTAGTATATAAGTTTTCTTTTAGAATGGTATGATGTCTAGTACTTATTAACTAATCCTCTTTTTTTAAGGCTACCGGATTCATGCAATCACCACACTACGCCTGCGAGTCCTGTCTGTACCTCGTCCTGGAGACAGATTATATCACTCGAGAAAGGGGATATATATACATGGTAAAGTAGACGATTCGCATCTCATCTCTCCAACCCTATTACTCTTGTCCATCGTTCCAACCGTTCTACTCACCCTAACTTCAAATGGAATCGCAGTCGAAGAAATCTCCACCCTGCCTCGACTAGAATGATGATGAAAGACCTCCCAATCTGTCACGGCATTCGTAGGCCCCAAAGCAGCCTCTTCGTTATACACTACTTCCGTGCGCGTAGCAAGCCGTCAATGCCCATCAGAGCATTATACACTTGCGCGTCGATTCAGGATCTGGAGTACATGGCATTCACAACTTGGAACGATATGGAAGGGAATAATGAGGAAGAAGGGAGGGATCTGACAGTGGCGGCAAAGGCAAATGATCGGATGGATCAATAGAGATGACCAGGGAGAAAGTCTGATTACTCCCTTCGAGGGTCCACCATCAAGAGCGATATGTCTGATCGCTCAATTTCTGATTGAGAAGAGGGATATGACCTCGGGATTCCCAGGGCTGGAATTCCAGCGATGATCAATAATTAGCGTTCCGATGGTGTATGCAATAGTCGAGGACTTCCCTGTTTGGTGTCAAATTGTCATGTTTCATGTCCGCTATTGCCCTCCCTCCCTACTTCCGGACTAGAAAAACCATCTCATCTTATGAGATCTTAAGCAATGTAAACAAAACTCGCTTCTGAAGACTGAGATACGCTAACTTGATTCCTCCTATTCGTCTCCCTTAATAACAATCGATGATCTTTGTAAAAAGAAAATGAGAAACCTATGCATGCCCTAACCGCTTGATTTAGAAAGTGAGATATGCCGAGCGACTTTGTTGTGCGAGGAGCGAGTAGCGAAGACAAGTGATATTACCACCAATTGTATGCAACATGTACCCAACAAGTTGGCCGCCTTTCGCTAACAATATTGCGCAAGTATATCGATGTCGAGGTGCGAAGGATTTCGAAGTCGCCAGATCTTAGGTGGCGAGTTGTATTGCAGGGATCCGTAACCAGCCCGGTCCATGTGAGGTAGAGAAGTAGTGAATCTGAGAGGCATTACGGACATTGACATTCGGTCATTATTGTGACGAGATAGAAAAGCTGGCTAGGATACTGTTTTCAAAAGGAGCTTTGAAGCTCCCGAGCCGTGAGTAGATGGAGGCTCCTGTGGCCAATGCGAAGATGGTTTACCACTGCGACCAGCGAGCGAACGCTTGATCAGGTCCAGAACAGGCGATCTTCAGAAGAAGTGGGTGTTGACCTTGGACTCGGCGTGTACTTCCATTTCCTAGCGTGCCATTAGCGGAGATTTGAGGGTCACTACCATGGGCAAACCATACCATCTTGAAGGTATTCAGCTCCTCCTTGATTTGCTGGGCCAACATAGGTGTCAAACGATTGCACGTAGCAATCTCTCCACGCCTGTCGTACTCTCCTGGGGGCCAAGTGTCATGAAACTGTATGCGAGGGCTGAAGCTGATGTTGCGGGCTGCAACTGCTGCGATACTTTTCGGTGTACCGGGCAAGCTCGTTGATTCTCCGCTTGCGAAGTTTGTGATGGAGAGGAAGTAGTCATCCCCTTCAATGTTCACCGAGTCGGTTCGTGCATGTCCAGGTTTTGAGGCAGACTGATCGACTGGTGTGGCTGGGGCGCTGGAGTTTGGAGAGTCATTAAAAGATGGGATCTGAGGTAGGTTGAAGTCGGTAGTTCTGGTATCAACAGGTCGTGCAATGGGGGAAGCGTTGCCCGAGTCGGTACCGGTACCTGTTTCAGTGAGTTTCGTTATATGATTGATCAGGACCAGCGACCTACGTTTCAGAATGCCCTTCTTGACAGCAGCGAGAACCTTGGCACGGTCGTCTTCCCCTCCGACTATGCTACGTCGCCCTCGAGGACTGTCGCGATCGCTGAACGCCGGGGCGAGCTCTGGAGCCACTGATCCAATCTCCATTGAGTTTCGCTCTAGTTTAGGGTATCCGGTTCCGCCGCCAGCCTGGTCATGCGGGTTTGGATTGACGTTGACCTTCTCACGCTCGGCCTCGACTGTCACCATCGAGACTTGGGCCATGCTTGGCTCGGGTACCGCCGAGTCAGCGGGTGGCACACCCACAACGGATTTTGGTCTGAAGAGCCCAACCAATGAACGAGAACCTTTCTTTACTCCTTTGCCCATTTTCCTGATCATCACTGACGCCGAAGAAGCAGTCGACGAAATAGAAAGGTTGTCCGTTGATCCCGTAAAGAAATGGCCTTGCCCGGAATAGATTCCCTCCCCGAGGCCTGCAGCCTCCTGCTTCTGGATCTCAGCCGCTTGTTGGGCTTCTTGCTCGTCCGCATATCGGTCTTTGCGAAGTTTGGCTCGCTCATTGGTGGCAACGTTGGCATTGTTCTCCGCAGAAGCTTTGCGTAATTCGGCCGCACTACCAAAGGAGAAAGCTCGCCGTAATCTCGACGATTTACCCTCCTTCTTTCCCTCCTTTTTATTCAATGCGGCCAAGTGCTGAGCTGCAGGGCTCTCAGGTATACCCGCATTACTCGTGGGGACCTGGTGGACAGCTGGTGCCGCAGCCTTTGGTTGTTCGACAACAGCAGTAAAGGAATCCTTGGTCTTGTTCATCTCAGGGCTCATAGCCATCGGCTTAGACAGCGGGGAGGGATTTGTCTGTCTCTTGTTGGCCTCAGAAGGGCCACGGGCAGGGATGTTAACAAGCTTTGCTTCATTTCTCGAAACTGGCGTGGCTTCTTGTGCCATGCTCTGTGTGGGAGTCGAGAATTGGAAGGACTTTGACTAAAGGAACAAATTAGCTTCGGAGTAGAAATGTGTGGCATAGTTGAATGGATCAGTGTTAACGATAAGCGGGAGGTGTTGGAGGTAATGCCAAATATAGTAATGTAACGTACCGACGCTGCTTTTGGTGCAGAACGGCCCGAGTTTGTACTCTCATTACTTCCATTACGCCCATGGGACGAGGTGGGCCGCTCGACTGCAGGGCTAGCCCGAACCACTCTTCGCTCCTGGGATGTTGTCTGCAACGCAGGCGAGGGCCCAGCAAGCATTGCTGCATATGATTTTGGCTGAGCAGGCTGCTGCGGAGGTGCTTGTGACTCTGAGATTGCGAAATCTTTGGCTTCTAAGCTGCTGATGCTCCTTCTCCGATATCTCTTTGCCAAATCTGATGAAGCCTGCCTCTCCCTTTGCAGATTCAGATCATCTTTGCTTGCAATCCTCGGCTGCGAGACAGGACTGTAATCATTGACGGTCGATGATGGCGCTCCACGATATGTATTGAGAGAGGGGGAACTACTGCTTTGCGTTGGATGTGTATAGAGGTTTCCAACTGCCGCCATGCCAGACCCGGAAGGCATCGCCGAACCACCTTGAACTGAATTGCTCGTTGACAGAGCCCCCGATGTTTCGGCTCGACGATGGTTGCGTCTATATCGATCTGGAGATGATTTGGCAACCGTAGCGTAAGAGGCAGTTGGTAGGGTGGGCGGATTAAGATCGAGAGTGGAGAGAGGCCTTAAAATCGGTTGTTTGGTATTGGGATTTGTGGGTATGGAGACATCGTCTTTGGAGATCTGTTGTTGTGAAGGAAATGTATTTGAAGTGCTGAACGTCGGATTGGCGGGGATTGGTTGGGGGCGATTGGATGGGGTGAAATTCTGCTGTTGGGCTTGCAGCATGATGGGTATAGAGGGTGTATATGCAGTTTGGTTTTCCAGCCGTGGGTGCTGGGAAGCGGTAGGGTGCTGCCGTAGTGGATTGGGTCCATTGTGAAGTATTGGTGCGTTCTGAAAACCGTATGGTGATACCGGCGAGGTGGACGTCTGCCCTCTGTAATTTCCAGCCGCCATTCCTCCCACTGACGTATTGTAGATATTCCGAGGCATCTGAGTATTCCGTTGATGCTGTTGACCTTGTGACCCACTTTGATACGGGTCGGAAGGAGATGGCCGCGTCTGCAGCATTGTCATGGTCGATGTGAGAGGTGGGAAGGACTGGACCATAGCAGCCATAATGCCAACTTTTATATCACCAATGTTCGTTTACGGAGGGTTCTGATGGCTATATGATTCTGGAGAGTATTTGATGTGTGGCTTAGGTGGTTTGTAGGTAGGAGGCCTCCTTGTTCTGGTTGGCTAAGTCATCCAACAGTGTCAGCATGTATGGAACGTTCAAGTAGACCAACGGTGTCGTGAAGAGCATGAGCCAAGGCAAAGTCGCTCGGATTTGTGTTTGAATCTGAGTAGGTAAACCAAGGGGCTTAGAGCATTTTCTCCAGTCAGGCTGAACGTACGGGCTTGGTGGCAAGTGATCTCTGAAGGGGGGTAATGGGTGATGGCGAATGAGTATCAAGATGATGATGGAAGCGAGCTCGGTATCGTTATTGATGGTGGATGAGGCCGTTGAATGAGAGCATGAATGAAAATGAGGAGACTGTACCGTGTTCCTCAGGCGAAATTAGGTTTGGATTGCAAGAGCCGCAAGCAGGCAGCGGAAAGGCAGACACGAGTACTTCTTCAGCGAAGAAGACTCAATCATTCGGTCATCATGTCGACTACCGGTTGGGCAGGTGCAGAGAGGATGTGTTGGGTCGAGGGGTTGGCAGAGGTGGAGGTGGAGTTGAATTAAGTGGTACCCCTGGAGCGTACAGATTACGATACGAGTTACCCGTAGCAAGAGTCGGGCCGGGCAAGAATGCTGTACAGAAAACAATTGGAATGGAACAAGGTATAATTACAAGAGCGAGATGTGAAAGCAAGTGTTGCTGTCGACCAGAGACGACGGTCAGGCTGGATTGATCCTGGTGAAGTGATATTGGAAGGGGTCTTGACTTGACAGAGAAATGGAGAGCAGTTTGACAGAGCTACGAGTAAGCGTGTTGAGTGGGTAAGCGTTGCTGATTTGCGGAGAGAACTAGCGGGAATAGATTCGACAGGGATTCACTTCAGTAAATGTCTGCTAATGGTGCCAAGTACTGCTTCATCCAACGGAAAGAGTAAGACGCGTCTTTTAGTTTGGCGCACAACTGATCCGCTAAAGTATTCTATTTGCCAACTGCCAAATTGAACAACGCCTCTTCTACCCCTTCTGGTTCACTCGTTGTCCTCCTTGTCCTCCAGCATGTCTACTACTCATTGGCGTCAACATGATCCTAGCTCACCTACGTGTACTCAAGTTCATGGGATCAAAGGCTGTGTGCCCTTGAGAATCCTGGACACAGACTCAAGACCCAAGCAAGAACCCGTCGACCAACTTTGAGCGCCTGAGCCGCAGGGCCGAATCCTCTGATCGACCGCCCGACATGCTACTTCATGCAGCCACGGACCACCCCCACCTCTGGACACTTCGAAACATGCAATCTCGACTTGGAGAGCCCTTCACCTTCCATCAAATATCCTGTGGACTGCACCAAGCTAAGATCTCGACAACATGCTTTCTTTCCTAGCTTGCATATCTCTTGGCTCTCAGGGTCCAACAATGTACCTACCTCAAATACTGCTAGTTGTAGGTCCTTCGTCGTCATCATGTCTTGCGTCTTTGTCCCGTAAAGTAGTCGGTGAAAGGTCTAGGTCCCGACCTGAGATGCCTCCTCACTCGAAGAAAAAGGATGCTGCAGCTATGGTGGGGTAGCTACTGTTTGCTACTCAACGTTCCGTCCATTTGGCTTTGCTACCAATGTCTGAGCACTGCCATAAAGCGTCTCGAGCCCACAAAATCTGCACCAAGACATGACCACTGCTGTGGAGAAATGTCGACCATGAATTATCGCGGACTGGTCGGGCAATGTTTCTTATGCATACTCGTGCAGTGCCGAGCAAAGTTAACATTATGGTCCCCATGCTTTCTTATCAGGACATCCAGTGCTCGAGCCCGGAAATGATGGACTCGATAAGAAGGACGCTGCTCGCTCTCCATCTGGAACGCGTAATGATAGGCGGGTATCGCTCACTTGCGCAGATCGCGTCAAGGATTGCTTGAAGATATGCATTTTACGTCCCTGCTCATGTCATGTATTGACACCACCAACTTTATGTGCGAATTCTCTTCCAGTACGTACATGGAAGCTGGTAGAGGACCGTGATTCACCTGTTCTTTGGTGGTGGCTGCCCCGTATCAATTTAGGGTTTGCTCGGCGATCTGCACAAAATCTCCCCGCAAACTCTGGTTCGATCCATCTCATCCAACCAGCTTCCTCGCCTATCATCATGAAACGTTGCAGCTTTGATAACACAAAGCGTGATCGAGCCGTGGCCTCTACGCTCGGAGCAAGACCGGAAATAAAGAAGTGCATTCGGTGCTCTTCATTTCCCCGCAAAAGCAAACGTCGATCTTGCAGCACCATCACGAGAATCAACAAGAACACCGCCAATAAACGGTCTGCTGGGAACGATGCCGGTTGCCGGTCAACCGTTGCTCCCGATAAGTGGTTGCGAAACCTGCATCAAGCCGCCTGGTTGAATGGGTACCTACTCCTTTGCCCCTGATGCAAGAGCGGGCTACATATGACATGTGTGGATCAGCATCCGTGCTATTGGAGAAGACTGACTGTTGGGCTCGCTGGGCGTTTCTCCAAACCAGAAATGGAAAATGTTGGCAGAGTGCAGACAGAGCCCCATAAAGTACTTAGCGTGAGTAGTCCGGCAGTCTCCACGGATTCATGCGCCATTGTTCGGTGTCATTGCCGCGCGCCTCTCATTCACCCACAGTTGACTGGCATTAAGTAAGTAAAGGTTCGATGATTTTGAATCTGGATCTACTATTAAAGCTCACAAATCCCAGCCCCGGAAAGCTTCAATTCGCTCCATTCAGTCCATCAGTCGGTCCCGCGATTCTATCAGCCGCCTCCCCATGACACAGCCATCAAGGCACGGGTACGATTCTACAAACCCCACAATCCGGAGCTACAGCACCAGCAAGCATTGCGGATAGTAAGAATATGTGATCTTCCCTCAAGTCGTTTTATTGAACAAAGGACTCGATCGCATGTTCTTAGGTACTAGCGAAAAGAAAACAATTCCCAACATTATGCTTCCCTTTCGCTGGTTTAGGGAGGGGTTGAGGAAGGGTTGAAGTGTTGGGGATTGGGGGGATTGGGGGGTTATGCATGGATGGTGTTGTGATGCTAACTTAAAACATTGATTTGGGGATTTGACTCCTGATCAGATATATTGTGGTACCCTTCCTTTCTCATTGCACTCTGGGCGCGATTTTTATCCAGGAGTTTGAGCTAGTGAGATGAATGAATTCGACTCTAAAATGACTCTTGTCAAGCTTCAATTCCAAGACATTGTAGTTCCCTACTCTCGATTGTAGAGCAGTCCCCATGTCCTCACTCCCAACCCCCTCACACAATCTACCGCAAAACCGGCTCCCTCCCCTCCCGATTCCACCTCACCCTCGTCCTTACCCACTCCACCGCCTCCCTCACCCCCTCCCCCTTCAACGCACTAACAGGCAACACGCGACTATCCCTCGGCGCCTCCCCGGCCTCAAACACCCTCCTCACAATCCCCTCCTTAATCCACACCGTCTCCGCGCAATCCTCGCGGTCCTGTTTGTTCGCCAGCACCAACAGCGGCACGCCCTTTGTGCTGGGGTGGCTTAGGACTTGTTCGAGTGTTTGTCTGCATTCTTCGAGTCGGCCTGTGTGGGTGGTGGTGTTGTTGTTGGTGTTTTGATCTTCTTCTTCATGGGAGAGGGAAGAGGTGGGGATGGGAAAGGGAGGACCGATATCGCATCCGTCCACGACGAAAATGATGGCGTGACAGACGCTGTAGTAGGATGTCCACATGCGGCGGAGGGCGTGTTGGCCGCCTACGTCCCAGATTCTGAGATACAGTTCTGGAAGGGAGATTGTGGCGACGTTTTGGCCGACGGTGGGGAGGGTGGGTTTTTGAGGGGCGGGGGTGGGGGAGGGGGCGTAGAGGGTTTTGATGGTGGTGAGGAGGGTGGTTTTGCCGGCGTTGTCGAGGCCGAGGAGGAGGATGGAGTATTCTGGGATTGGGAGAGGAGGGTTAGTGGGATTGTGAGGAGAGGGGGGGTTGAGATTGTGGGAGTGGTTGGCGAGGAAAGGGAGGGGAGGTGCTATACCTTCTTTGGAGGTCGCCCATAGGTAGAGGGATTTGGCTAGGTGGTACATTTTGGCGGGTTAGGGGGGCGGTAGGGCAGGTCTGCGCGAGGGCAGCTGCTTTGGTGCAGTGGGGTAGAATGGTAGCATCGCTCAACAGGTCACTTGGGCTGCTTGTTAGGCCGCATGTTGACAGGCAGATGTGATGCTCTTCGCGATCCTAGATCCTTTGATAATGCCAAGTCTGAATATCTGTAGGGCTGAGTAGCTGGCCTGGTTCATTCGCTACCTATTTATAGCACCCGAGGTCCTTGTACCAGATCAAGATCGGCTGAGTGATAATGGAGAAACCTGATCATAGATGATATTCATCACATGTCTCAGATCACAAAGAAGAGAATCGAGTGATCATGGTGTCTCGAAGTTGACTTTCATAGAAATGAAAAGGGCCAATACTCCATCCAAAGAACCCCCAACACTCCATCCCATCAACTAACATTCGCCTTAATCTTCACAACAACAGCCACGACGATCACAACCGAAACAAACACCGCAAAACACCACGCCACCGTCCTACCCCTCCCATTCCACCTATCCCCATATCTACCTCCCCAACCCCCATGCCTTCCCCTCTCCTCAATCAGTAAATCACTTTCATCAGCTAATGATTGATACTGATTCCGTGCTCTGGGCAGGTTCTGCTGTCTCCGTTCCGCATCAGTATCAAGCTCCGTCTCGACACCGACATTGAGTGGAGTGCGCGAAGGTGGACTATGTGTGGGCGGACACGGTGATGGGGAGCGTGAGCGATGAGGAGACTGTAAGAACTGTGGTGATTGAGATGTCGGAGAGCGAGCGTCGTAGAGATCCGGCTGAAGGGAAGGGCGGTGTCGGTATCTTTTGGGTGCAGGGTTGAGTTTCCCAGCTATGTATCCAGGCTGAGCGCGCGAGGTGGACCGGGGACGTCTGTTTTCGGTATCTGAAGTTGTCTGCGACGAGGGTGGAGGCTTGTGGGCTGAAGGTCTTGGGGAACTCGAAGGGAACCTGGCCCAGTGGCTGTTGGCGTCGTGACTGGGTCGACCGGACGGCGTGTATATGGGTGGTTGGGGGGAGGGCGAGTGTGAAGGTGGGAAATAGGCTGGTGGTGGTGCGTCTGAGGCTTTAGACTTGTAGCTGGGTGGAACGATGATGCCTTCAAGGGGAGCACTGGCGAGCCCGTGGGGTGAGGGAAAGTACACCATGGCGGGGGAGAGGGTGGAGATGCAGAGATTTGAAACAGTTGACCAAGACAAGCAAGATTGTTTGGTAGACCAGAGAGGAAAGAATTAGCTCACTTTGACACGGCTCTGCGAAGTAAATGAATGACAGCACACATCAACGAACAGAGATGGGATGCCTTAGCAAGAGCATTTGTATTTCACGAATTGCAGTGCTCGAACACCAGCCTCAGCACGGCTTACCCGCAGACAATTGTACGAGCTGACATCTGCAGTGTTTCGGCTGAGTAGCTGCGCCGGATCCTTTGAGCAGCCTTTGCAGATCCGTCGATCCTGAAACCGGGGTCTTTGCGCACCAAGGATCTATCCTCTAAGGTGAGGGATCTATTTATTCAACTAGGCCTCACGTTGCTTCCTTGGCCTCGCTTCGCCTGGGTGGCCAAGTCACTTCTGTCCATCCACCTTGCTAGCATACTTTGGGAACCATGAACACTTCGATCATCGCAACTTCGAGTCTCATACAAACAGTGTAAAGATTGTGCCAAAACTGATCTCAGCTCTTGAAAGTTTCCGCATTTGGGTGAATTGCGATCTGACGCGCCAACTGATTCAAGATCCCAAGATGTAGATGTTTTCAATGGTCTGTGCAAAGGAGGGAAATAGAAGCGTTCCGTCGCATTACTCCTGCCATGAAGAGCTTGAGCCGAGCAACATGTCATAGTGATCAGGTAAATTTTAAGGATACTGAGAGGCCACAAGGTTGGCTTTCGCCAGTTCAATTATGAACATTATTGGAATAATTCACCCTAAACGTCGTCTTGATGTCAGTATAAGCTGCTCACTATACCAATACGATGCATCATACTGGTGGCATGATGACCTAGACCACGGGAGGATACCCTAGGACTCCCACCATGAAGACAATTGAATGAAGAAGCACGTACCTCGCGATAACTTCAATAATGGTGACAACGATGAAAATTGTAACTAGCAAGAAGGCAAGGAATATACAACAAGACAGTCTCTTTCTAGTTCGCCTCCTCTCTGCTTGCTGCTGGATGGCTACACGAACTGGTACTGGAGGAGGTTGTTGGCCAGGCCAGTAGGCCGGTGGAGGTGGAGCGCTCCATTGCGTATTCTGAGACTCAAGGTCGGCGGCGGAGACTTGATTGTAGTTATACTGTGGCGGTTTGCTGGAACTGTCAATGTGTGCTGTTGTTGGGCAGGCGGGAGAAATGGTATTGAAGGAATCCATGACTGGGAATGATGACGAACAGGTCGAGCCCTAGGCTGTTCTGACTTCCCGAGCGATGTTTCTCAGTAAGTGACAAGGGAGCGTCGGATCGCCAATGGGTGCTAAGGTATCCGCATAGAAGTCTTCAATACTGTTGTAGGAAGTCGTCTAAAGGATTAAAAACGATACAGAGATTCTTATGCACCGCAGGGTAGGGATCGATCCTTCCACGCCCATGCTGATGAGGAATCGGCAGCCTGCGGCCGGCTGAAAGGAGGGTGTTGCTGCGCAGCAAGGCTTCGCAGTTGGCTGGTTACTGCGCCACGGCGCCAGGTTTTACAACGAACCTCAAAGAACTGAGATGAGGTCGATCTGCCCCGTACGGACTTCACCAATGGCGTCAATAGATGGGCAACGGCAGTTTGGGACCCATAACGGATCTATTGTCTCCAGGCCAGATCGTATGAGCGGCCTAATTCTTGTAGTCTTTGTTCACCCATGAATGACCATGTGCACAGTCCCAGCTTCTGACTCCGCTAGGACACCCATTCACGCTCTCACACCCACTGTGCCACACGTTAGTATGCTCGTACGCGGTATGCCAAGGCCGCCCTATAAGAAGTTTGTGGTCCTGATCGGCTTTTGCGCAAGCCAACCGAGAGTGAGTTCAAGAAGCGCACAGCGAGTGAGTGCAGGCGTGCCTCAGGAAGCTATGGTGTTCGTAGGATTGACTCTCGTGCCACCCATGCTCAATGATGCAAGCCCGGTCGCTGAAAATTTGGAGCTTTAGGGGTGTGAGGAACGGTGACAGCCGCCAGTTGAACCAAACCCTCAGACAGGCACGTCCGGGTACTTTGAAAGATCTTGCTCATCACCAGATAGCTCGACAGCTTATCCCATGGCTATCAGAGTGGCGGTAATGAGAGTGTACGGAATGAAGCTGACGTCTCTCGCCGACTTTGGTGTACGAATGCTACTGTCGTAGTAGAAGTCATGACATAAAGTAACATAGCATTGAATCGTCGCAGTAAACTCAGGTAGGGCGCACATAAGACTCAAGCTCATTGAGAGGTGTCGCAGCATGACTATATAATTTGTAGAATCCTAGACAAGCTCGAGCGTATTCTTATCTAATCTACACGTGACCTTGACTCGAACGCGCTAATCCTACCCACAACCCATCAATAGCACAATAATACAATCAAACTACACTCTAATGTCCTCTTCGCCTCCTCACAGCACACGCCCATCGGACGCGACACTAGAGCGAGCTCTACGATATGCCGTCCAAAGAGTCTACAAAAGCGGGAATCTGGAGGACCTCACTGTGAGACGAATACGGAAGTCTGTAGAAAGTGACCTGGAGCTGAAGGACAATTTCTTTAAACTGGATGACACGTGGACGAGCAAGAGCAAGCTGGTGATCCAAAGGGAGGTGGTGTGCACTATCCTATCGAAGCTATTAGGCCGCGTCTTTGGCTCATGATCATGTAGGACGCGCAAGCAGAGACTGGAGAAACGTCGTCTTTGCCGACCTTGAGTCAGCAGCCTAGCCCACCTCCCAAACCACAAGTACAACATAAAAAGCCTCGAGGAACGAAGCGCGCATCCACTGAAAAGGAAAAGCCCCAGAAGCGCCGAAGGAAAAATGATTCGGAGCGAGAAGATTCGGCGCCGGAAGAGGAAGCCCGTGAGGAGAAATCTACCACAAAGTCCAACGTGAAGCAGCAGAGGCGGAAAAGCGTCGACTCGTACGCAAAAGACCTAGCAAGCGAGGCAAAGGACAATAGCGCAGAGTCAGAATCCGGAGATAACGTGCATGGAGGAGAGATGACGTCTGCAAAGAGAAAAGGCAATGGTACAACAGAGTCGAACCCAGAGCGCGACAGCCCCGAAGTACATTCTGAAAACGATGAAGAAGAGGACGACGTCAAGCCCACCAAGTCAAGGAGAAATGACGCAAGAAGCCGCGAGAGACGAGAGATTAGCATCGGAAGGAGACTATCTTCAGAAGAAAAGGGCCCTAGGAAGCCTCCAGCAAAGGCTAAGGCCATGAAGCAAAACTCCTTCACAAGCGTCTCTCCCACACCTACGGAAGAGGAGGACACTACATCCATTGTAAAGGCTAGGGTTTCCCCTTCAGATGACCTTGAGGAGGATCCACAAACAGAGAGCGAACTCTCCGAGGTTATCGATAAACCGGCAAAGCTGAAACAAAGTCGAAAATCCAAAGCAGCGAAGCCGAAAGCGGAGAAGACCAAGCCCAAGTCAGCAAACCCAAAAGAGCCCTCAAATCAATCAGCAGATCCAGACCCTACCAAAGCCGAGCAGTCAGACAGCTCAATGTCAGTTCTAATTGACGAACCCCCCAAACCAAAACGAAACCGCAAACCCGACTCCGCACCCGCAAAAGCGCACTCCACAAAGTCCACCAAATCAAAGAAACCCACCGAGCCCCCTTCCGACCCCGACTCAGAAGAAATCAAGCGTCTCCAAAGCCAGCTCGTAAGATGCGGCATCCGCAAAATGTGGTTCAAAGAACTATCTCCCTTCCCCACCCCAAAGTCCAAAATCAAACACCTCAAACAGATGTTAGCGGACGCTGGTATGACAGGGCGGTTTTCAGAAGCGAAGGCTGAGCAGATTAGAGAGGAGAGGGAGTTGAGGGCGGATTTGGAGGCTGTACAGGAGGGAGAGAAGAAGTGGGGGAGGGTTGGGGAGGAGGATGGCGGTGGAGTTGGGAGGGGGAAGAGGGCTTTGGCGAAGGGTTTTGAGGGGTTGGGGTTTTTGAATGATGATGATGGGGAGGAGACGGATTGATGGTTTTTTTTTTGGAGGTTAACGTGTGGAAGGTCCTGATGGGTGGAGGGCATTTGATGTTCAAAGGGCATTGCGAGCTGGATGAATAGCTGGAGGACATACAGATACGGGGTCACGAATTACCATTTTCCATGTGCAATTCGCTAATGTGACTTTGACGCATATCTACAACATGTAATAGAATCCAGCTACGAGGAACAAGACTGCCAGCGAAAAAGAGAGAGCTGCTTGTCGTTCATGTAATTGTGTTACGTACACAGCAGCGAATCTGACCGTAAACCGTTAATCAAAGTCCCACGGATCGCTATCATAACTACCCTCTCTAATCCCCCCCAGATTCTTAAACGCCTCGCCCTCCGGATCATCATCATCATACGGTAAATTCCACCTCGTCCGAGGAGGAAACCATAGGCCCCCAGAACATGGCCGATCCCCACGTCCAGAGTTGGGGAAAAAACATTCTTAGAATATCTGTTGAAGAGGCCATTTGCCCTAAGGACGTTCTGAAAGAAGATTATACTGGTAGTAGCAGCGAGCAGGAAGATTAACGATGGCATCTTGTACCGTCGGAGAGGAGACTGATAGATTGAAGATTTCGAGGAGCAGAAAGGAAGAATTTCGAGATATGTGAAGTGTCCACCATCATTTTGATGATAGGACGAAGCCGTGTAGGATATTTTGCACGAGGACGTGGACATTAGTGATGGTAGCTATTTCGTAGGAAGTTTCGGAGGAATCCTGTCAAACACCATGCATGCATTGGTCTTATTGTGAGCTAGACTCGCAATCAGCCATTCGACGATACATAGACAAAGCATGGGTCGGATGATTCCCGAGACTTCAACATATTCTAAGCGCAGCTGCTGTCCTCTTCCTGAGTAATAGTGTTCCCCACCCACTTACGTGCGTCGGACCGAGCCCTATGTACAACATAGCTACTGAGTAAGATCAGTCGCAAGCTACACCTAGAGTCCATCAACTTTATAGTTCGTGGGATCTTGATTGAAATGGAAGTATAGCAAGTAGCTTATGCGTGCTTTATAACTCTCTATATATTGGATTGCTCATCTAAAACAGTATTTGTGCTGCAGGAGCTGCCAAATTATCGGGTGGAAATACATTGCATGGGAAATCGAATAGAGAGTTGAACGTATGACGGTTGGGTGGTATCATTCAATTACCCAAGGCTGAGGTTCTTCCAGTTTTTCCAATTTCGGCTTTCGCCTGCGAAGCAGCCTAGCGAAGGTGCCTGATTCTGGCGCCTTGTCGTCATTGACATCTGTGCTGCTAGCCGCCGTTTCTTTCCCCCAGCTAAAGCCTAGCACGGCTGCAGGGTGGATCATGGCGTACAGTGGCACATACCACTCAGAAGGCTGGGTGTTCTCATACTTTGGACGAAATGCCTCAAAGCGTTGACCACGCATATTCCATAAATGCTTACGATCGCGCTTCATAGCGCGCACGACGTGCTTTTTCTTTGTGTTGTAGATTTCGCTTAGGACTTGTGCGAGAGTGTTGATATTGAACATGGTAAGGTAGGTTAGTAGAGCCACGATAATAACGACGTAGATCAGGACGGTCAAGGAGAAATGGTCGTTGACGCTCCATAATGACTGAGAGTGTCAGCAGACGACCAAGGCTTTCGACGAGGCTTACAGAGTGTGGCTGTCCGGAAACAAGGCCACCAATGGAAAATGTCAGTGGAGCGGGTGGAACGAATGAACGGGACTTACGGTAGTGAACGATAGCGGAAGGAAGAAGATGCTGACGAATGTCAGGAGTTTGACATTCTCACCTAATCTTGTACTAGCCCTACTCTCAATGACAGCGCTAGCATTGAACAGCTACGGAGGATCAGTGGGAGAATTCATGTTGTAGGCAAGGCTACATACAGCATCCCTCAGCGCCCTCGTCGACGCTAGCTTCTGCCTGAATGATTCCCGTTGGTTCTGCAAAACTCGATACTGTCTCTCTGCGAATAGCAATTGCCGATGATCAAGGTCAGGCAACCTAGTACTCGAAGACAGCCTTGCAGCCTTGAAGAGCTCCCACTGGACGATATTATCCGTAATGCTTAGTTCGAACTCTGTGAGACAATCGATTGCCCAGAAGTATTTCCTCGAGCGCCCGAATGCAGCGTCATCAAACAGAAGGTTATCATGCCCTGCCGGATCCATCAAAGAGTCACCACCATCCAGTATGTAGTCAAAGTACGACAAGAAGTCAGCCCAGCGTTGTGTGATCCGCTCCAGGCCTTGGCCAATTAGATGCAGCTCGGCGCCAATTTGAGTCAATTTTCCCAAGGTGTATCCCAAGGCTTCTGCTCTAGTGGGCGACGATGCAGTCATAGGAAACGAAGTATTCTTGTCATCAAAGAAGTAATCGGGTGCGAGAACCAGTAATGTCCAGTGTCGGTTTCTTTTGCAAGGGCCCGAAACCTCGATGGAATCCACTGATACCGGCGTATAGATGGTGTACGCACACTTCCGGAAATGCCAGCCAAGAGGATGGCCATACAAGGGCCCGTGTTTCCAAAGCTCCTTAACATTACACTCAGTCGTTTCGCGTACTTCATAGAAATTGGTTTGAAAACCATTCCATTCGGTGAGATAGGGATTGGTGGTTGTTCCTCTACGCTTGCACTGTAAGTGGTAATCCAAATGGTCCCAAAGACCATTGATCTTGTTTGCAGTAGTGAAGTACGGTATAGGCTCCCCGTGTCTGTCCCTACTCCTGGGTATACTGTCGCCGGTGGTTGCACCTTGATACAGGACGAGTCGGGACCATGGGGCGTTCTGTGTGCCTTGTGGCTCAACTTCCAACTCCGACCCCACCGCCTCCGTCCCCAACCTATACATTCTTGTATTGTCCAAAGTATCGAAGTCGATAACGACAAAGTCATTGCCTGGTTGTAGCCTCAGATCATTATCGAATTGACACAGCAATTCCAAGTCTCTTTCGATTGGTTGTCTAGCTGTAGGAAAGCTATCGACAGGTGTGCCCCATGGTGCGTTTGTCTTGAGCATGTTTGATTTGAAAAACTTCAACGGTAGTCGATCATCATCGGGAATATCCCAGCAGTCTCCCAGTTGCTGGCGGAGAGATGATGGAAGCGTGAGATTGAAGAACTTGTCGAGCTGGTTGATGCTCCATTGGCTGTATGGGATCTTCAATGCCGACTTACTAAGCTCATGCGACTCGTCGTTGGTTGGGGTACCTTTTCTGGAATGTTTCAATTCATCAAGGTCGATTTGCGGCGCCTCTGCCACGCGGCAAGTGGAAGTCTCGGAAACAACCCTTGCATCGTGGCTCTGAGGCTCTTCCCTTTCCAGGCTCTGCTTATTCTGCTCTTCAAAGCTCTGAGATCCTCCTTCATGTCCGTCCAATCTGGCCTCGATTCGCTCCAGCACCTTCAAGATTTCGCATAAAACGTTGTCGGTTCTGGGAAGGTCGGCCATGATGGAAAGGGCGACCGAGGGCCAGCCGCTACGTTATGGGTGACAGTAATTGGATGAAGATACCCGGCCAGGATCGAGGTTGGAACAATCCTGCGCTTCATGATGTTGATGGCACGATGGCTGCACTGGCAAGTACCTCTCCGGTCTCGCAATCGAAGGTGGCTGAGTACCTACTTACTTTAGGTAGAGCGGGCGGGAGAGCGGGCCGAGAGCGGAACGCCACGGGTCCTCTCCTGCGAGAGCTCAGAGCTCACATACAGGCGTGTTACAATGAAATCTCTTGATGTATCTACCATGGTTGTCAACGATGCTAGATTGCATGGAAAAGGCTTCAATCCATGTTCCTCAACTCAATGTATCACGTTACGGAGTGGTCTCTTCCAGGTACCAGCATCCTCCAAAGCCACACTTTACTTGTTCTATTATTATTAGTGGCTTGGCACTTCTGAGAAAAGGTCCTTCAAGTATTCACTATTCAGTTGTTGCAATTCGTCTTCCTACATAACAATGTCATTTAACAAGTCGATCAACATCATGATTCCAATACCTATTATTCTCTAGATGCGTTATCAAGCACGGTGGGAGCAAGGCGAAGGGTAACGGCGGTGCAAAGATGACGAAGGCTTTCAGACAGTAGGATTGGAAGGATTCGTCACATGACTCACATTAAACAGTGAAAGCCTTCGCGAAAAGTCGCCGTCTCAGCTATCCATTGTTCCGCAATATCCAACCATGGTTGTCTGAACGGTGACGGTGTTCCATATATCAATTGGCGTTGGTATTCAGCATTTCAGTCAATCTTCATGCAATCGTTGCCCATCGGGAAATGGAAAAGCCAATGAGCAATAACAACAACAACAAGTTGGAGAACAACGGTAAATCAGAGCTGCCGCCCCAGCCAAGCAGAGGGAATGTCACTGGCCTGCAAACTACGTCTCCCTCATCACCGGACAGCTTCAACCCTGGATGGCGCTTCTATGCTGCGTTCACCAGTCTCTGCATTGTTACTCTCGCAGTGGCCTTGGATGCCACATCGCTTTCCGTCGCTCTTCCCGTAATGCTCCCTCTCGGCCATGCGTTATGATCACTACAGCTCTTCAGATATCTATCTGCTGATATAGAGAGGAGATATAAGCCACTGACGCCTGTATCCAGATCATCTCCCAATCACTCCATGGCAGCGCAATCGCCGCCTTCTGGTGCGGGACATCTTTCCTCCTATCCTCCACCGTCTTTCAACCAACCTTCGCTTCGCTCTCCCACCTCTTCGGCCGCAAACCCTTGCTCCTCCTCGCCCTCGTCTTCTTCACTGTCGGTGCGATAGTCTGCGCGCTCGCCCAAAATATCACCTCCCTCCTAATCGGTCGCAGCATCCAAGGTATCGGCGGCGGCGGCATCATCTCTCTGACCGAGATCCTCATCACCGACCTCGTCCCTTTGCGTGAGCGCGGCAAGTGGTTCGGTTTCCAAAGCCTGACGTGGGCACTCGGCTCTGTCACCGGTCCCTTGATCGGCGGCACTTTGGCCCAGAAAGCCAGTTGGCGTTGGATTTTCTGGATAAACCTGCCCTTCTGCGGCTTGGGCTTCCTTACGCTCCCTTTCTTTCTGCGGCTGCAGCACCCTTCGGGTCGCCTGATGAGTAAATTCCAGAACTTTGACTGGGCCGGCGCGATCCTCCTGACCGCGTCCACTACTTCGCTTCTCATGCCAATCTCCTGGGGTGGCGTCATGTTCGCCTGGTCCTCCTTCCGCACCCTGGTACCACTCATACTTGGACTATGTGGCCTCTTCATCTTCATCCTCTACGAGACCCGCTTCACAAAGACAAAGCCCCCCCTTATCCCCCTAAGCATCTTCTACAACCGTACCGCAGTCGTCAGTTACATCGGCACGCTCATCCACGGCATGGTCCTCTGGTGCCTACTCTACTACATCCCCCTCTACTACGAAGCCGTCAAAGCCTACACCCCCATCATCGCCGGCGTCGCCGTTTTCCCCGAAACCTTCACCGTCGCCCCAGCCTCAATTTTCGTCGGCATCGCCGTCAGCATCACCGGCCGTTTCCGCTGGGCCATCTGGTCCGGCTGGTCACTCACAGTGTTGGGCCTGGGATTGCTCTACCTCCTAAACCCGTCGACAAGCGTGCCATCCTACATATTCCTAAATCTCATCCCCAGCTTAGGAATGGGCCTACTCTTCGCCAGCATGAACCTAGCCTCGCAAGCAGCAGCGACAGAAACACATGTCGGCTTCGCAGCCGCAATGTACATCTTCACACGCTCGCTAGGCCAGAGTATCGGCGTCGCCGTCGGCGGTGTCGTCTTTCAAAGCCGATTCGCGGTCGCACTTCGCAACTATCCGGAACTAGCGCGTAATGCGGCCGCGCTGGCGCAGGATGCCAGTGGGCTGGTGCAGGTTATCAATGGCTTACCGAAAGGTACGGCGGAGAGGACGGCGATTGTAAGTGCGTATGCGGATGCGCTGAAGGTTGTATGGGCGGTCATGGCTGGGTTGGCGTTTGTGGCTCTTGTGCTGAGTTTTGGGACGGAGGGGTTGAGTCTGGATGCGGAGATGGAGACGGAGCAGGGGCTTGAAGAGCGAGGGAGACGTCGGCACTCGGGGTAGGTGGTCAGGAGGATGGCCGAAACCATTGGTTCAAGAGTTCTTGATCGGAAACTAGATGGGGTGCTTGAAGATGTATGAATCCGTCCTCAGGGTATGAAAGCAACGCCCTACAGCCGCAATGCTGTACTGACTGGGAAACCTCAAAAGGCCACAAGGCTGATCAGTAATGCAGCGTATTAATATCGCACTATGTACCGTAGTAGTCCACATCTAGGCGAACCCACTCTACTACTTACCACCAGCCAGTGGCGCAAACACGACGCGGATACATGATATAGGTCGGAATACCAGAAGACGGACGCCTATCCGCCTAGTGTGATCCGTAGATAGTAAGGTATTTCCCAACAGTTCCGTCTCCAATCTCACACGATATAAGAAGGAAGGGCGAGGGTACCGTGTCACTCCTCAAGTACCTATATACTACATGGAGTGTTAATATACCATGTTCTTAACCGCGTATGTGAGGTTTTGATTTTTATGCCCAGGTTTGGCAATGCAGTTTTCTAATATCTATAACAGCACTCATCCAAATTACAAATATCAAGGTATGATGAAGAAGGATTAAATCACCTGAGCTTTTCCTTTAGATACCTATCCCAATGAATCCATCCCCAAAGCGGCGAAATCGTACATAGATTTTCAGCTCCACATCGCATGCGTGTTCCTCAACCCCCAGCTCTAACCATCCGCCTCGGCTGCCTTCCAAACGGCAGATTAAAATTCCCATCACCAACCGCCTTCGTAGTCTGCGGCGGGATGCTGCTCGTCGGTGTCTTGCAATCAGCCAGCTGCAACGTAAGCCTTGCAGCGACGCAGAATCCAGGTCCCGAATCGAAATAGCACGTCTCGCCTGTAACGCACGTGGCACCCCCCTTTTGACAAGCGCGCACGCAGGTTTTCTGCGTCTGTCTGGCACCTTGCACGCAGACGGGGACTGGGGCACAGATAAAGCCTGGTCGGCTGCCGCAGGCGGCGCAGTCGTCGACATTGATTTGGCCATCGTTTAAGTGGTTGGAAAGGTGGTGCGAGGAGAGAGCATCGTGGAGGGTGGTGGGGGATGGGGTATCGCGTTTCGGGAGCTGAGATGGTTGGGGAAGTTGCGGGCCGGAGGAGAGGCCTGTGAGGATGATATTGGCGATGTCTTGGTCGTTGGCTGCGGTGATTTCTTTCTGGTTGTTGGCAGGGCCGGTGGTATTTGTGGGAAGGATTGTAGTGCCGTTCGCAGAACCGTCGATGCATAGGGATGGGTTTCGCCAGATGGCATCCACTACGTAGTTCCAAAGGTTGAGATAATTATAGACCGTACGTTGTGTGTAGAAAATTCGGCAGGTGGCGGCTTCGTAGGCGAACTGCAGTGGGAAGCTTTCGCCCGGGCGGATGGCGTCTTTGATGTTGAACCCGACGAAGTTGATGTAGTTGCCAACATGACGGTCGGGTAGCACGTCGGTGACGCTGGAATTCAATATCTCGGCAACTGCAATATCTTGATCGAGAGCAACGGAGGTGTATGATTGAGCACCACGGGTGCCACCAACGGCTTGCATGGGACCATTTTCTGGTCTACCACCAGCGACAACGGTACGGACGCCGGCTTGGTGGTGCATCAATTCTACAAATGTAGCACAAGCTGAGGAGCAAAAGGCGTCAGTTAGAAGAACGATTTGGTTAGCAGGACATGGTTGAGGAGATGTCGAGGTGCGGTTGGCATATCCGTAAACGACGATTCCATTAGATCGGTCGTTATCGCCAGTGGCATATACATCAAAGATGATGCTCGATAAGTTGTTGCGTTGTGGTGTCGTGAAAAAGTCTCCATTCTCCGGATGAGGGGCAAAAAATTCTGGCCATGAAGTGAAATTTTGACCTGTCGCGGCATTGAGATAGACTGGCGCCACCCAAACATCGGCCGATAGCTCGTTGTAGAAATCACCGTCTATAGATTGGGTTTTGTAGTAGGTGGTGAAGGTGTTGCCAAGTGCGTCTGCCAATGGATGCGCGCGGAGGCGATCTTCATTATTTGGATCAATGGAAGGGAAGAACTGAAACCTGTGTCAATATCTTTCGGTGCGTCGGATTGCAAACGTGGATAATTACCTGCTTGAATGCATCCGTCGCTAACAGATCGCTACCGCCATCGTTCCTCTGGAGATCGATTATGAACCTTGTGAGCCCAGCAGCCTTGCTCGTCTGCAAGAATTGGCCAATAGTAGAAGAGAATGATGCGACCGCCTCGGCAGTTACATCAAAACTTGGGATACTCAGTACGGCGGTTACTCCATCGTTTAAGAAGTACCCAGTCACTACACCCCCGTTGAGCAGCCCAAGATCTGGCTGGGAAACCACAGGATTGTCAGGATAGAAGGGAAAGTATTCCCAACTAGACGGCGTTGCCTCGGCAGATCCGGCAGATGTGGGAGAGGCGCCCGCGACAGTCGATGTAGCTGCAAACGATGTTGAGGCCGCAACGGGTACTGAGGTCGACGTAGTAACTGTACTGTTGGACGGGGGGGGCAATCCCAGAACGAAATAGTTGTATAGGTCTTGTCCAGTGGAGAGAGAAGGTGGATTGTTAACGATATCGTTGCTGTACCAAGCAAGCCATGGCAGAATGCCGGTTGAACTTCCATTTTCGAAATTGAACGTGATGTTCTCTCCAGGGTAGAATTTGGAGTTTCCTTCGAAAGCGCTGAACATTCCTTGGACGTCCCCAGCGGCACTGGACATCAAGTCGTTCCAGTCCGCATGAGGTTCGACATTGCCTGGGGCGTTGAGTGCCGCAAATTGAGTCAGGAATGGTATGACATCTTCTCCATTGATAGTGCTGACCGCCGAAGGAGTCCAGTAACCCACATTTTGATCGATTGCTTCAATCAGGTCATCTGATATTCAATGGGTCAGTGTTCGGCGATACACAGAGGTCTACTCACCAGCGATATATATTTTGGGCAACGCAATCCCATCAGTCGATGCGGACACAATTCGAAGCGGACTTCCAAATGTGAAGGCACCGAGGATCCCTGCATCTAGCGTAACGTGATCATCATGTGTAGCATAGACAACCTCTTGCACAGCCGCTTCAAAAGCGTACTCGCTTTTGAACTCCCCAGCTCGGACACGCTGCGAAATATTGTTGAGAGACCCTATCACGTCTATCGCGGGTTGTTGGTAGCTTGAGGGCGGGTTCTTGAGGTACGCTAGTGTGCTCTGAAACTGAATGGTATCGTTATAATAGCTCAAAAAGTCCAAGGCAATGGTTGAGTTTATAGGCGCGCTGAGGAGGCAATTGTGGGCGATTATGGCGGGGAAAAGCTGGACTGTTGGAGAAGAAGTCAGCACCATGATCGCCGCTTCCACGGAGAGGGGGCCTTACAGTCTGAATTGAAGATCTGAGAACAGGGCTCAACGGCATTCTGTCGGGGCAGCAGTCTCCCATCCAACCTCGGACGGGCCTCAACAGGTATAGCTAGATATGGAACGATTGTGAGTATTGGTGCAACGGAGGAAAAGACAGAATACATCATCGCGACGATGCAAAGAGAATGAAGAAAGGAGCCAGGAGTAAATCAAAGGTGGAAAGAGCGTTGACGACTGATTGACTAGTGGGAGAAGAAGCTGACTTAGAACTAATTAACGAGCCGCAGTCCCAGTCAGCTTAGAAGAGAATTTGGGGGCCATTTAGCAAGGCTGTCGTATCAGCTGAGGTCTGGCTGACATCGGAGGTCAAGAGTCAAGACTGATGGGCGTCGACAGGGTGCGCTGTAGTTCTAATGAAAGTGGGAGGCCTGAAGCTAAGACTGGCGGTACTGCCATGAGATAAAAAGGAGAGAGATCCAACCGCACTCTGGACCGAAAGCATGGTACTGGACAGTCGACCTCAGACTCCATGATGTGAATCAGACAAGACGTCAGCATCCGTATGCTAATATCAAGACAGCATATGATATGATGTGATACACGACAAGTGAGGAGGTGCATAAAATACCCAAGTACTTTACCCGACCTTTTGGTTGCGCAGATTGGCGTGATTGGATAAAGGTAAGTAAGGTATTGGCGGGGAACCTCCGCCCTATGAGGCTTGGCATCAGGATGAGGCGCTCGCTGTTGCGTGGCGTGTGCCTTGCAACAGTGACTCCGATACTCCATTCCTCAACGCTCTGGCTATCGCGATCTTGGGGTCATGAATTCAGTCGATGAGGAGGGCCCGCCTGAACGTCTCGCCATTAGATATCGAGGCTGAAAAGCCATGGTGCAGAGCATCATGCCCTCGGCTTCACGATGAACATCCTAATAGCAGACAATAAATTCAGCTCGCCCTTTATGAACATCAAACACTTTATCACGGCGATGAATGAGCTCCCCGTGCTCATACTTCCATTTGAACAAAGTGTTCATTGCTGAATACTTGAGCGATCCTCTCTAGAAGCTGCAGTCTTCAAGATGGACCCTCTCAGCATCACATCATCAGCCATAACTGTAGCACTAGTGGTTCAGAAGATTTATGATATCGGTAAAGCTGCGTACAAATCCGAACATGAGAAAGAGGAGTTCAATAATGTCATGAAAGACTTGTCCTCAAAAATAAACTCGCTCAAGGTAGTAGCAGAACTGGCAGACAAGGCTTCAGAAGACCCTCGTTTTGATGGTTTTCGAGCAGTAATAGAACATTCCAGGCGCTTTGACAGTGGTACAGGCGTCACAGCAGATCCGGACGGGAAAGAACCTGGGGTCCTGCAACGACTTGAAGTCTCAATGAACAACATGGCGGCCCAGCTTGTATCACGACATGGCGTCAAGGGCTATGCCCGACGGCTGCTGTGGACCAATGAGAAGAAAAAGTTAGAGTCCTTCATTACCGAGATCAAGGAGTGGACGGATGTTGTATCTTCGGTGCTGGACTATGATCGCTTCTTGATCGATATAGAGACCAATGACCACGTGAGGGATACGAGTAGTCGCGTCAAGAATTTAGAAATCGAAGCGACCAAGGCCGCAGAAGACAGGAGGTTGGCGGCAGAAGATAGAAGGAGGGCTGCGGTGGCAGAAGAGAAGAGAGCAGCCGAAAAGGCAAGGAAAGCCAAAGAACAGCTACGCCTTGATATTGTCAGATGGATCTCGCAGCTTAGATTTCGCGAAAGACAATCTGCACTACTCAATCTGCCCCAGACAAGATTCTTAAAGCCAGAATTACTTGGCACTGAAGAGTTCAACCTGTGGATCAAGGGACGGCCTTGGATCTTGCACTGTGAAGGCAAGCCTGGAGCTGGTAAAGTATGTAGCCAGCATATCTATGTGCTCAGGCTAGGATCTCCAAGTAGGAAATTAGAAGCTAACATTACTCCAGACTCTACTTTGTGCCTTTATCGGGAACCATGTAAAGACAGGGTTTGAAGCCGAAGGGAGAAATATTCCCATCCTGTACATGTTCCTAAATCACAAGGAGCGAGACAGCCAGACCCTTAGTAATCTATGGGCGAGTCTATTGAAGCAGTTGCTACAGTCCGAGGGTGCTACTTTCCAATCACTCGAAGCGCAAAGACTGTACCAGGGACCAGAGACCGAGTCACGCCCCGACTGGCAGCGTTTCTACGAGGCTTTCTGCGCAGAAGTAATTTATTATGAGAGGTGAGTATTCTCTAGTCCCCAGATGGTACGAGTGCCAAACCCAATCGCTGACTTCAATCCTAGAGTCGTGGTCATAGTTGACGCTTTGGACGAAGCGTCGCCAATAGATGTCGCACCTCAGCTACTCGATAGGCTTCATAAACTCCCCAAAGATAACACAAGTGTCTTCCTGACTTCTCAGCGCACTGAAGATGGTCCTCCTCCGATACTTCAGTATCAATGCGATCGTTGTGGAAAGAGGCGACTCAAGGCGTATTACCGATGCCACATCTGCAACGATGGAAGATTCTACTTGTGCGAAGAATGCATAGCCAAGGGACTCTACTGTGAAGACCATTCTCACCAACTAATTCCACCGCGTGAGGTGATTATGAGCATCGAGCCATCAACTGCTGAAATCGCCCAATATGTTCAGGCGGAATTTCAGGCGGAGCTAGAGCTCGGGTTCGTCGATAATGAGGATTATCAGCCATCAACATTCGGCAGAACACCACTTGGCACTCTTATCCACGAGAAACCGTGGCTTAAAGATGAGATCTTGAACTCGATCATTGCAAAGGCTGATGGCATGTTTGCGTTGGCTCAGTTGTACCTGAATTCCTTCAAAAGCTTGGGATTGACGGAGGATGAGATTGAAGAAATGCTGGAGGATCCCCCGGAAGGATACACAGGCTTCTACAAACAGCACATGGAGCGGATCAGTGATGGTAGCCTCGGCAAAGTTGCGTCAGACCTTGGAATGAATGCGCTGTCATGGGTCGTTACTGCGAAGAAACCTATGAGATTTCTAGAACTTCAGCATGCCCTAGCAGTGAATCTCAATAGACAAGGTTCATTCAAACCGTCAGCAATGCGTACCAAAGCGGCCATAGTAAGAGCTACAGCTGGACTTATCACAATCGATCAAGACGAGTATGCTGCCGTACGACTCAATCACTCTACCGCTCAACAGTATTTCGATAGTAATAGAGGCCGATGCTTTCCGAGCGCACACGCACACATGACTCAGATATCTCTTCACTACTTGAGTCTTAAGGAGCTCTCATTACCCAATGAGGGAGAGTGGGAGGACAAGGACTTCGAGATGCGGGCGCTCGACTTTCCTTTCCTCACTTACGCGTATCAGAACTGGGGTGATCACGCAGAGAATGCAAGCTCCGATCCGGACACTCAGGCCGCGGTGTTGCAGTTCGTGACGGACGAAAGTAAAATTGCAGCAGCCATACAAGCTATGTGGTTTCTGAAATCTGAAGCGGACGTTGACTGGGATGTACGCAAAGGTGCTAACGCTCTTCATGTGTGTGCTTGGTTTGGCCTTACGTATGCGGTATCTGCGTTGCTAGACCAGGGAGTGGAGGTCAATTCCCGGGATCCAAAGAATGGATTGACGGCGTTGATGTATGCTTGCAGAAGAGGGAAGACCCGTGTTGTGGCTGTACTACTGGAGCGTGGTGCGCGCATCAATGCACTGAGCAAAAGAGGGGGCTTTGCACTGTATGAGGCTGTACTCGCCGGCTATCTAGACGTGGTAAAGACCCTCTTGGCTGAGCCGGAAGTTGATATCAATGCACAGCACTCAATGCGCTCTAAACAAACAGCGCTGATGATCGCTGCACAAGAAGGCAAAGTCGAAATCGCGAGCGCCCTATTGACCCATGGTCGTTTGAAGGTAAATCAAAAAGACGCCAACGAGAAAACTGCACTATCTTATGCTATCCATTACCGGCAGGCAGCCATTGCCATAGACATTATAGACCGCAGTATGGAACCTCTCGATCTGGATTCGACCAATTGGACAGGTAGCTCCGCCCTGATGTTAGCGGCAAGCGGTGGCCAAGTCGACATAGTCGAAAAGCTCTTAGGCAAAGGCGCAGACTCCTCGATTAAAGATAAAGAGGGCGGTGGGAATGCTTTACTGCGAGCTATTGACGGAGGGCACCTTGAAGTTGTGCGACTTTTGATCAGACACAAGGAAGTCGATGTCCATTGTCTAGATGACGAGGGACGTGGACTTTTGCACGGCGCAGCTGTCGGAGGAAGAGCAAATATTTTATGTCTATTATTAGAGCATAAATTGGATGTAAATGCTGCAGACAAGAAAGGCAGGACCCCATTACACGACGCTTGTCGAGAAGGTAAGTTTGAAATAGCAACGGCTCTGCTAGATGCTGGTGCAGATCCTACACTCAAAGATAAGGCCGGCAGAGAACCCTGGACCGTTGCATGGCAAAATGGGCACACTACCATCATGGACCTCTTGGAAAGCCATGATCGCAATATGGGTGGTGATCATCTAAACGTAGGCAACCTTCCAGTTTGGGCTCTCACAAAGCAAGGCTATGTGGATCTCGTCCGGGATGCCATTGCGACTAGGAATCCGGAGCTAAATGAGCGAGATCCTGATAGCAACTATACCGCCCTCCACTATGCTGTCCTTACAAACGAGCTTGAGACCGTGGAGATACTGCTGGAAGCTGGCATGTCCATCGATGCGAAAGGTGTTGCCCTGCGAACACCGCTCCATCTCGCCGCCATGTATGGCAGTGTCCCCATCCTCACTCTCTTACTCGTCGAAGCTGAATGTCATGACGACGCCAAAGCAGTCAATGAGCCGGACAAATTTGGCACTTCTCCGCTACTCTTTGCGAATGAATATGGCCATATGGAATGCTGCCTGCTTCTTATCGAAGCTGGAGCCACAATCCCACCGTCCAAAGCCAGCTTGAAGCAGTCACTCTTTTTCCTAGCTATTGAATTCGGTAAGCTGGAAGCGGTCCAGAGACTAGTGCAGATGGGCGCGGATACCCAGATGAAGACGGTCTTAGGATTAACAGGGTTGCAACTCGCGAAAGAGAAAGGGAAGCCGGAAGTGGAAACGTTTCTGAGGAGAAGGAGGACCTCAAATTCTGAGGTACTGGGTGTCGGTATGGAGGGGACTGTGGAAGAACAGGAAGAGGGCGAGAATAATCAGGCGGTGGTGCAAGGACTGCCAAATAACGCACCTGTTGATCTCGAACGAGCCGAAATACCGGTCGCAGACCCTGTCCCTTCATTGGAGGAGCGGTTCAAGGCGCTAGAGGTCCCAGGTGATCGTGCCAGTTCGAGGCGGTCACTCTCACGAGAAGACAACGAACCTGAAAGTACGAGGAGACGTGTGAGAGTACCGCAGCTGGCTTGACGAATATATGAAGATGACAGGTATGTTGACCTTCCCCTTTCTTGATAGGATTGTGCTGATGCGAGGATAAGCCCTGCCTGTCTACCATATGATTAATGTTCTTGTATCTAAAGTTTTCTCCTCTGCCTTTCAAGCGCTGTTCTGTGGGTGAAAATGTAGCAAGATGCATGTAACGATAGCCTGGATGGACCAGTGCGCATCTACTTTCAACGAGCAAGGGCTAGGGACAATACTCCCGATTTTACTAGGGGGTTTCTGACGACTCAGAGCTTGATATCATTTGACGAGAACTGCAGTGGTCGGACTACTCTTCTCATAGCATATAACGATAATGATCGCCTCTGAATAGCGCCAAGGATTCGGAGTCTTTTGCACACGCTAAAGTCAGTGCCAAGAGGTGCCTTAAATCTTCTGAACACTTATAGGAGCTTGCCACTCAGAGGGCCCCGATTACTCTTTTACCTTACTTGAGCATAGACATTCAATTCATCAAATGAATAGATTCGCAATGTTTTCTACTTTGACTCACTGCCGAAGTCTAGAAATCTTCCTCAACCGCTTTACTCGGTCTTCCCGTATACGCCCCAATAAATGCTGTAAGCGAAGGGCATCCGGTTTGTTGATGCCTTTGAGGTCTTTGCGTCCTCGGCAGACTTTTCGTTCTCAGTCCACGAATCCCGTTGTACAACTTGGTGCGGCGAAAAGGTTTGAGGAAAACCCCGAAAGGTATTGTCCAGGCGGTTACCATCCCGTGCATCTTGGGGACGTTTTTGATGACAGATATGTGGTTGTCCGAAAGCTTGGGTATGGGCAATACTCCACTGTATGGCTTGCACGTGATATGAGGTAAGGCTGTGATCTTCTCAATCCATGTTCCGCACGTATAGGTCTAAGTTTATCATCAAGACTGGACCGTCACGTTGCATTGAAGATCCTGACAGCCGACTCGTACGGAGGGCAGAAAGACATATTTGAATTGAGCATTTTGCGGCATATCAAGACTGCAAATCCAGATCATCCTGGATACGAACATGTGATTTCCCTACTTGACGATTTCCGACACGCAGGACCTCATGGTGACCATGTCTGCTTGGTTTTTGAGGTGATGGGCGAAGACCTCGTTGGGCTGGTACGCCAATATTGTGACGGCAAGTTACCACCTCACCTGGTGAAGCAAATTGCCAGACAGCTTTTGCTGGGGCTAGACTATCTACACCGTTCATGCAAGGTCGTGCATACAGGCCAGTGGATCCCCCTAACAATATCAGCTCGTTGACTAAATATCATGCTGTAGATATCCAACCACGGAACATAATGATCCAACTCGAAGATGCCGAATCTGTGGTACGAGACCACCTAGAGAGTCTTCCTTACCAGCCAAAGGGCCCAAACGACGACCAGGATACCACTGCTCATCATGCCAACTCCCATGCTATGACCACCGAAAACCCACATCCAACTTCTAACATTGATATCAAGATCGTTGACCTTGGCGTTGGTATGTCAGGGGCTGAGATGATAGTCCTTAAGATGAATGTAGTGGCTAATCTTGGATGGAACTTGAAGCGTCTTGGGTGGACAATCACTTGACTGAATTAATTCAGCCGCCATCGCTTCGGGCGCCAGAAGTTATACTCGGTGCTAAATGGGGTACTAGTGCTGATATATGGAGCGCAGCATGCGTGGCTAGTACTTCAGCATCCAGCAGCGGCCTTTGATCTAATAATGACTTTATATGAACAGATATATGAGCTGTTGCAAGGTAGAGTATTATTCAAAGGCCGACCGGGCCCCGAAGGTGCATGGACAGCGGAAGAAGATCATCTGGCTCAGATGATAGAGCTCTTTGGTCCCCTCCCTGCTGAACTGTTAGCTGAGGGAAGTGCTTCGAAGTCGTATTTCGACCGAAAGGGTGGGCTAAGACTATCCCCTCATCCGTGATACGTCACGCTAACCCAGCCGCTATCGCGGTTTGTGCTACTTAGGTAATATGTTACATATCCATCAAATCTATCCCTGCTCCTTTGAGGATTTGATCAATTTCAAGAGGAACCCGTCAGTCACAGATGACGAAGTACCAGGACTAGAGTCTTTCCTTCGGTCTATGCTGCGGTATCAACCGGAGCATCGAATCAGTGCTGAAGCAGCAGCGACGGACCCGTGGCTTCAGGACTCTGAGTAAGCCAGCGCTCTTGTCCACGGCAATATCCCGGGCGTCGGTACTATTGTGATCCCAAGCACGGAATCGAATATGGTAGAGAATTATTGGACGGAAGATGAGCACTCATGCTTTGCAGCTTCTTCATATCGGCAAATGGCGCACTTTCTTGACAGTCGGACCAACCTCGAGAAGACGTCAGAAGCCTGCTCTTCGCGGACATCGCCTCTTAAGCCTTGCCCTGGCCCAATCGAGGCTTGGCAGACCTCTACGTTCCTCGAGTTATCGGCAGTGGTGCAATCTAGCCGAGTACTACTCTTCACGATATCCGTACAGGTGATATTTCGCTACTCAGCTCTGGCTTTCTTCACTCCAACCTCGAAGTCCATTCCCAACAGCACATCCAATCCGTTCATCGTACCAAGACGTACAGTGATCTTCGCGGAGGAAAACAAGTCTGGTGTCGCGGCATACAATGAACAAAGCTTTAGGCTATTGAATCCCAGGGACTGCTGTGAACCACTCAATCTAGAGAGCGCGACTGACACGATTCAATCTCGTGCGCACAGCTCAAAGTTCCGAGTATCATCAATCCCGAGAAGACAGAATATACTATTCGAACCCACACACATAATTTGAGAGTTATATAGGCTGTCGAGCGTATCTGGTGACGACCTAAATCTTTCTAAAGTGATCCATCGAATACTCGGAATCATTCTGGATCGAGACAGTGGATTGTTTCAGCGGCGTGTATTATCATACCAATCCGAAGACGAAACCAGGATCCGCTGTGTCCAGCAATGCGAAGCTACTCACAGCCTGACGAGGTAACGGGGCGAGACGGCATCATTGACAGAAGCCCCGCAATACGCATACCTAGAGACCAGTTGTTTGTATGAGGAAGATTGTGGACTGGGGGATAACTGAAGATAGGGCTGCGAGAGATGAGTCACGACAGGCATCCTGATTATTTTAAATCAGATGTTAGAGGATTCCAGACTGTTCTGTTATTCGGAACAGAACAGTGAAACAGCTCCCTGAGCAGGAACAATGAATCAGGTACAGGACAGCTCAATAAGTTATTTAAAAGTGTTCTAGCCCATTGTTCCGCCCTCTTCCAAGGATCTTCCCGCCTGACTCGCGACTATCCTGTTATTTGGAACAGAACAGTCTGAACCCCCCTAGTGATTCGCAACGCTTGCCATGCTTTTCTTACGCCCCTCAGCGGCTGCAAACATCACACCTAACCCCCATCCTGATCCCGGCTCAAAGCTTCGCCCTTACCTGCGGAAAACCCCCTATAGACCGACTCAACTGCGCCTGCACACCTACATCACCACCCCTCACCCCCTCCGTAGCCGCCATAGCCTCAGCCGGAAGCTCATGCAAAGCATCCCCAACCAACACCGCCACATCCTCCGCACACCCAAACGACAGACTCCACCCCGCACCCCCCTGACCATAAGAATGCACAATCCGACTCGGCACCTCCCTCTCACACCCATCGACCACCACACGCTGCCGTCTCAACTCCCTCTCAACACGCACATTGCGTTCACGAGCCGGTCTCAGCCCCTGCGCGAGCGGATACTCCGGATCAACACGTGCGTTCTTCAAGCCTGGAAGAAAATTCTCGCATCGTGTGCGCATGCGCTGGATCTCTGGTGAGTCTAGCTTGAGATCTAATTTCCATTCGTGAGGCTGTGCGATGCCGCCGAGGAGGAGGATATTGTCGTTTCGGGGGACGATGAAGACGATTTCGTTGTCGAGCGCGGCGTCGGCTGTGATGGCTAGGGAGGTGTCGACTTTTGGGAAATCGGTGCCGTCGTTTATGATTCTGATGAGGGCGCCGCGTAAAGGGAAACATGTTTTGTCGGCGGCTAGGGACAAGCTGGATAGACCTGTGGAGTTTACGATGACGTCGGCGTTGAAGCGGTGTCGGAGTTCGGATTCTTGGCTGAAGAGGTCGCCATGGATGGTTTCGGTGATGAATTTGGCGCCTTTGCTTTGGACCATGACCATTAGCCATTCCATCGCGCGGTCGGTGTCGATGATTGGAGCTAGATGCTCGTAAGCATCGACGGCACCGTAACGAGGGTCGATGCCGGCCTTGGTGATCAGATTGGGAGAGCGATTGAAGCCACGAATACCGCTGTTTTCTATCTCTCGCATCTTCAGTAGCTGTGCAGAATCTTCCTCGATGGGACGGGGAAAGAAGAAGTTTGAATGCTTCATCTGCACTCCGGAAATGGCAGCTCGGTTTGGGTCGGACGCAATCGCCTCCCAGATTTTATAAGCTACCATGCACCAGCGCTTTGATTTGTTCAGGGATATAGCGTCTGTATGCTGTCCGCATACTGCTGGAGGAAATTCGAATAGCGCTCCAGCGATTTGGGAGGTCAGACGTTGTTCGTCAGTAAAAGACGCCCATCGCTGCGCGACGACTGTGACATGATACCCTCGGTCAAGCAAGACCCATGCGTTGATGAGGCCTGTTACACCACCGCCTATGATCAAGATTGTTGGAGACGTGGCTGTTGGGTCTTGCTGCGGTAAGGGATCAAGAGAGAGGTTTTCGCCAAGAACGAGTGGATGGTCTAGTATTGAAGCCATCTGGACCAAGCATTGGAAACTTGATCCTGCACCTCTGCTGTGACTCAAAATTGGAGAAACACAGTTTGTGCTCGCACAACAGAGAGCACATGAACTTATAAGTGAGCCGTGAGAACGTCTTCCGGATGTGGAGACATTTGGCCTCTGCCTACCAACCCCAGCGACCCTTGTGTTTTGTTCGAGTCAGCCATGGCGTATTGATGATCTGTTGCTAAACACTCCTCAACCGAGGCGCTTTGATATTATGGATCTACTTATTGTCAGACCTCACGCTGAACCGTTAGCTTGAGAAAGCCGTCTCAGCTTGGCACGTAGCTTAATCTCACGCTGAATTCTTGAAGCTGAACTAATCGTGGAAAGGCTTTGGCTGCTATTGGGCAAATGAGAAGTCCGTTGTTATCATTTGTGCGCATCGAGACCATGAGGCTGACTAGTGGTCTTTTCCGTTGCGAGTTTTGGTCGCATATAGGCAAGTTCACTGTGTATGGGGCTTGGAACCTTTCCCATTCTTGACTTAGGGGGAGAGAAGCCATTGTATCCGGGAGAAAGCCGTCCCGAAATAGCGATAGATGCAAAGAAAGAACTACACATATGGCAACAAGATGAGGAGAGGCCGTGGGAGGATCCTTGCCTGATCTTGCACGTCCCTGGATCAGTACATCAGCTGAAAACAGACTGGCTTTCCTGCCGACCTATCAAATATCCTGAAGGCTGGAAAGTCCGAAGGACTACGACGTCTGGACCGGGAAAGTGAAATGGGGCCGAGAGATCGATACCCGGATTTGAGAAGTGGAGTAGAAGATTCCCATATCGTATGCCATCTATGAAGATCGGGATTGGGTATTTTCTTCATTCCTTGGGAAGGATTGTTGTAGAGCTTTGACGTCTGACCATTTGCGGGGAAGCGCTAATACCAAGATCTGCACCTCAAGCGTGCTGTCAACGCTAAGACGCTCAAGTTTTGACCAATCTGGAATCTGAAGGTACCTATTTCAGGGCTAGATCTTGCTAGATCTTGCTAGATCGCTGGATCTCGCTAGATATAATCCTCCGAGACTTCGACAGCTGCATGCGTGGCTTGTGGTGTAGCTGAATCGGCACGGGAGACAACTAGCGCACAAAATCTTTCACTTTGGCTTCATGTAGATCGCTGGGCTATGACCAAGGTTGAGTGAGGGCCGTTGCGCGAGAGGGCTTTCTTGTATCGTTTTCCGGAAGTAGGCTGCCTTAACCAAAAACACAAGAAATCTTGCTCCTTAAACCCTGCTCGATTTGTAGCAGCTTCCACCAATACCTCGGACCGTTGATAGACATGAGTTGAATAGTAGTACTTGCGTTGCCTCTGGGTTTGGCAGATCGCCGCCTTACGGCTTGGCTTGACAGAGCCGTTATTTGGCTAGGCTTGTAAAGGAAATCAATGCTTCGACTCGAGTCATACATCGACTTGAGATCGAGCGTCCATAGGGTGTCGTGTCTGGACCCACTACATTAGCGAACACACCTTCAGAAGCTTGTCCTGTGGCTTCTTAATCAGAAAGTCGTTGTACGCCTTCGAAGTCGTTGCGTGAAACACTATGAATGTTTGCTGCGTCTCGAAGAGTGCATTTGATGGATCGACTGATCTGAAGGGGTAGATATGCTGTTGAAATATTTTTCAAATGAAGCCGTGATCCCACTTGTTACTCGTGAGCTGTTGGGACGAATGGAAGAAGCAGCGTATCAGGGTCATGAGATGGGCTTGCCATTGAAGCCTGCAGATGTACCCTGAGAACTCCGCACTTGGGCCCGACGCCCAAACTACTTTTGAGCTTGGTGGGCATCTTGGCTGTTACTGCACCACTTCCTTGTCCATGTCTCTCGAAGATGGGCCCTTCGTGATCCCAAGCAAATTACAATTGCTTCTGTTGACATTGATTGGTCGCCAGCTCATGCCTAGCTTGCCGACGTCCCTCAACGCCTCTGGCGGCTGCTCATAAACTTAGCGAATTAGATCTTCCGTTTCGAGACATAGTCATCGATTTGACCTGTCGCTAGTGAGTCTTGAGAAGTACGCTGGTCGAAACTCAACATTTCAATCAAGCTGTAGAAACGCTGGATACTTCTTTTGCAACATACCGTAAGCCGAAGTCGAGAGGTCACAGGATATGGTACTTCGAGGACCTTGTGCTCGGTATCAGGCATGCTAAGATGTTTCCAACCACAGGATATTTCCGAAAGGAGCTCTCATAAGTCCTGTTGGGTTCTTTTGTGGATGAAAGCGTAAGTGCGCGAGCGTTTGCCCTCGCCGAAGGGCATGACTGAGCTGCCAAATTCGACACCTTCTCTCAATGAGACACTGATTGACCTCATATATGAAATCTGAAACTTGCATCCTCAGACATCTGATCTGGTATTCCTGTATCAAGATTGTACCTCTCTTGACCACAAGCTTTTTATGTTGGGGAGGTACATATGGTTGGCGCGTAGCATGAAAAGGTCGCTGGTTTGAAGAGACCAGCCATACTGCTTTATTTGAGGGTATTTTAAATCTGGATGGCGTTGTCAAAGATGGAAAAACCCATATGGAGGGAGATGGGAGTGGCTTAGACAACCAGTACTCTTTGACCACTAATCAAAGTAGGTGTAAGACATGTCGACGCTGGCTTTCCGCCATGGTGGCCGGCATGACTCTTAATCCTTTGCCGGTGAGTGTAACCTTCGAGATTTGCGTGTCCGAAAGCTCAGGCCCAAGACTCGCCCACAATGATACCCCACGTTCTGGGTGCTAGATTCTTGCTATTAATCTATGAAGACTACATGGCAGCGGAATTTCTGTTTGTTAAACGTTAGCTTGTTAAATCAGAAGACAACAGAATCCTCATCAATATATTACACTTGGTATACCATTGCTAAACCCTGGCTTTCTGTGAGTCCCGTCATCAGATCCTGAATGCAAGGCGAGAAGACCATCTCCTAGCCAAGATCCAGCATTTTCTGCAGAACAGCTAGATCCCTGGCATAGACGTCCTTCAGCATACCGGAGACGCATCGTCAAAGTCCCGGAGTCCTTCGTACATAGCCAGCTGGTCCAGAGGGTCCTGATGGTGGCCCTTTCCGCCCACAGCCCTACCGCACTCATCACTATCCCATAATTTGAGCTCGAAGTGTTTGTGGAACGCATAGGCTGCCTGCCATAATGCGGAGCTCCGGAGATCTTTCAGCTCTTCGTCCCCATCCCGATATTGTTGCTTACAAAGACGACCAGAACAGCGGCATATCTGATCAGGTCAGGCAAATAATTCCATATCGTAGAGGAAGACTCACGCAGCCGTTGCACCGAAGATCTCTGCCCTCCGTGCATTGGTGAGCAGGCCTACTACCACGGCGAATAAGCAGGTAAAAATGACAATCATCCCAACCCTCAAATGCATGCTTTGATTTGAAACCAACAGCAAGCATACTATAGCCCCAAGGAGCAGTACAGCACAGGAGATGATCGATATTACTGCGCCAGCAGTTTGAATCCGCCGTTGGGGGTAGTAAAAAAGCTCATTACCGCTTTCATTCGGCAGGTCTTTCTGTTTGTATCGAAAGAACCATCCGAAGTAATTCTGCAGGAGGATGTTGAGTCTGTCAGTGTCGACAGGTGCGAGGCCTACGAGGTCATTTTCATCATCGAAAAGGTGGCTGTCTCTGCCCCAGAGCACTGGGACAGATCTCAAGGTGAACCATTTTTTGAATGCTTTCAGTGTTCGACGGGATGGAGGGTTCAAAGCCAACATTTGGCTCTCAAGCAAAATCGCTTCCTCTGTGTGAATACAGTCAGTGGGAGCGTTCCCATCATTCTTCATACACGAGCTTTCTACGCACGGTATTCTTTGACCTTCGCTCTGATCTTCGCTTGCAACAACCTATGCTGACATGCTCTTTGATCATTTGGGTTGGCATAGTGGCCCCATTCTCGAGCAATCTTTTGGGCAGCTTCATTATTGATGTCTTTCGCGTCTTCTCGATCCAATTGCTGGATCTGTGCTTCTAATCCATTGAGTTCACTTTGTAGATACAAAAGATTTCTTGCGCTCAAATGTGCGTACTTTCGGTAGATTGCTGCGTCACTGTCTGTTGCGATAAAATGCGCAAATGAAGGATAGCCTTCTAGGTTTGCTGGACGTGAAGTCGACACCATCTCATTTCGTCATATTCATTATCATTACCCGTTGACATCTAGAGATTGATAGACTTGCGGTCGCGAAGGATACAACACTCCTTTGTTGTCTTTACTAGGTATGCTTTAGATGGAATGCAATGTTGTGAGGCGTACTACTAGACGCAATTTTCTGAAGCACTGCGCCACCTCTGCGTACTGCGCCTCCTCTCAGCCTCCCCCATCTATTCTACATCCAAATAGTCCCGTCTCGAACTTTGTACTCTACACCTTTTGTTGTTTCCTCTAAGCTCATGTGATCTTATCGCAAGCTTGTAGGATCATGTGCAACACGAGATTCTCCGTACACGCCATACTTCTGTAATGACGATGAACTTGTTACTCCTCCAAATCATTCTTCAGCGATAGCGCCAATGGCGCGTGTATCAACTGATACGCTGGGGGCTCTACCGTCACCGCCGATATCACCTCTCGATGAACACTTCTTAGCAATCGAAAGTGATTATCGGACGTCCTTCCGGCAATATAACGATTCCCCGCCGGCGTCTCTGAAAACTTTGACTCGCTGCTTGTCTGCGTTTCGGGGTTTGGAGGCAAGTAATCATGTGGAAGGTTATGATATGGTGCACTCGCAAGATGGGTATACCAGAAGCACGTCTCTGGGTCATAGCAGCGATCTTCTCTCGGGTATCGACCAGCGGATTATACCTCCGACAGACCTATCCTCGTTGAGTTTCGAACTCGGAAACGAAAATCAGTCGGAAAAAATTCCTCGAAGTAACAACATCAGCAGGGAGGAACGTCCTGACGAAAAATTTCCGCTACCTGAGTCAAAACACGACGCGCTACAGCAGACACTTCCAAGAGCCAGTCCTCCAAGACGAGCGGTAGGTATCCCGAGATCTGGTGAATACAAGGCTCGCTGTACCAGAAGCTCGTTGAGTCCTGGAGGGAAAATCAAGCAAGGCCTTGCTGGCCGTGTGAACGGCTGTCGTGTTTCCGCTATAGCAGATACCGGCTCAAGAAAAAACATAATTTCGGCGGTTTACGCAGCAGAAATCGGCCTGAAGATTCAGGGTTCCCCTTCGTCTTTCACCCTTGGAAATTCACGACAAACCTTATCACTAGGCACTGTGTCTCTCTTTTGGTCGTTCGCTGCGGATCCCGAGAAAATTGTGTCGGTTGTCTGCGATGTCCTTCCACAATGCATCTACGACCTAATTCTTGGGAACGGCTTTCTCACTGCCACGGAGACGATGTCTAAATATCGCCACCGTCTGACTCAATGCATCTTCACGATGGGCAAGAAGCTGTCCGCCTTCGCATTCTTAGGCGAGGGTTGCCAGCGATTGGAAGGAATACTGGGAGATACATACAATGTTCTTGCAGTGCCAGACACTGGGGCAGAGCGAAATGTTATGAGTTGGCAGTTTGTCATTGACCATGATTTATACCTCAAGGAAGGACCGGAGCATCGTAACTGGCTGCAGTTCGCTGATGGGAGTTTTGAGGAGACAGTAGGCCAAGTTGACACGTACTGGACCTTTGCCACCGGGAAGCGTATTCCAGTGACCTTTGAGGTTCTAGAAGAGTGTTGCTCCGATGTCATCATTGGTGAGGAGATCTGTACACAGCAGAATGTTTTCGAAGATCATGGCTCCTCACTTATCATTTTGGACTCACTATCAGACTCCTACGAATTGGCACCCTTCGACTTCATTATCGGCTGGAAAAGACTTCTTGGATTGAAAAAGGGGCGCAAGTCAGAGCATGACCAAGACCATGAGAGCAACCCACATCTCAGGGAACAACGTCGTCGCGACACTTGGAATTACGCATTCAATTACGGCGCTAGCGCCTCTACTGGTGAGAAGGAATTGGAGAAGGTAAGAAGAAGTCTATACGACGATGAACGCAGCATAAGCCGCCGGATGCCACTTATTCCCAGTATCCCAACAGCGCCCTCCACACATCTACCGCCTCATCGATCTGGTCCTCGGTCCGGAGGCCGGTCTACACAGTGATGAAGTGCAAGTACGACCCATCTATTCGCTGGGAGTAGTGAACCCAGCGATGTCTATCTCCCATGTCCTGGCAAGGTACTCGTCTTGAGGGGTTTTGCTAAGCCCTAGCCAGGACGAGTACCGAAGTTGCCAGGATATGGGACAATAACGAATGATGACGTGTGGACGCATTTTTGCCTTCCTATATGATGATACAGCTCTTCGAAATAGCTATAATAAGCCTATTGGTTCGGACCGATAAGGACGGGGTTCATGACTTCCCTCGCTATCACTAGCTATGCGCAATGTTGAAAGATATAATCTCACATTTTGCTATGTCTTTCTTGTTTTACTTGTTTTACTTGACTAAGCCTGATTTTGTATATTTGCACCGCTGTGGTCCACGATTGGCCTGGTTTCATGCTGTTACCTGCCCTCAGATCCTTCGTGCTTGCTGCCTAACAGGCTCCGCCGTACCGCGCCTAGAAATTCCGACGCGATATGCGTTCAATAAATTCAGCATATATTATGAAGAAGTCCTCGCTAACGTCTCTCCACATCCAAACTTTGAATGAGAACTTTTTCTGTAGCATTACAGCTCACTTTTAGGCGTGAGGGAAACAATATCCACGATGTCTTTGATTGAACTTTACGGAGCATTGGATCAAGACCCAAACAAGGCGCTTGCTCTCGTTCGACAATTGCTCGACGAAGGTGTAAATGTCAACGAAGGCATTGCGAACATACGGGGTAGAGTCTTCGACACACCGCTTACCAAGGCGGCACAGAAGCAAAGTCCCGAGATCGTCGAGCTGTTGTTGGACAAAGGGGCCATGATAGATGCTCCAAATACGTTCGGACTGACAGCACTCATGTTTGCCGTGTCACACGGCCGGGTCGAGAACTGCAAAGTTTTACTGGAGTGTGGTGCTGACATGAGCCTGAGGGATTACAACTACGAATCTGCCTTCAGCCTGGCCGTCGCTAACGATCGTCCAGCTGTGGTGAAGCTGTTACTGAAATTTGGAGTTGACGTTAATGCCAAAGATAGTAAGGGGGGACCGATGCTCCAGAGAGCTGTCATGATCGACCATGCGGAAGTGATTTCTATTGGAGGGGAAGAGATGAAGAGGGTTGTCGAGTCTTTCAGCACGACAAAGCTGGAGATCATGAGATTACTCATTGACAACGGCATCGAAGTCGATGTGAGAGATGTAGATGAAACAACAACACTGCATACTGCTGTTGTGGTCGGAGATATTGAAGCCGTCAAGATCTTTCTGGACGCCGGCGCTAACCCCAACCTCGTGGACGACTGCAACCGTAAACCACTGTGGCCAGCCGTTCGCGGAGATCATATTGAGATCGTTAAGCTACTGCTCGGAAGAACGACAGACATCGATGATCAAGTGTACAATGGGCACACCTACCTCAGTACTGGAGCTCGATGGCGTCATAGGGAGTGTGTCCAGCTCCTACTCGGCGCAGGCGCAGACATCTGGTCTCAGGAGCCGGGACCGCAATTCTTGGAGCCGGAAGAGCGATTGCCGTGGTACGGCTGTGACGCACTTTGGTGGGCCGTTCACGGCGATGGCGATCATGATGGCGATCATGATGGCGATCATGAGATCGTGCGAATGATTCTGGCCGCTGGGGCTGAAAGAGAAAATAAGAGCGGTGCCGACAGAGGATACTCGAAGTGGTTGAATGTCTGGAACCGAGCACAACCGGAGGAGATGGAAGGGTTTAGGAAGTGGATCGCTGGCCGTGAAACCTTGAACGTCACGCCAGAGTCCGAGGCGGTGAGGGTCGAGTTGTCGAAAAAGATTGATAGATTGCGAGAGGAGAAAAGGCGGAATGCTGTGGACGAAACGGGACTACGCCGTGTCGAACTGATCCCTACCCGCCCCTACTAACCTGGCCACGTAAGTATCAGCCATCTTTCATATATATACAGGCCTGTCAGGTCCATGAATGAAACGATCCATCCTTCCTACAACCTTTTATGTCATCAAACATCCATTTATTTCAACATGCTAAGGGCGGCAAAAGACGAAGAGGGCTCTTTTCGATTCGAGCGCCGAGGGAGTTGTGATATCTGCGTACTCTGATATAGAATATTCGACGTGATCACGAATTTCACGGTCATTATATTGAGGCTACAATCGTCGAGGAATTTCATTGGAAAAACTTTCATCACTCTCTGGGATACCGATCGGTATATCCAGAATGGCTTTGGGAGCCTGCTATGCTCTTCCTCGCGACAGGGGACCTATTGTAGGCTCCGATCTCCATCGCTGCTCCCCGTTTCTCCCTTAGTGCTCCATTGGTGCTTCCTCAGTACTCTCTTGCTGTGGAGGTTGCTGTGAAGGTTTATGGAGGGTGGATGGAAGGATTGGGGCGGAGTGAGAATAATGAATGGCACTTGGTTGAATTGATGATGGTCGCTTTCTAGGAACGGATACTATCATGTCAGGCGGGAATTCTATGTTATGTTAATATTATAGGGACTGAACTCTTGTAGGTTTTGCAGAATCTTTGAAGGGGTTATGTTATGTTGTTGCTTTAATTGGGAAAGTAGATAATTTGGTTAATGAGGTAGGTTCTGTTTTGCGTGATGGAGGAGATGGATAGGGACGAGTTGACTGCGTGTGCTAAGGGTCTTATACCACTCGGACGCTCCTCGACCGCTGAGGATGTAAAATTGGGAGAAACTCACAAGGATGTTCCAATAGGTGATTGTATGAGGACATTGGTGTTGAACCGAGCAATTTGCCGAAAGGATCCACATCGACAAGTCTCTACACACACCATACCAAGTACCTCCATCACACCACAGTACCACCACCCCCCACTCCAGCCAATGCAAAAAACCCAACAGGCTCCACGCTAAACGCCCCCTCCATCCTAAGCTCATACCCCCCATCCGCCATCCTCAAATCCACCCCCCTCAAAACCCCAACCATCGCAACCAAAGCCCACTGCCACCCAAACAACCTCCCAATACACTCCCGCTTCCCATTCCCAAACCACTTCTTCACACCACCCGGAAGCTTTTCAAACGCCTCTCCGAGCATCCGTGCCGGTCTGAACGCTTCAGGTTCATCAAAGACATCGGGGTCGCGGTTCACGGCCGCCAGCACGGCAATCATTGTTTGGTTTTTGGGGATCTGATATTTGCCCCTAGCCAGGGTCACGGATCCGGTCATGTCGGAGGACGGTATGGGTTCGATGTTGAAGCCTGGCGCTACGGCTGAGAGGCGTATCGATTCTCGCAGGGCGGCTTCACAGTACTGCAACCTCGATAGGTGTGCAAGGGTAAGTTGATCTCTAGGACCGACGACCGCATCGATCTCCACACGGGCTTTGGCAAGTTCTTCCGGGTTTTTGAGTAAGTAGTATAACGCGAAAGCGACCAGGTTCGGCGCTGTAGCTGTTCCAATGCACAGAGTGATGATTTCATCCACTACCTGTTCCTTATTCAGCTTCTCACCAGTTTTTGGATCTTTTGCATGGAGCAATGCATCGAGCATATCGTTCCTATCACTTCCTTCCGCCTTTCTCTTCCTCAAAACCTCAGCTCCAAAATCCCGCATAGTCTTCGTGTCTCTATCAAACCCCTTCTGATAAAGCAACCAATTCAACACCTTTGGCCTCGTCGGCCTTTTCACAGCCTCCAAAGTTGCGCTGTCCATAGCCTTGATCATCGGCGGTTCCACTCCATTCAAACAGTCAAGACTTTGGTCGAAGAAACATCGCATCACCGCCTGCAGCGTAATCCGTTTCAGATCACCCACTACATCGATCTTCACCGCTCTCGATGCAGCGCTCCATTTCTCCACCAACATTCCTGCAGTCTCCCTCATTTCGACAAAGGATTCCTCTACGCTCGCCTTGCTAAGCAATGGTGCCATGATTCGATGCGCAACGCCCCAGATCTTCTCGTTGTCGTATGCCGTAAACAACCCATCGTGCACCGCATGGCGAATCTCGACGACAGGTCCAGTGACGCATTTTCTAAAACGCTTCTCGTCGCAGACTTCCTCGAGGAGGGAGGCAGAACCTATGAAAACAATCTGGGTACCCAAGGCGCGAATCTTGAAGATCGGCCCTACTCGTGGAAGCTTGAGTACTCTTTCGGATTCTATGAAAGTCGTCTGATGGTTACTTACCGTATTTTTGTGCGAGTTTGTTGAGGGAAACCCAGGTATTGTTGGGATCAATATCGAAGATGTTGCCGAGGAATGGGACGCCGCGAGGTTGAGGGATGGGGAGGGACATTGTATTGTGTCTCTCGTTGAAATTAATACAAGAGGAGTGTGTTTGGCAGCCGTTCTATATTCAGGTGTGGATGGTCTCGAGGAGTTCTGTGCTCAAGCCGAGATGAAAACCATAACGCACGAAGGCACCCCCGAAGATCTACGTAGACATGTATAGCTCACGGCATTCATGCGTGACCATCCAACCAGAACAGCAAGTATCGATCTCATCGAAGTCAACTCTTGCGTTAGCGTGGTGGCTTGCATACATCGCTTCGTCGCGCTTTCCATCCCAAAGCCAATGGAGTGGATCTCCGAACGAAGCCGAGTTGAACATAATGATGAAAGAGCGACTTCGTAAACTAGCTTTTCCTCCGTAGCTATGCATGATCTCTGCCTCTACTAGTGAGTGATGAAGCTCTGCATGCTCAGGATGTTTGTGCGACATGTGGCTGTTGGTTGATAGAGCAGATTATTGGATAGAGTCACTGAATACCGTGATATACTGCAAGAATACTGTTGCAATAGAAGAGTAACATAAGTTAGCATTGCTGGTACGCAGTCATAATGCCTTCCATGGGGATCGCGAGTCATTGAGGGTGAGAAGCAGACGATGCTGTAAGATTGTTTTCGCACTAGCCTACGCTAGCGTAACAAAACATAGAGATGGTACGTTCGACCGGCAATGTATAAAGCCTTGTATCCACCCAAATCTATTCCTCAAGACACCCCCTCCCCATTAACCCCATAGAAGCTCTTCAATGGAAACATGACATAACTCGGATAGTCCCCCCTGACCGCAACTCCGGTCCCCACAGTCCCACTGACCAACCCATCCGGCAACCCATCACTCGCTATATTAACAGATCCCACATTGAACCTCGGTCCCCGGCATTTATCCCTCATCGGCCCATAGATCTGACGCAGACACCTGTCGAAACTCGGAGCCGGTGCTCCTCCAGCGGGCAGCCAGTATCCAAACGTGCAGTTCCCGCCCACGGTCGACCATATCCATTTGTTGGTCTTGGTGTAAAGTTCGCCGCCGGTGGAGATATCGTCGCAGATTACATATATGGCGTCTGAACAGGAACCCAGGTCGAGAGCGGGCTTGGTGGTATCGTTCCAGCAATTCAAGCCGTAGTAGCTGTGCGAACCCAGGTCGGCCACGCTGACGTTTTGGGTACATGTCGATAGGCTCTGTGCTGCGCCTGGTGGTTGGAGTGGTGGTCCGCAGGGATCTGGGAGGGTGGCATTGGGTGTGCCAGAGGCAATGCCGACCGAATTGCCATAGCTGACTGCGGAACTGAGGGCTTGAGCTTGCGCTCGAGCCACGGAGGCGGCGGAGGATTGGGCTGGGGTCTTGGTGATGGAAGGTAGTGGTATGGAGATTCTATCGGGACCTGTACCGGGAACTGCACAGGGTGCACCCGGTAGATTGCAAAAGTCTTGCGCGTGGCAGATTATGGAGAGGGTAAGAGAGATTGTGAGAGACAGAGAAAGACGCATGTTGTAAGTCCGGCTTATTAAGATAGGAATGGGCAGGAAGCAGATCAAGAACGCTTAGAAAGTAAAGATTGATCGTAAAGATGTGTAGTGGTGGTAAATTAAGCCAGTCCAGCTGAGCAACGCCAGTCCTGATAATTTTAGAAATCATACAATATGCCCAAGCGTTCAAACAGCGATCATCTAGGACCAATCCGAAATCTATTTCGAAGGAACGTCAAGTTTCATAGACACTGGGCGAGCTTTGATTAGGCGGTCAGCTAAATTCGAAGTCAAGGAAGAAAGTGCGCATATGCGCCTACGGCCGAAACAGTCAAGCAAAACAGGTGAAACATCAAGATGATACCTGATCGCACACGGTCCGAGATCGACACAATTGATAGCTCATAACGGTCTTGTAGATGATGTCAGTTTTCCTAATCATACACTGAATTCCATATTTAAATGCTTCAAGTGTACCGCGAAGAACCACCCAGCGAACACCCATAGGGGTGTGAGCAGGCGGAAAGTATTATCGCTAGCAGATCCCAGTGCTGCATCGCGATACGAGAGCATCGTAATCCCTAGGTGATGCGAAAACTTACTTTGAGCCCCAACTGCCAAGAAGAATCGCCGCGACGACCGCTCCGTTTTAGGTGTTATATGCTGGTCGAGGTCCGAGTCGCTTCCACACTAATCGAATAACCCTCATGTGCGCTAGAGGAAGAGCCTAATCCGAGTACATCGACCTATGCCTGTTCGACTTCTTCATGGTACGGATCAAGCTTTGATCCTTTGGATGGCACAAATGAAGCACTTATGAACCCGCCGGTGAATGACCGGCAAAGATGGGGGTCGTTGAAATGGAAGGAGATGGCGTGTTGCTGAGATCCGGAGGAAGAGTGGAAAAGTGACGGTAGCTATGAGCTCTCACCCTAAGTAGGGTTCTGTGAATGGGCCAATGTTATGGAGCGGAATGATAAGCTGAGAAGGTAAGAATGAGATTGATCAACATTGTTCGTGCACGACTTCTGTTGAGATGCCATGGTTTGTCACACTGCTGGCTCGGCTTAAGATGCCCAAGGAATATACCTTCAGGCATTGTTAGCCGCAATCTTCGAGGAAAATTCATTTCAAGATAATCGGTCAGAAGCCGATAGCAGAAGCAGTTGTTCCTGATCTCTTTACGCCTCTTCGCATACATATGTCTGCGTCCTGCGATCTTATTGAGATCGAAGGGTAAGTGCAATAATATCTGGAAGAATGATTCGATTGAAATAGCGGATCGTCGCAACCCTTGTTTTCGCTGGGTCCAACATTCCAGCAGATCGAAATAACTCGTTCAGTTTGGAGCTTCGCTGAAGCTATGCATATCTTGAGGCGGAAAAAGGATTCATATTTGTCCTGGTATATTGCTTCTGCTAGCAGAGGAGATGATGAATACTATTGCCGCGGAGACCAACAGAGAGGGCCACACTCCCTTGCCAGAAACGAACAAATGTTTTCGAAGATCTTCGCCAGAGTAGTTTCCAAAGTGCGTTTTGTCACAGTGCTTGCGATGGCGATGGTCAATCCCGTTTATGAGGATGGCCCTCTCTATGCCAAATTTACGATCGACGATTCCGCATCTGAGGCAGCAACGCTTCTGACCAACGTCCAAGTCATCGGTAAAGTATCCCGCAGGTTTAACGCGGAGACAAAACCAGCATACATAGTGATCTGGGGGAAAGAGGTAGGGCCATCGGATCTCTGCCCACAGAAGCTGCAGATACAGCGCTACCCTCGATGGTTTCCCGCGGACATCGCTAGGTGGAATGATGTTGTAGAAACAGCGATGAGACCGGCGTAATAGTGCAAGGGTAGGCCAGACCGTCTCCGTGAGGTATCGATGATTTGCCGGAGAACATCGAGTGGAAGGGCCAGTAGAGGACTTGCGTCAGAAGAAGCAGACTTAGGGGCATTATAGCCTGCGTGATTGAGAATCAATGGAGCAGAGTCCATATTTGAGTGGTGCAACGATCATGCGAGCAGAATGGACGAAAAAGGGTCGTATCTGAGTGGAGAGCAGGTTGCGGAGGGCCCCTTGCTTACTGACTCCAGACAGAGCCCACATGACGTCTGGACACATAAAGAATGCAGAATTCCGGACATCCTCATCGGTGCAGGGATATCGACATTGCTCTCGTGTGATGAGATCGGTTGTTTTGCTCCCTTGCGTCCCTTCATCAACCCTCGCCAATCACGTTCACAGGTCGAGATACATAGGACCCAGAGAACTCATGCAGCTTCTTTGGGTCCAGGTGCAGCCCCCTGCGTCTGCGTACGACAAATGCATCGCTCCAGCCTTCCCTTTCTCGATCGCAAGCATCTTCCGAGGCTGGATGGAGTCGTCTTTCTAGTACGCAAGATCAACCCTTCTACTCAAGCTCTAAGACTGTCCATTGTTCTCATTTCTTCATCATTCCCTATTCCATGCTCGGATCAGGTGCGGAGAATTAACCGGCTCGCTAAATTGATCTGCGACCAGCTAAAATTGCGCAGCGTCCAAGATTAGCAGCAGCCAGCATTCCCCTAAAAGGGTTAAAGTGGCAGCCTTTCAAGCAATGATTCACGCCTTATAACCTGATCGACCAGCCCCACCTTTCATAACTCGTTGGCCTCCACGCAATCATGCACGGTAACCTGGATAACCTTTCGTTCGCTCATCGTGTCTGCAAATGAGCGACGAACACCTGAGCCTGCCATTTCATCTAGGGGCTCGCCTTGGCGGCCTCCTTCCAATGACAGTGAGGATCTCACCGCGATGAAGGCTGAAAGGGGTTCAGCCGACGGGTGCGACCGACGAGGCGAAGAGGTATAACTAATTAGGGTTTGGAGTTGACTTCGATTCGCCATGAGTGGAAGGTTGTTTTGCCCCCAACCAGCCATGATAATCTTGTTGCTAGCGCTTTCCAACCAAATGGATTCTTTTCCTCCCAGCCCGACCCAGCCCATCCCAGCTTGGAGCACCCAAGGTTCAGTGGCTTACTGCCTTGCTCTGGGTGGCTCCTGAATCTTGCATAAGATGTGCGACGACCCCACGCGTCAGAATGTCTCTCCCACTGCATCCCGTGGTAATCCCCCGACTGTACATAGAGAATATTGTGAAGTGCTGCCCAGAAACACCGACAGCCACTGCTGCATTGGGAGTTCCGAGGATCCGACCAATCGACGACTTGGTATGCGTTGCGAGATGCGGAGCCCCGCGACAATCCGAGAATCATCTGAATTTCGTGGTACCAGTAGAATACGAGGTTTTGCAGGTATTGTGGTGTTGTAACGGAAAGACAGGCGAATTGCGACTGCCGACCTCGTATTGAACGTGAGACGTGAGAGAACACCCATTGTCGGCGGCGAACTGCGCATTTTCGGGAGCGACAGAGTAGGGAGGAGAACAAATTTCGGAAGAAAGCGTTGCGCCTATCGAAATTACAAGTGGAGCGCGGAGAACACATTTGGCATGAACGATTGAATGTTTGTTGGAAAGTTGTGGGATCCAGTGTAAGTTCACACTGCCAAGATCCGTCCACCAAAATCTATTGCTGAATAAATTCGAAGACTATACCAGTCTCCCGTATCAGAAGTTTTCTCTTGCAATTTTGTATACTAGGCTGGCCTTCAATCGTTCGCTCTCCACAATTCTTTTCTTGAGTAGCCGGTGGTGATTCTGGAAATACTTAATCTAATCAATAATGGCCTCCACTACACTCAACACCTTCTTCCTGTAAGCCCCATTCGATCTACTTCTATTCTCAGAGAGCTCACTCTACTTCAGTCCAGCGCCAGATTTCCCAGTACGCTCGGTCGAGATGAAAGGATCCTGGGACATCTTTCAGAAGTCCTACCAGCTGAAGAAGGACAGCCAGACAGGCAATTGGCGTTGTTGTCACGCATTTGAGAACATCGTCTGTGATGGCGTCACCTTGGAGACATCCGCTAGCCGTGACGGTGGCTTGAAGATGGGCGGCACGTACTGGTACTATGTAAGCTCTCGTCCAGCCCTGGCCTTCGGTATGCAGTAGCTGATGCCTGCCCAGTACATCCTCCACACCATTGACGGCGATCTTGAAGCTTTTAGCGAAAGGGAAGCCAATACCAGATCTTGTCCGCTCCTCCCTGGCCAGACGCTAAACATTCTGGACGTGCCACTGCAAACGAACTTGATAGCTGGTCGCAATGTTTCGTCCGCCTCGATTGATTCTCTTGTTTTCACTCTGGACCCCAAAGACAAGTATCTTCCGCCGCACGTCCGCCGTGCAGCGACAACATCCGCGATCAAGCAACGAAAGGCTCGCATGGGTTCTGTGCCAAAGATCCTGCATCGAGCAGCTTCTACGCCGCTCCAGTCGGGAGATCCTCCAGAGACGTCAAACTCTAGCCAGGTGGGCCCATCTACTCTGAAACGGCAACGGTCGCTCCTATCTGTTTTTCAGCGGATGCGCCAAACCAGATCCGCAGGCTCGAACACGAAATCCGGCTTGACCTGGCCTCGCAGAGTCTTTTCCAGGACTGGACAGTCAGCTAAGGTTGAAGCGGCGGAGGATATTCCTGAGGTCCCAAAACTGCCCGCTCAGATACCTGGTGTAAATGGGACAGGAAAGACCGTCGGAGCTGAGCTGCGCGTTCAACAGCCTTCCGCGCAGGATGTCGACAGAGCTTTGCAAGCAGCAACAGAAGTTGTGGAAGAATCTGTAGTCGCTTATTGGCCTCAGGAACGCATTGCCCACGGTGATTACCCGCCAGGACTCCCTTGTATGCAAGACTTGTGTCTCGATGGGAAGTCCAACTCCGCAGTGGGTATTCTCGCGTCCTCAATGGGGTCAAGCTGTCCCACTCCGCCCGAACACCTCTTGGCTCCGGATTCCTACTTTACGAATTTTTCCGCAGTCGTAGGTGACGACGCGCCACTGAGTCTGTCTACCGGCCAGCAAGGACCCGCAGAAGCGTCGAATGGCAAGCGGGGAAGGGCCGAAGAATCGCAGCATCCCGACGACAGATTACGGCCTGAGACCTATGCGTATCCTGAGTCTTCATCATTTCGATACGCTCCAAGTGATGATATGTCACCCGGCGATCTGGCCTCCAACACAACCCATTCGGATCCCATGTCTCCGCTCCATCTTTCACAGCCAGAAACACCGACCATGAGCGATTTCGAGGATGGTTATGACAGCGACTTCTTGCAGCTGCAACGCTACTCAAAGTCTTCTGCAGTACTTACTGCAGAGGAATCGACAATGCCAGATGCTACCATGCTACCGCCTTCACGAGCACCTCCGCCGCCTCCGCCACAAGCGAGACCAATGACTCCACGCTCAGCATTGTCTGGCTTCCAAGGCTACAGTCTCCCACAGGACGATTACAAGTCCGTCTTAACGATCAGAAAGCCTCCCAGCACCACATTTTCGACAGCAGATGCCATCCCATCCTTTCCTCAGCATAGCAACAAGCGGAACCTGGTCCACTCCTGGAACGATGGCTCCGAACAACTCCTCGATGACCTCGGATATCTCGGCGAGTTGATCATCTGATCACCGTTACCTCCACGCAGCATTCCTAGACAACCACCTCTTCGCAGCATCTTCGCGCAACCACCACATCCTCATCTATAATATATACCACACCACCTCCAACTTAAGGATATCACCCCACCACCTCCCACATCGGGAATTAATGTCACCACCTAATACCCAGTACCGAACACGGCGTTTCCGGCACGGCGACGGAAATGCTTACAGATCGCACATATACCCGAGCATCACGCTCTTGCTTTTCTTGCACATAGTAACGAACACTGTAACGAAAAAAGATTTCATCCATCGCGGCCGATCTGGGAGATGAAGGAACATGTATGGCATCAACATCTACATATACATGGATAATTCTTGTACGATAATTCTAGCCAGCCACGTCCCTTATGGTATATCAGCTTTAGCCTCGATATACCGAAACCAATCAATGTATGTTAGGCATGCATCATGCATGATAAAACATCCACTTCCTCCATGCCCGACCCGAACATTCAGACTACGTATTAGCAAAGCATATGAAACATTCTTCGATGAGTGAATGTAGAAAAAGACCGATCCGTCAATATAGATCTTGCCCCCCTACTTTCCTCTATAGCTGGAACTGCCATCGAATAGGTGATTTTGATCATGGGCGCTTCTTCGCTTGTGAGATATGTGTGTATAGGTACAGCTTCGTTAGGGTGGCAGGGGTACACTGTTTTCGATAGATAGATAGATAGATATTACTCCGTTGAGGTATTGATCTGTTTGCTGATGTGGTATACGGGCTTTTTCGCTAGGTATGCATCTGTTTTTTTTATTTGGTTTTTTTCCTATCTAGTGACTAGAATATCTAATTCCTCATTCTTGCTATTTACTGCTTTTCTTTCGTTGGGCGGGGAGGGATGGATGGCTGTGCTGGGTTGAGAGGGGGAGGGGGGATAGATCGTGATTTGTTTCAGGGTGTGGGAACGGGATGAGGGTTTTTGGGATTGAAGAGGGTTTGGTTGAGGATTGGGGGGTTGGTTGATGTCATGGGTCGTTATCTCTTTTTTGGGGGGGGTTGGAGATTGATCAACGAATTCTTCATGACAACTCATGCTCGCAGCTACACACAATGCTTTATTATGCTATGCTATGCTATGCTATGCTATCGGAAGAAACCCTTCTATCATTATATACTCCGTAGTATGATAACAACCGAAACCCCTCCATCCCCCCCTTGAGCCCGAAATATCCTTTCTAAAAAATCTAATAGCGCTGTGAAAGCGAATTGGGTATTTGGGTATCGTAGAATTGGAAATAGAAATGGAAATGATGAGCATGTAATGGTTTGTATGTGGTCGTGATTTGTGATTTTGCCATGGTTTGTTGTGCGTGCGGAGGGGGTGGGTATCAGAGGTTGGTGGAACTTGGTTTGTGGAAAGGTCGTGAGCGTGAGGGATGATGAGGGTGGTTGGTTGGTGGATTGGTGGTGAGCGTGAGGGATGGTGAAGGTGGCTGGTTTGGTGGAGCTGGGTGTGAGATTTGGGTGATGATGGAAGGCTGGTGTTGCTTTATTGGTTTGTTGTGGGAGGGACTTAAGCGCAGAAGGGAGGTCATGGCGAAAGGGGGTTTTGTGAGGGTCGTCGTTCTGGCGAATGATGTTGCGGTTGAGTGGGTGTCCGTGTAGGAGGTTGATTGCGACTTAGAAGGTGCTCCAATTCCAATCCCTGGTCAGAGACTGCGCGATACTTCCCCTCTTGTCCGATCCTTCGGGCCCCTTCCCTTTACCCGCAACAGCTTTCGTAGGGGAGCTCACGATTGCCGGCTCCCCATTTTCTGCTCCTCGCCTTCTATCCTCCACCCACTGTCCATACTCCCCCCAACAATGCCCACAGGCCCGGGACTGAGCTCCGCTCGGATGGAATTCGACGTCTTGATCCAGTGGAACCTGCCACCTTGAATGCTCGTTACAGTAGATGTTGCCGCAACGCCGGCAATGATGTCGCCGCTCCCACAGGCCAAACCGTTTTTGACATACAGGCGCGTCGCATATTGTGGCAATGGCGTCCAACTTCCAGTGAGAGCGGTTGGGAAGCCCGGTCACGGCGGGGAGATCGTCGGTGGATATGGGGCGTGCGGAGGGCTCGTCTTCGCTCACTTTGCCCAAGGGGCCTTTCTTTTTGCTGTCAGCAGTGGTCGAGCGTCTGCTGATCGGCCGATTTGGGCCCGCACTGTCCAAGCTATCGGTGCTGCCATGGACAGAGCGCGGCGGTGTCATGGGCGAGGGGCGTGGTCGCTCGGTTGGGCGCAGAGCCGCTGGTACGTACATCGGTGACTTTGGAGGGCGCATTTGGCGATTAGTGAGGGGTAATTGGAAGGCATTGCTCGGTGAGGTCGGGGACAAAGTCGCGGGTGATTGTGAGGGATCCATTGGCGGAAAGTGAGGAGGGTATTGGTGAGGAAACTGTGCCAGGAAGTGTTGCGAGTATCCTTGGGAATTCGGAGGGGTGGTGTATGCTTGTGCGTGAGGTCGAGGGGCTGGAAAGCTCGTCGGCTGAACAGTCGCCATATTGAAGAGGATGGAGAGTCGCAGGAGATGGGTCCGCTGTATGTCTGAATGAGAGGTAGAGATTGATCACACTAGGGCTGGAAATGGCAGGACAGTAAGAGCGGCTGAAGAGAGCAGGACGAGGTGTTTTATTTGGTGTTAATGGTTGGAGAGAACAGGGTGAAGTGGGTAAGTGGTAAGTGGTAAGTGGTATGCAGGGTGAGCTGGTGCCAGAGCCACAGATAGCGACCCACGTGCTTGGGTAGATTGTGATATGCAAGAGCGCGCTGTCGGGATTTATGAGAGGCCCATTTGATGCTCCACTCTCTGCAAGGGATGATGGGATTAAGTGAAGCAGAGATAAGGAAAATGAAGAGGCGGTGACTGAGTGTGACAGTGTTGTCAATTGTTGGTATCCAAGGCGGACAAATGATAGGGTTTATTTCTTCCTCTTCTGGGATGTGGATCTGTTGACGAATGACGCAATTTGAGTTGGATGCACCCTTTGCGCCGGAACATACGAGGAATGGTTAAAGAGGAATGACTACAATTGTAGAAACCTAAAGGATAGACAGGAGAAAGAAGAATGAAACGTCTCCTAACGAATTGATCAGAAATAAGGAAAGGGATGGCGCAACACGGGAAAGGGAGTTCACCCTCACGAAGTACGATGAACGAAGTTTCCGCCCAAGGTCCCAAAGGGAGCCAAGCATCGAAATCCTGCGGCTGGCGGGTCCATCCAATGCTTGCCTCATTGGGTTTAAACTTCCGCCAAGTCTGTCCCATCTGAAGCTTCACTCCTCTACTGGTTAGTACCTTAGTCTTCTGGGAGCTCCCTACTACCTTATCCTTTTGCCGGCAGGATGGCCTCATCCCATTGCTGTATGATTGGTGGAGGAATCAAGAATATAAAAGCTTGGTCGAAAAAAGATCGGGCAAGCTGTCGCATGGCAATGCAGGGATGCCACTACTCGCGACGCCACCATAATAGTGCAAGATCAACAATTCGATGTTTTGCGAGATAGTATCTGCCTCCTTCCCGTCCATGCGACTGCCATCCGGGTTTCGTGAGCAGCAACATCCAGGATGTGAACAAGATGAAACAAGATATATCAGCCTTGCATCTTTCTTTACTTTAGTCTCGGCATTGCACCGTTTTCCGTCATCCCAAAGGATTCTTGAGTGCCGATGCAGGGACTCCCTGTGGCTGGTCGCATAGATAAGCCATCCCTGTCCCATCGAGGCAGTCCAGAACACCCGTTGTAGATCGGAATCCTGCGGGGGTTCCGGATGTAAGCCCGGTAGAAACTACTACGTCTCCGGGGGGTTAAATGTTAGCGTGCCAAGGGACACTAACAAAATTATATGTTTATTACCACTAGTACTCTGTATGCATACCATTAGCTTGAATAACTGCTTCGTAGCGAGCATGCATGGAATCCACTAAATCGCTAAGAAACTCAGGCGATATCTGTTCCCATGCTGCAGTGACAGCGCCCCGGAGGTTATAATAGCTGAGTTTTTTAGGGTAATTATCCTATATCCAATCCTTCATCTTGTTCTATACCGTCTTAATTGGGTTTAGATTAGGACTAAACGCAGGCCACCTAATAACATGGATACCACGTTTATGGAGATCCTCGATAGTAGCCCTAGCTGCATGTCCTGGAGCATGGTCTTGCATCAGAGATAGGTGGGGATGCATCCGGATCCAGCCATGAATAATAGGTGCAATCCGCTTACGGTACGTCGCCTAGGTGATTGTTCCCCAGTCCTTCTCCCAAAACACCCCTAGGCCCTTTATATTGCCATGGAATGAACCCTAAAATATCCATCCTTGCCTCCGGGGTATCTTTTCAACAATACAGGTAGGGTCGTATTCCTCCCCCGGGGCCCTAGTAACCCAAATACGTGTATACTTACCAGCTGTTACCCATATTTCGTCCGTCTAGAGAATCGTCTCCCATTATTCCCTAGTCCAGTCGATATGTTCCCGAGCCCACTAGAGACGTGCCACCCGATTTGCCTCTGAAATAGGCGGTTTTCTCCGGGCAACATGTCGAGAAAAGCCTTCTTTCTTGAGAGCTCTCCGGATTGCTGATGCTGATATATGCTAGCCTAGTGTTTGGGCCACCTCTTCGTATATCATACGTCTTGTTTCCTTGGACCTGCGAATAAAACGGACTAGTTCGGCTCGATGGGGCGTATCGATGACTGCTTTTGGTCCTAATTTACGGTTTTGAGGCGTAAGTCTATGGCTATTTGCGTATTAAACCTGGCGGAGAGTAATTTTGAGATGACGGGCAATAGCTTCCCGTTCCCAGCCGATTTCGGTGAGCGTTTGTACCTGGATCCGTTGATCACGGGTTAATTGGCTATGTTTTGGGGTTGATGGTACATCCATTATCGCTGTCGTTATGGAGAAGCTACTGGAGAAAGCATATCTATATGTTTTGTTACATGGAAGTCTCTAGAAATTTGACGGTATTACAATTAGCGTATGCCAAGGCGCTAACATTTAACTTGGTAGTCACCATAGTAAACAACTCTAGCTCACTTTCTCTTGGCGTGCTCCATCTGTCACTTTCCCCATCTTGCTTCTTCAAGTCAAGACCATCACACTCCTCCCGTCTTCAAGACCATCGTCTTTCCGGTAGTGTTGAGGCCTCCCACCGAGCACCGACCGCCTTGCCGCTCGGCAAAATATTCTTGGCCTCTGGCTAGCTTCAATCATCGTACCAAACTACCTCAGTAATCGGCGCCCCACCCCTAGTCGCTGTCTAGGAGCGACAGCGACTAGGGGTGGGGCGCCGATTACCTGATTCAAGTGATTGCCGTTTAACAACATTCACCTGCTATCTCGCGCATCCTGTGGATCGCCGCAACGGCGATCACGTCCTACTTGCCACCTATTCATGGCCTCACCGCACATTTGCCCTTTGCAGGTCCCCGCCTGCATAGCATCACTATCACTTCTGATGTGGTCACTCTGTCGCTTCGTCCAGCGTAATGGTGTGTCTCCTTAAGTCTCTGCCTATGAGCGTTGTCACACCTCTCCACAAGGAAAATAGCCGGTCGTGCTTCCTCGGAGCGAACGAGCAGTACCCTGACAGCATCGTTGGCCATCTCAATCCAGTTTCCATCACGAAAAGCTTCTTCTGTTGTAGTTCCAAACAAGAGGGGAAGTAGACCAATGTCTGCCCTTCACTACATTAAGCACATGTGTGATTCTGTCGATAATAAAAGTAAGGTACAACGCCCATGCTTGTCCATGCTTTCATGACTGTCTCCTGAATGGCAGCGTAAAGAGAAAAGTAGCATTCATCTGAAGAAGCGGACGCGGACCGGGAAGATTAATAAGGTGAGCAGTTGAAAATTGCCGGACCTGAACATTAGTGTACATATCCGCACTCAAGATGGGTAACAATATATCCTGGCGTATCGTCTTCAAATTTCTGGACCGAATCAGGGCTTGTTTGCATCTAGGACCAAACGGCCTACATCAATACCGAGCTATACACTACACTTGTGAGGTCATCCAAGTCCATTCCATAATCATTATGCAGTATGCTGCCAACTTACCGAAGCTTGCATCAAAGGCTGAAGAGCTCCTACTCGATACCACTTGGAGCCAAAAAGACCACGAAAGTTAAGCATGGACAACGAGACTACATCAAGCCTCGTTTAAAGATCAATAACATGGGCGTCATGTCCCTAGAGCTGGAGCCAAAGGTCCAACCGTGGACAGGTCTGCGTTAACAATGGAAGACATAGGTGCAAAGAAATTCTTTGGATGATCGCGACATCGTATTGACCAACCATTCAAACATATATGATCAAGGAAATATTAAATTTTATAGCTCGAATTCGGAAGTTTCCTTGCGTCCCTCGGATGTCAGAAACGCTTGATCCTCCTGCGCTCGCATGGCAAACAGGGCTGCTCCTTGCGCAGCGTCATACAGTGGATCTTCACCGTAAACCTCAGGCATGCTATCCTGATGCTGAGATATCACATGATCCAACGCTTCCAAGAGATTCGGATCCAGCCCACTTTCGCCCAGTAACAACACTCTGTGGATGGGCTTTCGGGCAGAGTCTTTGACGATGAGTGCCTCGATGTGAAGCTGTACACGTTTCCAGTATGCGTTCCAGTCTTGTTTGAGATGCGAATCCGAGCCTAGCTCGTAATCCCCAACGTGCTGGCCTTCGAGAAGGTCTCTGGTTATGAACGCCGTTTTCATTGTGTGAAGTGTGGCGAGGAACGCCGTACTGGTATGCGAGACAGCCAACGTTTGTTGGAACGGTAGGCGGTCTTCTTCGGCATTGCAAGCTTCGATGGAGTGGTTATTCTTGCAAAGCCCGAAACCATGGCGAGCATAAGCTGTGGCGATTTCGTGAGGTTGATACGGATGCCCGGAAGGACTGAGAGGATTCAGCCCGGCGTGCCTGATGGCTTCTTCCACATCGTTGTTGCACAGGGCAGGGAAGTTCGGCGACGCGACTACTACTCCTTCTATGGGATGGCCAAGGTGGTTCTCGGTCATTCTCCGAAGGTTGCCAATGACTTCGGCCAACCTCCCGACATCGTGCATTGACGTCAAACCGAGCAATTTTCTGATCGTTTTCTTCGAGCCGGACCAGCTGTGTCCACCCGCGAGACCCTTGAGGTTGCAGTGACTGGCGTAGTCGTTATGACTATAGAAGTCAGCGCGGAACGAGGCCAATTGGTCCGCTTGTGGCTTACAAGACGCGCCCTCCGACTGAAAATCGGTTCCTCATCTCTCGATCAACGGGAACCCTCCCTACGTTCGTTACCGAGCCATTCTGATGGCGGACTACTGCAATGCCATAGGAAGGCGTCAAGTCAAAGCCAACACCCGGGGTGTTCTCGATGCTCGTTACACCATCGAGGTTGGCGAGTGACGGCGAGGCATTAGGTAGATCGATCACACGCAATAGCAACACAAGCGTGAGGAGATGGAGGATGATGACCGCGCTGACGATGATGAGTAGCGGTCTTAGCCAACGTCTATGAGGTGCCCTGTCCGTAGCCTTTTCCTCATATCTGCCTTCCATGCCGTTACCGCTCAAAGAGACCATAAGTGAAGATCCTTAGAAGTTGAATCGATTACTTCTGGAATGTGATATGCCTGAACGACTGAAACCACGTAAAGGTTTTGTTCAGTGCTTTAATGATAGGATTTCAAATCTACTACAAAAGCAGACAGCTGAACGAGGCTTATGAGTGCTATGCCAAAACTCGAAACTCGCTGGAGCCTGTCGTGGCGGCGTAGGCGGGATTTCAATCCTTCCTCTGTCGTTTACAACATACATCCTGCAACTACTCGTACAAGCCAAAGGAGCAATCCTTCATAGGACAAAATCATTGTGGACCCACTAGTATTCCTATGTCCTATTGGCTTACCATAGATTATGAAACGTTTGATTCATGCACATTGAGTGGCTTAGGCTGTCAAAAATTGCAGCGTTGACAGCTGAAACACTCGCAGCTTTCGTTTCGGCGGTTAATCGTATTTGATGAGGAGGAAATTACTTGGCGTCCCCGTTATGGTTATGTAATAAGGCCTTGGCTAGTAGTATTACCTATTATATTTATTTAGATTATTTATAGTAGTATATATATATAAATTTAGAGTCTAATTAATATTAATTATTATTATTTCTAGGTATATAAGTTTACTTTTAGAATAGTATATCTAGTATTAATTAATTAATCCTATTTTCTAGTAATTATAGTATAATTAGTAAGTTATAGTCTTTTAAGTATTTAAAGTAAGTCTTCTTCCCTCTAAAAAGGCTATATTATTATAAAAGTTTCTACCTAATTAGTATACTAATAATAGCTATATTTTATATCTCTTTTATTTATATACTTTATATAGAAATATTAGTATTATTCTTATAAGTTAAAAGAACTATTTATATACTTAAGTTAAATTATTAATATTAATAATATAGAGAAAAAATATTATTATTTATACTATTTTATTATATAGAAAAATTATTTTTAAATTATAAAAAGGGGTAATCTACTAGTTATTTAAAATTAAGGAAAACTTAGGGATAGCTTAAATACCTATAAATTAGGGAGTTATTACTACTATTAAATTATAAGAAGTTATTATCTAGATATTAAATTAACTATTATATAAATTATTCCTATTATTAGCTAATTATTATTTACTTTTCCTAGTACTTAGTAGTATAGATATATATAGTAGAACCCCTCTTCTTAACTTAATTTACCCCTATTAGAGAAGCGTTTAAAGATAATACTCTATTAATAATAAATATTAAGGGATTATATAGTTAAATATATCCCTATATTATTTTATATACTTATAATAAGTTTAGAAAAATAGTTTTTAATATTAATAGTAAAGTTTATTAATTAGTTTTTAAAGTATTTAAAAAGCGCTTTCTTTAACTAGAGAAATAAAAAGTTATAACTCTTAAAGAGTTACTAGAATTTTAAATAGCTAGCCTAGTATTATTATTATTAGGGTTAGAGGTAGTAATACTTATATTAGCTAATATAATAATACTATTAAGAATAAGGATACTATTTAATAGTATAAGTAATATAATTAATAAATACTCTAGTAACCTTTTAAGCTACCTCCTTATACTTCTAGTAGGAAAAAAATAAGTTAAACGGTAATACGAGAGCAAGCGTACGAGCGTAGATACGCCTCAGGCGCGCAGAGTATATAGTAGTAGAGAGCCCAGAGCCTAGGGCTATACGCCGACGGAGGGGGTAAGAATAGGGACGGTAACGGCGGTAGTAGAGAGAAGGGTAGTAGAGACGGCGGTAAACGCGAAAAGTCGCGTTAAAATATACTATAAAAGGTAATTTAAAGAAAAGGGATAGCGATAGACAGCTTCTAAGAGAGACTAGTAAGGAGGAGGTATATAGAAAGTATAAAGTAAAGAACTATTAAGGGTATATAAGTAATATAGGAACTAAAATTTAAGGAACTATAACTATAGATATAGCGACTCCTTTAAGTACTACTACGAAATATATAAGACTATATATAAGAGTTAGAGGAAGAAAGACACGTGATTAAAGAAGATAAGCGCGGCTTATAAGTAAAGGTTAAAGCCCCCTAGTACGCTAGGGATATAAATAGCTAGGCTTAAGTACTAGGTAGAACGCCGCCTAACTATAGCCTAGCTAGAGGAACCGTAGGACCGGATTTATTCTCCTATCCCCCTACGATAATTAATAATACGAAAGCGAAGTAGATAACGCTTAGGTTTAATAATAAGGAAATAAGGAAAGCTTTTACAGGCTTAACTAGTATATAACTAGTCTATATATTTAGGAATAACGCCTACCTAGTAGCGCCGTTAATCGTTACTATAAGGCGAATAATAAGGGGAGATATTATCCTTAATACTATAACGATAGAGGTAAGATAGGAACTAGAGGAAGTTATAAAATAGGTAAAGAGCGTAGACCCGTCCGTAAGAATCCTTAGGTAAATATACCTAATTAGGGTATATAGCGTATATAAGGATACGGTCGACGACACGAACTAGGCGAGTACTATTAAGATCCTTAAGAGGGATAATACTGGATTATACCTTAGCCTTAAACTTATAAGCATTTAATAGCTAAGATTCGCGTTAGAACTAGACTAATACGGTAGGAAAAAGAGATACTCTTCGCTCGTAATTAAGGTAGCGGGACTAGATATTATAAATAGGCTAATTATAGAAGGGCTCCTAGAGAGTAGTTAACTCTACTACTACGAAATATAGATACGGTCCGCGGACTTAAAGTAGTACTTTAACTACTAATAATATAGATATATATCCGCGGTATATAAAAATGGAACCAAATATAGTAACTATACGGGCCCCTACTAGACCTACGAGTATAGCGCCTACTACCTAAAAGAGGCGAAATGCGCGGTATACGAGGGTAGGCACGTATTAAGGAGTAAAGAATATAGTATTCGCTAGAAGGAAACACACCGTATATAATAGAAGATATAAGGAAAACCTAGGTAGTACACGGTACTACCTAAGTCACCGACCTAACCTATAGTAGAAAGGAGCTAGAAGGGTTATATAAATGCGGAGGGGTTCCAGATTATAGGCCCGATAAGAGGGAAACTAAAGAGGAAAGTACTCGGTAACGCCGTAATAAACGTATAAGGGGTACCTTAAGTACTAAGGAAGGTAGGGAGGCCGAAGAAGATTAGTATCGCTAAATAAGGGTAGAAGGCCTTATTACTACCGAGTAGCTAGGTAATACAAGAGCTAACGGCCGATAAAGAGAACTAGGGGCTAGGAGTAGGGTATTAAATAAAAGTCGACCTAGAGACCTCTAATAAATTATAAACTAAATCTTAGGATCTTATAATATAATATTAATAGATAATTAAAGGTTATACTCCCCCTCCTAGAGGATAACGAGGTTAAGGAATTCGATATAATTATAATCTAAGAGCTAAGCTAGAATCTAGTAACCTAGACCTTATATAATAGTAATGCTAGTAGGTTCTACCTAGTATATAGAAGCGGATAGGACACGCGTATATGCTTTTATATTAATAAAAAGGTTGATATAGATAGCTAGGAGGCTATCTACTATAGTAAAGACCTATATTCCTTACGGATCGATATTAAGTCAGGCGAGGGAGCTACGGCTAAGACGGCATAGATCTATAATATATATAACCCCTCCTCTCCTATACTAAAGTCCCTTAAAGGACCGTCGACCCTACTAGACTTAGAACGGGTACTATAGATAGATAAGGAGTAGGTCGTAGTCGGAGACTTTAACCTCTACTACCTATTATAGAATAGCCTAGGAAGGTACTCTTACCACGTTATAGCCGATAAATTGCTAGACTATACTACTAAGAAAGGAATAAGTCTTAGTACGCCCGAAGGAACCGTTATATAAAGGAGCTAAGGACTCTAGAGCGCTATTAACCTAACGTTCTTTACGGAAGGGGCCTATTACGCGATAAGCTCGTATAGGGTTAGAGAGGACCTCTATTATAGATTAGACTATTAGCTAATAGTAACGGAGCTAGAGTAGTCCTAGAAGGAGACGCCTACCCGTATAAGGAGGGTATAGAAGAAACTAGAGGACGAGACGGTTAAAGAAGATATTAGGAAAGGCCTTAGTATACTAAACCGAGCCCTTAGAAAACTAGTATTAATAGTACCTACTAATATTAATTAATACACGGGGAAGCTAATAATAGGGCTCCTAGAGATTATTAAAATCACCGTCTTAATTACCTAGCCAAGCCTAGAGGCTAAGTTATACTAGAACTATAGTTATACTAAGACTACGAAGGAAGTAAGGGCCCGTCTTAAAGAATACTACCGCGGAAGGAGTATATATACTAAGGAAGTATTAAAAGAGGCTAAATATATAAAGGTATAAATGATCTATAAGGCTAAAGTACTCGCGTTCCGAGAATGCGTCTATAAGGTATCCTTAAAACCTACGGGGGTATAGAGGCTAGCTAGATAGGGTCGGTAAAAGAGTAGGAAGCTAAAAGGGCTTCCTTAGTTCCTAGCGATAAGGGATAGAATAGAGGGAAAGGTTATAGACTTTAATAGTAAGGTAGAAGCGTTAAGGAGGACCCTCTTCCCCCCGCCTCCCTAGGTAGACCTAGGGGATATCGCGACGGTAAGGTACCTAGCGCTAATAGAGCTCCTACACGTAGTTATAGTACGCGAGGTAAGTAAGGCGATCTGGAACCTAGCCGTAGATAAGGCCCTAGGGAGAATAGGGATCCCGAACCGATTCCTAAGGTTACTAATAGGAGAACCGATTATAAGCGCTATCGTACACTTGTTTCAGGCTTATATAGAGGCGGGCTATTACCCTACCTAGTTTAAAAAGGTAAATATAGTAATTCTAAAGAAACTAGCGAAGAAGGATTACTTAGAACCTAAATCATATAGGCTAATTATACTCCTCGACACGCTAGGAAAAGTATTAGAGACGGTAGTCTTAAGGAAGCTTAGTAACCTTACGGAGAAACACCACCTGCTCCTACTATAATAGATAGGAGTACGAAGGAAACGCTTAATTAAGACGGCCCTTAAGGCCTTAACGGATGTAGTTTATACGGTATAAAACTATAATAAAAGAGGTAATAAGAGAAAGGTAGCTAGCCTACTATCTCTTAACGTAGTAGGCGCCTTCGATAATATTTCCTATAAGAGGCTCCTTTATAACTTATAGATAAGAAGAACGCCGGCCTTTATTACTAAGTAGGTCGCGAGTTTCCTATTAGACAGGAAGATATCGATTACCTTAGGAGGTAGGACTAGCGAATTAGAAGAGGTTGAAATAGGGATCCCCTAGGGCTTACTAATTTCACTAGTACTATTCCTATTCTTTAACGCACCGCTCCTCGAAGAATATACTAAGACTAGGCTCCTGATATAGGTTAGAGGCTTTATTAATAACGTCTACTTACTAGCGTATAGCGAATCTACTAAGGCTAACTATAAGTACCTAGAGAAGGTACACGAAATATACCTATACTAGGCGCGTACTTATAAGGCGACGTTTACCCCCTAGAAATACGAGCTAATATACCTATTACGGACCCTAAAGAAATTTAATATAAAGATAGTAATTAACTTTAATAACGTGGTAATTAAACTAGGATTAAGCTTACGAGTCTTAGGTCTTTATATCGACTTAAAACTGCGCTAGGGCCCCTATATTACCTAGCTGAAAGCGAGGGCAGCTACCTAGACTAGAGCTATCAGCTATATAGCGGGGTCGACGTGGGGAGTAACCCTAGAGAAGTGTAGACTAGTATATAGTATAGTAGTAAGACTGATACTAACGTTTACTACCCCGATCTAGTACTAGCCTAAAGGTATAAGTGAAGCGTTAAAAACGCCCGCAAGAATACTAGCGGTGATTTAGAACTAGTGCCTTAAAACGGTACTAGGGGCCTATAAGGCCACCCCGGTTTAAGTTCTTAAGGCGGAGGTAGTAATTATACTAATAGACTAGTACCTTAATAGGCTAGTTATATGATACTAAGTATCAAGAGGGGCTAACTCTATAATAATAAATGGAAACAGGATAATTTAGAATAGGCTCTACCGGCGGAGGAGGCGTGACCTACTACCTACTCCAACCTAGGAGAAGGAGAGGTAGGCCCTCGACTCCTTAGGCTACGACTATTAGAATAAGGCGGCCACGGCTACTAGGAAGAAATAGGGCTATACCTTAAGTACTAAAACCGAGGAATACTAGAGTACTAGGGTAATCGACGAGAACGTAAAGTACTAGGTACGGCGACGTTAGATCGACAGGTAGGAGAAGTATAAGGTAGGCCTTTAGGGCCAGCTAATATCCCCCGTTTAGTAAGGGGGCCTATTTAATAATCGGCTCGATTACTACTATATACTACGGAAAGTAGAAAGCTTAATAGCGACCTAGCTTTAAAGCGGAAAGATCGGCCTAAACTACTTCCTCTACCGTATATATATCCTAATAGTAGATAGCGGCGAATACTTATACGGGTAGAGGAAGTAAGATATAAAATATATTCTCTTTTTCTACCCTAAATTCAGGGAAGCCCGGCGGCGGCTTTTTACGGAGGCTGGTACAACCGATACTTAAAGGATACTAACCGAAGTAATAGGTATTAGAGTAGCGGTATAATAGATAGTAGAGACTAGAGTAATCGCATCCTTCTCGCTAGTAGGGGAGTAACTAGTAAGGTCGAGGCTCCTACGGGGTATCGAGCAGGAAATCCCCGCAAGGAAAAAGAGGAAGAAGAAGAAGAAGAAGAAAAATGCGGGGGCTAAAGGGGTAATAACCGCCCTAAGACTAGCCGCGTAAATCTAACTATCTTACTTACTCTACCGGCTATAAAGCGGTAGTTTAGACTATAATATACTAATATATAAGACTAGAAGTACGTGTAAGTTCCTACCGTAGTATTAGGAGCCTAGCGGTACTACCGTAAGGCTAACGATTAGTGGAAGGGTACGGATAAGAGGGAGTTTTTAACTAGTAATAGTTTCTCTAGCGGCTAACGAGTATATTCGGTGCTCGGGGGTAAAATTATAAGGAATACCCTTATAAGCAACGTAGTAGTAGCTTAAGTAGGCGTATAAATTAATTAATTAAAGTAATATAATTAAGTAGCTCTATATATTAGAAGAGGAGCTCCCTAGAGAGCTTAATATCCTTATATAACTTAAGAGGTTTAATATAAGGCTTTAAAGAAAGGCTATTAACTAGTTAGCTTATATACTAAAGGTAGCTAAGATCCTTAGTAAAGAAGGAATTAATTATAAAAATAAAGAAGATAAAGAGACTATTATTACCTTACTTAAAGAAGAATTCCTTAGAGAAGCTTAAAATATTAAGTTTAATATTAATATAATATATTAAATTAAGGTACTTTATTAGAGTTATAATAAGGGCTTAAAGGCTTACTTTAAGTATACGGAATAACTTATAAAGATAATAGGAGGTAGAGACTAAGTAGAAGAGATAGGCTCTAATATATTAAGTATACTAGAAAAGTATTAGCTTATTAATATAATTTATAAATAGATCTTTAGCCTTATAAACTAAAATTTATAACTTAGAATATTAGAATATAAGTTAGAAATAAATAGGTTATTATATAAAATATTTAAGAAAGCTTAGGTATATATAAAAATCCTATTTACGCTTAAAGATTTTATAGTAAAGAACTATTAATAGTATAAGCTAGAGGAATTTAAAGTATTCTATATAATAGTAGTAGTAAATAATAGTAATATAATCTAAGTATTTATATTTATAATAACTAGGCCTTAATATTAAGATTAAAATAGAGTTTTATAAGATATAGTATTTTACCCTTAAAATAATAACTACTTAGGCTAATTAATAGTAAACTTAAATATATACTTTAAATAAGAGGAAGGTAATTATAATATAATAAGAGTTCCTCTTAAAGTATATAATAACTTATAACTAATAGTAGCTCTTTTAAAGTAAGTAATAGTACTATTAATAGTAGGTACTAGAAATAGCTTTAAGCTAAATTCTTAATTTAATCCCTAATTATTATTAGGGTAGTAACCCCTATAAAATTATAAGACTAGAAGTAGATATAGCCTATAAAATTTATATAAAAACCCTAGATAATAGGATAGAAATTAAAGGCTACTTATAAGGCTAAGAAATAATTTTCTATAAGGTAGTAGGTTAATATAAATAAGGGATATTTACCTAGAGTTTATTTCAAATAAATTATATAATTAAAAGATATTAGTAAACTTATAAGTAAATAGCTTAAAGTTATAAGAACCTTAGAAGTATAGTAATAAAAAGTTATACCTAAAATATAGTAAACTTAGATATACTAGTCTAGAGTATATAAATCCCCCTCTATTAAGAGAGGAATAGTACTAGATTAAAAGGGAACTAGAAGATTATTAAGTAAAGTAAAAGGCTTATAAAAAAATAAAGGAGGTATAAGCTAATCTATTCTATCTTCCTACCTAATATCTTATATAATATCTTATATAATAAAGTTATAATATTAATAATAGGTCTTATTAGGAAGTTATAAAGTAGGTACTATTATTATAAAATAATATTATTTTATACCTTATCTTATTAGGAAAAGTACTAGAAGTTCTAGACCTAAGAATTAAAGAACTAGAAGAAGAGGGGAATTCTTAGATATCCTATTATAATTTAATATTTAAAGATATTAAGCTAATAGGTTACTTAATAAATTTAAATACTCTAATATTTAAATAGTTTAATAATAATACTCTTAAAGTATATAATGCCTAGTTAGGCGTAAAGAGAAGGAAGAATAATAAGCTTAAAGAGGAAGGGTTACTATTACTAGTAATTAAAGGGAAAACTTAAAGAAAGAGAACTTTTATAAAAAAAATAGGAGTTAAGAAAGAATTATTAATAATTTATAAATTGATTAAAAAACTTTAATTAGATATTAATTAAATATTAGTAAATATAATAATATTACTATTAATAATTTATATATTATAAATCTTACTATTCTTTTAAAAAGAGTTATATAGACTTAATTAGGCCCTTAAGAAAAAGGGGAAAAAGAAAATATTTAAAGACCTAGATATTAATATTAGGGTAATAAAAATATCTATAATATAGTATATTAATAAAAAGAGTAGGTCTATATTCCTAGGGAATAGAAGTATAGGTTTATATTATATACTATTAAAGACTTTATAATAATAGTTTTATAAGATTATATATAAGAAGATAATAGTATAAGCTATAAATATAATTATTTAAAAGATAAGTAGAAAAAGGATACTTATTCTTATATAACGCGTTAAGGTAGATTAAGAATCTAATATAATTATTATAAACTTATTGTTAATATTAACTATATATTTACCTATCTATTCTATCTTAGAGTTTAGAAGTAAAAGGGTTATTATATTAATAGTAAATAATAAAGATAGTAAACTTAGATATTAAATATATTTCTAGCTTAGTATAACTAGAATTAAGAGGGAGTAATAGGTATTTATCTCCTTAATAGATAATCCTAGTATTACTATCCTACTTAGGCTCCCCTAGCTCTAGTTAATAGATACTAAGATAGGTATTATAAAGGGCGAGTTAGATCTAGGTAATATAAAGAAGTATAAGATAGTAAAAAGGATTTATCTTATTAAAATTAAGACTATCTTAATAATAATAGAAATTACCCTAGAAAAGTATTAACCTTTAAAGCTAATAATAGAAGATATTATTAAAGGTAATAAGATTATTAATTTATATACTTCTAATAATAACTTAGAGAGTCTCTTAAAGGAGTCTAATAATAAGAGTAGTAATAAAGATTTTAAATTAAAATCTAATAATAGAGTTAAAAAGTTAGGAAATTAGAGTATCTCTAAAATAATATTAAAAACCTAAGGAATAAGGAATAAAGTAGATCTACTTATACCTCCCCTTAGATATTAAAGCTTTAAGAGGAATACTTTAATAAATATATAAATAAAGGTAGAATATATAATAGCTTTTAAGTCTATTATATAAATATTAAAATATAGATAGTATTTTAAGAAATATTAAAATATAGATATATCTCCTAGGATATAAAGTATATATATTTACTCTATTAGAATAAAGATAAATATATAGAGAGGTATAAAGTTACCCTTATAACTTATAATAATATAGTTTTATATAATAATAAGGGGAATTTAAGGTTTCTTATAAGTTAATAGGTAATCTATTAACCTATTAATTATATAGAAAGTTTTAAATTACTCCTTAAATAAGTAAGAGATAAAGGAATTATATTTAGGGAAGTAATCCCTAGTAATAACGCTAAGTTATAGCTATTATAACTAATCTAGATATATAGAGATATTAATATTAAGGAGGTTAAGGAGATCCTAGTAACTAATTTAATAATATATAAGATTATACCCCGTAATAAATTAAAGTTATATAAGGCTCTCTGAAAATATTTTATAAATAATAAAGGATAATAGCTATAAAAGATAGTAGAGTAAGGTATAAAAGTAGGTTATTATAAGAGGTATATAATAGTAAATAGAAGGGTATCTTAATAAAATACTAGAGCTATTAGACTAACTATCGAGTCGGGTTTTAGTACTATAAATTAGTACTAACCCGAATACTTAGTACCTACTTCTAGTACTAACCTGAAAAGCCCTCGGTACCTTAGTAAGTTAGGTTAGACTAACCTAACTTATTAAGGTATCGCTAAGAAGCTAAGCCGCTAATAAATTAGTAAAGGACTAATATAGTTTCCTTATAAGATAAATTTAAATACTTTAATATTATTAGGATTTGTCTTATACCTAATATTTATTACTTATTATTCTATATAATATAATAGTTTATATTACTATTTTATATTACTCTTAATTCTCTCGCTATTAGCGCCTAGAATATATTAGTCCCTTTAAGTCCTTTAAGAGTATTAAGTTTTATAGGCCTTAGTAATAAAGCTATTTAATTAGAATTTAATAATCTTAATATAAATAATTTTATATCTAGTAGTCTTCGTCCTAGTTAATTTATAAGTTAGGTTAGATAGGGTATATTAGATAACTCCTTTTAAGAAAAGAAAGTACTTCTCTAGAATACTATTAAAATTATTAAGGAAGATTTCCTAGACTTAATTCTAATAAAGAATAGTAAATTTATTAAATAGAGTTAGTATATTAAAGTCCGGTTTAAAGTATAATAGTAGTAAACTACTATTAATTAAAGTATTAAAATAAAGTCTAGTACTAAAATTAAGGATCTACTCTAGATTAAGAAGACTATATTAGGTAAATAAGCTAATATTTAGGATAACTTTATCTAAATTACTTTAATAGTTAAGGGATTATTAAAGATTACTTATAAGAAGTATAATAGAATTCTAGACCACCTAATAGCTACTAGTAATTTAAGTATATTTAATATAAGGAAATATTTTAAAATAAATAAATACTTTCTTTATAAGCGGTTTAACCTATTATTATAAATAGAACTTTCTTTAAGTCAGGTATATTATTTATAGTAATATAAATTAGTAATATAAAACTAATTATTTAAGGATAACTTTAGAAGAAAAGTAATACTAGGTTTTCTACTAACTTTTATTAAGAGAAGTAGAATAAATAGTTATATTAATACTTTCTTACCTTAAACTAGTCTTTCTAGACTACTAACTAACTAGAGTTTTAGTAATTATTATTAATAGCTTATCTAGATTTAACCCTAGTCTATTATACTAAATTATAGAGTATAATCTTTTTAGATTTTAAAGGAATATATATAAAAATTAAAGTAGATCTAGAATATCCTTAATATATTTCTCTTATATTAAATACCTAGTCTAGTCCCTAAAAGGTCGCCTACCTTAGAGTACTAGTCTACTAGGTTAATATTAATTTTTAATATTAGGAATATCTTATTACTTTTACGCTACTTAATATCTAGTATTCTAGGTATTTACTTATAATAGAAATAATAAAGATATTAACCCTTTATAGAATTAAAGATAAGCTTTTTAGGGTTATTACTAATAATACTAATAATAATAGAACCTTAAAAGATAAACTAAAGAAATCTCTAGCTTAGTAAGATATCTAATAAAATAAATTATAAAACTCTATTCCCTATATAACTTATATCTTTAACCTTATAATATAAGACTTTATTAAAGCCCTAGACTTAGAAGCTTTAAATAATATTATAATACTACTAGAGGATACTTAAGTTAAAGATATCTAAGTAAGTATAAGTCTATTAACTATTATTAAGAAGGTATAGTATTATAAGGGTAATATAAATAGGTAATATACTTACTAATATTTTAAATAGATCCACGCTCTTATAATAGTAATTAACTTATCTCCTTAATAAAAGCTTTATTTTTTATAGCTATAAGAAAACTCTAGTAGAAGACCTTAAAAACTTATATAAGATATTTATATTTATTAGAATTCTACGTACTTAATACTTTATTATATATATTAGCTACGTGACTTTATTAATACTTAGGTAGATAAAAATATAACTAATCTAAAAATTAATATAATTAGCCTTAGTAAATATAAATAGTTAATTATATTACTACTTAGTAATATATTAAATCCTATCTATTAACTTACCTTAATAGTTTCTCAGATAATAAATATAGGTATATATTTAGAATTCTAATTATATAATACTCTTTTTAAATATTTTAATAGTACTAAAATAATAATATATAATAGTAGGATTATTAGTAAAGTAAGTATTATTTATATTTATAAAGTAGCCTTAATAAAACTCGCTAAGTATTATTCTAGAATAGAAGGTAAAGGCGGATTAATATATAACCTTACTAATATTCTAGACCCTTTTATAAAACTAAGTCTATATAAAACTTAAGATAAATAAGAGGAGTTAAATAATAAAAATACTTTAACCTCTTATAAAGAGAGGTATAAGAATAAATTTACTAACTACTTTTATAAGTATTATAAGATATTATTAGTTATTAGAAGGACTAATATATAAGATATATAAAATATTAATAAGGTAATATAATATAGTAATATATTTAAATTTATATTAACTAGTAATAGCTTTTAATAAGAGTAAAGAGAAGCCTATTTTAATATTTAAATTATAAGTCTTTATTATAAAGCGAAGCTATTTAATACTTTTATTCTAAAAGTCTATTAGAGGATATTCTTATATAGGAGTACTAGAAGGATAATACTTTAACTTATCTAAATCTAATATAAATAGCTAAGGATATCCTTTTATATTTAATATTATTTATAGGTATTAAGAGAGTTTTTAGTCTTACTTAAAGAGTATATTTATAGGATTATATATAGTTAAAGCTAGAGTCTACGGAATAAGTAATACTTTTAAAGTATTATAATTATACTATAGGTTTAAACCTTAAAGAAGCTCTTACTAAACCCTAGGATATTCTTTAAAGGGAAGAAGATACTAATTAAAGTATTAATAAAGGTAAAGATCCTTTTAAGTTAGAATTAGTATATATCTTAAGATAAATAGATTAATAGTTATTATTTTAAAGTTATCTAATAATTAGGTAGTATATTTAAAAAGTAGGTTTAATTTCTATATATATATATAAAGGTAATATAAGAAGGTAATATAATTCTTTATCTTACTAAGAGTATTATAATATTAAGAGTATTATAATATTAGGAGCGCTATAATACTAGGAGCGCCGTAATATTAGGAGTATTATACTATCCTAGACCTACCCTCTACTCTTAATACTATAAAACTATTACTACCCTTAAGTACTAAATAGTATAATACTAAAGCTCCCTATTAATTCCTTTATAAGCTTTAGATCCCTCTATATAATAGTAATATATTTAGTATAAATATAAAGTAGATTTAAATCTATATTATAAAATATATTAGTAAGTAATTATTATAAGGATTAAATAGTAATATAAAATAGTAATATACTTACTTAAAAGAAAAGATATTATAAATACTTTTATAATATCTTATAATATATTTAAAGCTAAACTTTGGATTTAATATAAGTCTATACTAACTCTTATAATATCTATTATAACCTCCCTTATAATATAATTAAATAGTAGCTTTAAGATAAGGTTATTAATAGACTTTTAGTATTATCTTATCTCCCTTAAAGCTTTAAGACTTAAGTTAACCTTATACTTTTATCTTTATATTATTAGTTTAAGTATTAATAACTATAAAGGATTAGCTAATTATATTTTAATATATTACCTATTTATATTACCTTTCCCTTCCTATATAATAGCTTATTTACTCCCCTACCTTATAAGGGTTTACCCCCTCTACCTAGTAATTTTAGTATTTTATTACCTAATTATACTATCTACCTATTAATATATAAAGTAAGAAATATATTATAAAATAACTAGAAAATGCCTATAAAAATTCAAGATTTTTACTTAGGAAAAGTATACTTAAAAGTATAATTCTTTTATTTATTAGTAAGTAATAATAGTTATAAGGTAAATTTAAGTCTAAATATAATAGGTATTCGTACGAACTTTTATAGATACTAAGCTCCCCCTTAAGTATTATAGGAGATATAGGGTAAATATTACTAAAAATATTAATTTTAGATCTAAGGGATTATTTATAATAGTTACCTAGTACTAGAGTATTAATAAATAGTTATTAGGCCTACCTATATTATAACTCTACCGTAATATTACTATTTAGGAGTAATAGGGTATAACTAAGTATACTATTATTAGACGACTTATTATATTAGTTATTATTAGGAAAAGATGTTATTATTATTAAGATAGAAGTATTAAAAGACTAACGCTATCTACTAAGTACCTAATTAACTACGGGATATCTAGTATAATAATATTTTATATAATTAATAACTTCTATACTACTAGACTATTTAACGTAATTCTTAAATCGTTATACCCCTTATATTATAATGTATCTTTTATACTCTTATAATAACTACTAATAGTTATACTAGATTTATCGCGTTAATATAGAGGAATCTATTAGATATAGGAGTTTATACGGCCTAGTATTTATCCGGCCCTCTAAAGTTTAACCGGCGGTATTTAATAAACTAAATAGTAGAATAGCTTACTTTTATTATTAGAAAGTCTAATATTATAGTCTAATATAAAAATATAAAAATATAACTAAGTATAGTATTAGGCCGTTTTTATACTTCTAATATTATAATTAGTATTCTTATAGGCTGCTAAGTAGCTATTAATAGGATCTAGGTATTAATAATAAGTTATAACTAATATACTAAGGGTAGTCTACTTATTATCTAATAGTACCTACTTATATATAATATTTCTTATTATTCGGCTAGATATATATTTAGGAGTTTTAGGCCTAATAATATAGAGGTTTCCCTATCTTATTACCCGCGATAGAGCTACGTATAGCTAATTATAACTAAAAGTAGGCCTAGTCTATAAGTTAATACCTACGTACTTTATTAATTAGCCTTATAATTTATTAATAGTTATAGTAAATACTAGTTAGATAGGGTACTACTTATAGATAAAGGGGGTAGGAATCCGCCTATTATTTTCTTTAAATTATAATAGCGTCTTAAATAGTATTACCTTCTCGCCGTTATAAGTACCGCTTATAATCTCCCCCTTAAAGATATACTTACTATATCTCGTTACTTATAATCAGGTCCTATTATATAGATATAGCGGATTAAGGTTCCTTAGTAGTATAACTAGTACGCCCAGCTTAACGTATAACTTATAAGATAGTAGGGAGGGTTTATAGAACCTATAAAGGTATTTAGGGGGGAAGAGTTTATTATCTTCTTCTAATATAGTATAATTAATACTCTAGTATATTATTATATTACTAGGGATACGTGATATTATCTTAGTATTAATACTAGTAACGTCTTTATTAGTAATAGCGAGAATAGCCCGTTTTAATAGATAAACCCTCTAAGAGATATTTATCCTATATTAGTATAGATATTCTTAACTAAATTATTAATAGTATTTCCTAGGGTATAATTATTACGAGTCGACCCTAAGGTTATACTAGTTATTATAGTTACGAGTATTACCTCCTAATAGGGTTAGCGTCTTAGCGGCGGCTATATATTCTCTTACTTACTCTATAGATTTATCTCCTTAGATTTATTCTCTTAGTTACTAAATTACTATGACTCGCTCTAGTTACATCCTAATATTAGAATAAATCTCTTTACTATATCGCTCGTACATATCGAACGAGCTTAAAGAAATTGATTAAGGAAATAGGAGTACTAACGCGTCCTTAAGTCCTTGGTATTAGAACCCTAGTATCGGTTCCCTACTTATAACATCGGTCGACTACGAGTATACGATGATATAGGCTACTAAAGGAAGTAGGCTTATTACCTTATAAGAAAGTAGAAGGACTACCTAAGTATAGAGTTAGTACCTGGAGTATACGGAGCTATTACTTACCTAATATATAAACATTTATTAAATATACTTCTTAGTTAAACGCAGTTAATTTACCTCGTTTAAGCTCTATACCTATCTAACTAATTAAAATAGTTAATTAATAAACTAACCCTTATCCTCCTAATAATCCGGAAACTATATCGACCGGAGACGTAGAATACCCGGATTTAAAAGATCGTCTTAAGCGGTTAGGACGCGATACGAGATACTCTCGACTATCTATCCTAGGCAATAACCTACCTAGTAGTAATACCGACGCTAGGGACGCCTAGTAAATTAAGACCATCGGTTAACTATAATTCTAGGCGGAATAAGACCCTATAAACGTACTTAATATGCTTGAGACGCTTAGGGAATAGCGAGACTTAGGTCTTCAGGTAAATAAGCTCTTCTACTAAACTATAGAAGATAATATTAATCTATAAGCCCGAATTAATTAAACCTAGTATAGCCCTCGTCTACCTACCTCCCTAATAGCGGCCCCTTTAAACCCTTTAATAACTAAATAACTTCTATAATAATAGATTTTAGAACTATAAGCCTCTAAAGTAGTAAGAGATTAAGTAATATAGAACCTACGCGAAACGTCGTATTCCTCGAGTTAGGATACCTTTAATAAACTGGAAAAGATTTTAATACCTCCTATACTAATAGACGGTAAGGAGCTTATATAGGAAACTTAGAAGCTTTATATTAGTAATAAATTAGCTACTAGGAACTTCTAAGACGAACTATATAAGGTTACCTACGTTTATAATAGGACGGGCGGTAAAGCCGCTATAATCCTTAAGCCTAGGCGTGATATTCTAGGAGGACATCCCTTCTCTATAGTTCTCGAGGCCCTGAGGGAGTTAGAACCGTACTTCTCCGACCCTAATAAGAAGAGGAAGGTTAAACGGCAGTATAACGACCTTATATAAGGTAACTAGCGTGCCGTAGACCTTATTATAACAGCTTAACTCTATGCCGTCACCCTAGGTCTCGACTCCTCTCGACTACTTAAGGAGTTACCTAAGAAATTTAATTACTATATTAAGGACTTACTAGATTATCTCGGTTCTAAATTCTAGTCTTTTAAGGAAATAAAAGCGTACGTTATTTAAATTAACGACGCTCGTTATTATTCTCGTAAAGAGAGAGACCGTGGAAAGGAGACCGATCATCCTAGACGTTCGCTATTTAAGAAAACTTCCCTAGTTCCCGTTATCCCCGTAAAGTACTCTACTCCTTTCCGCCGCGTAGAACGTTCCCCTAAGGGTATACTTGGTATAACCGAAGGCCTTACCTATTATAACTATAGTACTAAGGGCTATACCTCCTGTACCTATCCTTAAAAGCCTACTTGTAATAGGAAAGTCAGCGCCTTTAAAGCTATATATAAATCTAAAGAGGAGGAAGGCTATATCCTCTATAAATCTAGTACTTCTAGAGGTGACTTAGAGTCGGAAAACGAGAGACCCTCTTTAAAGTTACGGTAGGGGGTGAGATCTTATTACTATATAATATAGACTCTTTTTATAAAGAAGCTATCTTTACGAATCGTCTATTCCTAGTCCCTGGTACCCTTAGCTATTAGGAAGATAAATACCAGCTCGATTTCCTAGTAGATACGGGAGCGACAGGTTATGCTTTTATTAATAAGGCCCTTATACCGGTTATTTATAACGCGCTTAGTCTCGATCCTTTACTATTAGCTAAACCTAAGCGGATTCGGGGATTTAAGGGGTAGTTAGGAAGAAGCCTATAATACACGCTATCTACCCGACCCTTTAACTAGACGGTTACACCGAATCAACTTTACTAATACTTATAACCGACTTAGATTCCTACTTAGCTATCCTAGGGAAGCCCTAGATGAAAAAGGCTAGCTGCCTATTAGATATAAGAAACGATTCTATTATCTAGCCTGATAAGCTCGCTTCTACGCCTAAGTTAGAGGTAAGTAGACGCCTAACGGAAGTAGCTGTATATCCTATTCCGTTTACCTTAAAGTCGACTCTAAGTCCTGTTAAACCTAGTATAATATATATCCTAAAAGCTCTACCGAAGTTACTTCGTCGTCCTACGCCGGAAAAAGAGGATGCTCCTTTTAATATATATAGTATTAGAGCATATGCTTTTAGACTTTTAGCTAAGAGAGCGAAGTAAGATAGTACCCACGTTTTTACTACCTCTATAAAAGAGATAGATAATAAGCTAGCTCTCTACCGGAACCTATAGGTAGAGTTACTAGACCTGTCGTCCGTGGAAGCGTCTATAACTAATCTTGAGGACGTAAAGAAGACGTTACTAAAGGAATACTACGACTTCCTAGACGTGTTTAACCGATCAGAAGCTAATAAGCTACCCCCGTACCGTCCTTCCAATTACAAGATTAAGATCGTTAGAAACTAATCTCCTCTATAAAGTCGAGCCTATAAGATATCGCCATTCAAGTTAACTAAGGTCAAGGAATACCTAACTAAAAACTTGTCTAAGGGTTTTATTACTCCTAGTTAAGCTTTATACTCGTCCCCCGTCCTATTCGCTCTAAAAGTAAACGGGGACTTACGTTTCTATATTAACTACCGTAAGCTAAACGCCTTAACTAAACGGAATTAGTACCTCCTACCCTTAATCGACGAAGTTATCGGTAAGATTAGGGGATACTCGCACCTTATATAATTAGATATTATCTCAGCCTTTAATAAAATTAGAATAGACCCTAATAGCGAGGACTATACGACGTTTACTACGACTTTAAGCTAGTATAAGTACCGAGTCCTCCCTTTCAGATTAATAAATAGCCCTAGTACTTTCTAGTAATATATTAACGATATGTTATAGGAGTTTCTAAATAAATTCTACTAGGCCTACCTAGATAATATCCTTATCTATAGTAAATCTCGTTCTACGCACTAAAAGCACGTTAGACAAGTACTAGAATGCCTCTATAAAGCCGGATTACAGGTGGATATTAAGAAGTATGAATTCGACGTTAAAGAGACGGTTTTCCTCGGTATTATAGTCTTAGGTGAAGGTCTTCGTATAGAACCTAAGAAGATCGAAGCTATAGTTAAATAGGCTATCCCTATAAACCTTACTAAAACTTAGGCCTTTATAAGGTTCGCGAATTTCTATTAATATTTTATTTAAGAGTTCTTAAAGTTAGCTAAACCTCTCGTTTATTTAACGAAAAAGGATATACCGTTCGTCTAGAGCGAGGCTTATCAAGCTACCTTCCAAGCCCTTAAAGATCATGTGGTATTAGCCCTAGTACTTCGCCATTTTAACCCGAACCGCTAGTCGATCCTAGAGACGGACGCATCGGACTAGGTAACCGGCGGGATCCTATCCTAGTATAACGACGAAGGTGTTTTATATCCCGTAGCCTTCTATAGTAAGAATATAGTCCCAGCCGAATATAACTATTATATCTACGATAAGGAACTTCTAGCGATTATTTAATACTTTAAATACTAGCGCCCTAAGTTAGAATATACGGATCTCCCTATTTAAATCTTTATAGATTATTAAGCCCTAAAGACCTTTATAAAGAATAAGTAGTTGACTCGCCGTTAGGCTCGATATCTAGATCTACTTACTAAATTTAACTTCTAGATTATCTTCCGATCGGGTAAGTAGAATACTAAAGTAGATACTTTAACTAGGAGGGCTAATTCCCGCCCCGTAGATAATTAGGATGAACGTTATAAATATTAATACTAGATAATCCTTACTCCCGACCGTATTAAAATCCGCCTAGGTGACGCCGAGGAAATATTATTCGATCGGGTATTAACCGCTAGTAAAGCTAGTAACGACTTTTAAGAATTCGTCTAAGCTATCTCTAAGGGCGAGAAGCGTTATAAAGGTATAGGTTTAGAAGATTATCGAGTAGTAGACGGGACCCTATTTAAGAAGGGACTCCTCTAGGTTCTAGAAGATTAACGTACTAAAGTAATTTAAGAAGTATATAATTAACTATCTACGGGTTACGTAGGCTTAGCCTAAACCCTAGATATGCTTAAAAGATACTTCTACTAGCTAGGATACTTAAGCGACGTCCGCCGTTATATTCGTAATTATTACCCTTATTAATAAAGTAAAGCACCTTATAATAAAGCTAATAGTCTCTTATAGCTATTACCTATCCCTGATTAACGCTAGCAAGATATCGCCATGGAATTTATTACAGGCTTGCCGGACTTAGAAGGCTATAATACTATCTATACCGTTATTAACCGTTTAATAAAGGAACGTTACTATATTCCCTACTACTAGGGCGACGGACGACTATTAGTAGAAGAGCTTATTTAGATTATAATCTAGAACGTCTTCCGCCTTTATAGGCTTCCGAGCTCTATTATATTAGATTAAGACCCCAGGTTTATTTCTAATATATGGTAATTACTATATCAACGACTTTGTATTAGAGCTAATATCTCCACCGCTTACTACCTGGAAATAGACGGATAAATTAAAAGGGCTAATTAAGACGTTAAGTAGGGGCTCCGGAAGTACGTTATATATATACAGGACGACTAGGTAAAGTAGTTACCTATTATTAAATTCAGCGATAATAATAACACCTCTTCTACTAGCTTAATAATACCCTTCTATACGAATAAGGGATTCTACCCCCGTATATCTTTCGGCCCCGATACTTCTATATACTCGTTAACTAGGGCTCGTCTAGAGGCGTTTAAGGCCGAGGACATAAGCTAACGTATATAGGAACTACTAGATTACGGTAGGTCTAACCTTAAAGTTACTTAGGAGCGAATAAAGGATTAAGTAGATAAATATCGGCGGGATATATCTTATAATATCGGCGATATAGTATAGGTTTTATTAAAGGATATAAAGACAAGCCGTCTATTTAAGTCCCTTAAGGACTAAATACTAGGCCCCTATAAAATTATTAAGAAGATTAGGACGTCCTACCGGCTAGAGCTTCCCCTAAGCATAAAACGAAGTAAAGGTTTCCACGTTTTAAAGCTACGACCTTTAGCGAACGATCCTTTACCTAGCTAAAAATACCCTCTATTAAATCTAGTAACTATTAACGACGAGAACGAATTTACCGTTAATAATATCCTATCTTCACGGCGTAAGCCCCGTACTCGACGCCTATAGTTTAAGGTGAAATGGAAGGGCTACGACCGCGACGATAGATAGTACTACGTAGACGCTAGTAAGTTTAATAACGCTAAGGATCTAGTAGAGGAATTCTATAAGCGTTACCTACGGATAGTTAAGTAATAGGTTTTATAGAAGTTTAATAGACGGGGCACGTTCTAATTAGCTTAGGACGAGCCTTTTCTAGAGGGGGGGGTAATATTACGAGTCGACCCTAAGGTTATACTAGTTATTATAGTTACGAGTATTACCTCCTAATAGGGTTAGCGTCTTAGCGGCGGCTATATATTCTCTTACTTACTTTATAGATTTATCTCCTTAGATTTATTCTCTTAGTTACTAAATTACTATAACTCGCTCTAGTTACATCCTAATAATAATTATATTTCTAATATAATATATCTTTATTAGTAGTAGGGCTTTTCTAGATATTAATACTATTACTAAAAGCGAGGAGATTACTTATAAATAGTCCTATTTTATAATATATAGCGTCTATTAGGTTAGGATTATTAAGTCGCTTATTAATAGTAAGATTTAAATATATAACCTTATTTTAGAAATAGGCCTTTTAAAGATAGGACTTAATAACCTAGCTACTAGATCCTCCTAGAATAACTAGGAGTATTTATCGGAAGTTACTATAAAAGTAGACTACCTTACCCCTAAAATAAGCCTAGTCGTTATTATAAATATCCTAAAGGCTACGACTAATAGCTTTTATATTATATTAACTCTATATAAGAGACTTATCTTAAAAGATAATATAAGCTCGCTTAATTAGCTTAGCGAGATTAGTCCCCTTCTTAATCCTATATAAGGAGGTAGTATCTAAGTCTAGGGGTATCTTAAATTATAAGTAAGTAGTCTAACCTCCTTATAATAGCATTAATATAATACTAGAAGACGCTACTACTAGAGTAACCTTTTACTAGGAATATAGCCTTTCTATAATAGTATTTTATAGTATTATCTTACTAGTCCCCCTAGTACCATTAAGGAAGAATAGTATCCCTAGAGTACTAAATTTATTATTAGTATTAGCGTTAATAGCGGCGATAATCTAATTAGTAGCGTGGCGTTAGTTAGTATTTAGCCTATTTTATAAGACTTCAGCCTTATTAGGAGTAATTTAGTAAGATATTTCTTCCCGTAAAAGTCTATTTAAAATGTCGTTAAAATTATTAGATAGAATAGTTAGAATAGGTAGGCTATATTAGGCTAGATCCTTAGTATATTTAGGGGTTAATTAATATTCTAATTAGCCGTTAATTAGGTAAAGGGCGTATTATTTAGTAAATAACTATTACTTATAGTAATCGTCTAGGATCTAAAGCGTTAAAAATTCCCGTTATAGGAGGTATAGATAGTCGTTTAAAATATACTCCTTATACTTATTCTATAAGGTAAGGGCGTTAGTAGGTTAGAGTTTAACTAATATTAATATAAAAAGACTTCTTAGCTTATAACCTCCCTAAAAATCCTTTCCCTTATTAAGGATCTTATTAGTATATCTATTATTTTTAGTTAATCTAAGCTCTACGTAGGCCTCCTTCTATCCTATTAGCTAGCCGTCTACTATCTAGAGGTTCTTAAATAATATACCCCCCTTAATATAATAGAGGAGTAGTCGGTAATAGTAGAGATCCTTTATTTTTAGACTAATCAAATTAATACGCCTAAGAGTCTCCCCCTTTTTATAGATTTTCTATTATTTATTTCTTTTATTCTATATAAAGAACTTAGGAAAATCCGCGTATAAATAGTTAAGTAGATCCCTTATAATAGCTAGATATTTCCCGTTCTATTTTATAAAAGGTAACAGCTAACTATTATTATAAGCTTCCTTAGTAAGACGGTTTATATTAAAAAATTCTATTAATATAGTCCTATAGAGCTTAATACTATCTATAAGCTTTTATTTAGTAGCCTTATTAGTAGCCTAGTTATTAGCCGGCTTAAAAAGGGTACGCTATTAGTCTAGGAGGTAGATTTATAAACGCTCTATATAAGGCTTTATAATACCTATACTAAATAAGAGTATCTTCTAGATAGCCTTAGTAGACCCGATCTAATAAGCGGATTAGAACTCCGTAATCTTATCTACTAACTCCCCTTACTATCGCGGCTAGCCGTTAGGAGTAGGGTTATTATTATTACGCGTATAATTCCTAGTAAGGGAGATATCGGCCTAATTAGGTCCCTTATAAATATATTTATATAGATAGAAAATAGACTTAATAGAGCCGTAGATCTTAATATTAATATAGGTACTATATTTCCTTAATAGGTACGGGTTATAAGGGATAACCCACCTATTATTAATAGAGGAATTAGGTTTAAAGGGGCCGACTAGACGCTTATAGAGAGGATAACTCCTATTAGGTATAAAAGACGTCTCTTAGCGAAAATCCTATAGGAAAGCCTTACTATAATAATTCTTCTCCCGACTAAAACATCTATTACTAGGAATGCTAGTATAGTAATTATAAACTATATATTATAAGACTAGCTCCCGTAGCGTATTATTATCCTATTAAGGGGGGATAAATACTTAAATAAGGCTATCGACGTCGCTAACTATCTAGATCTAATCCTCTTCCCGTATAATAAGGAGAATATAAGTATATAGGAGACCTCGCTTCTAAAACTTAATAATATAATAGTAGGCTATATAAATACTAAGGACGTATTACTTAAAGAGGTCCTTTATTAGCTCCTAGAGCTTCTAATTAAAGATATAGGCGATTAGGTTATAACGGTACTCTAATATCTAACTAGATACTAGTAAGCTCTAAATATTAGGCCACTTAGAATTATATATAAAGGTAATAAAAAATTTAGGTTTACCCCTTTTTTAGACTATTATTATAGCGTCTTATATTCTCGCTTTTATAGTACGTAGGCTTCCTAGTATTATTAATAGGAGGATAGTTACCTTACTACTAATATCTTTAAGTGAGATGTCTAGATTAGTACTAAGCCTATCTATTAGGCCGGAGTAGTAGTCCGCCCGAATAGTCTATTAATTCTAATAATACTAATTTAGGTTATTAAGCTCTATTAATATTTAGATATTAGTAGCCTAGTAGCTAAGTAGACGTCCGCTATTAATAGTATAATTAAAGAAATCGGGCTAGATCTAGATATTAATTAGCCGATTATTTAAATTATATTAACTATCCCCTAACTATTATCTAAATAATTTGGAACTATTTATAACTAAGCGGATTTAGGTCTAGAAAATAACTAGGAAAATATATTAAATAGTCTTACCTATATCTATTTTATATAAAATTAACGTCTTATTACTCGCTAAGACCTACTATAACCTTAAGGTATATACTCGCCGGTAATATACTAGTCTAGTTCCTACTTAGGGTCGCTACCCTCTTTCTACTCTAGCTTATCATCGCTACTAATTAAGGTATACTAGGTAAGCGTACTAGCGACACGGTTCCGTTATAATATATATAGTAGATAGTCGCCTAGAAGCTAATAGCCGGCTAATAAGAGGCGGTTATACCACGACTATTTACTAAATAGAAATAGGAGCGGATATTAGAGGGCTATATAAGAAGGATACTAATTAGGGATTAATATAAGGCCCCCCTTAATAGTTTTAATACGGATATCCCACTCGATCCGGCCTCTTATAGCGTTATTAGGAGTTATTATAATATAAGCGACTTCTATAAAGGTAGGGCGATTATAGGTACCTTTATCCTATTATTTAAGATTTAGCTATTAGATATAGACGCTTATAATATTAATAGGATATTATAATTAATCCTCCTTAAGGCGGTTATAATAGGATTTAAACCCCTAGATATATAGGTTAATAGACTAGAGGGTATACTAAGCGGAAGTAAGGGTATTATAATTTAGATTATTAAAATATTAATAGTAAACGTCTAGTTACTCCTACGTACTATCTAGTATATAGATCTAAGTAAATTTTAGCCTAAGGCCGTTATTAGTAATAAGAGGACCTATTAGATAATAAATAGACCCCTAGATCTAGAAGGTAGTTTAATTAATATAGGTATTAATATTAGTCGTATACTCGCTAGTAAAGGAGAGATAATTATTATAGCTAATAATATTATCTAAAAATTCTTTACTATATATAGTCCTCCTTCTTATAAACTATCTATTAATAATAATATTATCTACGTTACTAAGTAATTTATTAATAAATTATACCCTAAGCTCCGCCTCCTTTTAAGGCCTCTTAGATAATAAGTTAATATCGGCTGGCTTATATAACTAGTTAAGGGACGGCTAATTATTCTTCCTACCGTTATAGTATAGCTATTAACCGTCCCCTAAGTTACTATATTTATTTTTCTATAATAGTAAGTTATAATAGGGGTATATATTATTAGTAATATTAAATAATTCATTAACCTTATAAAGCTCTATATATCTTATTATATAAGAATCCTTATATACTTAATATCCCCGGCCTAGCGTCCGCCCCTAATATATATTATTCTACTGCTAGTATAAGCCTTATTAAATAGGGGGTTAGTACTTAGTATTATCCTCTATATTAGCCTCCTATTAAGTATACTAGTAACGGGTACGTTAATAGTATTTGGAGGGAGGCTAGGGAGTAATTTCTTAAGGCGCTTCTTTAAAGGCTAGGGGAGTAGGTTACTAGGGGTTCCTAGGTAGAATAACTACTTAAATAGTTATATTAGTAAGGGCTATACGCTGCTAGGGAGTAATAATGTTATAGAGGTAGCTATAAGGGCGAGTACCTAATAGTATTTCTCTAGGGCGAGGTTCTATTAAGGTAATATCTCTGGGATTTACTAGGGGGTTACTAGATCCGACCTAGGTGCCTAAATTAGGCTTCTTTAAGCGTCTAGTACGCCTTATACTATTAGTCTTATAAGATCTAACCCTCTTATTAATAGTATTAGGATGTAGCTTAGAAAGAGCTACGCGCTTAGAAGGTATTAGTAGGGAGCTAGAGGAGCTATATTTAGTATAGGAAGGGTAATAATAGATACTTTAAAGACGGTTAGTATAGCTTATAAGGCGGGGATTATAAGGGGGAGGAATAATATCTATAATTAGATATTAAAGAGGTAGGAAGAAAAAATTAGTTAGGTAGTAGGAATACGCTAAGACATTAACAGTCGGACTAATATTAGTAGGGAAATCTATTATTTAGGACATATCTTTTAAAGTACCGTATTAATTATAATTATTTTTAAAGCGTTAAATAGCGGAATAAGAGCTATATAACTTCATTTAAGTAGAAAATATTATGGAGTATAGGGGTAGACGTAGGTAGAATAGGAAGAAATATTAGAGTTCTAATATTCGCGCTAGTCTAGGAAAGGAATCTAGGGTACTTATTAACTAATAGATAAGCTGCGATAAGCTTAGGGTCCTAATTTCCATATATTCTATTATAGTAAGAAGATATTACTAGTCTACTTAGTACGAGCTATTATTAAAGTTATTAAATATATATAATAGTAGATAAAAGAAGGAATATAAGGGTTAGAAGTTTTAATATAAGGTAAAGTAATATTAGGCGGAATATTCCGCGTAATTATAAGCGTAATTATAGGCGGAATTACCCCTTAAAATCTTCTTTATAACTCCTCCTACCTCTATATACTTAAGATATTATAGTAAGATAGGTTATTAATATATAGTAAATATTTATTACTAATTATATTACTTAAATATATTACTAGATAGATAAGCTAATATAATACTATAATAATATTAAGTCCTTATAACTAGAATCCTAAATTAATCGCGAGTAGAGAATAGGTAAAAGACTAAGATAATAATAAGAAGCTATTATATATAAAAGTATCTAATAACCGCGTAGTAGTATTAAAGAGGATTAAGAAGTTAAAGGAATTAGATATATAGAAGATAGCTACTAAAGAGGATTATATAAAGCTAGTAATTAGGGTAAAGGATATTATAAAGGAGGAAAGATATAAAAGAGGGATTTATAGTAATATAATTAGGTAATATAATACTTCCTAAATAGCTAATACTACGTAGTAGAATATTTTAAGATAGAGCTACGCCTTAAAGATAATAAAGAGGCTACTAAGGAATAAGCTAAGCTAGATAAATTAGTAAATAATATAAAGAATATAAATAGTATAACTAATTTTATAAAAGAGGTAAATATATAATCTATCTTTAATCCTATCTTCTAATTAACTTAACTTTTAGAATACTTCTAAGGAAGATATAAATACTATTAGGCTAGAATTTACTAGATTTAATCTACTAATTATATAAATTATTAAGTAAAGGATTATATATTATAGGAGTCTAGAGGAGTTATATAAGAGGTCGTAGTATAATGTCTAGTAACTACGACTATTTATAATATAAGAAGAATAACTTAAGGAGAAAAGGAGAACTCCTCTCTATTAAACCCCCTTTCTAGCCTGTATCTTAGCGCGCGGAAGGGTTCCGTAACTATTAATATAGGTGCTATCTACACCTAATCTCTCTATAGGTCTAACCTATTATATTACCCCCCTCTCCCCTCCGGCTTGTCGAGATTCGTATACGTCTAGTGCGGTTATATTAGCTAATGCGGTGGTAGGTTCCTATGTCGGGCGATTATACCCCACCTATTTTACTAGGTATTACCTCCCCCGACCCCGTTTACGCTCCCCTAAAATCTTCTCAACCCTAAATTCTTCCTGCTCCTATACTAAGATAGGATTCAGGTGACTATTATCCGACGTCTACGATAGTAACTAATTAGAAGTAGTAAGCCGTAGTAGATTAGAATTAAAAATATTAAAAATCCCCGGTAGTATATTTAATCGGTAGGTATACGACCCGATAGCTTCTAATATAGTATATTTTACCTGCTTCGCGTCTAATTTCTTTATAAGCCGATTCATTTTAATATTCTTGAGATTAAGCTACACCTTATCCCCTTCTTTAAATCTTAGGGCTACGTACGATATCTATCTATATATCGTTACTAATTCTACTAGGCGATAGCTATTACTACTTAAGCCTATTTAGTAGCTTTCTTTAACTTTAATACTATCGCATCTACTTGCTATATCGGGCTTTACTCCTAGTAAGCTTCCTCTAACAGTTCCTTAACATCTAAAATATTAGCATAATAACCGTAGGTAAGAAAGAACGGACTAGTCCCCGTTAACGCTACGTCTCTATTATTAATAGCTAATTCTGCTATTAGTAAAAGCGTAGCCTAATTCGCCTAGTTGAAGTCTATAAACGTTCGGAGGAATGTCTCTACTATCTAGTTTATTCTCTCTGTCGATCCGTCTATCTCTAGGTAGTAGGCCGTTAATAGTCGCCGTTAGACTCCTAATAGTTAATATACCCGTTTTTATAGTAACCGGATAAATTATAGTCCCCGATTAGAGACTATCGCTATAGGAAGCCTGTAGTATCGATAATAGCGCCGTATAAAGACCTTAGCTAAGTCTTCTACCTTAATCGATATATAGGGCTCTAGAATTACCCCCTTCCTAAGTCTATCGGTAAATACTATTAGATTTATATACCCTTCGCTTTCGGGTAAATCTACTATAAAATCCACTGAAATCTCCTGCTAAACCCGGTCGGGTATTAGTAGTAGCTTTAAAAAGCCCTATCATCTCTCTCTCCACGCTTTATTCCGCCCGCAGGTATTATAATTCCGTATAAACCTCCGAATATCTTGTAGTATATTTAGCTAGAAATATCTCCGGGCTATTAAGGCTGTAGTTACCTCTCTCCCTAGGTGCCTGCTAATAATTAAGTCGTAGGTCTCTTAGATTAGGGCCGTACGTAGAGGTTCCGACTTAGGAACTTATACCCTCCCCCGAAATAAGAGTTAGCCCTCCTAGTTTAAACTATAGTCCCTAACTAATACTCGTACGCTAAGCGAGGTAGGAAACACCCGTTTTTTAGCTTATACGACATCCGTTAATTGTTAGAGAATTCTGTTAGTCTCCCTAGCTTGCTTCTATAAGTCTCGTAATCCTAAGCTCTAGTCTAGATTATCTACGTTAGTTCCTAGATCCGAATTATCTAAGTTAGCCAGGCCCGGATTATCTAAATTAGCTCCGTTATCTTCTACTATATCCGTCTAGTTTCGCGTACGACTTCTTATACTTATTACCGTACACACGATTATCCCGATTTCCTTAGGTAGTATTTCTAGTTTTAGTAGCTAGGTTATACGGTGTTCTTTCCGGATATCTAAATCCTTAGGGATATCCTGCTCCCTTCTTAACAACGCGTCAGCCCGCTCGTTCTCCTTCCCTAGAATATAGCTGATCTGAAAATTAAACCGAGATAAAATTAGCGACTAGCGCATTTATTATTCTATTAACTTTTATATAGTTATAAAGTATTCCAGATTCTTATAATTAGTACGGATTTCAAACCGTAAGACGCTCCTTAGCTCCGTATCCTATTCTTCTAGACACCTTATAATAGCTAGCATTTCTTTGTCGTAAATTTCGTAATTATACTCCGCTAGATTATTCTTCTTCGAATAATATATATACGGGTGTAGAACTCCCTTCTTATTATACTGCATTAGTGTGCCTCCGATATACTACTCCGAGGCGTCTATCTCTAGGACCGTATCCCTCTCGCTATCGAATTATATTAGTACTGGGGCTAATATAAAGATCTCCTTTAGGCGCTCGAAGGCCCTATTCGCCTTCTCTATCTATTAGAAGCGACTATCCTTCCGTACGAGGTCTATTAACGGTGTCGTTAGACTTAAGAAGTCTTTAATAAACTTGCGGTAGAAGTTTATAAAGCCTAAGAAGCTCTATACCCCCTTTATTAAAGTAGGAGCTTCCTAGCTTATAATTCCTTTTATCTTAGCAGGGTCTATTTATATACCCCTCTCTGCTTTAATAAGGAATCCGAGATATTTTGTCGACTTTATCTCGAATTTATACTTCCTAATATCTAGCTATAAGCCCGCTTCGCTTAGCTGACCTAATACTTTCCGTACGTACTCTTAGTACTACTTTAACGAACTATCCGTATAGATTAAGACGTTATCTACGTACGCGGAGTAGAAATCATCTAGATAATCTTATAAAGCCCAGTTAATATACTTTTAGAAAGTACTAGGAGTATTAGCTAAGCCGAATGGCGTTACTATCTATTCGTAAAGCCTATACCTCGTCCGAAAGGCCGTTATCCACTCGTCTCCCTCTAGTATACGGATTTTATAGAAAGCCGATATTATATCTAGCTTAGTAAACTATTTCGCTTTACCGATATTCTATAAAGTCTCGTAGATTAACGGTAAAGGGTATTTATCCTTTCTCGTAATTTTATTAAGACCCTGATAGTCTATATAAAATCGTAGGCCTCCCCCTAGCTTCTGTACGAAAAGTATAGGAGCTACTACCGGGGAGTTACTAATACGGATAAAGCCTTTTTCTAAAAGATCTGTTAATATACGCCTTAGTACCAGAAGCTTATCCTAAGACATGCTATAAAGTAGGCCTTATAGTACTACCGGTATCTTCCCGTCCTCCTTAACTAAATCGATTGCATAGTCTACTTTATAACCCCTAGTAGGTGGTAGCTTGTCGGATTCTTTAGCATCGAATAAATCAAGGAATCCCTAGTATTATTTTAGTAGCTTCATACGTAGGTCGACTTTTATTTTTACCGCTAAGGCCTTAGTAATATCCGCTATACTAGTTATAAAGATCTCGATCTTTAGATCTTTCTTCTATCTCTAGATATAGGTATAGAACCCAGCTACGGAGATCTATACGCAGTCTATTATCTACTCCGTCTTCCCGTACGAATTCTCTACCTTCGTTCTAGTACTCTTAATATATAACCGCTCTTTCTTTAGGCTGCATTATATATTATTTATCTTTATCTAGGCCCTACCTAAGATAACGTCGTAATTAGCTAATTTCAGGGCTACGTAGAAGAATACGTTCTCCGTATATCTACTAATATTAAGACCTACGGAGACTACTTCTTTATATACCTCCTCCCGAATATTATTAAACCCTTCTATTACACGAGGAGGAATAGGTATACGCTCTAAACCGCATTTTAAAGTAAACTTAGAATTAATTAACTTATATAATAAATAACCCGAATTAAGTAAGGCGTCGGTATAATAGGTTTAATTAATTAGGATAGAAGCTAAGAACGGCTTACTATCTATCTTCTTCTCGAAGTCTTTCTATAATCTTAATTTTAGTTCTCTTAGCTCCTATTCGCGCTTTTATATAGGAGCTATTCTTTTCCCGCTATATCGGAATCTTCTACTTCTTCCGCGTCTACGCTTCCCTACGTAGTCGACTATCTAGTTAACGGCGAGGCTATTAACTAGGTAGCCGCTCGTACCGTACCTTATACGGCGGGGAGAAATATATAGTCCCGTATTATATAGCTATTTATACTATATTAGAGATAGTAACCCTATACCTTCCTCTCGTCTCTTACTTCCTAAGACACCTATTTTACCCTCTTTATCTAGGCCGACGCTACTATAATAGCGGGTGTAGGTTCCTAATCTATCGTATCTTCTCTCCCTTACGTAGCCGGGGGAACTAAACTCTTCCTACGACTAGTCTCTAGGCGACCTATCTCCCTTTTCTTCTTTAACCTTAACGCCTCTAGATTATTACTTACCGACTATAGTAAGCTATAATATTCGTCGTAGGTAGGCGGGATTATTGTCGCTACTAGAGCCTCCTAGAGGTCTATCGCGATCCCGTTTATAAGAAAGGTCTTCTTTACCTACTTATCCTAATTTAATCCCCCTATATCAAGGATTATCCGATCGAACTCCGCTAGGAATATACTAAAGGCCTTACTACCTTATTATAATATATTTAACTTCCTAGCCGCTCTCTTAGCTAACTCCTTATTATTATATACCGCTCGTAGTTATTATAACAGACTATTAATAGTAAGACTACCTATCTTCTAAGCTAAGGCTACCTAGGGTATAACCTATTATAAAGCCCGTCCTCTCAGCCTATTATAAATATACTAAAATCGTATAATCTTACTCCGGTCCCTTATATTAACCGTTAACTTCGCTTCTATTTACGCTAGCTATAGCTTAAAGTCAGCCCGATTCCTATTAAATTCGGGTGGCTTCGGTAAGCTATCCTTATTCCGCCCTAATAATCCCGTCTCTTCTATCGGAGTATATACTCCGAATAAGGGTGAGGGCGGGGAGAAGGGTAGGGGGATAGTTAGTCTTAGGTCGTTCGTCTAGGTATCGCGTTCTTATAAAGAGTCTTTAAGACTCTATATCTAGGTCGCTTAGTCTTATATAAGCTTAGCTATCTGCCGTGCTTATAGCGGTAGTTCTTCTAGGGCCACTCTAGTATTCTACGGCTAATCCATTTCGTACGAAGTAATAAAGCCCGTAGCCTAGATTAGTAAGGTTAATAAAGTTATTCTAATATAAGAGGTCGTAGTATAATATCTAGTAACTACGACTGTCTATAATACAAGAAGAATAACTTAAGGAGAAAAGGAGAACTCCTCTCTATTAAACCCCCTTTCTAGCCTATATCTTAGCGCGCGGAAGGGTTCCGTGACTATTAATACAGGTACTATCTGCACCTAATCTCTTTATAAGTCTAACCTATTACAAGTTAAAAGATATATAAGACCCTAATACTATTAATACTTATACTAAGTTTATATAAGAGTACGCTAACGCGTTTAATATAAAGGATTATATTATACCTAACCTTATAAAGAGGAATTAAGATAAGGAGGGTATCTTAATTAAATTTAGTATTAATAGGAAAGAAATTAAGTATACTACTAAGGAGGATAAAGAAGAGGATAGGGAATATAAGTTAGAAGATACTAGTAATACTAGTAGTAATAGTAAGGATAATAATAGTAAGGAGGATAGTAATAAATAGAAGGATTATAAGTATAAGATTATAGAGATATTTAACTAGATAGATAGATAGGCTATCTACTAAAGACTATTAAATAATTATATTACCTTTTTATATTATTATAAAGTATTCCTAATATTATAGTCTAGTAAAATACCCTTACTAAAACTAAAGTCTTAGTAAGTCGGGTTAATACTTTAGTACTAATACTTAGTACTACTTTATAGTATTAACTTAAATACTTAGTACTAACTATTAGTACTAACCTAAATACTTAGGCTAGGAATTTAGTATTAACTCGCTAAGAGTTAAGTTAGAAACCTAACTTAAGTTCGAAGTATTAACCTAACGCGGTTAGTCTAAGAGCTATCTTAATTAATAAAGAGGGAAAGGTTAAACTATATCTAATATTTAATTATTATTTTATATATAAGGATCCGGCGGGATCTTATATAAAATTAGTAGTAAAAATTTATAATTTACTAGGACTACTTATATATACTATATTCTTTTAAGTAGATATTAAGTATAAATACTAGGTGATATCTATATATCTAGAAGATAGATATTTTCTAGTATTTAATATTATAGAGATTAGTTAATTATAGTTAATAAGGATACCTTAGGGGATAAGAACTTTATTATTTATATTTATAGAATTAATAAATATTACCCTTAAGCCTATCCTATTACCTAGTCTAAAGCTATTACTATTATAAAGTAATAGGCTATATAAGTTATTAAAGGTAGTATTTTATATTAATAATATCTTTAATACTTATAACTTATAAGAGAGGTAATTTAGGTTTCTCTAAGATTACTTCTTTCTAAGGATATTATAGTCTTAACTAAAGCTTTTATTTTCTAAACTTCTACAAGGAATAACTAAGGTTAAAGCCTTAGGTAAGATATATAAGATTAATAAATATATATAAATTAAGCTAGTAACTATTAAGAAGATAAAGAACTAGCTAAGACCTTAAGAAGTTAATAAAGTTTACGGATTTCTAGGGATATATTAATCTATTAGGAAATAAACTAAGGGATATATTAAGATAATAAGGTCTCTTTTAAAGCTAATAAGTAATATTAAATAAATATAAAGGGAGTTAGAAGAGCTCTTATTTTAACTAATAAGGAAATTATATATTATTACAAGAGTATTATTCTTATAAAATCTAATATTTAAGATTTATATAATTAGTAATATATTAGGTTTTAATAGAGGTTATTATATAAAGTAATTATAGAATAGTAAATAAAGGTTAATAGTATATAATTTATATACCTTTAATAAATTAGAAAGGAATTATAATATATATTAAAGAGAGCTAAGAGCTATTATCTACTTTAAATAAAAATTCTCTTATATTTAATTAATTGATTTATACGCCTACTTAAGCTACTACTATATTACTTATAAGGGTATTCCTTATAATTTTACCCCTAAGTACTAAATATACTCGTTAGCCGCTAGAGAAACCGTTACTAGTTAAAAACTCCCTCTTATCCGTACCCTTCTATTAATTATTAGCCTTACGGTAGTACCGCTAGGCTCCTAATACTACGGTAGGAACTTATACGTGCTCCTAGTCTTACGTATTAGTACGTTATAGTCTAAACCACCGCTTTACGGCCGGTAGAGTAAGTAAGATAGTTAGATTCACGCGGCTAGTCTTAAGGCGGTTATTACCCCTTTAACCCCCGCGTTTTTCTTCTTCTTCTTCTTCTTCCTCTTTTTCCTTGCGGGGATTTCCTACTTAATACCCCGTAGGAGCCTCGACCTTACTAGTTACTCCCCTACTAGTAAGAAGGATATAATTACTCTAGTCTCTACTATCTATTATACCGCTACTCTAATACCTATTACTTCGGTTAGTATCCTCCGAGTATCGGTCGTACTAGCCTCCTTAAAAAGCCGCCACCGGGCTTCCCTAAATTTAGGGTAGAAAAAGAGAATATATTTTATATCTTACTTCCTCTACCCGTATAAGTATTCGCCGCTATCTACTATTAGGATATATATACGGTAGAGGAAGTAGTTTAAGCTAATCTTTCCGCTTCGGAGCTAGGTCGCTATTAGGCTTTCTACTTTCCGTAGTATATAGTAGTAATTAAGCCGATTATTAAATAGGCCCCCTTACTAAGCGGGGGATATTAGCTGGCCCTAAAGGCCTACCTTATACTTCTCCTACCTATCGATCTAACGTCGCCGTACCTAGTACTTCACGTTCTCGTCGATTACCCTAGTACTCTAGTATTCCTCGGTTTTAGTACTTAAGGTATAGCCCTATTTCTTCCTAGTAGTTATAGCCGCCTTGTCCTAATAGTCGTAGCCTAAGGAGTCGAGGGCCTACCTCTCCTTCTCCTAGGTTAGAGTAGGTAGTAGGTTACGCCTCCTCCGCCGGTAGAGCCTATTCTAAATTGTCCTATTTCCATTTATTATTACGGAGTTAGCCCCTCTCGATACTTAGTATCATATAACTAGCCTATCGAGGTACTAGTCTATCGGTGCGATTACTACCTCCGCCTTAAGAACTTAAACTAGGGTAGCCTTATAGGCCCCTAGTACCGTTCTAAGGCACTGGTTCTAAATTACCGCTAGTATTCTTGCGGGCGTTTTCGACGCTTTACTCGTGCCTTTAGGCTAGTACTAGATCGGGGCGGCGAACGTTAGTATCGGTCTTACCACTATACTATATACTAGTCTATACTTCTCTAGGGTTACTCCCTACGTCGACCCCGCTATATAGCTGATAGCTCTAGTCTAGGTAGCCGCCCTCGCTTTTAGCTAGGCGATATAGGGGCCCTAGCGTAGTTTTAAGTCGATATAAAGACCTAAGACTCGTAAGCTCGATCCTAGTTTAATTACCACGTTATTAAAGTTAATTACTATCTTTATATTAAATTTCTTCGGGGTCTATAATAGGTGTATTAGCTCGTATTTCTAGGGGGTAAACGTCGCCCCGTAAGTACGCGCCTAGTATAGGTATATTTCGTGTACCTTCTCTAAGTACTTATAGTTAGCCTTAGTAGATTCGCTATACGCTAGTAAGTAGACGTTATTAATAAAGCCTCTAACCTATATCAAGAGCCTAGTCTTAGCGTATTCTTCGAGGAGCGGTACGTTAAAGAATAGGAATAGTACCGGTGAAATTAGTAAGCCCTAGGGGATCCCTATTTTAACCTCTTCTAATTCGCTAGTCCTACCTCCTAAGGTAATCGATATCTTCCTATCTAATAGGAAACTCGCGACCTACTTAGTAATAAAGGCCGGCGTTCTTCTTATCCGTAAGTTATAAAGGAGCCTCTTATAAGAAATATTATCGAAGGCCCCTACTACGTTAAGAGATAGTAGGCTGGCTACCTTTCTCTTATTACCTCTTTTACTATAGTTTTATACCGTATAGACTACATCCGTTAGGGCCTTAAGGGCCGTCTTAACTAAGCGTTTCCTTCGTACTCCTATCTATTATAGTAGGAGCAGGTGGTATTTCTCCGTAAGGTTACTAAGCTTCCTTTAAGACTACCGTCTCTAACGCTTTTCCTAGCGTGTTAAGGAGTATAATTAGCCTATATAATTTAGGTTCTAAGTAATCCTTCTTCGCTAGTTTCTTTAGAATTACCGTATTCGCCTCTTTAAACTAGGTAGGGTAATGGCCCGCCTCTATATAAGCCTGAAATAATTATACGATAGCGCCTATAATCGGTTCTCCCGTTAGTAACCTTAAGAATCGGTTCGGGATCCCTATTCTCCCTAGGGCCTTATCTGCGGCTGGGTTCTAGATCGCCTTACTTACCTCGCGTGCTATAACCACGTATAGGAGCTCTATTAGCGCTAGGTACCTTACCGTCGCGATATCCCCTAGGTCTACCTAGGGAGGCGGGGGGAAGAAGGTCCTCCTTAACGCTCCTACCTTATTATTAAAGTCTATAGCCTTTCCCCCTATTCTATCCCTTATCGCTAGGAACTAAGGAAGCCCTTTTAGCTTCCTACTCTTTTACCGACCCTATCTAGCTAGCCTCTATACCCCCGTAGGTTTTAAGGATACCTTATAGACGCCTTCTCGGAACGCGAGTACTTTAGCCTTACGGATCGTTTATACCTTTACGTATTCGGCCTCTTTTAATACTTCCTCGGTATATATACTCCTTCCGCGGTAGTATTCTTTAAGACGGGCCCTTACTTCCTTCGTAGTCTTAGTATAACTATGGTTCTAGTACGACTTAGCCTCTAGGCTTAGCTAGGTAATTAGGACGGTGATTTTAATAATCTCTAGGAGCCCTATTATTAGCTTCCCCGTGTATTAATTAATATTGGTAGGTACTATTAATACTAGTTTTCTAAGGGCTCGGTTTAGTATATTAAGGCCTTTCCTAATATCTTCTTTAACCGTCTCGTCCTCTAGTTTCTTCTATACCCTCCTTATACGGGTAGGCGTCTCCTTCTAGGACTACTCTAGCTCCGTTACTATTAGCTAATAGTCTAATCTATAATAGAGGTCCTCTCTAACCCTATACGAGCTTATCGCGTAATAGGCCCCTTCCGTAAAGAACGTTAGGTTAATAGCGCTCTAGAGTCCTTAGCTCCTTTATATAACGGTTCCTTCGGGCGTACTAAGACTTATTCCTTTCTTAGTAGTATAGTCTAGCAATTTATCGGCTATAACGTGGTAAGAGTACCTTCCTAGGCTATTCTATAATAGGTAGTAGAGGTTAAAGTCTCCGACTACGACCTACTCCTTATCTATCTATAGTACCCGTTCTAAGTCTAGTAGGGTCGACGGTCCTTTAAGGGACTTTAGTATAGGAGAGGAGGGGTTATATATATTATAGATCTATGCCGTCTTAGCCGTAGCTCCCTCGCCTGACTTAATATCGATCCGTAAGGAATATAGGTCTTTACTATAGTAGATAGCCTCCTAGCTATCTATATCAACCTTTTTATTAATATAAAAGCATATACGCGTGTCCTATCCGCTTCTATATACTAGGTAGAACCTACTAGCATTACTATTATATAAGGTCTAGGTTACTAGATTCTAGCTTAGCTCTTAGATTATAATTATATCGAATTCCTTAACCTCGTTATCCTCTAGGAGGGGGAGTATAACCTTTAATTATCTATTAATATTATATTATAAGATCCTAAGATTTAGTTTATAATTTATTAGAGGTCTCTAGGTCGACTTTTATTTAATACCCTACTCCTAGCCCCTAGTTCTCTTTATCGGCCGTTAGCTCTTGTATTACCTAGCTACTCGGTAGTAATAAGGCCTTCTACCCTTATTTAGCGATACTAATCTTCTTCGGCCTCCCTACCTTCCTTAGTACTTAAGGTACCCCTTATACGTTTATTACGGCGTTACCGAGTACTTTCCTCTTTAGTTTCCCTCTTATCGGGCCTATAATCTGGAACCCCTCCGCATTTATATAACCCTTCTAGCTCCTTTCTACTATAGGTTAGGTCGGTGACTTAGGTAGTACCGTGTACTACCTAGGTTTTCCTTATATCTTCTATTATATACGGTGTGTTTCCTTCTAGCGAATACTATATTCTTTACTCCTTAATACGTGCCTACCCTCGTATACCGCGCATTTCGCCTCTTTTAGGTAGTAGGCGCTATACTCGTAGGTCTAGTAGGGGCCCGTATAGTTACTATATTTGGTTCCATTTTTATATACCGCGGATATATATCTATATTATTAGTAGTTAAAGTACTACTTTAAGTCCGCGGACCGTATCTATATTTCGTAGTAGTAGAGTTAACTACTCTCTAGGAGCCCTTCTATAATTAGCCTATTTATAATATCTAGTCCCGCTACCTTAATTACGAGCGAAGAGTATCTCTTTTTCCTACCGTATTAGTCTAGTTCTAACGCGAATCTTAGCTATTAAACGCTTACGAGTTTAAGGCCGGGGTATAGTCTAGTATTATCCCTCTTAAGGATCTTAATAGTACTCGCCTAGTTCGTGTTATTAACCGTATCCTTATATACGCCATATACTCTAATTAGGTATATTTACCTAAGGATCCTTACGGACGGGTCTACGCTCTTTACCTATTCTATAACTTCCTCTAGTTCCTATCTTACCTCTATTATTATAGTATTAAAAATGATATCTCCCCTTATTATTCGCCTTATAACCACGATCGACGCCGCTACTAGGTAGGCGTTATTCCTAAATATATAGACTAGTTATATACTAGTCAAGCCCGTAAAAGCTTTCCTTATTTCCTTATTATTAAACCTAAGTGTTATCTACTTCGCTTTCGTATTATTAATTATCGTAGGGGGATAGGAGAATAAATCCGGTCCTACGGTTCCTCTAGCTAGGCTATAGTTAAGTGGTGTTCCGCCTAGTACTTAAGCCTAGCTATTTATATCCCTAGCGTACTAGGGGGCTTTAACCTTTACTTATAGGCCGCGCTTATCTTCTTTAATCGCGTGTCTTTCTTCCTCTAACTCTTATATATAGTCTTATATATTTCGTAGTAGTACTTAGAGGAGTCGCTATATCTATAGTTATAGTTCCTTGAATTTTAGTTCCTATATTACTTATATACCCTTAATAGTTCTTTACTTTATACTTTCTATATGCCTCCTCCTTACTAGTCTCCCTTAGAGGCTATCTATTACTATCCCTTCGCTATTAACTACCTTTTATAGTGTATTTTAACGCGACGTTTCAGGTTTACCGCTGTCTCTACTACCCTTCTCTCTACCGCCGCCGTTACCGTCCCTATTCTCACCCCCTCCGTCGGCGTGTAGCCCTAGGCTCTAGACTCTCTACTACTATATACTCTGCGCGCCTAAGGCGTATCTACGCTCGTACGCTTGCTCTCGTATTACCGTTTAGCTTATTTTTTTTTTTTACTTCGTATTTAAGTCTCTCTTATATAATAAGGGCTAATAAACCCTTAATAATTTAGATAGATTATAAACTATTAATAGGCTTTATAAATACTAAGTTTTATAAAGATATCTTTATTAAGTAGGTTATAAAGCTTAAATAGCTATATATATAACTTAAATATATTTAAAGGAAGGAGAATATAATTATTAATAGCCTTTCTTAAATAATTTTTAATAATATAAATTATAAGATAGATAATCTTATAAGGAATTTATTAAAAGAAGTAGAGAAGTATTAAGATAATAAAGTATAATTCTAAAAATCTAGAAAGGGCGGTTATATCTATATACTAAAGTAACTTAATAAGGAGGATTATATAAAGAGAATTTAAAAGTAAGGAGAGGAGGTAGTTATTTAGACTATTAGGTAGATAATAGTTACTATTACTAATATAAAGGTAGGGCTATCTATCCCTATAATATTAGTTATAGTTAATAGGGAAATACTAGATACTCTACCTTAAGAATTTATTATTCTATTTCTAAAAGACTATCTTAAGTTATATAAGGTAGATTATAAGAATAATAATTAATATACTAATATATATTACTTTTATACTTAATAAAAGAAACTAAAAATCCTAAATAAGTAAGAGATAAATACCTTTAAAAAGAAGGCTTTTTAATTTATATTTAATAGTTATATAAATCGGCTAGTATATAAGTTTAAAAACTAAAGAATTATATATATTATAAAGGGAGAGGTAAGTACCCTATTATAAGATATTTATAATAAGAGTAGATATTTCTCTATAGAAATTATTATAAATAAAATCTATAATATTATCTATTAGCCTAATATAATAAAGGATATTATATAATATATTAAAGGGTATCTATTATATATAAAATAGGTAAATATAGCTAGAATAATACTATTATTACTAATCTAGATTATAAAGCTATTCTAGCTATTAGGAATAAATTATATTAGACTATTTATTACCTTAGAAGGGAAATAAAAATATATCTTAAATATTATAAATTACTTTTTATAAGTAATATTCCTAGAGGTAATAGATTTTACTAATATAATTACTATTATAAGAGTAATTATTAGATACCTTATAAGGGTACTAGTCTCTAATACTATTTATTTTAATAATAAGACCTACTTCCTTAATAAGGAAATATCTAGATTCTTTAAGTCTTAAAGAATTATTATATTAGAAGCTTTAAATAGAGTAAAATACTTAGTTAATATAATAGAAAAGTCTAATAATATCTTAATAAAGTATTTTAAAAAAAAGGAGAGAAGATATCTCTAGAGAACCTTAAGATATATCTATTTAAATATTAATAATTAATATTAACTTAAAAACTATTAACTACTTAAGCTATTTACCCCTTAAGATTCTATATAGAATCTAAGTAATAAGAGTATTTAAATAAAGTATATAAATTAATAAGTACCCTAAAAAGTTAGTAATACTTAATCTTAAAAAAATACTACTTATTATTTAAGAGTTTATAATAAAAAGGTTAAATATTAGAGAATTAATTCTCTATTATTCTCTATTAATCTATTTATATAAAAGACCTAATAAAAATAAGACCTAATAAAGGGGTAACTCCTATTAAGTTATTATAATATAATTAATAAGTTATAAAAAATAATACTTAAATTAATAAATTTTAACGAGGGGACGACCCAAGGGCTGCCTCTTTCGGCAGGTTCGGACGCTGCTTTTGACACCCTTTTTGCCAGATGATTGCTGGGGGCACTTGCCGCCCTAGAGCCTTCCCCTACCCCCCAAACTCCTAACGCCTTCCCTGCAGCTTGCAACCACCCTCCACGGTGCTACTAATCGTTCCTGCATCAACGCGACCATCGAACTGCGTGTCGCTCAGCTCGGCGCTTCTGTTACAAGATCATGTCATAAAGCCTCTTTCCCCCCTTCAAAAATGGATGCCCGATCGATCCCTCTGCGACCACTCCAGGACTGGCTGCTGGGCTCAGCCACCCTCTTTATCCTGTCCTTCATATCCTACTGTCTCTTGCCTCTTGCCTCTTTCCTACCCATTGACGTTCCCACCTCTGTCGTTACTCCTGCACCTTGACCTCAACAATTATCTACCCTAACCCATCGGCCCTATGGCTCCTCGAAAGTATGGCCAAGCTATGGCACATACCATGGGACACTCCCCAGAATACTACCAGCAACTGGAAGCTGACTTGAAAGTTCTGGAACTCACCCAGCGAGTCTATAAGGACAAGAGCGAAGACCTGTTAAGCACGGTTAAAGACTTTTAGTACGAGTAAGGACCCTTTCTATGTTCACCCTATGGACCGACTAGAATCTAATCGACGCCGCCAGATACTGCCAATTCACCAAGAAAAACCCGTTGGTCACCTTCGAAGCGATCACGATCAACGTTCTATACGCTTTCTTCGACTGGCTCCTGACCGAGCGCAAGGACAGTATCGGTGCGGCCAGTACTCTGCAAATATACTGGAACGTCTTATGCCTTATGCAAAAGAAAGAGACTGGCTGTTACCAGATCGATCCGCTTATTAAGAGCCAGATGCACGGGGTATACCAGTCGCTTCTCAGAGCAAGCCTCCGCTGACAGTCATTAGGTGAGACAACGGCTTACGATCGCCTATGGCCTACGGAAGGACAAGAAGAAAAAAGCCGTATTACATGCCGAAGATGAGTTCGAGCTCCTGAAGACGCTGTATACCTCCACCGAAGCGACCTTTTCGCACGAACGATACCGCGTGTAACTAGGCGGAATGATATAACTTGCGGGAATCACGGGCAATCGACCTGGTGCTCTACTGGCGGTCCGTTATCGACACATCAAGGTCACTTTGCTGCCAGACCCTGACGGTGGAGAGCAGCCCCGGGTGCTGATCGAGATTATCTTCCCCAACACTAAAGGCTACCTCGGAGAGAAGGATGCGTAGGTGTTCCTATTGATGCTATACTCGCCGTAGCTTCCAGATGTCACAGTCACTAACAAGCAGGGCAGAAATGAGTTCGGGATTCCCGACGTCCCTAATAAGCCGTGCCTGCTACTCTGCCCTCATATCTCTATGCTTGCTTTACTCTTCGCGGACCAAGCTTTCGCTGCCTCCTCCTTGACTTCACCGGATCAACTCTTTCGTCTTCGAATTACTCCAGGGCAGAAACAGTTACCGGTGCCTCTTAAGGAGGAAATAGCTGGAAGATTTATATTCCGGCGGTGCAAAAACACCGTAAATTGCGTATAAATTTCCGAGGACGAAGCGCTGGCTGACAATACCCTCCGCTTGTAAATGATTAACCTCGGGAGTCTAACCGGTATAGAACTTCCCACCGGTCCATATACCTTCCGCCGTGGTAATGGCCAAGCTCTCGATAATAGCAGTAAGTAGACCTTGGCCTTCGGTTAACTACCTACTCATAGGTGTACAGGTGAGATCACAGACGCGCAGCGGAACATCATCCTACAGCATCACAACTCTTCCGTTTTCTAGAAGAACTACGCCTCGAGATATATGCCCGACACACAGGCCGCCTACCGCGGCTTGAAACCACAGACCGCCCTGATGCGAGCAGCCAGTGGGATGAGTCGCACGATCGATCCTCGACGGCCGAGGAAGCTTAATCTTACGCAACAAGCGGAGGTTGACCGGTACCCGGAGGTAAGGCTTCTGCGTCGGAGGCTGAAATTTCTGCTATAAACCTTCTAACACCAGAAGCGTTCAATCGCCAGCGCGAAAGGGACCCCCTTATATGATCACTATCGACAAGCCTATTAAGCTTATCGTAATTTACGACGGCGGCATAAGAAGGCTCTACTAATAGAAGTCAAGGAGAGGTATAAGAAGGAACAGCCGGTGATCGATATCCAACGCTAACTAAAGGGATTACCGGTCGTAAAACAGGAAAATTTTTAAGCAGCAGAATACGTTTTCGCGGAAAGGGTCCAGGCCATTAACGCGCTCTTCACCTTTGCCACATTATCTACCGAAGAGGAGTGTCAACGGCGGGTAGCAGCTATCAATGCGTTGGTCGCCCTCTGCAAGAAGTAGGAAAGCCAAGGCTTCCGTCGCCGCAAAACGGATATAAAGGTTAAAGAGGAGCAGACTTCACCGTCCGTCTCTCCACCGCCGAATCTTTCGCAAACTCTCCCAGTCGAATATAAAGCCACCTAATGCATCTTTTGCCTCGGTAACGAATATCTATCGGCAGCTGATCGCCTGAAGACTTTCACCAGTCGCGGCGACCTGAAGAAGCATTTCCATCGTAAGTACCTCCGCCACCATCCGGACAATCAGGCCATCGTGTGTCCCCATCCCCGGTGCGAAGCTACCTTGACAGGGAAAATGCACTTACAGAATCATGCAGAAGTGGTGCACAAAACCCCCACGTGAACCTCCCTCGCTTTCGCAGACAGACCGGCTGTTTCTAAGTCCTCTAGAGATTTCCATGAATGCTTCAGCACTCTGTCCTTGACGATCGAGCTTTGCCCATCCAGTATGTTTGCATCACTGTTTAAAAGTCGTATGGCGCTGCATTTGCTCATTAAAGCACCATGGCGTGGCTCAGAGATTAACCCATGAATTATGCATTGAAGGCGATTTATCACCTGGTTCAGTCTTCTCGAGTAATATCCTGCCAGCAGTCACCACTCGGTCAGCCAAATAGTCGTATCGCTTCCACGATCATGGCCAATCGCTTTTCACCTCAGTCCACTCCTATTGCTTCAGTTGCTGATGCGCAGGCTGCACGCCCCACCCGTGGAATGCTGGAACGTGGAACCCGAGGTCACTTCCTGCGGTGGAAGGGCAACAAGCTGATGGCAGCCAACTTTTTCGGCTCCCCCATTCGCTCGATGGAACTGATGGTAAGCCGTCATACCCACTCTCAATCGAGTGTACCCACCACACTAAGCTTTTAGCGTGGCGCAGGGTCCAGCAAGCGTCCTGGATACAGTCGATGCGCTCGAGAACAAAGTCAGAGGTCTCGAGCAGCGCATTGGGCAATTGGAGGCGGAGAACGACTTTCTGAGAGGGCTGGTAGTGGCGAGAGACGGGGGAGATAAAGAAGAGCTGATGGTAAGGTGGGGAAAGTTTGGTAGCGGGAAGGGCGACAGGAAAGGTTCCGAAGGGAAGAACGGCGTGGGCACAGAGGATTCGGAGGCTTAAGGGAAACTTGTTGGATTTAGCGCTGTGCTTTTTATACATCACAGGCGGTATATTTGACATTCCTCTTTCAAATATCACTTCGGTAGAAAATACCCTCCAACATACAAAGAAAGCTACAACCTCTTCGCACGAGTTCGTTCAGCTTATGCACACTTCCACAATAAGTTCTCCACACCATCCAAGCATCTTTTCCTATTCAAAGTCGACTTCCAGCAAGACAAGACGATACCAACAAAGAGCACGAAAAATAGAGGATAATGGGGCGTTTCTTGATCTAGTATGATATCTATTAGCAGTCGACTCCATTCAGGCCATAGGAAACGCTTGATGAATATCCGAAACTGAAGCGAGAGCGGAGAAGTAGAGTTGATCTACGCATCCACCGTTCCCTCCAGATAGCGTACGTGAAAGCAATGGATCATTTTGTTGACACGTTCGAGAATTGGAGTAAGCAGATTGGTGCCGGGCCATGATTGAAAGTCGAGAGAATGCGGTATAGAAGCGCACCAAATGCTCGCGATTTTATAAGATGCAAATCTCTTCATTGTATTGATACTTTTGATTTATACAGAAAGACAAAGGGCCGCCAGACGATACATGCAAAGAATAAACCTCCCAAGGGTATCCAATATCCTACTAGGGAGCCCAGCAGCCAGATGCTAGCGTTCAGTCGGTTAACTGCCGAAACCCATGCCCATGCCCATGCCTATGCCCATGCCCAAGACTACATCTCATTCCTCGTCTCCCCCATAATAGGCAAATCCAAGGTCCGGGCTAAATCCGAGTGGGTGAGGCCCTTCGTCGGTATCGGTATCTTTCTCGGAAGGTGGCGGTGTCGGTAATATTGATGCCTTGTCCGTGGGCGCCTTATCGCTCAAGGGAATATAAGGCACATTGACACCATTAAGGACCTGGCTTGCGAGTTCTGCGTTGAACGACCTCATGAATGCTTCGTCGAGAGGTCGGAATTTCTGTTCTGCAAATTTGCGGTACTCGGTGACTATGGCTGCGTTGGTCCAGCCGTGAAGTTTTCGGTAACACGCTACCATGCAGCCAGTCCGATGCTATGGAAAGTGTCAGGAGTGGTGTTTCTCTGCTCGGATAGGACATCAGAATTGACATACCTTGCCCTTGTTGCAATTGACCAATAACGGGTATTTCGAAGAATCGGACATGATTGTGAAAACCTTGATGATAACATCGATCGGGATCACGACTTGCGGCTTCTTGTGTGCTGGAACCTCGACCCTAACGTGGCGTATACCCTCGTCGTTCAAGAAATCTGTAAATTCAGTGGTCTCATTCTTCGTCCCAACCAGAGTTCTACACTGTGTTAGAGCAACGGTCGTTGGAAGTAGAGTATTGTTAAACTTGCAATACTGTCTTCAGTCCCAACGTCTTCAAATGCTCCAAGTTCGATGCATACGGAAAACTGCTGCGATAGATTCCCGGGGCCACTTCCGCAAAGTTCTTTACTACGCCTGAACTCGGGGATGGTGGGCCGCTGTCATCGACGGTGCTCGTGCCGCTATTGACCACGGGCTGCGAAGATTTCGTGTTACAGGCTATCAGGTGTTTATGGGTGGAGACGATCTTTGCCTGGCTTTCGAAATCCATTTTGCTTCTAAGGGCGAGGAGATTTCCGTGTAATGCGTACACTACGTCGAGTTATGGCGCCAGGGTCGTTCTTTGTAAGGTGAAAAGACTATAATTTGAAGTTATAGAGAGAGTTATCCTCCAGTAGGGGATCTGGCTAAAGTGTTTTCACGGACATTTCGAAGAGCGATGCGTGAAATTGATCCGTTGTAAGTCCATTTTGAGGGCCGTTGTCTTAGTATTGTTGCTTTGTCACAAAGTAGGCTTTATGGTCTGGACGATGTAAAGGTATAAGAGTGTTGAGGTAAGTGGTTTGGTAAGTTGTTTGAATTTGAAAAGATGACTGGAGGTGAAAATTACAATTTCGAGATCACGGGGTCCACGCTTCCAGTCCGGCTGCTGAATTTGGTTAGTGCAAGGATGTCTCGGGCGTACTTAGGGTTGATGCTTTTACGAGGCTGGGCATTGGGCGCTGGGCGCTTCCTGTTAGACCATTTCTTGTCAATGTGCTTAGAGATTCAAGCATGGCTGATTGACGCCTTGAGTAGTTCACGCTTGACGACTCTATGGGTAAGCAAGAGCCGTTCTTGAATAAAGGGTGCAAGTCTCTTTATTAACCTAGACCAGGATTGAGTCCTTATCCCCTTTAAAGACATCGCTGTAGGACAAAGCATATACAGCCTTCCGTACGTCATTCACGGAAGGTTCTTTGATTGTCTTTAAGTGCTATTAATACTCCTGCAAAGCTGAGTACCTGGTGGGTGAGTGAGTTTGCCAAAGGTGAGTGGGCGCAAAGGTGCGAACTGAAACGCCACTGTATCCCCTATCGAGCATTGACTCGTGTGCTGTCCATCAACACTGAATACTCCACGCCTATTCACCCCTTCGATGCTTGTTCCTTACACGATGATCGGACGAAGTGTCCGCAAGACGGCAAAGTACGGCGATATCATTTGCCAATGTGAAGAACCGAGGCAGCATGACAGTGCATCAGCACCGCTTTCTCCCGCGTCCTTAATGCTCTTGCTGCTCTAGCGCCTCACCAAAGCCAAACATCCGGATCGAGTTGGCCCAGGCAGCTTCGCACACTTCGTTTATGGAGATTCCTTTGACTTTCGCAACGACGTGGGCAACTTGTACAATTGTGGTAGATTCGTTACGACCCTTTACCATGGTATGCTGGCTCCACTTCTCCTTTTTGACTGATTTCGTAATCGGCGGAGCATCGTCTTTGAATTTCGCTGAGGCATGGGAGGCTCGCATCTCGCACTGAAAGTATTTCATCAGTAATTGGACTTGAGTGGATTGTGAATGCTTAGTAACAGGATTAAAAACAATGTTGTATCGAAAGGAGCGGTTTGATATCCTCTCGCGCAGTGCGCCTGAAGACACATACCCATGGCCCATCAGTCTCAAGTTGTAACCTCTCTAGTGGGACTGCCTTCACTACCTCGAGATTCTCCTCAGTCTTCATACTGCAACCGTTGATCCCAATATCCAGGTCCAAGGCTAGTAATCTGTTCAATTCTTCCAAAGTGCCAGTGAAGCTGTGTACTAAACCTCTCTTTGGCAATTGAGGAAGTCTCGATTTCAGCAGCCTTTCGAAATCCTCGTGAGCAGCCCTCGAATGCAAGAACAAGGGCAATTGAATCTTCACAGCTAGATCGGGCTGAGCCTCGAAATATTGCAGCTGTTGTGTCTTCTCAGTAAGCATTAACCTGTCGTAGTCAAGTCCGATCTCTCCAAATGCCGTCACTAGTCCCAATTTTTTGCCATGGATAGCGAGTTGCTCGAGCTCTCGCAAGAGTTGCGAAGGACCGCCTGGATACTTATCGAAAGCCTTTGCTGAACATGGATGCACGCCAACGGTAGCATAGCATTGTCCTGGATGTTTCTCAGCAAGTTGGATAGCTTTCTTCGATTCTTCCAAGTCGGAGCCGGTAACCATAAATTTGACACAGCCTACGTCGACTGCTCGCTGGAGAGCGTATAAGACGTCGTCTTCGTGATGTTGCTTGCCATAATAGAGCCCGCGAAAGGTGTCGTCAGTCAGATTTATACCCACATCAGCGAACCTGTGCTGGGACATACTCGAGCAGACTCTCGGGCAGTAGGAAGATTGTTTGACGAGCTTTGAAGTCGTCGTTGAAACGATCTCAGCGCGTATCGCGGTTCTGATTTTATAATTGCTTCCACAAAGCATCTAATCCTCTGGTCTTCCCAATTCTAGAGGAAGGTAAAGTGCGAGACAATTCGTGAGCAGATTTGTAGGACTCCTGTCGAAATCCCTCGTCCACTTCCACCGCGTAAAGTCGGTAGGCTATGGCATGACTCTATGGCATGAGTCTTCTAGTCGATTTCAACAAAACGCAGGGAGCGCCTCTCTATTGAATTCATCATTACGCACAGTGTACGTAAACAATAACGATCTTCGATGTCTCATGATTCTCATGTCTTGGCGGGCTTGCCGCTTTTATCAAAGAGTGTTCAAAAGTCTCATTCTCTACTCTTCCCTCTATTCCTACAAGTATAGACTGTAAAGAAGTACTCGGCTAAGAAGCATTTAGCGAAAGCAAAAGCCATTATATATAAGTAGGGAGCTCACCAAGCGGAGGAGTCTGCTGGAGTCCTTTGGCCTCTTTCCTCCACGGCGCTTTCGGTCCTCACCTACTCGCTAGAATTGTGGACTATCTCCGGCCTATCTCCTCAACCAGTAGACAACCTAGCTATCCAGACTTACTCGTCCGGCCTAGACTACGGGTAATGGATGCCAGATGAGAGAATGATAGATAAGACGCGGGGAGGAACAGAGACTAGTTGCCGAACTTAAGGCGTAGAAAATGCAGGACTGGATGAAGAGACGCAGCAAATGTTGGAGAAGATATTGTCAATGTAGTAGAGGAACAGCCAACGGTACGGTTTCGTCTTGAAGCAATGTTCTGCGGGTTAGGCAGCTTGATCGGAACAGCGAGTACGAATTTCGACAGATGGATTCATGGCAACATATCGCAGGTAGGGTAACAGACTTCGGACCCACACATAGCGCTAGGTCGTAAATACTTGTCTTTCGGTTTTATAAATTAGGTTCTAGAGGGAACGATTTTCTTCACAAAGATCGCCTCATCAATAGTCTCCCTTTCCACTCCATCGACACCAACCACGTTTCCTAGTGCATACCTATTTCCCCATCCACTCACAATCCGATCCCTCTCTTCCTTCCCAAGCCGAGCCATCCCACGGAAATCACTCAGCATATGGCTCCCACACAGCAGTGCCAATACCCCCGCGAGGGTCTCTGGGGCCCTCCTCTCTCTAGATTTCATACGGCTGAATAGTACGCACAGGCAACCCAGGATCATCATCACCAATACAATGACTACAATCCACGTAGAGGCAATGTAAGCGACGACTGCTGTACCGGGTTTGAAGGGTATGTTGGCGAGGCTGATGATTAACGGTTCGCACAGTATAGCTACGAGCGAGGTGTAGACGTTCAGCCATTGCGAGTGTGCGACGGAGTGAAACAGGCCTGTAAAGGGGTTGGAGGGGGAACTAAGGAGGATTGAGGATGCGGCAGATCTTGGCAAGGTGGAGAGGAGACGGTAAGGTGTGTTAGTGCGGAGGTCTGGTGTGGTATTAGTAGAGAGTTCATGCAAAATTGGGAGTAGAGACGGGCGTAGATAAGTTGCCAGGGGCCTATACCGTCGTCCAAGAATGTCCAGTACATTTTCAGAATCACGCCGAAGGCCGTGAAGAGGAAGCTGGCCCCAAAACTCTCGCTGGCCATAAAGCGTTCGAAGCCTGTGTTGGCGCCAACTTGCTTGTAGTAGATTACCAAGCACAGGAGACCACTGGCGAAAAGGATAAAGACTATGATGGTCGCTGGATGCCCACCGATGCTTGATATTGGGATCTTCTTTCCCTTCCTTCTTTCGCTAGGAGCAGGTTTTTCGTCGATAGCATCGACGGCAACTGAAGCGTATTTCCTGCCGCTGATGGATAATTTGCAATGGTGGGAGGAGACGACTGGCTGGCTGGCGCTGGCTCTCATAATGCCGTGGGCAGGGTATCCGTGTGCGTCAGTGTACTCACCGACGCGGTAACGAATACCGTGGAGAGCGGCGCTGAGGTCTTTAGTATTTCGTGCGTAAGCATTGAGGCGGCGGAAGTCTTGAACAGTATTCTCGTCCTGAAAGAGTGTAGCCAGGCCGGCGATGCTAAGTGGATTAGCGTAGACTCCACTTTGCTTACGCCAGAGTGCAAGGCCAAGGGCAAATGTCAACACAGCGACGAATACTAGAATGCCTTGCACGAGTCTTGCGGCTACCGGATAGACACTCAAGACTGGGACACAGGCGTCTCGGCCCGACGTTGCTGTGCATTTGACTCCGTTGATGAAGCCTATGAATACTGATTCGGAGGCAAGAGGTGCGAGGAATAGGATCGATATTGACACTAAACCTGACCACCAGACAAGAAAATGCCCTTTCCGAATAGCATTGAAGGTCGCAATGACGTTGATGGAGGCCCTATAATCCAGAGTGAGGGAGTCCTCGACTAGAGCTCCCTCTGCGTGGTAGAGCTGGTAGAATGGCTCTATCTCTTTGATTGTGGAAGCGAGAATGTGCCATGGTATACCGAACAAAACGGCTAGAATGATTGGAATGAATGCTCCCAGGGCATAATCTTGGGGCGTAACGCTGTGGGTAGAAGTCCCGATGAATGCGCTTGGCGCTGCGGAAATTGGGAGAAAGTCGTCTGGTGAGGGTGCTCCGGTTGATATTCCTGGCTGATTGGACGAATTATCTGAAACAGCATTTCAGTATTGAGCGAACGACTAAGGATCGGAGCGCCTTAAGAAAACTACATACAGACTTGAGGGTGGGCGTTGGCATGCCTCGCAAGAACAAGCGCATTAACAATTATCGAATCCCGTCGTAGCACAATGGGGACGATGCGAGCGTTGTGGATAGGTAGTCGTCGACATGCAATTTCCATCAAGGTTATGAGGCCTATGGTTGCCAGGAACAGGCATAGCAACGAGGGCAGCCGTGTTATTGTCGGTTGATACATGTTTCTGCTCCACGGCAGTGTCCTCGAAACCCAGTCGTTATATCTGTCTTAGAGCTGTATTCTCGTCAAACTGAAGACATAAAGGGCGGAAGCCCACAACGCTTGGAGACACGACTCGACATAAACGCATTTACATCTAGAAAATATAGTCTAGAGAACTGGATGTAAGAAACAAATCAACACACAGTGGGCATGCAGCGCAGGTACGCTCCGGGAGTGGAGGATTGACAGTAAGGACAACGAAAAATGGATAAAAAGCTGAGAGAGAATTTTGGACACTTTTAAATATGTACGCGCGATGTATGCAGCCCTCAGATTACAGTTGTGAAGCCCAATGTCGAACCGGCGCTGCGGTCTGTGATTCAGCGGCTGTGTGCATATCTATTTCTGCCTGCTGCTCAGCCGAGAACGATCAACAGTGAGTGGGGCAATTGGCGTGCATCTAGCACTTATCATACTAGAACTGGAATAGCTGCTGTTAGGCAAAAGAACCCACAACTTCCTACATAGGAGCCAAGGACTGACTTGCTTGCCGTCAAAGCTGCTTTCTTTATTGGATTCACCTATCAACTGGTGTCAAGCACCGCCAATGATATTAACGGTAAATATCTGAATCACCCCCCAAAACGTTGATAAATTACTTAATCACCCCTCAAAATGCGGCGATTTTCTGAATCACCCCTTGGCTTGGAGGTCCCCGAAGCTCACCCTAAAACATAGCCAGTTATTTACGCAGTACTACCCTAGAGTAGCTTCCTAGGTACCCTAACACCTCGGTCGTAAACTATTCCAAGTACCGCAATTGTGCAGGCAACGACTTGACTGTCGTGGTAGGTAAGAATGCGAGAGATCATGTCGAAAGAGGGTGTACAACTGTTGCAACTCGTTCGTAATCGTTTGGCTGATATCCTATGGCATTGAGCTGAGCATTCCTTTTGCTTGGCACTGCGCCGGAACCCCTGCAAACGAACGCTCAGCTCAAACACGGGATAAGATAAGCGAGCTTTCCTGCCTTAGTTGCGGCGAGCTGAACATCGATGAGAAGCTGGTTCATTTTGAAATGAAGATATAGGTAATAGGATTGGTGGATCCATTTGGTGGCTGCGGGATGATGTTGATGACCTGCATAAGGAGGAGGCTGCGCCGTACGGAGTACACGAAAAACGAGGAAGGAGGAACACTTCCCATGCCACCAAAAGGCTGATCAGTGGTAGTCTGGCACTAATACCATACACATACTAGAGTAGTACCCACATGTGATGCAACTACTCTCAACTACACGGGACTTCTTCATGGTACTTCACTGGACTCCAATGCAGGCATCATCGAGATGCGATCATGGGAAAGACCACTACATCGCTAACGTGGTCGACGCTGTTTCACTTGTATACATACAAACGTCATGTACTCATGTTGCTTCCCGAGCGTGGCTCGGGTTTGGGTCAGTGGCATGCCTTAATTTTATGGTAGCTGTTCTACAAAAGGCCGAGATGGCCAAGCCAGGCCTCGCTCAGCCCTATTCGCCCACCCCTGCGTTTGTCAGGTCTTAATACATACTATATTAGGTTCGATTCCTAATGGCGCTAGTACAATGACGTTGTAGTTTTGTCCGTATTCTTCCCTGTACCCTTGGAGGACGAACTTCGTGGAGAGACCAGTGTAGTCAAGATTTGTGGATGTATAGCGCGACAGTCACGCCTGTTGTCAATGTGTCAAATGATACATAAGATAGAACTTTTTCCATCTCATATTCCAGTCTAGATCCAGACGCTCTCAACGACATCGATACATTCTCGGATACCCGTATTTTGGGACATCTCAGATGTGCTCAATCAGGAACTTTCCCGAGTTTCCACTTTGCTATGACAACTGGTTGATGTTATTATAACGTGCTTTCTTCTCTTCCAAGAACTTTGCCTTGTCTTTTTTTGGCTGCAGATGCGTCTGACATGAAGGCATATACAGCATCATCTCATTCGGCCTCTGCGGACCCCTCAATTGGGACCAGCGAATTGACAGAAATGACCAAGGTCGTGGAAATTCCAACAATGTCGAACAAGCTATGAAGTCGCTAAGGATTGCAGCTAGTCTCCAAGGCAGCCACAGCCTCAGATGCCGCCTATGATTCCACCTGCGGTCCATAATCCTGTGCATCTTCATGGCAGAATTATGAGTGAGGCTGGTCATGGTATGGCTTCGATGCAGCGATAGGAGTGCCAATCTGGCATGGAGCCCTGGGTTTCTGGACAGTGACTTGGTCTTTTTGTATTGACTGCGGTATCTCTGATTATGCACGTCGCTAAGAGGTAGGTATAAATGCAATGTTGTAAATGGACATAATGCATATAATGAAAATCATCTACCTCAGCCTCTGTGGTTGCTATATCTCTTATCATAGTCCTCAAAGGGTTCCGATTCTGTGCATCCTATGGGATGCTTGTCGTACAATGTTCCTCCAATATGCTTCCAGCATTGACTATCCTCTCGATCAACCAAATTCTGCTCGTCAATGACAACATAACAGTATCTAGGTCTATTCCATACTTGGAGCTAGCTTTCGGTCACTTGTGCAACTGATAATGGAGGTATTGAGCATGATGTGCATTACACGTAAGCCTCTACAGGTCATCTTGGGAACGAGGATGATGCTTTCAAGAGACTGGCTGTCTCACGCTGCCGATATCTATGCTCGTCGCCGAGAGTCGATACTTGGCGCAGTCTTTCAAGATGTGGTTTGATGACATTGTGGCACTCGATAGCCTCTGCACTTTTCGTAAGCCTCTGATGATTTCCTTGAAGAGGAGCTGAAAGGATGGCCAGTGGGGTCGAGAAGAAGATAACAAGAGGACCACTAGGAGAGCCAATGACTTACGATTCTTCTCCTCAAATTGGATTTGCATGTTGAACGCTTTTGGAATTGAAGCGGAAGACGCATCCACACTCATTTCATAAATTGAAATTGCCGGACCCCTCAGACAAGCCTGGACCTTGATGTCGATACTACGGTTCTTGGTATCTGGCATGGTCATGTCCGCTGGGGGTGCGGTCACTATACGATCAGGAAATTAGTATCATGTAGCGTCGATGTTTTGTGAGCCGAAGGGTAAAAACACTTGGTCTCTGTACCTGGGGAATCGCATCAGCACTCAATGAGAGAAATTCTACTCACGAGACGCACTCAGCCATCTAACATTGTTAGGCTCCCCGCCGGTGCTCGATTCTTGTACCAAAAGCTGAAGGTCTTTGCCTGTGTCGTTTCCTCTTTCCCAGACCATGAGCCGAGCTTTTTTTATCTTTCTTGGTAGCGGAAACCTTTGACCAGTCTTTAGAGTGATGGTGGAAGAATTGGCAGTGAAAAGGTGTTGCCAGCCGGTGAGCACTTCCATTACCTCGGAAACCGCAAGACCTACGGGGACAACAGTCATTTAAGTTTATCGGTGTATGGTAAACAAGACTGAAAGTTGTGCTTACCCTCAAATTCGACCGACGACAGATAAAACTGAGGTACTGTTTGCCAACCTACTACGTCTGGCCCACCCTCCGGGTCCATTTGTCTCAAAAAGTCCTTCTCTGAAGACTTCTCGAATGAAGATGCATAGTTGGGTTGCCACATGTTGAAGAGGGTCAAAGAAGTGCGCGCTCTATCCATATCAAAGGCCTGGTCTGAATTTCCAAAGTACATCTTTGAGGTCCTCAGCGAATCCACAGTTTTGGACGATTTCAATATTGCGAAATCGAATTTTCTCTCTGCAGAGGCGTCCGAAAGGTCCACGGTGGCGTTATGCTTGTATATCCTGACATTGTCGATTGTGGATGATCCTGTTGAAATGTGTTCTTCTTGGTAATACAGCCTGTCCAGTGTAGGATATAGCAGTATATCTGTCAATTTGTGCGAGACTGCTTAGTGATTAGCAAGATACGGTAATGCAAAAGAGGGAGTACAACCTAATGTATCTTCGCATTTGATGGATATAATTCGATTAGGAATATCGCGGTGGTATTTCTAAGCACGTCTTCTAGTTTTCTCTACGCCAAGAAGATTTCATTTCATCATTTCCACTTACACAAGTAAAAGCCGTCCGATAATTTGTAGTCTTCCGTACCATTTTTGAGCAATCCGGCCATGAAATCGATATTTTGCAGTCTGCACTCGTGACATGAATGCTATCGAGAGGCATCCCTGTCCGATGTTGTTAGTACAGACCTGTTCGATAGCACTGGGGATTTGAACGGAATTTGCTCAGCCTTACAGTACGATACAAGCTGTTGCTCATCCTCGCCGCTTTGAATGGCAATTCTCCTGGTGAGCATATTGGACCCATTTTTCGCAAGCTCAAAGATCCTACACTTGCTTTGCTGCATGCTGTCAGGGTCTTGGCTTTGTGCGCCGTGAGACTCATACCACACCAAATGTGCCTCGATCAGGAGTTCTTCGCCTTCTCGGCCATTCCATGCGCCTGCTGCAAGTGAAGGAGGTCGTACTATCGAAGACGAAATGGAGGATCCTGGCCGATCCATATTTAAGGGCCGAGATTGAGAAGGACCCACCAACGGGAAATCAGACAATGATGGCTGACGAGTAGTAGATCGCCAGAGTGGACTTGGATCTACTTCCCGTCTATAAGATGACGGGGGCTGCAAGACTGAGGGCTGGTCGATGGTAGCACGTCGGAATGGACCCATCAATACTTCAGAGGGCAACAGCGGCGATTTTGGTAGCGGTTGCTGGTGGGTAGTAGACCGCCTAGGTGGAGGAATACTCCTTGGCTCAGTAGATGTAGAAGTCGAGGGACTGGTCTTAGATGTCACTCTTGACGACGGCGAGATCTCAGCACGTACAATCCTCGAAGCTCGGCTCCCGCTGGCAACATGGGGAACAGGTGGCTGTGGAGAAGCTGTCATACGGGCTTCAATCAGCAATGCTCGTTATGCAGTGAATGAGAAATCGCGAGCCACCAGATGTGCTGGTCGAAAAAACGACGTTTCACAGTCCAAGATACATTTCGGTCAGCCCGAGGAGTAAAAGAAGTCTATGGTGGAAGATTCTGGTCCGCAAACATACCTCCGACATACACCTCGCCCAAAAGTTCCTTCGCATAGGCAGCAGCGGTCGCTGCGGCATATCGTTGCCAGTCTTTGTTCTTGTGGGAGTCTGAGTAATCACAGATCCCCCGTACGATGAGGCATGGAAAAACATCCATTAGTCCCGCAGCCTCCATCTCAAAACACAATGCGTCATGTTGCTTGCCCAGCTGATCTCGTTTTTCTGCATCTCTCATTACGGCATTCCCGGATGCAATATTACCATAGAACGTAACGGGCTGATCTTCGTTCCGGTCGGGTCGAGATACTGTTTGACGCTTATCACAAGCCGCACAGGTGTCACCGTCGCCTCTATGGACGTAGCCTGCCCTGAAGAGGCGGTCATGCTCTGTGCCAGGACATTTATAGCCGGTTTGAGCCATTTTGGGATGCTTCAGGAACATCTCGTTGATGTAATGTGTGATGCTATTGTCGAACCTCTCGTGTTTTGCCCTTAGGTGGGTCGCAGCACTCAACAACTCCTTGTCAGGAAACGGTAATGCTCCTGTGACCACGAACTCTCCGTTCTGAATAAATTTGCCTGAATCATACTTGATTACGCCGCTGTGAGTCCCTGAGGGTTTGCTGACAACAACATCACCAAGTCGAAGACGAGGTTCTCTGCTCGGCACTCCCCCTCCAATGCCTACCATGAGACCGAATCTCAGATTCGCGAAGGTGTTTCTCATGTGATTAGCCACTGAGCCTGCAGCATTGTTGCCGATAGTTGGTAAACAGGTCAGGGCGATGTTGTGGACACCTATTCTGCCCAAGCTGTAGCTGTTCGTATCACGAAGGTGCTTTGTTAAGTCGCTGGCATTGTACTCTTCGTCAAGCATAGCTTGGGCCGCGGCCAATTCTGGATGGACTGCGGCGATCCACCCTACCGTAAAGTCCGAAGGATCCATCGTCGCATAATGCGTTGGATGTTTAGAATCTAATTCGAGTTGATTTGAGGAGGAAATGATAAGCTCAAAAGCTATAATTCCATGCGCAAGACAGAGCTAAGCTATAGATTTGTTAGAATTCGAGGGGAGCCTATAGGTTGGTCCTTCCATAGCTCTTGTAGCCTGGAGGAGAAATGGAGTTGGAGACTACGAGTTTGAGGTCAGCTTCGTCATAGCTAGAAGGATTCACCCCTGGCTCGGCGACACCCCTGGTTCGGTCATTTTGTAGGGCTGAGTACCCGGAACTTTGGAGTTTCGCCCTCCGGGGTCCATCTCTGGGGATCTCATAGGGGATATAAGATCGGATTATGATGATTCGTCATCCATACTAGTATGAATGAATACCCTCACATATATATTATAGCTATAAGCAATCGCTACAAGTTTATACGCGAAAATATCATATCAAAATAGACTGTTGCAAAGTTATAGCAAAGTGACCGAGCCAACGGTGAGCGAGGGGGGCCTTTCTATGATCTTTATCAATAATCAGAAGTAAACATCGAATAATCTGAATTAACGAAACTCAGGATATAATCGTTACGAGTAATACTCTCGATGATCTAAGCCCGAGCGAAGAGCGCTAGAATTACTGCTTCAAAGCAGGAAACTGCGCGAGATCTTGGTGTTCCATGATCGACACCGCCTCAGGTGGGGCAAATCATGTTCTTAGTAATGTGAACACACCTAATCCAGGTATCAAAGCCCTAACATCTTACTGATTTATCAACATAGATCTATTGCTTTGGTGGGCATTTCAGATCGCGATGTTCAAGTCTGTCACTTCCATGATAGTATTTTCTTGGTACGGGTAGTTTTCGTCGGTTTTGTATTTCACTAAGATTTTTCCGAGGTCGTATTCTTTCATCATCTGATCATGTGTTGGTAGATCTCCTTTCAAATGGGCGGTACAGTGGTAGCGATGAACTCTGATATATATTGTTCACCGGCTCAAGTTTTGTAATTAACACATTCTATATCTGGATCAGGTAATGTGGATTATATCGACCTTGCTACGAAATTACAACAATCTCCAATACGGTAGACCCGTACTAGGTCAGCAGGAGGGAAGCTACTTTAGGCACGACGTCCAAGCGTCTCCGAGTGGAGTATATCGAATTTCCATACTTCTCGTTCATGTAATCTTTTAGCAGAAGTACGAACGGCAAGAACAGATCGATCGACTCTCGGCTTGTGACTCGCGAAGAGTCATGGTCGTAAGGCAAACGCAGCTCTATCGAATGATGCCAGTACCTCTTTGCCGCCAATGTCGCCACACGAACCAAGTTGCCATCGTCAGTAACGTCAGAGGAATCGTAACAGACCAATAAATCCAAAATTTTTGGGACACAACCCAAGCCTCTGGCTTCGACTCAGTGCCGGGTGAGAAATTGAAGAACGTCATGCTAAATATTGTCTATATTGCTGCATATTAGCTTCGACCTCTCAAGAGAGCACATACAAGTACGTTACCGAGACAAAGGTAGCCGGTAATAATGTTAGGGTCACGAGAGCAACTGCTCTCATAGCTGCTCCATCGTCTTTCGTCCCTTTGTTGATGGAAAGAAGCGTCTCACTCTGGCTTTGTGCAGCGGTGTTGAAAGCCTGTGCAGATCATCAGCATTCACCGCAAATATAAGCCTGGACCTGACGGACAAAATTGATCTCATTCTGGAGTCTTAGTTGGTTGGATTCGGATCGCGCTTTCAGACTTCTTAGCATCTGACGCTGGAATTGAAATGATTGTCGTGTTTGTGGCAATACTCTCAAGTACTGGTATACAGCACGCTTCGAACTCCCTGTAAACATGTCTTGCTGCTCGATCATACTGTTGATTGTGTCCAAGGCAACACCCAGGGTCTCGGTGGAATGTATGACATGTCTTGCAAAGTCGTGGAGAAAATTATAGTTGACATCTTGTCGAGAGCTGTCATTTCGACGCTGAAGTCTTTTAGCGATGGCATAAGACTGATGTAGAAGGGACTTCTTTTGATTACCTTCTCAATCCCGCGAACCCCGTCTCGAAGCGCCCATACAGACTCGTCAAATACTGCTACGATCTCATCAAGGATTGTTACATGGCTGGCGTATATATCTCCAACGTCGAGCGGCTGTTGCTGTGAGGCTAGTGCCTGGTATAGTCGAAATTGCGATGCCTTTGGGACATCAAAGCAAAAATTTATCGTTGAATCAGGAGTCCAATGCGTGTAAAAGCTCATCTCGGACCAGGAGTACGAGGATTGCATAGGATCAACCTTCTTGGTGATCAGTCGAAACCATGTGATGTGCCCATTGACATTTCCATCCGCGTCGCACATGTCTTCGCAGCCGAAAAATCCATTTGCTTTGCGAGCAAATGGAGACCAAAAAACTCGTGGGATTTCATAGCACGTTGACAGAGTCGAGTTGAGCTCTTCACAATCTAGAAAGACCTTGGAAGAAGAAAACATGAAGCAGGTTGAGGGTTTTTCCCTCAACTTTAGCACTTCTTCAAAGCCCGCTCGCCGCGAGCGCCAGGAGCCTTGGAAATATTCCAACAGGTCAAAAAGCGGCGCTGCAACCTTTGACATGTTCTGATGACGATTTTCGACCTGACACTGCTACTGCGAATTAGGATTAGCAATCGGGTGCTGCTAGACAAAGATGGGGTGAAAGGGTAACGAGGGAAATCTCATACGACAAGGGACAGAACTGTACGGCGCTGGCGATGATGGCAAGACTGTTGACTCAGACGGAAGTCCACGCATATGTAACGACGTAATGTTATTCTTTGCCTCTGCCTTTACTTCACGAATTGAAGTACCGCTCCTGTCTACCACTGGCTCCCTTGGAAAAAGCGAGAAACGGGTAAACAAGGCTGTTACGAGCTGCCTATTTGGGTTGCCATCGGATCCGAGATCACTACAGCCTTTGAATCAATCAATCAGTCAGGTGCGGTCAGACTCTAGAGTATTAATGTGCCATTTTCAGAATACGACCGTAAAACGCTCAGTGCAGGATGATCTGAAACCTCAGGTCATAGCTAGCACTCAGCTGCGGGGCAAGATCATGCATGATGATCGCCTTATAGCCAATGCCAGACGTTCGTTTAGTCCGCGCCCGACTCCTAAATCACATCGGATTACTGAGCACGTGTCCACCCTAACATCAGCTTCTGCTTGACCCTCGACGAACGGCTCAGTCTCCGACTGTTGGAGTGAGGCGCGAGGCGCAGGTCTCCAATCCTTTTGCCTTATAAGCGCTAGGTGTCGCCCCGTTCTAAGTCTCTCGGCTTGATTGCGCGTCCTGTCACGTCCTTTTCAATCTTCAACCAGCTTTCTTCTCTGTAATCTCTGGTCTGCTTAAAGCCATATAATTGTCTCCAAGACGGTTGCTGTTAAGAATACTCTGTCCCTTTGATTTACCACGCTTCATTATAAACTTGCATAGCGACAGACCAATAGACCAGCGCAAGGCTGAGGGTCCCTACGGAGCTCTTGCGGGCCCTTGCACTGATTGGAAGAATAAGCTTTCTAGGTAGTTTCTTAGGAGTAATGGAGAACAATGAAGACATAGTGTCTTTCCGTCCTACGGCCCCCAATATCAACGCGCAGATTCACGCTCCTTTCGATGGTCTTGAGGAAGCACAGATGAGAGACGAAGTCTTTCGTTTCATACAGGAGACCTCACTTAACGACTACCATTCGCATTTCCTGAAAGGAGCCTTCCTTGCTCAGAATCCCAAGGCATTCTCCGGAACTCGCGACGATGATCTCTTCCTTAAGGACGACGAGGCTATGTGCCTGGAAGAAGAAAAGACGAATCGATGGAAACATCCGCGGGCTTTGTGGCAATTAGTGGCTTTGTGCGCCGTTGGGGCAGCCGTTCAAGGATGGGATGAGTCTGCTGTCGATGGAGGTAAGGGATTGTGTTAAAATATGATCTGGTTTCGAATGGATTCCTAGCATCCCACATGCATGACAATTGAAGACTGATCTCTCGAAAACGTAGCCCAAACCTTCTATATCGATGCATTCGGTATCACAGAAAATCGGATCCTCATTGGTTTTGTCGCCAGCGCCCCCTATCTCTGCTGCGTATTTAGCTGTTGGTATGTACTCTACTCAACATCCCGGAATGATTGCTTCTGGGTCTGACATATCACGCAGGCTCACTCAACCTCTGAATACAATACTAGGTCGCCGTGGTACGATCTTCTTCGCCTGCATCTTTTCCAGCGCTTCTTGTCTGGCACAAGCTTTTTCAAGCAACTGGCAAATGATGGTCGGCTTTAGGATCTTGCTGGGCTTGGGCTTTGGACCCAAGAGCGCGACGATTCCAATCTATGCGTCTGAGTGCGCTCCTGCCCATGTCAGAGGTGCTCTAGTCATGTTCTGGCAGTTCTTCACGGCGTTTGGCATCATGATGGGCTACATTTGTGGCGCGGCATTCCGAAATGTACTCGATGGAACCAATGAGAAATTCTGTCCTCAGCCTGTCGGGCCTTCACACAGAACTCCCAAGCCACCCTCAACGGAGGACCAAATCAAGCTCTTGCGTACAAATTGTGTAAGCAAAAGTTCGATGACTGCCCCCATTGTCTTCTTCAATTGGCTCCTGTGGTTCTATATACGCACAAAGACCAAGCTGACTTACTGATCCGAGACAGAGCCTGAATTGGAGACTTATGATTGCAGCACCTGTAAGTAATTAACATCGGAACTCTGGGGTTTCCAGTACTAAACATCATTGAAGATGGTTGCGCCAGTACTTCTAGCGATGTATATATATACTCAGCCAGAGTCCCCACGATGGCTCCTAGCCAAAGCCCACAAGACCGCAGATAAGAAGAAGTCTGCCCAATACTACGACCGAGTCTTCCAGTCATTGAAGCGACTTCGCAATGGTAAGCTTCTCGCTGCCCGGGACATGATTCTTATCCACTACCGACTCCTCAAAGAGGATGAGCTGCGAAGAGAAGCAAAGACAATTTGGTGTCGGCGCGGAGTATACGAGCTGTTTTCCATTCGAAGGAATAGGAGAGCTGTGACGGCGAGTCTTATCGTTATGTAAGGAACCTTCCCCCTTCCCCCTTCCCCCTTCCCCCTTCCCCCAAACTATTCAGACTAGAGCAAACACGATAAAGTCTGAGTACTTGGCTTTCAATACATGGCTTAGAACTCCCGATGTGTACTCATGAGGGAAATTGGCTGACTAGAGACAAGGTTCTTTCAACAATTTTGTGGTATAAATGTATTAATCTACTATTCTAGCTACGTTCTCCAACTTGCGGACTACAAAGCAAAGCAAGCCCTGCTCGTAAGTCTTCCCTTCATTCACGACTCGAGAGTAAAACAAGATCTGATAGTTGACGAGCCTGATAGTGGTCACTGGGGGTTGGGATCATCAATTTTCTATTTGCTCTTCCAGCTTTCAAAACCATCGACACATTCGGCCGGAGAAATCTTCTGCTCGTAACATTTCCATTTCTCGCCCTCTTCCAACTCTTGAGTGCCATTGCATTCATGTTGAAGGACCACGCTTCTGGCAAGACCGGCTTGACCATTGCTGGGCTATATCTCTTTGCTATCGCATATAGTCCTGGGGAAGGTCCTGTCCCATTCGTAAGACTATCCTATGCATTTCCGTCAAAGATCCCGTTATTCTAAGACATCATAGGTCTACGCCGCAGAGAGCATGCCATTATATATTCGTGATCTTGGTACGCCCCTTTTCGTCCCACCCATCTCCCACCTTATACTAACAGCGCTACTCTATCTAGGTATGGGACTCGCCACATCAGTTCTCTGGTTATTCTACTTTCTTATTGGCGTCACTTGGCCCAGCTACGTAAGGGATTTCAAGTCTTTCGGAGCCTTCTTATGGTACAGCGTTTGGTGCATCATAGGCTTTTTCCTCATCTACTTGTGGGTGTCCCTCTCGTTCTCGCACGAGCCTTCCCATTCCTTGCTAACTTGCCACCGAAAGCTTCGTGCCGGAAACAAAAGGGAAGGAGCTCGAGGACCTCGACAAGACTTTCAACGACTCTTCGACATACGATTTTGCGCGCTTCCACTGGAGGCAGGGCGTGTACGCAATCAAACGCTATGTACTCAGGTGCGACGGGGCGAGACCGCCCCGGCCCCTGATCACGGATGCGACTGAATTCAACGATGTGTCCACCTCCAGAGGCTATGCTATGATGCCGCGTAATCACATTGATTGAGTGATAGCACGAAGATTAGGAGCTCAATTCGAGACGGGAATTTGGACCAAGAGACGCTTGACCTCTAATAGACATCTCTACGACCTTACATAACGTTGATCTGACATTTTCCATCCCCAACACCTAATCGTGAATGCTTGCGTTCGAGATCCACCCAAATGGCCAATTATACTAGCTCATCCAGAAAGGTCAAACGAATTTTACTTATTCTAATTCAATTTCCCCTTACTGCTACAAACTCCTTGCGGCTATGACCCGACGCGTAAAGTCAAACGCTCGGCCGCTTTATATATTTTATCTTCTCGCCGGCTTATCCAAATGAGAAACAACAATCAGTTTAGAATTGCCGTCGCTGACAGGCTATGGGCCATTGAACACGAGCACACTAGTCGACATTCTGAGATCTGTTATCGGGTGAGCGCAGGTGCGGCTGGTAGCTGTGGTGGAGGTAGCAAGAGAAATTGCGGAGCGACAAGGCGACGAAGTAATTATGTTTGAAGACGAGGAAAGGAGATGGAACAGCTTTAAGAGGATTGGTTGACGAGCTAGTGCAGGAGGTTTGGTGCATGTGGGGTGCGAGGACGATTGAGATGAAGTGGGACCTGGTTAGTTTTGAGAAAGGAGATGGGTTTGTGAGGCATGGGGAGTGGGGATCCGGGGTGTGAAGACGCGAGATGCTTTCCAGCGGACGGCCCTTAGCCTGAGCGGGTATAATCTTGGCATAGCTATCAAGGGTGGCGAGTCCTTCGTTCGGACCTAGGAGCATCTATTTGGCAGTAATTTGCTTACATTATTGTCGTCTCTCAGATATACGTACATTTGGGAATCTCCTCGTCCAACAATCCTCAGGACTTTTAGTTGTCGCACACGCCACACTCACATGGTCAACGTATAATTATTCGTCCCACTCCCATCTGTACACGCCGTATCGGTAGTAAAACAACCCATCTCCGTCACACTATTAATTCTCCCCAACATGAACTCCACCAGCCGATACGCCGCACTAGGTGCATACTGCGGTACCATATGCCCACTCAAACTGACCTCCACAAATGTAAGCCCCCTCTCCGTGTGCGCCGTACCAAATACCCCTGCCCCAGCAAGCGTGCTTGGATTGTCCTGGGTGTGGTAGGGCATGAAGAACTCATCGGAAGGCTTGGAGGTGAAGCCTTGAGCGCCGTTCCAGGTCATGTTCTGGATCATAAGGAGAGTACCATTGGCGATGAGGATGTAGTCGAGGGCACCATGTCCAATAATGGTTTTTTTGAGGCGTTCAATTACGCTGGGAAGGACAGACAGGCCACTTGGGGTTGAGGAATCGGAGCCACCGACGAAGACGTTGTTATTGGTGCATTCCATCCATTTTACCATGGGCGCATTGATAGCCGCTTGCACGTCGCTGCGATTGAAATACACGGTCGCGCCTACGGGGGTGTAGTCAAAGGATCCCGGAAACCCAAGAGGGTCAAATAATAATGGACAAGTGGTGGCGATTTGGTATATGTCGAAGCAGGGGTTTATGAGGGAGGCGGCGCGGAAAATGGCTTCCCAGACATCACATTCGCCGGTTGTGTCGTTAGACACTGGAGGATTCGGGAGCAGTCCCGCGGGAGGGTAGACGAGATAGTCGTTCAGGAAGGAGGTGTAGCCGCAGGTGTCGGCTTGTTGGTGGAGGTAGGATACAAAGGAGGCGTTGAGAGAGAAAAGGGGAGCAAAGTAGTCGACATATGCAACGGCAGGGACTGGGCATAATTAGCGCCTGGGTTAGCTAAGGAATTGAGAGGACATACTCTGCATTTGAACGGCTTCCGTGCTTGTACTCGGGTCGTACAACATGATTGACTCAGCACCATAGTAGGTGGTATCGTTGGTATTTAGCATCGCATCTGCTATGTATGGCACGTAGTATCCCGCATAGCTCTCTCCAGTAATGTAGATCTTCCTATTCTGTAAACCAAAAGTATTCACAAAGTTTTTAAAAAATCCAAGGAACTGCGAAGCTACGTCCGCCTCACTCGTAGCAGTCGGTGTGCCTTGCGAAAAGCCAGTTCCCACAGGCTGTTCTACCCACACCATACTGGTCAAATTCGCCCTGGGATTGCTTGTTAATATGGGTCCTCTTCCTCATTATCACAGGCAATGTCTCACCAGGTCCACGGGTTTTTCACAGGCAAGAAAGTGCCGTATTGCCAAAGGAATGGTCCGTTTTCTTGCAGGAGTCCTTCGAGAGAACTACATCCGGGACCACCGTTCAGCCAGATGGTGATTTCGTTCTCAGCAGCTGGATTCGTCGAGGGAAAGTACCAGAAGTAGAGTTCACGGGTCTCGTTTGCGTTGGAGGATACGGGTAAGAGTCCTGCATAGGATTCACCAATGTCGAACTACGTCGGTTTCAGCTGAGGAAGGCAAACATCGATAGCATTTCTCACTGAAACGTCTGGTATGGCAGTCCCATCAACGGCAAATTCTGTCACAGTCAGTATCTTTGTAACGCGCACAGATTGGTCTTGCAGCAGTCACTGGAAGCATTAACGCTAGCTTGTCGCTTCTGCAGCTGGGGAAATTCATGGTTTTCGGATTGAAATCCTGGAATGTGCCTTGGTGGCAATTTTGGCAGTGTTTTTCCTACATGCTGCGCGCTTCTTGCCACAACGGTACAAGCTGTTGTCAAAATACTGAGACAAATTGAGGAACGCATTGTGAGTTGAAAGATACAAAGGACTCAAGAGGCAAGTCATGTCTCTCTGAAGAGCACTCAGTACTGTTGCTCTAGTTATTATATTCTCCCCAACACGGGCAGCTATCTGCTAATGTAAAGGCAGGGCAGGTGCAGGCACGCCGTCATAATGTACCAACAAAGCCTATCGTGAATCCAGGAACAGGTTTAGCTCTCCACAGTAAGGCCAAGCGGCCGATTCGGAAGAAATAAGCACACAGCTCGGTCAAAGAGGAAGGCTGGCACATGGAGATAAGGTCATTGAGCCAAAGGGAAACACGTTACACATCGCAGGCAGACGAGGTCCTGGACCTGCACGAAGGATGATATACCTGCCCTTCTGAGCATTTTTCTGGCTTCTCCACATGTTCCTCCGTCATTATGCGCAAGTTATGGCCGAATCTGGCAGGTAAGCATGAAAGCCTATTTCAGGCTTAGCGATTACGGCTCGCTAGAAACAAGTCAGTCAGAGTATGGATATTTGGAACTACAACACACCTGACGACGACGTCGGCCACGGCCTAAAGTTTCGGCTTTCGTAGTAGCCTCCTTCGCTGCTGCTTTCTCACGCTCGGCCAGTATAGCAATCCATACCGAAGGATCAGGGGCAGTCTCCTCAGAAATATCTCCCAAGCCTTCCTCGAGAGTGCCTTTATCATTGACCCAGACTTTCGCAAAACTGAATTGCGATTCGGCTGAATGGTCTTTACTTCCAGCTTGAGTATCCTCGACTTGGCTTCGATCAAGTAGCTTGTCAACAGATGCGGAATCGTACATAATATCCTGGGAGTCATCGTCTTTGAACAACGCTTCCGTACCATATCGTAGGATTGACTCTATGTCCTTGCCATCTGCTTCCTCAGCGTCCATCTGCTCGATGAGCACTTGGTCAAGCGCCATCTTCCTCTTTCCAATCTGCATAATCTTTTCTTCCGCTGAGGCGCGAGTAGTGAGCTGGAAGACAAGAACCTTCTTCTGTTGTCCTATTCGGTGAGCACGCGAAAGGGCCTGTATATCTTGGTGAGGATTGAAATCGGGATCCATGATGATAACAGTGTCAGCGGTAGCTAAATTTATGCCGACCCCTCCAGCACGAGTGGAGAGGAGGAAAGCAAACAGCTGGGAGTTGGGAGCGTTGTACGCATCGATCTTCTTTTGCTTCTGAAGTGTGCCTACCCTCCCGTCCAAGCGCTCGAAAGAGAGTCCCAACCCATCAAGAAAGTCTTCCACAACATCCAGCATATCAAGGAATTGACTGAAGATTAGAACTCTGTGGCCACGCTCCTGCAGCTTGGGTAGCATAAGTTCAAGTAATTTCAGCTTGTTGGACGCATCGACGAGATTCCGATGTGACTTCAACGCAGTAGCCTGCCTTTCCTCGACCGCTTCGTTGTAAACAAAGGGATGACAGAGGCATTTGCGCAGCTGCATAAGCATGTTGTTCAGATTCGTACGGTCTTTGCTAGCAATTGACTTTTTTCCGGAATTCAGGATCAACTTGATTAATTCCGGATTTTGTGCTAAAATCGACTTGTAAAGCTTCTTCTGCACGAACGACATAGATACTGGTAAGATAATCTGGGCCATTGGGGGAAGAAACTTGAGCACTTCGGCTTTGGTTCGGCGTAAAAAACACTTTCGTAGCTTATCGTGTAATTCAGCCACATTCTCTTTTGTTAACGTGGAATAGTCCTCTTCCATCTGTTGAGCACTGATTGAACTGTCTAGGAATTGGAGGAGATTAAATAATTCTCTTGCATTATTTTGTAACGGTGTGCCTTCATAAGTGATGTTAGCAATCAAGACACACTATACGTAGGCGTTGAGATACATACCTGTCAATAGAAGCTTGAAAGGGGGCTTCAGTGCGTTCAGCGCGCCGTACAGGATGCTTTTGTCGTTCTTTAGACGCTGGCCTTCATCGACGACCAGACCAGCCCAATGCACGCCCCTGAATATCCGTCGGAACTCGTGATCTTGTGCCGCATCGTAAGAGGTGACAACTACATGGCATCCTAAATTCTTATTGCCCTCGGAGAACAGCTCGTGCTTGAAAGCTAGCTTTCGTGCTTCGGCGGAACCGTAGTATAACACGACTCTTAGTGACGGGGCCCATTGTTTGATTTCGCGCCTCCAATTAGGGCAGGTTGAATTTGGAACAACAACGAGAAAAGGCCAGCAACCATGGATTTCTTTGAGGGCGGCAAGGAGTCCGATAACTTGTATTGTCTTCCCTAGTCCCATTTCGTCTGCCAAGATGGCATTTTGCATCTTATCATTGGTAGTATAGCCAATTGAGGCCTTCGAGCTGATAGACCATCATCTTTCCCCCAGTCATACTTGGCGGTTGGGTCTTTAATTCTAGGTTGGTCGCAAAATCTTCTGTCCGAACTTTAGCAAGACTGGCCTTGAGGTCCTTCTGGTTTGGTTGCTGTATGTAGGCTCCCATCACCCAATCTTCATAGGCAGCCTTGAAGTCTTCCCAACGCTCAGTATCCTTTTGACCTGACGGCTCTATCCATACGACGTCTTCATAGCCTAAGCCCTTGAATTTGACCAAGGCCTGTTTAATCTCATTGATGCGGGCCTTCGCAATATCCTCCCTTTGCAGCTTCACCACACTCGTGTACTCAACGGCCAGGACAATGTCGACACGCATGTAGTCTTCGGGAACAGCTTCTATAGTGGTCATCTTGGGCAGATTCCAATGATCGTCTTTCTTTGCAAAAGCCTTCCTCACGGATGTAGCAGTCATCCCGCAGACCCAGGTCCCGGACATCCACTTGACCTGGAAGTAAGACAACTTCTTCCATTTGACAAGGTACTCCTTTATCTCTTCGGAAACTTCATGCGTTGGCAGCCCGGGCTCGTAGTAATCCACTCTCGATGGCCGCCATGCAACCAACGACTCAACCTCAGCTGGTGCGTCAGCGCAATCATTGCATACCCAATTCAGATGGTACTCGCTAAAGCGTCTAGCGGCCAAGTCTTCCTCGGAGAGGTCCTCGGCGGACGAAGTAGAACCACTCTTTGGCGGCAGGTGATGCATGTGACAGGCTCGGAAACACGATAAGCAGCGAAAGAGAACATTGTGACTGTTGTTGACAAGATCTGCTAAGACTTCAGTGACAGGGTCTTCACCACCATTGTCTTCACGATCTGTCTGTTCCTCTTTGGTAGATGTGCGCTCACGGAAGGGCGCGGTTGATTCACCAGGCTCGTGACATGAGAAACAGAGACCTCGATCCGGACTTAGTGGGTCTTTTTGTATGGATACACCGAGGCAACGTCGACATTGGAGAATGAAATCCTTCTTTCCAATTTTTGTCACGAGATGTTCACGTGCATTGCGAGGGCCGAGACATCTGTGGTGATAGGACAATGTGCAGCTCTGACAATAGACGAGGTTACCTTTTATTTCGCTATCATCAGGCTCACCACAGGTGTCACACATTTGGCAATGGACAAGTCGGAATTCATCATCATCTGCGAGCGTTTTGAAAGACTCCTTGGCGCCTGTGTATTTAACAACACCATCACCCGTTGAGGTGACTTTCTCAGGGATGTAGTCTTCTCCAACTTCTCGCATACTCTTCCGAGCCACATTTCTACCAGATCTCCTAATGCCTTCATTCTCTTCGTAGTCGTCCGAGGAAGACTCTATTCGGTGGGACCCGCGCAGGTTTTTGGTGTATCCTTGAGACATCCTACCATTCGAACGTCGCTTTCTCTTCCCGAGTTGCACCACTTCGTCTTCGCTGTCATCACTAGCCAATCCTTGCAGTCCGATAGCGTCGGAGTAGTTGATAGCTTCCCGGGTCGCGCGCTCTGTACGTACTCGGCTTGAGCGCCTGGTATGCTTGTGAGAAGTAGAATCTCCACTTCTTGATCCTGAAGTTTGCGAGCTATTGCTCGGATACGACCTTGAGGGCGGATTTAGCCTTAAGTATGTCATGTCTGATTTGTTGGAGGTCCTAAGCGGGCGACGACCCCGCCGAACAGGTCTGGTAAATCCGACACTTCCAAGCTCGTCATCCGAGGAAGAGACGAAGCTCGAGATCTTCGTATGCCGTCGCTGTCTGACTGGTCTGGTCCAGCGTGCGAGTACCCTTTGAGAATCGTCCCCTGGATCAGAGCCGCTGGTACGTTGGTAGTTGTAGTCGGTCAAGAGTGAGTCGCCGTTCGGAAGTTGATCCAGCTCGTCAAGTGATATCTAGAGGTAAAGGAAGGTTAGACTCGATACGCGTAACGAGACACATAGTGCCATGTCTGCTTATAGTGTAGAATGATGATGTGAAAGAGTATATGAGTGAGGAACGAGGCAGGTGAGTGATGTCTGCTGCTGAAGTGGAAGAATAGTAGTGGCACAACTGGGTGCTAAACGGTCGAGAGTAAAACTCCTGTGATTGTTCACACCTGAAAACATTCACTCCAGATAACGTTCACTTACCACTTCTTCAGACCCATCGTCCAATTGTACAAGAAGACTTCCGTCATCATACTCTCCCAGAATTTGGCTTACTTGGGGCTCCTCGTAGACCTGGTATTCCCATCGGCGCTCGATAGGAGGTACTAGCACTGCGAGACCCCTCTTTCTCACAGAGGTTTCATTCAAGATTTCGAATTGAGCATTATTCTGTGATGAGGAATTTGGCTGAGAGGTGAAGAACGGGGAGGACTTCCATTCAACAGTCGAAGTCGTGTGGATGTCTTGGACAAAGATTGGCTCAACGAGCTCCACATCTGATGCTATTCCATGTCTGCGTTCTCCAATTCTGTAGCATGATCATGCAGCGCTGCTATGTCTGCATTATACGTGTTTGTCTCTGCCATTCTTTCTTCAATCGTTCGCACGCTCTTGTCACCTCAAAGCTTTTCAAGTGCAGTACCAAATTTGGGGCGCTTCCTTCTTGATTTTCGATCGAGGCAACTATTGAGGATGACTCACGGTCGGGGTCGTTGAAGCATCAAGTCGGGAGGGACATGGGGTCAGGAGAGTTCACACTCAGTGAGCGAGTGGACATGAGAGCTAAGGGTGCTTGGTCTCAGGTCTTAGGATTGATCTATTGGCGATGTACGCATATGCTCGCTGCGGCATGAGAGCACCACCAGAAGCACAACTGTAACAGTCAAGAGGAGCAATCACGAAGAACAAGCGTAAAGCAGAAGTTACTTTATTGGCGTGGTGAGGCTCAATCGGACGCGCACCATGTGCAGATCCGGAAGATATATGGCCCGGCCCGGTAGGGACGATGACGTAAATGTGCATTGAGCTCGCTTTGGAAAATAAGCAGCGGTCGTTGTATGTGAGGAGGCCAACATTCATGCACCATGACTACCCTAAACCCAATGGCAAGAACTTACATAGAGTCATCTTTCCCAGCATCGAAGGACATCCATTACGTAGGTGGGCTCCTCGTCACAGTGTACGGCCTGAAAGAACTACAAGCAGACATTCACAATGTAGCATGTCTATGGCTACTCCATCCAAGGCTACAAACACAAGGATGCATGGAATCAATCGCCTTTTCTACCATCAGCCGATGGAACAAGAAGCTAGCAATGACAGAGAAGGACAAGATATCCACTGGTCTCATAGCTGTGTCTTTTGATCAAAGAAACCATGGCACCCGAGAAGTTGACCCAGTTGCAAACTAATCATGGAGAGGCGGGAACGAGAGACATGCACAAGATATGTTTGCCGGTTACCACGGGACTGCTGTGGATACCTCGCATCTCATCACCTACATCTCCTCGTACATCTTTCCTCATTCAAATCACTCGATAACAAATAACATGGTGCTGGGTGTGAGTCTAGGTGGCCACGCTACATGGCATTGCTTGATGCATGACTCGCGTGTCACGACTGCTATGGTTATAATTGGCTGCCCCGATTATATATCTCTGATGTCAGATCGCGCGCGACTTTCGAAGCTGAAGACATGGACCAAAAGCAAGCCACCTGGCGCAGATTTCTTAGGATCGAAGGACTTTCCCCCAGGTCTGATAGAAGCAGTGGAGAAGTATGATCCAGCTGGGATGCTACTGGGGGTGAGGAACAGAGATGAGAGTTTCTACGATCGAGAACCCACAGAAGCAGAGACAAGAAGAATTTTGCCACTGATGGAGAAAACCTTCAGTGGAAAGAGGCTGCTCAACATGGCTGGCGGCGCGGATAAATTGGTTCCCTACAAGTGTGGAGAACCATTCTTAAGGTGGCTTGAGAAGTCTACCGCTCCAGACCGTTGGTTTGCTCATGGTGATTTTGTGATAGAAGACAAGGTCCTCGATGGCATTGGCCATGAAATGAGTCCTGGCATGGTGCCAGAGGTGCACCGATTTATTCTGGAGACTCTTGATCAAGTATCTCCAGAGAGCCCTAGCAGGACCTGGAAGATATAGATCAAACTAAAGCAGATGAACAGCCTTTCGCTTTAAGACAACGCAGGTCATGATCTCCATCTTTCGGGCCCTTGCAGTTGCCATGCTATGCGCGTTCAATCCTGAAGCCGCAATAATGCGCTCGGTAACATGATGTCAATATATATATCATCGAGGACGTAAAAAGGGCTGCAGTATATAAAAATACAAAATTACATATTATGTCTACTAAACTCTTTGGACTTCCTAGGGGCCATTGCAGGCCAAGAACATGAAGGAAAACACTAAATATTTAGCATCTTCGTGGTTCCAAATGTTGCTATCGAACGATCTTGATGATTGATTGTCTTTGAATCCGTCTTTAGTTCTCCAATTTAATCCCCAAGAATGTTAGTGTTCTCTTCTTATGATTACCACTGAAATCAGCTCTGCCCCTTCGATTCTGTCCTCTAGCTTGTCTTCAATCAAAAGCTACCTTCTGATCAAAGACCATAAGCCCCTGAATCAGTCCTCGTAGAAGCCGCAGTATCTCCTCGATGTGTGCAATCTCAGTCTGCCGAAACGTGTCCCAATTATTGAGCATGGACACCCAGATATTCTTCTCCACAACTACGAGAGACTTCAGTAGAGTCGTGCTCCCTATCTCTAGCTCCTTGACGCGAATCAGAGCCCCACAAACCCACGCCAGTTGGGCCTTTTGCTCAACGTCGTAGAAACGACTGTTGGCGACTTCCATCTCTAGTTCGAGCTTCTGTACCCTTGCCAAATGTGCGCACACCAACGACGACATACCTTATCCATGATCCAACCTCCACATCTAAGCCCGGTCTTTGCCGTCTGATGCAAGCCTGCATGACTACCTATACTTGTCCTCGTCGTCACGCCTTCAAATCAGGATCTCCTGCGACTGCATACGCAATCGGAGGAAAGGCTGTTACACTCTGGCGTTGGTGATCATCAACAATGGGTGCTGCCTTGTTGGCACCGCTAAGGAAGCTTGAAAGGTACAACTCTGGGCCAACTAGATGCCAGCGATAGCGGTCCGAAGCGTACAGCCTTCCGAATGAAGCTTCACGGGAGACGGGTCAGGCGCTGCAAGCAAAGATAGGCTGGTGAGGCCTGTGGTGAGGCCTGCAACCACCAACCCAAGCTTGCACTAGAGGTCCGGTGGTTCATTAGCTACTTCCTCGTCAGCTGCTCTTAGCCTCTCATGTATCGCATATACTTGAAAGGCTTCATTGCCTTGACTTCTTGCCTTAACGTCATCCTGCATTACCGTATCACAAAAAGGCACCCTTGCCCACGTAGATAATTCTCATTTTTATATACATACATATTATATACACCCCGAACTTAGGATTAGAGATTGCCGTTTTCGATCGGGAAGCGAGGAAGCAAGGGGGAGCAACGAGGAAGTGCAGGGGCGCAGCAGGTGGGAGCCTGAATTGGCTGCCCTGTACCCGGCTATAGCTGCTCGCGTTATTTATGACGTTGGTCAGCACTGCTACCTAGAAATCTCCACATTCCAGCCCTTGCGATAGAGTCAATGACGGGGGCTATCTGCAGCAGTGGCGCCCATATCAGGGACCGCTCGAATACTGAGGAACAGGATGAGGAGCAGTACTCACCTATTATCGAAACCCTTTCTGTGGTGAGCTCCTTAATTCGACGGTTTCGATCTCACTCGGTCCAGGCTGTGGTGAGTTCGAAAAGTACCGATAATTAGTTAATGGGCGACGAGGAAGGGACGAAAATGTAGCCTTTATATATAAGATAACGGAAACACGTAAGCTGAAGCCAAAAATTTATCTAATACTAAGATGAAGGCAAAGGATCTTCTTGAATGAACATCAGATACGGAAGTTAGAAACCGTATAGAGTATTTTTCGTGATGCTGTGAGAAGCGCTACACTATATCCCCACCACCCAGAACCTGGAGCAGCCACAACCAACCTTCCCCCCCATCATCGGCCCGCTGGCTTTTGTTCGCGAGCGGATTCAGCATGTCAACAAAAGTAGGCGCTTCCTAAGTATGTTTTGCCTCTTCTTCGCCAGTAACAGCGTCATTGGCTGTAGCCTAATCTAAAATTAAATGGTAACGTCCCCCCCTGGGTAGCGGAAAACCCCCCGTGCCGGAAAATATGAGGGGTACTTGGACATCAAGCAATTGTAACTCTGCGCACACGTCGAGCTTTACTAAATTTATGTATAAGTAGTGTGCTATGGCTACTGTCGAACATTTAAGACTATTTCCAACCTATAAATTACATTCGCGTCGTCGCCTTCTCGTCCGATCTGCTTAAAGCCCTCTTTTATAGCGAAACAACCTCCATTTGCTATAACGCCACTGACAAGCCTTTACTACTTTAAAATATAGATATAAAGGTTTTTTCTAAGCCTTAAAGCCTTATAATGGTAGTAAGAAGTTAATATCAACTACGTGGCCGCCGTAGTATTCGTCGTTTCATGTAATATCGCACGCTGACTGGTACTTATAAATTAAAGCGGTACGAATCCGGTTAAAGTAAAAAAGCCCCTTTATCGTATTAAAATAAGGTGTAATTTAATCTAGGTAAGCTTATAAAATAGATTCTGTTACTGAAACGCCTGTAGCTGGGCTCCTCTAACCGGGCGCACCTGTCTAAGCATGCCAGCGCAGACCATGGTAAAGGCGCTAATTGAATCTCATAGCGGGTAAGACCAGCCCAATTGATATTAGCCTTCCCGAATCAGCTGATCGCCTCAGAACTTCGGCCTTAGCTTTGCACCCGTCGAAGGGCATAGCCGACCTAAATTGTATCCCAAATAAGTAAAGCTTCAAAATTCTTATTACCTAATTTCCAATCGAACTTAGACGTAGGATAATAATAACTCTGTATCCCTGTACCTTAATAGGTAAATAGGGGTTATATTTATAGGTAAATAGGGGCTATATTTATAGGTAAAGGGGTTGTAACCGTAGTATTTCCCATAATCATTACTAAGACTTCTGCTAAGGTACCTTAACTGAGGTCCGGGTGACTAGCCCTATACAGCTAGAATGGATGCAGGTAAACTCCTCAAACCTAATTGAGTCTAGATGATCTGCGTAGAAGCCTCGGCCTTCCCCGCATGGACGGCCGTCGTCCGCTCTGGCATTCGTTGTTGACGCAGGAAATGGTCACCTCTGCACGACTGCCCAGTGAAGCATCATTACCTTATACTCACGTCCAGCATGACGAGCACACAGTTGAACTTCCTCGCACCTTTGGACGCTCCTCTACCTCCTCCATCAGACGGCGAAGTTCTCACGGCGGCCCAGTGGATCACCTTGATGGCAATTGCAGACACAATAATTCCAGCTATCGAAGTCTCCTCGACCACATCAGACAATAGGCTATGTGTCCAAGCGGCTGAGTATACGAGCGCCATCAGTACTGTCAAGGATGGCGTGACGGCCGAAGCCCATGACAATCATCCCCAGGCGTACATGCATGAAAACGCTAGCTCGGTCCCAGGGTTCAAAGAGCTCCTACGGAGGACGATGAGTGACTTCGTGAGGGAGGACGCCAGGAAAGGGATCAGGGTTATATTGTCAGCTTTGGAGTAATAGGCTCTCCAAGATAAGTATAGGAATTACGCTAACAGACTTCAGTACTCGAGCAGGGTGCCTATTGACTACCGGCTATACGACCTCTTTCCACGTCCAACCCGTCAATATCCGTCAGCAAATCCTACAGGGCTGGGCCAAATCGTACCTTTTACCGCTGAGGCAAAGTGCCAAAGCTCTGGCAGCCATTGTAACTTTGACGTGGGTGAGGACAAGCCCCACAATCGGTCCTGTACTAGGCTTCCCTCGAGCGCCTGTGCATGGCAAACCTGGCAAAGGCTTCGACTATAGCTTTATACAATTTCCTCCAGGTGCGGAGCCGGAGATCCTTGAGACCGACGTGGTCATCGTGGGAAGTGGCTGTGGAGGCGGTGTATGTGCAAAAAATCTAGCCGAAGCTGGCCATCGCGTCATTGTGGTGGAGAAAGCATACCATTGGCCCCCAGAGCATCTTCCCATGATGGAACGAGACGCGGGCATTCATTTGTTTGCGAACGGCGGTATAGAGTCTGCAGATGACAACAGCATCTCAGTCATCGCGGGCCAGGCGTGGGGAGGTGGTGGTACCGTCAATTGGTCGGCATCGCTGCAGACCCAGGCATACGTTCGAAAAGAGTGGGCGGACAAAGGTCTTTCTTTCTTCACGTCTTCCGACTTTCAGGAGTCGTTGGATCGTGTTTGCCACCGAATGGGGGTCTCCACGGATCACGTTGAGCATAACATAAATAACAAGACGTTGACCGAGGGCGCCAGGAAGCTTGGCTATAGTCATAAGATGGTGCCTCAGAACACCGGAGGGAACAAACACTATTGTGGATATTGTACGCTAGGCTGTGGTGCCGCCGAAAAGCAGGGACCTGTCGTCTCCTTCCTGCCCGATGCCGAAAGGGCAGGCGCGCAGTTCATAGAGGGTTTTGAGGCAGATAAAGTACTCTTTGAGACGCTCGACGGCAGGCAGATCGCGACTGGTGTCAAAGGCCGCTGGACCTCAAGAGATAGCTCTGGGGGCGTCAGTGGCAGCGATCGAACTTGTCGCGATGTAATCATCAATGCAAAGCGAATTATTGTAAGTGGTCTTTCTAAATCAACCCTTTCTAATCAACCGCATATGTGGGATGGCAAGACATTATTGGGAATAGTATCGCTTCAGCCGTCTCGATTTGATCACACTCCATAGAGGCGAGGCTGACTTATTGCAGGTATCTGCAGGAACACTCCAGAGCCCCTTGCTGCTGCTCAGAAGCGGTCTCAAGAATCCTCAGATCGGTCGGAATCTTCACCTGCACCCAGTGACCCTCCTGGCTGCCACGTTCCCAGACCGACTGAATCCGTGGGAAGGTGGCATACTGACTACTTTGGTGGACGAATTCCAGAATTTGGATGGCCATGGTCATGGTGCCAAACTTGAGTGCATGACTATGCTGCCGTCGTGGTTCTTGCCATTCCTGCCATGGAGTGGTGGTCTCGAATACAAAACGCTCTGCTCGAAGTTCTCGCACATGACTGGTCACATCGCCCTCGTACGCGACCGTGACAGTGGCCGGGTATACCCAGATCCTACAGATGGCAAATGTAGGATTGCATACACTCCGAGCGCGTTCGACAAGAAGCATTGCTTGGAGGGCGCCCTGGCTCTTGCTCGTATACTGTATGTGCAAGGCGCAAAGGAGATTATTACAGTCACCGCTGGCATGCCTACGTTCACCCGCCCCGATGTCACCGGTGGAGACAGTGGTGACGGGATCAATGATCCTGCTTTCCAGGCTTGGCTTGCTGAGATGCGAAGGCGTGGTGTCGATCCTCCTGAGACCGGGTGGGGTAGTGCTCACCAGATGGGTACTTGCCGCATGGCCACGACGCAGAAAGCTGGTGTCGTCGATCAGAAGGGCAAGGTGTGGGGCGTTGAGGGCCTGTATGTGGCCGATGCGAGTGTGTTTCCAAGCGCTAGTGGTGTCAATCCCATGATCACCAATATGGCTATCAGTGATTGGATCTCGAGAGGCATAGCAAGGGGGATGAGCGGAGGCGAGACCGAGACCGAGACACGAGCCAGACTATAAAGGCCGATATCGATACATTCTCTCCTCTTCGGGCTCGCTGTCAGTGAACGGAACAACCTTCAAGGTAATGTCCCCAGAAATCTGTTCAGCTCTCGAGTGTTCACACTTTCGGTTCTAGGCATATCAAAAACCATGGACCGCACCAGAAGCAAGCCTGGCTGTGTATGAGATGAATCCAAACCTTTCTAATCGCGGGTGGTGAATATCCCAATTCGAAGCTTTTATCGATATAGCCGCAAATACTTTCGATACCTGGCCGCTTCTCAATTTTTGGACGAATAACAGCTGGCCTCTGAAGGATATGGCCATTGACATAAGTTACCGTTCTTGTTCAGCACTCATCATCCTCACCGTAACCTCGCCTTCGATCGATATGAGTGACGTTAAGCCCAAGAACCCGCACTCTTCACCAGCGACGCTAGATTACAAAGGTCCCTTTCAATACATGTATCCCGAGCTATGGAGCAGTCACTGCCTCACCACATTGCCGAACTCTGAGGAGTCAGAACCAGAATCAAAGCCGCGAATCGTAACGATTCATACCTTCTCTCCCTCCCTACCTTTCGAGCTGAAGCGCGACATCATTCGGAATTACATCCATGGCCCTGAACCCTCCCTCGCCATCCTACACGGTATTCAGACCTCGTCTAACAATAAATAACGGTCGAAAGGCACAAGCCATGTTCAGCAACGCAGATCCGAGATCCGCACTCGGCTTCGCGACGCAGGATTCAAGCGTTTTCAACCGTCTGTACCTTGGATCGCGTATGCAACAAGCTCGTCGAGCTCGTGCTGGTGCCGCTGGACAAGCCCTATGCGCGTCATATGGGGTATGTGAGCGTGCTTGATGCGGATCGTTCTAGAAGATAATTTGAAATATCCGAAGTGCAATAAGTCTTCGGCGGCGGGTTATCTTAGCGTTCTATTCTCGCCTGTGGCATACAGACAAGGCAGGTGAGCGGCATAACTCATATCCCGAAAACGTGCTTGTAGGGTGTAGATGATAGCAGTACGACTACGACTCGAATATAAGCATTCGAAGGTGCTACCTATCTGACCCTCATACTATTGGAGTTCCACGTTGTTTGGAAGATTGAGGATGGTGTATATCGTATCATTCTTTGGAGAGTGGCTGATTAATAATGGATGGGTAATAGATGGATGTGCCATCCAAGACAAGACAGGACGAAGACAGCCTTCATTCCGGTTTCCAGAGTACCATGCCATTACTTGGGTGTACTGTTGTATATACTGTTGTATATAGCACGGGATATGTTACAAGTCTATGACCGTGAAGATGGTGCTCATCACTCACATCCGCCTCTTTGACCCTTATGAGCGATTAGAGGAATCAGAGTGATTCTACCTCCTTCACTATATTAGATCATTATATGATTATATCATCATCATCATCATCATCACATCATCTTCACTATACCATCATCATCATTATCATCATCATCACCACATCATCATCAATGCAATCCCAATCCCAATCCCAATTCCCAATGCCGGCGTTCGCTCCATCAAACCCATCGAACCCATCCCATGCTCCTCCTTGCAAGCCCCCCGCCGTTCCTTTCCTCCCTCTCCTTCCCGCATAACAGGAAGTGATCCCCCGCTCCCCTTATCCTCCCCCTCTCCTTCCACGAAGATAATCGTCACCCACCTCCAAGCCCACCCACCTCCACGTCCGCACCCTCCCCACCACCATCCCCCCATCCCCCATCCATATCATTACCACCCTACCACCCTTCCCATACCCTTACACCTCCCTCATCCACACCCACCCATCTCCCGCCCTAAATCCAAAATGGCGTTGCAGAGTATCTACAACACAGCCAAGAGAACAAACAAGCCTACCCCCCAATCTTCCTGAGCTATGGAATTCAGGAAAGAATAGTACAGAGCATTGATATGTGCTGAAGAGACTGACTGCTATTAAGTATGCGGTGATTATGTTCATTCGCAGGCTGACTGCCATTTCGGTTGTGAGTGGCAGTTATGGTATGTTTGGTTTAGGGCGTGAGGGATGATGGAGAGGTCGTGCATGTGTGTGTGTCCGGGTGTTTCTATTATGTATGAGCGTGTCGATTTGGGGTTGTGAATTGGCTCGTCATCGCAGTGCCAGGGAATATTTTTGAGAACGGGCTCAAGGGTCATGCATTGTTGGTGGAGGGGAAGGGTGTAGAATGCGGAAGGAGATGGTAGACCTCATGCAAGCAAAAGTCAGTCGAGCTTTCGGATAGTAAACACCAGATACATGTTGTCGTCGTTTGACATTTGTAGAGCAGCGGGGCCCTGGCGTATGATAGCAGAGCCTACGTTCCTGAACCGAGGGAAAAGCTTGACGCGCGAGTTGCAGGGCCACGGACCCTCGGTATGTATATTGTAGGGTGTCATCGAGTAGGATATGATGTGGTCAAAGGTTCAAGTGGTGCGGAAGAATTTATTTCCAATTGTGTATGAGATACAAAGAAAGTCTCGAAGAACCGCGAAGATTGTGTACGACTCAAGAATGAGCAGGAACTCGGTCGTCATAGGACGAGTGCGAGTCAATATCAAAAATATGCACGATGTAACAACAAACGACGAACAAGACTCTCCATCCTCTCCTAAGCTCACAATGTGTGTCTCTCTCTCTTCGAGGTTCCCTACCCCGATCACACTAATTCGGCCCTTCAAGGCAAAGAAGAACGGCGTCCATGCCTATATCTCTACTCCGGCAAGCCACCACCCATAGCCAGTGGCACTTGCGTACCCAGCGGCAAAGTCTGATTCTTCTCACGCAGCATGGGTGACGCAGAATGAGCCACACGGCCTGGAACGCCGCTGAACTGATACACCCTCAACGAGTTGATCAACCAGTACGACTCTGCGAATGCGCTGGGATTGTTCCGAACATAGTCTACACAGCTGGAGGCGAGAGCGGAGCATTTCGGAGAATTAGAGAAGACCGCGCCGGCCCAGTCGCCGCAAAAGGTCGTGTCGAACACCTTGAAATATGTGTTAGAAACGACAGGGGTATACCAGGAGTGAGGGTGAAAGACGTACAATCTGCTGATTCTTGAAATGAGCATCAATGTTGCAATTGCCCTGGAATTGCGCAACAGGCGGTCCCCAACTCATCGGGTCTGGATTTCCGCTCGCGATGTCACTCGGAATGTTTCGACGGGAGAAGAACCAGACGTTGATATCGTCACTGGTCCACTCTGTGGCGTAGACGCCACCGCCGGCGGAGTTGAAACCACTGCCGTAGGATTCCTTATCCTGATTCTGAATGCCGCAGCCAATGGTACTGCCATGGCTAGTATCACAGTTGTTGTTACCGAGAGTGCCTGTGAAGCTGCCATTATTGGCGATTGTGCAGCCTTCTGAGGTATGCAGGGTCATGGCGTTGTTGGTGTTGTCATTGACACCTTCGATAACGTCGATTTCGCCTTCGTTCGGCTGCACAAGTCAGCTGCTGATACATACAAATTACTGCACATGCATGTCGTACGATATCTCCAAGGCAGACTGCTTGGCAAGATACAATGCAAATAAGACGTATGGAACAGGCGACATTGGGAGGCCAGCTTTACCCAATTAGGACCAACAAGCCAGCTTCAGGATCTGTCAGTTAATACACCAATATTGCTTTCGCAGACCATCTTACAAGGCGGGCCATGTGCCACAAACACTCCCAGGCATATGGGCAAGATCAAGGATGAACAAGCCATGGTTATATGAGGCAGTGCTGGTGAGCCGCACGCTACTGCGTCCACTGTCAGAGGCAGAGTTGGTTTTGTCGACGCCTAAGTAGACTTGATTGTTCTTGATGCCGATTAGGCCCGTATTTTGTGCTGTGACTTGGTCGACATAGTTGACATATCCATGAGTGGGATCGCCACCCTGTATCCGAAGTAAGATATCGCGTCTGTAATACAGGCTTATCAAGAGGGCCCACCGTCCAGAAGCTGAAGTCACCAAAGAATGAAGAGACGTCATAGCCATCTTGAAGGGTATAGGTCGCTGCAGCAAGCTTGAGGAGGAGAGCAGGAGAAGCCCAGGTAGAATAATGCATCTTGATGACTTTCTAGATAAGCTTGAATAATCGACGAACCTCCCAACCATTCGTATGTAGCGAAAGCAGGAGGAAGGAAGAATACAATTAGAAAAGGCTATCCTTCTTTACTGAAGACGACCAGTATCAGGGGCTTCATCCTCATGACCGAGAGGCACCGGTGCGCAGTCCCTCGGTGTCCGAGAGCAGTCTGGCCCACCCAGATTCAGAGACGTCACCTAGTATCCCCTACATCGGCTTCGATGTGATTTTAATTCAATCGAAACTGGGGCATCGACTCCGTGCGTACATTAGTCCAGGACAACATTCGTCTCAGATATGGATGGAACAGTCCGTGCATTCTCCTTCTCAGGATAGGTAGACGACAAGCATAGTATGTGGATTTTCAACCTAAGATATGAGAACCCTAGCATACTGTAATTCAAGAGGAAGTAGCAGTATGATGTCGAAGCCGCATTGTGTAGGGTAAGTTGACTTTCATGTAGATCATTTATCATATAAGTAGAAGCCTTAGGCTCATGGTGAGAATACAGGCGCTACCGTGCTCAAGGTCAGAGGCTCCATATACACGACCATTCTTTAGAGGGTGGCCGAAGTCCAGGGTATCGAATTTTGACACTCACTTGCTAGTTGTTATTTAGCGTCGGTACATGCGTTCGATGTGATATTGGTATCGGAGTACTCTATGCATCCTATGTGAGGTCAAAGAGTTTGAAGGGTAAGGTATTATGCCTTGTATGTGGGGCATCGTGGCAAGGTTCGCAGAGTCCTGCATCTGATAGATCATTGTAGCCTCACAGGCCACATGCTTCACTCTGTGTCATGCGATCGATGCGCCTCGGTTGGGAAAGATTCAACACTGTAGAGTATTTTGATGGAAGGCAGTCCTATGATCTCAGGGACAGGAAAGGCGACGACAGGCCTGGATTCTTCGTCATCGGCAGTAAAGCTAGTCTAGGGATGTCTATCAGCCAGATGTCAAGGATTAAGATCTGCAGGGATTCCGAGATCAGGCCATCAAGAACAGGTGCTCTGGAAGCACCTGGGCAAGGTCGCGGTTCGTGGTAGGCCGAAGAAGTCCTATCAAGACTGGCATAGCGACAGGGTTGATCCAAGGATCTTGACCTTGTGGACCAAATAGCTTGGAATCAACAGATCGATGTGCAACGAAGAATCTTAGTGGCGACGGCACGGTACATGACAGGCATAGGTCGCATCACCAGGACCTGTCGATCCTTCCCCGCATCGTCTGGAGAAATCTGTCAACCCTCTATCTCCGTTCTGCATTGGGCTTTGACGAGAAGGCCCGAACGTGATATCGGGTGTAGTTGATGGAGCGCATGAAATATGAAACAAGAGACCAGATCAGAAAGTGGAAGTCGGAAGTTGGAGGAGAAAGAACGCTAAGGATCTGATTATGTCAGATTCAAAAGCCACCAATCATAGTGAGACCTGAAGTTAGCCTATACCTGGATACCCCCGAGTCACATTCTGCATATCTCCAGTTGAAAGCAACGTTATGCGAGGAACGGGGACATAGCAATCGCCACATAGACCTGTGTCACGGCGCACTTACGACGTTCAATGTCTCTTCAGATTCCTATGTGGTTTTATAATCATGTGTTAATGCAAACATTCATCATGTGAATAGGGACTTTCCGGAAACAGAGAAGGCATCTTGTGCTCTGCACGATGTAGCTGATATGCTAATGCTCGTCGTTGGTGTCGCACTGTAAATGTCATTTTGCGGGGCAAGTCAGGATTGTGGGCGGCGGAGATTCATCGGGGTGGATTCGGGAGAGTCGGTGATTGGAGATGTAGGTGAATCTTAGCGCTGGAACTTCATGGGAAGGGTGAGGAGGGTTGGTCTTGTTCTTGACGGGTTGTGTATGGGAAGTATAGTGTAAAGGTTCAGGGCCGCCGTGACTGGATGATGTCGTGGCTTTGCAAGTAGTAAGGCTTTGGCTGATCATGAAAGTTCGCGCTTAAATCTCTTGTTTCTATTGCTGCATTATTCGTGACCTTTTGTGGTTGGACTTGATGGTATTAGGATGTTGAAGAATATGTGGAGCATTAGTCGGTTATCAGCGCTGATGGAGACCGGCCGACTGTGGCCGTGCATTATATGGCTGCTTTTGGCGCGCTGTATCCAGGGCTAGAAGGCTGTAAGACAGACCATTTCATGGATCGCTTGACTGAGCTTGAAATACAGCCCCTGGTTGTATTCTTGGTCCAGATAGTCGAAGGCAGCATGTCGGATAGCGGTGCAACCTTTTGCAGCAGTGCATTGCCGTGTCGTTGCGTGACATCCTACTGTCATATTTTCCTCAATGCCACAGCCGATTTACGACACCGTTCCTTCTTCAACATACAGGCCCGACACAGTCGCTCACGTGCTTTCTCTCCTCCAACGCCCTTTAGCCGCGTAGTGTTGTCACGGTTGAAGTCGGGGACATAAAGGATAGCCAGGCAGCCGTAGCATGGATAGAACCATACTGGAAGGGGATGGAGAACGCTGGATTCGCCCGCCTGAAGCTGATCGATACTCCAATAACCTATGGCGTGGAAGAACGTATCATAAGGAATCAGCTGACGAAATGAGCGGTGGACACGGCGAAGTGTCATGAGCGACGGCTCGGGATAATACCGGCCACTGGCCATGGGACGCCCTCCTTCAGAAACATAGAATATGATCTTCAACTTGAGCTCGGTTGGCAGAGCGATGAGAGGCGGGATCTTGGTACTGAAGATAGAAAGGAATGCTGGTTCGATGGCTATGTTGAACATGACAACCATCTTTGGTGACAATGTGATCGCTGAGAGTATTTGGAGCAGATGTATTCGTACACTGAACGGGGGAAGGTGAAAGGTTGATGATGAACAAGTGAAGTGGTGAGTACTCGAGGTGTTGGTGATTATTAGCCGTGATACCCGCGGTATGATGTTATGTCGATGTACTTTTACCACGTGTTGATATTCGATTTCGCATTACCAGCAGAGGAAGCGATGATGGCCAAGGCCGAAACGGGTCATGCTTGACCCAATGACTTTCCTCTGTGATATTCTATAATCGTCCTCATCCTTCAAGTATTCCAGCGCGACAGAATTCCAACAGCCAGCAGCCACTGGGTCGCGATGTTGGCGCTCTATGTTGCGTGGGCGAAGAAGTTGAAACACTTAGCGTCTCATCTGGCTATGTTCGCGTACTCGTCATCCAGTGCGAGTATAGAAGTGGCGAATATCTGAAACAGCGACGCCAACCTAGCCCTGTCATTGTCTTCTATGCTATACCGTCGACCATTGCAATCGAGGTTATCGGGGCGCTCACAGTGCATATGCTACATTTTTGATGCAAGTTGCCGTGATTTGAGGGACTATACCTTAGCAGTCCTCAGCTTGACTTGAGTAGTTGGTCTTCTTGCATTACTTAAACAGACGAGGGTGGGGCGCAAGAAATCCCACAAGAGCCCAAGAGAGCACATCATACCGTATGAGTCTCAGACGGAATGCACTAGGTGCGCGCAAACACCCTTAATAGCGTATCCTGAAAAGTCTGTACATTTTGGTCAATGAGCACCTTTCCAGACTCAAAGTTAGGATCCTTCGAAATGCCAATGAAGGCCAGATTTCTGCGATGTGTCAGCTTTTAATCCTAGGGATTTTGGTTTTACAAGATGGATGACCTGTTGATCTCTCGCAGGTATAAATGATAGCCTTTGATATTACAGACAAAAGACTCGGCACTCGGAGATGCCAATTCCCTGTATTGCTCACTTTCCTCTCCATCTTCATCTCGGATCCAACCGTATACTTCGGACAGGTCCACGATAATGTCAATGAAGTCAGAGCAAAGCTCGTAAGCCCGCGAGCTGAATGGAGTGCTATCGGATGCAATGTAAACTTTGCTAAAAACGTCAAAAAGGTATACTTTTTCGAACCTGCAATTGGTAGAGATGGTATTGAGCAGTGTTTCGAATGTGGGAAGCTGAGGCACAAGTCCCTGCATGACCTTGCTGAACGCCTCGAATATCGTATGATCGTAGATTGAAGTACCGTAGTAGCTGATTGGGGGGTTCTCCAATCCAGCATCAAAAAGGTCATCGGTGATACGTTGGGTTATGTCCCGTACAGTGTCATCACGAAAATCCTCTGTAAGGGAGTCAATTTTGTGAATGAAGACCGTGTAATTGATGTCTGGGTACGAATGCTGGAGGTGTAAGATGGTTTCGGTGAGACGTCCGACGGGCTCCATGTAATTGTCCACTGCGTCCAGAACCCATATCATTGCACCAACACCACCAAAGATGCTCTCTGCGTCGAAGCCAGGGTCGAGATAGTCTATTTGCCCGGGCATGTCCCAGACTTGGAAATCCATGAACGAACTAAGCGAACGATTGGTCAGCGTTCAAGCAGGTGGGCATCGTCCTTACTGCATTGCTTCCTTGCGGATGTTGGTGGTAGTCTCGAGAAATAGGGTCTCATGAGGGGCCATCTTGCGGAACACGACATTCGATATCGACGACTTCCCGCTTCTGCGAGCTGAGGCATTAGCTCCTGAGCGGTCGACTCTCATGTTGTGCGTCTCACCGCTTCAAACCCATGAGTAGCAACCGAGGCTTGTTATCAGGATGGAGGGAGTCTATATCTCCGACCCCGGTGCTCCTGATGCGAGCATCGTTTCCCTCTGGTCCCTCAGCGGTAACGAAACTTGCATCAGGTTGGAGCGAGTCCTGTGTTCGACAGAACATCAGTAATGCTGTTCACATGAATGGAAGCCAGATCAAAGTCTTGATATGGCGTTATAATACAAGAGGTATTCGCGCGCCCTGACGTTCTTGAGTGGAATTGACACCTTACCTCCTCAGCATCTTCCTCGTTGGACATCTTGTTCTCTTGATGGGGTAAAGCTACTGGTTGGGAACTCCAGGGGCTTCGACCCAAGCCTGGAGATTGACTTTCGGAGGAACTTCGGCCGCGCCAAGTGAAGGAAGTAAATCTCAGCAGAGAGCCATGAGTACAACATAGACCTATGTGAAGCGGTATCTACCTTGTCAGCTTGCCACCTGAGGACCTCTGATGGCTACATAGGAAGTTGACATCGCCGACGAACACCAAGCCTGCCTTCACTGCCGAAAGGTCGGCCGCAAGCAGTACATGGTCTATCTGGAGTAAGTATCCGATTCCGTGCATACAAAGCTGGTCCCTACTTAGTCACGGACCACGTCTGCTATCGTAAATCATTCCCGGTACCTATGAGGTACTGCTATACTGGCTAAAAGGGGACGTCGATTCTCCACTAAATATTGCCTCACTTTTACATCATCAAGCACTATGAGTATCGAATAACGAGGTCAACTTTCAGATGTTCTTTCCCACATGCTATGTTGAAATCAAGGCTTCAAAGCTCAACAATAGGCATGGAACTCAATTTACAATATCCCCAATCGACCTAAAGTCATGTATGTAGGCCTTCAGTGGCTTGATCAGGCTTTTCATTCTCTCTAGCGGATACGGCCCAGCTCTGTAGCCTTCATCACCGTACATTGGAATGGTCGCAGGATACTCGTCCGGCATCAGAAACGGGGGCTGTTGGAGCAGCTGGGAGTCTCTCAGTGTACCGAGGCCACCTTGCCTTCCCAATGCCGTGACAGGATCTCAAGGGATTGTCCGGATGTAGATCAGGTTTCTAGAGCTGGCACTGTTGCCAAAAGTGAACCTTGACATCCGATAGGTGACCGTGAATATCAGACTACATCCATCTCAATCATCGTTTGCTCAGGGTTATGATCAATATCGTCCAAAGCAATGTTGAGTAAGAATGATAATCACAAACGGTGAGGACAAGCTCCCGGCAGTTTTTCACTTGAGTGGGTTTGGTTCGACCACCTACCTATATACTCGGATAGGAAGGACGTGATACGTCTTGCTGGACGTCAAGACATTACTCCGTCCCCGCATTTAGGTTACGCATATAGCCGGGGGGTCCAATAGCTGAGGCGAAGATATGCTCTTCACACTTGAGAGCTTCGAGCCTTACTGAATCAATGGATGGTTTTCTTTATGGTTGGGCGTATCGAATAACATGGTAGTGTCATCTTGGGGTTCTATCATTAAGGGCTTCGAGGCAATTTATGGCTCTAGCGAGTGGTTCAGCAATCAGTACAAGTTGTTGTGAGGTATCAGTCCACCGTTTCACTGATGTCACAGGGTAGTTGGGGTGTATTGCGAGGTAGGTATTTAGCGATTCTGAATCATTCGCGTATCCATGACAGGTCTACAAATTTCCGCAAGGACTCCACTTTCATGACTATCGGTCATATCTAGACCTTCATTGCTGACAGGCCATGCTTCCAGATGATGACATATGGTGTGATGCCATCTTCGCGGTAATTTAAGAAGACAACCCTATTGGAAGCATGTCAGCTCATACTCACGAGCCCCTGAGCGCATGGAAAATTACTAACATTCCATCGGGATCCATAGATTCGCCAGTGTAGAAATCAAAGTCGCCAAAATTTGGCACAATCTTTTTCGTATAATATTCCTGCACACCCTTTTGAAAGGACTTGATCGTGGCCTCATCTGCCTTGTTTTCCTTCATCTTTTCGACGACCTTCTTCAGATACCCTGATGATAGCAGACCCTGTTAGCAGTTATCCAACACCTATGCCAGTATGATACCGGTGTCCAACGTACCCTTGAATTGACTTTGAAAGTCCTTTTTTGTTTGGAACGCTCTTGAGCCAGATGCCTCGTCGCCAAGGTAATTCATGCGAAAACCGTCTATCACATCAATGACCTGCTTGGATCCTTCCTCAAGCCCCTCGTCTGCTTCTTCAGCGGAGGGGTTGGCGCCAATATCGACGTTATCGGTGCCCTTGGTTATCCTTCGGCAGTCGACTTCGTAAACAACATCGTCAACGTCCTTAAGGTTGTAAGTGTCGGAAATGATTTCGTCGCCAGTAACGAGATCCTACAATTAATTATCGGCCAAAAATCCCGAAGCACTGACTGGAGCTTTGAGAAGAGGCACAATGGCTGCGAAGCGGGGCTTTTCATGTCGAACTTAACGGACCTTATAGATGATCATGACGACAGCTTGCTGTGGTTTGATAGTACAGGTGTGCGTCTCAGGTGTAGCAAGAGGTTCTTTGCAAATCTTTGTGGGAAAGCTGCAGAGCAAGATATCGAGAACTGGGCAAAATCGATGCGCATTACTTCGTAGTGGGATGGAGAAATGCGCAAAATGCGGGAGGGAATTATTAGCTGGATCCAAGCCGCCTTACCCTATTCTATCCGGTTACTCGGGGCTGAGCTAGGGTGGCGAATTGAGATGACGCTGTTTCGTTCGATTGTATGAATCCAATGGGAGCCTCTTCCTTCGTCCTTCAACATCTACTCATTCACTTCGCCTTGCTTTATCATACCTTTCTAATAAAGCCGCCTTTCACTTCTCTCCTTTCTGTCCGAATTATCTCGCGCGCATAAACATCGCATTTGGTGTGCCGTGAAGGCCAAAGATCCGGGGCGTGCCGAATAAGCAGTGATTCAGCATTCAGCTGGGCTTCCAGCAACGACTGCATGGCCAACGCAACAACTATGGCTACCTTCGATAACCTGCCTCCGCTTCCTGTTTACAACCTGACTCACCTCTCTCCTCTCCTATGGCCCATACCCGACAAACTCCTCACACTCCTATTACCGATCGCGGCTTATTGGGGCCTCTCAATGTTCTTTCATTGGATCGACACAAAGGACTACTTCCCACAGTACCGACTACATACGCCCACGGAGGTTGCAAAGAGAAACAAGGTGTCAAGATGGGAGGTCATAAGAGATGTAGTGATCCAACAGATTATCCAGACTGCTGTTGGGTGGTTGCTCGGGATGACGGAGCCGGACGACTTCTTCGGGAAAGAGAAGTATGATGTCGCGATATGGGCAAGGAGAATACGGATCGCGCAGAGGGCTATCCCTGGATTGCTAGCTTTTGTCGGTTTGGACGCTACCGGATTAGCAAAGAATCTTTCTCCCACACACCCAATGCTTGCCGGAGCAATATTGGGCGGGCAGTATACTTCCATCACGCGCAGAGATACAACTGGAGGTGTTCCCGATTTTGGGACGCCAAGCTTCGCAGCCTGGGAAGTAATGCTCGCTTCGGCCATTTACTGGGTCCTAGTACCAGCACTCCAGTTCGGCGTTGCCATCATAGTGGTAGATACATGGCAATACTTTCTACACAGGGCCATGCACATGAATAAGTGGCTTTACAGTAAGTTATTCCGAATGGAATGCAACAAAAGACTTCTACTGAGTCGCAGTGTAGCTACATTCCATTCGCGACACCACCGCCTATACGTGCCCTATGCGTATGGCGCACTTTACAACCACCCATTTGAAGGCTTTCTACTCGATACACTAGGCGCTAGTATAGCATACAAGATCGCCGGAATGAATACGAGACAAGGCATGGTCTTCTTCACTGGTTCGACCATCAAAACTGTCGATGACCACTGCGGATATGCTCTACCCTGGGACCCTCTGCAGCGCATCACCTCGAACAACGCGGGATACCATGATGTGCATCATCAAAGCTGGGGCATCAAGACAAACTTTTCGCAGCCCTTCTTCACATTCTGGGACCGGCTACTCGGCACCGTCTGGACTGGAGGTGACGTATCAGCTCGCTACGAGAAATCGCGCCTGGCTGCGCAAAAAGCGTACGATCAAGACAAGATATCTGCAATCACAAACTCCAAGACCTCAACCACCACCACACAAGACCTCAAACCCTATAATCACACCCCCCAAGAAGCCGCTCAAGTCCCCTCAACACCAACAACTCGAAGCCTCCAACCGCAAACCCCCACCTCCAAAGCCGAGCTCCAAGCCCTAAACTCACGACAACAGGTCCTCGACGACACGCAAAACGGCGGACCAGGCGTCCTCGCCGAAGAAGCTTATGAGGAGAAAGAGGCCAAAGCTACGCTGAGAAAGGGTCCTCGGAGCCGGGCGGCGAGTACGCTGTCGGCGAGAGATATTAGCTTCAAGGGATTGAGGGATCGGATGACGGGGGGCAGTATGCATGGGAGGGCGGGGGGGATCATTGGGGTTGATGGTAGTAGGTAGCGTATTTCGTTGACGGATGGTGATGTCTGAAGTGTACAAAAATCGACATTCGTTTGCATCGGTTCTGGTCTGTTTATATAATTGTTCGTGGGGTCTGCACAGATAAGTACTGTGCGTGGCGTTCGTTATGCTCCAGGATGGGTTCTTGGCGGGGCTTTCCTTGGTATCGTAATTGAAAGTCGTTCGTTCCTGATATATAGTACTGGATTTTGAAGCTCGAAGCGCGTTTTCCCCACCCCAACAATGTTTCAGTGTGTCCGCAGTGCGTGGTCATCTCCATACCTGGAATAGTTCATCATCTCCCTACCTATAATGGCCTATCTCCCTATTAGCAACGACAAGGACGTCTGTCACCAGTAAATGAATGGGATTATCAAGTTTCGAAATCTGCGTATTACCAGCATTTCAACTGAGCTTCGCAAGTTGGGCTTCTATCTTTCAATGCTATGATGGTAGCGTTTGTGGATGTAGAGAGAGGGAGAGAGACGAGGTGAGGGAAATGACTTTCATGAGGGCATAGTTGCTGTGATTGTTAGGATTTAGTACAGCAAGACAGAGGATAATGGGATGAAGGGAATAGATATTCGATTGATATCACCAGATCATGCACATTTCTACTCATTGCCACTTCCCATCCTCATCTCCCATCATCAAGAAGAAAATCACTAACCTTTCCCCCTCCCTCCCCTACCACGGTAAACCAGCTCACGTCATAACGAATTGAGATTATCACACAGTACACTAATCAGCCCTTGAATTCTTCGTCATCTTCCCCCAAATTAGCCATTCCTAACCCAATCGACATCCCGAAACCTCACCCTAACCCCCAACCCCTCCACCCCCGCCAGGGCCACCGCATCCTGCCGCCCCAACGAAGAGAAAGAACAGCCAAAGAACGACGCGCCCGCTGTTCTATCCTCCCACTCTTCTTCGGAAAGCGGACGTATTAGACCCTGGCTGCGGAGGGTGTAGTATTCGAATATTGGGTGGGGGATGGAGTTTTGGATCTTTTGGGCGGCGGCGCTGAGGGGGTTGGTGTTTGGCCATGGTGGTGTCATCGTTGGTGATGGGGGTGTGGGTGTATGAAGGGGGTTTTGGCTGGGGGGAAGGGGGGTTGTATGGTGGTGGTTTTGGCAGGGGGGGGGGAGAGGATTGTATGGTGGTGGTTTTGGATAATGGGGGGATGGTGTGGGTGGTGAGGGTCGAGGTCCTTTGTGCATTGTTTCGGATTGATATTGTAGATACCATTGCCCTTTGAACCTTTGACGATTTGGATAATGCTGGGTAGTCGAACAATGGGATTCTTTCATTGTAGACTTGCACGAAAGGTAATGCCATTGTGAACTCTTGGACCGGGGAAGCACAAAGGGATGATATTGTAACTTACCTGTATATCTTCTCACCAACCTCAATCCTTCGCTGTTTGCCTGCTCCCCGAGTCTTTCATCCCTCGCAAACACGGGTACCCATATCTTCTGAGCCGAGAAAATTTCACTCTTCCGTTTTCCAGTATAGTCGACAACAACTTATACAGACAAACCTCCAATCATCGTGTAGAATGCCTCTTCCAACCAGAATCAAGCGCGGTCTGTCCCTTGGCAAGTCCGGCGACAAAAGAGTGGTGGATCCCAGGAGTAAGCCTTTAGCCCAACCCTCGCAATCGTCCGCTTCAGCTCTTCAACGAGCCATCCACAGGTCAACTTTCTTGTATGGGCCCGTACCTCCTACCACTGGTACAAAGTTGAGCCCCGAGCAGGTCCGTAACCTCCTTGACATGCTCCCTCAACCCAATAGCACACCCATGCTCACGACCAACATCGCAAGATTACCTTCCCCACTTTCCCGTCACGCAAAGTCTTCGTTCTCGGCCTGTCTCTGTGATATACACGGATGGTTCGATATACGATGGATTGAAGAGCTGATGGACATAATAGGGGCAGAAATCGGTCCTCATCTCAATCACCTGCGAAACGCACCCAAGTGGCTCACCACGGTGGAGACCAAGAAGATACTCGATATGCTCGATCCTTATACCCACATCTTCCCGGCCCAAGACCCCGATGGTCCCCGCATGGCAAGTCCCTACCAATGCACTGATACCAAATGTGGTATAGAAGCATGCAAGCTGACGTGCAAAGCATGCAAGCTCTCCATCTTCTTTCAGAATTCAGAAGCCGTCAAAGCCTTGAACATCTGTGCAAAAGGTAGGAAGAGAGGGGGTAAACCTTGGCCTGTCTCGTGCTCTTGGTTGGACCCGCTCCCACCACGACCAGGGTGGGCGGCGACGTGGAAGAAGGAGGGATTGCCTATCCTGAGCGATCGCATCATCGCTAGGCGCTGGAGGAAGTCTGGACGGCAAGAGCGGATTACGGAAGGGATGAAGAGCGTCCAAGCAGAAGTCCTGGCTGACCGAGACTCAGTGGCTAGTGTGCTGGACCAGATGACTCGACAATCGGTCCAGAGCGCGCTTGTGGACAGTGACAGCGTGTACAACGAGATCACTGGTAGGAAGTGGAGCGTCCATAAAGAGGCAAGGCAAAGCTCTGCGACAATCAATTTGCTGAAGAGATTGGGCCTGGACAACGATGACGGGGAGGAGCAAGTCTTCCAGGGAGGGTGCGTACCATGCGTCAAATCCTATGAGACGCTAACAACTAATCAGCCTGAATCCGCGCGCGGATCCATTCATCATGTCGATGAAGATGAGAACCACGATGTAGGAGAAAAGGTCAGACGTGATCGACGGTCTACTCTGCTTGTGGAATCACCTCGGACCACGAATGGAGGCGTAGCCAGGTATAGCCACGGGACAGCATCAAGTAGCTCCAAAGGCTCAGTCGGTTCTTTGAACTCGAGATCATTCCGCAACAGTCGCGCAGCGTCTCCTAGCCATAGTAGCCCTTACGTGGAAGCAGGTAAGGACGATGGAAGGACGGGGTCGAGAGATTCGTGGGCAAACTTTGACAACAGCCCTTTAGCCAGGAGTAGATCTTCGGGACCACAGACGCAAAGCATGGCTAGTAAGACCAAGGTCAACGCTATCGGGCAGTCAGAACACAACTCGAGATGCTCAGCCGCACCAGCCATTCCGCCGAGGTCGCCGGCGAGGTTGTCAGCTAGTGCGAGGGGCTTGCTCTCCGTTCATGAAAAACATGAGACGCGGCAGGAGTGGGTCCTAGCATGAGGTAGGTCAATAGAGTGCGGGTTTCATGATCTGCAGCTCTAGGCGGTACGGCATCGCATTGGTAGTAATCTGCATGTGGTGGATCTGGGTTGTGCAGAGTTATCAGGATCCAGGCACCTGGGATTTTATGTTTTGATATAAAGAGTAAATGAACACACTTTTGCTTCCAATCAATATGAAACGTCAGATTCGTATGAAGAGGTTCGAGAGTAAGAAGGACTGATGGTCCCTAGAATATAGCCATTTTTGCAAAGGAAAAATAATATAACCAGCCGAGTGTCACCGTAATTTGGCTTCAAGAAAAGTCATGAAAATACCAACACAGAGAGATGATTTTTGAAGAGTCTTACCAAAGCCGAACACTTGGTAGTCTTTGATCAGATCACTCATTTTCATCTTTGGCCATCCTAGAACCCTCCTGTGCCATGCGATTGTTTCGATCAAGCATCTCGACTTGAGAGAGGATATAATTCTAGGAGACTGAAGTTGGGGATGATAAGCCGTCAGTCAAGACCCTACTGGTTTGTGGAATTCTTGAGTAGTATCGTATGCTCAGTGTCCGGTCAACGACAGACCAATCGATGTGTGTAGTACCAACACGAGAAGTACATAAAGTAAGTAAAGTAGACACGAGCGAGCGAGCCACAGAGTGGCCGGCGGCCCGGCGCTGCCTTGAATTTTACCGAATGCCGAGGAGAAGTTATGAAATGCATAAACATAGCCCCCTTGAGCCCCTACGAATCTTGCTGAGTGCCTCAGGTCTTTCTTTTCCTCTTGATCACTCACTTCCAACTTTCCTCACCTTCACCAACGTTGTCCTATTACCTCAAGATTGGTTTCCCTATCGCTATTACAAGGCTCATCCGCCTTGCCGGGAAGATCAGGAGCACGAAAGACTGGGTTTTGCGACCAAAGGCCAAACAAACACAAGCGATCCATTAGGCTCCCGTTTCAAGTACGACTCCTCAAAACCGCCTTCGCAATTCCAAACCCATTCCTCCGAGGCCAACGTTCGAAAACATCTAGTCACAGGCTTGCGTGGCTCGCTACGTGGCTCGCTACTTGATTGATCATACAACATGACGACTTCTTTCAAGCAAGAGCACCTAGCGGAGCCCTCTCCAGGCTCTCAATGCTTCGACCCTCTCGACAGCTTCATCAATTACGATCAAACTGTTGTTCCTACACCATCCACATCACCCCTGACCTCTCGATCGAAATCCGCTACACCGACTTCATCATTTTCATCACCACAAAGCACCCTCACTCCCATTCAGCCGAGTCCACAGACCTTCGCAGGTCCAAGCCATCAGTATGCGCTCTACAAACAACAGGCCGGACTGCCGGTCGGTGCACTCGCAAACACTTTCGCAGTCAACCAAGTGGATCAATTTGGATTCGGTCGCGACCCCTTCTCATATGGCATGGTGCCACCCACCGACGGCTACTTCGGCCTGAACACCACAGATGACTTCTTGGACTTCGGCTCTGTGCCAAGCCAAAGCTCGGCTGGCGATATGGAAATGGACTTCAATTCTCCGACCGATCTTGACATGTCCAACCCTGACTTTATCAATCCTGCAGCCATCGCAGGACAGCCGTCCCACTCTCTCCCATCTCAGCCTGTCCGGGTGTATCCGGGCATGCATCAGCAGGCTGCCTTGGCAAAAGCTCAAGCAGAAGCACAACGGCAGCAGCAACAGAAAACCCTTGCACAACAGCAACCGCATCCGGCATCGACCCACTCTCGCCAACCTAGCGGTAGCAGGAGCCATACCCGACCTCCCACTGATCCTATCGTTGAGGAGAGCATATCGCGTTTACTCAATCAGATGAGGCACAGCAGCGTTGCGTCGTCGAATGATGATGATGCTGCCACACCTACAAACGGGAGCCAATCTCATGGACGCTCAAGGAAGGATGACGAAGACATGGATGAGGATGAGAGACTGCTTGCTAGTGAGGAGGGAAAGAAGTTGAGCAGCAAAGAGCGCCGCCAGCTTAGAAATAAAGTATCCGCAAGAGCCTTCCGCTCACGAAGAAAGGGTACATATTTGGAATTGCCATTACCGTTGATTCGTCGCTGATGATTGTACAGAATATATTGGCCAGCTCGAAGGAGAAATTGCCGCCAAACAGTCCGAGGCTGATGACCTTCGCGTAAAGAACGAGGAGCTCATGGCAGAAAACACTCGCTTGACTGATCTAACGCGCATGCTCCTCTCCTCGCCTGCATTCTCAACCTTTCTCAACGACCTTAGTGACACTGGAGCACCTACTTCGATGCCAGAGCACGCACGCCCGCAAACTCAGATACCAACTCCACAACCACAGTCAGCCACTCTCCATAAGGACGTCAACCCAAATCAGGTCACATCTCGGCACTCTCAAGGTTCTCAACAGAATAACATGCATGTTGGCTTGACCATGATCCCAGAGGAGAGCTCCTTCGATTACAACGCAGCTGTAGCCATAAATACCGGCTACAACAACAACGTAGACTTCGGCGGCCTTTACGATGCTCAGGTCTATGCTATTACTTCCGTCCCCGAAGGACCTGCCGTCGACTTGATTGATTTCACGATGCTCCATGGCAAGAAAACAAACTCTATCAATTCATATTCCAATACCGACGACTCTAAGGATGTAATCGCAACACTCGACTGTATGCCAATCGCCAATAAGGCCGAGTGGCCTGAGCTTCTTGATGTCCCATCTGAGGAGGATGATATTGATGTATCCGACCCTGTGTTTGCCCTCTTTGTTGACCGGCCATCAACCAGCCTTTCGTGTTCGGCATTCAGTGCAGCGCCCAAAGGCTGTATCTTTGGCGAGATCGAGCTTGAGAAAGCATTTGGCCGTGTCGAGCTCATTGTGGAGGAGGATGTGAACGAACGGACCGGAGTCAGCTCAGCGACAATCGAGAGATTCGAGCGATTGTGTTCGAGATTGGATGCGTCGTCGGCTAGCATAACTGCGATAACCAGACGTTCGTGATTTTACAATATCTGAGTGCTGCCTTGTGGCTTGTGTATCCGGTGGACTCGGCATATCCACGATGACTGTCATGACTATTATGGTTTATATCAAGGCGATCTTCCGTTGGGAGTTGATGGAATTCTAGACCTGCGCCTGCAACGGCTGTCACGCAGAATACCTGGAATCTAGACAAACTTCATTGATCACTCATGAAATGTATGCAAATATGTATAGCATAGCTTTGCATCTGTGGTTTCATCTCATCTAAGAGAAGGTATATATGTACTGATCTGTTACGGAGTATGGTAGTAACTTTTGGATGCTCGGCAGTAACCGTTAGCGGCCGAGGACAATGACACGCCTCGAGGCCTTCCCAATAACACTGTGAGAAACCACTTGGTGCTCCAACATTCCTCGCACCTTTTCTTTGTGCTAACGCTATGTTTACTTTAACCACGGTTCCTCTTCACATCGTTTCCCATCTACCAGAGCCATGGAAACGCTTTTGCTTCGCGCGACAAGGCGGGTGAAACCTGCCGGCCGCCTCTTATCTCGAGTCCACCAAGGAGAGCAATCTCGAAGTATCGCCTCAGCAACATCATCTGTGAACGATCTTTCTCCCATCCATGATCTCCCTCCCTTCTCACCCGTTCATCGAGTGCCAAGTAACTCTCTACCTCAAACTCAAGGCTCTCCAGTCACCAAACCTTTCTCCTCCTTCTTGACCGATAAGTTCTCCCGTCACCATGACTATCTCCGAATCTCAATTACGGAACGTTGCAATCTACGGTGTACATACTGCATGCCAGAGGAAGGCGTACCGCTGTCCCCACATTCTCATCTTCTTACTACACCAGAGATAACATACCTCTCGGCTCTGTTTGTATCACAAGGTGTCACTAAAATACGGTTGACAGGCGGAGAACCTACGATACGGAAGGATATAGTATCTCTTATGCATCAGATTGGAAACTTGCGGCGCAACGGATTGAAAGAGTTATGTCTGACGACCAACGGCATCGCTCTACACCGAAAATTAGACAGTATGGCCGAAGCCGGACTGACGGGCGTGAATCTGAGTCTAGACACCCTCGATCCTTTTCAATTCCAGATCATGACGCGACGGAACGGTTTCGACGCCGTCGTCCGTTCCATTGATCGCATATTGGAGATGAATAAGCTCGGCGCTGGTATAAAGCTTAAGATAAATTGTGTTGTCATGCGAGGGATCAATGAGCGGGAAATCATTCCGTTCGTTGAGATGGGAAGGGAGAAAGATGTGGAGGTGCGATTCATCGAATACATGCCCTTTGACGGCAACAAGTGGAGTAAGGAAAAGATGCTCAGCTACAAGGAAATGGTGGGTGCGATACGGGAGAAATACCCTAGCTTGCGAAAAGTGCAAGATCACGAGAATGATACGAGTAAGACATTTGCGGTGCCAGGATTTGCAGGAAGAATTGGGTTTATAACAAGCATGACGCATAACTTTTGTGGGACGTGTAATCGATTACGCGTTACAAGCGACGGAAATCTCAAGGTTTGTCTTTTTGGGAATGCAGAGGTCAGCCTCAGGGACCTCCTAAGAAAAGACAACGGCGGACAGCCTATAGACGAACAGGCGATGGAGACCATCAAGAATTTGGAGATGGATAGGAGACAGACGCTACCCGGTGATCCTCAACCACTTGGTTATGGCGAGAGGGAGAGAGAGCTCTTGCATGTCATTGGGATGGCCGTCAAGAGGAAGAAGGAACAGCATGCGGGCATGGGCGAGTTGGAGAAAATGAAGAATCGGCCAATGATTTTGATCGGTGGGTAGGTCTAAGTCCTTTGTCCATGCATTACGATGTACGTACGTGGAATTGATGTACGAACTAATCGTAACTTTATGTTACTTCATGGGTGCAATACATGGCTGACCCACCGAAAAATGTCAGATAACGCATCAGGACCTTCAGGTCAGCGATTGGCGCTACTTTCCCATTCACTACAGCCAACAATGCCAGCCAGGAAATCACCAGCCAAACTGTACCGGTCACTGGCTGGTGTTGTTAGGCCCAGCGCCATCCCTCTGCATCTCGTCTCCGCAGCCATCAGTCCCCCCAAAGCTCTCTACCGTCCTATCTCAACAACCTCGCCCAAAACACCACCACCAAATGAACCACCCGCAGAATCATCCCTCCCATACTCGCCATCCGCCTTGCCCCACCTAACGCCCACGTCCGAAATTCACATCATCTCCACAAGCAGCAAAAGAATCACTCATCGATTCGCCTCGGCAATCGGCTACGTCCGCTTCGCCAACCCTGAACCACTCCGCCTGATTAGAGAACACGGACTGACGAAGGGCGATGTGCTTGCCGTTGCCCGCGTAGCCGGTATCCAAGCTGTCAAAAAGACTGGAGAGATTATCCCTCTAGCGCATTCCAGTATTCCTATAGAAGGCTGTGTCGTCAGGGTTGAACCAGTGGATAGTAAAAGTCCTGCAATGTGGAGTCTATCAGAAGAATCGGCAGCAGAAGCAGCCAGTCGGGAAAAGCGATCACTCGGTCTCTATGGTAGCGTGCGCATAACTGTTTCCGTCGAGACGACTGCGAAAACAGGGATTGAGATGGAGGCGCTCACTGGAGTTATGGGCGCTGCGCTGACGATTGTCGATATGTGCAAGGGTGTGGATAAACATTGTGTTATCACTGGTGTGCGAGTGGTTTCGAAGAAAGGGGGAAGAACGCATTGGGGAAATAAGGAAAGCGAGGGAGACACGGCGAGGGTAGATGACCCATCGAATAATTGGGACGAGGGTCGGTGTCAAAAGTCTCTGCCGACTTTTACCCGGAATTGGGCGAGAAAGTCGGCAGAGACTTTTGATACCGACCCTCGGGAGGGTCCAGTCCTGAGCAAGGCCCGAATAGAACCGTGGTGGGATTCCAAATGCTTGGCAGGTTACTAAGCACTTTCTTCTTATCGCTAAGAGATCAAGACCAAAAAGTACCAGAAAAGGGGATCAGTCAACTAATGCTGGATGCACCGTTCTGAAAGCAAACTCGTACACCTAGAAATAACAATAATTGATATCAATGAGACTCCAAATCCATGTATGTATGCTACTAGCCAAGGCCTTATTACATAACCATGACGGGGACGCCAAGTAATTTCCTCCTCATCAGTACCACTCGTGCCACCCAGAGCACACAAAGAAACCGATACCAAACTACGAACGTGCCAATTGGGAAGCTCACTTACGCGTGGCCTTCTGCAGATCTATCACGGGACAAGTTTCATCCTAAACCTTATGGCAGACGTTATTGACATGACAAGTGAACCAATCCGAAGCATACATGAGAATTCCCAAGGCGCAGGTACGATCCTCTACATAAATCAGAATTTATCCAAGCATAGCGCCGGCCACGTCACACCAACAGACATTACAATATCGTACAAGCATGATCTCTCGACTATCATGCAACGTCGTCCCGGATCAACTTATGACTCGTGTCCCATGAAGCTTCGACGCCTTCAACTGCCTGAAATAGCCGATACCACTCCATCCCTACTTTCCTTGAACTTTCTATCGTCCCCATCAGTTTGCGGATCATAACAGTGTTGCAACGCATGGGACGAATTCTACTTACCCCTGTCTTAAACTTTCCTGTCGATAATACCAGGTGGCCGGAAATCGGTCCGTCTTTCTCTGCTCTAAACTGTTCAAGCTTGGACTTCTTTCCGACTTGGCGTAGATCCGTCTCGAAAGCTTGCGATTTCTGGGTCTTCGCCTCCATACCGTTCGCAGCGGTCTCGCTGTTGGTACTGTGTGACCCTTGCTGCGACTTGGTGGAAGTGTTCGAGCCCTTTCCGGACATGGCCGTAACGAGTTTGCAATATGTGAACTACCTGAAGTCATGAGCACATTTTAGCTGGGCAGCAATGATGCTAAATGGATGTACGGACCACCGACTGGAGACAGCAAGAATAGGGACCTTTGGCTTTGGTGGCTGCTCCACAGTCCACAAGTCTTCGAGGAAGCACCGAAATTGTTGATACCGGGACTTTGATGATGAGGATACTTATATATAACATCGCTTGTCACCATGGTCACCATGGCACTTCTTATACGCTTCTCACATCTGTGGGAACCCCCCACCGCTTAGCTGTTCATTTCTCTCGTGCACACCGTCCAGCGGCATTGTCGCGAAAGCTCATCTTGACTATTCAAGCTCGCCTCTAGGATCACTCAGTTGCTCATGTACAACGAGAATCCGTATTTCCTCCTTTCACCGTTCAGAAAGAAACCTGTGATTTGTTAGTTAACAACAATGTTGAACCACACTAGCTGTCACCCACCGGTAAAGGAGATGGAAGGGACAATTCAACCACTTATGGAACAAACGTTGGATGATTACCTCCATCCGAGTACGGGCCGGAGAGCCGGTCGCTCTGGGAAAGCTTCATTGTGGAATAGGGCAGACGCGGCCCTATGGGAGTATGATTCGCCACACCGTAAACTGGTTTAAGCCTATGACATCAAATCCTTTGTATACCGGTCGATCTCTTTGCTCTGATTCGGGCGACTTCAAAGTCTCTAAACAACCGTTCAGTTCATCGGGTTGCATCAAACGATTCAGCACAGGCCACACAAACGCGTATGAGAAGCTCGTGCCGAAGAGGACTGCTTGCATTTGATCTAATGGTACCTGATCTTCATGCAAGTCGAGTTGAGTGCAATGTTTTCTTTGAACGACGGTGTTGACCGGTTTCACCTTGATAATTGAGTTTGCTGTCAGGAAACTCTCCCGTAATCTGATATGAAGCTAAAAGATAACGCTAGCTAACAAACAAGCACGCCATAGTCGCACCTTTCTCCTTGACAATGAGTGTGTGGAGCTTGCCAGGGGCAAAAGAAATGTCAATATTCGATCTCACCCGGGTCTCAACACCTTCGGTCTTAGCTAATCGTTATTGACGGTATCAGCTAGGACACGAATCATTCTCCCTCTACCATATCCGGATCACGTACACCTATCCATAGTGAGATACTCCCAGGGTGTCCACTGTAGCCCTTAATCTCAACTACTTCCTTTTCCTTGAATCCCATATGGTGAAAGAGTTTCCGGCCCATGGGCGTTGCAGATACGCCAATCCCAGCGTGGTCTACTTCTGCAAGCGCCATACACCATCTTGTGAGCTCCGAGGCATGGCCACGCTTCCAATAGGCTGGATGCACAACCATGGTAGAAATCTCGAGACGGCTACTGAACCATCTGCGCTCACATCGCGAGGAAGTCAGTATCCTATTACATCAGGTTTGGTGTGACTTATGCTTATTCTCAGGCCCTTTCAGATATCGGTCCAAGAGATCCCCAGCCTCAGCTTCTTTGTCGCGCCGGCAATTGAAAGAATAATCACTTGGCATGCCGATATCTTACTCTCTCAGTACCAAAGTCCACAAAGTTTTATCCACGCTAATCTTACCTTCAGGTTGGAAATTGCCATGCCTCGCACTATGGGGTTGGAGCCTCAAACTACCCACACCGACGATCATCTTCCTTGACGGCCACTCTTCCGGGGGTATCCCCTTGTGGAAAGAAGGGTACACGATACTGAGCGCGTCATAAGCACTGGTCACTTCGTCTTTTTTGTAGTCATCCTCAATCACAAGCACAACAGTTTTTGGATCGATGATGGCCTGGTGATATTCCTTTCGGTAGCTGGCTACAGTGTCATAAGGAAACCTGTTGGAGTGGGTTCTCTCATATTTGAAAACGGGAGAATGCCAAAAGCCCGCGGCTGCAACGACAGCGATTCGTGGCACGTCGGAGAGCTTGGCAAGACGAAGCCGACCAAGAGGTGGTGGCGGAGCTAGGCTCATCCTTGAGAACGCTCGAGGTAGCTCCTCCTCGTAACAAATGTTGATGCACCAGCTCTTGATGTGGTCCCATCTGCGGATGCTCACATTCAGTGGGTTCTTTATAGGAGATCACTCGCTCATTTTGAGGTTTCACAGTGTGTAACTCGATACCCATGGTCACACACACAGGAGTGAAGTGCGGGCAGAACTCCGCCCTTTGTTCTTGTTTGTCATTCACCATCCCCAATCTCCACATTATTCCCAGGAAGACGGGTATAGGTCAAACAATGTGAAGACTGGGGTGTAACGAGAAGCATTATACCTCGATTCATGTGTGTGTTCCATGTTGAGGAAAGGCGCTGCATCTGACCCAAGGTGTCGGAATATCTCAATTATCGAGGAGAAAATAAAAGGACAAAGACCCTCGGAACTGGGAATTCCATTTCCTTTGTGTTTATATGTTGCAAAGGCAGTGGTAAGCTACTTTAGTTTTAAGCGCTAACATCTCAGCCTTAAGTACCTAGGTACCTATGTGCTGGATTGCATGACGATACAACAAGACGGTGATAGAACGAGGCCTCACCGGTTAATGTACCAGGCTTTCAATTGGTAGATCAATCCGAAATCCGGACCGAACCATGCGGGTACAGACCCCGCTATCGACGAATTTCGTTAGTACCCTTTTCATATCGCATTCAACCACTGTGCGCCTTCTCTAGACACATCCACCAGGTGAGGGACTTCATGTCGGGCGTATTCTTACGATCAACCGGGTCGTTTTCTCCTCACTTTGCTACATTCTTTGCCATCCACACCATCCCGTATGACTTCGCCCTTGCACCAATCATTTCCTCTCTTTGTTCACCATGGTAAACCGGTGAAGCATGAAGAGCCTCTCCAACCTGATGCCAGCCTCAGCTCTCGTGATTCCATGCAATTAGCTACCGGCTCGGTGGCTATATGAAAGGCAGACTTGGTATGATATCCGAACAAAGGATTCTTGTCCCGAAGGTTGCACACCCGTTGGCTCATAGTCCAAGTCATAATGTCGTATTCTACAGATCCTTATACGTACCTCGGTCTCCCTACACCAACGGAGACACAGTCCTCGGATCACGGCTCGGAGCCATTCGATTATGGATCAAATTATTCTGAGACCCAATTTACCTCCAATACACTTGTGGGGTTGTCAAATTCACAATTCGATGTCAGTCATAGCCATGCCTTTGGCCCAGAGTTGAGACTTTCGCCAATCTATGACACGGAGGTAAGGGAAGTCATGGTTTTGTTGGATGTGTATTGTTGCTGAAATAATCTAGGCGACCTCTGGGTCTCAGTACTCAGAAGGATTACGTGCAAAGGACCACATAGAAGCTCCCCCATCGCAAACTGTATCGGACCAGAATTTTCACGATGACCAAGCCATCGTTGAGCCCGTTATGCCCCGGGACTTCATTAGAAGAACGAATGAGTTCCAGTGGAACGTGGCCGATGCCTCGCTTCATCATCATCAACCACCGCAGCAGTTTGTGCAGGGAACTCGTCAGGTGTCCTTCGTACCACTTATTCCACCAATACCCCTGTATGACAACGGAACTCAGCCTCTACGAGGTCCGGACTATTACCATCATGTCCCCAATTCATCTTATTCTTCATGGGATCTCCTCCATTCAGGCAATTCTACAACAAGTCCATGGGGAACAGAGGACCTCTTGCTGATGCCAACGGGACTAGGAACCCAATCGAGTCACTTACAATCTTACGAGGCCAGCCTATCTGCCGACTCGGCCCTTATATCTCACAATGCTGTATATTCCCCGCCTAATTCTAAGCATTCCTTGATTCAGAGTATGAATGCTACTTATTCTGATTCGCTACGACTATCGTCCAACAGCAACGATCTAGAGGCAGTGTCAAATTCCAAAGCCAGCACGAAAAGGAAACGTGGCAAGCTCAGCCCTGTACGAAGAGCCAAAGCCAAAGCCATGAGACGAATGGGAAGTTGTGTTCGCTGCCGTGTTATGAAATCTGATGTGAGTTCTTCCTACTAAGCTAAGCCATAAAATGATCGATCGTCAGAGGTATTTTCATAGGGAAGAGGCTAACAGGAGTCAAGTGCGACGGCAATAACCCTTGTGCTAGATGCGTCAAGGTAATTGGTAAGGCCCGAACTTATCTTGAACCTTGCTACAGGGAAGACTTGGGAAGTATTAGTCTGGTTCGCCGTGGTAAGCAAGACCCATTGAACATGTTCCCTCACGCAGATGTTGAATAGATTAGGGAATAGCGAATTCGACCAAGAAATCATGGCATTTCGAGATTACAGCTGGAAGTCTACGATCGTGAAGCCCAAAGTTCTGTGCCTGAGCTGGTCGCTCCCTACGATTGCTTCATCGAATTTACCAAAACTCAAAGTCGAATGCAATGAGTTTGCTAAGCGCTATGGGGACATCACTGACGCCGTATGGCAACACAAGGGCCGTGTCAGAATCGTAAAGTTACCTTGTTATGCCTGTCGGGACACATCAAAGCTACTCTGTGATGTTGCCGGATTCTTAGATACCGGCCGGATGGCCCTCGAAAGGGACCTTGTGGATCAAGTTCCCAATGAGTTGGAGCGAATAACTCTTCGTGAAGCACATCGATACGCTGATCAATATCAAAGCAAATTATTGAAACTTGCATTGCGTCTACGTACGAACACGATCTTAAGCGCAGGCTCTGGCACTCTCGAGGGCGGCGAGACCCTCGGCATTCGACACGTAGATGATGCTGCTGCTGGCTACGTTGGAGACAGACCCTTACCACCCGCCATCGACCATCAGATCGATGTCGCCATTTGGGAATACATACGGAAAGACCAGGAGGATCTAATAAGGCAGCTGAAGAAAGTACTCTTCCAGCAATCAGGGCATAAACCATGGTTCGAGATCTTCCTCACATTCTTTATCGCTTTGGCCAATGTGCAGTATGTACATGGTCAGGCTGTAGGTTGGATGAAAAGTCAGCTAGAGACAGTAAGTGAACCTGCTAGATCTTCGAGAACCCTGTCTTACATTGCGAACTAGGACTCTGCAGTCCGGGTGAGCTACCTGGTAAAAAAGATGATTGAACATTGGAATTATTCCGCCGACAATGTACTCCACCATTTCCGATCCATTTTCAGAGGCGAATTGCCGCTTGCTACAGCAGACAGGGACCTTGATGAATTAGTGCAGCGAGAGAATTTGGACTCTAAATCAAAGGCATATATTGTGCAAGTGTTGCGGATCATCAAAGATCAAGGTATGTTGAACTTTCTCAATAGCACCATTGGTCCCGATCTAAAAACATGCACCGTTACTTACGCAAGCAGACGGAAGCTTTCTGAGGCCTAGGACTGTGTCTACTGGATCAAATACTCCAGAAGTTACTGAATTAGGCGATCATTGGATTCGCCGATTGTTCACAGACCAGTATCTTGTACCGCGAAGAAGTTGAAACAGATATACCATCGCTTCCTTGCATACTATCCTATCGAGTGTACTCATTATAGGCCGTCTCTCCCTCAAGTCATCCATATAACATACGCCAAGCGCCAAGTCGAAGCTACCGAAACCTAGCCGTGATGAGCAGTAGTAGCGGCCACAGTGGTCTTGAAGTATGGATCAAAGTCCAATACCGGGATATCTTGCTCCTCCACAGCTTTATAAGCCGACTCTGTCAGCTTCCGATATCGCGTTGGGAGAAGCCAGCCGCGACTTGCATCACGCAATCCCAAACGGAGTATGTGTCTAGCGCTTTCTGGGGAGTCTGTGAAGCTATTGCGAGCGTGGAGGACAGCCAAGTTATTGACGAATTGAATATCGCCAGCCTTATGATCAAGCTCGATTGAGACTTGCTCGGCAATGCCTTGTACAGCCTCCAATGCTCGCCACTGCTCTGGTGATGCTAGCTCGGGATTCTCGATGAAGGCTTGCCAGACCAATTGCACGAGGACGCGCCCGGCGGATTCGTAGATGACGGGACCATGCAAATCGCAGCTGTTAGTTAGGTCTCGTCAGCTTATCTGTCGGACCGAAACGGAAAGACTTCAGCTTACATGGAATCCTTCGGCCACTTCCATTCCTGCGCTAAAACCTTCAAACTATCGGGATCTTCTTCCATCATCCTGTTGTATATTGTGGAGAAGCTGGCCAGATATTGTTCGCCTCCAAACGCCGCATTCTCTTTGACGAACATCGCCAGTATCTCAGCGTAGTAGCGGTCGGCATGGAACTTCTGAAGAACAAAAGCTACTTAGCTTAAAGCTCCATACGTCTCGGAGGCGGCATGGAATGCGGATGTTCTTACCAGTCCTCCCGAGAGCTTGGAGGCATTCAACTTCATGGTCTCCCGATTGTCTGGTCTCGGGTCGTGCTCAGCATTTCGGAGATGATCTAATCACAATACAATGTCAGCCTATGATATCGACCACGATATCGGTTTCGAAACTTGACGACGTACTCATCGACATTCCGAACGCATTCGTGATCCTCTCTGCTCCAACGTACGATGCTATACCACAGTACGCAATCACGTTGTCCGTGTCAGTGTACTCTTTAGGGTTGAGTCCGCGCAAGACTGCAAAACCTATGCCATCGTGCAGCTGTGTACTGATCTGCCCAAGACGATCGGCTAGTACTTGCGGCAGAGGGAACGTCTCGGGGCTCAGATGTGGGAGTCCTTTGCCGAGTGCTTAAGAGACAACTGATAAGCCTTCATCAAATGGACAGCGAGTGTAAGTACCCTTGAAGGAGACAGTCGCCCTTTCCACAGCGCGGATTCCGTCCGTGGTCAACTCCACAACGTACTTATCCTTGCTGACTTCGATATCTTTCGATTTCCAGCATAACTTTCCAGATAGAGAGTTGGGAAAGTTGTCAAACTGGCTGTTCATTGGACTGTATGCCTTTGGCGCACTGGTATTCCCAGCCATATCTTCGATATTATCAATGTTGGGGAGAGCGATCAGAACGCTAGGGCTGAGTACGATGATATATGATGAAACACTTTGAAAATCGGAGAGCTCGAACGTTCGAATAAGCCAACTATATTTTGAGTTACAGCGGTGGACAGGATGAATAGCAATGGTGCAGAGAGCGGATCCCCTATATCTCAGCCCCTTATGGGCTTCTATCGAGGGGACTGTAAACAGTGAGGCTCTGCATCTTGGCATCCCAGAGGAATCCCAAAGAGCGGTCTCTCTGGGTGTGCCATCCACCCATCCGAAACTCTCGTGGCCCTATGGCAGCGTGGCAGCTATCGGGAGGACGGGAAGGAACCAAGGAAATGTCCAGAAGCCGCTCCCCATGCAGCTCACGCGGCACATACGTGGCACTCTGCTGCACGAAACCCCATCCGACAGATATTAGTGGACGCGTAGCCGAGCCTTGCAGCATTCTGACAGGTCGGTAAGGACGGATGCGGTCGATTGCGATGGCTGAAGATTGCAGAAAGGGGGTCTCATGGCACACCGACTCGGTCTGCTGACCATGTTTTACCATGTTTGGTGCCAAAATAGGAGTGAAGTCCTGCGGTTCGGGTACGATAGAGAGCTTGGGTAGTGATGGGCGGTGGTTGCATGGAGATGGCGCGCATGGGATCGACGAGGTGTTCGTGTGGGAGCTGGCGTATGGGAGTGGTTCAAGGAGGGAGCTAGAGGGTTGGCTAGGACGGATCTGGAGATGGGACAGATAATGGGTAGGAGATGTTTTCCTGGTATCGTTTTGTCTGTTGCTGGCGGTGCTACTGGGTTACGATTACCTCCAAAGGGGTTCGAGACGGGATAGACGAGGGTTACTTTAGAATCGGTTGTGATGTTGGATGGATGGAGATAAGCACGAGGTAGGATTTGGTCTTTGCGCGGTCATTCCTGGATGTGAGTGCCATCATTGGAGAAGAGTACATTGCTTTCGATAGAGATCACCATGGCCGTCGAGGGTGTCGCGCCCATCGCTCTCACGAACGTATCGCATTGAATCATTCTATTATTATATCGTGAGCACTCGAGTTGAAATACAAGAAGTCGTACGTGATTGTAGAAAGATGTCTTTAGAATACGATGAGGTTGAATAGAATACCGTCACCGACCCAACTTGGATCTGCACACTGATGCTACCCTACAGGGCCACACATGCCACACCACACATCGAATATAGAACATAGGATAGGCGATCTAGACCTGCGTGTACAACATAGGTACTTCATGCCGCTTAAAGAACGTACAAACATGAAAATAGTGTTACCTACCTACCTATCTATCTATCCTACTCCTAAGACATTCGCTGTCGCTATCGCTATCGATAGAAGGTACCTACCTCGTCATGTTCTATTCTACAGGAAGACAACATTTCCGTCTCATCTCGAATAGAGTATAGAATATAGAATAGGACAAGAATTGGCGTTGTTAGGATAGCTATAGGAGTGTGAGAGTAAGGCTGGAAGATACCGTAAAGTGGGTTTGTTTGGAGATGAGAGGAGAGGAGGGGATTGTGAGGAGGGGATAGGGGGAGGGGGACGGGGACGGGACGGGGAAGGGGAAGGGGACGGGGAAGGGGACGGGGAAGGATGGGTGGCGTGGGAGGGTGGGTGGTAGGGTGGGCGAGGAGGTATGTGTGTGGCTCAAGGGGACTGTGGCTGTGGCTAGTGGCTAGTGGGAAACTGTGGCTGAGGACGTATTGACCGTAGTTCTATTCTACGTCTTATCACCGGTGTTTACTCCGGGAGTCCAACTCTCTACATACATCCCACCACCCTCCATACCTCCCTCCATCCCTCCCTCAATCCATCCCATCCCAAATGTCCTCTCCACCCTCACCCCCAACCCTCCGTTCCCGACCCAACCCAAAATCCAAACCCACCATCCCCTCTAACCCTTCCTCAAACCCGCCCTCCCCCTCCGCCTCCACCCCCTCAAAACATTCGCCATCCACCACCCTGATCTCACCCCTCGACACCCTCCGCCTGCTAACCGGCCTCCTCCTCCTCTCGTGTACGCTCTCCTATTTCATAACCGGTTCTTCGTTGTTTTGGAATTATCGGCCGCCGTTTACGCGTCCTGGGCGGATGAGGGCTTGGTTTGTATGAATTCCTTTCCTATCTTCCCCCCTCCTCCTCCTCCCCATTAACGGATCCCGCACCCCCAGCGTCCCCCCCTCCACCTCACCGACGCCCAACTAACCCTCTACAACGGCACCGACACCAACCTTCCAATCCTCCTCGCGCTAAATGGGACTATCTACGACGTTTCGGCTTCGCCGCATATGTACGGGCCTGGCGGTAGTTATTCCTTCTTCGCAGGAAGGGATGCGACGAGGGCGTTTGTGACGGGGTGTTTTGCGGAAGATCTGAATGGGGATTTGAGGGGGGTGGAGGAGATGTTTATGCCGGCCGAGAATCTTGGAGGGGAGGAGGGTATAAAGGGTGAAGGGTTAGGGGATGGGGGGATGAGTAGGGAAGAGAAGAGGGAGAGGAAGGTGAGGAGGGAGAGGGAGAGGAGGGTTGCGAGGAAGCAGGTTGAGGATGTTGTGAGGGGGTGGGAGGGACTGTTTGATGGGGGGAAGGGGGGGAGGTATTTTCGGGTTGGGAGGGTGGAGAGGGGGATGGGGAGTGGGTGGGGGGGATGGGGGGAGAGGAAGGAGTTGTGTGCGAAGGCTAGGGAGGGGAGGCCGGTGAGGAGGGCGGGGGATGTGGGGTAGGGGTTTGATTGTTATAGGCAGCGTAGCGATGGTAGCATTTGGTCTGTAGTTGGGTTGACTGGTGGTTGTGTCACATATGAGATCTCGACCTTCCACTATTCTCTCCACGAGATATCTGCCAACACCAGAAATCCGCCCCCAATCCCGTTTCATTTACTCAGCAGCAGTCACCGCCCTTGCTAATATCCCAGTCAGCATCCCTACCTCTTCCCGCCCCCCCTCTTCGGACAAACTCACTATAAATGCTCAACTTGCTATGCCCCACCACCTTCTTAATCTGCCCCTTCTCCTCCAAATCATTCAGCGCCTTCCGCGCCAGACTGCCATTGATCTTCAAGCGATCGACGAGCGTGGCGACGGTGATGAGGCGGTAAGATTGCACGTCTTTGTAGAGTTTGTCGGAAGTGGCTTTGTCGAGGATGACGGCGTGGTTGGCCTTGTCCTTGACTGCGAGGTGGGAAAGCGTAAGGATTCAGTTGGACGCTGGTACTTGAGAAGAGGGGATATGGGGTGTAGATGTTTGCTGCGGGTTGGAGTTCGTACCTTTGCCTTTGGACCACTTCTTCTTTTGCTTCTTGCCGGCAGATGCTGCTGCTGGTGCCTGAGGATCTTGTCAGTTCTCTTTGTGTCGGCTATTTTGTGTAGTGGGTTCCCTCACCATGATCGCGATTATTCGAAGATGCGTTGATGTCGTCGATGAGGCTTACAGATGCAAATCGGCACTGTGGGCGGGGCTTAAGCGACGCTAGGTGACTAGTCGTCGATCCTTTTTGATAGGGCTGGCTTAGCTTGAGTTTGTTAAGAACAATTGTTGACAAGAATAATGGTGAAGCGAAAGGGGTCTGCAATCGTTGGAATGGTCACAATCTTTCAAAATCGCCTTGACCTCTCTGACCCACTATCCTCATACAGATACTGAATTCGTAGTAGATATCTGACGTTTGGCAGTAATGTAGCAAACCAATGCGCTCACCAACTGGTTCAAACTATGAATAGCTCAATTCCAAACCCTTGCGATCTCTGGGTCACCAAGCTCCAAAGTAGCATCTGGACAATACATTCCAATATGGCACCTCCTCAATCCAGGCCATCAATCTCGTAGCCCTTCTTCGGCAGGAGCGTGTCACCTTCTCCTGATCCAGTGCCTTTTGCTCCATCATCTGGCTGCTTCCTATCAATCCAGACCACTTTAGATCCGCTACCTTTTATTGAAAGATCGGACCGTTTCCATGTGTTTGTTGCAACCTCCGCATCGGCTGGACTGCCTGCTGGAAGCGGAGGCTAAGAACGTGCGTCAAAAGGCCGCGATAGCTGAGCCAAATGCTGGAGGAGGGGAATGAGGGTACATAGTTGGTTGACTTAATGGCGAGAAGGAGGATGTTGAGGGAGGAAGTCCGGGGGGAAGACCTGGACTTTGGACGCTGCATATGAGGAGCCTGAGGGTGCGCATGCGAAATGGGCGAGTTGTCCAGCTTAAGGTCCAATTGGTGACACGGGACGGAAGCATACTTTGGATTGTGCCAATTCCTCTTGCCATTCACCAACGTACCCTCCTGACTGAACCGACTTCTCGTAATCCACGACCCTTCCTCTTCTTGGCATCAAGCCCGACTCCGTCGAAACAGTCCGGCAGTGAGGCTAGCTTGTCGTAAGTTTCTACTGGTGTATCGCTGTAGCGATCCATTCGTGCCATACACAATTCTCCCCTATAGCTTCTAGTATCCTTCTGCGAGCTGAACGATGGAGTACGATTGCCGAGGGAGACGTAAGCGACTTCGATGGGAAGGCCTGAGGAAGTAGATTCATAGAAGAGGACCCTAGAAGTCGGTTTGCACGTCCAGGGTGAAGGAGCAACTAGGGTGGATGATGCGGTTGATAGGGTCACGGTGGAAACCCATATATGGTAGTGTTTCGCAACATCGACACCTCCTCAACGTCGAAGGAAGACGCTTTCGGAGATCCAGTCCAAACACCATTTGACAGCCGTCCTTATATCGTATACTTCATGGCTTCCGATCCATTGGACATCATTTAGATAAAACGCCTGGGAACCCTTCGGAGAACACGGTCGCGATCATGGCTTTGATATAACTTTTGAGCGCTGTTAGTGGAGGGTTGTTGACGTTCCGCAGCATAGCAGACAATAGACATGAGGTTGGTGACTTCCAGACAGAAAATGGCCCAATGGTCATATCAACTCGTTGCTTTAATATGTCTGCGGTAGTGAAATGTATCGTCGACCATTTCATTGTTCAATCCGAAACCTAATCCAGAGCAGTCATCGCCATCACCAAAAGGATCAGGCACCTCCAAGGTCTCGTCATGAGTGATCTTGATGGGTGAAAGGTCAAGAGAATTACCTTCGTCGAACATGTCTTCAGCTCCTACAATTCTGGACTGAGCACCGTCAGAGAGGCCTGGCGCACCGGGCACTACCTCGCCCGAGCTGGAAATCAGAGATGTGATGTATTGGTGAGTCGAGGTCAACATAAGATTGAATTGGGAAGAGGTGGGGCTGATGAGCCAACTGGCTTCTAGTCTGCCGCTTTTCCTTCTTAGAGGAAGAGTTACGATCTGGGGTACGTCCCACGTGGACTTCCACAGATGAACTGCTGGTTCAGGAATAGCGCAATGGATAAGCAAAAGGCCTGATTCCGTCGGGTGCCATGACATGTGTTTGACGGGCGAATGGTGTATCAGAACTGCTACAACCCCGCCCGTCTGTAACGACCAAATCCAGACGGTGGTGGGCATTGAATCGCTCTTAGTCGCTAATAGATCTCCATCGCTATTGAAAGCTAGAATAGAAATTCCATGGACGGGGTGGTCCGCTTTCATGAGGGAGGTAGATGTTGGCGGATTTGCAGGTTGTGGTGCTACGATATAATTCCGCGCTTTTGAGGCATCAAGCTGTTCTTGCCAGATAGTCACATTGGGTAGAGTTATCGTGGCCGGATGGTGGAATTTAGCAATTGGAGAGAACTGTGACAATGTCAGCCTCACCCACGATCCAATAGCTTGAGGATGTATCACAGTGTTCTTGCTGAGGATTGTGACCTTGTCATTGTAATCCCCTAGTGCAAATATGCTGTGCAAAGGATTCCACTCCACAACCTTTATACCTAGTCCAATATCATTGGTGTTCTCGTCATGCGAGTATATCTTGAAAAGGTGTCCATCCGCTGTGTAGATCAGCACTTTATGTCCATTGCTCGGTGTATCTCGTATCGCAAGCCATCGACCATCTGGGCTCCATAACACTTCCTCAGCGTCCACAGTGGGTAAATCAATACTTTTGATGAGACCGTGATCTCCGGGATTGAGAAGCATGAGGATATCATGAGTATATGGCCTAGTCAAGACGGCCATATGCCCGCTTCGCGGTCTGTGGTTGTAACAGCGCACCATGTATTTGGGGTCCCTTATTTCGACGCCGTGACGTGTGACGAGCGACCATATTGTAAGCTTGACCCCAAAGTCAGAGAAGAGTAGCAATTCATTGCTGTTGTGTCCGAAACCGACATCAGCATATCTGCCGCAATTGCTGGCGGCATGTTCGATCATGCCAGACCAATTTGCGTCATTGACGTCATATACGCGTATGTTGTCATCGTTTGCAAGCAAGATGCGACTACATGGCCACGGCTGTTTCTTGTCTGCTTGCTCAGATGACACTCTATTCGCCAGGTCATCTTGACGCGACCAACGCACGAACCGGCACTTCGAGACAAAGTCTGGTGCCAAAGGTATGGATCGGAGGACAACGCCATTGTAGGCAGAGATAGTCAAGGAGGACGCGTGTAGAGTCGCGATAAGGGCACCATCTGGGGAAGGGACGGAATGTTGAGCTTTGACTATATCAGCAGGACTGACTACTTGACCTTGTTGGGGACTTACAAGAGGAACAGGGCTTGCGGACCATTATGGCATTCTCTCTGATGTCAATCCGTCATTCGCTTACAGCGGCATTGTTTACCTTTTTGAGTATCTGTATCTTCTCCCACCAGACCGTTAGCACTTGCAAGACTCTTGCTCTAGTCTTCAGACTTCTTGGTACGAAAGGCACCAGTATTTTGTAATCTTCTGTATCTTTTGAGTGCCAAGGAGATGTTGGAGTTTTGCACAAGCTAAGAATTCGTGAGTAAAATTGTTTTAGTAGATTGATCTTCGTGCTTTACATATTGCGATAACAATTTTCTCATCTTACGACGTACATACTCATTTACATAGAATCAGAGGTGCCTGAGCCTTATTCTAATGTCATCCCATAACTATTCACCATGACCACTTTTGTTCCCCGCCCGCCATACACCCAAGATGAGTTAGATCGCTTGTACCCAAAGAAATTGAACCTCCAACTGGTGCAAATTGTGAGTGATATTCGTATTCTATATCCAGACAATCCTTGCTGGTGTCTCCTATAACACCCTGAAAAGGGAGGTGCAGCCGGGGAGTGACCCTAATTCTCGGCAGCTTCTTCGACATGGTACCTACGACGTTTCTTTACAGACTTGCGATGTATCCGATCCGAACTGAAGAACTTTGTAGGTGAGAGGAGTCCGGTCTCTGGAAGATTCCAAAATGTGAGATTTCCAATGCTAGATATCCACATTGTTCAAAAACGTTAATGACGCCGAATACAGGCAGGGCTCTCACCCTGTACGGTAGCGCCCTCTCTCCATTTGAGGAAGACCAAAGCATTCTGATGACTGAAGTAGACTGGCCGTATTGTAATGCGGCGAAACGCCTTTCAAGCGTCTTGATGACCAAGACAGATTGGTCTTCATGGGACGACCTTCACTGGCGAAGACGTCTGGAGACTTTTGGTGACAATGATGCCTCAGTATTATCGGCTGGACCAAATGGTGAAGTTGATGGCGTGTGGTAAGTCCAGTCAACACTCGACAATGTCGAAGAGACTGAGAGAATACGCAGTAACTTAGGCGAAATGACTGATAAAGGTCGTGAGACAACTTTGGCACTAGGCGAACGCTTGCGGAAACTCTACGTTGACCAGCTGAGATACATGCCAAGCATAATCAGCGATGCAGACATGATCTATTTGAGAGCGACACCAGTGGCCCGAGCCCTAGAAAGTGTTCAGCAGAGCTTCTGGGGAATGTATCCTTCTTCGGCACGAACAATTACGTTCCGTCCCCCAATTATTATCACACGGACAATTCAGGATGAAACTCTGTACCCAAATGAAGCCATGTGTCGTCGATTTAGTGAACTCAGCAAGGCCTTTGGCCAGAGGACTGCGGAACGTTGTAGGTCTTTGTGAATGACCAGTTTTATTGATGATCGAGTATTGAGTACTTATAGGGAATGAAACAAAAGAAATGAATTATCTCACTTCACTTGTGAGTAAGTGGATGCCAGACAAGGCTCCAGTGAAGGTTGATTCTCACCCTCGTCTCTCCGGGATCATGGATACAATAAACTCCACCCTCGCTCATGGCCCCGAAACCCGACTCCCATCATCCTTTTATAACCCCAAAGCCCTCGCTATCATCGATAAAATTAGCGTCGAGGAGTGGTTCTCTGGTTTCAAGGAGAACAACGAATATCGCAAAGTCGGTATTGGTGCACTTGCTGGCGACATTGTTGCACGCATGGTTGATAGTGTGGAATCTGGCGGATATGATGGGTTACTTGAAGTTGGTGGGGAGGGTGGTAAGCTAGGTGCTAGGGGAAGAGGGCAAAAGAACATCAAATTTGCCATGAGTGGCTGTCATGATACCACGCTCGCAGCACTTCTGTCCAGTCTGGGATGTTTCGACGGAGAGGATTGGCCGCCTTACACGAGCGCCATTGCTTTCGAGCTTTTCAATGAATCAGGTACAAAAAGTGAATCAATTGGTGGTGAAAAGTCGGATGAAGCAGCCACAGCTACCGCATCTCAAAATCAACATCGAAACCCTCTCAAGACATTATTCGGTCGTGCTGGAAAACCTCAGCTAGCGACTGGAGGCATCTCAAGGAAACCAACAGACCAGCTCACAGATGCGGAGAAGAACAGACTGAAAGGTCACTATGTCCGAATACGCTACAATGACCGTCCCATGATTATGCCTGGGTGCAGGTTACCTGGGAAGCACCTGGAAGGCGATGAGAGCTTCTGCACCTTGGTAAGTAGAATAGTCTACTCATACAGCTCCATGCTGATTTCGTGCAGGAAGCATTCAAGGCTATCGTCGACAAGTTCACACCCACGGACTGGAAGCAAGCTTGCATATCTAATCTTGGCAGTCCTGCGTTTCCGGCTGAGATAGAGCAAGCTAACATCTGAACAAATGACCGACCAGCGTATATAGATGATGATGTGAGTTGGGATGTGAAAAATGTTTCTTGCCGGGCCAGTGACGCATTATAATTCACTGCTATTCCTCAATTTTATACTTGAATACAAATTTTCTACGTTGTCACTTACATCTACCTTCCAGCTACATATAGACCGATCCAATTTCATACTCATCACCACACTATCTTGCACTTCTGTTCCATACTCTCAAGCTTCCTTCGATCGAAGTACCGCCTATATATATATACCGATCCATTCGTATAATCAGAGCCCCCACCATACACACACTTCGCCGTCTATACGTATCGATAGGAAACCCACCACAACCTCGTTACCATTATACCGAGGCTCATTTTCCTATAGAATGTCAGGCTTTCTGCCGTTCACCATTCCTGATCGAACCTCCTCGGCTACAGTCACGAATACAATAACAACGACAATTGACGCTGAAGCAAAGTCGGTCTGACCTAAAACGAAAAATATCTGCCGTATTTTTCGGAGCGGAGCTTGACATACATCTACTTTCCAACTACAACTATGATTCAATCCGCGTAATCATCGCCACATCCAGCGCAGTATCCAACATTTCTCATCATGCCTCCTCAGCTCCAGTGATGCAATAACGACATCTCTCGCCGAAATTGAAGCCGTTTTGAACTCTAGTAGTTAATTATCTACTATATTGCTTACGTCTATCCTCCTATATATGTGATAAATCATGCGTACGTCGATAATATAACCTTCTATTCGAAACTTCAAACCTCCCACCATTGAAGGAATCGCAACAACCGCACGCTTCGACGATCCATTCAAGGCTCACATCCCAGCCATCTTCAGCACAATACCCACCATCTCACAACTCGATATCGCTCACCACGCCTCTTCAGCTGCAGTGATACAAAAACGACAGCTGAGGCTGAAACAGAAGCCGTTCTGACCTAAAGCGACAAATACCTGCCGTATCCTTCGAAGCGGAGCTTCACACAAAGCTACTCTCCACCTATATATATAAATACCAGCCGTATAGTAATATATCTCTATGATAATTATCATACTACTACTTACATCTACACTCTACTCAAAACCTCCCATTACACGATACCCACCAAAACTTCTTCCCCGTTATTCCAGGCTCACATCCCATCCACATCCAGCATCATATCCACCTTCTCACAACCCACAATATTTCATCGCACGTCCTGCGGCGTATCTCGGACGCACAATGCCGGATGGCTATGCTCACGCTGACGGAGTCACAGTACTCGGTCCCACTCGGGCTCGCCGCTCAAAAATACTCCGATTTCGGTTGTGATGTCGACTTCGAACGCCGCTAATCTAGGACCTGGCAAGAGCAGGCTTGTCTGCGCTTTCAGCCTACATACGCTGGAAGCAGGCGCGTTGTCATGTTCACAGTGCAAGAAGGGGAAATGATGTCGGTCGATCTCGTCCTCGATCGCTTGCCACCATACCTTGTATCAGCCTCAGTTCCAGCGACAGCGCTCGGCCAACTATATCAACCCACGCTGAAACAAAGCCGTTTCGAATTCCAACTTAAACATCTTCGCTCTACCCTTCGGAGCGGAGCCACTGGAGCATACCAAGTTAATGATCGAAAACGTCGAGACTGAAAGAGATGAGCAGTTTAGGATCCCTAATAGGAAAGTATCTTACCCCCTTAAGGGTATTTTTAACTACCTAACCGACCCCGATTATATGATATAGTACGATGAAAAGCTGCTACCAAAAGCAATGGCTAGATATAGAAAAGAGAAAATGCTCGCCGAAATGGAAGCGTGCTGGGTTACTTGTTCCAATCCAATATGTTGCATCTCCGAACATCATTCGCACAAACCAGACTGCTTGGGATATTAAGCGCCGCGGTCAACATAATTTATAATTAATTTCCCACTTCCCTACGGATCGCATCAATGAACTAACAAACGATATTCTCAACGAGCTCCTTTCCGAGTTGCTTGATGACTTCGTTCGTACCCAGTCTGACGTCTGCTCGAACTTGATGGCCAGAACGCAACATATTGAAAGAACATCTCGCTAAAGCAGCTGAGATCTTTACTTACTCTGATGCCGAGTATACGGAGGTCGCGTTCCAAATCGATATCGCTGTCGCCTGTGAGCAGCTTAGCCTGGCAGGAATTTTATATACACTCATACACTTATCTTGATTCCTATATATACTACTACGGCGCTTGAAGATTCCTTCTCTCCCCCTATCGTCAATTAACCTCATGTTACAATCCAATCAATAGTGCTTATGCTACTACCAGTAGCCTCCAACGTTCAGTGAGCACGCATTCACCGCCGGCAGCTTCGCTACTGTTATCTCCTTGCTACTTTCTACAGATCACCTACTTTCCACCTCACTTCCATAAAAGTCTAAGAAGGAAGCCCGGGTTAATGCTTGCATGCGAGCATAGAAGAACATTAGTCTATCCTTGCGTCCCCAGCTTTATGGTACCTCCCTCTACGCGCTGACGTGTAGTTCAGAACAGCTACCACTTGGTGTCGAACTTTTCGACTCATCTATACCCCAGCTATAAGTTCAACGAACGATTCCACTAAAAAATGCAATCTCTGATGTCTTTGCTACTTTCAGCAACCCCCATCATTCAACAACGTGGAGGGTGAGACATCCGGCGGGTTCGTCATCACCGTAACCCTGTCCACAGCCAGCAAAGTATACCAACTAGACACTCTAATCCTACCACTATTATCATGTCCTGTCCTCCGCATACCTGCCTACCTTTACCTCCGTACCCTGCCCATCCAAGAGATCGGTTAGACAGATATACAGACAGCGATTGCGATAGCTGAAAGAGAAAGCGAACGCAGTGATGAGACTGGACTGGATAGGTAGCTAGGGAGCTTTTGTCAATCCGATTTTAGATCTTGGGCCTTATATTAAGTATCCTTTCCCTCTCACTACTTAAATCTCCTCTACTCTTCTTATGAATTCTCCGATTATGAAGTGCGCTATGGAACAATCGCAGCACAACTAACCTGCTTCTATTTAATGATGCAAGGAAAGCTGCATGATAGACGGAAACAGATATCCTACTGCGCCACCTCTCGCGGGGGCATGTGGGCACATACGGCAGGACTGGATTTCTTCAGCAACTCTGGCAGGAGTCTGGTATAAGCCAATATTCAACGGTATATGCGAGTTCGGTGGTTTGATGATCCTATGGTAAGTGATGGATAATCGAGGAGCTTTCGTTAACACGCTTCTCACAAGTGCTTTTCTATGAAGCATCTTTGTTCCTTTCAACACTATATATATATATTTGTCGTCCTCTTTACTCTTCTTATGAATCATCCCATTATGCAGTGCGCTATGGAACGTACAATCGCAGCACAGCTAACCTGCTTCTATTTAATGATGCAAGGAAAGCTACATAAAAGTAGAAAACAGAAAGTCTACTGCGCCACCTCTTGCGCAGGTGGTTTGACGATCCTATGGTAAGTGCTGGATAGCCAAGGAGCTTTCATGAAAACACTTCTCACTCTATATATCATATATATCTTTTTCCTTTTCATTTACTCTACCTCTCTCAGAGATTTCTTTGATTATAGACTCCCGACCTGAAAACGCCGCTGCTGCTGCTATATTACCCTTCCTATGGACGATCTTATCATATGTGCGTGCAGAAAAGGAACGGTACTGCGCTTCCTCTCGTGGGTAGTTGGCTTGACGATCACATGGTGATGGCTGCGGCCGGCCGTATATTCCACTGTTCCCAGCACGATCGGTCCTGCAGCCTTGAACTACACGGTCAGAAGCGGCGCGGGCTCACGCCTCCACACAGCCGACAACTGCATACTCATGCACACGTCTGTAGAAATGGCATGGCCTTCGACAGCGGAATTATGGTGCTGGTGCTTTCAGATGCAGGTGGAAGTTGAAGCCGATCTGCAGATGGAAGATACAGATGACCACTCCTTCCACCGAGAAGGGGGATGTAACTGATAAGGGGCGAACTTTCTGGCAATTGAAACGCCCGATGACCAAGGCCGCGTTGTGCCTGTTCTGGGGGATGCAGATGAAAAGCCAATTCGAAAGGGAAAGATATAGATAACCAACCATGCCGCTGTAAATATGGATATGGGCCGAACTTCGTTAAAAGAGTCACTCAAAAAAAGAAAAGAGAAAAAAATTTAAACCTCACTTCCATATACTTACGTTACCTCCTTTGCTACGAGACCACATACTTGCTCTACGAATAATATCATATTCGCATGGCGTATTCCAAACCTTCAGGCTGGTTTTTAATACAATGGGTAGAAGCAGGAGAATCGCGACTGAAGCAAAGAGAGGATGCGGAGATGGCAAGGAGGTCGATTTCAAGAATGCTAACAAACTGGCAGCACGGTTTCTGTACTTCCACTTTGTCGTAACATTATTTGCGCAACAGGAGAGATCGTCAACGGAGATGTAAAAATATAAATTCTTGGAGGACAAAGGCCTTTCTTTGCCGACAGATATCCTGTGCTAGCTACTTCCATAGATACCGATCATACGCCAATCTGAAGATAGAAGATTGAGATGACCGACCAACGTGTCAATCTGCTAAGAATTTCGAGGCAGCAAGAGTCGTTTTTCGAAAAGAAGGATGTTTTGAAAGAGGTCTAAATCGATCAGGGTTCAAAAACTTTCGTGCCTATCAACGGCAACAATGGCGTTGTCAGATACAAACGATGAAGGATCTATGCGGTTTGGGTTGGGTTTGAGATGACGGTTATATTTGCCAAATCATACCACGTACGCAACGCAGATACCTTCAGGTATATATATAAGAAAAAGGATATAAAGACATATTTCTACCCCGAGAAATCCAGGAATGATGATTCGGCGGACTCCTTATCTACGATGATCCCGAGAATAGAGCTGGGTTTTATCGCCCTTCTCGAATCAATCTATTCTAGAGTTCAATGTCAGCATGCGGATCTTTTGGTCTTGCAGGGCCATTTTTAAGGAAATACCTGCGAACGATCCAGACTCGCCTCCTCCACTTAGTGTTATCGATGCATACAGTGCTCTATTCGCAGGAGTACCTTCGGTCGCCTTCACAACGGCTAGGACCAGATACTGTCCGCAATGTCGATACATCCTCCCCGAGCATATTGGAAAGGCACGTGTCTTTACAAGTCTTGAGAAAGCGCCAGTGGACTGCCTGCCGCCAGGGTTACCGTTCGATCACCCGGTGTCCACCCACCTCAATTGTATGTTCGCTCTGACTGATGATTACAAGGCCCAAGCTCTGCCTTTTCCTCTCTGCCGTACCTGCAATGTCCGAACGCATCGCCTCCAGGTCATCTTTGATCGAGCTCCGCCTTATCTCGTCTGGCGTATTGTGCATTACCTTGCGTATTATATATAGAAAGTTTGGTTTTCAGGGAGAGAGAGGAGCGACGATTCATGCCTTGGTTCCGCTACTGCTGGTAGCAACAGCTACACATTTTTTAGAGGGTACGGAGACTTATTTCTAGAATACAAACCGACCAGCAGGCCATTTCCTATATTACAACTCTATCGTAACATTGTCACGCAACAAAAGAAACCGTCAATCCGGGTGGGAGCACTTTCTGGTCAATCTGCCTACCGGCAAGCCGTTCGCAACGATGGGACCTTACCTACTCAAGTCAGTGCTGCTGACTTTGGGTAAAGCGGCCGAAGACCTGGACGATGAGTATGAGGCCCGTATCCTAGGCAGTGAGGATGTCGAGCGATTGCGGTAACGGGACCTTACCTACGAAAGTCGATGCTGCTAGCACTGGCCAAAGCGGTCGGAGACCTGGACGAGGAGTATGAGGCCAGTGTCCTAGGTAGCGAGGGTGTCGAGCTCTTCACGGAGAAGGAGAAGCTGAGCGAGAGAGAAGAAGGGGAGATTGGTAGGAGGGTGCTCTTAACGTTTGATGGGGTGGGGGCTGATAGACTGGGAGGGTGGTGTGGTCATAGAAGAGTTGGAAGATATAGAATGGAGCTGTGGGCTTGTTATATATATTCGGCCAGAGGTAGATAGTGAGGTTCGCAAGATCTTGGTTGAGGTGGAGGGGGATGGAACAGAGCTGCGGATTTGTTGTACACCTCCGAATCAAGCTTGACAACTCATCATTCGCATCGTTGTAGGCGCATCCCAATTGCAGAGATGGTGACGTTTCATCACATGATTCCTCCATGGAAAACCCCCCTTCACACGTCCGAGGAGCGATCCTTCGCTCAATGCCTGCATGTTGGCGTCAGCTCCAAGTCTAGGCAGCAGCTGTTCTTTTGAAAAGGCTATCATTCCAGCACATATATATAGCGAGGTTTTAAATACTCTCTACCACCCTCTTCTAGCGTTCCTTGCGTTGTTCGTAATGATCTAGCAGCAATGCCGTCGGATCGGCCCAATCCACATGCAACGTTGCTTTCCATCCCAAACCAAAATGACCCATATTTTACATCCGTGACCCACCGTGGTGGAGCTACACCAACATTCCAACATATCTAGCCTTCTATTTCTTAAATATGGCCATGAAAGACCGCCTCCTGCCTAGCTTCTGTACCCTCTCCGCCTTCAGGTCCATCGCGCTCTTCTGGGTGGGTATGGCGGGTAGTGGAGGGCTCTGCATTGCCGGACTGGCAATTCTACTGATAGGAACGGACGATATTCCTTCTCTCAACCGGAGATCTTTCGGCTTGGCTTGGCAGGGTTTTCGGCTACTTTGCTGTGGGGGAAAGGCAGAGAATCCTGTTCTCGAGCCATTGGGGTTTCCCGACGCCTTCTGCACATTCTCGATTTGTCCGAGGACGGTGGTGCCATTGCAGGCAAGATCTTCGTCTGGGATGCGGGTGAAGCGAACGACGCCTCGTATGGGAGCCACGCCTAAGGAGTCGGCCAAATAGGTTTGAAGCAGCGCAGCATTTCGCTTGTTGGTCGTAGGAAGGAGTTGGGAAGGTAAAGCGCTGATGGTGAGCAGGTAGGCTGAATCGAAGGTTCCGCCGAACAGGAGGCATGCCGAATGGTTGAGGGTAATGAATATGGAGGAGGTAGGTCTCTGATACCGTTGCGACAACTGCTGGGAAAAGTCTTGCAAGAATTCGTATTCGTCCTTGATCTATTGTCGACAGACGGGTCAGCTTGGTGCATCAAGCGACGATGGATGTTCCGGCGTACAATGACATTCGTCCTGACCTCCGCCGTAACGACCGAATCTTTATATATCCGATCTTTCGGCGACAGGTTGGGTTCCCGATACGAGAAAACTTCCGAGTAGAATTGACTCTTCTTTTTCCGAAGCTCTTGTTGTTGCGGGGTTCCATTGGTCGCCGATCTGATAGCGCTCTCTTCCGCAGCACCTCGGTCAGGTTTCCTATTTGTTGACTTCTCTTCCATACTCTCTCCAGGCGTCGAAACAGCATGCGGTTGTTCTTCGTCCGGAAAGGAAAATGATGATTGCGCTGGAGACACCAGGCCCTGATCACGCTTGGTCACATGAAACATCTGACCCTGTGGCGTGGGGAAGTCGTTGGCGGTGGGGGTAGGCGCGCGAAGAGGCTCTGGGGTGACAGTGGCAGATCGTACGGAAGATGACATATCGAATTTCGCACATCAGCACCTTCCCCGTGAATGGTCTTGGAGGGGATGGGACCCAGTTGGAGCTAGATGTCATATGCGGGTTAATGCAGGTAAGCACAGAGCCATTATCCGAGCCAAACAGATTAGACTTCTGTGCCTGACAGAGCGAAGCTCAACGGTGGACTGCAGCAGGAAACGAGTTGTGGGGAGAAAGAAGATGCGCTCAAGATGCAGTAGGACACTGCTCGAAAAGGAGATGGCGACAGCGAGGTCATAAGTGCCGAGCTGAGCATGGCATCCTTCGTGCTATGCAGACCTACAAAGGGCACCATACTTCAGTGGGACGCCCGCATCTCTTTTTACGAGAGCGGTTGCGTCGAACGTTGGAAAGCCCTCACTAGCGTACCAAGATGGGCTTAGGCGGGTATCTAGCTGAATATCTTGCCGAGGTCCCGCAATATCAGATTGTGAGATTGCCTTGTTCGGTCATCCTTCAACGTCCAATTTCCTCTTTCGTCCACGCTATGATAAAGATCCTTGACGCCGCTCCTTGAGCTTGATGGTCATCCTTGTAAGGGGTCAAAGGAAACCCACGGCGGGACGATATTATCTGGGGGCCAAAAAGGCGCCCACGGCCACGGCTGACGCCGTAGAGCGTTTGGCGTACTATGGGTTAGCCCTATCTCGTTTGAGGGTCCATCGCTTAAGAGTGTCTGCCTCGGACAAAAGTTATCATGGCTCTTGATCTGTAGGTAATAATCTGGGCCCCCCTGCGATTCAATTCGGCGATCATGCTTGGCTTGCGTCATTCTCAGCCTCGCGGGGTATGGACCGGCAGACTTCGGTGTATGACGATTACTCTTATCCATCCCACCAAGCAACCGCCTTACTGCATGAATCCTTCCCATCCTTGATCACCCTACTACTATATTTCCTGTCGATCAGCCTGTTTCAGTTCACGCAAATCTCCTCCCTGTCACAGATCACCCGGCTCTAGCATTTGAAATGGACGGCGATCAATCAGCAAAGTCGATGGAACAGGGGGCAAACTCCGCCATGGGCCACAGTGAAATGACCAGCGGCATCCACGAGACAGTGAAGCAGACAGTGAGATCGTCTCCGTCCATTGCTCGCCTTGACAATGCCCTGACATCGAACAGCCCGCCGCTGGCGAGAAGACCACCGGAACAGGCACCAGCATATTCTCCAAAGACGGTGCGGTAGGGTCGATGTTCAACGGTACGATATTCTACCCATCCGATACTTCTGCTTGACAAGCGGGGATACTGGGCCATTTGCTAAACGACACGATCAACAGCCGACGGTGCCCTCGGAGGTACTGCACAGAAGATTGGAGGCCCACTCGACAAGGAGGGCGCAATCGGCAAGAACTTCAACGCAGACGGCAAGATTGGAGGTATGGTGCAGCAGAACCTGGCGAACAACAAATAGGTTTCGGATATGAAACCATAGACGTCTGGCATATGTGCCATACAAATGTACAAACAGACACAATCCGAAAAGTCCATCTGCCACAATCATCCAGCGGATCCCTAAATCCACACATCAACGCCACGAATAACCCATCAAACTCCACTTCGCTCAACCTGTATACCATAAAACTCATAATCAAACTCTTCCAGCGACATCACCATCTCCGCCCGCCCATCCTCCGACCACAGCCGCCTCTCCCCCTCCCAAACCCCCTCAAACCCCTGATCGCCCTCCTCCTCCTCCTCCTCACCCCCCTGCCCCTCCTCACCCCCCTGCCCCTCCTCCACCCCCCCACCCCTCCCCTCCAAAACCTCTCCCTCCCTCCCCCCCAAGAACCCCCTCAACCCCTCCTGCGGACACCAACAAACCCTCATCCCAGCCCCCCTCCCCGCCTCAACCCCCGCAACGCTATCCTCAAAAACCAAACACTCCCCCACCTCCACCCTCCTCTCCCCCTCCCTTAAACCTTTATTAATCCTCTCCAACGCCAGCAAAAAACAATCCGGCATCGGCTTTTTCCTCTTATCGCTCATCGCCGCATCGTCGCCAAAGACACGGTTTTGTACGGGGAATGGGGAGGTGATGCAGGGCAGGTGAGAGGTTTTGAGCTGGAAGGTTGTGCGTGTGGCGGAGGAGGCGAGGGCGAGGTGGAGGGGTGGGGTTGTGGTGGGGGAGGAGAGGGTGGAGAGGAGGGTGGGGATTCCGGGGAGGGGGGTGCAGGTTTTGAAGAGGGGGTGTTGGGCGGTTACTTTTGCGGTCCAGTCATCGTAGGAGATGGGGAGTTGGGCCCAGGCGAGGAGGTGGTGCATACCCTGTGTTGTTAGTTTACTTGCTGTTTAGTGTACAGGCTAGAGAGGGGGAGGAATGTGGTGATATATACCTCGCGGCCTCGGCTTTGCTGTTTGGCTTTGATGCGCCATGGGAGGTCGGGTTTGTGGTAGGAGTGGAGGATGTTGTTGTAGATTTGGGTGTAGATGTCTTCGGAGTTTATGAGGAGGCCGTCGACGTCGAAGATACAGGCGCGGACGGGTGGGAAGTTGGCGGGGTTGGGTTTGGTTGACATGGCGGGGTTCGGGATTTGTGTTCTGTGAGGTTTATTTCTACGATACGTGACTGTATGGGAAGGAACTGGTTGGAGATTGAGATCGTTTGGGTATTGTGGATACGACGTGCCCTATGCCACTATAGTGCTTCATGACGAGGTTTTAGACAATGCTGCGTTCTAATGCTGTCGTTATGTAGAGCAATACTTGGCCCTCCTCGTTTTAGCCAGTAAATTTCTTCTTCCTCCATTTCTTACTACAGCTTCTCCACTTCCTCCTCCTTGACCTCATTACTCCTGTCCTCCCAACCAGGATCCTCGACAGCCATTATAGATTCATTTCGAGAGTCCATGCTACCAACATTATTTAGACCTCGTTTGAGATCGTCAGGACAAAATATCTGACACAACGTTGTCATATCATCGTACACTACCTGTCTTTGCGTTGAACCAGGAATGTAGAGAGCATTGCCAATGTTGAACGTCAGCGAGTAGAGAATGTTGCGGGCATCCCAATCATCTTCTGGGGGCGATGCTGGTAAGCGGGATTTGTACTCTTGGATGTATGTCTTGTCACTCAACTGGTGTCGGGGCGCCCGCCAATTGCCAACGTCGTATTCATTATGACCATAGAACGAGCAAACATCAAACACAAACGCATCCCCTGTCCTTTGATCCAGAGCAGTATTGCCTTTCCTTTATTAGACAAAAGACCATCAATATAAGGAAATGCCGTCACTTACCGTCCCAGCAATCGCCGTGTATTAGGGAGGGTTTGAGGACCCGTCCCTCCGACTGCAGTGGCAGAAGAAGCCGAGGAACGACTTTGTCCAATGTGAGCTTGCAGACAACGCCGAATTCTGGCCATCGGAGAATTGGCTTTGCCAAAGCCATCACATGCCTAAGGTGTCTGGTGAAAAGTGCACACCACGAGTCTTCCCAGACGTCGACAGCTTGAATGATCTTGGCGTGACACGTCGAGATATGAAAGCCAAAATTTCCGGTCGGAGATACGGAGTCCTTGTGTAGATTGGCCAAACCAGCGGCGAGCTTCCTAGGACTAGCCGGCTTCTAGTAATTAGCCTCAAGACGGGGACACGAAACGAGGAATGCATTCCATGTCTGGGGGCGACCAGCATGTTGATGATGCCTCCAATCAACTATTGGGGGGCAATGGGTAGCAGGTTGAAACTCCTGGCGACGTTCAATCACGCCTTTTCTGTCAACGCAGAGTCTTGAGCACGTACCTGCTCACCAACATCTCGATACTCTGTAAGGAGGAAATAGGTCTCGGGATCTCCTCGTGCATATTTCCCCCAAGAATAAGGTTTTGGCACAAAGCCAGGAGAAACAGCGTGGATAGCTTTCAAAGATTCAAACTCGCCCTCGCACATATGCTTCCCAATAGCTCCCAACGTAACGACCTGGAAGATGGGTATCAGCCATTGCGTAATTCGTCATTCCAAGCCAATCCAACCTTGAGAAAGTAGCTTTTCTCTTCTCCGGAGGGTGTCTGGACATTGACTCTTGCGGTCTTTCCCCACAGCGAGATGCCATATGTGTGTGCATGTATGATCTTCGTTCCAGGCACGGGGAAAGCTGACGCATGTTAAAAAGGTTCCCGCGCAATCTGGTCACTCAACCTCACAGGCTCTAACACTTTCATCTACATCGTAAGCAACACTGGGTTGCAAGACTAGGTTGGGTCGCAGGGGTATTCGTTCAGCATCCCACTGGATATTGCTGATCTCGATGTTGGAGATGGGGTCTGTAACTTCCGTTCCAGGCACGACCATCATATCTAAAGATTAGAGCTATTGTTGAAGACTTTGTTCTGACAGTAATGAGTATGATTGAAGGAAATATATCGGAAACGGTAGGAGCTTAGGAAACGGGGAGATGTAGCCATTGTGCGACGTGAATACAATTTCTTGTATTAGTTCTGAGGTGATGGCTAGATGCCACTCAATTATCTTATTAAAGCTCTCACGTAGCGAAGATCATATTAGTCATGGGTTGTACCTTGACCAGATCTATAGCAACAAATTGTATCTGAATTGATCAATAGTAAAAAATTATGGGGAGTGGAGGAGTGATAGATGAGTTACATCCATGTCCAATCTAACCCCTTTCGTATCCACACTAAACACAACAACTAAAACATACTGTACCTTCAATCACAATAAGATGTCCTTGACTCCGCTCAGTCATGCCTCCTACAACCTCTACATCCGCCCCTAAGCGTAAGACTCCCTCCTTCAAACCTCCCCGTCCCGCCTCAAGATCCACCAAAACCACTGCAGCACCACGTCGGAAATCCGCACCCACTGGCAAGCGTGGCCGCCCCTCTTTTGTCCCAGACGAAGCCTCCGCCTCCGACAACGATGAAGATGCAGAAGATGACGACGATGATGACGACATTCCCAGCGACACACATATTCCCGTTCATTCAGCGTCAGAAGAAGATTCAGACACCTCCCTCCCCACCCATGGAGCAGCTACAAGCACCCAAGATGCACCTCCCACCATCCCACCTGCTCTACTGACGAGACTACTACATCACCAATTCAAAGAGAGCAAGACGCGGATTGGCAAGGATGCAAAGGGTGTGGTTGGGAAGTATATGGAGACCTTTGTTCGGGAGGCGATTGCGAGGGCAGCGTTTGAGAGAAGTGAGGCTGTTGCGCAGGGTACTGTGCCTGCTGGATTGGCAGGGGAGTTTTTGGAGGTGAGTCTATGATGCCTCGTGAGCGTTAGGGTGCAAAGAACGAAAGGATTTATGGGTTTGGATATGATGTGAAAGGGTGCTGACATGTTGCTGGTGCAGGTTGAAGACTTGGAGAAATTGGCACCGCAGCTACTTCTGGATTTCTGAGTAGTAGCAAGCGCTCTATGAAGAATACGATGTTTTAATTCGCCTACAACTGAAGGTTGTCAATCCAGTCAGGGAAAGGAAGAATCGGATAAGAGACGTTTTCGACGCTGTCAACGTTGCAACAAATGCGTCTGGTTGGTAAGCCGTTGCATTTGGAGAACGCAACCTGGTCTATCAGGATCCCGGTCTTCGATTGCTGACTTTTTCCAGACCCAAAGCCCAAGTACGCCTACAAAGCTCCAGGCATTACCGAACGGCCAGTCCTCCAGCTTTCGGGATGGTATAACAAAATGTGCAGAAAAGCCTATTGGAGGCTAAGCCGCAAATTCGGGTGGTGGAGATCGAGAATATCTAGTTCCTTTGTTGAACAAGGATTCTGGAGCCTGTCTCAAACGAGATTAGTACGACATTAAGAAGCCAAGGCGAGGAACAAGAACAAGATCGCCTTTCACGACCAGGCCTATTGACACCCGAAAAGGGAACCAACTCTTCCGCCCAATGTGAGCTTCTGTTTTCTATTGCAAAAATGTATTGACAATGATGAAGCACGCCTCGCCTACCTTGTTTGTAACTGTCAATAATGAACGAGCATCGAGCACCAACAGCAAGCTTATAAGTCGAGTATACTCCATCGCCAATCCATACCAACAAGCACAGAACGTACTTTCCACTCTGATCTCTGCATTTAACCTCAACACAGAAAAGAGAAACCCAAATCCCTCAGCAAAACTGTTCGTTATCAATCATGATTTACCAACTAATGACCCTCCTTCTCATTCCCCTCACTCTCACTTCCCCAACAGACAACTACAACAATATTGTCGACAATGACTTATTCGACCAGAAATTTGTCGTCTCCAGTATGGGCATGACAACCTGGTAAGCCTTCCCTCCTATACAAACACCATACTCAGACCCACTCCCCCAATTCCCCTTCCAATTCCCCTTCCACTTCCCCCTGCAAACCCCACCCCCTCCCAAAACCAAAAACAAAATTAACCCCACCCCCACAGGCCCGTAAAAGCGTGCCAAGGCCCCCCCAGCGACACCCACACCCGCCTCGTCTACGGCTCCGACCACCCCGAAAACATCGCCTCCTTCACCCTCACCCGCGACATGTACTCCCGCGAACAGCTTGACATGCTCGGTTCCATCCCTGGCACGCCCGGCGCCTGCACCCAGTTTCTGTACAGCGAGGCGTATGAGACGAGAGGCGGGAACCCGCCGATTTGCTACAATACGAAGGTGCCGGCGACGTGTTTTCACTGGAAGAGGAATGTCACGTTGGATGGGAAGGGGTGTATTAGGGGGCAGATCTGTCCAGGGGAACAGGTTTAGGGGGGCGGGTGTCGTGGCTCTAGATGGGTTTTGGTTCGGAGCATGGAGGTTTTGGGTTTCGAGATGGACTTGTATCCAGCTTGTTCATTGTGGCAGCAGCAGCGGAGGGAACTATGCAATTTCTGAGAGATCTTACGTGTAGTCATTTGTATTGCCTTCATAGACTCCACATGGCTATAGGTGAAATTGAGCATTTTTCTCACTGCTTGATGCTCATCAATCGCGGTTGCATAACGATAGTCTTGGTAAAGTTTGAGGCCTCTGTCATCGGCCCTTCAGAATCTTCCTTTTCCGCTTCCTACCGGCGTGTGGATGCAAGAACAGCCGCACTTTCATGACTGGGCTCTAGATAGGCATCTTCTAGTGATCGGAAGTCGTCCTCCATCTGTTATGTCTTGCACGGTGTAAGGCTGTGTGACTGCTCTTTGACATTCGTAACGTATATGTCTGTCACAACATAGGTAATTAAGACGTTCAGATGAGACTATCCTATGAGCAGTTGATGAGTAGGGAGAATGACGCTAGTCTCTCCTTCTCGAATGATGATATCTTTTATTGAAGCTGTGGATATCATGAAGAGCCGGTGAGAAGAGTTCTACGAGCTTTGAACATGGATTTCATGGCAGATTTCGCCCTGATCATAACACCTCGAGTGCCAACGCGATATGCTATTTTGAGTGTCGTCTGGCCGAAATATCTTGCTGTTCTGTGAAATCACCATCTTCCAAAGTTGAGGTTCGAGCACGTAGAAAATGGAATGGGGAAAAGCCTCGAGTCAGATAGTGCAACGGTGACATCCCATTATCGAAGACCTTCCTGAAGCTGTTTGTCCATATCATAATACTGTTGCGAATCATCCATGTGCGGGGACGAGCTAGATACTCCCAAGTTCAGAAGGTGGCCAGGCCTTGATCTTGTGGAGAGGTCGTGGAGTAGTAGTCCTTGGTCATGTGGATCCATTGCATATAACCTCCTATAAAGTTCGGGAAATTCGATGTCTAGAGCGAAGCTGGTAGCCAATAAGGAAAACGGCCTGCTATATGTTGGTAGGTAGCGAGACCCTTTTTCAGTGAATTAGGGGTTGCCATCCCGTTTGTGCATTCATGATACTCGTACAAGCCGAGCCAGATCTTCGAGCCGTATTCGTTGTTCCAATGGGATACATTACAGACATGCATCCCAATCACCACCAAACATGGTTGTTTCAGGAGGTCTCCAAAAATAGCTTCCCGAACCACTCCTCGAAGCGCTGGACCTGCCAAGAGGATCGACAGCAAGCCCGCAAAGTCACGTGTCTCACTAGTGTAGACGTCCAGTCATTTTCGACGACAGCATTCACCACAGGCCTCTCTACGCGCCGTGTGAAACGACCCAATCGACAGCTGTCTCTCAGGTTGCGGTACGGGAGTCCTTGCTGATGTGCATTAGCACACGAACAAGACGAGCCTCCTCCAATCATTGAGGTTACGCGCGGGGAATTTGCAGCCTCCATCTGGAACTCTGCAAGCTCACCTTGTTGCAATGAGAGAGCATTCGTCCCATTCGATGGAGAGACGAAAATCTTATCTCAGGCGGGGAATCAGCGTCTCGCTGTAAGCACCATTACACACTGTACACCATCATCTGCATTCTCGGGGAGGAGAAGTGGACTGGTTGGTCTTAGGTGTTGAAGGGTTCGATATATTTAGGTGCAGAGAAGATGGCTTGACTGGCCCGTCATTCTATATGACCATATCCAAATTTCCGATACATCTCAACGCTCAATTGTGTTTCGTTATCTATCACTTCCAGTCTTCTCCCCTTCTACTAACATTATCTCTGGCTGACCCCCCTCTCCTCTTCCCCATCTCTCAGTCAAGATGACTTTTCGCATCATGACTCCTCCGTCACAACATAAGCCCAAGTTCTCTGCAATGGGGAGTCCAAGCATCGCCCCCCCTGCCTACACCACAGATGATCGGCTTGTAGCACGCAACCACAAATTCTCCAGGTGGATATACCTGATACGGCTCGGTATCACAGCGATCACGCTGGTGACTTCGATTGCGGTCATTGCATGCGCAGGGGTCGCTCTTCGCCATTACTCGAATTCGCACCTTGGTGCTGAATGGCTTCTACCGCTATGGCCTCTCAATGTCGATCTGCGGCCGACCCATACAGTTCTGGGTTGCGGTATTACGGTCGCTATCCTAAGTTTTGCGTACCTTGCTGCTGCTTTCGCACCTATGGTCCGCTGAGATTTTCTTCATTCCGGCTATTGTCAACTTACTAACGACCGTTTAGGGGGCAAGAAAAATGCATACTCTCAATATCGTGTCGACTGTCCTATCATTCACCTGCCTCGCCATCTCCCTCTTCACCACCATTTTCACTTCCATAATCACCAACAATCTTTCGTACAGCACGTCTCAGGGCACCCTCAATTCGTGGACATGCAAATGGCAGGGCTTTGAGAGTGTGACGCCCGCAAACTTCACTGCAATATGTGATCAAGGCTCAGCGGCGCTGGGTCTCGTAATATTCCTGGTCATCATGGAGGTACTCGCCGTAGGCGTTGCAGCGTGGGGCTGGTGGGTGGAAATGAGGATCAAAAGGGGTAGCGTGGAGATGGGGAAGAGCCAGGTCGAGCTCGTGAAAGTTTGAGACGCTCGAACATTGGGGGACGGTTGGTATGTATGGATAAGTAGGATCGGAGCTCCCTCGCTGGATCGGTGGCGCTTCTGTGTTATCATGATACGGTCAACGACGGCCTAAAGGCGTACCGGGGGTTGTATTTCTAGCGAAGGGTCAATGTTCTATGTATCAGGTACTTCACGACATCGCTTGCGTCCAATGAGCATGTCGATGTGTGAATTGAAGCTAGTGAACTCAAGTCAAAGTTTCCAGGTTACTGTAGCCTACCGTCGTAAACTTCGATAAACGCACCGTTTCTGAAAGCGCTCAAAACACCATCCCCAAAACTCCTCCGCACATTCTCACACAGAACATCTAAGACATACCCCATCATCTACACGCAACACACAGCCAAGCTTTTCCTCCCCCCCCTTCTCCCCCACCCCCCACACCAAAAATGCCACCTCCACCTCCCCTCCCCCCTCCCGACAACGAAGACGACTACGACAGCGCCGCCGACTCCGACTTCGATGCCTCGATCTCCGCCTCCTCGGGTGATGAATCGGTTGCTGCCGACGGCATTGCGGATGTACGACAGAAGGGTAAGAAAGATGCGGATGGAGATGTGGAGATGGGGAGTGGGGATGAGGGGATAGTGGCTCAGGGGAGGAAGAAGAGGAGGAAGGGGAAGGGGAAGGGGAAGGACGGGGAGGAGGAGGAGGGGGCGGTGGGGGTGAGGGTTAGATTGAGGAGTGGGAGGGGTGGGTGAGTGGGTTTTTTTGTGTTGGTGGATTGGGGAAATGGTGTATAGGCGTACGTGTGTACGCCTGACTACTGGCTGCAGTGCGTGAGGTTGGAGTCGACTAACGGCGCTACAATATCTACAGCGAAGGAACCAAAGCACGAACCCTTCCCAAAGCCTCAGGTGCAACTATAGACATCGACTCCGTCTGGGCTCGTCTGAACGACCCCAAGTTTCACACTTCCCCCTCACAACGCCCAGACTACTCTTCAGACGCCGAGAACAAACCGCCATCGACCACAGACCCTTCTCTAAAGGACCTGCCCTCGATACTCAAAGCCCCGACAGCCGAACAAACGATAACGATCCCCCACACCTACACCTTCGCCGGCGAAACCCACACCTCCACCAAAACCGTCCCACAATCATCCCCCGAAGCCCTGGCCTACCTCGCCACCAAAGATAAACCCCCCGCCCCCACATCCACAACCACAACCGGCCCCCCCCTCCGCCGCCCCCTCGCACGAAAAAACCTCCTCGATCCAAACCCCACCTACCTCATCCGCGGCGGCGAACTGCCTCCACGAGCCGACCTCCCCACCACCATAGGCGGCAAAGGGACGAGACATCTCGACACGAACGAGGTATCCACGCGGTGGGATTTGGGTGGTCGGGAGGGGAAAGGGGCGAAGAAACTGAATACGGTTGAGAAGAGCAAGTTGGATTGGGAGGGGGAGGTGGAGCGGAGGGGGATGAGGGAGGAGTTGGAGCGGGCGGAGAAGAGTGGGGGGAGTTATTTGGGGAGGAGGGAGTTTTTGGAGAGGGTGGAGGGGAAGGGGGAGGAGGGGGCGAGGGTGGCGAGGCTGAAGATGGCGGGGGTGGGGGGGTAGGTTGGTTGGTTGTTAGAGGGATGAGATGGTGCGGTGTTGGAGGGGCAGTGATGGGTTTGCTGTTGTGGTGTCGATGGATGGCGGTGGCTGCCGAGTAGCAATTATATCTGTGTGGGCCTTGCAAGGCGCTGTTGCGGTTTTGTGGAAGACGCACTCCTAAAAATTAGATTTCTGGATTGCTCATATGGAGAACTGGTAGTAAGCTTTCTCATTTTGACGGGATGGTAAAACCCCTGTTGGATGTGCTGAATAGCAGTCCTTCCGTCAAAGACCTGGGGTCCAAAGTGTAAACGTTCTTGGTTCTCTGCGAAGATGTTCTGGCCTTCTGTCTCTTTACCACTACTCTATAGAGCTTCTGTCATAAGAAGCACATACCGCCCGTAACCACGCCTGAAGATTCTGTACTTCGGCTGCGGTCAGGTTTCTGTGATACACGATAGAATCAGGATCTCTGGATGATACGAGTCGGAGGAGTGGAACCTGAAAATCTTATCGATTTGTATCCGCTGGAACTAGTCCTACGAATGGAGGTTAGCGGTTGTTGAGTGGATCTCACGGGTCTGATGGATGATTTGGCTATGCTAGATGTCTAGAAAGGTGTGAAGGTGTCTAGGAACAAGACAACGAGACAACAAGACTATGTAGACGTGGCCATTCGCTTGTTGTCTTGGCAGAAGGGCTTATTTCCAACACTCCCCTTAAGCCATTGCTGCCACGGCCTCGCCGTCGCCATTTGCGTCTAACGCGGAGATTTCCCAGAGATTTCCTAGCCGTTATGGGCTAAATCCAGCCTGTTTCCCCATTTCTTCCTATTATTTGTTGTGGCTATGGTCTTCTTGGACTATTATTACCCCTTTTTATTATGATTTGTGGCTATGACCGTTATGGGACATTGCTACCACTATTTTGATTTGTGGCTATAGTCTTCATAGACCATTGTTACCCCTTTGTGGCTATGACCGTTATGGGCCAACCGTTATAGGCCATTGCTACCACTGGTTGTTGTCGCTTTTTTATTGTGGCTATGGTCTTCGTGGACCATTGTTACCCCTTTTCTTTGAGACTCCCCTAGAACGCCTGACTGTCATAGTTATGTCTTAAGGCCCCCGCCCTGTTGTTGTGGTATGCTTATTTTTGTACCCACCAACTGGGGGCCTGGTCCTTATGTTTCTTCTAACAGGTATCCTCTATATGCCCTGATCTCTTACATCTAGTGCACCATCTTATTAAGACTCCTCCCTTGTCTGCCCTGTCTGGTCTGGCCTGTTTGCCGAAGCGTCCGGCGTACGCCGAGCTCTTGATGTCTTCAGGGTGGATGTCGATGGTACGACGGTGTTCTTCCAGTAGTATATCTTTTGCCTTTTCCGCCGTCATGTCTGGTGTCATTGACTATAGTTGGACTAGTGGGCGGTATTCTTCTAGTAGGGCCATTGATAGGTAGAGGAGTGTGCGTTTATCGCCTGTCATTTCGACTCTTATGGCGTCGATTTGCTCTTCTAACACCTTGATACGTGTCAGGAACTCCGGGATATCCTTGAAAGTATTGGCCGAAAGGGTGTAGTATTCCCTCGTTAGCCTCATGAATTGTGCGTCCCCTTTGGGGGCGAGTAGTGATGTTAACCGACTGATTATTAGATAGCCGTTGTTGAATTCCTCCTCAGTTAATTTTCGCTTGACCGTAGGACTAATGGTAGGAGTCATGAAGTCGGCCGCTTCCTGAGCTTTCTCCTCCCATTCTGACGACTTTTTGTCTCCCTTTTCCTGAGTATATTGCTAGAGTTTCTCCTTGCGTAGATGTGCTCTGACGTCGATGATCTAGTCTAGGAAATTGTCTTCCTTTAGGATTGTGATGTGGGAAAGACGTGTTGTCGACATTTTCTGAATAGCTCTGACGTGGCTGTTTACGGACACAATTCTTTGATAGTAATAGCGCTAGCCGGGCTTATAACCTGTTGAGTGGATCTCAGGGGTCTGATGGATGATTTGGCTATGCTAGATGTCTAGAAAGGTGTAAAGGTGTCTAGGAACAAGACAACGAGACAACAAGACTATGTAGACGTGGCCATTCGCTTATTGTCTTGGCAGAAGGGCTTATTTCCAACAGCGGTTAGTCTAGGGAGGACTAAGGGGTTTGAGATCTCCATCGAATTCCTCCCAGTGTCTTACCCAGAAGCAGTTCATGCAGTATGGATAGCTTCTGGGATCTCTGCTAGGTGATCGGTCTGGTGGCGATCGCTGAATGCTGAAGCGAAGGATTATCTGCAAGCCTGGAGGTAGAGGTGATCTCTAGAATCTAGCAAGTTGGCTATAGGTTTCGTGCTAATGATGTTCTAGGGGATAGATCTGATGCGAGTCCCGGTTGGACAGAGTGATCTCCGCTCTCAGCAATCTTGTCAGGTGGCGATGGGTTATTATCGCTGCATTGTCGTCAAGCTGGACTTGCATGAGAGGAACGCGGTAGTGTCGACCATAATCGTTGGAATGTAGGTTTAAGCCTATGGTCACTTAGGGTCTTGCTTTGAGATTTTGTAAAACAGGAGCAGGGTCGCTCCTACTCCTATCCAATATGGCCACACATAAAAGATTCTTTGCAAGAGCCACCTGCGTGGGTATTACTCTCCAACTTATTTCTATATCTGCACTTGTTCACTCTCTGAAACCGGACAGTCGATCGTTATTGAAGTGGTCACAGTATTCTTACCCTTGTGGTAGTTTCATCTTGCAATTTTCGTTCAGGATTCATACTTGCCGTGCATTGATAGGGTTCGGAGCCCATTCGCCTTGTCTTGCTGTTCAGTCTTTGGAAGAATCGAGTAAATCGTTCGCTCTGAGGTCATATGTGTACGATCCAGGCCTGACAATGTGTAGAGGAACATAGGGAGGTAAGTTGACGATGGACTATCTTCGCTAAGTCTTCGGTCCAGTATATGCACGCTGATATTGAAAACCTAGCTTCAGCTAAGGCTTTGGATTAGCCTCCTTGTGAGATTGCTGGTGTGGATCCTATCAAGAATAGAAACTGTGAACGCTCGACAGTCCCTTCGAAGCTTCCGAGACCATCTGCGGAATTCTATCTGCTTCGTTTGGAGAGTACACACGTATCGGCAGAAGAAGCTAGACTCCGTATTGATCCCGTCAGTCTGCTCATTGTTAGGTCGGAGACAGCTAGGGAGAATTGCAATCGCTGAGACGATCAGGCTAAACGGGCATCGAGTCAAAACTCGGCGTCCGCTATTTACCTCTTGTCTTGCCTGGTCATCGTGGTCTTACATCCGCCTACCTCACCCATAGTTGATTGACTACAAGTAGGTAAGCGCGGTCGGATGCAGCTGCTTAATATCTCTCACTTGGAGATCAGGGAAGCTGATCGATCGTTTCATTATAGACATATAAGCAGTAGCCTTGTTCTTTGGGAGCAATTAGTATCGCTGTGCCTATCGCTGTGCCACCATACAAAGCTCTACCAACAGGCCCGCTGAGTGGCACCCGGCCGACTGATGGCTCGTACTTGATATGCCCTATATCAAACGGTAGAGTTTGATACAACGCTTGCGCCAGATTCGCTGGCTCGTGATGTTTCATAAGCTAATCCGTAACGGGGATGGTTCGGGTAAAACTGATGTTGCATCAAACAACCCGAGCTTCGTCCCTCTACCCACCACCATCGTCAACCTTGCACCAGAATCATCAACTCCTGGTACAGAAAAGCCTTCAGCCATCGATACTCGATCAGCAGTCGAGCGATCTGGAGGTTGGGCTTCAAACCTCTTTAGGCCCTCGAGATCAAAGCCTCAGAACGGCAGCTTGAAACTCGGTCCTTCTGGTGCTGTTGTCTTCCAACCCTGCGAGTCACAAGAGTCGATTGTATCTACTCTACGCCCTTGTAAGATTCTACTGGCTTCCCACTCCAGTACATGACAGCTGACGAATTCCAGCATCTGCCATTCTATCTGATCACGTAGGAGAAGCAGTCGTACCACAGAGTCCGCCAACACTGGCTCACGACAAGGTATAGTCTGCGCACCATCTTAGCCCATTCTTCATTACTGAAAGCTTGTAGCAGAAGTCTACTGGTCAACTTCGGTCAAGCTCCCCAGATTTGGCCCAGTCTGTGCCAAATAGCCTGCCTAGACGACGATCATCGGAGAATTATCAGCCTCGTCTTTCAAATTTCCTCGGGCGCCATCCACCACCGATCCAACGCCGATCAACTTCACTTCCGCTTACTCCGCTGTCTAGGATTCCAGAGAGACTACGTGCTCCTAGTACAGAACGTGAACTACTGTTCATAGGTGGTCATACAAAGCCGACAAACTCCAGGTTCACAAAGATCCCACGATTTGTTCCTCTTGCAATCCGCAGAGCCAACGTTAGCATGCCTCTGTGCCTTGCAGATTGTCCGGCTTCTGTCGAGAAGGACGGTGATTTCTGCCCTGAACACGAAGATGAATTCAGTACCACTGGTACACGCGGCAGCAACATGTACTCCTTCATTGAATTCGACGACGCTGACCGTGATCGGCCACTCACTGACTCCTCTAAGGAGAAAGGATCTGGTGCTGGGCTGTTTGCTAGTGTCAAGGGGTTCTTTGGGAAAAAGAGTAAGGAGGATGGGGAAAAGCCGCATTATGATGAGAAGAAGCCCAAGGACCAAGCTGACAACCTGGGTGCGAAAGAGAAGAGCTAGTCCAGTGGTTGGTTCGTATTAACGGCCACGAGCTACAAAGCGATGTGAATAAAGGGTTGCTGCGCTAAGCCTGGCTTGGAATATGAAAATGCCCTCCAAACACCAACGATGGAGCTCCACATTATGGGCTGTCAATGCTGAGTAGTGTGGTTTGCAGAACTGCTGTCAGTTATACCGCCATTACATACCGAGATGGTTATCTAGCTGAAGGTACATTACCCATTACCCATTACCAATTACATCGCTCAAAGTCATTAACATCAGATCATACCAGCAGTCAATCGTTACACATTGAATCATCGCTTACACCGGGCCTGCAGTGCAAGTTGCTTCACGCCCAATTTCTCAGAATCCTCAATGGTCATGCGTCCGCTGCGCAGTTCAATCCACCGTGGGTCGAAACCCACCAGTCCCATCTCTTTCGACTCCATCATATCCACCCCCAGCAAACCTTGCTTGGGAGTTTCCAGCATGTTAGTCCCCACAGACATCGCCTGCTCATATTCCAAAGATTTGCTTTTCAATGCTTTCCATCTACAATCGAATTTCTCGAGCGTCGTGTTGTCCGGACCTTGCCAGTCAGGAACGATGTCTTTGACTTTTATTTCTTGCGTCTCCTTGATCGAGTACCCAATCATTTTCCATACGCTCAAGAAACTTTGTCCAGGTTTGTCATCGCCCATGGTCTTCAGGTCCTCACCCACTCTCATCTTGCCTGCCAACATGAGTGTCCATCTGGCGTCATAGCCTCTAAGTCCTTTCTCAATTGACATCTTCATGCTTTTCCTGACGTTCTTGCCACTTTTCTCGGTGTTGCCGTAGCTGAAGTGGGTCTTCGTGTAGTGGGCTTTAAAATTGTCGCCTCGAGCCACGATCACCTTGCGCTTACCAGTTTTCTTGTCGATGCAGTCCTCGAATTCGCATGTGAATACCTCCTGGAGGTACCCAGACTCCCTTGGATGCTTGGCGGCGCAATGTCTCTTCATGTGTTCCGGACGATTGCATGCATATCTTTTAGGTGGATCAAGCAAAGGGCAGTGTAGACATCTTAATTTGGAATCATCGGTCGTCACTCTTGTGATACTCATTTGTCGAAAGGGCTGTCTTACCATTGTTTCTGTGTCTGGTAAGAATTCGTCGTCAGAACAAGACATATCGTCATCATGTCCGCCAGACTGGTGCTCCCAACTCGGACCTAGTACTGAGCTGTTTGGTGTGACCGAGGACTGTGATGGTATGAGGCCTTGTGGTATGGCGTCCGGGAAAAGGCTTGGTTGCGGGCTTTCAAAAGCTGCCTGGGAGTATTCGATGGGTCGAGGAGGGAGGGAACCGTTGTCGTTCGAGAACAAATCCATGGTCAAGGTTCGATTTGCCAAATCACTGGCTGGCGTGCGATAGCTAAAAGAGTTTTGGTCCTGCCATACCATTTGGGGGTTGTCAGCCGCAAGTGGGTCATTATCACGTTCGCTCGTCACAGCATCGCCTGCGAAAACGAACGATGCTGCATCTGATCTTATACTTTGGTCATTGATAGACAAGTGGGGTTGTAACAATTCTTGGTCAAAGTTCCAGGTCTCCTTGGGCATTCCAGACCGGAAAAAGGGGCTCGGAGATGTAGCAGAAAGGTAATGTTGCTGCTGATTATCTGGGCAGAAAACTGATTGACGGCGGGAGGATGGCGCAGTGGAGGCAGAGCTTGGGCAGGACGCCGAGAATCCGGGCGAAGAGTCAAAAGACGATGCAGACGATGCGGATCCGGGGCCTGCGTTGTAAGGAGCTGCAGTGTTAGATAGCAGCAATGACGGTCGACGAGACAACGGATCGATTATGGTTTGAGGTGGAGTCATTAATCCGTTCGAGACTGTCGAGGGCGGATCATCTCGAGGAAGACGGTACTGAATGTCTGTGTCTTGTGGGTTGACATATTGGAATATGTCAAGGCTGTCGCCTGAACCTTTGGTATTTGCATCCATGGCTAAGCCGCTGTGCAAGCCACTATACAAAAAGTTGGCCATCATGTCTGCCAATCAGTCAGTGGGTTGTCCATCATCATCAGACCAGCATTTGGCATACTAGTATCCTTCACAGGATCTGGAGGCGTTCTTGAATTGCCAAGGGAGCTTCTTGATGGGGCAAATCGACGAGAGCCGTATCTCGACGGACCTTATAGACTTGGGCTGCTTTGCTGAGCAAGCAAATTTCCAGAAGCTCAAAGGTATTCTGAGTGGCGCAAGGCCTGTGGAATGCTGGCTGATATCCCCAATGTTTCAGCGAGTAACGGAAGCTCAGCGGCTATGCTGGACCCTACATCAAATCCATCTTCGGGGAGACAAGGCGACCTTGCTGATTGATACAAGCCGGATAGTACCGACTGCTCAAGCGACCTAAGTACCACCATCATGGTTCATCAAATCGAACTCTAACTAAGCTTGTTCCCCGCCGCCAGTCTGTGCGATCAAGCTTCTAATTGATTCCGAGCACCGCAAATGTCTGACTATGAAGCTCCCAATATCGCGCGCATCACACTAGTGGGATAGTTTGGTGAATAGTTCGAGGCTGTACATTGTCAGGTGATTCACTACAGAAGCTGTGCAAATGGCATCGAGAACTCCCAACTGGAAAAGCAGGAGGCAGGACGTTCTTTCATCGAATTACTTGCAAGGCCACGAATATACAGGAATGGTCATCCACCAACAATAGGAATGAGCAGAAAGCAGTCTCCGATCCTTCCAACAAGATCTGATAAAGCCTTTTAAGGTGTCCTGCATGGGAGGCTTGATCGTCCGGCCCATGCAGGGCAGATGCACTGCCTGAAACATATCCACTTTTCGAGGAATGAGGGTCTAAGTGGAGATCGAATTCTGTCCATTCGACCTACTTTACCATGGAAGGATTTGGCTCCCGTACTTGGTCCCTGCGCAAGCTCCATATGTGCATCGACTGAGCGACCAATCCCGTCTGATCAGCAATCCATCAGGGTAGTTCGAGACGACAGCCGTTGCAGACAACCTCAATGAACCTCTGATACGTGAACCACCCGGATCAGGGTATAGGGCTTCGGAACATTCTTTCCGGACTTTGGTAAATTATGACCCACATCTCCGCACAAGCTTCGAATAGAGCTGAACCTGCGTCTACGAAGCCAACGGGAATGCGGCTCGAAGAGCTAAGGTATCTTTCAAAGTGCCTGCGGACCGATGGTGGTTGCTCAAAGTCGATGCTGAGTTGGTAGAAGCATGTTCAAGAACAGTTTGCGATGCTCTAGCTGGCCGCCTTGCACCGAAGAGCTGGAAGTCCTCGGGGCACAAACCGCAGGCGTCACTGTTCGCCCTATCATTGCATCTTCGCTCGCTGCAGGCTTGACGTTTTGATCCCGACAGGATCCGCTATCAGCTGCGGTCCGAGATCCAACGGTCGATCACATGATGCATGATAGCCGCTTCATTGTACTTCTCCCAATGGTATTTGAGCTGTTGCTATGGAAGATCGAGATAGGGATGTGCTAGATAGCATCTTAGTCTCGTTGTTGTATGTACGAGCGCTTGAAGTCTTAAGCTGCCTCATGGATGGATGCGGTCGGTGTGATTCGTCGACGAATGTCTTCAATCCGTGCTTCTGAGTTATGTTGCTCGATCTGAAAAGGAACAGAAAACCTAAGGCTTGGTCTACAGGCCAACGAGTGATCTTACAAAGGTATACGAGACTACCGTGTGACCAACGGAGAAAACCAAGATAACCGACAACTACGTCTTGTTCACTTCGGCGCTTCTGGTCCGAAAGATGCCGAACGACGTCCTGGAGGTCTGCTGATAGACGCAGCTGTGCTCTGATACTCGGTCATCACCTGACTGACTCGCGTTTGGAATACGCCATCCCCTTTCCCCAGTCTGTCGGTGAAAGCTCGGTGGTCACCTGACATCGACCTTCTTTTCGGACTCGGACTCGTCCCTGTTGTTGCACGAAGACTTCCAGCCAGTACTACGCAATGCCGACACATGATTCGAAGACTGGAATCTAGTCATCTGATGAAACCGGGGCCTACGCGTTGTACTGGAACAGTGGCCCTAGCTCTCCAATACGAATGCAATAACGAAGAAGGAACAATGTACCACCCCATTGACATACAAAGCATCTTCATTTGCCTAGATCAAGACGAAGTCGGACACTCGTATCTGAGGCGTCTTCTTGACTTGAAGCATGTGCTCTCTCAAGAGTCTCGGCGCTCCCATGATATGCCATGCCAATCTGGGCTTGCATTGAATATATGGTATTCCTCTACGCAGCCAAACATCCATCTGCTAAAGCTTATCGAGTATCAGCGTAGCTCAGCATACCTCATCAATCACCTCTCTGGCGATCGAGCCGCCTAGATTGCTTTATCTTCTAGCAAACTTCTGCACATACAGCTGGAATTTTTCCATCGTTTCGCGAGCATGAAGGTGCATATCATCTGCCATCACACAGCTATATGTAATTTAGCGGCCATGATGACATTTCTACCTCATGCATGTACATCCACAAGAAAGGAGCGTAGCGCATCGCTTGGGATACGGTACCTCCATATCAACAACTGACACTGGAAACTGGCAGTACTATGTTGTACATGCAATCAGGATGTGAGGTATATTCGATCGTTGGTAGATGAGTGCAGTCTTTTTACCTAGTCTTGATGGGGTGGAGTTGTTCTGGCAAAGAATGGTTTGTAATTGGGGTGGTGTTTTCGAAGGGGAGGGGTGGTTGGTTCTCAACTATGGTAAAGGATGGTGGAGAGGGGAGGGGAGAGGGGAGGAGGG